>Ga0209504_1000001_pt1 | contig 1347964 bp, 1128 predicted proteins | sample COGITO_mtgs_1005_FD_184791 | JGI IMG/M metagenome (GOLD analysis project Ga0209504, IMG submission 184791) | Pelagic marine microbial communities from North Sea - COGITO_mtgs_100511 (SPAdes) (version 2) | ecosystem: Environmental > Aquatic > Marine > Epipelagic ... | reverse complement strand
TGAATGTTGTTTTTTGAGCAACACAAATGTTTTGTGTACCCGATAAAGTACCCGCATTTGGTGCTGCTGTTACCGTTACTGTTCTGGTAGCTGTGGCATTTCCACAACCGCCTGTTCCGGTTACTGTATATGATATTGTTGCAGTACCTGCTGCAGCTCCTGTAATTTCTCCTGTTAAAGCATCTACTGTAGCAACTGTTGTATTATTACTTGACCAGCTTCCGCCACTTGCTCCATTGGAAGTGAATGTTGTTTTTTGAGCAACACAAATGTTTTGTGTACCCGATAAAGTACCTGCATTTGGTGCTGCTGTTACCGTTACTGTTCTGGTAGCTGTGGCATTTCCACAACCGCCTGTTCCGGTTACTGTATATGATATTGTGGCAGTACCTGCTGCAGCTCCTGTAATTTCTCCTGTTAAAGCATCTACTGTAGCAACTGTTGTATTATTACTTGACCAGCTTCCGCCACTTGCTCCATTGGAACTGAATGTTGTTTTTTGAGCAACACAAATGTTTTGTGTACCCGATAAAGTACCTGCATTTGGTGCTGCTGTTACCGTTACTGTTCTGGTAGCGCTGGCATTTCCACAACCGCCTGTTCCGGTTACTGTATATGATATTGTGGCAGTACCTGCTGCAGCTCCTGTAATTTCTCCTGTTAAAGCATCTACTGTAGCAACTGTTGTATTATTGCTTGACCAGCTTCCGCCACTTGCTCCATTGGAAGTGAATGTTGTTTTTTGAGCAACACAAATGTTTTGTGTACCCGATAAAGTACCCGCATTTGGTGCTGCTGTTACCGTTACTGTTCTGGTAGCTGTGGCATTTCCACAACCGCCTGTTCCGGTTACTGTATATGATATTGTTGCAGTACCTGCTGCAGCTCCTGTAATTTCTCCTGTTAAAGCATCTACTGTAGCAACTGTTGTATTATTACTTGACCAGCTTCCGCCACTTGCTCCATTGGAAGTGAATGTTGTTTTTTGAGCAACACAAATGTTTTGTGTACCTGATAAAGTACCCGCATTTGGTGCTGCAGTTACCGTTACTGTTCTGGTAGCGCTGGCATTTCCACAACCGCCTGTTCCGGTTACCGTATATGATATTGTTGCAGTACCTGCTGCAACCCCAATGATTACTCCTGTTGAAGCATTTACTGTTGCAACTCCTATAGTACCGCTTGACCAGCTTCCATTTGAATTTCCGTTTGTAGTGAATGTAGTAGTCCCTCCAACACAAATGTTTTGAGCACCCGATAAAGTACCTGCATTTGATGCGGTAGTTACCGTAACAGTACCACTTATTGTAGCGGCCGTACACGGTGCTGTATGTCCAACGGTTGTTATAGTGTAAGTACCACTTGCTGTTGGTGTTCCTGAAACGGTTATTGTTTTTGCACTGGAATCCACTGAAACTGATAAACCAGCCGGTAAGTTTGATGCTGTAGCATTGGTTGCACTTCCTCCAAAAGTATAAACAGTACTTGGAATAGCTGTTCCATTACAAATTGCCGGGTTTTGGCTACCACTGGTAAATACAATTGTAGAAGCTGTATTTACAACTGCCGCAACTGCAATTCTTGATGACGAAGTACATCCTTCCGGTGAAGTAGCTTCTACATAATAAGTAGTTGTAGTTGATAAACTTGGTGTGGTATAACTCGCTCCTGTTTTTAATGATGTACCACCTGTCGAAGCAGCATACCAGTTAATAGTCGCTCCTGCTGATGCTGTTGCATTTAATGTTAATGTTCCTGCACCACATCTGGAGTCTTGTGTAGTTGAATCTATTGTTGGTCTTGTATTTATTGTAGCTACAACTGCTGTTCTCGTTCCTGTAGTACATCCATTTCCGGTTGCATCTACATAATAAGTAGTAGTTGTTGATAAATTTGGTGTAGCAAAACTAGTTCCGGTTGCCAATGATGTACCACCAGTAGCTGCAGCATACCAGTTAATTGTTCCTGACGAAGCTGTCGCGCCTAATGTTACCGATCCTGCATCACATCTTGCAGCTGGTGTTGTTGCGGTAATTGTTGGTATTGCATTGATAACAAAATTTGTTGCTGTTCTACAGCTTCCAATACCTGAGCAAGCCGCATAATACGTTGTGGTCCCCGCTGTATTTGTATTTGTTAAACCCGATCCCGCAACGACTACCGGATTAAAAGATGCACCTGTAAATATTGGTGTTAAACTTATAGCCGATGTATACCACTGTATAGTACCCGAATTAGAGCATGTAGAAGTAGCTGTTAATGATCCGCTACCTCCCTGACAAATCGAAACTCCTGTAGTTGTCGGTGCTCCCGCAACTGAATTGATAGTCATACTTGCAGTAGGAGCCGAAGTACATCCCTGAGCATTTGTTGTAGTCAGTACATAGCTGTTTGCCACTAATCCCGAAAAGACACCATTTGTATTGTTTACTGGTGCCGTTACCGGATTTGTTCCTCTTAAGGTGTAACTGATTCCCGGCCCTGGGGCAGGAGTGTTTACTGTTATTGTTCCTGTTGGTGTAAGACAACTTGATTGCGTCACTGTAGCTGTTGGAGTAGCCGGCAAAGCCAAAATTGTGATATCATCTACCGTTTCTCCACTCCCCTTAAAGTTTGTTCCGGGTACATTTGCCTGGCTTGCTCCTTCATAGTTCTTATTCGCAGAACCATAAGCATTTACAAATGGTGTTATTCTTCTGCTTGAATTAGTAGTGGTGCGTGTTGGATCAAGATACAAAGCCTGTGCATTAGCACTATAGGTTCCCGCAGCAATAGACGCCGCTACTTTTCCTGTTAAGGTTATTGTAACAACTCCATTTTGCGCAATATTAAAACCTCCAAATTGCGGATTATTAGCTGTAGCAGTATTTGTTAATGCTCCCGAAGGCCCTGTGGCTTCAGCGGAATACGTTGCTGTAGCAGAATCAAATTCAATACCTGTTGGAAAAAGAAAGTCTAAAAGAACTCCCGCAGCATTCCCTACTCCTGTATTTTTGATCTGAATTTCATAAGAAACCTTCTCTCCAATAGAATTACAGGCTGAAGCTGTCGATAATGCTTTTACCTTTGTTTCCAAAATAGGAAAACAATTTGAGTTCACCTGCAAATTTGGTGGTACGTCCTGCGCTGTAAAAGTTGCCACACTTCCTGCTGTTCCACCTATGGCACCATTGGTAATTCCGGCACCTGCATTAGATTTTCCTGAAACCCCTCCTAATACACTGGTTGTTAACGTAAATGCACCGGTAAGATTATGCCTAATCATTCCACCACCACCACCACCACCAGGTCCGTGTGAATTATTATTATCATTTTCAGTATTCCCTCCTGCACCTCCATCAGCTTCTATTCTGATGGTCGTATTGCTATTATTTGAGATGTTTAATAATACCGTTCCTCCGGCTCCACCACCTCCGGCTCCATCCGGTGCTCCTGAAAAAGTACCTGGCGCTCCTTTTCCTCCATTGGCATAAATATTACCGTTCCCCTGAACTGTACCTGCATTAATAAGAATTATGGCACCACCTACTCCACCTTTTACTCCAGTTGAGGCATTATTGGCATCTCCGGCACCTCCACCGCCTCCCATGACAAGTCTTGGAAATGGAGTTGCTGTAATATAAGATCTGAAACCCGGTCTTCCTCCTCCTGTCAGAGGAAGAACATTACCTCCTCCACCTTGCCAGCCTGCACCACCTAAGCCTCCAAATCCGCCATTACCTCCACCTCCACCTCCGGAATTGTGGTCATTACCTCCACCTCCGGCATTAGCTGGAGCTCCTCTTCCTGCAGACCCTCCCGGCATTCCTTCCACTAAATTATCAACCTGATTGAATCCGTCCCACATATAACGAGGTGTTCCCGCTATTCCTTCTCCCTTTCCTGAAATTGCATTATTACCGGATAATCCAACATAAATTTTAGAATCATTAAGGTTGGAATCCGCTTTTGGGCTATAACCTCCTCTAAAACCACGAGCATTTCCATCAATAGAAAAACCCCCAAAATTGAATGTTCCGGAAACATTAAAAGCAATAACACCACCTGCAACACCATTAAAAGGCGGCGTAGTGATAGAAGAAGTTAGTGTTAGATTAGAATATTGTGGTACTCTGACAATTTGAAATGTTCTTTTCCCTCTTGTTGTTGTAGCATCTGCATTATAAAAACTGTTTAGAACACCGCTATTGGTACCGGTACCTTTAAACGTTAAATTCCCGCCAGTTAGCGGGACATTATTAGTTGCAATAACGTATTCAAAAACTCCCGTATTTCCAAGAGATGTAAATCCTGTACCTCCTAAATTATCAGGACCACTGTTTGAGGTTCCTGAACCATAGCTGGTTGTATTGGTATAATCTATTGTAGCATCCTGCATTTGAATAATCAAAATAAGATCTCCTACCGAAATTGGGGCTGCCCCAAAATTATTAGAATACTGATCTGTTGCCGGTACTGCAGCTAATACTATCGATTGAGCTCCTGCATTCAATGTTATATTGCCCGAAATAGGGAAATAAGTATTTACAGAACTTGATACGGTAACAGGTCCGTCACCTCCAGGTGTTCCACAAATTTGTGAAAACGCTGGTAATGATGTTAACCCAAAAAACAAAACAAAAAAGATTTGCTTAAAAAAATTAAACTTGTTAAAAGTAAAGTTACACATAAACAACTGGGGTTTTAGAAATAGAAATACCAGATGCTGAAAAACCAACTGGAGTATTCAACATACAGAATAGATACGATAAAATAATATGAATGGATTTTTGAAGTCTTAAAAAATACTTCTTAAAGGCTTTATCAAAAAAAGGTAGCGTTTGGACCATAAGTATTTAGGTTCAAGACACAAATTGTCTTATTGGTTAAATTAGTAGTTTTGGAGGCGCGAAAATATGCAAACAACTGGCTATCAGCTACATTTTTCGACAAACTACCCATATTAACGTTGAATAACACTTTTTATCGACCGTAATACTCTTTTGACTACAAAAAAAATCACTATTTGATAACGAACTGATAAAAATGAGGAGGCAGATTATGTATATATTACACTTTTAAAGAATATAATGACAAAACCGCAATAAAAAAGGCGCAACAACGTCGCACCCTTTTTTATTATAATTTATTAAAAATCAACACATTACATCATCTTGAAAGATATAAATAACCGGTTAAACTTACAGGTTCATTTAAATATGTTTTATACGTAATAACGTAAAAATAAGTTCCGACCGGTAGACCCTTTTGTTTATTGACTGTTGCTCTTCCTTCTGAAATTCCTCTAAAGGCAATTGACGCATTATCATAACCGTAAGCATCATAAACTAAAACACCCCAGCGATCATAAATTTCTACGTACGCATCAGTATAACATTCAATTCCTTTAATTTTGAAGATATCATTTATACCATCGCCATTAGGAGAAACCGCATTGTAAATTGTGACTTTACAAGAATTAATTGGTAGTACAGTCGGATTATCACCCAGAATAGAATTACCATCAGACAAATCACTTGCAGTTTTTCCGTCGGGACTAACGGCAGTAACCTCAGCCTGATTTTCTACAGATCCAGCTTCAATATCAGCAGCTGTTAAAACATAGGTTCCGACAAAACTATCAGAATTTGTTTCGCCGTGTTTTAAGATCACCGGACCACCGGTAATAGTTATTCCCGGTTTCGGATCTTTGACCACAACATTTACCAATAAAATATTTCCTGTATTGGTAACGCTAAAATGATATGTAATCGTTTCTCCTATCTCGGCATATCCATTTTTATTCTCATCATTAAAAGTGGCTGTTTTGATAAGAGCAATAGAAGGTTTAAGATCTAAATCTACAACCGTTGGGTCATCATCACCGGTTAAAGCAGGGTCATCACTATCGGAAATATCGATAACCGGATTTCCTTGTGGATCATCTCCAATCACAAGTGCAGAATTGATTACTTCTCCATTGGCAACATCTGTTAAGGTTACGGTATATGATGCCGTGGCAGTTCCTGTTGCACCCGGAACCAATACATTTGGAGTAACAGCTATGGCAGTGGCTGTTAACATCGGATCGGTTATTACCAAATTGGTAACTACCACATTTCCGGTATTCTTAACTTTAAAGGTATATTTGATAACCGAGCCTACTCCTCCGTTGCCTGTTAATTCTCCTCCTTTTATCAAAGTCAGTTCTTTATGCTGTGGTACCGGAGTAATTGTAGGGTCATTAGGTCCAATTAAAGTAAGGTCATTACTGTCTGATAAGTCCTGAATTGACGATCCACTGACAGGCTGTGCTGTAACTAAAGCCTGATTTTCAACATAACCTCGATTAATATCAGCCTGAGTTAAAACATAAGTTCCTTTAAAACTTGTTGTATTAGATTGACCAACTGCCAATACTGCAATTGGAGTACCTGTAACTGTTGCCTTTGGATCTGTTACAATCACGTTGTTCAAATCTAAAGTGCCTGTATTTGTAATTACGAAAGAATAACGGATTTGCTCTCCCGGCTGTGCATAACCATCACCATTACCATCAGAGAAAACCCCTTGTTTAACCAATCGAATAGATGGCTGCGCTACTGTAATTTTAATCACTGCCCGATCGCAATTCAGGGTATTTGTACTTTGACAGATTTCGTATACAATGGTATAAATTCCTGCCGAAGTGCCCGGTGGAACACTTACCAACCCTGTGGCGGTATTTAAAACCGGAACAGGGGCTGAATTAATACTATCAGCCGGTGAAACAACATTTATTTTCACCTGTGCCAAAGTCGGCGCAACACCATCTAATAAATCATTTGTTAAAACATTAACTGCATTCGCCACCCCGTCTAAACCATTTATTCCTGTTGCTGTATCATCGTTGGCAATGATAGGCCCTGAGGTTACATTTACAACAATATCGGCCTGACTGCAATTTGTCTGATTTAAAACCTCACAAATTTCATAACGAATTGTGTAAGTCCCACTTGATGTCCCAGCCGGAACATTCACATTTCCGGTCAGAATATCTAAAGCCGGAACAGGGCCACTGTTTATGGAAGCCGCAGCTGTGATTACTTTAATTTTAATCTCAAATAATACCACAGTAACTCCGTTTAATAAGTCATTTGATACCGAGTTGACTACATTAGTTGCTCCCGTTAATCCGTTAACGTTATTTGCTGTATCATTAACTGCAAGAATTGGTGCTGCAATTACGTTAACAAATACGGTTGCATCATTACAATTTGCCGGATTTAATCTTTCGCAAATATGGTATTTAATTTGATAATTCCCTGCCGGAGTACGTGCCGGAATACTTACCATTCCAGTTAAAGGTTCTAATAACGGTACCGGACCGCCATTGATTGGCACTGCGACCACATCTACTGTAACTTCAACTTTGCTTATACTTGTAGCCGCTCCGTTAAGTCTGTCATTGGCTACTACATCTATTGCATTATTCGTTGCGACATAGCCATTGATATTAGACAATGTATCGTCGTTTGCTTCAATTGTTGAAGCTCCAACTATTATGGTTATTACAGCAGTATCTGAATTGGTCAAAACCGCTTTTTCCCTTAAGGTATAGGTAATCGTATACGTTCCTGCAGAAGTTCCTGCCGGAACACTAACGATACCTGTTGCAGGATCCAGAACAGGCACTAAACCTGAGGTTATAACCGTTGCAGGAATAATATTGGTTATTATTACCTCAGCAGGAATTACCTTAACTCCGTTTAAAGTATCATTATCCAAAGCGTTTACTGCATTCGCCGTTCCTATAACTCCGTTGATTCCTGCAACATTATCATCGACTGCGTCAATCGGACTTGCGATAACTGTGATTCTTATAACTGCTTCATCACAATTGGACGGATTTAATTTATCACAGATTTTATATACAATCGAGTATTCTCCCGGAGTGGTACCAGCCGGAACATCAACATTACCGGTAAAAACATTTAAAACAGGAACTACTGCTCCATTTATCGAGTTTGCTGCAGTTACCAGGGTGCTGTTGCTATTGGTCTGCAGAATCGCTGTTCCGTTTAAAGTGTCATTGGTGTATGCATTCAATACATTACTTGCTCCGGTGTACCCATTAATATTCACTGCTGTATCATCATTCGCAATAATTACCGGAACGGATACTACTATATTTATAACAGCATCATCGCAATTAGACGGATTTAATTTATCACAGATTCTATATCTAATCTGATAAGCTTCTGCTGGTGTTCCTGCCGGAATGCTAACAAGACCAGTGGTTATATCTAAGACAGGAACCATACCTCCGTTTATAGAAGTTGCCGTACTTAATATTGTTGGGATGATTAAACTGATATCTGTTAACCCAACACCATTATATTTATCATTACTTGTAAATGCATTCAGGATATTGTTTGTTCCCGATAAACCATTTATATTCGTAATGGTATCATCTTCAGCGACGATTGAAGGTGCATTTACGATTATTATAATTGTTGCCTGACTACAATTGTTTGGGTTTATTTTTTCGCAAATTTCGTATTGAATAAAATAAGTCCCCGCAGAGGTTCCTGCCGGTACATCCACATTTCCTGTAACGGTATTCAATACTGGAACAATTCCATTTGTTGATGTTACCGGAGGAGTTGTACTCAAAACAGTAATGTTAACCTGAGCTGCCTGTGCGGTAACTCCGTTAAGAGTATCATTAGTCAAAGCATTTACAACATTGTTAGCACCACTATATCCGTTAATATTACTTGCGAAATCATTATTAGCATCAATAATTGGAGCAATGACATTTATTGTTATATCAGCCTCGCTGCAATTTAACGGATTTAGTTTTTCACAAATACGGTAATGAATCACATAAGTTCCTGCAGAAGTCCCTGGCGGTACATTTACATTTCCTGTAACGATATTCAATACCGGAACTGGGTTTCCTAAAACGTATCCCGCCGGAGTTGTAGTGCTTACAGATGTAATATCAATTTTAATCAATTGAATATCGGAACCGTTTAATCTGTCATTCGTAATGGCATTAACAGCGTTATTTGCTCCGGTATATCCGTTAATATTACCTGTGCTGTCTGCATTAGCAATAATACTTGGTGCAATAACATCAATTGTTATAGTGGCCGTATCAAAATTGGCCGGATTTAAGTTTTCGCTCAAACGGTATCCAATGATGTAAGTCCCTGCTGCAGTTCCCGAAGGCACATCTACATTTCCGTTTGAAGGGTTTAGAACCGGAACAGCTCCTCCATTTATAGGTAGCGCCGGAACTATGTTACTAATGGTAACCTGAGAAGAAATAACGGTCATTCCGTTTAAAGTATCATTCGTCAGGGCATTCACTGCGTTAGTTGCTCCTGTAAAACCATTGATGTTGGCCACGGCATCATTCACCGCATCTATTTGAGGTCCTGTTACAGTAATGAAAACAGTAGCATTGTCACAATTCAGCGGATTAATCTTTTCGCAAATATGGTATTGAATTTCATAATCTCCTGCCGGGGTGCCTGCCGGAATACTTACAAATCCTGTTAAAGGTTCCAGTACCGGAATTGGTTCCCCGTTTATTGGTGTTGCTGCAACATCAACTGTAATGGTAACTTTCGAAACGTTAGCTGTAACCCCGTTAAGGGTATCATTCAATAAAACATCAATTGCGTTCGTAGTGTTTACATAGCCGTTAACATTCGCAATTGTATCATCATTCGCTACAATTGGCGGAGCCGAAACCTCAACGGTTATGATGGCAAAATCGTTATTGGACAAATTCAGTTTTTCGTTCAGCTGATAGCCAATAAAATATAATCCAGCCGCAGTTCCCGGAGGTACGCTTACATTTCCTGTAATTCCATTTAATACTGGAACCAGACCTCCATTGATAGGTGTAGCCGGAATGATATTAGTAATGATAACTTCAGAAGGATTTACCGCCATGCCATTAAGGGTGTCGTTGTCTAAAGCATTCAAAGCATTTGGACTGCCTACAAAACCATTAATTGGAGCAAAATTAGCATCATTTTCGGCATTAATTAGGGCAGGAACCACTACAATAGTAACAACCGCCTGATCACAATTCATCGGATTTAAATTCTCACAGATCTTATAAACAAATTTATATTCACCTGCCGGTGTTCCTGCCGGGACGTCTACTAAACCTGTAATGCTGTCAAGTGTAGGAACGGGGCCTCCGTTTATAGGAGCCGGGGTTGATATAACAGTTGTTGTAATATCAGGAAGATCCAACATTCCGCCATTTAGGAAATCATTATCATAAATATTAATAACATCATCTGCTCCTTCATACCCGTTTACATTTAAAACGGTGTCGTCATTAGCTTCTATAATTGGCACAACTACATTAATGATCACCGTAGCATCATCACAATTACCAGGATTGAGGTCCTCACATATTTGATATTTAATTTGATACTGACCTGCAGGAGTTCCTGGAGGAACAGTAACAAAACCTGTTGAAACATCTAAAACAGGAACCGGAGCTCCCGGAGCTTTAGGCTGTGCAGGGGTTACAATTGAAGGCGTAAGTACATTAGCCAAATTAATATTGATAACCTGTCCGTCAAAAGTATCAGCACCGGCAACATTGGTATAAACATTAATTGCGTCTACACCTCCATTATAACCGTTTATGTTGTCTACGCGATCGTCATTTACAATTAGCGGAGCAGCTTTTACCACAACTGCAATACTACCGTCCGCACAATTAGTTGGATTTAATTTTTCACAGATGGTGTAGGTTATAAAGTAAGTATTGGCAGGAGTTCCTGCTGGGATGCTTATGCTTCCTGTGGCTGTACTAAAGACCGGCACATTGGCACCAGGATACAAAGGCGTAGCAGCCAGATTTTGTGAAATAGTTATTTCATTAAAGTTTGCACCTGTAATTGGTACTCCGTTTAAAGTGTCATTGGTTAGGGCATTCGCAGCATTCATTAGCCCTAAATAACCATTTATGTTTTCGACTCTATCATCGTTCGCAACAATTAATGCATTTCCAACCGGAACTATTATAAGTGCCGTATCACAATTTAAAGGTGCTCCAATTTCACAGATCTTATACTCAATTTCATACAGGCCTTTTACCGTTCCCGGAGGTACACTTACGTTTCCGGTTGTAATATCCAGAAATGGGACTGCTGTTATTAAAGGGTTAATCGGTAATGCGGGATTGACTACAGAGAGTGTTACATTAGATAATGTAGCCTGTGCACCTCCCAGGGTATCATTTGTTAAGGCATTGATCACATTGTTCGCACCGGTATAACCGTTTACAATATATTTAACGATATCGATTCGGGCATCGATTCCGGCAGTAGTGACACTAATTGTTTCGGTAGTTGTAGAACAATTTACAAAATTAGCAGGATCTGACGGATTTCCGGGATTTACGATCTCACATATTGTATAGGTTAAGGTATAATCTCCTGGCGGAGTACCGGGTGCCACAGAAATAGTCCTGGATAGCGGATTAAAATCATAAGTTAAGTAACTTGAAATAGAGTTTATAGTAACATTAACTGCTGACGGGTTTAAAATAACTCCGTTTATAGTATCGCTATCTAATATTGAATGTGGTGCGGTACTTCCTCCTGTATCTCCTGAAATCGCTGTAAAGTTTTCAGGAACCGCACAGATTCTGTTAAAAATGGTAAAGGTTGTACCCGATGAAATACAGGTATTTAATCCCACTCGTCTCACATAAATGGTTACGGCACCGGGAGTTAAACCTGCAAAAACGTTACTGGCCTGAAAGGTGATTCCGTCACTACTATACTCATAACCAGTTCCTAAATCAGGATTTACAATACTTACTGTTCCTGTAGCATTTGCACATGAAGGCTGTTGTGTGACTGAACCAACTGGCGCAGCAGGTAGATCAAAAACTTTTAACATCACATGATTGGATATTGTACGACAACCTGACTCTGCCTGAGAAATGATAACTCTAAAATATCTGTTTCCTGCTGTTGCATAAGTGGCTGTTGTGTAAGAGGCTGTTGTCCCCCCCGTTCCGTCTATAACATCTGTATAAGGCCCGGCCAAAACAGTAGCAGTCTGCCATTGATACAATAAAGGACTTGCAGGAATATTTCCTGTAGCGACAACAGTAAAATTATGAGTTTCGTTGATACAAGCTTCTCCATCTTTCGGCTGTGTGCTAATTATCGGAATTTCAAAAACATCAACTTTTGCAGGATTGGAGTTTATAACCCCACATCCAATTCCTGAATCAGTTACATGCAATCTGTAAAAAGCATCTGCATTTACAAAACCTGTGGTATAAGTTGTTGTATTGGCTCCGGAACCATCTGTTACATTTGCCCATCCTGTTGCACCATCTAATGATTTTTGCCATTGATAAGTGAAGTTTCCAGAACCATTTTGAGCACCGGATGTCATTGTGAATACACCACCCTCGCAAATATTTCCACCAATCGGCTGAGTAGATATCGTTGGATCCGGAATAACAGTTGCTACTACGGCATTTGTAATGAGAATACAAGTTGGATTTGATGACGTTATCACACAGCGGTAATAAGTTGTGGTCGCAAGTGGTCCTGATATGTAATTAGGATTCGTCGCTCTGCTCTCTCCGGTTATATTGGCCCAGCCACTCACCCCATCTGCAGAACGCTGCCACTGATAACTAAAGGAAGCAGAACCGTTGTTTGCTGAAGCAGCTGTTGAAATCGACACCGTACCTCCCACACAAACTATAGTTGGATTTACAGGCTGAGTTTCAATACTCGGAATAATAACTGCAGCAATACCAGATACAACTGGGGTACAACCCTGAGTAGAATCAGAAATTGTCACTTGATAAAAGGTAGTTTGCGTTAAATTTGGAGTGCTATAGCTTGCCGAATTTGCTCCTGTAATGTTAGTATAGGGCCCCGCTAAAAGAGTAGCGTTTTTCCATTGATAACTATAATTTCCTGAGCCTCCCCCTACTACTACATTTAAAGTCGCATTTGAGCCACTGCAAATATTTGTTTTAGCTACCGGCTGTGTTATTATTGTAATCGCTGATAAAACGGTTACAGTGGCCACATTGGAAGTAATAGTATTACAGCCGCTTCCGCTAGCCGAAACATCTACTTTGTAATAGGTGGTCTGGGTTAAAGCCGGAGTAGTATAAGTTGTTGAGGTTGCACCGCTAATGGCTGTAAAAGTAGCATTATTTGTACTGCTAAACCACTGATAGGTTAAAGAGGGCGTTCCATTTGCACCTGTTACTGACAAGGTATGATTTCCTCCTGAACAAATTGTTGTTCCTGCTGGCTGAACTGTAATCGATGGATCGGGAACCACTGTTGCCGTAACAATATTAGAGGTTATGGTACAATTAGTAGTAGATGATGTTACCAAACATCTGAATTGTGTGGTAGCATTTAATATATCTGAAGTAAAATTAGCGGTTGTTGCAGTTGCATTTGTTTCATTCACAAAACCTGAACCCAGATTACTCTGCCATTGATAACTAAGTGTTCCCGTACCTCCGTTTAAAGAAGCCGCAATATTGATACTTACAATACCTCCAACACAAATATTTGCCGGAGTTGCAGGCTGAGTTGTAATTGTTGCTACAAATACCCGAACTGCATCCGAATATACTTCACAACCATTGGCTGCCTGTGTCACTCTTACTCTGTAATAAAAAGTAGATGCTAATGCTCCGGTAGTATAAGATGCTGTTGTTGCACCGCTTCCACCTGTTGTATTTGCCCAACCTGTCGTTCCATTTGCAGATCTTTGCCATTGATACACTAAAGCTCCACCTGAAGGATCTCCTGAAGCTACTACTGTCATTGTATGCGTTCCGCCTGAGCAGATAGTACTTCCAACTGGCTGTTGGTTCACCACAAGATTCGGAATTACATCCACCAATACACTATTTGAAGACACCAGACCACAGCCACTTCCTGCAGCAGAAACGTCTACTCGATAATAGGTATCTTGTGTGAGCGCCGGAGTCGTGTAAGCACTTGAAGTTGCCCCGGAAAGTAACGTAAAACTTAGGTTATCTAAACTACTGTACCATTGATAATTTAAAGAGGGTGTTCCGCCCGTTGCTGAAACTGACAGCGTAAATGCTCCGCCTGAACAGACAATTCCTCCGGTTGGCTGAACTGATATTGCAGGATCAGGGACTACAGTTGCTGTAACTGCATTTGAAGTTAGTACACAATTCGTTGTTGATGAAGTTATGAGACATCTGAACTGCGTGGTCGCATTCAAAATATCCGAAGTAAAATTGGCAGTTGTTGCTGTTGGATTTGTTTCATTTACAAAACCGGCACCTGAGTTACTTTGCCATTGATAACTTAACGTTCCTGCCCCTCCGTCTAATGTGGCAGAAATATTGATACTAACAATCCCGCCTACACAAACAGCCGCAGGAGTTGTCGGTTGTGTTGTAATTCTTGCAACATTTACCAATGCGGAATTTGAAAAAGTTTCACAGCCACTTCCGGATTGTGTAATTTGTACTCTAAAATATAAATTGGATGTTAGTGCTGCTGTGGTGTAAGTTGCTGTATTGGCTCCGCTTCCATCGGAAACGTTTGTCCAACCCGAAGTCCCATTCACAGAACTTTGCCATTGATAAACGATCGTCCCCGCTGCTATGTTGGTAGTTGTTGCTGCAACGGTCATTGTGTGCGTTTCGCCTGAACAAATTGTACTTCCTGTTGGCTGAAGAGTCACAACAGGATCCGGGATAATCGTTAATTTCGCCACGTTACTTGAAACCTGTGTACAGGTACTTGAAACATTTACTCTATAATAATATTCTCCATTTGTTAAGGCACTATTAGTTGTAAAGGCAGCATTCGTTTGTCCTGAAATGTTCGTCCAGCCCGTTACCCCGTCTGCAGATGTTTGCCATTGATAAGTGTAAGGAGCTATACTCCCTGTCGGACTTATCGTTAAAGTTGTGGTTCCTCCCTGACAAATTGTGGTATCACCTGTTAATGTCGAAAGGATTAAATCTGATGGTCGTACAATATTCACTTCATCAGCATAAGAATTACAGGAACCATTACTAATTGTCCATTTTAATCGCGTTATTCCAACTGATATATTGGTTACAGTAGTATTGAAAGCATTAGGATTAGTAATTAATGCCGTCCCTCCTGGATTCGTCACAAAGGTCCAGGTACCAATACCGGTTACAGGATTATTTCCATTCAAGGTCACAGTTCCGGTATTACAAATAATCTGATCAGGCCCGGCATCTGCCAAAGGTGGTAGCGCATTTATAGTCACTGTTACATTACTGGAACTTGGTGCGCACAATCCGTTTGAGATCGTCCAGGTAAAGATATATACCCCTGGTTGTGTCCCTAAAACAGTAGTTGTTGGCGAGGATGCTGCCGTAAAAACTGCTGTTGTTGGTCCGGAAACCTGTGTCCATAACCCAGTTCCGATTATTGGCGTGTTTGCTGCCAAAGTCAGCGTTTGGAATTCACATATGCTAATTGGTGTTCCTGCATTTGAAGTTGAAGGTAACGGACTAACAATTAAAGTCATCTCATCAAAAAACACACAACTGAGATTCGTCGCTGTCCATCGCAGTACATAGCTTCCCCCAGCACTTGGCGTGAATAAAGAAGTTGGGCTTGTAACATCAGAAAAAGATCCTGCAGGGCCACTAACTTTGGACCATTGCCCTGTTCCTGCAGTAATTGCATTAGCTGCTAAAGTTGCACTGTCAGATACACAAATGGTCTGATCGGGTCCTGCTTTTGGAACAGTTAAATCTGCCGTAACCGTAATTTGAACAGTATCTGTAGTTGAGGGACATAACGCTCCGTTGGTAACCGTCCACCTGAAAACATATACACCTCCTGTTTGGGTTAAATTACTAACTGTGGTGTTGGGTGAAATTTCAGAACTAAATACAGCGATTGTGGGGCCGGATACCTGAGTCCATTTTCCCACACCTGATAAAGGAGGAATTGCCGTAAGATTGGTTACTGATCCGCAAATAACATTATCTCCACCTGCCATTGCTGTTGAAGGTGGTTCAGAATTCTCAATTCTGATCTGATCTGATTCACTACAGGTCCCAGAACTAACCGTCCAGTTAAATACATAAAATCCATAACCGGGATTTGTAAATATTGTGTTGGGATCTGTATCATTTACAAAAGATCCTCCTGCCGGACCAAATAATTTAGTCCATTTTCCTGTTGTTCCTGGATCAAGTGCCGAAGCTGCAAGCTGAATTTCATTTGCACCCGCATCGCAATATTCCTGATCCGGGCCCGCATTAGGAGGTGTCACGATCTGACCGTTCACCGTTACCTGAATATCATCTGAACTTTCAGGACAAAGACCTTGTACCGCGATGGTATATCTAAAAACATATACACCCGGTACTAAGTTTGTTACAGCAGCACTATTGTTACTGGTTGTTGTAATTGTTGGTGCTCCGACTCCCCCTGAAACATAAGTCCAGGTTCCGGTACTGGCAGCATTACCAACCAAAAACAAAGGCCCTTCCAAACAGGTCGCAAAATCAGAACCGGCTGCTGCAACTTCTGTTACTTTTATCGTCACCTGATCTCTGTTTGTTGGACAGTTTATTCCTGTATAGGTAGCCCATTCTAAAATATATTCTCCCGTTATAAGCCCTGATAAAGTTGAAGTTGCTGATCTTGCATCTGAAAAAACAGGTGAATTTGGGCCACTAATTAGCGACCATATCCCCCTACCGATTACAGGAGGAGTTGCCCCGAGGATAACCGAACTTTGATTACAAACCGTCTGATCCGGTCCTGCTATTGCCGGTGAAGGCGCTTCATCAATATTGAGTTTTACGGTATCTGAAGTACTCGCGCAAAATCCTCTGGAAATCGTCCATTTATAAACCCATGAACCGGGAGTCAGTCCTGTGATTGTAGTCGTTGGATTAGTTGGATTTGTAATAACAGGTCCATCTCCTCCGCTAACCAATTCCCATAAACCACTTTCTCCGGAAGCTGGTGTATTTCCAATTACTGTTGTACTATTACTACACAAGCTTTGATCCATTCCCGCCTGAGCTGCCGTAATAGTCGGAGCTATAGTTATACCTACAGTATCTTCTCCATCCGTGCAACTCACATTGCTAACGGTCCACTTAAAAGTATAATCTCCATCACTTAGTCCCGTTACTGTTGTATTGTATAATGTTGGATTTGTTATTGTTGCTGCATTACCAGCTGTTTGTGTCCATAAACCAGTTCCCGGAACGGGATTATTACCGTTTAATGTGATTGTGTTAGTACCCGCTGGTAAACATTGATCTGCTCCGGCATCGGCATCTGCGCCTTGCGTATTATTGGTCACAACATCTACTGTATCTGCGGATGTACCACATCCGTTTGCAATTGTCCATGTAAAGGTGTAGGTTGTATTTGCTGCCAATCCGCTTACTGTACTGTTAGGATCTCCCTGATCACTAAAAACAACACCTGCATTAGGAGAAACGGTCCAGGTTCCGTTTTCACTGTTTTGTATGGCATTTCCCTGCAATTGAATTGTACTTCCAAAACAAACCGCCTGATCGTTTCCGGCATTAGCAGTGGTTGGAGCAACACTAGACACCAATACTTCAGAAGTACTTTGGGTTACATCACAATCTGGTCCGCCCGAAATGGTCCATCTAAACTTATATCCTCCATTTATCAAAGGAGACACTTTAGTCGTTGAACTATTAATATCTGAAAAGGTCACGACACTTGGACCGGAAATCTGCGACCAGGTTCCTTTTCCATAAATTACTAAATTTCCAGCCAATGTTGCAGAAGTAGAGTTACAGGGAACAATTTGCATTGTTCCTGCACTTGAATTAGTCGGTTGAGCTGAAACTACTATTACCACCGTATTGTAAATCGTTTCACATTGAGATCCCGGATTTGGAGCTTTAATTAATCGAACAACATACGTACCCGAAAATGTCAATTGACTAATCGTAAAGCTATTGCCGGAAAAATTTACTGGAGATGTTGGAAAAGAAGGGTAAGGCGGATTCAAAATTGGGTTTACAGCTGGCCCATCTATTAATTGCCAACTCATTTGTCCATTACCTGTAAAAGTTACGGGAATTATAGCCTCAGAATCATCACATCCCAAGGTTTGATTCGGACCTCCTGAAATCGAAATTATATCTTCTAAAACAACAACGTAATTAGCAGTTGTTACACAATTTGTTACACTATTAGTCAATGTATATAAAAAAGTATAAGTCCCTAATGCGGTCATTCCTGAGACCACCGTGGAAGGAGAAGTCGGATTTTGAATTACCGCCGTTGGACCTCCCGTTTGCGTCCATTGTACACTTTCATTTACATATAATGGTATAGTTCCCTGAAGAATTGTTGAAGTTCGTCCATCGCAAAAATAAGCTGTAGAGCCGCTGACATTAGTAACATCAGCCGTTGGTGGTGGAACTATCACTGTCATTTCGTCTACCCCATTGGCACAGATTCCCGCAACTGTCCATCTAAAAACATAGGTTCCTTCTAATAAACCGGTTACCGATGTATTATTCCTATTTGCATTGGTAAAAGAAGGTATACTAGGTCCGGAAACAACTGTCCAGGTTCCTTGTTGTTGCCCCGGAGTATTCCCTCCAAAACTTCCATTAAGGGTTGCCGTTTGGGTAGACGAGTAACACTTTGAAAGTGTAATATCAGCTCCCGCAGTGACTGGCATCCTTCCCCCCAGACTTGAAATAACGACATCATCCGTTGAGGTACAGGAACCATTTGTTATGGTCCATCTTAAAGTAGTTGAACCCGAACTATTTCCTGAGACTGTAATAGTACTGCTTGAAGAATTTGGACTATTAACCGTAACTCCGGCATTATTATTTCCTTCAACTGACCAGGTTCCGGTTTCTGTTCCTCCAACTGCATTTGCATTTAAGGCATAAGTTCCTTGACAATACGTTTGATCTGTTCCTGCATTTGCAAGGGTCAGAGGTGAAATCACCATTACAATATCATCAAATACTGTTGAACCGTCAGCACATTGGGCGGTTAACCTAAAAGTATAAGAATTTCCCGGAACTGCTCCTGTTACTAAAGTTTGCCGTAAATTCGGATCGACTATCTGTACCGCCGGTCCTGCGATCTGGCTCCATACCGGATCTACCAAAAAATTAGTACCCGGTGCTGTATTTGCTGTTCCCAGTAAATAAAACTGGTCCGGAGGTAAAGCTGTAGCTCCACCGGGGCAAATTGTTCTGTCGGCATTTGCATTTACAGTACAATTTTGCGAAAAAGTATAAACGGGAAGTATAAATAAAAAAAAGAAAAGCGCTTTATTTAGTCCTTTATGTAATCTATCAGAGTAATTTAATTTCATAAATTAAAAATTTTGAATTAAAAACAATGTATTGACAGTAAAACTCTTGGGGGTTAACACAAATTTAATAAAAAAAAGCTTATCACGGACACAAACATCTTGATTGTGAAACAGTTATAGTTAATAAAAAACAATACCGCCTACTGCGTTGATTATCAGATGCTTACGTCTTATAAAAATAGGCTTTTTGTCCAAAAAGACTAACAATAAGCATCTTAAATCGTCAAAATGCTAAAAAATATTTCCTTTTTTTTGTTTTACTCCAGAAAAATGATATTACGTTTTAAACCATCAAATTTGGTTCTTTTGATAGGGGAATTCTTAAAAACTAATCGAAAAGTTTCTTCGGTAATTTCGATCCAATCCTTTTTTGAAAAAGAAAGTAGTTCAGGATTGGGATTAAATAGAGGTTCGGAATGCGGTTTTGAAAATCGATTCCAAGGACAAACGTCCTGACAGGTATCACAACCAAACATCCATTCATCAAATTTGCCTTTCATTTCAAAAGGAATATTTTCTTTGAGTTCTATGGTGTAATACGAGATACATTTGCTCCCGTCTACTACGTGAGGAGCAACTATTGCCTGTGTTGGACAAGCATCAATACAAGCGGTACAAGATCCGCAATGATCTGTTGTGGCATGATCATATTCCAATTCTAAATCAAGAATAAGTTCTGCAATAAAATAAAAAGATCCTACTTTCTGAGTCAGCAGGTTTCCGCTTTTACCAATCCAGCCCAGTCCGCTTTTTGCTGCCCAGGCCCGATCTAAAACGGGTGCTGAATCAACAAAAGCCCGGCCTGATACTTCGCCAATATTTTCCTGAATCGAGTGTAAAAATTCCTTTAATTTCTCTTTAATAACAAAATGATAATCCTGACCGTAAGCATATTTTGAAATTTTAAAACTTTCTTCGGTCTGAGTTTCTGTTGGATAATAATTTAGTAAAAGCGACACTACGCTCTTGGCATCATCTACTAACAAAGTAGGATCCAAACGTTTGTCAAAATAGTTTTCCATATACCCCATTTGCCCATGATGGTTGTTATTTAACCATTTTTCAAGACGTGGTGCCTCCTCCTCCAGAAATCCCGCCTTGGATATTCCGCAAGAAAGAAAACCAAGCCTTTTGGCTTCGGATTTTATGAATTCTGAATATGTCTCTTTAGAATTGATCGTCATCTTTTAGAGAATAAAACTTCTACTCCAACGGGTTTTAAGGTAATTAACGGATTGAACCTAATCGCATCAACTTCTGATTTAAGTTCATACTTTTTCACAATATGAGCCACGGTAAGGCACATTTCATAGATCGCAAATCCGGCTCCAATACACATTCTTGGTCCGGCTCCAAAAGGATAAAAATATTGCATCGAGTGTTTCTTTTGTTCTCCCAGAAAGCGTTCCGGGATAAATTCTTCGGGGTTTTCCCAATATTTAGGATTTCGATGCAACTCATAAAAAGAAACTCCAATTAAAGTCCCTTTTTTTAAATGGTACTGCCCGATAATATCGTCTTCAACATTTTGTCTGTCTGTAATCCAGGCAGGTGGATACAAACGCATTGATTCATTTATAACAGCATTCAGATAAGTCATCTGCTGCAATTGTTCTACCACGTTCTCTGTTTGCGATTCTATTTCCAGGATTTCATCCAATACTTTCTGCTGTATCTCCGGATTTCTTCCCAAAAGATATAGTGTAAAAGTTAAGGCATTGGCACTGGTTTCATGTCCGGCAATAAAAAGAATTTTAATTTCATCAATCAGTTGTTTGACCGACATTCCTTCACCGGTATCTTCGTAACGTGTTTCTAAAAGCAGCTGAAGCAAATCGTTTACGGGCTCTCCCGAACTGATTCGCTCGTCGATAATTTCCTGAATGATTCGGTTGTTTTCTTCGGCCAGTTCCAAATGTTTTGCCACCTGACCACTCACAGAAAACCACCATGCTTTATGGGGAAGCCGAATTTCTTTGATTAAAAAGTTCTGAACTTCTTCAATAATAAATTTTATACGATTTAATTTTTCTTCAGAAACCGAGAGATGAAACAGCGACTTGGCCACTACATTAAATGCCAGCTGGCTCATAACAGGAAAAAGATCAATGGGTTTTTCCTCTACTATTTCCTTTAGCTCTGAAACAATCGTTTTGTTCATGTTCATGACCAACTGATTCATCTTTTGCTTGTGAAATGCAGGCTGAATCAGCCGTCTTTGTTTCAGCCAGAATTCACCATCAACAGTCAAAAGTCCTTTTCCTAAGTATTTTGAAAGGTAAACAGACTGAAATTTAGATTTGTGATAGTTCTTCTGATTTTTCTGTAAAATATGTTGGGCAATCTCATTATCACGTGATAAAATTAAATGCTTAGACCGTCCTATTTTTAGTGAAAAGGAATCCCCAAACTGATCAAAATATCTTTTATGGTAAGGAATAGGGTTTTTACGCACTCCTTCGGCATCCAAAAAGAACCTAACGATCGATAGCTTGTTCGGGTACTTGTATTTTTTATTTTCAGACATGTCTAACAGGATTAAAACAATCCGCCCTGAATGTTGGTGTTTATTTTTCCCAAATGTTTATACGCTTTATCTGTGACCTCACGTCCGCGTGGAGTACGCATAATGAATCCTTCTTGAATTAAAAAGGGTTCGTAGACTTCTTCAATGGTTTCACTGCTCTCAGAGACAGCGGTCGCCAAAGTAGAAAGCCCTACCGGTCCTCCTTTAAATTTATTAATGATGGTCAACAGAATTTTATTATCCATTTCATCCAATCCGTGCGCATCGACATTTAGAGCTTTTAGGGCATAACGTGCAATTTCGATGTCTATAGTTCCATTCCCCTTTATTTGTGCAAAATCACGAACTCTTCGCAATAATGCATTCGCAATACGAGGCGTCCCACGGCTTCTGCCGGCTATTTCGATAGCAGCATCTAATGAAATGGGCATTTTAAGTATAGAAGAACTTCTTTCGACAATCGTCGTCAAAAGTTCGGTAGTATAATATTGTAAACGAGATGAAATTCCAAAACGGGCTCGCATTGGAGCCGTCAATAATCCCGAACGCGTTGTAGCTCCTATCAGAGTAAAAGGATTCAGATTGATTTGCACTGTTCTGGCATTAGGACCGGATTCAATCATAATATCTATTTTGAAATCCTCCATAGCCGAGTATAAATATTCTTCGACAATAGGACTCAAACGATGGATCTCATCAATAAACAGAACATCTCTTTCGTCAAGATTGGTAAGCAATCCTGCCAAATCTCCCGGTTTATCCAGAACGGGTCCCGAAGTAATTTTAATTCCCACTTCAAGCTCATTGGCCAGGATATTAGCCAAAGTAGTTTTACCTAATCCCGGAGGCCCGTGAAAAAGGGCATGATCGAGTGCTTCACCACGCTGATTAGCCGCAGCAACAAAAATCTTTAGGTTCTCTAAAACCTGATCTTGTCCTGCAAAATCATCAAATGACAGCGGACGCAATCTTTTTTCAAGATCTAATTCTTCCGGATTGTATCCTTTTGTGGTGGGATCTAAGTTTTCATTCATTTTACAAAGATAGACAAAGAAATCAGTTTGTAAAACAGTTAAATTTCAAATAAAAAATTCCAAATTCTATACTCTATACTCTATACTCTATACTCTATACTCTATAACATTCCTTTGTCGGATTAATGGCGAACAACCTTTTGCCATCCGCCATTTGATTTCCAATACTCTTTTTAAGAAATGTTTTTTAAGAAGTCTAAGAGCTTTACTTCCTTCTTAATGATTCTTATCATCAATAGCCCGAACAACAGTAAAAAACCAAAACCACTACATACGATATAAAGGTAAAAGCCGCTGGAGAAATTTTCTTTAAAAATGGGTAAAAGGAAGGTAAAACCTGCAATATAGGTGAGGTAAATTATGGGGGTAAAAATATAGTGGATTTTTTTTCTCCATTGATAAAACTGCTGTGCCTGTTTACCGTATTCAATTAAAGGAACATCTGTTTTTAAATGCTCTAATTTTTCTGCACTAATCCACTCTAAAACGATACGAAATACGAGCATTGTAATCATAATCCCCAATCCAAAACTAAATAATGTTTGCTTATAAGCCCCTACCCAAATATAATAAGAGATGAGTATGATCGAAGTTAAACTCAAAATTGCTCTGGTCCAAAAATGGTTGCGTTTAATTTTTTTTGTATGCGCCTCCGCTTTGTTAATAATATCAGTGGCAGCTGGTTTTGTATTGGATTCTGCTTGCTGATCCCAAATATTTTGTAATTCTTCAAATGTTTTCATTTTGTATACATTGCGTTAAACTTTTTTTTATTCGATGGATTCTAACCCGAAGTGTTTCTTCGGTTATCCCGATTACTTCCGATATTTCCAGATATTCTATACCGTCTAAGGTCATCAGAATGATCATTTTGTTGGTCTCTTCAAGCTTTTGTATACATTGATACATTTGCTGAAGTTGTTCTTCTTTTTCGTTTGAATAGGTTTCTGAAGCAACCTGAGGAAGAACATCTGCCCTGATTTCTTTCCTGGAAGAAGATTTGCGTAAATAGAGAAGACATGTATTTACTGTAATCCTATAAATCCAGGTACTAATACTCGATTCATTTCGGAATGTATCTAAATTTTCCCATACTTTTATGAAAATTTCCTGAGCTGCATCTGATGCTAATGCAACATCTCCACAAAAATAACCCTTGCACAAACGAAACACTTTATTGTAATGTTTGTTGTATATCTCGTTAAATTGTTCTCTTTTAATCACCCTACTTTATTTCTGATTTTACTTTTTCCATAAACCACTCCGGTTGATCATACATTACAAAATGAGCTGAGTTTGCTGCGTAATAAATTTTAACAGACGGCAGGTTTTCATATTGAGCGGTATACGTTTTTTGTACTGTAGCAAGATCCGGATTTGTTGCTGCTAAAATTACTACCGGAATTTTAATTTTGGCTATTTCTTTGCGTAAATCTAAATTAAGCATATCAATATAACCGTATACATAAGTTTTTCTGTCCGCAACATTCATCCACTCGTTGATTGTTTTTTGCTTTTCTTTGTTCAGGCACATGTATGAAGTTGTCTGAGAATTCATGGCATTGAATGTCTTTTGATCCATAGCCAGCATCATTTTGCTTTGCGGATTGTCATGCGGAATAACTTCTCCTTTGTAATTGGGAATCATTAAAGCTGCACTTGCAGGTAAGGCATCAACGATAATTACTTTTTTGAACAAATTGGTTTCTTCAGAGGCCAGCCACAAACTTAAAGTCCCTCCCAGACTGTGACCAATTAATGTCGCTTTCTTTAGCTTTTTGGTCTTTACATAGAAAATAATTTGATCCTTTATTGTAGAAAACCATGGGCTTTCAATTGGAGGAACATTACCAAATCCTGCGAAAGTAAAAATGTGGCATTCGTAATTTTTAGATAGTTCGGCTACGGTTTCATTCCACACTTCTCCTGTACAGCCAAAACCAGGAAATAATAACACAGGTGCTCCTTTACCTTTTACATCAACCTTAAAGGCAGTTTGAGAAAAAACAGATTTTGAAATAAGAAGCATTAACACGACAAGTAAAATTGATTTAGTTTTCATAATGTTTAATTTTTTAAAGTTTCTCTTTTGATGCAGTGCTATGCTATTTGTTACCTTAAAAAATATTTTTTTTAAAAATTATTTCTCAAATAAACATCAATTAACTAATAATCAACAATTTAAAACTTAAAAAAAATAATAAAATCTAAGTTTTAATTATTCATTTAATTGTCAGGTAATCCGTCTAAGTGAACTTTTCTAGCTGTATTAATTCCCTTAAAACAACTTAAATCTGTAATTTATAAAAAAAGTTCAGTAATAATTTTTAAAGAAGATCAGCCTGAAATAGCTTAGTTGTTCCCAAAGAAATGACAGACCTCTATGTCATCTTAACAAAAGGAAACGCTTTATTAACTCTTTCTATATTTTGTATAGGAAATATATCTTTCGCTATTAAGTTCAAGTTACCGCGAAAGATTGCCGATCAATCAAAGCATTTTTCTCTATGGAGGAACATCCATATACTTTGACTTCTATTCAAAGGGAGAATATTCGGAAAAGGATATTTGGGATTTTCTATTAATTTCCTTCTGTTACTTGATCTCTTTCAGAATGCTTTCTGCAACTTTATTATAGTCATTGTTGTAATGGTGCGAGCCTGGCAATTCAATTGTTTTAATCCCCGATTCTGAAAACTTGTTGCGCGTTGCAGCATCTTCTTCATCTCCAAAAAAGCAAATTGGATTATAGGATTTAACTTTTTTTGTTTCAGAAATCACATCATAAGTATCACTTGAACTTTCCATACTCAGCATGTCTGCAATATGAATTTCAAAATCTGCTTTCACATCAGGGGACAATAAATACAGCCCTTTTAATTTTTCTTTTAATGCTTCTGAAAAATTACCCGCAGCAAATGGAATTACAGAAGCTCCAAAGGAATACCCCGCAAGTATAAATGTTTTTCTATCCCATTGTTGTAAATAATGTTCAACTGCCTTAGCTATTGCATTCGAAGTCTCGCCAGGAGTTTTTGCATTCCAAAAGTACTTCTGGGCATCCAATCCTATTACTGCAATTCCCTTCTCTGCCAAAGCTTCACCAACAGATTGGTCAAAACTTGTCCATCCTCCATCCCCAGAAATTAAAAAGGCAATAGGCAAAGCTTCGTCTTTATTTTTTGTCGGAATCAATGTTAACGGCATTTCAAAAGGCAAAGGTGTCAAATGCTGCTCTTTAAGCAGGGAGTTTTGTTGTGATTTCTGCTCGCTATAGGTTGGTGTATTTAAAATTTCCCTGAACGCATCAATAAACTGTGGTAACCAATTTTTAGTAACAGAAAATCCATGTCCCACTTTGAGCAATGTAATTAATTTTCCCTGCTTCATGCCTTCCATATATTTTTTTGTGTCGGCATAATTACAAACTTGATCTGTAGTTCCCTGAAGCACTATAAAAGGAGCCGATAATTTTTCTGTTTTTTCAAGAAAATAAGCTTTCCCTTCTTTTAAAACATGTGAAGTCAATCCTGTGCCATCACATAAAGTCCTGTCCGTTTCTATATCAGGACAGAAACCTAAGGCAATGGCTCCGCTAAAAGTATTGGCAGGCGCTTGAGCCAGCATTCCATAAATTAAAGTTGCTCCTGAAGAATATCCGGCCAATATTGGCTTTAGATATTGTTTCATCTTTATCTTTTTTTGCAGCAACAGACTAAGCTCTTCAAAATCTCCTGCCGGGTAATAGCATTTTGATTTTTCTTTTTTTATTTCCTTAAAATAATGTTGAATATCAATACCCGCTACCACAGCACCCTGATCGACAATATTTTTAGCCATTTCAACAACACCACTATTCCATCCCCCGTCCCCTGAGACAAACAATACAACCGCAGTTGGTTCTTTTTTAGGTTTATATATCATGATTTTACCAAATGCTCCAATCCTTATAGTGTCTGCTGTTAAAGCAAAAGCATTAGTACTAAAAATAAAAACCGATAGAAGAAGTGTTATGATTTTGTTCATTTGAATTATTTTTTAACATTACGGAATCTTAAACTATAGTACTCTTATTATACATTATGATCGAAACTGAAATAAAATAAACATAAAGATTCAGCAAAAAAAGTCTTTGCCACAACCCTTTGTACGAAGCTATTAAAGCCCCTGTATCCGAAGAGAAATGAATATCAAATAATAACATGGTAATACTTCCAATGATAAAAACGATCCACGAAAAATAATAAAAACGAGGATTATTCTCTTTTGAAATTACTTTACACATCATTAAAGGCAACAACAAAGCAGCAACAATTCCTATACCACCAACAATATTGTGTAAAAGATATGAAAGTGATTTTTTGCCGTCTACTAGGTCTGCTTTAAATAACCCCGAGCCAATCCCCTCTCCTAACCCGTAGACTGTAATTAGTAAAGAAGCAATCATTACTTCTATACGGTCTTCATCAAACGCCCTTTTAAAAATGACTCCAAAAAAAATAAATACGATCCCAATTACTATCCACCATATCGAAATTGCTTCTGAAACCGGACTCACTGTTGCTCCCAAAGAACTAATGGTATTCTGTAACTGACTATATCCCCGATAATATCTTCCTAATAAAAATAACACCATAAAATCAGAAATACAGGTAATAATACAGACTATTGCCATGATCCTAATCCAATTTACCCGTCCTATTCTCCTCGATTTCATATTCTCTTTTATGGTTTTACTACTTTTTTTAAAACTAATGGAGCCTGTAATAAATCATAATCATGTGTATAAACTAAGTATTTGTTGTACCATACGGGAGAGAATTTTTCTTTAAAATCCCGCAACCCTTTGTAGTGCGCAAAATATTTTATTCTTTCATAAGCAAACTTCATAGATTTTTTAGGAAAGGTATCCGCATCTTCAATTCCACTCATTGCCGCCAATCCTAAATTAACAGAAGTGCAGCCCTGAGATTTTAAATAAGCGAAAAGCTCCAAAAGTATAAAATCTATGATACCGTTTGGGGCATCATTTGTTTTGCGAATCAAATCATAAGTCCCTTCACCTTTGGCAAAATCAGGAATGACATTTAAAAAGGCTACTATTTTCTCTTCGGCATTCTCTACTGTAATAATGGTTTGCTGTTTGAGTTCTTCCCACTCAAATCTGCCTTGCGAAAAAACAATTTCACTTCTCCCGGTGCTCACGAGCCACTCATCACTTACTGCTTTTATTTTTTGCAGCAATCCGTCTTTTACGGGTGCGGCATGAATTGTTGTTTGAAAGCCTTTCTCTTTGACTTTACTGATCGCATTACGCAATGATTTTTTGGCTCCTCCTTCCATTGTAAATACAGACAGATCGACAACAGCTTCCTGTCCTATAAATAAGTTTTTTTTGTGCAGTGAAGCAAACAATTCTAGGTTGTCTTCCGGTACCCGATAATAAATGCTTCTTAAGCCGTTCTCGTAACAATAAACATCAAATTCGATTATACATTGTTTGATTTCATCTACTGATGTCGCTACGGGGTTTTCCAAGACTACAGCAAAATTATCGGCCACGCGATACGCCAGAAAAGATTTTTTACTTTCAGCGATAAAGATGTTTTTATCATCATAGGTTTTAAAATAATCCAAAGAAGAAGTACCATACTGCTCCAAAAGCTCGGATGCCAACAAAAAATCATCTTCAACCGCTTCTTTTTTTATGGTGTAAGGCCGTATTAAAGCAAAAACTAGAAATGCAATTGATAAAAAACCACAAATGTTGATCGATAGTAAAAAGTGTCTTGCAAATCTGTCAAGCGGTACCAAATCTGAGCTCCCGATCAAAAAAAAGTTTTGCAGTGCATATTTTATGGATTCCTGCCAATGAAAGTCAATATCAAAATGTTTTTTATCCAGAAAATAGAATCCCAGGATCCCATACAATAAAACTGCTGCAATGCTAATTAAAACCGTTTTTAGTCCAATGCTTTGTAAATGGGAGTTGCTTTTTATATAATATTCTTTTCGGGTAATAATTAAACTAACGAGTACAATCAGTGCAATTACAGCTTCTTCATAATCGATCGCTTTGGTAAGGTGCCCGATAATTGAAATAGTGGTTAAAAAAACAGCAGACCACCAGGCATTACGGAGCCCCTTTAGCATAAAAGCAGCATTCACTAGCATAAATAAGCCAGCCGTTATCACAAAATAATTCGAGGCTTTAATAGCCGAAACAGGGATAATATTTTTCAAAATGTGTAAACGTTCTGAGATAGCCGGAGTTAAAACGGATACTATGTTTACTAATCCCAAAACAAAAAGCAAAAAAGAAGGCACAACACGCATCAATAATTTATTAGCATTGAATGCAAAAATGAATGCCCCGGCCAACAATGGAATCCAAAATTCAAAGAAACGATATAAAAAAGTAATAGCTATCGCACTTACGCTATCAAAGCCAAATTGTACCAATATAAAACTCATCGAAATTTCGATAGCACCAAGCCCACGGAGAAAGGGGGAAACGATCAAAAATATAACCGAAATAATATAACCCATTAAAGCGGCAGGAAGTGAAGGTGTAAAGCCCAAAGCAATCATTGCAATATACAAATGAGCTATTCCGACAAACTCAATGAGAACAGAATAAAAGACAACCTCCAAAAAATTCTTCTTTATGATTTCGTTCTGTTGTAAATCATCCAGAAAAACCACCGCAGAGGGGAGAAACTTAATGATCAAACGGTATAATGCTCCTTTTTTCAGAATCGAATCGTAAATAAAAAACATACTTAAACTTAAGACAATGACAGCTCCCAACGCATACCATTCTCCAGATCCGGCAGTTCCCTGAAACAAAGAGTACATCAAAGCCGGAATGGCAACAATGATAACCGAAAGTATCCCCACAAAACCATATACGATGGAAGCAAAATGAATTTTAGTTGGTTTTACTCCACTCTTTTCAATTGATTTTGTAAAAAAGGCCAAAGAAGAAATTCCACCTGCCGGTAAAAAAACGCTGACAAAGTTTCGTTTCAAAAATAAAATCACGGCCTGCTTAAAAGATATTTCACTCTGAACCGCTTTAAAGGAGGCAAAATACATTAACCCCTGAAGTGATACATAAATAAAAGCGAGAGCAACTCCGGACAAAACCCAAAAAAAACTGGCATTGACAATGGCGTTTTGAACTTCTCCCAGCTCAGATCGCTCATGTTTAATAAACCAGATCCCGATTCCAATAAAAAAGACAGTGAATATAGACTGTCTGATGATCTTATCGTTTTCACGCAAAAAAGAAACTCCTTTTCGGTCTTTAAAAAAACTCAAAAATGTATTAGGAATCAGTAGTACCTTCATGTTATTGGGGGATAATTTACTTATGAAAAATCAAACCAACTTCTCTATAAATATACGACAATTATCTATCGCTCAAATCCTTACAATACTATTTTTCTCACTTTATATATCCAGATCGATTAAACTGTTAACCAATGAAAAATCCAGAACCGGTACATCCACATCAGAAACTATGCGAACATACTATCATAGAACATATAAAACAAGACTTTCAAAACTGTAGCTATCCAATTGAAAAGTTGAACGCAGCATTATAATCGATCAACTAAATGGTCGAAAATTTCATTATCAGAAACTTGTATAAACAAAAAAGACTGTCTTTACAGACAGTCTTTTAAAATATTTTTAGTGGTGTAAAACTTCTTCACCTTCTTTCATTGGTACATTTTGCGGTACAAAATCTACATCGTGATTTGGGTTACTGTAGTCATAAGGCCAACGATATACATGAGGAATTTCACCTGGCCAGTTACCGTGAATATGTTCTACCGGAGTAGTCCACTCTAATGTTGTTGATTTCCATGGATTCTGAACAGCTTTCTTACCATAGAAAATACTACTAAAGAAGTTGTATAAGAATACCAATTGGAACGCACCTCCTACAAGAGCAAATGTTGTAATCAAAACATTCACATTTTGTAAATCATCAAATAATGGGAAGTTCGTGTTTGTATAGTAACGTCTTGGTAAACCAGCTAATCCAATAAAGTGCATTGGGAAGAAAACTCCGTAAGCACAAACAGCTGTTATCCAAAAGTGAATGTAACCTAAGTTTTTATTCAACATTCTACCGTACATTTTTGGGAACCAGTGGTAAATACCAGCAAACATTCCATAAAGTGCAGAGATACCCATTACTAAGTGAAAGTGAGCAATTACGAAGTAAGTATCATGAACGTTAATATCTAAAGTACTGTCTCCTAAAATAATTCCAGTTAAACCTCCTGTAATGAAAGTAGAAACCATTCCGATAGAGAATAACATTGCAGGGTTGAATTGTAAGTTACCTTTCCATAAAGTTGTAATCCAGTTGAACGCTTTTACAGCAGATGGAATTGCAATCAATAAAGTAGTGAAGGTAAATACAGATCCTAAGAAAGGATTCATACCTGAAATAAACATGTGATGCCCCCAAACAATTGTAGATAAAAATGCAATTGCAAGAACCGACATGATCATCGCTCTGTATCCGAAGATTGGTTTACGAGAATTCGTAGCCATAATTTCAGAAACAAGTCCCATTGCAGGTAAGATTACAATATAAACCTCAGGGTGTCCTAAAAACCAGAATAAGTGTTCGAACAATACAGGAGAACCTCCTTGGTAGTGTAAAACTTCTCCGGCAATATAGATATCAGATAAGAAGAATGAAGTACCAAAACTTCTGTCAAAGATCAATAATAAAGCAGCAGACAACAATACAGGGAATGAAATAACACCAATGATAGCTGTTACGAAAAATGTCCAGATTGTTAATGGAAGTCTTGTCATAGACATTCCTTTAGTTCTAAGGTTGATTACTGTTACAATGTAGTTTAAAGATCCCATTAAAGAAGATGCAATAAAGATAGCCATCGAAACTAACCATAAAGTCATACCTGTTCCAGAACCTGGAATTGCTTGAGGTAAAGCACTTAATGGAGGGTAAATTGTCCAACCCGCAGATGCTGGTCCAGCTTCAACAAATAATGAACATAACATTATTACAGCAGATACGAAAAACAACCAATATGAAATCATATTCATAAATCCGGAAGCCATATCTCGCGCTCCAATTTGAAGTGGAATCAATAAATTACTAAAGGTTCCGCTCAAACCGGCCGTCAGTACAAAGAATACCATGATGGTACCGTGAATTGTAACTAAGGCCAAATAAATATCATTTGCCATTACACCATCAGGTGCAAATTTATCTCCTAATAAAACATTAAAGATTTTGAAAGACTCTTCTGGCCAAGCCAATTGCATTCTGAAAAGCAAAGACATTGCAATACCAATAATACCCATAATGATACCGGTAATTAAATATTGCTTAGCAATCATTTTGTGATCAATACTAAAAATATATTTAGTAATGAACGTGTCTTTATGATGATGTTCGTGCTCGTGATCGTGTCCGTGATCGTGACCGTGCGCTTCTGCTGACATATATGTGTACTTTAAATTTTCTTAATAATATTATTTCATAGCCACTTTAGCTACAACTGCCTTAACCGTATCGATAACTGCTTTCACAGTATCTTTAGCTGTACTATCAGTGCTCGCTTTTGCTTCTTCACCAGCCTTTTTTTCAGCATCTGCAGCAGCAGCGGCTTTAATATCCTGAGCTAATGTAGTTTTTTCGCTTAACCATTTTTTATACTCTTCCGGAGTATCCACAACTACTTTCATTTGCATGTTGTAGTGAGAAGCTCCACAAATTTTATTACATAATAATAAATAGTCAAATGTATAAGGATCTAAAGCTGTTCCTCCTTTAGCAACTAACTCAACGCTCTTTTCAGCTCTAAGTTTGTTGATGTGCGCAACTTTTTCTACCATAAATGGTAATTCTCTGTATTCAGAAGTTGTATACGTTGGAATAAAAGCAAATTCAGTAACCATTCCAGGAACACAGTTCATTTGCGCTCTAAAGTGAGGCATGTAAGCTGAGTGTAATACGTCCTGAGAACGCATTTTGAAATGTACTTTTTTACCTTTTGGAATATGCAATTCAGAAACAATAATATCGTCCTGAGCGTTAGGGTCAGACATATCAACTCCTAATGTGTTGATACCTTCGATTAAACGAACGTTTGCTTTTCCTAAAACATTATCCTGACCAGCATATCTTGCTGTCCATTTAAATTGTTGTGCGTATAATTCGATTTCGATTACATCTTCGTCTTTATCCACAAACATAATGTTGTTCCAAGCGTACAATCCGTAAAGGATCAAACAAGCCAACACTACAGATGGAATAATACTCCAGATTGCTTCTAATTTATTACTATCAGCAAAGAATAAAGCTTTTTTATCTTTATTTCCTCTGTTTTTAAAAGAGAACCAGTATAATAATCCTTGTGTAATAAATTGAACTACAAAAATTAAAACCCAAGTAATATTCATTAAATTATCTACTAAAAGTCCGTGCTCTGAAGCAGGAGTATGAAGTGCTAAACCACCCCATTTTAGTAAACCATAAATCGTAAAGATATAAATGAATGCCAAAAAGCCAAACATGATATATCCCTGAACATTATTATCATTATCCGATGCAACCTGAGAATCGTCCGAAGAAGATCCTACCTGAGTAAGATCAAATATCTTGGTCAATTGCCACAAAGCAACTGCTAATAAAACTAAAACTATAATTACCAACAAACTTGTCATCTGTTTACTTCTTTAAATATTAATAATGAAAATGTTTACTTTCTTCAATGAAAGGATTTCTTTTTGCTAACAAAGGAGCTTTAGCTAATGCAGTAAACACTACAAAAATAAACAATCCTAAGAAGAAAAGAATAGAGGCAATTTCAGGAACTCCAATAAACCATTTATCTCCAACTGTACCTGGCATAATCATATTAAAGAAATCAACATAGTGTCCTAACAAGATCACTACACCGGCCATTACAATAACCCAGCTAAGACGTTTGAAGTCTGTATTGATCAATATTAATAATGGGAACACAAAGTTCATAACTACAGCTCCAAAAAATGGTAAGTTGTATAATTGAATTCTGGTTACAAAGTAAGTAACCTCTTCAGGAATATTAGCATACCAGATCAACATAAACTGTGAGAACCATAAGTATGTCCAGAAAACACTGATACCAAACATGAATTTAGCTAAATCGTGAATGTGGCTTGTATTTACATACTCTAAATATCCTTTAGATTTCAAGTAGATTGTTACTAATGCGATTGAAGTGATACCACTTACAAAGAAAGAAGCAAAAACATACCATCCGAACAATGTACTGAACCAGTGTGGATCAAATGACATAATCCAGTCCCAAGACATAATAGACTCAGATACGATGAAGAAAACTAAGAATCCTGCAGATAACTTAAAGTTCTTTTTGTAGTATAGGTCATCATTAGCTTCATCCTGAGCCAAACAGTTTTTTGCTGAATAGTGACGGTATAAGTTCCATCCTATTAAGAAGATTGCTGCTCTGATGATCCAGAATGGAAAGTTCAGGTAACCTGCTTTTCCAGCAATGATAGCGTCATAGTTAGCGTGTTTTGGATCTGTAACTCCTTCTCCTAACCATACAAAGATGTGGTTAAAATGCAATCCGCAAAGTACTAAAATGATAAAGAATATAACAGAACCAGCTGGTAAGTAAGCTGTGATTCCCTGCATTACTCTAAACAATACCGGAGACCAACCTGCCTGAGCAACTTGTTGAATAGCATAGAATGCTAAAACTCCCATAGAAAGTAGTAAAAAGAAAATACAAGCAACATATAATGCTGACCATGGTTTGTTTTGCAATTGGTGCAATACATGCTCCAAATGTTTTTCATGTTCACCTGCAGCATCAACTTTCGCATGCTCTCCACCTTCGTGTGAATCATGTGAAGCTTTTGCAGCTTCATGAGAAACTGCTGGAGTTTCTGCGTGCGCTGCACCTTTAAGTGAATCATGTGAAGCTACTGCTGTATCATGAGAAACTGCTGGAGCTTCTGCATGCGCAGCACCTTCATGTGAAGCTTCTTTAGCTTCATGACCTGCAGTTTCATGAGAAGCTTCGGCAGCTTCACCATGCGCAGCACCATGAGAACCATGAGCATCTGCAGCTAGTATTTTTTCAACTTCTTGAATATCTTTAGGTGCACTTAAAAAACCATACCCAATTCCTAATAGGCCAAGAACCATTAGGATGATAGAAAAAGTTTTTAATTTACTTGAAAATGTATACATATCTATTACGATCAGTTTGTTCAACAATTATAATTGGCTTTTTAGTTTTAGAACATAGTCAGCAACTAACCAACGTTCGTGGGCACTTAATTGATTTGCATGTGAACCCATTGCGTTTAAACCATAAGTTTCAACGTGAAAGATACTTCCTTCAGTGATAACTCTGTCTTTGTAGCTAGGTACTCCAAGAAATTTTTCTCTTTCAACCAATTTACCTTTACCGTTTCCAGTTGCACCATGGCAGCTGATACAGTAAATTTCGAAAAGTTCTTTACCTTTTCCAGAATTTCTATCTGCTTCACTCAAAGGTGATTTTAAATTGGCTTTCGCTAATTCATAACCCGCAGTTGAATTTTCATATTCGTAAGGTTCAAAACCTCTATTGATAGTTCCTTCTACAGGAAGTTGTCCTTCTTTTCCTCCTTTAAATATTTTTGCTTCTGTGTATGGCTCGTAAGCAACAGATTCATACATATTTGGGAAATACTGATAGTTTGGTGCCGAATTATTGTGGCAAGATGAAACTAAAATAGTTATACCAACTAAAAGTGTTATTTTATATATCCTTTTCATAGCTACAATTAATTCTTTTCAATTACTTTAACTTCAACAGCTCCTGTACCTTCGAAAAAAGAAACTAGTTCTGCTTCGTTATCATTTACAGCAACTTCCATTAAGAAATGGTCGTCTGTTGTTCTTACATCAGGATTTTCAGCTTGTTTGAATGGCCATAATCTACTTCTCATATAAAAAGTGATAACCATTAAGTGGGCAGCAAAAAATACAGTCATCTCAAACATAATTGGCACAAAAGATGGCATATTTTGAATGAAACTGAAACTTGGCTTTCCACCAATATCCTGAGGCCAGTCATGAATCATGATATAACTCATCATGAATGTTGCAACAGAAATACCAACACATCCGTATAAAAATGCACAAATTGCTAATCTTGTTGGTGCTAAGCCCATAGCTTTATCCAATCCGTGAACTGGGAATGGAGTAAAAACCTCTTCAATATGATGATGAGCAGCTCTGGTTTTCTTTACTGCATCCATCAAAATATCATCGTCATTATAAATGGCGTATATTACTTTATTACTCATGGTGTGAATCTTTATTTGCTGCTCTTTCTCTAATATAATTATCTCCTGTTCCTTTCAAAATTGTTTTCACCTCTGCCTGAGCAATTACAGGGAATGTTCTTGAGTACAATAAAAACAATACGAAGAAGAAACCAATCGTTCCGATGAAAATTCCAATATCAACAAATGTTGGTGAGAACATTGTCCAAGAAGATGGAAGGTAATCTCTATGTAAAGAAGTAACAATAATTACGAATCTTTCAAACCACATTCCGATGTTTACTACAATCGAAATAATAAAGGAGAACATGATACTTGTTCTTAGTTTTTTGAACCACATGAACTGTGGAGAGAAAACGTTACAAGTCATCATCGACCAATATGCCCACCAGTAAGGTCCGGTAGCTCTGTTTAAGAACGCATATTGCTCATACTCTACACCTGAGTACCAAGCTACGAATAACTCAGTGATATACGCTACCCCTACGATAGAACCAGTAATCATGATTACAATATTCATTAACTCAATATGTTGTAGTGTAATATAAGCTTCTAAGTTAGACACTTTTCTCATTACGATCAACAAGGTATTTACCATTGCAAATCCTGAGAATACCGCTCCTGCAACGAAGTACGGAGGGAAAATCGTAGTATGCCATCCCGGAATTACCGAAGTAGCAAAGTCCATCGATACAATAGTGTGTACAGAAAGTACAAGTGGAGTAGCTAAACCTGCAAGTACTAAAGATACTTCTTCAAAACGTTGCCAGTCTTTTGCTCTACCGCTCCATCCAAAACTTAGGATAGAATAAACTCTTTTATTGAAAGGTGTTATTGCTCTGTCACGTAGCATTGCAAAGTCAGGTAATAAACCAGTCCACCAGAAAACCAATGATACCGAAAGATACGTTGAAATTGCAAATACGTCCCAAAGTAATGGCGAGTTAAAGTTTACCCATAAAGATCCAAACTGATTTGGAATAGGTAAAACCCAGTATGCCAACCATGGACGCCCCATGTGAATAATTGGAAATAAACCTGCCTGAACTACTGAGAAGATAGTCATCGCTTCAGCAGAACGGTTAATAGCCATTCTCCAACGCTGACGGAAAAGTAATAATACCGCAGAAATTAATGTTCCGGCGTGACCAATACCAACCCACCAAACGAAGTTCGTGATATCCCAGGCCCAACCAACTGTTTTATTTAATCCCCATGTTCCGATACCTGTAGATACAGTGTAAATTATACAACCTAACCCCCAAAGGAAGGCTATTAATGCGATTGAAAATACAATCCACCATTGTTTGTTTGCAGGCCCCTCAACAGGTGCAGCTACATCTACTGTTACATCGTGATAAGATTTATCACCTATAACTAAAGGTTTTCTAATGGGTGCTTCGTAGTGAGACGACATAATCCTTTATATTGTTTCTAATTAATAATTTTACTAAGTATTTCTAACTTTTACATGATAGAAAACGTTCGGTTTTGTACCAACATGCTCTAATAAATGATACATTCTTTCGCTTTCTGCTAACTTAGCAACTTCGCTTTCTTTATCATTTACATCTCCAAACACCATAGCTCCTGATGAGCAAGCTGCAGAACAAGCGCAGGCATTGTTAAACTCATCTTTTGCCACAACTCTACCTTCACGTTTTGCCTGAAGAATAACAGCTTGTGTACTTTGAATACAGAATGAACATTTTTCCATAACTCCACGAGAACGAACGTTTACGTCTGGGTTTAATACCATACGACCTAAATCATCATTCATGTGATAATCGAATTCACTGTTTTTGTTGTACAAGAACCAGTTGAATCGACGTACTTTATATGGACAGTTGTTTGCACAATAACGAGTACCAACACATCTGTTGTATGCCATGTGGTTTTGACCTTGACGACCGTGAGATGTTGCAGCAACCGGACAAACTGTTTCACACGGTGCGTGGTTACAGTGCTGACACATTACTGGTTGGAATGCAACCTGTGGATTGTCTCCAGGTTTTTCCATTTCATTAAATGTAGATAATGAACTTGACAAACCTGCAATATTTTCTTTTCTTTCGTTATCACCTTCAAAAGTGCTTTCAGAAGAATAGTATCTGTCAATACGCAACCAGTGCATATCACGGCTTCTTCTTACCTCTGCTTTACCAACAACAGGAACGTTGTTCTCTGCGTGACAAGCGATAACACATGCCCCACAACCTGTACAAGCATTTAAGTCAATAGAAAGGTTAAAGTGATGTCCTGTTGAACGATCAAATGATTCCCATAAATCTACTGTTGTAGCTTTAACTTCCTGGTGATCTAAAGACACCATTGGCTGTGGATTCCAATGTTCAGCATTTTCTTTGTTAAATACATCAAGGGTAGTTTCTTTAATGATATCTCCTCTACCCATTAATGTTTTTTGTCCCTGAACACAAGCAAACTCATGCTCTCCATTTGCTTTCGCAATAGAAACAGACTGAACACTATTGAAATTTTTATATAAAGCGTAAGCATTTAAACCTACCTGCATTTCTTCTTTTAAAGCTGCTTTACGACCGTAACCAACTGCTAAACCAACTGTACCAACAGCTTGTCCTGGCTGAACAATTACCGGTACGTTTTCTAATTTAAACCCGTCAGCAGTAGTAATAGTAGCATAACTTCCGTTCAAACCACCGTTAGCAACGATTTCATTAGACAAACCTAATTTCTTAGCATCAGCATTAGAAACAGTAACATAGTTATCCCATGAAACTCTGGTAATTGGATCCGGGAACTCTTGTAACCAAGGGTTATTAGCATGTTGCCCATCTCCTAATCCGGTTTTAGTGTATAATACTAACTCGAAATCACCAGCTGCTTTAGATTTTGCAAGTGCATTTGCAGCGGTAGCAGCATCAACAGCACCTCCAGACAATGCAGAAGATCCAACTACTGCAACACCATCGTGTAATACTTTGTTCCAAGAAGATCCTGCAGTAAATGCTGAAGAATTAGCTTTTAAATAATCATAAAAAGTACCTCCGGCACCATTTAATGACAATAAAACATCCTGAAGTTGTTTGGTATTGAATATAGGGCGAATCGTTGGTTGCGTTAAGCTATAAGTTCCGCTTGTTATTTCTACATCACCCCAAGACTCTAAATAATGAGGAGCCGGAGCAGCAACAGTAACAATTGAAGCAGTTTCATCTTCTTTTAATGAAAAAGCAACAGATGTTTTCACTTTTTTCAATCCTGAAGCAAAAGCGGATGAATCAGCTAAAGTGTAAACAGGATTAACTCCACTCATAATTAAAGTATGAACACTTCCAGCATTCAGATCTTTAATTAATTGAGAAACAACAGCATTCGATCCTTTTCTAATTTGTCTTGCTCCTGCAGTAGTATAAGCTTCACTCGCCAAAATTTGATTGATAGCTAAAACTAATAACTGAGCGTTTTTATCTTCGATTCCGGATACCAGAACCCCTTTAGATCCGGCAGCTTTTAATTGTTGAGCAGCTTTCACTACTTCAGCTTTAGAAGCAGCATCTAAAGTAACAGAAACAGAAGCCCCCGCAATAATGTTATATATTTGAACTAAAGCCTGTTTTTGAACAGCAGTAGTCATTGGAACACGCTTATCAGCAGCTGCTCCGGATAATGTCATATTTGATTCGAATTGGAAATGACGGGACATTTTTCCGTTTTGTGGAATACGTCCTTTTGCATATCCACTATCGTACCCACCACCTTGCCAGTCTCCTAAGAAATCAGCTCCAACAGATACAATTAAATTAGATTTTGAAAAATCATAATCAACTAAAGCTCTTTGACCATATACAGCTTGGAAAGCATCTAAAGCCTCAGATGAAGAAACTGCATCATAAACAACATGCTTAGCATTTGGATTTTTAGCAATAAATTCAGCGATTAATTTTTCAGTAGATGGACTTGCAAGTGTATTCGTTAATAATACAACTTGTTGGTTCTTAGCTTTTGCTTCAGCTAAACTTGATTTAATTTTTAAATCAACAGCTGACCAAGTAGCTTGTTTACCATCTACTTTTGGCTCTTTTAAACGAGCACTATCATACAATCCTAAGATAGATGCGTGAATTCTCGCATTAGCTGCAAATTTAGCACCAGCGATTGTATTGTTTTCAATTTTAATTGGACGACCCTCACGAGTTTTTACCAAAAGATTAGCAAAATCAAAACCATCAAATACAGTAGTTGCATAGTAATCTGCAACACCAGGAATGATTTGCTCTGGTTGTAAAACATAAGGGATAGACTTGTGCACAGGACCTTCACACGCAGCAAGTGTAACTGCCGCAGTACTAAATCCTACGTACTTTAAAAAGTCACGACGTGAAGTTCCAGATGAAGCTAAAGCATCTGCATTCCCTAAGAATTCATCTGTAGGAATCTCTTCAACAAACTCGTTATTTCTAAGCGCCTCAACAATAGAACTATTTTCTAGTTCTTCAACACTTTTCCAGTATTTTTTGTTTGATGACATTGTATATAAATATTAAAATCTTAATAATTCGATTAATAGTGGCATTTACCGCATTCTAAACCTCCCATTTGCGCTGCAGTCAATTTCTCTACACCGTATTTTTTAGAAAGTTCAGCATGAATTTTATCATAGTAAGCATTTCCTTCCATCTTAACATCAGTTTTTCTATGGCAATCAACACACCATCCCATTGTTAACTTAGAGTATTGCTTCATGATTTCAAATTCCTCCACAGGACCGTGACAAGTTTGACATTCAATACCTCCAACAGTAACGTGTTGAGAGTGGTTGAAGTAAACAAAATCAGGTAAGTTGTGAATACGAACCCATTTTACTGGCTGCGTTTTTCCGGTATAAGCTTGTTTCGCTTTATCCCAACCAACAGCATCATATAACTTTTGAATTTGAGCATCGTAAAACGCTTTGCTATACTCAGGAGTAGCAGTAGTTTCAGCAACTTCAGAGATGTTTTTATGACAGTTCATACAAACATTCAAAGATGGAATACCAGCAGTTTTACTCACACGAGCAGCAGAGTGGCAATATTTACAATTGATTTCGTTATCACCAGCGTGAATCTTATGAGAATAGTGAATTGGCTGAATTGGCTCGTAGTTTTGATCCACACCAACCTGCATTAGATATCCGTAAACGAAATATCCACTTGCCAATAGCAAGAATATTGCTGTCACCAATACCAAGAATTGGTTTCTGGCAAATGCTTTCCAGATTGGAGTTGAAGCTTCTTTAGAAGCAACTTCAATACCATTATTACGTGCTACTTTAGTCAACACTTTGTTCACCATGAACAACATCACTACCAAGATAGCCATTACAAGTGCAAGCGCACCTAAAATAATATTATTAGAAATTCCACTTCCACCTTCTTGAGGACCTGCTGGCAATTCACCAACAACCTTAGGAACTTCAGCTTTTACTTCAGAAGTATACGCAAGAATATTGTCAATATCCCCTGTTGATAATTGAGGAAAAGAAGTCATTACTGACTTGTTGTTTTCTTCAAAAAGTTTTACTGCTACAGGATCACCTGACTTAATCATGTCAGAACTGTTATGAACCCACTTGTAGATCCAGGCTACGTCATGCTTTGCAGCAACTCCTCTTAAAGCAGGACCTGTTGATTTGGCATCTAATTTGTGACATGCAGCGCAATTTGCATTAAAAAGTTCTTTCCCTTTTACCGGATCACCACCAGCAGTTGCAGCCGGAGCAGCAGCTTCAGGCGCCGCAGGAGCAGCAGGATCTTGAGCAAATGAAGTTAGGGAGAAAAGCAGCGTTAGCGATAAGCTAAGCAGCAATTTTCTTGAGATCGAATTATGGTTACCCACCTTTTTCATATAGTATAATAATTATCTACTAATTTTTGGTATGATTTTTTCTGTAGTAAATCAACGAAAAACTAATACCTTCTTTTAAAACTTGCACAAAAATACGACTTATGTGTTATTCTCAAAACCTTAAAATAGTCTTAAATATCAATTTATATCAATTCTAAATAATATCAAATTTTCACATACTAATTTTAAATAGTATTTTTGCTCAAAAACCATCACATTATGAGAATTTTAACCCCTTCAAAAAGAGTTTTCTTCACCCTAACAATGTTCACTTTAGCTTATAATATTCATGCTCAGGATCAAAATTTAACACTAAATCAGGATCCTAAATTCGAGCAATTATTGAACGACAAACGCAAAATTAACACAGCAATAAGTACAAACGATACTTACAAAATCCAAATCTTCAGCGGTAAAAGCGAAGAAGCAAAGAAAACGTTATCGGATTTCAAAAGAGAATACAACACTATAGACGGGACCATAATCTTCAATACTCCCAACTATAAAGTAATTGTAGGCAATTTCAAGACCCGAATAGAAGCTGAAAAGAACCTGGCAGACATCAAAAAGAGATACAAAAGCGTGTTTCTACTAAAGCCCGGGAAGTAATCTCCGATTCAAAACAAAATAGCACAAAAAAAAGGCAATTTCACAATCGAAATTGCCTTTTTTTTATACCCCTTATTCAACTTCAAAAACATCCGTTTTACAAGTTAATTAAGCCTCTTTGAAAGAAGTATTACCCCTTAGCTTTCCTTGTTGTAAAGCCGGAATACTTCTTCCCTAGCCAACTCTAAATCAGCATTGAAAGCTGCATTGGCACGAAGACAATCCAAAGTTGCCTTTCCCATTTCCTTGCCTTTCACGACATCTCTATACCAGTACGCGTCACAAACCACCCGGCTTTCGCCAAAATCATGTCCACGTTCAAGAATCCCCCCTTCTCTATCAGGGAAAGATTTCACTGAATACCAAAGCCCATACCCAGCCTACCGCAGCGTGTCCTGACGGAAAAAACCCTACTATTCACAAAACTTCTTCCTTTTAAGGAGTGCCGTTTTTTTGTTTGTTCACTATAAAAGGCCGTTCGTGATTGTAAAAATTCTTTGTCGTATACATCAACAATCCCTCATCTGTCATCACCCGACTCATAAGCACATACAACTTTGGCGTAAGCAGCTTATCGATATCAATTCCTAAAACAGCCTCAAACAATCTAACCGCATGCGGAAAAGACAAAGCGGCATCACCAACCACCTGCAAAAAACGAATCTGATCTTTAGATTTTGATACTCTTCTGGCGCACTCCAAATCAAATTTGAAAGTATCATAAACTAGTTCAGGAAACGGAGTCAACAGCAACAAACTATTTGGCATTACTTCATCAGAAAGATAGCCGTGCAGCAAATCCAGCATCACCATTCTCATCTCCTCCACATTTGTAAACTTACACACAGCTCTCCCGAACTTGAATCATCTACCCCAAAAACCGGTCATAATATGAAATAGTTTCAGTCTCATACAAAACATACAATCAATACAGATACATCCAATATTATAAAAACAAAAAACAAAAAAAAAAAAACAATCCTACAAATAAATCAATTCCACCAAACAAAACCCTCATATATATTCTGTCTTTCTGTTTCATTTTATGAATACAAACACAATAACAACCAATCTCTAGAATTTCATCCTGACCACCTTCACCCTAATCTGTAATTTCCGTTTGAGATTTACCCAATAAAAAAGTCCCAACTTTCGTTGGGACTTTAAAATCTAAATATCGAATTATAAATCAAAAAGCCGTATTAATTGATCACTTTAATTCCATCCGCCATAAATCGTATTTCTTCTTTTGGCTTGGTGATCGCATCTATTTCCGCTTTTGTTTTTTTGGCATCTTTAGCATAATGCTTCAACTCTTCGACAGAAGTAATTTTCTTCTCGGCAGTACCTTCCAGTACAATGCTCTTTCCTTTTAATGCTGTTGGCACAAAAAAAGCATAGTCTTTCATTTTTACAAAAAACGGAGAACCATCTTCTGTTTTCACAGTAACCCAGCAGCCTTTTTTCGGACACACATCGGTTACCACTCCTTTTACCGAGATTTTTTCAGCTTTACGAGTCTTTTCTAATTCACTTTTTAACTTCTCGACCGTGATCGCTTTAGTTTCCGAAGCCATAGAAACATCGGCACCATAATAATCTCCTACTACGGCATTCCCCGCAGGTGGCGCACTCTTTTCAACTGCTTCCTGCGAAAAAGAGATTGTAGAAAAACTCAAAGAAAGAGCGACCGCATATATAAATTGTCTCATAATCAAATATTTTTAACCAAAAATAGCATTAAAATTGAAATAAACGAAATAATTATTTAATTCAGAAATTTCATGCTTTCTTAAGAATATCTATATAAAAAAAGTCCCAACTCTCGTTGGGACTTTAGAATATTAAGTATCAAATATTATTTCAATTTCTTTTTGATTGCTACTTCATGGTAAGCTTCAATAACATCTCTTTCTTCAATGTCATTGTAACCTTTAATTTGAATACCACAATCATATCCTTTAGAAACTTCTTTAACATCATCTTTGAAACGTTTCAATGCCACAAGTTCTCCTGTATGCACGACCACTCCTTCTCTGATAACTCTAATTTTAGAAGTTCTCATGATTTTACCATCCATCACCATACAACCAGCGATTGAACCTACTTTAGAAATTTTGAAAATCTCACGAATTTCAGCAGTTCCTAAAATTTCTTCTTTCATCTCAGGAGCTAACATTCCTTCCATTGCATCTTTCAAGTCATCGATTGCAGCGTAGATAATAGAGTAGTAACGGATATCGATTTCTTCTTTATCAGCAAGCTGTCTCGCATTTCCTGCAGGACGAACGTTAAATCCGATAATAATCGCATCAGAAGCAGAAGCCAACATAACGTCGGTTTCAGTAATTGCTCCAACACCTTTATGAATGATATTAATTTGAATTTCTTCTGTAGACAATTTAGAGAATGAATCTGATAATGCTTCAACAGATCCATCAACGTCTCCTTTAAGAATCACGTTTAATTCTTTAAATTGACCAAGAGCAATACGACGTCCAATTTCATCAAGTGTAATATGACGCTGTGTACGTACTGATTGTTCACGCATTAATTGAGAACGCTTAGAAGCAATTTGTTTCGCTTCTTTTTCGTCTTCAAAAACGTTAAACTTATCACCGGCAGTTGCAGCTCCATCAAGACCTAAAACAGATACCGGGGTCGAAGGTCCTGCTTCTTTAACAATATGTCCGCGTTCGTCATGCATCGCTTTAATCTTACCATGATGCTTACCAGCCAACATATAATCTCCAACTTTTAAAGTTCCGTGTTGAACTAAAATTGTAGAAACATACCCTTTTCCTTTATCTAAGAACGCCTCAACAACAGTTCCTTGAGCCGCTTTATTAGGGTTTGATTTTAAATCTAAAATCTCAGCCTCTAATAATACTTTTTCCAATAACTCCTTTACCCCTGTTCCTACTTTTGCAGAAATATCATGAGATTGAATTTTTCCACCCCAGTCTTCAACAAGTAAATTCATGCTAGCCAAACGCTCTTTGATTTTCTCAACGTTCGCATTTGGTTTATCAATTTTATTGATTGCAAATATAATTGGCACTCCCGCAGCTTGTGCGTGAGAAATCGCTTCTTTTGTTTGTGGCATGATATCATCATCCGCCGCAACTACTATAATAGCAATATCGGTAACTTGAGCTCCACGTGCACGCATTGCGGTAAACGCCTCGTGACCCGGTGTATCTAAAAATGCAATTTTTTGACCATTATCTAAAGTTACTCCGTATGCTCCAATGTGCTGTGTAATACCTCCAGACTCTCCGGCAATAACATTTTCTTTACGGATATAATCCAGCAAAGATGTTTTACCGTGATCGACGTGACCCATTACAGTAACAATTGGCGCTCTAACTACCAAGTCTTCTTCTTTATCTTCAACTACCTCAATAGCTTCTTCGATATCAACCGTGATAAACTCTACTTCATAACCAAACTCATCAGCTACAATTGTTAAAGTTTCAGCATCTAAACGTTGGTTCATGGTAACCATAATACCTAGAGACATACAAGTTCCAATTACTTTAGTAATCGGCACATCCATCATGATTGCAATTTCACCTACAGTAACAAACTCGGTAACTTTAATCGTTTTACTTCCTTCGTCAAGTGCTCTTTGCTCATCATCAGATTTCTGACGGTGCGTTTCTCTCTTATCTCTTCTGTATTTAGCCGCTTTAGATTTTCCTCCTTTACCCTGAAGTTTTTCAAGAGTTTCTCTAATTTGGTTTTTTACTTCCTCTTCAGTAGGCTCAACTTTTGCTACAATCGCAGGACGGTTTCCTTTTACAAAACCAGGCCTTGCACTTCTGTTAGCATTAAAACCTCCACCACCAGTATTTGGTGTAATTTTATTAGGATTTGGAGTTCCTGGCGCATTACCTGTTGCAGGTTTTGGTGCACCCGGAGTTCCCGGTTTAGGAGCGATTCTTTTACGCTTATTTTTATTAGCGTTATTTCCGGCTCCCGGAGCTCCTGGTTTATTAGGAGTAATCTTAGGATCTTCTTTCTTCTTTTTAGGCTTGTTAAATTGAGACAAGTCAATTGTTTGCCCAGTAAGAGTAGTTCCAGATAATTTTTGATATTGTGTTGTAATGGTTTCCTCGGCAGTCGTAGGATCAGTTGAAACAACAGGTTCCTGCGCTACTTTTGGAGCCTCTACTTTTACTTCTTTTTTCTCTGTAATAATAGGTTTTTCTACCTTTTTCTCTTCAGAAACTACAGGAGCAACTACAGGCTCTGGCTGTACGATTTCTTTTTGAACAGGTTTTTCTGGCTGAGTTGGAGTAACAACTACTTTTGGTTCTTCAGCTTTCACTGGTTCCTCAACAGGAGTAGAAACAACTACAGGTTTCTTAGGGTTTAAATCAATTTTACCTACTTGAACAGGTCCTGTTACAACTGCTCTCGCTTTTATAACTTCCTGTTGTTTTTGGCGCTCCTCGTCTTGTCTGCGTTTGTCCTCAATTTCTTTCTCACGTTCAACACGTAATGCTTCTTTCTCTTTTCTCTTCTCTTCTCCTACCTCTTTAGAAGCTTCCTTATTCCCCTTATCGCCCGCAAATTGGCTTTGTAGGATATTAAATTCGCTATCAGAAATTTTTGCATTTGGATTTGCATCAATAGCAATTCCCTTATCTTTTAGATAATCAACAGCTCTTTCTAACGAAATATTTAATTCCCTTAAAACCTTGTTTATTCTTATTACTCTCTCTTCAGACATATAACCTTTTTATTATTACCTTTTTCGTTGTGTTGTTAGAGCAGATAACTAGCTATCAAACTCTTCTTTTAGTATTTTCATAACATCAAGAATTGTTTCCTCTTCTAAATCTGTTCTTCTTACTAAATCTTCTACTTCTTGCTTTAAGATACTTCTAGCTGTATCTAAACCAATTTTTGCAAATTCTTCGATAACCCAGCCTTCAATTTCATCTGAAAACTCAGTTAATTCAACGTCATCGTCTTCGCCACTAGCAACATCACCTTCTCTGATAACATCTAACTCGTAACCCGTTAACTGACCTGCTAATTTTATATTGTGACCTCCTCTACCAATTGCTTTAGAAACCTCTTCTAACTTCAAGAAAACTTCAGCTCTTTTATTTTCTTCATCAATTTTGATAGACGAAACTTTAGCAGGACTCAAGGCTCTTGTAATAAACAATTGAATATTGTTTGTATAGTTGATTACATCAATGTTTTCGTTTCCTAACTCACGAACGATTCCGTGAATACGAGATCCTTTCATACCCACACAAGCTCCAACCGGATCAATTCTGTCATCATAAGAATCTACCGCTACTTTTGCTTTTTCACCCGGAATACGGACTACATTTTTCACTGTAATCAAACCGTCGAATACTTCAGGAATTTCTTGCTCAAATAATTTCTCCAAAAACTTCTCAGAAGTTCTAGACATGATAATTTGAGGTTTGTTTCCTTTTAATTCAACACTTTCAATGATTCCACGAACATTATCTCCTTTACGGAAAAAGTCAGATGGAATTTGTTTTTCTTTTGGAAGCACAATTTCATTTCCTTCATCATCGACCAAAATTACAACTCTTGGACGTACGTGGTGCACTTCGGCAGTATAAATATCACCGATAATATCTTTAAATTGCTTGTAAAGATTCGTATTATCGTGTTCGTGAATTTTAGATATTAAGTTTTGACGCAAAGCCAAAATAGCTCTTCTTCCTAAATCAATCAATTTTACCTCTTCAGAAACCTCTTCACCGATTTCAAAATCAGCTTCAATCATTCTTGCTTCAGTTAAAGTAATCTCTTCGTTTTCAAAATCCAGATCTTCATCAGCAACAATTACTCTCCTTCTCCAGATCTCCATATCTCCTTTATCAGGATTTATAATGATGTCGAAGTTATCATCAGAACCGTATTTTTTCTTCAATGCATTTCTAAACACGTCCTCTAAAATTGCCATAAGCGTTACACGATCAATAAGTTTATTATCTTTAAACTCTGAGAATGAATCGATTAATGCTAAATTTTCCATGCGAATTCTTTAATTAAAATGTTACTGTAACAATTGCCTCTTTAATTTCTGTATAAGGTATTTGCTGCTCTTTTTGAACTGTTTCTTTTCCTTTTCCTACTTTTTTCGGTTCTCTTGCTTTCCAAGACAAAATTATAAAAACATCGTTAGCTTCCACCAATTCTGCCTCAATTTTTTCAGTATTTGTAGTAACAATCAACGTTCTACCAATATTTTTGATGTATTGTCTTGTCATTTTCAAAGGTGACCCTACTCCAACAGAGGCTACTTCAAGCGAAAAATCCTGCTCTTCACGATCCAGATTATTCTCGACCGCACGACTTACGTCGATACAATCTTGTAGCGCCACTCCATTATCACCATCTAAACCAACACTAATCTTAAAAGAGTCTGACACAACCAGATCAATCAAAAAGATCGATGGCTTCTCCAGAAGAGCTTCTGTAATTAATCCGTTTACTTTTTCTTTAAATGTCATAATTTTATAAAAAGAGGGGACACTTAGTCCCCTCATTATTTAGATTTTAATAAATAACGGTGCAAATATAGTGTTTTTTTTATAAATCAAAATAAATAGATTGCCCTAAAAATATTTCTTATCTTTATAAATGCATTAAAACAACCAATTTTAACTATTCAAGCCCCAACACTATGAAACGAATCCTGGTTCCGACCGATTTCTCCGAACATGCAGAAGACGCTTTAAAAGTCGCTTCTCAGATTGCAAAGAAAAACAATTCCGAAATAATCATCTTACACATGCTCGAATTACCAAGCCAAATGAACGATGCAATTTTAGGCGGCACAAGTATTCCCGAAACCATGCTTTTTATGAAAAAAGCCAACGAAATGCTTGATCAGATCTCTTCAAGACCTTACCTGGAGGGGATTCAGATTACAGAAATCGTAAAAATGGACAAACCCATCCACGGCATTACCCAAATAGGCAAAGAATACGAAATCGATTTGATTATAATGGGATCACACGGATCATCCGGCATCGAAGAACTCTTAATTGGCTCAAATACTGAAAAAGTAGTTCGAAATTCCGAAATCCCAGTCCTTGTAATCAAAAAAAACAATACTAATTTCAGAGCTTCCGACATTGTTTTTGCTTCAGATTTCTCATCAGAAACCAAAATACCTTTTGAAAAATTCCTGAAATTCACTAAAGTTTTTGACTCAAAAATACACTTGGTAACCATTTGCACCCCCAACAGCTTTAAACCAACTCACGAAGTTCAGCAAACAATAGATGCTTTTGTAACCGAATTCAACCTAACCAATTATACCGCTCAAATCTATAATGACACCAATATCGAAAAAGGAATTATTAACTTTTCCAACAGCATTAATGCCGACATCATCGGAATGTGCACACACGGAAGAACCGGTTTTGCACACTTTTTCAACGGAAGCATTAGCGAAGGATTAGTAAATCACGCGATCAGACCAGTTCTTACTTTCAAAATCTAAAAGAATCCATCTGTCAAATTTCCAACCTGGCACTTCCAGAAAAACTAAAGCATAAAAAAAGCCTCTCGAACGAGAGGCTTTTTATGTTGGTCTACTAGGACTCGAACCTAGAAAGACTGCACCAAAAACAGTTGTGTTACCATTACACCATAGACCAGCAGTGCGATTAAGCGAGTGCAAAATTAAAACTTTTTTTAGTTTACGCAAACTTTTTTCAACAAAAAAATCAATCTTTAAAAATTAGTACATCACACCATTCCCCTTTTTTCCGCTCTCCAGCTTTTCTTTTCACCTCAAAAACCAATACAAAACTCATGAAATCAATTTCTTATACAAAACAACAAGAAACCCAGATTTATTCTTATCCAGCCTGCTTATTTTTTTTATAAACCCCAACTTCGAATCATCTTAAAACAGACCGAAACATCAAGGCATAAAAAAAGCCTCTCAAATGAGAGGCTTTACGTTGGTCTACTAGGACTCGAACCTAGAAAGACTGCACCAAAAACAGTTGTGTTACCATTACACCATAGACCAGTAAAAGCGGTTAAGCGAGTGCAAATTTAAAGCTTTTTTTAGTTCGCACAAGCTTTTTGAAGAAAAAAAATCATTTTTTGTTGTTTTTTTTTCTTCAAAATTCATAACATTCACACAAGTATTTCACAAACAACACCTTACTTCAATCAAATACTTTTACAGATTTTTTTGTTAATGCTCGTTTCTTTAAACAAAAAAACATTTTCTTTGTACGATAGAAAAATTACAAAATTTTAACACCTAAATATGGCACAATTCAATTTCAATAAATGGAATACTATTGTTGGTTGGTTTGCATTCGCAATCGCTTTAATTACCTATACCTTAACCGTTGAACCTACTATGAGTTTTTGGGATTGCGGAGAGTATATCGCCACCGCAGCTAAACTAGAAGTAGGCCACCCACCCGGAGCTCCTTTATTTCAAATGATGGGTGCTTTTTTCGCGATGTTCGCGACAGACGCACAACATGTCGCCTTAATGGTTAATATGATGTCGGTTTTCTCAAGTGCGTTTACAATCCTATTTCTATTTTGGTCTTCTTCTATGATTTTGAAAAAAATTGTAGGACGTTTTGCCGAAATCGACCAAAACAATTCAATTGTTATTTTAGGAAGTTCATTTGTTGGAGCACTTGCCTATACTTTTTCTGACAGTTTCTGGTTTAATGCCGTTGAAGCCGAAGTTTACGCCATGGCCTCCTTATTAATTGCCTTGCTTTTCTGGCTTGGTCTACGTTGGGAGCAGGATATGGATCAGCCAAAGGGAAACAGATGGTTGTTAATCATCTCTCTTGTTATCGGACTTTCATTTGGAGTTCACTTTATGGCTTTATTAACCATTCCTTCCATTGGATTCCTTTATTACTTCAAACATTACGAAAAAGTTACGATCAAAAATTTCCTTATTGCCAATGTTGTGGTAATTGGTGTTTTACTTTTTATCTTCAAATTGCTTTTACCTTTAACTATGGAAGCCTTTGCAGATACTGAAGTTTTTATGGTAAATAGCTTTGGACTGCCTTTTAACTCAGGAACTATTTTTGTAACGCTGATTCTAATCGCTTTCTTCTATTTTGGATTAAAATTCACCAAACAAAAAGGATTGATTTTTTACAATACTGTCATTCTTTGTATTCTATTTATATTTATCGGATTCTCTACCTGGATAATGCTTCCTGTTCGCGCTAACGCCAACACTGTAATTAACGAAAATAAACCTTCTGATGCTGCAGAAGTATTAGCTTATTACAATCGCGAACAGTATGGAGTAAATCCGCTGTTTTACGGCCCTCAGTATACCGAAGTTTTTGCTGGTCTTGATGCAAAAAATCCTTATTCAGACAAAGCACCTAACTACGAAAGAGATTACAAAACCGGTAAATACATCATTACCAATAATTACAAAAACGCTCAACAAAATTCGGACGACAATCAAAAAACAATTCTGCCTAGAATGTGGAGTACCGAAACAGGACACATTCAAAACTATATCAATTTTACAAATCCTCCTCAATTCAGAATTAACCCAAATTATGACTACGAGCAGGATTTAGGAAAATACGGAATCGATGCCAGCCAGTTAAGCGAAGAGGAATACAACAAAGCTACGGCGCAATTGCGTAATGAAGTTGAAAAAACAGTTTCGGAATTCAGAAAAGCCTACGCTCAAAAACAAATTGACAACGAAGGTTATGTAAAATTCTTAAAAAGCTATGGCGATTATCTAATCATCGAGAAACCAACTGCTGTAGACAATTTTAGCTTCATGTTCGAATACCAATTCGGATATATGTACTGGAGATATTTGATGTGGAATTTCGTTGGACGTCAGAGTGATGTTCAAGGAAAATACGATAATATTGACGGGAATTGGATTAGCGGAATCAAAGCTCTTGACTCTTTACACTTAGGTTCTCAGGACAATCTACCCTCGGATGTGGTAAACAATAAAGGAAGAAATGTTTATTATTTCCTGCCTTTTATTCTTGGACTTATTGGATTAATGTACCATGCCAATAAAGATTTAAAGAGCTTCTACGTTCTTTTAGCTTTATTTTTATTTACGGGAATTGCTTTAAAAATATACTTAAACGAAAGGCCTTTTGAACCTCGCGAGAGAGATTATGCATTAGTCGGATCTTTTTATGTGTTTGCCATCTGGATTGGATTTGGCGTTTATTCGCTTTATGAAAGCATCCAGAAATATATTGCACCCAAAATTGCCGGCCCGGTTATTATTGCCACAAGTTTACTGGCTGCACCTATTTTAATGGCTTCTCAAAACTGGGACGACCATGATAGATCAGGAAGATATACCGCTGTTGCAATGGCAAAAGCTTATTTATACTCCTGCGATAAAGACGCTATTTTATTTACCATTGGAGACAATGACACCTTCCCACTGTGGTACGCTCAGGAAATCGAGCACATTAGAACAGACGTTAAAATCGTAAACACCAGCCTGTTCATGACCGATTGGTATATCGACCAAATGAAAGCAAAAGCATACGAGTCTGACCCGTTGCCAATCTCTTTTACACACGATCAGTATGTGGGTGACAAATTGGATTATGTAGCGCATATCCCAAAAATTGATACCCGCTGGAATATCAAGGACTTTATTGATTTTATTAAAAACCCGAAATCAACTGTAGGTTTACAAAACGGACAAACAATCCATTTTTATCCTACAAACAAAATCAGAGTTCCTATAGACAAAAATGTCATTATCAAAAACAAAGTCGTTAATCCAAAATACAACGATTCTATAGTTTCTTATATGGATATTGACATCAAAGGAAGCGCATTATACAAAAATCGTTTAATGATGTTAGACATTTTGGCTAACAACAATTGGAAAAGACCAATTTATTTTAGCGGAGGTGCTTTTGACGATGAAGATTATTTATGGCTAAAAGATTACTTACAACTGGATGGGATGGTTTACAAATTAGTTCCTATTAAAAATGTACCTTCAAAAGATGGAGGACCAATGGATATGGGACAGATGGATACTGACAAAACTTATAATATTGTAATGAAATGGGACTGGGGTAACAGTAATGGTAACATTTATCACGATCCTGAAACCAGAAGAAACAGCATCACGTACCGTACTAATTTATCCCGTTTGATGGATCAGCTTATCACTGAAGGCAAAATAGATAAAGCTAAAAAAGTGATCGAACTGGCAATGACAAAAATGCCAGTAGACAAATTTGGCTATTATTCATTAGTAGAACCTTTTGCAGGCGGATATTACAAAGTAGGAGAAACTGCTAAAGCACATGATTTGCTTAACAAACTTGTTCAAAAATACAAGGAAGAACTAAACTATTATGCGACTCTGACTCCTAATGACCAAACCGACTTAGCAATTGACATTATTACTGACATCGAACGCTACAGAAGCTTATTACAAGTGATGAAAGAAAACAACGATCTTGCTTTCTACGAAAAACATAAGGTAACATTTAATACTTATGTAAATGTTTTCGAACGCTTTGGAAGAGAAAAAGAATAAGTTACGAAAAATATAGCAATTAAAAAAATGCAGCGCCTCTTGATTAGTAGCGCTGCATTTTCTAATTTTACATATCTGTAAACCACTACAAAATGAGCTTTTATTGGGTAAAAACAAATTCATTCATTAAAAAGGTGTTTTCTAAATATTGTTGGGACATTCCAAACAACGAAAAGAAAATATACCTCACCTTTGATGATGGTCCAACTCCGGAGATTACAGACTGGGTTTTATCCGAATTAAAAAAATTCGACGCAAAAGCCACTTTTTTCTGCATCGGAAAAAACATAAAAGCCAACCTCTCCCTGTTCGAAAAATTAATCACAGAAGGACATTCCATCGGTAACCACACCATGAACCACGTTAACGGCTGGAAAAGCCAAACCGATGATTATATTCAAAATGTACAGCATTGTGCTGCCGTTCTGGAAAAGGAAAAAACGTGCAATCTTATCTTTCGCCCGCCTTATGGAAAAATCAAAAAAGCGCAATCTAAAATCTTACGAAAATTAGGGTATAAAATTATCATGTGGGACGTTTTAAGCGCCGATTTCGATCAGAGTATCACCCCTGAGAAATGTCTTGAAAACGTAACTAAAAATGTAAAATCAGGAAGTGTAATTGTATTCCATGATAGTATAAAAGCATCACCAAATCTAAAATTTGCCCTGCCTAAAACGTTACACTTTTTAAAAGAAAATGGGTATACATTTGATATTATTCACTAAATAATATCGCTAAGAAGTAATATTCTATAAATTAAATTGTTCCTGGACAATTCCTATAATCGTATTCGCATCAAGTTCTCCGGATTGCCTCCAGATCATTTGCCCTTCTTTATAAATCATTAAAGTAGGAAGCCCCTTAATACGTAGTGCTTCTGCTAATTCCTGATTTTTATCCACATCAATTTTGATCACCTTGGCTTTATCGCCAAGTGCAGCCGCAACATCCTTAATTACAGGATGCATCGATACAGATGATTCGTTCCAATCGGTGTAAAAATCAATCAACACTGGAACTTGAGCATTTATAAGTTCTCCAAATTTTGACATAAAACCAAAAATTTAATTCTTTTTTAATCTTTTAAAAAGAGATAATTATATACAAATGTAGCATTTTTAACGAATTAAGCCACATTGTTCCCTTTTTTTAGTTCAATCACGGTTATTTCGGGCATAATACCTACACGCCCCGGATAAGCATGAAAACCAAATCCACGATTCACATAAACGTATCGACCTGCATTTTCATACAGTCCTGCCCATTGCTTATAGATATACTGCGCCAGGCTCCATTTAAAATAACCCGGAATTTCTATCCCAAATTGCATGCCATGTGTATGTCCTGACAGTGTTAAATGAAACTTTTTCGGATGATTTTTAATTTCGTACTCCCAATGCGTCGGATCATGACTCATCACCACTTTAAAATCGTCCTGAGTAACATTCTCAGAGGCTTTGTTTAAATCTCCTGCCTTTTTAAAATTCTGCCCCCAGTTTTCCACCCCAATCAATGCAATTTTGTCATCGCCTTTTTGAATGTATCGGTGTTCGTTTAACAAAAGGTCGAATCCAATCTGACCGTAAAGATTCTTAATTTCTTTGAAGTTCTCGTCTTTTTCTTTTTCAGAAGGCCAGGTTACATATTCGCCATAATCATGGTTTCCTAAAACTGAAAATTTACCATATTTATAATTCTTTATTCTTTTAAAGGTTTCCAGCCAGGGATGCATTTCTTTAGCATGTGTGTTGACAATATCACCAGTAAATAAAATTAAATCGGCTTCCTGAGCATTAATCAGGTCAATTGCATAATTGATCTTATCCGGATTGTCAAAACTTCCACTATGAACATCGGATATCTGAGTAATTTTAAACCCATCAAAAGCATCCGGAAGATCCGGAAAAAAGATCGTTTGCTTAATTACTTTAAAATTATATTTCCCTTCAAAAATTCCATAAATTAAAGAAAGAAAAGGAACTGCTGCCAGTCCCAAACCAATCTGACTGATAAATTTTCGCCTTGACGGAATAGCCTCTGAACCACTTGAATTGTAGACAAAATAATTTACTATTCCTGCTCCTAATCTGAAAATATCTTCGCCAAACATGATTAGTGTAAGCACAATTTTTGGCACATAAACCAACAGCATCAAACCGGTCGTAAACATAAACTGTCTCGTTTGTCCAACGGAGCGGTCAACCTGTGAAAAAGAATACATGATAAAAATTAAAAGCAGTAAACTTATAATTTGATACCCTACCAACACCCATCTTAATTTGATCAAAGTGCGAAAGGCCTGATACGAATAGAACTCAATAAACAGAAGAAGAGCGCAAAGAATTAGAAACTTAAGGATCATTATTTATAGTTTTCAACAAAGTAACAAAGAATGAAAATTGTATAGCTTTTTATTATCAAAAATTTAACGCTGGTAATAACAAAAAGCTGACAGATTACTCTACCAGCTTTTTTTCTACCAAATTTTTTAAAACCTTTTATAATCCACAACAGGTCTACCACAGTAAACTATGTTGTTTTATTTTTGAGCTTTTGCTGCTTCGGGTTTAGCTGCCGCTTCTTTTTTCGCTTTTTTATCCGCTTTTTTGTCTTTTTTAGGCGCTTTTGCTTCTTTTACAGGGGCTGATTTCGCTGGGGTTGTTTGCGCGCTTACCATTGCAGTTGTTCCTAAAACAGCTACTGCTAACATTACTAATTTTCTCATGATTTTAGTTTTTATAATTATTAATATCTTCATTTATTATACTTCAAAGATATTATCGGAAAATGAAGATTAAATGAAGATTGAGCTCCTCTGAAAAAATTAACGTTTAATTATGTTTTACCGTTTCCGGAAACAACAATGCAAAGGTTGTTCCTTTATTTATTTCAGAAGTAACTTTAATTTCGACATGATGAAAAGAAGCAATACTTTCTGCAATAGCAAGCCCTAAACCCTGGCCCTCCTGATCTGAACTGATTCTGGCAAACCTGTTGAATATATGCTGTATTTGAGAATCACTCATCCCAACACCGGAATCTGCTATCGAAATAAAATAATTATGGCTCTGAAAACCATCCGTGATGGTAATACTGCCTTGAGATTTATTGTATTTTATAGCATTGGTAACCAAGTTATAAATAAGAATGTGAATTAACGTTTTATTTCCTGTAAAGACATAGTGATGCTGCATTGTATTCAGAAACTGAATTTCTCTGTCCTCAATTCGATCTTGCAAGTCTTCCTGCAGATCATTAACAATCTCATGAAAATTTATATACTCGTTTGCTTCATACTGATTGTTCTCTATTCTGGAAATCAACAATAAGTTATTGATGATTTTTTTTAGCATGTCTAATGTTCTCAGCGATCCTGCAATTTTATCGAATGCATTATCATCTAAGGATTCATTTTGTAATAAGTTCTCAAACTTACTTTTAAGCAGCGCAATTGGCGTTAGAAGTTCGTGGGAAACATTCGAAATAAACTGTTTCTCTTTTTTAAAAAGTTCCGCAATACGGTCCATCATTTGATTTAAAACAAAATCAAGTTCCCTGAAATCCCGCGATCTGGCTTTTATAGGGGTATGATCAAAAGCCTCAGGTTCATTGACCCGCCTTATTTTAGTGTCAATAATTTTATAAAAAGGCTTCAGTAAATATTCAATGTAAAAAGTATCAGCCAAAAAAGTAATGAGCAATATAACCACAAAAACTATTATGATAAAAAAGCGAATGATAAAAGTAAGGTCTTTTACTTCCCCAAGACTGCTTCCAATTTCGAGCTGGTAATCCTGATTTCCATAAGTAAAATGATACTGCAAAATTCGATACTCATTCTCTTCTCCTTCGATAATCCGATAGTCATTACTAAAAACAGGTTTTTTCTGATCGGGTTTCAGAGAAGACTTAGAAAGCACCAAAAACTCACTGTGAAGGGTTGAAAACTGCGAGTATGTTTCGGTCGAATCGTCTGAATCCTTCGTAAAGTCATCAATCTCATTTTGATTTAGATGTTCAATAAACTTCTGCTTCTTTTCGAGTAAGCCGTTATTGATATGTCTGTACACCACATTTTCTACCAAAATGGGCAGCATAAGCCATAGAATCAAAATAACCAACAGCCTTGTCAGCGCATTAAAAATAGCCAATTGATGTTTTATTTTCACAGTCCTTACTATTTATTCGTTTATACGATATCCTACGTTTCTCACCGTTTCAAACCAGTCAATTTCTGTATGTTTGTCCAACTTTTTTCGAAGATTCCGAACATGAACATCAATAAAATTAGAATCGGAATTGACCTCCAGAATGTCTCCCCAAATATGTTCTGTCAATTGCAATCTGGTAATCACTCTGTTTTTATTGAGAACCAAATATTGAAAAATATCAAACTCCTTCTTGGTGAGATTAATGGGCGTTTCATCATAACTCACTTTATAATCCTGAAGCTGTAGTAAAAAACCATGAATGCTTAAACTATTCAGAGTAAAACCATGCATCCTTCGAATGACCGCAAACAATCGGGCACTAAGCTCTGTGAGAGCAAAAGGTTTTGTCAAATAATCATCAGCACCTAAATGCAAACCGTTTATTCTGTCATCGAGTTCACCACGTGCCGTAAGTACAATAACTGCCATTTTCGACCTGGTTTTCCGAACTGTTTTCAGAACTTCAAACCCATCTCCGTCAGGCAAACCAAGATCCAGGAGCATAGCATCATAGTCATTGCTGTTTACTTCTTCCAAAGCATCACTACAATTGTGAACAATTCTACATATATAACCCGCATTACACAGAAAATCATAAACCTCCGCAGCAAGTTCTTTATTATCTTCAACAATCAAAACATTCATAATACAGCATTTAAGTGCAACTAAATTTAAGCAATTATAAAAAGCATCGTTGCGCATTATTAAAAAAATTAACGAATAAAAAAAGCCAGTAAATTTCTTTACCAGCTCTCTTCAACCTCATTCTCCATAATCATTACTTCTGTTTTGCCTCGTTTACAATTCTTCGTAAGCAAAACGAAAACAATTTTTACTACTTCATTTTAGTTGTTTCTGCTTTTGGAGCTTCGCTTTTTTGTGATTTCATTTTTTTATCAGCTCTGTTTTTGTGGTGCTTAGTTGCTTTTACTTCTTTCACAGGAGCTGTCTTTGCCGGAGCTGTTTGTGCGCTAACCATTACACTTGTTCCTAAAACTGCCACGAGTAACATTATTAGATTTTTCATAACTTTTGATTTAAATTGTTATTTTGTTTTACACTTTTATTGTCTTATTTTTTCTCTTTTGGAGCTTCTGCTTTTGGCGTTGCAGTTTTTGCTGCTTTCGCTTTTTTATCCATTTTATGTTTAGGGTGTTTTGTCGCTTTTACTTCTTTAGCCGGAATCGGTTTAATACCTTTAGCCGGAAATGCACTTACCATAACACTTGTTCCTAAAACTACCACTAACAACATCAATAAATTTCTCATGATTTCTAAAATTTTATATTAATACCTTTTATTTTACAGATCAAATTTACCCCTGCAATATGAAGACAAAATGAAGAAACCTTACCCATTTATAATTTTAACTTTATTTTATAAAAAAACGACGGAAATACTCCCGTCGCTTCTTCTTTATAGATGTTGTTTTTAGAAACCTAATCCCAGAGTCATAGCCGTAACAGTTGGTGTAAAGCCAATCGTTTTGCTTGCTGCACCAGATGTTAAGTTAATTTTATATATAGACTGTACACCACTAACAGTTAATATTGCAAACGCCTCATTACTGGTCCCTCCTATATCGAACCCGTTCATTCCTGTCGTCGTTACTCCCAAACTACCCACCAACACCAAGGTTCCGTTATTTGGGGGATTTTGAAGATAGAGATTATTCGTTCCTGAATCAATAACAAACAACTGTGTCGTTGATGCCTGTGCAAAATTATTAGTATAAGCAGCAGCCGTAACCGATGGTGTCCCCGGATTAAGAAGAACATCAGTAGCCGCAACTACTCCCGTATCCGGATGCAGTCGAAGATTTTGCCCGGCATTACTCACCACACGTATTCTATCGACGGTTGGATTAAAATCAAATCCAAAATTCTGACCAGATAACGATGGTGATAAGCCAGTTCCAACCGCAGTAGTCTGACCATTTGAAATATTAATCGTTAACAGTCTGCTTTGATTTGTTAATGCATAAAGAGCTCCGTTTGCGGGTCTGAAATCCAGACCAACTACCTGCTCACTTGTAGCCATCCCGGTTAAAGCAACAGAATTTGAAGTTCCCGTTACCGGGTTCAACCTGTACAAAATATTGGTCTCTGTGGTTGCATAAGCGATTGGTTTTGTCTTAAATGCTATTTCAATAATTTGTTGGGAAAAAACTCCAACCCAACCTGCTTCGCCAGTCATTAAATCAATCGTATACAATCTGGATTCATTGTTTTTAGTATTGACTGCTAATGCCAAATTCGTATCAGCCTCAATATCAAAACCTCCTATTCCTGAAAAATCAACTTTTAAACTTCCAATTTCCTGAATTTTTCCATCATTTGGAGGATTCTGCAGATATACTTTGTCGGTAGCGTAATCAATATCGAATAATTGAGTTGTAGTACTACCTGAGAAACTATTGGTATAGGCAACGGCTCCAATCTGAGCATTAGCGACACCATTTATACTTCCGTCTGTCGCTACTACAGTTCCTAATTCAGGATGCAGCCTGAGATTCTTGCCGTTATTAGACACCAAACGTATCCTGTCGACTGTCGGGTTAAAATCGATAGCAGAAGATGTCCCTTCAATCAAAGGCGTGAAAGGTCCGGCTCCAAGTGGTGTCGCCAACCCTGAATTTTCATTTATAACGTACAATCTGCTGGTAGAACCCAAACCATAAAGCTGTCCCGTTGAAGGTCTGTAATCAATACTTATAATATTTTCTCCCGATTGCAATCCCGTTATAGCGTAAGAACGAACAGGAGTCTTTAAATCTCTGGCTTTAAAATAAAAAATCTTATTGTCATTTGTCAGCGCTGTAAAGTCTACAGGAGGAGCAATACCAGGTGTTGGTACCGGTTCAGGTTGCGGAACCGGAGTTCTATCGTCATCATTAGAACAGGCTCCAAAAAATGACATTAATCCCATTACGAAAATGGATTTCGACATACGTATATTTTCTCTCATAACACATTGTTTTTTATTTACTTACGACAAAACACTCCTTCTGGTTTGATTCTTTTTTAAACTTCACAGAAAAAAATTAAATCCTTCCTGCTATAATCAGGAAAAACAAATAACAAATTAATTTGTGTCCTAATATTATATCGATATTTGTAACTTTGAAAATTGAATTGATAAACTGAACATATGTCGTCACAAAAACGCCTTTTTTTACTTGATGCTTACGCTTTAATATTTCGCGGCTACTACGCCTTCATAAAAAACCCAAGGATCAACTCCAAAGGAATGGATACATCAGCGATCATGGGATTCATGAATTCGCTTTTAGATGTTATCAAACGTGAAAAACCGGATCATTTGGCTGTAGCTTTTGATAAAGGCGGAAGCCAATTGCGAAACGAATTATTCCCTGAATACAAGGCTAATCGCGATGTGACGCCTGAAGCCATTAAAATTGCTGTTCCTTATATCTGCGAATTGTTAAAAGCCATGCACATTCCGATTATTGAAGTGTCAGGTTTTGAAGCCGACGATTTGATTGGAACGATTGCCAAACAAGCCGAGAAAGAGAATTATAAAGTTTTTATGGTAACTCCGGATAAGGATTTTGCGCAATTGGTTTCGGAGAACATCTTTATGTACAAACCTGCCCGCATGGGAAATGGAATTGAAATTTGGGGAGTTCCTGAAGTCTTGGCAAAATTCGAAATCGAGCGTCCGGAACAAGTCATCGACTTTCTTGGAATGATGGGTGATGCCGCCGATAATATTCCGGGACTTCCGGGAGTTGGCGAAGTAACCGCCAAAAAACTCCTAAAAGAATTTGGAACGATGGAAAACCTATTAGCCAATACAGATAAGCTAAAAGGAAAAATGAAAGAGAATATCGAGGCCAATAAAGAAAAAGGATTGTTGTCTAAAAAATTGGCAACCATTTTATTAGACTGCCCGGTAACCTTTAACGAAGACGACTACGAGTTAGTTCGACCTGATATTGAAAAAACCGATGCTATTTTTCAGGAGCTTGAGTTCAGACGAATGGCAGAGCAATTTGACAATTTGTTTAAAACAGGCGACGGGAACGAATCAGCGGCTTCAGCTCCGGTTTCTGATGCCAAATTATATAAAAAACCACAACCTAAAAACGAAGATCAGTTTGATCTTTTTGGAGGTGGTTCTACCGAAGAAAATACCGAAGCAACCAGAACTTCTTTTTACAATACTTTAGAAAACACACCTCACTCCTATCAGGCCATTCAGGGAGATCTTGGTATAAAACTGCTTTTACAAAACCTGCAAAACCAGACTTCTGTTTGTTTTGACACCGAAACTACAGGTTTAGATGCTTTGCATGCCGAGTTGGTAGGTATCGCTTTCTCTTACGAAAAAGGAAAAGCTTTTTATGTGCCGTTTCCGGAAAATCAGGAAGAAGCTCAGACTTTAATTGAAAAATTCAGACCTTTCTTTGAGAACGAAAATATCGAAAAAATAGGCCAAAATTTAAAATACGATTTGAAAATCCTTTCCAATTATGATATTACCGTAAAAGGAAAGCTTTTTGACACCATGATTGCGCACTATCTAATCAATCCGGATATGCGTCATAATATGGATATTTTATCAGAAACCTATTTGAAATATGCCCCAAAACCAATTGAAGAATTGATTGGCAAAAAGGGAAAAAATCAAATTACAATGCGTGATGTGTCTCTTGAAGACATCAAGGAATATGCTGCCGAAGATGCTGATATCACTTTACAGTTAAAAGAAATTTTTACTACAGAATTAGACAAAACCGAGACTAAAAAACTGTTTGATGAAATTGAAATACCATTAGTAAGCGTTTTAGCTGCTATGGAGACAGAAGGAATTCGTCTGGATGTCGAATTTTTAAACGCAATGTCTAAAGAAATGGATGTTGAAATCAAATCTTTAGAACAAAAAATATACGAAACTGCAGGAGAGAAATTCAATTTAGCTTCTCCTAAACAGTTAGGTGATATTTTATTTGATAAACTTAAAATTGGAGGAGCTAAACAGAAGAAAACCAAAACCGGACAATATGCAACCGGCGAAGAGGTTTTGACTTATTTGGCCAACGACAATCCAATTGTAAAACAAATTCTGGACTGGCGTCAGATGGTTAAATTGCAAAGTACTTATATACTGGCCTTACCGGAACAAGTAGACAAAAAAACATTCCGCGTTCATACCGATTATATGCAGACCGTTGCTGCTACAGGACGCTTGAGTTCTAACAATCCAAACTTACAAAACATTCCGATTCGTACCGAAAGAGGACGTCAAATTCGTAAAGCTTTTGTAGCACGCGATGAAAACTATACTTTAATCTCTGCCGATTACTCACAGATAGAATTAAGAATTATTGCCGCTTTAAGTGGCGAAGAAAATATGATTGCCGCTTTTAAAAACGGAGAAGACATTCACAAAGCAACTGCTGCCAAAGTTTTTGATGTGCCTTTGGAGGAAGTTTCCCGCGAACAAAGAAGCAATGCCAAAACGGTTAACTTTGGAATTATCTATGGGGTTTCTGCTTTCGGACTGAGCAATCAGACTTCTTTATCCCGCAGTGAAAGCGCCGCTTTGATCGAAGCGTATTACAAAACATATCCGAGACTGAAATCTTATATTTCTGAACAAATTGAATTTGCACGTGAAAAAGGATATGTGCAGACCATTTTAGGCCGTCGCCGTTATTTAAAAGACATTAACTCAGCAAATGCCGTAGTTAGAAGTGCCGCCGAACGAAATGCCGTAAATGCCCCAATTCAGGGAAGTGCTGCCGATGTGATCAAAATCGCGATGATCAACATTCATAAAAAACTAAAAGAAGAAAACTGGAAATCTAAAATGCTGCTTCAGGTGCATGATGAGCTTGTGTTCGATGTTCACAACGACGAACTCGAGAAGATTCAGCCTATGATCAAACACGAAATGGAAAATGCCTTTACGATGACAGTTCCTTTAGAAGTTGAACTCGGAATGGGTAAAGATTGGTTGGCCGCACATTAATAATTTTAGATTTCAGTATTTTTATGAAAAAATATGCTTTGCTATTTTTTGTCCTTTATACTATGATTGCTTTTAGTCAAGAGACTTACTATTTGGAAGGAACTTTGGCTAAAAGCAAAATCTATATGAAAATTGACGTTTATAAAAACGACAAAGAGACGAGCTTAAATGCTGTTTACTTTTATCAAAATTCATTAAAAGACATTAAACTGGAAGGAAACTTAAAAGACAATCTTTTTACTTTCTATTTTAAGCCAAACAATGTAATAACTGAAAAATTTTATCTGAAAAAGTTGGCTGACAATAATTTTGAAGGATCCTGGTACAATGCTAAAGGGATACAATATCCGGTAAAAATTCAACCTATAAATTTTTCAGGCTACAAAGCGAATCTCGACAAATATTATGCTGACGACAAATTAAATTATATAAAGTATAAATTTTTAGAGTTCAAGAAACAGAAAACTACCACTTATAACAATAAGGAATTTGTATGGTATTCTGAAAAACACTGTGATTCGGAATTTTTCAGGGTAGGAAATAACTTTTCAGAAAAAAACAAGTCAATCCTAAATCCAATTCTCGAAAAAATTCATATTCAGAACACTTTAGATCAGCTCAATTGTTCTTCGTCTTTTGAATATAGTGAAGGAAAAGGAATAGAAGGAAATACTGCCGTAACTTTTTTAAATTCGAATTTACTGGGATTTCAAATTTCAAGCTCTTATTATTGCGGTGGTGCTCATCCAGACTGGGGAAGCGGAGGCTATCTGATTGATTTAAACAATGGAAAGGATTACGGAATTGACGACATACTGGCTTTTGACAAAAGCGTTACAACAGAAGAACAAAGCAATTTTTCGAATTTTTCTAAATATCGCTCTGATTTTTTCGCTCCGAAATTATTAAGCACAATTACTTCAGAATATCATTTTGAAAAACCAAAAGACGATAGTGATCCCTGCGATTATACCAATGAAGAATATTGGGATTTCCCTTCCTGGAATTACACCCAAAAAGGCATTGAATTTACCCCGATTTTTGCAAGAGTTGACAGGGCTTGCGAAGAATCTTTTTTAGTCCCTTTTGAGAAATTAAAAAAATACAAAAATCCTAAATTTCCTTATACCTTATAAAAAAACCATCAGCTGCGGCTGATGGTTTTCTGTTTATTAAACTTTTCTTGTAGATTCTCGTTCTTTCAATTTTGTTTTGATAATGATGGTTTCATAATCTGATGTTTCACCTTCCGGCTCTTCTAATCTTTGAATCAATCTTTTGGCAGCGACCTCTCCAATCTCAATTCCGTGCTGACTTACTGTCGTTAAGCTTGGCGACAAACGTCTCGATGCCAGAATTCCATCAGCAAAACCTATAATTGAAATATCTTCAGGAACCTTATATCCTTTTTTCAGACTTACACGTAAAGCGGCCACCGAATCATTCTCGTCCAAAGCAAAAATAGCATCAATTTTATGCTCAAAAATGGCATCAATTTTGGCTTTCATATCTTCTTCGGAGTCGGTACGAAGAATGATATTCTCGTTTATCTGAATATTATTATCTTTTAATGCTTTTAAGTAACCATCAGCTCTTAATTTTCCAACGCTTAAATTGTCTACTGACGAAATCAGAGCAATATTTCTGCATCCTAAATCAATTAAATGCTGTGTTGAGTTTAAAGCAGAATCAAAATCGTCTACCACCACTTTATCACATTCTACTCCATCAGCAATTCTATCAAACATCACAATAGGAGTTCCATCGCTGATAATATCCGAAAAATGACCATACTCTTCTAATTTTTGCGCTTCTTCAGATACTGATAATATAAATCCGTCAATAGTTCCGTTGCTTAACATTTCAAGCGTATGAACTTCTTTTTCCAAAGATTCATTCGAAATACAAGTGATTACATTATATCCTTTTTTATCTGCTACTTTTTCGATACCACTAAAAACCTTTGCGAAAAAGGAGTTCAATATATTAGGTATAATTACTCCTATTGTTTTGGTTTTACGATTCTTTAAATTCAAACCAATAACATTCGGTTTATAATTTTTGAGTTTGGCATACTCTTTAATCTTCACCTTTGTTTGCTCACTAATCTCCGGGCTATCATTCAATGCCTTAGAAACAGTCGATACAGAAACACCTAGTTCCTTCGCAATTTGTTTTAGAGTTGCTTTAGCTTTCATTTAAAAATAAATTTTATGTAATTAATACAAATATAGTAGAATTACCTAAAATAAAACAAAAAACACGTTATCCTATTTAAAATTTCAACGTGTTTTTTAAATAAAATTAAAATAAGCTTCTTTTCTAAAACCGCAAGTCCTAAAATTTCGTTAATACCTTAATACATGTTATTAACCTTTTAAAAGTCCTTGATTATGAAAAACGAAGTTAAAATTCATGAAGTAGATCCTTCATTGAATAACAGAAGGAGCTTCCTTAAGCTCAGCGGCCTTACATTAGTTAGTGCCGGTTTGATTATGGCCGGTTGCAGCGATAATGACAATAACAACGACATGGAAGACACTACGTTACCCGGAATCCGAAACGGCGTCTTTGATTTAGGATCGGGTGATTTTGGAGTACTAACCTATGCGTATGCCTTAGAACAACTGGAAGCCGACTTTTATACTAAGGTTGTAAACTCAGCAACTTTTAATGTAACTTTCAATCCTATCGAACGGCAGGTACTAACAGACCTGTATCATCACGAAGTAATTCACAGAGATTTTTTCAAAGCTGCTTTAACCGGAGCACTTCCTGATCCGAGCTCTCAATTACTTCCTTCCTTAGCTTTTAACTACGGTTCTTTGAATTTTAACAGCCGTACGGAAGTTCTTGCTACAGCAAAAGCATTAGAAGATACCGGAGTTGCTGCTTACAATGGGGCAGGAAAATTAATTAAAAGCGCAGACTATTTACTTTTAGCAGGAAAAATTGTTTCGGTAGAAGCCAGACACGCATCAGCCATCAGAAGTTTAATTAATCCTAATTCTAAAGATTTTGCCGGCGATGATATTGTAAACGCAACAACAGGTTTGGATGCAGCACAAGATCCTTCAAAAATTCTACCAATTGCAGGAGGCTTCATTACAACAAAATTTACAGCCAAATATTTACCTTAATCTTAACAAGCTAAAACTTAGAAATTATGAATATTTTAAAATTTATAGAAACATTTACTGATGATAGCTTGATGAGAAGCACTGGTTCAAGAAGAGACAGTTTTAATCAGTTTGGAAGTATTGGAAAAACATTAGCCTACGCATCAATCCCTTTTGGATTATCAGCAATGGCAAATAAAGCATTAGCAAAAGACATTACTGCAACACCCGCAACTCCTATTGGAGCCTTGCAATTTGCCTTAACTTTAGAATATCTGGAAAACGAATTTTATGCTATGGCATTAGATTCCGGAGTAATTCCGGCATCAGAAAATGGCGGACGCGATTTAAAAGTTTTTCAGCAAATAGCAGCACATGAGTCCGATCACGTTAAATTTTTGATAGCAGGACTGGGCGGACCAGCAAGTGCAAATTTTGTAGCTAAACCTACTTTTGACTTTACTGTTGGAGGAGCTTTTGATCCATTTCATGACTACCCAACCTTTTTAGCATTAGCACAAGCCTTTGAAGATACAGGCGTTAGAGCCTACAAAGGTCAGGCAGCAAATTTAATCACGACACCTGATTTACTAACTGCCGCATTACAAATTCACTCAGTAGAAGCCCGTCATGCTTCTGAAGTACGACGTTTAAGAGGATTAAAAGGATGGATTTCGAATAATGAACGAGGCGCAGGAATGCCCGCTGCAACACAAGCTGTTTATGATGGTGAAGGAGTTACCGTACAGGCAGGATTCAACACGGCAGCTGCATTTGGAGCTTCTGCAGGGTCAGAAGCTTATGATGAGCCACTTACGACACAACAAGTCGTTGATATTGCAAATTTATTTATTGTTTAGCCAAAACAATTCTAAATATTAAACCACCTTCGCGTTATTGTGAAGGTGGTTTTTTTTTATTGTTTTAAATCAAAAACTGATGTCCTGATTTTCAGCAGATAAAATATTCTTTTCAGGTATTTGGTTTTAAAATAATTAATTGTACTTTTGCATCCCCTTTATTGGGGATGGAATGTTTAATTAAAATAATATTATGGACGCATTAAGCTACAAGACAATTTCAGCTAGCAAAGCCACTGTAACTAAAGAGTGGATTGTTGTTGATGCTGAAGGTCATAACTTAGGTCGTCTTGCTTCAAAGGTTGCAATGATCTTAAGAGGTAAGTACAAACCAAGTTACACACCGCACGTTGACTGTGGAGATAACGTAATTGTTATCAACTCAGAAAAAATTAACCTTACAGGTACAAAAATGAATGACAAAATTTACATGCGTCATACAGGTTACCCAGGAGGACAAAGAACTTTAACTGCTAAAGTATTGCAATCTAAGAATCCTGCATTATTAGTAGAAAAAGCTGTAAAAGGAATGTTACCTAAAAACAAATTAGGAGCTGAACTTTTTAGAAATCTAAATGTTGTTGTAGGTGCTGAGCATACTCACGGAGCTCAAAAACCTAGAACTGTTAACCTAAACGATCTTAAGTAATGGGAGTTATTCACAAAATCGGTAGAAGAAAAACCGCTGTTGCACGTGTATATGTTTCTGAAGGAACAGGAAAAATCACTGTAAACAAAAAAGAATTCGCAACTTACTTTCCAACTGCAACTTTACAATACAAAGTTTTACAACCATTATCTATGACAGAAAATGCAAGTAACTTTGATGTAAAAGTAAACGTTTACGGAGGTGGTTCAACTGGTCAGGCAGAAGCTGTAAGAATGGCACTAGCACGTGTAATGTGTGAAGTAAACATCGAAAACAGAGCTATCTTGAAACCAGAAGGTTTATTAACAAGAGATCCAAGAATGGTTGAACGTAAGAAATTCGGTCAGAAGAAAGCTCGTAAGAGATTCCAATTCTCTAAACGTTAATATTTACCTGTCTTGTACATTTGGTGCAGGACACCATCAATTATTTATTGAAATTAAAAAACACAGTTGTTGTTGCTCTCCTATTGAGGTAGGAAATAGTTTAGCATCTAAATGGGTTAAGCGATTATAAAGATTGAAAGATTAAAAAGATTAAAAGATTGAAAAATCTAAAAATCTAAAATCTAAAATCTAAAATCCAAAAAGACACATTGCTAATCAACAGAACGTAAACTAGTACAAAAATGGCAAACAAAATAGAAGTTAAAGACTTACTAGAAGCAGGTGTTCACTTTGGACACATGACTAGAAAATGGGACCCAAATATGGCCCCTTACATTTATATGGAGCGTAATGGTATTCACATTATCAATCTATATAAAACTGCAGCAAAAATTGAAGAAGCTAACGAAGCTTTGAAAAAAATCGCTGCATCAGGTAGAAAAATCTTATTCGTAGCTACCAAAAAACAAGCAAAAGACATCGTTGCTGACAAAGCAAAAGCTGCAAACATGCCTTACATCACTGAAAGATGGCCAGGTGGAATGCTAACTAACTTTGTTACTATCAGAAAGGCAGTTAAAAAAATGTCTTCTATCGATAAAATGAAGAAAGATGGTACTTTCATGACGTTATCTAAAAAAGAGCGTTTGCAAGTTGATCGTCTACGTGCTAAATTAGAGAAAAACTTAGGTTCAATCGCTGATATGTCTAGACTACCTGCAGCATTGTTCGTAGTAGATATCAAAGCTGAACACATCGCAATAAAAGAAGCACAAAAATTAAACATTCCAGTTTTCGCAATGGTTGATACGAATTCTGACCCAAGAGAGGTTGATTACGTTATTCCTGCAAATGATGATGCTTCTAAATCAATTGACAAAATTTTATCTTTAGTAACTGCTGCTGTAATCGAAGGTCTTTCTGACAGAGGTTCTGAAAAAGAAACTGAAGCTACAGAAGAAGCTGCTCCTGCTGCTGTAGAAGCTGCACCAGCTGTTGATGCTGCTCCTGCAACTGAAGAATAAATCAAATTTAAATTCCAAATTTTAAATTCTAAAATCCAAACACAAATTAAAAACGTTATGTTGATAATTTAATAAAATTGGAGTTTAGAATTTAAAAGATGGAATTTTTACTTTTAACATTAAAATTCAAAATATTATGGCAACAATTACTGCTGCAGACGTAAATAAATTAAGACAATCTACAGGTGCCGGAATGATGGACTGTAAAAAAGCTTTAGTTGAGGCTGACGGAGATTTCGATAAAGCTATCCAAGTCCTTAGAGAAAAAGGACAAAAAGTTGCTGCTAACCGTTCTGACCGTGAGTCTTCTGAAGGAGCTGCTGTTTCTTTTATCAATGCTGACAATACTAAAGGAGCTATCATCACTTTAAACTGCGAAACTGATTTCGTAGGTAAAAATGAGGCTTTCGTAACTTTAGCTAAAGAATTAGTTGAAAAAGCTATTAACTTCTCTTCTAAAGAAGAATTTTTAGCTTCAGATTTCAACGGAATTACTGTTGCTGAAAAATTAATCGAGCAAACTGGAGTTATTGGAGAAAAAATCGAAATTGGTGGTTTTGAAATTTTAGAAGGTGCTTTTGTTGGATCTTATGTTCACGTTAACAAAATTGCTGCATTAACTGCAATTTCTGCTGCAATTCCTAACGCTGAAGTTTTAACTAAAGATGTTTCTATGCAAGTTGCTTCTATGGGAGCTGATACATTATCTTACAAAGATTTTGATCCTGCTTTCGTTGAATCTGAGCTTGCTGCTCGTATTGCTGTAATCGAAAAAGACAATGAAGAAGCAAAACGTTTAGGAAAAACTTTAAAAAATGTTCCTAAATACATCTCTTTCTCTCAATTAACTGAAGAAGTTTTAAAACAAGCCGAAGAAGATGCTAAAGCTGAATTAAAAGCTGAAGGTAAACCAGAGCAAATTTGGGACAAAATTATCCCAGGAAAAGTTCAACGTTTTATCTCTGACAATACTACTTTAGATCAAGAAAAAGCTTTGTTAGATCAAAACTTTATCAAAGATGATAGTAAAAAAGTTGGTGATTACGTTAAAGAATTCAACGTTGAAATTACAGGTTTCAAAAGAGTTACTTTAGGTTAATATATTATTTCAATATTTAAAAAGCCCGAATATTAATTTATTCGGGCTTTTTTTTATGTAAAATATGATCTGTAAAATGTGAAATGTTGTATGCGAGAAGTAAAAAAGCTAGAATCAAGAATCTATTAGAACAGTGTCTTAAATCTATTTTATATTCAGACCGGACTAACCTGAATTAATTCGTAAATACCCAATTTTCTCCGAATTCTATTTCCCGACATCTCACAGATCACATTTTAATTTCAAATTCTATTTTTTATTCGTAATCGGAAAATTTCTGGCACGCATTAAAGCATCAGATTTAGGAGCTCTTCCTCTAAAGTTCTCATACGCTTTCTCCTGATCGATTGTATTTCCAACACTAAAAATAGTATCATACAAACGTTTTGCTACTACCTTATCATAAGGTCCTTTTCCTTCTGTAAAAGCCTCATAAGCATCTGCATTGATCACATCAGCCCACAAATAACTGTAATATCCTGCCGAATACCCGTCACCTGAGAAAATGTGTCCGAATTGAGGAATTCTGTGACGCATTACAATTTCTGATGGCATGTGAAGCGCATCTAAAGTCTCTTTCTCAAATTTATGAGGATCAATAGTAGTCGTTGACAAATGGAGTTTCATATCAATTAAAGAACTCGAAATTGTTTCTACAGTTGAAAAACCTTCATTAAAATTAGCCGCTTTCTCGATTCTTTCTACAAGAGCCTGAGGCAATGGCTGATTTGTTTTATAATGTAAAGCAAACTTATTCAACACTTCCGGAGTAGCCAACCAGTGCTCTAACAATTGAGACGGGAACTCTACATAATCCCTAGCTACATTTGTACCTGATAAACTTGGATAGGTTACATTAGAACACAATCCGTGAAGCGCGTGTCCAAATTCATGAAACAAAGTCGTAGCATCTTCCCATGAGATTAAAATCGGTTCATTTTCGCCTCCTTTTATGAAGTTACAGTTGTTAGACACAATGGTCAAAACTTCCCCGTCCATTCTCTGCTGATCACGATACGCATTCATCCATGCTCCTGAACGCTTTCCTGCACGTGCATAAGGATCAAAATACCACAAACCTACCACTTTACCCGTAACTTTATTACTTACCTCCCAAACACGTACGTCAGGATGATAAACCGGAACATTCGTAATTTGCTTGAAACTTAAATTGAATAATTCTCCGGCAACCCAGAACATTCCTTCACGTAAGTTCTCTAATTGCAAATACGGTTTAACTTCATTTTGATCTAAATCATATTTTGCCTTTCTAACTTTTTCAGCATAATAACGATAATCCCAAGGCTGAATTTTAAATTTACCTCCTTCTGCGTCAACAATTTTCTGCATTTCAGCGACATCCTGATGCACTTTCTCTACAGCAGGCTTCCACACAGACTCCATTAAAGCTAATGTCTTCTTAGGATCTTTTGCCATTTTATTAGACAAACTCCAATCAGCAAAAGTTGGAAATCCTAACAAATTAGCTTTCTTTGTACGCAATTGCAAAATAGAAACCAAAGTAGCATTGTTGTCATTTGCATTACCGTTATCTCCGCGTTTTACAAAAATATCAAATGCTTTTTCTCTTAAATCCCTACGAGTCGAGAAAGTCAAAAATGGTTCGATAGACGAACGTGTATTAGCCACACAGCCCAATACATCTAACTTTCTGTTTTTTGCTTCGGCAATAGCGGCATTTTTTACTTCGGTTGGTAAACCGTCAAAATCACTTTCTGTTTTTAAAGCTACGTATTGATTGCGCTCCTCAGCCAATAGATTCTGACTGAATTTAGTGAAAAGACTAGCCAGTTCCTGGTTGATTTTCGCTACTTTCCCTTTATCAATATCATTAAGTTTTGCACCTTCACGAACAAAATCAGTATAATATAACCAAATCAAACGCTGTTGTTCACTGGTAAGTTTCTTGCTTTCCTTTGAATTATACAAAGCTTCAATTCTTGCGAATAATTTTTTGTTCTGAACAATCTGATCTGCAAATTCAGATAATTTCGGAGACATTTCTGTTTCAACAGTGTTAAATTCAGGTGTACTTAAAGTAGAACCATAAATCCCGTAAACACTATAAATTCTGGAAATTGTTTTACCCGAACGCTCTAAAGCTGCAATTGTATTTTCAAAAGTTGGCGCTTTCGGATTGTTCGTAATAGCATCAATTTCGCTTAGTTTTTCCTGAATTGCAAATTGAAAAGCAGGTTTAAACTGCGAAACCTTATACTCATTAAAAGCAGGAACCCCACCATAAGGACCTGTCCATTGTTGCACCAACGGATTGTCCGGATTAGTCTGTGCGTTAGCCGCAAGTAAGGTTGTTCCCATGAGAAAAATTGTCATTAATTTTTTCATTATCGCTGATTTGTTTTAAATAGTTTATTGTTCCAAATGTAACTAAAAATCAGTATTCATTTAAAAATTTTAACTTTGAAGTCCTCTAAAAACTACCCTTTAATTTAAATATTCGTCTAAAAAGTTATAGAGAAATAGTTTAAATTTGAAACATCATTAACCAAATCACATGTTTAAAACCCGCAGAGAAATTGTTTTTGTAATTCTGGCCGGCATCTTTATAACAAATGCTGTTGTGGCCGAACTTATTGGAGGAAAATTAATTCAGATTGGACCGTTTGTCATGAGCATTGGTATTTTACCATGGCCTATTGTCTTTTTAACAACTGATTTGATCAATGAGTATTTTGGTGAAAAAGGGGTAAAAAAGTTATCCTTCATAACCGCTTGTTTGATTGCTTATGCCTTTCTGATTTTATTTATGGCCATTGTAATTCCGGCCGCCAAAGGAATCAGTCCAGTTAACGACGAACAGTTTCGGGCCGTTTTTGGACAAAGTATGTGGATCATTGTTGGTAGTTTAATCGCTTTTATGGCCTCTCAACTAATTGATGTCTGGATCTTTTGGTTTTTCAAAAGACGCACCGGAGAACGAAAAATATGGCTTAGAACCACAGGATCAACCGTAATCTCGCAATTATTCGATTCTTTTATTGTACTAGGAATTGCTTTCTGGTTACCCGGAAAAATTGATTTTGATACTTTCATCTCATCCGGTTTAACGGGTTACATTTTTAAACTGTCTGTTGCTGTTTTACTAACTCCGGCGATTTACGCGGGACATCATTTAATTAAGAAATACTTAGACGAAGATCCGGCGCACAAAAATCCCAAACATAAAAAATAATGGTGAACGAAAATCTGATACGATGCGGCTGGTGTTCTTCCAGCGATTTATATAAAAAATACCACGACGAAGAATGGGGTGTTCCCATTTATGATGATCCGTCTATATTTGAATTTTTAATCCTGGAAACCTTTCAGGCTGGTCTAAGCTGGATTACAATTTTGAATAAAAGAGAAAATTTCAGAACCGCCTTCGATCATTTCGATTATAAAAAAATTGCTCAGTATCCGGAAGAAAAAATAGAATCTCTATTGCAGGATACCGGAATTGTTCGAAACAAACTTAAAATTCGTGCTACCATTTCAAACGCACAGGCATTCCTGAAAGTACAAGAAGAGTTCGGCACTTTTTCTGACTATATCTGGAAGTTTACCAACGGAAATCCGATCGACAACAATCCTAAAACCTTAAAAGATGTTCCTGCCACTACTCCGCTTTCAGACGAAATTAGCAATGATTTGAAAAAACGCGGCTTCAAATTCGTTGGCTCAACCGTGATTTATGCCCATATGCAGGCCACCGGAATGGTTAACGATCATGTCGAAGATTGCTTTACCCGAAAAAGGAAATAGTCGCAGTTGCAGTCTCGGTTTTCACTTTTTAGAGCTTAATTTTTTAAGCTAAAGACTGAAAACTGAAAACTGAGACTGAAAACTTTAAAAAAATCATTACATTTGCTTCACACTTTAGGGGTGTCTACAACTTGTAGGCTGAGATTTTACCCTCTGAACCTGATCTAGCTCACACTAGCGTAGGGAAAAGTAAGATGACTTCTGCGCGCATTTTTATGCGCAATTGTAGCCATTCCTAAAGTATAACTACATACTAAACTCAAAAGGAATGGAACTAAAAATCAACCAACAAATTAAACAATTCAATGCTGAATCGTTAAGCATTCAGTCATTGCTCGATCTCGAAATTCCCAACAAACAAAACGGAATTGCCGTTGCCATTAACAATAATGTTGTTCCAAGAACCAACTGGAACCAACATCTTGTATCCGAAACTGACGAAATTCTAATTATTTCTGCTACACAGGGGGGATAAAATTCCAATTTTTTAAATTCCAAATTCCAATTGACAAGCAAGAAGTAGGCCTACTGCCGTGCCTCTCTACAATCGACAATTAAATTTCACATCTTACATTTCACATCTCACAAAATACAACTACAAGCTATGACTACAGAAGAACAAATTTCCAGAACTCCATTTCCTAACTCCCAAAAAGTGTATATAAGTGGTGAAATCCATCCTATCAAGGTGGCCATGCGCGAGGTTCTGCTGAGCGACACTAAACTTTCAAACGGCGGAATCGAAAAAAATCCTCCCGTAACGGTTTATGACACTTCCGGTCCATATACCGATCCCAAAATTGAAATTGACATTCGAAAAGGACTCCCGAGATTAAGAGAGCAATGGATTTTAGATCGTAATGATGTCGAAATTCTAAGTGAAATCACTTCTGATTATGGACAAAGCCGATTGAAAGACGAAAGTTTAAATCATCTTCGATTTGAATATTTGCATCAGCCCAAAAGAGCCAAAAACGGAGCCAACGTGACACAATTGTATTATGCCAAACAAGGCATTATCACTCCTGAAATGGAGTATATTGCTATTCGTGAAAATCAACGAATAGAACTTCTAAACGAACAAACCAAAGCCATGCAATGCCAGCATGGTGGTCATAGTTTTGGAGCCAATACTCCCAAAAGCAAAATCACTCCCGAATTTGTTCGCAGCGAAGTAGCTTGCGGAAGAGCCATTATCCCCAACAACATTAATCATCCTGAAAGTGAGCCTATGATAGTTGGTCGCAACTTTCTGGTTAAGATAAACGCTAACATTGGCAATAGCGCCGTTACTTCGAGTATTGAAGAAGAAGTAGAGAAAGCAGTCTGGGCCTGCCGTTGGGGTGCAGATACTATTATGGACTTATCAACAGGTAAAAACATTCACGAAACCCGAGAGTGGATTATCCGTAACTCTCCTGTTCCAATTGGTACGGTTCCGATTTATCAGGCTTTAGAAAAAGTAAAAGGAATTGCCGAAGATTTAACCTGGGAAGTTTTTCGTGACACTTTAATTGAACAGGCTGAGCAAGGTGTTTCTTATTTTACAATTCATGCCGGAGTACTGTTACGTTATATCCATTTGACTGCCGATCGTGTTACCGGAATTGTTTCGCGTGGCGGATCTATCATGGCCAAATGGTGCTTGTTTCATCATAAAGAAAACTTCTTATACACTCATTTTGAAGAGATCTGTGCAATCATGAAGCAATATGATGTTGCTTTTTCTCTAGGAGATGGTTTACGTCCGGGTTCTATTGCAGATGCTAACGATGCAGCTCAATTTGCAGAACTAGAGACCTTAGGAGAATTAACTAAAATTGCCTGGAAACACGATGTTCAGGTTTTCATTGAAGGTCCAGGTCACGTCCCGATGCACATGATTAAAGAAAATATGGACAAACAACTGGAACATTGTCATGAAGCTCCTTTTTATACTTTAGGCCCACTAACCACGGACATTGCACCAGGTTATGATCACATAACTTCGGCTATTGGAGCGGCGATGATTGGCTGGTATGGCTGTGCGATGTTGTGTTATGTTACTCCAAAGGAACATCTTGGCTTACCTAACAAAAAAGATGTAAAAGATGGAGTGATCACCTATAAAATCTCCGCACATGCTGCCGATCTTGCCAAAGGTCACCCGGGAGCACAATACCGCGACAATGCCTTGAGCAAAGCTCGTTTTGAATTCCGCTGGGAAGATCAGTTCAATTTAGCCCTTGACCCTGATACGGCCAGAGAGTTTCACGATGAAACCCTTCCTGCCGATGGTGCAAAAGTCGCTCACTTTTGTTCGATGTGCGGCCCTAAATTCTGCTCCATGAAGATTTCTCAGGAAATTCGTGACGTAGCTGCTGCTGAAAAAGGCATGCAGGAAAAATCGGAAGAGTTTATTGAGCAGGGGAAAGAGATTTATATCTAATGTAGTTAGTGAAGAAAATAGAAGAAAGAATATAGAACAAAGAGAACAAAATATGATCGTAATTACCAATCCTTCCCCAATTAAAAATGAAACAGACATTGTTCATTCCTTATTTGAAGAAGGATTGGCTTTGCTTCATATTCGGAAACCTGATTTTTCTGAAATTGAAATGGCTCGGTTCATTCAGCAGATAAAACCTGAATATCGAAGCCATTTAGTCTTACACAGTCATCACGTTTTGGCGGAAGACTTTGAAATTACTAAGATTCACTTTTCAGAAAAAGAAAGGAAAAACAGTGTTTCAATTGATATGAATCGAAAGACATTTTCGACATCAACCCATTCAATTGAAGATTTCAATTCCTTATCATCAGCGTTTGACTATGCTTTCTTGAGTCCTGTTTTTAAAAGTATTTCCAAAGAAGATTACCTCCCAAAGACTAACCTTTTTGAAGCTTTAAAGTCAAGAACAAACTACAAAACAAAACTGGTCGCTTTAGGAGGAATGAATGCCGAAAACATCCAAAAAACACACGAAAATGGTTTTGATGATGTCGCACTTTTAGGAAGTATCTGGAAAAATGAAAACCCCGTAAAACAATTCAAATTATGTCAGCAAATCGTCCAATCGCACTTTCAATAGCCGGCTTTGATCCCTCAGGTGGTGCCGGTGTTTTGGCAGACATCAAAACATTTGAACAGCATCAAGTAACCGGTTTTGCGATTTTAACCGCGAATACCATTCAAACTGAAAATGAATTTATAGAAATTCAATGGACCCATTTGAATTTTATAATTCGTTCTGTCGAAACCTTTTTCAAACGGTATAAAATCAGCGCTGTTAAAATTGGGATTGTCCCATCCTTAAATTATCTGAACCAGATTCTTTCGGTAATAAAACAACTATCACCTGACACTTTAATCGTTTGGGATACGGTTTTAAAATCAACTACTCAATTTGAATTTATAAGCCTTGACGATCGTTTCGATTTAAACGAAATTTTATCCAAAATTGATTTAATTACGCCTAATTACAACGAAATCGAATTATTATTTCCTGGTTTTACCACTAATCAACCCGGGCTTCAAAATGAAATTCCCACGAACATTTTATTAAAAGGCGGACATCATCCTTCGACAACCGGAACCGATCGTTTGTTTCTGAAAGACGAAATTACCGATCTGCTGCCTTCTGATAAAAAATGCTTTGAGAAACACGGTTCAGGCTGCGTATTATCAGCCGCAATTGCCTCAAATCTTGCATGGAATCAACCTTTAAAAGAAGCCTGCAGGAATGCTAAGATCTACATAGAAAAATATCTGAATTCCACCTCAACTTTAATCGGACATCATTATGTATCATAAATTGCAATACATCTCACAAGGAGAAACAATAGAAGAACAACTGTATAATATCCATGAAGCTTTAGATGCCGGATGCGATTGGGTACAGCTGCGTTTTAAAAATCAAACCGAAAAAGACTCTTTTGCTTTGGCTGAAGCTGTAAAATTTTTATGCGAAGAGTATCTGGCGAATTTTATTGTGAACGATAACCTGTATCTCGCCCAACAAATTGCGGCAGACGGAGTTCATTTAGGACTTTCAGACATGAAAATTGACGAAGCAAGAGCCATACTGGGCAATACCAAAATCATAGGAGCAACTGCCAACACTTTTGAAGACATTGAAAACCATATTAAAAATGGCTGTGATTATATTGGTTTGGGGCCCTTTCGTTTTACAACAACCAAAGAAAAACTAAGTCCGATTCTGGGTTTATCGGGTTATTTTAAAATTATACAAGATCTAAAAAGGAATAAACTTGAAATCCCAGTCTATGCCATTGGAGGAATAACGCCAAACGATATCGCCCCCTTAATGGAAACTGGTATTCATGGAATTGCAGTCTCGGGCATGATTACAAAAAGTGATCAAAAAGGAAAACTCATTCAACAACTAAACGAAAAGTTATATGCAAACGTCATTGTTTAACATAGGAGATAAAACTTTAACCTCCCGCTTGTTTTTAGGAACAGGGAAATTTGGTTCAAACCTGGAAATGGAAGAGGCTATTTTGGCATCGGGAAGCGAGTTGGTAACCGTGGCTCTAAAACGTATCGATCTCGAGACCGAAACGGATGCTATTTTAACGCATTTAAATCATCCGAACATTCATTTATTACCCAACACATCAGGGGCACGTAATGCTAAAGAAGCCGTTTTTGCAGCACAATTAGCGAGAGAAGCACTAGAAACGAACTGGTTGAAGCTCGAGATTCACCCAGATCCGAAATACCTGATGCCCGATCCTATAGAAACTTTAAAAGCAACAGAGGAACTGGCCAAACTTGGCTTTTTTATTCTGCCCTACATTCATGCCGATCCCGTTTTATGCAAACATCTGGAAAGTGCCGGAACAACCGCTGTTATGCCACTAGGTTCCCCGATTGGAAGTAATAAGGGTTTAAAAACGATTGATTTTTTAGAGATTATTATCGAACAAAGTAATGTTCCCGTAATCGTCGATGCCGGAATTGGGTCTCCGTCTGATGCTGCAAAAGCAATGGAAATGGGTGCAGATGCTGTTTTGGTTAATACTGCAATTGCGATTGCACGAAATCCGAAACTAATGGCAGAAGCCTTTAAGGAGGCTGTCATTGCAGGCCGAAAAGCCTTTGAAGCTAAAATTGCTCCTCAACAGAATTATGCTGTGGCTTCGAGTCCTTTGACCTCTTTTTTATATGAGTAGACAAAACAATTTAACCGCAAAGTTCGCAAAGAAAAGTGCTAAGAACGCCAAGCTTTGTGAACCTTGCGTAAAACTCCGCGCACTTTGCGGTTAAAAACTATGAAAACATTCAAATCAGTTTTTGAGAACTATGATTGGGATACTATACAATCTAAAATATACCAAACCACATCAAAAGAGGTAGAACGCACTTTGTCTAAATCCAAACGAAATCTCGATGATTTTTTGGTTTTAATTTCACCTGTTGCACAAAAGTACCTGGAGCAAATGGCCCAGAAATGCCATGAAATCACCAAAAAACGCTTTGGCAAAACCATTCAAATGTATGCACCGCTCTATCTAAGCAACGAATGCCAGAACATATGTACCTACTGCGGATTTAGTTTAGACAATAAAATCAAACGAAAAACTCTTTCTGATGCTGAAATCAGACTTGAGGTCGAAGCTTTAAAAGATATTGGTTTTGACCACGTTTTACTCGTTACTGGCGAAGCAAATTATACGGTAAACATTAATTATTTTTTAAATGCCATTGCCTTAATCAGAAAAGAATTTTCAATTATCTCCGTCGAAGTCCAGCCGCTTTGTACTGAAGACTACGAACGTTTACATCAGGCTGGTGTTTATTCTGTTTTGGTATATCAGGAAACCTACCATCAGGATGTCTATAAAAAATACCATACAAAAGGTAAAAAATCAAACTTCGACTATAGACTGGAAACTCCTGACCGAATTGGAACTGCAGGAATTCATAAGATGGGACTGGGTGTTTTGCTAGGCTTGGAAGATTGGCGAACGGATAGTTTTTTTAATGCATTGCATCTGGATTATCTGCAAAAGAAATACTGGCAGACCAAGTATTCGGTTTCTTTTCCAAGACTTCGACCAGCAGAAGGCATTATCGAACCAAATTTTATTATGGATGATAAAGATCTGACACAGTTGATTTGCGCCTATCGTTTGTGGAATGAAGATCTGGAAATTTCGATTTCTACACGTGAAAATGAGAGGTTCAGAAATAATATTATACCAATTGGCGTTACAAGCATGAGTGCAGGATCGAAAACCAATCCCGGTGGTTATGTTGTTGATCCACAATCACTGGAACAATTTGAGATTAGCGATGAACGTTCTGCTAAAGAAATTGCACAAATTATAACCAATTCAGGTTATGAACCTGTCTGGAAAGACTGGGACAAAAGTTACTGTTAAAGAAATTTCAATATTCAAATTCCAAATTCCAACAATCTAAAATCAACAATCTAAAATCTAAAATTCCAAAATGAGCATTATACAAGAATTTCTCCGCTACAACAGACAAACTATTCTTCCCGAAATCGGCGATGAAGGTCAGGAAAAACTCAAAAAAGCCAGAGTTTTAGTGATTGGCGCTGGTGGTTTAGGCTGCCCAATTCTACAATATATTGCCACAGCCGGAGTTGGTAACATTGGCATCATGGATTTTGACACTATCGAAATTCATAATCTTCACCGACAAATTTTATATACCGAAAATGAAATTGGTAAACTCAAAGCTCTTGTTGCAAAAGAAGTGGTCTCAGAACTAAATCCATTAATAAAAGCGGAAGCTATTGTTGAAAAATTAACTCCTGAAAATGCTATCCAAATTATTGAGCAATATGACATTATAGTAGATGGTTCAGACAATTTTACAACCCGCTATCTGGTTAACGATACTTGTGTGGCTTTGCAAAAAACTTTAGTTTATGGCAGTATTTTAAAGTTTGAAGGACAAATAGCCGTTTTCAATCATAAAGGCAGTAAAAATCTACGCGATTTATTCCCCGAAATGCCAGATCCAAAAGACGTTCCGAATTGTAATCTAAATGGTGTTTTAGGTACTCTACCCGGAATTATTGGCACAATGATGGCGCATGAAACTCTTAAATTGATTTTGGATTTGCCAACCCTAAACAATGAGTTAGTACTTTTTAATACGATAAACTGGAACTTTATGAAACTTAACTTTTAAAAAACAATCTCATCTCCGACATTGATAAGCCCTGAGTTCAGGCTTACAATATTGGTTCCGAATAAGACAGAATTATTTACATTTCGATATTTACTTAAAGTCTTTAATGGTTCTTTTTTTACAACGCCTTTTTGCGGATCATTATTCACCATAATGCATCTTCCGCAGGGTTTAATATTTCTAAATTGTACTTCGCCGATTTTAAAAGCAACAAAATCATCTTCCTCATGAGCCTTTTGGCTGCTGATTACAATGTTAGGACGGAATCGCAAAATGGTAATTTTGTCTTCCAGTTTTTCATTTAGAAAATCCAAACTTTTGGTTCCGATCATTAAATATGGATAACCATCGGCTAAACTAACATTAAAGGTTTCTTTTAGCTTTGAACTTTCGTGTTTACGATCTCCGTTTCTAATAATTTTAACCAGTTTACATTCGAAACCCAAATGTTCGCTAAACCAGGCAGAAGTATTTTTATTTACCTCAACAACATCACTGTCATCCTCCCACACTTTAACGGCAATGGGCTGATCTAAATGTTCTCCGATTAAAAAATCATGATTCTGATCTTTAAATGTAATACTGATTTTACCTTCTGAAATCTGAGGATAAAACTGACTCATGATGGGATATTCTCTTTGTGTCAGCATCTTGTTTTCAGCATCAACAAGCATCCATCTGCGGTCGTTTTCAAAACCCATTTCTTCGGCATAAGCGCTTTGACAATTTATTCCTGCCAGACTTTTTACAGGATAGATATAAAGCTCTTTTACGATATGAACTGCACTCATTTTATTCCTTTTTTAAAATGGATATAAACTCTTCACGATCAATCTCACGACAACCTAAACTTTCCAAATGCGGATTATGAACCTGACAATCCAGAAGTTTGTAGTTTCCTTCTTTTAAATAATTCACCAAAGCTATGAAAGCTACTTTTGAAGCATTTGATACTTTTGAAAACATGCTTTCTCCACAAAAAACATGACCCAAATCGATACCGTACAAACCTCCTACCAAAACCTCATCCTGCCAAACCTCAACAGATTTTGCAATACCCTGTTCGTTTAATTTACAATAGGCATTGATCATTTCGTTTGAAATCCAGGTTCCGTCCTGCCCCTCACGTTTTATGTTTTGGCAATTCGAAATCACATCCACAAAATTTTGATTAAAAGTAACTTTAAACTGCTTTCTATTCAAAATATTACACATACTTTTTGATACGATCAATTCATCCAGAAACAAAACCATTCTGGGATCCGGTGACCACCATAAAATTGGCTCTCCTTCATTGAACCAAGGGAAAATTCCGCTTTTATAGGCCAGTTTCAGTCTTTCCGGGTGTAAGTCTCCTCCAATAGCCAAAATTCCTTCTTCATCGGCTTCTGAAACGGGTGGGAAAAATAAATCGTTAAATACGTAATACATTTTTTAAATTCCAAAATTTTTAAATTCCAAATTCCCATTAGGAAATTTCAATACTGAAATGGCTTCGCCTCTTCGCTATCGCTAAGACTTAAATTCCAGATTCCCACAATGTTGTCATTTCGAAGAAGGAGAAATCTCCTTAAGAAACTCCGCAACGAAAACCCAATCTTTGTCGAGCTTCTCGCGAGGATTTCTCCTTCGTCGAAATGACAATTATTGGGGTTGTTTTGTGTAATATTAAAGTTCATTACAGCCTTGAACTTTGGCAAAAACCGAGGCTAAAAACAAAATTCCAAACCCCAATTACATCTTTCATGAATTGGAATTTGGAATTTACTTTATTGAAATGTTAACTCTCTTAGAACGGTAAATCGTCCGGTTCGTCTTCGTTCAAATTAGTTGCCGGTGCAAAAGCTTCTGCAGCTGGCATTGGAGCCGTTTGTCCAGGACCTTCCGGTGCAAGTCTCTCGATTCTCCAACCTTGAATACTATTGAAATATCTGGTTTCTCCTTGTGGATTAACCCATTCTCTTCCTCTTAAATTGATAGAAACTTTTACTGCCTCACCTTGTTTGTAGCTACTTAATAAATCGCATTTATCTTGTGTAAATTCGATCAAAATATGCTGTGGATACTGCTCATCTGTGGTAACAACCAACTCTCTTTTTTTGAATGCAGCACTAACTTGTTGCTCTGGGTTCACCACTTTTACTTTTCCTGTAACTTCCATCTTCTTTCTATATTAATTATTGTTTCTATTCTTATTGCTTTGCTAAAAGTACTTTCCAGGCCGATGAAATATCATCTTTATTAAGATATTTTTTGGCTTCCAAATGTACTTTTTCGAGATCGTCTGAGCTTAAAACTCCTTTTACCGAAAAATTTTCTTTCACAAATATACTAACTTCTTCTGTGGTAGGCAAGGCTTCAATGTTTCCTAATTTCCCAAGATCATTTCCGTCAAAAACGGGGCTTTCTTTGATAAAATCCGGAATCACATCTACTCCAACTCCTAAAGTTGTCAATGGTTTAGGCACTTCAAAAAGTCCCTGATTCGATCTGGAGTACCAATTACTTCCCAGTCTCGAAACCAAATCTATTTTATGCTGATCAATGGCTCCGTTTTCATCTAAAATTGCTTCGTGAATATGAATCTTAACGACTTCACAAAGAATTAAATTCCCCGCACCACCCTGATCTCCTAACGGAATAATCTGAGTCACTTTACATTCAAACTGTACCGGAGACTCCTTTACACGATAAGGTTTCACAAAATCAGACGGAATTTGCGTCAATCCGGCTTTTATAAATTCATTTACACCCTCGCCATATTCCGTACTTGCTAGTGATGTTTGCTGCACCAAATCGTAATTCACAACATTAATAACTACTTCACGAGTTTCCTCAGCATTTATCAAAGTGTGTTTAATGGTATTATCGCGTACACGTCGGGCCGGTGAAAAAACCAAAATTGGCGGATTGGCACTGAACACATTAAAGAAACTAAAAGGCGACAAATTTGGTATTCCCTTAGCACTGATTGTACTTGCAAATGCAATTGGCCTCGGCCCTACAGCACTTTGTAAATATCCTTGTAATTTTGCCGTTGGTATTTCTTTTGGGTCAATACTAATCATATTTTTCTTTTTAATGGAATCTCATTTCCGTAGCTACAAAAATAGAAAAATCGTTTAATCAAAAGAAATAGTTTAAGACTTAAAAACAAAAAATCTTTAACGCTCCACAAAATATTAAATGTTTATATTTCGTTATATTTATACCACAAAAAAATATTTATGTCTTTTTCTGAGAGAAGAAATACAACCCGTTGGATCATTATTTTTATTTCCTTTTTAATCATTTCGTTGATTCTCTGGAACACTTATACTTTTTTCCAAATCTTTAAAAACGAAGAACGCCTGAAAATGAATCTTTGGGCCAATGCACAAAAGACACTAGTCAATGCAGATGAAAATACGGATTTGGATTTACCACTGGAAATCATCAACAACAACACCTCGGTTCCTGTTATGCTTACGATGTATGATAAGGTAATTAGCTCCGTAAATGTCCCGGAAGAAGTTCTTCAAAATGACAAAAGCACATTATCCTATCTCAATAATTTAAAAAATGAAAATGAGCCGATCGTTATTGAATATGCTCCCGGAAAACATCAGGAATTGTATTATGGAAATTCGGCATTGATCAACAAGTTAAAGTATTACCCCATTGCCTTATTATTGATTATCTTTTTGTTTGGTGCTTTGATTTATAACTTTTACAGGAGTACCAAAATGGCTACTCAAAACAAGCTCTGGGCTGGAATGGCAAAAGAAACAGCACATCAGATCGGGACACCTCTATCATCCTTAATTGGCTGGGTTGAGATCTTGAAAACAGAAGAGATCGATCCGTCTATAACCTTTGAGATCGAAAAAGACATTGAACGTTTGCAGACCATTACAGATCGTTTTTCTAAAATTGGATCAGTTCCTGTTTTGGAAGAGAAGGATATTGTTGCCGAAACGCTGAATACGTATAAATATCTGCAATCCCGTTTTTCAAAACAAGTTACCTTCTCTTATCATGTGCCCCAACAAAGTATTTTGGCCATGATAAATCCAACGCTGCACAGCTGGACGATCGAGAATTTAATTAAAAACGCGATCGACGCCATGAAAGGAAAAGGAACTTTGGACCTTCAGATTGAAGAAGATTCACAGCATGTAAAAATTAATGTAAAAGACTCCGGAACGGGAATTTCCAAAAAGCAGTTCAAAACTATTTTCGAACCCGGTTTTACGACCAAAAAACGTGGCTGGGGTCTGGGACTTTCTTTGACCAAGAGAATCGTTGAGGAATATCATGGCGGAAAAATAAAGGTTTTACATTCTGAAATTGGAAAAGGAACTACATTCCAGATTTCTCTAAATAAAAAAATGCAGTAAGATTTTCTTACTGCACTTTTTTTGATTTGAATGTAAAATCGAACGGAGTCGATATTTTATACTGGCTCTTTAAATTTAAAGATTTGCCTGAATACTTTTAGCCAGAGCTTCAAATTCTTCTTTAGAAAGTGAAACCTTATTCTGGAATCGCATTTCATCCATTTCATTTAACGGAATCAAATGTACATGCGCATGAGGTACTTCTAAACCAACAACCGCCATTCCGACTCTTTTGCAGGGAACGGTTTTTTCTAAAGCAATTGCAATTTTTTTAGAAAACTTCATTAGCCCTAAATACAACTCATCTTCGATCTCGAAAATCTTGTCGATTTCTTTTTTTGGAATACAAAGCGTATGTCCTTTCGCATTTGGGTTCACATCTAAAAAAGCCAAATAATTATCGTCTTCAGCAATTTTATAAGCAGGAATTTCTCCGTTTACTATTTTGGTAAATATTGACATTGTTTGTTCGTTTATTGGGTTCATCGTTCAACCGTTTTAACGATCAAACAGTTAAACTTAAAAAATTAGTCTCTGGTAATTTCAAGAATTTCGAATTTCAAAACTCCATTTGGAACTGTGATTTCAGCTACTTCTCCAACAGACTTTCCTAGTAAACCTTTTCCAATAGGAGAGGTTACAGAAATTTTTCCCGTCTTTAAATCTGCTTCACTTTCGGCAACAAGCGTATATTTCATTTCCATTCCGTTGCTTTGATTCTTAATTTTCACATTAGAAAGAACCAGTGCTTTCGAAACATCCAGTTGTGATTCGTCAATTAATCTCGCGTTAGAATACACTTCTTCCAATTTAGCAATTCTCATTTCTAATAGACCTTGTGCTTCTTTTGCGGCATCATACTCGGCGTTTTCAGATAAATCACCTTTGTCTCTTGCTTCCGCTATATCTTGAGATGCCTTTGGACGCATTACACTTTTTAAATGCTCCAACTCATCTTTTAATTTTTTTAATCCTTCTGCTGTATAATAAGATACTTTACTCATAACTTCGTCGTTTATATAAATACAAAAAATCCCATCGGGACGGGATTTCTTATTACAAATATACTATTATTTTTAATAGTACATAATTATATGTTAATCATATAGAATTCAAATCTAAATAAATTATTTTTGTTTCACTAATTCTTATTAAAATAATGAAAAAATTCTGGTACTTAATTGTCTTTGTTTCTGTGCTTTTCTCTTGTAGTGATAATAACCGCAGCAATAAAAACCCTTACATTCCAAGTTATGCTGTTAACCTGTCTGTCGATATGAATTTGCCTGCCTATTCCAATCTTAAATTTGTAAGTAATGGTGTAATTGTTCCAAATTATGGTGCAAAAGGAATTATTATTTTTAATACCGGAAGCGGCTACAATGCATTTGACGCTGCCTGTCCTAATCAAGCTGTAACCTCATGCGCCGCCATGACATTAAACGGAATAAATGCCGTTTGCTCTTGCGATAAAACGGAGTATAGTTTATTCACCGGATTGGGAGGCAAAGAATATCCCTTAAAGCAATATCGTGTAGAAGTAAGCGGAACTGTGATTCACGTTTACAATTAAAATAAAAAAGCCTGAAAAATTAATTTTTCAGGCTTTTTTATTTTCTTAGAATTTCAATGTTAATCCCGCTAAGAAATTAATCCCTGCCTGAGGATAGTAATAAGGATAAACATCCCACATTGCTCCATTTGAAACATATTTTTTATCCAGAATATTGTTGACCAAACCTGTAATCAAAATCGATTTGAAGACCGATTTCGGCTTGATTTCATAGGAAACATTCAAATCGTTCACAAAGTAATCCGCCAGTTTAGCAGCGCGTAATTCAATATTATTCATGTATTGCTCACCTACATATTTCTGTAATAACGAAATGTGTAAACTTTGAATCGGACTATATACAATAATATTTCCCGCAATAACCGATGGTGAATAAGCGATATCAGTTGTTCCGTAATGTGTACCTTCAACAGCTAAATCAATATTTTTATTACTGCTTAAAGTAAAATTCGGTCTAAGGATAAACTTTTCAGAAAGTTGTATTGTAGCATCAACTTCTAAACCTAAACGGTAGCTTTTATCTGTGTTAGCACGAATTGGAGCCCCAACATCGTCCAATCTTCCGGTTAAGATTAACTGATCTTTATAGGCCATGTAATAAACATTTGAATTCAATTGAAATTTATCCGAATTGAATCTCCATCCTAATTCAAAATCATTTAGTTTCTCAGGCTTTACATTCCCGCCTTCATAATCGGTTCTGTTAGGCTCACGATTAGCTCTGGCGTATGAAAAGTAAAGGGTATTTTTTGAGTTGATTTCATAATTCAAACCTGCTTTCGGATTAAAGAAATTAAAGCTGTCATCCACTAATCCTGTATCTTTACCATTGGCCTTATACTTTACATTTCTATATTGTAAATCGCCATAAAAACTAAGCTTTTCTGTGAACTGATAATTTGCTTTTGCAAAAATATTCCCATCTGTTTTAGTTGAAAAATCATCATAGTAATGATCTCCTGGCAGGGCTACAGAAGAATTCCTTGCCCAAATTACTTTACCAAAATGAGAACCTTCATATTTGTTCCAACCACCACCTACGATTACATCCAGTTTTTCTTGTTTATATTTTACTGAAAAAGTTGTCCCGTAAAAATCATTGTCCAACCATTTCTGACGAATTAAATCGGTTCCGGGAACTAATTCACCAAGGTCATTTTCCACCATTTTAGTAGGCTGAATTGGTCCATAACCCGCCACTGGTTCATTGTATTTAAAGTTTTCATAAAATCCCTGTCCTTTAGTATAATGAACGGCTAGATTGCTGCTCCATTGATCCGAAATTGATTCACTCCAATGCAATTGATAATGGTTTTGTTTGTAATTATCGGTTTCATTATCATAAAAATGAACGTTTCCTGCTTCATCTTTATATTTTCCTGCTGAATTATAAGTACGGTCTGAATTTAGTTTTTCAGCATCAATACCATTCCAGGATTGGTATGTTTTTTCGGTTCCTCCAAAAACCAGAGCCTTAATTAAAGTCGTTTTACCAACATAAGTCCCCTGAAGAAAATACGATTTTAAATCCGAACTTGCACGATCCACATAACCATCCGATTTAATGGTAGACAAACGTCCGGCCAACTCAAAATGATCGTTTAACAAACCCGTACTGAATTTTACTGTATTTTTATTTGAATTGAAACTTCCGTAAGAACTTGAAATTTCCCCGCTTGCTTTTGTAGCATAATTATCGGTCAGCATGTTCAAACTGGCTCCAAAAGCAGAAGAACCATTGGTAGAAGTTCCAACACCTCGCTGCAACTGTAAACTTTCGACAGAAGAAGCAAAATCGGGCATATTTACCCAAAAAGTTCCCTGACTTTCGGCATCATTGTAGGGAATTCCGTTAATGGTTACGTTTACTCTGGTAGCATCGCTACCACGCACCCTGATTCCGGTATACCCTATTCCGCCTCCCGCATCAGAAGTAGTAACCACCGACGGCAGATAATTCATCAGGATTGGAATATCCTGGCCCAGATTTCTAAATTTAATGTCTTTTTTATCGAGATTACTAAAACTTACCGGAGTCTTGGTCGTAACACGAACTGCCGAAACTAAAACATCATCAAGTTTATTGACTTTTGTAGAATCCTGTTCTTGCGCGAAAGAAAATTGAGAAAAGAAAATAGAAAAAAGAAGTAAGAAAATAGATTTGGTTCTGCTTGACTTTTGAATCTTAGAACCTTTGTAACTTAGCACCTCAGCACCTTTAAAAATAGTTTTCATCCGTAAATAATTACGAATAAAAGGGGGAATTATTCTTTTTGTTAAATTAATAAATGTTTCACGACAAAGTATAGTGTATACGCTAAAATTGTCGTCTTTCCCTTAGCGACATTACTCGCTCAGGTTCTTTGGGTATGATCTCAGCTCGTTATTTAGAGCACCCCTTTGAGACAGTGCAAATGTAATGTTAAAAAATCCAATATTCAAATTCCAAATTCCAATTTTTGACAACGAAATCTAAACGCTATAATTGGAATTTGCAATTTAAAGAGTTGCTATTTAATCTAAATTTGGCTTCTTTCTGGATTGTTTTATTTCTGAGACATTCTTTTTATCCTTGATTCGTTTTTTAATTACCGATTTCGGAATCTTAGTTGCTTTACGCACTTTAGGAACATGCAATCCTTTTTTAATTACTTCTAAGAATCGTTTTATGACAATATCTTTGTTTTTAAGCTGACTTCTGTCTTCATCACAATTTAAAATCAGAATATTTTCCGTTGTTAAACGGGCTCCGATATTCTTCTGCAAAAGCAGTTTTTCTTCTTCAGATAAAGCCTGAGACAAATTCATATCAAAAGTCAAAACAACTTTTGACGATACTTTGTTTACATTTTGCCCTCCAGCACCGCTGCTGCGTACTGCTTTGAAAGTTAACTCTGATATGATTTTTTCGACATCCATTATTGTGGCTGATGTGCTGCTTTTAATAAATCGTTTACTGTTTTCACGGGATTAAAAGTAATTAATGGTACTGCGACAAAAATAGTCAGCCAATTGGCCATTGCTCCGTTCCACAATCCTGGCAGTTCGTAACTTTTCACTACTCTTCCTTCAACACTTTTTTCTACAATAAAGCCTGTTTTTTGATCTACAAATTGCAGTAAATCAAACTTTTCATTTTTGTAATTTTTAATTCCGCATACTAAATCAACAGGGTTAAAATGAGTTGCAGAAGTCAGAATTTCCTGTTGCTTTTTATTTGCTAGATCTATTTGTGAAGCTTCTACAATCTGAAGTGAAACCGATCCTTTATCATTCATTACCCAAAATGGTCCACCGCCCGGTTCTCCTTCATTTTTCACCATCCCGCAAACACGAATTGGTCTGTCTAACAAATCTTTAATCTTACTGATTTTATTTTCAAAAGTAAATTTACTAAAATCACTATTCAATTCAACATTCAGCTTCTTCAATAAAAAAACAATGATCTCCTCAAGGCCTTCTTCTTTTATCTCCTGTTTTTCAATTGCATTTAGATAACCAAAAACCTTTTGTTGAACTTCAAGTAAAACTCCTGCCAATGCTTTCTTATACAAAGCAATTTGATCAATGTGATTCTGAATTACATTATCAATATTTTTCACAAAAATAATATCGGCATCAAGTTCATTTAGATTCTCAATTAAAGCTCCATGTCCTCCAGGTCTGAAAACTAGTCTATTATTCTTATCCCGGATCGGGCTATTTTTAGCATCTACACAAATCGAATCTGTACTTTTATTTTGATAGGAATAAGAAATGTCTATTTTGATTCCTGAATCTGCTTCCACTTTTTCTTTAAGAACCTCAACTTCATTTTCAAACAGATTTTGATGTGCTTCCGAAACAGTAAAATGCAAATTAGAAACCTGATTTGACGTTGCATAATGCACACATTCATTCAAATGTTCTTCGATGGGATTTGCTATATGCGTTTTGTATTGATGAAAAGGCAAAACTGCCTTTGGCTTATTGGCAAAGTCATAATAAGCTGAAGACAATAATGTTTTTATAAAATAATAATTTTTATAATCTCTGTCTAAAACTTCAAAATCAGGATAAATCTCCCTAAGATCTATATCCAGAGCCTCAAAAAAAGGAAACTTATCCATCGCTACAATAAAAATAGATAAATCACTATCTTTTTTTCTATTGATATAAGCATTTATAGTTTCTTTTTGAATATCAAAATCATTCAAAAAAGCACTTAAAAATTTAAACATTCTACTGGCTGCACCCGAGGCCGGAACAAATTTTTTAAGTTTGATCTTCGATTTTTGGACATCAAAAAAAACAGCTTTTTCTTCAAATTCAGCTTCTGACAAGCTTAGAATACCATTTGCAGTTGTAGCTGGGCTAATTAAATTAGACTTTGTTATTCCGTTTTTAAAAATTTGCAATTGCTGCAAAATCTTCTCAAAAGGAATTCCATGCTCGTACATCTGAACGAAATCTTCTGATGAGAAACCATGTTGTTTTGCAACAGACAATTGCTCGACAATTACTACCGCTTTGGCCAAACGGCTTTCTTTATCTCCAGAAAGGGTTATGTAAGGTTTTTTAGTATCAATAAGCGTTTGCTTAAAGACAGAAAACACTGTCTCCCTACCTTCTGCAGTATCCCGGAGATCGTCCTTTTCCCATGGAACATCAATGTCTGTTAGGAAAAATAAATCGTATTCATGCTCTAATGCCGCCTCATTTAAAAGCGAATCACAAAAACCATAGTACATTTCAGAAAAAACCTTTGTTACCATTAAGTTGGTATCGCAAAAAAGATATTTTTGGGACAAAGCGAGCTTTTGATTTTCTAAAGCTACTTGTCCGTATGCAATAGGCAGCATATCATCGGCTACACAAATGTGCTGGTTCTCTTCCCATTTTTCCTGCAAATAATCACGTGCAAATTCAGGAACCCATTCGGTATCATAATATTCTGCAAGTTGTTTTGCTAAGGTAGTTTTCCCTGTACTTTCAGGACCAAATAAAGCAATTTTTATGATAGCTGTTTTTTGCTGTCTAAGATTTTTCTCCATTCTAAATAAGCTGAAATAGCCAAAATTGTAAAAATTAAATATTGAAGTGATAACATCCCTAAACCGCGATAAGCATAGAGAGGTACTACAATAATATCACCAATGATCCAAAGCGTCCAGTTCTCGATCTTTTTCTTCGCCATATACCACATTCCAGCAAAAAATATTCCTGATGAAATCATATCGACATAGTTGTCATTTCTAATTTCATAATCAAAATATTTATAAATGCCGAAAACTACAAAAACAGTTATAAAAAACAATATTATTCCAATTATTTTTTCGTTTGTATTTGTACGTGTTATAGGCAAATTATCTTCTACCGTTCCTCCTTTGGCCCATACATACCAACCATAAATACTCATTATAGAAAAATATCCATTGATGATCATATCACCGATATAACCTGCAACATACAAGAGATAAACCGAAATAACGGTGGCGATCAAACCTGTCGGATATACCCATATATTTTCTTTTTTTGCAAACCACACACTCAAAATACCGCAGATAAAAACTAAAAACTCCAACGCAATATGCCATAATGGGGCGTTTTTATAACTGTCCAGAAAAAAATCAATCATAATCGAATTGGTTATTTTGGGTTGATTTTATTTTATAATTCAAAAAAATGACTGTCGTTTTCAAAAGCGGTTCCAATAACCACTAAATCGGCTCCCGCGTTATAAGCGTTTTGAATTCCGTGCAAATCTACAATTCCTCCTCCAACAATTATAGGTATCTCGACATTTTGGGCAATTAACCGCACCATTTCTAACGGAACTGCTTTTTTTGCACCGCTTCCTGCTTCTAAATAAATCAATTGATTTCCTAACATCTCTCCGGCCTGTGCTGTGGCCAAAACCAGATCAAAATTATCCCGATCCAGTGGTTTTGTTTTACTTACGCGTGCTACAGCCGTTTCGTTCCCGCTTTCAATCAAAATATAACCTGTCGAAATGACTTCCAGATTTGTTTTTTTTAGAATTGGAGCGGCCTGAACCTGATACTCTATTAAATAATCCGGATTCCGGCCTGATAACAAAGATAAGAACAAAATAGCATCTGCCTGAGGTGAAATCTGTGAGGGATCACCCGGAAATATAACAACGGGTAAATTGGTTTCTTGTTTTAATTTTGAAATTAAATCTTCTAAAATTCTTGCCTTTACAATACTTCCTCCCACAAATATATGTGTTGCAGGAGATTGATTTATTTTAAGCAATAAATGATCTAAATTTTCCCAAACAATCTTATCCGGATCTAACAAGATGGCCAGTAATTTTTGTCCCTTACTTTTAGCTTCCAGAATTTCTTGTCGTATAGTGAGTAATTTTTGTCTCATAATGGGCGTAAAAGTAAAAGTTTTTTGATGTAGAAGAACTATTTTGAATGAATTATATTTGTGTTATAGCTAAAACAAAATTATGATCGCAACTGATCTGTTGAAAAAATACGGTGCTCTAAAAAAGTCTTTCGACAAAAATGAAATTATTTTTGAAGAAAACAACCTACCCACACATTATTACCAGATTGTTTTAGGCGAAGTAAAAATGAGCAATTATAACGACGACGGACGTGAGTTTATTCAGGGCATTTTTTACAAAGAGCAATCTTTCGGGGAACCTCCTTTGTTTCTAAACCAAAGTTATCCCGCAAATGCCATCACGGTTGAAGCCTCAGAAGTGCTAGTTCTTACCAAAAGCAACTTTATGAAACTGCTGGAAGAAAACCCTGATGTCAGTATCAAAATAATCGAAAACCTGGCTCAGCGTCTGTATTATAAATCGGTTATGGCAGCTGAAATGTCAACGCAGGAACCGGAACATCGTATTTTAAAATTAATCGATTATGGAATTGTTTATTTCAATTTTGAAAAAAACGAGAATGGCCACCTCATCAACTTTACGAGACAACAAATTGGAGACCTAACCGGTTTACGCGTTGAAACAGTCATTAGAACCATAAAAACTCTGGAGAAAAAGGGCCTTTTAAAAATCATAAACAGGAAAGTATACCGATAAAATAATTCAGTTTTTATGATTTAAGTCATAAAATGCATCTCTATAGTGCCTGTACCTTTGTAGTATAAAACTTCAATATCATGACACTATATCAAACAACATTCGAAAATTTCAATAAAAACTATATGGGTTCTGCTGCAATGGCTGTAATTGGTCAAAGCTGCTTAGGTGGTGCTGCGGCAATGTACGTTCTGGCTAACGGAACCTCAATACCTCAAATGATACAACTTGCCATTATTGTTTTAGCTTGTGTTTTTGCAAATACTTCTATATTGGCACAAATGAAGCACAAAACGGTTTTTAACCTTATTATTGCAAGTGCACTTTTAAGTGTCTTTTTTATTCTATTAAATAGTTTTATTTTATGAAAAAACAAATAGAGAACCGGGCAGATGTAATTTTTTTGGTACATCAGTTTTACGCTAAAATAAGAGCCGATGAAGAAATCGGCTCTTATTTTAATACCATGATCAAAGATTGGGATGCGCATTTAGAAAAGCTAACCGATTTTTGGGAAACCAATTTATTCGGAGTAAAAAAATACAAAGGCAATCCGCATGCAGTACACAATGAAGTTGACTCGCATTTTGAAGGAAGAATCACCTCTAATGAGTTTGGAATCTGGTTGAATCATTGGTTTCAGACTTTAGAAGAACATTTTGAAGGCGAAAATGCAGAAACGCTAAAACGACGCGCCAGAAAAATGGGTACGTTTTTGTTTATGAGTATGTTTGAGCACCGAAAAAAAATGAATGAGGTTTATTTAGAAAACTTAAATTAAGTCTATTTTTTGTCATTTCGACACGAGGAGAAATAACACTAGAAACTCGACAAAGATTAGCGACAATATAGAACGCGGATGACGCGGATTCGCTTTGCGAAAACACAGATTAAAACGGATTTCATCAACTCTATCTTGTCATTTCTGTAAATAACAAGATAGAGATTAAACCCTGGAATTTGGGTTTTATTCATTAAAACTTCACTCAAAAACTATTTCTCAAAAGCATATACCAAAGTAAAATCCTGCCCTGAAGTATCTGATTTAATTTCTTTATAGTATACGTCAAAATCTACTACCAAATCATTAAAATGAAGACTGGCTTCGGTCTGATTTTTATCTACCGAAAAGGCATTTACGCTGATATGATCTTTAAAACTGATTCCTTTTTCGTTTCTTATTTTAAAAATCGCTTCTTTAGCTCCCCAGATTACTGTCAGTTCCCTGATATAATCTGGAGTATTTTGGGTATTTAAATAGCTGTTTTCGGTCTCTACAAATTTGTCGGCGATTCGAAGAATTTTTTCGCGTTGCAATTCCATGTCGATTCCTACTGTTTCATCGCTGATGATAATGGCCGCAAAATCATGCGAATGTGTGATCGAAATATAAGTATGACAATTAAAGTATGGCTTTCCAAATTCGTCGTAATGCAAATCATGATCCGTAAAACCCATTTCCTGAATTAACATGCGAACGCTCAAAAAGGCACGTTGGTGCATTTGAGATTTCATTCCATTCAACCTTAACTGTGTTTTTTCTTTTAAAACTACTTTGCTCACTAACTCCTCAAATGATTCGGTTATGTGCCAAACTAAGATTTTGGTCGTTTCGTTGAATTGTATGGTTTGAAATAAAGGCATTCTTTTTTAATTATGAGTTATGAATTATTAGTTATGAATTATTAGTTATGAGTTGTTTTCGACTTAAAAACAAAATTTCTTATTTAACGTCTCGTCTTTTAGCCCTGATGGAAACGGCATCCTTTTGTGGCGGGGTTCGCCACAAAAGATATAGTGGACAGCAGGATTAGCTTCTTATTTTGACTATGCTCAATAGGACAGCAACAGTAATCCACTAATATTCTAAAGATTAAGAAATTAAACATTTCACAAATCTGACAGAAAGTAGTCAAAATTAAAAACCTATTCCGTAAATTTGCAAAAATTTTACAATTACAAATATACTATAAATGAGTACTACAACTACGCCTTTTGTGGCTTTCAAAGTAAAAGACATCTCTCTAGCGGCTTGGGGAAGAAAAGAAATTGAATTAGCTGAAGCTGAAATGCCAGGTTTAATGGCACTTCGTGCTGAATATAAAGACGAACAACCTCTTAAAGGTGCTCGTATCGCTGGATGTTTGCACATGACGATTCAAACTGCTGTTTTGATCGAAACTTTAATTGCTCTTGGTGCAGAGGTTACTTGGTCTTCTTGTAACATTTTCTCTACTCAGGATCAGGCTGCTGCCGCTATTGCTGCTGCTGGAATTCAGGTTTATGCCTGGAAAGGTCTTGATGAGCAATCATTTGACTGGTGTATTGAGCAAACTTTATTCTTTGGTGAAGACAGAAAACCATTGAACATGATTCTTGATGATGGTGGAGATTTAACTAATATGGTTATTGACCGTTTCCCTGAATTGGTTCCTGGAATTAAAGGATTATCTGAAGAAACTACAACTGGTGTTCACAGACTTTACGAAAGAGTAAAAGCCGGAACTTTACCAATGCCTGCAATCAACATTAACGACTCTGTTACTAAATCTAAATTTGACAATAAATATGGTTGTAAAGAATCTGCAGTTGATGCTGTTCGTCGCGCAACTGACTTAATGTTAGCTGGAAAAAGAGTTATCGTTTGTGGATATGGTGATGTTGGAAAAGGAACTGCTGCTTCTTTTAGAGGTGCAGGATCTATCGTAACGGTTACTGAAATTGACCCAATTTGTGCTTTACAAGCTGCAATGGACGGTTATGAAGTTAAAAAATTAAACACTGTAATTGCTAATGCTGATATCATCATTACTACTACAGGAAATAAAGATATCGTTCTTGGAGAGCACTTCGAGCAAATGAAAGATAAAACTGTTGTTTGTAACATCGGACACTTTGATAACGAAATTGATATGGCTTGGTTGAACAAAAACCACGGTGCTTCTAAAATCGAAATCAAACCACAAGTTGACAAATATACTATCGCCGGAAAAGATATCATCATTCTTGCTGAAGGTCGTTTAGTAAACCTAGGTTGTGCTACAGGTCACCCAAGTTTTGTAATGAGTAATTCATTCACCAACCAAACTTTGGCTCAAATCGAATTATGGAACAATAGTGCTGCTTACAACAATGACGTTTACATGTTACCAAAACATTTAGATGAAAAAGTTGCTGCTTTACACTTAGCTAAATTAGGAGTTGAACTGGAAGTTCTTCGCGAAGATCAGGCTGCTTATATTGGTGTTGAAGTTCAAGGTCCATTCAAACCAGAATACTACAGATACTAAATAATTTTAGATTGAAGATTTCTGATTTTAGATTTCTTCGATTATATCTTTCAAATCCGACCGGTTTTTAAAAACGGGTCGGATTTTGTTTTTAATGGCTTTTCAGAAATAAATGATGCTACTATTTCTAAAGAAAAAAGTTTTCTATCAAAAAAAAGCTTTTTTCAGAATAACTTTTTAATTTTAAGAATTCAAATAGACTTTAAATAAGTCACTACTTCTCAACTACATAAATGCCGTGCTCTTGAAAAAAAAATCTCATTTATTGGTCTTCTTGTTTTTATTATGTCTTCCGTACATACTATTTTCTCAGGAAAAAAAACCTAAAGTCGTTTTAGTATTGAGCGGTGGTGGTGCAAAAGGAATTGCACATATTCCGCTTTTGCAAAAACTGGATTCCCTGCATATCGTTCCAGACCTTATCGTTGGAAACAGTATGGGCAGTATCATTGGCGGTTTGTATGCCATGGGATATTCCGGCGATAGTATCGAAAAAATTACCAAGAATATTTATTGGGATAAACTCCTTGGCGGAGGCCAATCGTTACGATCTGTAAGTGCCGAAGAAAAAAGAGAATTCCAAAGATATTTGGTCGGAATAGGGGTTAAAGATGGAAAGCTCAATAGCGTTGGTTCTCTTTTAAATGATCAAAATCTTAGAGAATCTCTTTCTGAATTAACCTTTCCTGTCTATAATGTTAAAGATTTTGACAGTCTCCCGATACCTTTTAGAGCTATGGCTACTGACTTAGTTGAAGGCAAAGAAGTTATTTTAAGCAAAGGCAGTTTAGCTTATGCTATGCGGGCCAGTATGTCTCTACCTGCTATTTTCAAACCAGTGCCTTACGAAAAAACCATATTAGTAGATGGAGGAGTATTAAATAATTTCCCAACTGATGTGGCCAAACAAATGGGTGCTGATATTATTATTGGCAGTGATGTAGGTGGAGGAATGCAGCCAATGGGGAAACTGAACAATATTATGATGATATTAATGCAGACGAGTATGTTTCCGAGTAATGTTAAAAACCCGGCAAACCGTGATCTGTGTACCATATTAGTCGATCACATGCCCAACCTGCGTTTCTCGACAGCTGACTTTGCAGCTAGTAACGAAATCTACAAAGACGGCAAAATAGCGGCAAATAAAAATCTTCCGGCTTTAATTGCTTTATCGGAAAAGTTAAAGGGATTTACGCAACGAACGCACAAATTGCCCTATATGCCTAAAGAATTTGTTCTTGACACCATAATTTACAAGAAAATAAGTCCTGAAAATCTCCCTCTGGTAGTGGGAAGAGCAAATCTTAAACCCCATGTAAAATATACCTCCAAAGATTTAATTTCAGGTATCAACAGGGCTATGGGCACCAATCTTTTTGATGAAATTGGATATAGCTATTTCATCAAAGATGGCGATAAACCCGGACTTACATTATTTGGATTTGAGCGTGCCAAAAACCAGCTGAACACTTCCCTACACTATGACACTTATAGAGGGGTTGGCATTATTTTTAATTACACCGCCAGAAATATTCTTGCTGATGCCTCCCGTCTTTTGATCACTGCCGATATTGCAGAACAGCCAAAAGCCAGAATCAATTTTCAGAAAAATTTTGGAGGACGCAGAGAATGGTGGTGGGGAACTGAACTTTACGGAGCTCTCCTAAAACAAGAAATTTACATCAATGGCAGAGCTTCAGACAATATCCTTTATAACGCATTTGAATTCAGCAGTGAGATCAACCGAAATCTAAATTCGCTGAAAAGCTATTTTGGCTTTGGCTTAAACTATAACTACACCAATTTAAAACCAAAATATGATCGGGATTACAATTCAAGCATAATTCCACTAAAAAGCTACAACTTTAATAACATCGAATTCAACATGCATTATTCCTATAATGATATGGATAAAGTTTTCTTTGCTACAAATGGAACCATTATAAAATCAAATATTTCGCGATCCTTTCTTACCGATATCAATGCCTCCTTTTCCGATGAGGATTTAACGCGTGTTTCAGGGGCAACAAATGATTATACAAAATTTGGTTTTAGCTATGAAAAGAGATTATCCCTAAAAAAGAAAATTACGGGAATCATAGGATTTGATGCTTATTTTGTTTTTCAGGATAAACTTAAAGACCATCAACTACCATTTTCAGATTTTGGTTATGCCGCAAAATATTTCCTTGGTGGCATTATCCCTAGTTCCGGCAGCAATCGCTTTTCATTACCGGGTTTGCATGAAGACGAACTCAATGTAACGCAATATATGGGACTTAAACTCGGATCGCAAATAAATATTACCGGAAAAATCTATCTGACCCCTCATGTTAATATTGCCTCTGTAGGTTTTGACACTTTTCGCGATTTCCGCGACAATGTGTTTAAGCCAAAAGGAAAATGGGATGATAATTTCGACACCAGTCTTCTGATATCCGGAGGGGCTGCTATTTCTTATCAATCCATTTTAGGTCCAATTCATTTTGACACTTCATGGATCAATAATATCGATAAAGTCAGATTGTTTTTTAGCGTCGGATTGTCGCTTAATCCGTAGAAAAATATAAAAACAAACCTCTAAATTTACAAGACAACAATAGTATTAAATATCTTTCAATCCTATCAGTTTTTTAAAGAAATTTTAGAGTTAAACCAGCTATACTTTTCAAAAAGCTTATGCTTATATTTACTGGAAATTTGTCTTTATGAAACGATTTCTTGTTTTTTTCCTATACTTCTTTACTAATTGTGTTATACTCGCACAGAAAAAAGACATCTGGATTTCATTTTGGGATAAAGACACTACGCACATCGGATTTAAAGATGCAAACGGAGCTATCAAAATAACTCCAAAGTTTATGGGATTCACTACTGCTCGTAAATTCGATAAAATTATTGCCGTAACCGAAGATACTGGCGAAAGCTGGAAGAGTTATTATCTCACTAAATCCGGTAAAATCGTAGGACGCGACAGCCTCTATATTTTTGACAATGGACCGGATTGTGAAAATGAAGGTTACATCAGATTTACAGACCCAAAAACAGATAAAACCGGAATGTTTAATAGTGAAGGTGAAATTGCAATTCCTGCCGATTATAGCGCCCTTACCAAAGCCAGGAACGGGATGATTATCGCCTTAAAAGGGGCCACTAAAGAGAAACTTGGTGACGAACATTTTAGCTGGTCCGGAGGAAAGGAATATCTTATTGACACCAATAATAAAATCCTAATTGAAAATTTCGGATATAATGACGCACTAAATTTTTATTCTTTACAAAAATCAAAATCCCCAGATAAAGATGAAACAAGAGAAAATTTCCTAGGTGTTGATGGTCAATATTATTCGTTCATCAATTATGAGAAAGAATTCAAGTTGTGGTTAAAAAACAATTTGCTTTCTGACCTATCAAAAAAGAATTTAATAAAACTCTCCTTTGATAAAATCACCTACTGGAAAGAGCCAACAGGATGGACAAGTGAGGCCAAAGCTGCTTTTATCGACCAGAATTATACTTACATAAAATTAAAACTTGAAGAGTTAAAAAATCCAAAAACGGATTATTTCGTATCAAATGACGGGCTCAACCCATTTATTTTTGAAACAGATGAATACGAGGTTTACTTCAACAATTGCAATGAACCTAAGGAATGGATATATCCCATTAAAAATATCGTCATTAACTCAAAAAACAAAGCCGACTTTAAGCAAGATCATTTTGAATTTTTAAGAACTGAAGATGGGTATAAATTGATCAGTGTTACAACAGCAAAAAATGATCTTAAATAATTTTTTTTCAAATCATTATTTTTATAAGATTAACTCCGTTACTTTCAAAAAAGTATTTAAAATATAAATCAAGGTAATACGACGGCTATACTTTTTATGGTAACGGACAGGGTTTGGAAAACAAGCTTATATAAAATTTAAATGGAAAAAAGATTTCCAGACTCTCTTATTACAATTAATTATGAAGAAAGAAGATTTCAAAATAAATTTAAAAAGAGCTCTAAATGGTCTTATTGATTTTACACAGGAAATGGTGATAAACCAGTTACCTTATGATTACAAATTCATAATCAAAACCAATTGTTCTTACGATGGAAATAAATTAGAAGATGATGAAGAAATTTATCCAGATGATAAAATCGATGAATCAAGTTCAATTAATCCTGCCACTGAAGCTACCGTAATTGAGTATCTATGGCGAAATAACAAAGTTCCGGAGTGGATTAATGTACAAGTTTACAGCTGTGACGATAGTTTTACTTATATACTTTTAGAATGTTGTGGAAGGTTTTCGGCTTCCTTATATCACAAAAATGGTCCTTTTCGTGGTTTAGGGCCTAGTATCCCATATCGTTATATTGATCCAATAACTGACAAACTTATTAAAAAAATTGATTTGAATGAGATCAAGAAATCTTAAGCTATTCTTCTACCCTGCTTTTCATAAAGTTACAATGTAAGCAGAATAAATTCTTCTACATCAACGCAAAAGTTAACTTTGCAAAAACTAATAATCATGAAAAACTTTCTCTTTTTAGGAATTGCCATTATATTCGAGATCATTGCCACTTCTGCTTTAAAAAAATCGGAAGAATTTACAAAACTGATCCCAAGCATTATAACCATTATTGGATACTGCGGTGCATTTTACTTTTTAAGTTTTGCCATCAGAACCATTCCGGTTGGAATTGCTTACGCTATTTGGTCTGGAGTAGGAATTGTATTGATTACCATCATTGGAGCTATTTTTTTCAAACAAATCCCTGATTTACCAGCGATAATTGGATTAACATTGATTATGGCAGGTGTTATTGTCATTAATGTTTTTTCTAAAACTACCGCGCATTAAGGTATTTTAAATCAATCATTGATACTATCAAATGATATTATAAAAACACTCCTTACACTATAAATCAAAAATTTAATGAATTTCAGAAAAGCAACAATTTCAGACTTAGCGGAAATGCAGCAATTGTACACCGAAACCATACAATCAGTCTGTAAAAACGATTACGATCCAAAGCAAATTGAAGTATGGATTTCGGGTGTGCAAAATACCGAGCGTTGGTTAGACGTTATTCAAACACAATTTGTTTTGCTGGCCATCATTGAAACTAAAATAGTTGGTTTTGGCACTTTGAAGAACGGCAATTATATCGATTTCTTTTACATCCACAAAGACTATCAAAAACAGGGAATTGCCCATAAGCTTTTAAATGAATTGCTACTTGAAGCCCAAAAGCAACATCCAGAAACCATTACCTCCGACATTAGTATTACGGCCAGACCTTTTTTTGAAAAAAACGGTTTTGTTGTAAAAGCCGAGCAGGTAAACATTCGATCCGGTGTTGAGCTGATTAATTACAAAATGGAGAAAGAAATTAAATAATTGGTTTCAAGTTTCAGATTTGAGCAGAACGTGAAACTTGAAACTTGAAACAAAATCAACAAAAAGTTACTTCCGCAAGTTTCGGATTTTATGCCCGCAAAAACGTGTCGATATTTGCCTTATAAAATGAAACGAAAATGAACACACAGGAAAACATTAATTATAATCGAATTGCTGAAGCGATTGATTATATCAAAGCCAATTTTAAAGCGCAGCCTAATCTTGATGAAGTTGCCGAAAAAGTGCATTTAAGTCCTTTTCACTTTCAACGTTTGTTTACGGAATGGGCAGGCACAAGTCCAAAGAAGTTTTTGCAATACATAAGTGTTGAACATGCCAAGAAGATCCTTCAGGAAGACCATCAGGCTACTTTATTCGATGCTGCTTTTGACACTGGCCTTTCAGGAACCAGCCGTTTGCATGATTTGTTTGTCAATATCGAAGGCATGACACCTGCTGAGTATAAAAACGGGGGAAAGAACTTAGACATAAATTTCAGTTTTGCCGAGAGTCCATTTGGAAATATCATTGTGTCTTCAACTCTCAAAGGCATTTGTTTTATGGCTTTTGCAGAAAATGAAGAAATGGGTTTCGAGGATTTAAAACATAAATTCCCTAACGCAAACTTCTCCCGAAAACTCGATTTAATACAGCAAAATGCGCTATTCATTTTTCAAAATGACTGGAGTAAATTAGCCGAAATTAAACTGCACTTAAAAGGCACCGATTTTCAATTGAAAGTTTGGGAAACGCTCTTAAAAATTCCAATGGGACAGTTTTCTACTTACGGTTCTATTGCACAGCAAATTGAAAAACCAAATGCTTCGCGCGCTGTAGGAACCGCTATTGGAAGCAACCCCGTAGCTTTTCTGATCCCTTGCCATCGCGTGATTCAATCCTCAGGAACCTTTGGTGGATATATGTGGGGAAACACCCGTAAAACGGCCATTATTGGATGGGAAGGCGCACAGATAAATCCATAATTTTCTGCCACCAATTCACGAATTATTCTTTAAAATCTTTGCCGACAAAATTGCTATAATCCGGGAATCACTTCGTCCGCTCGCTATCGCTCGGATCACGGCCGAAAAACCTTAACTTAAAATCATTATGCAAAATATACAATCAAAAATTGCTTCCCTTCATTGGGACAGCATCACCGAATCTATGCACGAAAACGGATTTGCCATTATTCCAAATCTGTTAGATAACGAACAATGTGAAGCTCTAAAAGCCGATTATTCAAAGCCTGAATTATATCGAAAAACGGTTGTTATGGAACGATACCGCTTTGGTCTAGGAGAGTACAAATATTTCACTTACCCCCTACCTGATTTAATTCATAACCTTCGTACTTCCATTTATTCTAAACTCGCTCCTATCGCAAACGCCTGGATGAAAGCACTTAATATCCAAACCGTTTTCCCGGATACGCACGAAAAATTACTGGAAAAATGCCATGCCAATCATCAATTAAAAGCAACTGTTCTGATTTTAAAATATGGTAAAAGCGGTTTCAATACGCTGCATCAGGATTTGTACGGAGATGTTTATTTTCCAATTCAGATTGTTCTTTTCCTGAATGAACCCGATGAAGATTTTACAGGCGGAGAATTTGTACTGACACAGCAAACGCCTCGGGCGCAATCCAAAGCTATTGTACTAAAACCTAAAAAAGGAGACGTTTTAGTTTTTACCACCAATTTCAGACCTGTGAAAGGTACAAAAGGATATTATCGGGTCAATATGAAACATGGTGTTAGTGAGATACATTCGGGTGAACGACATACGTTGGGAATTATTTTTCATGATGCATTATCTTGAGGTTCTAAGGTTCTGAGGTACTAAGGTTCTAAGCCTTTGCAACTTAAAATCTGATATCTTAACAATCAATGCGTTACAATTCCAGATTCAGATTTACAAAAAACACAAAGTCATGAATCTTAGAACCTTAGTACCTCAGAACCTTTAAAACTTAAAAAAAATGCTCCAACACTCTAAAATTTCCGATTCGGATTTACGGAATAAAATTAAAAATGTGGAAATTTGCTTCGGTGGAAACCGAAAACTAAAAATCTACGGAACGCTAAAATGCAAATCCGGTAAAAGAATGAAACGCGAGAATCGGGTTTTCTTTTCTACGCAGGAGGAAGCCCAAAAAAACGATTTCCGACCTTGTGGCCATTGCATGAAAACCGAATATCAAAACTGGAAAAATGGACTTATTTAATCCGCATACAGACGAGACAACGAATCTGCTTCCTAAAGACGGGACTGTTAATTATTACGGGAAGCTGTTTTCGAGAGAAGATTCGAATCGTTATTTAGACATCCTATTAAATACAATTGAATGGAAAAATGACGAAGCCATTATCTTTGGTAAATTAATTTTAACCAAGCGAAAAGTGGCCTGGTACGGTGATTCGGGCTTTGAATATACCTATTCCAATACCACCAAAAAAGCACTTTCATGGACAACAGAATTACTGAAACTAAAGGCAATTATAGAAGAAAAAACGGGAGAAACATTTAATTCCTGCTTGCTTAATTTATATCATTCGGGTGAGGAAGGAATGGCATGGCACAGTGATACCGAAAAAGATTTAAAAAAGGACGGTGCAATTGCCTCAGTGAGTTTTGGTGCTGAGCGAAAGTTTGCCTTCAAACACAAAGAAACCAAAGAAACTGTTTCTTTAATTTTAGAACACGGAAGCTTACTGGTTATGAAAGATGCTACTCAAACGAATTGGTTGCATCGTTTGCCTCCCACAAAAACGACTTCAAAACCAAGAGTAAATCTGACGTTCAGAACTATTGTAACTTAACAGTACATTCTTACTTCTTACTTTTTCTTAAAAGCCACATTTTGATACGAAAGGATCAAAGCGTCCTCAAACATTTCCGGTCTTACTTTTGAAAGTTCTACAATTGTCCAGCCCTGTTTGCCCCATTTATTAGGCACCGGATAAAAAATCAAGTCACTCGAAGCACAAAAAACCGATTGATCAATTTCGTTTAATTTCAAGACTGCTCTGTTGTTTTTTTCATCAAAAGTGGCGAATATTTTTTTGCTGATCCGAAAAGATGTTTTCTCAAAATGAGGTTCTTCTGTTGCATCCGGAAACGACAATGCAAGGGTTCTGAATGTTTCAATTGTGACCATATCTGTTTTTTTTTTAAGATCCTATTACTTAAAAACCTATTAGGTTCCGTCTTTTACCACCCCTGATTCAGTCCATTTTTAAGGACTTCATTGTATTTTTCTGTATCAAAAGTATATAAATTGGGCGCTTTGTGTGCAACGTTGCTTTTCTTCTCGTCGAGTTTATTCAGAATACCGATGTTGGTAATTTTACGCAGAAAGTTTCGTCGGTCTAATTTTCGATCCAAAATCGTTTCATACAACTTTTGAAGCTGAGGGATTGTGAATTTTTCAGGTAAAAGATTATAACCAACCGGCATTAAATTCAGCTCAATTCTGAGGGTTGTCAAAGCTTTATCCAGAATTTCTCTGTGATCTAAAATGAGTTCGGGAACTTCCTTGTGATCGATCCATTCTATGATTTCCTGACTGTTTTCTTTTTGGGGAACCGCTTTTAAAAAATCAATCAAAGCATAATATCCGATGGTCACAAAACGCTGAAGGAGCCATTTACCATCCTCTCTCGGGATATTAAAATGATCCAGTACCATATTCCCAAAATGCTGATCGTACCGTTTTACGCGGCCAAAAGTAGCAAATTGCCTTAAAAAAATCCCCTGCATTCCGGTACGTTCTTTTAAAACGGTAACTGCTGCAGTATCAATATCCTCCTCAATAGGTATGAATCCTCCAGGCAAAGCCCATTTATCATCAAAGGAAGTTTTAATGAGTAAAACTTTAAGCTGATTGTCATGAAACCCAAAAATGACACAGTCAATTGAAAGTCCAGGTTGATAATTTTCGCTATTTTCTATTATTTTTTTTGGCATTCAATGGTTCTTAAATCAGCATGGTATTCTTTAATAGATCTGCAATTTAATGCATTTTTATAAATCCGAAGCCTTTTTACACAAATGAGTTTTCCTTGCGATAAGGATTTCCGTAAAAAGCAGCACGTGTAATTATCACAATTTTTACTTAAAATAAGAACTGAATTAAAAAAAACTTTTACATTGCGTCAGAACAACACATTTAAAAAGCATTTTGTTATTTTTGAGCAAAAAACCGAAAAAACTCTGTAAATCAACACCCAATTTACAGCTTTTAATCCAACATGAAACGTAGAGAGATATGATTAATAATTCTTTAAAAAACATGAATGAGAAAATCAGAAATAAAATCTGGACGTCTTTCGGATTTGTTTCTAAAACTTATCTCCTTGAAGCTTCTTTAAAATATAGTGAAGAACAGGAAAGGATTTTCAACGAAATGATTGTTGAAACTGAATCAAAAGATAAAAAAGCGAAACGTGAGGCTTTTGATAAAGCACTATATGCATCTTACAAAGGGATTGGTGCGATGGACTTTATCAATACCGTTTTAAAATAATTTTTAGTCGGCACCCAATAAAAATTTTCTAGTTTATTGCTTTTCCCTCTTTGTAATTTAAAAAAGGGGGCATTTTAAATTCTTTCACCACTTCTAAAATTGATCTGCTGTTACCTGCCGTAATTTTCTCAATTCTTTCAGATGTTCATTAAATTATTAAAGGTGAAATTTCTTCAAAATCAAATAATAAATTATTTATTGTAAGAAAACTGAACTTATCTTAATAATACATTCGACCTCATTGGATATTGACAAAAATCTATATTTTTGCTAGAAACGGAAGATTTTACTTACTTCAACTAAAAGCCTAATTATGGAACAAGCCATTCAGTCAGAAATTTACAAAATTCAAAATCCGGAGCACTGGGCCAGTGTTATTACCGACAATCAACTTATTGATTGTATAAAAGAATCTGAGTTCTCTCAAAAACAAGCAGACGAGGGACGTGATTATTGTTATTTTTTAGATAAAATTTATTACACCAGTGATAACGAAAACAGTGAATATGCCTGCCTGGCTTATACACTAAATGAGCCTTCTAATTTAGAGAGAGCTTCTGTTGTAGATGTAGTACTGGAAGAAAACGAAACTTACGTAATCCACCGCATCAGTGTATTGAGAGATGGTGTTTTAGTAGACAAAATCCCCGATACTAAAGTTAAAATACTGGATAGCGAAAACCAAAGCGGCGGCGGTGTTCTAAGCAGTAATAAAAAAATCAATATTACCATAAAAGACCTTCGTTTGTATGATATTTTGATTATGGAAGATTCCAGAATTAAAATTTTTACAGAACGTGATTTCCTGCGTAAAGAATTCTCCAGATATGTTTGGGTAGGACCGGACAGTTACTGGGCTTACGGAAAATACAAATTCACTTTTAAAAATGATCGTGAGAAGACAGTTGCCTACAAAAAAACATTCTTTAGAGATGAAGACGGAAATGTTCTGGAGCCGCAAATAGGTTATTTAAAAAAAGGAGAGCAATATGTTCGGGAAGAAGAAAACTATATCAATTTTGTAGATTCCAACAGGGAGGTTTCTTCTTATGTCGATTTTGCCACAGCGGCCGACTGGAAAGAATTGTCCAACTACATTTCTCCTATTTATGACGCTATTTTCGACAAGTCTTCCCTGATTGAATTTGCTCCCGATCTGGTTGAAAAACTGGACAAAATTGGTCATCAGGAAGAGCAGCTGCAATTTGCCATAGAATATGTTCAAAACCATATCAATTATATTTACAATGCCGACGAGATGAACGGCCACAAACCGCAGGAACCTGCCGTTACCTTTGCTAACAAACAAGGAGACTGCAAGGCAAAATCGGTTTTATTAAAAGTAATTTTAGATTATATTGGGGTTGATTCTTCGATCATTTTGGTCAATTTCGGTACGGACTTTTATATCAAGTACTATTTACCGTCGTTACTGACTTTTAATCACGTAATTGTTAAAATCAATTACAAAGAGGAAAGTTACTTTGTTGATGCGACACTACGCGATGAATTTGGGTTAATCGAGAACCGTGGTTTTATTTTCTTCCTGCATTATCTGGAAGTAAAACCAAATCTGGAATTACAGCTAAAACCACCTCATCGTTTTTCTTATTATGCCGTAGACGAAAAATCAGAACTGGTGGCACAGCAAAATGTAGGCAAGCTAAAATTAACGACAGTGTACAAAGGAAATCGTGCCAACAGCATGCGTAAATATTTTAAAAACACCAATAAAAGAGAAATCATAGACAGCTGGAATAATTTCTTCTTTTATACCTTAAATTATACCAACGACAGAAACGGAACGGATCTGAGAAAGATTTTTAAAGATGCCGTAATTGAAATTGTAAGCGATGATAAAAAGCTTAACGAATTTAAAGTGGAGTATCAGACCACTATTGAAAATCCCTATTATTCCGACGATAAAAACAACCGTTTCTTAATGTATTTTGATGCTAATATTGTTAAAAACAGAGTAAGAGATTTTATACACAAAGACATCTCTTTCTGGCACAATTTTGACAATGAGAGATATGAAATCACGTTAGTAACGGATCAAAAAATTGATATTAGTGAGAAATTTACGGTGCAGGAAAGCAGCGTTAGCAATCCATATTTTGATTATGTAAGCCGTAAAAAAATCCACAAAAACGGAGGCACAGTTTATATCGATTCGAAGCCCTTAATTAACTTAGAAATTCCAGAAAAAGACTTTGAAGCTTTCAGGGAGGCCCATAACAAGGTTGCGGACAGTAATTATGGAATTGGGGTTGATATTATAGAAGATGGTTTATTGAACAAGCTGAAATTCAATTTCAAAAAATTAGTAAAATAATCATACAAGAAGGAAGTTAATTGTAGGCTACAGTTTAAACACGAATTGCACCAATTTGCACTAATATTAATAGCTTAACCTTGCGGTGTTTGAATACAAGTTCTAATGATTGAAACGCTCAAATTTTTAACACCTAGAAACATAGATTTTGGATTGCTAAAAGAGGATACAAAAAGAAATCAATTTCTTTCACATAGCAGGATATGTACTTTATTTGAAGTGAAACGCCTTTTTTATAGATGCAACACCTATGTTACTATGTGTTAAAATCAATGACATCAAAAAAAGGAGGAACTGTAGCCTATAATCTAAACACAAATTGCACCAATTTTAATCCGTTAACCTTGTTTGTGAAATTAATTCCACAAACAAATTAGTGACAATTCGTGCAATTCGTGTTACTTTTTATAGCAGTAATCTATATTTCTACGTGTTTAAAAATCTAAAGCAATTCAAAATCTGCTTTTAATTTGATATCTGCTGATGAAGCCCCAATCATTACTTCAAAATCACCCGGTTCTGCTGTCCATTCTAATTTGTTATTATAGAAAGACAGTTTCTCTTTGTCAATTGTAAATTCAATTGTTTTAGATTCTCCGGCATTTAGTTTTACTTTTTGAAAATCTCTCAATTCTAAAACCGGACGAACTACAGATCCAAATTTATCTTTTAAGTACAATTGTACGACTTCTTCTCCGGCTACTTTTCCAACATTGGATAATTGAAAAGAAATTTTTATGGTTTCCTTGTTTTTCATTTTAGTCGAAGACAATTTCAAATCAGCATAATTGAATTTTGTATAACTCAGCCCATATCCAAAAGGAAATTTGGGAGAGTTTTTCAGATCAATATAGGCTGACACATAGTTTTTTGCGTCTTCATCTTTAGGAGGTCTTCCTGTACTGAAATGATTGTAGTAAATTGGAACCTGCCCTACTTCTCTCGGAAAAGTCATAGGCAATTTTCCGGAGGGATTGTAATCTCCAAATAATACATTCGCGATTGCGGTTCCGGCTTCGGTCCCTAACCACCAAGTGTAAACAATGGCCGGAACGTTATCAGCCGTCCAGTTAAAAACAAGAGGACGTCCCGCATTTATCAAAACGACCACCGGTTTTCCTGTTGCCTGAATTGCTTTTACTAAATCTTCCTGAACACCCGGCAAACGAAGATCACTGCGGCTTTTTGCTTCACCACTCATATCGCGTCGTTCTCCAATGCTCAAAATAACAACATCGGCCTGTTTAGCCGTTGCAACTGCTTCTGCAAAACCGTCTTTATTATCTCCGTCTACTTCACAACCTTTGGCATACAATAATTTTGTGTTTTTACCCACTTTATTCTGCAATCCGTCCCATTGCGAAATGACCCATTTATCATAATCAACCTCCGGTAATTCTACTGACCAAAATCCCATATTGGCTTTATACTCCTTGACCATTGGACCTATGAATGCGATTGTTTTTACATTTTTTGAAATAGGCAACGTTTCGTTATCGTTCTTTAATAACACTATACTTTTTTGTGCTACCTCCAGCGCTGCTTTTCTGTTTTCAGGATTACTTAAAGCTTTATCGGCTCTTTTTTGATCAGAATAGCGGTATGGATCCTCAAATAAACCCAATTCAAATTTTTTGCGAAGAATGCGTTTCACAGCATCATCAATCAAATCAACAGCTACTTTGCCTTCTTTAACCAATTCGGCTAGATGATATCTATAGGCATTACTTTCCATATCCATATCACTTCCGGCAGTAATCGCGGCAAGTGCGGCAGCTTTCAGATCTTTGGAATAGCCGTGTGCGACCATTTCGCCTATCGATCCCCAGTCGGATACTACGAATCCCTGAAAGTTCCATTTCCCTTTTAAAATGTCACGCTGTAAATGTACATTTGCTGTGGCCGGAATTCCGTTTAAGTCATTAAAGGAGTTCATAAAAGTGGCTGCCCCGGCATCAAGAGCGGCTTTGAAAGGAGGCAAATAGGTTTCCAGAAGCATTCGTTCGCTCATGTCTACCGAGTTGTAATCTCTTCCGCCCACCGCTGCACCGTAAGCTGCAAAGTGTTTTACACAAGCCATAACCGAGTTCAGATCTCCCAGTTTATTTCCCTGAAAACCTTTTACTCTGGCATAGGCTATTTTAGATCCCAGATAGGTATCTTCTCCGGCGCCTTCCATTACGCGTCCCCAACGCGGGTCACGGGCAATGTCGACCATTGGTGCAAAGGTCCAGTGAATACCACTTGCTGACGCCTCTGTAGCTGCAACTCTGGCCGCCAGTTCGATTGCTGCTAAATCCCAGCTGGCGGCTTCGGCTAAAGGAATTGGAAAGGTGGTTTTGTAACCGTGAATGACGTCCTGACCAAATAACAATGGGATTTTCAAACGAGATTGCATCGCCAATTCCTGATATTGTCTAGTATATCTTGTTCCCACAACGTTTAACATCGAACCTATAAGTCCGGCCTTTATTTCGGCCTGTTTGTTTGCGTTTATGGTAATGGGACCCGTTGCTGCGTTGTCGCCTGTATACTGATTTAGCTGACCAATTTTTTCCTCAAGGGTCATTTTTTTTAATAGCGCATTTACTTTTTGATCTACTGTTTCTTGTTGAGCTGCCGCAAAAAACGACACCATTAGTAAAGTGAATGTGGTTATTTTTTTCATACTTAATTTAGATTTACCATACGTAAGTTGCTACCGAACCTGCGTCCAATGATGTTGAAACTTGTTTTTGATTCTCTTTTATATTGAAGGTCTCTTTGTTTGCACCATCGTTTTCGACAATTAAAACGATATTTCCGGCTGGTGTTTTAAAGGCTACATTATACAGATTCCCACTAATGTTACTTGCTATTCTTACAGAACCTTCGGGAACAAATTTTGAGGCGTGACCAATAATATAGTAGCCTACTTCTCTTTTAATGTTCTGATTTTTATCAATCATCAAAGCTCCTTTACATGTCGAACATCCACCCGGTGTAAAGGGTTCATAATTTTCATTATTAGCCAATCCCCACGAAAGTGCATTCACACTCCAGTTACGCATAGAACCAACGACAACATTTTTCACACTCCATTTTAAATCAGATTCAAAACTACTGCCCGAACCGGTATATTGTTCTGTAAAATACAACTCTTTTTTGGGATAGGCATTATGAACGGTGGTTAAAGCACTAATATCTCCTTCATACAAATGAAAGGCCGAACCTGCTACAAAAGGCAATGCTTTTGGATCATTCAAAATCGTTAAAGGATATTCGGGTTTGTTGCAATTGTGGTCGTAAACTACAATTTTGGTTCTAATTTTAGCTTTTGCAAAAGCAGGGCCCAAATTTGTTTTGATAAACTCGGCCTGCTGCAATGCCGTCATATACATACTTGGGTTGTTACCCGGATGCAAGGGCTCGTTTTGTGGCGTTATGGCATCAATTACAATTCCGTGCGATTTCATTGCCTGTACGTATTTTACAAAATAATCAGCATAAACCTGGTAGTATTTGGGCTGTAAACTTCCACCTTTCGAACTTCCGTTGTCTTTCATCCAAACGGGCGGTGACCATGGTGAACCCATAATTTTCAACTGTGGATTTATGGCTAAAATCTCTTTTAAAAGCGGCACTACATCCTTTAAATCGGGTCCCAGATCAAAGTGCTCTAATTTTAAATCTGTTTGCCCTTCGGGCCTATCATCATACGAAAAAACTTTTTCATTCAAATCAGAAGCGCCAATACTAATTCGCAGATAACTCAAACCAATAGCATCATTTTTTCTAGAAAACAATTCCTGAAGCAATGCCTCTTTTTTGATTTTATCGAGTTTTAATATGGTTTGGGCACTTCCTCCTGTCAAGGAAAAACCAAAACCTTCAATAGTCTGAAATTTTTGAGAAGCGTCTACCAAAATCGTCGGATTCGAATTGGTTTCATTATTAAAAACCAAATCACTTTGCTTTTGAAGTTTTGAAGATTCATTAGTAGTGGTGATCCAGGCTTCGGCTTTTCCGGATTGGACAACTGAGTTTTTTGAAGTTCCACACTTTATCTGAACTGCGATGAGCGGCAGTAAGAGTAAAATCTGAAGTTTTTTGTTGATGTTTTTCATTTTAATCTATTTCTATTAAGACAGGCAAATGATCTGACGGATATCTTAAATCCTTGGAATCACTTAAGACTGCGTGTTTTTGAATTTTTAATCCGCTGTTTTTGGAGATAAAAATATAATCCAGTAATAAGGTTACAGGTTCATTGTGTTTAAAATCATTAAAGGTACCGGAAGGACCGAAAGGTTTTTCTTTCGAAACCTCTTGTGTATCCTCCATCACTTTTTTGATCTCTTTAATTTGTTTTGTGTTGGGTTCTGAATTAAAATCTCCCATTAAAAACACAGGATAATTTTTAGTATTTATTTCTTTTATTTTGGAGAGAACCAGCTCTACTCCTTTTACACGGGCCACTTCACCCATATGATCAAGATGCAGGTTGAAAACCCAAAACTCTTTTTTTGTTTTTAAATCTTTAAACAATCCATAGGTACAAACTCTGTTACAGGCAGCATCCCAGCCTCTCGAAACCACAGTTGGTGTTTCCGACAACCAGAAAGTGTTGCTGTGCTGTACCTGAAAACGATCTTTTTTATAGTAAATCGTGCAGGCTTCTCCTGTTCCTTTCTCTTCTCTTCCTATTCCAAATTTGTCATAATCCTGAAAAGCTAAAGCAATATCGACCACCTGATTGGGCAGTGCTTCCTGAATTCCAAAAATATCCGGACTGTAAAACCTGATTTGAGAATTAAAATAATCTTTCCGCTTGGGCCAGGCGTTTTCTCCGTCAGAAGCAACATCCAAACGAATATTATAGGTCATTAGTTTTACATTCTGGCCATAAAATGAGCCACTAACTAAAAGCAGAAGCAGTACGAGAGCAATTGTGTTTGTCTTTTTCATCTTAAAAAAATTTGATTCGTAAAGCTAGCATTTCATTGGTCTCGAAGAAAAATATAAACTTCAAAATAATGTTAATTTAACCCGTTGGATGTATTTAAACACATAGAAAGTTTGCAGTCGCGGTTTGCAGTAGCAGTTTACAGTCATGATTTTCAGTCGCAGTTTGCAGTCGCGGTTTGCAGTAGCAGTTTACATCTAACATCCAACATTTCACATTTTACATTTTACGCATCTATTTTTTCTGTTCTGAAAAATCTAAATAATTCAGGTTGAAGTCTCCTTTTTCGAAAACAACTTTAATTTTTTGTGTTCCGGTATTTAATGCTATTCCCGATAAAACAGCTGTTTTCCATTTGTCCTTTCCTCCCGTGGCTGGCAACGTAAGGACTTCAGATCTCTTTCCATTTTGTGTTTCGAGATATAGTTTTCCCTCTGCATTTTCGCCCGAATAACGAATCGCTACTTTGTATGTTTTTTGTTTTGCCACCTGGGCAGTAAACTGTAACCACTCTCCGTCTTCGATAAAGGAAACCTGATACCCGTTTGATCCGGCATCTTTGCAGGGCAGAATATCTACACCATCATTTCGCATCGAATTTCCTTTGTTCCACTCGTCAAATTTTCCAGTTTCCACTCTGTAGTTTATAAAATCTGTATCGGAATATGCATATCCATTGCTTCCTAAATCGTATTCTGTTGCTGCAATTTTCCCTGGAATCAAATGTTTTTTATAGGGTTTTGTATCGTTGGTTTGTACCTGTCTGAACATGGCATCAATCACATCTGGTTTTACGGTTACCCTTTCCATTTTATAATTATCGGCCATTTTCATTAGCGTTTTTTTCGCAAAATCAGCAGCTGGTTTTTGACCGCCCTCTTTCCAATATTTTAATAAAACATCGTATTCCGGAATCTTGGTTACAGAAGTAACTCCTGCTATGTTTTCGATCTTTTTCATGGGCCAGAACGCCCATCCGATGTTGTTGCTTTCTACCAATGTCAATACATCCTTGAACCAGACATTCGAGTTTTCGCCGCTTTCTCCAAGCCAGATCGGCACATTGTATTGCGTTCGGTAATCGAGCATTTTCTGAATCGACGCTTTGGTATTGTAGTTCCAGTATTTATGAAAACTCAAAGCCATATTCTCATCCCATAAAGGAAAAATTCCGTTGTAATTATTCCCCCAACAATTTCCTTCAATAAAAATTAAATGGTTGGTATCGACTTCCCGAATGGCTTTTGTAACCCGAACCATCAGCTCTCTTAAAGGTCCGTTGGAGTTTTCGTCACAGCCGTTTTTGTTTGTTCCGGTAAAATTCCAATTGGGTTCATTGATAATATCGTAAGCCCCAATCCACGGGTTGTCTCTGTAACGCGACGCCAGTTTTTTCCATAACGCAATCATTTTTTTCTGATTGGCTTCACTCTCCCATAAAGAAGGTTTGGTAGTGTCATAATCTGAAATTGCCGCATCATTCCCCTGTCCTCCGGGAGCAGCGTGCAGGTCGAGAATAAGGTATATTTTATTTTCGGCACACCATTTTAATAAATTGTCGGTCATAGTAAATCCCTCTTCGATCCAGGTAATTTCTCCATTTTTTTCTTCCTGAATAGATGGCGTATACAAATTATAGTGCATCGGCAAACGAATCGAATTGAAACCCCAGGCTGCTAAAGAATCTATATCGCGTTTTGTAATTCCGTTTGCTTTATAGGCTGCATAAAACTCTTTTGTTCCCTGTTCTCCAATGACATCCTGAATTTTTTGTTTGATAACATATTGAGGGCTTGCGAAAGGCTGCGTTTGTAACATATACCCTTCCTGCACCATCCAGCCGCCTAATCCTAATCCTCTTAATACGATATTTTTTCCGTTTCCGTCCACAATTTTCTGCCCGTCTCTGTGCAAAAAACCCTGTCCAAAAATAGTAGCCGAAAGCAAAAGTTGTAATGCTATAATTATTTTTTTCATCTGAAAACTATTTATTTTCTTTAATCAATTATTTCCATATATAAGTCCCGACAGCTCCTCCGTCTAAGGAGGTCGTAATCCACTTACCGTCAAACTTAATATTGAAGTTTACACTTCCCTCTCCGTCATTTTCCACAATCAGAACTTTTGAACCTGAGGGTGTGAGGAAAGCTACATTTTGCAGGCTCCCGTTTATATTACTGCCAATTCTGACCGAACCTGCCGGAACAAATTTAGACGCATGCGCAATAATGTAATAAGCTACATTACGCTGAAAACTTTCACCCGAATTAATGGTTAGCGCGCCTTTACAAGTAGTACAGCCGCCTGCCGTATGAGGTTCAAAAGCCGCATTGTTGGCTAAATTCCATTCCAATGCATTTTTGCTCCAGTTGCGCATCGAACCGATGATTACATTTTTAAGATGCCATTTTAAATCTCCTCCAAAATCCCCTGTTGAAGCGGTAAACTGTTCTGTGAAATAAATATTCTTGGCGGGATAAGCGTTATAAACTTCTGAAAGAGCCGTAATGTCACCGGCATACAAGTGAAAAGCCGAACCATCTATAAAAGGATATGCCACGGCATCCGCTAAAATCGCTTTGGGATAATTTGGATTGTCACAATTGTGATCGTATGCAATAATTTTGGTCGTAATATTGGCTGTTTTAAAGGCAGGTCCTAAATGATTTTTAATGAAATCCATTTGTTCTAAAGCCGACATTTCCATACTTGGATTATTACCACCATGCAAGGGTTCATTCTGAGGAGTTATGGCGTCAATGGCAATTCCTTCCGCTTTCATTTGCTGAATGTATTTTACAAAATACTTCGCATAAACTTCGTAATATTTGGGTTGTAACTTCCCTCCAACAAAGCTGTTTTTATCTTTCATCCAAAGAGGCGCAGACCAGGGCGTTGCCAAAATTAAAATCTTGGGATTGATTGCCAGAATCTGTTTCAAAAGCGCAAGGACTCCGTTTCGGTCTTTGTCTAAACTGAACTTTGTCAAATCTAAATCAGTAGCTCCAACAGGGATATCATTATAGGTAAAGGGTTCCGAATTTAAATCGGAGGCTCCAATACTAATTCTGATGTAACTCACTCCGATAGCCGTTTCTGAGGTACCAAACAGTTCCTGTAAAAGTGCTGCTTTTTTTGTCGCATTTAATTGATTGATGACGCTCGCACTTCCACCAGTCAGGGTATAGCCAAAACCATCAATGGTCTGGTGTTTTTGAGCTGCATTTACTTCAATGTTTGGATAACTATTAACGATCGTGTTAAATCCTAAGTTTCCGGATTGCTTTGCCAATAAAACACTCTGATCTCCTTTTGTGAGCCAAAAATCGACATCATTCACTACTACAACTGGCGGCACGATCGGAGGAACAACGGCATCATTGGATGATGAACAACTTAATTCTAAAACTAATATAAGCGCAATTAAAATTTTATTTAGGTTTCTCATTGTTACTTTAAAAGAGATTTGATTTAAGTTTGAAATCAATTGAGGATTAATCCTGAAGATCAGATTAGCCCCTCAATTGGAAAAGAACACTAATAAACAAGTGTTTGTATCGCATGTGCCGGAATTTTTACTACAGCCTGTTCAGCAGCTATGATTAAATTGTAGGTCACATCTTTGTCTGTCTGATTCATTACAACAGTTGCCATTGTTCCATCTGCATTTAAAAATGACGTACTTAACAAAGCACTTCTGCTTACAGCAGAACTTACTCTTACGGCATTTAAATGAATGAATTTTGAAAAATGCCCAATATAATAATAAGATGGGGTGTAGATTAATTCTCCGGTTGTAGTATCGGCATGAATGGGCGAAAAGCAAAAATTACCCACATGATTAGGTCCTCCATTTTGATCTAAAAGAATGTTCCAGTCGGTCCATCCTGCCGTTCCATTGTTAAAATCATTAATCATCGAAATACCATATCGTTCTCCATTGCCCCAAAATTGGTATTTTTTAGCATCAAATTTTTCTACACAACCTTCTGTAAACAGCAAACCTTTGTCAGGATAGGCTTCATTTACTTTGGCTACGTTGTCAAACATTGATGCTCCTCCAGACCAGTTTTCGTACCAGTGAAACCCCATTCCCCATACATATTTTGATGCTTCTGGATCTGTATAAATCACATTTGCTCTGTAATTCATTAAATCGCGATTGTGGTCCCAGGCAATAATTTTAACCTTACTCAATTGCTCCTTTTTTAAAGTTGGTCCAAGGAAATTTTTAATAAAGTCTCTTTCTTCCTCAGCAGTATAAATACACGATTCCCATTTTTGAACCGCCATAGGCTCATTTTGAGTAGAAGTTCCCCAAATTGGAATTCCTTCTTTTTCATAGGCTTTTATAAATTTGACATAAAAGTTGGCCCAGGTCTGATAGTATTCCGGCAGTAAGGTTCCGCCTTTTAAAACGTCTTTATTGCTTTTCATAAAAGCATTTGGCGACCATGGTGCTGCATAAGTAGTTAATTTTCCACCCGCCGTTTTTATGGCCTTTTTGATCAACGGAATACGATATTGCTTGTCGTGATCAATCGAAAACGTTTTTAAATCTTTATCTCCTTCTTTGATATAAGAATAGCTTCCACTGCTAAAATCAGAACTTTGGATTGTGGTTCTTAGCAATGAATAGCCTATCCCTTTTTCTTTATCGTAGTAGGCATTTAAGAATTCCGTTTGTTTTTCTTTTGAAAGTTTAGCAAAAACTTCGGCACTTGCATCGGTAATGGCTCCTCCGATTCCCATGAAAGTCTGAAATTTTTTAGACGGTTCTACAAAAACAGAAGCCTCGATTTCAAGCGGCTGTTTTGCCGATGAAAAACTTAGATTAGCCGTAGAAGCCAATCTCAAATTTGAGTTTTCAGCAGTGGTATAAACCGTTATCTTTTTCCCAGTGGTTGTAAATTCTTTTTTTGTTTTAGGCTGCTGTGCAAAAGCTGACAACGAAAACAAAAAGCATAGTATTTTAAAACTATTTTTTCTCATTCTTACAGTATTATTTTTAATTCTAAAATCGATTTTCTTACTGAACTCTTTTCAATAAAAATAGCTCTGGCCATTTAAGAGATTTAAAAATAGCCCATACTCATACTGATTATGGGCTATTGCCAACCAAACTTAAACTTAACTCAAAACTTCATTTTCAGCGTCTTTCAACGCTTGTTATCGTAGTGTTGCAATCAGCGAAGAAATTGCTGTTGCTTTAGTATCGCAACTATCCGGTATTCCTAATATTAAAAACAACATTAGGAATACTTTATAGCTGGATTTTATTTGTGTTTTTGAACTTGTTAACCCTCTATTGGTAATTCGGATTTTGTTTCAACTTTGTGCCATTAAGTTCTGTATAAGGTATCGGGAAAATTTCGTCTGTACCGGCATTAAACCCTCTGTCGGCCAGTGCAGAGGCTGCGTCTCCCCAACGTACTAAATCAAAAAATCGATGCCCCTCACCGGCTAACTCCATTCTTCTCTCGTTTTTAATTGCTGCTAAGGTTACAGGAACTGAAGGCAAATGCGCTCTTTTTCTAACTTCGTCAAGTAATGCCTGCGCTCTGGCTCCTGATCCTAAAGCTTCGGCTTCCATTAAATAGGTGTCAGCAAGTCTGATTATATACGAATTTTGTTTGTAGTTCAACTCCGCATTACCTCCACCGGTACGAACATCTGACTGTCTTGGAAGGTATTTGTTAAGGAAGTAACCAGTATCCTGATAAGCCGGAATGTAGTTTGCCTTACCTGCTGCTTTTAAAGCTTTTAAATCTAATATAGTAGCTCCAAATCTTGGATCATCTTTCATTACGTCATACAGCTTTTGAGTAGCCACATTAAAAGCCCATCCTGAAGGAAGATCAGGCGCAGTAGAACCTGTTGGTCTTGAATATCCTCTTGGTCCAACCATAATGTTTAGTGTATTTCCTTCATCTCTACCTGTTCCCCAAAATGTCCAGTCAGAATTCCCTGCGCTGGTATGAGATACTTCTAATAATGACTCTGCATTAAATTTATTTGTAGTCACCCACAGGTCACTAAATTCAGGCAGTAATTTATTTCCGTATTGATTTACCTGACCCGGTGTACCATTCACTTGTGCTAAAACAGCCGCTGCTTGAGGATTTTTACCTTCAAACAAATATACTTTTCCTAATATCGCCTGTGCTGCCCCTTTGTTCAGTCTTCCGGCTTCAGTCTCGGCAACAACGGTATTAGGCAAAGCAGCAATTGCTTCTAATAAATCTTTTTCGATTTGCGCATAAATTACAGTTGGTGCAACCTGCTCCGGATCGTAAATCGTCTGCGTATTTAAAGGCACCAAAACCAACGGAATGTTTTTAAACAATCTCACTAAATTGAAATAGTAAAGTGCACGTAAGGTTTTAGCTTCTGCAGCAAATCTGGCTCTTACTGTTTCGCTCATAGTAGCACCCGGAAGTTTATCTAATAAAATATTTGCTCTGGAAACTCCCTGGTAATGATCGTTCCAGTAACTTCCTGGAATACTGATAGAAGTAAGAGAGTGCGTAGAGAAATTCTGGATTCCGTTTCCGTCTGTCGCGCTTCCGCCTCCGGCATAAAAATCGTCCGATCCGGCATTTAGCATTGCAACAAGGTTTTCGAAACCGCCTGTATTTTTTCTTATTGGATCGTAAACTCCCATTAATGCGGCGTAACATTGTTGTTCGTTAGAGAAATAAGTACTGGTATCAAATTTTCCCTGCGGATCAATCGTTACAAAATCTTCAGAACAAGATCCAAGAACAGCCATTGCAGCAGCAATGTATAGGTATTTAAATTTTATAGTTTTCATGATGCTTTTAATTTTTAGAATTGAACGTTAGCGCCTAACAAAATAGATCTGGCTTGTGGATAAACTCCTTTATCTACACCATAAACCTGTCCTCCAATTTCCGGATCAAATCCACTGTATTTCGTAAAAGTGAGCAAGTTTTCTCCAGTTAAGTAAAAACGAACTTTGTCTGAACCGATCTTAGAAGATAAGTTAGTCGGAAGAGTGTATCCAAGCTGAACGATTTTTAAACGCAGATAATTGCCGTTTTCAAGATAAAAATCAGACATATTACTGAAGTTTTTATTTGGATCATTATTTGTTAATCTAGGATAATCGTTTGAAGTTCCTTCTCCTGACCAGTGTCCTAAAGCGCTTGTCTGATAGTTTGCATTCAGGATATCCAGTCTTCGTAATCCCTGGAAAATTTTACTTCCCGCAGCTCCCTGAGCAAATGCCATGAAATCAAAGTTTTTATAATCCAGATTTACAGTAAATCCAAAACTATATTTTGGGATATTAGTTCCTAAGAATTGTTTGTCGTCATCTGTAATAGCTCCGTCACCATTGGTATCTGTCCAACGGAAATCTCCCGGTTTGGCATTTGGCTGAATTAGACCTCCTGCAGCATTTTTGTAGGCAGCAACTTCGGCATCATTCTGAAAAATACCTGCTGTTTTAAAACCATAAAACTCGTTGAAGGAATGACCAACCTGCGTTCTTGTTACCGGTCCCATAGACTGGAAAGTAGCGTCTCCAACAATGTAATTGGTAGACGATCCAACGTAAGTGATCTCATTTTTTAAATAGGCAAAATTGGCATTAACCCCCAAATTGAAATCCCCAAGTTTTTTTCTGTAGCCCAATTCAACTTCAAAACCACTGTTATCCATATCTGCAATATTAGCCGAAGGAGCATCAACAACTCCAACATATCCCGGAATAACAACATTTCTTAAAATTCCTTTCGTGCTCTTTTTGAAGTAATCCAGAGTTAGGGAAAAATCACTAAAAATCTTTGCATCAAGACCTACCGTAGTCTGTGAGGTTTCTTCCCATCCTAAATCTGCGTTAGGTAAAGTAGAGTTTCCATAACCGGTTGTGATTGAACCTGTATTTCCAACAGAATAATTGTATCCTCCAACAACCAAACCTCTGTATTTAAAATCCTCTATATTATCATTACCAACAACTCCATATCCGCCTCGCAATTTTAAACTATTCACTGCATTATTCTCTTTCCAGAAACCTTCTTTCGAAATCACCCATCCTAAAGAGAAGGAAGGGAAAACTCCCCATTTTTTATTCTCACCAAAACGAGTTGATCCATCACGACGAATGATCCCTGTAAAAAGATATTTTTCTAAATAATCATAATTGGCACGCAAAAACAAGGATGCCAATTTGTGTTCTACAAGATCAGTTGCTCTGTTTACACGATCCGTTTGAGGAATATCAAAATTGAAAGACGCATCTTTGTAGCTTGTAATTGGCAAACCAAACATAGTTACCCCAATCGTACCTCCAATGTTTTCTACATAAGCACCTTGCCCTGCCAAAACATTTACACTATGATTACCAAATTTATTAGAGTAAGCCAATGTATTTTCCAGCGTCCAAGAGAATGATTTGTTATTGTCCTGACTGTAATTGTTTCGGTCCTCTTTCATGTTTGGATTTAAGAAGAAGATCGGAGTAAAACCTTGTTTCCCCCAATAAGCGATCTTACCACCAAGTGTAGTTCTAAATTTTAAATGACTTGTGATATTTGCCTCTAAATAAGCGTTTCCAACAAAATCATCTGACCAGTCAAAACCGCCCAGTCTTGTCTGAGTATAAGCCAAAGGATTGGTCATCTCTTGTTGTACCAAAGACGAAATTCCATAAAGATTTCCGTTTGCATCTCTAACTGCATTTGGATTGGTATAAAAACCAGTACCTGCAACTGCCGGATCTGTCACGGTTAACGGAGTAAGCGGATCTAAGTTAATTGCCGAACTTAAAGGTCCACCAAACTCACTGTTTGTGTTTCCGATACCTTTGGTTTTTTGGTGTGTGTAACCAAAAGTTTGTCCAAACGTAAAATAGTCTGAAATTTTATGGGTAGAGTTTAAACGGAAGTTTTTCTTTGTATAGTTCGAAATGTCTGTTGCAACAATTCCTTCCTGATCCTGTATCCCGAAAGAAACATAAAAAGTAGATTTTTCACTACCTCCGCTAATGCTTAATTCATGTGTATATCTAAAAGCAGAATCATTAAAGATCGCATCCTGCCAGTCTGTACCTTTTCCTAAAGATGCCGGATTAGGATACTTGATAGCACCACCGTCTGCTACAGACTTATCATTCATTATTCTTCCATATTGCTCTGCATTTAACAAATCCAATCTTTTAGCCGGAGCTGAAGTCCCTGCAAAACCATTATAATTCACAGAAATTTTTCCTGATTTTCCTTTTTTAGTGGTTACCAGAATAACCCCGGTTGCAGCACGAGTACCATAGATTGCGGCAGAAGCAGCATCTTTAAGGACTTCGATAGACTCGATATCACTCTGATTGATAAAACCAATTGCGTTTGCATCTACAGCAATACCATCAACCACCCATAAAGGATCATTACCACCTTCTCTAAAAGTAGTTACACCTCTAACACGAACTTTTGAAGCAGAGCCCGGTTGTCCTGATGTAGCAGCTACTGATACACCGGCGACTCTACCTTGTAAAGATTGTTCCACTCTACCATTCGGCACTTTTTCCAAATCGGCAGATTTTACGCTGGAGATTGCTCCTGTGACCACTGATTTCTTTTGAGTACCATATCCTACTACCACAACCTCATTTAACGACTGTGATTCCGGTATTAACTTAATTGAAATTTTTGTTCTTCCATTTACAGCTTCATTAACTGGAGCATATCCAATAAAAGTGATCGTTAACGTCCCATTTGAAGGAACTTGTATTTGGAATTTTCCATCAAAATCAGATGCTGTTGCTTTGGTTGTGCCTTTTAATAAAATAGACGCACCCGGAACTGGCATTCCACTTTCATCATTTATGGTTCCGCTTACCGTAATATCCTGTGCCATTGCGATAACTGAAAACAATAGAGACGAAATACAAAAAGTAAGTAATTTTGTTAATTTCATTTTTCTAAAAATTTTGGTTAATTAATTAGTAATTTGATGCAATAATAATCCTAAATTTCTACTATCGGCAATTAACATTCACTACAAAAACACATCAAACTAAATTTATATGCCATACAAAAACACATCATTTTTTTTATAAATAACTAATTTACAACTAATTAATATTTAATTTTAAGATGTTATCAAAATGTTAATTTTAAAAACAAACACTACACTTACCCTTTAATGCTTATTTTTATAATAAAAACAGACTTCTACATCGTAATAGCAGCCAAAAACAGCACCTAAACCATTAAAAACAAATAACTTAAACACCAAAAAACATAACAATCCAAAAAATACATGAAATTGATAAAATCACATTTTATTATAACTTTTTTTACTTTATTCTCAATTACGTTTTTCGGTCAGGTTAAAAGCATAGGATTACCGGATGTACGAAATTACAAGCGTAACGAATACAAAGGAGGAACGCAAAACTGGAATATTGGTCAGGATAAAAATGGAAATCTTTACTTCGCAAACAATAATGGCCTTTTACAATTTGATGGAGCTTCATGGCGAAAATACCCTCTTCCTAATCGAACCTCAGTTCGCTGTTTAAAAATTGACGATTCAGGTAAAATTTTTGTTGGAGGCTATAATGAGTTTGGATACTTTCAACCAGACGCAAAAGGCAGACTTAAATACACCTCATTGGCTCAAAAAGTGGACAAAAACAAAATCAAGATCATTGATTTTATATGGAAAATTCATGCTGTAAACAATGAAATCGTCTTTCAGTCCTTTGCACGAGCTTATCTTTTCAAAAATGGAAAGCTTTCGATCCTGAAAGCGCCAAGACGTTTTCAATTTTCATTTTTGGTAAACGGAAAACTTTATTTTCAGGATGTCGAAAACGGTATTTTAGAGTACCGAAACAATCGACTCTATACTTTACCCAACACTAAGTCCCTAAACAATACTGAGATTTGGGCCATGTATCCGTTAGAGAAAAACAAAACACTAATAATTACCCTTGAAAAAGGATTATTTCTCTACGAAAACAACACTATAAAACCATGGAATACGGAAGCCAATGATTTTGTAAAAAAGAACAATTCTCTTGGCGGATCTATTATAAAGAACAACTTTATTGTTTTAAATTCAGTCTTAGACGGTGTGATTATTTGCGACTTTAACGGTAAAATCATTCAACATGTTAACCGTAAAAAAGGACTGCAAAACAATACCATCCTGACTTCTTTTATAGACAACAAGAACAATCTCTGGCTTGGCCTGGACAACGGTATTGCCTACATTAACGAAAACTCTCCCTTTACCTATTTTGGATTCAGCTACGACATCAGTACCGTCTATGCTTCTGTAATTGATCAGGGTAATTTATATGTGGCAACCAATCAGGGTCTTTTTTATCATGCCTGGAACAATACTTCTAAAGAAGGGGTTTTTAAACTTGTAGAAGGAACAACCGCACAAACCTGGAATGTACAAGTGATAGAAAATGAACTTATATGTTCAAACAACAGAGGGGCATTAGTCATAAAGGAAGGAAAAGTAACCCGAATGATCGATTCAAAAGGTTACTATGGTTTTAAGAGGATCCCAAATCGCCCCACCTATTTTATCGGCTCAAATTATGATGGATTTGCCATTTTTGAAAAAACAGCAGGCGGTTTAGTATATAAAAATCAGATTAACGGTTTTGACAAATCATCCAACAGTTTCGAGGTTGACGAGTCTTATTTATGGCTTAAAAGAGATGAGTCTATTTACAGAATGTCTTTAAACGACGAACTAACCCATTTTTCATACATAAAAAAAATAGATCAATTAACTCCTGCTTACAAAAACATTGGAAGCATTCAGAAAATTGACAACAAAATATACTTTCAATCCAACAATCATTTTTATCAGTACGCCAAACAGCAAGACTTATTTTTTGAAGACAAGGTGCTATCCAGGCTGTTCAAAAACATACCTCTTATAAATGCGCTAAGCGAAGATACCCAATCTAATTTATGGTATGCCTTTGACGAGTCTATTGGAGTTTTAATGAAAGAAAACAATACCTACAAAAATGTTGTTGTACCATTCTCGAATTTAACAGGCAATCTGGTAAGCAATTATTTATCTATAAACACCATTGACCCTCAAAACATTTTTATAGGACTAACAGATGGACTGGCGCATTATAACTCTAAATTATTAACCAATTTTGTAACCAAACCAAAGGCTTTTATCCGAAGCTTTTCATTTCCTGGGGATACTATTGTTCTGGGGAACAATCAAAATAAAATAAAAAACATTCGCATTCCTTATTCATCAAACCATGTACGTTTTACATTCTCCTCTCCTACTTACGAAAATCTGGAAAACGTACAATTCTCCTATCAGCTTGAGCCTTTTGATGATAAATGGAGTAATTGGTCTACCATTTCTATTAAAGAATACACCAACCTTCGGGAAGGAGAATATACGATGAAAGTTAAGGTTAGAAATAGTTACGGAATACAGTCTGAACCGTCTACGCTTTCGTTTACGGTCGCGCCGCCCTGGTACAGGCACTTTTTAGCCTTCATGCTCTATTTTTTGTTACTTATAATCCTAATTTACATCGTTTCCAATCGAATAAAAGTAAAAATTCGAAAAAATAAACTCTATGAAATCCTTCTACAAAGAAAGCTGTATCTCGAAAAAGAATCAAAAATAAAACAAGAACAATATGAGCTGGCAAAGGAAATTGAGAAACTAAAAAATGACAAACTACAAATCAAAATTCTGGCAAAAGACAAAGAACTCGTAAACAACTCTTTACAAGTAGTAAAGAAAAATAAAATCCTGAACGGAATCATACACAAACTCAAAGAAATTGATGTTGAAGCCCTTGACGAATCAACAAAATTTCAAGTGAGTAAATTAAACAAAAGCATTGTCAAAGAGGTCAACACTGACAAAAGCTGGAAAGACCTTGAAAAACACATTAAGAATGTACATTTTGAGTTCTTAAAACGCTTAAAAGAAAAATATCCGACGATATCCCCACGTGAACTGGATTTATCGACCTATTTACTTATGAATATGTCAACGAAAGAAATAGCCGAAATTATGAATATTTCGACAGGAGGAGTCGAACTGGCCCGCTATCGACTGAGAAAAAAGCTGGGACTGAATAAAAAAGAAAACCTGATTGGTTTTCTCATGAGCATTTAAAAGCAAAAAGAGGCTGTCCTTACTTTTCGGACAGCCTTGTTTTTATAAATAATTTTAGATTGAATTATAATCTAAAAGCAGTTTATTGGTCGGCAAAAATTATACGTCCTAATTCAACGCTGATTTGACGGATTCGCTATCGCGAAGACGCTGATAAAAACGGATTCTAAAAATTAAAAAACTTTTAAATGAGGAAAAAAAATCTGTTTTTATTCGCGTTTTTACGAAGTAAATCTGTTTTATCAGCGTCGAACTAAAGTAGAGACTTAAACCAATAACATAATAAGAGAAAGTTCATACTTTTCGGACAATCCCCTTTTGTTAGTTGATAAATTCTAAAGTTCGTTCCAAAGCCATTCCCCTGGAGCCTTTTATCAGAATTGTATTTTCTGCAAAATGTATCGTCTTTAAAAACTCCGAAAAAGTATCGAAGGTTTCAAAAAAATGAAGATTATCTCTGCTTACTTTCGTTTCGTAAAAAGATTTTCCTATCAGATAACAAGTGGATTTATCCTGATCTGATAAAGAATCCACAATTAATTGGTGCTCCTGCCTGCTTTCATCACCAAGCTCAAACATATCTCCTAAAATCATAACCTTATTCCCGTTTTCCAATTGCAGGAAATTGGCAATCGCCACTGCCATACTACTCGGATTTGCATTGTAGGCGTCCAGAATAATTTCGTTTGATCCTTTTTTCAAGAGCTGAGATCTATTATTCTCCGGAATATAATTCTCGATAGCGTGTTTTACAGCAGTATCTTCAACTTTAAAATAAGCCCCTATTGCTACAGCCGCATTAATGTTATTTGCATTGTAAAGCCCTATTAAATGTGATTCAACATTAAAGTTATCGTATTCGATCACAACAAAAGGATTAGCCTTAATATTCTTGATATTTAAGTTTGCCTGAGCATTGTTTACACCAAAAGTAAAAGACTTAATTCCCACCGATTTTTCAATCTGAATTGGATCTTCCAGATTAACAAAAGCAATTTTATCCTTTTTTGCTAAATACTGGTACATCTCACTTTTCCCAATAATCACCCCTTCAACACCGCCAAAACCTTCGAGGTGTGCCTTTCCAAAATTGGTGATATAACCAAAATCAGGCTGTGCAATATCACATAAGAATGCTATTTCTTTCTTATGATTAGCGCCCATTTCAACGATTCCAATTTCTGTATCTTTTGTAAAAGACAACAAAGTTAAGGGAACACCAATATGGTTATTTAAATTTCCAACGGTTGCTTTGGTTTTATATTTTTGCGACAAAACTACATTGATAAGTTCTTTGGTAGTTGTTTTCCCGTTACTTCCCGTCAAAGCAATAATTGGAAGTTTTAAATAAGCTCTGTGATACCTAGCTAATTCCTGCAACGTTTGTAAGCTGTTTTCAACCAGAATTGTTCTGTCGTCAATAGCATAAGCCGCATTATCAATAACAACAAATAAAGCACCTAATTCTATTGCTTGAGCAGCAAACGTATTAGCATCAAAATTTTCACCTTTAATGGCAAAAAACATAGAATCCTTCTCAATTTTTCTGGTATCAATTGAAACTGATTTACATTTTAAAAACAAGCTATGAATGTCCTGGATATTCATTTATAAAAATATTTACATATTAAAAATAAGCAATAAAAAAATTCCAAATTCCAAAAGCTGAGTAAATCAGTTGGAATTTGGAATTTTTTTATTGAATTTGCCAGAATTTAGTTTCTAGGCGATTTTCTTTTTTCAGATTTAGCTCCTACTCTGGACATCGCACATCTAAATCCGATATAATCAGTTGCCATATCCTGAGGGAAATATCTTCTTTGACCCGGATCCAACCAATAAGCTCTGTCTCTCCATGAACCTCCTTTGTAAACTCTTACATTATCATCGATTAATGTTGTACGTTTACTTGAGTTGTCATATTTTTTAACCATCTGACCTAAACTATCTGTAGTGATATTGTGCTTAGGAGAGTTGTACATTGTCTGATCTGCTTTAGATCCTGATTCAGAATCTCCAAAATCAAAATACTTAGAAGATTGTTTGTCACCATCTCTGTAATTGATGTTGTTACTAGTATCGAAGTTTGTTCTTAGATAAGTTTCATTTTCATCAACCGGAACCTGAGCAATTTCTCCAGGTAAATTTGTTGCAATTTTTTTACCGTTACTTAATGTTTTGTATTGAATATTATCTTTAGTGATAATTTCAATTTTACCATCTTTCCCGATTTTGTTTTTAGCATATTGATTTCCTCTAAAGTAGTTAAAATCATTTGCTTCGTTATCAATAATAGGTCTGTAAACATCGGCAACCCATTCGGCTACGTTTCCAGCCATATCGTACAATCCAAAATCATTAGGAGCGTAGCTTTTTACAGAATTTGTGATATCTGCTCCATCATCAGACCAACCTGCAATTCCACCGTAGTCACCGTTTCCTTGTTTAAAGTTAGCCAATTGATCTCCTTTGTTTTTACGTTTTGAAGAACGCGTATAATCTCCGGACCAAGGATATTTCTTTTGTCCTTTATAGATATTGTATTCTCTTTGTCCAACGTCAGCAGCTGCAGCATACTCCCACTCTGCTTCGGTAGGAAGTCTGTATTCTGGTAAGATAATACCTGAAGAACGTTGTGCGTACACATTTTTCTCTTCCGGAACTACTCCGTCTTTACCTGCTTTAGGTCTTCTTCCATTAGGATTTTTCTTTAATACAAGTTCTTCGTTACCGCCGTAAGTAGTACTTGGAGAAGCAACATAACCTTCTGTATTAAATAAACTTTCAGCGCTAACATCCTGAGTTTTTGCCCCTTTTTTAAGGTAACCGTTTTTTTCTAAAACTGCTTCGTTCACACGGTCAGTTCTCCATTTAGCAAATTCAACAGCCTGAATCCAGTTTACACCTACTACCGGGTAGTTTGCGTAAGATGGGTGTCTCAAGTAATTGTTTGTCATCGTTTCGTTATATCCTAAACGATTTCTCCACACAAGAGTATCAGGAGATGCTCCTTCATAAATGTTCTTGTAATTTTCTTCTGTTGGTGGGAAAACTTTCTTTAACCACTCCAGGTATTCTAAGTACATACCGTTGGTAACTTCAGTTTCATCCATATAGAATGACTGAACGTGTTGTTGAGTTGGTGTGTTATTCCAATCATGCATAACATCATCCTGTACTTTACCCATTGTAAATGTACCTCCTTCAACAAAAACTAAACCAGGACCAGCCTGTTGTTTTTTTCCTGCATTTCTGGCAGCAGTTCCATTCTGACTGTCTACGTCCCAACCAGTTGCCCTGGAAGCATGACTGGAACTCGATTTTTTGCTACAACTAGCCGTGCCTAACATCAATACCATTGACATCATTAATTGCAAGACTACAATTTTGTTTACTTTCATACTCATTCTGTAGGTGATAAATTTAGGTGCTGCAATATAATAATTAACATTTAATTAGCAACATCCGGTCTAATAATTTTATTTAGCTGTTTTTTACCAGAAAATAACCTATTGTTACGAACGCAAAAATATACTTTTTATTATTTACTATAACATGAAATACTATATTTTTACCTACTAAAATATTTTTAATTAAAAACCGTTTTATCCACTAATGAAACAAGCCCTGATTTTATACCTTTTTCTTATTCCCTTTATCTCATTTTCCCAGATAAATGGAGGCTTTACGTTAGATTGGCAAAACAAAAAAGAGATGAGCTTTGGCGACTCAAAATTAAAAATACCATACTTTTCAGGAAACGGTTTTCGGTATGATACTACTAAAAAAAGCATAATATTATTACTGAATCTGACTGAATCAGGTTACACAAACTACAATTCGATTCAAATTTCCAATATTATTTACGAGTCTGTTTCAATTACTGATCTTGGCGACCTTTCACTCGAAAATATCCCCGAAAAACCAAATGAAACCTTAAAAACGACCACTTCAAGAGACCAGAAACAGGTGTTCTTATCCTTGTCACCTATTATAAAAGAAGGAAACAGCTTCAAAAGGATACGCTCTTTTTCCTACAGCACAACCACAAATACAGCAGCAAAAAACAGCAACTCGTCTTCTTTTCAAAAAACAAATACGATCTACAATTCTGTATTATCTTCCGGGGACTGGTATCGCTTTTACATCGAAAAATCGGGCGTTTATAAAATCTCCAGATCCTTTTTACAAAGCCTGGGATTTGACCCGGGAAAAACAGACCCGAGAAGAATCAAAATCTATGGAAATGGGGGAAAAATGCTTCCTCTGGCCAACAATGTTTATTATCCGGAGGATCTGGCAGAAAATGCAATCCAGATTATCGGTGAAGCAGATGGCGTTTTCAACAACGAAGACTACATTCTTTTTTATGGTGAAGGAGTTGAAAACTGGAGCATAGAAAACCAGACCAACTTAAACCTCTATGACACCAAGTCCTACTATTACATCACCATTACTGGTGGTGACGGAAAACGAATCTCAGCGCTAAACCAACCAACAGTAAGCAGCACTTTAGAACTAAATACTTTTGACGATTACCAGTTTCATGAAATCGACAAAACAAACATCGCTCACTTAGGCCGCGAGTGGTATGGCGAATCTTTCGACATTACTCAAGAACAGGAGTTCAGCTTCAACTTTCCAAATATTGACACATCGACTCCTATTAAAATAGACGTCAAAGCGGCTTCGGCAGCATATACTCCTACTTCGTTTACCATTTCCGCCAACGGACAAAATATTGGCAATCTCAATTTTCAGCCATTAGCCCTCAATTCCGATATAAAATTTTACGCTCAGGAACTACCCGCTAATGCATCCTTTACCGGAGCCGAAAATGTAAAAATAAAACTCACCTATACGAACAATGGTGTTCCGGGATCAAAAGGATACCTTAATTTCATTAATCTAATTGCGAAAAGAAAACTCCTGGGCACCGGCAAACAATTTAAATTTCAATACGATTTAGCAGGTTCAACCCCGGGAATAGTCAATTACACTATAGGAAACGCCGCCAGTATTTCTCAAATTTGGGATATCACAGATCCAACCAATACCTTAAAAATAGAAAACTCCGGCCAAACCAACTTTAGCTTTAAAGCATCTTTAGGAGAAATCAGAAAGTACATAGCGATTGACCCCGCAGATTATTTCGCTCCTTTAAAAGAGAACCAATCTAAAATCGTCAATCAAAATTTAAAAGGAACACTTTTCAGGAATGCCCAAAACAGCTTTCAGGATGTCGACTACGTTATTATAACTCCCAAATTTCTAACTTCCCAAGCGGAAAAACTAGCCAATTTCCACCGACTGAACTCCAATTTAAATGTAAAAGTAATTACATTAGAAAATATCTATCAGGAATTCTCTTCAGGAAAACAAGATGTAGCAGCCATCCGAAATTGCATTCGATACCTTTATAATAATGCTTCATCTCCCGACAAAAAACTTAAATATGTAAACTTATTCGGAGACGCCTCATTTGACTATAAAGATCGAATTACAAACAACACCAACATTGTACCTATATATCAATCCGCAATTAGCAACTCTACAGGAGAAGCATCATTTGCATCTGATGATTTTTACGGACTAATGGATCCCAACGAAGGAGTTGTCGTTTTTCCCTTTGGAGGAATTGACATTGCAGTAGGCAGAATGTTAGTTTCAGACAACGCACAGGCTGGCGAAATGGTCAATAAAGTTTTAGAGTACCACGACCAAAAATCATTTGGAAACTGGCGCAACAACATTGTCATGATAAGCGACGACTCCGACGGGCCTTCAGATGCGAGTCTGCAATCCCGCCAAAACAGCCTTGCCGATGCAATCTCTACCCAAAAACCATTCTTTAATATCGACAAAATCCTTCTCGACTCTTACACTCAGGAAGCTTCTGCAGGAGGCGCAAGATATCCTAAAGCCAGAACCGATATGTTTAATGCTTTTGAAAAAGGCGCTTTAGTCTTCAACTATCTTGGACATGGTGGAGAAGACGGCCTCGCAGGCGAACGAATCTGGGAAAAATCAGATGGCCAAAACCTAAGCAATCAATACAAATATCCTTTATTTATTACCATAACCTGCGAGTTTTCAAGATTTGACGACCCTACAAGACCAACCGCAGGGGAATACACTTTTTGGAATCCGAAAGGTGGCGCCATTTCAATGCTAACCACCATTCGGGCCATCGGACAATACAATGCCGAAAACTTTAACGACAGTCTTAACAAAAACCTGCTTTCTTACGGATCAAGTCAATACACTACCATCGCAGAAGCACTAAGAATTTCTAAAAACGAAAACCCAAGCTCTGCCAGTAATGTTATTTTTTACATTGGGGACCCTGCTTTGATGCTGGCCATTCCAAAACCAAAAATCAATTTAACAAAAATCAATGATATTGCAATTTCTCAGGCAGTTCCCGATTTTAAATCATTATCAAAAATCAAGATCACAGGAGAAATAACCGACGAGAACAACAACCTTTTAAGCAATTACAATGGCGAATTAGCAACAGCTATTTTCGACAAATTAATCACGACCACAACCCTGAATAACGATGGATATAGCCCTGCAATGTCATTCAAAATATTAGGCGAAACCATTTTCAGAGGAAATGCATCAGTAACCAACGGTCAGTTTGAATTTAGCTTTGTCGTACCAAGAGACATTCGCGTTCCTGTTGATTACGGCCGAGTTAGCTTTTACTCAAAGAAGAACCAAACACTTGAAAACCAAACAGGTTACAACACCAATATAAAAATTGGAGGAATAAATGAAAATGCTCCACAGGACAATATAAGTCCAAAAGTGAAGTTATATATGAACGATGAAACTTTTGTATCGGGAGGAATTACAAACGAATCGCCATTTTTATTAGCGTTTCTTGAAGATGAAAACGGAATCAATACAGCAAGCGGAATCGGGCATGATATTATAGCAGTGCTGGATGGCGATGTAAGCAATCCTTTTGTTCTAAATGATTATTATCAGACAAAATTAGACGATTACACCAATGGAAATTTACGCTTTCCATTGCGAAATCTAACTGCCGGAATGCATACTATAACTTTTACGGCATGGGATGTTTACAACAATCCTGTAACAAGTGAAATACAGTTTATAGTCGTTGGAGATGAATCACTAACCTTAACTCACGTTCTTAATTACCCTAACCCTTTTTCAACTTATACCCAATTTTGGTTTTCACACAACAGACCTTACGAACCTTTAGACGTTCAGGTTCAGGTAATGACCATAACAGGAAAAGTAGTCTGGACAAAAAACCAGATAGTCACCACAGAAGGCTTCTTGTCAAGAGAAATAACCTGGGATGGAAAGGATGATTTTGGTGATCGAATCGGGAAAGGCGTATACATTTACAAACTCACCGTCAAATCAAATTTGACAAATAAAAAGGCAGAAAAATACGAAAAGCTTGTCATCTTATAATAATCTATATATTTGTATCACCAACTCCATTAATTACGTAAATGAAAAAAATATCACTTTTATTAATTTGTTTTTTAATTATTCCGTACGCAAAAGCCCAAAACATTGAGCGCCCCATCACTACCGGAGTACCTTTTTTACTAGTCGCAGCAGACGCAAGAGCCGCTGGTTTAGCCGATCAGGGTGTCGCTACATCAGCCGATGCCTATTCACAACAATGGAATCCTGCAAAATATGCTTTCTCTGTAGACAAGCAAGGATTTTCTATCAGCTACACTCCTTATTTAACAGACTTAGCCAATGACATTTCATTAGGTCAGGTAACCTACTACAACAAAATCAATGAGCGAAGCGCCTTTGCGGGAAGTTTCCGTTATTTCGGCTTTGGAGATATTGAGTTAAGAACAACTGGAGACCCAAATGAAGCTGCAAGAATCGTTTCTCCGAATGAATTTACTTTCGACGGATCTTACTCCCTGAAATTAAGTGAAAAATTCTCAATGGCAGTAGCGGCAAGATACATTCGTTCTAACCTGAAAATTGCTTCAGAAGATGTCGATGCGTCAGCCTCAGGTTCTTTTGCCGTAGACGTTGCCGGATTCTACCAATCGGAAGAAATTGCCTATTCTGATTTTAACGGAAGATGGAGAGGTGGTTTCAACCTGCAAAACCTTGGACAAAAGATAAGCTATGATAACGACGATATCAGCTCTAACTTTTTACCAGCCAATCTTAGATTAGGAGGAGGTTTCGACTTTATCTTAGACGACTACAACAAAGTAGGTCTTAGTGTCGAATTCACCAAACTTTTAGTTCCAACTCCACCGGGACCTGGAACTCCTGTAGACGCAAATGGCGATGGCGATTTTACAGATCCGGGAGATATCTCTCAGGAACAAGCTAATGCATCAAACTACAAAAACTATAAAGACATTGGCTGGGTATCCGGAATTTTTAAATCTTTTGGAGATGCACCAGGAGGTTTCAGCGAAGAACTAAAAGAAATCACTTATAGCGTAGGTGCAGAATACATGTATCAGGATGCCTTTGCAATACGTGCAGGATATTTTCACGAAAGCCCGGTAAAAGGAGCCAGACAATTCTTCTCTTTAGGAGCCGGATTCAAATATAATGTTGTAAAAGTTGACGTTTCGTATTTATTTTCAACATCAAAAGTTAAAAATCCGTTAGAAAACACACTTCGTTTTTCTTTAACCTTTAACTTTGGCGACAAATACGAAGTTTATTAAAACCAGAAAATAAAAAAATAATAACAATCCAAATTTCTATTAAGTTAGAGATTTGGATTTTTTTTCCCTTAAAAACAAATGAAAGAAATAAGCATTACATCATCCTTTAACATTTACAATAACCTTGAAGAGCTTCCCATCGACATTCAGGACTTAATGCGTCAGGCAATCGAAGTTCGTAAAAATGCTTACGCACCCTATTCACAATTTCGGGTTGGAGCCGCTTTACTTTTAGACAATGGAAAAATAGTGATCGGATCTAATCAGGAAAACGCAGCCTATCCTTCAGGATTATGCGCAGAGCGTGTTGCCATTTACCATGCCGGGAGTGTATATCCGGAAGCAAAAATTTTAAAAATAGCCATTACAGCTGCTTCAGACACCAACCAGACAACGGCACCCATTCCGCCATGTGGTTCTTGCCGACAATCTATTGCAGAATACGAGATCAAACAGGATACCCCTATCGAAATCTATTTTATGGGTGAAATTGGCGAAGTTTACAAATCGGCATCCCTAAAAAATTTACTCCCTTTTATGTTTGATAAAAAGTTCTTGTAAAAAAAAGCCAAAAAGTAGCCTTTAAATTTTACTTCTTAATAGGAATGTCTTATTTTTGCATCCCGACCTTTCGGGCGCAAATTTGTGGGAGGAAACTATTTTGCGTTATAGGCAACAATTGATAACACAAACAAACTTTAGCAAAAGAAAGAATTCAGATGAAAGAAGTTACAAAAGAAGTATATTTAAAGTGGTACGAAGACATGCTACTTTGGAGAAAGTTTGAAGACAAACTTGCAGCATTATACATTCAACAAAAAGTTAGAGGTTTTTTACACCTATATAATGGTCAGGAAGCTGTATTAGCGGGTGCATTGCACGCTATGGACCTGACTAAAGACAAAATGATTACTGCTTACAGAAACCACGTTCAACCAATTGGTATGGGAGTTGATCCCAGAAACGTAATGGCAGAGCTTTTAGGAAAAGCAACAGGAACTTCCAAAGGTATGGGAGGTTCTATGCACATTTTCTCTAAAGAACACCGTTTTTACGGAGGTCACGGAATTGTTGGTGGACAAATTCCTGTTGGAGCCGGTTTAGCTTTTGCAGATAAATATTTCAACACAGGTGGAGTTACTATGACTTACTTTGGTGATGGTGCTGCGAGACAAGGTTCCTTACACGAAGCTTTCAACATGGCTATGTTATGGAAATTACCTGTTGTATTTATCGTTGAAAACAACGGTTATGCTATGGGAACTTCTGTTGAAAGAACTGCAAACCACACCGACATCTGGAAACTTGGTTTAGGCTACGAAATGCCTTGCGGACCTGTTGACGGAATGAACCCGGTAAAAGTTGCAGAAGCAATGACAGAAGCTATTGACAGAGCACGTCGTGGCGACGGACCAACTTTCCTTGAAATGAAAACGTACCGCTACAGAGGACACTCAATGTCTGATGCACAATTGTACCGTTCTAAAGAAGAAGTAGAAGAATACAAAAAAATTGACCCTATTACTCAGGTTTTAGATGTAATTATGGATCAAAAATATGCTACGGAAGAAGAAATTGAAGTAATCGACCAAAGAGTAAAAGATTTAGTAGAAGAATGTGTGAAATTTGCTGAAGAATCTCCATATCCTGAATTACAACAATTGTATGATGTAGTATACGCACAAGAAGACTATCCATTTACACCTCATAAACTATAAATCAATGGCAACAATTATTACAATGCCTCGTTTGAGCGATACTATGACGGAAGGAACGGTAGCGACTTGGCTTAAAAAAGTAGGCGATAAAATTAGCGAAGGAGATATCTTAGCTGAGATTGAAACAGACAAAGCAACAATGGAATTTGAGTCTTTCAACGAAGGAACTCTTTTACATATCGGAATACCAGCGGGAGAAACTGCTCCTGTTGACTCTTTATTAGCCATCATTGGTAACGAAGGAGAAGACATTTCTGCTCTTTTAGCCGGTGGTGCTGCCCCTGCTACAGAAGCTCCAAAAGCAGAAGCTGCCCCTGCTGCAGAAACAAAAACAGAAACTGCTGCTCCTGCAAAAGCTGCAACTGAATTACCAAAAGGTGTTGTAGTGGTTACCATGCCACGTTTGAGCGACACCATGACCGAAGGAACTGTAGCTTCCTGGTTGAAAAAAGTAGGTGATACTATTGCTGAAGGAGACATCTTAGCCGAAATTGAAACAGACAAAGCGACTATGGAGTTTGAGTCTTTCAATGCCGGAACCTTATTACACATTGGAATTCAGGAAGGAAATACAGCCCCTGTTGACAGCTTATTAGCTATCATCGGACCTGCCGGAACTGATGTTTCGGGAATTTCTGCAAACTATACTGCCGGAGGTGCTGCAAGCACTCCTGCAACTGAAGAAGTAAAAGCTGCTCCTGCTGCTGAAAAAGCAACAGAAACTGTAGCCGAAACTTCAAACGGAGGAAGAATCTTAGCTTCACCATTAGCAAAGAAAATCGCTTCTGACAAAGGAATCCAATTGACTCAGGTTAAGGGTTCAGGAGAAAACGGACGTATTGTAAAAAGCGATATCGAAAACTTTACTCCAGCTGCTGCTCAGGCACCTGCTGCAACTGCAACAGCTGCTGCTAAACCGCAAGAAGCTGCTCCTGCTGCTTCACCAAAAGTATTTGTTCCTGCCGGAGAAGTTTTCACCGAAGAGATCAAAAACTCTCAAATGCGTAAAATTATCGCAAAACGTTTGGCAGAATCTTTATTTACAGCTCCTCACTACAACTTAGTGATCGAAGTAAGCATGGACGAAGCTATGGGCGCGAGAGCAACAATCAATACCGTTCCGGATACAAAAGTATCTTTTAACGATATGGTAATCAAAGCTTGTGCATTAGCCTTGAAAAAACATCCAAAAATCAACTCTCAGTGGAAAGAAGATGCTATCATCATCAACCACCACGTAAACATTGGTGTTGCTGTAGCAGTTGAAGACGGGTTAGTAGTTCCAGTATTGAAATTTACAGACGCCATGAGTTTATCTCAAATTGGCGCTTCAGTAAGAGATCTTGCCGGAAGAGCTAAAAACAAAAAACTAGGACCACAGGAAATGGAAGGAAGCACTTTTACAGTTTCTAACCTTGGAATGTTTGGCATCACTGAATTCAATTCGATCATCAACCAGCCAAACTCCGCTATCCTTTCTGTAGGTGCAATTGTTGAGAAACCGGTAGTAAAAAATGGTCAAATCGTAGTTGGAAACACCATGATGTTATCATTGGCTTGTGACCACAGAACGATTGACGGTGCAACCGGAGCTCAGTTTTTACAAACACTAAAACAATACATCGAAAGCCCAGTGACCATGTTAGCATAATTTTTATGCCATGTCCGTCTGAGCGAAGTCGAAGACCCCATAATAAAATCCCGTTTTGTTCATTCAAAACGGGATTTTTTGTTTAATTTTCATCCGCAAATCCAAAACACATAAAAATGAAGAAAATAATCCTTGTAGCTTTATTCTTAACGGCTCTTGCCTGCCAGAAAAAAGAACAAACCGAAAAAAATACAGCCGTCATTGACGAACACAGCTATTCTAAACCAGAATTGGCTGTTGTTAAACACCTCGATCTTGACATTAAAGTCGATTTCAATACCGAAACCATCTCAGGAAAAGCTTCCTGGCAAATTGACAACATCAGTAAAGGAAATGAAATTATCTTCGACGAAAACACCCTTAACATTACCAAAGTAACCTTAGGAGACGAAGAGAAAGAAACCAAATTCGAGCTTGGTGCGGACACAGAATTTCACGGAAAACCGCTTCGCATTACTATTGAACCAAACACAACCAAAGTAAACATCTACTACAACACCACCAAAGATGCTGTAGCATTACAATGGCTGAAACCAGAACAAACTGCAGACAAAAAGAAACCATTCTTATTCTCTCAGGGCGAAAGCGTTTGGTCAAGAACCTGGATTCCGTGTCAGGATTCACCGGGAATTCGCTTTACTTACAATGCAAAAGTTACCGTTCCTAAAGATTTATTAGCCGTTATGAGCGCTGTGAATCCACAAAAGAAAAACGATACCGGAGTTTATACTTTTAAGCAGGATAAAGCAATCCCGTCCTACTTAATGGCAATTGCGGTTGGAGATATTGAATTCCAGGCAATCGATAACAGAACCGGAGTTTACGCAGAACCTTCCATGCTGAAAAAATCGGCTTGGGAATTTGCTGAACTTGGAAAAATGGTTGTTGCTGCCGAAAAACTATACGGCCCATACCGTTGGGGACGTTATGATGTATTGGTTTTACCTCCAAGCTTTCCTTATGGCGGAATGGAAAACCCTAACCTAACTTTCTTAACTCCGGGTGTAATTGCAGGAGATCGTTCTCTAACAAGTCTTTTAGCACATGAATTAGGACACAGCTGGAGCGGAAACTTAGTAACCAATGCAACTTGGGATGACATCTGGTTAAACGAAGGATTCACCACTTATGTAGAGCACAGAATTGGAGAAGCCATCTTCGGAAAGAAAGAATTTGAAATGCAAAACGTTATCACCAACAAAGAATTAGTGGATAATGTAGCAGAATATGGAGCAGACAGTCCGGATACCCGATTAAAAGTAAGTCTTACAGGAAGAAATCCTGACGATGGTATCAGCATGATTCCTTACGTAAAAGGCTATGCCTTTTTAAGAGTTATTGAAAATGCAGTTGGCCGTGAGAAATTTGATCCGTTTATTAAGAACTATTTCGATTCGCATGCGTTCCAATCAATCACAACAGAAGATTTTGTAAAATACATTAATAAAAACCTTATTAAAGGCGATAAAGCTTTAGCTGACAAAATCAAATTGGAAGACTGGATTTACAAACCGGGAATCCCATCAAACATCCTTCCAGTTAGTTCTCCTGATTTTGATGCTATTGATAAAATCCAAAAAAGCTGGAGAGAGACAGGCGTAGCAGGTCTAAGCAAAAAAATCACCACAACTGCCGAAAAACAGCATTTTATAGATCATCTACCGGCTGACATTACAGCAAAAGAAATGGAAGCGATTGACAAAGAGTTCAACTTTACAAAAGGCGGTAATTTCATCATCAAACGTCAATGGTTTGTTCAGGCCATTGAACACCAATACAAAGCAGCCAATCCTGCAATTGAGCAATTCCTAATCGGAATAAGCCGAACAGGATCGGTAATGATGCTTTACAAAGAAATGGTTAAAACTCCGGAAGGAAAAGTTTGGGCAAAACAGATTTTCGAAAAAGCAAAATCAGGTTATCATGCTACTACTATTCAAGCTGTTGAAGGGATTTTGAAATAGACTTTTTTTAGTCGCAGTTTTCAGTCGCAGTAGGCAGTTGCAGTAAACAGTCTCAGTTTTCAGTCACAGTACACGGTGCTGCTTGAAAACTGAGACTGAGACTGAAAACCGCGACTGAAAACTGAGACTGAGACTGACCAAAAACTAAAAAACCGGATTACACTTGTAATCCGGTTTTTTAGTTTTTATTTTTAGCTTCGATCCATTTTGACATGTACATCGTGCTTCTATACGCGTGATGCTGCAATAAATTACCCATAAAATTATGCAGACGATGGCTTTTAGAATCCATCAACAATGAGTTGACTACAGCTACTAATCCAGCTGAAAATTTATCCTTCAAATAACATTCGTTAATAATAGCGACACCTTTTTTCTGAGCTTCTTTCCAAAGACTTTCATCCTGATAAAGTGCAATTGCATTTTTAACAAACTCAGATACATCATCGGCTATAAATCCATTCCATGGTAAGTCGCCATACATAGCTTCAGCACCAATTGTTGTAGTTACACTAGGCGTTCCGCATTGCATTGCCTCAAGCAATTTACCTTTTAAACCGGCTCCAAACCGAATAGGCGCCAGAACAACCCTCGCATTTTTCACAACTTCATTAGCATCCTCTGCCCTCCCCATTATATAAAACCCATTTTTGGGATGATCCAGCTGTACTACTTTTTGCGACGGATAGGCACCATAAACCTCTAAAACAGCTGCCGGAAAATCCTTTTTTATCAAAGGCCAGATGGTCTCTTTTAAATACTGAACGGTGTTCCAATTGGGCTCATGAAAGAAATTCCCAATAAAAACAAACTTTTTCCTTTCTTCAAAGGAAGGCAATCTCAAAAGAACATCATCCGACATTCCCTCCACTAAAAAAGGGAGATACAAAAGCAGTTCTTCATTGATCCTGAACATCTCTTTTAAAATACTCATCTCAAATTCTGAAATAATCAAAGACAAATCACATCTTAAAATGCTGGCAATTTCTCGTTTTGCTACTTCTTCAGAAAAAAGATCTGCCACTTCAAACTTTCGATTTTCTTTAAAAGCCTTTTGTCTGGCAGCCCGTAAACAATGCAAATCTTCGGTATCGAGAATCCGAATCGCTTCAGGACAGTTTTCCGATACACGCCATCCAAATTGTTCTTCGATCATAAAACGATCAAAAACGACAACTTGCGGGTTTAGTTCCTTTACAAAATCATCAAAACTGGCCGAATTGAGTTCAATGCTTTTTTTTGCTACTCCAAACTCAGACAAATCCACCATAAAATCACTGTCTAATGCCGCACTGACAAATGTGATGTCAAATTTATTCTGTTTAAAAATAGAAATTAACTGCATCATTCTTCCTCCGGCAGCAGACGAATTTGGTTCGGGCCAGACAGAACCGATAATTAAAAGTTTTTTCACTTGATTCATTTACATTCCATTCAAGCTACAAAATAATGCTTTTTTGAGCGTATTCACATGGAATTTCCTGTTTTTTGGTCATAAAAATGAGTAATTTTGCACAATACAAATTTCGGAATCAATTATGTTAGGATTAAAATTAGCCACAGACCCGCGCTGGGTAAATATAGTAGAATCAAATATCGAAGAGATTTTGACGGATCATGCGTGGTGCGAGCAAAAAGCAGCTTCAAATGCCATCAGCTTAGTGACTTACAATTCTGAACTGGAAGAATTGGTTACCGAAATGCTTGTAATCGCCAGAGAAGAGCTCGAGCACTTACAAATGGTGCACGATATTATCAAAAAAAGAGGCTTGACCTTAGGGCGTGAACGAAAAGATCACTATGTAAATGAGCTTTTTAAATTTATGAAAAAAGACGGAAGCCGCAGAGACGCTCTTTGCGACCGCCTATTGTTTTCGGCTATGATTGAAGCCAGAAGCTGTGAGCGCTTTAAAGTACTTTCTGAAAACATAAAAGACGAAGAACTGGCTAAATTCTATCGTGATTTAATGATTTCTGAAGCCGGACATTATACTACATTTTTAGGTTTTGCACGAAAATATACCGACAATATCGATATTGATAAACGCTGGAAAGAATGGATTGAATTCGAAGGCTCAATTATTACCAACTACGGAAAAAGTGAAACCGTACACGGATAATATTCTTTTAAACTCGATTTTCATTTTTTACCTATAAATACCACAACTTGTTATGTCTACAAATAAAATAAAGACCATTTTACTAAAAACGGCCAAATACCTTGGGATTACCTTTGTTGTCATTATAGGACTACTATTCCTTACTCCCATTATTTTTGAAGATCAAATCAAGGAACAAATTAAAAAAACCGCTAACGAAAAACTGAGCGCAGAATTGAATTACTCTGATGTTTCGGTTTCGTTTTTTCAACATTTCCCTTCGCTTACTTTAACCTTAAGCAATTTACACCTTAACGGATCGGCACCTTATACAAAAGAAAAATTCATCACTGCAAAAGAAGTTTCGTTTGGTATCAATGTAGCCAGTCTGGTTTTCAGCAAAGAGGTAAAAATCGATCAGATTTATTTATCAGATTCCTTTATCAATGTAAAAGTAAACGAAGAAGGAGAAGCCAATTACAATATTTACAAGTCAAATTCTCAGACCGAAACTCCTAAAGACAGTACCGAAACCGCTTTAAAACTGGAACGAATTGAAATTTTAAACAGTAAAATTGTTTACGATGACAAATCAACCAAAATCCATTTTGATGCGTTCGGATTTGATTATTTAGGGAAAGGCGATCTAAACAAAGCTGTTTTTGATTTGTATTCGAAAGCGAAAATTGAAAAATTGAATATTGTTTATGAAAATGAACCTTATTTAATGAATAAAAAAGTGAACGCTGATTTGATTACAAAAGTCAATGTCAACTCCCTGTCCTTTTATTTCCAACAGAATAACCTTAAAATAAATGATCTTGTGGTCGACTTTATAGGGAAATTCGACTTCCTGAAAGACGGTTATAATATGGATTTTGTGATCAAATCAGACAACAGTGATTTACACGATGTTTTTACCGCCTTCCCTCCAAAATACATTACCTGGCTGTCGAAAACAGAATTAAAAGGAAATACCAACCTGCTTTTAACTTTAAAAGGAGACTATATTGCCGCACAGAACATTGCACCGGATCTTAATCTGGATGTGAAAATAGACAGCGGATTTGTCAATTATAACAAAAGTGCTTTTCCGGTTTCCAATTTAAATTTAGAGATCAAAACAAAAGTTCCGTCTTTAAATCCGGATCTGCTAATTGTCGATGCCAAGAATCTTTCGTTGAACATGAACAAAGATTATCTAAAATCAAAATTTTACGTAAAAGGCATAAAAACCCCGGATATTAACGCCGATTTTAAGGCCAAAATTGATCTTGGAAAATTAATGCAGGCGCTTGGAATTCCGAACATTGTACTAAAAGGAAACCTAGTAGGAGACGTAAAAGCTAACGGAAAATTTGACTTAAAAAACAAACTTCTTCCCGTTACCAATGGTACTATTGACTTGGTAAACGGTTACCTAAAAACACCTTATTACCCAAATCCGATCACAGACATCACCATCAAATCTAAGATTGAGAACCCTAAAGGGACTTTTGGTGATTTAAAAATAAACCTAAAACCTGCTCAGTTTACTTTTGAAGGAAAACCTGTTTTCGTAGAAGCCGATTTGAGTAATTTTAATGATTTGGCTTACAACATCAAAGCCAAAGGAGAACTGGACGTAAACAAAATCTACAAAGTTTTCTCTCAGCAAGGACTTGATCTGGACGGTTTCGTAAAAGCCGATTTGGTTTTAAAAGGGAAACAAAGCGATGCCGAGAAAGGAAATTACCGCAAGCTGTACAACAAAGGAACACTTGAACTTAGAAACATCGGAATAACTTCTGAATATCTTCCGAAGAAATTCATCATCAAAGAAGGTATTTTCAAAATCAATCAGGATAAAATGTCCTTCAATAACTTTTTGGCAGCCTACGGTCAATCTGATTTCAGGTTAAATGGTTACCTGCAGAACGTTTTCAACTATGCTACTACCAATACCGGTGTTTTAAAAGGCTCTTTTAAATCGACTTCACGATATATCAATGTGGACGAATTTATGTCGAGTACTTCAACAAATACTGCTGCTACAGCAACCACAACGGAAACCAAACCTCAGACTCAGCCAGCTCAAACCGGTGTAATTATAATTCCTGCCAATTTGAATCTGCAGTTTACAGCCAACGCTCAAAAAGTAAATTTTGACAAATTGAATCTTCTAAATGCTGTTGGAAATCTAAGCATGAACAAAGGTAAACTGAACATGCAGAATACCGGTTTCAATCTAATTGGGTGTGATGTAAGCATGAATGCCAATTATCAGGCAATAACTCCTAAAAAAGCCAATTTCGACTATGCGATTAAAGCCTCTGACTTTGACATCAAAAAGGCCTACAACGAAATCGAAGTTTTTAGAAAAATGGCAAGCGCTGCCGAAAAAGCACAAGGAATTGTTTCTTTAGACTACCAATTAAAAGGCCGCTTAAACAGCAATATGTCTCCGGTTTATCCATCGCTTGCAGGTGGAGGAACACTTTCGATAAAAGATGTAAAAGTTCGCGGATTGAAAATGTTTAGCGCGGTAAGCAAACAAACCAATACAGAGTCAATTAAAAATCCGGATCTTTCGAAGGTAGATATTAAAACCACCATCAAAAACAACATCATGACGGTAGAACGTTTTAAGTTTAAGTTTGCGGGCTTCCGACCAAGAATCGAAGGTACCACCAGTCTGGACGGAAAACTAAACCTGAAAATGCGTCTGGGCCTTCCACCGTTAGGAATTTTTGGAATCCCATTAACCATTACCGGAACTCAGGATAATCCAAAAATAAAAGTGGGAAGAAAATCTCAAAATTTAGAAGAAACAAAAGATACTGAAGAATAAAATCAGAAAACCTGTTCATTATGAGCAGGTTTTTTTGTTTTAAATCAAATTATATTTATAGTTTTGAATAGCAATGCAACGCACTCATGAAACAATCTAAAAAAGGAGAGTTTTACGGCCAGACCAACAAAACGATTTCTCTTGAAGGAATAACGTTGACTGATACCGTATACACACACCCTACAGTAGACTGGCATTATCATGAGCATGCCTACTTCACTTTTATCCTGCAGGGAAATGTAATTGAAGGAAACAAAAAAGAGATCTACAATTGCGCTCCCGGAAGTCTCTTGTTTCATAACTGGCAAGAACCACACTACAACATTAAACCGGAAGGCTTTACCAGAGGTTTTCATCTTGAAATTGAAAAAAAATGGTTTGACGACCTCACCTTAAACAGCAACAACCTGCAGGGAAGCACTACTGTCTTAAACCCTGACATCAAACTTTTGATGTATAAAATTTTCAGAGCGACCAAAATTGACGATTTTCATTTTGACCTTTCGACACAAACCCTGTTAATTGAAATCTTATCCAAACTAAATGGCGACTTTGAAGCCATAAAACATAAAAATCCTAAATGGGTTACAATGATTGATGAAATCCTTCACGATCAGCTTACCGAAACCATTACACTTGATTATTTGTCTAAAATGCTAGGCATCCACCCTATTCACCTGTCAAGAGATTTTTCAAAGTATTTTCATTGCAACCTGGGAGAGTACATGCGAAAATTAAAAGTAGAAAAAGCACTCTCACTCATTGCCCTTCAAAGCAAATCCTTAACCGAAATCGCATACGAATGCGGCTTCTCTGACCAAAGTCACCTGACCCGATCCTTTAGAGAAATAAACGGCCTGAATCCTTCCGAACACAAAAAAATACTGTTCCAAAAATAAGTCAGATGTTAATCCTGTACAATTTTTAGAATTTATTGCAGACTAACTTTGCCTTTCAATCTTACAATCAATCAAATGACAAAACACTTTCTCTTACTTGCCTTACTATTTTGCAATGGCATAATTTCGGCACAAAACAATGATCTGTTCAAACCCGATGAGATTACAACCGAACTGCACAAAAACAATATTGGCAAAGTTACTTTTATGAAGGGCAACATTCCTCTGGAGCAGTATAAAGACTCTGATATTCTGAAAACTTTTGTGCTAACCTACAAATCCGATTTGAATATTAGGGTTTTCATGAACAACTCTGTCATCAATTACCTGCACCAATTGAATCCTGAGTTATCCACAGATCAACTTTTAACAACCGGAAACCTTCAGTTTGCCTTTTACATCGACAATAAACTCCTCTACACCGAAAACCTTAACTACGGATGCAGTTTTGGATCAGCAGGCAGCAAAAACACCTCAACAACCTTTAGAGTCCCTTTAACCAGTACAAAAAAAGAAGATTGGTGGTCCATTTATTTGTGGGAAAGATTCAAACTTAATGGAGGAGAAAAAGCTCTAACCAACGGCAAGCACAAACTAAAAATAGAAATCCGTCCTTACCTTAAATCCGATAAAAACAATGAAATCAAAACGGGAGATTTAATCGCAAAAGGAGAAGTTCAGCTTATCCTAAAAGCTCCTAAACTAACCGCCAAACAAATCGAAGTTCAGCCTATCCAGCCTAACAGTGGCTGGGAAGTTTCGAATTTTGCTTTTGACAAGAAGAAAATTGAAAAACTCAATGCCGCTATTGCCAGCTACAATTTAAAGGAAATTACAAGTATCGTTGTCGTCTACAATAAAAAACTACTGCTTGAAGAATATTTTAATGATGCTAACCGAAACACATTACACGACACCCGATCGGCAGGAAAATCTTTTGCGTCAACCTTAACCGGAATTGCCATAAACGACGGCTATCTTAAAAATGAAAATCAGACTTTAGACCAATTTTACGATTTAAAGAGTTTTGCAAATTACGACCCTAAAAAAGACAACGTAAAAATAAAAGACTTACTCACCATGAGTTCCGCTTTTGAAGGATCCGATCAAAATAGCGATTCTCCTGGGAATGAAGAAAACATGTATCCGACAGACGATTGGGTGAAATTCACTTTAGACTTACCTATGGACAAATCCAAAACCAATGGCGGTCAATGGGATTATTTTACAGCCGGAGTTGTTTTATTAGGCGACATCATCCATAAATCCGTTCCCGGAGGATTAGAAAAATATGCCGATGAAAAGCTTTTTAAGCCTTTAAACATCACCCACTATCAATGGCAATATACTCCTCAAAAAGTAGCAAATACTGCAGGAAGCCTTCAGATGACTTCTCTGGATTATGCAAAATATGCACAGTTGTATCAAAATAATGGCCTCTGGAAGGACAAACAAATCTTAACTGCCGATTGGGTTCAAAAAACCCTTACGCACCAAATTCAGATTCCGGAAAGACAAAATGAATTCTATGGTTACTTATTTTGGAACAAAACTTTCACTTTTCAAAATACTCCTTACGAAACCTATTATTGCGCCGGTAATGGAGGGAATGAGTTTATGATTTTCAAAAATCTTCCGCTTGTAGTAATCATTACTTCAAAAGCATACAACAAGCCTTACGGACACGCACAAGCTGACACCATTGTACAAGATTATATTTTACCAGCAATACTAGCAAACAAACAAAAGTAGTTGCTCTAAAAAACAGATCCAAGTCCGGGCTTCGACTTCGCTCAGCCGGACATCGTGATTTCAATTATAAATCTTAGACTTAAATCTAAAACTCAAAACCTGAAACTTCAAACTTGAAACTTTGAACTTGAAACTTTGAACTTGAAACCTGAAACTTGAAACTTGAAACCTGAAACCTGAAACTTAACCTTTCATCATCCCACAAAAAAACCCGTTCACCAAAGATGAACGGGTTTTTGTAATAAGTAATCTAATGATTATGCTTCGAATGGAAGGATAGATACATAAGATTTGTTATCTTTTTTCTTTTGGAACTTAACAACTCCTGCTACTCTTGCGTGTAGTGTGTGATCTTTACTGATGTAAACATTTTCACCTGGATTGTGTTTTGAACCTCTTTGTCTAACGATGATGTTCCCAGCAATAGCAGCTTGACCACCAAAAATCTTAACGCCTAGACGTTTTGATTCTGATTCTCTACCATTCTTCGAACTACCGACACCTTTCTTGTGAGCCATGACGTATGAGTTTAAATATTGTTATTATTCTTTAGTAGCTTCTTTTTTTGCTTTTGGAGCTGCTTTTTTTGCTTTTGGAGCTTCTGCTTCAGCAGATACTTCTTCAGCTACAACCGCTTTTTTAGCTGCTGCTTTTTTAGTTCCACCAGCTGCAGTAATACCTTCAATTACAATTTGAGTAAGATATTGTCTGTGACCATTTCTCTTTTTGTATCCTTTTCTTCTTTTCTTTTTGAAAACGATAACTTTGTCTCCTTTTAAGTGTTGTAACACTTTAGCTTCTACTGAAGCACCTTCTATAGCTGGGGCGCCTAAAGTTACATTTCCGTTATCGTCTAATAAAAGAACTTTGTCAAAAGAAACTTTTGAACCTTCTTCGTTAGCCAAACGGTGAACATAAACCTTTAAGTCTTTGCTTACTTTAAATTGTTGCCCTGCTATCTCTACGATTGCATACATACCAAATTGATTTATTGATTTTTAAGGTTGCAAATATACAACTAATAATTTACTGTGCAATCCCTTATTCTAAAAATATTTATTTCAGCTTTATAACTGTTTTTCAAGACGTTTCTTCATTCCAAAAAAGCTATTTAGAAGTAAAATACTGTTAAAATTCAATCATTTCATCCCTATTTCCCTAAATGCTAATTAAAAAAAACTATTTTTGGTGTAACGATAATCAACTCTTGACTACCTATTTATTAGGTAAATATAAATTTATTAATCTTTATGAAAAATTCAATCATTATGTTAAGTGCGGCACTAATGCTCGGCGGAGTGGCTCATGCTCAAAAGGTAGCTTTTGAAGAATACAATTTAGATAACGGAATGCACGTCATTTTGCATAATGATCCCTCAGCTCCGGTTGTGATCACCTCGGTCATGTACCATGTAGGATCAAAAGACGAACGTCCGGACCGAACAGGTTTTGCACATTTCTTTGAACATTTGTTGTTTGAAGGAACTAAAAACATCAAACGTGGCGAATGGATGAAGATTGTTACCGCTAATGGAGGTGTAAACAACGCCAACACTACTGACGATAGAACCTATTACTACGAAGTTTTCCCTTCAAACAGCCTAGAACTTGGTTTATGGATGGAATCAGAAAGATTAATGCATCCGGTGATCAATAAAATTGGTGTCGATACACAAAATGAAGTGGTTAAGGAAGAAAAAAGAATGCGTTACGACAATCAGCCTTACGGAAATATCCTGCCGGTTGTAAAAGAAAACATGTTCAAAAAACACCCGTACCGTTGGACTACTATCGGTTCTATGAAAGATTTGGATGCTGCAACTCTTGAAGAATTTCAGGCATTTAATAAAAAATTCTACACGCCAAACAATGCTGTTTTAGTCGTAGCAGGTGATTTTGACAAAGCCAAAACAAAAGAATGGATTCAGAAATATTTTGCACCAATTCCGAGAGGCGAAGAAGTAAAAAAACAAACTTATGTAGAAGAGCCAATCAATCAGACAATAAAAGCGACTTACGAAGACCCGAACATTCAGATTCCAATGGTAGTCGCTTCATACAGAACTCCATCTATGAAAACCAGAGACGCCAGAGTTTTAGACTTGATTTCTTCTTATTTAAGTGATGGAAAAAGCTCTAAATTGTACAAAAAAATAGTTGACGACAAAAAAATGGCCCTTCAGATTGGAGCGGTAGGATTTAATCAGGAAGATTACGGAATGTACATTTTGTACGGTTTACCAATGGCTCCTAACACAACAGCCGACATTTTGAAAGAAATGGATGAAGAGATCGTAAAAATTCAAACAGATTTGATTTCTGAGAAGGATTATCAAAAATTACAAAACAAATTCGATAATAATTTTGTGAATGCCAATGCAAGCGTTGAAGGAATTGCAGAAAATCTTGCTTCTTTCTACCTGCTTTACGGAGATGTAAACTTGATTAATACGGAGATCGATCTTTATCATTCTATCACCAGAGAAGAAATCAGAGAAGTAGCCAAGAAGTACCTAAACCCTAACCAGCGTTTAATTTTAGACTATATCCCTTCAACTAAAGCTCAAAACTAAGTCATCGAATCATGAAAAAAATACATACATTTTTAATCCTTTTATTCCTAACTGGAATTATGCAAGCACAAGACCGTCCACAACCAAAACCAGGCAATTCTCCTGTAGTCAACATCAAAAAGCCGCAAACTTTTGTTTTGGCAAACGGGATGAAAGTTTTAGTGGTTGAAAATCATAAATTACCAAGAGTAAGCTTAACTCTTACCCTTGACAACGCTCCTTTTGCAGAAGGAAACAAAAAAGGAGTCGACGAATTAACAAGCGCCTTAATTGGTAACGGAACTAAAAAAATAACGAAAGAAGCTTTTAACGAAGAGATCGACTTTTACGGAGCAAATATTAATTTTTCTTCTTCAGGAGCTTCTGCAAGTTCGCTTTCTAAATACTCAGGACGTGTTTTAGAACTTTTAGCCGAAGGAGCTTTACAGCCGAATTTTACTCAGGCAGAATTTGATAAAGAAAAAGCAAAATTAATCGAAGGACTTAAAGCCGACGAAAAAAGTGTTCCCGCAATTGCAAACAGAGTTGTTGATGTTCTCGCTTTTGGAAAAAACCACCCTTCAGGAGAATATCTTTCAGAAGAAACGGTAAAAAATGTCACTCTTGCTGATGTTCAGTCCAATTATGCAACTAATTTTGTTCCTGAAAATGCCTATTTGGTCATTATTGGTGATGTTAAATTTAAAGAAACCAAAGCAGCCGTAGAAAAACTTTTTAGCGGATGGAAAAAACAAGCCGCTCCAAAAAATACTTACCCTGCTCCGGAGAATGCCTCTAAACTTCAAATTGATTTTGTTGACGTTCCGAATGCGGTTCAATCTGAAATTTCATTGGTAAATATCGTGAATTTAAAAATGAGCGATCCTGATTTTTTCCCTGCTGTAATCGCGAACCAAATTTTAGGAGGTGACTTCAACAGTTATCTAAACATGAATTTACGTGAAAAACATGCCTGGACATACGGTGCTCGCTCCAACATTGGAAGCGGAAAATATGTAACCAAATTTAGAGCTTCTTCAGCCGTTAGAAACACTGTAACCGACAGTGCAGTAGTGCAATTTATTAAAGAAATCAAAAGAATCAGAACTGAGAAAGTTTCTGAAGACATTTTGAAAAATGTAAAAGCCGGATATATTGGACGTTTTGTAATGCAGGTTGAAAAACCACAAACCGTTGCTCAATATGCTTTAAACATTGAAACAGAAAAACTTCCTGCTGATTTCTACGAAAAATACATTCAAACCATAAACAATGTAAGCGCTGACGATATTTACCGCGTTGCCAACAAATACTTTTTACTGGACAATATGCGAATTGTTATTGCCGGAAAAGGTTCTGACGTGATTACAGGTTTAGAAAAACTTCAAATTCCGATTTTCTATTTCGATAAATACGGAAATCCTGTTGAAAAACCAGTAACCAAAAAAGAAGTTCCAGCTGGAATTACCGCTAAAACAGTTTTCGAAAACTACCTTAAAGCAATTGGTGGAGAAAAAGCAGTTACGGCCGTTAAAACACTTTCGATGACTGGATCTACAACTGTTCCACAAGCTCCTGCCCCATTAACATTTACTTCTAAATTAGATTCAAAAGGAAAGATGATGGTTTCTCTTGCCATGGGAACGATGAATTTAATGAAACAAGTGGTGAATGACAAAGGTGCTTATATCGAACAACAAGGACAACGCAAAAACCTTGAAGGAACCGATCTTGCCGAAATGAAAGCTAGTGCTGCTCCTTTTGAAGAACTTCAACTTGCAAAAAGAGCCGACTTAAAAGTAGACCGTATCGAGCCTATTAACGGCAAAGATGCTTATGCAATAAAAGAAGGCAAAACAACTTATTTCTACGATGTTAATTCAGGTCTTAAACTGGCCGAATCAAAAGATCGTGAGCAAGGTGGAAAAGCAACGACACAAATCACAAACTTCAACGACTATAAAGATGTAAAAGGGGTAAAAGTTCCTTTTAACATTGTTCAGAATGTAGGTTTTGAATTAGACATCAAAATGTCTGATATCAAAATCAACGAAGGAGTTTCTGAAGCAGATTTTTTATAAGGTACTAAGGATCTAAGGTACTAAGACACTGAGGTACTAAGATTTTTTTGAGGCTTAGTCAAAGTTTAAAACTTTGACTAAGCCTTTTCTTTTTTATCAGGCTGAGCGACAATCGTTTTCTTTAGATTCTCGTTACGGAGTTACTTACGAAGATTTCTCCTCCGTCGAAATGACAACTTTGGGACAAGCCTTTGTCAGACCAAACGAAGTCAAAGCTTTGTCCGGCTGAGCGAACTCGAAGCCCCCCGTTCCAATTGGTGCGCCCTTCGAATCCGCTCTCTTCGACTCCGCTCAGGGCGACAAAACAAAATAAAAGCTGTCAGTTACGACAGCCTTTCTCATTTTAATCATTCAACCTCTAAATAAGGGCTTAAAATTTCTGCTAATTCATTCAGCCAGTAAAATCCGTTTTCAAGGCTTGTTTTGTCTGTCTCAAACGTTTCGCATTCTCTCATCATACTTAAAGCAAGCAGATAATTTACTTTTCGAATTGTCTTTGCCATAAATTCAGGATCTACTGATTTGCTGAAAAAATCAATCAATTTCAATTCTGTCTCTTTCGAAAGGGTGTTTGTACTCATAATCTTAACTTTTAGGAAAATATAAAACCCGCATAGCTAAGGTGTCCTACGCTGTTAAGAAAGCGTTACGGTCGTTTCCAATTCCGCCACCATACTACACGGGCAAATTTTTTTTCTAAATTCATAATCTTAACTATTAGGACCGTAAAGATACCTAAAAGTTTTAAATAAGTAAGAATTTTCAATCAATAATTTAAATACAAACCCGTATGATTTAACTGTCCTACGCCACAAAAAGCATTGCAGTTGTTTCCAATACCACCAGCATACCATACCGGGTATAAGTTTTTTTTCGATGTTCCTTCAGCTTCAAAATGACAAACTTAACAAAAATATTCAGATGAAAATAACTGTCCTAGCCTCGATAGAAGTGGAAATCCTTTTGTGGCGGGGTTCGCCACAAAAGATTGGAACGAATAGCGGGATTAGCTCCTGAAAGAAAATTTGATCAAGACCAAAATAGCACTTCACACCTGAAATCTACTTTTTAGCCGATAAATACACCCCAATCAGGATTATAAAAGCGCCAAAAAACTGAATCGGTGTAAGCATTTCATTATCCAACAGTCCCCAGAAAAATGCCACGATTGGAATTAAATATGTTACTGAAGTTGCAAATACAGGCGATGACATTTGTATTAATTTAAAAAATAAAACATTGGCGATTCCGGTTCCCAGAACCCCTAAAATCATCACAAACAAAATAGAATGCTGCGTCGTTTCAAGACTTATTCTTTGAGGAAAATCGGTTGTACTTAAAATAAGCAAAGCCGGAACAAGCAACACCGCAAAATTTCCTGTCGTGATACTCAGCGAATTTAAATCGGATAGGTATTTCTTAATCAAATTGACATTTATCGCATAACTAAGCGTTGCAATAACGACCAGAATAACATAATAATAATTTTGCCCAGGATGTGAAGATGCCCCACTTAAAACCAACAACAAACACCCAACCAAACCAACAAAAACGCCGAGAACCTGCCTTTTTTGAAATTGGATTCCAAAAATAAGTACACCGAAAACCAATGTATTTAAAGGCGTAAGCGAATTCATAATGGCCACGATCGAACTGTCGACTTCCGTTTCGGCAATTGCAAAAAGAAATGCTGGTATAAAGGTCCCAAAGAAAGAAGTTATGGCAACAAATTTCCATTGACGACGCGAAATTTTCTTCAAACTCTTAAAGCCAACAATCAGCAAAAACAAGGCTGCAAATATAATTCGGAACGAACCCACCTGAATCGCTGTCAATCCCACCAAACCTCTTTTGATGAGAATAAAAGAACTTCCCCAGATTAGCGAGAGTACCAATAAATAGGCCCACTTTAATTGTTTTGCGTCCATAAATCGTATTTTACTGCAAATTTGTAATAATTTTACGAATTGACCTCTTCCTTTTTACTAATTTTGCAAAGAACATTATTCGCAAATTAAAATCTTATAATATGAAATTCACAAAAATCATCGCCGCTATCGCCATCGCAGGTTTAGTAATGGTAAGCTGCAAAAAAGAAGAAGATAAAAATCTGGCCAATATAAAATCGGAGAACACAGCTCCTAAAGAACACAAAGCAATTGCTGCCGAAAATGTACAGACTTCAAGTTTTAAAATCGAAGGAATGACTTGTGCAATGGGATGTGCCAAAACAATCGAGAAAGAATTATCAAATCTTGACGGTGTAGAAAAAGCAACCGTTGATTTTGAGAAAAAAACAGCAACTGTGGTATTTGACAAAACAGTTCAAAACCAGGAAAATTTAACCAAGACAGTTCAGGCAACCGGAGACGGAAAAACGTATAAAGTTTTAGATAACAAATCGTAATTTGACGATTGTTCAGTTCTAAAAAGACTGACCAAAAAAAGAAATCTTTAAACAGTAGTAAACTCAGGCTTGCTACTGTTTTTTTTATGAATCATTTCAATACAGCCATAAAAAACAATGGAACTTAAATTTAGCCACATAGACATTTTAGTTAACGATCTGCAAGCGGCTTGCGACTATTATGCAAAGATCCTCGGAGCAGCGATCTCGAAAAAATTCACCTGGGAGAGAGGCGAGTTACGCGTTACCTACGCTGTTGTAAAAATAGGCGAGGAACGATTTATGCTGGTGCAGCCTTTTTCCGGAAATCTAAAGAATCTAATAGACTCAAAGGGCGAAGGAACAATTTACCGTCATTGTTATTCTACCCCCGACATCGAAGTTGCTTTTGACGAATTGATCAATTCAGGCGTACAGCCAGAGGATGAGAACGGAAATGCCTTGTCTCGAGAAAGTCTTAACTCTCCAAGTGGTGTTAAAATCATCTGGCTTCCGAAACGTTTTGGAGAATTTTCGATTGAGATCCTTGAAGAGACGGGGCTTCAACAATTTATGAATGAAGCCTTTTCTGCTCCCTGAGTTATGGAAAATAAAATTCAGAATCCATATCGTGTAAATCTGCTTTTGCCCCTTCAGGGCAATACTTACCATTAATTTATTTCATAGTGCGTTGCGCTATGCTATCGCCAAGGCTCTTTCAGAGCGATAGACTTCAATATTTACGCTTAATGCTTGTCCCTACAAATTCTTGGATTAATCCAAAATTTGATCTTTAAAAACCTAAAAAGATTTTCAAATAAAATGCCTTTTAATTTATATTTGTTGAAGACTCATAAATTCAGAGGTGTTTGTAAGTCTATTTAATTTTCACCTACCACATTCGTATGTAAATGCATGAACAAAACTCTTGTACCAGCAGGAATAAGTCTATTAAATAGACTAAAGGACAACCGAAAATAAATAAATGAATAATAATGGATTTAATAGAAATAATTTCAGGAAGATATTTAATTGAAATTTTGGGAGCCTGTGTAAGATTCACTTATTTAAATACAATAATTCTTTTCAACGAAGATGACTTTATTACCTTTTCAGAAGTATGGTCTCCAAAAGGAAATAACAATAAAAAAGATGCCAATAGCGAACGAAATCATATGATAGGAGTAATTTTTCTGGGAGGAATCGTGTTTCTTTTAATAATCTTTACATCATCTTGAATATAACTCACACTAGCTAACAGAATCACCCCAACACTGCGCGAAGTCTCCCAACTTCGTAATCGTGCTATATTCTGTTTTGCAATAGTTTTTTTATTTTTCTTTGTGAAATATTGGAACGGGTACGAAGTCGGGAGACTTCGCACAGCAAGTTTTCTTAAGCGACAAGTTCCTCGTAGTGATAAAATTATAAATTCATAATTATGAGATTACAGGATTTAAAAAACAAATATGAAATTAGTGTATTTAATGAGTCATTAGACGAAAATTTAGTCGGAAAAGCATCTGAATGGGAGTACTATTCAGCTATTCGTTTAAATGGAATAATAGCAGTTGGATGGCTTTCAGATGATAATATTTTACTCGTTAATACAGATGGAGTTTTTATTTATGACATTCTTAAAAAGAATATTATATTTAGTGATTATGAAAATTCATTTAAAAAAAATATATCTGATGATAATCTGACTTTTTATGTTCAAACTAAATCTGAAACTGTATTTATTTTTGGATTAAGAGGCGGAGGTGGGAATTTATTAACAAAAGATAATATATGGAAGATAGAAGTTATTGATATTGCTTGCAATATCAAGGTGCCTAAACTCTTAAATTATAAGAATGGAAAAAAATATTTTTTAGAGCTGCAACAAAACAGTTATGAAGGAAATAAATATTTAGGATTTTCAAAGTCAGAAAATTATTTTCTAATTATGGGGGATGGAGGTCTTGACGTTTTCTCCCGATTAACAGCCCCTTAAGGGCAAAACTTACCTTTTAATTTATTTCATAACGCGTTGCGCTATGCTATTACTAAGGCTCTTTCGGAGTAATGGATTTCAACATTTAAACTTAACACTTGTTCCCTACAAATTCTTGGATTGATCCAAAATTTGATCTTTAAAAACCTAAAAAGGCTTTCAAATAAAATGCCCCCAAATAGTATCTCACTTTTTGGGGGTAGTATAAAATTAAGTACGGACTTTTATTTCCATTTTAATGTTTCCATCAATCGCTGCATATCATTTCTGATGTAACTCGCAGCCGGCATAACTGAATCAAAGTTAGGTTTGGCATAAAAATAAACCGATCCTGTGATAAAATGTTTTGTACTGTCGGTCACGTAAAATTGCGAGTTTGTGGCAGCATTTCCATCTACGCGATAAAACATGCCGTATACCTTTTTTTCAGGGTTTAAATAAGGCTGTTCTAAGATATCATCGGCTTTAATAACATGCTCATAAGTTAACTTCTGAGCATCTTTAAGCAATTTTTCAATATCGCCATGAACCGGCTTGTAAGTCAGATAAATTGTAGCTTTCATCTTTGGATAGGTAATCGCAAATCCGCAATTTTTCTCTCCTTTAATTACGGCCGCTTCATTCATTTCAAAAGTAAACGGGCAACTATTTTCAAAACCTACATATTTTGCCTCAGGATAATCCAGACGAAGGAAACTTGCGGGTTTTGGCACCACATCATCTTTACAGCTTATAACCGTCAATGCCAGTAAAATTGTTGCTATCGAAATTGTCTTTTTTAGCATTCTTAATCTATTGTTACTTTTATTTGTTTTACACGTTTCTTATCCACAGTTTCTATAGTAAAAATGCAGTTTTCAAACGCTATTTTTTGATCTTTTTTAGGGAAGTTACCCAGAATTTCTAAAATAAACCCTGCCAGTGTCTCGGCCTCACCTTTACGAGATTCAAAGATTTCTTCGTTAACATCTACGATTCTGTAAAAATCCTTGAGATTTATTTTTCCTTCAAAAAGAAAATTCTTTTCATCAATCTGAGAAAAATTGAGATTCTCATCGTCAAATTCGTCACTAATATCTCCTACAATCTCCTCGATAACATCTTCCAGCGAAACCAATCCTGATGTTCCTCCATATTCATCAACTACGATCGCCAAATGGCTTTTAAGGCTCTGAAAATCTTTGAGCAAATTGTCCAGTTTCTTATTCTCCGGAACAAAAAAGGCTTCTCTGATTAATGACGTCCAGTCAAATTCTTCTTTATCGATATGAGGCAGTAAATCTTTCACAAACAAAACGCCTTCTATCTGATCAATATTGTCACGATATACCGGAATTCTCGAAAATCCTTTTTCAATAATTTTTGGACAAATCCCCGCAAACGATTCGGACATTTCTAATGCAAAAATATCAATCCTCGGACTCATTACCTGTTTTGTGTCGGTATTACCAAAAGACACTATGCCTTCCAGTATCTTTTGCTCTTCGCTTGATGTACCTTCAGAATCTGTCAATTCTAAGGCTTGTGAAAGCTGATTGATAGAGAAATTATTTTTTTGTTTTCCCAATTTATTGTGCAAATATAACGTAACGCTGCGCATAGGCAAACTGATTGGCGATAGTAATTTATCCAAAACCAGCAACGGATAAGCCATGCGTTTCGCAAATTTTACATTGTTACGGCTCGCATAAACTTTAGGAAGTATTTCTCCAAACAGCAAGATCAGGGAAGTAACCAGTATGATCTCGAGAATAAACTTAAGGATTGGCGAATCTATATCGGCAAAAATACTCTGCCCTGTATACGAGAACAAAATAACGACTCCAATATTAAAAAAGTTATTGGCTACTAATAAGGTCGCTAAAAGTTTCTTGGGTTTATCTAAAAGATTGGAAATAATCTTTCCTTTCGACTGATTTTCCTGTAATGTGTCGTCAATGTCTTTTTGAGACAAAGAGAAAAGTGCCACTTCGGCACCTGAAACTATTGCCGATAAAAACAGCAAAACAAATATTCCGACAAAACCAATTATCAAATTGATGTCTAATGTCGTATTAAAAAACAAACTGGGCTCCGGGTCCAAATTAAAAAAGATTAGTTAAACAATCAAAAAGGCAAATCATTAATAGGTAAGCCTTCGTTCGCAGCGTCAAAGTTAGTGTTTTTTGCCGGTTCTGTATCGGGATTAGGTTTATGATTTCCGGTTTCTTTTTTGGTAGTCAAGAAAGTAAACTCTGTAACCTGAATTTCTGTAGTGTATTTTGTAGTACCGTCTTCGGCTTGCCATTGACGTGATTTTATACGTCCTTCGATATAAATCTTGTCTCCTTTCGACAAGTATTTCTCGCAAATTTCGGCCGCTTTATTGCGTACAACCAAGTTGTGCCATTCTGTTGACGTTATTTTTTCATTGGTTGTTTTATTGATATAAACCTCATTTGTAGCCAACTGAAAACGCCCAATGCAATTTCCTCCATCAAAATAATGCATTTTTACATCATCACCTAAATGGCCAATTAACATCACTTTGTTTAATGTTCCGTTCATAATTTATTAGTGGTATTTATCCCAAAGATACATTTTTTTAGCAAATTATTTCCTGCTTTTCGATAAAATTATAAATCACAATTGGAAAAGGAAAACTTTTTAATTCATTGACATTCAACCCATTTACTATTACCTCCTTTATTTTAACCTTCCAGAACTGTATGTGTAAATGTTGGTGCGAAAGTTTGTACTCGTAAAAAAAAATCTTCAACTTCTAAGATTTTCACGACGGAACCATTTTTAATCTAAAAATAACATAAGCAAGAATAGTCCTGTTTTTAAAATTACAATATCCCCAAAGTCACCATTAAGAGTTTAACACTTATTTCTGTAGATATTTTTTTAATTTTCTGCCTTTTATATCCGAAATAATCCCAATGAATTTTAAATGATGTATCCCTCCAAATAAATTTACCTTTGAAATTGTCTTTTTATAACGAATACTGCTGCAAGAAAATAAACACTTAATTAGTAGAATAAAAAAAATGAAAACACCTTAACAAGTTCAAATCCTAAAAAAACACGATCAAAAATCCCCTAACAAACCATAAGTCTTATTAATCCTTTAAAAAGAGACTAAATCAAGACGTTTCCAAATTGTAGAGAGAAAAAACTTATTCAAGAATTAAGGTTCAATAAAATTTCGATTTTTTTTACATATTTTTTTAAAATAGCCAATAATCATTTTTATAAATAAATAATAAAACATTATAGGAATTAGCAACCTTGAAACCATTGTTTGCTTAAAAACAAAGCCCTTATTAATCATCAGACTTACAATATTATAAATATCTGAAGGAAAATTTATCAATGAATTTGGATTTATGACGAATAAATAAAATAAAAATAAAAAAATAAAAGAGTTGCTTATTATGGCGTATAATAACAATAAAATATTTTTTGAATAAGGCTTTAAGGATATCTTATTGTTAAAAATATTTTTTAATAAATTATTTGAAGCCATTCTGAGATTAGGAGTTTTTGTAAAATCCGAAAGAACCCAGTACCCATCAGTCCTAAAAAAGGGGTTTAAGTTAAATAATGTTTTAAATAATATCAAAGAAGGTACTATCAGCAATGATTTTATTTCAAAAATCAAAGAAATTAATAATAATGCTGTCCCAAATAAAAATTCAAAATATATACCTCCTAAATTCACAATTATTCTTTTCTTATAATCAAATTTCCAGGCACTAGAAACATCGGCATATAGAACAGGCGTAAACAAATAAAACCCAATTCCAATTCCACTGTGGGAACCTCCATATTTATATGTCGCGCTAGTATGCCCCAACTCATGCAAAAAGCTGCTTAAAATCATAATTACCATGTACAACATAAAATACTTGGGAGATAAATCTTTAAAACTTTGATAGATTAACTCATAATTGGTAATGATTGAAAAAAATATAATTATCACACAAATAGGAACAAGCACTCTTAAAATTTTTCCTGAAAAAAGAAACAAAAATGGTCTTGAAATTACTCTTGTTGTTTTTGCTTTAATAATAATAAAATTGAGTTTTAAATAAGTTGGACTACTTGTTCTGAAATTGTTTTCTTGATTCTCAATAATATTATAATAACCTAACTTTTCATACAATAACATGTATGCTAAATCAGTGTCAAGTTTAGCATTATAAAGACTATTATATTCAGCAACGATTTGAGCAACATTTTTATTACTATCTACGATATTCAATAAATAAAACAAATTGTCACTAATTTTTAAATGAAAATTACTATCTTTTAAAGTAACTACATACTCACTGTCCCTATGAGAAATTTCAAAATTAAAACTAACTCTAGGAACCTTATTAGCGTACAAATCTTGATTCATTGTAAGTTGTTAAAGCATTTAAGACATAACTAGTGGTAATCTCTTTACTTTTGTAGGGCTCGTTTAATCTTGGTTTTATAAATGGCACCGCCTCCCAAGAACCATCGGAGTTTTGATTTTGTTCTAAATAAAGAATTCCCTTTTTTACATATTGTAAATCATCAAAATTATCGAAAAGCATAAATGTAATAAGGCATAAAGAAGTACTTAATGAATCGGACGCACTACTTAGATCAATTGACCAACCGCCATTCTCATTTTGATTTGAAACAATATAATTTCGAATTCGTTCAAAATGTTCGGAATATTTGTTTTTAAATTTAATGTTAAATTTTGATAGTTCAACAGCTAACCTTACACAAACCATGGTACCATATTGCCAACCATAATACCATCTTGAGTTCCAAAAAGAGTCGTTTTCTATTTTACTAAAAATATATTTAGTCCCTTTTTCTATAAAATCTTTGTACTTTTCAAAATCAGCAATTGATAAAGCATATAGGAAATTTGCCATTACCTCAATATCAGGTCCAGAGCCCCATTTTGAATCATTAAACTCTTTTTGCCTTTTTTGATTCTCAGTTTGATTTAATTTAGGGATGATCCATGTTTCAATACCTCCTGTTTCTTTATTATAGCAATCACTAAGCAAAATATTAACTCCTCCAAGACAATAATTGTTCACAATTGTCTTTTTTCCTTGCTTTAAGAAAACCTGCATCATTTGTCCTAAATCATCAGCATCTGGAGCAATTTCTTTAACAGTTGGAAAATAACTCCAACATTCCGCATCAAGAACATTTCTGTTTTCAACGAGATAATTGATCTCATACTCAATTATCTGATTTAAATTTATTTGATAGTTAACAGTAATATCTATCAAATTATTTGTCAAAATACCTCTTTGAAATACATCCGTAACATGCAGTGTTTTATCATTTTTAAAACCTTCAATATCCGACAATATCATTATATGCTTTACTTCTGGATAATCTTTTTCCCATTCTCCAATCAAATAGCCTAATCCTTTTTCGATAATTATATTTTTGTCAAATGTATATGCGAAGTAGTTAATTTTCTGAGCCTTTTCTCTAAGTGAAGCTTTAGCGCCGACCAACATTAAATATTCTTCAACAACATTAATTGCTCTTTTGGTTTCTACAATCTTTTCATTTATTACATCCAGCCATTTATTCTCACCGACTTCTGCGGCAATATTATAAGCTTTCTCAAAGTAGGTCAACGCAAACTTATATAAATCGGTAGCCGTATTACTAATATAAAATAGTTTTTTCAACTCTCTTATGTCTTTAACTTGCTTTTTCTTTTCAACAACAAATTTATAATACGCAAAATTGAATTCTTGATTTTCATAATCCTCTATAAAATCTCCTATATCATCATTTATTTGAAAACCAGTAGAAAAGTAATAGTGTGATTTTATCAGTTTATTGTACTTGTCATCGGATTCATCATCACTCAATATAAATAATGAATCAAGTGCTATTTTGCCTAATGCTGATTTAGAATCAGATAAGACTTCATACTCTTCTATCGAAATATAATTATTATGAAACATTTTTTTTCCTAATTTTGAAGCCTCGAAAACTTCTTCTTTTCTCAAGTTCCAAAAAGCCCAAAATTTCTTTTCTAACCCAAATAAACTAGTAAGTAATTTTATAGATTCTTCTAAAAAAATATTAGCCAAGACTAATGTCGTATGTTTTGTTTCCTTATTATCAAGCACATCATCTAATAAAAGAGAATATTTATAACATAAGTATCCCGCTATATTGAGTATTTCAATTTTTTCTTCAATATTTTTTATGCTAAAGGAATTTTCAAACAACGAAGCATATCCTAAATAAAATTCTGGATTATTTCCGACTTCACTTATCCGCAATATTTGTTTTATTTTGCCTTCATCAAAAGGTAATTTTTCAATAAAAGAGATAATTTTTTTTTGGTGTAAAAGATCCTTTGATGTCATTTTCTCAATGTTTTTGTAAATAATTGCATTCCCAGGCAAACATTATACTTTCCTCTATTAGGAATCCATTTTACAATTTTACTTGATCTATAATAGATTGGTCCACAAAAAACATTAGAACTAAAATAGATACTTTGTTTTTTTGACTTATCATTTTGTAAATTACTTATACTATATTCTAAACACTCTATTGATACTAAAAAATCATTTGTAAATACCAAATTTTCATTTGAGACATCTACCTCTGCATCTCCAGAATCAGAAACTTCCATTATGATATCTTTTAGATTGGTTTTCTCGGTATCAATATTTTCAGCATCAGTAGCACTATAAAAATTTATGCGAAATCTTGCCTTCTTATACCCCATTTCTGAAATATTAAAACGGACTTTTTCAACCTTATAATTTCTCCCTTTGCTTACATTGAAAAATTTTCCAATTTCAGCGCCCAAATTTCGAGATGAAAAAGAAACAGCCACATGTTTATTTAATGAATTACTTCCTATTTTTTTTTCTTTAGTAAATTTCTGTTTTGCAAATTCTATTTTTACTTCATCTAATTCATAAGTAATCGATTTTAAAAATATATCAATGTTTTCTTCACTTGAAGCTAATACAGATTTAGTTTCATATCCAAGACATGAAACAATGACATTATTATTTTCTGATAATAAATTAGAGTCAATAACGAAGTTCCCTTCCTTATCTGAAACAGTACCAAGTTCTGTGTTTTTTAATCCAACACTAGCATAAGGAATAGGTCTCCCTTCTTTATCCAAACATCTTCCTTTGATTTGCGCGAAGCAGAAAGTTAGATTAAAAAGAAGCCCGGAAACAATTATTATTCTTTTCATTCTTTTAGGTTTATAGTGATAATACAGACAAAATGCTAAATGTAAAATATCTCATTCCTCCAATTAATCATTAATCTTAGGAATGAGATATTAAACTAATACATTTTAAATCTTTTTACAGATTAACTACTTCAATAGTTATATTTCCATTTCTTCTGTCACGCTTATACACACTGCTCGCCCGGACATACTTTAACAACCCAAGGTTTCATTTCTAAACGAGATTCTAATTCTTCAATTGAAAAATTGGCAACTAAATTTTTATCGTTTTCCATTATCTTTTATTTATTTGGTTAATAATATTTTCAACACCTCAATTTATTGATTTTAGGTATGACAATGACTCGGTTCATCACATGCTTGAAACTCAATCCAAGGTTTCATTTCCAAACGTGATTCCAATTCTTCAACTGAAAACTCTTCCGATTGATGATATTCATAAAGTTTTTTTTCATTTTCTTCCATTGCAAAGTTGTTTTGGGTTAGTAAATTTTAGAAACATTGTAATTGCTTTTTACAAAAAGTTCACGTGCACTTGATTTATTTTGTAAAACAATCCAAACAAAGGAACAATATTAAGAAAAAACTCACCGAAAAGATCTTAACTTTATGCAAAGTTTATGCGATTGTAATCTATTACTTATTTTATTATAAATTTTAACTACATTAGTTAAATTGCTAATAATAATAAAATGAAAGAAAAACTACTGAAAGCCAGATTAAATAAAGGTCTATCTCAAAAGGAATTAGCCGATCTAGTAGGAATGACACAGTCAAACTACAGCCGTAGAGAAAATGGATTAAAAAAAATATCAGATTCCGAATGGATAAGAATAGCTAAAGAAATTGGTGTTAAAAAAGAAGATATTTTTGAGCCTGACAATTCTATAATTAATTTCGAAAATACAAATGATCTCAAATTAACCAAAAGTCAATCATTTAAAATCCCCGATTTTGTAATAGATTATATTAAATTACTACATGATAAAATTAAAATTCTGGAAGAAAAATTAGAAAAAAAATAAAAATATTTATTGCTTTTCGATAAAATTATAAATCACAATTGGAAAAGGAAAACTTTTTAATTCATTGACATTCAATCCATCTACTATTACCTCCTTTATTTTAACCTTCCAGAACTGTATGTGTAAATGCTGGTGCGAAAGTTTGTGAATAACGGTGCTCGCCGCATAATCTTCTATACCTATTATTGTATATGATGAAAAAACACTGTCTTTAACAGCTCTTGAAACCACATCAAAGTCTACAATTTCAGTAGTTTCCAAAAGTGGAAACTCATATAAGTTATGCCAGATTCCTTTTGCCGTTCTTTTCTGAATTAAAGTATTCCCTAAAACGTCTTCTAAAATCAGATAATTAAAGAAACGATTTGTTACTTTAACTTTCTTAGACTTAACTGGCAAAACCGCAACCTTTTTCTTTTGTAATGCTGCACAGCTATCATTAAAGTCACAAACGGTACAATCCGGACTTTTAGGTACACATTGTAAAGCCCCAAACTCCATTATCGCCTGATTGAAAACAGCAGGATTGTCTTTTGGCATTAATTCATTTGCCAATTCTGTGAATTCTTTTTTAGTTGCCGGTGCAGCAATATCCGATTCGATATCAAAATAACGGGAAAGTACTCTAAATACATTTCCATCAACAACAGGAACAGCTTCATTGTAAGAAAAAGAAGCGATTGCCGCAGCTGTATATTCGCCAACTCCTTTTAATTTTAAAAGTTCATTATAATTAGGAGGGAAAATTCCATTTAGTTCATTTGCGACATATTGAGCCGTTTTATGCAAATTTCGGGCACGAGAATAATAACCTAATCCCTGCCAAAGTTTCAAAACCTGCTCTTCTGAAGCATTTGCTAAATCATATACAGTAGGAAATTCCTTCGTAAATGCAAAAAAATATGGAGTTCCTTGCGCAACTCGCGTCTGTTGCAACATAATTTCTGAGAGCCAAATATGGTATGGATTGGTCGTTTTTCGCCATGGCAAATCACGTTTGTTTTGTAAATACCATTTTATCAATATGTTAGAAAAATTCATTGCAAAATACTTAGAATACAAAAGTAAATGTTTATGTAATTAAAATTTAACGATTTAGCTTGATTAATTATTTTTTTAATTCCTATATTTGCAAACTCAAAAAAATAGTACACCATTTATAAAATAAAATAGGAAAGAAAATGACGAAAGCAGATATCGTAGCGAAAATTTCAGAGAAACTAGGTCTTGAAAAAGGGGATGTTCAAGCAACAGTAGAAACTTTTATGGAAGAAGTTAAAACTTCACTAGAAACTGGAGACAATGTTTACCTAAGAGGTTTTGGAAGTTTTATCGTAAAAACCAGAGCTGAAAAGACTGGTAGAAACATTTCTAAGAATACAACTATCAAGATTCCAGCACACAACATTCCTGCGTTTAAACCTGCAAAAGTTTTTGTAGAAGGAGTAAAAACAAATAACGAAGCAAAATAATACTATTAATTAATTATAAAATCGACACGATATGCCAAGTGGTAAAAAAAGAAAGAGACATAAGGTAGCTACTCACAAACGTAAAAAAAGAGCGAGAGCTAACCGTCACAAGAAGAAAAAGTAGTTTTAAACTACTTTTTTCTTTTTAAACGTTCATTGAAATTGAAAAAAGACGAAAGAGAAAAGAAAATAGAATATAGACGTAAAAATCTATCTTCTATACTCTGTTCTCTATTAATCTTCTTTTCCCCGGGTTCAATACCTGTTAAAAATATTGTTTAATCCATCTGTAAATAAGATTTTAGATCTTAGATTTTAGATTTTAGACTTTTCTTAAAGCCTATGCTCTTTTCTCTATACTCTATTTTCTGAAAAAACAGATAAAAATTTACAGTGTGAATAAAGAATTAATCATTAGATCTAGTTCTGAAGCCGTAGATTTTGCCTTATTAAAAGATGGAAAACTAATTGAATTACACAAAGAAGAAGAGAAAAGCAATTTTCAGGTTGGTGATATTTTTATCGCTAAGATACGAAAACCAGTTGCTGGACTTAATGCTGCTTTTGTAAATGTAGGCTTCGAAAAAGATGCCTTTTTACATTATCACGATTTAGGACCTAACTTAGCTTCTCAACTGAAATTCATAAAACTTGTAAGCGCAGGTAAAATAAAAGATTTCTCCCTAAAAACCTTTCAGTTTGAAAAAGAGATTGACAAAGATGGCATCATTACTGATATTTTAAGTGCCAATCAATCTGTTTTAGTTCAAGTTGTAAAAGAACCTATATCGACCAAAGGTCCAAGAATAAGCGCTGAGCTTTCATTGGCAGGAAGATTTATTGTTCTCGTTCCGTTTTCTGACCGTGTTTCTATTTCTCAAAAAATAGAAGACAAAAAAGAAAAGGATCGTCTAAAAAAACTTGTTCTATCGATCAAACCTAAAGGATTTGGTGTTATTGTTCGCACAGTAGCCGAAGGCAAAAACGTAGCCGAATTAGAAAAAGATTTGCAGAACCTGCTTGGCAGATGGACTGCAATGTGTAAAAAATTACCAACTGCTCATCATCCCTCAAAAGTATTAGGAGAACTCAACAGAGCTTCTTCAATATTAAGAGATGTATTCAATGATACCTTTAGCGGTATTCAAATAGATGACGAAGAGTTGTACCATCAAACGAAGGAATATCTGCAAGAAATTGCACCTTCAAAACAATCGATTGTTAAGTTTTATCAATCAAATGACACTCCAATTTTTGAGAAATACAATATAGAGAGACAAATCAAAACTTCATTTGGAAGAACCGTCTCCATGAGTAAAGGTGCTTATCTTATCATCGAACACACTGAAGCTCTTCACGTTATAGACGTAAACAGCGGAAATCGTTCGAATAAAGCAACCAACCAGGAAGACACTGCCATGGAGGTAAATATGATTGCCGCCGCCGAAATTGCCAGACAACTTCGTTTGCGTGATATGGGTGGAATAATCGTAGTTGATTTTATCGATATGTCTAATCCTGAAAACAGGAAGGTTTTGTTCGACTTCTTGCGAGAAGAAATGAGCGACGATAAAGCAAAGCATAAAATCTTACCGCCTAGTAAATTTGGTTTAGTTCAAATTACCAGACAACGCGTAAGACCAGAAGTTAATATTAAAACTAGAGAAGAAGATCCAAACAATGAACATGGCGAAATTGAAGCGCCAATTTTAATCATTGATAAAATCTCATCTGATTTAGATAGAATCTTAAAAACCCACAAGGGTGTTGTACTTAATGTACATCCATTTGTGGCTGCATACCTCAGCAAAGGTTTTCCATCATTACGTTCAAAATGGTTTTTTGAACATAAGAAATGGGTGAAAATCATACCTCGTGACGCTTACACGTACTTAGAATACCATTTCTATGATAAAAAAGGAAATGTTATTTCAGAATAAAAATCAAAACCGCCTTTCGAAAGACTGGCGGTTTTTTTATGCCTTTTTTTTCGCCACAAATTACACAAATTCATTATTGCAATAATTCACGAATTTGTGGTGAATGATTTTATTTAGGAGCAATTTCCAGCTATCCGCTTGTATCTTTTCCTGTCTAAAGAAGCCAGAAAAAGGATACTGCTCCTATCTGGGCTACGAACTCGTCTTCACAAGAAGTTTTTCTGTCATTCCGAAAAGAAATAACAAACAGTTTGGAATTTGGAATTTAAAAATTGGAATTTATCTCTCCCCCTTACTCTCTCACAATCTCGATTTTTCTTCTAATCTCATTTCCAAAAGCATCTACAACTGTAATGTAATGCGTTCCTGAAGTTGGGGCAACAGGCAATTCGTGAAAGGTTTTTGTGGTTGCTTTATAAACGTCATCCACGTACCAAAAGAGTTCTTTATCCCGTTCAGAATAGGCTACTTTTAGAATGACAGGCTGGACTTCACTATTAAAATTCTTCGTTAAATAAATCTTACCATTGGTTTTTGGATAAATAAAATCCATTGTTTTGGTTTGCGTACCCTGACAGCCTTCTTTAAACGGAGGCAGAGGCAGGTATTCGATATGTTGGCTCTTGTAATACCACGCCATAACCGGAGGCAAAATAAACCAGTTTTTAGTCACTATATTATCAATGTTTTCGCAACTGCTATTTACCTGAAACTGTTCGGTCCTATCCAAATGAACGGTTTTATGATACGGACAAACGCCTGTCGATTTTCCTTTTTTAGGAACCCATTGTTTCATTTTTGGACAACCATCTTTGGCCAAGTAGCCGCTTAAACGACACACCTCAACTTCTTCTAGATCCTTATAGGGCGTTTGAAACCATTTTTGTCTCGGCAGTAAATTAAAAATATCAAATAAAATTGGTGCGGCACTTGTAACTCCTGTTAAAGTAGGCCTGCCCTCACCTGTTGCATTCCCAACCCAGATTCCCACTACATATCTTGAATTGGTACCAATTGCCCACGCATCACGATTACCAAAACTGGTTCCGGTTTTCCAGGCAATTTTAAGAGAGCTGTCGTAAAACTTCCAGGCTTCATCTCCTTCCGGCCTGTTGACCTCTTCCATGGCATTGTAAGCCGCCCAAATTGATCCGGCACCCAAGATGTTCTTCTGATCGCTTTCTGAGCCAAAATCGGGCTCAAAATTGCTCTTATAATTTAACTCCGTAAATTCATTCGTTCGGTATTGTGCCTGATTCTTAACATAATAATTTAAGGTGGAAGACAGATTTGCATACGTTCGGCATAAATCCCACAAATTACTTTCGGCTCCACCCAGAATAAGCGATAACCCGTAATGATCGGGGGTTTTATTAATGTCCCTCAATTTAAACTTTTGCAATTCTTCATAAAATTTATTAACTCCAAACTCCTGCAGCATCAAAACCGACGGGATATTGAGGGAACGTGACAAAACCCGATGTGCCGGAACTGCTCCGTCAAAGGTCAGATTGAAATTTTGCGGAGTGTAACCTGCAATCTGCGTTGGAATGTCAGCAACCAAAGTATTCGGCAGTAATTCACCATCGTCCAGCATTCCGGCATATAAAAGCGGTTTCAGAATACTCCCTGTACTTCTGGGCGCATCGATAATATCAACATCTTTTTGATGATCTTTATCGGTTGGAGCATTGCCCACATAACTGATTACATTTCGATTGGAAACATCAATTACCAGAATAGCCAGATTGTGCACTTCATTCTGCTTGTATTGATTGTAATAGTACCTGGCAATTTGATTGACTCTGTTTTGCAACGCATAATCAATCGTAGTTTTTACCCTTGTTCCTTCCTGATCTTTAGCGGCTCTTTGCAATAAATGAGGTGCTATCTGAGGCAAATCATACGGTTTTTGAGGCAAAGGTTCCTCAACTGCAAGTTCATAAGTCTGCTTGTCAATTACACCTTCCTGATGCAGTTTAAGCAAAAGTCGGTTGCGCTTGTTTAATAATTTGATTTGATTTTTTCCAGGATAAATCAGACTCGGTGCATTGGGTAAAACTGCAAGTGTAGCATTTTCTGCCCACGACAATTGATTGGACTGCACGCCAAAATAACGCCACGACGCCATTTCGAGCCCGACAACATTTCCTCCAAACGGAGCATGAGCAGCATACAACTCAAGAATTTCATTCTTAGAGTACCCCAATTCCAATCGCGTTGCGAGTATTATTTCGATCAATTTTTCAAAATAAGTTCTTCCCTTTCCTTTTCGGGACAATCGGATCACCTGCTGTGTCATTGTACTTCCGCCGCGAACTACTTTTCCTGCTTTTCGGTTTTGCTTGATCGCATTTACCATCGCAACCGGATTAAAACCAGGATGTTTATAGAAGTACTCGTCTTCAAAATAAACAATGCATTTCTTGAATTTATCGGGTACCCTGTCCTGTGCCGGAAAACGCCATTGTCCGTCAAGGGCAATTTTAGCGCCAAGCAACTCTCCTTCTTTACTTTCGATAACCGTCGAGTACGGCTCTTTAAACAACGTTCGGGGAATGGAAAAATAATAAATCAGCAAGAGCAGAAATGCAATTGCTGATTTTATTTTATTCTTTTTGATCCAGTTTATAATGCGCTGTAAAAACGCTTTTAATTTATTTTTCAACGTAATATTTATTTAACCGCGAAGGTGCTAAGTTATTCGCTAAGTCTACAAAGATTTTTTGCTCGCAGATTCCGCAGATTTGCTTCGCCTGTTCGCTATCGCTCGGGTGGCAGATTTTTTTGTTTGCTTCATCTGTAAAATCTGCGTGAAACTATATTTTACTACAAAGTACGCAAAGTTTATTAGCAACAGATTATACAGATTAACACCAATTTTTTCGCCACGAATTCTCGAATTAATTTATAATAATTTAGATTCGTGACGCAAAACCTATGGCCTATAATTTATTTTACAACCTCAACCCAGAATCCTTTTGTTCTGGCCAGGAATGTATTGTCGTACATGGCTTCACACTGTAATCCCGGTAAATAATAATTTCCTAAATAGGATGCGTTTAACAAAATTCGGAATACTTTGGTTTCTCTGGACTTTAATCCAAAATAGAAATTGGTTCTGTCGTCACGAATATCAATATAATCAGCAATATTATTGGTTGCGTCACCGTAGTCTGTGAAACGGGTATTAACGATTTCGAATCCTGAAGGTAAAATTTGCGACAGTGCAACATTCTGAACGCTTTCATTTCTTTGGTTTCTAACCGTAACTTCTGCAACAAACTCGGTTCCCTGACTGATTTTTGAAACATTAATAACACTTCCTTTTCTGTTTTTGAAAACAATACTCGCAGACACATCGCTCTGAACTGCATTTTCCTGTCCTATCGGCAATATTCCGGTATTTAAAACACGAACATAAACGGTATTGTTTTTAAGATTCTTCAAAACAACGCTATTTACACCTGTCTGAACGACTAAACTTCTGTCTGCGATAGTTTTTTGCGTACTAATAGTTTCACCTTTTCCGTTTTTACTAAACTGAATATTGATTCCTTTTGGTCCGTTGCCTGTCGCAAATTTAGACATAGCATACAGGCAGTAAGCAGTTGTTTGTGTGCTCATCCATTGGTTGGTTGACATTTCTTTAGCCAGTTTTGAAGCCATAGTGAATGCTTTTTGTTTTTGTCCTAAAAGCAGCATCGTTTCTAAGGCCATTGCTCTGTTTCTTTCGCTTGAACCATAGTAGTAATAATTATACTCACTGGATTCATTGTCGATACTGGTACGTAATAATAAATTTTGTCCGGCTGATTTTTGCCCGGCCAAAACATACGCAGCAGCAAGTCGAAGCTTACTTTCGTTTGAAATCCCTTTTGTTTCACGCAACCTGTTCATCGAAGACAAATCGGCATTGCCCGCCAGCGCCAGCGTATACAATCTATAGGCCTGAGCAAGATCATTACCATACTTCACTTCAAAACGCCATTGTTTGGCTTCTTTTTGCTGGTATGAAATCCATTTTGATTTGAAATTAATAGGTAAAACATACCCTTTTTTCTCTGCTTCAATCAGGAAATGTCCGGCATATGAAGATCCCCAATCATCGGCAGTTGTATTTCCCTGCCAATACGACAAGCCACCGGACGGCAATTGGAAACTTCCTAATTTGGCAATCCCGGCTGTTATATTTTTCTGAATGATTCCTTTTCGGGTATTGTCCACATCGACAATATCACTTAAAAACAACTGTGGAAAAACAGACGAAGTAGTTTGCTCTACACAGCCATGAGGATACTGAATAAGGTATTGCAGTCTTCCATTCAAATTGATGGTTGGCATTGACGAAACTTCCAATCTGGCTTTATTACTTCCCGAAACTCCAAAGGTTTTCCATGTAATTGTTTTGGTACTGTTTGGAGGTAAAACAACATCGGTATAGGTATTGGTAACCGGATTAGGATTCGTCATATCGATCTCTACATCATAAACCGATCTCTCTTTTCCTGAGGTCGCAATTACCTGAACTTTAGCAATTCCGGTAGCAGAACCTACTACGAGATTAAAATACGCCATTTTTTCATCAGGCTGAGCAAAATTCAGGCTTTGGATGGCACTTCCCATTACTTTTAATCCGTTGCTCGTTCTAAGTTGAAGGGTTACTTTTTTAATATTCTTTTCAGTCGCAAAAACGGTAACCGGAAGCGTCACTTTTTCTGAAGGTGATATTTTTCTTGGCAACGAAGCCAATACCATCAGCGGACTTTTAACCGGAGTTGCTTTTTCTACACTTCCGTAAGCACTTGTATTGGCATCACCCGCCACAACCATGGTTCGAACAGAACCTATGTATTTGGGTAATTTTAACTGATGTGCTTTTGTTTGGCCTTTTTCTAATTTAAACGGTCCGTAATACAACACTACAGGTTTAAATCGGTTGGCTTTTTTGGCTTTACCGCCTCCTAAATCCTGATCTCCACCAATACTGAAAATCTGATTTATTTTTCCTCCATAGGCCCCAATCACATCGTCATAAATATCCCAGGTTTTAACCCCCAATGCTTCGCGAACATAAAAACTGTCCCAGGCATTTGGTGTCTTAAAACGAGTTAAATCCAAGAGTCCTTCATCTACAACTGCAATCGTATACGTCATTTCTTTGCCTGTTTTCTCTCCAACTTTCACAGTAAAAGTCTGCTCCGGTTTTAAAACATCCGGCATTGAAAGGGTTGGTGCGAGAATGGTATTTTTATCCACCACTTCGATCGGAACGATTCCGTACATACGAATAGGCGAATCGTTTTTAGTCGAAGCATGTGGCTGTAAAAGTGTGATGTTAAAATATACGTTTGGTGCCATTGCGGCCGTAATTGGAATCTCAACTTTGGTTTCTCCCTGTTTTGTTTTAGCCCAAATGGTCTGTACCACTTTTGATCCGTTTTCAATAGAAATCAAAGCACGACCACCTTCACTTGAAGGGAAAGATATTTGTGCCTTTTCGCCTACCGCATAATTTTTCTTATCGGTAGAAAACACTAACATATTGGCGGTCGACGCATCTCTGTTACGGGTTTTTCCGGACCAGATCGGCCAGTCAATATTTACGGTTAAGGCGGATGCATGTCCATCAGTATTATCTGCAACACGTATTAAGTAACGCCCCCATTCTTCATCGGTTAAAGAAAACCGAATACTTCCTTTCCCACTGGAATCTGTATTGACCACGAAAGTTTGATATGAAGTTGTAGCATTCGATGAATTATAATTAGAGAGATTATCACTCGAAGCGTCCCACCACCAACGCCACTCTACTTTATATACTTTTACTTCCATATTTCTAACTGATTTTGGCTTTCCATTTTCATCGACAGTAACAATATCAAAACGATTATTCGTTCTGGTCTCCAGCATTCCATATTTATTAGCTTCCGGCGCCTTTATTCCTACATAGGTTTTGTATGGCGAATAGGTTGTCGAAATAACATCAGTACTAAAATCCCCCCCTTCTTCATATACTTTTGTAATAAATGAAGCACGAAGCATTCCGGGAGCCTGTCCCTGTAATTTTGGCTGAATATTGACCGAAGCTCTTCCATTCTCGTTTAATTTTCCGGAGAAAACATTGATTTCTTCCGTGCTGAACTGGCGTACCAGATCGTCAAAATTAAATTTCTCATACCCTTTAAAAGTGGTGGTTTGCTGCGAAAATTTAGCCTGCATTTCTACATTCAGATTTTTTGCAATAGCACCATGAAGCCAGGTCACTTCAAGATTGCTGGTATTAGGATAAGATGACGATAGCGTTTTTCTTGAGAAAGTATTTTTAATTTTTAAGCGATTCGGTTTGATCGTTTCAATTTTAATGCTTTTGTAAAACTTAGCACCTCCCACACTTATCATTGCTTCCCAGTTTCCGGTTGGCGCATCGGCACTTGTTGGAACGATAAAACTATAATGATTCAACTCATTTGTTTTCTGAATGGTCTGATAGGTCGTTTTACCATTCGGATCGTTCAGTCGCAATTTAATTGGGTGCGATTTTGGAAGTTTATTCGAAGCATCATTCAAGATAAAGGACAAATACACATTATCTCCCGGACGCCAAACGCCACGCTCGCCATAAATAAAACCTTTTAAGCCTTTTTGCAAAGTCTCGCCTGCAACATCAAAATTACTTACTGACAACGAATATCCGTCATCCAGCTTCACATACGTCGATTGATCTCCTAAAGTAACGATAGCAAAATAAGCAAATTTATTGAGCTGAAACGAAGCAATTCCTTCGCTGCTTGTTGCAGAAGTCGCTATTTTTTGCTGTTGAAAGGTGTACAGATCCACTCTCGCATTTGAAACCGGCTCTGTGGTTACAATATTATTGACTGCAAAGAGATATGATTTATTTTCGCCTCTTTTGGCTATAACCCCCAAATCAGTTGCTAAGATATTTGTCGCAATTCTGGCATTATAGTAATACGATCCTGAGCAAGGATCCTGACTTTCTCTCCAGTCATAATCGTCGTAATAGTAATCATCGTACGAATTTCCACTGTAGTTTACATCGTCTTCATCTACCTCCTCTTCTTCTTCTCCTTCAGAATCTCCTGTAGACGTTTCACATTTGTACAGCGAATATTTCTTTTTGTATACAAATTCTACACGATAAATAGCACCCGGTTCCGGTGTAATTATTTTAGACAAGTCCAGAGCAAATGTGTTCCACTTAGCAGGATTTATCAATTTGCTTTCGACTAAATTAAGCGTGGTTTTCGCTACCGGCTGTGCCACTTTCTTGAGGTTCTGACTTCCGTTTAACTCATTGTACTGAAGAAACTGAAGAATGTTATTTTTGTAAATTTTATACACTTTTACATCGACAGCACTTAAGTTTACCGCTTCAAAATTCAATTTCAAATTATTTGAACTTGGCAGAATCGTTCCGTTTTTTACAAATCTAACGTTCGGTTTTATCTGGTCAAAAGTGATTTTTTCAGTATAATTTGCGTCCATCTTTTTACCGTACTGACTTTCAATCCCCTGAAAAACTTCAAGCAACAACTCCCCCGATAAAACCGGCTCCGGTTCCTGAGTCTCCTCCTCGTTCTGAACGACCACTACAGCACTATCCGTTACGGTTGCTGTAGAATCAACAACGACCGTCGCAGAATCAACAGCTATGGCTGCACTTTCTTCTACTTGTACAGGTACTTCCTTTTTCGCCGGAGCTGTATTACTAAAATACACTTTAAGCACATTTCCCTGCGTCGAAAATTTCAGATTGTTGGTATTCTGAATCGAAACCAATCCTTTGAAATCCTGTCCTTTTTCTAAGGGTTCCGAAAAATTAATTAAAATCGACTGATTGCTTCCTTCGGGAATATCAACTTTTACAATTTTAAACTCTTTTAAACCTGTAACAGCATAATCCAATTGCCCTTTCTGGTCGATATCAAAATCACCGCCATCGTATGCAATTTCCAGATTCGAAGCTTCTAAATAGCGCTGAATACTGTCAATTCTAAAATTGAATTCTTTGGCTGAACCTGTTTTTTTCTCGAATTTAATTTTAAGATCACTCCCATTCTGACGGGCCGTAATTATTTTTTTAGCCGTTTCAATATCCATATTGTCTGCCGTTTTTAAAACGCAGTTCAGATATTGGTAATCTTTGCTGTACGACTGAATATCCATCGTATTGATGGTGAAATCCTGCTTGATTGTTTTGACTGTAAAGTTGAATTTCGAAAGTGTTTCCTCCTTCTCTTTCGGAATAGTGATGAGTTTGTCTAAGTTTAAGGTCACCTGATATTCTGTTCCTGCCTCTAATTTTTTCTCTGGAATAAAAGCAATTGTATTGGTCGAAAGTGCCACTACTTTCCCGCGTACATTTGGCGAGATATCAAATAAATCGTCGTCTAATTCCTGATTGACTTTCCATTCTTTTTTATCAAAAGCCAAAACGACTCTAATGTCAGATTCCGAAGAGACGATTCCTCCCGTAAAACTGACAATGTACTCTTTGAATAATGAAAAATCGGAATTGAAATCGGCAGCTGATTTTCTGCCGCAGGATTGAAAAATAAAAAACACAAAAAACGCGAGAAATAGTCCTTTTACTTTCACTTTAATTTAGAATTACAGGTTTATGAATTTGGAAATTGACAGCATGTTTTAGCTTTAACCGCTATATGATTAACTAGTGGTTTGTCAATTATATTGCATAAATATAACGTATTTTTCTAAATCTTTTAAGAGGAAAATTCAGTGAATTGATTTTTTTCTAAACCTTAGAAGAAAAGCTATTTTCGTCTCTCCGCAAAAAAGCGTTTCATTAGATCGGCAGCTTCATTGGCCATGATACCGGAAACAACAGTCGTTTTTGGATGTAATTTGGTTCCCATGGTCATAAAACCACGTTGTTCATCACGGGCACCAAAAACAATTTTAGAAATCTGACTCCAATATAAAGCTCCCGCACACATCTGACAAGGCTCGAGAGTGACATATAAAGTACAGTCTTTGAGATATTTTCCACCTAAAAAGTTAGCCGCAGCAGTTATGGCCTGCATTTCGGCATGAGCTGTAACATCGTTAAGCAGTTCGGTTAAATTGTGACTTCTAGCAATGATTTTATCTGCAACCACAATGATTGCGCCAACAGGAATTTCGCCTTTATCAAAAGCCATTTCAGCTTCCTGCAAAGCTTTTTTCATAAAATATTCGTCGGTGAAGGGATTTATCATAAGTGCAAAATTAAGTTTTTACTATGTATTTTTTACTACATTTAAATTTTGATATTCTAAAATGGACAGAAAATATAAAATAACAATTCCAGAACCTTGCCACGAAGACTGGAACAAAATGACTCCAAACGAAAGCGGTCGTTTTTGTTTAAGCTGTTCTAAAACAGTTGTAGATTTCACAAGCATGTTTCCTGATGAAATCCGACAATACTTCATTCAAAATCAAAACAACAATATTTGCGGGAGATTTAAGAAAACTCAGTTAGATACGATAACAATTCAAATTCCCAATCGTATTCTCTATACACAAAAGCATTATCATAAAATGTTTTTATTAGCATTATTTATAACTATGGGAACAACTTTGTTTAGTTGTCAGGATAAAGATGGTAATAAGAAAAAAATAGACAACATACAGATTATTGAAGACGCTCCTCCAACAGAACATATCACTGTGGATGTTACTTTGCCTCCTAAAAACGAAGTAAAGCAAGTAATACCGACGCCTCTACCACCAAAAGTCAATCAGGTTAAATTTGTTAAAGGGAAAGCAAAAATTAACAATGTAAAATATCACAAAACAGTGTCCACAAATTTTACAGAAACGACAAAAAACATAAATGAAGACCAAATTATAATTAGTGGAGTTACAGGAATTGAAGTAGGACCAGATTTCCCAGGTGGTATTAAGCAATTTTACAGCTATTTTGTAAATGAGTTTAAAACTCCCGAAAATAAACAACCCCCAAATCCTTTAGTAAAAATCTCTTTTACAGTTGAAAGAGATGGTTTACTGAAATATATTGAAACAATACCACCAATTGATATTGCTTTTGAAAAAGAGATCATTAGAGTTTTACAAGCATCCCCAAAATGGCAACCCGCTGAATCTAATGGCAAAAAAATAAGAATGAATTATTCATTGCCACTAGTATTTGAAAAAGACTCTTTTGAAACTTCTCAGTAATAAATTTAAAACCGTAAATTTGCTTTTTACCTTACAATGAAAAGTAACTTACTCTCCAACATTCACAATCCCTCTGATTTACGCTTGTTACCCGAAGCGCAACTTACTCAGGTTGCTCAGGAATTACGCGATTTTATTATTGACGTTGTTTCGGTCAAAGAAGGCCATTTAGGATCCAGTCTGGGCGTAATCGAATTGACTATAGCACTGCATTATGTATTTAATACTCCCGACGATTTATTGGTTTGGGATGTTGGTCACCAAGCTTACGGTCATAAAATTTTGACGGAGAGAAGAGAAATTTTTCATACCAACAGGCAACTGGAAGGTATTTCCGGTTTTCCAAAAAGAAGCGAAAGTGTTTACGACACATTTGGCGTGGGACACTCCTCGACTTCTATTTCGGCAGCTCTTGGAATGGCCATCGCCTCAAAACTAAAGGGGGATTTCGACAAACAGCATGTTGCCGTGATTGGCGACGCGTCGATTGCTTCAGGAATGGCTTTTGAAGGTTTAAACCATGCCGGTGTTACAGATGCTAATCTTTTAGTGATTTTAAACGATAATGCGATCGGAATTGATCCGAGTGTTGGCGCTTTGAAAAAGTATTTAACAGCCGTTAAAAACGGAAAAAACCCGAAGCAAAATAACATCATCAAATCGTTAAACTTTGATTATTCGGGTCCGATTGACGGTCATGATCTTCCGGCATTAATCAAAGAGCTCAATCGCTTAAAGAAAATAAAAGGTCCAAAATTTCTACATATTGTTACCACAAAAGGAAAAGGTTTACAGCAAGCCGAAGAAAATCAGGTAAAGTATCATGCACCGGGAAAATTTGATGCTTTAACCGGAGAACTTTATTCAAAATCAGAAGAAAACTTACCCCCTAAATATCAGGACGTTTTTGGTCTGACGATTTTAGATTTAGCCAAAAAGAACGAAAAAATCATCGGGATTACTCCTGCGATGCCATCGGGAAGTTCGCTTAAATTTATGATGGACGAGATTCCGGAACGTGCTTTTGATGTGGGAATAGCAGAACAACATGCCGTAACACTTGCTGCCGGGATGGTCACACAGGGTATGATTGTTTATTGCAATATCTATTCGACTTTTTTACAGCGTGCTTACGATCAGGTCATTCACGATGTTGCATTACAAAACTTACCTGTTATTTTTTGTCTGGATCGAGCAGGCTTAGTTGGTGAAGATGGCGCGACACATCACGGTGTTTTTGACATTGCTTATTTACGCGCTATTCCAAACATGATTATTTACGCTCCCCTCAATGAAATTGCTTTGCAAAATATTTTATATACTGCTCAATTAGGATTAAATCATCCCATTGCAATTCGATATCCAAGAGGTCGAGGCGTTTTACCAAATTGGGAAGTAGAAAATTTCGGACATTACGAAAAAATTGAAATTGGCGCGGCAACCTGTTTAAAAAAAGGATCAAAAACAGCCGTTTTATCCACTGGAACAATTGGAAATAATGTGATCGCAGCACTAAACGAATGCCTCATTTCCGAAACAATTGCCCACTACGATTTCCCCTTCGCCAAACCACTAGATATCAAAGTTTTAAACAATATTTTATCCGATTTTGAGAGAATAATTACGATCGAAGATGGCACTATAAACGGTGGTTTTGGAAGTGCAATTTTAGAGTTTGCAGCCTCTAATAATTTTAAAAATACCATCGAAGTTTTAGGTGTTCCAGACAGGTTTATAGAGCACGGAACTGTAAATGAGTTACAACAATTGTGCAAAATTGACGTTAAAAGTTTGATAAATCTTTTTTCAAACGACACAAAATAATTATTTTGCGCTGTCAAAAAATAAAAAATCCCAATGAAATTATTGCGTTCTACCCTTTTGCTTCTGTTGCTTTTGTGTACTTCAAATAACTTTGCCCAAATCATCCAAACGACCTTAGATCCGGGCGAATTACCTGAGCCACCGTCAAACTGGACAAAAAAAAATCAGCTGGGCTTTGACATTTCCGAGATTGCTTTTGTAAACTGGAGTGCAGGGGGGACAAGTTCGATTTCAGGACTTTTTAAAGGCGAATTTAACCGAACTTACGTTAAAGGAAATCACAAATGGGCGAATGAACTTATTATAAAATACGGTTTAAACCAGCAAGACGGTACCGAACTCCGAAAAACCGATGATGCTTTTTTATTCAACTCGACTTACGGTTTTAGAAAAGATACGATCTCTAATTGGTATTACTCGGCAAAATTCAACTTCAATACTCAATTTACTGATGGATACAATTACCCAAATAAAGATGTTGCGATCTCTAAACCTTTTGCACCTGCCTATGTCTTTCTTGGAGCAGGAGCTGAAAACTCAAATAAAAAGAAAAACAGAACGATTTATTTCTCTCCAATAACCTTAAAAACTACTTTGGTTCTGGATCAATATTTGGCAAATCAAGGGGCATTTGGTGTCCGAAAAGCTACTTATATGGTGGACCCTATGGATCCAAATTCTAAGATTTTAATTGAAAACGGACAAAAAGTCAAAGCCGAATTTGGTATTCTGCTTACCGGATACATGAAAAGCGAGATTTACAAAAATATCTTTTACGAAAACAGACTGAGTTTGTATACTGATTATCTTAACAAATTTGGAAACGTTGACATCGATTATGATACTCGTCTGGATCTTGTAGTAAATGCTTATGTAAAAGCTAATATTGGTGTACACTTGGTTTATGACGATGACATCAAAACCAAAAAAGATGTGGTTGACCCTACTAGCGGAGCAACTTCACAGGTTAACAATGGACCAAGAGCTCAGCTAAGACAAGTTTTAGGCGTGGGTCTCGTGTATGCTTTTCAATAGATTATTAACCTGTTGAGGGTAATTCATTTTAACACATAGTGACATAGGTTCTATGTGTTAAATCATTTTCTTGCTAATTAAGCATATTATTTATTTTTTCTTCCATTGATTGTTTCAAACAATTCAAGGGCATTCCCATCTGTCAATAAAGAAACGTAGTGACAAATATGCAGCAAACGTTCATATAAATTGGTTTTCTCTAAATGGTGTTTTTCAGGCAGCATTTTCAAAATCAGTTTGTCATAATTTGAAGCCGTTCCTTCGTATTTGTTGTTAAAAGCTACGATAAACTTGTCCAGCAAGGTCTGAATAATCTGATATCCTACAATTTCTTTTTCAACAACTTCACGGCTTTGATAGATTTTATCTACACTTAGTTTGATAATATCATCCATTTGTGCTTTGTATTTGCTTTTATCGGTTAAAGCAAAAGGAAATTTACCTTCCAGAATAGCCTCTTCATTTTCAACAAAAACATTTACAGCGTCATTAATCAATGTTCCGATAGCCAAAGCACGTAAATAACTAATTCGGTCTTCTTTTGTTGTTAAAGTCTTGTATTTGGCGACTCCGATATTGTCTTTTACCAATTTGATTAAATATTCCAGCGCATAATCCTCCGAAACTAACCCCAGATTTATTCCATCTTCAAAATCGATAATGGTATAACAAATGTCATCAGCCGCTTCGACTAAATAGGCCAAAGGATGTCTTTCGAAACCAATATCCTCTCCGGATTTATTGACAATCATGCCCATATCTTTAGCAACTTCTTCAAAAAATGATTTGTCAGTCTGAAAGAAACCGTATTTTTTATCGGCGATATTCTGTGTTGGTTTTTTAGGTAAACTTTCTTTCGGATATTTCATAAAAGCCCCCAGCGTCGCATAGGAAATTCGAAGTCCGCCTTCAATCCCAGGACGGCTTGCCGTAAGAACTGAAAAACCGTTGGCATTACCTTCAAAATCAATTAAATCCTGCCATTGTTTTGCCGTTAACTGATCTTTGTATTTCAATCCGTTTCCTATCGAAAAATACTCCCCAATTGCTTTTTCTCCTGAATGTCCAAAAGGAGGATTCCCAATATCATGTGCCAGAGAAGCCGCAGCCACAATGGCTCCAAAATCATTCATGTGGTATCCGTGAACTTCTTTTAAATGTGGATATTTTTCAATTATTTTTTTTCCTACCAAACGCCCCAGAGAACGCCCTACAACCGAAACCTCTAAACTGTGTGTTAATCTGGTATGTACAAAATCTGTTTTTGAAAGCGGAATTACCTGAGTTTTATCCTGTAAAGAGCGAAAAGCCGCCGAAAATATAATTCGGTCATAATCAACCTCAAATCCCAATCGCGTATCATCTTGTTCTGCACGTAATCTCTTGCTAGTGTCGCCTTGGCGCTTGAGTGATAAAAGTTGTTCCCAGTTCATTTTCAATTTTAGATTTCAGATTGTTGATTTTAGACTTTTTGATCTAAACGTCAAAAATACGTTTTATTTTAGGATTTTACCGGGACAAAAATATACTTGTAAAACAAAATTGCATTTTGAATATCATAAGTCAATTCCAAAATTTCACTAAACACATAGAGACATAGATCTTAGCCGTAAAATAAAGAAATATATTTCTTTCACATAACAGCTTATGTATCCTTCAAACAAGTGAAACGCCTTTAAACTATGTCTCTATGTGTTAAAACAATTTCGCGCAACGAGTTTCTATTTTGAATATATTTTGTTTTTTTTTAGTGCCAACCAGCGGAGTCGAAACTCTTGTAGTTATGATTTTTTTTCGACTTCGCTATTGTTGGCATTTTTTTTTAGAAGCAGAAGATCCTTTTTCAAAAAAACTTCAGTCCCGCTATCCGTTATATCTTTTATGGCGAACCCCGCCACAAAAGGATATCACTCCTATCGGGGCTAAACAACAAATTCTTACTTTTCATAAGATATTCAATAAACAAAAAAAGCATCCGCCGCGGCGGATGCTTTTCTGAAATTGAATAGTATTTAAGACTAGAAGTTTTTAGAAACTCCAATGTTAAATGCTCTACCAAACTTAAAATCGAAGTTTTTAACTTCTGGTCCGTTGTTATCATAGTTTAAGGTGTTGTAACCTAAACCACCAATGTTAAAGTTTAAACCAAAACCTTTTTTCATATCGATGAAAAGAGCTGGTGTAATACCAATGTACATACCGTCTGCTTTAGCAGTTGAAGTAAGTGACCCTGTGTACGTTTTGTCTTTTGCACTTTGAAAACCAGTTCCTAATTCAGCGAAGAAAGCGAAAGTTTGGTTCAATGGCATAGTGTAACGTAAAAATGCACCTAATTTAGTAGTGTTGTTTTTCACTTCGTTTACTCCTTGCTCCGTTTTGCTTGAACCAAAAGAAGCCTCTCCTCCTACAGTCCAGTTGTCGTGAAATTGGTAACCTACTTTTGGAGAAAAATCAAATTCATTCATTTTAACCTCGTTGTTACCTAAAGTTTTGGTTTGAGACTTGTAACCAATACCACCACCAACTAAGATTGTTCCTTTTTGTGCGTTTGCAAAGCTAACCATAGCTAATGCAAGAACCACCAACATTTTTTTCATTATAAATTATTTTAAATTTGATATCCCTTTAACAAGAACGATGCCGCAACGACTGGCTTTTATGTTTTTTTTATGATTTCTTTAAAAGACAAAAATGTAGCAATCGAGCGTATTTCTGTTTACTTTTGTAGCAAATAAAAAGTCATGTCGATAGCAGTAAACAACATATCAAAAAGTTACGGAACTCAAAAAGCGTTAAACGGAATTTCATTCTCTATTGAAAAAGGAGAAATCGTCGGATTTCTTGGTCCAAACGGAGCAGGAAAATCTACTTTAATGAAAATTTTGACCACCTATTTGTTGGCAGATAATGGCTCAGCCCTTGTAAACGGTCACGATGTCATGACGGATGCGAAAGCAGTTCAACGTTCTATTGGCTATTTACCCGAACACAATCCATTGTATTTAGATTTGTATGTTCGTGAATATTTGGCTTTTAATGCCGATGTTTATCAAGTTCCAAAATCAAGAATTGAAGAAGTCATTCAACTGACAGGACTGTCAGGTGAAAGTCATAAAAAGATAGGGCAATTGTCTAAAGGATACCGCCAGCGTGTGGGCCTTGCCAACGCTTTACTGCACGATCCGGAAGTTTTAATTCTGGACGAACCTACTACCGGACTGGACCCCAATCAGTTGATGGAAATTCGAAATGTAATTAAAAATGTAGGGAAAAATAAAACCGTTTTTTTGTCTACTCATATTATGCAAGAGGTAGAAGCCATTTGCGATCGTGTCATAATTATTGACAAAGGACAAATTGTTGCCGATAAAAAATTAGACCACCTGGTTTCTGAAGATAAAGCGCAAGTGATTGAAGTTGAATTTGATTACCAAATCGAAGAACAGCTTTTAGCAAAACTTGAAAATATTACTGCTTATAAAAACACTCACGATATGACCTGGGAGCTGACTTTTGTTTCCGAAAAAGACATGCGCCCCGCTATTTTTGATTTTGCCAACGAAAATGGTTTAAAAACACTACAACTAAATCAGAAGAATAAAAATCTGGAAGCCGTTTTTAGAGAAATTACAAAATAAGCTTTCCGCTCTCAGCTTCATTTTAAAGATAAAAACCAATTTATTCTAAAGTAGAATAAATTGGTTTTTATCTTTATACTGTCTCTCCACACTTTTCTAAAAAGCCATGAAGTCCTACTTTTATTGACTTCTTCAGTAAATCACCTTTATTCTTTTCTATTTTACGCTTTTTATCAAAAATAAAAAACCTTAAAAACTAAGCAGTTAAAATATTTGTCGTAAATTTTAACTATATTTATTTAGACTTAATATAAATAGTATTATATTTGACAACTGAAATCAAATATCACTCCTATGTTTTCCACAATCCTTCCAATAAAAACCACAATTTACAAGTTATCAAACCGCTTGTCACTTCTTCAAAACATGCTTTCTGACAAACTCGAACAACTCGTTTTACAGTAAAGCGCATCTGGCAGAAAATATTGGCTACTGCTTATCCGTCCAGATTACCAAATTACTTTAAATCCCCATTGCAAAAAACATTACAAACATCATGAAGCATATTATAACATCTATTGTACTCACATTTTCGGTCTACGGATACTCGCAGACAGAAAAAGGAAGAGACAGCATCGTCGAAACCTCGATCAATGCATTGGATGAAATTGTAATTACAAAAAAGAAGGTTTTATATACTCAAAAATCAGATCGATTGGTTTTTAATGTAGAAAATAGCATTGTTTCTGAAGGCGGTACCGCTTTAGACGTCTTATCACGCGCTCCCGGTGTTGTGGTATCACAGGACGGAGAGTTATCCATTCGTGGACAACAAGGTGTCGGGGTAATGATTAATGGTAAATTAACGCAACTTTCGCAAAAAGAACTAGCGAATTACCTAAAGTCTACAACCTCATCCAATATCAAACAAATTGAGGTGATCACCAATCCTTCTTCAAAATACGATGCCACCGGAAAGGCCGGAATCATTAATATTATTCTTAAAAAACCCAATGTGGGCGGACTTAAAGGAACGGCATTTACCAACTATGGAAGAGGCCGTAAAAACAGAACAAATTCAGGCGTAAACCTGAGTTACAACAAAGATAAGTTTGGCGTTTACGGAAATTACAGCTACACTTTCAGAGGTGAGGAAGAACGCAAAGAATTTGATCAGATTCAATACACAGACAACACCCGTCAAACTATTTCAACAAAAAACCATCAGACCTCGGTTACAGATGAACCACTGACTTCTAATAATTTTAAAATTGGAACTACCTACGAAGTTTCTCCTAAAACGAATTTAGAAGTTTATATTGATGCCAAACTGGGGCGTTACGAGAACATCGCTAACGGTAGAAATACATTGCTAAATACTTCAAATCAGGTACAATTTGATGCTATAACCTTCAACGACAGTAAAGAAAAGTGGAATGATTATACGTATGGCTTTTCAGGAGTTCATAAATTTAATACCGAAGGAAAAAACATGTCGTTTGATTTTGAGTATGAGACATCAAAGTTCAGATCGAATCAGTTTCAGAGTGCCAAAAATACAAATCCCGCAGCTATAGCTGTGAATGATCGTAGAGGCTTTATTCCGTCGCAATTGCGTGTTTTTACAGGAAAAATTGATTTCGTCAATCCGCTAAAGGAAAAACAATCGATCGAATGGGGAGTTAAAGCCAGTGTGAAAAACAATGACAACCCATCGGTTTATGAATATTACAACAACAATCAGTGGATCGTTGACCTTAACTCTACTAATCATTTTGAGTACAAAGAGCAAATTTATGCCGCTTACGCCAATTATAAATACCAATTGGAGAATTTCAATATTCAGGGAGGTTTAAGAACGGAATATACTGCCATAAATATTTTACAGAAGACCTTAAATGAAGCGCACAAAGACGATTATTTAAAATGGTTCCCAAGTGTTTCTTTGAAATATGAGCTAAGCAACGACCATTCCTTGCACGCCTCCTACAGTAAAAGAATCAACAGACCGAGTCAGTTTGATCTTAATCCGTTTCGTTTTTACGATGATTCATTCAACTATTCACAGGGGAATCCGAATTTGGTTCCGGAGATTACACATTCTACAGAAATTGGATATGCCTGGAAAAGTGCTTTTATGGCTTCGCTGTATTTCAGTAAAACCAAAGATGTTTTTACAGAGGTTTACGATTATAATCCTACCAATAATACTACTGTGACATCCCAAATAAACGTGGACAAATCGTATAATTATGGTGTAAATATTACCAATACAGCCGAAATTTACAAATGGTGGTCAGTGAATACTCTTTTCAATATTTTCGAGAATAGATTTATGGGGAATGTGGTAAATACGGATAAAATTGATCCAATTGTTACTTTAAACCTAAGTGTTCAGAACTCGTTTACGATTACCGAAAGCTTGAAAGCCGAAGCCAACGCACAATACCAGTCAAAATCTAATCTTGGGATTTATGAAAGAGATGCTTTTTTTGATTTTAGTATTGGTATCTCAAAACAGGTGCTGGCTAAAAAAGGAAATATCAAACTTAATATTACAGACATTTTTAATACTAATAATTTTCACATCAATTCGGTTATAGCGCAAACGAGCATCAATAAAAGATACGATCTCGACAACCGTATTGCTACTATAGCCTTTACGTACAGAATATAATATTTTGGATCTTTAGTTTCCTTGTTTTTGTTTTTTTTTTGAATGAAAGAGCCTGTTGTAGTTAGCAGGCTCTTTTTGTTTGCAGGGCTAACCGCAAAGCAGGCATAGTGTTTTTCGCTCGCAAAGACGAAGAGTTTAATTTTCTGGCACTTAATATCTTGTTGAGATTATTTATCCTACAGCATACTGCCGCAAGTAAAAAAGTCTTGAGGTTGCGGGGTCAACCGCAAAGCAGGCATAGTGTTTTTTGCTCGCAAAGACGCAGAGACGCAAAGTTTAATTTTCTGGCACTTATCATCTTGTTGAGATTATTTATCCTGTAGCACACTGCCACAAGTAAAAAGACCTTGAAAATGATATTAAGAACTTTGTCTGACTGAGCGAAGTCGAAGTCCCACAAAGCAAAAAAAAAGTCTTTTGAGGAATCTTACTTCACACAAAAGACTTTAAGGAAACTAACCAACATTAAACAATTAAAATCAAACGGATTTACCCTTTTGATTTTTGTTTTTTCTTTCTTCCCCACCAAATATAAAATCCGGTAACGGGCAAACTCGCACAGATTAAACTGGCAGTGAAATAAATAATCTTGGTCGACAATCCTCCTATTGCACCAATATGAAGACTGTAATTCGATCGCATCAACCAATCCGAAAAACGTTCATTACCAATATATTTTTCTGATTTTGGAAGTAATTCAAGCGTTTTGGAGTCAAAATACAAATCTCTCCAAATGCCTTTGTACATGTCCGTACAGGCGTAAAAATCATCTTTAGGATCATCGGGAAAATGAATGATGACCGCTTCTTTATTTTCCTGGGCAATTTCTGTCCGAACCTTTTTCCAAATAAAATCGGCAGCGGCCAGCTTGTCCAATTGGGTCTTAGACAGAGATTTTGCAACCGAAACGCTTTGCTCCTTCACTTCTTCCCATCCACCGCTAATCCAATAAGTACTTTCTCTTAACCAATGAAAACTCATTAACAATCCGGTAAACGAGATTAGCAAGGCCAGAATGAGTACATAAAACCCCATTACATTGTGCAAATCATAGTTAAGACGTTTAAACTTAGCGTCCCACTTTACTTTAAAACTGCTATTAAGGGTTGTTTTGTTCCATTTTTTCGGAAACCATAATATAAGTCCGCTTATCAATAAAAAGAAAAAGATAAAGGTTGCCCAGGCTGTTATCTGTGCCCCAATATCCCGTTCCAGCCAAAGATTTCGATGTCCTTCATCGATAATATGAAAAAAATCTTCATGATCTACCATTCCGGTAATTTTGCCATTATAAGGATTTACATAAATCAACGAATCCGATTCGATATCGACCTTAACTGATTTGTCTAAACCATTATACCAGACCCCATGGATTTCTTTGTTGGGCAATACTTTTTGAACAGCTGCATAAATTTGGGAAGGAGGCAACAATCGCTCCGAACTTTGTGCCTCAACGTTGAGCCAGGGCGAAGTAAGCTGTTTGATTTCATGCTCAAAAACCAATATACAACCCGTAATTGCCATGATAAATACAATTATTCCTGAAGCAAGTCCCAGCCATAAGTGCAGCCAGGCATTGATTTTACTAAAACGTGATTTTCCTTTATTGGGCGGCTTGCCGGTACGACTTTTAAAAATATTCATTACAATAATAATTAGAAACTAGGACAGGATTTATAAACAAAACGGTTTGAGGATTGTTTATAAATCCTCAAACCGTTTAAAGGGGCATTAATTTAGTAGGTAAGTTTACCAATTGAAGGCAAGTAAAGACCTTCTTTAATAAGTGCTCCAGCTTTTGCAGCACCGGTTGCAATGTCAATTTGGTATACACGAGCCTGTTCTCCTGTTACAAAACTTTTGTAGGCTTTTCCGTTTTCCACAAACATACTTCCCAATCCGAAGAATTCATCTCCTCCATGATCAGGCAATCCGGTAACGGCTAAAATTGTTTTGGCAGATAAATCAAGTATTGCCGACTTGAAAATTGTTTTTGTGTTAAGGAAACTGTACACAGAATTGGCAGCATCAACTTCGGTAGGAATATAGGAAATGAAAACTTTCTCTCCTCCTAAAGGATACGCAGCAAGCACTTTTCCTTTTAGCGTACTAGACTGAAGATCAAAAAAGTAACCTGGATCAAACTTAGCATCCCCTTTTCTAATACGTAAAACTCCTGAAGAAACACCTGTAACAGGATACCCTCCGGCACGGGCATTTGAAGAGAACGTATAAACATCTCCGGATTCTGTCTGAACAATTCCGGTATTGGTATAGTAAAGTCCAATTGCGGTTGTTCTTGCATCTTTTATGGTACTTACATATTCTAAAGAAGGGTATTTGTAAACTCTTACCGTAGCATCAGATGACAATACTTTATTGCTTCCGTCACTAACATCTTTCGTATAAACCGGAACGAAAAGTTTATCTCCTGAAACTGCAGCTCCTGTTGGCCAGTACAATATTTTTTTGTTTGCCGGATTAACGCTAAAATCGTTAAACTTACGTCCATCGATAGAAACGGTAGCGGGGTTGTAAATCATCAATTCATAATCGGATGAACTACCGTCCCAGGTTGCACCAATATTGATCATTTTTTTATCGTCGGTATAACCAACTGCATAAGAAGACTCGAAAGAAAGTTTATCTCCTGCTGCTAATTTTCCTGTATTGTTTAAACGAAACGATACTGAACCTTCATCACCTGTACTTAGAGCAAAAAAGGTATTACTCACCGGAAAACAGCTTCCTTCCTGCTCGATTCCAACTCCTTTTGCACTAATTTCTCCGGTCATTAACTGATCTATAGAATTAAAATCCAATATATACTGCGTATAATCGGCCAACCAGTATGATGCAACATATTTAGTTCCATTTACAGCTGGTGTTTCATCTTTAGACGAATCATCACTGCTGCATGAAAAGGTAGATAATGACAGAAAAGCCAATGCAAAGCATTTTGCGAATTTGTTTACAAACATGATTATAATTATTAAGGGTTATTATTAAAATTGAATTACTGCAGAAAGTATCTGAACTTCACTGAAAAAGCGCGTCCCGGTTTTTGAACCTTAAAGTAGTCGTACACCTTTATATCGGTAATATTTCGACACTCGAAAGCCAGATTGTACTTGCCGTGCAGGAAAGAATAAGCCACCATAGCATTTTGTGTAAATTGCTCCGGAATTGCTTTTTTAGTTTCCAAACTTCCTAATACCGGCCATGTTAGGTAAAAAGCATCGATATAATTGGCACTTACGTTTAAAGAAAGTTTATCGTCCTGATATTTGATATTTTTAAAATTAAACGTCAGATCAGCGTTTCCGTAGAAGATTGGAACGTTGGGCAATTGTGCATTATACAAGGCATCGGGGCTGGTCGTTCCCGTTTTGAATTTGTTTTTATTGAGGCTTTTTTGATAGGTTCCGTTCACCTCAAAATTTACGAAGTCTTTGTACCCGTATCTCAAAACACCGTCAACACCTGTTACTTGTACGTTTTGAAGGTTTTCATAAACGGTTTTGTCACCCTCTTGTCTTTCTCTGATAAAATCTTTTGCTTCTCTGTAAATGATACTCGTTTCGGCATTAAAGTGATTTTTGCTGTTCTGTGTATTAAAAGCCAGCCCCAGATTGGCATTGTCACTACTTTCCGGTTTTAATCCGATGTTGCTGTTTATGGTCAACCCGTCACCCAGCATTTCTGTAGCCGATGGCAAACGATAAGCATGCTCATAAGACCCTTTAATTTGAAATTGTTCGGACAAATGGTAGGCTGAAGTTGCACCATAACCATAATTGGTCGACGATGAAGATTGCGTTACATTGTTGGCAATCATTTGAGTGGCCAAATCAAACATTTTTCCAAAACCCGAAATTGCCAATCGGTTATCGAGACCACTAAAATTGTAACTCAGTCCCAGTATGTTTTTATCAATAGTGGGCTCCCCCAGTTCAACAACTCTTAAGTATTCATTTGTTTCTTTGCGTTTGTATCCTAAGTAAGAGTAGTTAACCGCCAAAGAATGCTGGTCATTTAACTGGTATTTTAGATTTGTTGTAACCTGCGAATTGGTCTCATCATAAACGTACAGGGTTTTATTTCCTAGCTCCCCCTTATCATTGGATCCGGCAAATTGTCGGTACACATAATTGCCTGTCCAGTCGTATACTCTGGAAGAAGTATCTACAGAACGGTTATTGACTAAAGCATAAGTACTGTTAACACTCAAAGACAATCCCTTGGTAAAAAGATCACTTTTTTTGAATTTCAGAGAGGTAATGAAACTTTGACTATCTGTAAAGGCCTGCCCTACGACTTTTTGCATTGTTCTTCCCTGTTGAATTTCCTTTTTGTTACCGGCTACCGCAAAACCAACAAGCAGATAATCGGCAAAACTTTTGTTTTTAAACCCGGCTTCGGCCATTATAGTCCCGGATTTATAAGCATCATGAAAGTGCTTGTATTTTTGTTCCGGCAAAAATTTCGAGGTGTTTTTATCCACCACGCTTACATCTACTTTATAATCGTTGTCGGCATAATTTGCAAAAGCGTTAATGTTGGCGATAAAACCATCTCTGCCCGAGAATCTGGTATTTATTGCGGCTCTATGGGTGTTAAACGAACCATAACTGTAAGAAGCATCGATGTAGCGGTTTACATTTTTGTTGGTAACAATATTCACAGCACCACCCAGCGCATCTGCTCCCAATTCTATAGGAACAACTCCTTTGTAAACATCAATTCGTTCGGCCATATTTACCGGAATGTTATTCAGTGTAAGTGCTGAACCATAGCTGTCCATAGGCACTCCGTCTAGAAAGAATCTAACCTGATTGCCGGAAAAACCATTCAGCGAAAAATTAAATGCCGATCCCAATCCTCCATATTCACGAATGCGGACTCCGGTTGTTTTATTCAAAACCTGATTCAAATCAGCAGACGTATTATAGGTTTTCTTTAAATCTATGGCAGTAATATTGTAAGCCTGCTCACGTGCTCTTTGGACTTTGGACTTTCCTGTCACGGCAACTTCATTTAAAGTAGCCATATCTTCTTCCATAGTAATATTTTGAGTTGGTTTTCCTCCCTGCTTCAAAAAAATTGCCGCTTCGGTTGTTTTATACCCTACATGAGTAACGAGCAAAATATAATCTCCCGATTCGGCACTAATTTTATATTCTCCTTTATTATTGGTTAGGGTTCTGTATTCCGTTCCTTTTAAAGCAACCGAAACTCCTTCGGCAGTTTTCCCCAAATGAGTCATAATAACTCCGGTTAAATTTACTTTGTTCTTTTGCGAGTACCCCTGAAGTGAAGTGAAAGAAATGACGATCAAGAGCATTAATCTACTTATTTGCATCCGTTAAATTTTGGTTTGAAAATTAAATTAGCAACAAAATTAGGCTCTCAAAAGGGTTTTTCCAAACTATTTTTAATTATTCTAAATAAGGATAATAATTAACTTTTAAACCTAAGAATAAATAACGAACAAGTACATTCTTAAAGAATAATTAAATTTACCTTAATATTTCATTAATATTTTATCGCGTAAAAGTTAAAAATTTCAGCACTCACTTCTTTAAAATCCCAAAAAAGAACATAAAAAAGCCCGATCGCAATGCAATCGGGCCTTCAAAAATTCAGTTAACCGAATTAAATATCCAATTCTGAAATGGTGTTTTTTATTTCTTCCATAATGATTCTAATGTCATTTTCGGTGGTACGCCAATTGACAAAAGAAGCTCTGATTCCTTTACGGTTTTGGTAAACCGTTGGTGTCATAAATACTTTTCCGGTATCATTTAAATGTGTCAAAAATTTACTTACATGTTCCTGATTGTCCTCTCCTCTTAGCGTAAAACAAACATTATTCAGTCGGATTGGAGCCAACAGTTCGAAGTTCTCATCTTCGATAAGGGCGTTTGCAAAATGCAGTGCCAATGCCGTACTTTTCTCTATGATGTCTTTAAATCCTTCTTTTCCGTAAGCCAGTAAAGAGAACCAAACCGGTAATGCTCTTAATCGGCGTGAATTTTCAGGCAATACGTTCAGGTAGTTAAAATTCTCTAACGGGTTTCCTAAATAAGGGGCATTAGAATTCTGAAACGTTTCGATTTGCAGTCCAATATGCTCTTTTTTAATTAAATAAAAAGCGCTTTCATAAGGTACGTTTAACCATTTATGGCAATCAATTGTAATACTGTCTGCTCCTTCCCATCCTTCCACAAGATGTTTGAATTTTTCAGAAACCGCAGCAAATCCACCAAAAGCAGCATCAATATGCCACCAGAAATTGTATTTTTCTCTAAGTTTGGCAATAGCCACAAAATCATCAAAATCGGCTGTATTCACTGTTCCCGCGCTCGAAATCAGGATAAATGGCTCTCCATTTAAACTTTCTATATTCTTCTGCAGGTCGTCGATATCAATAGCTTCTCTATTACCTTCTGCGGTTTTAAGCACCGTATAATTGTTACTTCCAATCCCCAGCATCGATAATGTTTTTATGGATGAAGAATGAGGTGTCGCAGTTAAAATATTTATGGACTCCGAAATTCCATTTTTAGCAAAGTCTTTCCCCAACTGCGCTCCCAGCCATTGTCTTGCCACACCCAAACAGGTAAAATTTGACATTGTCGCTCCTGTAACAAATCCTCCTAAAAATGATTCCGGCAGCTCCAACAACTGTCGCAATAAATGGATAGTCTCGAACTCGATTAAAGCCGAAGTCCCTCCCTGGCCTTTTACCGCCTGCGTATTCTGATCATAGACTGTCGACAGCCAATCTCCCACAATAGCCGCCGGTGTAGATCCTCCGGTTACAAAACCTAAATATCTTGGACCCGGTGAAGCTACCATCAAGGGTGCCAGTCTTTGATTAAACTCTTCTAAAGCTACTAAGGATCCTAAACCTGTCTCGTTTAGTTTTCGGGTTGGATCAATTGTTTTCTTACTGGAAGTGGAAATGTTTTCAAGATTGTTCAAAAACGCTATTCCGTACTGTTTTGTTTTCTCCAGGATGTTTTCAAGATCATTGAGATCATTTTGAAGTATTGAATTCATTGTAAACTACTTTTTTACGCCTAGCTGTAAAACTTCCCTGCTGCTAAAAATTGCCACACGGATTTTACAGGTTAAGCAGATTAACGCTGATTTTAGTATTTAAGTTAATTCGTTGGGTATAATTTATTTTAACACATAGCAACATAGATTTTTCCAGCCGAAAAAAGACGTTTCACTTTTAATAAAACACAGAAACGGCATAAAAAAAATATGTTTCTTCTAAACATTCTTTTTACATCTTACATTTCACATCTCGCATTTCACATCCTAAAATCGATGCTCCTATATGTCAAGTCCTTTTTTTGTTATGAAGAAAGCCCGCTACCACTTCGTTTTTTCGGAAAACCTCGAGACGACCATCGAACAAATGAGATCGCCATTGACATTTAGCAAAGTCGCTATCGGGTCGACCAGAGTTCCTAAAATCATGGCAACTGGCAGGGCTTGTTCCATTGGCAGTCCGTAAACTGTGATGGCCAGAACTTCTCCGATATAACCTCCATTTGGAATTCCTCCTTCTACAATTGAAACGATTACGGTAATTCCAAGCGCTAAAAGTATGGTCGAAGGTGCCGTAAAATCTTTTCCAAACATGGCAAAAAGAACGGTTATTTTAAGGATAGAAGACATACTCGAACCGTCTTTATGCAAGGGCGCTCCAAGCGGAATGACCAAATTGCGAACGTGCTTAGGAATGTTCATCTTCTCAGCGGCTTCCAGATTCGCAGGAATGGTGGCAATACTGCTGCAGGTTCCAACCGCCGTTAAAGCCGGCGTAATGTTATTGCTCCAAAATACCACAAAAGCTCTTTTCCCTCCGGCCACTAAGGCGTACAAACTAAAAAACACAAAGAAATAGAAGATGCAGGCCGCATAATAAACACCCAAAGGCTTGGCATAAACGCCAAACAATTGCGGGCCAAAAACTCCAACCTGATAGGCAAAATAAGCCCCCAAACCAATTGGAGCCAATTTCATAATGAGGTTCAAAAGCTGCTTCATGACTTCGTTACCTGAATCCAGAAAACTTCTGAAAGCGCTACCTTTTTCTCCGGATTGCAGACTCGCAAAACCAATTAAAAAAGAAAAAATAATAAGCGCCAGCATACTTTTTCGGGACAGCAATTCAAAGAAATCATTTACGGTAACCAGCTGTGCTATTTGCTCACCAATGCTTCCTGATTGGATGTTTTCTATCGGGACTTTAGATATTATAATATTCTGATGAATTGGAAAAAGATATACTGCCAAAATCATTACAATTGCCGAAATTAAAATGGTGGTTAAAAAAACCAGAACCATGATTACAAACAATTTGCCCAATTTCTCTGTTCTTTCCAGACTGGCAATTGAAGACGCAATTGTAAAGAAAATTAAGGGAATGATTGCTGTAAAAAGCAAGTTCAGAAAAATGTCTCCAAGCGGTTTTATGACCTCCACTTTCTCTTCGAAAACTAATCCCAAAATACTTCCGAGTAGAATTCCTCCCAGAAGCAATAAAATACTGCTGTAACTTTTTAGAAAATTGATCTTTTTAACCTGCATAATTTTAACGGATTACATTCAGAAATAGAAACTCAAAATAAAAATCAATGAAATTACTCAAAAAAAGAGTGCAAAATTGGCTACACCATTTTAATTCCAAAACGTCAGATCAGTATGACGGTTTCGAAATCTTTGAAAATAGGCGGTAAAAAACTACCATTAAAAATTGAAAAATTAGCGTTTTCTTAAAACGAGAGTTGTAAAATTCCGATCTACTAACTCGCCTGTTTTACTTTTTACCTTTTCAGTCAGCGTTTCTTTGTGTATAATTTGAAAAGCAGTTTTCCCAATTAGTTTTTCTGCTTTTCCTGTACTGTAAAGTTCAAATTCAAACTGAGTAAAAGGCAATTGTTTCATGAAACTTTCTTCGGCAAAGGTGATGCAAAAAGTGCATTTTGACTGCAAAACTCTGTAAATTTCCGAAAGTAACTTCTCCGGTTCCTGCCAAAAATAAATCGTATTTACCGTGAATATTTTATCAAAAGAGGCCTCTTCAAATGGAATATCAGTTCCGTTATAAAGAGAAAAATGAGCCTGTTTTTTAGCCACAACTGCAGCATTAATTTGCTGTGCTTCCTGACACATTAACGCTGACATCTCAAGTCCGTAATAAACTAGATCCTGAGCTTGCTCTACTATATATTCTAAGTGTCCGGCATTTCCATGGCCTAATTCTAAAATGGTATTTCCAGATGTCAGATGCAGATTCTGAACCGAATGGCGCGTCATGTTGATGTTGGTTTCATGCATCATATTCGCCATTTCTATTCCTTTTTCTCCTGAAGGATGCTTTAGCTGAGAAGCTATTGCCTGTAATTCTTCTTTTTTCATCATCTTAAAAATAAATTCCAAATTAGCCCTAAAAAGTAATTATCGGTAAAATTTTGTCTTTCGAACAAAGGAAAAAATCATCTTTAGTAGTTGTCAACAGTATGTCTTCAATTCTTATGATTTCTCCTTCGTCTAAAAAACAAGAAGTATTCTTTTTAAAAAATATGACGCGCAATCTGGCGGATATTCTCTGATTTCCCCATAGAATAATAATGCAATACAGGAACTCCTGCCGCTTTTAACTCTAATGATTGCTGAATGGCCCACTCGATTCCGACTTGCTTGATTTCGGCATTATTTTTACATTTATCCACAGCATCAATTAAATCCTCAGGAAGGTCGATTCTAAAAATCTGAGGCAAAATCTGTAAATGTCTTTGAACCGCAATTGGCTTAATCCCTGGAATAATTGGAATTGTGATGCCAATTTCTCTTGCCTTTTCAACAAAAGTAAAGTATTTCGCATTGTCAAAAAACATTTGTGTCACAACATAATCGGCTCCTGCATCTACTTTTTCTTTCAATCTTTTTAAATCAGATTGTAAAGAAGGGGATTCTAAATGTTTCTCCGGATAACCCGCAACACCAATACAAAAATCAGCCTTATTATCAGCATCCATCACTTCATGCAGATATTTTCCGCGATTTAAGTCGTTGATTTGACGAACCAGATCAATCGCAAACCTATTTCCTCCGGCTTTTGGCACAAAAGACTGTTCGTCTTTCATGGCGTCACCACGAAGTGCCATTACGTTATTGATTCCTAAATACTGACAGTCTACCAGCATGTATTCGGTTTCTTCCTGTGTAAAACCGCCACAAAGCAAATGCGGCACGGTATCTACATTATATTTATGTTTGATAGAAGCACAAATTCCAAGTGTTCCCGGACGCATACGCGTTAATTTTTTATCTAAAAGCCCGTTGCCTTTATCAATATAGATATACTCTTCGCGCGAAGTGGTTACATCGATAAATGGAGGTTTAAATTCCATCAAAGGATCGATGTTGTCATATAATTCCTGAATGCTTTTTCCCTTTTGAGGTGGAATAAGTTCAAACGAGAATAATGTATTTCCTTTCGCGTTTTCTATATGTTCTGTTACTTTCATTCTTTATAGTTGATAGTTTTTGGTTGATGGTTGATAGTTTATTTTGCAGGTGAAAATAACAACCGTCAACTATATTAATTTTTTATAATAGTTAATAAACCCATTCAATAGTTTTTTACATGTTTGAATCTGTTCAAAAGCAATATTGAAATTATTTTTATCTATGTAATTTTGATCAAGTGCTAAATAATATTGTGTTTCCAACTCATATTATGATCCTCTTGAAATATGAAGAAAATGTATTGTATCTTTAGATGTCTGACGTCCACAACCTTCAGCAATATTTGAAGGTATTGAAATCGCAGCTCTTCTCATTTGATTTGTCAATCCAAATAATTCTTCTTTTGGAAACAGTTTAGAAGAATCATATAACAAATTCACCAATTTCCTAGCTTCCAACCAAACTTCCAATTCACTGTATTCCATTTTAGTTTTTCGTTAATAATTGTTGGTTGATGGCACTTTAAGTTAAAATCTATCAACCAAAAACCAACAACCATCAACCAAATTAATCCGCTATATTAGGGTTCAACCATTTCATTGCATAGTCGGTTGAAACACTGCGTCGTTTGGCATAGTCGACTACCTGATCCTCTTTTATTTTCCCCAGTCCGAAATATTTACTTTCCGGATTTCCAAAATAGTATCCTGAAACGGATGAAGCCGGCCACATCGCCATGCTTTCGGTTAATGTTACGCCTATTTCTTTTTCTACATTTAAAAGTTTCCAGATTGTTGGTTTCTCCAAATGGTCAGGACATGCCGGATAACCCGGAGCTGGACGGATTCCTTTGTACTCTTCAGAAATCATTTCTTCGTTAGTTAAGCTCTCATCTGATGAATATCCCCAAATTTCTTTACGTATTTTTTCATGAAGATATTCAGCGAAAGCCTCGGCAAAACGATCCGCTAATGCTTTTACCATAATCGAATTGTAATCGTCCAGGTCCTTCTCAAATTCAGCTGCCCATTCATCAACACCAAAACCAGTTGTTACGCAGAATGCTCCCATATAATCAACTTTCCCACTTTCTTTTGGAGCGATAAAATCGGCTAATGCAATATTGGGCGCCCCTTTTGTTTTTTGCGATTGCTGGCGTAAAGTCAAAAATGTCTGTAACGGTTTTCCGTTTTCATCTGTCAATTCAATATCATCATCATTGATCTGATTGGCTGGAAAGATTCCGTAAATACCTTTCGCAGATAGTTTTTCCTCTTCCAAAATTACTTTCAGCATTGCCTGTGCATCTTCAAAAACAGAAGTCGCTTCTTTCCCCACAACTTCATCTGTTAAAATTGCAGGGTATTTACCAAACAATTCCCAGGTTCTGAAAAACGGTGTCCAGTCAATATACGGAACCAAAACATCCAACTCGACTTCAACAATCTGCTCTCCAATGATATTTGGCTTCACCGGATTGAAATTTTCCCAATCCAATTGTAATTTGTTTTTACGCGCGTCTTCAATGCTTAAGAAATTCTTATCTCTCGAACGATTCAAAAATGTTTCTCTAAAAGAATCATACTCTGCACGAATATCGCTTGCATATATTTTACGGTTATGATCTAATAAATTTCCTGCAACAGTAACGGCTCTCGAAGCATCATTTACGTGAATTACAGTTTCTCTATATTGAGGTGCAATTTTCACGGCTGTATGCGCGCGCGAAGTGGTTGCTCCACCAATCATAATCGGAATTTTAATTCCTTGTTTGTCTAGTTCTTTGGCCAGATACACCATTTCGTCAAGCGAAGGCGTAATCAATCCGCTTAATCCAATAATATCTACATTGTGTTCTATGGCAGCTGCAATAATTTTTTCCGGAGGCACCATAACGCCAAGATCTACAATCTCGTAATTGTTACAGGCCAAAACCACCGAAACAATGTTTTTACCAATGTCGTGAACGTCCCCTTTTACAGTAGCCATCAGGATTTTTCCGTTTCCTTGTTTGTCTCCGGCCTGTTTACTGGCTTCAATGTAAGGCAATAAATACGCTACGGCTTTTTTCATTACACGTGCCGATTTTACTACCTGTGGAAGGAACATTTTTCCGCTTCCGAACAAATCTCCCACGACATTCATTCCGGTCATCAAATTGATTTCGATAACTTCAATTGGTTTTGTAGCAGCCAAACGTGCTTCTTCCACATCTTCTTCAATAAAAGCATCAACTCCTTTAACCAGTGAGTGCGTAATACGTTCCTGAACGGTTCCCAAACGCCATTCCTGAATTGCTTTTTCATCTGATTTTACTTCTCCTTTTACATTCTCTGCAAAATCTAAAAGTCGTTCGGTTGCATCGTCACGTCTGTCCAGAATTACGTCCTCAACATGTTCCAGTAAATCTTTTGGAATATCATCGTAAATCGAAAGCATTTCCGGATTCACGATTCCCATAGTCATTCCGTTCTTGATGGCATGATATAAAAATACCGAGTGCATCGCTTCACGAACGGTGTCATTTCCTCTAAAAGAAAACGAAACGTTACTTACTCCCCCACTAATATGTGCATGAGGCAAATTATCACGAACCCATTTTGTTCCCCTGAAGAAATCCAGAGCATTCAAACGGTGTTCTTCCATTCCGGTTGCAACCGGGAAAATATTCAAATCAAAAATGATATCCTGTGGAGGAAAATCAACTTTGTTTACCAAAATATCATACGAACGCTGACAAATTTCAACTCTTCGCTCATAATTATCAGCCTGACCCACTTCGTCAAAAGCCATGATTATAGCTGCCGCTCCGTAGCGCTTGATTAATTTAGCATGATGAATAAAGGCTTCTTCTCCTTCTTTTAACGAAATCGAGTTTACAACGCTTTTCCCCTGTACTACTTTAAGACCCGCCTCTATGATTTCCCATTTCGAACTGTCGATCATAATAGGTACTCTCGAAATGTCCGGTTCTGATGCAATTAAATTCAAAAATTTAGTCATTGCCTGAACTCCATCAAGCATTCCCTCATCCATATTAATATCGATGATTTGTGCTCCTCCTTCTACTTGTTGTCTTGCAATATCAAGTGCCTCATCATATTTCTCTTCCTTGATTAAGCGAAGGAATTTTCTTGAACCGGTAACGTTTGTACGTTCTCCAACGTTAACAAAAACACTGGTAGGTGTAATAATTAACGGTTCTAATCCTGATAATACAAGGTCTCTTCTATTTTCTGTCATTTTCTTTAAGTTACTGAGAGTCTAAGATGCTTAGAGTCTAAGTTTTTTATTCTATTTTCTTTTTGCAAGGTTTTTAAAACCTTGTAGGTATATTCGTTACCGATATGTTGTTCCTATCGGAACATTTATTTCCATTTTGGCTCTTCTACATATTGTATGTTACAACTGCAACACATATAATGTTTTGTTTCTATGGAACTCTTACTTATCACTCATTTTTTTCAACGGAATAAATTCCGTTGCTACAAAATATATCGTTCCTACGGAACTTTTTAAGAGTCTTAGGCTCGGGCTATTTTGCAGGGATGGATTTTAATCCATTCCCGAAATCAATAAAATTATATTACATAAGAACAGGCGCCACTCTAGGCTTATAATCCTTCGCCACCTCAGCAATTAATCGAATATGATCCGGAGTTGTTCCACAACAGCCTCCAATAATATTGATTAAATTATCGTCTAAATATTCTTTTATTAAGGCTTGAGTCTGTTCCGGGGTTTCGTCGTATTGCCCGAAAGCGTTTGGCAAACCTGCATTTGGATGTGCCGAAACATTAAACTGTGTATGTTGCGATAATGTTTTCAAATACGGTTTCAACAAATCGGCTCCTAATGCACAGTTGAAACCTACGCTTAATAACGGAATATGAGATACCGAAATCAGGAATGCCTCCACCGTTTGCCCTGAAAGTGTTCTTCCTGAAGCATCCGTGATGGTTCCCGAAACCATGATTGGAATATCCAGATTGCGCTCTTCTTTTACTTCTTCAATCGCAAAAAGTGCCGCTTTGGCATTTAAGGTGTCGAAAATCGTTTCTACTAATAATAGATCACATCCACCATCCATTAAGGCTTCTGCCTGTTGTTTGTAGGCAATTCGCAAATCATCAAATGTTACAGCTCTGTATCCAGGATCATTTACATCCGGTGACATACTTGCCGTTCTGTTTGTTGGTCCGATTGAACCAGCAACAAAACGTGGTTTGTCCGGATTTTTAGCTGTAAACTCATCTGCTACTTCACGGGCAATTTTCGCCGATTCGTAGTTCAGTTCATAAACCAAATCTTCCAGGAAATAGTCGGCCATACCGATCGTAGTTCCTGAAAAAGTATTGGTTTCTACAATGTCTGCACCTGCTTCATAATAAGCAGCGTGAACATCGCGGATTGCTTGTGGTTGTGTTATGGATAGTAAATCGTTGTTTCCTTTTAAGGGATGAGGGAAATCTTTGAAACGCTCTCCTCTAAAATCTTCTTCAGAGAAATTATAGCGTTGCAGCATCGTTCCCATCGCCCCGTCAAGAATTAGGATATTTTTTTTTATTGCTTCCTGAATTGTTATTGCCATTACTTTTTATCTTTTAGCTACTAAGACGCTAAGGCGCTAAGATGCTAAGTTTTTTTACTTACTTGATCATACCTGACAGGTTTTTCAAACCTGTTAGGACACGTTATTTTTATTCACATTAATTCCAAAAATTCACTATTGATGGCTCTTTAGCCCCGATTGAAGTGGAAATCCTTTTGTCCGCCGCGGCGGATAAAAGATTGCAACGAAAAGCGGGAACGATTGACGGCAAAAATGCGCCAATAATTCGCTCATGATACTGAATTCAGTAAAATAATATTGTAAGGTTGTCAGGAAAAGTTTGAGAAATACGAGTAATGTATTTGTGTTATCTATCTTAAATACAATGAATTTGTATTAAGTAGAATGTAGCACCTTCTTTATGATAAAGGGTTGCTAAGGTTTCATTGGGTCTTTCCCTCCGCCTTTCGTGATAACTTTCAATAATTTTAAGAACAGTGCAAAGTAAAGACATAAGCTTAACAATTGCAAGTTTTTTTTAAGTTTCTGAGGGGTTAAGGTGCTTTTTAAGGTGCTGAGAGACTAAGACTCTAAGATACTGAGTTTCTAAGTTTAAGTTTGGGCTATTGTTTTTCAAATATAGCCCACGGTTTCAACCGTGGGATACGATGGTGATAAATTGTTTTTATATCAATGCGTTGTGTTCATGCATTGTGTTCCAGTGGTTGAAACCACTGGCTATGTTTTTGTATATTTTAAAAAAATAAAGCCCAAACTAAAAGTTTGAGCTTTCTCTATATAAAATCTTAGCGCCTTAGTACCTTAGAACCTCAGCCCCTCAAAACTAAACTATCGCTTTAACAACTGCTTTTGGAGCTTCTTTACGAGTTCCGTCAAAACCGTCTACACCCGAAACTGTAGTGTATTTTAAAACGTATTTTTTACCTGGATTGATAATTTGGTATGCGGCCTGACACATTAAAGTTGCTTCGTGGAATCCACAAAGAATCAGTTTTAATTTTCCAGGATAAGTATTTACGTCTCCAATGGCGAAGATTCCCGGAATATTAGTTTGGTAATCTAATGCATTATTTACTTTAATAGCATTTTTCTCGATTTCTAATCCCCAATCTCCGATTGGTCCTAACTTTGGCGTTAGCCCGAAAAGCGGAATAAAATAGTCTGTTTCGATTTTACGATGTGCCCCGTTTTCTTCGATATCTAATGATTCAATATGCTCAGCACCATTGATTCCGATTACTTCTGCCGGTGTAATTAATTTAATTTTTCCAGCAGTTTTTAGTTCTTGTACTTTTTCTACAGAATCTAAAGCTCCTCTGAATTCGTTTCTACGGTGAATCAAAGTAACTTCTGAAGCTACATTCGCCAAAAAAATACTCCAGTCTAATGCTGAATCTCCTCCTCCGGCGATTACCACTCTTTTGTCTCTGAATTTCTCCGGATTTTTGATGAAGTATTTTACTCCTTTATCTTCATAAAACTCAATATCTTCGATAAGTGGCTTACGTGGTTCAAAACTTCCCAAACCTCCGGCGATAGCAATAACCGGTGCGTGAAATTTAGTCCCTTTATTCGAGGTTACAATAAAACTTCCGTCTTCTTGTTTGTCAATCGTTTCTGCACGCTCTCCTAAAGTAAAACCAGGTTCAAATTGTTTGATTTGCTCTTGCAATCCATCAATTAAATCTCCAGCTAATACTTCCGGGAATCCAGGAATATCATAAATAGGCTTTTTTGGATACAATTCTGAAAGTTGACCTCCTGCTTGTGGTAAAGCATCTAAAATATGACATTTTAATTTTAATAATCCTGCCTCGAAAACGGCAAATAAACCTGTTGGGCCTGCTCCAATTATAAGTATATCTGTTTTAATCATTATGTTGTTGTTTATAATCATTCTTAATAATGCAAAGAAACGAATAATTTATTCTATTTTCAATGATTTTTGTCATTGATTTCTTTGCGGAATTTTTTACTCTTTATTTTTTAATGAAGCGGTTATTTCGTTCATTTTTTTAACCTTCTCTTCAAAATTACCTTTTAATGTCTTTCGATATTCATTAAGGTTTTCGACCATTTTATTGATATCCTCGGGAATTACCTCTTCAAAAAACTCACGAAGTCTTTTGGCTGTTGTTGGCGATTTTCCGTTGGTCGAAATGGCAATTTTCACATTGCCTTTGGTTACAATTCCTCCCAAATAATAATCACACAAATCCGGTGTATCGGCTATATTACAAATCAAATAACGCTTACGGGATAATTCGTATACCTTTTTATTGACTTTTAAATCATCGGTACAGGCAATTACCATATGGCGTTTTTTAAGCATTTTCTTTTTGAACTTCGATTTTGTCAATGTAATCGAAGGATGTTTCTCGGCCAAAATCTTTATTTCTAAATGAAAATTTGGCGCTACTACCTCAACATTTGCATTAGGGCTCGACTTTAACAAAAAAGAGAGCTTCTCTAATCCTACATTTCCTCCGCCAACAATCAGAACATTTAGATTGTGAAGTTTTAGGAATACGGGATATAATTCGTTTTGTTCCATTTTAATTTTTATTACCGATATAAAGTTCGTTCAGAACAATTTATCATGCAAACATCGGATTAAAACCTGAAGCTACAAAATTGGTTGTACCTGATGAAACAATTATTAACGAATCATTTCATTTGGGAGGAACTCTTCATAAAACCCTTTTAGTTTGTTGCTTTCGCGAACAACCTCTCCAAGAACGATAATTGCTGGTGAGCTTAGTTTCTTTTCCTTTACAATTTCTAAAATCGAATCGACCGTTCCTACACCTACTTTTTCATCGGCCAATGTTCCGTTTTGAATAATCGCTACGGGTAAATTTCCTTTGCTTTCTTTTTGAAATAAATCAATAATCTGAGGCAATTTGTGCATTCCCATCAAAATTACGACTGTTGCTGATGATTGTGCAGCCAAAGCAACATCCGTCGACAATTTCCTGTCAGAAGTTGTACCTGTTATGGCCCAAAAACTTTCGGAAACTCCTCTTTTAGTGATCGATATTCCCTGACTCGCCGGAACTGCCACTACCGAAGATATTCCGGGAACTACAAATGTCTCTATTCCAAAACTTTCTATAAATTCAATTTCTTCACTTCCACGTCCAAAAATAAACGGGTCACCACCTTTTAAACGCACCACATTTCCGTACGTTAATGCATTATCAACAATCAATTGATTGATCTGATCCTGTGTGTAAGCATGATTCCCTATTTTTTTTCCCACAAAAATTCGAATCGCATTTTTGGGAGCGTGTGCTAATATTTCTTCATTAGCCAATGCATCGTACAAAACCACATTCGCTTCAGCAAGTGCTTTTACGGCTTTGAGCGTAAGCAAATCCGGATCGCCGGGACCCGCACCAACTAAAGTTACTTTTGGTTTGATATTAAGCATTTTCTAATTCTTGAGCTCTATATTTTTCTATCGTATCAAAAAATGCAATTCCTTCCTGAATGTATTGTTTTGCAAAAGCTTCAGAGGGTTGTATTGCATTGATTTGATACACTAATTCTCTAAATGATGTTGCCAGTTCAATTTTACCGGCTGCAATGAAAACAGTATCAAACAAATCAACGATTCCTGCGTGATTGTTTGTTTTTTCATTTTCAGAAAGCAATAAAGCTTTTGCACCATTTACAAATCCGGCGTAAGCATGGTAAATAGCATCCGACCATTTATTTTCGTCAAAAGATTCCTGAGCAAAAGTCAGTTTATCTTTGGCTTCCAACAATAAAGTCGCCACCAAATCAATCACTACTCCGGCACATTCTCCAACTCCAACTGCTTTTACGTAATTGTCAGCATTACCCCAATCTACAAAATCAGCTTCGGTTAAGTTCGTTACGTCTGATAAAGGCTTTAAAATTTCATAGAAATATTTCTCACCTTTTTCATCATAGTAATTCAGAAATTTTTGTCCATTTGCATTCGCATTAAAATCATTTAAAATGGTACGCAAAGCATCCGGTCCTCTTCGGCTTGGAATTTTGATTACTTTATCGGCAAAACGTCCTGCTCCATTTCCTAATCTTCCTCCGCCTAATAAAACCTGTAAAGCCGGAGCTACCAGTTTCCCTGAATTGATTGACATTCCCTGAAATCCAATTGCTGACATATTGTGCTGTCCGCAAGCATTCATACAACCGCTAATTTTAATTTCAATTTCGCGGTTGTTTAAATACTGAGGATATTCAGCACTTAATACTTTCTCTAATTCTTCTGCAATTCCGGTACTACTTGCAATCCCCAAATTGCAAGTATCTGTACCCGGACATGCTGTAATATCTGCCGTTGAATTATATCCCAGATGAACAAAATTCAACTTAGCTAATTCCTGATAGAAGAAAGGTAAGTTCTCTTCTTTCACATGACGTATTACAATATTTTGACGCAATGAAAAACGAAGTTCATTTGCGGCGTAGTTTTTAATTAAATCAGCTAATAATCTGGCTTTATCGGTGTAAAAATCTCCTAATAAAACTTTGATTCCTATAGCATAATAACCTGCCTGTTTCTGAGCGATTACATTTGATTTTTTCCAGGCTTCATAAGCTTCCGTATCTTCAATTGTAACTTGCGGAACTTCCAATAAAGGTTCCGGAATTGGTCCATCAAAAGCTGTGGTGTCAATTTCGTAGGTTTCAAAAGCGATTGCTTTTTTCTCTTTTTCAACCAAATCAAGGAAAACATCTCTTCCCATTTCTTTGATTAAAAATTTCATACGGGCTTTCATTCTTTTTGCACGCTCACCGTATCTGTCAAAAATACGAATAATGCCTTCTGCCGTTGGAATAATCTGATTCGCCGGTACAAACTCTGAAAGCAATTCGGCGTGGGCTGGCTGAGAACCTAATCCTCCACCAAACATAATTTTGAAACCACGCTCGCCATTAACAATTTTTGGAATAAATCCTAAATCATGCAAATAACTCAAAGCAGTATCTTCGTCTGAAGAAGAGAACGAAATTTTGAACTTACGCCCCATTTCCTGACAGATTGGGTTTCTTAACAGATATTGAAAAAGTCCGTGTGCGTAAGGCGAAACGTCAAACGGTTCGTTTACATCTACACCTGCTAATTCGCTTCCGGTAATGTTTCTAACGGTATTACCGCAAGCTTCACGTAAAGTAACATCGTCTTTAGCCAAATTTGCCCAAAGCTCGGGAGTTCTGTCCAGACTTACATAGTGAATCTGAATATCCTGACGCGTCGTAATATGCAAACGTCCTGTAGAATATTCATCAGAAACTTTTGTAATACGGATCAATTGTTCGCTTGTTACTTTACCATAAGGCAATTTAATACGAATCATTTGAACACCTTCTTGACGCTGCCCGTAAATTCCACGCGCTAAACGAAGACTACGAAAACGTTCATCATCAATTTTTCCTCCACGGAACAAATGAATCTTTTTTTCTAAATCGATAATCTCTTTCTGAACTACCGGATTTTCTATTTCTGTTCTAAAACTTTCCATTTTTTTTCGCTTTAGGCTTTAAGCTGTAGGCTATAAGCTTTTTAAACTTTGTGTTTTTTTAATGCTTTAGGCTTTAAGCTGTAAGCTTTAAGCTTTGTTGCATACCTTGTTATACATTTTTCGCTTAAAGCTTACAGCCTATAGCCTAAAGCTTATAGCAGGTTTACCTAATAAATCCTACTCCTGCCGTTGTATTTGTTGCGGTATCAATTAAGATGAATGCACCGTTTGATTTATTGTCATTATAAGCATCAAAATATAAAGGCTTGCTTAATTTGATGTTTACTTCTCCAATTTCGTTGATGGCTAATTGTGAAGCTTCTTTTGTTCCGGAATAATCCGTTGAGATGGTATTTTTAATACTTTCTACTTTTGCCAAAACCGAATTGGTGTTGTGCTGAACGATATATTTTGTACCCGGAACCAGTTTTTTACTGTCCATCCAGCATACTGTTGTAGTGATTTCTTTTTCAATTTTTGGAAGTTCTGACGATTTTACAATCATATCACCTCTTGTAACATTGATATCATTTTCTAATTCGATGGTGATCGAAGAGCCTGCAACGGCTTCATCAAATTGTTTGTCGAAAAAATGAATTTTTGAAACTTTTGATTCTGTCAATGAAGGAAGTACCGTAACAGCGTCTCCTACTTTTATTGAGTTTCCGTATAATTTCCCGGCATAACCTCTAAAATCATGGTATTCTTCTGTTTTTGGACGAATTACTGTCTGAACGGGGAAACGTGCTTTTCCTGCTTCAAAAACATCCGAAGAATGTAACCCTTCTAAATGCTCCAACACCGTTTGTCCATCGTACCACTTCATGTTTTCTGATTTGTCCACAACATTCCCTCCGTTGATGGCACTAAGCGGAATGTAACTTACGTTTTGTTCTTTGAAAGTACTCTTAGCATTTAAAGCCTGGAAATCGGCTTTGATTTTATTGAAAACTTCCTCTGAATAATCCACTAAATCCATTTTGTTGATCGCAACAATTACCTCTTTTACTCTCAATAAATTATTGATGAAAAAATGACGGTATGTTTGCTCGATTACTCCTTTTCTGGCATCAATTAAGATGATCGACACTTGAGAAGTCGAAGCTCCTGTTACCATGTTTCTGGTATATTCTACGTGCCCTGGAGTATCGGCAATAATGTAACTTTTCTTTGCAGTCGAGAAATAAATGTGCGCCACATCAATTGTGATTCCTTGTTCTCTCTCCGCCACTAATCCGTCAGTTGCCAGTGAAAAATCAAGATAATCGTATCCTTTTTGCTTGCTGCTTTTCTCGATCGCTTCGATTTTATCTGTAGTCAATGATTTTGTATCGTACAGTAATCTTCCGATCAAAGTACTTTTCCCGTCATCTACACTTCCTGCTGTTGCTATTTTTAAAACTTCCATCTTATATATTGTTTCAGGTTTAAAGTTTCATGTTCTCTCGAAACTTATAAATCTGTATGTTTTTTGTTTTCTTGATTCTACTTTTTAATTATCAATTGTCAATTAAAAATATCCTTGTTGTTTTCTCTTTTCCATTGCAGCTTCAGAACGTTTATCGTCAATTCTGGCTCCTCTTTCAGAAATCGTAGAGCTTCTGATTTCTCCTACTACTTCTTCGATCGTTGCTGCATAAGATTCAACAGCTGCTGTACAACTCATATCTCCAACGGTTCTGAAGCGAACAATTCTTTCTTCGATTTGTTCGTCTTCTTCCTGGTACACAAAAGGAGAATGTGACCAGATCAAACCGTCTCTCAAAAAAACTTTTCTTTTATGTGAGAAATAAATAGATGGAATTTCGATATGTTCTTTCTCGATATAACTCCATACATCTAATTCTGTCCAATTTGAAATTGGGAAAACACGAACGTTTTGACCATTCTCTATTTTTCCGTTCAAAATGTCAAATAATTCCGGACGTTGGTTTTTTTCATCCCATTGACCAAAATCGTCACGAACTGAAAAAATACGCTCTTTTGCTCTTGCCTTCTCTTCATCACGACGCGCTCCTCCGATACAGGCATCAAACTTAAATTCTTCAATTGCATCTAAAAGTGTGGTCGTTTGTAAACTGTTTCTACTGGAATATTTACCTGTTTCTTCTACCACTTTTCCTTCGTCGATAGCATCCTGAACATTACGTACGATTAATTCTAACCCTAACTCTTCTACCAATTTGTCTCTGAAAGCAATAGTTTCCGGAAAATTATGTCCGGTATCAACATGCAAAAGAGGAAACGGAATTTTTGCCGGGAAAAATGCTTTTTGTGCCAAACGCACTAATGTTATCGAATCTTTTCCTCCAGAAAAAAGCAAAACCGGTTTATCGAACTGTGAAATTACTTCTCTGAATATATATATTGCTTCGCTCTCTAAAGCGTTTGTTTTTAATACTGAACTCATTTTGTTTTTTTGTTTCAAGTTTAAAGTTTCAGGTTGTGTTTATTGTGAGTTTCCTAAAACTTTCTACTATTATTCTTTACTCTATACTCTTGTTTCTGTCCTCTCTAATCTTTCTTAGCGCTATGCAAACCACATTCTTTATGACTTGATTCCCACCACCATCTTCCGGCTCTGATGTCTTCCCCTGGAAAAATTGCTCTCGTACAGGGTGCGCATCCGATGCTTACAAACCCTTGTTTGTGCAAAGCATTTTGAGGAACATTGTTTTCTGATAAATAAACCTCAACCTCTTCTAAAGTCCATTTTAACAATGGGTTGAACTTTATAATTTCAAAACCTCCATCGTATTCAAACAATTGCAAATCGTTTCTATTCTCGGATTGCTCTGCTCTTAGACCTGTAATCCAAACCGAATTTCCTGCCAACGCTTTTCGTAGCGGAACTACTTTTCGAATGAAACAGCATTCTTTTCTGTTCTCAACTGAATCATAAAAGCTGTTTGGACCTTTATGTTTTAGTAAATTCTCTACTGCTGCTGCTTCTGGAAAATAAACCTCGATCGGCTTTTTGTACTTTTTTAATGTTTTATGAAAAACATCATACGTTTCCTGAAATAACCTTCCGGTATCTAATGTAAAAATGGTTATATCCTGATTACTTTTTGCAATAAAATCAGTGATAACCTGATCTTCCTGTCCAAAAGATGTAGAAAAAATCACTTTTCCGGGATATTCACCTGCTAAGAAAACTAAGGTTTCATCCAGTGAAAAGTCTTTCGTTTTATCTAATAATGATTGTATAATAGTCGCACTCATATTCTCTTTCTTTCCTTCTAAAAAATATTACAATAATTTAGATAATGTTTTTAAACTCAATAGTATTATTAAAATCCCAACTGCAATCATCATTGGCTTTCTTCTGATTTTATTTAAAAGATAAGCTCCTAATGGCGCTGCGATTACACCTCCCAAAATCAAACCTATAATAACCTGCCAACCGTGGATTCCTCCAAAAAGCATGAAGGTTATACCACTTGCGAACGAAATTGCAAATTCAGCTGCATTTACAGAACCTATAGTATATCTTGGATTTCTTCCTCTTCCTAATAATGTTGAAGTCACAATAGGCCCCCAGCCTCCGCCTCCAACTGAATCCATAAAACCTCCAAAAATGGCCAGAAATCCTAATTTTTTAGTTTTCTTTTTAATGATCTTTTTAACTAAAGCTTTTCGAATAATTATAATCGCCAGAACAATCATATAAACTGCAATAAAAGGCTTTATAATATCACCATTAATAACATCCGACAATAAATAAGCTCCCATTATTGAACCTAAAACTCCCGGAATCAATAAATGTTTGACCAGTTTTTTATTGATATTTCCAAATCGGTGATGAGAAAGTGCCGATGCTCCCGTAGTAAACATTTCAGACACGTGAACCGCAGTACTGCTAATCACTGGCGGAACTCCGTACGCTAATAAAAAGGATGTAGAAGTTGCCCCATAACCCATTCCTAAAGTCCCGTCAACCAATTGTGCAAAAACTCCAATGGCAAAAAACACTAGAAACTCCTGATTGAAACCATCAATAAACGCATTCCATGAAAATTCCGCATGGTGATTGTAAATCAACGTTGTCAACAAACCTACAAGCAAAATGGCCGGTACTAAAACCCACAATCTTTCTTTTATTGCAGCATCAGACTTAACTTCTACGGTATTTATTTTTAGCTCTTTTTCCATTCTAATGGTTTGTTTTATTTTAAAAATCCATTACCCTATCGGGTTAGTAGATTGAATGGCAAAATTACTACTTATTTCTAAATATCAAAACAATATTTAATATTTTTATAAAGCTATTTAGCATAAGGTTAATTGAGAGGACCACACAAAGGTATTAACAAATCATCCTTACAAGTAAAAAAACTTATTATACTGTTTTTCAGTACTATATCGCTAAAAATTTTATTATTCTTGAAATACACTTTTTAAAGTCTACCATATCTATAGGATAATTATAAAAATGTTGTTATTTTTACCTCAAATTTTTATTCATGGATTTTCAAATAGGTCTTGTAATTGCAGGTTTAGTTGTAGGTTTTGTCGTGGGTTTAACGGGTGTTGGAGGCGGCTCTTTGATGACTCCAATTTTATTATGGTTTGGCATCCCTCCAACAACAGCGGTCGGTACCGATTTATTATATGCCGCTTTTACCAAAATGGGAGGTGTTTTTATACATCATAAAAAAGGCAATATCAATTGGTCTATTACTGGCTGGCTCACTCTGGGTAGCGTTCCTGCCGCTTTACTGACTTTATGGATCCTGAATAGCATCAAAACTGACATTACTACCATAAATGCCGTCATCAAATACAGTTTAGGATGGGCACTACTATTTACTTCTATTGCCATTCTATTCAAGAAAAAACTATTGGTATTTTCACAAAAACATGCGGGAGATAAGTTTCACAGCGAAAGTCATACGCAAAATATGCTCACTGTTGGAATTGGAATTTTACTGGGAGCAACCGTAACCTTGACATCTATTGGAGCTGGTGCATTAGGTACCGTTACTTTGTTTTTCTTATATCCGCTCTTACCCACTCCACGTTTGGTTGGTACCGAAATCGCACACGCAGTACCTCTAACACTGGTTGCCGGAATCGGACATGCCTCAATGGGAAATTTAGATCTTATTTTATTGGGACAATTATTACTAGGATCACTCCCGGGAATTTTTATCGGAAGTATGCTTAGCGGTAAAGTACCTGATTTATTTCTTAGAAATGCCATTGCAGTGATGCTTTTCCTGGCCGGTTATAAATTGATCTTTTAAATTAATTACAGGCTTTCAAAAATAGAATCTGAACCTAAAATAAAAAGACCATTTCAATATTTTTAATGAAATGGTCTTTTATATGAATTCTGAATGAAAGATCTAATTAAAATGCAATATCCGCCAACGAGTTACTTTCAAGAATTTTTAGGGTATTATCCCTAACCTCAGTCATTAATCTTCGTGCAGCACAGGTTGATTCATCATCACAATCGTCGCACCTTTCATAAAAGTTATGACTTGCACAAGGCAGCAATGCAATAGGTCCTTCCAGAATACGATAGACTTTAGCCATACTGATGTCTTTGGGGTCTTTTATCAGATAGTAACCACCACCTTTTCCTTTTTTAGCTCCTAAAAAACCTGAGTTTCTAAGCAGCAGCAAAATACTTTCTAAAAACTTAATTGAAATATGTTCACTTTTCGCAATTTCTGCAATTTGTACCGGCTCATTATTTTCACGTCTGGCCAAATAAGTTAAAGCTTTAATTCCGTATTTTGTTTTCTTTGAAAGCACTTTTTATATATTTTAATCGCTATTGCCAATTTTAGACCTCTGACCTAAAACAACAATCGTCTTGTTTTTCTGCCACAAAAATAAACTTTTTAAATGAGAATAGTAATAGAACAAAATTTTAAATTCTACTAAATTGATATAGTTTAAGCAAAGCCAAATAAAAAACGATTTTCAACTGCATTTATTATGAGTCAAAAATCGTTATTTATTTAAAATCAATTCCTGGTTCAAATCTAAAATCAGAAATCTAAAAATATTTTAAGAAAGCGCCTGTTTTAAATCGGCAATTACATCTTCGACCGTTTCCAAACCTACTGAAACACGTACTAATCCCTGAGTTATTCCAACCGCTAGCTGATCTTCTTCAGACAACTTACTATGTGTTGTTGAAGCAGGATGCGTCACAATCGATCTCGTATCCCCAATATTTGCCGATAGGGAACACAGTTTTATTTTATCTAAAAATTTTCTTCCGGCTTCAATTCCGCCTTTAATTTCAAAGGCAATAATATTCCCCCCCAATTTCATTTGCTTTTTGGCAATCTCATATTGCGGATGTGATTTCAGGAACGGATATTTGATGCTTTTTACATTTGGGTGTCCTTCTAAAAACTCCGCTACTTTTAAAGCATTTTCACAGTGTTTTTCAACACGAATTGCCAATGTCTCTAAGCTTTTTGACAAAACCCATGCATTAAACGGAGACAAAGCAGGACCTGTATTTCTGGAGAACAAATAAATTTGTCTGATTAAATCTTCACTTCCAACCGTAACTCCTCCTAAAACTCTACCCTGACCATCGATCAATTTAGTTGCTGAATGCACAACTAAATGCGCTCCAAATTTTATAGGCTGCTGAAGATAAGGTGTCGCAAAACAGTTATCGATAATTAAAATCAGATTGTGTTTTTTAGCAAGATCTCCCAACAATTGTAAATCGATTACATCAACACCCGGATTTGTAGGCGACTCTGCGTATAAAATTTTTGTATTTGGTTTAATGAATCCTTCGATTGTTTCCGGCTTAGTAATATCAAAATAAGAGGTTTCGATGTTCCATTTCGGAAAATAAGTCATAAATAAAGCGTGTGTCGAACCAAAAACACTGCTCGCTGACACGATATGATCTCCTGAATTTAATAACGCTGCAAAAGTAGAATATACTGCTGCCATTCCGGTTGCAAAAGCATAACCCGCCTCGGCACCTTCCATTTTACAGATTTTATCAACAAATTCTGTTGTGTTCGGATTGCTAAAACGGCTGTAAATATTTCTTTCTTTTTCTTCAGTAAAAGAAGCTCTCATGTCTTCGGCATCTTCAAATACAAAACTTGACGATAAGTATAATGGCACCGAATGCTCTAAATACTGACTTCTTTCTAATTGTGTTCTGATGGCTTGGGTTTCAAAACCAAATTCTTCTGTGTTCATTTTTTTATTTTTGTTTAACACAAATTGCACTAATTAGCACAAATTCGCTTTTTTATAAAATTTCACAAAGATTCACAAAGCAAAATGCAGTGCATCACCTAGAATTTAATGTGAATTTTCATGGTGTGATTAAAAATCAAAAAATTATCTAATTATCAAATTGACTAATTATCCAATTACTTTAATTCTTCGTTGTTCAGGACTACCTTATATTTTACGGTAGCGGTAGGCTCAATTGTTTTAGAAACCGAGCAATATTTCTCAAAAGAAAGCTGGGCTGCCCGTTGTGCTTTTTCAGGGTTAACATCTCCTTCTAAATAAAAAACCACATTGATTTCTTTAAAAGGCTTCGCTTCACCAACCTGTACACGCTCTCCTTCTACCTCAGCATTAAAAGAAGTGATCTCCTGACGTTGTTTTTTTAAGATCGAAATCATATCAATGGCACTGCATCCCGCGACACCCATTAATACAAGTTCCATTGGGCTTGCACCTAAATCGCTTCCGCCAAATTCGGCTCTGCTGTCAACGTCAACTACATGACCACGTTCATTTTTGAGTTTAAAATGAAACGCATCGTTTACTCTGTTTAAGGTTACTTTCATTGTGTTGTTATTTTTTTTTGTTTTTTATTCTTTATAATCTTGTCACTTCGACGTAAGGAGACTCGAGCGATAGCGAACAGACGAAGTAAATCACATTAGATTGTTGACAAAGATTACAATGTTTCGTTGCGGAGTTCCTTGTGTGATTTCTCCCTTCGGTCGAAATGACAAACTGGACCTATAAATCTGCAATCTCAAGTCTACAATCTCAAATTCCTTACCCTTTATCTGACAATCTCAAAATATCACCAAACACTCCTCTCGCTGTTACCGCAGAACCTGCACCGGCTCCCTGGATTACGATTGGACGGTCTCCGTAAGACTCTGTATAAATTTCAAAGAAAGAATCAGATCCTTTTAATCCGCCCAAGGCAGTGTCAGAAGGTACCGAAACTAGTTTTACTTCCAAAATTCCTTTGTCGTTTTGCAAGTCTCCAGACAATTCACCAATATATCTTAACACGTGATTCGGCTTTTGATCGGCTTTTATTTTTTCATAAATCGGATCGAACTCTTTCAATTTCGTTAAGAAATCTCCAACGTTACCTTCACGCAAATGCTCCGGAATTAAATTCTGAATCGAGATTTCTTCAAATTCATTCTGCAAGTCTAATTCTCTTGCCAGAATCAATAATTTTCTTCCTACATCATTTCCGCATAAATCCTCACGAGGATCCGGTTCTGTGTATCCGTTATCAATCGCTTCCTGTAAAATCTCACTAAACGGAACGTCTTTTGCCGAAAAATTATTGAATAAATAACTCAATGTTCCGGAGAATACTCCTTTTATTTTTGTGATATTTTCTCCTGAAAGGTGTAATAATTTAATCGTATCAATTAATGGCAATCCGGCACCAACATTGGTTTCGTACAAATAATTCTTCTGATTTTCGGCTAAAGATTTTCTCAACTCTTTATAAAAACCATAACTCAGTGTATTGGCTACTTTATTAGAAGAAATCAAATCAAAACTACTCTCAACCAACGGAATATAATTCTCCACAAATTTTGCACTGGCTGTATTATCAATCGCAATCAGGTTTTCTAAATGATGTTGATTCGCATAAGCAATAATATCCTGAATGGTATAGGCAAGTCCTTCCTTTTCAATGTCTGTTTTCCAGTTCGAACTTACTCCGTTTTTATCTAAAAGTACTTTTTTGGAATTAGCGATTGCAAAAACATTCAGTCTCACATCTTTTCTTTTCTCGATAGCGTCAGTCGATTCTAAAATCTGGTTGATTAAGGTTCCTCCCACTAATCCATGACCAATAATGGCAATATTGATTTTTTTGGAAACTCCGAAAATCTCACCGTGAATTACGTTTAAGGCTTTATGTAGTTCTGATTTTTTAACAACCAAACTCACGTTTTTACCCGTAACGGTGTTATTGAACAAAATCGGAACAATTTTATTTTTGATTAATGCTGTGTATGGTTTATGAAAAGTACTCAAATCCTGACCGATAATCGAAATTACCGAAACATTATCGGTTACCGTAATTTGATTTACATCTTTAGAATAGAAGTCATTTTCGAATTCTTTTTCTAATTCAACCATCGCCAATGTAGCTTTGTCGGTCGCCACTACAAGACCAATACCTCGCTCTGAAGAACCTTGCGAAATAATACTCACACTGATGTTGTGATCGCCCATTACTTTAAAAATTCGGGCATCCACACCTGCTTTCCCAAGTAAGCCGCGGCCTTCCAGATTCACCAAAGATACATTCTCTAAAACAGAGAGTGTTTTAATTCCTTCTTTAGCAGAGTCTGAAGTAATCAAAGTCCCGCGATTTTCATGATTAAAGGTATTTAAAATACGAAGCGGGATATTTTTTTCCAGTAATGGAATGATTGTTTTCGCATGTAAAATGGTAGCGCCAAAATTGGCTAATTCATTCGCCTCATTAAACGACAGGAATTCGATCTTTTTAGCATCGGCAACCAGATCAGGATTTGCTGTGTAAATTCCGTCAACATGCGTAAAGTTTTGCAATTCTTCGGCATTTAGATAATTCGCAATTAGCGATGCGGTATAATTACTCCCGTTTCTTCCTAAAGTTGTTGTATCGTTGTTATTGTTAGATCCAATAAAACCGGTCACGATGTTAACCGTTGAACCGTTGTGTTCTTTAAAATAATTGATCACATTTTTCTTAGAAAGCTGTTCCAAAGGCTGTGCATCACCAAATTTAGAATCGGTTTTCAACAATTCTCTTGAATCTACAAAATTTGCAGGAACTCCTTTTCCAATTAAAATGGCAGTCAGCAATTTAGCCGAAAGTAATTCTCCTTTTGATAAAATCTGATCTTTAATTTTATTGCTGTAATCCCCAATAAGACTTACTCCTTCAAAAAGTTTATCGAGTACATTAAATTCTTCCGACAAATCAACCTGAGGATAATCTGAAATCTGATACGCTTTAAAATTCTCAAATAATGGTTTATAATCCCCATTTTTCGCAGCAATTTTTAAAATGTATTCTAACTCGTCTGTTGCATTTCCGCGGGCCGAAACCACAACAGCTATTTTTTCATTCTGCTGTACTTTATCCGTAATAATTGAAACTACTTTATTAAGTCCTTCTCCGTTTGATAACGATTTACCGCCAAATTTTAATATTTTCATTTTATTTTTCTATTGTTTCTGCCTTAAAAATATCGGCAAGTAAATGATCTAATTGTTTGTACTCGATTAAAAAAGCGTCATGTCCGTGAACCGAATCTATTTCGCTGTAAGAAACATTGTCTTTGAACTTTTTTAATTCCTTAAAAGTTTCCCGATTTTCTTTGGGTATAAAAAACAAATCCGAATTGATTCCGATAATGTGAATCGCAGCGTCTGTTTTAGATAACAAAGTCTCAAAATCCTCTCTGTTTCTGGTGATGTCTATGGTTTTAAGCAATTGGTTCATCAATTTATACGAAGCCAATTGGTATCTTTTCTGTAGTTTTTCACCATGATGCGCCAGCCAGCTTTCTATATTAAAAACAGGACGGCTGGCATTGATGGTACGTTGAAATTTCTCTTTGAATGATTCAGGAGACCTGTAACACAACATAGCATGAATTCTGGCATCTTCAATAGGTTTTGAAGAATTGTTCAAAATTTGCTCTTGTAAATAGCAATTGGCGATCATCCAGTCGGTCGACTTCCAATCTGTTGCAATGGGAATTAAGTTTTGAGTAATATGGGGTTCTAATGCAAGAATTTCCCAGGCGATGCCACCACCAACAGAACCTCCGATAATGGTATGTAGTTGGTGAATATTTAAAAGCTCCAGACCTTTAATAAAAATGCGGGCAATATCTCTGGTAGTGAAATCCTGATAGTTTTCGATGATAAAGGAATCATTTCCGTTTCCGGGCACATTAAAAGCCAGTACGGTAAATTTATGGGTATCGATTGTTTTCTCTTCCCCAATAAGGTCATTCCACCAGCCGTTTGCTCCGGTGACCTCTGCATTCCCTGTCAAAGCATGGTTAACGAGAACAATAGGCGCACTATACAATGGTAAACCGGAAAGTGTAAAACTTAAGGGCAATGATGAGTAGGACACACCACTTTCGGTGATGAATTCCTGAATTATAATGGGACTTGGTATATTTTCCAATTTCAAATCTTTTTAATTTTGATTTGTATGTGGAAATATTAGAAAGAAAGTCTAGAGTGAAACCAGAAAATTTCTTGTTGTTATCTTTCCACGTTTGGGCGTGGTAGAATGCAGCACCTTCTTCGAATTAACGAAGGGTTGCTAAGGATTCATCGGGTCTAATCCCTCCTCCTTTCTTTATAACATTTCAATACGTTTTTGAACTTAAAGGTGCAAATTAACTACTAATTTCTCAAACAAACAAATTTTATCGAAACTGATTCCTCAATTTCTTAAACATAATTCAAACAAAAACTAGTGTACGCAAAAAATTACCGAACAATTTGCCCAGTAAAATTAAGCAGGTTTCCCTCTATTTTATGATGCTTTTAGATTTAAATAAAAAGCGTTTCATTCTCTTTTGAATACATCAAAAATAATAATGAATCCGGATTTTTCTTCTCCGCTTTTTTATTTGTTTCAGTCACCCCGAATCTTGAATCGGTCAATTCATTTGTTGGCGGTGCATTGTTTCTTTTAGCTCTAATGTTTTTCAATGTTGAAAAAGTCTTTGTTAGGTAGTTTATTGTGCTCATGACATTTAAGTTTATGTTAGTTTGCGTGTTATTATCTTTATTTTATGTTTATTTCTTTGTTATCGTAACCAAATGGAATAAAAAAACCCTTTTGGATTTTTAATACCAAAAGGGTTCAAGTTTTTTACAACTTATATATACTTTTAGTATCAACAGACGCATACACAAATACGTGCGACGTTAAACATCTTGTTCATCTGTAGGGACTTATTCATCTGGGACTTAATTACTATTTTAAAAAATTCTTGCATTTTTTCTATTTTAATAAACTTCTTTAAACTTTAGAAATATTTCTAATTTACTCTTCTTTTAATCAACAGAGTACAAAACTTTTGCCTCAATCGATGTAACTTTCATTCAGAATACTAAATTATTTCTTCTTTAGTTTTGAAGTCCTACAAATTTGCGAATATTTTATCAATTATGCAAGTGAGACTCAATAAATTAATCCCAAAAAACGTTAAAAAGCGGCCTTTTTAGGTTAAAAAACATCTTACAAAATTAACATATCAATATTTAAAAGATAAATCTTACAAAAAATAACTTAAAAACTTTCCTGTTTCATTATATCAAAGAACAACTTACTAGTATTTCGAAACCACTTACAACCAGACTGCTTCTTTATTTTTGATCTTTTCGGCTACTTTTAAAATATCTGTAATTACACCCCTTGAAATGGCTTGCTTACAGGCCGAAGCACTTTGAATCACAATTGGAACAGCTGCATACGATTGTGTATAAATTTCGAAAATGGTATCTGATCCTTTCAACTGACCTATTGCTGAAGTAATGGGTTCTGAAACCAGTTTGACTTCTAATGTGTTTTTTACAACATCAAATTCTCCCACGTATCGCAGTACATGATCATCTGCCTGACTAATCTTAGCAATTTTAAACGATCTGTCGAGTGCTTCTTTATTCAGAATGCCGTTTTGCTCCAGATGCTCTTCATTAATAAGGGAATTAATTTTTATATCTGACAGCTCAAAATCTTTTCCAATTTCTCTTGTGAGAATCAGTAATTTTCTGGCTGTATCATTTCCGGATAAATCCTCTTTAAAGGTGGAACGCATTAAACCGAGTAAACTTGCATCTTTTAATAAAGAAGAGAAGGTTGTTTCTTCGGCAGCAAAGCGATTAAAAACATAACTCAGATTATCTGAAAAAACACCACGAATCTTTGTGATTTTTTCGCCTGAATAATACAAGTCTCTCAAAGTTTGTAAAACCGGGAATCCGGTATCTACTGAGGTTTCATATAAAAACTCTTTGTCGTACTTTTTAAGGTTTGACCTGATCTCTTTGTACAAATCAATCGGCAATGTATTGGCTTTTTTATTTACCGCTACAATATTAAACCCATTTTCGATCAATGTGTTGTAGTGATGTATTAATTCATCGCTCGCAGTGGCATCTACAGCGATTAAATTTTCAAATTCATTTTCTTTGGCAAATTCAATAATATCCTGAACCTTAAAAGGAACGGCCAATTCCAGAAAATTGGTTTCCCAAGCATATCCTACACCTTCTTTCTCGAAAAAAGCTACAGTTGAATTGGTGATAATCGGAAAGTGAAAATCGATATTCTTACTTTTGAGAAAAAACTCCTGACTTTCAATAATTTGATTGATCAAAGTACTCCCTATATTTCCAATTCCAAAAAGGATGATATTTATTTTAAGCTTTGACATAATTTTACTTTTTAATTTTTTAAACCTTATAACTATTTTAAGTACACTGTAGCACTCTACATTAAACCTCAACACCTATAAGGTTTAAAACTTTTATACTGATTTGCTTTTTATAAAAAATCACCTCTAGCAGAACTCACGCTGCTAAAGGCAATTTTTCAAACAAAAAACAAAAAAACCTAGTTTTTATTAATGCTGTATTGTGACTCCGTCACGCTTGCAAAAACAGTTTGCAAGTCAACAATTAAATCTTCTATATCTTCCAATCCAACGGAAAGTCGAACCAGATCTTTTGAAACTCCCGTTTCTAATTGTTCGGCATCAGACAATTGCTGGTGCGTTGTACTTGCAGGATGAATGATTAATGACTTTGTATCACCAATGTTGGCCAGAAGCGAGAAAAGTTTGGTTTCATCTACCACTTTTTTGGCTGCTTCAAAACCTCCTTTTAATCCAAAGGTAACGACACCACTTTGCCCTTTTGGCAAGTACTGCTGTGACAGGTCATAATATTTATTGTTTTTTAAGCCCGGATAGTTCACCCAGGCTACTTCTTCCTGTTTTTCTAACCAGGAAGCCAAAGCCAAAGCATTTTCGCTGTGTTTTTGAATTCGAATTGGTAAAGTCTCTAGTCCCTGAATGATCTGGAAAGCATTAAACGGACTCAAAGCTGCTCCAAAATCACGTAATCCTTCGATTCTCGCTTTAGCAATGAAAGCGGCATTTCCTAAAGCTTCGTGATACACTAAACCGTGATATCCCGGTGAAGGTTCTGTAAACTCAGGAAATTTACCATTCGCCCAGTCAAAAGTTCCGGCGTCGATAATGGCTCCTCCTAATGAGGTTCCGTTTCCTGAAATATACTTGGTAAGGGAGTGAATGACAATGTCTGCTCCGTGAGCAATCGGATTTAATAAATAAGGAGTAGCTACTGTATTGTCTACAATAAAAGGAACTTTAAATTTTTTAGCCTCCACTGCAATCGCTTTCAGATCAAGCACATCTAATTTTGGGTTTCCTAAAGATTCAACAAAAAATGCCCGTGTGTTTTCTTTGGCAGCTTTAGTGAAATTTTCGGGTTTTGAAGGATCTACAAAGGTAGTTGTGATCCCTAAACGCGGTAAAGTTACACTCAATAAATTATACGTTCCTCCGTACAAACTATTAGAAGCCACAATATGATCTCCTGCTTTTAGCAAAGTTAATAAAGATGTCGAAATTGCAGAGGCTCCTGAGGCTGTAACTACTGCCCCAATTCCACCTTCAAGTGCCGCAAGACGTTGTTCCAAAACATCATTTGTAGGGTTATTTAATCGGGTGTAAATAAATCCAGCTTCAGCAAGACCAAACAAATTGGCTGCGTGATCTGAGTTGTTAAAAACATACGACGATGTCTGATAAATTGGAACTGCTCTGGTTCCTGCATTTTTAGTAACATCGTGTCCTGCGTGTAGTGCGTTTGTGGCAAATTTTTGTGTGCTCATGATTTCTTAGTTTTAGATATTGTTAATAGCTTTTGGTTTATTATTGATTTCTTAAGTCGTTTTTTATCTCATATAAAAAGATCTTCTTCTTCGTGTAAATACATTTGAAAGAGCAGGGAGTTTGATTCACTCGAATACAACTCTCCTTTTATTTTAACTGCATTCTCTCTTTTGTTCTTAACTATACCTGCAAATCGTTTAAAATCTGTTTTCAATCGGTATAAAATCTCTCTTAATATAATATGTAGTGTTTTCATGACATTCGTTTTAGTTTCAGAATTAAAAAAAGCCCTTTCGGATGGCGACCAAAAGGGCTTATAGTTCTAACTATAACAAAGATTCACTCTTTCACTTTTGGTAATAGCAATTTGGGATGCACATTTGCATCATCTCACAACACATCATCATACTATTTGCTATTGTTTTCATTTCTATTTGATTTAAAATTATTGTTTTTTTTTAATTCGACTAATTCTATAGAGTAAATGTAATAAGTATTTTCTGAACTACCAAATTAAATAGTAATATTTAATGTAAAAATTTTATTACCCTTTGTGAATACTGGTCTTACGCTGAAAAAAAAGCCACAGATTATATTGATTAAACAGATTTGAATTCATCTTACAATCACTTTAACTCTTATAAACTGTGGCCAATATTATGTTATTTAGAATTTAAAGCTCAATCTGGCAAAACCAAATCTCCCGTTCAATCCAAATTGTGATACTGCTCTGGAATAAGCAAACTGATTGGCGTTGCTTAAATCTGTACTTGGCGCAGGCGACAATGTTGGCGTTGTATTAGTAAAGGCAGGTGTTGCAGGATTGTTACGGTCCGGATAAACATCACCTATATTATTAAAACCAACTGTGAATCTGAATTTCTCGTTAATCTGATATCCAAAAGACAAATCGGTAACCAGCTTAGCGCTGTATTCAGGATGTTCGTAAACAGAAGATGATCCGTCTAAATTTACATCAGTCGCTCCCGGGTCTGTCACCGCTCCGAAATAACTGTTTCTCAAATAAATGTCCAGTTTTTTGATACTAAAGGTAGTCATCAAATTGGCTTTCAATTTTGGAATGGCTTCTTCTAAATAAATTCGGCTTGACTCCGGAAAGAATGAATATTTAAAAGGCTCTCCACCTGCATTGATAATGGATTGAGGAACATTTAATTCTCCAACTCTTTTGGTGGTATTGTAGCTCAATGCAAAATCATTTCTGATCGTGAAATCCGGAATAACATTGTATTTATGCGAAATTACAACATCAATACCTTTGGTCTCGGAGTTGATTCCGTTTGTCCAGAACGAAGCTCTTTCCACACCTTTTAAGTCAAATGCCTGTTGAAATAAGGTTAGAGCATCTTTTTGCTCCGGTGATGTTGCTCCATTTATCTGTGCATCTGTTGGCCTGGCATACTGTCCTGTAAGCACCACTCTGTCATCGATTCTGGTAAAATAAGCATCTGTTGCAATGGTAATGTTTGCTTCAGGAATTTTGAATGTAAATCCAGTACTGATACTTTTTGATCTCTCCGCTTTTAAGTTTTCAACTCCAATACTTTTGGCCGCTTGTGAATCGTTTGTAAAGTAACCCACCTGATAAGGAGAACCGTTTATGAACTGAGTTGAACTGCTTTCGAAATATTTTTGCTGTAAGGAAGGGGCTCTAAAACCTGTTTGTCCTGAAATCCTCCAGTTGATATTGTCTGTTAATTTCAAAAGAGACGCCAGTTTAAAGGTAACTGTACTTCCAAAATCAGAATAGTTCTCGTAACGCGCTGCTCCGTTTAGAAGCCAGTTTTCTGTTGCATTTAATTCTAAATCTACATAAGCTGCGCCACTTTTTCTGTCTTTAACTTTAGCATCTGAAGGCTGAAACCCCGAAAATCCTTGTGCTCCGGCTCCACGCTTATTCCCAAAAAAGTCGGTTACTATTAAAGGTGAATTGCTTGGTAAAATTCCCGGAACCAAATTTCCGTTGGTATCATACAGTCCGTAAGAAGCTTCTTCTCCTTGTTGAATCTGATACTTTTCATATCTGAATTCTCCACCAAAGGCAACGTTTAGTCCATTTAAAACATCGTACTTTTTACTTAAATCCAAGTTGGTTGTACTTTGCAAAAACGAAACTTTACCGGCATAAAAACTTGAAGCCGAATTTGTTCCCAAAGTAGCATTAATAGTATTGTTCACATCATATTTAAAAGAGTTTGTTCCAAGGTTTGTACTGATATCTGTATCAAAACCAAATAATTCTGTAGTAGCTCCAACCGCCGCAGAAGCGTCTAAGATCGAAGATTCTATTTCTGGTAAAAATCCGTTTTGATATACCTGCGTAAAAGTTCCTGAACCGTTTGGAAGCCTGTTAAAAGCATACGATCTACCATTTCTATAAGACAAACCTCCAAATGAATATAGAGATGTTGTTTCTGTTAACGGATACTTTGTATTGTAATATAATTGTCCAGATGCTAATTCAGACTGACCTACACTCATATTATAGTCGCTTCTTTCCTGACCTCTGTACGCCAACTCATTGTTGGTTACATCAAAATTCAAAGCAGTTTGCATTTGCGCAATAGTACCTGCCGAAGCAATTGCATTTTGCTGTGCCGGTGTAAAGTAACCCACCTGTGGTGCATACTGTTTCAGCGAATTCAAAATTTGCGCTGAATTTGGGGTATTATTAATATTACTGAAAAATGAATTAATGTTCACACCGTTCTGAGCTGCTCTGTTCTCGACAGCATTGTAGGCATTAAAAATTGCGTTGCTTCTAATTCCTGCGCGGCTTGTTGCTTGTCTGGTCACAGCGCTACCGGTAACATTAAGGAAACTCCCTTCTTTACCCAAAGAGGTTCCGTAATTCAAATCAACTTGTAAATTCTGACCATCAGCTCCTCCTTTAAAATTATTCGATCCCGAAGATAAGTTGGTACCATATTGTATATCTCCTGAAAGATAATTGGCATTCTTTTTCAATACGATATTAATAACTCCCGCAATCGCATCCGAACCATACTGAGCCGCTGCACCATCACGCAAAACCTCGATTCTTTCAATAGCAAATGAAGGTATGGCATTTAAATCTGTTCCTACAGACCCTCTTCCCGGTGAACCGTTAATGTTGACTAACGAGCTTGTATGTCTTCGTTTTCCATTTACCAAAATCAAAACCTGATCCGGCCCTAAACCTCTTAGCTGCGCAGGGTCAACATGGTCTGTTGCATCTGCGGTGGAAGTTGCATTACTGGTAAAAGAAGGTGCCACATAATTTAAAATTTGGGTTACACTGGTTTGTGGTGCTCCTTTTGTTATTTCTGAAATATTAAAAACGTCAACCGGAACCGGTACATCTGTTTTTACTCTGTTTTTGCTGCGTGACCCTACAATGGTCACTTCGGTCAATTCATTATTTTTTAAACTGTCCTGTTCTTTTTTATTCTCCTGCGCATAAATGCCCGAAAAGGTCAAAAGACTTAAAGCTACTACTACATTCTTTTTCATTACTTTTTTCTGGTTTTATATTGTTTTCTGACTTAAAAAGTGATTTACAATCCGGTTTCTTTTTGAAACAAAAAAACCCCTGCGAGTGGCAGAGGTTCTATATGTATATTTCTTTAAAAAAAACTACAACAGTGTCTCTGCGGAAGGCTCCGGCATCATACATGACATATTGCAAATCGTTAATTTCATTTTTTGTTTTATTTTGATGGGGCAAATTTGCGAACTATTTTTTAATCGGCCAAACAAAAACCAAAATAATTTCTATTACCCTATCAAAATAGTATGATATGTTAAATTTCTGCTTCTAAAATCAAAAAAATGAAAAGTTTAATTTGCAAATCAAAATGGTTTTATACCTTTGCACGCGAATACAGAGGAAAAATTTGAACTGATTGCAACCTCTTCATAATGAAACGGTTCGTTATGGGTACTGAAACATAGATTTCGGTAGTAAAAAATGCTAAAGCAGAAATTCTCCTTTAGCCCTTTTTAGCAATTATTTTTTCTCGCTTAATTTTAATTTAATAAATTATTATGGCTTATTTATTTACGTCAGAATCTGTTAGTGAAGGGCATCCAGACAAAGTTGCAGATCAAATTTCGGATGCATTAATTGATAACTTTTTGGCATTTGATGCTGACTCAAAAGTAGCTTGTGAAACTCTGGTTACTACAGGTCAGGTAATTTTAGCTGGTGAAGTAAAATCGAATACTTATCTTGATGTGCAGCAAATTGCTCGCGAAGTAATCCGTAAAATTGGATATACTAAAAGCGAATATATGTTTGAGGCTAATTCTTGTGGAATTCTTTCGGCAATTCATGAGCAATCAGCAGATATTAATCAAGGGGTAGACAGAGCTAAGCCAGAAGAGCAAGGTGCTGGAGATCAAGGAATGATGTTTGGTTACGCTACAAACGAAACCGAAAACTTCATGCCATTGGCACTTGATTTGTCTCATAAATTATTACAAGAGTTAGCTATCTTAAGACGAGAAAATAAGGAAATCACTTATTTACGCCCTGATGCTAAATCACAGGTAACTTTAGAATATAGTGACGATAATAAACCAACTCGTATTGATGCGATTGTAATCTCAACTCAACACGATGATTTTGACGAAGAAGCCACCATGCTTGCTAAGATCAAAAAAGATATTATCGAAATTTTGATTCCAAGAATCATTGCTAAAAATCCAGCGCACGCGCACTTATTCAATGATAAAATCAACTACCACATTAATCCAACAGGAAAATTCGTTATTGGAGGACCTCACGGAGATACTGGTTTAACAGGAAGAAAAATTATCGTGGATACTTACGGTGGAAAAGGTGCTCACGGTGGTGGTGCATTCTCAGGAAAAGATCCAAGTAAAGTAGACAGAAGTGCTGCTTATGCAACACGTCATATCGCTAAAAACTTAGTAGCAGCAGGTGTTGCTGACGAGATTTTAGTACAGGTTTCTTACGCAATTGGTGTTGCTGAGCCAATGGGTATTTTTATTGATACTTACGGAACTTCTAAAGTAAACTTAACTAACGGTGAAATCGCTAAAAAAGTGGAAGCTATTTTTGATATGCGTCCTTACTTTATCGAACAACGTTTGAAATTAAGAAACCCTATTTACAGCGAAACTGCAGCTTACGGACACATGGGACGTAAACCAGAAACTGTAACTAAAACTTTCTCTGCTCCGGGCGGAAACGAAAAAACAGTTACTGTGGAATTGTTTACTTGGGAAAAACTTGATTTCGTTGATCAGGTAAAAGCTGCTTTCGGATTATAGATCTTAAATTATTAGACAACTATTTGTCTTAAGTATAAGAAAAACCGGTTTCTATTTTTAGAAACCGGTTTTTTTATTTTAATATCTGACGAGCTGTATCATTCGACAAAATCAATATTTTAATTCAACACAAACCACTATTTTCTAACGCTCTAATTGTACGTTTGGCAATGTCTTAGGACGACCTGCATCATTCGATAAAATCCAGCCTGTACGGTAGATCCATTCGGTCATTTTGTGCAGTTTCACGAAGTCAATGTTTTCAGACTCGTCCATCGGTGTATGATACTGACTGTGTAAAACACTAGTATAAAAAACAGACGGAATTCCTTTTCTGGCATAAGGCAAATGATCAGAGCGAAAATAAAAATACTCCGGATGTTCCGGTCTGTCCCAAAGTTTGTCTAAATCAAATTTAGGCCCTTCATCGTTTGCTTTTTTAGCAATAGCAACTAAATCTGAAGAATTTTCGTGGGGAGAACTGGACCCTAAAAGAGCCGCCTGATTGACATTGTTTCTTCCAATCATATCTCCGTTTAATACCGCAACAATGTCTTTCTCTGGAACGGTAGGATGCGAGGCATACCATCTTGAACCTAACAAACCACGCTCTTCTGAACCATGGAAAACAAACAGGGAAGTTCTTTTTCCAGGCTGCTTTTTATAGGCTCTTGCAATGGCCAGCATGGCAACACAAGTACTCGCATTATCATCGGCTCCGTTGTAAATAGAATCCTGTCCGTACTTTTGTCTTACACCGTCGTGATCCTGATGTCCGCTAAAAAGAACATATTCATTTTTTAATTTTGGATCAGTTCCTTCAATTTTACCAACAACATTCACTGAAGGATATTTATACGTTTCTGAAATTACTTCTGTCGATAATAGATCTTTGGTACTTTTTAAATATTCCAATTGGTCGTTGTGCACCCAAAAAACAGGCATTGTACCACCTATTTTATCACGAAAACCTTCAATTCCATAAATTCCCCTTGTCATTTGCGGTTCCACCTGAGACCAGCTTTGCTCTGCCAATTCATCGGCAACCATAATCAGGGCTGTTGCTCCCTTTTTGACTACAAGGTCGTAATACTTGTTTCGAACCAGACCCGGATAACGTCTGTCAAAAAGCGAAATATCGTCTGCGATTCCTTCTTTGGATGCTAATAATACAACTGCTTTCCCTTTGATATCGGCTTTTTCAATTTCTTCTTTTGTAGCCGCACCCAAATAAAGCAATGGTGCATCTACTTTAATGTTCGTGGTTTCCGCTACTAAAACATCTTTCCACAACTTGTATTCTTTTTGTCCAATTTTAAATTTTGTATTCGGAGTCACCTGATGCCTGTACAAATCAAAAAACTGAAAATAGGTTCCATCATCACCTGCAGGAGCCATTCCTGCTTCTTTGGCTTTATTAGCCAACCACATTGATACTTTTAATTCATCTAAAGTTCCTGCTTCACGACCATTAAAGTGATCACCAGCCATTTGGTACATATCGGTTTTGAGGTCTTTATCTGTAATTGCTGAAACTAAAGGTTTTTTAATCGCCTGCGAAAAAACTACTCCTCCATAAGCCATTAAAACGAGGATCATTTTATTTTTCATACGTTTTAAATTTAGTATTCCAAACTTAGTGATTTAAAGAGAAAAAAACACTTCTCAGGCTCTGAAACATTACTGAAATACAAAATCAGCAAAATGCCGGCATCCTTTTTTTAGCATTGTCATTTTTATTTGTTTATCTCTTACAATTCACTTTACTTTGTACAAAATATCTGATAAAAAATGAGCAGACTACCATCCTTACAAAATGTTCTAAACGCAACGCTAAAAACGGTTCTTCGATTTCCGTTAGAAATAATCACCGCCATTTCAGGAACTATATTTGCCATCATTCTTAATGAAGTGCGTTACAATAATTCCAACAAAGAGTTTTACGAAAAAGCTTTAATGAGCTGTTCATTGTGTCTGGTTTTATTTCTCTCCATCAGCTTATTTTTCCTCGCTTCTAAAAAAAATAACATACTGCGCTTTACAGTCAGTATCGTTTTAGGGAGTCTGGTTTTTCTGTTTGTGAATAGTTTTCATAAATACACAACGGATGTAGAAATACAGCAGTTTTTTGTCCTGAATATTGTATTCCATTTGTTAGTTTCATTTGCGGGTTTTCTGCCCAGGACTTATAATCAGGATGAATTTTGGGAATTCAACAAACAGCTTTTCCTTAGAATTCTAACGGCCGGTTTGTACAGCATCGTGCTTTATTCAGGTTTGGCCTTGGCAATTTTGGCCGTCGACAAGCTTTTTAATGTTGATTTTTACGATCATATTTATCTGCATGTCTTTTTTATTATTGCCGGGATTTTCAATACGACTTTCTTTTTGAGCGGAGTTCCCGAGACTAATAGCCCTCAGGCTCCATTGGTTTTGAATTATCCTAAAGGACTTAAAAACTTTACTCAGTTTGTACTATTGCCTTTGATAAGTCTTTATCTGGTTATTCTAATCTGTTATGAAGCAAAAATTATAATAACCCTTTCACTGCCTGTCGGCTGGGTTTCTTATCTCGTTCTGGTGTTTGCAATTTTCGGAATCCTTTCCTTTTTATTGGTTCATCCTATTGCGACAGAAACCGGTAATCTTTGGATGCGAACTTTCAATCGTTGGTTTTACTTTCTGTTGATTCCGCTATTGGGATTACTTTTTTGGGCTATTTTGTACCGAATCGACCTCTATGGATTTACACATGAGCGCTATTATGTGCTGTTAATGTCGGTATGGTTATCAATTGTTGTGGCCTTTTTTCTCTTTCAGAAACATCCTAAAATAAAGTTCATTCCAATAAGTTTATGCCTTGCAGGCTTGTTTTCTATAGCCGGACCACAAGGCGCCAATTCGATTTCGAAATACAGTCAGCTGACCCGATTTGAAACTTATATGCAGAGAACAGACGACAAAAAATTAAATTTCAAACAACAACAGGAGCTAAGCAGTATTGTGTCTTTTCTAACGGATAATTATGGTATTGAAATTATGGTCCCTTATGCCAAAACCAAGCTGGAAGCACTGCTTAAAAAAGAGAAAGACCCAAGCGATTATGAAATCATGGAAGCTTTAGGCTATGAATATGAATCCAGCTATGCCCGCGAAGAAAACAAAAGTGAACAATTTTATTATTCCAACTACGACTTAAGTACGGTGGAGAATATTCATGGTTATGATATGGCTTTCACCCTTTCCAATAATGACTCTTTCGAGTGTACCGACTGCATCAAAATTAACAACAAAAGTTATTCGATTACCTCCACAACTGAAGATTACGGCCTCAACTTAAAGATCAATCAGGATAATATTCCTTTAAAAATTATTGATTTTGTGAATGCAAATCCTAAGTTCAGTCCAAATCACAATTCGAATAAAAAAATTAATCAGGAAGTTGAAACGGATCATTATAAAATTTTAATTACTTATCTTAATGCGAGCGGCTCACTGAAAAACAAAAAGAAAACATTAAATTATTACAACATAAAGGTCCTGGTGAAGATCAAGAATCAGTAAAAATAAACCCGACAGTTTTTACCGGAAACTGTCGGGGTATTACTTTACGAAAGACTCCTATTTTAGTACGTTCCGTTTTGCATTTTTTCTAAGACTTCTTTCATCTCGCTTACTGTTTCTTCATCCTGAACTGTCCCGGAGTACTGCAATGCTTTTTCCTGAGTTTGGATTGCTTTTTCTTTTTGCCCGTTTTTATAATACAGCTGTGCTAATGTATCTAAATAATAAGGATTGTTTTTAGTTACAATCAGACTGTATTCAGACCAATTAATTGCATTTTTTACAAAATCAACATTGTCCTGTTTTGAAACAACTTCCCAGGCTGCTGAATTGCACAGATCAGAAAAATATGCTTTCAAAGAATTCCATCCTTCAAAAGAAAATTCACCAGAAGAATCCAGTGCATTGTACAATTCGTCTAATCTTTCAAACGGATTGCCTTTTTCTAACGATAAATATTCATTAAAGAAACCATTAAATTCTTTCGGATATGCAGGCTCATCTTCCAGAATAGCAAAATAGTTTTTATAAAAAAACAAGCTACCCTTGCCTGATTCGATTAACTTTTTATAACTCTTAATTGTCTGATTTTTATTTATTTTACCAGGAATTTCATCCCCTAAACCGTTACCATTCGTATACAAAGCGTTGGAAATTTGATCTACTAAAGAAAAATCCACCGGTATAGTTGTTTTTTCTTCGCCTTTGGTTGCTTCAATCGCATCATAATGCTTAATTAAATAATCAATCGCAAGAAAATCAGTAGTATTAAACACTTTGTCTTCATTAAAAAACAACTTATAAAACCCCTGATTATTAATTTCTTTAAGGATCGTTTCAACCAAAAGCATATTCGGTTTTGTATCTTTTTGATGGTTTTCAATTACTTTTTTCCAAATTTGCAAAACATTCTTTTTTTCAAAAGTAAACTTACCCAGTTTAAAACCTGTCGAAATTACTCCATTTTCTGTTTCGGAACCTGTGTCATAATCCCCTAAAATGGCTGCTTGGTTAAAGGCCGCAATCAGATCAGCATCTGTCGCTTTTTTATTTCTGATAACCTTATTAAAAATATAGAAAGCATTTGCTTTCTCAAGCTTTTTTGGAAATCCGTTATAAAAATTAAATACTCCTTTCTCCTCCTCTAAAGTAGATTTCACACTGGTCAGAACATCACCAGCATTATTTAAAACAATCACACTGGGTGTATCTGCAAACTTATTTTTCTTAAGCCAGTTTTTATCATCTGCACTCGCTAAATAATAATTAAAAACATCAAATTCAGCATGATAGGCATCATACATATTAGTTGAAATTTCTGCTTCCCTATCTTTCACAAATTGATCAAAATCGGCTTTTGCGGAAGGATTTTTATCGTCTGAATAAACAACCAAAAATTTCGTTTTTGAATTTTTAGTTGCCGCAATAGCATCCTTTAAATTATTTTCGATTTTAAGTTTAAAATCGAACTTCGGAGAATCGTTTTCATCTACACCAGCTATACTATCTGTAGAAACCGCTTCATTGCCAAAATTTTCATCAACTAACGACTCTTTGCCTGGATAGGTCCAATTAGGAATGTTCTGACTCTCAATAGCACTAACTCTTACTTCACTTTCAGGCTTCTGCTCTTTCTCATTTACAAAAAACAACGGATTCTTCCCTCCTTTATCAGAAATCTGAAGTTTATTTGTTTTCTTATCCAAAAAACCGGAAATCTTTAAGTCCTTCTCAATACCCGAATTGTATTTAATTGTTACTTCTGCAACATCCTTCGGCAGAGCATACTTATAAAGCTTAGTTTCGGTTTCAGAACCTTCTAATACTAAATACAAAAAATCACTTCTATCAATGTTAAATTCTATATCCGCATCTCTCCATTCCGGATCTATTTCATTCTTAATATCTAACAGTTTTTGATATTGAATTGCCCCACTTCCTTTTTGTGTTCCTATATAAAATGGATAAAAAGAAGGATCTATAAATTTAACTTTAACTTTTTTTGCATTCTTATCCTTTATCATAGCAAGATCGAAACCTTCTTCAGTGCTCAACTCTTGAGAGAAAGATAATGAATCTCCCTTTATACTGTAATCTCCCGAATACAATATTAATTCGTACTTATTATTCTCTAATAAATTTAATTTGATCTTTTGCCCTCTGTTCGTCGACAGATAAGTTCCTTTTTCAATACTTTTTGTTTGAGAAAAAGAAGTAAAAACTAAACAAAAAAACATTAAAAAACTCCATGTAAAATTGCGCATGTTTAAAATTTTGGTTGTTAATATCGCGCGCAAAGATACCTTATTGTAATTGAAATTGAGTACTAAAAACATAACATTTGTACTTAAAATACTATAAATTATATTTCATTGAAAAGATGATATAACGAGGCTGTACCGTGTATTGTGAAACTCTTGTAGAAAACTGCGAAAAGCTATCATCATTAAGATATTTTGTATTTAAGAGGTTAGTCGCCGCTATTTTATACTCCCATTTGCTGTCCTTTTTTTGATAAATTAAGCTTGCGCTCAAGAAATCATACTCGTTATCCACCGTTTTATTGCCATTATAATAATGGTAAAACTCATATTCGGAAACAAACGAAAAACTTTTCAGAAAGTAATAATCCAATCTGGCAAAAGGCTTATCTGTATAAAATGTTGATCCGCTATATTTGTTAATTAGTGCATTATATCCAAATTCGATGTTCGGAAAGTTTTTATAGTTTGTTGAAGCTTTTACAGTATAGCTTTGACTAAAACTTTCGGTAGTAGCCAGAATATTGTTCTGAATATTATTGAATTTTGACCAATTGAAAGTTGCATTGGCAGAAGCTTTATAATTTTTCAGGAAAGAACGTCCGTAATTCCCCATTCCGGTAAAAGTTTCATCGGCCAGATTCGAATTATAGGGCGACGAAGACTGGTTAATTCCTTCAAAATTGGCTTTGGTTTTAATGGCATCTACTTTTTTAGTATAGGTTGCGTTGGCAAAAATGTTCTCAAAATTGAACATATTATATTTGAAATAACGCAGCGAATGTACCTGTGAAGTGGCATTTTCGAGATAGCGATTTCCTCTAAACAAACTGCTGTAATCGGACAAAACATAACCCGAAGCCAATTGATTGATATCGGTAAAATCGTTCGACAAAGAGAAATTATAGGTCAGCGTTTCTGATTTTTTGATTTGGTACAAGGCAAAAAAATCAGGCAATACTTTGACGAAGTTTTGCGAATAATCTGTTCCGGATTGGGTATTTTTCATGTTGTAGGTATGCACACTCACCCCGGGTGTCAAGGTAAATTTCCCAGCCAGTATCTTGTAGTGAAACCCCAGAAACGCATCGTTAAAATTGTACTTTACCTGATTGTTATTCTCCGAATCATTCAAATCATTTTTAGTACCATTGTCCAGAATCTGAAAAATATGCGAATTAAAATCCTGATACGAAAATGTGTTTCCAAGGGTAATATTGATGTTGCTTTTTGGTGTTACCATATAGTAATAATCCAATTTAGCATCTACTTTATTTGTTTTCACAAATCGCTGCTGGTTCAGATCGTTTCTATCCTGCCCTAAAGTATAGCCTGCCAGATCAAAAGGCTGTGTGCGCAAATTAGCATTGTAAAATGGATTTTCATCCTGATACAGATGCTGCATTTCAAAAGCAAAAATGTTTTTATCGCTCTGGGTATAATACAAACTCAGATCCTGATTTACCGAGGTCGGGTCCTGTTTTTTATTGGTTAAAATAGTCTCTAAAGCCGAAATATTACTCACAACCGATTCCCGCAGTAAATTGCTATCTTCATTTTGCTTGGATAATTTCGTGAGAATATCATAGTCAAACTGAAATTTGTCGTTGGGTTTATAACTCGAACTGAGTTTAAATAATCCTAAATTATTTTTCTGATGGGTCAGTTCATCTCTTTTTTGCTCGTTTCCCGAATCTAAAATAGTGGTTTGCGATTTGGTTTCCAGATCTGTTTTTGAAGTAGATAGTATTCCGAAACCGCTAATATTCCATTTTTTTGTAATGGAGTAGGCAAAGTTTGTGGCTCCGAATTTCGTTTCAATCTCTTTAGCACGATTGTTTCTCAGAATCGAAATTCCCAAATCGTTAGAAGAAACATTAAAATTGCTTCCACCCTTTTTCATCATGTTTTTAAATCCGCCTGTAAACTTAAAGTAGTCCTGCGCTGTAAGTGGCAATTCGCCAATATTATTAAAATTGGTGATTAAGTTAATACTGTATTGCGGACTGTAATAAAACAGTTTAGGATTAATTATATAACGACTATCGAGTTCTCCAACTCCAGTTCCGGCAGTTACATCACCAAACCAAAAGTTTTTTTTACCTTCTTTCAGTTTAATATTCATCGCCACATTGTCCTGATCGTTCTCTAAACCTTTTAATGCCTTAACTTCATTATAATTTCTTAAAACCTGAATTTTATCAATAGCATCGGCTGGAATATTTTTAACTCCAAGCTTGGTATCTCCGTCAAAAAAGTCTTTTCCTTCAACCATTAATTTGCTGACTTTTTTCCCTTCAACCTCGATTTCTCCATCGGCATTTACCTCAACGCCAGGCAGTTTTTTCAGTACATCTTCCAGTTTTTTTTCAGTGCCGGACTTAAACGAATCGGCATTGTAAACGATAGTATCACCTTTAATCGACACTGGCATTTCGCGGACGATCTCAACTCCCTCCAACTCAATACCGGCATCGTCCATAACAATATTCTGAGCGATATTGGTACTTTGAGTCGAAACCGCAATTTCTTTCGATTTCATACCGAGATAACTGATTTTAATTGAATAAGAGGTGTTTGGCTTCAATGTCAATTGAAACTTTCCTTTATCGTTAGTAATTCCGTAAGAATCCATAGCTTTGGTAACGGTGTTAACAGCCATTACATTGGCCATTTCCAGCGGATTCTTTTTCTCATCCTGGATAAAACCGTCAAAACGGACAGTTTGGGCAACACAAAGAGACGTCATTAAAAAAATAACGAAGACAAATATATTTTTCATTGGAAAAAAACTAAAAGTGATGTGTTAAAGATTAACGTCTTATCAATACCGGGCCACCGCCAGGACCGCCTTCGCGTCCACGATTCATATCTCTCAATTCTTCCATTTTTTTAATGACTGTTTCGTCATAGTCCTTTTGAGAAATCACTTTCCCTTTTTTAGAAGGTTTTATCTCTGTTTTATCTTTGGCATTCAATACTATTTTAGAGCATAAAATAGTAGTTCTTCCGTCATTTACTTCCAAAATTAACCCCGGTAATCCCCAATAATTCTCAGGCCCCTGATTTACCGGAATCTCCGGCGAGTACCAGGCAGTTATAATAATCTCTTTGGGCATTTCGAAATTATCTGCAAAATTGGTCTTCGTTTCTCCCGAAGCCTTCCCGCTATCGTCTTTTTTCTCCTCCTCTTTTTTAGGTCTGAAATTCCTGAAATCGGTTTTGCTGGCTTCTTTTATTGCCGTTGCTTTGTAACAGGTATATCCTCCAATTTGTTTTGTTTCAGCCTCCATTTTCCAGTTTAGCTTAGGCAGGGAATCTATTACAAGAAATTCTTTTCCCATAAATTCCTTATCTACCGTGTAAGTTTTAGCCTTTACATCTTTATAAAAGGTTCCACCACCACCCATAAACGAATTTACCATGACACGCATTCCGCCTGCCTGTTGTCCCGGAGCGTCGAGCTTTTCTTCTTCTTTATAAATAGAAGCCGATTTGTCAAAATTCAGAATAAATGTTTTTTCAAGCATTTTCTTCATTCGCTCTTCTATGTTCTTTTGCATTTCGGGTGTAATATCACGGTTCGTACGTATTTCTCCCATTTTTGGAGCCTGTGTTTTCGATTCGTAAACGGCCATTCCCTGAAAATCTTTCTGAGCCTGCAGCTGTGTGATTACAAGCATCAACGACATATAATAGATTGCTTTTTTCATTGTGTTAGCTTTAAAAGTGAATTTGGTCTAATAAACTTATACTCAAATGTATTGTTTATTTTAAAATACAGAAAGTTAAATATATCAACTCCTCTATCTTATAGACAAAATCGTCTATTAGCCTGACAATTATGATTTCTGAAGTATCAAAATCTAAATCTCGGTGTTTTGCGCCATTTCTACTTTAGTTTTTTGTAATTTGGCTTTTAGAAACGTAAACATCATGAACAGAGCGACACATTTATTTCTTTTATCTTTTCTTTTTGTGGTCTGTTCTTTCTCAGCTGTTTTTTCGCAAAGCCAAAAAATAAAGACGGTGCCTCTTTCTCATTTTACCAATACTTCAGATCAGTTTCTGGGTTATGATTCTTTTGGCTACTACTATCAGATTAAAAATAATGTCTTCAGTAAAACCAAAGGAAAAGAGGTTTTTGAATATAAAAATGTTTCTCTTGGAACGATCACGAAAGTCGATTTACAAAATCCGCTTAAAATAGTTTTATTTTATGAAGACTTCAACACAGCTATTTTACTGGACAATCAACTGAATAAAATCACAGACATTAATTTTTCCCTGAACAATACACCAATTATTGTTTCCGCAATCGGAATGTCAACACAAAACCAGTTATGGATTTACAATACTCTAAATCAGCAAATCGGCCTTTTTGATTATCTGAATAATGAATACAAAACTGTTTCTACACCTTTAACAGAAACGATAAAATATTACCAAACTGATTTCAATACTTTTTATTGGATCGACAAAAAAAACAATTGGTTTTCATGTACTATTTTTGGAAAAACCACTGCTTTGGGAAAAGTACCCGATTTTGATGCTATAGAAATCGTTAACAATCACCAGTATATTTTTAGCAAAGCTAATTTGCTGTATTTTAAAGACATTACTACCCCGGACTCAAATGCATTTTCTGAAATTGAAGTTTTAGAAAAATCGTTTGACAAATTCTGCTACAAAGACCAAATTTTATCTATTTTTACAGCTAAAGAAATCACAAATTATAAAATCGTAACACCGTAATGCACATAGCAATAGCAGGAAATATAGGAGCTGGAAAAACTACTTTAACTAAATTGTTGGCTAAACATTTCAAATGGGAACCCCATTACGAAGATGTAGTTGATAATCCGTATTTAGATGATTTTTACCATCAGATGGAGCGTTGGTCTTTTAATCTTCAGATTTATTTCCTGAACAGTCGTTTCCGTCAGGTATTACAAATTCGCGAAAGTGGAAAGAAAATTATTCAGGACAGAACGATTTATGAAGACGCTCATATTTTTGCTCCCAATCTGTATTCTATGGGATTAATGACAAGTCGTGACTTTGAAAATTACACCTCTCTTTTTGAATTAATGGAATCATTAGTAAAAGCGCCTGATTTATTAATTTACTTAAGAAGCTCTATTCCAAACTTAGTAGGTCAAATTCATAAACGCGGACGTGATTACGAAAATTCTATTTCAATCGACTATCTAAGCCGTTTGAATGAAAGATACGAAGCATGGGTGCAAACCTATACCAAAGGAAAATTATTAATTATTGACGTTGACAATATTAATTTCGTAGATAATCCCGAAGACTTAGGAAACATCATTAATAGAATTGATGCCGAGTTGAACGGACTGTTCTAGAAACACGAATTTCACAAATTTACCTCAATAGAAATGCCTCTAAATATTTAGAGGCATTTTTTGTTTTTTATATGTTTCGAACCTACGGCTCTTTGTTTGGTGTGTATTTTTTTCGACACCGGATTAAAATCCGGTTCTACAAAATAGGCCGAGCTTATGACTCTTTTTTTCGGGAATACTCATCGAAAAATAGGAAGAAATACATTATCCGATTCCCAAACCTAATTATACCTCACAGGTTTTAAAAACCTGTGAGGATAAATATACTTATTTCGCAGCTTCTATTTTTGCTTTTACTTCGGCTTCTGTTCCTTCAAAAACTTCTGTAGTAGTTTTACCGTTTTCGGTTTTGGTTACAGTTCCCACTGTGACCCCATTAACTGTAGACAAGTTAACTTCTACTCTCTTTTTACTATATTTTGTAGTATCAAAACAATCTGTTTTTTGGTGAACGTATTTTCCGTTAGCATCATAATGTGCCAGACATTTTGCTGTTTCTTCGGCAGAACATCCTTTTTCTTTACACATTTTAGCACATTCTTCTTTACTCATCTTCGAGAAATCTCCACATTTCGAATCTCCTCCAAGGTGGATTTCCATTTTTTTACAACAGGAACCTTTTTCGGTCATTCCTGAAGACGAATGCCCTTCTCCTAAAATAGGTGCAATTACCAAGCCGATCAAACAAGTCAGTTTAATCAAGATATTCATAGAAGGACCTGAAGTATCTTTAAACGGGTCTCCAACTGTATCTCCTGTTACTGCTGCTTTGTGCGCATCAGAACCTTTGTACGTCATTTCACCATTAATTAACACTCCGGCTTCAAATGATTTTTTAGCATTGTCCCAGGCACCACCAGCATTGTTTTGAAAAACAGCCCAAAGTACTCCGGATACCGTTACTCCAGCCATATATCCTCCTAACATTTCAGCTATTAGCTGATTGTTGTCTGCATAAACTAGTTTCCCTAATAATACAATTGCAATCGGGAAACCAATAGTTAGAATTCCCGGAAGCATCATTTCGCGCAAAGCTGCCTTTGTCGAAATTTCGACACATTTACCATATTCAGGTTTTCCTGTTCCTTCCATAATTCCAGGAATCTCCTTAAACTGACGACGTACTTCGTATACCATATCCATCGCTGCTTTTCCAACAGAATTCATCGCCAATGCTGAGAAAACTACAGGGATCATTCCACCTACAAACAACATAGCCAAAACTGGTGCTTTGAAAATATTGATTCCGTCAATTCCGGTAAAAGTTACATAAGCTGCAAATAGAGCCAAAGACGTTAAAGCCGCGGAGGCAATAGCAAATCCTTTTCCGGTTGCTGCGGTAGTATTACCCACTGAATCTAAAATATCTGTTCGGGTACGAACTTCTTTTGGTAATTCACTCATTTCAGCGATTCCTCCGGCGTTATCTGAAATTGGTCCGAAAGCATCGATTGCCAATTGCATGGCCGTAGTAGCCATCATTGCAGAAGCTGCTAAAGCAACTCCGTAAAATCCTGCTAAAGCATAAGAAATCCAGATAGCAGCCGCAAATAATAAAACAGTTGGGAAAGTCGAAATCATTCCGGTTGCCAAACCTGCAATCACATTTGTTCCCGCTCCTGTTGATGATTTTTGTACAATTGCCATAACCGGTTTTGTTCCTAATCCGGTATAATATTCTGTTACTGATGAAATAGCTCCTCCAACCACTAATCCAACCAATGTAGCATAAAAAACACGCATTGATGAAATATCTTTAGCCCCTTCTCCAAAAAAGCTCATCTGCATGGTTTCCGGCAGCATATGTTGTACTAAAAAAAAGCAGGCAATTGCGGTTAAAACAATTGAAACCCAATTTCCTATATTTAGTGCTTTTTGCACCTGTGCTTCTTTGGCATTATCATCGGATATTTTTACCAGCGTCGTTCCAATAATCGAGAATAGAATTCCGAAACCGGCAATTGCCATTGGAAGTAAAATTGGTCCGATTCCACCAAAGGCATCCTGAATATTGCCTCCCATATCTTTAATCACATAGTTTCCTAAAACCATTGCGGCCAGAACTGTTGCTACATACGAACCAAATAAATCAGCTCCCATACCGGCAACGTCTCCTACGTTATCTCCTACGTTATCGGCAATTGTAGCTGGATTACGAGGGTCATCTTCCGGAATTCCGGCTTCTACTTTACCTACCAAATCGGCACCAACATCGGCAGCTTTGGTGTAAATTCCACCACCTACTCTGGCAAACAAAGCAATAGATTCGGCACCAAGTGAAAAACCTGCCAGTGTTTCCAGAACAACCGTCATGGTTTCGGTATCTTTCCATACGCCTCCTGATAAAATATTAAAGAAGATAATAAAGAAACCTGTAAGTCCTAACACTGCTAAACCTGCAACGCCAAGTCCCATTACAGTTCCTCCGCCAAACGAAACTTTCAAAGCCTGTGGTAAACTCGTACGGGCAGCCTGTGTTGTTCTAACATTCGTTTTTGTCGCTATTTTCATCCCGATATTACCGGCATAAGCTGAAAATAAGGCTCCAAATATAAAAGCGACTACTATTAATAAATGCGTTTTAACTCCCGGAATAAAAGTAATTCCGGCCAATGCAATACTGGCAATAATTACAAAAATGGTCAATAATTTATATTCTGCTTTTAAAAAGGCGAGGGCTCCCTCGTAAATGTGTTCTGAAATCTCTTTCATCTTTCCGTCGCCCGCATCTTGTTTTAAAACCCAAGCCCTTTTTATTCCCATGAAAAGTAATCCTAAAATTGCCATAACGATTGGCAAATAAATCATAAATGCATTCATAATCTAGTAATGGTTTTTTGGTTAATAGTTAAAAGTCAATAAACTAACTCAAACGAATTTAAACAAAAAAGCAATACTCCTGACGGTAGTATTGCTTTTTTTATAATTGGGCGGCTTATAAATTATTTAATGCTAAATAATCCTTCCGGTTTGTTTTCAATATCATCAAAACGTTTTGTACACTCAGCGATAATTGCAAATGCTTCGTTTACATCTCCCCAGCCTTCTACATCTACCTGTTTGTTTTCAAGATCTTTGTATACCTGGAAGAAATGCTCGATTTCTTTTAATAAGTGTCCGTTGATATCAGAAAGATCATTTAATGAATTCCAGATTGGATCAGAAACTGGTACACAAATAATTTTTTCGTCTGGTCCTTTATCATCTGCCATGTGGAAAACTCCAATTGGCTTTACTTCCATAACACATCCTGGAAAAGTTGGTTCATTTACTAAAACCAATACATCAAGAGGGTCACCATCAAGAGCTAAAGTTTCCGGAATAAATCCGTAATCAGCCGGATACATCATTGAAGAGAATAACATTCTGTCGAAACGCATTCTTTTAATTTCAAAATCGTACTCGTATTTATTTCTGCTTCCTCTTGGTATTTCGATCAACACATCGAAAGTTGTTAGTTTGTCTGCGGTCATTTTCGTTTTTTATTGTTTCTATAATTTCGACTGCAAAAGTAACTAAAGAATCCCTTTTTACAATAAAAAACTGCATTTATCTATGTACTTTTCTTTTAAAAAACAGGGAGTTAATAGGTAATCTTTCTATTTCTTTTGTTTAGATAATAATGCCAAAGTAAATAGGTGGCATAAGACCGATACGGACTCCATTGTTCCGCGTGAATTTCCATTTCCTTTTTGTCGTGAATATCCAATAATTCTTTAATAGTGTTGACAACCGCAATATCTCCCAACGGAATCAAATCGGGTTCCTGAAGACAGAACATCAGATAAATATCAATCGTCCAATTTCCAATTCCTTTCAGTTTAATAAGCTCTTCACGAACTTCTTTTGCCGATTTTACAGCCAAACTTTCAATGTCAAGGTCTTTACTCAGAACGGCTTCTGCCAATATTTTAATGTATTTTGTCTTTTGACGGCTTACACCCAATGCGCGAAACTCTTCGTCCGATAAAACCGCCATGGTTTCAGGATTACAGGTGGTATAAGCTTTTATTTTTAAAAATGTAGCTTTCGCCGAATCGATTGAAACTTGTTGCTCCAGGATCAACAATACCAGAGTCTCGAAACCTTGCGGCCGCTTTGGAATTGGCGGCAGTCCATATTTTTCGATAATTTCCAGAAAAACCGGATTCTTTGCAGATAGAAAATCGATGGCTTCTTGCATAACTTTTTTTTAAGATTACTCAAAATTAAACAAAATTACTGCGATAATTATCCCGAAATGTACTCCCCAAATGGAAGTTTATTCACTCCGTAAATAATAAAAGAAGATATAAACAAACACAATAAAGTAGTAATCGGAATAGCCAAAATCGGATTTATAAAATCATAATCAATTCCTGAAAAGACCAGAAAGCGAAGCACCAAAATATGAACCAGATAAATTCCGTAGCTGTATTTATTGATAAAATTAATAACCCGAATGAGAGTTGGATTTGAAATTTTTGAATTTTTGAAGAAAATAAACAATCCAATAGAGACCAGCATCACATTAAAAGTCAAGTAACCATAAAAATATTCATTAAAACGATCTTCTGCTATCGACAGAAAATAAGTTCCGAAAATGGTAATAATGGCTCCAAAAGAAAACAAGAGTACAGAAATCCGTTTCAATCTTCGGGCATCATATTGGAATGACTTGACCGACAAATAATAACCCAGAACCAGATATCCTAAAAAGCCCGTAAAATAAGTCAGATCAACATTGATTCTGAACTTAGAAAAAATGGGCTGATTGATCATTAAAGCAAAAATCCAAATGGTCAGAAAATACAATATCTCTTTTTCATTGGCATTCTGAATCCACTTGCTGAGAATCGGGATAAAAAGATAAATCCCAATCACCATATAAATGTACCATAAATGAAAGGAGCTCCCTCTGATAATAAGTATAAAGGCATGCTTAAAAATATCGACAAATGCTTTTTCAGATTCTAACAAAAATTCCCTTCTGACCGTTAACAGCACATAAAAAAGGCTCCAGAATAAGAAAGGTAAAATAATTCTCGAGAACTTTTTTCTCAAGAAATCATTCAGTTCGTATTTTTTGTTCAGCATTAATGCTCCGGTAAGCATCAAAAAAACCGGTACACAAAAACGGACAAGACCGTCGTAAACATTACCTGTCCACCAGGTAAAATTGGATATATGACCGTATTGATACAGAATATCACAGGCTACATGCACTACGATCACGCTGATGGTGGCTAAAACTCTAAGATTATTTGTCCAATTTAGATTCTTACTTTCTATAGTTATACTCATAGAAACTAAATTAAGAAAAAAACTGACAATTTATCTAAAAACAAAAACCAAATGATCCTTTACTAGCAAATTTATTAGTCTGCCAATTTCTTACACTACTCTTTCTTAAAAAGCAATCCAATAACTATAAAGACCTCAAACAATTGACCAATATAGAACACAATTACTACAATATTAACAAATCATTCACAAATACATAAGCAACATCTTATATATTTACAAAATCAAGCAACCTTAAAAACGTTTGCACTAACCTATTTATTCTGACAATTTTAAAAATTAAATATAAAGAAATTCTTGCGCAAGAGTAGACATAAGCTTCAAATGTCTTTAAAAAAATTGAAGATCATTAAACCTTATAACATCAAAATTACTATGAAAAACCTAGAAGACTTTCAATGCGAAAAAATCGAAACTAAAAACATTGTTGGTGGTTATACTCCAATAAAAGAAGAACATGAGCCTGGATGGACATATATCTACAAAGATCATAAAATTTCTGAAGTAAATTATGATATTTAAAAGTTAAGTAGATTATAGAAATCTAACATCATTGATGATGTTAGATTTCTTTATTTCAAACAAGCAATCATGATTTTAATTTTAAGCACACCAACTGATTATGACACAAATCATGTAATTGATTGGCTCATACAGTACAAAACACCTTTTTTTAGATTGAATGATGAAGATTTAATGCAGGGCATTACTATTTTTAATCACAATCCGGATCAACTTGATGAAACCTATTTTGAACATTATTCTCAAAAAATCTTCTTGAAAGACATTAAAATAGTATGGCATAGAAAATTTGGCTTTTTAATTGATTACGAGAAAAAGATTGGTAAAAACAATGACTTCATAGCCTATTTATACTCCGAGTTCAATAGCCTATCCAAATTGATTTTCAAATTATTGGAAAACAAGAAGTTTTTATGCAAAAATAGCCCTGCTTTTTCCAAGATTGACATTTTGAATAAAGCAGCCAAAGGCGGCTTAAACACTCCCAAAACCCTCATCACCTCCGACAAGCAAAAATTAAGTGAGTTCTATGACCTCCACAATCAATCTATAATTACTAAATCAATAGGAGACGCACGAGGAGTGATCTATAGTGATAAAACTTTCACCCTGGCCACACATACCATAAAAAAAATAGATACACTTCCTTCAAAATTCTCTCCTTCTCTATTTCAGGAATATATTGACAAAGAAATAGAAATCAGAACTTTTTATCTGGATAAACAATGTTATTCGATGGCCATTTTTTCGCAAAACAATGAAAAAACCAAAATTGACTTCAGAAATTATGATTCTGAAAACCCCAATAGATTTGTACCTTATACATTACCCAAAACAATCGAAAATCAAATTACCGAATTTATGAGTAGCATAAATTTAAATACGGGTTCTCTGGATATTATAAAATCGTCAAAAACCGGGGAATATTATTTTTTAGAGGTAAATCCTTTTGGGCAATTTGGCATGACAAGCAAACCCTGTAACTATAATTTACATCAAAAAGTAGCCGATTATTTAATACAAAATTCCAATTAAATGAAAGTAAGAGATCTCCTTTCTGATCCGGAAATACCGCTGCCTATTATTTTCGAATGCACCGAAGTAGAGGATTATGAAATACAGGAAACCGTATCCAAAAAGCAACATGTTACATCAGAGTATTACCAAACCTCAAAGTTAAGCTGTAGAACCACTTCAAAACCATTACACATCAATAAAAATGAACGACAAAAAATTTAAATTATTCCAATGTTGTGTTCCTGTAAAAGGAGCCAAAAATGGCTTAATCATAGATTTTCAAAGAAAGACACTTCATAAGGTTCCTAATCAAATAATAGATTTGATTGAAGAATATTCTGAAAAAAACATTTATGGTTTATTTACTGATTTTAGAAAAAGCAAAGCGATACTCAAAAATTACATCCGCTATTTCTTATCGAATGAATTACTAATTGTATCCGAAAACACAGAAGACTACCCTTCATTAGACCGCAATTTTACAAAGCCTCATGTTCTGGATACGATTGGATGCGAAATAGATGCTTCTTTCGATTTTTTTGATTTTCTCATAAAAAATGAAATTAATGAATTAGGCGTAAATGCCTTAAAGCTTATTTTGAAGAATAATGAAATTAATAATCTAATTAAAATTAACGCTCTTTTAGAAACATCTAAAATCAAAAATGTTGTCATTTATCTGGAGTATTGCAAAGAAAAGCTTTCCTCAATAAAATCGCTTATAATAGACAATCCAAGAATTTTACAGGTGATTTTTTATAATTGCAATACAGAAAACGAATCTTCATTAATCGAGGAAAAATTTTGTTACGAGAAACAATCACTCGAAAAAATATTTTACAATATTTCTATCGAGCATGCATCTGATTTTGTTTTAGACATAGATATTTACCACGAAGCACTACATCACAATCTGATGTTTAACCGAACTGTTTTCATTGATGCTTTTGGCAACATCAGAAAACACTTTTCAGATCCTAAATCCTATGGAAAAACCATTAAAAACAGCATAAAGAAAGTAATTACAAATGAAGAATTTAGCGCTTTTTGGAACATCACTAAAGATGAAATCGAAATTTGTAAAGACTGCGAATTTCGCTATGTATGCCCAGACGGAAGGATTCCTCAAAGAGTTGATTCGGAAAAATCAAATTATAAATTTAATACTCACTGTAATTACGACCCCTATCAAAGTACCTGGAATTGATCGCTATAAGGTTATTTAAGCTGTTTTATTACTTCATATATTTTATCTGACTACGGATCTTCTCAAAATATAGTCGTAAAACATAATTTTATTACAGCTAAAAAAACTGACTCACTGATTCTAAATGACTAAAAATTAGTGACACCTTCTTAGAAATAAAAACCAAACGATCCTTTTATCGCAAATTTAGTAGCATCTGGCATGTTCATATAATTTCCTCTCCATGAAAAATCAAGACGGAATACTTTGAATATGTTTCCAATCCCGGCATTGTATTCCCAATATACATTTTCCGGCGCATTATAAGGCAATCCTGAAGCATTAATGGCACGGTTAGCATTAGAAATAGTTCCGTGTACCGCTCTTACCCCAACAAATTCTCTCCAGTTTAATTTTCTCATGAACGGAATTCTTGCAAACAGCCTTCCTCCAAAGTCATGATTCCATTGTAAAGTGGTATACTGGTCAGTTATAAACTCGTAGAAATTTAAGTTACTAAACGTATTTTCGATGGTAAAATAAGTCTGATTTCCGGGAATTACACTCATCAATCCTAATGGGATGGTACCGAAGGTTTTTCCAGTTTCAAGGATAATATTCGATCTTCCTAATGGCCCTATAATAATAGGCTGCTTGTAAAACAGCTGTACTTTTTGATAAGCAAAATCGCTGTTTAAAACCCCTTTCAAACCATAACTAAAGTTTACAAAGAAATGACTGAACGGGCTGTCAACAATATTTCGTTCTACTCCAAAACCGATTGTCTTACGATTAGGCATAAACTCAAACTGAATATTCGCTTCTGACTGTGTTACCTTGTTTGCTATTACACCAGCCGGATTTGCTGCTGTTGGCAAAGTAGTATAATAATCTAAACTAAAGATCGGAGAAGCCGATTCTAAAGTTCTGTATGAAATACCGGCCTGAACAACGAAATTCTTCATAGGCTCCATTTCAAGCGAAATATTGCTCAGATTAATGTTGGTCAATTTTCCATTACTTCCCGTGGTAAATAATGCGGAAGAAGCAAAACTTCGTCCCAGAATATCATTTGTAGTCGTTAAGCTGGCACCAATTTGCTCGATGTCACGCCTGTTTCCTCCAGAAATAATGATTCGGTTTTTCTTGTCCACCATCCATTTTCCGGAAACTCCGTATTTGAATTTATTATCGTCAAAACCATATGCGGTGTAAGCTTGTATACGCCATGGATCATTAGGACCAAAATAAGTCCTCCCCCCTGCTCGCAATCGTAACCCTTCAACTTCGTTATACCCGAAAGTGGAGAAGATAGGTCCAAAATCAAAATTCTTAAACTCGACGTAACCACTACCCAAAATAGAAACTAAACTATAAAGTTGTTTGAATCTTTTGACCGTTTGCAGTGTATCGAGCATCTTGTAAATACCCTGCTCGTCTTTGTTGAGTTTTTCAAAACGGTTTTCATCCCAAAATTCATCCGATTTGTTGTAAACGGCATTATCAATAAAATTGACTTCCTGCTTGTAAAAACTTTCTGGTTTTTGAAGATTGAATTTATGGTCCTTATATAAAGTCGTTCGTTTTCCATAGACTCCTTTTGATTTTTCCTTTTTATTCAAGGCAAAATCAGACATCATATAATCGCGGGTTAAGAGAAATACAGAATCATTCTCAACCTCAAATTCCTGTTCGATATAAATATCTTTTACCCAGTTAATATTGGCGCTTTTAGTAACGGCCATATTAATTTTTTTGATCGCAAAAGTGGTATCGTTTACCCAAAAATCTCCTTTAAAAGTCAGTTCGTTTTTACGTCTTGGGTAAAAAACGATATTGTAACACCATTTTTTATCGACATAAGCACTGTCTTTTAAAACGTAATTGTAAACATCAATTCCTGTTCTGGAAAGCGGACTTGTAAAGCTCTTGTCGAAGAATTTAAGATGATTGTCGTAGATGTTATAATCGGAGTAAAGATCCTTCACAAAAGATAAAATCTGCTGATTCCCGTTAAACCCAGAAGTTTTATTTCCGGTCAGGTTCTCTTTTGTTTTCTTTAGTTTATTGTCTCCGTAAACATCATACAGTGATTCGCTTATAAAAATCGGCAAATATGTTTTTCCTGTAACCTCAGATGTATCAACATGTTTGAATACAAATTCCATTCCTTTGAAGAGTTTATTCTTCATAAAAGCACTATCAATCGTGTTCATATCAAACTCGACTTTTTCGTACTTTTGCATCTGATACTGATTGAATTGGTACAAACCGTTTTTACGTTTACGTTCCCAGATTTTTCTCAAAATATCTAGTGCCGGATTATTCTTCTTAGAGGTTTTTCCGGTAAAAATTACGACTTCATTCAATGCTTCAGCTTCACTTAAAACTATCTTAAAGTCATAGTTTACGGCTTTTTCCAGTGTAACTTCCCGATCTGAAAATCCTGCCGAACTTACTAATAAAGTGGTATAAGTATTAGGTGATTCCAGATAGAAACGCCCATCTTCATTAGAAACGATTCCAGTATTTGATCCCTTAAAAACAACATTAGCAAACGGAATGGGCTGATTAGATTTGTCCAAAACAATTCCACTCACTTTAGTTTGTGCAATAACGCTGCCCGCCATTGCGAGTACAAAAAACAAGCTAAGTAAAATTATTCTTTTCATAATCTGGCAAAAAAAAACTTCATCAATAATAAGTATGACTGATGAAGTTTTATAAGTATCGTTTAATTTACTATTTGTACATTACTTTCTTTACTGCTTTTACTACATCAGCTGCATTTGGCAACCAGTCTTTTAGTAAAACAGGAGAGTAAGGCGCAGGTGTATCTGCTGTTGTAATACGTTGAATTGGCGCGTCAAGAAAATCGAAAGCCTGTTCCTGAACGATGTATGTAATTTCAGATGAAACACTTGCAAATGGCCAAGCTTCTTCTAAGATTACTAAACGGTTCGTTTTTTTAACAGAAGTAAGAATAGTTTCTTTATCCATTGGACGAACTGTTCTTAAATCGATAATTTCACAAGAAATTCCTTCTTTAGCTAATTCATCAGCAGCAATAAAAGCTTCTTTGATAATTTTTCCAAAAGAAACAATTGTAACATCTTTTCCTTCACGTTTAACATCGGCAACTCCTAACGGAATTGTATATTCTCCATCCGGCACCTCACCTTTGTCACCATACATTTGCTCAGACTCCATAAAAATTACAGGATCATTATCACGAATAGCAGATTTCAAAAGTCCTTTTGCATCATAAGGAGTTGAAGGCACAACAACCTTAAGTCCCGGAGTATTAGCAAACCAGTTTTCTAAAGCTTGCGAGTGAGTCGCTCCTAATTGACCTGCAGAAGCAGTTGGTCCACGAAAAACGATAGGCACATTAAATTGTCCACCTGTCATTTGACGCATTTTAGCAGCGTTATTTATAATTTGATCAATACCTACTAAACAGAAGTTGAAAGTCATGTACTCTACAATAGGACGACAACCGTTCATCGCTGATCCTACTGCAATCCCTGTAAAACCAAGCTCAGCAATTGGAGTATCAATTACTCTTTTTTCTCCAAACTCAGCAAGCATTCCTTTTGAAGCTTTGTAAGCCCCGTTGTATTCTGCAACTTCTTCGCCCATTAAATATATGGATTCATCGTGACGCATTTCTTCGCTCATCGCTTCACAAATGGCCTCTCTAAATTGTATTGTTCTCATATTTATATTGTATGTTGAATTTTCTGAAGAGCAAAAATAAATATTTTAAATAACTTAAAAGCATAAATTGAATTTAAAATCACACGAACTTCCTCCTGTCTTGCGCTTTTAACTTTTTAAAATTTATTGTGATATTTACGAAATCGATGTAATTACAACTTTATCACCAAAAACTTTTTCTGTTGGATTCTGATTCAGCAAAATTCTTCCTCTCTAACGCAACAACTCAAATTATAGTATAAAACGAAGCAAATTTTAACAGTCCTCATAAACCCCTCTTTGCAAAATCCTTAAGAATCAGCAGGTATCAATGTATTATCAATATTCGTTGACTCCTAAAGACTTCCATAATTGCACAATTTGCGAAAACGTAATAGTTTTTAAAAAATATTATGCACGCATAGTATATTATTTCAATTTTAATTTCTAAATTTGTAGAAGCATTTTATAATTTATCAAAATATATACTTATGAAAATATTAGTTTGCATCAGCCACGTGCCTGATACTACTTCAAAAATTAACTTCTCCAATGGTGACTCGGAATTTGATACCAATGGTGTTCAATATGTAATTAATCCTAATGACGAATTTGGTCTTACCCGTGCAATCTGGTTTCAGGAGCAACAAGGTGCAACTGTAACGGTTGTAAATGTTGGAGGACCTGACACTGAGCCTACTTTACGTAAAGCTTTGGCAATTGGTGCAAACGAAGCGATTCGTGTGAACGCTAATCCAACTGATGGTTTTTTTGTTGCTAAACAATTGGCAGAAGTAATTAAAAATGGTGGTTATGATTTAGTAATTGCCGGAAAAGAATCTTTAGATTATAATGGAGGAATGGTTCCTGGAATGATCGCAGGAATCTTAGGTTCTAACTTTTTAAACTCTTGTACTGCTATCACTGTTGAAGGCAACAATGTAAAAGCGGTGCGCGAAATCGATGGTGGAAAAGAAACTGTAAGCACTACTTTACCTCTAATCATAGGCGGTCAAAAAGGTCTTGTTGAAGAAAAAGACCTGCGTATTCCAAACATGAGAGGAATTATGACTGCAAGAACAAAAGCTTTAACTATTCTTGAACCAGTTGATGCTCCTGTAAATACAAAAGCGGTGAAATTTGAAAAACCAGCTCCTAAATCAGCAGTGAAATTAGTTTCTCCTGATAATTTAGATGAGTTAATCAATTTATTACACAACGAAGCAAAAGTTATCTAGTAATCAGTATTCAGTCTCGGTTTTCAGTTCTCGAACCTGAAATCTGAAACTTTAAACTTCTAAACAAAAAATTATGTCAATATTAATATATGCAGAATCTGCAGAAGGAAAATTTAAAAAAGTTGCTTTCGAACTGGCTTCTTACGCTAAAAAAGTAGCCGAAACTTTAGGAACAACTGTTACCGCTTTAACCGTAAACATCAGTGATGTAAGCGAATTATCGAAATACGGAGTAGACAAAGTACTAAAAGTAACCAATGACAAATTAGCTGGTTTTACTGCCAAAGCTTATGCTGATGTTATCAAACAAGCCGCTGAAAAAGAAGCTACAAAAGTAGTTTTACTTTCTTCTACAACAGACAGTATTTACCTTTCTTCATTAGTTGCAGTAGCTTTAAACGCCGGTTTCGCCTCAAATGTAGTTGGATTACCAGTAAGCACTTCTCCTTTTCAGGTAAAAAGAAATGCTTTTTCTAATAAAGCATTCAATATTACGGAAATCACTACAGATGTAAAAGTTCTTGGTCTGGCTAAAAACTCTTACGGAATTTTCGAAAGTGCAGGATCTGCTACCGAAGAAGATTTCAATCCATCTATTGGTGACAATGATTTTGGAGTAAAAGTAGAATCTGTAGAAAAAGTAAGCGGAAAAGTATCTATCGCTGATGCTGACGTTGTAGTTTCTGGAGGACGTGGACTAAAAGGTCCGGAAAACTGGGGCTTAGTTGAAGATCTTGCTGCAGTATTAGGTGCTGCAACAGCATGTTCTAAACCGGTTTCTGACTTAGGATGGAGACCTCACAGTGAACACGTTGGACAAACAGGAAAACCGGTTGCCACTAACTTGTATATTGCAATAGGAATTTCCGGTGCAATTCAGCACATTGCAGGTATCAACTCTTCAAAAGTAAAAGTTGTAATCAACAATGATCCTGAAGCTCCTTTCTTTAAAGTAGCTGATTATGGAGTAGTTGGTGATGCTTTCGAAATTGTTCCGCAATTAATTGAGAAATTAAAAGCTTTTAAAGCACAACATTCTTAGTTTAAAAATTCTATATAAAAATATAGCTACCTAAAAACAAGATAAATCGTATCTTTGTTTTAGGTAGCTTTTTTGTTCCATATTTTTTGATTAAAATTGCACCTTTATTTTTCAATCAAAAAAAGTATTAAAATGAGGCAATAATTGCCCTTTTTTACCCACATATATGAGTCTAGTAAAATTATCTATAAAAGGAATTTCATACAGTCAAACTCAAAATGGCGCTTATGCCTTAATTTTGAATGAAGTTGATGGCGAAAGAAAATTGCCAATAGTTATTGGTGCTTTTGAAGCACAATCTATTGCTATCGCCCTGGAAAAAGAAATTAAACCCCCTCGTCCGTTAACACACGACTTGTTCAAAAACTTCGCTGAAAGATTTGACATCGTTGTAAAACAAGTTATTATTCACAAACTTGTTGACGGCGTTTTTTATTCGAGTTTGATCTGCGAAAGAGACAAAATCGAGGAAATTATCGATGCCAGAACTTCTGATGCCATTGCATTAGCCTTACGTTTTAACGCGCCAATTTTCACTTACAAAAACATTTTAGACAAAGCCGGAATTTACTTAAAATCAAATACTGCAGAAACCGATCAGGGTTCTCAGGAAATTGATGATGTACTCTCGAACCCTGAGACTTTTGGCCGCGAAGAAGAAAGCAATCAATCCGGAGATGTTTACGCCAAACATAGCCTGCAGGAACTAAACGAACTTTTAGATCAAGCCGTTTCTCAGGAAGATTATGAAAAAGCAGCAAAAATTCGAGACGAAATTTCGAAAAGATGATTTTAAGGCTGTAAGCCTTAAGCTTTAGGCTATAAGCTTAAAGCAAAAACATAAAAAACAAGCTTAGAGCATTAGGGAAAAGCCTAAAGCTTAAAGCGTCAAGCTTAAAGCGTCATGAAACAATACTTAGATTTAGTACAGCATGTTTTAGATAACGGCTGTCAAAAAGGAGATAGAACCGGAACGGGAACCAAAAGTGTTTTTGGCTACCAGATGAGATTTGATTTAAGTGAAGGTTTCCCAATGGTTACAACCAAAAAACTACATTTAAAATCGATCATATACGAACTGCTTTGGTTCTTAAAAGGCGATACGAATGTAAAATACCTTCAGGAAAATGGAGTGAAAATCTGGGATGCCTGGGCAGATTCCAATGGCGATTTAGGCCCTGTCTACGGACATCAATGGCGCAATTGGAACAGCGAAGAAATTGATCAGATCTCTGAATTGATTACAGAACTAAAAACGAACCCAAATAGCCGAAGAATGTTAGTTTCAGCATGGAACCCTTCGGTATTACCGGATACCAAAAAATCATTTGAAGAGAATGTAGCCAATAACAAAGCAGCTTTACCTCCATGTCATGCCTTTTTTCAATTTTACGTCACAAGTCCTGATACTGAAAAAGGAGAGACAAAAGGGAAACTCTCTTGTCAACTGTACCAACGAAGTGCTGATATATTTTTGGGAGTTCCTTTTAATATTGCTTCTTATGCTCTGCTAACCTTAATGATTGCTCAGGTTTGCGATCTGGAACCGGGAGAATTTATTCACACTTTTGGAGACGCACACATTTACAACAATCATTTTGAGCAATTAGAACTGCAATTAACACGTGAGCCAAAACCTTTACCAAAAATGGTTTTAAATCCGGAGATTAAAAATATATTCGATTTTGATTACAACGACTTTACACTTTTAGATTACGAGCCACATGCCGGCATAAAAGGAAGTGTTGCTGTATAAAACATAAAAAAATCCGCTTAAAATTTTAAGCGGATTTTTTTACACTACCAGAACGCTATTCTCGCTTCCGGCAAAATCATTCCACTTATACGAATCCGCCTCAGGATCGTTCGCGTAAACTCCGTCAATTACATACTTAAATTCGTAAATGGCATCTTTCACTAGGTCATAAGTTGCTTTAAAAGTTCCGTTTTTCAACTTACTTAAAGTTCCTTCTTCGGGATTCCAATTGTTAAAATCACCAACAACTGCTGCCGAATTTGCATCTTTTGCATCGACTGTAAAAGTAACTTTACACACCGGCTTTGTTTTTACAAACTGTTTCTTTAAAGACATAACTGTTTAATTTTTAGATTCATAGACTAAATTACATAAATTCATCTGAACTCCCGACACCCCTATAAGCGATTTGTGATAATATCAAAAACACAATATTTTTTTAACCATATCAATAAATAAATCCGCATAAAATTTTAGATTCCAAAGCTCTAAGTTACTTTGCCAGAAATATTCCCGAATCTAAATAGGGTCATTACAAAATAAATTCTAACTTTATGACCTCATTTATATCTTATGGAAAAGGAAGTACACGAACAATACGAATACGCCAGAAGAAGAATCAGACAAAAGAAAATCCTTTATTTCCATTTTGTACTTTTTCTTTTAGGAAGTTTATTTTTGTTTATCGGCAATAGATTTTTCGATTTAGGAGCCACCAGCGAACAAAATTGGTGCGTTTGGGCCATAACAATTTGGTTCTTTGTCTTTATTTTGCATTTCATCAAAGTGTATATTACAGACCGGTTCATGAACAAAAAATGGGAAAGAGAACAAATTGACCGGCTTGTTGCTTTGCAACAAAAAAGAATTAGTCAGTTAGAGTCGAAAATAAATGAAGATTCTGAAAATAAAATTTAGTTTAGAATGCCATGATTATAATGATAGCGGCTGTTGCCGAAAATAACGCACTTGGAAAAAACAATGAATTAGTTTGGCATTTACCAAATGATTTTAAAAGGTTTAAATCTCTTACTACCAATCATCACATTATAATGGGAAGAAAAACTTTTGAAAGCTTCCCTAAACCTTTACCCAATCGAGTTCATGTTGTAATAACACGCCAAAGCGATTATCAACCGGAAGGTTGTGTTGTTGTTGACTCTATTGAAAAAGCAATAGCAATCTGCCCTGAAAATGAAGACTCCTATATTATTGGAGGCGGTGAAATTTACAACCTTGGCCTGCCATATACAGACATCATTGAAATTACCAAAGTACATCACACTTTTGACGCAGACACTTTCTTTCCTAAAATTAGCGAAGCCGACTGGCAGCTTGTAGAATCGGAAGAAAACTTTAAAGACGAAAAACATCTTTACGATTATACCTACGAAACCTATATTAAGAAATAAAAAAAACATCCTCTTATGGAGGATGTTTTCAAAAATAATTAATCTTTTAAATGGGCTCATTCAGGAAATAAGTTTAATAAAAATAACAAATATTAAAAATAACATTTGAAATAATTGAATAACACTGTTTATTGAGATTTTATCTCACGGGCGTCTTTAATAACAAATACCACTAAGATATTAAAGACAATTTTTCCAAAAACAAATTTAATCCTAAGAACGTATTTCACACTTTTAAAAAATAGAGTATTGACCCCCAAGAACAATACTTTTTTAACCTCTTTCCTGAACAAGTTAAGTACAAGTGCAAAACAATACCCACATTGCTTTGAGCCATTTTAAAAGATCAATCTTTAAAACTTCATCATTATTACTAAGGCAAAAGTGCACATAAATCCATCCCCCCACAATACCCACTTTTGGTGATTTTTTCAAAATAACCATTTTTGGTGATGCTCAGAAATATGATATTCCGCACCAATTAAAAACCTACTCTTAAAACAATTAAGACACAAAATAAAAAACCCAATTACAGTTAAGACAGATTGTATTATATTTGCGTAAATAAAAAAAATGTCTGAAAAAATAACCCCATATAAAGACTCTTCTTTAGGTAAAAAAGAGCAGGTTGCCCAAATGTTTGACAACATCTCCGGTAACTATGACAATTTAAATCGTGTGATCTCATTTGGTATTGACACCAAATGGAGAAAAAAAGTGCTCAAAATTGTTTCGGATACAAAACCAAAAATCATTCTTGACATAGCAACCGGAACAGGTGACTTAGCTATCTTAATGTCGCAAACAAATGCTGAAAAAATTACTGGATTGGACATTTCTGCCGGAATGCTTGAAGTAGGGAAGAAAAAAGTTCAGGCAAAAGGATTATCCAATACCATCGATTTAGTTCTAGGAGATTCTGAAAAAATACCTTTTGACGACAATTATTTCGATGCTATAACGGTTGGATTTGGAGTTCGAAATTTCGAAAATCTGGAAAAAGGTTTTGCAGAAATCTTGAGAGTTCTAAAACCAAATGGTGTTTTTGTAATTCTGGAAACTTCGGTTCCGGACAAAACACCCTACAAACAAGGTTATAAATTTTACAGCAAAAACATCCTTCCAATTATAGGAAAACTGTTTTCTAAAGACAATTCAGCATACGGCTATTTGTCTGAATCTGCCGCAGTTTTTCCTTACGGAGAAGCTCTGAACAATATTTTAAGAAAAATTGGGTTTATAGATGTTGTAGCAATGCCTCAAACTTTTGGCGTTGCAACCATTTATTCTGCATCTAAAAAATAGTATGAAAAAAACTGTAGTCTTACTTTTATTAGTCTTATCGACACAAGGATATTCGCAATTTGCTAAGAGTATGTTTAGCAAAGATCCTATTATTAATCTTGAAAACTGGCAAAAACAACGCTTGTATTTTGGCTACTATCTTGGGTTTAACAGCTTCGATTTTAAGTTTGACTACAAAGCTCCCGGCCCCGATATCCAGGTAAAAAAGACCACTGGTTTTAATGTTGGTGTTGTAGCCGATTTAAGACTGCAGGAATACATCAATCTTCGTTTTGAACCAGGATTGTACTATACAAAACGTGACTTGTACTACCCAAACTTACCTTTACAGAAAGACTATCTAAGAGAGGTAAATAGTACGTACATTCATTTTCCTTTGCTTTTAAAATTCTCTGCTTTACGTACCGGAAACATTCGCCCTTATTTAGTTGGCGGAATGTCTTCTACACTTAATTTATCAAGTAACGCCAAATCAAAAGACGATAACTTTGAAGGAAAATTCAGAGTTAAGCAATGGACCGCTGCTTACGAACTGGGTTTTGGAATCGACATTTTCTCTGAATATTTCATCTTCTCTCCTTCTATACGCGGAATGTTTGGTATATCCGATGAACTTATTCGTGATAATCCGGCAAACGGACCTAGTCCATGGACGGACAATATCGATTCTATGAAATCAAGAGCTATTTTAATAAATTTCACTTTTCATTAAAACAAATACTTAACTATTTCGTTTAAACTCACTAAGAATAATTGCTGTTGCTGTAGCTACATTTAAACTTTCGGTTTTTTGAAGCTCCCCAAATCTTGGAATTGTGAGTCGGCTTGTCACCATTTTTTCAATTTGCTCCGAAATACCATTGGCTTCATTACCCATAATAATGATTCCATTTTGAGGCAAATTGGATTTATAGATATTTTCGCCATCCATAAAAGTTCCAAATACGGCTAATTCTGTTTGAGTTATAAACGTTTCGAGATCAACATAATTAACATTTACTCTCGTGATAGAACCCATTGTAGCCTGCACCACTTTTGGATTGTAAATATCAACGGTTTCTTTAGAGCAAACAATTTGTTTGATCCCAAACCAGTCACAAAGACGCAAAATTGTGCCTAAATTTCCGGGATCACGAATATCATCTAAGGCCAAAATTAAGCCCGAATTGATTATTTCGTTTTCGGCAGGGATTTTAAAGACAGCCAAACAGGAATTAGGAGTAGACAAAGCGCTTATTTTTTTAAGTTCCTGCTCATAAATCAGTGTTCGCTTTGAAGAATGAACCTCTTCAAAATCATTTAGAGTCGTGTATAAATGCTCTAATTCAAAATTGGATTGCAACAATTCTTGAATTACTTTTACTCCTTCGGCGAAAAACAATTGATTTGCAAAACGTTGCTTTTTTTGATGTAAACCTGAGATAAGTTTTATTTGGTTTTTACTAACCATAAAATAATGTACTTTTGAATTAAATATTTAAGAACACTTGAAAAAGAATTCCACAAAAATAATAGCATTTATCCTAATAGCAATATTTATTTGCGCTTGTGATGCTGTAAAAAGAGTTCCTGATGGAAAAAATCTTCTTGTTAAAAATACTATTCTTGTAAATGGTAAGTCAACTAACGACGAAACTGCCTTTAATCAAATGTACCAAAAACCAAATGGCACCCTATTAGGATATCGTCTTCGTTTGAATTTATACAACTTAGCAAATTTAAATCCGGATTCTACATATCAGGCTAAATTCAAGAACAATCCAGGTTTATACGAACGCCAGTCAAAACTTTTATCAGCAAAACAAGTCGATCGCCTTGGACAATCTTTCATGTACAAAGGTATTCATGAATTTTTAAAAAGCACTGGTGAAGCGCCAGTAATTATTGACACTTCAAAAACAAAGAAAACACTCCTGCGTTTAAAATATTATTATTTCAACAATGGTTATTTTAAAGTTGCTACAGATTATACCATTGATAGTGTCGGAAGAAAGAAAGCCAAGATAAATTACAATATCAAAACCGGTCCAGCCTATACTTTAGATACTATTAAAACCAAAATAATGACTCCCGCCTTGGACTCATTATATAAAGTCAACAACGATCCTTCAGCTTTAAAATCAGGAAAACAATACAAAACCAGTGATTTTGAAGAAGAAAAAAATCGTCTTACCACCTACTTCCGAAATCATGGCGCTTATTATTTTCAACCTACTTATGTCACTTTTGACATTGATACCATTGGTAAAAAAGACAAAGCCAATGTAATGTTAATTGTAAACAACAACAACATTCAGGAAAGAGATTCCAGCAGAACAGAACCTTTTAAATTATACAAAATCAGCGATGTAAACATCTACACCGATTATTCTGCTGCAAATGCAAAAAATAAAATTACAGATAGCACCACTTACAACAACTTTAACCTTTACAGTTATAAAAAACTAAAATACAAACCACGCGCCATTACCGATGCGGTTTTTATCAGTAAGGGAAGTACTTTCTCGGATACCAGAACCACACTTTCTTCAAGATATCTGAACAATTTGAAAATTTTCAACTATCCGTCTATTCAATATGAAGTTGACAAACGTGACTCGACTGCACAGTCTTTAATTGCAAATGTTTACCTCACGCCTAGAAAGAAATATAGTTTCGGAGCCACTTTTGACGTTACGCATTCTAACATTCAGGATTTTGGTATCGGAGCCAGTATCTCCGAAACGATTCGAAACGTTTTTAACAGGGCCGAAACTTTAGAAATTTCTACCCGTTTGAATTTAGGTTCATCGCGCGATATGGCAAATCCCAACAACAATTTCTTCAACGTTTCGGAGTATGGTGTTGATTTAAAACTAAATTTCCCAAGGATTTTATTGCCTTTTGGAACTGAAAAAATTATTCCGAAAAGAATGATTCCTTCCACCAGTATTGCCGGAGGTTTCTCCAAACAAAGGAACATTGGTCTGGACAAAGAAAATTTCACCGGAGGTATTGCTTATAACTGGTCTCCAAAACGAGGAAATACAGCAAAATTTGAATTGCTTAATGCACAATTTGTACGTAATTTAAATCCGGGTAACTATTTTAACGTTTATAGAACATCTTATAGAGAATTAAACAACATTGGTACGATATACAATAAAAATGAGGATTATTATAACAGTCCGGACGATCGAAACCTAAGCATTCCCAAAGGAACTACAGGGTTTACCAATGATGTGTTATCCCCCAATTCTAGCTTAATCCTTCCGGATCAGGCCTATAAAGATGTAAAAAGCATTGAAGAAAGAAGAGTTCGTCTAACCGAGAATGACTTTATTCTGGCCACAAGCTATACTTTTACCAAAACCACAAAAAAAGATCTTGCCGATAATACATTCTATCAGTTTAAAACCAAAATAGAATCAGCCGGTACTTTGCTATCAGCTATTTCAAACATTGGGAACTTTCAAAAAAATGGCAAAGGCAATTATGAAATTTTTAATCTGGAATATTCAGAATACATCAAAACTGAATTTGATTATATCAAACACTGGGATTTTGGAAAAGAAAAAGTACTGGCAGTACGAAGCTTTTTTGGAATTGCGATTCCATTTGGAAATTCAAACTACATCCCATTTTCACGAAGTTATTATGCAGGAGGTTCAAACGACAACCGGGCATGGCAGCCCTATGCTTTGGGTCCCGGAAGCACTAATGCTGCAAATGATTTTAACGAGGCCAACATGAAAATAGCAATGAGTGCCGAGCTTCGTTTTAAAGTTTTTGGAAGTGTCAAAGGAGCCATCTTCGCAGACGCCGGAAATATCTGGAATGTGCTCGATAATGTGATTGACGAGAAGGCAAAATTCTCTGGCGTAAACGATTTAGCTGAAATTGCACTAGGTACAGGATTTGGTTTACGTTACGATTTGAGCTTTTTTGTTATTCGTTTGGATATGGGCTTTAAGACCTATAACCCAGCACATGAGAAAGGAGATCGCTGGTTTAAAGAATACAATTTTGGGCACTCGGTTTTAAATTTTGGAATAAATTATCCATTCTAATGCTAATTAATTCTTATTTTTGCAACCTAAAAACTAAAAACAACTAAAAAAAATTACAATGGCACACAATATTAAACCGGGGGTAGCTACAGGAGATCAGGTTCAGGAAATTTTTAACTATGCGAAAGAAAAAGGATTTGCTTTACCTGCAGTAAACGTTACTGGTTCAAGTACAATCAATGGAGTTCTTGAAACTGCAGCAAAATTAAACGCACCGGTTATTATCCAATTTTCAAACGGAGGAGCACAATTTAACGCTGGAAAAGGACTATCTAATGCAGGAGAAAAAGCAGCAATTGCTGGTGGAATCGCCGGAGCAAAACACATTCATACTTTAGCAGAAGCTTACGGAGCAACTGTAATTCTTCATACTGACCACTGCGCAAAAAAACTATTACCTTGGATTGATGGTTTATTAGATGCTTCTGAAAAACATTTTGCAGAAACAGGAAAACCATTATACAGTTCTCATATGATCGATTTGTCTGAAGAGCCAATCGAAGAAAACATCGAAATCTGTAAAGAGTACTTGGCGAGAATGAGCAAAATGGGAATGACATTAGAAATCGAGCTTGGTATTACAGGTGGTGAAGAAGATGGTGTTGACAACTCTGACGTTGACAGTTCAAAATTATACACTCAGCCAGAAGAAGTAGCTTTTGCTTACGAAGAATTATCTAAAATAAGCCCTAAATTTACAATTGCAGCTGCTTTTGGAAACGTTCACGGTGTTTACAAACCAGGAAACGTAAAATTAACTCCAAAAATCTTAAAAAATTCTCAGGATTTCGTTCAAAACAAATTCAACACTGGTCATAATCCGGTAGATTTCGTTTTCCACGGAGGTTCAGGTTCTACACTTGAAGAAATCAGAGAAGCAATTGGATACGGAGTAATCAAAATGAATATCGATACCGATTTACAATTTGCATACACAGAAGGAATTCGTGATTATATGGTTAAAAATATTGACTATTTAAAAACTCAAATTGGTAACCCGGAAGGTGCTGATGTTCCTAACAAAAAATATTACGACCCAAGAAAATGGGTACGTGAAAGCGAAGTAACATTCAATACAAGACTTGAACAAGCTTTTGCAGACTTGAATAACGTAAATACACTATAAATTTTAGATTTCTGATTTTAGATTTTAGATTTTTCGAAGTCTAAAATCTAAAATCTAAAGTCTAAGATCTAAAATCTAAAAAAATGGCTTGGTTTAAAAGACAGGAAAAAGGGATTACAACTGCTACTGAAGACAAGATGGACGTTCCGAAAGGATTGTGGTACAAATCTCCTACAGGAAAAATTATTGACGCTGACGAATTAGCCCGAAACTTATTTGTAAGCCCGGAAGATGATTTTCATGTTCGAATTGGAAGCGCAACCTATTTTGAAATTTTATTCGACAATAATGAGTTTGTTGAATTAGATAAAAACATGACTTCTAAAGATCCTCTGCATTTTGTGGATACAAAAAAATATGCAGAACGATTAAAAGATGTAATGGAGAAAACACACCTAAAGGACGCTGTGCGTACCGGAGTGGGGAAATCTAAAGGAAAAGAACTTGTAATTTGCTGTATGGATTTCGCCTTTATCGGTGGATCTATGGGAGCTGTTGTAGGGGAAAAAATCGCCAGAGGTATTGATCATGCGATCAAAAACAAATTACCTTTTGTAATGATTTCTAAATCTGGTGGAGCTCGTATGATGGAAGCTGCTTATTCTTTAATGCAATTAGCAAAAACATCTGTGAAATTAGCGCAATTGGCAGAAGCTAAACTACCATACATCTCACTTTGTACAGATCCAACAACCGGAGGAACAACTGCATCATACGCTATGTTAGGAGACATCAACATCTCTGAGCCTGGTGCTTTGATTGGTTTCGCTGGTCCACGTGTAGTTCGTGACACAACAGGTAAAGATTTACCGGAAGGTTTTCAAACTGCTGAGTTCTTATTAGAGCACGGTTTCCTTGACTTTATCACGCCAAGAAAAGAATTAAAAGACAAAATCAACTTGTATATCGATTTGATTCAGAATAACGATATTAGATAGTTTTTAAACTTCTTAATACAAAATCCCATTTGCTATTGCCAATGGGATTTTTTTATTTTTATAACCGACAAGATATCCCGTTCCTATGGAACTCACGGATTCGCAATTGATCATGTTCAACGGAATGAATTCCGTTGCTATAAAATAAATCATTCCTACGGAATTTTTATCGATGTGTAAACCCAATCCTAACTTCAACGCGATAAATTCTACCGATATTTAATTCCTACGGAATATTTCGCGGTTTGTGATTTCAATCTTAATTCTTAACGGAATAAATTCCGTTGCTACCGAGATTTCATTTCTATGGAATTTCTATCGGCGTATGGCTTCAATCTTAACTTCAACGCGATAAATTCTGCCGAAATTTAATTCCTACGAAAATTTTCTTAACTGACAATTTTAATCGCAACTAATTAATACTTGTCTGAAAAATTGTATTTTTGTTTTTGATACACAAATAACAGTTTTGTACCCAAGCGAACTACCAGAAAATGTATTTAACAAAAACTGACTTGTTTTCTACCAAAACCATTTTCTTTAAAAGCAATATAAATATCTTTGAACTATGAGCACAGCAACAAAACCCAACCATATAGGACGAAAAATTAGTCGTATTCGTGAACTAAGAGATATGAAGCAGGAAGCTTTGGCTCAGGCTTTAGGAACATCTCAGCAGACCGTATCTGCAATAGAGAATAGTGAAACCATAGATGATGCAAAACTTGCAGAAGTAGCAAAAGCACTTGGTGTAAGTATTGAAGCTATAAAAAACTTTACAGACGAAAATATGATTAGTTACTTCAATAATTTTTACGACAACAGCTGTAATGGAGCAAATGGAATGTTTCATGCAAATTATTGCAATTTCAATCCATTAGATAAAGTCATTGAACTCTACGAACGTATGCTTCAGGCAGAAAAAGAAAAAGTTGAGTATTTAGAAAAATTACTGAAAGAAAAATAAATCCTTTCAAACACACATTAGTTCCTCAAAATCTAACTTTAAAATCGTAACCTTATGAAAAAGATTGCTTTTCTAGCACTTATCATGTTAGCATCACTCTCCATTCAGGCGCAAACTTCGAAAGAACTTGTAGGTAAATGGCAATTGGTAAAACTCACTAAAAACGGGAAAGAAAAAGATATAAAAGAGAAATTCAAAAGCGATCAGGTGTTTCAGGTCTTCAATGAAGATGGAAAATTTACAGGAATCGTAGGAGGCAAAAGTACCAACGGCAAATGGAAACTTTCTAAAAAAAATGATGTCTTAACCGTTACCGTTAATTTAATACCTGTAAAATTTCAAATTGAATACTTCGACAGCCAGAAACGTGTTATTACCCAAGATCAACTTGGGACTTTAGAATACAAAAAGGTAAACAATTGACACATCCAAAAACCTTATACTAACCCACACATAATAAAATTAAAAAGTCCGCAAAGCTCTAAGACAAGCTTTACGGACTTTATTTTTATTTGATTAAGCTTCGAAGAGGTGTTATGCCAAGACAATTAAATACCGCAGCCTAAGAGTCAAAATCAAAAATCCGGTGTAATAAAAAACTCAAGATCTTAGCCCCTCAGAACCTTAGTGCTTCAGAACCTCAATTACTTCAAGGAAGCCATGTCAATTACAAAACGATACTTCACATCACTTTTATTCATTCGATCGTAGGCTTCATTAATGTATGCCATATCGATAATTTCAACATCAGAAGTAATATTATGTTCGGCACAGTAATCTAACATTTCCTGAGTTTCTTTTATTCCTCCAATCAAGCTTCCAATAATGCTTCTTCTTTTCATGATTAAAGTAAAAACAGGAATTTCAGCGGGTCCTGGTGGAGCTCCAACAACAATCATGGTTCCATTAGTAGTTAATAAATTCAGATAGGCATTATGATCGTGTTTTGCCGAAACAGTGTTGAGGATAAAATCGAAACTATTTGCTAACGATTCCATTGTTCCAGGATTTGAGGTTAAAGCAAATTTATGCGCTCCTAATTTCTTCGCATCAGCTTCTTTTGAAGGAGAGTGACTTAACATTGTAACTTCGGCACCAAAAGAAACGGCAAATTTTACAGCCATATGTCCTAAACCACCAAGTCCTAAAACTCCAACTTTATGCCCTTTACCTACTTTTAAATATCGTAACGGAGAATAAGTGGTAATTCCTGCGCAGAGTAACGGAGCAACTCCTTTAATATCCAGTTTTTCAGAAACATGAAGGGTATAACTCTCATCAACAATAATACTGTTTGAGTATCCTCCACGGGTTGGAATATTGGTTCCTCTTTCGACACTGTTATAAGTTCCGGTCATTCCTTCATCACAAAATTGCTCTTCACCCGACTGACAGCTTGGACAAACTCTACAAGAATCTACGAAACAACCTACCCCAGCCAGTTCTCCAACTTTAAATTTAGAGACTTCACTTCCAACAGCTACAATTCGGCCAACAATTTCATGACCGGGAACTAAAGGATAGTCAACAGGCCCCCAGTCGCCTTTTGCAGTATGAATATCAGAATGGCAAACGCCACTGTATAAAATTTCGATCTGAACCTGATGAGCACCAACTTCTTTTCTTTCAAACGTATAAGGTTTTAACGGATTTACAGCATCATAGGCTGCATAAGCTTTTACTGGTATCATATTATCGTTTTTAAATTAGGGTATTAAAATTACGATAAAATTCAACAGCAAAACCAAAATTAAAATGATCCAGAAATGTTTTTTTTCTGTAGTGTGCTTACATCCCGGTTCGAATCGCTTCAACCGGATCTAAATTTGCGGCAGAGATAGCCGGTAATATTCCGGAAATTAATCCGATAATTGCGGCCAGTCCTGTTCCTAAAATTATATTCCCTGTGCTTAAAACAAATTCAAAGTCAAGTACTTTTGTCAAAATAAGGGCAATACCCCAAACCATCAGCAAGCCAATTATTCCGCCAATAACAGAAAGAATAACCGCTTCGAATAAAAACTGAAATAGAATAAATCGATTTTTAGCTCCTAATGATTTCTGAATTCCAATTAAATGGGTTCTTTCTTTTACGGATACAAACATGATATTCGCAATTCCGAAACCGCCAACTAAAAGAGAAAATCCACTGATAATCCATCCTACAACATTCATCTGTCCCAAAATCCCATCTATAAAATCAGTAAAACCGGAAAGTACATTAATGAAAAAATTATCCGCTTCGCCGGCTTTCATTCCACGCATTGCTCTTAATTTTTGCGCAACCTGCGCTTTATAAGCATCCATATCTACCCCTTTCGATGGTTTTATAACAATTACGGGGGTCATGGCATCACTGTCACCATACATTCGGCGTAGAAAATTAGCAGGTAAATAAACGGTGGTATCATAGCTTTCTCCAAAAAAACCCGCACCTTGCTTTGCAATTACACCAATAACGGTAAAACGTTGTCCGTACAAACGAATATTTTTTCCAATAGGATCACTTGTACCAAAAAGTCCTTCAGCAATTTCGTATCCCAAAACAATAACAGGAGCTCCGGAATTCGATTCAGATTCGGTATAAAATCTTCCTTTTTCTAAAGTCAATCCGTCAATATCAACCATTTCATTTGACGAAGGAACAATATTTACATCGCTAACTGTCTTCGAATCGTATTTTAAACTTTCCCTTTTTACAAAAAGCTGATAAGCAACCTGATCAGTATTCGTAAGAGAATTTTTAAGTCCTATGTACTCGTCGTATTTCACATTTGGAAACTGATCTCTTTTCCATTGCGGAATTTCAGTTGGGCCAAAAGACATCTTCACTAAATAAATCGTATTTTTATCTAAGCTGCTTAAATCCTTAGAAATTTTACGATCTAAAGAATCAACTGCTGCCAAAACAGCAATAATTGAAAAAATCCCAATTGTTACTCCCAACAAAGACAATAAAGTTCGTAGTTTATTATTTCGCAAAGCATTAACAGCAAAGCTCAAACTTTCTTTTAATAATCTAAGATAAACAAGCATATAGTAGTATTTTTCAATAAAGTAAAATTCAATAATTTAAAATCAAAAACCTAATAAAAGTTAACTTACTCATCAGTAGTTTTTTTTAGCATAATGTTACATTAATTTTCTTTAAAATAAGGTTTAAAAAAACTACTTTTGCAGTCTCAAAAATCATAACTACACGATGAGCACAACTAAAACAATACAATCGGCATTAATATCTGTTTTTTCAAAAGACGGTTTAGAGCCAATCGTTAGAAAATTACACGAACAAAACGTAACACTTTACTCGACTGGAGGAACCGAAGATTTTATAAAAAATCTTGGCATTCCTGTTGTTCCTGTTGAAGATATCACTTCTTTCCCTGAAATTCTTGGAGGAAGAGTAAAAACACTTCACCCGAAAATCTTTGGTGGAATTTTAAACCGTCAGGATAACGAAAGTGATGTTCAACAAATGAAGGAATTTGATATTCCACAAATTGATTTGGTAATTGTTGATTTGTATCCGTTTGAGAAAACTGTTGCTTCAGGTGCAAGCGAACAGGATATTATTGAAAAAATTGACATTGGCGGAATTTCATTAATCCGTGCCGGTGCAAAAAACTTCAAAGACACCGTAATTGTAGCTTCAGTAAACGAATACAGTCTGCTTTTAGATTTGATTACAGAGCAAAATGGAGCAACAACTCTTGAAAATAGAAGATTACTTGCTACAAAAGCGTTCCACGTCTCATCTCACTACGATGGCGCTATTTTTAACTATTTTAATACTGACGAAACCATTTACAAAGAAAGTATTGCAGACGGTCAGGTTTTAAGATACGGGGAAAACCCTCATCAAAAAGGATTTTTCTTTGGTGACTTTGATGCTATGTTCAAAAAAGTTCACGGAAAAGAATTATCATACAACAACTTATTAGATGTTGATGCCGCAGTAAACTTAATTAATGAGTTTAAAACTGACGGACCAACATTTGCTATTTTAAAACACAACAATGCTTGTGGTTTGGCCTCAAGAAAAACAATCAACGAGGCTTATCTAGCAGCTTTGGCTTGTGATCCTACATCGGCTTTTGGAGGTGTTTTGATTGCAAATACTAAAATCAACCTGGATACAGCGCAGGAAATCAACAAGTTGTTCTGTGAAGTGGTAATTGCTCCAAGTTATGATGAAGAAGCAATTGCTGTTTTACAAGAAAAGAAAAACAGAATCATATTAATTCAAAATGAAATTGAATTACCTTCAAGACAAGTAAGAACATGTCTTAATGGTTTGTTAATTCAAGACAGAAATAATATTACAGATACTAAAGAGCATTTAAAAACCGTTACTATTACTGAGCCTACAGCTGAAGAGATAGAAGATTTAATATTTGCTTCAAAAATTTGTAAAAACACCAAATCAAATACAATCGTATTTGCCAAAAACGGAACATTAATTTCGTCAGGAACAGGTCAGACTTCAAGAGTAGACGCTTTAGTTCAAGCAGTTGACAAAGCAAAAGCTTTTGGATTTGATTTAACTGGTGCTTCAATGGCAAGTGATGCATTTTTCCCGTTTCCGGATTGTGTAGAATTAGCCAAAAAAGCAGGAATAACTGCTGTTATTCAGCCAGGAGGCTCAATAAAAGACGAATTAAGCATAAATTATTGCAATGAAAACAATCTTGCAATGGTATTTACGGGAACACGTCATTTTAAACATTAATTTGTTTAACTTTGTTCAAAATAATTTATAACATTTTAAACCCCTAAAAAACTTATGGGATTTTTTGATTTCATGACCGAGGATATTGCGATAGACCTTGGTACCGCAAACACTTTAATCATTCATAATGATAAAGTTGTTATTGATAGTCCGTCGATCGTTGCACGTGATAGAATATCAGGCAAAATCATTGCTGTTGGTAAGGAAGCCAATATGATGCAAGGTAAAACGCATGAAAACATCAAGACCATAAGGCCTTTGAAAGATGGTGTAATTGCAGATTTTGATGCTTCAGAAAAGATGATCAATATGTTCATCAAAAGTATTCCGGCATTGAAAAAAAGAATGTTTACTCCGGCTTTAAGAATGGTAGTTTGTATTCCATCCGGTATTACCGAAGTGGAGATGAGAGCGGTAAAAGAATCTTGTGAGAGAGTAAACGGAAAAGAAGTTTACTTAATTCACGAGCCAATGGCAGCAGCGATTGGTATTGGCATCGATATCATGCAGCCAAAAGGAAACATGATTGTTGATATTGGAGGAGGAACAACCGAAATTGCAGTTATTGCATTAGGCGGAATCGTATGCGACAAATCTGTAAAAATTGCAGGTGACGTTTTCACAAACGATATCGTTTATTACATGCGTACACAACACAACCTTTTTGTTGGAGAAAGTACTGCTGAAAAAATAAAAATTCAAATTGGTGCCGCTATCGAAGATTTAGACGGACCTCCAGAAGATATGTCAGTTCAGGGTAGAGACTTACTTACAGGTAAACCTAAACAGGTAGATGTTTCTTATCGTGAAATTGCAAAAGCACTTGACAAATCAATTCAACGTATCGAAGACGCGGTAATGGAAACATTATCTCAGACTCCTCCTGAATTAGCAGCTGATATTTACAATACAGGTATTTACTTAGCTGGTGGTGGATCTATGTTAAGAGGCCTTGATAAGCGTATTTCGCAAAAGACAGATTTACCTGTTTACATTGCTGAAGACCCTTTAAGAGCAGTTGTTCGCGGAACCGGAATGGCACTTAAAAACATTGCGAAATTTAAAAGTATCTTAATCAAATAAGATTCAAAATAACAATCAATATATTTTTATTAGAGTTGAATTTAAACGTTCAACTCTAATAAATTTTGAAACCAAAAGCATATCCTGAAACAAAATAACCACACAAGAAATGCAGCAAATTTTTAATTTCATTATAAGAAACAGTAATCGATTGCTGTTTTTGCTGCTTTTAGGTATTTCGTTGGCGCTCTCAGTTCAATCACATTCCTACCACAGAAGTAAAATAATCAGTTCGGCTAATTTTTTAACCGGAGGTGTTTATGAAAAAATCAATCACGTAAACGAATATTTGAACTTAAGAACTGAAAATGACGAACTTGTACTTGAAAACGCAAGATTAAAAAGTCTATTATTCAATAAACAAGACACCTCAAAACTACCTTTAGCAGACAGCGTAAAAGGAGTTAAGCCTGCGGATATTATTGTTTCAAAAGTAATTCACAACTCCTACAGCACGCACGAAAATTTCATCACGCTAAATTCGGGATCAAATGATGGTGTTAAACCAGATATGGGAGTAATCAATAGTTTAGGAATTATTGGGGTTGTAGACAATACTTCACCAAGATACGCAACTGTCGTGAGTATTTTGAATATGAAATCACAGATAAATGCTAAACTAAAAAAGACAAACCACTTTGGTTCTTTAACCTGGGATGGAAAAAGCACGGGCTTTGTACAACTGGAAGATGTTCCTAGATTAGCTTCTGTAAGAAAAGGAGATACCATCGTAACTGGAGGGCAATCTGTAATTTTCCCGGAAGGAATTAATATTGGTACTGTAGAAAATATATACAAAAAGGAAAATTCAAGTTTTTATGTTATAAAAGTTAAGTTATTTAACGACATGACCAATCTTGGACACGTATATATCATCAAAAGTAAGGACAGAGAAGAACTTATTAATTTAGAAAACAAGGAAAAAAATGAATAGCGCTTTGTTACTCAATATTTTTCGATTTATTATGTTACTAGCAATTCAGGTTGTTATTTTCAATAATATGAATTTTTTAGGGTACATAAGTCCCTTCCCATACATCTTGTACATTATCCTGTATCCTGTTAATAGCAACAGAACCGGCTTGATAGTATCGAGCTTTTTGCTTGGAATTATCATGGACATGTTTTGTAATTCAGGTGGGATTCACGCAACAGCTTGTCTTGTACTTGCTTATTACAGGCCTTACATTTTTAAGTTCTCTTTTGGGCTTAGTTACGAATATCAAACCATTAAATTGAATGATTCCTTAACCCCTGAACGGTTTTCTTTTATTCTGGTTTCTGTTGTATTGCATCATATTGTGTTATTTATACTAGAAGCTTTTCAATTTAAATTTATTCTGGATGTTTTACTCCGAACTTTATTTAGTTCTATCTTTACAATAATCACCTCAATTATCATAATTTACCTTATTAAGCCTAATAAACGATGAGAAAAGTTCTGCTGCCCTCTTTAATTATTATTGCAGCATCTTTGCTAGTGATCAGGATCTTTTATTTGCAAATTATTGATGATACATTTAAGTTAAAATCCGAAAATAATGCGATAAAGAAAAAATATGACTATCCTGAAAGGGGTTATATTTATGACCGACATGGAAAATTATTAGTCGCAAATCAGGCTTCTTATGATATCATGGTAATTCCAAGAGAAATTAAGGAAGACCTTAATATCCCTGAATTCTGTGCTTTATTGAACATTACTCAGGAAGATTACGACAAAAGAATTGCAAAAGCTAAAGTATACAGCCCAAGACTTCCTTCGGTATTTTTATCACAATTGAACAAGAATGAGTTTGCAGCTTTTCAGGAAAAAATTCGAAAGTATGAAGGTTTCTATTTTCAAAAGCGTTCTCTTCGTGACTATGAAGTAGATTACGGTGCAAACATTTTTGGTTTTATTACTCAGGTAAACGAACGTTTGATTGCCAAAAACCCTTACTACAATAGCGGGGATTTAATTGGACGTCAAGGCGTTGAAGAAAGCTATGAAGACATTCTACGTGGTATTAAAGGCGTAAAATACATCCAGAAAGACAAATACAACAGAGAAATTGGCTCTTACAAAGATGGCAAGTACGACACTATTGCTGTAGCCGGAGAAGATATCAATCTAACAATTGATGCCGAGCTTCAGAAATACGGAGAAGAGTTAATGATCAATAAAAGAGGAGGAATTGTCGCTATCGAGCCTAAAACGGGGGAAATCCTGGCGTTAGTAACTGCACCTTCTTATGATCCCGGAATTTTAGTTGGGAGACAACGTTCTAAAAACTATACACTTTTATATCACGATTCAATCGCAAAACCACTCTACGACAGAGGGCTTTTGGCCGAGTATCCTCCGGGTTCTCCGTTTAAAATCCTGACAGGTCTGGTTGCTTTGCAGGAAGGCGTTATCAACGAACAAACTACCTTTATGTGTCATCATGGATTTAGCTATGGTAGAGGTCGCTTTATGAAATGTCACGGTTTTGGACCTCATCAATTACATAACGGAATTTACAATTCTTGTAATACCTATTTTGCACAATCTTACATGTTAACTATAAACAAATATTCAAATCCTGCTAAAGCGGTTGACGTTTGGAGTGACCACGTAAAAAGTTTTGGATTGGGACAATTTATGGGGTATGATTTACCAACAGGTAAAAGAGGAAACATTCCGACATCAAAAACATATAAGAAAATTTATCCTAACGGAGGCTGGAGAAGCACAACCATTGTATCCAATTCTATTGGTCAGGGAGAAGTTTTAATGACTCCTATTCAACTAGCTAATATGATGGCAACTGTAGCCAATCAAGGCTACTATTACACGCCTCACATTATTAAAAAAATTGAAGGAAAGAAAATTGACGCTAAATTCACCACCAAACACGTTACCACAATTGACCAAAAGTATTTCCCACCGGTCATAAGCGGTTTGTTTGATGTTTACAACAAAGGAACGGCTTACGCACTTCGTGTAGAGGGTATTGATATTTGCGGAAAAACGGGTACGGCAGAGAATTTTGCAAAAATTAACGGAAAAAGAACACAGCTTAAAGACCACTCTATATTTGTCGCTTTTGCACCTAAAGACAATCCAAAAATTGCAATCGCAATTATGATTGAAAATGGAGGATTCGGAGCAACAGTAGCAGGTCCAATTGCGAGTTTAATGATTGAAAAATATCTAAGACATAAAATCACAAGAACCGATTTAGAAACCCGGGTCTTAAACAAAAGCTTAGCAAGTGAGTATGCAAAATTAGGTGGTATGAACGAAGCCAGCGCGATTGAATCTACTCCAAAAGATTCTCTTTTAAAAGCTAAAATCATTACCCCTAAGCCGGTAACACCTAAAGCAGAAATAAAGAAGACAGTATCAGATACCACTAAAAAGAACTAACAAAGATTATTTCAAATGAAAAATCAAAGTGTAAAAAATAACATTGACTGGATAAGCGTTTTTATCTACATTTCGTTGGTGATATTAGGGTGGCTAAATATCTATTCTTCATCATTACTATCAACAGAAGGAACCTACCAAAAGCAATTAATCTTTATTGGATGTACTATCCCTCTAATTTTTGTGGTGCTTTTTGTGGACGGAAAATTCTATGAAAAATACGCAACTATTATTTTTGGAGTTTCGTTATTATCCTTAGCCGGTTTATTTTTATTTGGAAAAACTATTGCCGGACAAAGATGTTGGTATGCCATAGGAAGCTTCACTTTGCAACCATCCGAATTTGCTAAAGCCGCTACATCATTGGCATTGGCCAAATATTTAAGTGATACCCAAATCAACCTGAAAGATACCAACCGACAGATTCAGGCCCTGGCCATTGTATTTTTACCGGTATTATTGATTTTGCCTCAGCCCGATCCGGGAAGTGCCTTAATCTACAGTATTTTCATCGTTGTACTATATAGAGAGGGTTTGCCATCCTGGTATGTTTGGACTGGCTTTATCACCATACTATTATTTGTATTAACACTCGTTCTGGAGCCCTATGTAGTTATTCTAATTGCTCTGGGAGTTTTAACCATCATACATTTCAAAGGAAGAGTCGTTGACCGAAACATTATCTTAAGCGGTATTCTTCTGCTTGTTATCTCAGGTTTTGTTTTCTCTGTAGATTATGTTTTTGATAACGTTTTTAAACAGCACCACCGTGACCGTTTTAATATCTTATTAGGAAAAAGTGTAGATATGAAAGGTATTGGATACAACACCAATCAATCTGAAATTGCTATTGGATCAGGAGGATGGATCGGAAAAGGCTTCCTCGAAGGAACTCAAACCAAAGGAGGATTCGTTCCTGAACAACACACCGATTACATCTTTACAACCGTTGGTGAAGAATGGGGTTTTGCAGGATCTTTAGTTGTAGTTGCACTTTTCGTGGGGCTATTTCTAAGAGTCATCTACTTAGCCGAAAGACAGAAAACAAAATTTAGCAGGGTATATGGATATTGTGTTGCCGGAATTTTATTCACCCACTTTTTTGTTAACATTGCCATGGTTATTGGAATTTTCCCAACAATTGGGGTCCCACTGCCATTCTTTTCTTATGGAGGCTCCGGACTCTGGGGATTCACAATTCTGTTGTTTATCTTCTTAAAAATGGATGCCAATAAAGTGAATGAATGGTAGTTTTTTCTTGAGACGCTAAGGTTCTGAGGTGCTAAGGTGCTAAGTTTTTCATTCAGAAACTCAACGATTCAGAGATTGATATTTAGAGTTAGAGTTGCATTTCATATCTCACATTTTACATTTCACAAAAGAAAATATATCCCATAAAAAAAGTCCGAAACTTAACTGTTTCGGACTTTTTTTATACCTTCTATTTTAATTATATCTTTTCACTTGGTCTCTTTTTAAAAAGCTTTACCAATACCGGAAATGTAGATATGATTACAATGATAATAATAATGTATTCAATGTGATGTTTTAAGTCTATTCCTTCTTTCAGGAACACACCATATAAATAATGTCCTGCGAAGATCAATATAAACGACCATAAGAAAGAACTCAAAACATTATAGAACATAAATTTTTGTTTATCCATAGAAACAATTCCTGCAACAATAGGAGCAAAAGTCCTGAAAATTGGAAGGAAACGCGCATAGATAATCGCTTTTCCACCGTACTTTTCAAAGAAATCTTTTGATTGCAGTAAGTACTTTTTCTTGAACCAGAAAGAATCTTCCTTTTTGAACAGATAGTAACCGCTTTTGGCTCCAAACCAATATCCGGTCATATTTCCCAAAACTCCCATTATAGCAACAAGGGTTGAAAGTATAAAGACATTAAGAAAGTCTGCCGGAATATCAACAACATTCTGCATTAAATCACGACTGTAAATCCCTGCTAAGAAAAGTAAACTATCTCCCGGAAGAAAAAATCCTGCAAAAAGTCCAGTTTCTGCAAAAACTATAAAGAGAACAATAAATAAACCAATTTGAACCCCTCCAATGCTTAATGTTATATAAAATTCAGGGTTGATTAATTGAGTCCAATCAAAATTATTCATAAATGCGTTTGGTTATATTTATAAGTTTGTGAAATTAGCAATAATTTGCTTCAACCACAATTAAATGCCATATTTTAAAGATAAATTAACTATTAAAAGCCCGAATATACACCCGGGCTCTTCCGTTTTTTTTACTCTCTTACATACTTGCAGCAAGAATGCAAATTATCATAATCCGCATCCGTGGCTTTAACATCCTTAGTATCATGTCCAACTTTAGCGATAACAGCATTCAAATCTGCAGGAGATGATTTTTCTTCGTTTAAAATCACTGCAAGCTGATGCGTACTAATATCCCAAGTTGCAGACTTTACTCCAGGGACACTATAAGCTGCCTTTTCAATACGCTTTTTGCATTGCTCGCAATTACCGTTTACCTCGGTGGTATACTTTAAATTCTTGTTTTTCTTCGTTTGTGCCTGAGCTGAAAATCCTAAAAAGGTTATCAGCGCCATTAAAATTATTCTATTCATCTTGTTTATTATTTAGTGTTATTATTTTTATCTTATATATGAAATGTTCTCTGTGAGATGCTAGATGCAAGATGGTTGAATAAATTTTCACATTTTACATCTCACTTTTCACAGATCACATTTTACAATTACTTTATCTTAAATCGTAATCCTGCGTAATACATCTGTCCAAAAATAGGAGCATACGCAACAGAAGCATCAAAATTAGGACCAAATGGATCTGAAGCTCCTAAAATGGCTTTGTCCTGTTTGTAATTTCCAATATTCTCCCCTCCTACATATACTTCAAAAACAGGAGAAAAAATTCTCGTTACCTGAACATTCATCACCGCATACGAAGGCGAAAAATCAGGAAACTGATCTGCAGTCGGGTTTGACGCTGTATAAGGCAATTGTTGTTTTCCGGACCAGTTAAAAGTATAATCAAATTTCCATTGTTTATCATTGTTCAGCTTGGTTTCATATTCCAAATTTCCCAGAAAACGGTGTTTCGCCTGTAAGGGACGCTGAAAAGTACCACGCAAATAATCCGTTTGAATATCATAATACTTGTAAGCCGTTCTTAAATTCAGATTATGGATAAATTCAAAATTAAATTCCAGCTGAAAGCTATTCGCAAACGAACTTCCTTTCAGATTATAAAACAAAACATCCTGCGGACTTTGCATCAAGTCGACAACGGCCTGATTTTGAAAATCGGTACGATAGAAATCAAATCCAACTTCAGCATTTTTATTAAAAACACGGAATTTCTGAGAAAAACTCACTCCGTAATTCCATGCGATTTCGGGATTCAACCCATAAATTTTCCCACCTTGATCTAAAATCGAAAACGCTCTGGAACTTGCAAAAAGCTGTTGATTTTCGGCAAAAATATTGGCCGAACGTTTCCCTCTTCCGGCAGAAACACGAAGCACTCCAAACTTCCAGGGATTGTATCTCATGTGCAGACGCGGCGTAACAAATACCCCCAATCGATTATGATTGTCTACTCTACCTCCCAAAATCAAACTAAAATTATCGGTATTATCATAAGTATACTCAAAAAATGCACCAACAGAATTATCAATTCGGCTGTAATCATTTGCGTTTACAAATTCCTGATACTGATCGTAAGCAAAATTTAAACCGGTAGAGAATTTATGCTTTGTATTGTTAATAATCGAATTGAAAATTAAATTCGAATAAAAACTATTTTGCCTGATATCATAAAGACTCAAACCAAAATAAGAGTTTTGATTGTGGGTATTAAAGGCATTCTGAAAACCAATACTTTGATAGGGCATGTCTTTAAATACATATCCTATCTTAGTAGAAACATCAAAACGCTCAGTATTTATTTCTGAACCCCAATGATTTTTTGTCCCGCGATCGGTATCTTTATCGAAATCTACTTCTCCGGTTTGTTTCTTATCATTCATATATCTGAAATTGATAAAACTCACCAGACCACTATCCGGATTGTAGTATTGGTAACGGTTTAAAACATTAATTTGTTTCCCCAACGGATTGTCCAAAAACCCATCGTCGTTCATGTCGTTTTTCGCTACACGTGCATTACCATGAACAAATAAACTCGTTGCCCATTTATCAGATAATTTTTTATTAAAATGAGTATTCAACTCAAAACGGGCATCGGTAGAACCGTAAGCATTTAAGAAAAATGGAATATCATTTAACGGCTTTAAAAGCTCGGTATTAATTTGTCCCGAAATGCTTTCATAACCATTAATAACACTCCCCGCTCCCTTTGTAATCTGAACACTTTCGATCCATGTTCCCGGAGTAAACGATAAGCCGTAAGCTTGTGAAGCTCCTCGTACCGAAGGAAGATTCTCTTCGCTAATTAATAAATAAGGACTTGTCAAGCCAAGCATTTTAATTTGTTTGGTTCCGGTCAAAGCGTCGGAAAAATTTACATCTATTGAAGGGTTTGTTTCGAAACTCTCCGCCAGATTACAGCAGGCTGCTTTTAGCAACTCTTTGCTTGTGACAACAGATGTATTGGCAGTAAGGGTATAGGATTTTTTTATTCCTTTCTGTTTTTTTGTAATTTTCACTTCCTGTAAATCTTCTTGTGAAAACATGGATACTGAAAGCAAAAACATAACAAAAAGCATTATATTTTTTTGCATGAAAAAATGATTTTAATGTTAATTAGAAGGCTGTTTCTATAGAAATTTCCAAAAAAAAAGAAATAACAAAACAACATAGCACAAGTCAAAGCGACTTGATTCTAAACATTAAAATCAGGAATAAAAGATGTACTGATGGTATAATTTAAATAAGGGAGGTGCATTTGCATCAGAATAATACGAAGCAACCTGGCTGCTTTTGAATTTTGGAATTGCAAGAAAAGCAATTGACTTATATTCCTGAGTTACCGGAAGAAAAGCAAACTGAAAAAAGAAAATCTTAAGAGTAGCATTGTCCGATTTTTTCTCAAAATGAACTACTTTGTCTTTACAGCAAGATGACTTTTTTTCAGAGGCTCCACAACAATTCTTTTCAGAAGCTGCAGCTGTTGTGTTTAACGAAACGGAAGCAATCTCACCTCCGCAATAGTGCACATCAAAAGCAAACCCAATGTTGGAGACCAACAGTAGGAAGGCTAAAAATAATCCCGTGCACTTTTTTAGTTTCATACTGCAAAATTATTTAAAAGACTCCAAAAAAGACCGCATAAAGTGTTATTTTTTTAAATTTTGTTGCTGATAATAAAATGCAGGAATAAACAACAGTACAAATATGGGCTGAATAATGAATCGTCGTACATAAAAAAGAAGCCAATTCCATTGTGGAAAACATTCGAGAATAACAAAAAACATTACCAGAAGCAGCACGGCAAAAAACCCAAATAAAAACAGGCTGAATTGAAACATATCACGATCCTGAAACAAGGTATAGATTAATACAAGGGACAGAATCGTATTCAGGAGGTACCGAAGTAACAGATTCCAAAAAAGAGCAAAGGTCTCTACTTCCGGGAAAGGCAAATTTTTAAAATTTCCGTCAAAATAACGCAGAAAAGGATCATAAAACAGCTGATTTTCAAAAGCTCTGATAACGGCAAAACACAATACAATCGCTGTCGCAATTACTAATTTGAATTTGTGTTCGAGGATTTTATTTAGCATACTTCGAAAATTTGTTTACCCAAACAATCCACAAAAGAAAAACGAAACCGTAAATCATTAAAGGGAACAAAGTTCCGTGTAAAAAATGATTGTGTTCGTGAAAACGAAACAGCAAAACCACCAATAGTGCAATTCTGGCTACATTTAAAACATAAATAGAAAAGATTCCAAATACTATAAACAACAAAGTGGCTTTAAACTTTCCGGAAAATGCCAGTACAAACGCAACAAACAAAATCATAACGCTTACCGCATTGCAGCCTTCAACGATTCGAACCGAATAATGTTTATTGTACCAAACTTCTAACCATGAATCGGTGAAGCTTTTATGAACTTTGATATCACAATGAAATAATTGCATGAGTTGTTCGACATTTCGTCCCACAACATTGGTTATTCCATCTACTTCATTGGGTCCGAAACCGTTCAAATAGAACTTATACGCCAAGGTTAGTACAATATAGGCCGCAAAAAAAGTGCTTATAAAAATCAGGAAGGGCTTAAACTGTACTAAATATTTTTTCAACGGAATTTTTTTTCAAATTTATGTATTTTTTGAGTTTAGCTTTAAATACTTTTGTATAAAATTTTAACATCATGACATTTCAAGAATTACAACCAAAAATAAGCGCTATTGTTTCTGATTCAGTATTAGTTAGAGACGAAAAATTATTAGCAATCTGTCAGTTATTGAACGAAAATATTGAATACTATAACTGGGTTGGTTTTTATTTTGCCAATCACGAAAACAAAACCCTGCATTTAGGTCCGTATGTGGGAGCAGAAACAGACCATACTGTTATTCCTTTTGGTAAAGGAATTTGCGGTCAGGTAGCCGAAAGTAATGCCAATTTTGTAGTGCCGGATGTTGCGGCTCAGGACAATTATATTGCCTGTAGTTTTACTGTAAAATCTGAAATAGTAGTTCCTTTATTTGTTGACGGTGTAAATATTGGCCAAATCGATATCGACAGCCATGTTAGTGATCCATTTACAGAAGCCGATGAAAGATTTTTAGAATTCGTAAATCAGGAAGTTGCCAAATTATTTTAATCAAGATCTCATTTTTAAAAGTTAAATATGGTGTTAAATTACCAAATGTTTAATTTTTTCAATATTTAAACTTATTTTTTCAGAAAAAAGTTCTAATTTTGCACCGTCTTACAAAAGTTGTACGACATACATAAAAATCATTAAATAATATTGGAATGTATTTAACTAAAGAAAAAAAGGAAGAGATTTTCGCACAACACGGTGCTGCAACAAACACTGGAAGCGCAGAAGGTCAAATCGCATTGTTCACTTACAGAATTTCACACTTAACTGAACACTTGAAAAAAAATCGTCACGATTACAACACTGAGCGTTCACTTGTACTATTAGTAGGTAAAAGAAGAGCTTTGTTGGACTACTTGAAAAAGAAAGAGATCAACAGATATCGTGAGATTATCAAAGTATTGAATATCAGAAAATAATCAATATAGAAAAGAGGTGCGAGAGTGCCTCTTTTTGTTTTTACATTACAAGCATTTTATAAGAAAAAAAGTTTGGTTTTTCATTGGGTTTTAGAACAATAACTACACACAACAACAACTACAACACAACTAAAACCCATTGTATAACCAATAAGGAAAAATTATGATTCCACAATTATTTGTAGAAAAGATCGATTTAGGTGATGGCAGAAGCATCACAATCGAGACAGGGCGTTTAGCTAAACAAGCAGACGGTTCTGTAGTAGTAAGAATGGGCGATACTATGATTCTTGCGACAGCAGTTTCAGCTCGCACTTCTAACCCAGGCGTTGATTTTTTACCATTAACAGTAGATTATCGCGAAAAATTTGCAGCAGCAGGTCGTTTTCCAGGTGGTTTCTTTAAGAGAGAAGCTCGTCCAAGTGATAGCGAAGTATTAACAATGAGATTAGTTGACCGTGTTTTACGTCCACTTTTCCCAGACGATTACCATGCTGAAACTCAGGTCATGATTCAATTAATGTCTCATGACGAAGAGGTTATGCCGGACGCTTTAGCTGGTTTAGCGGCATCTGCAGCATTAGCTGTTTCAGATATCCCTTTTTATAACTTAATTTCTGAAGTACGTGTTGCACGTATCGACGGAAAATTCGTAATCAACCCAAGCAGAGTAGATTTAGAAAAATCTGACATCGATATGATGATTGGAGCTTCATTAGATTCTGTTGCCATGGTTGAAGGTGAGATGAAAGAAATTTCAGAAGCCGAAATGGTGGAAGCAATTAAATTTGCTCACGAAGCTATTAAAGTACAAATCCAGGCGCAATTGCGTTTGCAGGCTGCTTTTGGTAAAAAAGAAATTCGTACTTACGAAGGTGAGAAAGAAAACGAAGAAATCTACAAAAAAGTAAAAGCTGCGGCATACGATAAAATCTATGCTATTGCAAAAGTTGGTTCGGCTAAACATGAAAGAGGCGCTGCATTTGCTGAAGTAAAAGAAGAAGTAAAAGCTTTATTTACAGAAGAAGAATTGGCTGCTGACGGAGATTTAGTTTCTAAATATTTCTACAAAACAAACAAAGAAGCTGTTCGTAACGTAGTGTTGGAATTAGGCGTTCGTTTAGACGGTAGAAAAACAACAGATATCAGACCAATCTGGTGTGAAACTGATTATTTACCAAGAGTTCACGGATCTTCATTGTTTACACGTGGAGAAACTCAGGCATTGGCAACTGTAACTCTTGGAACTTCAAGAGAAGCAAATCAAATTGACTCTCCATCTGAACAAGGTGAAGAGAAATTCTATTTACACTATAACTTCCCTCCTTTCTCAACTGGTGAAGCAAAACCTCTAAGAGGAACTTCAAGAAGAGAGGTTGGTCACGGTAACTTAGCTCAAAGAGCTTTGAAAAATATGATTCCTGCTGATTGTCCTTACACCATTCGTGTTGTTTCTGAAGTATTAGAATCTAATGGTTCTTCTTCTATGGCAACCGTTTGTGCAGGAACAATGGCTTTAATGGATGCCGGAGTTCAAATGACAAAACCGGTTTCAGGAATCGCTATGGGATTAATTACTGACGGTGAGAAATTTGCTGTATTGTCAGACATTTTAGGGGATGAAGATCACTTAGGAGATATGGACTTTAAAGTAACCGGAACTGCTGACGGTATTACCGCTTGTCAAATGGACATCAAAATTGATGGTTTACGTTACGACATTATGGAACAAGCTTTAGGACAAGCACGTGAAGGACGTTTACACATTCTGGGTAAATTAACTGAAACAATTGCAACTCCAAGAGCTGACGTAAAAGCACATGCACCAAAAATCATCACCAGAACTATTCCTGGAAACTTTATTGGAGCATTGATCGGACCTGGTGGAAAAGTAATTCAGGAATTACAAAAGGCTACAGGAACTACTATTGTAATCAACGAAGTTGACGAACAAGGTGTGATTGAAATCTTAGGTACAGATCCTGCGGGAATTGAAGCAGTATTGGCAAAAATTAAGTCGATCACTTTCAAACCACAAATGGGAGAAGCTTACGAAGTAAAAGTAATTAAAATGTTAGATTTTGGAGCTGTAGTAGAATATACATCCGCACCAGGAAACGAAGTTTTATTACACGTTTCTGAACTAGCATGGGAACGCACTGAAAATGTTACCGATGTTGTAAACATGGGCGATGTATTCCAAGTGAAATACTTAGGTGTAGATCCTAAAACTAAAAAAGAAAAAGTGTCAAGAAAAGCACTTTTACAAAGACCTCCACGTGAGGAGAAAAAAGAGTAATCAGATCTTAGTTTACTAAAGGTTTATTCATAGAAAACCCCAATTCATGTATTTTGAATTGGGGTTTTTCGTTTTTAAGTTATTGCCTGTAAACTATTCCAAACATAAGACTTTGTGAACCAAAATTCGTTTCGACCTGGTCATTAAACAAACCATACGGCGACCACTGATAATGACATTGCAATCCTGCATTTCTATAATTCAGCTTAATTCCTTGCGACAAATAAAATGTAGTTAAAACTTCTTTTGTATGCTCGCCACTTTCAAATTCTAATTCCTTTTGAGCATTATAAAAATTTAGAGCCAATCCAATTCCGGAATTCCATTCTAAATTAAAATCTGTTTTTCGTTGCGATAACGAAATAACTTTTGCAAAACGAGTTCCAATATTTATTGCAAAATGACTTGATTTATATTGCACAACCGAATCACGGTATTTAAAATTCACATTTAAAGGCTTTTTAGGTATAAAAAAATTAAAACCAAAATCTATAAAATCTTCGCGATTCATTTTTGTCCTATACCAAAATCCAAACGATGGTGATAAATCAAACTTATTCGAAAGTTTTCCTATGGGCTGCAAAAAGCCTGCCTCGATATAAATTCTTTCATATTCAACAGAAGAATCCTTAGATTCAGTTTGAGAAAACGCAGCTATTGAAAACATAGAAATTAACAACAATAAAACTCTTCTCATGATCTTACCAATTTAAAAAAGGCATTGACCTTTTACTATTAACATTCCAAATCCCTAACTGAAAACCTTTCGAATTCGATTTATTAAAAACTCCTACCTGCAAACCCCTATTGATTCTCGTTTGATTAAAAACCCCTATATGCAACCCGCTTAATTGATACGATTGATTGTAGACTCCAATTGTTGAACCAATCAAATCATTATTAGCATTATAAATACCTAGCGAAAGTCCGTTTTGATGATCAGTAATCGTTCCTAAAACAGTAACCGAAAGACCATTAAAATTCCTGAATTTATTTCCAGCCGAAATATTTAATCCGTTCATACTGGTCGTGGTAAAAAAACATCCTGAGCTAATATTTAAACCATTCAATTTCAATTCGGGCGTATAACTCATGTTTTTAATTTTGTAATCTTCCTCACTATTTCTAATGTGGTTGCTTTTTTTATTATTTTTAATAATTTCCGGAAGATACATCAAAGACATAAAACCCATTAAAGCCCCAACAGCAGGTGCCGGATTTGCTTCTATATTTAAACCGTTAATTACCTGAGAGCTGATATGTCTATTTTCAACATGACCAACTCCAAGAACCAATCCATTTACTTTGTCTACTTTTTTAGAGATTGGAGAAAGACTAAAAATTTGCGAATGCTGTTTAACAGAATCAATAACCTGAATTTTAATTGTATCCTGAGCGCGTATTACTCCAAAGACAAATAATAACAGTACTAAAAATGATGTTTTCATAATTATAATTTTAAAATTACAAGGCAAACGTATTGCTATTATCACATACGAGTTTGCAAAAATCAATAAAACTATTTACTACATTTGTGATTATCGCAAATTATGAAATATCAAGAATCCTTATTAAAAGCAATTAGATCCAAAGTTCCTCCATCGGTTTCTTTAATAGATGAGATAGCGGCTATTTTAGAAATTAGCTATGATGCTTCACATCGAAGAATATCTCAAAAGAGCAAATTTTCAATAGATGAAGCAATAAAACTTGCCGATCATTTTAATATCTCTTTAGACAATTTATTTTTCAACAAAGAGAAAGTCATTGTCGAGAAAACAATCGAAATCGAGACTTTAAAAGATATGCTTCTGTATTTCAAATCCTCAGCAGAACAAGTTGAAATACTAACAAAGAACCCAGAAACCATACTTTATTATTCTGCAAAAGATATTCCGCTATTTTATTTTATGGACGGAACTATACTGTCTAAATTCAAAGCTTTTGTTTGGCTGAATCTTTTAAATACAAATCAGAAAAAAATTTCTTTTGAGAATTTTGTTATCGAAGAATCGTTTACCGAATTCATGCAAAAACTAAAAAAAGCATATGAAAATACCTTTGTAAATGAAATCTGGAACGATACTACTATAAACAGTAGCCTACAGCAGATTCTATATTTTTACGAAGCTAGCTTGCTAGATTTAAAAAGCGCTAATGCACTTTGTAAAGACTTAAAAAGGGTCATCAATCTAATACAGGAAAAATGCAATAAACCCAATACCAATTTTACCATTTATTATAATGAACTGATCTTACTAAACAACAATATGCTTATTGAAACTGACCAGAAATTAACCATGTTTGTTCCTTATACCTTACTTGGTTATTTCATTACTGACAATGATGACAGTTGCAAAAATGTACATCAGTTTTTTAAGCAGCAAATTAGTAATTCAAAGCCATTAGGACAATCAGGCATTAAAGAGCAAAATTTATTCTTTAACAGAGCCATTAGAAAAATTGATTATTATATCGAAAAAATAAACTCGCAAGTCGACCTATTTTTTTAAAAATAGATTCTATTAAATTTCATAGAAAACCCCAATTCATGTATTTTGAATTGGGGTTTTTCGTTTTTACTGCATTTTTTCACTAAATATCTCCTCAAATACCCGAATAATCACAAAAAAACACGACAAACCTTACATTTATACAAGAAAATAAAATATCTTTAACACGCCAAAAAAACAAATTAATAATCCTTAAAACACAATTATGTACTTTAACGTTACCCAAATCACAAAAATTAACGAGCAAGATTTTGTCTTTTCTGACCAAAGCAGTCTTACTTTCCCAGTCCCACCTCTAGCCTCAGCACAACTTTACAGAAATCAGGGCGTACTTACTTTAAAAATATGTGCTACCGTTTACATCAACTCTCAAGATTCAGCCCCACCATCAGTTCGTACACTAATAGAAAATGATACTAATATCGAAGTTTATTTTGACTACGATTGGGATGAAAGCACTCCTGACACTTATGATGTTTGGTATGTTGAAATCGATTATATTTCCGACACAGTTAACAACATTAAGAGCGTTACATCTTACTTAAGAAATTTAGACCCTGAAACCTCTAGAGGTACTACAACACAAGTAGACAAATAACAAAACTTCACATCGCTTATATTTTCTAAATTAAGCGATGTTTCTTTTTCTGTCATTACAATTCTTAATTTATGTTATGTTAAAAATTAGATTTTTTATCTCTATATTTTTGTTGTGTCTTCCAAACTTAAACTATTCTCAAGTAAAACAAACTGCCACCACATTAAATAAAATAATTGAAGAAGAAACAAACGAATTTAAAAAAGAAATCGATTTTCAAAAAGCAAAATCTTTCTTCGTAAAAAAGGAATGGGACTCCACCATGGCATATTCTATTCAGGCATTATCAACGACAAAAAATAAAAAAATAATTGATTATTGTCATTTTTTCAGAGGTCATTGTTTTAGAGACAAAAGAGTTTTCAAAGAAGCTCAAAAAGAAATGCTTTTAATATCGCGTGATTTTAAACCTTACCCCTTTGTAAATATAATCTTAGGGCAAATTTCTTTGGAATTAAAAAATTTCAAAAAAGCAATCTACCACTTTAATGAAGCTGAGAAAACCCAGCTTCCTCATAATAAAGATTACAAAATAAGTTTGATCTACTCAAATCTAGGAATTTGCTATTTACATCTTAACGATTTTATCACTTCGGAACATTTTTTTTTCGAAAGCTTAAAGTTAAAAGAAAAAGAAAGAGACTTACTTTCTCTTAATGGATTGTACACAAATATTGCCAATCTGTATTACATGCAATACAAAGACAAACAAGCAATTCCATATTTCGAAAAAGCTTACACATTATCAAAACTTATAAATGACTTTGAAACCAAAAAAAATGCAGCACAGAACATGTCAGCAGTTGAAGAAAACAGAAAAAACTTCAAAAAAGCCTTAGAATATAGAAAGGAATCTGCCCAATGGAAAGACTCCCTCAACAATCAAAACAAAATCTGGGCAGTTGCCGACTTCGAGAAAAAATTTGCTGTAGCCCAAAAGCAAAAACAAATAAAAGTACTTGAAGTAGAGAATAGACTTAAAAATACCCAACGTAACGGTTTCTTTTTTGCCGCCATTGGCTTATTATTAATCTTAACGGCAGGAGTATATCTCTATGCTCAAAAAGTAAAAAACGGCAAAATCATATTGCTTCAAAAAAACAAACTCGATCAATTAAACGCTACCAAAGATCAATTGTTCTCTATTGTAAGCCATGATCTGCGCTCGTCGGTAAATGCGCTCAAAACAAGTAACGCGAAGTTATCGGCAACACTGGAGACCAAGAATTACGATGAATTGAACCAACTCATCATTCAAAACAGTACTATTGCAAGCGGTGCCTATAGCTTATTGGACAATTTACTGCATTGGGCCATGTTGCAAACCAAACAATTGTACTTTCACCAAGAATCCGTTCACTTGTATTCTATCGTCCAGCAAATCGAATACAACTACAAACCTTTGCTACTGGACAAAGCCATTACTTTTGAGAATTTAGTTTCAAAAAATAGTTTTATCTTCGTAGACCTCGATTCGTTAAAAATTATACTTCGTAATTTATTAGACAATGCGATTAAATTTTCGAATGAAGAAGGCAAAATAAGTTTTTATACCCGCGAAACCAATCCTAATTTTTGCGATCTGATCCTTGAGGACAACGGAATCGGAATGAGCCCGGAAACCATTAAAGAACTACTTACCGATAATACTTCTTTACTCGCCAAAAAAAATAATTCTGAAATTATAGGTACCGGTTTAGGTTTGCAGCTGTGCAAACAAATGATCAGAAAAAATGGCGGAACATTAGCCATAGAAAGCGAGCTCAATATAGGAACTAAAATGATTTTGACTTTCCCAAAAACAATAACCAATGGATAATATTCATGTTCTAATTATAGAAGACACCCCCGAACAAAGCGACGACTTATGCCGGGTACTGCGTCAAAACAATTATAATATTGTAGGCGTTGCAACCAATTTTACCGATGCGCTGAAACTTTTTTACGAGAATACGATAGACATCATTATTATTGATGTCTTTTTAGACGGAAAACCAGAAGGAATTACGTTTGCCGAATCGATCAACATTATTCCAAACGCCTCCAAACCATTCGTCTTTTTAACCAGTTCACAAGACCGCCAGATTTTTGAACGTGCCAAGCTCACAAAACCTTTCAGTTTTTTACTGAAACCTTTTAACGAACTGGAAATTCTTTATGCCATAGAAATGGCTGTAGAAAAGTTTTATGCCCAAACCAATGTTTTTCAGAATGAAGAACAAGATACCGTGATTAGCAATGACTATTTATTTATAAAGAAGAAAAACTCTTTAAAAAAAGTAGCCCTTAATGATATTCTATATATTGATGTAGAAGAACGCTATTGCAACATCATTACCGAGAAAGAAAAATTTGTAATTCTGATCTCATTGACAAAAATCAGCAACTTATTAGACAAAAACCGTTTTATCAAAACACATCGAAACACGATCGTAAACACTAATAAAATAGAGGAGATTATCCTGGCCGATAATCTTATCATTTTAAAAGGCGATCACAAAATAAACCTGAGCGATACCTATAAAGATTTTATAAAAAAAATGAACATCCTGTCGTAACAACAATAGCTCAAAAAAATTAACGACTCACAAATCCTCTCCATCCGGGAGGATTTTTTTGTTATGAAGGAAATATCCCCAGCCACAAAGGTTCCGAAAGATTTCATGACAGAAAATTCAGCTTTCGTGACATTTTTAATTTCCTTCCCGGAAATCAAAATTACTTTTACCCCCAAGAAACCCAAATCATAAAATATAAATGAGAATTGAATTAAACAGACCATCAGACATGAAGCCTTTATCAATATTAAAAAAAATAAAAAACAACCCCTGGGTTGGCGTAACTGTCTCTCTTCTATTTATCATTCCTTGTTTATACAAAATTCTGGACGACATCACAGTTTTCAGAATAGAATATCTATTATTAGCTCTTGCTTTTCCAGTCTATATAAAATCACTTAAAAAAATATTTGATGATATTTTAGACACCTCCGACGATTTTTCAGACTAAAAAATATTTTTTTGCCCCTTTTTTAATGAAACACTACTGCTTAATCTTTTAAGTCAGGGTGTTTTTTTATTTTTAGACCAAACATATCTTAAATTCCATCGCCATCTTATAAAATTATCCAATTTTTAAGTCAAAAAACATCAACATCATTATTATTTAACAAAAATACCGTACTTACTAACATTTTTTTGATATTTTTGGGAAGCTATAAACCAAAAAAACAAAACAACCAATCCTTTGAAGAAAAATCAAATAAAAAACCACTATCTAATTTTATTTGTCTTATTCTTAAATGCATACACCATTTACGGACAAACAAACAATGAAATTTCAGTATACAACTGGTTTGACAAAAACCTGGGTGTAGAATCACTAGAATTTGAAAACGGGCCAGCCCATTTAAACTTCGACAAAACAGTCAACAATCAAAATCGTTATTATATTTCCGAAGATTTCAAAAAAGGAAGTATGAAGTATAATAATCAAAATTATTTTGATTTATTATTAAACTACGACACCTACAGCGACGAACTGGTTATAAAACCCTACGGAGAGTCAAACACCACTAAGGTTAATCTTTTTACCGAAAATATCAGTTCCTTTACGATAGGCAATGAAAAATTTGTCAATCTGAAAGTTCCAAATTCGGCCAGTTTTAGAAAGGGATATTATGAAGAAGTTCCGGTAGGAAACAACATAATTCTTTATATAAAACACTCTAAAGAAAAGAAAAAAATCAACAAAGCTGAAGTTGATTTAATAGATTTTATACCCAGACATGAATTTATTGTCTTAAAGCAAAATACATTCTATCCTATAAATGATAAAAAGGAAATCACAACACTGTTTCAGGATAATAAAAGAAAAATAAATGATTTTTATCTAATGTATAGAAATTTAAAGAAGGAAGATGCTGCACTATTTATGAAAAACCTCCTGAAGTACATAAATAACTAAAATCTGTAGCAATTATCCAAATGAGAATACTTACCCTTCTTTTATTATTTTTCGGTTTTAACCAATTCATTTATTCGCAAGATCAAAAAATTAATATCAATTACAGCAATATCAATCGGGTTGAAGTTTTAAAAAAAATTGAAGCTTCAACAAACTATAAATTCTACTTTCAAAATGAATGGATAGACAATAACGTCTTAATATCCGGAGATTACTCCAATAAAACATTACAAGAAGTACTAAACAAAGTTTTTGAAGATACTGAGCTTAATTTCTTTATCACGAAGAACAAAGTCATCTTAACGAAGAACAGTATCATCTATGACAAATTTCAAAATGATAAAGTTAAGACCGTTAATATCCCGATCTTTTTTCAACAATACGACTCTGTTACAAAAAACAAAACAGATCAGAGCACACCTATTGCATTAATCGGAAAGGAAACGATCGACAGTGATACGGATTTCTATACTATTTCGGGACATATTACCGACTTGAAAAATGAAAAGCCTTTAGCGGACATAACGGTAAAAGCAAAAAACACTACAGCAACAACCATTACAAATGCACAGGGATTTTATAGTCTAAAACTACCTGTTGGATTGGCAACAATCGAAATCGAGTCGATATTATATAATAATACGACCCGAAAAATAATGATCTACAGCGATGGTACTCTGGATTTCTCTCTAATCGAGAAAATAAACCAATTAAAAGAGGTAGTCGTAAAAGGAAAAAACAGTCAGAACATAAGAACTGCCATAACAGGAGTTACCACCATTGAAGCCGAAGGTGTAAAAACAGTTCCTTTGGTTCTTGGAGAAAGAGATGTTTTAAAAATTGCACTAACCATTCCCGGAATTAAAACTGCCGGAGAAGGTTCCTCAGGTTTTAATGTCAGAGGAGGAAAAGAAGATCAAAACCTGATGCTACTGGATAACGGAACGATCTACAATCCTTCTCACCTTTTTGGTTTTTTCTCTTCTCTTAACCCTTATACGATCAATAAAGTTGACATTTACAAAGGAGGTATCCCATCCGAATTCGGCGGCAGATTATCGTCTGTTTTTGATATTACCTCTAAAAACGGAAACACTGAAAAATTTTCAGGAGAAGGAGGTATTGGCCCGGTTACGAGTAATCTTACCGCCTCAATCCCGGTTGTAAAAGGAAAAGCAAGCTTATTAGTAGGCGGTAGAGCAACTTATTCTGACTGGATCCTCAAAACCTTAGACGACGAAAACCTAAAAGACAGCCAGGCTTCTTTTTATGATTTATTTGCGAAATACAGTCACAAAATAAACAAAAACAATTCCGTTGAAGGTACCGCATATTATAGCAAAGACAAATACAGCATTACCCCTGACTCCTTGTACCAATACAGTAACCGTCTTATTTCTTTAAAATGGAAACACGCTTTCAACGAGAAAAACAGCAGCGAACTTAATGTTTCCAATAGTGAATACAAATTCAGTATCGACTATGAGTCTGTTAATCCTGAATCGTTCATTTTCAAATACAAAATAAACGAAACTCAGGCAAGCCTTAAATTCAATAGCGAAGTTAGTAGTAAACATAAATTCACTTATGGAATATCAAGCAAATTATACAAAGTTAGTCCCGGCGAACTCAATCCAAATGGAGGATCTTCAATCGTAAATCCTATAAAAGTTGATGACGAAAAGGGGCTGGAGTCAGCTTTGTTTTTCTCAGATAAATATAAAATCACTGAGAAGTTATTATTAGACGTTGGAGCACGATATTCTTTATATGCCGCTTTAGGAGCATCTACTCAGAAAATTTACCAGGAAGGTGTACCCATGACTCCTTCAACGGTTGTAGAAGAAAAAACGTATGGCAACAATAAAGTAATCACTACTTACGGAGGTTTTGAACCCAGAGTTGCTTTACGTTATATATTTGATGAAAGCTTATTTGTGAAGGCCGGTTTCGATAAAAACTATCAGTACATCCATTTATTAACCAATAACACTACCCAGTCGCCTACCGATACCTGGAAATTATCTGATTTGAACGTTAAACCTCAAAGCGGATTACAGTACTCTCTGGGTATTTTTAAGAAACTGGATTATAAAGATATCGAGTTAAGCCTTGAAGGATATTACAAAACTTCTAAAAACATACTGGATTACAAAGTTGGAGCGAACTTACTCTTAAATAAAGATCTTGAAACCGAGTTGCTTCAGGGCAATGGGAAAGCATACGGTGTAGAGTTTTTACTAAAAAAATCAATCGGAAGACTTAATGGCTGGCTTGGTTACACCTATTCCCGAACTTTTATAAAGTTGGACAGTCAATTTAACGATGAAAAGGTAAACAACGGAGCGTACTTTCCAACTAACTTTGATAAACCGCATGACGTAAGTATTGTCATGAATTACAAATTTACACATCGTTATAGCTTTTCTTCGAATTTTGTGTATCAAACCGGAAGACCCATAACCTATCCTATTGGAAAATACAATTACAATGGTGCCGAATATACACTATACAGCGATCGAAACAAATACAGAATACCGGACTATTACAGATTAGACATTGGGATAAATATTGAAGGCAACCATAAAATAAAAAAATTAGCACACAGTTTCTGGAACATTTCAATTTACAATGTTTTAGGACGAAACAATCCTTATTCTATCTTTTTCGTAACAAAAGATGGGCAGGTGAAAGCCTACCAAACCACAATCTTTTCTGTTCCGATACCAACAATTACTTATAATTTTAAATTTTAAAAAGTTATGAAAAAGATCTTACTCTTTGGACTTCTTATAACGATACTCCTCTCGATGATAGTTGGATGTACAACACCATACTCCTATCAAACCAATGGATTTGAAGATGCTCTTGTAATAGAAGCAACTATTACAAACGAATTAAAAAGTCAGCAGATTAAATTATCCAGAACCTATAAACTTGAAAGCAAGAAACCAATCTTTGAAAGTAAAGCAGTGGTATATGTAACAGATGATCTGGGTAATAAGTACGATTTTCAGGAAAAAAATGAAGCATATGTTTCCCTGAATCCGTTTCAGGCCAGTCCTGACAGAGCCTATCAATTGCACATCCTTACAAAAAACGGAAGAAGCTACGTCTCGAATGAGGAGAAACTGCCACAACAAACTCAAATCGAAAAATTAGAAGCAACAGCAGTAACTAAAAAAGGTGTATTAGGTGTTGAAATAACCGTAAGCAGTAATGATCCAACAAACAAGTCCCGATACTACAGATACGAATACGACGAAACTTATAAAATTATTGCTCCTAAAGCTTATTCGAAAAAAGCCGTTGCTGTTTTTTTTCCTCCAGGCTCAAATCCTAAAGGACAAGTTGTCTTTGTAGACAGAACAACAGAAGTTAGAACTTGTTATTCAGACAAGAAATCGAATGAATTAATCCTAACCAATACCAATCAATTAAGCGAAGATAAAGTCACTAATTTTCCTGTCAAATTCATTAGCAGCGCAGACCCGATTATCAGAAACAGATATAGTATCTTAGTCAAACAGTATGTTCAAAATCTTGCCGCTCATACATTTTATGAAACATTAAAAGATATATCCGACATAGGAAGCATTCTGTCGCAAACGCAGCCTGGATTTTTTTACGGAAACATAAATCCTGTTGACAATCCCGGCGAGAAAGTGATTGGTTTTTTCAATGTGTGCTCTTACTCCGAAAAAAGACTCTTTTTTAATTACAAAGACCTTTTTCCTATGGAACCGCTTCCTAAATACCAATACAATTGTCCTTATCCTATTCCTGAAAACGAGGCTGACGAATTTTATTACAATTACTGCTTCGGTGCTTCAACAGAATGTCAAGGCAATGTAGTCCTGGACCTGCTTAACTCAGGGATTAGAGTTTATTTTCCTGACGAAAGTCCAAAGTACTTATTGTATCCCGTAGAATGCGGAGATTGCACTTCATTTTCATCAAACATAAAACCATCATTTTGGATAGACTAAAATATATCACCATCGTAGCTTTAGCAATGAGTTTTCAGCAAATTTCGTTTGCTCAAAAAAACAATGCTACAACTGAGCTGAACGAAATAGACAAAAAGCTAAACGAGTCCATTTACATCAGCACAAACTCCAATTCGTATGTAACTGGGGAATCTTTATTCTACCAGATTTTTTGTATCAATAAAATAACAAACGAAACATCGAAATATAGCAAAATTGCTTACTTACAGCTGATAGACAAAAACAAAACAACAATTCTTACTCATAAATTATTTCTTGAAAATGGAACCGCCAGTAGTGATTTTTTCATTCCAACAACTCTGGAAACAGGAAACTACAAGATAATAGGATATACCAGCTGGATGTTAAACAAAGATGTTGCAGAGTACTTCAACATTGACATTTACATCCTAAACCCTTATAAAGACAGGCCCTTAAACACCATTTCTCAAAAAGAAACGGTTTCAACAGAAAGTATAACAGATAAAAATATCTCGTTTAATTTAAAAAACAAAACCTATAAAAACAGGGATTTAGCAGAATTAGAAATCAACACCAATTCTGATGAGTTTGCAAAAGGCAATTATGTGCTTTCGGTACGAAAAGCAGATGGATTTATTGCCCAAAAGAGAACAAATTTTGAGGAACTTGCTGCAAATGCTGCCGTTAAAAATGTTGAAACAGAAATAAAGAATTCCAATTTTATATTACCGGAATTGCGAGGTGAAATCATTTCAGGGAAAATAAAATCCAGTAACGCAGAAACTAAAAATAAAAAAGTAGCCCTTTCAATAGTAGGCAAAAATTCTGTTTTAAAGCTTGCAAAAACTGACAATGAAGGAAATTTTGTTTTCAATCTCGAAAAACCGAATTCAAATTCAAATGTAATCGTTCAAATTCTTGAGGACAATAAACAGGATTATACTATTGAAATGGATAAACCGAAAAATATCGACTTTTCGAATTTAAGCTTTCCAGAATTTCAGTTCAATTCAGAATTCAAACAAAACATTTCTGAAAGATTGATTTCCACTCAAATAGAAAATGCTTATTATAATGTTAAAAAAGACAGTACATTAGCTTCTACTGACACTATTCCTTTTTACAACAAATTATCAAAAGAGTTTAAACTGGATGCTTTTACACGATTTCCAACAATGGAAGAAACGATTACCGAGGTTGTAAACGGTGTTTATTTTTCAAAAGACAAAAACAATTATGCCATTCACGTTTACGACTATGATCCTAACTACGAGTCTGCCTTACCCGCTTTAATAGTAGTAGACGGACTAATTATAGAAGACCTGAATGAGCTTTTTCATTACAGCCCTAAAAACATCTATAAAGTCAATGTAGTAAAAGGAATCTACTATTATGGAGCCAAATCTTTTAACGGCGTGGTCTCTTTTACCACTAAAAACGGTGATTATGAAACCAAACTGAAAGGAAACTTTATTTTACGACCTGAACTTTTAAGGCCTCAGCCTAAAAAAGAATATTTTAAGCCCGATTATACCAGCAATAAAAATGAAAGGATTCCTGATTACAGACATCAGCTTTTATGGGTTTCCAACGTTGATTTAAGTGATACTAACTCAAAAACACAATTTTATACCTCAGACGTATCCGGTAAATTTGAAATAACACTAGAAGGATTCTCCGCTACAGGAAAACCTGTTTTTATAAAAGAAACTATAGTCGTAAAAGAATCCGTTTCAAATTAGAGGTAAGCAAGTTAAAGAAGAAAAATCAATTAATTTTAAAAATAATTTAAAGTAATTGTAACCTTTTTTCAACTTCTTACGTATAACTACTTGTACACTTAAAAATTGAGGAGACAAAAAACATGAGACAACTTAAAATCACCAAGCAGGTAACCAATCGTGAAACTGCATCATTAGACAAATACCTACAAGAAATTGGAAAAGTTGACCTAATTACCGCTGATGAAGAGGTAGAATTAGCACAAAGAATAAAAGCCGGTGATCAAAGAGCATTAGAAAAATTAACAAAAGCTAACCTACGTTTCGTTGTATCGGTGGCAAAACAATATCAAAATCAAGGATTAACTCTTCCTGACTTAATAAATGAAGGAAACTTAGGTTTAATTAAAGCGGCTCAACGTTTTGATGAAACTCGTGGTTTCAAATTCATCTCTTACGCTGTATGGTGGATTCGTCAATCGATCCTTCAGGCTTTGGCAGAACAATCCCGTATTGTTCGTTTACCATTAAACAAAATCGGTTCTATCAATAAAATCAACAAAATGTATGCTTTATTAGAGCAATCTAACGAGCGTCCACCTTCTGCTGAAGAAATTGCAAAAGAACTTGACATGACCGTAAATGACGTAAAAGAGTCTATGAAAAACTCAGGTCGTCACTTATCAATGGATGCACCTCTTGTTGAAGGTGAAGATTCTAACCTATACGACGTTTTACGTTCAGGAGAATCTCCAAACCCAGACAGAGAACTAATTCACGAATCACTACGTACCGAAATTGAGCGTTCATTAGAAACATTAACTCCAAGAGAAGCTGATGTTGTTCGTTTGTATTTTGGTCTTGGCGATCAGCACCCAATGACTTTAGAAGAAATTGGAGAAACTTTCGACTTAACTCGTGAGCGTGTTCGTCAGATTAAAGAAAAAGCAATCCGTAGATTAAAACATACTTCCAGAAGTAAAATCTTAAAAACTTATCTTGGATAATATCCATAGTTCCAACTATAGTAATTCCAAATTCCGATAATTTTGTTGGAATTTGGAATTTATTGCAAAACTACCTATATTGGACCCGAAAGCAAACAACAGTTTGATTGACTGTTCGTTTTTTGATTGATGATTGAAACTCCGGCTGATTACCGGAGTTTTTTATTATATCATATTTCGAAAAATATTGTTTAACCTCAAGGACGCAGCCTATTTTAGATTTTTCATCTAATTTAACCCACATATTCTTTGCTGCTTTTGCAGTTAATCATCTTCATAAAAGAACTTTGCGCTAATCCTTGTGAACTTTGCAATTAAAAAATTTATCTTTGCAAAAAATAACACAACATACAACTACACAATGAAGAATACACTTATTGCTCCTTCTGTTCTTGCAGCTGATTTCGCTAATTTACAACGTGATATCGAAATGATCAATAACAGTCAGGCCGACTGGTTTCATATTGATATTATGGACGGAGTTTTTGTTCCGAATATTTCTTTCGGAATGCCGGTTTTAGAAGCGATTTCAAGACATGCAAAAAAAACTATAGATGTACATTTGATGATTGTTGACCCGGATCGATACATCAAAACTTTTGCAGACTTGGGCGCAAATATCTTAAGCGTACATTATGAAGCCTGTACCCATTTGCATAGAACACTTCAGGCCATTAAAGCCGAAGGAATGAAAGCAGGAGTTGCAATTAACCCACACACTAATATTGATTTATTAGAAGATGTAATCAATGATATTGACTTAGTATGTATTATGAGTGTAAATCCAGGTTTTGGAGGTCAATCATTCATCGAAAACACTTATGCTAAAGTAGAGAAGTTAAAAGCCTTAATCACACGTAAAAATGCTTCTACAATTATTGAAATTGATGGTGGCGTAACCAGTAAAAATGCAAAACAATTAGTAGAGGCTGGTGCCGATGTTCTGGTTGCCGGAAGCTTTGTCTTTAAAGCCGAAAATCCAACTCAGACTATTGCAGAATTAAAAGCTTTGACTAGCTTCTAAAGACTTAAAAAAAACAACAAACCGGCAGATTTTAAAACCTGTCGGTTTTTTTATGTCAATTCTAAAAATAGATTTTTGAGCAAAAAGATCAATTCAACAAAGCCTTAGCTTTTCTATATCCTGTTAAACTAATGTTTCTGTGCTTTTTAAGAAATTTATTAAGATGACTTTCATCAGAAAAACCAAATTCATCTACAATCTCATTAATCCTCATATCACTAAAACTTAACCGATGTTCTATCAATCGGATTTTATAGTTTGAGACAAAAGACTGAATCGTCTCTCCACAATGGTTCTTAAAATAGCTTCCCAAATAAGTATCTGATATATCAAATTTCCCCGCTATAACTGATACTTTTATTTTTTGAGGAAAGAAGATATTCTCCTGGATGTAATTAATAATTTCTAAAATTCTTTTATCTGCACTCTCTTTTATCCCTAATGGTTTTATTTTCGCAATGTTTCGGGCGGCAATGACAACAAGCGCATTTACATAGTGAATGACTAAATCTTCATCATAAATATCTGTATTGTCCATCGTATAAACTAGTGATTCTACTATCGATTTAACAAGATATTCATCGGCTTTTCGGTTCAAAATACAGCCTGATAAATGTGATGCATAATGAAATAAGCATTCGATATGATCGATACTTTTTGATTTATATTCCTTTGCATATTCGCTGCTAAGCTTCACCAGCAAAAAATCTGTTGTAGTAATAATGTCAAATCTATAGTAATCATTTGGTGTTAGCAACATTAAATTTCCGGTCTGATACGAAATTGCATTTCCATTAATATGGAGAAAACCAGACCCAGAAATAACATATACCATCTGAAAAAAACTTAACTGCGAATTGACCAACGGACATTGATCGACCCTTTTATAAATCACTTCAACTGATTGATGCATATTTTCTTTTCTCATACTGCAAAAGTACTCCTTTAACCTTTAATTGTACTGAAAAAACAAATACACTCAGTTTATTTTTGCTAAAAGTTAAATACAAAATGAAACAAAAATTCTATTCCGGTAAAAACAACATCGTATTGATTGCCATCTGCCTCGCCAATTTAATGTTTTCTCTTGAAATTTCAAGTGTGCCTGTACTGTTACCAACGCTTGAAAAAGTACTGAGTGCCAACCTCAAAGACATGCAATGGATTATGAATATCTATACCATAGGCTGCACCACTGTTTTAATGGCTGCCGGTACGTTGGCAGATCGATACGGACGAAAACGGATTCTTATGATTACCATCATTTTATTCGGAATCTCGTCCTTAATTTGTGGCTTGGCCCAAAATGTAGTTTTATTAATAATAAGCCGTTTTTTTCAAGGAATAAGCGGAGGCGCAATGCTGATCTGTCAGGTTGCCACATTATCACATCAATTTCAGGCAGGCAAAGAACGCAGCAGGGCTTTTAGTCTCTGGGGAATTATTCTTGGTATCGGATTAGGTTTTGGCCCTATAATTGGCGGGACAATACTGGCCATATTATCCTGGAAATGGATATTTTTAATACATTTTCCAATAGCCATTCTTGCTGCGATTCTTGTTTACGGTTATGTAGATGAATCTAAAGATCCTGATGCAAAAAAAATAGACCTCTGGGGTATGATTACCTTATCTGTTGCCATTTTTGGGTTAACTTACTTTATTACACAGGGACCAGATCTTGGTTTTACAAGTTCTACTGCTTTGGGTGTTATAGCAATTGCAATACTAAGCTTTATTACATTTATTGGGATCGAAAAAACAAATCCTTATCCTATGTTTGATTTTTCGGTATTTAAAATACGTGAATTTTCTGGCGCCATTCTTGGTTCTATAGGTATGAATTTTAGTTTTTGGCCCTTTATAATTTATTTACCTATTTATTTCCAAAGCTATCTGAACTACGATGTTGTAGCTGTTGGTCTTTCTCTACTCGCCTATACGCTGCCAACATTGGTCATTCCTCCTTTTGCAGAATATCTCTCTTCCAGATTCCGTTCTGGAATTGTAATTCCCCTAGGCTTGTTTGTGATAGGGCTGGGTTTTATCCTTATGAAATATGGCTGTAGTGCAGAAGATGCAAGCTGGCTCACCATGCTTCCCGGATCTTTACTGGCCGGTATTGGATTAGGACTAACAAACACACCGGTTACTAATACCACTACAGGCTCAGTTTCCGCAAATCGTTCCGGCATGGCATCAGGAATAGACATGAGTGCCAGATTAATCACTTTATCTATTAATATTGCCTTGATGGGCTTTATTCTGGTAAACGGAATTTTCTCTTCTTTAAAGACTGCCTTTTCGGGAGTTGCAGATCAAAAAATACTGCATGCTATTGCTGAAACAATAGCCGTAGGTAACTTTTCTTCTCATAATCAATACCATACATTAGATTTTTCACCATCTATTTTACGCTCAGCTCTTTCCTATGGCTTTGAGATGGTTTTATTGTATGGAGGAATTGGCGTTTGGATTTTAGCTTTTATGAGTTTCATTCTATTTAATCCGGTAAAACAAAAAAGGAATATCTAATATTCCGTGATTTAGAAATCTTTGCTATTTGACAGATTCTTCACATTCGGAAAGAAATCAATTCCGGTCATTTTCTCAAGAGTTTCAATCGGAACTACAAAATCATAAAGTGACTTATCGCTATCCTTATTCGGGACCAAAAAAGCGATTACCTTATGCTCTTTTCCGGTTTTAGTTAAAATGATTTTATAAAAATATTTAGGAACAGCGACCTTTTCTGTTCCTATTTTTTTGTCCGAATCTTTCAAAATTCCACCTGTCACAACATAAATATCGTTGTACTTTTCAGCCCAGTACCGTGTTTTTTGTTCCAATCTGTTCCAGATTCCGCTATTGAAATCGTGATCCTGAGGCGAAATGTTTGAGGTATAAAATGTATCGTTATAAGCACTCTCGTTAAACTCCATATCTCCGGCCGGGCAAAGATGCCCTTTATCATAACCTGACTTTTTATAATTCCTCCAATCGGCAGAACCCGTTGTTACTTTTGGGTCTTCAATAAAATAAGGACGTTTATAGTCGGCATTTTTTAAATATTCCTTTTTTAATTCATAAGCAACCCACTCTGCCTGTTCGAATTTTTCATTGTAGGACAGGGTGTAGTATTTGTGCTTTACAATTTGTTTGGTGGTAGAAGTTGGCAAATACGCAACTGTGAATATAGAATCTGTACTACTTTGGTTTGCAACAAACGGGGCCTGCTGCTGCTGAGGCAATTTTTCACTTTCGTTGCTTTCTTTTTTACACGAAAACAATACCAATCCCAATACACCCCAAACGATATAGTTTTTCATTTTTCTTCAATATTTAGTTGCTAAGAAGCCTGTTAAATTACAAAAAAACGCTCCAAAAAAAATATACTTTTTGGAGCGTTTTCTTAACAAATTAATCCTTTAAGAAATTAAGATTTTACTAATTTATCCCTTTTGATTTTAGTGGTGTTAGTATTTTTTACCACACTTTTAACTTGTAAATCATCTAAAACATTCAATGCTTCTTCAACATAAACATCTTTCGATAGTGCCTGATGCCAAGCATCTCTTTTTTCTTTTAGCGTTGCATCGCTTTTCATTTCAAGCTCTTCGTAAGGCAATGATTTAAAAACCAGACTATTTTTATAATCAGAAATTGGTTTGTATTTTTTACCTTCATTCTCTACCTGCTCCTGAGTAGCTTTGAAACTTTTGATATTTAAGCTATAAGTATTCTCTTTATTCTTAACATCAATCCATTTCGCATTGTCTTCAATTAATTTAAATTGCGCATTTTGAGCAATTCTGTTTCTACTACTTTCAATTGCTTTGTTGAAATTTCCATTTGAATGCCATGTACTGTAATCAGCCGGATCTATTTTATCCCACGGCATCGCATTGTCAATATCACGCTCTCCCATTTTTAAGTAAGCATAACGATCCGGCATTACCACATCACTATGAACTCCTTCTAACTGAGTTGAACCTCCATTGATTCTGTAAAACTTTTGTCCTGTAATTTTCAAAGCACCCAGATCTCCATAATTTGCGTTACGCACAAACTGATTTAAATCCAGTACATTTTGAACAGTTCCTTTTCCATAGGTTTGTTTACTACCAATGATAACTCCACGTTTGTAATCCTGAATTGCAGCAGCTAAAATTTCTGAAGCCGAAGCCGAGAAGCTGTTTACCATGATTACTAATGGACCGTCCCACTCGACTTTTTTATCTTTGTCGTATAGCACTTCTTTCTTTTTTCCTGCCGATTTTACCTGAACGATTGGTCCTTCTTCAATAAACAATCCGGCAATATCCACTACAGTCGATAAAGATCCACCTCCATCGTCACGTACATCAAGTACGATACCGTTTATATCTTCTTTTTTAAGCCTTTCGACTTCAAGAGCAATGTCTTTCCCGGCATCACGACCGTCTTTATTTTCAAAATCAATATAAAATTTAGGTAAATAGATTACACCGTATTTCAATCCGTTTCTTTCTACAATACTCGATTTAGCGTACGTTTCTTCAATTTCAACTACATCTCTTATTATAGAAATTATCTTAATAGAACCGTCTACTTTCTTAACAGTAAGTTTAACCTCTGTTCCTTTGTGTCCTTTAATTTTTTTCACAACATCATCCAAACGCATTCCAACAACATCTACAGGTTCTTCATTTCCTTGTGCAACTTTCAAAATTAAATCTCCAGCTTCAAGCTGTTTTCCTTTCCATGCCGGACCTCCGGAAATTAACTCATCAATTTGAGTAAAATCATTTTTCTTGGTCAGTCTTGCACCAATACCTTCTAATTTCCCACTGATGTTAACATCAAAACGATCTTTATCTTCCGGAGCAAAATAACTGGTATGCGGATCAAAACGCGTCATTATTGAGTTTACATATACCGAAAACCAATCTTCCTTATTCAGATCTTTAATCAAACTAAAGTTGTCATCTAAAGATTTTAATGAACTTTCACGAGTTTCTTTTTCTAAAGTTTCAAAAGTTTTCTCCTTATAATTAGGATCTGTTTTCTTTTTATCTTCTTCTAATTTTTGTTTGGTTACCAACGAAGAAAGGGTAGACAATTTAATTTGTTTTCTCCATCTTTCGTTAATCTCTGTTGTATTTTTTGCATACGGCAGTTTATCGTAATCTGCATTAAAAGTTTCATCCACATCATAGTTGAAAGGCTGCGCTAAAATAGTCTTGTAACGTTTTTTACTTTCTTCCATTCGTTTCATCAATCTTGTATAGGTAAGATTGAAAAAAGTTAAATCCTTATTCAAAAACTGATCGTCTAATTGCAACTCATATTGTTTGAATTCATCAATATCAGACTGCAAAAAGAATCTCTTTGAAGGATCTAATGCTTCGATATAATCTTTAAAAATTCCTTTAGAAAACTCGTCATTTATTTCTGCCGGACTGTAATGTCCTTTTTCAATAACAAATGCTAATAATTCCAAAAGTGTTTTATCTCTATTCGGGTCCGGATCTACTGATTTGTCTGCATTTATCTTAAAAGCAAACAAAGTCAATGACAAGCATAATACGGCTATAAGTATTTTATAATTTCTTTTCATAAACTTAATAATAGCATTCATCAAATTTTTTAATCTAAGTTACGGTAAAAACTGTGCCAACAAAGCCAAGCCCGCTATAATTTTTTGTTAAAGATATAAAAATGTTTGATGCACAAAAATCTTCTTTAAATTAGTTGACAAATTTTGTTTTATTTGTTCGTATTCTACCAAAATCTGTCACTACATTTGCCTAATACCCTTATATAACATTACAATTTTAGCATGAAAAATGAGAAACCTCTAATATTAGTTACCAATGATGATGGCATTTTAGCTCCCGGAATCAGGGCTTTAATAAGTGTGATGGAAACGATTGGCGAAGTAGTGGTGGTCGCACCGGACAAACCTCAGAGTGCCATGGGGCATGCCATTACAATAAACAATACGCTGTTTCTTGACAAAATTTCTAAGGAAGAAGATGCTGTAACAGAATACAGCTGTTCGGGAACTCCTGTAGACTGCGTTAAACTGGCCGTAAATGAAATTTTAAAAAGAAAACCGGACTTGTGCGTTTCCGGAATTAATCACGGATCGAACTCTTCTATTAATGTGATTTATTCAGGTACTATGAGCGCTGCTGTAGAGGCTGGAATAGAGGGGATTCAAGCAATAGGTTTTTCTTTACTGGATTTTGACTGGAACGCTGATTTTGAACAGATTAAGTCATTCATTAAAAAGATTACTTTACAAACTCTCGAAAACAAACTACCTCCCGGAGTCGTTTTAAATGTGAACTTTCCAAAGTTAAAAGAAGAGGAAATCAAAGGAATAAAAGTTTGTCGTCAGGCAAAAGCCTACTACGCGCAAAAGTTTGACAAAAGACAAACTCCATTCGGGAAAGATTATTACTGGCTTACCGGAAAATTCACCAACGAAGATCAGGGTGAAGATACCGATGAATGGGCTTTAGAAAACGGATATATTTCGGTTGTTCCTGTACAGTTTGATTTAACTGCACACCATGCCATGCAACAACTTAACACCTGGAAATTAAACGAATAAAGACATGATTACGGTTTTATAACCGGAATTTTTACTGCTCTACTGGGAAGCTTTTTATTTGTTTCGTTCTTTACAAAATTTGATATTTTAACCGGAATTCAAACGATCAGACAACAAGGATATTCTGGAAAGTAATTACAATCGGAACGATTCTAAATCTGGCCGTGTTTGGTATTTTTCTAAAAACAAACCGGGAATTTATGACTAGAGGCGTTGTTTTAGCTGTCATTGTTCTGGCGATTTCAACTTTGTTTATTTAAATCTTATCTTTGTCCTGCAAAAATTCTTCTGTGTGTAAAGTTGGAAACACACTTTCAAAAAAATCGATATGAAATACTACATAATAGCTGGTGAAGCGTCCGGAGATTTACACGGTTCTAATTTAATGAAAGCATTGTACGAGGAAGATCCTCAGGCAGAAATTAGATTTTGGGGCGGTGATTTAATGCAAAAAGCCGGTGGAACTCTGGTAAAACATTACCGTGAACTGGCTTTCATGGGATTTGTTGAAGTTCTTTTCAATTTGAAAACGATTTTAAACAATATTAAAATTTGCAAAAAAGACATTACAGCTTTCAAACCTGATGTTCTGATTTTCATAGACTACCCGGGTTTTAATATGCGTATTGCCAAATGGGCCAAAGCTTTAAATTACAAAACTCATTATTATATTTCACCGCAAATCTGGGCGTGGAAAGAAAATCGCATTAAGGCAATCAAACAGGATATCGACAAGATGTTTGTAATCTTACCTTTCGAGAAAAGTTTTTACGAAGACAAACATCATTTTCCAGTCGATTTTGTGGGACATCCTTTAATTGATGCTATTCAAAATCAGCCTTCCTTTGATGAAACGATTTTCAGAAAAGAAAACCAATTGGGAGAAAAACCCATTATAGCAGTGCTACCCGGAAGCCGTCAACAGGAAATTACAAAAATGTTGAGCGTTATGCTTAGTGTGGTTGATGACTTTCAGGATTATGAATTTGTAATTGCTGGTGCTCCAAGTCAGGATTTTGAATTTTATCAGCAATTCATTAGTAATAAAAACATCAAGTTTATTTCGAACAAGACTTACGATTTGTTGCGCTCTTCAACAGCAGCTTTGGTAACCTCCGGAACGGCAACATTGGAAACAGCCCTTTTTAAAGTTCCTGAAGTCGTTTGTTACAAAGGAAGTGCGATTTCCTATCAGATTGCAAAACGCATCATTACGCTAAAATACATTTCGCTTGTTAATTTAATTATGGATGAAGAAGTGGTTACAGAATTAATCCAAAGTGAGTGCAACACCAAACGAATTAAAGAAGAATTACACAAATTGCTAACACCTGATTATCGCGAGAAATTACTAAAAAATTATGACATTCTGGAGCAAAAACTAGGTGGAATAGGTGCCAGTAAAAAAACGGCAAAACTTATTGTTGCTGACTTAAAACACGTTTAAATATTTTTTGATTTGAAAAAAGCAGCTCTTTTAATTCTCGTCATCATCCTTTTCGCTTCTTGTAAATCGGCTTCAACAGCGGTAAGCAATAAGGAATCGAAGCGCGAAAACAGGTATACTGTAACTCATTTGATTGAGCACGCAACAGACAATATTGGAGTACGATATAAAGCAGGCGGTACGACAAAAAATGGCTATGACTGCTCTGGATTGGTGTTTACTACTTTTGAATCAGAAAACATAAAACTACCCAGAAACTCTTTTGAACAAGCCAAGGTAGGCAGAATTATTAAATTTAATGATGCCCGAAAAGGTGATCTTATTTTTTTTAAAACAAATAGAAGCAAACAGATCAATCATGTCGGACTGATTGTAGAAGTAAAGTCAGACGAAATCAAATTTGTTCATTCTTCCACTTCAAAAGGAGTAATCATTTCATCAACCAAAGAAGCTTATTACCAAAATTCATTTACCCAAATCAACAGAGTAATCGAATAAATAAAATATATTCTTTTTCTTACAAATAATTTAATACTTTTGGTTCATGAAAGTATTAGATTTCCCTTTAACTAAAATTACCATTTGGTTTATTTGTGGTATTTTAGTTTCGTACTATTATCCGCTAGCATTCTGGATGGCCGTCGCAGCCTTTATTATTGGTCTCATTACTTTTATACTTGTTTATTTTTCGATTCAAAAAAATAAAAAACCACCTGTAATCTTCGGAATAAGCACATATTTTGTTTCGTTTCTTATTGGTGCCGTAACACTTTTGTTTCACTCTGAATCGCTACAAAAATCCAATTATACACATTGCAAAGACGCTTTTAAAGTTCCTCAGCCTATAAATTTTGTCATACGTGAAAAATTAAAGGGCAATGCATACAATGATCGCTACAATGCCATAGTCAAAGAGATCAATGGCAAAAATTACTCCGGAAAAATTCTGGTAAACATTCAAAAGGACAGCACTAAAAACCCAATTATAATTGGAAGTATAATAAAAACCAAAACCATTTTACAACGCAATAGTCCAAATAAAAATCCAAATCAGTTTAACTATCAAAAATACCTTTCGGACAAGCAGATTTACGCTCAGGTATACCTCAATACAGTAGAAATCGCTCTTAGTAAAAAAAATCAAAAAGACATTTGGTATTATTCAGGTCGGTTACATTCAAGGATATATAACAATCTGAAAAAGGCCAATTTTAACGCGACAGAAATGAATGTTGCTCTTGCCCTTATATTGGGGCAACGACAAGAAATTTCAAACGATCTTATTCAGGATTATCAATTCTCTGGAGCCACACACATCTTATCCGTTTCCGGACTGCATGTTGGATTTATTATGTTGTTTATCAGCTTTATTCTAAAACCCGTTCCCAATACACGAAAAGGCTCTTTATTAAAATTAATTTCGATTCTCCTGTCTCTTTCATTTTTTGCGATACTCTCAGGCCTGTCTCCGTCAGTATTGCGTTCTGTCGTTATGTTTTCATTCCTGGCTGTTGGCAACCATCTTAGAAGAGCAGGTAGCATTTACCACACTTTACTTGCTTCGCTGCTTTTAATTCTACTCTTTGAACCTTATTTTCTGTTCGATGCCGGTTTTCAGTTAAGTTACCTCGCCTTATTTTTTATTCTTTGGCTACAGCCTTTGTTAAAAAGTATGTGGTCTCCGAAACTCAAAATTTTACATTTCATCTGGAATGCATTAACCGTTTCCTTTGCTGCACAAATAGGTACCTTACCACTGTGCCTGTATTACTTTCATCAATTTCCGGGATTATTTTTTGTGACCAATATTATCGTAATTCCTATTTTATCGTTTACAATGATCGCAGGAATTATAGTAATGTTTCTTGCTGTTTTTTGCCCTCCTCCCATGCTCTTAATTGAGATATTTGAAAAAAGCGTTTCTCTTTTAAACCTTATGATTCACTACATTGCTTCGCTCGATTGGTTTGTTATACGGGATATTAGCTTTAACTTCTATCTTTTGATCACTTCTTATTTTGTGGTTATTGCAGGCATTATTTGGGGCAAAAAAAACAATTACAACACAACGTTTGCTTTACTGATTTCTATCATCACCTTTCAAATTTCTCTACTTTACACCAAAAGAAAAACAGAGACCAAACTGGAAATGATTGTCTATCACACAAAGAAAAACACTTTAGTATCTCAAAGAAAAGGAAGCACAATCAAGGTGTATTCAAATGATACAGTACCCCTTCAAACATCAAAGGCAACCATTTTAAATTCTTATTTGGTGGGGAATTTCAGTAAATTAGACACTATTACTAAAATTAAGAATATACTGTTTTTTAATGGTAAAAAAATCTTAGTAATTGATAGTTCCGGAATTTATGAAAGTAAAATTCAACCTGACATTCTGATGTTGATTCAATCTCCAAAAATAAACTTAGAGCGTATTTTACAGGAGTTACATCCTAAAATTATAATTGCTGATGGATCCAATTCTTACGTTATTCAGAAAATCTGGAAAAGCAGCTGTAATAAAAAAAACATCCCTTTTCATGCCACAGCCGAAAAGGGATTTTACTCCTTAAATGAATAATTTTTTAATTACTCTAGAAAAGACAAATAAATCTCTTCTTAAGTCCGGGATACTTTGATTGATTCTAACAACAACATTTTCATTTAACAAGCGAAGAAGTGTTACAAAATCAAACAGCTAAACTAATTCTAAAATGCTTATGGATTCAAAATTAAATTCGCATCTGCTATCCATGCTTTTGCGCCACCCTGCCTATAAGGAACCAAACCTAAATTGTTAAAGGTCGTTTTCCCTTTTCTAACGGAAGCCATTAAAAGACATACTTGAGGTAGTTCTGCAATGCCTAAAGCATTTTTTAATTTTAGATTTTGCTCTTTTACCATGTCTGACACAGAATCATCAGACATATCAAGTTTTACTAAAATAACATTATCACGTGACCATACCGCAAAATCAGGTGTGACAAAAATTTCACTCTGAATCCTCTCCGGTGCCCCAGCGGCAGTAAAAAAAATCAATAAAGGCCGTTTTTGTGAATCACTCGCCATGATGGCATCATTCATATCTGTCTTCCAAATTAAATTTTGCGAATGCAGACCAAACGCACCTAAAAAAAATAATAAGATAAGTAGTTTTCGGGTCATACTAAGTTGGTTTTTTTAAGTAGGTTAATGCGACTAAATTAACATAATATCTTTATCAAACAAGACATATCTAAACAAAAACGATAAAAAAAATAACAGAAACACAAATTCACTAATAAAGTCACAAATTATTAAGAAAATAAAAATATATCCGGCTTTAATTGACAAAACCACTGATCAACAGAACAAACCGTTCAAAAAAAAATCCCTTCTCACCCGAGAGCAAAAAGGGAATCTACAAATTAAACTAAGAAACTTAATTTAAATTTTATCATTCACTTGGATGTAAAATTGCATTTGATTCCGCAATCCAAGCTTTTGCACCACCAGGTTTATAGGCAATTTTTCCTAAAGCACTAAAAGTAGTTTTATTTTTTCTGATCGAAGCACTTGCAAAACATACTTCCGGTAAGTCCTCAACTCCAAAAGCATTCTTTAATTTTAGTTTTTGCTCTTTATCACTTTCATCGGCAGTACTGTCAGACAAATCAAGCTTTACAAGGATAACATTGTCGCGTGACCAAACCGCAAAATCCGGAGTTTTGAAAATTTCGTTTTGAAGATTTTCCGGTACACCTGAGGCAGTGAATAAAATCAACATGGGTTTTTTCTGTTCATTACTAAGTGCAATTGCATCCGTCATGTTCGTTTTCCAAACTAAGTTCTGTGCCTGCATAAAAATTGAACCGAAAAAAAATAGTAGGATAAGTATTTTTTTGGTCATATTAAATTGGTTTTTGGTTAGAATATCAAGACGAAATTAACATAATATTTTAATTTTCCAATTTTTATTAATATAAAAAATACATTATACATTTTTTTAAACAAAATAAAATATCAAATACTTAACAAGTGTAAAATTGGTAATTCCTTTTTCTTACTAAACAAAAAAACTCCTTACCAAAGGGTAAGGAGTTTTTTGAACTATAATTGTAATTGAGTATTTACTTTAAGATTTTTTGGGATGTACAATTCCTTCCGCAACTGTTAACCATGCAGCCGGGCCACCCGCAACATATCCTGTCTGACCCAATCCTTTAAAATTGACTTTTCCGTCTTTGGACTCAGCACTTGTAAAATAAATGGTCGGAAACCCCTGAATTCCAAACGCTTGCTGCAATTCATTATTCTGATTTTTAAGTTCTGGCGTTTGAGGTGTTCTTCTTGGATAATCGAGCTCAACCAAGACTACATTCTCCGTAGCCCATTTTTTGAATTCAGTTGTTTTTAAAACCTCATTCTGTAAACGAATACACCATCCGCACCAGTCACTTCCGGTAAAGAACATCAACAAAGGTTTTTTCTCCTTATTACTTATTGTTATGGCTTCTTTGACGTCTGTATACCATTTTAGCTCTTGTGCCTGTGTTACAAATGCTCCGGCTAAAAATAGTGTTATTAAAAATATTTTTTTCATATCCTTTTATTTTTCACAAATTTAAACAAAAAAAGAATCGCAAAATGTCGTCTATTTTACTTCTTGCATTAATTTTCTAATAATTGGCGAAATTGCAATTAATATAACCCCTGCAACAATCGAATAAATTGCCAATTGATAATATCCTTCTGTATAAGACTGCAATTTAGAAAGCAATGTATCTCCTGTATTTGATCTTGATATTTCTGCACCTAATTTCCCTGCAAATAATTGCCCGAATGCACTTGCCAGGAACCACAATCCCATCATCATTCCGAATAATCTTTTTGGAGATAATTTGGTAATAATTGACATTCCGATTGGCCCTAAACAAAGCTCTCCAATAGTTGTTATCAAATAAGCAAACGTAAAGACATTTAAAGAAGCTATACCTTCTGAGCTTGCAAAAAACTTAGTTAGATAAAAGATGTAAAAGGAAGCTCCAAGGAATAAAAACCCAATTCCAAACTTAATCAAAGTGTTTGGTTCAATTTTTCGTTTTCCAAGCCAAATCCATAATAAACCAATAAGCGGACTCAAAACAACTACAAAAAAGGTATTAGAACTATTATTGACTACGTTAGGATCTATCGTAAAAAACAACAATTGATCACTCAAATTGTCTTTGGCAAAAAGCGATAACGACCCACCGCTTTGTTCGTATATCGAGTTAAACAACAAATAGAAAAATACAAACAAAAAGGCTGCGAAGAGCTTTTTCTGCATTTTTACATCTCCTAGTTTTATCAATTCATAAACAAAATAGAGAACGGCAATTATACCAATCGTATACATGAAATAATCCGTATAATCGGTATTTTTCACCATTATAAAAATAAATGGCAAACTCAGTATCGATACTGCATACACTATTATTTCACGAACTCTTCTTTTACCTGCATCCAGATGCAATAATGGAGAATCTCCAATTGGCCCCAAATGTTTTTTTGTAAACAAAAAGGTGATCAATCCCAAAAACATCACTATTGCGGCCGACAAAAAGCACAGTTGCCAAGAGTAGTATTTTCCTAAATAAATACACAAAGCACCCCCTAAAAGGCCTCCAACATTTATTCCGGCGTAAAACATTCCGTAACCTGCGTCTCTACGACCATCTCCTTCATGGTACAACTCTCCTACCATTGAAGAAACATTTGGCTTAAAAAACCCTGTTCCAATGATCGAAAACGCAATACCATAATAAAACATCACCTGAGGAGAAAAGGCAATCAAAAGATTTCCAAGAATCATAACGATCCCTCCAAAGAATAATGATTTTTTAAACCCTAATACCTTATCAGCAAAAATACCGCCGATAAAGGTAAAAGCATAAACAAAAGCCTGAATGGCTCCATATTGTAAATTGGCGTGCTCATCTTTCAACAAAAGCTGATCTACCATAAAAAACGTAAGTACGCCACGCATTCCGTAAAAGCAAAAACGTTCCCACATTTCAACAAAAAACAAATACCACAGTTGTCTTGGATAAGTGCCTTCAAAATTTTGAATCTCCTCTAAAGTGATCTTCTCTTCCATTTATTTATAAATAATTAATTAATTCCTTTTTCTTTCATCACTTTATTAAGCTCCTTTACCAAGGCAAACATTAGCACTGTTGCAAACATTAACAATGCAAAATTAACCCAAAAAAAGTTAGCTTTATTATCGTAGGTGTCCCACATACTAGCCAAAACTCCACTTAATTTATTCCCTATTGAAGTAGATAAAAACCAACCTCCCATCATTAAGGATGTAATATTTACCGGACTTAGTTTAGACACCACCGATAATCCCATTGGACTTAAAAACAATTCTCCTATGGTTATGATTCCGTAATTGGCTACCAACCACCAGACACTCACTTTCTCCGCCCCATCATGACCAATTTGAACGGCAGCTATCATAACTAAAACCGACAATGCAGAAATTAATAACCCAAAGGCTATTTTAGTAGGTGTTGAGGGCTCTTTTTTTCTTGAACGTAAAAAAGAAAAAAAAGCAACAATCAAAGGGGTTAGTATGATTACCCAGGCAGGGTTTATAGATTGACTTAAATTGGTTGCCCACAGATGAACTTTACCTCCTTCTGCGGGAAGTTTCTCTGGCGCAACGTTTCGAAAATATAGCGGATAATTTACTTCTTTCCGAACTTCACCATTTACTTTTTGCAGACGAAACTGATGATCATAAAGTTCTACCGATTCTTTTTTATATTCGACTTCTTTGGCTAATTTTAATTTTCCAACAAGCTGACCCGTTGTTCCGGTAACTTCTCTGTCTGTATAGCGATCTGCCCAAGTGGTAAGCGCTGAGCCATTAAGTTTAAAAACCGCCCAAAATAAAATAACAACACCAAAAATAGCCAACAAAGCTCCTATTGGTCGTTTGTCTTCTGCTTTTGCTTTAAAATAAAGTGATCCGTAAAAGAAAATTATCGGAATACAGGCAAATATAAAGGCATCTGTACTATCTGAACCAAAAATATAACTATCTAAATTTGTTTCTGACGTTACTCCTTTTATCAACCAGCCAATTGCTCCAAAAACAAAAGATGGCAATAAAATAAACAGGATGATTTTGTAAAACGGCATATCGCCTTCCTGTACTCCTTTTTTCTGATCATGGCCTACATAATGTTTTGTACCCAATAAAAACACAATAACACCAATAAACATACCTACACCCGCTGCCATAAAGGCCCAATGCCAGCCTAATAGAATTTGCAGTGCAGCACCAAAGAAATTACAAATAAAACCTCCAACATTAATTCCCATATAGAAAATATTGTAGCCTTCGTCTTTTTTATCTTTATATTCTTCATTAGAATAAAAACTTCCCAATAGTGTAGAAATATTAGGCTTAAAGAAACCATTTCCTACAATCACCAAAGTCATGGCAATATAGAGCACCGTTATATCATGAACTCCCATTAAGAAATAACCAATACCCATTAAGATTCCTCCCAAAACGATCGATTTTTTATAGCCTAAATATCGATCTGCGATAAGTCCGCCAATAAAAGGAGTTAAAAAAACCAATGCGATAAAGGTTCCGTATAAGTCAGAAGCTTCTTTCTCGGTCATAGCAAAACCATCCTTTACATCTTTTAGATATAAAGTAAATATTCCAATCATTAAGTAATATCCAAAACGTTCCCACATTTCAGATAAAAACAAAAAAGGCAATGCTTTAGGGTGTTTTTTCCACATAACTATACAGTCTTTAAAATTAAAATTACCTACAAGCCTAGACCTGTAGGTAATTTTTTATATCTAATAATTATTAATTATCGAACGCCATGCATCATCTTTTTCAAAAATGGAGTTAACGCAAATAATATGATTGCAGCAAGTCCTGTAAGCACTACGAATACCATGAAAAACTCGTATAAATTATGGATTTCAAATCCAGCAAAGAAGTGATTATGTGCACTGATTTGATGTTTCTCTAATAAAGCCAATTGTTCCGCTGTTGGTGTAATTTTGTTATCTAAAACTGCCTGAAGATCGATTCCTAATTCTTTTGCTTTTGCAAATTTATCTCCTGTTGCAGGCAAGATAGAACCTAAAGTTCCTCCTAAAGCATAACCGGATGCATTTGACAAGAAAAAGACTCCGTATAACAATGAAGCGAAACGTTTTGGAGACAGTTTACCTACCAATGACAAACCAATTGGAGACAAACACAATTCAGCACATGTATTTAAGAAATACAATAAAATCAACCATTTTACCAATAACAGGCCTGAAGTTCCAATATAAGAAACCTGAGTTGCAATCATGAAGAAACTAATAGAAATCACGACTAAACCAACGGCTAATTTTACCGGTGAGATTGGCTCTGTTCCTTTGGCTCTTAAAGTATCCCAAAGTATACTAAAAGGTACCGCCAGGATTACCACAAACAGTCCGTTGAAAATCTGAACCATTGACGGTGGCATTTGCCAGCCAAAAAAGTTTCTGTCCGTTTGATTGTCTGCAATAAAAGTCAATGATGAACCAGCTTGCTCAAAAGCTGCCCAGAAGAAAATGATAAAAAAGGAAACGATATAAATAACGATAATCCTGTCTCTCTCAATTTTAGTTAAAGAAGTGTCCGAAATAATTAATCCGGCTAATGATAAACCACTAGAGTAGATCAAAGTATAAATCAGGTTCTGACCTACCACATAATGAAAAAAGAATCCTAAAGCTACAAATGCAATTCCGGCAACTGCTAACGCTTTATTTGAGAAATTTGCTTTTTGCGCTTCTCCTTCTTCAAAATCAGAAGCGTCATTTTTAGAAGGCAAACCTCCTAATGGTTTTCCTTCAGGAGAAACTACGTATTTATTCTTTAAAAAGTAAAAAAGTAACGTCCCTAATAACATTGCAATAGAAGCTGCAAGGAATCCCCATCTAAAAGCATGAATATCTCTAATTCCGCCAGCATCTTTTACATCTCCTAATAAAGGACAAATAGACTGGCCTAAAAAAGCTCCAATGTTGATACCCATATAGAAAATAGTAAAAGCACTATCTAATTTTGTTTTTTCCTGTTTTGGATACAAACTTCCAACCATACTTGAAATGTTTGGCTTGAAGAATCCGTTACCAAAAACAATAACTCCTAACGCCGTATACATAATGATTGTAGCAAAGGCTCTGTTACCTTCAAAAACACTACCACTGGTAAACAACAACAACTGTCCAATTGCCATTAACAATCCGCCTAATAGAATACAGTTTCTGTTTCCTAAAAAACGATCGGCAACAAAACCACCCAACATAGGTGTTAGATAACAAAGTCCAAGGAAACCTCCATAAATTAAAGAAGCCTCTTCTTCCTTCATCAATAATGAATTCACAAGAAATAAAGTTAATAAAGCTCGCATTCCATAAAAATTGAATCGCTCCCACATCTCCGTTCCAAATAATACCCAAAGTCCTTTTGGATGTGCAGTTTTTACTTTAGTTTCTCCCATATTCTTTATTATTTATTTAAGGTTTTTAGTTTTATGTTATAAATTTTCTTTGATAAAGTTAGTCATTTTGTTATAAAGCTGAATTCTGGTCTTTCCGCCATGAATCCCGTGGTTTTTATCCGGATAAATCTGAGAATCAAATTGTTTATTCGCTTGAATTAAAGCTTCCATCATTTGCATTGAATTTTGCACATGCACGTTATCATCAGCCGATCCGTGAATCAATAAAAATTTCCCTTTTAATTTATCAACGTGATTTATCGGAGAGTTCTGATCGTAACCGCTTGCGTTTTCCTGAGGAGTCTGCATGTATCTTTCTGTGTAAACACTGTCATAAAAACGCCAGTTTGTTACCGGAGCAACTGCGATTGCCATTTTGAAAACATCGTTCCCCTGAAAAATACAATTTGAAGCCATAAATCCACCAAAACTCCATCCGAAGATCCCAATTCTTGCAGGATCAACATACGGATAAGCGCCGATTACTTTTGCAGCATCAATCTGATCTTCTACTTCGTATTTTCCTAATTCTTTTTGAGTTACTTTTTTGAAATCAGCACCTTTATAACCTGTTCCTCTACCATCAACACAAGCTACGATATAACCTTGCTGTGTAAGAGATACAAACCAATAATCATCTGGATTGTTCCAGTCGTTATTTACCTGTTGAGAACCCGGACCAGAATACTGGTACATGAAAACAGGATATTTTTTTGAAGGATCAAAATCTTTCGGTTTTAAAATCCATGCATTAAGCTCATTTCCTTTTGCTGTTTTTAAAACGAAAAATTCTTTTGCCGGTAGGTTGTAAGTTACTAATTTAGAAGAAAGATCTTTGTTGTTTTCGATAACCTGAATTTCTTTTCCCGTTTTAGCCTCGTTCAAAGTATAAGTAGTTGGCTGTAGATTACTTGAGAAAGTATTAATAAAGAACTGAAAGTTAGGGCTGAAAGTTGCCGAGCTCGTTCCTGTAATTTTAGACAAACGAACTTTGTTCTTTCCATCTAAATCGATGCGATATATATCTCTGTTGATTGAACCGTTTTCTGTAGATTGGTAGAAAACTGTTTTGTTTTTTTCGTCGAAACCGTAGTATGAAGTTACTTCCCAGTTTCCTTTTGTGACCTGATTCTTAAGCTTTCCGTTTTTATCATACACATAAATATGATTAAACCCGTCTTTTTCACTTGTCCAGATAAAGCTATTGTCTTTTAAGAAGGTTAAATCGCTGGTAACATCGACATAAGCTTTGTCTTTTTCATTTAGAACCACTTTTGCCGCTGCAGTCGTTCCATCTACAAACAACAAATCCAAATTATTCTGGTGACGGTTTAAAACCTGAGCCGACAATACATTGTTGTCATTTGTCCATTGTAATCTTGCGATATAAAAGTCATTGTAGTTTCCTAAATCTACTTTTTTACCCGTATTACCCACCGCATCATATATATGTAGAGATACTACTGAGTTTTTTTCTCCTGCCTTAGGATATTTAAACGTTTCAATGGTTGGGTACAAATCTTTTTGAAATATAGACATCGAAAATTCCGGAACGGCACTTTCGTCAAAACGGATATAAGCTATTTTTTTACTGTCTTTACTCCAGTCGAAGGCACGTACAAACGCAAACTCTTCTTCATAAACCCAGTCCGTAATACCGTTGATAACGGCATTCTTCTTTCCATCGGTTGTAACCGCTGTTGATTTTTTTGACGCCAGATCATATACATACAAGTTATTTTCTTTTGCATATGCGATTTTAGTCCCATCAGGAGAAAAAGTCGGCTCCTGAATTTGAAAATCAAACAGTTTGGTTAACGATTTTGTATTAATATCATATAAAAAATAATCTGCTGTAAACGAATGACGGAAGATTTTTTTGGTATTGCAGGCAATTAAAATCTTTTTTTCTGAGGCATCAAAAGTATAACTGTCAATCCCTTCAGAAAGCGGTGTGTGATTCTTGGTATCAATTAAATTAGCTACTTTTTTTAATGTTGCAAAGTCATATAAATCGATTTGCATGCTTCTGCTGGCCTGATCTACATTTAGAACTGTATATTGCTCTGTATTTTTTAACGATTTCAGTTCATCCATTCCTTTTGCCCGAAATGCTCCACTATAAATATTCTCGACCGTAATTTTTTGCTGGCCGAAAACAGTCGCAACTAAAAACAAAAATATAACAGTAATTTTACCTGTATTCATTAGAATTATTTTAAATATAAAAAAGAGCCCAATTTTAGTAAAAAAAATGAACATAATACCCATTATAATTGTTAAATGTTAAAAAAAATAACGATTGCGTACTTTTCAATTTTCAAATACATTGCAAACAAAAGTCTTAAAATAGTATCTTTGCCGCAACTTTATTATTTAAAATACTGAGAATGAACAACGCTGTTGCCGGATTTTCGAAATTATCCAAAAAAGAAAAAATAAACTGGATTGCCAATACCTATTTTTCAAGCCCTGAAGAGACCCTGACTATTATAAGAAATTACTGGAATACAGACGAAAAGCTACAACAATTGCACGATGAATTCATTGAAAATACCATCACCAATCTTTACATCCCGCTTGGAGTAGCGCCTAACTTCCTGATCAACGGAAAATACAAAACAATTCCGATGGCAATTGAGGAAAGTTCAGTAGTTGCCGCAGCATCAAAAGCAGCTAAATACTGGTCGACGAGAGGCGGTTTCAAAGCCACTGTAATCGCTACAGAAAAAATCGGACAGGTTCACTTTACCTTCAACGGAAATGCCCAAAAACTAGAATCTTTTTTTAATCAGATTAAACCTAAAATTTTATCTGACACCCAAAGCATTACCAAAAATATGCAACAACGAGGTGGTGGAATTCTAGATATAAAACTAAAAGATAAAAGAAGTCTTCTCGAAAATTACTTTCAACTTCATGCAACTTTTGAAACCAAAGACAGCATGGGAGCAAATTTCATCAATTCCTGCCTGGAACAATTTGCTACTACCTTAAAAGACGAATTTCACCATTCTGATTTATTTTCAGAAGATGAAACTTTAAAAGTAATTATGAGCATTTTGTCTAATTACGTTCCAAATTGCATTGTTAAAGCAGAAGTTTCTTGTCCTATTGAAGATCTAACAGAAAAACACATTTCAAATCCACAAGAGTTTGCCGAGCGTTTTGTACAAGCTGTTCAGATTGCGGAAGTAGAACCATTCAGGGCCGTTACACACAATAAAGGAATTATGAACGGAATTGACGCTGTAATTCTTGCAACCGGAAATGATTTCAGAGCAGTTGAAGCAGGAGTTCATGCTTATGCCTCCAAAAACGGCCAATACTCAAGTTTATCTCACGCTAAAATCGAAGACGGAATTTTTACTTTCTGGCTTGAAATTCCATTAGCACTGGGAACTGTAGGCGGATTAACTTCTTTACATCCATTGGTAAAATTGTGTTTTGATATTCTTGAAAAACCTTCAGCAAAAGAATTAATGGAAGTTGTAGCGGTCGCTGGTCTTGCGCAAAACTTTGCCGCCTTACGCTCCCTCACCACTACCGGAATTCAGGAAGGACATATGAAAATGCACCTTAACAATATTATCAACCAATTTGAAGCGACTGAGGAAGAACGTCATTTAATTAAAACACATTTTAAGAAAAATGCCGTTTCGCACAGTGCTGTAGTTGAGTTTATTGAAAATCTAAGAAAAAAATAAAAAATCCAAATAATATAGTTTCCGAATAAAATTCCAAATTCCAACGTTAATTGGAATTTTATCCCGACGTTTCGGGATTGGAATTCATTTTAAAATTGAAGAATGAAAACAACCTTTTACAGTAACGGAAAACTTTTAATTACAGGCGAATATCTAGTCCTGGATGGCGCCAAAGCTTTTGCTTTACCAACAAAATTTGGACAAAATCTAATCGTCGAGAATGGTTCAAATCAAGAAATCCAATGGAAAAGCTATGACTTTGACGAACACCTTTGGTTCGACGATACGATCACTTTCTCTGATATTATAAACAATCCAAAAACTCAAATTGAAACCGTAAAAACGACTTTAATTGAAATTTTGCATGAAGCTTATTTGTTAAATCCAGATTTTATAAATACTTCTAAGGGATATAAGATTAGTACGCAACTAACGTTTCCAAAAAATTGGGGACTTGGAACATCTTCTACCCTTTTAAACAATATTGCTCAATGGGCAAAAATTGATGCTTTTACGTTGCTTAAAAACAGTTTCGGTGGAAGCGGTTACGATATTGCGTGCGCACAAAATAACACTCCTATTATTTATCAATTAGAGCAGAATTCACCATTGGTGGAAGCCGTAGACTTTAATCCAGATTTCGCACAAAACATTCATTTTATTTATCTTAATAAAAAACAAAATAGCAAAACTGCTATTAAAGCCTATTACAACAACAAAAATCAAAACCTAACACAGAATATTACTGACAACAATAAAATCACCAATGCTGTCCTAAATGCAAAAACAGTACAGGAATTTGCGATAGCTTTAGAGAAACACGAAATTCATTTAAGTAATATCCTGGAATTAGAAACCATACAAGAAATTGCTTTTTCAGATTTTAATGGCGTAATAAAAAGCCTAGGAGCTTGGGGTGGAGATTTTGTAATGGCGGTTTCAAAACAAGATCCAAAAGATTATTTTACATCAAAAGGATACGAAACAGTTCTTTCTTATCACGAAATGATTTTGATTTAAATTTATTCACAACATTACTTTGCCAAAGTTTTAAAAACTTCAAAAAGAATTTCCCTCAAAATTAAATCCATAAAAAAACCCGAAACATTCAAATTGAACGTTTCGGGTTTTATATTTTTATTTAATTACTAAAGACTAGTAGTTAAATTGTAATCTGTTATCTTCAATTTTAGCATTGTTTTTCAACGCTGGTAAAATTCTGCTTGCATCAGATGCACTTTGCGCTTTTACTTTAGCAACATACTCTGCATGGTTAGCCGCTGCAGGAGCTTTAACTGTACTGATGTTTTTTACTACATATACACCTGTGTTACCTTCAATTGGAGCTGAAATTTTATTTGCAGCTAATGCGAATGCATTACCTACTACTTTTGGCTCTTGTCCTACTCCTCCAGGTAATACTGGATTGTCCATAGTAACATTAGCAGCTTGCTGAACAGCTACACCAGCACTTTTAGCAACAGCCTCTAGTGATGAACCTGTCATTTTAGCTTTTAAAAGCTCTGCTTTTTTCTTGTTTTTCAAAATTGACTCTACATAAGGTCTTGCCAATGTTACAGATACTAAACCTGATTTGTTTTCGCTTTTGTATTGTGCAATTACGTGACCGATATTAGCCAATTCAAAACGCTTCACATCTCCAGTGTTCGTTTCTTTGTCAAATGCCCATCTGATGATGTTACGTTGGTTTCCTAATGGACCAAACGCTTCATCCATAGCTTTTGCTGTTACAGGAGCAGCAACTTTTAATCCTAATTCCTTTGCTGTAGCATTGAAATCTTTATCGGCAGCATCCATTTCAAATTTAGTTGCCAATGTGAATACTTTATCAGAAGTAGCTTCAGATGGCTCAATTTTTTGAGCGATAGTGGCTAAACGAATTCCGTCTTGTTTGTCAGTAATTTTGATAATGTGAAATCCGAAAGGAGTTTCCACTAAACCAACTTTTCCAATTCCGTTACTGAATACAAAATCATTGAATGGTTTCACCATTTGGTTTGGACCAAAATATCCTAAGTCACCACCTTGTTGTGCAGAAGAATCATCTGAACTTGTGAAAGCCAACATCATGAAACTGTCTGGGTTTGCCTGAACCTGAGCAAGAATTTCTTCTGCTTTAGCTTTAGCTTCTTCTTTTGTTCTTTTTTCTTTTGCGTTTGGAGTTTGAGATCCTTCGTATCCAATTAAGATATGACTTGCTTTTGCATTAACACCAGCTTTAAATCCTAAAGATTTAGAGATTGCATAATATCTTCCGAAAACATATGGTCCGTAAATTGCCCCAGCTGGTAAGCTGAATAATTTATCAGCATCAACTGCTGGTAGAGCATTTTTAGGCACATAAGTTGAATCGTAAGGAACATCAGAATTTGAATTTACAAATTCAGCGATGTTAGTAGCACTTTTAAAACCAGGCAAAGTATCGTTTTTACCTGTTTTTGCATTGTACTCTACTCTTCCGTTTAGTAATGCAGTGATTTTAGCTTTAATTTCAGCTTCGTCCTCTTTCGAAGCTTTGTCTTCCACTAAAACATATTGAATTTCACGAGTAGCATCCGCTTTGAATTTCTTCTCGTTTTTCTTCATATAATCTACAATTTCTGTATCAGAAATTTTTACTTCACTATCTTTAATTGAAGAATATAAAGCCGCAACGTAAGCAAAGTTAACTTTGTTAGCTTCCATTTCATATTTCAGCTTTCCTTCACTTACAGTCGTGTAAAGTCCCGCTTTTACTAATGTGTTATAGATCTGGAATTTAGCATTTAGCTCAGCATCTTTTTCTTTTTGAGAAATGAATTGTGCTGCCTCAGGATTTGTTTTAAAGTATTCTTTAAATTTAGCTACGTCAAAAATACCAGCTGCATTTAAAAACATCGGGTTTTTACCAATATTCGGATCTGCTTTTAAAACTTCAAGTAAGTGTTTTTCACCTACTCTTAATCCTAATTTATCAAACTGTGCTGATAATAATGCGATTGAAACCTCTTGGTCCCAAACTCTGTTTGCAGCTTCAGTGGAAGTAATTCCTTGACCACTTTTTTCAACATTACTAACTTTAACTCTAAAGTCTTCAAATGAAATATCTTTTCCATCGATGCTTCCCACATCTTTTGAACTTTGACCAAATGTTCCTCTTGTGAATAGATCTTGTATTATAAATGCAAATAATGCAAGTGCAATAACTCCTATCAATAAAGCGGAACGCTGTCTAATTTTTGCTAAAACTGCCATTTTTATTATCGTTAATTTTATATTCAGTTTGCGAAAATACAATTATCTAGTTAATAACAATACAACTAGCGTTTTATTTTACACAATTTTTTTTATTAATTTAAAAAATCACTCTTTTATCGTCAATTTAACCAATTCAATTTTCTTATTTGTGGCTTCTTCGATCACAAAATGATAGTTCCCAATCACTATTTCTTCTCCCTTTTGAGGAATTTCTTTGGTCGAATTCACGATAAACCCACCTAAAGTCCCGTAAGAATCCTCCTCAGGAATTGTTAGTTTATAGGTTTCATTGAGATACTCTACATCTAATCTTGTCGAAAACAAATACTTCCCTTCTCCCAGCTCCTGTTCTATCAATTCCTCGTCTAAATCGTGTTCATCTTCGATCTCACCGAAAAGCTCTTCAACAATATCCTCTATCGTAATAATCCCCGAAGTTCCTCCATATTCATCCAAAACAACAGCTACATTTCTTCGCTTTTTAATCAATAAGTTCAGTGCATCTTTTATCAAAATCGTTTCAGGAACAAATTCAACTGTCATTAAAACTGATTTTATTGTTTTCGGCTTTTTAAACAAATCAAATGAGTGTACATAACCCACAATATCATCAAGCGAGTTTTGACTCACTACAATTTTGGAATACCCGGTTTCTATAAATAATTCTTTAAGATCTGCAACGCTGTCAAATAAATCTATATCAACAATTTCCGTACGCGGCGTCATAATGTCACGGGCTTTTACTCCTGAAAACTCCAATGCATTTTGAAAAATCTGAATTTCAGAGTCTACTTCAGCATCGTCTTCAACAGCGTTCATTTGTTCTGCAATATAGTTCCCAAGTTCAATTTTACTAAAATACAACTGTATCTGATCTCCCTCTGTTTTGAAAAACTTTCGCAATACAAAATCTGAAATCCAGATGAAAAAAGTCGAAAAATAATAAAATAGTCGGTAAAACAAATAGGCCGGAATGGCAAAAAATTTGATTAATGTATTAGCATAAATCTGAAAAAAAACTTTCGGAAAAAATTCTGCCGTTATCAAAACGATAAAAGTCGAAACAACAGTCTGAACCAGCAGACTTGCCAAATTTGAAAAATGAAATCCTAAATTGATGATAGACTCCAGGATCAAATCTCCCATGTAAAATCCATAAACAACCAGTGCCACATTGTTACCAATAAGCATTGCGGCAATAAACTTTGAAGGATTCCCGGTAAGTTTCGTTAGAATTTGTGAGGCAAAATTATCTTGTTTCTTTTCGATTTCAAGATAAATCTTATTCGAGGAAATAAAAGCTATTTCCATTCCTGAAAAAAAGGCTGACAGTATTAAACATAGTATTATAATACCAATTTCCATTTTTTACTGTTTTTTATTGCGATCGTCAAATTTCTTGACAAATTTCCTCCTGAAGAAAAACATAAATACTGCCATACCCGCAATTATAAAACTCAGAGCAGCAGTATCATTTCCATCGTTTATCTTTGTAAAACCATCATAAATAAAATAAATGGCAAATATGATGTAAACGTATTGTGTATATTTTAAATAACCCATAATCTGTATTTTTATTCGTTTGATTCTATTTCACCGCTAACACGCTGAGAATTAATCACTTTAAAATCCTTACTAAAATCTATCCCTTGCCCGTTTGAGGCTCCTTTTGCATCCGTAAGCTTAAATTTTCTTTCTGTATAAAACCACTCGTTATTCTGATCGAAGTACAACTGTTCTGTTTCCAACATTTGTCCTTCTTCTGAAGTGATCCTTACTTTTCCCTGCAAATCAATTATACCGGTTGGCTTGTACGAAACAGCATAATTTGATCTTATAAAGGTACGTTTTTGATTTTTATCATATAAAGTAACATCAATTCCTTTTGGGAATTCCGTAAAAGGAAAGTCAAGATTAGAATAGTCCAACATTTTAGGACTTTTCAAAACTCCTGTTATACGTCCAGAATCTGTATATTTTATATCAACGGTATCTGCATCACTTCCGGGAACGAACTCTGAGAAGTTAATTTTTTGAACCTCTTTAAAATTACTTTCGCACCCAAAAAACAGTGTCACAGTAAAAACTGTGACAACCGCTATTATATATCTCTTTGATAAATTCATTTGCCAAATGTAGTAAATTGTAATGAGCTTAAAAAAACATAAGAGCTTATGCTTAATTGAATTTACTTTTCACGAACCATTTATCATTAAAAGAGAAGCTCACACTAAAGTTGAAATAATTCTCCTGAACCAACCCAGCTGACACTGTTCCTCTTTTTCCAAACTCAACACCAATGTTAACATTCGAAAAAGACCCGTTATTAAGCGGAATTCCAGCTCCTAAAGTCATACCCAGATCATTGATCTCCTGATTATTTACCACCAAACCAATTTTCTCGTATTTTAATCCGGCTCTATAAGTCATTCTGCTTAAATAACTTGTAAATGATGTATAGTTAGGAATGTAATACCCACCGATAGCATATTTTTGATATTTTTCGTAACGAACATTATCTCTTGTGTTGTAATAGTTTGCAAGCTGTCCATTTCCTTGAAAAGAAACTGTAGTACCCACCAACCATTTTCTGGCTTCTCCGATACCGGCACCAAATGTTATTTTGTTCGGCAGTTTTAGCTTATCTTCATGATCAGGAGCCGTAATCGGATCAGGATCACCATCTACCTGAATAACTCTTGTGCTGTTTGAATTTAAAGTACTGGCAAAAGTATAATTCAAGCTTGTAAATAAACTCAGTTTTTTATCAATTTTTGTTTGATACATCGTACCAATATTAAAACTAATACCAGACAGTTCAGAAGCATTTGTTTCTCTCGTTGCATTTTGAACGCCAGTTACCAGCTCTAAACTTGTGGTGGTGATTTTCCCAAAATTATATTGTGCATCAGCTCCAATATTCCAGTTCTTTTTAATTTTGTATCCTAAACCAACAAATACTTTATTAACACCACCTTTTCCCTGAAGCTGGTTACTTGTTGCTCCTTCTGTACCTGTTAGGTCATTTTGAATTTTATATCCAACAGAAGTTACCGGAACTAAACCGAACGCTGCACCAAATTTTCCCATCGGAATTCCCAATGCCAGATAATCAAAAGTGGCTCTTTGTGCCTTTTCAGATTTCTCACTGGTTTTCAAATTAGACGTACCAAAAGATCCCCCAACTGTAAAAGTTGTAAACTTTAAACTCGCGTAACTTGCAGGATTCTCAATATTCAGGTGAATACTATCCTGTTCCACTGCAACTCCGGACATAGATCTGTTTTCAAGAGTTCCTTTAAATCTTACATCACCAATTCCGAAAAAAGAATAAGGCGACGCAGTACCTTGTTGAGCGAATGAAACGAACGAGATAAGCAAACAAGCGCTTACTATAATTTTTTTAATCATTGTCGATTTTATATTGAAATGTTTGGTTCAAACTCTCTAAAAGGAAATTTGAATTGGCAAATATGGTATTTTTTAATCGTTTAGCCAAAAAATCTGCATCACCTCCCGTTAAAATTATTATAAAATTTGAAAAGTTTGCGCGATATTCATCGATAAAACCATCAATCTCATAGACGAAGCCATTGACTACTCCGGAATGAATCGCTTGTTTTGTAGAATCTCCTATATAGGAATCCGGGGACTCTAAAGCGAGTAAAGGCAGCCTGGCCGTATAGTTATGCAAAGATTCATAACGTAGTCTCAGGCCCGGAGAAATAGCTCCCCCCAGATAATTGTCCTTTTCGTCGATAAAATCGTAGGTAATACAGGTTCCGGCGTCAATTACCAATCTGTTTTGTTTGGGAAATTTTAAAGTAGCTCCAGCTGCCAAAACCATTCGGTCTATCCCTAATGTTTTTGGAGTCGCATATTTATTGGTGAACGGAAAAACATCCTCATGAGTTAAAAAATGGACATTTAACTCTTTTTCGAAAGTCAAAAAAGATTGTTTTTCGATATTTCCGACCGATGCCACGACCAAATCAGAGCAATTTTGATATTTTTCTAAAATTTTTTTAATTTTTTTTTCGAGCTCCTTTTTCTCAAAAATAAAATTTTCAAGAACACTACCTCCCTCAAATACAGCAGCTTTAATTCTGGTATTTCCAACATCAACCGTTAAAATCATTTTTGTTTTTTTAGCCCTGCGAAGATACGAATTGATTTTTTTAAAAAAATGTTTTGGATAAACGAAAAATGATTCTATCTTTGCAACCGCAATGTGCACAGCACGGTACCTTAGCTCAGATGGTAGAGCAATGGACTGAAAATCCATGTGTCCCTGGTTCGATCCCTGGAGGTACCACAACAACCCGAATAGCAATATTCGGGTTTTCTGTTTTTAATACTTTTCTTCCTGATTTATATCGGCACCAACTCCCCAATTTTCCAGAACCTTATCGCAAAGAATAAGCTGTTTTAACAATTTGCCGCTTTTAACAGCTGCAATCGTTGCTACTATTTTCTTTCCGGTTACACAATCTTTTGCTAAACCTCCTACTCTTACAACCGATTCAGGACTTTTACACTTCTTTCTTTTTTAATTTTAACGCAATTAGTAGGATTAAAAAACTACAATTATCCTCATGCTTATTTTTCGTTAAAAAAGTATTAAATAAATAAAAAAATATCTTCTATATTCGCAAAACCATAATTTAAAGTTTTATTTTTTATCAAGTACACAAAGTCTATTAAAGTCTGTTTATGAGCAATACTTCAACAAAGGGTATCTGGAAAGTGATTTCGGCGTCATCAATGGGGACCATGATCGAATGGTATGATTTCTATATTTTTGGAAGTTTAGCGGTCGTAATCTCAACCAAATTCTTTCCCAGTGACAATCCTACTGCTGCATTTCTGTCGACTTTAGCCACTTTTGCTGCCGGATTTGTTGTACGGCCTTTTGGAGCATTGTTCTTTGGAAGACTTGGTGATATCATTGGGCGTAAATATACTTTTATGGCTACTTTGTTATTAATGGGTGGTTCTACTTTTTTAATAGGCTGTATTCCGGATTATAACACCATTGGCTTTCTTGCTCCTCTATTGGTTTTAATTCTTCGCTTACTGCAAGGCCTTGCCCTTGGAGGAGAATATGGCGGAGCAGCTACTTATGTCGCAGAACACGCTCCTGCTAATCAAAAAGGATATTGGACTTCCTGGATTCAAACTACAGCGACCGTTGGTTTGTTTATTTCTTTAATGGTAATATTAGCAACGAAAAACATTCTTTCGGCCAAGGATTTTGACTCCTGGGGATGGCGTGTTCCGTTTTGGGTTTCTATTGTAATGGTAGGAATTTCGTATTTGATTCGTAAAAACATGGACGAATCTCCTGTGTTTGCTAAAGCCAAAAAAGAAGGAACAACAAGCACCAATCCGTTGAAAGAAAGTTTTGGAAACCGATACAACCTGAAGTTTGTTTTACTTGCTTTGTTTGGCGCTACTATGGGACAGGGCGTAGTTTGGTATACCGGGCAGTTTTATGCGATGAGTTTTATGAAAACGGTAATGAATGTCGACTCTTCTCAGGTTGATGAATTATTGGGAATTGCCTTATTGCTTGGAACTCCGTTTTTTATATTTTTCGGATGGCTGAGCGACAAAATTGGAAGGAAACATATTATGATGGGCGGAATGCTGCTTGCCATTTTATTTTACAGGCCTATCTATAAAACGATGTACAACACTACTGATCTGAGTCACAAAACCGAACTTATTTCCAAAACCACGCAATCGATTGAAATAACAAAAAGTAAAGACTCTATTTACACTACTTATAAAGAATATAGCGACGGCACAGCTTTACTGGAAAAGAAAACACATTTTACAAACAAGAATCAAACTCAAATCAACACCATTATTACGATTAATTCTGCTGACAAATGGACTTTAATCTTTTTCGTTTTCATCCAGGTTTTATTTGTTACGATGGTGTATGGTCCTATTGCGGCCTTCTTGGTAGAAATGTTTCCAACTAAAATCAGATATACTTCAATGTCCCTACCTTATCACGTAGGAAATGGAATTTTTGGAGGCTTACTGCCTGCAATTTCAACTTATTTTGTCACACACGCTAAGGAGGCCGGCAAACCGGATTTTTATCTTGACGGACTCTGGTATCCTATTATCATTGCTTCTATCTGCTTTGTCATTGGAATGATTTACATCGATAATAGAAACAAAACGAATCACCTTTAATATTATAACTATGAATACGATCAAACAAATTTTAGGTGTTTTATGGATTATACTTGCTATTGCAGCGGCCTATTTTTGCATTTTTGAATTTGGCTTACCTAAACTGCTTTCCGACAAACAGGATGACTTGGTTTTTGGGACCATTATTCTTTTTATCCTCACACCGTTAATTGTTTTAGGACTGGGAACTTTTGGCTATTTCTCTGTAATCGGAGAGTATAATAAAGGAAAATAAGGGGTGAAAAATGAAAGGGCTGTCTAAAAACAGACAGCCCTTTCGCACCACTAACAAAACCAAAAATCTTTTACTTGTCAGGTATGTTCTTCTATATAAATGGGTAAAATTATTTCTTAATCAGTTTCATCACCTGAGTTTGGCCCTTTTCGTTAATAGCTTTTACAAAATATAACCCCGTTTTCAGATCACTTACGACAAACTGAAAATCCGGATTTCCATTGGTAATAAAACTTTTTACCAATTGTCCAGAAATCGCATATATCTGAACTTTTGACATTGACACATTTAAGGTAAAATAATTCGAAACCGGATTTGGATACAATCGTACTGAATTTTCTTTTTCGAAATCGGCTATGGCTAAACTGGCCTGTTTGTTACCATAAATTCTGAATTCTCCCGCCGGAAGATTTATGGGCGCATTGACATCGGTAACATTAATAGTAGTGTTGTCCATTAAATTGTACCATGCACCGGCATATTGAAAACCTGTTGGAACATTTTGGGCCGTAACATCAAAATTAGCGACAATCAAAACATCTTTTAACTCGGTTGATGATAAAGTACTATTAGTAATTTTTATGTTTACAGACAGTGAATTTGCGTTTGCAATTACAGGATCTCCCAAAAACACAGGCTCTTTTGTTTTTAGCGCAATCATCTTTGCCCAATCGTTGTAAATTTTATTTCGCACTGAATTGCCCAACCAGTTATTTACCCATTGAGGCTGCGGTTTTGTATCTAATTTACAATCGCCCGCAACACCATCGAAATCGGTGTTGACCGAATTATCGTTACAGGTAAAAATAGAGTTCTCCCATCCTAATTCTCCAAAATGCCAAATCATTTTTGGCCCCGGAACCAATAGTGAAACTGCTCCAATTGCCGACATTCTGGACAATGCTGTGTCTAGTGTTTTTACATTGTATCCTCCGCCAGAATTTCCGTATTGTATGTTTTTATACATCAAACGTTCTTCATCATGGCTTTCGGCATATCCCATTAATCGGTTGGCTGTAAAACCGTGGCTGCTGCTGGCCATTCTTGAAATATTACTCTCACTCGCATACCCCATTGACAATTGATTGTACGGTCCTGTCATTTTTCCCCACATCATTACTCCTTTAGACGGTGTTTCAGCAATTCTGTAATTGGCCCATTCCTTCTCCTCGTTATCAGACCCCAGGTGCTCAAAAATAGTGTAATGTGTAGGGTCGAGACTCCATGAATAATCAGCATATTTCTTTAATACATCTACTCTGTCCTGTTGGTACGCATCAGTACATGCTCCATCAGAAGCTGTACAATTTTGTGTAAATCCTTTGGTCAAATCCCAACGGAAACCGTCAATTTTATATTCTTCGATCCATTGTTTAACCACACGTTCGACATAATTTTGTGTTTTTAAGGCCTGATGGTTAAAATCTTCCCCAACATTATACGCATGTTTGGCAACTGTATTAAAATAAGGATTTTCGGCGGTTGGCGAACCAAAACCGTCTCCGTCAGGATCGTTCATCCACATTCTCACCATAGGATTTCTTCCGAAAGCATGATTTAAAGCAACGTCCAGAATTACTGCAATTCCATTTTGATGACATAAGTCTACTAATTCTTTTAACTTGTCTGAAGTACCGTAAAATTTATCCAAAGCCATATGAAACGAGGTGTTATACCCCCAGCTTTCATTGCCTTCGAACTCCATTACCGGCATTAATTCGATTGCATTTATTTTAAGGTTTTTAAAATAATCCATCCGATCTATTAAACTTTGGTAATTTCTGGCCGCATCAAAATCGCGAACCAAAACCTCATAGACTACTAGTTTTTCTTTTTGAGGTTTTACAAAATTGTTTACCTGCCAATTGTACGGAGTTTGACCGGTTTTCAAAACGGTCACTTCAAATTGCTGTCCCGCCGGATAAACAGGCATGTTAGGATAAGAAGTTGTAGGAATGGAAGGATCATCAAAAGGCGATAACACTAAAGTGGAATACGGATCGGCCGTTTTTACTAAAGATGGGGAATTAGCCAGCGGCGTAGTATCTACCACCCAATATTGATAGGTATAAGTAACTCCCGAAACTAATCCGGTTAATTCCATCCAAAATTTTCCCGAAGCAGGGTCTTTTTTCATGGTGTAGGCCGAAGTTGGCTGCCAGTTATTGAAACTTCCGGCAACATATACAAAGTCTTTTAAAGGCGCATCCAAAACCAAAGTCGCTTTTGTAGCATCAGTCGAATTGTAGTTAATTCCGTCAACCAAGCCTGTCGGCATTGCCTGCGAAACAGTATTTGGATTTATTACAACCGAAAACTTTTTTACAATCGTAATTCCTGCCTGAGTGATACTCAATTCGTAACTCTGATTGTTAGCAACTCCAACATGAGAATAAGAATAACTTGCGGTGCTCGAATTTGTATTGATAACCGTTCCGTTTGCCTTTAAGGAATAACTTGCTGCACCGTTTGTATTTGTAGCAGCAATATCAAAATTAGATCCCGATGTTATAATTGATGCACTGTTTTCTGTTGGCGAAGTTAGTAAAACCTGAAAACTGCCCACTTCTACTAAAATGTCCTGCGATTTTTTATCGCCATTTCCGTTTTTCGCTTTTACTAAAAAACCAATTCTTCCAATCCCTGTAGTACTGTAATAGGTAGTTGGTGTAATTGTTTTGGTATACGTATCTGTACCCGAATTATAGGTAAACTTACTCGCCTCGCTTGAGGCATCCCAGGAACCATTATCCGGAGTTCCTTTTTGAGAAGTATCGTTGGTATCAAAAGCCCAGGCCCACATATACAAGGAATGGTCAGTAATTCCCCAGCTGCTTTCATCAACACTTGTGCCGTTAATGGTTATGGTAATTGGTGTAGTCTCTTCAAAAGTTGACGGACTTACGGAGTGACTTATGGTTTGCGTTTGGGCAAAAGTAGCCACAGACCACAAAAATGTGATCAATAGTAAAGTTCTTTTCATAATGTGGTTGATTGGTTAGTTAGTCTGACTAAAAAAGGGCTATCTTACTGATAGCCCTTATATTTATTTTTATTAAAATTAATCTACTGTTATAGTTTTTGCAGTATTATCAATTTTAAAAACTCTAGCACCTGTTGGTCCGGTATATTTGAAATTTTTATCTCCATCATTTGCATTTTGCAATTCAGAGTCAATTGTATAACCTGCATTAGCATAAAACTCAAAGTTACGACTGTTAGCAGCTCCCCAATTACCTCCGCTTGTGAAGTCATTTGCGATAAATTCTCTAAAAGCCTCCCCGCTTTTAAGAACAACCGTTACCTGATAAACATCTTTTTTGCCAACTACTAAAGGAAATTCTGTTTCAGCATCTCCATCCCAAGACCATCCTCCAGGTGTAGCTGCTCCAACTAACCAATGAGATGATGCAAGTGGCACATGATAAGGTGTAGCTTTAAAAGTGTAAAAGTTAGAATATTGTGCTTCTGCACCAGTACCAACGGTAGCTTTAATACGAATATCAACATCATTTTCTTCTTTCTCAACAAAACCTCCATTAACTAAAGCTGAATTTAGTTCTGCCACTGTCAAAGCTCTGTAACGTGCAGTAGTTGTAGTTACTGCAATAGGAGCTGCAAATTTAGTTCCCGCTTTTGCAATTTCAATAGTATAATTTACCACTGTTGGCGTACCATCATATTTGGCATCATTCCAAACTACGGTTGTAGCAACGTTCTTCTCAGTTTCTTTAGAAAGAACAATGATAAAATTATTCTGAGGTGTTAACAAAACCGGTGCTGTAACAGGCTCTATCACTGGTCTGTTTTCTACATCGTCAGCATTACACGACACAGCTAAAACTCCAATGAATGCGATTAAAATTTTATATATATTTTTCATTTTATTATTTTTTATAAGGTTAGTTAGTATCCTGGATTTTGTTTTAAAGTTGGGTTGGCCTGAATTGTTTTTGCAGGGATAGGCATCAGGTTTCTGAATGCATCTGTTCCACTACCATTTTTAACTCCGCCTTTCCATTGCCAAATTTTAGATCCTCCCGTGAATTTACCAAAACGAATTAAATCTGTTCTTCTATGACATTCCCAGAACAATTCTCTTGCTCTTTCATCTAGAATAAAGTCAAGTGTTAAGTCAGCAGCTGTGATAACACCGGCTCCGGCTCTCCCTCTAATTTTATTTATTAATGCAACCGATGTAGCAATATTTCCTGCTGCCGCACCTCTTACTGTTGCTTCTGCATACATTAAATATACATCTGACAATCTGTACATTGGAAAATCAGTATCAGGAATATCATTTCTTTGTGCTGCAGTACCGTCTGAATTTACATTCGTAAACTTTGTCACGGCATATCCATTAGTAAACACTCCAAAATCGTCAATGTCTAAAGTTTGTCCATTAGTATAGAAAGTACCTCTTTTATCCGCAGTTGCAGTTGCATCTGGAAATAATTTAACAAACTCTTTTCTTGTTCTAATTCCAGACCATCCGCCATTCATTCCCTGATCAGCAGCATTCATACTTCCTCCGATAGAAGCATGCAAAATAAAACTCATCCCTCCACCGGTAGCTCTTATAGCGTTACCATCTCCAATAATTGGAAAAATAACTTCACTTTGAGCGCCATTTCTGTCGTTATTAGCAGAGAACAAGTTTTTATAAGCGACATCTGCAAATTTATAAGCTGAGCCCGTAATAATATCATTACATACAACTGCAGCTTCATTATTTTTATCTACTCCTGTGTATACCTTAGAATTTAAATAAATCTGTGCTAACAAAAATTTAGCAGCTGTTTTATCAATTCTTCCGTATTCATTTACTTTTGATGCTACCAAACCACCATCAATATCTTTCAATTCAGATTCTACAAAAGCAAAAACTTCTGTTCTTGTTTTTTGTTGCGGGTAATAAAGACCAACAGGATCTTTCTCCGTAGTAATAGGCACATTACCGAACAAGTCCATTAGATTAACATAGGAGAAAGCTCTTAAGAAACGAGCCTCTGCTCTAAAATTTACAATTTGAGCTTTCAAATTAGCATCAACACCTCTCTCAGCTAATTTTTCATCTGTTGTTTGTCTTAGAAACTCATTAGCTACACTAATTTCATAAAATGCTCTTGAAAAAATTCCGTATAAGAACTGATTACTAGGACTCCAGGTTTGTCCGTTTAACGCTGGTAAACCATCATCGCTCCAAGCTACAATAGCCTCATCAGTAGGGAATTCCTGCGTTACAAACAATAGTCGTAAATAACTGCTAAAATCACCACCAAGACCTGAAATATCAGGAGTACCATCTCCGTCATTCCCTCCTACATACAACCCCGCATACAATTTTGCCAATACTTGTTTGTATGATGCAGGATCCTGAAAAAAGACATCAGAAAGAAACTCATCATCATCCTTTGGCGTTACATCTAAGTCACCCGTACACGAAGTAAGCGTCATGCTTAATCCTAAAATGAATAGGAGAAAATATGATATATATTTAAATGATATTTTCATTTTGTTTATTTTTAAATTTAATTATTCAATGTACTATTAGAAATTTGCATTTACTCCAAACAAGAATGTTCTGGCTCTTGGATAAACATTATTGTCTATTCCGTTAAATTTCTCAGGATCTAAACCTTTGTATTTGGTAATAACAAAAACATTCTGAACTCCCGCTGTGAATCTTAATGAAGCTGCTTTTAATAATGTTTTATCAAAAGTATATCCTACCACAAGATTGTCTAATTTGATAAAAGACGCATCTTTTACGAAATAATCTGAATAATTACGTTGTGTTCCGTTTGAGTTACTTTCTGTAGTAAAACCAGTATTGTAATAATCTGAACTAACATTGGCTAAATCAGATTGTCTTCTTAAACCTGCTTCTAAGTATCCTTTGTCAGAACTAACATTATCGTAAATATAATTTCCTAAACTCCCTCTCCAGTTCATTGTAAAATCAAACTTTTTATAATTCAGAGTCGTGAACAACCCAAAAGTATAATCTGCTGTCGGTTTATGAAATTTATAACGATCTGCATCTGTTATAGCTCCATCGCCATTTCTGTCTGCATAGGCACCCTGAATTGGTTTTTTATTTGCGTCATACAATTGCTCAAAGACAAAGAACGAATTTGGAGCAAATCCCTGAGAGTGGATTAAAACCTGATTTCCAGTACCTCCTGAAATGACATCTCCAGTAATATAACCTTGGAACCCAGGAACAGTTGTTCCTAAATCAGATATTTTTTGATCGATATAAGTCGCATTCACAGCAACATTCCAGGTTAAGTTATCTGTTTTAACAATATCTGATTGAAGATTAAATTCAACTCCTTTTGTTCTTACACTACCAATATTATTGTATCCCTGGTTTCTAATATTCGCTCCGTCCGGAACTGGAATATCAGCCAAAAGGTCACTTGATTTTTTATCAAAATAATTAATTGTACCTGTAATTCTATCGTGAAAGAATCCAAAATCTACCCCTACGTTCATTTCGGCCAAATCTTCCCATTTGATGTTCGGATTGTAGCCTTCAGGTCTGGCAGCTTTATAAATAACTCCGTTAAAAAGATACTGAGTATTGATGGTTCCTAAAGTTATTCTTCTTAAGAAATCATATGCAGGCGGAATATCCTGCTGTCCTGTAGTTCCATATCCAACTCTCAATTTTAAACTAGACAAAGTTGCATTATCTTTCAGGAAATCCTCCTCAGCAACATTCCATGCAAAAGCAGCTCCTCCAAAATTACCCCATCTGTTATCTTTAGAAAAACGTGAAGTCCCGTCTCTTCTGTAATTTAGAGTCAATAAATATCTACTGTCATAATTTAGAATCAAACGACCAAAATACGATTGTAAATTAACATCCGGATCTGTAGTAACATCTTCTTTTGGATTTGGCTCTTTCGTCTGACCAGAATCATATCCAACTCTTTGAAACAACTGGTAGTTATACCCTGCTGTTGCATCAATTTTAAATTTACCTAAATCTTTAGTATAGTTAAAATAAGTATTTAAGTTTTTATTTTGACGACTGTCAGTATAATGTATATCTCCTCCTAAATTAACCCATTTACCACTGTTGAATACATTTGGCTGATATCCTAAAATACTTTCAGTACTCACTCTTGTGTAACCATTACTGTTAAATTTATCAATACCTCCTTCAACAACAACTCTTAAGTCCTCGAAGAAATGAAACTTATAATCTAATCTAATATTACCCCATTTTCTGGTAGATGTAGCTCTGCGATCGTCCTGATTTAATCTGGCTACAGGGTTTCTTGCAGGTAATAATGGTACGTTTCCATTCGGCTCTAACCATTCGAAATAACCTCCATAACGAGATCCTGGCTGATAAACAGGCTGTGTAGGATCAAATCCAATAGCACTATTAATTACCGGGCCTTCATCCTGAAATTGATTTTTTCCAAAGGCCAAATTTCCGCTAATATCAATTTTTAAATGATTGTCAAACAACACTGGATTTAACGATATCGATGTCGTAGTTCTTTCAAAAGAAGTGTTTCTTAGAATTCCAGGATTATCAACATTTCCAACAGATAAACGCACTGGTAATTTATCAAATAAAGACCCGCTTACAGAGATATTATTATTAGTTGTCAAGGCTGTATGAAAAATTTCATCCTGCCAGTTCGTGTTTGCCGTACCCAACAAAGCTTTTTGAGCAGCTGTTCCTTTTTCATTTACTAATGCACGATATTGATCTGCACTTAAAACATCTACCGTATTAGCTACCGTATTAATACCAACCTGTGAACTGAAGTTAACTTTCACTCCACCTTTAGTTCCTTTTTTAGTGGTAATAACAATTACACCATTTGCTGCTCTGGAACCATAAATTGCAGCTGCAGATGCATCTTTCAAAACTGTAAAAGATTCAATATCATTAGGATCTATCGTAGACAATATACTTGTTGCACCATTAGGAACCGCATTACTCATTGGAAGTCCGTCGATTACAATTAATGGCTCATTTGAAGCACTTAATGAAGATCCTCCACGGATTCTGATATCTGCTTTAGCTCCTGGAGCACCACCCCCAACAACATTCACACCAGCAATACGTCCACTGATTAAACTCTCTGGAGTAACGTTAATTCCTTTATTAAATTCTTTGGCAGAAATTTGAGATACAGAACCTGTAGCATCCTTTTTCTTAACAGTACCATAACCTACTTGTACCACAACTTCTTTAAGCTGATTCGTATCTTCTTCCAGAGAAACGTTTAGTATTTTTTGACCATTATAAGTTACAGTTGACGTCTTATATCCAATAAATGAAACCAAAATTTTGTCCCCATTTTTTACATTAGATAACTGAAATTTACCGTCAAAATCTGTTGATGTTCCGCCCGGAGCACCCTGTACATTTACATTTACTCCCGGGATTGGTTGTCCCGTTGCCAAGTCGGCAACTGTTCCGGTTAAAGTGCTTTGAGCTAGCACCGTAAACGGCAACAAGAGGAATAAAAATAACAACTTTTTGTAAATTGTTTTCATACTTTTTGTTTAAATTAGTTTGAGTTTTTGATTGTTAGTTAAGTTTTTAATTTTACTTCGAATTTCAAAATTAGGAATTAATTAACATGACCAACCGGTTGGCTTTTTTATTGGTTTACGAAAACGTGGTAGTGTTGAAAACTTTCTTTTTTTTGTAATCTTTTAAGTCAAAAATTGTCGATTTTAGAAATAAAAGATACCTTTATTAACAATTAGATTTTTTTCAAATAACAACTATGAAACGTAAAATAACCCTAAAGCAGATCGCAAAGGAACTTGACGTCTCTATTTCAACGGTCTCAAAATCACTGAGAGACAGTCAGGAAATAGGAGAAGAAACGCGCGCAAAAGTGCAGGCATTTGCAAAGTTTTACAACTACAAGCCCAACAATATTGCCCTTAGTTTAAAAAATCGAAAAACCAAAAGTATTGGCATTATCATTCCGGAAATTGTACATCATTTTTTCTCTACTGTGATCAACGGAATCGAACAGGTAGCCAACGAAAATGGTTATAGTGTCGTTATCTGTCTGTCTGATGATTCATTTGATAAAGAGGTACTAAATATGGAGATGTTGGCCAACGGAAGTATCGACGGTTTTATCATGTCACTCTCTAAAGAAACACAATACAAAGGTGATTTCCACCACATTACCGAAGTCATCAATCAGGGGATGCCAGTAGTCATGTTCGATCGCGTCACCAACGACATCTTGTGCGACAAAGTAATTATTGATGATAAAGCTGCTGCCTATGAAGCTGTTCAAAGTTTGATAGACAATGGCCGAAAAAAAATCGCTTTGGTCACTACGGTAGATTATGTAAGTGTGGGAAAACTCAGAACCGACGGTTACGAAAAAGCGCTCCTCGACAATGGATTACCTTTTAATGAGGATTTAATCATCAAAATCGAAGATGTAGACACTTGCGAAATCACCATCAGCCAGCTTTTACACGACCGTGCGTTTGATGCCGTTTTTGCTGTGAATGAACTTTTTGCCGTAACCATTATCAAAACAGCGAACAAAATGGGATTAAAAGTTCCAGAAGATCTGGCCGTAATTGCCTTTACTGACGGAATTATTTCCAAATACTCCACTCCAAGCATTACAACCGTAAGCCAGAGCGGTGAAAAAATGGGTAACAAAGCCGCTAAAATGCTGATCGAAAGACTCGAAGCCGAACACGATGATGACGAAGAAGAAAACGAAAATTACACCACAGAAGTCATCGAAACACATCTTATAAAACGAGAATCTACTGACTAAAAACCTAAAAATCAACATTTTCTAAAGCCTTAAATAACATTTATGACTTTTTTGTTAGCGTATTTAAAAAAATAATTAATACTTTTACGCCTGCTCAAAGCTTTTACTTTTACTTCGAAATAATAAGTAAGTTTTGATAAGCAAAGCGCTTATCGTCTAATTAATTCTTTAATTACGATAATGGAAAAGCGTAAATTAAGTTTCTGGGAAATTTGGAACATGAGTTTCGGTTTCTTGGGAATACAGTTTGGTTTTGCACTGCAAAACGCAAATACTTCAAGAATTTTTGAAACTCTGGGTGCCAAAATTGACGAAATTCCAATTTTATGGATTGCGGCTCCGGTTTCAGGATTAATTATCCAACCCGTAATTGGTTATTTTAGCGATAGAACCTGGACTCGTTTAGGCAGACGCCGCCCCTATTTTTTAATTGGAGCCATCTTGTCTTCTATTGCATTATTCATCATGCCCAACTCTCCAACTTTATGGATAGCTGCAGGTACTTTATGGATCATGGATGCCTCGATTAATGTTTCGATGGAACCTTTTCGCGCTTTTGTTGGCGACAATTTACCCGAAAAACAACGCACTTTAGGTTTTGCCATGCAAAGTTTCTTTATCGGAACCGGTGCGGTTGTAGGCTCTGTTTTGCCGTATCTTTTTACCAATGTTTTTGGCGTAAGCAATACTGCCGCGGAAGGAATTATTCCAGACTCTGTTAAATGGTCTTTTTATATTGGCGGAATTGTTTTCCTGCTTTCTGTTTTATGGACTGTTTTTAAAACTACAGAATATACACCCGAAGAGCTTCATGCTTTTGAAGTTCAAAGCAAAAAAGACAAGGAAGATCTCATTCTCAATCCCGAAACAGAATCTGAAAGCAACATCAAAAGACAATTGTTTTTAGGAGTATTATTGACTGTAATTGGAGCATTGGTTTCTTTTTTAATTTTCGAAAACAGTCTTGCGAAAGAACTCTACATTCTTTTTATTGGTTTGGTTTTCATGGGGGTATTATTCATGATCGCTTCCCAATTACGAACTTCTAAAGTTCATAATGGTTTTACGATAATCATGACCGATCTATTGAACATGCCAGCCACTATGAAAAAACTGGCCTGGGTTCAGTTCTTCTCCTGGTTTGCCTTATTCTCTATGTGGATTTATACTACACAAGCAGTTACACAGCATATTTTTGGCACAACAGACACTACTTCTAAAGTATACAATGATGCCGCCGACTGGGTTTCGGTTTTGTTTACCGTTTATAACGGAATTGCCGCAGCAGTTGCTTTTTTATTGCCGGTCATCGCAAAAAAAGTAGGCGTTAGAGCAACACATTTATTGGCTTTATGTGCCGGAGGTGTTGGTTTAATCTCTATCTATTTTATTGCTGATAAACAAATGCTGATCCTTCCAATGTTAGGCGTTGGTATTGCGTGGGCAAGTATACTTTCAATGCCTTATGCCATGTTATCCGGAGCATTGCCTGCAGCAAAAATGGGGTATTACATGGGAGTTTTCAACTTCTTTGTTGTGATACCGCAAATTGTGGCCGCTACTATCTTAGGATTTGTCATCAAACAATTCTTTCACAACGAACCCATATACGCCTTAATCATCGGAGGAGTATCTATGATATTTGCCGGATTACTTACCCTTAGAGTAAATAGCAGAACTAAAATTGAAATTCATGAATAATAAAAAAGCATTCATCTTCGATCTTGATGGAGTGATCGTTGATACCGCTAAATACCACTTTTTAGCCTGGCAGAAAATTGCAAAGGCCTTAAACATAAATTTTACACACGAACACAACGAATTACTAAAAGGTGTAAGCCGCGTTCGTTCATTAGACATAATTCTCGAATTAGGAAATGTTCAGGCTTCACAGGAAGACAAAGACAAATGGCTCATTCAGAAAAACGAAGATTACTTGTCTTATTTGGTTGACATGAATGAAAGTGAAATTCTTCCCGGAGTTTTTAAAATTCTGCAACTCTTAAAAGAAAAAAATCAGGGAATTGCATTGGGTTCTGCCAGTAAAAATGCGCGTCCAATTCTGGAGAAAACCGGAATTCTTTCGTACTTCGATGTTATTGTAGACGGAAATGACGTTACCAATGCCAAACCAGATCCGGAAGTTTTCTTAAAAGCCGCTCAATTGCTAAATATTAGCCCGGAGGATGCCATTGTTTTTGAAGATTCAGTTGCCGGAGTTCAGGCCGCCAATATTGGAAAAATGACCAGTATCGGAATCGGTTCAAAAACAATTCTGCACGAAGCAGAGTATATCTTTGAGGATTTTACCTCAATGGATATTCAATTCATCAAATCATTAATCGCAAAATAAATCAATCAATCACAAAAATGAATCAAGATTACATTAAACCAGACAATTGGTCCATCATCGAAGAAGGCTTTGACGCTGAGAGAGTAAAATCATCAGAAAGTCTTTTTAGCATCGGAAACGGTGCTATGGGACAACGTGCCAATTTTGAAGAAACCTATTCAGGTGAAACTTTTCAAGGAAGTTACATCGCCGGAATTTATTATCCGGACAAAACAAAAGTAGGCTGGTGGAAAAATGGATACCCTAAATATTTTGCCAAAGTACTAAACGCTCCAAACTGGATTGGAATTGACATTCAGATCAACGAAGAAAACCTAGACCTGCACCAATGTACTGCTGTGAAAAATTTCCGCAGAGAATTGAATATGAAAGAAGGCTGGTACAATCGTTCTTTTGAAGCAACATTAAAAAACGGAACCGAAATTGCCGTAAACATTCGTCGTTTTCTCTCTTTAGATCTGGATGAAACCGGAATTATCAAATACGAAATCACACCTTTAAACAAAGATGCCAAAATTGTTTACAAACCTTATATTAACGCAGGGGTAACCAATGAAGATGCCAACTGGGACGAAAAGTTCTGGGAGCCTCTTGAAGTTAAAAAAGGAGCAAACGAAGCTTTTGTCACCGCACAAACGTTTAAAACGCATTTTAAAGTAACGACTTTTATGCACAATACTATTTTTGCAAATGGAGAAAACGTAAACATTTCGCCTTCAACAATTGATTCAACTGCAGATAAAATTCAATTTACATACGGTACCATTATCGCAAAAGGGCAAACCTCATCGATCCAAAAAATTGGTGGTTATACCGTTTCTTTAAACCACGAAAATACGTTGGTTGCAGCCGAAAAATGTATTAAAACTGCCGTTGCTCTTGGTTATGACACTTTACTTCAGAATCAAATCGAGGCCTGGAGTAAAATCTGGGAAATGTCAGATATTACCATTGATGGAGACGTAAAAGCGCAACAGGGAATTCGCTTTAACATCTTCCAGTTAAATCAAACCTATTTAGGAAAAGACAGTCGTTTGAATATCGGACCTAAAGGTTTCACCGGAGAAAAATATGGCGGATCTACCTATTGGGATACTGAGGCTTATTGTATTCCGTTTTACATGGCAACTAAAGATCAGCAGGTAGCCCGTAATTTACTGACTTACCGTTTCAATCAACTGGATAAGGCAATCGAAAACGCCAAAGACAATTTAGGTTTCAAAAACGGTGCTGCTTTGTATCCAATGGTAACCATGAATGGCGAAGAATGCCACAACGAATGGGAAATCACTCACGAAGAAATCCACAGAAATGGAGCGATTGCTTTTGCTATTTACAACTACCATCGTTTCACCGGAGACTACTCATATATTCCTGAAAAAGGTTTAGAAGTACTTATCGGAATTGCACGTTTCTGGCACCAGAGAGCTTCTTTCTCTAAAGAAAAAAATCAATACGTTATTCTGGGCGTTACAGGGCCAAATGAATACGAGAACAATATCAACAATAATTTCTATACCAATTATATTGCAAAATGGTGTATTGATTATGCGGAAGAACAAATTAAAAAAGTAGCTGCTGAATACCCATCAGACCACAGGCGAATCATCGAAAAAGTAACGCTTTCGGCAGCTGAAATTGCGGAATGGAAAAACGTAGCCAATAATATGTATTTCCCAACTTCTGAAGAATTGGGTATTTACCTGCAGCAGGACGGTTTCTTAGACAAAGATTTAGTTCCGGTAAAAGACTTAGACCGCTCGCAGCGTCCTATCAATCAAAAATGGTCGTGGGATCGCGTTTTACGTTCGCCTTACATCAAACAAGCCGACGTTTTACAATGTTTCTATTTCTTTGAAGATCATTTTTCTAAAGAAGAATTAAAACGTAATTTTGAGTTTTACGAATCTTTTACGGTTCATGAAAGTTCATTATCTCCATGTGTACACTCTATTCAGGCGGCTGTTTTAGACAAAATGGATATGGCTTATACTTTCTATTTAAGAACCTCCCGTTTGGATCTTGATGACTATAATAAAGAAGTTGAAGAAGGCTGTCACATTACCTCAATGGCCGGAACATGGATGAGTATAGTAGAAGGTTTTGGTGGAATGCGTGTGAAAAACGATCAGCTCCATTTTGCTCCAAAAATCCCAAAAGAATGGAAAGGTTATTCTTTTAAAATTAATTTCAGAAATCAAATTTTAAAAGTAGCTGTAAATCATAACGAAACAACTTTTACAGTAGACGGTGATCAGGATTTAGCCCTTGTAGTTAATGGAAATCCAGTAACCGCAGACAAATTGTTGCAAATAAATTAATACAACACACTTAAAACCCAAAAACATGAAAAACTTATTTTTCGCAAGTTTAATCCTGTTTGCTTTTGGCTCGATTGCAAAGGCACAACAATTAAAATCACCCGAAGGAAAGTTCGTAATGGAGTTTTCGCTTCAAAACGACGGAACTCCGATTTACAATCTGAAATACAAAAATAAAGACGTTGTAAAAACCAGTAAATTAGGCCTTGAACTTAAAGATGATAAAAAATCTTTACTGAATGATTTTACAGTTGTCGATACCAAAACAAGCACTTTTGACGAAAACTGGAAACCGGTTTGGGGAGAAGTAGATCAAATCAGAAACCATTACAATGAACTGGCTGTAACTTTAAATCAAAAAGGAACGGATCGTCAAATCGTAATCCGTTTCCGTTTATTTGATGACGGATTAGGATTCCGATATGAATTCCCAACACAAAAAAATCTTACCTATTTTGTAATCAAAGAAGAGAGAACACAATTTGCAATGGCGGGTGACCACACTGCATTCTGGATTCCGGGAGATTACGACACTCAGGAATATGATTATACCAAATCGAAATTATCTGAAATCAGAGGTCTTTCTGAAAAAGCGTATACGGCAAATGTTTCGCAAAAATCTTTCTCTCCAACAGGAGTTCAGACTTCTTTGATGTTAAAAACAAACGACGGTATCTACATCAATTTACACGAAGCCGCTTTGATCAACTATTCTTGCATGCACCTGAATTTAGATGATAAAAACATGATTTTCGAGTCTTGGTTAACTCCAGATGCAAAAGGAGACAAAGGATATATGCAGGCTCCGAGCCACTCGCCATGGAGAACTATTATGGTAAGCGATGATGCGAGAGAAATCTTAGCTTCAAAAATGACTTTAAACTTAAACGATCCGTCAAAAATTGATGATACTTCGTGGATTAAACCTGTAAAATATATTGGAGTTTGGTGGGAGATGATTACAGGAAAAAGTTCCTGGTCGTACACCAACGACTTTCCAACTGTACAATTGGGTGTTTCTGATTTCTCCAAAGCAAAACCAAACGGAACACACGGGGCGACTAATGCCAATGTAAAAAAATACATTGATTTTGCTTCTGCAAATGGTTTTGATGCCGTTTTAGTAGAAGGATGGAACGAAGGCTGGGAAGACTGGTTCGGGCACTCTAAAGATTATGTTTTTGACTTTGTAACGCCTTACCCTGATTTTGATGTAAAAGGTTTACACGCCTATGCAAAATCTAAAGGAGTCAAAATCATCATGCACCACGAAACTTCAGGTTCTGTTCGCAACTACGAGCGCCATATGGACAAGGCCTACCAATTCATGAAAGACAATGGATACGATGCTGTAAAAAGTGGCTATGTTGGAGACATCCTTCCTCGTGGTGAAAACCATTATGATCAGTGGATTGTCAACCATTATCAATATGCCATCGAAAAAGCAGCCGATTACAAAATTATGGTGAACGCTCACGAAGCAGTTCGTCCAACAGGAATTTGCAGAACCTACCCGAATTTAATTGGAAACGAAGCGGCAAGAGGAACAGAATACCAGGCTTTTGGAGGTTCTAAACCAAATCACGTAACCGTTTTACCTTTCACACGTTTAATCGGAGGTCCAATGGATTACACTCCGGGAATTTTCGAAATGGATATCAGCAAAATGAATCCTGATAACAAGTCTCATGTAAACAGTACACTGGCAAACCAACTGGCATTATACGTTACCATGTACAGTCCGTTGCAAATGGCTGCTGATACTCCTGAAAACTACAACCGTTTTCCGGATGCCTTCCAATTTATTAAGGATGTAGCGGTAGACTGGTCTGAAAGCAAATATATTGAAGCTGAGCCGGGTGATTTTATCACTGTTGCCCGTAAAGCAAAAGGAACAAACAACTGGTTCGTTGGAAATGTAAATGGTGAAACTTCACGTACATCAAACATCGATTTCAGCTTCCTTGAAAAAGGAAAAAAATACACAGCAACAATTTATGCTGATGCAAAAGACGCGCATTACAAAACAAATCCGCAAGCTTACACCATCAAGAAAATTGCTGTAACCAATAAATCAAAATTATCTCAGTTGTCTGCTCCTGGCGGCGGTTATGCGATCAGTATTATCGAAACGAAGTAATTTTTAAAGACAAGTGATTTCCCCCAGAATTACTTGTCTTTTTTTTAAATTGACTAATAAAACATTAACAAGAATTGAGAACTTTACCGGAAAATGTAAATTGCATTAATCAAATTAATCCAAAATGAAAAACATAACCGGTTTCTTTTTAAGTCTTTTATTAATCTCTTGTCAACAGAAAAACGAAACAACTCTTAAAACAAATATTGCACCAGCAAAATCAGACACTTTAGATAAAATCGATATTGATACAACACTGTTTTGTGTTTATAATTTATCAAAAACAACAACAGCAATTGTAATAAATCTTAACGACCAGAATACTGGTGAAGGAACTGCGTTTGATAAAATTTTTAATGAGATAAGTACCAAAGATACTCTATACAATGTTGTGGAAGCCCCAAAAAGTAACAGAACTCGAAACTTTGAATATTATGATACTTTAGGAAGCTATAAACTTATTAGAAGTAAAACATTAGAAGACCAGATTAAAAAAATTGCAGAAAAGAGTTACTACGTTTATGGCACAAAAGGGTTTTCAAAAATAACGATCAATAAAGTTGTTTGCGGACTCGATGAGTGTCGTACCAATATTCTCGCTTTTCCAATTGAAAATTTTGACATAACCAAAAATGGAAAACCTATTTTTTGTTCCAAACAGTTACTCAAAATTAACTATCAGAAAAGCTATTTTGATATTCAGAAAAAAGTACGTGATTATCATGAAGAGAAAAGCAAAGATTACGACTATAAAGACGATATCAAAACTAAAGTATTTGCCAATATTGGAAATGCTTATTTTGGTTATAATGATGATTTTATTTGGGGAAGAGATCCTGAAAACAGTAAATGTTCATTTCCTGCCAGAGCAATATATATTGTAAAAAAGAACAAGCCTGTTAAAAGATTCTGGAGTGAAGGTTTAGATTTATTTGGAATTCCTTGTGACTAAAAGTTATATGCAATTAAGTTTTTCAGATTTTGTTTTTTCCTCCGTCTCAAATCAAAAAAATTAACAATTAAAAATCTTCATCGATTTAAACCACAAATTATGAAAAATTGCAAAACACACCTGGAAAAACATAATCTCTATAAATTAATACTATTCATTCTATTATTTTCCACTTCCGCGAAATCGCAAATCCAAAAAACAGAGCCCCCATTTTGGTATGCCGGTATGAAAAATCCGGAATTGCAGATTATGTTCTACGGAAAAGACATTTCACAATACGAGACTTCTGTTTCAAATAATGTGGTGATTAAAAGCGTTGAAAAAACAGAAAATCCAAACTATCTTTTTGTTACCATTGATACACAAAACCTAAAAGCTTCGGAATTGGTTTTCTCCTTCAAAAACAAAAACAAAGTGGCTTTTACTCAAAAATATACGCTTAAAGAAAGAAGAGCCAACTCGGCAGACCGAAAAAGCTACGATGCATCAGATGTAATGTACCTCATCATGCCGGATCGTTTTGCCAACGGAAATCCGAAAAACGACAGTAATGCCGCTTTAACCGAAAAAGGGAACCGTCAGGATCCAAGTGGCCGTCACGGTGGAGACATCGAGGGAATCATTAAAAACCTGGATTATATCTCGTCTCTTGGTGCAACCACTATTTGGAATACGCCCCTTTGTGAGGACAACGACAAACAGCACTCGTACCATACTTATGCACAATCAGACGTGTACAAAATAGATCCGCGTTACGGAACAAATGAAGATTATGTTCGTCTGTCTACAGAAATGCATAAAAAAAACATGAAACTTGTTATGGATTATGTGACCAATCACTGGGGAATTACCCATTGGATGATGAAAGATATTCCAACCAAAACCTGGTTCAATCAATTTGAAACTTTTACACAAACGCACCACCGTCGTGAAGTAATTACTGATATTCACGCTTCAAAAATAGATCAGGAAGTTTGTATTGACGGCTGGTTTGTACCTTCAATGCCGGACTTGAATTTAAGAAATCCTCTTGTTGCCAAATACCTGACTCAAAATGCGATCTGGTGGATTGAATATGCCAATCTTGACGGATTCAGAGTTGACACTTACAATTACTCTGATCAAACTGCAATGGCCAATTGGGCAAAAGCAGTTACGAACGAATATCCTAATTTCAATATCGTTGGAGAAATATGGATGCACAATCAGGCGAACTTAGCTTATTGGCAAAAAGACAGTAAAATTGGTGCGATCGAAAATTACAATTCCAATCTGCCTAGTGTGATGGATTTTACACTTCAAAGTCAGATTAGTTCTGCTTTCAACGAAAATGAACCAAGCTGGGATAATGGATTGATTAAATTCTACAACAATTTTGCAATGGATTATTTATATCCAAACACCAATAATATTTTAGTTTTTGCCGAAAATCATGACACCGACCGTATCAATCATAATTTTAAATATGATTTGGCAAAATACAAACTAACAATGACTTTATTGGCCACAATTCGTGGAATTCCACAAGTGTATTACGGTTCAGAAATTGGAATGGGCGGCGACAAAAGCAAAGGCGATGCCGACATTCGTCAGGATTTCCCAGGCGGATGGACCGGTGATAAAAACAATGCTTTCACCAAAGAAGGCAGAACGGCTGAACAAGCAAAATATTTTGACTTCACCTCTAAATTATTCAACTGGAGAAAATCAAACGAAGCTGTTCATTTCGGAAAGATGACACATTACATTCCGGAAAACAACACTTATGTTTATTTCAGATATACGGATGCTAAAACTGTAATGGTTGTTTTCAATAACAATGCAAAAGAGCAAGTTTTAAAAACAAACCGTTTTAAGGAAAACATCAAAACTTTTAAAACAGGTAAAGATGTGATCACCGGAAAAACATTCGATTTAACTTCTGAAATTACTTTGGAACCAAAATCTGCTTTGGTTTTAGAATTGGAATAAAACTTAACCGCAAAATTTGCAAAGAACAATCGCAAAAGTTCGCAATATTTTTTTACCACAGATTAAAAGATTATTACAGATTTAAAAAAATCATTTTTAATCTTTTAATCTGTGGCTATTTTTTTTCAACATAATCCATGTCTAAAAAATTCCTGAATAATGAAAAAATACATTTTCCTTTTTTTACCTTTAGTATCCTTAATCATGAGTTGTTCTGGCTCAAAATCAGTTACAATGAATAAAGAAAACACTTCAAAAACACCCTTCGTTTGGGAAGGAGCCAATGTTTATTTCTTACTTACCGATCGCTTTTATAACGGAGATACTTCTAATGACGTTAACTTCAACCGAACTAAGACTCCGGGAAAATTACGTGGTTTTGAAGGTGGCGATATTATTGGAATCACCAAAAAAATCGAATCTGGTTATTTTAGTCAATTAGGAATCAATGCGATCTGGCTAACTCCCGTTGTCGAACAAATACATGGTGGAGTTGACGAAGGAACAGGGCTTAGCTATGGTTTTCATGGCTATTGGGCAAAAGACTGGACAGCGCTGGATCCAAATTTCGGAACTAAAGAGGACTTAGCCAATTTAGTCAAAAAAGCACATGCGAAAGGCATCCGAATTATTCTCGACGGCGTTATCAACCATACTGGCCCGGTAACTCCCGAAGATCCCGTTTGGCCTTCAGACTGGGTGCGAACGGGAGTGGTTTGTGATTACAAATCATTTGAAAATACAACCATGTGTACCTTAGTTGACAACCTTCCGGATATAAAAACAGAAAGTACACAAAATGTCGAATTACCACCTCTTTTAATCGAAAAATGGAAGAAAGAAGGACGATATGAAAAAGAAATCGCTTCATTAGACGAATTCTTTAAAAGAACAGGATATCCAAGAAGCCCTAAATATTACATTATAAAATGGCTCACTGATTATATTACAGCATTCGGAATTGACGGTTACAGAGGTGATACCGTAAAACATACCGAAGAAAGTGTCTGGGCCGATTTTAAAAAAGAATGTCACTATGCTTTCGAAATCTGGAAAAAACAGCATCCTCTGGAAGTTTTAGATCAAAACCCCTTTTATACGATTGCCGAAGTTTACGGATACGGAATAAGTGGTGGGCAGGACTATGATTTTGGAGATCGAAAAGTAAATTATTTCCAAAACGGTTTCAACAGCATGATTAATTTTGAATTCAAGTGGAACGCCGCTCAAAACAATTATGAAGGTTTGTTTTCGAAATATTCCAATCATCTTACTAATGAACTGAAAGGATATTCGGTTTTAAACTATATGTCATCGCATGATGATGGTCAACCTTTTGATGCCAACCGAACAAAAAGCATAGAGAGCGGAACTAAATTATTGCTCTCACCGGGAATGTCACAGGTATATTATGGTGATGAATCTGCCCGACCTTTAGTAATCGAAGGCACCCAGGGAGATGCCACTTTGCGTTCTAACATGAATTGGGACGAAATTCAAAACAACCCAGAAACTCAAAAAACACTATTGCATTGGCAAAAATTAGGTCAGTTTAGAAGAAATCATCCCGCTGTTGGTGCAGGAATCCACCATCAAATTAGCACACAACCTTATGTTTTTTCAAGAACCTTCACAAAAGATATCTATACGGATAAAGTTGTAATTAGCTTGGATTTACCCAAAGGCAAAAAAGAACTTCCTGTTGGTGATGTCTTCCCAAACGGAACAAAATTAAAAGACACCTACTCCAACCAGAAAGTTGAAGTAATTGATGGAAGAGTAAGTATTGACAGCGATTTCGACATTGTTTTATTGGAAAAAGAATAACGATTTTACCGCAGAGAAACGCAAAGATTCACAAAGTTTTTTAGCCACGAATTCACGAATTTTTATTTTCAGAGATAAGAAAAAATAATTCGTGAATTCGTGGCTATTTAATTTTTAATAAATTCCTTGCTAACCTTGCGTAAAACTTTGCGACCTTTGCGGTTAGAAAAAATACTGCAAAATGCTAAAAATAGCACACAGAGGCGCAAAAGCTTACGAACCTGAGAACACTTTAAAAGCATTTCAGAAAGCGTTAGATCTCAATGCTGACGGAATTGAACTTGATGTTCACTTAAGCGCTGATGAACATATAATTGTAATGCATGATGAAACCATTGACAAAATGACCAACGGAAGGGGCGAGATCACTCAATATACCTTAGCCGAACTAAAATCATTTCTGATTACCGGGCAATATGAAATTCCAACTTTAAACGAAGTTTTTGATCTGGTTGACAAAAAATGTTTCATTAATGTCGAATTAAAAGGTTTAGGAACCCCAAAAAAAGTTGTCGCATTAATTGAACAATATATCTCAGAAAAAAACTGGAACTACAATCATTTTATAGTTTCAAGTTTCGATTGGAATATGCTACAGGAAACATCCTATTTAAATCCAAAAATTCCTATTGGTGTTTTAACAGAAGAAGATCTTGATACTGCTCTAGCTTTCGCCAAAACCATAAAAGCGAAAGCCATTCATCCTGATTATCACCTGCTGGATTTAGAAAATGTAAGCCAAATGCAGGAAAAAGGATTTCTCGTTTTGCCATGGACCGTTAATATGGAAGAAGACATTCAAAAAGTAAAGAATTATAATGTAGACGGAATCATTTCTGACTGTCCGGACAAAATATAAGTTTAAAATAGCCCCAAATTCACGAAGTATTTTTTCTTATCTCTGAAAATAAAAATTTGTGAATCTGTGGCAAATAAAAAAATATGACCAAAAATTTCGATATCATTATTGTTGGCGGAGGTGCTGCAGGTTTTTTCACTGCGATTAATATTGCAGAGAAAAATCCTAAACTGAAAATTGCCATTTTAGAAAGAGGAAAGGAAGTACTGTCTAAGGTTCGTGTTTCGGGCGGCGGAAGATGCAACGTAACCCACGCCTGTTTTGAACCAAATGAACTGGTTAAGTTTTATCCGCGTGGCGAAAAAGAACTTCGTGGCCCTTTTCATCAATTTTGTTCCGGAGATACAATCGAATGGTTCGAAAAACATGGCGTTGAACTTAAAATCGAAGAAGATGGCAGAATGTTTCCCGTTTCCAATTCCTCACAAACTATTATAGATTGTTTTTTAAATGCCACCGAAAAACTAGGTATAAAAGTGCTGACGGGGCAAAGCGTACAATCGATTTTTAAAAAAGAAGATTGCTGGAAAATTGATACTCAAAATGAAAATTTCGCTGCCGAAAAATTAGTAATGGCCACCGGAAGCAATCCTAAAATCTGGGAAATGCTACAAAACCACGGGCATGCAGTTGTAAGCCCTGTTCCTTCTCTTTTTACTTTTAATATTAAAGATCCCCGAATAAAAGAATTACCTGGTGTTGCAGCACAAGTCACTGTTACCGTAAAAGATACCAAACTTGAATCGACCGGACCTTTGTTAATCACACATTGGGGAATGAGTGGCCCGGCCATTCTGAAACTTTCGGCCTGGGGAGCCCGTATTCTATTCGATAAAAATTATCAGTTTACTATTTTCGTTAATTGGTTAAATGATGTTGACACAGAAGATGCCGAAAAAAAACTGAAAGAACTAAAACAGGAGCATGCTAAGAAAGCCGTTTCAAAAAAATCACCTTTCGACTTTCCAAATCGTTTATGGGAAAGCCTGGTTCTGGCTTCGGGCATTGACACCGAAACCAAATGGGCGGATTTGTCTAAAAATCAATTGCAGCAGCTCGCTTCTCAACTTACAAAAGCAACATTTCAGGTCAACGGAAAAAGTACTTTTAAAGAAGAATTTGTTACAGCAGGTGGAATCGATTTAAAAGAAATCAACTTCAAAACAATGGAAAGCAAATTGCATAAAAATCTTTTTTTTGCAGGCGAAATTGTTAATATTGATGCCATTACAGGAGGTTTCAATTTTCAAAATGCCTGGACAAGCGGATTTATTTTGGCGAATGAAATCTAATAAAGTGAAACTCTATAGTTAATTTTTTAAAAGACTTTTTATATTTGCACCCGAAAAACAAGACAAAACTTACAAAAAAAATGCATAAAATATTATTAGGAGCTGTACTTTTATTTACAATCTATAGTTGTGAAAATGGCTCTAACGATTCTAAAAAAATCAAAGAAGAGAAAATAACATTACAAACAAATGTTATAGATGCTGAATATTCAAAAAAAACGGATCAATTAGTATATGTATCATCAAATCCTTCCCAAGTAAATATTTTTAATTCCAGTACCGAATCATTACAAAAAATTTCGCTGGCTTATACCCCTACATGTATTTCCATTTCACAAAATGGTAATACAGCTGTAGTGGGTCATGATGGTCACATCACACATCTTAATTTAAAAAATCCATCCATAATCCAAACCTATGATATTTCTTGTTCTGCACTCGATATTGTTCTTGGAAATAATAGATGGGCGTATGTTTTTCCAGAAAAAGATCAGTGGACGTATATAAAAAGCGTAAATATGAATTTGGAATATAATTACGAAATGCCCAGAAGTATATACAATCAAATAAGCGCTGGAACTAAAGGAAGACTACATCCATCAGGTAAATATATTTATTCACAAAGTCCGCTATCAAGAGCTAAAGTTCAACGACTTACAATTAAAAAAGGAGATATTGACGATCAATACGAATCCAACTTTGAAGAAGAAAACTACACTATCCCCAGCATATGGTTTTCAGAAGACGGCAATAGGCTCTTTACTAGAGAGAGAAGTGTTTTAAAGACTTCCGAACTTAATAATTTAGATGCTGTATATAATGGTAAAATTCCTTCTGAAAGCAATTATAAAATTGATTGGCTGGATCATTCTTCTTCAAAAGGAAAATTATATGTAATCTTTTCAAATGACGATAAATGGAATCCGATAAAATCAAATAACATTTACGTTTTTAACGATTCAGATCTTAGCTATGTAAATAAATTTGATTTGGAAAAATATTTCAATCAAACGAAAAAAAACAGTGTAGAAACTTATGATGCGGTGCCATATTTTGTCTTTAGCAATTCAACTGGGAATCGTTTATTTGTAGTAACAAAAGCACTTGATTCTGATTTAGTTAATAAATGGGCAATTCAAAAAATCAATATTAACTAATAATTATTTCTTTTAATAAAAACCACTTACTATTTACATTTCCTTTTTTATAGTTATGATAAACTATAAAAGTCATGAGATAAAAAATAAATAATATGAAAAAAATTGCATTTACATTAATCACATTGTTAACACTTATCGGCTGTTCGAGTAACGATTCAAATGAACAAATTAAAGACGCAAATTACTCGGTACCGGATACCTTAAATTTTACTATTTTCAATAACAAACTTGTTCTTAATATTGAGAATCAAGGTGAAACATCTTTAAATTATACTCTCGTAAGTTCAAAAAACTATATCGAACTTTCTAAGAAAGAAGGGGTTGTAACTTCGCTAAATCATGATGGAATTATGGTCACTGTTGATAAAAAGACCTTGCCAAATGGTAAATCTTATTCAAAATTATATCTAAATATCAACAATAAAAAAGATTCAATTGTTGTAAGTGTAACCAATTTTGTAGAACAGAAAGTAGTTTTAAACTCTGATGTTGTCGATGCGGAGTTTTCTAAAGTTACTGATCAGCTTGTATATGTCTCGGCAAGTCCCGCTGCAGTAAATATTCTATCTACAAATACAGGCTTGATTGAAAGTATACCATTATTATATGCCCCTACATGTATCTCAATATCTCCTGATGGAAAAACAGCAGTTGCTGGACATGATAAACATATTTCTTACATCAATTTAACTAGCAAAACTATTACAAAAACATATCCTGTATCTTGTTACGCAAATGATATTGTGCTTGGAAATAATAAATGGGCATACGTTTTCCCTGCGAAAGGTCAATCGACCTTCATAAGATCTATAAATTTAAGCTTGGTGAATGATAATGAATATGAACATATTGGTGAAAAAATTTACGAAGGAAATAAAGCACGATTACATCCTTCAGGCAAATATATATATGGTGCAGAAAATGGGTTATCTCCAATGGATATAGAGAAATACAACATTCAAAATGGAAATGCAGAATATAGCTACGATTCTCCCTATCATGGAGATTATATCATGAACGGAAATCTATGGTTTTCTGAAGATGGGAATAGAATATTTACAAGAGGAAAAACTGTATTTAAAACTTCCGAACTTAAAAGTCAGGATATGTTATATAACGGTACAATCAATACTGAAACGAACGCATACTCTCCTATTCAATGGTTAGATCATTCATCAGTAAAAAACAATCTTTATCTACTACTAGTAGCCGATAATTGGAATCAAAAGAAACCTCCATACATTTATGTATATAATGACTCAAATCTTACTTTTAAAAACAAGATACCGTTAGAGCAGTTTCTTGTATCAAAAAATGAATCAAATAAAGTATTTTACGATGCCGAACCTTTTTTTGTATTTAGTAATTCTGCCGGAAATAATTTATTTGTAATTGTAAAAGCAACCGGAGCAGGTTTAGCCAAAGAATGGGCAATAGAAAAAATAAGTACTCCATAACCTATTATATCTAATCTGATTGATAAAAGATATTCTTCATTACAAAACAAATCACGACAATTGCCTCTTTTTCTGAAAATGAAATGGAGGCAATTGTTTTTTTGAGTATGAAAAATTTGATGCTAAAACAGCCTTTATTTCTATTGCAAAAATCAACAACAAACTCTTTTTTATTATTAAAGGACTAGCTCGGGAAAACTTTGTAAGCAAACTATAATTAACAAGAATTTACAGGTTTACTAAGTTTTCATTAAGACTATTCTAATAATTTTACTTTCAGCTAAATACCATTAAATGAAAGTAAAACTACTTACCACAATTTCTTTTTTCACCTATCAACTTTCTATTTCTCAAACCGAAAAACTTCTTAAAGGAAAAGTACAATCCGAAACAATCTTACTTAAAAATATAGAAGTAATCAATAAAACTGCGCAAACCAGTACAACAACAAATCATTTAGGAGAGTTTTTCATACTTGCAAAAGCCCAGGACAGCCTTATCTTTTTCTCTAAAAATTTTTTGTTCAAAAGAATCAAGCTTACCTCCAAAGATATAGGAAGTAACATGATCATTATCGATATGATCCCAATAACCGAAGAATTAGACAACATCGTTATCATAAACAACAAACTTCCCAAAATCACTTACAGTACAGAAGCTGCAAACCAAGTCAAAAACGACAAACAAGCTAATGATTTAATTCAGCGCTATCTAAATATTAATGACGGAAGAATCAAAAATGCGCTTAACTACAATATAGCTCTTCCAACTAAGAAAAAGAAAAAGATTGAAAATGACGAGCGCTTTAAAAAACTGGTCGCTGCCTCCTGTCCTCCCGGATTTTTTACCAACGATTTAAAGCTAAAACCTGGAGAAAAAGAAATTTTTATTAAATTCTGCGATGTTGATCCGAAATCTAAAACGCTTTTAGAAGATCCAAATATACTAACCACAATGGATTTTTTATATACCAAAAATATCGAATTCCAGAAACTGAAAATAGAATCTAAAAACTAAAAAAACTTAATGAATTTCTGCAAATGAAAGTAAAATTACTTACCACTATTTCTTTTTTTACCTATCAGCTGTCTGTTTCACAATCAGAAAAAGTACTTCACGGAAAAGTAATGTCCAATAACCATCCACTGAACAAAGTCGAAGTCATAAACAAAACAGCCCAAACAAGTACGCAGACAAATAATCTGGGAGAGTTTTCTATTTTAGTCAAAAGCCGGGATAGCTTACTGTTTTTTTCTAAAGATTATTTTTTCACCAGGCTAAAAATAACCCAAGAAAACATAGACCAAAACAACATCACCGTAAATATGGTTATAAAACCGGAAGAATTAGAGGAAGTCGTTATTACCAATATCAAATTTGATCCGGTAAAAATCTCTCAACAAGAAATAGACGATATAAAATTGGCAAAAGATGCTGGCTCTTTACAAAAATATACGGGTGTTTATAACGGGACTATTACAAACGGTATCGATTTTTCGAGACTTGGAAAAGGTTTAATTGGTTTATTTAAAACAGAAGATGATAAGCCTTTCAAAACTAAAACTCCGGAAACTAATTTCAAAAAACTTGTGTCGACATCAATTCCAGATGATTTTTTTAGCAAAAATTTAAAACTAAAACCGGAAGAGAAAGATCTTTTTATTGAATTTTGTGATGCTGATCCCAGATCTAAAATGCTCTTAACAAACAGCAACATTCTCACCACAATGGATTTTATGTATGCCAAAAATGAGATGTTCAAAAAACTGAAAACGGAGAATAAGAATTAAACATTCGTTTTCGAATCATTCAGAAAAATGTAATCTTTTAAACTCTTCCACTTAATATAAAAAACAACCAAAGCAATTATTAAGATTGCTATAACAACAGATAAAATAATTAAAATTATTTCGATTTGATTTACATAATCTCTATCGATCCCATTCATTTTAGATCTTAAATCACGATTTGCATCATAAAGTCTTAAATTTCGACTTTCACAATAATCAATCTCAAATTGATAACAATATTGCAGCCTTTTATTAATCAATTCATTATCTAGTCCGTACTCTTTAGCACGTTCATATATTTCAATTGCCGTTTTATTCTTTTCAATTATTTTGACAATATTTGCCAATTCGAAAAACAAGATCGAAATTATTTTGTCCTTTGGTTTTATAAAGGTTATACGTTCATTCAACTGATAATAAATAGATTTACTTAATCTCTCTAAGTCAGATTTTGAAAAACTACTTTTAGGAATCTCAGCTGTACCAAAACTTGTACCTATTAAAAACTCCCCGGAAACACTGCTTAAATTCTTAATTTTGGCCTCTAATATTTTTAAATGTATCCATTCTGATCCTTCATGAGATTCGGGATTTATTTCAATTGATTTCTTAATCCAATCATAAGCTTTCTCATTTTCTCCCATTAATTCGTAGAGCGTTCCAAGATTTGATGCTGTAGAATACTTATTCGGCTTAATTTTTTCAATATTTAGATACAATTTTAATGCTTCCTCATACTTTTTCAGAACGATTAAAACATACCCTTTATCAGATAAATAATCTATATCCTTTGTCTTTTTATAGATACTATCGAGTTCAAAAAGCAACCGGGAAGAAACTCCTGCGTCAAAATTATGACCACGAGGAACAATTCCTCTGTAATCGATGTAAATTAAATACCCATTTTTTAATGTTTTAGTCTCGCCATTCAAGCAGGCAAAACACTTAAATGAGATTAAAAACAAAACAACTAAAGTGAGCTTAAATTTATTCATAAAGCAGATTTATCATAGAATTAACTTGAAACAAAAAAAGCTTGTAACCTGAAACAAAAACACTACTTATTCAACCACCAGATACTGGCATTTAAAACTCCTGCAAATGCTACCCAAGCCATGTATGGAATCAATAAATATCCGGCAATTTTATTAATTTTTATAAATTTTAGATACGTCTCATAAATCATAAGCCACAAAAGCACAATTTCGATTAAGGCCAGCATCGGATTCTTCAATTCGAAGAACAAATACGACCAGATCGCATTTAATATTAACTGAATTAAAAAGAAGCCTAAGGCAATTTTCACTGTCTCTTTTTGCTCCTTTACTTTATCCCAAACCAATCCGGCTGCAACCGCCATTAAGATATAAAGCAAAGTCCAAACAGGCATAAAAATCCAATTGGGCGGATTAAAAACCGGTTTTATAAGAGTCGGATACCATGTTTCAACACTTGGTCTTGTTACTACACTTGCAGAATACCCCACCATTAAACAAATAACTAATGCAATTGCGATTTTGACGATCTTGTTCATTTTGCTTTGATTTTTGTCCAAAAATAATCAAAAAGAAAATGTAAATCCTATAAGCGCTCTCAAGTTCATTTTAGTTGGAATCTGACTTACATTTTCTGATATAACTTACATGGCGAAATATTTTAAAAACTATCTTTGCCAAAATTTTATATTTCATGTTTACAGCAGCTGATTTTATTCCAAACACCTATACTTCATCCATCGAAAACGGAAATTTTGAGTGGAGCGCACCCAGCAATATTGCATTAGTAAAATACTGGGGCAAAAAAGACAATCAGATTCCGGCAAATCCTTCAGTAAGTTTTACTTTAAATAATTGCAAAACGATTACGAAATTAGGTTTTGCAAAGAAAAAAAATCAGGATTCTTTTTCTTTTGATTTACTTTTTGAAGGAAAACCAAAAGAAGATTTTAAACCCAAAATTCAAAAGTTCTTAGAACGAGTTCACATTTATCTACCTTTCCTGAAAGAATATCATTTTACAATTGATACTCAGAATACATTTCCACACAGCTCCGGAATTGCTTCCTCGGCTTCAGGAATGGCAGCTTTGGCAATGAATTTCATGAGTTTAGAGAAAGTTTTAAACCCTGAAATGAGTGATGCATACTTTTATCAAAAAGCTTCTTTTTTAGCCCGTCTGGGATCTGGAAGCGCCTGCCGAAGTGTAAAAGGGAATGTGGTCGTTTGGGGAAACCAGGCCAACATCGGAGGAAGTTCGGATTTATTTGGTGTAGAATTTCCTTATGCTGTACATGAGATTTTCAACAACTATCAGGATACTATTTTACTGGTTGATAAAGGTGAAAAACAGGTTTCGAGTACCGTTGGACACGATTTGATGCACGACCATCCCTATGCTGAAAGACGTTTTGCTCAGGCACACAACAATCTGGACCAGTTAATTGCCATTTTTGAAAATGGTAATTTAAATGAATTTATCAAAGTTGTAGAAAGCGAAGCATTGACTTTACACGCCATGATGATGACATCAATGCCTTACTTCATTTTAATGAAACCTAACACATTGCAAATCATCAATGCCATCTGGAAGTTCAGAAACGAAACACAAATACCTGTTTGTTTTACACTTGATGCAGGAGCAAATGTTCACGTTTTATATCCCGAAAATGTTACCGACAAAGTACTACAATTTATTCAGGACGAATTAGTTGTATTTTGCCAGAATGGTCAGTACATTTGCGACAAAATTGGAGCGGGCGCGATTGCATTATAATTTTGCGTACCTTTAATTAAAATTTTGATTATGGACATTCAATTAGAAAAACTTGAGTTAATAAAACTATTAGCAGAGACAGAAGATCCATCTATCTTGAAATCAATTCGAAAAATCTTTAAGAAAGAGCAGAAAGACTGGTGGGATGATTTGACGGAAGAACAAAAAGCGGACATCGCTCAAAGTGAATTAGAATTTGAACGAGGTGAATTTAGTAGTTTTGAAGATGTTATGAAAAAATACAGATAGTGAATCTTAAAGTAAATTTTTCAAAAACTGCTGAAAGAAATTTAGATGAAATTTTAAAATTCATCGAAGCCAGATGGTCGGAAAAATCGCAAAAGTCGTTTATTATTAAATTTGAAAAAGCAATTTCGATAGTAAGTATGAATCCTGAGATTTTCCCAAAATCATCCGTAAATAAAAAATATCGAAAATGTGTTATAACCAAACAATCGAGTTTATTATATAGTTATAGTGCTAATGAGATTAGAATTCACACTATTTTCGACACCAGACAAGACCCAAATAAAATAAAAAAAGACATAAAATAAACATGAAAGGACCCTTATTTTACTCAAAAATATTACTCTTTGGAGAATACGGAATCATCCGTGACTCTAAAGGACTTTCTATTCCTTATAATTTTTACAACGGAGCTTTAAAGAAAACCGAAGATCCCTCGGCAGAAGCAATGGCATCCAATGCAAGTTTAAAGCGTTTTGCATCTTACCTTGAAACGTTACAAACAGAACAACCGGACCTGGTTGCTTTTGATTTGGCTACTTTAAAAAACGATGTTGAAACCGGAATGTATTTTGATTCCAGTATTCCGCAAGGATACGGAGTTGGAAGCAGCGGTGCACTTGTTGCTGCTATTTACGATAAATACGCTACCGATAAAATAACCGTTTTAGAGAATCTTACTCGTGAAAAACTGTTGCAGTTAAAAAACATATTTGCTCAAATGGAGAGTTTCTTCCACGGAAAAAGCTCTGGTTTAGATCCATTAAACAGTTATTTAAGCATTCCTATTTTAATCAACTCTAAAGATAACATTGAAGCAACCGGAATTCCGACTCAGAGTTTTGACGGAAAAGGTGCTGTGTTTTTATTGGATTCTGGAATTGTAGGTGAAACTGCTCCGATGGTTAACATTTTTATGGAAAGCCTGAAAGACAAAGGTTTCCGTACCATGCTTAAAAACCAATTTGTAAAATATACCGATGCTTGCGTAGAGAACTTTTTACATGGTGACATGAAATCGTTGTTTACCAATACTAAAAAGCTATCAAAAGTCGTTTTAAACAACTTCAAGCCAATGATTCCGGAACAATTTCATGGCATCTGGCAGAACGGAATTGATACCAATGACTATTATTTAAAACTTTGCGGTTCAGGCGGAGGCGGTTATATTCTGGGCTTTACCGAAGATCTAGAGCGTGCCAAAGCATCTTTAAAAGATTATAAGTTAGAGGTAGTTTACCAGTTTTAAAGCCAACCTCTAAAAACCGGTCTTAATTAGATAGTCTTTAAAAGAACCTTAAAAGTTATGGCGTATGAATAGTATTTTAAAGATTATCAAAGCGACTTTTTTAGGAGGTATTCCATTTTTATGCCCTTTAATTTCGTTATTGGTACTTTTAGAAAAAAGCTTTAGCATTACCGTTCACTCCACAAAAGTAAAGTTTCCAAGACTGGTTATTGAAGAGATTGCTGTCTTTATCTACTCTGCAACCGGATCACAACTTTTCGTTTTCGACTCCTGAAGCTCCAAATCCACAAGGAGCCCTTCTATGTTTTGCAGAACGAGAACCTATAAACAAGTCTAGAATTAAAATCCGAAACCAAATTCAAAAAATGTTAAGCAGACAGCACAAACTTTTAGTCATGAAAATTGTTAGTTTGTTCTCCGTAGTGAGAGGCTATAACATTCCGATTATTGTTTTGGCGCAATACTTATCAGCCATTTTTATACTGGCGCCTGAAAAAAGAGCACTCGACATTTTACTGGATTTTAATTTGTTTCTAATCGTTTTCGCCTCCGCGATCACTATTGCTTCGGGTTATATCATTAACAATTTTTACGACAGCCAAAAAGATCTAATCAACAGACCTAACAAATCAATGCTGGACCGATTAGTCAGTCAAAAAACAAAACTATCGGTTTACTTCACACTGAATTTTATTGCCGCTTTAATGGCTCTGATTGTTTCCTGGCGCGCTTTCTTGTTCTTTTCGGTTTATATTTTCCTAATCTGGTTTTATTCTCATAAAGTAAAAAAGTATCCAATTGTAGGCAATCTTACTGCAGCCTTCCTGGCAGTAGTTCCGTTTTTTGCTATTCTTTTGTATTTCTACAACAAAATTTCATTTGAAGAAATCGAAGACCACATGAGTCATTTTATGGTTATTTCATCTCATGCAGTTTTCTTATTTTTATTATTACTGATTCGGGAAATGATAAAAGATTTAGAGAATCTGAAAGGCGATTTAGCAAACAATTACAGAACAATCCCGATCCTTTACAATGAAAAAGTTTCGAAACAGATCATTACCGTTTTAACTCTCTTAACTGTGGTTCCGGTTTACATTCTAATCAACATTTATGATGTGGGCTATATGGATATTTACTTTTATATCTGTTTTGCCGTATTGCTTTTTTTCCTGATTTATTTATGGAAATCAAATTCGAAAGAACAATTTTTATTACTTCACAATGTCTTGAAATTTTTGATTGTTTCGGGTGTCTTTTGCATCGTATTAATTAACCCCAGTGTTTTATGGCATGGAAAAAATTTACTACTGAAGTTTTAAAAGACCGCACACAGATGATACGGATTTTCACGTCTTTTTTTAGCTTTTACTCTCTCTTTCTAAAATCTTTGGGGGATAACTTTTTTCAAAATGCTCAAAAGAAGCCGATTGTTTGAAAGTAGCCCCGATTGAAGTGGAAATCCTTTTATTTTTTTTCAAATAAAAGATTGAAGCGAAAAGCGGGAAAAAATACCTCTAAAAAAGCCAATTGTTATGCTTCGGCAACTCTAAAAAATAACAGCTATTAATCTAAGAACAATGAACTTAGGATTATTTAGCAAGAATAAACTATCTTTGCACAAATTACAGAATTTATGAACAATAAGGAAGGCAATAATAAAAGAGGCGGATCGAGACCAAATAGCTCTAGGCCAAACTCTAACAAGCCAAAACCTCCTATGGCAAAACGTGCTCAAGGGCCGAAAAAAGTGAAACCTGCTGTGAAGGCTGCCGAAGAAGAAAAGGCAGAAAAAATCAAAAAACAGAATCAGGCTCCAAAAAGACAAAAAGCTGCAGACGAAATTCGCTTGAATAAATACATCTCTAATTCAGGTGTTTGTTCACGTCGTGATGCTGATATATACATTCAGTCCGGAAATGTCAAAGTAAATGGTGTTCCGGTCACTGAAATGGGTTATTTAGTAAAATTAAATGATGTTGTGAATTTTGACGGTGTTACTTTGACTCCTGAAAAGAAAGAATACATCTTATTAAACAAACCTAAAAACTTTACAACTGCTCTTGACGAAGGTCAGGAATATCGTAATGTTTTAGAATTGGTTCGCGGTTCTACAACGGCAAAAATTGCTCCGATTGGAAGAATGGACAAGAACACGACTGGTTTATTATTGTTTACTAATGATACTGACATGATTCGTAAATTTACTTTACCAAGTCAAAAGTCATCTAAAATCTACCAGGTTTCTTTAGATAAAAACTTAAAGTTTGAAGATTTAGAAAAAATAAGCAAAGGCTTGGTTCTTGACGGACACCGTGTTTTTGTTGAAGAGATCAGCTATATTGAAAAAGAAGCTAAGAGCGAAGTAGGTCTTAAATTACGTTCTTCGAATGTAAAAGTGGTACGTGCTATTTTCGAAAACTTTGATTATGATGTGCTACGTATTGATCGTGTATCATTTGCAGGTTTAACCAAGAAAAATTTACCTAGAGGTAACTGGCGTTTTTTAACCGACCAGGAAATCATCAACTTGAAAAATGTTTAAGAGCCATTCAAATTGAATTAAATATAGATCCTGTTTTACTTTTGTAAGACGGGATTTTTTATTTAGAAGCTAAAAAAGTTATGACCGAATAATGTAAAAATTGATCTTCCTATAGATTGGTTTTTTTCTTCTACCGATTCGTAGCATGAAAATCCCAGGATAATCTTGATTCCGGGCGGAATACTGTTTAAAATGTCTCTTTTTTGATCTTCCAAAAGTAATTTTAAACTCTCTACTATTTGAATATTGTTCTTAAGATAAGAGACGACTAATAAGGCTGAAAAGTTAAGAATTTCTCTGGCAGTTTCGCTTTTTATTCCGACTTCGTTAGAAATCATTTCAGAAATCCTGCCCTTTTTATTAGTAAAAATTTCTTTCAACAAACCATTTCCTTCTAAACGATAGCAATCATCAACTGATAAAATACGTCCTGATGTAAAATCAACTTCCTGATAAAAAGTAGAATCATCTTGTATTAATGAAGCAATTCCTTTGTAAAAATCCGACTCCTCGGCCCTGTTATACAACCCCATTAAAACTGTACCTATCGAAACATCAATTCCCTTAATTAAAAGTGCATCATTTTCAAAATAAAACTTGTTCAACTTTGAAACAACATTAGAAGAAATAAAACGTCTAAGTTCAATTTGTAGGTTTGGAGTCATACTTAACTTGTTTAAAATTATTTAAATCCATTAAAAATAATCGACAAAGTGAGGCTTTTTATCGTTTATCAGGATAAAAATATAAAATATTTTAACATTTCCAAAAAATAAGTTAAATAGTCAATTGTAGCTTTAACAATTGTTGAGCATAAAAATCCTGAAGTTCCAGTAAACATAACCCATTCGTTATCAAAACAAATAAAAACTGGTTAGAAAAAAATACAGTTATTTTTAATAAAAAATGAAAAAATAAGAAAAAGCTTAAGGATAAATACGTGATTTAAAACAGTAACAGGCGATTTTGCCAGACAACACTAATGAAAATGCCCAGAAAGATGATACAGAATAAAAAATTCACAAAACTTGAAGCAAGAAAACCCAAAACTGATCCTGTAGCTGCTTTTAATGCACGTTGATGGTTGGCTGAATCATAAATCAATTCTCCAACAAGAGCCCCAACAAAAGGTCCAATAATAACCCCAAACGGAATAGGAGCAACAATACCAAGGATTAAACCAATGTTGGTTCCCCAAACTCCGTACGAACTCCCTCCAAACTTCTTAGTCCCTTTTGCGGGAATTATATAATCAAGAACTGTAATTACAATGGTTAGCAAAAGTGTAATTCCCAAAACCCAATAATTATTTTCAACTGCTTCTGTCAGATAAAGCAATAATAAGCCTATCCAACAAGATGACAATCCAGGCAACACAGGTAAAAAACTACCAAAAATCCCAACAATCATACATATAAAACCAAGTAGTAACAATAGTAAATCCATATCTTTTTTTGTAAATTTGAGCTACAAACTTTCTAAAGGAACGAATTAATGCGTCAATTTTTGCACTTTATCTCCTGTAGTTTTTTGATCCTGGTAATCAATAGCAATTTACATGCCCAAACTAAAAAATTATCTATCAACGATAAGCTTATGCAAGACAGCATTTATAAAAGTAACAAGAAAAAAGTACTAAATTTTTCGATGAAAGATTTTGACGCCCTATTCTTCGAATATTTTAATCGCAAAAATGACCCAAATATTGTATTAAATAAAACGGAATTCTACAATTATACCGTCCGGATTGCTGCTTTTTCTGATCGACTGGCTTCTTTATATCCTGAGCAAAAAGAAGTTGCAGCGCAAAACAAAGAAAAATGGTTGTCAGAAAACTACGAAGATTATTTGCAATTCAAAGCTTCCCAAAAAAAATAATCGTATTTTTATGCCTTAATATGATCGTTCAATTCAACATCAAACTCTTGAAGCAATTTTTCCTTTTATTAATTGTTCTATTTTTCAATTCTTGTCAATATTTTGAGAAGCAGGTTCCCTCTGAAAAAGAATTACTTCAAAAAGAATTAAAATCAATTAACTGGAAAGAAGTTGACGAATTCCCCTCCGTAGCCAATTGCGAAAAGATTGCCGATAAAAAACAACGCCAACAGTGCTTCTTTGAAGTAATGTCACAGCTTATTCAAGAAAAACTGGATATTGACACCCTTGCGATATTATATCCTGAACTCGACACAATTGAAGTAAAAGTAACGGTTTTCCCTAATTCAACCATGAAATTCGAACCACAATTTCCGAAAGATTCTGTTGCTTACGATACGATTAAAATCGATAGTATTCTACATGCCCGTTTAGTCGATTTTCCAAAAATAAATCCGGCACTTAAACGCGGAATTCCTGTAAAAACTCAGTTCATCCTGCCAGTTATTCTTAAGGCTAAAGAAAAAAAGTAGTTTATTTCGTGAACTTTCTTCCTTTCCATTCATAAGAACCAAACAAACTATACAAAGCCACAGTCGAGCTAAAAAAGGGATACAACAGACTACTTAAAAACAAACTTTTTATACGTTCGCTTGTCAAAAATTGATTGGTACAACGGAGTAAAATAAAATCGATTGTAAATTTCAAAAAGGCAAACCAAACGAAAAAGTAATAGGGCCAAATCGAAAAGACTACCCCAAAAAAACCGATTACAAAACTCAGATTACCTAAGAAAACAATTAACCCCAAAATCTTTCCAAAGCTGCTTTGATACGAACTTGTTTTAGCGGCCCAACGCACTCTCTGATAAAATAAGGTCTTCCAGTCTTCCGTTGGTTTGGTCGTAACAATTGCTTCCATTGCTTTTAAATAGTGAACTTCATCAGGAAATGCTTCAACCGCTTTTTGCAATAAAAAAACATCATCACCACTGGCGATTTTATCATTCCCTTCAAATCCATTTAAAGCTTCGAATATCGATTTAGTATAGGCAAAATTGGCGCCGTTGCACATAAAGGCTTTTTGAAGTCCGAAACTTCCAATTGTTGCTCCTTGTAAACTTGTCAAATCCAATTGCTGAAAATGATGTAAAAATGAGTCTTCACATGCATAGCTCACAGCTCCTGCAAACATCGAAACCTTATTTTGCTGAATGTAATTATCGAAGGTTAACAACCAATTTTGAGACACCAAACAATCGGCATCAGTAGTAATGACCCATTCGGTTTTTACCTGTTGCATTGCGGTCGAAATAGCATCTTTTTTGGGAGAACTCGAAACCCGGATATTGTCAATTTGTGAAATGTGAAATGCGAAATGTGAGATTTGAAATTTCTCCTTAGAATTATCATCTACCAAAATAACTTCAAACAAATCACTAGGGTAATTCAGTGTTGAAAAACTCTCTAAAAGGTTAGGCAAATTCTCCTCTTCATTCCGAAACGGAACTATAATTGTAAAACTCGTTTGAGGTTTTAAATCTGTACTTTGATACTTTTTTACTTTAGCAAAACCATAAACAAGCCAACCAATAGCAAGCACATAAATGCTTAATAGGGTATACAAACCCAAAATCATTCTGCAGTTCTGGTTTTAAAATTCAACACATAATATGCTCCTATAACGACAGGTAAAACCACATTAAGAAACCACATCAAAGTGCTGATAAAAACTACGATCCACTCGTTTACTCCTAAAATTCCAAAGAAATAAATCGCAACGCTTCCTTTTACCGCAAAATCCAGAAACTGAAAAGTAGGTAGTGACGAGGCCAGAAAGTAAACGACCGCAATAGTAGCAATTAAAGTGAAATACGGCAAATCGACATCAAAAGCCAAAAACAAAAAGTAGTACTGATGCGAAAAAACCAGATAACGCAAAACTCCCAAAAGAATATTTTTGCGGTGAATTGGTTTAGGGATTTCGTTAATCTTATGTATTAATTTTTCGATCGAATATCCTTTAATTTTTATTTTCTTCAAAGAAAACAAAACAATAAGAAGCAATAAAAAAATTCCAAACAAAATGGCAACCGTTTGCGTTGTAATAATCTCATGTTTGACATTAAAATACAACAACCCAAAAATCCCAAAAATCACGGTTAAGATCATTTGAATCCCGTTGCAGATCAGGTTTAAGAAAATTACTTTTTTAGTTTCTGATTTCGAATAATACAATGCTTTTCCTGCATACTCTCCTACTCCGTTTGGCGTGAAAATTCCTGCTGTTAGAGCCGCCAGAACTTGTTTTGTAGCCTCTCCCAAAGAAATTTGATGAATTACTTTAGCCAGATTCTGCCATTTTAGAATTTCGAAATAACGATTTAAAACACTCAAAAGCAAGATAAAACCAATTCCTAATACGGACTGATTTTTACGAAACAACACGATAAATTTTTGCCAGTCGAGCTTATCATTATGTGCCAACTGATTATAAATAAAGTAAAATGCACCACCTACAATCAAAAGTTTGACTAGAAGAACAAGGAATTGCTTAGCTTTGTGAGGAATTGAAATCATGTTGCAAAGTAAAGCAAACTATTACGAAAAAGCTATTTCACAAAGATTCTCTGAGCAACCACAAAGACACACAAAGAGAGTCAAAAAAAAACTTTGTGAATCTCTGTGTTAACTTAGTGCGACTTTGAGTAACCAAAACAAAAAAATTGACAAAAGAACGCATCATATTAGGTATTGACCCCGGAACAACCATCATGGGTTTCGGATTAATTAAAGTCACTAATAAAAAAATGGAATTTCTGCAGCTTAACGAATTGCAGCTTTCCAAATACGACAATCATTACCAAAAATTAAAAATCATATTTGAGCGTACGATCGAATTAATAGAAACACACCATCCGGACGAAATTGCGATTGAAGCTCCTTTCTTTGGCAAAAACGTTCAATCGATGCTGAAATTGGGTCGCGCACAAGGCGTAGCAATGGCAGCAGGGCTTTCGAGAGACATTCCCATCACTGAGTACGAACCTAAAAAGATCAAAATGGCGATTACCGGAAACGGAAATGCCAGCAAAGAACAGGTCGCAAAAATGCTCCAGCAGCTTCTTGGACTAAAAGAATTACCCAAAAACCTCGACTCAACAGATGGTCTTGCAGCTGCCGTTTGTCATCATTTTAATTCCGGTAAAGTTATTGCCGGTAAAAGTTATTCAGGTTGGGATGCTTTTGTTAAACAGAATGAAGAACGAATTAAAAAATAGTTTTCAGTCGCAGTCACAGTCTACAACTAAAAAATACTGAGACTGAAAACCGGGACTGAAAACTGAGACTAAAATCATGAGCGGTATTTACATCCATATCCCTTTTTGCAAGCAGGCTTGTCACTATTGTGACTTTCATTTTTCAACTTCAATGAAAAAGAAAGACGAAATGGTTTTGGCTTTGGCCAAAGAAATCGTCATGCGAAAAAATGAATTAAAATTTATCGATTCTACCCAAAGTAACGACCAGATTGAGACTATTTATTTTGGAGGCGGAACCCCATCCGTTTTGAGTAATGCCGAGATAAATTTTTTAATCGATACCGTTTACAACAATTATAATGTTGTTGAAAATCCGGAGATAACACTCGAAGCAAATCCCGATGATTTGTCTCCCGAGCGAATTCTCGAATTATCTAAAAGCCCTATAAACCGCTTAAGTATTGGAATCCAATCATTCTACGAAGAAGATCTAAAAATGATGAACCGTGCCCATAATTCGGCAGAAGCGATAAATTGTTTAAAAGAAGCGACCAAATATTTCGATAACATTTCACTCGATCTCATCTACGGAATCCCTGGTCTGACCGATGAAATGTGGAAAAAAAATATTGAAACAGCGTTGTCCTTTGGTATTCCGCACATTTCGAGTTATGCCCTGACGGTAGAACCCAAAACAACTTTAAAAAAACTAATTGACACCGGTAAAATTGCAGAACCACAAGACGAAGCCGCTTCCAATCATTTTATGATTCTGGTCGACACACTTGAAAAAAATGGTTTTGTTCATTACGAATTATCCAATTTCGGAAAGGAAAATTATTTCTCCAAAAACAATTCGGCTTACTGGCTCGGTAAAAAATACATCGGAATTGGCCCTTCGGCGCACAGCTACGATGGTGAAAAAAGAGGTTGGAATGTGGCGAACAATTCCCTTTACATCAAATCAATTCAGAATGACGAACTTCCAATAGAAACTGAAATTCTGTCTAAATCTGATCGTTATAACGAATATATTATGACAGGGTTAAGAACGATTTGGGGCGTTTCCTTAGATCGGATTGATGCTGAATTTGGCTCAGATTATCTGGATTATCTCCAAAAACAATCTCAGAAATTCCTAAAAGATGATTTACTTTTTATCGAAAACAACATTCTAAAACCAACCGCAAAAGGAAAATTTTTAACGGATGGAATTGCAAGTGATCTCTTTTACTTAAATTTAGAATAAAAAGTTTAACCGCAAGGTTCGCTAAGGTTTACGCAAAGAGCGCAGCATAATTAATGTAAGAATAAAATTACTTTTGTTTTTTTGTACTACATTTGAGTTTTACTATTTAAAATTAAAACTCATGTCAGAAAATGAATTATCAAGAATTGTGTTTGATTGTGCTTTAAAAGTTCATCAAACTTTAGGTCCCGGACTCTTGGAAAGTGCTTACGAAGAATGTCTGGTCTATGAATTAAAAAAGACTGGTTTAGAAATTGAAAAACAAAAACCTTTATCTTTAATTTACGAAAAAGTAAAGTTAGATATTGGTTATCGACTAGATATAATAATTGAAAATAAAGTAATTTTGGAAATAAAATCCGTCGATGCTTTAAATGAAATTCATTTCGCCCAACTATTGACCTATTTAAAATTAACAAATTGTAAATTAGGTTTATTAATAAACTTTAATGTAGTTTTAATAAAAAATGGGATACGCAGAGTTGTAAACAAGCTTTAGTATTTCTTGAATAAAAATTAAAAACGCAATAATTTTAAGCAAAAAACCTTGCGATCTTTTGCGTAAACCTTAGCGAACCTTGCGGTAAAATGAAAGCAAAAATAAACACCTTCGAAATCGACTTATCAAAACCCATTGATATTTCAATCCCGTTAACGAATACAGACGAAAACCCAATTGCCTGGTATATCGAAAAACCAGTTATTGAGCCCGTAGTTTTTGGCGATTGGATCGGAAAGGTTTCGGAAGGAAAATCATCTACTAATTTTAACAATATCTTCTTCAATCCACATGGTCATGGAACACATACGGAATGTTTGGGGCATATCACAAATGATTTTTATAGTATCAATGAATGTTTAAAACAGTTTTTCTTTTTGGCTCAACTAATTACCATTGAACCTGAAAAAATTGGTGATGATTTCATGATTACCAAAAATCAGATTTTAGATGTTCTTAGTGGAACAACTGAGGCTTTACTTATCAGAACACTTCCAAACCAAAAAGATAAAAAATCAAGAAAATACTCGAATACAAACCCGCCCTATTTATCTGAAGAAGCGGCAATTTTCATTCGCGAAAGCAAAATTCAGCATTTGTTAATTGACTTACCAAGTGTGGACAAAGAACATGACGAGGGAAAATTACTGGCTCACAAAGCTTTTTGGAATGTAAAAGATACGCTTCATCTGAACGCTGACGCAAGATTAAATGCAACGATTACCGAAATGATTTTTGTTTCTGATGAAATCAAAGATGGCGACTATATACTAAATCTTCAAATTGCTTCGTTTGAAAACGATGCAAGTCCAAGTAAACCAATTTTATATAAAATTTAAAGTTTGCCCCGAATTATACAAATTCCCTCGAATTAATTCTTTTTTTGATAAGCATAAAAATTAGTGTAATTCATGGCAAAAAACGACAGCTTATGATAACCGTTTCGACCGATAAAACTAAACTTGATGTTCCGTTTATACAAAATTTCCTGAAGGATATTTACTGGGCTGCCGGAAGAACTATTGAAGAAGTTCAAACGACGATAGATGCTTCTGTTTGTTTTGGAATTTACCTTAACGACAAACAAATTGGCTTTGCAAGAGTTATTACAGATTATGTGGTTTTTGGATATGTAATGGATGTTTTTATTACCGAAGAACAGCGTGGCAAAGGGTATTCGTCTGTTTTAATAGAAGCGATGATGAATGAGCCTATTCTAAAAGACATTCAAATATGGAGATTAGCGACTACTGACGCTCATTTTTTATATGAGAAATTTGGCTTTACCGCCTTGCAGCATCCCGAAAAAATGATGGAAAAGAAAATAGTATGAAAACAATAATCAAACTTGAAGAATTAGGAATGTTCGTTCTCGGAATCTATCTATTTAGCCTTTTAAACTATCATTGGTGGTGGTTTTTAGTCTTCATTTTAACTCCGGATCTTTCGATGATCGGCTATGTATTTAATTCTAAAACTGGAGCTTTTTTGTACAACTTATTCCATCACAAAGGACTCGCGATCTTAGTTTATATGGTGGGTTGTTATTTAAAAATTGAATACATTCAGCTTATCGGAATTATTTTATTCTCGCATGCTGCAATGGATCGTTTTTTCGGTTATGGGTTGAAGTATCAAAAAGGTTTTAAGTATACACATTTAGGTGAAATCGGTAAATAAAAAATAATATGAATCTGGAAACGTACTACGAATATTGTCTTTCAAAAAAAGGGGTTAGCGAACATTTTCCTTTTGACGAAGACACCTTGGTTTTTAAAGTTGGCGGAAAAATGTTTGCATTATCCTCCTTATCACAATGGGAAAAAAATGAACCTTCGGTTAATTTAAAATGTGATCCGGAACGCGCTCAGGAACTAAGAGCCGAATATGACGAAATCAAACCCGGATTTCATATGAGTAAAGTGCATTGGAACACCATTGCTCTTAATGGCAATTTACCGACCTCTTTCATCAAAGAATTGATCGATCACTCGTATGAGTTGGTTTTCAAAAGTTTGACAAAGAAAATTCAGAATGAAATTATCGAATTAGAAAATTAGGCATTACATTTGCAGCATAAGACAAAAAACTTAGCAACACAGTTACAGTGTAACTTAGCAATTTATCAATCATGAAAGAACAATTTAAAAAATTTCTGAACGAAGAACAAGACCCTAAAGCGATTGAAAAAATCACTTCAAAACTCAATGATTTATTGATGAAAAACGAAGAAGTTGGGTACATCGCGGTTCAAAAAAAACCAGCAATTACTGTTTTTCCGGATAGCATAATCTTAACCAATAAACGTATCATTATTTGCAAACCTAAAAACTTAGGTCTTTCGATGGATTTTACAGATTATACCTGGGATGATATTGCAAGCACTTTTGTAAAAGAAAACATTTTAGGTTCTGAATTTTCATTTGGCACCAAAACAGATCTGGCAATTTCAATAGATTATATTCCGAAAACTCAGGCAAGAAAAATTTATACTTATGCTAAGGAACAATTGGATTTATTGAAAAACCCTGTTGCTACTGAAGCTCCTGCAGCAGAACCAGTACAAATCGTCGAAGATGATTTTGAAGACGACGTAGAAGAAGTTGAAACGGAAGAAGTTACCAGTTTTGCCGAAATTTTACCTGCAACGACTCCTTATGAAACTTTTGAGCCTATTCAACCCACTCAGGCTTCCACCGGAGATCGTAAATTGAGCGACTTGTCTAAAGAGGAACTTTTTGACAAACTGCAGAATTATAAAAAACTGCTTGACAATGGTTTAATCATGCAAGGAGAATATGACACTTATAAGAAAGAAATTTTAAGCTATATGTAAGATGTGGTTTGTAAAATGTAAAAAGTGAATTAACTTTTTACTCAAAATAAAAAAGCCTTAAGTTCTATCTGAACTTAAGGCTTTTTTAGGTTTTAAAGATCATTTTTACATCTTACTTTTCACATTTTACTTCTTACAGATCACATTTTACAAAGTAGCTTTCTGTTTCTCTACAAAACTATTAGACTGCAATTCGAGTAATTCCTTTGCGTTTTTACGCTGCAAATCGTAGAGGCCTCTATCTCCGGCAATATCAGCATAAACTTTATCGTGCATTTCGGCGCTGGTTCTAACCAATAATTCACGTTGGTATTTGTTTTGCTCCAAAGTGGCTTTCATTGCTGTTTCGGCTTCTTCCTGTTTAAAATCAAACTCGCCTTTAGGGGCTAATAATTTCGCTATAATCGGAGAAGTTTCGATTGCTAAAAACAATAACATTATAAAAAAAGACGGCAGCCACGGTAACTTATTCAGTGCATTGATACGTGCCATTAAACCGTCAAAACCTTCAATGATGGGCTGCGTTTGAGTGACTTTTTTATCCAAATCTGCCTGCAATTGTTTTCCCGCTTTTTCTTTCTCGGCAATTTTGGCTTCGTTGGTAGTCTTTAATGCTGCAAATTCTTTTAGAGCTGCATCGTGTTTCTCTCTCTTTTCTTTATAAACCGGTCCTTTTCCAAGCTTTTTGGTTCCTGAAGTTCCTTCGGCTTCTGTGATATAAGTCGAATATAAAGCATTTACTTCTTTTTCTTTTTTGAGAATATCATTTTTCAACCCTGCAATCTCAGCCTTATTTTTATCTAAATCCGATTTGAAATAATTACCTACCTGCTTTTTGTTTGCCAATTCCATTTCATTTTTTTCTTTCAATAAAACAGTATTGATTTCTTTTTCGAAGATTTTAATCTCCAAAGGCTTCGAAATTACAATTGCAATAATAATTGCCAGTAGGATTCTGGGAGTCGCCTGAATAAATTCATCCATAAAACGATCTCTTTTTTTAATCGTCGAAACTATAAATCGGTCCAGATTAAAAATGAGTAAACTCCACACAAATCCAAAAATTAAAGCCGGATAAATAGAGTCAAAAACAGTAAAAAGTGCATAAGCACTGGCCAGAAAAGCCATAACTGCAGTAAAAAAAACTGTGGCGCCAATACCAACATATTTGGTTTGTTCGCCTTCTGAACAGCCTTCGAGCAGGTCCCGATCGGCTCCTGAACAGAGGATAAAAAATTGTTTTAACATGATTGATGATTTTTGATTGATGATTATTTTATCAACTCGTCCTTTGGACTTGTGTGATACGGCAAATTTAACGCCAAAAAATTAAATTCTAAGTTAAATAGTTCATTTGTTTTGAGTTGGCTTCCTAAAAAACATTTTTACAATAAATGTTACTTTAACATTAATCTATTTTTAATGTTGGATACGAATCATAACACTATGTTAATTTTTTTCAAGTCCTTTAATAACATTTAGGTTCTAGTTTCGCAGCAAATCAAACTAAAACACAAATGAAAAAGATTTACTTAATAGTAACATTCCTGTTTTTAGCCTTGTCAGGTTATGCCCAAAAGGCTATAATCTCAGGAAAAGTATTAGATACTGATGATAAGCTTCCTTTACCGGGAGCAATGATTCAAATTGTAGGTGAAAATAAATATACCGTTTCAGATTACAATGGTCATTTTGAACTGCTTAACATTAATACTGGTACCTACCAGTTGCAGGTAAAATATATTGGATACACTGCCATCACAAAAGAAATTACGGTTGAACAAGCTAAAAATAACGTGATTGATTTTGCGCTTAAAACTTCCGGAACCGAGTTGAACGAAGTAGTGGTTGGAGACATTTTAAAAGGTCAGGCAAAAGCTTTAAATCAACAAAAAAACAACAAAAATATCGGAAACGTAATTTCATCTGACCAAATGGGACGTTTTCCGGATGCTAACGTTGGAGATGCTTTAAAGCGTGTTCCGGGAATTACCATGCAAAACGATCAGGGTGAAGCCCGTAACATCATTATCCGAGGTCTTGCTCCATCATTGAACTCGGTTACTCTAAATGGAGACCGAATTCCATCGGCAGAAGGAGACAACAGAAATGTACAAATGGATTTGATTCCGTCTGATATGATCTCGACAATTGAAGTCAACAAAACTCTGACTCCCGATATGGACGCAGATGCTATTGGAGGTTCTGTAAATTTAATTACAAGAGCTACACCAAACGGAGAGCGAATCTCTGCTACGCTGGCAGGTGGTTATTTACCAATACGCGAACATGCTTCCTACACCGCTGGATTGGTTTATGGAAATCGTTTATTAGACAATAAACTTGGAGCTGTTTTTAGCGGATCGTATAACAATGTAGATTACGGATCTGATAATATCGAAAACGAATGGGTAAAAGATAAATTCGGGAATGAATATTTACAGGCATCAGAGATTAGAAAATACGATGTACAGCGTATTCGTCGCAGCGGATCTGTGGCGTTAGACTATAAATTTGATGAAAACAATACCATTTTTGCCAACGCTATTTACAACTGGAGAGACGACAGAGAAAACCGTTTCAGAACTACTTACGATGATATCCAGCCAATTTATAACGGTCAGCAAATTACTGCATTTAAAGGACGTGTAAAACGCCAGACGAAAGGCGGAGTAGATAATGACCGCAACAAAAACAGAAGATTAGAAGATCAGCGCGTTCAGAATTATTCGATTCGTGGAGAGCATTTAATCAACTCTAAACTGGACTTAGACTGGTCTGCCAATTATGCAAAAGCCAGAGAATACCGTCCGGAAGAGCGTTATATCGAATACCGTCAGAAAGGTTTAGATATGACTCAGGATCTATCAGACATCCGATTTCCTTTAATCACAACAACCGGAGAGGCTCTAAACAAATTCAAATTTCAAACGGCTACCGAAAATACGAATGAAACCAGCGAAAGTGAATTTGGAGCAAAAATTAATATCCGTTTCCCTTTTACAATTATTCCATCTGAAAAAGGAAGATTGCGAACCGGAGTTAGACTTCGATTGAAAGAAAAAGAAAGAAACAATAATTTCTTTGCTTACACACCTATCAACACCGATATGGCTTTACTTTCGCAAGTTCCAAATAGCTATTACGACGGTCAAAACTTTAATCCGGGAAGCAAATATGTACCGGGGAGTTTTGCTTCGACTAACTTTTTAGGAAGTTTAGATTTAAACAATACCGCATTATTTAACAAAAAAGCGGATCCCTCAGAATTCCTGGCTGTAAATTATAATGCCAAAGAAAACATTTATGCCGCCTATGTAAGATGGGATCAGGATTTTAACGATAAGCTATCTATGGTTTTAGGTTTTCGTGTAGAAAACACTCGTATTGATTATACCGGAAACCGCGTCTTGGATGAAGAGAAATTAGAGAACCAAATCAATACGACCAACTCTTATACTAATTTATTGCCAAGCATCTCTTTCCAATACAATCCTACCAAAGATTTAGTTTTAAGAGCGGCTGCTACTACAGCTTTGGCAAGACCGGACTATTATGCACTGGCTCCGTATGTAAACAATATTGCTGCCGAAAAAGAAATCATGGCAGGAAATCCAGATCTTGACGCTACCTACTCTTACAATTATGATTTTATGGCCGAAAACTATTTCAAGTCGGTTGGATTAATTTCGGGAGGTGTTTTCTACAAAAAACTAGACAACTTTATTTACAATTACAGTGACAACCAATACACTGGTGCAAAATTTGCTGCAGATTTCCCAAATCAGGTAAATCCAATTCCGGCAGGTGAAAACTGGTCATTTTTACAATCCAGAAACGGAGAGACCGTTGATGTTTATGGTTTTGAAGTCGCTTTTCAGCGTCAGTTAGACTTCCTTCCTGGTAAATTTCTTAAAGGATTTGGTATTTATCTGAATTACACTTATACCAAATCTAAAGCAAAAGGGATTGCAGATGAAGATGGAAACGAAAGAAACAACATCAGTCTTCCGGGGACCACTCCACACATGTTTAACGGCTCTTTATCTTGGGAAAACAAACGTTTTTCTGCCAGAGTTTCAACCAATTTCACTTCCGATTATTTAGATGAATTAGGTTCTGAATCTTACAAAGACAGTTACTATGATAAACAATTTTTTGTAGATGCAAATGCTTCTTTCAAAATTACACCTAAGCTTCGTCTTTTTGCTGAAGCGAATAACTTAACCAATCAGCCGTTGCGCTACTATCAGGGTGTTCAAGCACATACCAAACAAGCAGAATACTATCAGGCCCGATATAATTTTGGTTTGAAACTTGACTTGTAATACACTATTTAAAAATCATTACATTGGACAGAACTTAACGGTTCTGTCCGATTGTATTAAAATAAATCCATAATGAAAAATAAAACGATACTAGCCTTTTTACTTTTAAGTACTTTATTCATTGCTTGTAAAGAGGACAAGCTGGCACCTGTTGCTGCAAATGCTGTAAAACCAACCGTTATTACCGAAGCCTTACCTCACGACACCGACGATCCTTCAATCTGGATTCATCCAACTGATCCTTCTAAAAGCATCATTGTAGGCACTGATAAAGATTCAGACGGCGCTTTGTACGCTTTTGATCTAAAAGGAAAAATCATTGCAAAATCTGAAGTTTTAAAACGTCCTAACAATGTTGATATCGCTTACGGTTTAGTCGTAGATGGAAAAAAAATCGACGTTGCCGTAACTACAGAACGGGAATCAAATAAAATAAGAATCTTTAGTCTACCAGATTTAAAAGCTATTGATAATGGCGGAATTTCTGTTTTTGAAGGCGAAGCATTGCGCGACCCAATGGGAATTGCTTTGTATACACGAAAAAGCGACGGTAAAATTTTTGCTATCGTAGGCCGAAAATCAGGACCATCAGGAAGCTACTTATGGCAATATGAACTTTCAGGAAATGGAAAGTTTGCTACAGCCAAAGTCGTTCGAAAGTTTGGCGCTTACAGTGGAAAGAAAGAAATCGAAGCTATTGCGGTTGACAATGAACTAGGAACTGTTTTTTATTGTGACGAACAATTCGGAATTAGAAAATACAAAGCCGATCCGACTCTTAACGACAACAAAGAACTTGCTCTTTTTGGTAAAACAGGGTTTAAAGCGGATAATGAAGGAATCGCAATTTATAAAAAAACAGATTCTACGGGATATATTTTAGTTTCAAACCAACAAGCAAATACTTTTATGGTGTATCCGAGAGAAGGAGCAAATGGAAATCCGAATAACTATCCTCTATTAGCAGAAATCCCAACATCGACTATAGAATGCGATGGTGCCGATGTGACCAGCATAAATTTGGGAGGCAATTTTAAAAACGGCCTGTTTGTAGCCATGAGCAACGGAATGACGTTTCATTACTACGCCTGGAATTTGATCCAGAAACGTATCGATGAGAAGAAATAAGTTGGCAGTCACAGTTGGCAGTCACAGTTGGCAGTCGCAGTCGCAGTTGGCAGTTTCTTAACTGAGACTGAAAACTGAGACTGAGACTGAATACTGAAACTGAATACTGAAACTGAAGACTGAAGACTGAAGACTGAAGACTGAAACTGAAGACTGAAACTGAAGACTGAGACTGAGACTGAAGACTGAGACTGAAGACTGAGACTGAGACTGAGACTGAAAACTGAGACTGAGACTGAGACTGAAGACTGAGACTGAGACTGAGACTGAGACTGAGACTGAGACTGAAAACCAAACAAAAAAGCTGTTCATAACGAACAGCTTTTTTTAGTTTGAATTAGTAATCTTCCTTATTCTATGATTGGTGCGCCAGCCAAAATTTCGGCATTAGCAAATTCTTCAAATTTCGCGAAATTAGCTTTGAATTTCTTAGCCAATTCAACCGCTTTTTTATCGTACAATTCAGGATCTTCCCAAGTATTTCTTGGATCTAAGATTTCATTTGGAACGTTTGGACAAGTTTCAGGCTGTGCAATTCCAAATACTTTATGATTTTTAAAGGCAACGTTATCCAATTCTCCGTTTAAGGCAGCGGTAATCATGGCACGTGTGTATTTTAATTTCATACGGCTTCCTGTTCCGTAAGGACCACCTGTCCAACCTGTATTGATTAACCAAACTTTTACATCGGCTTCTTCCATTTTTTTAGTTAGCATTTCTGCGTAACGTGTTGGATGTAATGGCATAAATGGTGCTCCAAAACAAGCTGAGAAATTAGGTTGTGGTTCTGTAACTCCTGCTTCAGTTCCTGCAACTTTAGCTGTATATCCTGAGATAAAATAGTAAGCAGCCTGTCCTGGAGTTAGTTTTGAGATTGGAGGCAAAATTCCGAAAGAATCAGCCGTTAAGAAAAATATATTCTTAGGATTATGTCCAATAGAACCTGGCTGAATATTGTCGATATGAGTGATTGGGTAACTTACACGAGTATTTTGAGTGATTGAAACATCATCGTAATCTACTTCGTTTGTTCCCGGTTTGAAAACCACGTTTTCTAAAAGCGCTCCTTTTTTGATCGCTCTAAAAATGTCCGGTTCATGTTCTTCTGTAAGATTAATTACTTTTGCATAGCAACCACCTTCAAAGTTGAAAACAGTATTTTCTGCAGTCCAACCGTGTTCATCGTCTCCAATTAACTTACGTTGCGGATCTGCTGATAAAGTAGTTTTTCCTGTTCCTGATAATCCGAAGAAAATTGCAGTATCTCCAGCTTCACCAACATTGGCACTACAGTGCATTGGTAATGTATTTTTGAAAACCGGAAGAATGAAGTTTAAAGCAGAGAAAATTCCTTTTTTCATTTCTCCAGTATAACCTGTTCCTCCAATAAGTGCGATCTTTTTAGTAAAATCTAAAATAGCAAAATTAGACTGACGTGTTCCGTCTACAGCTGGATCTGCCATAAAACTTGGAGCACAAACTACTGTCCATTCCGGAGTAAAATTAGCTAATTCTGACTCTTCTGGTCTTAAAAACATATTGTAACAAAACAAATTAGACCATGCTGTTTCAGTAACAACGCGAACATTTAGTCTGTAATTAGCATCCGAGCAAACATAAGAGTCACGAACAAAAACTTCTTTATTCGATAAAAACTGTGTTACCTTGTTGTATAATCTTTCAAAAGCATCCGGTTCAAAAGAAATGTTTACATTTCCCCACCAAACCTGATCTCCGGTAATACTATCTTTTACAATATAACGATCCTGAGGAGAACGTCCTGTAAATTCGCCCGTATTAATTGCCAATGCTCCCGTGGAGTTCTCAACACCTTGACCTGATTGCAAAGTGATCGCATGCAATTCATCTGCAGATAGTTGATAGCGAACTTTTGCATTTTCAATTCCTAATTCTTTCAGCGAAATCGATTGCGTGAAAACTGTGTGACTGTCCATAAATTTTTAGTTGTGTGTGATGTTTAAGAGAAGCAAAATTATATAATTTATTATTAAACCATTAAAAAAATTTAAATTTCACTTTTATTTATATTAATTAAGTAAAATTTAACCTTCCAAAATGAATAAAACAAAAAAATAAGTGCCTCTAATTCATTTTCTTATATCCCTCTAAATGAATTTGTTATATTATTCTCACATTAAAGTAAAAAACAATAGAAACTCACATAAACAAGATTATATGTTATTTATGAGACAAAATTAAAGATTAATTTTTAGATAGAATTTTTTATTCGGTATTTTATGATTTTCTCCTCAAAATCGTAACAAATAACAACGCCCAGGCAATAATTAATAAAAAACCACCCACAGGTGTTGCGAATACGATAATTTTAAAATCAAAAACAGTGAAGCTTTTTGTGGCTAACAAATAGATAGATCCGCTAAAAAGAAGTACACCGGCAACAACTAAATTATAGATTGTTTTAACCGTTTTTTCGGCAATATCTTTTCTGGTCGAAAGAAAAAGTAAAAACAAAGCATGGTACATTTGGTAACGAACGCCAACTTCAAAAGTGTTTAATTCTTCTACAGATAAGTATTTCTTCAATAAATGCGCACCAAAAGCGCCTAAGATAATAGCCAACATTCCCATAAAAGCTCCTGCCAAAACAATTCTTCTTTTCATATTTTCTATACTTTCGATTCTCACACAAAAATACTTCAATCGTACTTAAAAAGCATTTTACTTTTGAAAAATATTTTTCAGAAAAAAGAATTCCCCGTTTTTTGGCATTAAAAAAAAATATCCAATATTTTTCCGAAATTAAAATTGTTATATATTTAACATTTTAATATATTTGTGTTATAAATATAAAATATGAGAAGCATTTTAATCATTGGAGCCGGTAGATCTGCGTCGTCCTTAATACGCTATTTACTAGCAAAATCAGAGAGTGAAAACCTACATCTTGTTGTAGCAGACCTTTCTTTGGCCTTAGCCGAAAAGAAGACACAAAAACATCCTAATGCGACTCCAATTGCTTTAAATATTTTTGATACCGAAGAAAGAAAAGCAGCAATCGAAAAAGCTTCTATCGTAATCTCGATGCTGCCTGCGCATCTACATATCGAAATCGCCAAAGACTGTCTTCAGTTTAAAAAACACCTGGTTACTGCTTCTTATATCAGTGATGCTATGCAGGCACTGGACGAAGAAGCTCGAAAAAACAATTTGGTTTTCATGAATGAAATTGGTCTCGACCCCGGGATCGATCACATGAGCGCCATGAAAGTCATTGATGAAATCAGAGCCAAAGGTGGCAAAATGCTGCTTTTTGAATCATTCTGTGGTGGCTTAGTAGCCCCTGAATCCGATAACAATTTATGGAACTATAAATTTACCTGGGCTCCTCGAAATGTAGTTCTGGCGGGACAGGGAGGCGCAGCAAAATTTATTCAGGAAGGCACTTATAAATACATTCCATACAGCGCTCTATTTCGTCGTACCGAATTTCTGGAAGTAGAAGGCTATGGAAAATTTGAAGCTTATTCTAATCGGGATTCTCTTAAATACAAATCGGTTTACGGTTTAGACAATGTTTTAACGTTGTATAGAGGAACCATCAGAAGAGTTGGCTTCTCGAAAGCATGGAATATGTTTGTACAACTAGGTATGACAGACGACAGCTACATTATGGAAAATTCCGAAAACATGAGCTACCGTCAATTTGTGAATTCCTTTTTACCATACCATCCAACCGATTCTGCAGAAATTAAAACACGACTGATCTTAAAAATTGATCAGGACGATATAATGTGGGACAAACTTTTGGAACTGGATCTATTTAATCCTGACAAGAAAGTAAACCTACCCAATGCCACTCCTGCACAGATATTAGAAAAAATACTATCCGACAGCTGGTCTTTAGAACCTAATGATAAAGATATGATTGTCATGTATCATAAGTTTGGCTATGAGCTCAATGGAGAGAAAAAGCAAATTGACTCAAAAATGGTTTGTATTGGAGACGACCAAACCTATACCGCAATGGCAAAAACCGTTGGATTACCGGTGGCAATGGCAACACTGTTAATTTTAAATGGGAAAATAACAACTCCGGGCGTACAGCTTCCCATAAAAGAAGAAGTTTATCTGCCAATTTTAAACGAGTTAGAAGAACATGGGGTTATTTTTAATGAACAAAAAATGCCCTATTTTGGATATAATCCGGATTTGTTCTAAGATCCGGGTTGTTGTTTTTTAGAATTTTTTTTTTAGTTTTTTATTTTATCCGCTTCCAGAACATGGAAGCGGATTTTTTTTGAAAAAGCGCGGAGGTACAGAAAACCAAAATTTGAATCCTGAGCTAATTTGGCTAAAGCCACTCAGCTTATCATTTAAACCTCCAGCTAAAGCTGGAGGCTATTCTATTCAAAAGAAAACCTTCAACTTCTCTCTATCCCTTTGCAACTTTGAACCTTTGTACCTTTGTACCTCTGTCCCCTTAAAAAAACCTATTTTTCAGGCTGAACCGTAATTGGCAAACTGTAAATTACTCTAACTGCTTTTCCCTGTTGCGTTGCCGCAGTCCATTTTGGCGAAAGCTTCAGTACACGGATAACCTCATTCCCTATTCCATAACCTGAATCTTTAATTGTTTTGATATCCGACAAACTTCCATCTTTTTCAATAGTGAATTGCATGTATGTTTTTCCTCCAATTTTATTTTTTCCAACTGCCGCCGGCGTTTTGAAATTCTTTCCGATAAACTCATAAAACGCTGTCATCCCACCAGGAAATTCAGGCAATTTCTCGACATCTTCCAGCACGTAAAGATCTTTCTCTTTCACTTCTGCTTTATCAGACTTTTTTTGAGCTATCGCATTCGTACTAAAAACAAACAACAGCAAGGCATAAATTGTACCTACAGTAAATACTTTCAACACAATTTTAATCGGGGATTCTTTTTTGGTCATCATAAGTAAACGTTTTTTAGTTATTAAATAGTTGATATTACTTGCCAGAGCAACAGTGTTTTTATTCGAAGCAAAATCAAGTAACAAATGCTGATAGCTTTTGATGGCACCAAACTGCACATTTACAGCTTCATCGGCCAAAAATTCATGATTAAGCTTGATGGCTTTTTTATAGAGAAAAAGCAACGGATTGAACCAGAAAACGATCTGCAGTACCTCAACAAAAAGAATATCCAAAGTATGCCTCTGTTTTAAATGTGCTTTCTCGTGAGCTATTAATTCTGAAGGAATTTTTCCGTTTTCGAATTCTGTTTTATTAATAAAGATCGATTCCCAAAAAGAGTATGGCAAGCCGGACTCCTGAAGCAACACTATCTTTTGCCCATTTACAAACCGTACTTCATTGCGCTGTATCCTATTACGAAACGAATTAAGCCCCAGAACAAACCTGGCCGTCAACACCAAAAATACTACACTGTAAACTGCAACAATCAAAACCAGCAGAAAATCATTAGCCGAAATCATATTAAGCTGTTCATTGCTTTTTTGAAGTACGATTTCATCTAATTGAACCAACCCAATTTTAGCAGATACAAACGATCCAAACGAGATAAGCTGTAGCGGAATTACAAAACTAAAAACCAAACTTACCAGCAAATAAGCGCGATTAAAACGAAACATTTTCTCGTTTTCCAGTACCGATTTATATACTGCATAAAAAACCAAAAGCAGTATTCCCGATTTTAAAAGATAGCTTATCATTTTTTCTTTTTTTGAATTTCTGAATCGATTATTTTTCTGAGTTCTTCCAGTTCGGTAGTACTTAAATCCGTTTCGGTGGTAAAAAAAGAAGCGAATTGTGATGCCGAATTATTGAAGAAACTACTAATTAACCCATTAACATGTTTAGAGAAATAGGCTGTTTTTTTGACCAAGGGATAATATTCTCTTGAATTCCCAAATTCATTATAAGCAACAAATTTTTTATCGATCATTCGTTTCAAAAGCGTCGCAACTGTTGTTGTTGCCGGTTTTGGCTCCGGATACGCTTCCAGCAAATCTTTCATAAAAGCTTTTTCAAGCTTCCAGAGATGCTCCATTAATTGTTCTTCTGAGTTTGATAATTGCATATTCTAAAGGTTCTAAGATTCTGAGTTACTAAGGTGCTGAGTTTTTTTTGCCACAGATTAAAATGATTTTTATGATTTCTCCTGCGCCACACTAATTCTATATTCTTTGTTCTTTGTTCTTTCTTCTATAATCTTTCTTCTATAATCTTTCTTCTATAATCTTTCTTCTATCCTCTTTCTTCTATCCTCTTTCTTCTATCCTCTTTATTCTTTATTCTCCACCATCCGTTCCGAAATCAACTCACCGTTATCGTATTTCTTAACTTCGATTAATTTCCCTTTATCCGAGTAAAACTTCCAATCTCCAAAATAAAACCAGTGGGTTTCTACCGAATTGGTTTCAATTTTTGTTTTTCCTTTCGATTGTACTTTTCCGTTTTCGTAATAGTATTTCACATAGCAGATTCCGTTTTTATATTTTTCTGTTTTATAGATTTTCCCGTCTATATACGATTTCCATTTTTTTACGGGCTGATCGTGTTTGTAATATTCAAACGATTTATAAATCGTACTGTCCTGTTTGTAATTGTCAATCCAGACACCTTCCCTTTTCTTATTAACAATCTGATTGATCGGTTTGCTTTTGCACCCTAAAAGAACTAATCCACAAAATAACAAGATTACCAGCTGCCTCATTTGAATATTTTTACTCTACAATTATAGATACTGTTCTACAAATGTAGAGTTATTTTTTTTAATATGCAAGAATTTTTTGAAAAAGGTGCTGAGATTCTAAGGCGCTAAGGTTCTGAGGGTTTCTTTTTTTGAGGTTCAAAGGTTTAAAAGGCTCAAAGGTACAGAGATACAAAGGTGCAAAGGTTAAGAGAAACAAGATCTGAATTGCCTTCAGCTTCAGCTGGAGGCTGGAGAAATACAGGTATTTAATGGCTTTAGCCGAATTTTACACAATGACTTAAAAATACAAATCCGGAATTTATTTGGCTAAAGCCAATTAACTAATCCTTTTAAACCTACTACAGCCGAAGCTGTAGGCTATTCAATAAAAATTTCAATTTTCCCGTCCCTCTGAACCTTTGCAACTTTGTATCTCTGTACCTTTGAGCCTCTGTACCTTTGCATCTCTGTACCTTTGAACCTCTTTTCCGCGTTAGGGATAGAGGCGGTATCTCCCGATTTAGAAAAACAAGGCTTTTTAGCCGTAGTTTTTGTTAATCGGGAATATAGCCGAAAGCCCGTCCGCCGCGGCGGAAACGCCCAAAAAAAAATCCGCTCATTTCTGAACGGATTTTGCATCTTAAGATTTAATTTTTTACATCTTAGCGAACCAAAAAAACAGCGAGCTTAGCGTAAATCGTTGCGTTCTTTGCGGTTAAATTACTTCGAAAGCTCTACAAAATACTTATAAAACAACGGAATAGTTTCGATTCCTTTTAAGTAATTGAAGATTCCAAAATGCTCGTTTGGCGAGTGAATTGCATCACTGTCTAAACCGAAGCCCATTAAGATCGTTTTGCTTTTTAACTCTTTTTCAAACAAAGCTACAATCGGAATACTTCCTCCTGAACGAACCGGAATTGCCGGAACTCCAAAAGTTTCTGTATACGCTTTGTTTGCCGCCTGATATCCAATACTGTCAATTGGCGTTACATAACCCTGACCTCCGTGGTGTGGCGTTACTTTTACTGTAACTCCCGCCGGAGCAATGCTTGTGAAATGCTTTGAAAAAAGTTCTGTGATCTCTTCCCAATCCTGATTAGGCACCAAACGCATCGAAATTTTAGCAAATGCTTTGCTTGCAATAACCGTTTTTGCACCTTCTCCAGTATATCCACCCCAGATTCCGTTTACATCTAAGGTTGGACGAATAGAATTACGTTCGTTAGTTACATATCCTTTTTCACCATAAACATCATTTAAGTCTAAGGCTTTTTTATATTTTTCTAAGCTAAAAGGCGCTTTTGCCATTTCGGCTCTTTCTTCAAGAGACAATTCCTGTACTTTATCGTAGAAACCTGGAATCGTAATATGATTGTCTTCGTCATGAAGCGAAGCGATCATTTTTGCCAGAATATTTATTGGGTTAGCTACTGCTCCTCCGTATAAACCAGAATGTAAATCGCGGTTTGGACCTGTAACTTCTACCTCAACATAACTCAAACCTCTTAAACCTGTCGTGATCGACGGCTGTTGGTTAGAAATCATTCCGGTATCTGAAATTAAGATGACGTCATTTTTTAGTTTTTCCTGATTGCGTTCTACGAACCACGCTAAACTTGCCGAACCTACTTCTTCTTCTCCTTCGATCATGAATTTTACATTACATGGCAAAACATTGTTCTGAACCATATATTCCAACGCTTTTACGTGCATGTACATCTGACCTTTGTCGTCGCAGGCACCACGAGCGAAGATTGCACCTTCTGGATGAATGTCTGTAGTTTTGATCACAGGTTCGAATGGAGGCGAAGTCCATAACTCTAAAGGATCTGGTGGCTGAACATCATAATGTCCGTAAACAAGAACAGTTGGTAAATTTGGGTCGATTATTTTCTCTCCATAAATGATTGGGTAACCCGGAGTGTCGCAAATTTCGACAAAATCGCAACCTGCTTTTGATAAACTTTCCTTTACTGCTTCGGCAGTATCGATAACATCTTGCGAGTATGCAGTGTCGGCACTAACCGACGGAATCTTTAATAATTCGATCAACTCGTTGATAAAGCGATCCTTATGTTCTTGAACGTAAGACTTTATATTTTCCATTTAAATTATTTTTATAGAAATCCAAAAGTACAAAAAAGAGAATTAATATTTTTTTTCAATTTTTTCGTTTTTTTTCTTTGAATATTCGAAGTTATGTCTATCTTTGCACCCACAATTGCCGCGGATATGGTGAAATTGGTAGACATGCCAGACTTAGGATCTGGTGCCGCAAGGCGTGTAGGTTCGAGTCCTATTATCCGCACCGAAAAAAAGCTTCTGAGAAATCAGAAGCTTTTTTGTTTTCCATTAAACCCGACAGATTTTTAAAACCTGTCGGGTTTAGAATAAAAGAATTTCAACTAAAAGATTTAAATTAAAGCTTATCTATTAATATAGTTAGCAAGAATAAAAACCTCCGCTTGTATATGTTTACATTCGATCTTAGGAAATATCAATGTTTTATTGATTTTAGCATCAAATAAAAATATATAATCTGTAGTATTACCGACCATATAAAATCTTTTACTTAAAGTATCATATCGACCTTCTTCATAAACAAACGAAAAGTAATCCATATTATCTTCTTTTACCATAAATTGTAAATTCCTCCCTTTTTCTATTTTATTTAGTATTTCCATGTAATTAAATAAAGGCGAAAACAATGAAATAAAAGTAAAATAAACAAAGAGTAAACGAAAAAGCTTAAGATACCTTCTTTTATAAATGTAGTAAGAAAATACCCCAATAAAGATAATAACATAGATAAATGATACAATTTTTTTAAACATAAAAAAATAGACAAAACTAAGAACTAAAAATATAGAATATTTAATCACCTGTTGAAAAACATTGCACATAAATGATTCAAATTTAGCTTTTTCAAAAAGAACTGATAAACTAAAATATATCAACGGTATAACTACAAAAATTATCAGATAATTAAATAAAGAAATAAATGTGTCTTGTATATTTGAATATGCCAAAATATTTACTCCAAAACAAGCGTACCAAACACAATCTTTTATTATTGAGAATATAAATAACCCACCCAAAATCCAAGATTTATTTTTATCAAAATACTTAAATCCAGTTCTTAAAATTACTAATTGTCTACTCATTATTAAATCACTAAAAAATGCAATATACAAAAAATACAACATGTAAGATTGGAATAAAATCTTGATTGTTAAACCCCTACAAAACAAAGCAAATTGTTGCGGAATTTGCCATAGAAATTTTCGTCTTTTATATAGGCAATCTTTACTCTAAATCATCTTAAGAAAAGGAGACTTCAGCATAACCAATAAAATTACGGAAATCACTCTCGATTTTTGTCGACTTACCTCTCTTAGCTCTCCTTTCCTCAAAATGAGAACAATTTCTTCACCTCACATCCAAATAAGGATCTAAAACTTCTGCCAATTTGTTCAGCCAGTAAAAATTGTCATCAATACTGGACAATTCAGTTTCTATGGCTTCGCACCCTCGCATTGAAGATACCGAAAGCACATAATTTACCTGTCGTAACATTCTAGCCATGTCTTTAGGCTCAATAAAATCCTTAAAAAAATCTTTTAATCTAGTTTCAACATCACTTGAAATGTTTTTCGTAGCCATAATCTTATTTTTATCAAATATAATAATTTTGACACAAATTTGTGTCAAAACAAAAAATAAATCTTATGACTTTTGAAATATGGATATTTCAGAAGAAACTTTTATAATAAATCTTGGCATTCACATAAAACAGCTACGTGAAAAAAAAGGTATCTCACAGGAAGATTTAGCTAACGATTGTGATATTCCAAGAAATCAAATAGGCCGAATAGAAAGAGCAGAAATAAATACAGGCATAAGAACTCTTGTAAAAATAGCCAATGCTTTAGATATTGAACCTAAAGAATTACTTGATTTCCCTATTAAGTAAGCACAAAAATCATTTATAAAAATGCCATTATCAAAACAAAGAAAAACAGAAATCCTAATTTTTATTTTTTTGATATTAATTGGCTCCTCTTTTTATCTAAACTTTAAAAACCTACACGTCAAGTTCTATAATAAAACCGGAGAAAATATTGATTCATTGGTTATAGGCAAAAATTTAATTGGAAACATTAAAAACAACAATTCTACGAAATGTATTGATTTTAAAGAATTTGCTTTTGATGGCAGCATTCCATACGAACAAATTAGCGGAAGAATAAATAATAAAAACATAAATCAACTTCATTGGAGTTGGTGCGGCACCAACCATAATAAAAAATCTGAAGGCTCTTATATTTTTGATATAAAAAAAGGGCTAGACGAAAAAGGCAATCCTTGTTTATACCTAACAAATCATAATGAAAAAATGTTTTGGGAATAAAACAATAATACACACAAAAGCCCGTGTAATCAGCACGGGCTTTCATCATCATCAATCGAAAAAAAGTCAGGATCATCACTCCCTGACTATGAGGTTATTTTAAAGACATTCTCAACCAATCCAAACCTTCTTTTTACACACTAGTAATTCGACAAAGATTGACGACATTTGGAACGGAGTTTCTTGCGAAGATTTCTCCTTTCGTCGAAATGACATAAAATGAGGAAAAAACTTCGCGCCTTCGCGACTTTGCGAGATTAAATCTTCAAACTAATACCTAAGATCTCTCAACCAATCCAGACCTTCTTTTCACACACTCGCAATTCAACAAAGCTTGACGACATTTAGAACGGAGTTTCTTGCGAAGATTTCTCCTTTCGTCGAAATGACATAAAATGAGGAAAAAACTTTGCGCCTTCGCGCCTTTGCGAGATTAAATTCACTAGCTAATCCAGATTTTCTTTTTAAACAAGTTTGCTGTGTGTCTTAAATGCTGGTTCAAGCCAATCAAAATCACCAAAATCACTAAGCTATACCCTACAGCGGTATAAATTTCCATATCCGATAATAAGGTAGCCTGTTTGGCAACGGCCGTAAAGACTTTTTTCAAGGCCAATGTATTGGCATTATCGACCGAATATCCTTTTGCTATAAAACTCTGCGTTGTTGCAGCAATGGTTTGCTGTGCTTCGGGATTCTCGCCTGTCACAAATTGACTTAATTTCAGGAAGTGTTTTTTATTCAGGAATACTTGCGCATTCTGCATGATACAAAACCCGATGGTACTTCCCCAAAAACGTCCTGAGACTCCAATAATTCCAGAGGATGTCATCAATTTCCCCGGAACGGCCGTAACCGTAAACAAAACCAAAGGCACGAATAAAACCCCAACCGCGATCCCTTGCAAAATATACGGAATCAAAATATCCGACAGCGAAACATCGGGCACGAACAAAAACGTAAACCAAAAATGATATACCGCCAAAAGCGCAAAACCTATCATAAATATGTATTTGGTCGCCATAGATCGCATCAGAAAAATAGCCGCTAAAACCAACCCAATTACATTTCCAAGTCCGTTTATATATTGCACTCCGGCGACACGCGACGGATCCCAATTCCAAATCGTAAACATTACACTATGACACAAACTCAAAGTCGCTCTGGCAATATAGAACAGAAAAAACAATAGAAATCCAATTCTCAGATTCGCATATTTGAAAACTTCAAAATTAAAGCTTGGTCGTTTTACCAGTAATTGTCTGAAAATAAACAAACCTCCCGTAATGAGACATATTATTAAAGAAAGAATCAATTGAGAAGATTCGAACCAGTATTTTCTTTCGGCATACACAAAAAAATAAGCCCCGGTTATTATCGATGTCAACACCAAAACAAAACTCAGAAAATCAATTTGATACAGCGGAATTTTTTTAGTGATTCGGTGGCTGTTAAAAGTCACCAGAATCAAAAAGACGTTAATAATTTGAAGCATTCCCGAAACATACAGCATGTATTTCCAATCGTAATGATCGAGGAACCAAACAGCAATGTTCATAATAAAGGGCGTCGCCAATAAAAGCGATCCGTAGTAAAACGAAAACCCAATGATAATGGCGTTTTTAGAATTAAAACGTTCTACCAGCAACTGCCTCAAAATCATCACCGGCAAAGCCATCAAGATTCCTTCGAGGACTCTTAACATGATAAAAACCGCAAAATTGGTCACATATCCTGATGCAATTATCGTTACAGCAATCAAAACATACAACATCATTAAGTAGGTTTTTGCCGGGAAATAATTCGAAAACCTACTCTCGATAAGGATCGTCGCCAGTAAAGTTCCGTAGGTCACACACATGGCAAACTGCAGATCCTCGGCTTCGATATCCAGAAAACTCGCCGCATAGGTTACGTTCGAACTGTAAACCCCCAATAAAATCATGGAATGCAAAAGACACACAAACAAGATAATAATGATCGCCCAATTAGGAACCCAGGACTTAAAAATACTTTTATCTTCCATTTTATTGGTGTTCGGCAATAACCGTAATATTCATCCCAGCTCTTAAGAAGTCGGCTTGTTTGTCGGTTTCTTTTAATTGAATTCGAACCGGAATCCTCTGTTCTATTTTCACAAAGTTTCCCGTGGCATTATCAGGAGGCAATAACGAAAATCGGGCACCACTGGCAGGCGACAATGATTTGACAATTCCTGTAAATTCTTTATCCTTTAAAGCATCAGCCTTAATTTGAACTTCCTGACCTACGGTTAAATATTGTAACTGTGTTTCTTTAAAATTTGCAGTAATCCATTTCTCTTTACTCACAATCGAAAGCAATGATTGCCCTTCTTTAACCATTTGTCCCGGCTGCAAAATTCTTTTTCCAACCCAGCCATCATAAGGAGCAGTGATTACGGTGTACGAAAGAAACAATGCCGCGTTATCAGCAACAGCTTGCTTAGACTCAACAACCGTTTGTGTGGTAGGAACATTTGCCTGCGCCTGAGAAGTACTTAAATTGGAAGACTGAATTCTTTCTCGCATTTCCTGAAAATGCGCTTGTGCCGACTCATAATCGGCTTTTACTTTTTCTAATTGCTGAGAAGTCGCTGCCTCTTCTTTCACAAGAGCTTTGTATCGATCGTACTCTAATTTTGTTTTCCAAAGATTGGTTTTCGCCACCTCCAATTGCGACTCTCCAATCGCAGTTGAACTTGCTGTTGTCGCCACATTTTTCTGCGCTACTACACTGCTTTGTTTCGCACTTTGAACATCAGCCAAAGCCACATTCAGCTTTGATTTATACTCTCTATTATCAATCACCACCAAAGTATCGCCTTTGTGTACAAACTGATTTTCTTCAAAACGAACGTCCTGAACATAACCTGTAATTCGGGACATAATCGGTGTAACATATTGCTCCACCTGAGCGTCATTGGTCTCTTCATGATTCTGACTGAACACATAAAACCAAATTCCTAAAATGACTCCGCTTACCACCAACAGGCAGGCAATTATTGTTATAATGATATGAAACGACTTGTTTGCTCTGGTTTCATTTTTAATCTTTACCATAAATTCTATATCTTTTTCTATTCTCTATTCTCTTTCTTCTTTCTTCTATCCTCTTTCTTCTACCCTCTTGCCTCTATCTTCTTGCCTCTATCCTCCTCGATCTCAAATCTCACTTGGCAACATTCCCGCTGTACGCAGCAGTTCATAATGTTTCATCACAGCATCGATTCGGGTAGAGATTTTATTGTATTTTGCCTGTAACAGTGCATTGTCGGCATCTACCATTTCGGTTATCAAAACCAATTGATTCAGGTATTTTAGTTTTACAATTCGGTAGTTTTCATTGGCCAGCTCCTCGGCTTTATCAACAACTTTAAACTTCTCCACGATTTCCTGATATTGCGTGTGATTACGAAACAACTCGTCTTGGATTTTATCTTTCACAATCTCAGACTGCATTTCCTGCCATTGAATCCTGGTCGTCGCCATCTGCACTTTGGTTTTGTTTTTATACAAACCCGAAAGATCAAAACTGGCTTCAATTCCCACTTGCCCTAAGGTGTACAAATACGGATTTGGAGGAAAAAATTTGTAGTTCGGGTAATTAAAGCTATAGTTTCCAAAGAAATTAATACTCGGGTAATAATTCCCCTTTGCCAATTTCAGTTCCGTTTTTTTGATCGCTATTTCCTGGCTTGAGATTCGCATTTCTTCGTTCTGCAAAGCATGATTCATATACATTTCATAAGGATCAAGGCCTTGCATTTCATCAATATTTGCCGTTGTGTCGATTGTTATTTCCTCTCGCTCCGGCAACTGAAGCAGTGTCTTTAAATCATGCAGCGCAATTTTGATGTTTTTAGAATTCGTCAAAGCATTCAACTCACGGTCCGAAAGCTGCAATTCTGCGCGCAATACCTCATTTTTAGTCACCGTTCCATGTTTTTTCAAGGATTGAACTTCTTTTAACCGATTTTGCTCTTCTTTGATATTTTCGTCAATGATTTTCTGAAGTTCCATCATTTTATAAATCCCCAAATAAGTACCGATCACCTCTAACTCGATATCATTTTCAGTCTTCTCCTTTTTGATTTGAGCAATTTGATTTTCCTGATTGGCAATTTTAATTGCATTGTTGATTTTATTCCCAACATACAACGGCATTTTAAACGTAGTTCCAACCTCGTAAATCTCAGGGATGGTCCTGGTAACTTCTTTCCCTTTTAAGAAACCTCCTTTAAATTCGGTAATGTTGGTAATTCTCGAATAAGCGCCGTTCATCTCAATTTCAGGCAGTCGTAACTCTTTGTTTTCTTTGATATTTTCTTCAGAAAGTGTTACTTCGAGTTTAGATTTGAGAATGTTTCGGTTATTCTCTTTCGCAATTTTAATCGCCTCATTTAATGAAATCGATTTTACTTCTTGCGCTTGTAGTGTCGTGAATCCGAGGAAAAATAAAGCATAAGCCATATTTTTCAGGAAACACTGTAGTGCGGAAATCTGTTTTTTAAGGAACATGAATACATAAATAATTTATGATGCAAAGTTCCTGCATTTTTTTGGTGACTGATAATTCTAAAAAGTCAATAACATATTCATTTCGGACAAATATTGGAATCTTATTTTTCGAAAACACTATATTAAAACACTGAAAAACAATTTATTACAAAATATATTTGGATTGTGATTTTTTACGCAGATTTTAAAGGATTTAAGCTAATGAAGCTGATTTTTATTCTTCCCTCTCGCAGATTCCGCAGATTGAGCAGATTATTAAAGAGTTAAAAAAACTGGGGAATCTGCGAGAGAAAAAATTTTAGCGCGAAATAACGAAATCTGTCAAATCAGCCTAAATCTGTCAAATCAGCCTAAAACAAAATTTTTACTTTTGCTCCAAAATCTCTTCACCGTTTAAGTAATCGGAAGGTCTTTGTCCTAAAATCTTAAAAAAAGTATTACTGAAAGTTGGAACACTATTATATCCAACTTCTTCGGCTACCTCTTTAACCGAAAGTTTTCTGTCAAGCAGAAGCTCTATGGCTTTTAGGATTCTCCTAATCGTATAATATTGAATAAAGGACATGTTGAGATCTTTTTGAAACAAACGATACAAAGAACGTTCGCTGTATCCAAATTCATGGGCAACATCTGCGAATAGAATAGTTTCTCCCAGATTATTCTCAACATAGCGTAGAATCTTACCCAAACGAGGATCTTTTGGCTGCGGTAATTCTAAAGGCAAGTTGGTCAGACAAATTTGAGGTAATATCGCTTTAATCGCTTTGGCAATGGCAAAATTCGGGCTTCCTTTTTTAAGATCACCATTCCATCGATTGGTAAAAAGCATCATTTGCAACAATAAATTATTGACCGGATAAATTCCTTCGTTCTTATAAAAAACATCTTCGTCTTTTTCAACCGGAAAATACAGGTTTCGCATAGTTACATTTTCCGACTTCGGCTCGATACTATGCTCCACCCCACTCGGAATCCAAATAAAATGACGTGCCGGCAAAAAGTAGGTTTTGGTTTCGGTCGTTACAAAAACAACATCTCCTTCAGCATATAGCAATTGCGCTTTGTCGTGTTTATGTGTAGGCACAAACAATTCGCCCATCAAATCGTGGTGACAGTAAATGCTTTTTTTATCGGCATCGACTTTTTTGATGTAATACTTATCTAATTTCTGACCGGAATATTCCATTGGAGTTTATACAATGTTTTTGCAACTTTAAATATAAGAAATTTAAATTCCAATTGTTTGAAATACCAAATTCCAAAGCTGAACCATTAAGACTTAACCGCAAAGTTCTCAAAGCTAAATTAAAACTTTGCGAACCTTGCGTAAATCTTAGCGCTCTTTGCGGTTAAATACAAAAAACAAAAAAGCCTTTCCGTTAAGAAAGGCTTCTCCCAATATTGCGGTCTGGACGGGACTCGAACCCGCGACCCCATGCGTGACAGGCATGTATTCTAACCAACTGAACTACCAAACCGTGCGTTATTGCGAGTGCAAAAATACAACAGATCTTTGATTCTACAAGCTTTTTTTGCGAATAAATTTCAAGAAATTTTTAATTGATTAAATTCCAATATTTTAAAATTTACCACTAAAACCAAAAAGAAGAACTTTCTTTCTTTTTAAACCGCAAAGAGCGCAAAGTTGAAAGCACAAAGGATTCGAATCTTAAGAAATTTTGCGATTAAATTTCAAATCTGATAGATTTCAAATCCAAAACACATTCTTAATGACCCATCAACCAAACATCTCTATTTTACCAATAATTTAATAATTTCTTTACATTATAATCAAAAAATAATAAAATAAAGTTTTTATATCAAAATAAATTTTCAATATTTGTAGGAATAAGCTTTTACCATAACATTACAGACACAAATCCCAAGTGTCTTAAAATGATTGGGAATTAATCAAACAAAAAAACCACAAATTATGTTAAAAAGATTAAACCTAAATGGCGCCGTAGAACTAACTATTACTGAATTAAAATCCATCAATGGTGGAGACCCTACATGCCCACCACCAGACACAAGTGCAGGTTGCTTTAGCGGACCATCTCATTGCCCAAGTTACGGCTACCCAACATGTGTACCGAAAACTCCTAATATATAATAGCAATATTTAATTTCTTTATAAAAAACAAAGGGCGCAAAGTTTAAAAACTTTGTGCCCTTTGCGGTTAAGCCAAACAAGTAAAAACAAAAAATCCGCAAAGCTTAAAAGAACTTTGCGGACTTTGAGTAAACCTTAGCGAACCTTGCGGCTAATCCAAACAAATAGAAACAAAAAATCCACAAAACTTATAAAAAACTTTGCGGACTTTGCGTAAATCTTAGCGAACCTTGCGGTTAAAATCAGAATAGCCTTAAATCAAAAAAGCCATCCACAAAAGTGGAAAGCTTTTCATTGGTCTAACTACTAAACCAGCTACGAGTTACAAAGTCGTAGCAAAACAACACAACTAATCTTAGATACCGTATTTGGGCAAAAAAGCCTTTCCGTTAAGAAAGGCTTTTCCCAATATTGCGGTCTGGACGGGACTCGAACCCGCGACCCCATGCGTGACAGGCATGTATTCTAACCAACTGAACTACCAAACCTCTGCGTTATTGCGGTTGCAAAGATAGTACAGAATTTCGTTTCTGCAAGTGTTTTTCGAAAAAAAATTAAATAAATTTTCAAAGTTTTAGCCAAAGTTTTGTTTTTCAACTAAATATGTCGTCAATATTTTTTCAAAATTATCTCCTACATTCACCGAAACGTACTTAATTTGATTCTTTGCACAAGTTAAAGACAATTTCTTAAAGTACTCCTCTGCCCTTTTTTCGTATTCTGCTTTTACATTATCCGCGAAAAGCGAGACTTCTTCACCTGATTCTAGATCAATAAACTTACGCGGCGTGTTATCAAAATCAAATTTAAGCTCTGTTTTATCATCCACCACATGAAACAAAACTACTTTGTGTTTGTTGTGTTTTAAATGCTGTAAAGCGTTAAAAAGCTTTTCATCATCTTCTGACTGGAACATATCCGTAAACAGAATGATCATTGAACGACGGTGAATCTTCTCAGCGATTTGATGCAGATACGTAATGGTATCCGTCCTCTTTTTAGCTTTTGGCTGCTGCAGTAACTCTTCCAGTTTATTGAGCAACATTCGATGATGACGATCACTTCCTTTTTCGGGAGCATAATATTCATAGCTGTCTGAGAAAACACTTAACCCTACGGCATCACGCTGCTTCTTAAGGATATTCATTAAAACAGCCGACGCCAGAACAGCAAAACCAATCTTCTTCTCATAAAAAGGCTGATTTGATCTGAGTTCCGGATAATGCATCGACGATGAGTTATCTACAATTAAATGACATCGCAAATTGGTTTCTTCCTCAAAACGTTTTGTATACAAACGATCTGTTTTGGCAAATAATTTCCAATCGATGTGTTTGGTGCTTTCTCCGGCATTATAGACTTTATGCTCCGCAAATTCAGCCGAAAATCCATGAAACGGACTCTTGTGCATTCCCGAGATAAACCCTTCTACCACCTGATTCGCCAACATTTCGAGATGCTGAAAACTGGAGACTTTCTCTATTTCCGATTCAATTTTCATTCGGTTTCTTTTTTAATATTTTGTGCGCGGTACAAACCATCGGTTGCCTGCAATAATTTTCTTTTCAAAATCGGGCTAAACTCCGGATTCTCTTTCAGGAATCGCTGTACTTCATCAAAAGCATATTTCGACGAATATTTCCCAACCGTATTATTCAGCCAGTCTTTTGGAAAAAAGATATCTCCGGTACGCTGAATTTCTTCCACCAAATCTAACGAAAATCGAATGTACTTTTGAGCACTTTCCTGGCGTAACGGATGATTTATATTCGCCAAACCTACAGAAACCCAAGATTCTTTTTCTCTGTTCTCGTCGTCTTTTAAGGATAACACAAAAACATCACGAACCGATTCGTCTTTCGATAAAGAAGGAAGCAGGAATTCAAATCGTTTTTGCTTATCCGGATTTGCAATCGTGGTTCTGGTTTTATTTAAAATCTCATCCGCTTTTTCATGCTTAAATATAGCCAAATTCATCGCCATATTGGTATAATCATCTTCATTGAGTTTTAAACCCGGAATCACGGTTTCTTTATTCCAAATTTTATACAATTGTTCCTTGTCAGTAGCGGAGTAGGCAATTGAACTAAATAAATTAAACAAAGTCTTCTTTATATTACTTGGCAAATTGGCCTGCAAACGCGCATATACAATAGCCGAAAGTTCTTTTTGTCTTATATTTTGCTGTTTTTCGGTCAGGAACTTCCAGAATACCGCACTGGTTTGATTGGTGATAATTTTCAGAACCAATTCGTTTTGTTCCTGTTGAATTCCTTTTAAAAAACAATCAAATGCTTTCACAGGAGCAATATTCCCGGTTAAAGTATTTTCGTAAATATTAATATAAGTCGAAGCTCTTGCTACCTCATCTTTCAATGTTAAAACAGACTCTAAACTATTCCCGTCAAGCGGAAAAACACCGTATCCAAAACCATTATAATTATAAATAACAGCCAATGGTTTCTCAAGTCCAAGGGCTTCTTTCAGGGACAGACTTTTGTCTTTTATAGTAGCACTGATCACTTTTACATTATTGGGATAAACTAAACCAATATCAAAAATCTGAGGCCACACATTTGCCGATTGATCTTCTGCTTGCTGCGTAATTTCGAAGGCCGAAATTCGATTTTGAGCATCGTATTTGATTTGATCTTTAAAAATCGCTCTTCCCGATTTATTCACCCAAACCTTACTCCATTTTTGCATATCAAGAGGCGTTTCGGCATCAAGAATTTCTACAAGATTGTTCCAGTCGGCATTATCGTTGGCATATTTTTTAATGTACTTCTCGATTCCTTTCTGAAAAGCTTCTTTCCCCATAGAAGCTTCTAACTGACGCATCATTATTGGTGCTTTGTTGTAAATAATGGCTCCATAAAGTGATCCTGCATTTTTAAGATTGGCTAAATTTTGCTTGATCGGATGTGTTCCTAACGAACGATCTTCGGCATAAGCATTTGGATAATGAGCCGTTAAAAACTGTAGATTATGATTGACTTTCGGGAAAATCGGATTCATAATTTTGTCTGCCATAAAGTTGGCAAATACTTCCTTCATCCAAACATCATCAAACCATTTCATAGTCACCAAATCGCCAAACCACATGTGCGAAGTTTCGTGTGCAATCAATTTGGCGCGGTCTAATTTCTCACTGTCTGTCGCGCTATTATCCAAAAACAAAGTTGATTCTTTATATTGTATCGCCCCTACATGCTCCATCCCGCCATACTGAAAAACCGGAATTGAAGCAAAATCCAGCTTCTGAAATGGAAACTTATAACTAGTATATTTTTCCAGAAAATCTAACGATTGCTGGTGCAGATTAAAGATCGTATCGGTGCTGCTTTTTAGTTTCTCTGCATTGTTCTCGCGATACAGCATCGTCATTTCCAGATTACCGGGTTTCTTGGTCACGCTTTTGAATTTCCCCGCTACAAAAGAGAACAAATAAGTACTCATTTTATCAGATTCTCCAAAAGTATAAGCCGTAAACTCTCCTTTCTCCGTTTTTTCTTTCACATCGGCTCCGGCCAAAACTGACCAGTCTTTAGGAACAGTCAAACTCAACTTATAAGTTGCTTTGATATCCGGCTGATCAAAACAAGGAAATAATGTACTTGCCCGATCCGGAACCAATAAAGTATACAAGAAATCATCATTTCGGTTTAAGGATAGATTTCCTGCTATAAAAGAAATACCAATTGTATTTTTTCCTGAGTTTAAAGCTTCTGTAGGAATAACGATATGCCCATTTTCATGAACAATTGAAACCGATTTACCATTAACCTCAATTGCTTTTATATTTTCTGATTTCTCTTTAAAATCCAAATACACACTTCGATAAGGATGATCTAATAAGGTCAATTCTAAAACAAGATTGGATTTAATTTCCTTTTCTCTCTGACCTGGAATTTCAAATGAGAGCGCATATTTTACATTGGAAATTTCTTGCTTTCGGTAAGTCGCTAACTCTTTCGAAACGCCTTTATCTAAAAGATAAATTTCTTTTTGTTTCGATTGAGAAAAACCAATTGTAGTACATGCAAGAAAACAAAGAGAGCTATAGAGAATTTTCATTTTTAAAGGAATGTTAGATCTGTAAAAATAAAAAAAGTTCGCCACGAATTCCACAAATTAGCACGAATTAAAATTCTTTTGCCACAGATTATACAGATTAGGATGATTTCTTTTTAAATCGTGAAAACTAGTTTAATCTGTCGCAAAAAAAATAAACCTCATTTTAATTCGTGGAATTCATTTTTAAAGTGAAATTAATTAGCGCTAATTTGTGTAATCTGTGGCAAAAAAACATTTTAATCGGCGGCAAAAAACCAAATAAAAAAGGTCCGACTTCCGTCGAACCTCTTTTATATAAATTATAATCTTTCGATTACAACAAAGCGTCTAAACTATCTGCGTAGGTTTGTTTCGGAGCTACTCCAACTTGTTTTCCTACTACTTCACCGTTATGAAAAACCAAAACGGTAGGTATGTTACGCACACCATATTTTGCAGCAAATTCCTGGTTAGCATCTACATCTACTTTACCAACAACTACTTTACCTGCGTATTCATCGCTTAATTGGTCAATGATTGGACCAACCATTCTACAAGGACCGCACCATGCTGCCCAAAAATCTACCATTACTGGTTTGTCTGATTTCAAAACTACTTCATCAAAAGTAGCATCTGTTATTGCTAATGCCATAATTTCTTGTCTTTTAAAATTATCGTCTGAATTGTTTCGTTTCAAACTAGACCACAAATTTAAAAATTAAATGCAAATGAAACACCATAACCAAATTAGTTTTCATTATAAATGTATTGTCATTAATTATATCAATCCAAAAACTTCAAATCATAGGTTTTAACCTACGCCAATATCGGTTTTTATCTTTTTAGGGAAACGTCATTTTTTTGACTTATCTTTAATCATCCTGAAAATTCTTCCAGATGAACGCTACTTTACTCCACATAAAAAACTTTTTTCGATCGATTCATTTTAGAAAATATGCCAGGCGTTTTGGCTTTTTCATTCTGGGACTTATTGCTTTACTACTTATTGCCTGCGGTGGATTGTCTCTTTATTTTAATCGAAACAAAACCGAAATCATCGCCAAAATCAACACCAAAATCAATGAAAACATAAACGGAAAATTCCATATTGGAGATTTTCATTATAAGTTTTTAACCGGTTTCCCCAACTTTACCTTGGCCCTAAAAGATGTCGAAGTCAAAGACAATCAATGGGCAACGCACAAACACACTTTATTAAAAGCCAAGGAAATAGAAGTACGTTTAAACGTTACGAGTTTACTGCAAAACGAAATCAACATCCATAAAATCCTGATCAATGATGCAGCTATCTATGTTTATAAAGCACAAAACGGCTACTCGAATGCCAATATTTTTAAGCCGAAGAAGAAAAAATCACCGGAAAACAAATCCGATACTGAGACCACAATCAATCAGATCGAGCTAAATGAGGTTCACTTTACGCTAAACAATCTTCTCGGACATAAATTATTTGATTTTGATGTGGAACGCTTACAGTCAAAAGTAGATTATGATGGAGACAACTGGCAAACCGACGTTTTTTTAGACACCCAAATTAAAAGTCTCGCCTTTAATACGGTACACGGAAGTTTTGCAAAACAGAAAGAACTCAAAGGTACTTTTGCCGTTTCCTACTCCGCTTCAAATGAAAAAATTGACGTGGTAACCAAAGGCCTTAAAATTGGATCGGATGCTTTTGATATTACCGCTTTTTTCAATCTTGCCAAAGGAAAAGCACTTTTCGGAATCAATATTGGGACGACTATTTTATGGCAAAATGCATCCAATTTATTATCGGCAAACATCAGCTCTAAGCTTAACCGATTTAATTTACAAAAACAAATCGATGTGAATTGTGACATCAAGGGCGATTTTAATGCCGAAGGTGATCCCAGAATTGTCGTTCAGGCCATTATCAAAAACAACGAACTGAGCATTCCGGACGGATTGATTAAAAACTGCCACTTCAAAGGGATTTTTACCAATAATTTCAAACCTACAGCCGGTTATAACGATGCTAATTCGGCTATTATTTTAACGAATTTTGCGGGTGAATACGAAAACATTCCGCTCTCGATTCCGCAATTGTCTATTAACAATCTCGAAAAACCGCTCGCTACCGGAAACGTAAGTTCTGACTTTAATATCGAAAGGCTCAACGAAATCAGCAACGACAAATGGATTCAGTTTACAGCCGGTCACGCCAAAGCCAACCTAAAATTTCAGTTTGACATTGTTGATTTGTACATTACCAAACCGCGTTTTATTGGTAAAATAGATGTCGATGACGCTTCGTTTCATTATATTCCAAAAAATGTTCGTGCCGTAAAAACCAACATTCATCTTGACTTTACCGAGAAAGCTTTACTGATCAAACAAATTGCCTACAAACACAATAAGAACACGATTTTTGTTGAAGGAAAAATTGACAATTTCCTCAACCTCTATTATGATGCTCCTGAAAAAATGATCGTAAACTGGAAAATCTATTGCCCCAATATCGATCTGAAGCAATTTCTGGGCGTTTTAGCGACTTCTCAAAAAGTAAACCCCACAGCCAAAACCAACAAAAAACCAACAATTTCGAATCATCTACGAACCGTAATCGACAAATGTGTGGTGGTAATCGACATCAAAGCCGATAAAATCAATTACAACAAATTAACCGCAACCAATACGACTGCCACGGTACAAATGATCGATTCGAGACTGGTTATCAAAAACGGTTCGCTGCAAACTTCAGGAGGAAGCATCACCTTTAACAGTGAAGTAAAACCAAGCGGAAAAAACTTTGCTTTTAGCTCAAACGCCAACGTAAATCGGGTTGATATTGCGAGTTTTTTAAAGTCGTTCAACAACTTCGGGATTCAGTCTTTTAGTCCAAGTAATATTAAAGGAAAGCTAAGCAGCCAGGCCAATGTAACCGGATTTATCAACGGTAATGGCGAATTGATCACGAATTCGATGCACGGCAATCTGACGTTCAACGTCAATCAGGGCGCTTTGTTAAACTTTGAACCTATTGTGAAAATTGGCAAGTTTGCTTTTCCATTCCGCGATGTCAAGAATATTACGTTTAGTGATTTATCCGGCACACTTAAATTGCGCGGAGAACAGGTCGATGTGAATAATTTCACCATTAGTTCGAGTGTTTTAAACCTTGATGCCGAAGGTATTTATTCTTTTGGCCGAGGTACCAATCTCGCCCTCACCATCCCACTCCGAAACTCCAAAAACGACATCAAACTCGCCACCAAAGCCGAACGCGATGCCGTCCGCGAACGCGGAATCGTCCTGCATCTAATTGCACTCGACGAGGAAGGGAAAATGAAAATTAAATGGGGGAAGAGGGAGAAATAGTTTTTTATCACATCCTTTCAACACAATCTTGTCATTTCGAGCGGAGTCGAGAAATCACACCAGAAACTCGACAAAGATTTGTCACTCTGAGCGAAGTCGGAGAGTCTTTTGGGATTTGGGATTTAAGATATTGTAATTTGAACATCTAGGAGCTATTTACTTCGTCAGTTCGCTTTGGCTCGTGTCCTGCTGTACACTTTATCTTTTGTGCGAACCCCACCACAAAAGGATACCGTTCCCATCAGGGCTAGGGGTTTTGGTTTCATGAGAAATTTAGAAATATTAATCAACGCCAGTCAGAAATGATTGGCTTTTTTTATGGAAAAATTGACGCAAAAAGAGGACAATTGTCAACTGTCCAATTTTCCGCACATAAGTACATTTATCGGTTATGAATCTCAAAGAAAAATTTGGAAATAAAATAAAATTCCTACGAGAACAAAAAAAATACTCCATTGAGTATCTGGCAAACATTTCCAATATCGACAGAACATACATTTCTGATATCGAAAAGGGAAAAAGAAATGTCTCTTTATTAATAATAGAAAAACTTTCAAAAGCTCTTGATGTTACAATTCAAGATTTATTTGATTATACAAATGAAAAATAAATTTACTTACATAGACCTTTTTGCAGGTTGTGGAGGATTATCCCTAGGATTGCATCAAGCAGGATGGCAAGGTCTTTTTGCTGTCGAAAAAAGTCCAGATGCTTTCAAAACATTAGAACATAACCTAATAAATAACAAAAATCATTTTAATTGGCCAAGGTGGCTTCCTCAAAAAGCCCATGAGATTAATACTGTGCTAGAAGAATATGCCTCTAAATTGGAAAAATTAAAAGGAAAAGTTACCATGATTGCTGGTGGCCCACCTTGCCAAGGTTTTTCAATGGCAGGAAAACGTAATGAATTTGATTTAAGAAACGACCTTATCAACTCCTATATCAATTTTGTAAAAATTGTTGAACCTAAAATTATTTTCTTCGAAAACGTAAAAGGTTTTACAATGGAGTTTAAAAAAAACAAGGAAAAGGGAATCGCTTATTCTTCTCAAGTTACACAAAAACTGGACGAAGCCGGATATTTTGTAAAAGGGCAATTAATAAATTTTGGCGATTATGGAGTTCCTCAAAAAAGAACACGTTTTATTCTTGTTGGTATAAAAAAAACTCTCCCAAATGCTTCTCAAGAAAAAGCTGAAAGTTTTTTTCATTCTTTAAAAAATAATCGTTTTGAGTTTTTAAAAGAAAAAGGACTAACTATCGAAACAAATCTTCACGATGCAATTTCGGATTTATTGCAAAAACATGGATTAAAAGAAACGCCTGACTATCCAAGTTTTCAATCTGGAATTTATGGCAAAGAGAAAGGAAACTATCAAAAATTGATGCGTGCCGGAATTGAAAATAAAATTGCTGACAGCCATCGGTTCCCTAAACACTCTTCTGAAATAATAAACCGATTCAAAAACATCCTTGATGAAACTTCTATTGATAGAAGAAATTTTAACGTTAGTAAAACTATTCAAGAAAAATACAATATAAAAAAACGAACAGTAATTCCTTTAAACGAATTCGACAAGACACCTACAATTACAACACTTCCAGATGATTACATTCATTATTTAGAACCTAGAATTTTAACCGTTCGTGAATATGCTCGTATTCAATCATTTCCCGATTGGTACCTTTTTCAAGGAAAATATACAACTGGTGGCAAACGAAGAACACAAGAAGTACCAAGATATACACAAATAGGAAACGCCATCCCTCCTCTTTTTAGTGAGCAAAGTGGTCAGATTTTAAAAAAGATGGTTTAGATGGAAAATTTACTGAAATTTAGAATTAGTTCTGCACTTAAGAATATAATCGGTAGAGATTTAATAACTGATGATTATATCGCAGTATTTGAACTTGTGAAAAATGGTTTTGATGCACATGCCAATAGAGTCGATATCCATTTTGAAAATATATATGGAAACAACCCAAAAATTATCATAATTGATAATGGAAAAGGAATGGATTACAACGACCTAATAAATAAATGGTTATTTGTAGCATATTCTGCAAAAAAAGAAGGAACTGAAGATGACACATACGACTATAGAGATAACATCTATAGCAAAAGATTTTTTGCTGGCGCAAAAGGAATTGGTAGATTTTCATGTGACAAATTAGGGAAAACGCTATATCTTGAAACAATTAAAAATACAAAAGATAGAAAAATTGAAACCTTATTAACAGAATGGGAAAAATTTGAAGAAAACATTCATGATAACTTTGTTGACATATCTGTATTACACAATACAATTGAAAAAAGCAATTATAATCTGAATAATGGGACAGTGCTTGAAATTTCAGATTTAAGAGAAAGTTGGGATAGAGCTAAATTTTTAAAATTAAAAGATTCTTTATCAAAACTAATAAATCCTATAAATGAAAATAAATTTGAAATACATATTCATGTAGAAGAAGAGATAAAAAACGATAATGGTAATGAATATTATAATAGAGTTAATGGTAAAGTTGAAAATTTTATTTTTAACGCTTTAAATATTAAAACAACCAAGATTGTTTCCAATCTATCTGATGATGGAGAAATTACAACTGAACTTTTTGATGGTGGTCAACAAATTTATAGGATTGTCGAAAAAAACAAGGATTTTTTAAAACTTCATAATATTAATTATGAAATTTATTATTTAAATCATTCCGCAAAAATGACTTTTTCTATGAAAATGGGCTTACCATCTGTCCAATATGGACATGTTTTCCTATACAAAAATGGTTTCAGAATCTATCCATATGGTGAAGCAAGTGAAGATTCGTTTAAAATTAATCAAAGAAAATCTCAGGGATACAATAGATTTCTAGGTACAAGAGAAATTATTGGTCAAATACAAATAAATGGGGATAATGATTTTTTCATAGAAACCTCTAGTAGAGGAGATGGATTGGTTAAAAATGAGCATTATGAAGAACTCGTAGAATATTTTTATATTGTTTTAAGGAGACTAGAAAAATATGTTGTTGAAGTACAAAAATGGGGTTTAACGATAGAAGAAAACTCAAGTTTTGACATGAAGTCTCGTATTGCTGATCTACTTGCTAAACTTACAGATAGTGAAGATATAATCGATTTCAGTTTAAATAATAATTTTCTAGAGATTCTTGAAGCAAGTCAATTAAACAGTGCCAATTCAATAATTGAAAATTTAAATAGAATTGCATACGAATCCGAAAATGAAAATTTAATCAGTCAAGCAAAAAAAGCTACAGATGCATTAGTTGAGATAAGCTATGCTAAAGTAGCAGCTGAAAAATTAGCTGATGAACAGCGAAAAAAAGCAGAAGAAGCTACTAAAAAATTAAAAGAACAAATAAGTGAAAATTTATTTTTGAAGTCTATAAACTCTAATGACTTTAAAGAAGTAATTAGTTTATTACATCATATCGGAATTTACGCTGGAACTATTGACAACAACCTGAAAGGAATATCATTAAGAGTACAAAACAATATCGAATTATCGAAAGCAGATTTGAATGAGATCATTAAACTTGTCAGCTTTGAAACAAAGAAAATTTTAAACATAGTAACATTCGCAACAAAAGCCAATTTTAAACTTGATACCGAATTTAAGGAAGTTGAACTTGTTAATTACTTTTTAGAATACATTCAAAATATAATACCTTCTATAACAGATAAAAGTTTAAAAATAAGTACAGAAAATTTAGTTACTCAACCTTTTATTAGAAAAATAAAACCTATTGAGATTAATATTATCATTGATAATTTAATAAATAATGCAAAAAAAGCAAGGGCAAATAATTTACTAATAAAATTTGAGGAGAGTGTAAATTCAAATACACTCGACATATCTTTTATTGATGATGGTGTAGGAATTAAAGAAAAATCATTATCCCAAATTTTTGATTTAGGATTCACAACAACTGATGGTTCAGGAATAGGTCTTTATCATGTGAATCAAATCATGGAATCAATGAAAAGTGAGATTTTTGTTAACAACAATAAAGAAAAAGGAATTACATTTAAATTGCAAATAAAATAACTATAACTTATGAAAAACATTATTCTCTTTTGGATTGATGATATGGAAAACTGGGCAAGTTCGGCACAAACAAACTTGCAATTAATATCTTTAAAAAATAAAATTAAAATTAACATCGTTTCGGCAAGAAATGGTGAAGATATAGTGCAAGTTTGTATGGCACATAATTTCGATGCTATAATAATGGACTATAATATGGAACCGTTTAATGGAGATAAGTACATAAAAGATATAAGGTTTGAAGAGCATTTAGAACATATCCCAATTATATTTTACTCGCAAGATAATAGTGCTGATTTAGATAATCTAGTAAGAGGAGTCCCAAATGTAACAACAGTTTACAGAGGGAATTTAGAAGACAAAATCAAAGAATTATTTTTTGAAGATTAATTAAAATCATTCTGATTTTCATTTGATTTAAACTAAGACATGAATATAATAAATTAATAGCTATTTACTTGCGAAATAGAAAGATATTATCATTTTTAAGTTGTATTGACCTAAATATTCATACGTGATTCTTAAAATTCAAAACGCAATTACATAAAGACATGTTTAAAAATTGTTGCAAGACTTCGACTTCGCTCAGTCTAACAACATTGTGTGATTTCTCATTCTTCAAAATGACAAGCTAAGCGGAACAAAAGGAACCAAAATATAAAAAGCCACTTCACAGTGGCTTTTCAAGTTTATTCAACATCCAGATACGGATTTAAGATTTCGGCTAATTGATTCAGCCAGTAAAAACCATTTTGGAGGTTGGTCTTCTCGGATTGTAGGGATTCGTGTTCCTGCATTACGCTTAAGGCAAGCGCATAGTTTACCTGACGAATGGTTTTTGCCATTGTTTCGGGATCAATCGAATTACTGAAAAAATCAGTTAACCTTAATTCGGTTTCTTTTGAAAGGGTGTTTGTACTCATAATCTTAAAGTTTAGGGAAATATAAAACCCATACGGGTTAGCTGTCCTACGCCTTTAAGAGCGTTGCAGTTGTTTCCAATACCGCCAGCATACCGCATGGGCAAAAGTTTTGTCAAGTTCATAATCTTAAAGTTTAGGACTGCGAAGATATGAAAACCAAAAAAGTTATGGAGGATTTTCTTAGTTTTTAACTTGTCTATTGTTGCGGAGTTACTTGTGAGGATTCCTCGTGCCTCGGAATGACAAATAGCATGTAAAACACAAAATATCCATAAAGTATGTCATTTCGAAGAATGAGAAATCCTCGTGAGTAACTCTACGATCTAAATCAAACCTTCCGGAGTTACTTGTGTGATTTCTCTCTTCGATCGAAATGACAAAAAAACCAAATTAATTTCTTAATGTTTTATTAACCTACTTGTGTTTTTGTCTAAAAAAAGATAGCTTTGAGAAACAATCATTAAATATAAACCCATATGAAAATTCAGATCAATACCGACAAGAACATCGAAGGACACGAAAGATTAGAAGCTTATTTCTCTGGCGAATTAGAAAAAGGTTTAGCGCGTTTTGAGGAAAAAATAACCCGCATCGAAGTACATTTTGGCGATGAAAACGGAGAGAAATTTAGCTTAAACGATAAAAAATGTGTGATTGAAGTTCGTACTGCAAAATTACAACCCGTAACTGTTACAGAACATGCCGATACACTCGAAAAAGCTTTTATCGGTGCATTGGCTAAAGCAAAAAAATCTCTTACTACTACTTTCGAAAAAATGAAAGCATATTAATTTATATACCATCCATAAAAATGGCCTTATCTCTAATCCGGATAAGGCCATTTTCTATTTTAGCAAAGCCGTCATTTCTTCCCAGTGTACTATTTTTACTTTCTGATCTAATTGATCTGCGCTTTTTACCATTGCTTTGGCGATATCTTCGGCCTCTATTCCTCTATATTTACTTAAGCTTCCCACAAACAACGGATTGATCAATTTGAATATTCTAATGAATACTTTTTCCATAGGTCGGCTTTCTTTTCGGTCTCCCAAAATAATCGAAGGCCGAAAGATATAAGTATGCTGTAAATCCAAAGTGATGATCCCTTGTTCAGTTTCTCCTTTTAATTTGGTGTAAAATATCGACGATTTCGCATTTGCACCAAGAGCCGAAACCAGAAAAACTGCTTTTGCTCCGTTTTCTTTCGCCAGTTTTGCTGCCAGAATTGGGTAATCGTGATCTATTTGATAGTATAACTTTTTGTCCGGTGTTTTCTTCTGTGTGGTACCAAGAGCGATAAAAACTTCATCAACCTGAATGTCTTTTATTACTTTGGATAAGGAGTTAAAATCACCTATCAGCGTTTTTAGTTTTGGGTGCTGAATGTTTAAATCTTTCCTTACTACAATTATTACTTGCTCATAGTTATTGTTGTTCAACAGATTTTCGAGAATATAGGAACCTACTAGCCCGCTTGCTCCGTACAGAATTGCTTTTTTCATAAGTAAGGCGATTTGTTTCCTCGAAGTTAGAAAATTTTGCCACAGATTTCACAGATTAGAATGATTACTTTTTTTTGTTTCTCGCAGATTAGACAGATTTTTTCTGTGCCTTTTTTGAATACATAGAAACACAGAATTTATTTCTTTAGAAAAGGTGAATAAAAAATTCCGCCACGAATTCAAGAATTATTGCTTTATAATAATTCGTGAATTGCTTCGTCGATTCGTTATCGCTCGGGTTTGCAGATAACGCAGATTTCTTTGTTTTTTTTGATTTAAAGCTCCAACGGAGCAATATATCTATAGACTAATTTTAGTATGCGTTGTTACAATCCAGCTCCAGCGGAGCGACATATAATTTTAACACAATTTGATAGGTCACCCCGATGGGGTTCTGTTGATGTGCATTTTTAATTTCCTATAAATTTATTGCTCCTCCGGAGCTCTAAATATATTATTCTTGATTTTTTTTTACAAATATATTCGTCCTGATGGGACCTAAAATAAATTATACCCAAAAACCTTAATTAAGATAATAATAACGCTTTTTGATATTGTAAGAAGTAATTTTGCAGTCCCAAAAGAGGAACTTGACTTTTAAAATAAAAAGTTTCTTAATTGAGATTATCCATTACAAATTATTAAAAATTACCCTCATGAAAAAGCAACTACTCGTATTATTAATCGCAGTATTTATAGGCTTTGGCGTAAATGCGCAAGTAAAATCATCTGAAACAAATGTGCTGGTTTTGATTTATTCTCAAAACGGCGGAACTTATAAAATGGCCAAATCTATTGCCGAAGGAATTCAGGAATATCCAAATACAAAAGCAATTCTAAAACGTGTTCCTTCGATCAATCCGAAAGAAAAATTGAATGTTGATGTAGAGAAATTACCAATTGCGACCATCGAAGAGCTTGCAAATTATGACGGAATCGCTTTTGGAAGCCCTGTTCACTTTGCAAATATTAGTGCCGATATGAATTACTTCTTCGGTCAGAGTATTCCGCTTTGGACTTCAAGAGCTTTAGAAGGAAAACCAGCCACTGTATTTATGTCGGCAGGATCGGGAGCAGGAAAAGAAGCTGCGATTTTATCGTTCTGGAATATTCTTGCGTCTCACGGAATGGTGATCGTGCCTACCGGAATCATGGGAACAGCCACTTTGGACAAAACAGTTCCACAAGGAAATACTCCGTTTGGAGCAACTTCATTGGCAGGATCTGTTGGAACACGTCCGTCACAAAGCGAATTGAACTTGGCTAAAGAGCAAGGAAAAGCTCTAGCAAGAGTGGCTTCGGGATTGAAAAACACAGAAAGTAATAAAGTAGTCAAAACAACTGCCATTGAAGCTAAAAGCGATATCAACAAAACATTAAAAGACAATAATATTGTTCTTCCTGAAGCTCCTAAACCAGTTGGAAATTATGTTCCGTTTACGATTTCAAATCATAAAGTATACATTAATCAGGTGGCTTTAAAAGACGGAAAGATTCTGAATCCAGGTAAAGTTGGCGCAACGGTTACGGATGATCAGGCCAAAGAAGCTACGTATCAAACGATGCTAAATGTAATGGCCGTTTTGAAAGAAGCTTGCGGTGGCGATTTGAACAAAGTAAAACAATGTGTACAGTTAACAGGATATTTTAATACCACTCCGGAATATACGCAACATGCAGCCCTTATGAATTCGGCTTCAAACCTGACGGCTTTGGTTTTTGGAGAAAAAGGAAAACACGCCAGAGCAACCATTGGAGCGGCTTCGTTACCGATTAATTCGGCTGTTGAAATTCAGGCGATTTTTGAAATTGAATAAAGGAAAATTTTACCACAAAGTTCGCAAAGAATTACGCAAAGGCCACAAAGTTTCGTGAATTACGCTTTACTTTGAAATCGCAAAGAGATTGTGCTTAAAAAAGCTTAGCTTAATGACATCGCTCATAGGGACTACCTATATTTTATAATACAACCTAGTTTTTCGCGTGAGGGATAGAGCTAAGCTACCGAAGTAGCAGCGAAAGCCCGACAGCAATATAAAAAGGGGCGACTAAGCGATTGCAATAGTCAGCCCCTTTTTATATTGGTGGCACGCCCAGATTATTATTTATACAATTCTTGGCTTCCTTATGATTTTGGTAATGGCGCCCCAACTGCAATATCGCAGCGATGCCCCGGTTTTCCATGTGCAGGATTCTTTCCGTCGGCTACAGTTGCCGTTTCTGTACTTAACAGAGCCGGCACAGCATTGTCTGTTGCAGGTGGTGTCACGGTAAAGGTTTGTGAAGAAGATCCGCTTTGAGCTGTATTGGCGGCGGCAGGCTGTTTGGCCGCTACAGGAGAATTTAAAGGTGCTCCAACCGGAATATCGCATCGATGTCCGGGTTGTCCGTGAGCAGGATTCATTCCTTTAGCCACTTTTGCCGGTGCGACAGTTGTCGTAGTCACCACATTTTGTTGTCCCGGTTTTACCTGAACCGTTTGCGCAGGCTGTACAGTTGCTGTTTGCCCTTGTGTTGGAGCCGAATTTAATGGCGCGCCAACTGCAATGTCACAGCGATGTCCGGGTTGCCCGTGTGCAGGATTCATTCCGCCATTGGCACTCAAAACTGTATTTGGATTTGCGGTTACAGGAGCCTGAGCCTGAGTCTGAACAACTGAATTTACTTTTGCCGTATCTTTTGCCAGTCCCAGTTTTACCAATTCAGAATTTGGTGTGTTTTCCTGAGGCTCTAATTCCTTTTTACAAGAAGTTAAAAAGACGGAGGTAAGCACTAATGAGGTGATAAGTATTTTTGGATTCATGATGTATCGATTTAAAAACTATCAAATATACTAAATCATATTATAACACATAAGTGATGTAAGATAATTTAAGTTTTGCCCGGTGAATTGGGCTCGCGAAGACGCAAAGACGCAAAGTTAATGTTTCGTGCAGGTTTTAAAATAAAAGCTTTGCGGCTCTGCGTCTTTGCGAGATTAAACTATATTTTTTGCTAACTTTAAATCCAAAACAAACCTCTTATGAAAAAATCAATCTTACTTTTATTATTTGTTACTGCTTTTGCAAACGCGCAAACTTCTGAAAAAGACAAAGTCAACCAAACTATCGATGCCTGGCACAAAGCTGCAGGTGAGGTGAAATTTGATGCTTATTTTAATTTAATGGCCGATGATGCGATTTTCATTGGAACTGATGCTACGGAAAACTGGAACAAAAAAGATTTTAAAGTTTGGGCGAAACCTTATTTTGACAAAGGAACTGCCTGGAATTTTAAAGCATTAGAACGTCATATCTTTTTTGACAAAACCGGAAAAATTGCCTGGTTTGACGAATTGCTAAACACTCAGATGAAAATTTGCCGCGGATCAGGAGTTTTGGTTAAAGTAGGGAAAGACTGGAAAATACAACATTATGTTTTATCGATGACGGTTCCTAATGAAGAAGTGGATGCTGCGATCAAAATTAAAGCACCAATTGAGGACGTTTTTATTGCAAAGCTTCAAAAAAAATAAACATTTTCTAACTTTCTTTTTATAATCCTAACTTTTCTAGCGCTTTAGAGGATGTAGTGGCGATTTCATTATAATACAATTGACAATTTTGCCCATTTTTTGGAAGTGTAAAATAAGATACTCTCAAAAAAACGGATTGGATTTTGTAAAATTGATTAAAATACAACTCGCACCTCTATTTTTAAAGCCCTGCAACACAGAATATTCATTTTTTTATAACTTTGACCCTATAAAAAATAGGGTTAAATAAAGTATTTGAAAAATGAAAATAGAAAAACGCTGGATCATTTCCTTTATTATCATAAGTATTGTATGCATTACCGGTGCCTTTTGGCCAACTGTAACCGAAAATAGTTATGTATTAGCTGAATTTGGCACAACCGATCATATCGTTCCTGCCGATGTTGCCTGGATGTTAACCTCCTGCTGCCTGGTTTTGATCATGACCCCGGGATTATCGTTTTTTTACGGCGGAATGGTCGGTAAGAAGAATGTGATTTCGACCATGTTACAGAGTTTTATCTGTTTGGGAGTTGTAACACTTCTGTGGGTTGTGGTTGCCTTTAGTCTGGCTTTTGGCGATCCTGTAGGACTTAACTTGGGAGGCCATTTTTATAGTTTCTTTGGAAACCCAACTACTTTTGCTTTTATGGATTATGTAGGGGTTCTGCCTCATAAACAATTGGCAAGTACGATTCCGTTTATGCTTTTTGCTTTGTTTCAAATGAAGTTTGCAATTATCGCCCCTGCAATTATTACCGGATCCTTTGCAGAGCGCGTTCGTTTTATATCGTATTTAATTTTCATCAGTCTGTTTACTCTTTTCATCTATGCTCCTTTATGCCATGCCGTTTGGTATCCAACAGGTATTTTGGGAAGTTATTTTGGTGTCAAAGATTTTGCAGGAGGAACAGTCGTACACATGAGTTCCGGCTTTGCCGCTTTGGCAGGAGTACTGGTTTTAGGAAAAAGAAAAAACAGTTTACATATTCCAACCAACATTCCGTTTGTATTGTTAGGAACCGGAATGTTATGGTTTGGATGGTTCGGATTCAACGCTGGCTCGGCTCTTGCTGCCAACGGAACCGCCGCAATGGCTTTTGCTACAACTACAACCTCATCGGCCGCAGCCATGTTAACCTGGGTTTTCTTTGACCGAATGAACGGCAGAAAAGTCTCCGCTCTTGGTGCCTGCATTGGAGCTGTTGTAGGTCTGGTGGCCATAACACCCGCCGCCGGATTTGTATCGGTTCCAGAAAGTATGTTTTTTGGATTTATAACGGCTTTGGTTTCTAATTCGGTTGTAAATTGTCGTTTCTCGAAAAAATTCGATGATACACTTGATGTTTTTGCCTGTCACGGTGTTGGCGGTATTATGGGAATGATTTTAACCGCCGTTTTTGCCCATGGCGAAGACGCAAGTTTACTACACGGAGGATGGAATGTATTTGCACATCATATGATGGCATTGGTTTTGGTTTCAATCTTCACTTTCTTCGGAGCCTATTTCCTTTTCAAAGTGACCAATTTTATTATTCCGTTACGTGTTTCTGAAGAAAACGAGCATATCGGACTGGATCTCTCCCAACACGATGAGACGCTTGATCCAAAATTAAAACCTATTGCAGAACCGCATTACGGGTAAAAAATCTTTTCTCCCGCCACGAATTCACGAATTATTTTAGAAATAAAATTCGTGAATTCGTGGCGGAAAACTTTTAAAGCTAATTGTGCTATTTTCATTCGTTTATATTCCTTAATTTTGCTGAAAATTTTTGTAAAAGTGGGAAGTAAAAATAAACTAAAAAGATTCAGAGAAAACGAAACATTTCAAAACGTTTTTCAACCAACCAGAGAAGAAGTTGTAGGTGATTTAATGCCTTTGAAAGGAAAATGGAATTCTGATTTCTTTAAAAATGACAATCCATTAGTTTTAGAATTAGGATGTGGAAAAGGAGAATATTCTGTTGGATTAGCAGAAAGATATCCAAACAAAAATTTTATTGGAATTGATATTAAAGGAGCCCGTTTCTGGAGAGGTGCTAAAACCGCTGTAGAAAACGGATTACATAATGTTGCATTTGTTCGAACTCAAATCGAACTGATCAATCATATTTTTGCTGATCATGAGGTAGACGAAATCTGGATTACTTTTCCGGATCCGCAAATCAAATACAAAAGAACAAAACACCGTATGACCAATTCGGAGTTTTTAAAACTGTATAAAAAAATCCTTAAAAAAGACGGTGTCGTAAACTTAAAAACCGACAGCGAATTTATGCACGGCTATACACTAGGGTTACTTCACGGTGAAGGTCACGAAGTTTTATACGCAAATCACAATGTCTATAAAAATGAAGGAAGCCCGGAAGAGGTTACTGCATTCCAGACTTTTTATGAGAAACAATATTTAGAGATTAACAAGGCAATTACGTATATTCGTTTCAAAATTAAAGACTAATTTAATTTTAAAAACGTTTTTCAAACCCATTAAACAACTGAATGGCATTACTTACCCCATTACTTTCAGGTTTTCTTGCTGCTTTCATTGGGATTATTCCACCAGGTCTGATCAACATGACTGCCGCCAAAGTAAATTTGAAAGAGGGTAAAAAAAATGCCTTATGGTTTGTTGCCGGAGCTGTATTGGTTATCTTTTTTCAGGTTTCTTTAGCCGTTTTATTTGCGCAGGTTATCGACAATCGCCCGGATGTGGTGACTTTGTTACGTGAAGTGGGATTTGCTATTTTCTCTGTTTTAACGATTTACTTTTTGTTTATCGCTAAAGAACCCAAAGCCAAAAAATCGAAGATTAAAAAGAGCAGCAAAAAAAGCCGTTTCTTTTTAGGAATGCTGCTTTCCGGACTGAACTTTTTCCCGATTCCGTATTATGTGGTTGTAAGTGTTACTTTGGCTTCTTATCACCTTTTTGTATTCGAAAACAACATCATTTTTACCTTTGTATTCGGATCTGTTTTAGGTTCATTTGCTGCACTATACAGCTACATCGGTTTCTTTGGGCGAATCGAAAAAAAAACAGATTATCTGATGCGAAACATGAATACCATCATTGGAAGTATCACAGGATTAATTGCTCTTCTGACGCTTTTTAATATTTTGAATTATTATTTCAGCTAATAAAATATAAGTTCAAATTATATAGGACGAGAGGTACTTTTCTTTGTTTGTAAAATTTTAGTTTCACGCAAATTTTGCAGATTAAGCAGATTAAGCAAATCCTTTTTCTTTAATAAATTTAAAAGCTTTTTTAGCTTCTTTTTAATGCATAAAATCTGCGTGAAAATTTCGTTAGTAAAATCATTTCTCACCCTTTAACCTGTGTTACAAATTATGGCTGAAGATAATTTTTTTGAAAGAGTTTATGCGATTGCCAGACAAATTCCGCACGGAAAAGTAACTTCGTATGGCGCAATAGCCAAAGCTTTAGGAACTGCCCGTTCTGCCCGAATGGTAGGCTGGGCAATGAACGCCTGTCATAATATGGATGATGTTCCGGCACACCGTGTTGTAAACAGAAAAGGGCTGCTAACCGGAAAACATCATTTTGACGGAACCAATTTAATGCAGCAGCTACTCGAAAACGAAGGCATCGAAGTTATAGACAATCAGATTATAGATTTTGAAAAACACTTCTGGCAGCCGGAAATCGAACTTTAAATTTTTTTAATCGCAAAGGACGCAATGAAAGCGCAAGGGACGCAAGATTTAGTTCCAAACGGCTCTGCCCCCGTCTTCCTTCTGCATCTTAAAGTCCAAAGATGACAATCATAATTTGATTGTTCGAACCGTATGTTTCGTACTATTTACTTTTTGATATCTTAACTAAATCAGACAAATCACAAAACTGGTTCTGTCTTCATCGGTTTGATAACTCAAGTAGCCTCCATGCGCTTCGATGATATTTTTAGAAAGCGTCAGTCCAATTCCGGCACCATCTTTTCTCGTAGTAAAAAAAGGCAGAAAAACTTTATCTCTGATCTCGGTATCGATCCCTTTTCCGTTATCCGAAATGGTAATAAAAAAACGATTGTTTTCGGTATAGGCCGATAAAAACATCTTCTTTTCATTCTTTTCTTTCAGTGCATAAATACTATTTGTGATTAAATTAATAATCACCTGTTCCATCTGACTTTTATCAATTAAAATCGATCTCGAACTATTGATTTCGTTTACCAATTCAACATTTTCCGCTTTTAAAATCGGACTCATCACCCGAAGACAGTCTTCAAAAAGAACATTTATAGAAGTCATTTTTTTTGTCGGAGTCGGCAGCATCGCCAGTTTTCGGTAGTTTTCTACAAAAGCCTGCAAATGATCACTTCGATTGATAATCGTCGAAATACTGCTTTTGATATCTTCAAAATCATCCTCTTCTAATGCTTCCTGATCTACGATTTGGAGTAAATTCTGCGAAAGCGCACGAATTGGCGTTAACGAATTCATTAATTCGTGTGAGATAATTTTCATCAGATTAATCCAGGCTTCTTTCTCCTTTTTCTCAATGACCCGTTGAATACTGTCCAGCAAAATAATAAAATACTCTTTGTCGTACGTTTTTGTATGCGAGGTCTGCAGCATAAAAGTCTGCAAATCCTGCTCTTCAATTTTGATAGAAATAGCCGATTTCAATTCGGTAAAACCCATTTTTTCAATTTCCTCACAAAGAGATGGCAGGTAATTTTTAAGGTATTTCCAATGGCTTACTTTTGGCACCTTAAATAAGTTGGAAAAGCAATCGTTCATTAAAAAAAGATTCCAATCCTCCCCTTCTTTCTCGAGAATTAAAGTAGCGGTATCAATGTTGTTTAAAATAGACTGATAGATGCGTTCTTTTGAAGTCTGTTCCTGTCGCTGAAACCTTAGCTTATCATACAACAAAAACAAATTCTTGAAATTGTCTGTTTTTTGTTCTTTGGGAAAATTACTTGAAAAGTCATTCTGCAAGATCGAAAGAAGCATTTTATCGTAAAACAAAGACTGATTTTTAACAAAAAAGTACATTTCGGCCAATAATAGTAAAACCACAAAACCAACTAGAAGCGCATTGTAATAAAACGTTTTGTAAATGAGAAAGACGCAAAAGAAAAAGGGGATCATGACGAGCAGCACCCTTGCAAACAAAGCGTTATAAAATTTCCAGTTCTTCATTAATTTATTTTTTGGTCCCGCAGCTAAAAAACATTCCTTAAGGTTTGCCTCAAACCACTTTTTGAGTTTAGGTGTTTTTTAGATCGTATTTTTCAATTCTTCTGTACAAAGCTGCTCTTGACAACCCAAGCTCTTCGGCTGTTTTACTGATGTTTCCATTGTTTTTAAACAATGTTTTCTCGATCGCACTTCTTTCCATTTCAGACAACGGATTTTCATCATTTTCCTGAAATTCTTCGAAATCCAAAATATCCAGATTGGTCACCGAAATAGTCTGGTTATCGGCTAAAATTAAAGCGCGTTCAATTTTATTCTCCAACTCCCGAATATTTCCTTTCCAGGGATATTTCTCCAAATAAGGACCAACGTTATCCTCAAAACGCCAATTTTCCTGATTGTATTTTTCGGCAATCTTATCCAAAATAAAATTAGCCATCGGGACAATATCGTCTTTTCGTTCCCGTAAAGAAGGCAGATAAATCTCCATCGTGTTGATGCGGTACAGCAAATCTTCACGAAATGTTTTATTTTTCACCTCCGCTTTTATGTCGGCATTAGTAGCGGCAATAATCCTTACATTTAGCGGCCTTGCTCTGCTCTCTCCCAAGCGGGTTACGGTTTTAGTTTGCAAAACGTGCAGTAACTTAGATTGCAGATGCAGCGGAATATTCCCTATTTCATCCAGAAAGATCGTACCTCCCGAAGCCGTTTCAAATCTTCCGGCCGTATCGGTTTTAGCATCTGTAAAAGCTCCTTTGACATAACCAAAAAGTTCACTTTCGAATAAATTATCACTCAGCGAACCCAGATCGACATGTACAAAAGGGCGCTCTTTACGTTCTGAATTCAGATGAATGTACTCTGCAAAAACATATTTTCCGGTTCCGTTTTCACCAAGTATCAAAACGTTGGCATCCGTTTTAGCTACTCTTTCGGCAATCGAATAGGCTTGTTTGATCTTTAGAGAAGTTCCTGTAAAATAACTTTTGGTCGTTTTTTCAACTATTTCTTTTTTACTGTTTTTTCGACTTTCAATCACTGCTTTATCAATGATCTCCAGTAATTTTTCGTTGTTCCAGGGTTTCAAAACATAATCGAAAGCACCAATTTTGATTCCTTCAACTGCGGTATCAATTTTACCAAAAGCAGTCATTAAGATCACAATCGTTTGCGGCGAAAGCGTTTTTATTTCCTTCAGCCAATGAATTCCTTCGCGTCCGTCTTCAAAACCAATCCGGTAATTCATGTCTAACAAAACCACATTTATTTCATTTTCACTTAAAATTGAAATGATTTTTTTAGGACTATTTGTCGTAAAAATGGTTTCAAAATGTTTTTTGAGGATCATTTTTGCCGAAAAAAGAATTTCTTCCTGATCGTCAACGATTAATATTTGGGCTTGTTTTTTTCGCATGCTGTCTTTTTTTGTCCGATTCTGAACGGTCAACTGTTCATTTCCGAACACTTCTATTTTGGATGGTTTTTAAAGCTTCTTTAAAATCAACACTTTACAAATGATAATTTTTATGGCACAGTATTTACCTATTGGTAATCAGTAAATTATTTAAAAAAAATGGACAAGTTAATTCCTCGTAAAAATAGAAAATTTAGATATCTCACAATAGCAATTGGAGTTTTTTTAGTTTTGGCAACAATCGTATTTTTCTCGTTTAATACCAAAAGAAGTCTAAACGTAAAAGCAGATGAACTAAGTATTCAGAAAGTCGAAAAAGATTTCTTTGAAGATTTCGTTGTTTTTCAGGCTAAAGTAGTACCTCTTAATGTAATGCTTGTGAATGTTACCGAGGGCGGATCTGTAAAAGAAATTTTTGTCGAAAATGGCGCTATGGTAACCAAAGGCCAATCCTTAGCCCGTTTGTTCAATCCGAACACCGAATTGAATTACCTGACTCAGGAAACAGCAATTATCGAGCAAATTAACAATCTAAATACCGGGAAACTGAACATTAGAAATCAGGAATTAAACTTAAACAAAGACCTGGTTTTAATCGAACATGATTATAATGATGCCAAAAGGCTGTACGATATGAACGCGAAGTTGTTTGAAAAAGATGTCATTTCGAGAAATGACTGGAATAACTTTAAAGAAAGCTTACGTTTTCAGGACGAACGCAAGAGAACCATTCAACAAAGTATTCAAAAAGAAAAACAAACCAATCAGGTTCAAATTTCTCAAATCAACCGTTCGATTCAGACCATGGAGAAAAGTCTGGACATTTTAAGAAACAATAAAAAGAACTTTTTAATCACAGCACCTGAAACGGGCAGACTGACTTCTTTTCAACCTGTTTTGGGAAAAACTTTTCAGGCAGGCGAAAGTATCGGAAAAATCGATTCTAAACAGGGGTATAAGTTAACCGCTGATGTAGATGAATTCTATCTCGAAAAAGTACGCGAAGGCTTAAAAGGCCAGGTAGAGTTTCAAGGGAAAAATCTGGAAGTGTTAGTTACAAAAGTGGTTCCGGAAGTAAAAAGCGGCCATTTTACAGTTGAGTTGGCTTTTGTCTCCAAAGAAAGCATCACTTTACAAGACGGGCTTAGCTTTGGTGTAAAACTGATTCTATCCGGAAAAAACAAAACACTTGTTGTTCCAAAAGGAAGCTTCAATCAGGAAACAGCCGGAAAATGGATTTTTGTAGTAAAAGGAAACAAAGCCGAAAGAAGAAACATAAAACTAGGTCGCGAAAACCCATCGTATTACGAAGTGTTAGAAGGTTTAAAAGAAGGAGAATCTGTCATTACTTCATCTTATACCGATTATAAAGATATTGAAGAGTTATCGATTAATCGCGCTCAGTAGGAGTTTTTAGTTTTCAGTCGCGGTTTTCAGTCGCAGTTCTCAGTCGCAGTCTCAGTTCACATTTTACATTTTACATTTTACATTTTACATTTTACATTTTACATTTTACAATTAACATTTTACAATACACAAAGTTTCAATCATCAATCATCAATCAAAAAATAGAATCAACAACATTTAAAATTTTAAAACTTATGATAACCATTCAAAACCTAACCAAAGTTTTTAGAACAGAAGAAGTAGAAACGGCAGCTTTAAGCGGCATTTCTTTAGAGATAAAAAAAGGAGATTTTTTAACCATTATGGGGCCTTCTGGTTGTGGAAAATCGACTTTACTAAATATCATTGGGCTTTTGGACAGTGCATCGGGCGGGAGCTACAAATTATTAGATCAGGAAATGATTGGTTTAAAAGAGAAAGGAAGAGCAAATGTCCGCAAAGAAAACATTGGTTTTATTTTCCAGAATTTCAACCTGATCGACGAACTTTCGGTTTATGACAATATCGAATTGCCTTTGATTTACAACAATGTAAAAGTTTCTGAAAGAAAACAAAAAATTGAGGCTATTGCCGAAAAACTAAATATTTCACACCGTCTTAAACATTTCCCGCAACAACTTTCCGGAGGACAACAGCAAAGAGTTGCCGTTGCAAGAGCTCTTGTAAACGATCCTAAAATTATTCTGGCCGATGAGCCAACCGGAAATTTAGATAGTAAAAACGGTAATGAGGTAATGGAACTTTTAACCGATTTGCATGCTAAAGGAGCTACCATTTTAATGGTTACCCACTCTGATTATGACGCTTCATTTTCGCAAAGAACGATTCATATGAAAGATGGTGTGATATTCTCTGAAAAATTCAATCAGCGTAATGTTGATGTTTTTATGGACGCTAAATAAAAATAAAATGATCAAATTTATTGTAACCGCAGTCATAATCCTGATGGGATTTGTTTGCAAAATACTATCAATCCTATAAAATCTGGCTAATAGCAAAACCTGTAAGACTATTTTAAAAGCTACTATAACAACTATAAAAAATACAACATGATTTTTAACTGGTTTAAAATATTTATATATCATTTGAAGCAAAACAAATTGTTTTCGTTTTTAAATATCCTTGGATTAAGCATTGGAATTGCCGGAGTGATTTTCGCCATTTTATACTGGAATAACGAAAATGCCTATGATCAATGGAATCCTGAAAAAGATAACGTCTATGAGGTTTTGAATAAAATTGGAGCAACAGGAGATACCTGGGCCTCCAGCAGTATTCCTTTCGGAAGAACCTGTAAAGCAACAATTCCCGAAATAGAATCGATCTGTTTTTTTAATTCCTGGTATAGCAATGATATGATTAAATATCAGGGGCAAAAATTCTTTCACAAAAAAATTGCTGTTTCCGACAATGGCTTTTTTGATATGTTTCCGCTACCTATCGTAAAAGGAGCCAAAACCAATATTCTGAAAGAGAAAAACAGTGTGGCGTTATCAGAAGAAACAGCAAAATTACTTTTTAAGAACGAAGACCCAATTGGAAAATCAATTACCTATAATTACAAAGATTACACGGTAAAATCGGTTTATAAAATTGTAGCTCCCTCGGCTTTTGAACCCAATTACGTTTTTAGCGGAGTTACCCGTGATGGCGACGAGCAAAGTTGGGGCAACTTTAATTATGGCTTAATGATTAAAGTTAAAAAAGGAACTGATATTGCAACTGTTTTAAAGAAAATACAAAATGTAGATTACGTTAACCGAACTTTAAAAGATGCTAAAGCCAACGGACAGACTCCAGAACAGTATGTAAAAGAAAATGGACAGACAACTGTAATATTAGATAAATTAAGCGATACCCGTTTGCACGGTACAAAATCGTCACAGGGAGCAAATCTTCCGGAAGGAAAAGGAAATCTGCAATTGCTTTACATTATGGTCGGTCTCTCTATTTTGATTCTGGCACTTTCTTTGGTCAATTACATCAATTTAGCGACAGCTTCAGCAATAAAACGTGCCAAAGAAGTGGGTGTACGTAAAATTGTGGGAGCCACTAAAAAGCAAATCATTCTGCAGTTTATTTTCGAAACCGCGATAATAGTAGTTTTAGCCATTATTTTTGCTCTGGCAATTGTAGAACTTTCTCTTCCGTACTACAATACTTTTTTGAAAAAATCCCTGACCCTGAATGGCAATGAATTTTACCTGCAGCTCCTCTTTATAATTGGATTAGTAATCGTTCTTGCAGGTGTTTTTCCTGCCGTTTACATCTCAAATTTCGAAACACTTAAGGTTTTAAAAGGAAACTTCTCCAGAAGTAAAAGCGGTATCTGGATTCGAAATTCGATGCTTATTTTCCAGTTTGGTATTGCCACTTTTTTTATCATTGGTGCTTTAATCGTGAATTCACAGGTAAGTTATATGATGAATAAGGATCTTGGTTTTAGTGGAGATCAGGTTATTAAAATTCCTTTTAATTATCAGGAATACGACAAGAAATTCCTTAAATATCAAACCACAAAACAAGAACTTTTAAAAATGCCAGGGGTTACAGATGTATCCACCTTTGCCGGTTCTTTTGGAAATAGCACCAACTCCAGTTCAGGATTTACACACAATAGTATTTTTGTACAATCCCGAAATGTCGAAATGGATTTTGGTTTTCTGGATATGATGAAAATAAAAATTGTTCAGGGACGCGATTTATCTCCAAAATTTGCTTCGGATACCATTGACAATTGGCTGGTAAACGAAACTCTTGTTAAAACATTAGGTCTTAAAAATCCTATTAATACGGTTATAACATCGGGTTGGGGAAATGAAAAAGGAAACATGAAATTTAAAATCGTTGGTGTCGTAAAGGATTTTCACATCACGGGATTACAGGACAAAGTACCACCAATGGTTTTTATCAATCTTAAAACTTTAAAGTGGAATAATTATGATAATATTTATGTGAAAGTTTCTCCGAACAACTTAACCGAAACCTTATCAAAATTAGACAAATTCTGGGCAAAAAACATCAACCAAGACTATCCTTTTGAATACGAATTTGTCAATAAAGGCTTTGCCAGAACCTATCAAGAACAGGTAAAACAGAAAAATCTGTTTTTCATTTTAAATCTTGTAGTAATCATCATCGCCATTTTCGGATTGTTTGCTTTGGCGTCCTTTTCAATGGAAAGAAGATTGAAAGAAATTGCAATTAGAAAAACATTAGGAGCTGAAACAGATGCTTTATTAAAAGAATTATCCAAGCAATATGTTGGCTTTTGTTTACTGGGATTTGTAATTGGCATCATTCCGGCATATATTTTGCTACAAAAATGGCTGGAAAACTTTGCCTTCCGAATTGGAGTCTCGGTAATTCCATTTAGTATCGCTTTGGCCTCTCTGCTGGCTTTAACGCTAATGATCGTTTTAGCAAAAGCCTATCAGGTAACAAAGATCGATATCTTAAAATATTTAAAATACGAATAAACTTGTAGACCATTTTTTTAAGAAACCCGCCAAATCATTACGATGTGGCGGGTTTCTTTTTCCTATTTCGAAACAACAGAATCTGAATACAATAACTTATCCAGTTGTTTATCCCTGTCGTAAACATCAGGGTAAAAACCAATTTCTCCATCATCGTTTACCCAGGCCGTAAAATATCCTATGTAAATTGGAATTTTGGTTTTCAGCATACAGGTGGTTTCTTTTTCTCCACTCATTGCCTTATCAATTTTATCTACAGGCCAGTCCGGATTATCTTTTAAAATAGCAAGAGCTAAACTTTTTGCCTCCTTTACGTTAATACAGCCGTGACTGAAAATACGTTTTTCAAATTCAAATAAACTTTTGGCCGGAGTGTCATGCAAATAAATATCATTGGGATTTGGAAACATAAATTTGACCAATCCCAAAGAATTTTTAGGCCCTGGTTTTTGTCTAACATTCCCTCCGTTCCACTCCATATTATGATCAGCCAGATAATTTTTATCTTCCGCCATTTTCAGTTTCAGCTCATTTTTAATGATACTCTGTGGAACGTACCAATACGGACTAAATACAATTCGATCCATATTACCACTGAAAATTACAGTCTCCGTCATTCGGGTACCTACAAAAACATCTGAGACCAGTTCGTATTTACCGTTTTTCACATAAATCAGCCTGAAAGAAGGAATATTAACCATCACATATTCACTGGCCTTTGCCAATGTTGTTGGTATCCATCTGCAGCGTTCCATATTCAACATGATCGTTTTAATACGATTCCCAATGGGTTCGTTCATTTGGTTGATATGATCACGGGTTATCGCATAATTCAATTTAAGCCCATATCTCTTTTTATACTTTAAAACTCCAGCCATCATTTCCTCATCATATAAATGACTTTTCGAGTCCTGTGCCAGATCACCAACCACAAACAAACGCTGTCTAATTTGTTGGACCGTTATACCGCTGTCAAAAGGTTTCAGATCTTTATAATTAACACTATCAATATCAATTTTTGTCCACTTATTATTTTTTTCGATCGTTCTGTATCTTTTCAATACCGCTTTAAGCTTATAATATTGTCCAAATAAAAGATTTTCATCTTTGTTTAATCGGTCGGGATCAACCATAAGGGAATCCAATATTTTGGAATAAGAAATACTTTTTGCCGGAAGAAACCACCCTATTTTTTTTAGTGTTGCCGGATCAACTCCTGAATAGACATTACTGGCATAAAACACATACATATTAGATAGTAAAAGTTCCGTATCAATCTGAGGAAGTTCCTTTGTGACATTTTCATTAAAAACGTCGTCTACCAAATCCATATAAGGCATGGTAGCTTTAATTCCCTGCTCATTGAGCAAGCGTACTTTGTGATACAGCAACGCCCCAAATTCGCTCACACTCTTATCGTCATACCAGATTGTTTTATATTCTTTTTTCTTGTAAAGATCCAGAACATCGCTTTGGTATTTTTTTAAATTGGGATACTTTTTGTAAAACTGATTGATTGATTCAGCATCAACAGCAATTTTAGAAAAATACTTTTTGGATTCCAAGACATTCTCAAGCCCCTTAACTTCATATTTTACAGTGCTCTCTTTGGAGAAAGATTCAATAGAAAACAGCAAAAAACTAACAGTAATAATTACAGACAAAGAAGTAAAATTTCGCATATTTTTCAGATTTAAATTTTAGAAAATAAATTTTATTCAAAAAATATCAAAAACCTATAATTTACCCAAAGACAAGTTTTCACATACTTTTCAGAATAGTTAGGAATCGCAAATTTGGGGTACTCAAATATAGCTAAGATTATTGACATTTTAACGACCTTATTCTTAAATTTAACCTGATTTCATGTTATGCTTTCTATAAATATTTGCCTGTAAATACAATACGACTTATCCTTTTTTACATTCCGAAATCAAAAAAGGCCTATAAGAATCATTTTGACCAATCTCAATATCAATAAATACAATTTAAAAAGGGTTTGAATCCGAACATAATCTGTTATCTTTGCAGTCTGAAATCAGTTTAAATAAATACAATACTTTAAATCGATTTCAATCAATCGAAAATAGTCCATTAAAATGAAATTAGACAGAAAAGAAATTCTTAAAGCTCTAGAAACAATCACTATAGCCGGAGAAGGAAAAAATATGGTTGAAAGCGGTGCTGTTGCCAATGTTATTACTTTTGGTGATGAAGTTGTGGTAGACCTGGTGTTGCATACGCCGGCAATGCATATCAAAAAAAGAGCCGAAGATGATATCAAAAAAACAATTCATGAATTAGTATCTCCTGAAGCAAAAATAAAAGTAAATATTAAAGTAGAAACTCCGGAGAAAAACGAAATTAAAGGTCGTGCTATCCCTGGAATCAAAAATATTATTGCCGTTGCTTCCGGTAAAGGCGGAGTTGGAAAATCGACTGTTACTGCAAATCTTGCCGTAACACTTGCCAAAATGGGCTTTTCGGTTGGGGTTCTTGATGCCGATATATACGGACCATCAATGCCGATTATGTTTGATGTTGAAAACGAAAAACCGGTTTCGATTGTTGTTGACGGAAAATCAAAAATGAAACCTATCGAAAGCTACGAGATCAAAATACTTTCAATTGGTTTCTTTACAGCCCCAAGTCAGGCTGTAATATGGAGAGGTCCGATGGCTGCAAAAGCCCTGAACCAAATGATTTTTGATGCTGATTGGGGAGAATTAGATTTTATGCTAATCGATTTACCTCCGGGAACAGGAGACATCCACCTTTCGATCATGCAATCGTTACCAATTACAGGAGCTGTGGTAGTAAGTACTCCTCAGGCTGTGGCTTTGGCCGATGCTAAAAAAGGAGTAGCGATGTTCATGCAGGACAACATTAATGTACCTGTTTTGGGAATCATAGAAAACATGGCTTATTTTACACCAGCAGAATTACCTGATAATAAATATTATATCTTTGGACAAGAAGGAGCAAAAAATCTTGCCGAAGATTTAAATGTTCCTTTTTTAGGAGAAGTTCCAATTGTACAATCTATTCGTGAAGCTGGTGACTATGGTCGTCCGGCTGCTTTGCAAACTGCTTCGGCAATCGAAACCGTTTTTGAAGAAATTACCCGAAATGTTGTACAGGAAACCGTAAACAGAAACGATAGCTTACCAGCAACCGAAGCCATAAAAATTACAACTATGGCAGGTTGTTCAGCAGTAAAAAAGAATTAATATAATGAGATAATGGGAAAATTAGATAATTAGACAATGTATATAATTGTCCAATTATCTAATTGACAAATTTTCTAATTGATAAAATTATGACAACAGAAGAATTAACAAGCAACGTATTATTGGCTCTTGACGAGATCAGACCTTTTTTAAATTCTGACGGAGGAGACATTACGCTTATTTCGATAGACGATGACAAACACGTTAAGGTTCGTCTTGAAGGAGCATGCATCAGCTGCAGTGTAAATCAAATGACGCTAAAAGCGGGAGTTGAGACAACTATAAAGAAATATGCACCACAAATAGAAACTGTGGTTAATATAATGTAATAAAAAACATAATTTTTCTCAGCATTTCGATTTTATCGATTTAACAAGAATAATAGCGCTTTGTATGGTTTGATTTGCAATTTCACAAAAAAACAATACTAATTAAACGAGTTATTGCGTATTTAGCAAAAAATAATACAAATATTTAAGAGTTTTAGTTAAGGAATTGTGACATATTTATTTAAATTTGTGACATAACCCTTAAATCTTAAATTTTATGAAGAAGTATTACGCTCTTTTTTTATTATTATTTTGTGTTTCTGTAAACTATGCGCAACAAACCACTCAGACGCTAGTTGTTGATAAAGCCTGGCTAAATGAATCTGAAGAATGGTCAGATTTTAAGTACGCTGGTCAGATTGTATTTTCGACTAACGCGAATGACGAAGAAGGAAGTCTTAGAATAGGAAACTATGATTTTCTGTTTGACATCTGTGGCGGAAAAGCAAAATTTGCCAACAAAGCCACCTATAGTGTTGCACAATTTTCGCACCCAAGAAAAGTATCTGTTACAACAGACAAACAAGGAGTGATGAATTCAACGTATGAAGGTACTTTAGTCTTTCAATCTGATAAAGATTATTATTCCGTAATTGCTATAGTTACAATATTGGAGAAAAACGGAAATATCCTTGGTGTAAAAATGCACCTTAAAGAAGGCAATAAAAAAGAATACGCATTTAGTATCAAAAACAGTTAATATAATTAAGGATTTTTTCACGTTATAAAATCCGAATCAGTAAAATTCCACTAATTAAAATGGATGTATTAATAAAGATTAAAGATCGAGAAGGAGTTATACACGAGTTACAAGCTCCAACTGATATGGCAATGAATATAATGGAGTTGTGCAAAGCATACGAGCTTCCTGTTGAAGGAACCTGTGGCGGAATGGCCATGTGTGCTTCCTGCCAATGTTATGTTTTAAATGATGTTGCGTTACCAGAAATGGGAGATGAAGAAGAAGCCATGCTGTCGGAAGCATTTTATGTTAAATCAAATAGCCGCTTAGGTTGTCAGATTCCAATTACTACTGAATTAGAAGGTCTGGAATTAGAACTAGCCCCGGAATATTAAAACACAAAAAAAGCGAGAATTTTAGTTCTCGCTTTTTTTATGAGTTGTAATGCTGTATCAATTAAAGATTATGCTTGTAACTCACCCGGATCAAAAGGTTCAAATTCTCTTTCCGAAAATGCTTCTGTTAGGATTCCTGACGAACACAGCCAGGTTATAGCTTCTTCAAGTGTATTCCCTGCTTTGTAGATCATTTCGCTATGCCTTGGCAGAATAAAATATTCATTCTTAAAAAGAATAATTTCATCGCCATCATAAGTATCCCCTATTCTAACAGCATTCAAAACTTCTTCTTTGGTGAGCACCTCTTTTCCTTCGTCCCAGAACCAATACTCTGCTATACGGCCTCTCCATTCTTCCAAGGTTAGTATTATCGTTTCGGGAAGATAGATCCGTACGTAAGTTCCACCAAGTATTCCACTCCCAAATTCTGAAACATATGCTTTGTAATCTTCATCAAAAGCAATATTTAAGGTTTTCTCACAAGCCAGAATCTCTTCTTCATCGGCCACGAACAAATCGGTTTTATTGGTCTTGTAATTAGGTATTATTTTATAATTATTGAAGTTCATATCATCGCTATTTATAGTAGCTAATTTATGGTTTTTAATTGAAATTTACACATCAAAAAAACCGCAACTGCATTACTGCAATTACGGTTTTCTCTCTATAACAATTTTATTTAATCTCTGTTTATACCAAACCAGCTGCAATTAAGTATTCAGCGATTTGAATCGTGTTGGTTGCAGCTCCTTTTCTCAGGTTGTCGGCAACAATCCATAAGTTTAAAGTGTTTGGCTGGCTTTCGTCACGACGAATTCTACCTACAAAAACATCATTTTTACCTTCTGCGTATAATGGCATTGGATAGGTAAAGGTATCTAAATTATCCTGTACTACTACTCCATCAGTATTGTGCAGAATTTCACGAACTTCATTCACATCAAAGTCATTCGTAAACTCAACATTTACAGCCTCACTATGTCCACCAACAACCGGTACGCGAACCGCTGTAGCTGTGACTCTGATCGTGTTATCTCCAAGAATCTTTTGAGTCTCACGAACTAATTTCATTTCTTCTTTAGTGTATCCGTTTTCTTCAAAGCTGTCGCAATGTGGAATAGCATTTCTGTGAATTGGGTACTTGTAAGCCAGTTCTCCCTGAACTCCAGCATACTCATTTTCCAATTGTCTTACCGCTTTTACACCAGTTCCAGTGATTGATTGATAAGTAGAAACGATAACTCTTTTAATATTGTATTTTCTATGCAATGGAGCCAAAGTCAACACCATTTGAATGGTTGAACAGTTTGGGTTTGCAATAATTTTATCTTCTTTGGTTAAAGTCGAAGCATTGATTTCCGGAACTACCAATTTCTTAGTTGGGTCCATTCTCCATGCCGAAGAATTATCAATAACAGTTGTCCCGGCTGCAGCAAATTTTGGTGCCCATTCCAGTGAAGTCTCTCCTCCAGCCGAAAAAACAGCAATATCAGCTTTCATATCAACTGCTGTTTGCAATCCTACCACTTTATATTTTGTTCCTTTATACTCTATTTCTTTTCCTACTGATTTCTCAGAAGCTACCGGAATTAACTCTGTAACAGGAAAATTTCTTTCTGCTAAAACTTTAAGCATTACTTCGCCAACCATACCAGTGGCACCTACGACTGCTATTCTCATTTTTATATGTTTAGTATGAATTAATTTATTTTATTATGCAAAAGTATACATAATAAAAGTCAAAACAACGTCCTTCACAAAAAATAACAAAATGTTACAAATCAAACAATGTCAAAAAAACCGCCCCAATTAAGGAACGGTTTAGTTAGACTTAGTGTAGCGGAATTATTTTTTAAGCAAATCTCTAATTTGCGTAAGTAACTCTTCTTGAGTTGGTCCGGCAGGTGCCGCAACCACAGTTTCTTTTTTCTTAGCTTTTTCAGCGGCTCTTAGTACAACAAATACAAAAAACGATATAATCACAAAATTAATTATCGCCTGAACCAAATTTCCATACGTAATTACTGCAGCCCCGGCGGCTTTAGCAGCAGCTAAATTTGGATACGTATTACCATCCAGCGTAACAAATTTTTGAGTAAAATCTATTCCTCCTGTAAGTAAACCAACAACTGGCATAATAATATCGTCTACAGCAGAACCTACTATTTTTCCAAATGCGCCACCAATAACGACTGCTGTCGCTAAACTAAGCACATCACCTTTTAGCAAAGAAGCTTTAAAATCTGCAAAAAATCCCATAATCGATTATTTTAGTTTATACTTAATTGATCTCGAAAATACATAATTTTCCTGACAATTTGTTAAGATTATCTAAAAAACACTCTTTTTACCCGTTGCGAGATGCTGGTCATGATTTCATAGGGTATTGTTTTTAAGGCTGTTGCCATTTCGACAACTGTTGGATTTTCGCCAAAAATGATTACAGAATCTCCTTCTTTACAATCAATCTCGCTTACATCTACCATGAGCATATCCATACAAACACTTCCTAAAATAAATGCTTTTTGATTCTTAATAACGACATAACCTACCTGATTACCCCATAAACGTGAAATTCCGTCTGCATATCCAATAGGAATTGTAGCGATTCTGGTTTCTTTTTCTGCCATGAAGCGGCGTCCGTAACCAACGCTGTCTCCTGCCGGAATTGTTCTTACCTGAGAAATAATCGATTTTAACGTTCCCACATTTTCGAGGTACTTCTGTTCGGCAGGATCGTTTGATACACCATACAAACCAATGCCCAAGCGCACCATATTGTATTGCGCACCCGGAAAGTTACTTATTCCGGAAGTGTTCAAAATATGGCGAATAGGATTGATGTTTAAGGCTGTAATTAATTTTACCGACAAGGTCTCAAACAAGCGAATCTGAGATCGCACAAAATCGAAATGCCTTTCCTCATCGCTTGTTGCCAAATGCGAAAGCACACTTTTTACTTTTACAGTCGAATTCCCTCTTAGTGTTTCAATTAATTCGTCTAAAGTGTTTTCTTCAAAACCCAGACGGTGCATTCCGGTATCCAGTTTTATGTGAATCGGGAAGTCTTTTAGATTCTTTTCTCTGGCAATTTTTAAAAAAGCTTTTAGTCCCTTAATACTATATATTTCGGGCTCTAAATGGTATTGTATGATTGAAGGGAAGCTGGTCGATTCCGGATTCAGAACCATGATTGGCAGTTTTATTCCGCCGTTTTTAAGTGAAATTCCTTCATCGGCGAATGCCACTCCCAAATAATCTACCTTGTGATGTTCGAGCAATTTGGCAATTTCCAATCCTCCGTTTCCATAACCAAAGGCCTTGACCATTACCATCAGCTTAACGTTTGCCGCTAATTTCGATTTATAATAATTGAGATTGTGACTAATCGAATTCAGGTTAATCTCCAGAATCGTTTCGTGGGTTTTCTCTTCCAGCAACGATACAATTTCTTCAAACTGAAATGACCTTGCTCCTTTGATTAAAATGGTTTCATTTTCGAAGTTCAGACTTTCAATTTCTGCTATAAATTCGGCTGTATTCTGAAAAGTGGTACAGTTCGAAAATTTAGCAGCAAAGGAAGAAATGGTTGATCCGATGCCTATTACTCGGTTTATTTTATTGTCTGCAATTAACTGTGCTACTTTTGTATACAATTCTTCATTAGAAAATCCGCTTTGAAAGATATCCGACAGAATAACCGTTTTTGAGGCGTTTTTTTTCTGCTGGCTTTCTAAAAAATCCAGTGCTATTTTGAGTGACTGGAAGTCTGAACTGTAACTGTCGTCGATAATACTACAATTGTTGATTCCGTTTTTAACCTCAAGACGCATTTGTACGGGATACAGATTTTGAAATCGATTTTGAATGGTTTCTGCATCGTACTTTAGGTAAAGCATAACCAATAAACAGGAGATCGCATTTTCTATGGAGGCTGAATCACTGAATGGGATTTCTAAATCGAAAATTTCATTCCCGTAACGGGCCTGAATACTCGTTGTTTCGTCTTCATTAACTCGCTTCACCACAAAAACATCTGCCGATTCGTCGGTAAAACTCCACGAAAAAAGTACTCTTTCTGATGAAAAATATTCCTGATTTAACTTTACCAGACATTCATCTACAAGTTTATTATTTTGATAGATAATAACAGCCGCATTCTTAAACAGTAGTAATTTTTCATCGATTTTTTCTTCCAGATTTTTAAACCCCTCGTCATGTGCAGAACCGATGTTCGTTAAAACTCCAATATTAGGTTTAATGATTTTTTCAAGTTTCACCATTTCATTAACCGTCGATATTCCGGCTTCGAAAATACCCAGATTATGCTTTTCATTAATGGCAATTACTGACAATGGAACACCCACCTGAGAATTATAACTTTTAGGGCTTCGGATAATATTATAGTCCGGACTCAGCAGGAAATTCAACCACTCCTTTACGATCGTTTTACCGTTGCTTCCTGTTAATCCGATAATAGGAAAGGTAAACAGATCGCGATAATATCCTGCAAATTCCTGCAAAGCCTGTAACGTATTTTTGACTACTAAAAAACCAGCTTTCCCTTTTACATTCTCGGGAATATACTGTACTACAAAATTTTGAACTCCTTTTTCTATAAGTTCTTCTATATACAAATGAGCATCATTATTAACCCCTGACAGGGCAATAAACAAAGTTTTAGATCCGTTTTGTAAAGAACGGCTGTCGATCGAGATATGATCGACAAAAACATCAGAATCTGAACCAGTCCATTCGGCTTCGAGAACCGGAATCAGGCTTTTTATATTTATGCTCATTAAGATTTTCTTTTTGTCAAATTTAAAAAAAGGTTCGCCAGCAAGTTCACAAATTTTCACTAATTATTTGTGGTGATTTTTACCACCGAAAAATAAAATAGTTAGCCACAAATTGCACATTTTTTTGCTAATCCTTTCCGGTTATTTTTTACGCAGATTTTTTCATATCCAATAAATCGATCTGCTTTAAACAAGTACCTGTCGCATTTAAAAAATAGGGCACAAATTAAAATTTGTGCTAATTCGCGCAATTCGTGGCAAAAAAATATTATTTAGTTATATTTGTTCAACACCTAAAATTACTGTGCTTTGAAAAGAATTCTGCCTATATTCTCTTATATCTTTCATCCAATTTTTGTATCGATGTACGCCACCCTGTTTTACCTTTTTTGCAAGCAGGATCTTTTTAGTACTCAGGAAAAATATTTTGTGTTATTTCAGATTCTGATTATCACTATTCTGGTCCCAATATTGTTCTTCCTTTTGCTTCGTTCAACAGGACATGTAGATTCTGTTATGATTCATGAAACCTCGCAACGCAAAATCCCTCTGATTTTACAGTGTTTTTTGTATATTTTACTAGTAAAACGAAGCATTATCATTACGCGATATCCTGAACTGCATTTCTTTTTTCTGGGCGCTTTGTTTAGTACTATACTGGCTCTGGTTTGCTCATTGTTTAAAATAAAAGCAAGTTTACACATGATGGCCCTCAGCGGATTCACCATTTTTGTAATTGGACTAAACATCCATCTTCAGATGCAAAATCCTTACTGGAGTGCTTTCCTGATTTTAATGACGGGAATTGTCGCTTCATCACGCCTAGAAATGGAAGCGCATTCGCCTAATGAACTGGTAATGGGAACTTTTATTGGAATTTTACCGCAGCTATTGTTTTTGTATTTGTGGTTATAAAATGTAGAATATTAATCCGGCATTAAGCGTTCTTACGTTAATATTTTGTCCGGAAACCGTTTTTACGTCTTTAAACAATGGACTTAATCCATAGTTGAGATAAAGGTTCCAAGTGTTATACCCTACAGCCAGATATACGCTGTATTGCAATTTGTTTATATCCGGATTGTTCGAAATTTTATACGTTTCTTCCCCGGTATCTAAAATGGATTTGCTAGAGAATACATAGCTTACTTTAAATCCGCTATAGATTCTCCAGAATTTAGTACTTTCATAAGTCGAATTTCTCCAGCGAAATTCTATTGGCAAATCAACCGAATATTGTTTGTATCTGTTGGACGAAATATCATTATAATCGGTTACTTCATAGGTCAAAGCTCCATCTGCCCCTTTGGCGATAGTTAAATTTTGATTATAATTCTGATAACTCAAACCCAAACCTGTAGCAATAGCAACGGTTCTGCTTTTATTGACTGGCATGTCACGCAGAAAACCGGCAGAAAGTCCGGCAGAAAATTTATTTTGTTTAAGCCCCTGCGGAATCTTTGTCAGAAGATTATAGGTAACCGAAAAATAAAACTGATCTTCCCGATACAAAGAATCGATTTTAACCACAGGCTTCACTTCTGGCTTTACCTCCGGTTTAACTTCCTGGGCAAAAGAATTAAAAAACGATACTAAAAACAAACAACTAAAAAGTAATCGCATATCGTATTCTGGTTTTAAAGAGTTTTTCAAGTAAACGTTTTTTAGGGTAGTTTTATTTCAATTACAAATATAATATAATGCTAGTTGAGGATGCAATTTGAATGTAATTATTCGCTTTTCGATTCCGAAAAAATGCTTTTTCTAAACTTTTTTCAATGAATCGTTAACAGAATCCAAAAAATAAATCTATTTTTCTCCTTTCTTTTATACCTTTGTCCTTAATGAAAAGAAAACAACTCATACTAAGTGTTTCTTTGGCCCTGATGGTATTGTTCTCAATATTCTTTCAGTCCATACACAGTTATGAGCATATTGTAAAGCAGCTTTCAGAAAAACAATGCCACCACGATTACAATGATCCAAGTGGTGAAATAACGCATCAGCACCATAATTATGACTTATGTTATGTTTGTCATTTTGCTTTTGGCAGTTATGTTGTTCCCGAAGAAATGGCACTCCAGTTTCACCATTTCGATGACGAAATTCCCTATTTCTTTACGCTTTCCGAGAGAATCTTTTCATTTTCAGAAAGTGCCTATTTATTACGCGGACCTCCACAAGCTATAGTTTCCTAAATTTCGAAATACACGAAATCAATTCTAAATCTTTTTATCTAATTCTAAAAAAATTAGTGGATTTCCCCATCCTGAAACTTTCAGGATCGGCAAGTTTTACAATTCATTTTAGTTTCTGATTGAGAGGCAAATTCAATTAACTATAGCATCATTTTCAAATGAAAAAACTAATATTAGCCCTTATTTTAGGGTTTACGGGCATTCTTTCTGCTCAAAATTCGGTATCGGGAACTGTAATTGATCTTCAGAACAAACCCTTAGCCGGCGTATCTGTTTATGCAGCTGAACTACACAAAGGAACGACAACAGACGAAAACGGAAAATATGATTTTAAGAATCTTCCTAACGGGAGTTTCCGACTTTCTTTTACCCTTATCAGTTATACAACACAAAGCAAAACAATTACTAGATTACTAAAACAAAACACCTTAGATATCACACTTACCGAATCTGTTTTTGAAATGGATGAAGTGGTCGTTTCAACGCCTTTCAATAAATTGCAATCGCAAAACGTAATGAAAGTGGAACACGAAAGCATTAAAACATTACAGCAAAAAGGAACTTCAACTTTAATTGAAGGTTTAGCAACTATTCCGGGGGTTTCTCAAATTTCTACCGGAACTTCGATTGGGAAACCGGTAATTAGAGGTTTAAGCGGAAATCGCGTTTTAGTATATTCTCAGGGGGTTCGTATCGAAAACCAACAATTTGGAGACGAACACGGACTAGGCCTTAATGATGCCGGTATAGAAAGTGTTGAAGTTATCAAAGGACCTGCCTCTTTATTGTATGGCTCTGATGCTTTAGGTGGGGTCTTATATTTTAATCCTGAAAAATTTGCTGATGCAAATACGTTTAAAGCTAATTTCAGTCAAAAATATTTCACCAATACACAGGGAAGTAACTCTTCTATTGGCTTAAAAACTTCAACAGACAACTGGAAATTCTTAGCCAGAGGAAGTTTCAACACACACTCTGATTACAAAATTGCCGATGGCGACCGCGTTACAAATTCCCGCTATAATGAAACCGATTTTAAAACCGGAATTGGCTATAGTAATTCGAGCTTCTCCAGTGTTTTAAGATACAACTACAACAAACTGGATATCGGAATTCCCGAAGATGGAATCGCTGAACAATCGTCAAGCAAAAATACGATGTTCCCAAGACAAGGAATCTTCAATCATTTATTGAGTTTGAACAATGTGATCTTTTTTCAAAACTCTAAACTGGATGTCGATTTAGGCTACATTGCCAATGACAGAAGCGAATTTGAAGACAGTAATGTTGCTGCACTTCATATGAAACTGAATACTTTTAATTACAATGCCAAATATCATTTCCCAAAATTCGGTAAAATTGAAACGATTGTTGGAGTTCAGGGAATGCATCAGACTAATAAAAATTCTGGGGAAGAATATTTAATTCCGAATGCAACTACAAATGACTTTGGTGCTTTTGGAACTGCAAATTACGAATGGAATAATAATGTTTTACAAGCCGGATTACGTTTTGACAATCGAAAAGTAACTTCTGAAGCTCACGGTACCGAAGATGAAGAAGGTTATTTTCTGCCTTTAGACCGTTCCTTTGATAGCTTTAATGCTTCTTTGGGATATAAAACCAAACTTGCAGAACCGCTAACACTTCGATTGAATGTAGCAACAGGTTTCAGAGCGCCAAATTTAGCCGAGCTTACTTCAAACGGGGTTCACGAAGGAACAAACCGTTATGAAGTTGGAAATGCTGCTTTAAAAAACGAGCAAAACGTTCAAACTGATTTAAACTTAGAATATAAAAATACACACTTTGAGTTTTTCATCAACGGATTCTACAATCATGTGAACAACTACATTTATACTTCACCAACAGGCGAAGTACGTGATAACAACGATGTTTTTGCTTATATTCAAAATGACGCCAAATTATACGGAGGTGAAGCAGGTTTACACTTTCACCCTCATCCGCTGGACTGGCTGCATTTTGAAACTAGTTTTGAAACGGTAACCGGTAAAAAACAAAACAATGATTACCTGCCTTTAATTCCAGCTAATAACTGGAATAATACTTTACGAACTGAGTTCAAAATCAAAAATTGGTTTGAGGAAGGTTATGCTTCTCTAAATGTTTCTTCTACTTTTAGCCAAAATAATGTAAGTGGTTTTGAAACTGCTTCAAAAGGATATACTTTAGTGAATTTAGGTTTTGGTGGAACAGTAAAACTGGGTAAACATGCTTTTGATGTTAACTTAAACGGAAACAATTTATTGGATAAAAAATATATTGCTCACCTGTCAAGATTAAAAACGGACGGCATACCGAACATAGGACGAAATATTGTTCTTGGAGTTAACTTCAACTTATAATTTTTAGTTTAACCGCAAAGTGCGCAAAGCTTTTTATACATAGCAAAGTTTATCCAAACGCAAAGCACGCAAAGCACGCAAAGCTTTGCGGACTTTGCGTTTTCTAATAACTCCAATTAGAAAAAATCTTTGCGTGCTTTGCGGTTAAATACTTACTCATCTCACAAAAAACTTTATTTTTGCTATAACTGTTAAACACAAATTATGAAAAAAACATTTCTTCTAATGGCAATCACAACTGCAGGAATTTCGTTCGGGCAAGGCAAAATTCAGTATCCCGAAACTAAAAAAGGTGAAACTGTTGATGTGTATTTTGACACTAAAGTAAGCGATCCGTATCGTTGGCTTGAAGATGACAAATCAGCTGAAACAGCAGCCTGGGTGAAAGCTCAAAACGAGGTAACTTATGGCTATTTAGATAAAATTCCATTCCGCGATGAACTTAAGAAACGCATGGAAAAATTATGGAACTACGAGAAAATCAGTGCTCCATTTGTAGAAGGAAAATTTACGTATTATTCTAAAAATAACGGACTTCAGAATCAATCTGTAGTATATAGAAAAGGTAAGGACGGCAAAGAAGAGGTTTTCTTAGATCCAAATACTTTTTCTAAAGACGGAACAACTTCTCTTGGTGGATTAAATTTCTCTAAAGACGGCTCAAAAGCTGCTTACGCTATTTCTGAAGGAGGAAGCGACTGGAGAAAAGTAATCATTATCGATGCTATCTCTAAAAAGGTTTTAGAAGATACTTTGGTTGATGTAAAATTTAGCGGTGTTTCATGGCATGGCAACACTGGGTTTTACTACTCCAGTTACGACAAACCAAAAGGAAGTGAATTATCCGCAAAAACCGATCAGCATAAATTGTATTTCCACAAACTGGGAACTTCTCAAAAAGAAGACAAAGTTATCTATGGAGCCGATCAGAAACGCAGGTATATAGGTGGCTATGTTACCGAAGATGACAAATACCTGGTAATTTCTGCTGCCAATTCTACTTACGGAAATGAGTTGTTCATTAAAGACCTAACGAAAGCGAATAGTCCGATTGTAACTATTGTAGACAATTTTAACAGCAACAATCAGATTATCGAGAATGAAGGAACTAAATTGTTTATCGAAACAGACCTAAAAGCACCAAACACACGTGTGGTTACGGTTGATGTAAGCAATCCAAAACCTGAAAACTGGAAAGATTTCATCAAAGAAACTAAGGACATCCTGTCTCCTTCAACCGGTGCAGGATTCTTCTTTGCGAATTATACTAAAGATGCTGTTTCGTTTGTACAACAGTACGATTACAATGGAAAATTAATCCGCGAAATTAAACTTCCGGCAGTAGGAACTGCAGGCGGATTTGGAGGAAAAAAAGAAGAGAAAACTTTATACTATAGCTTTACAAATTATACAACTCCGGGAACAATTTATTCTTTCGAACCAAAATCCGGGAAGTCTGAAGTATATGAAAAACCGAAAGTTGATTTTAAAAGCGAGGATTACGAATCAAAACAAGTATTCTACACTTCAAAAGACGGTACAAAAATCCCGATGATTATCACGTATAAAAAAGGATTAAAATTAGACGGTAAAAACCCAACAATGCTTTATGGATACGGAGGATTCAACGTTAGTTTAACTCCAAGTTTCAGTGTTGCAAATGCCGTTTGGTTAGAAAACGGCGGGGTTTATGCTGTTGCCAATCTAAGAGGTGGCGGTGAATATGGTAAAAAATGGCACGATGCCGGAACTAAATTGCAAAAGCAAAATGTGTTTGACGATTTTATTGCTGCAGGTGAATATTTGATTGCACAAAAATACACGTCTTCTGACTTCCTGGCCATTCGCGGAGCTTCTAACGGAGGTCTGCTAGTTGGAGCAACCATGACACAGCGTCCTGATTTGATGAAAGTTGCTTTACCGGCTGTTGGTGTAATGGATATGCTACGTTACCATACCTTTACTGCTGGTGCTGGTTGGGCTTACGATTACGGAACTTCTCAGGACAATAAAGAAATGTTTGAGTACCTTAAAGGATACTCTCCAGTACAAAACGTAAAAAAAGGTGTTCAGTACCCTGCAACTATGGTAACAACAGGTGATCACGATGACCGTGTAGTTCCTGCGCACAGTTTTAAATTTGCTGCCGAATTGCAAGAGAAACAAACTGGAAACACCCCTGTTTTAATTCGTATTGATGTAAAAGCAGGTCATGGAGCAGGTAAATCTGTTGCCGCAAGTATTCAGGAAAACGTAGACATCCAAGCGTTTACACTTTATAATATGGGTTTTAAAGCTTTACCTAAAAAGTAATACTTTAAGCTGCATTTTTTAGCCGCGAATTCACGAATTATTTTGTGAGTTCGTGGCTTTGTTTTTTTAGCCACGAATTTCTTTTTCTTCATCTGTTTGATTGTTTCATGCAGATCGCTTCGTCTATTCGCTGTCGCTCATGTCCGCACATTTAAGCAAACCTAAGTGAATTGAATTAAAAAGATCTTTAAACATCTGCTCAAATCCTGTTAAATCTGCGTGAAAAATAATTCATAACAAATATTCTAACCACAAAGAATTAGTAAAAATTAGTGTATTTCGTAGCAAACTTTTTAAATTTGAAAAACTAAAATCTAAAACATGAAAATTGTAAAATGGGGAATTATAGGCTGCGGTAATGTAACTGAAGTTAAAAGTGGTCCTGCTTTTCAGAAAGCTTCAAATTCAGCTTTAGTTGCTGTTATGCGCAGAGATGCTGCTCTGGCTGAAGATTATGCCAAACGCCATAATGTTCCTAAATGGCACTCCAACGCCATCGATTTAATTAATGATCCTGAAGTTGATGCCGTTTATATTGCCACACCTCCATCTTCTCATAAAGAATATACTATTTTATGTGCCAAAGCCGGAAAACCTGTTTATGTGGAAAAACCAATGGCTTTAAATTTTGAAGAATGCAATGAAATGATCCGTGTTTGCAAAGAACATGATGTACCATTGTTTGTTGCCTATTATAGAAGACGCCTTCCAAGATTTTTAAAGATAAAAGAACTAATCGACCAAAACAAGATTGGAACAGTCAGACATGTAAATTGTGTTTTATATCATCCGTTTGAAAAGCGTTATGACGATGAAATCAATTTGCCATGGACGGTTTTACCGCACATTTCCGGTGGTGGAATATTTGTCGATTTGGCTTGTCATACCTTAGATTTTCTTGATTTCGTGTTTGGTCCTATAAAATCAGTTCGCGGACACGCTAGCTCACAGCTGAAAGCCTATCCGGCAGAAGATTCGGTTTCTATGTCATTTTTGTTCGAGAACGGAATTCATGGAACTGGTTTATGGAATTTTACCAGTTTTGAGCGTTACGATAATACCGATATTGTAGGCGATAAAGGGAAAATTTCGTTCTCTACTTTTGGGAATGACCCAATTCATATTCAGTATGCAAATGGTGAAAAAGAAAGTATTACGATCGAAAATCCGCTTCACATTCAATTACCACTTGTTGAAACCGTGGTAGCAGAAATTTTAAGCAAAGAAGATTTTTCTCCATCAAAAGGAACCTCTGCTGCCAGAACAACCTGGGTTATCGATGAAGTTTTGAAGGAGTTTAGAGATTCTAAATAATGATTACAATTGTAAGTTCTGAATTGTCTCCAACTTTAGCTGGAGTTTAGAGCCTTAGTTTAAAAAAGGGCTTTAGCCAAAGGATTTGGATCTTTTTGGCTAAAGCCTTTTTGGTTTACATTTTGTTGCTCCAGCTAAAGCTGGAGGCAATTCAATATAATCTTGTCATTTTCGACCGAAGGGAGACTCGAGCGATAGCGAACAGGCGAATTAAATCACATTAGCAGCTCGTCAAAGATTGGCGACTTTCTGTACGGAGTTTCTTTGCGGAATTGTTTGTGCGATTTGCTTCGCCTGTTCGCTATCGCTCGAGTCTCCTTTCAGTCGAAATGACAGGAAGCAAAAAAAGAGGATATTCATTTCGAATATCCTCTTTTTCTATAAAAACTAAGAAAATTACTCCCAGTTTTTCTGATTTTCATATCTTCGCAGTCCTAAACATCGAGAATATGAACACAACAAAACTTTTTGCCCGCATGGTATGCTGGCGGTATTGGAAACAACTGCAACGCGTTCTCGAAGGCGTAGGACAGCTAACCCATGCGGGTTATTTATTTCCTAAATTTCGAGATAATGAGTACAAACACCTTCAACAAAGAAACCGAATTGAGGTTGGCTGATTTTTTCAGCAATTCGATCGATCCTGAAACAATGGCCAAAACCATTCGTCAGGTAAACTATGCACTTGCCTTAAGCGTAATGCAGGAACACGAATCCCTACAATCCGAGAGGACCAACCTCCAAAATGGATTTTACTGGCTCAATCAATTAGCCGAAATTTTAAATCCTTATCTGGATATGAATGATTAAAAAAATTGCAAAGCCACTATAGAAAGTGGCTTTTTTTTGTTTTTATCCCTTACTCTTATGTTTCGTTTTTAATTTCGATAAAAGGAGACTCGAGCGATAGCGAATAGACGAATTAAATCGCACAAAAAACTGCTCATAGGCAGTCTCCAATCTTTGTCGAACTACTAGTGTGATTTGCTTCGCCTGTTCGCTATCGCTCGAGTCTCCCTTCGGTCGAAATGACAAATTAAATGAAAACATTCTTATGAAAATGATTCTCCTAGCCCCGATAGGAGTGGAAATCCTTTTGTGGCGGGGTTCGCCACAAAAGATTGGAACGGATAGCGGGATTAGCTCCTGAAAAAAGATTTGGTTTCGTTAAAAAAATCAAGATGAAAGGATTGTACAAAAAAAGAGGATATCCGTTATGAATATCCTCTTTTTCTAAAAACTAAAAAACTACTATAAAATTATAGGCTGTATTTAAGACCTAAAGTCAATCCTAAACCTGAAATTCCAACGTAAGAACTTAATTCATTCATTGGTTTAGTAGAATCGTATCCTGCTGGATTATATTCTTTATTATTAGAGCTTCCATCTAAATGATCTACATATTTAGTATGAGTTGCAGAGTATGAAGCCGTTCTGAAAGCAGTTGTTTCATTTAATTTATCTACACCATTTTCAGTATATATTGTAGTTTCTTTAGTTTTTCCGTGCACAGTAAAGTTACGGTATTCTAATTCTGCGAAAGCAGAAATATGTTTTCCTAATTTATAAGAAGTTCCTAAAGATGCCATAAATCCAAGTGTCGGATTTGGCTTAACCACATCTTTTGAAAAAGCATTTGTTGAAGCAACTTGATTAGCTCCTACAAACGTCGAATATTGTCTATCCGTTTTAATATCTAATGTACCATGAACCGGAACAATAACTCCAACTTTAGTATATGGTTCAAAACCATGAGATTCTCCTAAGAACATTACAATTGCCGGAGCTAAGTCAAAAGCTTTAATTTCTCCATTTGCTGTAAAACTTACATAAGTAGCTGCTGGGCTCGTAGCTGGATTATATGAAATAAGTCTGTTTGTTGTTTGTGACATCGTTTTTTCATTACTTACATAATAGTTCGCTGACATTTCAACTCCTAAACGTGCTGAAAATCTATAACCTGCAGTAATTCCACTTCTAAAACCTTGTCCAAAAGACCCTGTAACACTTTCTCTAGATGCTAATTTATTATTTGCTAAAGTACCTGCATAAACATCTCTGTTTGGCAATTGACCTCCAACAACAGGAAATTCTGTAGAAGCAGTTTGATTAAAATAAGATGCTCCTAATTTAAAATACCAACTTTCTGGTTTATCTGCTTTTTCTGTTTGCGCCATTGTGGCCATAGAGCAAATTAATAATCCTAATAAAAATAGGTTCTTTTTCATAATTTTGATTTAATTAATTTTTACAAACATAGATTATTTTAACATAATCTTCTGGTTTGCGATGTTAGACTTGGAACGAAATCGTTGTAATTTTAGGCAATATTACTAAAAAACTATTATGCATGCATAATTTTAACTTAAAAAAAATGCATTCTTTTAAATTTTAACTGTTAAAATTTAGTTTAGCTTAAAATTTACCTGCATTTTTTCCAATTCTATCAATAACTCCGTTGAGATTTTGACTTTTAACCTGCGACTTGGCATCGTTAATTTGGTCACAACCTTAATTTCCTCGACCTCATTTACTTCCTGAATCTTTGTTTCTTCAATTCCATCATCTTCCCGATCATTTTCATCCACAAAAACGGCATCATCAGTTTCCTCAAAATCTGTTGGCGTTTCTACCTCAACCAATCTCTTTACTTTTTCTAATTCCATGATCTCAAAAGTCACTGAATTATCGCCTTTATTCTCACTAAACAAATGACTTAATTGATGAATAAATTCGGTCCCCAAGTCTTTTATGTTTAATAGCAAAATCAATTTTTTAGCAAAAGCTTCCAGAATATCCTGCAATTGTCTTATTTCAACAAATTGCATTCTTGGATCAGATTTTTTACCCGTATCATGATTCACCCATCCATCTTTTATCAATATTTTGATGAAAGCAAAATTATTCTGAATTAGGAAATGGCGGAATTTTAAATACTCTTCACCAAAGATCTTGAACTCATAACTTTCATCATAACCTTCTAAGTTAAATACAGCCCAGCCCTTTCCGTTTTTAGCCACACGATGCTGAACATTATTTATGATTCCGGCAAAATTTAAATTTTTACCCACATATTCATTCATACTTTTCAGGGATTCTAATCGAGAGTTACAGAAGTATTTCATCTCGAATCTAAAATCGTCCAACGGATGTCCTGAAATATAGATTCCGACTACTTCTTTTTCCTTTGCCAGTTTTTCCATGGTACTCCAGTCTTCACATGGAGGCACAACAGGTTCGGCAATCTGCACTTCACTCGCTTCCCCAAATAAACTTACCTGTGACGAGTTTTCGTTTTCCTGAAATTTCGATCCGTAACGCATTGCTTTTTCATAAAAAGTAATTCCGTCGCCATCATCATGAAAATACTGTGCTCTTGTTGTTCCTTCAAATGAATCAAAACCACCGGCCAAAGCCAGGTTTTCAATTGCTTTTTTATTGGCAGCACGCAAATCAATACGCTTAGCCAAGTCAAAAATCGATTTGTATCTTCCGTCCTTTCTGTTTTCTACAATAGTTGCAACTGCTCCGGACCCCACTCCTTTAATCGCTCCCATTCCAAAACGAACCGCATATTCATCATTTACGGTAAATTTATAATAGGATTCGTTTACATCCGGTCCTAAAACCTGTAATCCCATTCGTTTACATTCTTCCATAAAAAACGATACTTGTTTAATATCGTTCATGTTATTAGAAAGAACCGCCGCCATATATTCTGCCGGATAATGTGCTTTTAAGTAAGCTGTCTGATAAGCAATCCAGGCATAACAAGTCGAATGCGATTTGTTGAAGGCGTAACTCGCAAAGGCTTCCCAGTCTTTCCAAATTTTCTCCAAGACTTTTGCATCATGACCTTTTTTTGCTGCCTGCTCCACAAATTTAGGCTTCATCTTGTCCAGTACGTCCTTTTGCTTCTTACCCATCGCCTTACGCAAAACGTCGGCCTCACCCTTTGTAAAGTCAGCCAGCGATTGCGACAGAAGCATTACCTGCTCTTGATAAACCGTAATTCCGTAGGTTTCTCCTAAATATTCTTCACAGGCATCTAAATCGTATTTAATTTCCTCTTCTCCATTTTTTCTTCGAACGAAAGACGGAATATATTCCAAAGGTCCCGGACGATACAAGGCATTCATTGCAATTAAATCTCCAAAAACCGTAGGTTTCAGATCTTTCATATACTTCTGCATTCCGGGTGACTCGTACTGGAAGATTCCAACCGTTTCTCCTCTTTGGAAAAGTGCATAAGTCTCAACATCATCAATCGGGAATGTATCGGGGTCCAGATCAATTCCGTTTCTATATTTCACCAGTTTAACGGTGTCTTTTATCAGAGTAAGGGTCTTCAGACCCAAGAAGTCCATTTTCAGCAATCCTGCACTTTCTGCAACCGAGTTATCAAACTGGGTCACGTACAAATCAGAATCTTTTGCTGTGGTAACGGGAACGAAATTCGTAATGTCCGATGGAGTAATAATTACCCCACAGGCATGAATTCCGGTATTTCGCATCGATCCTTCAAGGATTTTTGCTTGTTGAATGGTTTCTCCTGCCAAATCATCTTCATTGGCAATAGCAATCAATTCTTTTACATTATCATATTCATCGGAACGAAGTGCTTTTTTAACCTCATCTTCACTCTCCGAAATAAAACGTGCTAAATTCCACTTTGATGGCATCATTGCCGGAATCAGTTTTGCAATTCTATCGGCCTCAAACAATGGTAAATCCAGTACACGAGCCGTATCACGAATAGCAGATTTGGTCGCCATTTTACCATAGGTAATAATTTGCGCTACCTGATTCTGACCATATTTATTAATTACGTACTCCATAACACGACCACGGCCCTCGTCATCAAAATCGATATCAATATCGGGCATCGATACACGATCCGGATTCAAGAAACGCTCAAAAAGCAAATCGTACTTGATAGGGTCGATATTGGTAATTCCTAAACAATATGCTACCGCAGAACCGGCAGCAGATCCACGACCGGGACCAACCGAAACATCCATATTTCTGGCTTCGGCGATAAAATCCTGAACGATCAAAAAGTAACCCGGATATCCGGAGTTCGAAATGGTCAGGAGCTCAAAATCCAAACGTTCCTGAATCGACTCTGTAATTTCGCCGTATCGCTTTTTTGCCCCCACCATAGTAAGATGGCGCAAATATTTATTCTCTCCCCTAACACCTCCATCAGCTTCATCTTCGGCAACCACAAACTCTTCCGGAATATCAAATTTAGGAAGCAATACATCGCGATAAAGCGAATATCCTTCAACTTTATCAATGATTTCCTGAATGTTAATGATCGCATCCGGCAAATCAGCAAAGAGCTTTTTCATCTCTTCTCCCGACTTATAGTAGTACTCCTGATTTGGTAATCCGTAACGATATCCTCGACCACGTCCAATTGGCGTTGCTTGTTTTTCACCGTCTTTTACACACAACAAAATGTCGTGGGCATTGGCATCTTCTTTATTTAAATAGTAAGTATTATTGGTGGCAATTAATTTAACATCATGCTTTTTAGAAAATTCAATCAGTGTTTTGTTTACACGATTTTCATCTTCCTGATTATGGCGCATGACTTCCAGATAAAAATCATCTCCAAATTGCTCTTTCCACCAGATCAGAGCTTCTTCAGCCTGATTCTCACCAACGTTCAGAATTTTACTTGGAATCTCTCCATATAAATTCCCGGACAAAACCATGATATCTTCTTTGTATTTCTCGACAATTTTTCGATCAATCCTCGGAACATAATAAAATCCGTTTGTAAAAGCGATCGACGACATTTTTGCCAGATTGTGGTAACCATTTTTATTTTTGGCTAATAATACGATCTGGTTTCCGTTGTCTTTTTTACTTTTATCTAAGTGATTCTCACAAACATTAAATTCGCAACCTACTATTGGTTTTATCTCTGTTTCCGTTGGCTCCTCTCCTGCTTCCACCAAAGCTTTATTTTTTGCAGAAGCTCCTTTATTATGATTCATAACGGCACTCACAAAGTGGAAAGCCCCCATCATGTTTCCAGTATCCGTCATCGCAACGGCAGGCATTCCGTTTTTGGCTGTAGCCGAAACAATATTCCCAATACCTATAGTAGATTGTAGAACCGAAAATTGAGTATGATTGTGTAAATGTGCATATTTTGCCTCTTTAAAATCTTCTCTGTCAGAATGCGAAACGGTAGGTTCTTGTCCAACAGATTCTAAAGCCTTTAATTGCTCTCTGATTTTATCAGAAGCTTTTTTTAGGTTAATATGTTTTAAACCGATTAACGGAAACTCCTGAGGATTTCTGCTTTGAAATTCCTTAAAATAATCCTTCGGAACATCCAGTTCTTCTTTAGTAAAAACTTCTCTTCTTATTAATTCCAGAAAACAACGCGTAGTTGCCTCAACGTCGGCAGTTGCGTTGTGTGCTTCTGCGAAAGGTTTATTAAAAAGATATTCATGTAATTCTGTTAACGTTGGCAATTTGAATCTTCCTCCACGTCCTCCCGGAAGTTTTAATAATGAAGCGGTAACTTCTGTACAAGTATCCAAAACCGGCATTGAACTCATAGGAGAATCCACTCCCATTCTATGAAACTCGGCTCCCATAATATTGACGTCAAAACCTAAATTCTGACCTACAATAAATTTGGTTTTACTTAAAGCAATATTGAATTTCTCCAAAACTTCAGCCAAAGTGATTCCATCGGCATCTGCCAGCTCTGTCGAAATTCCGTGAATACGTTCTGCATCATACGGAATATTAAATCCGTCAGGCTTCACCAGGTAATCCTGATGTTCTATAAGCTGCCCCATTTCGTCATGCAGCTGCCATGCGATCTGAATACAGCGGGGCCAGTTATCAGAATCAGTTATTGGAGCATCCCAACGTTTTGGTAATCCAGTAGTTTCGGTATCGAATATTAAGTACATAGGTATAAAAAGACAAATTTAAAATTCCAAATTCCAAGTTTCGCATCGCATAAATCGTTGATTTTATGAACTATAAAAAAACTTGAGATACAAAATTGAGGAAGTTCAAATTTAGTCTTTTTTTTAGAGAAAGAGCGCAGGATTTTATCAACACCTCTCAATATTTTTTATTCTTTCCCATTTACAAAAACCATCAGCGAAATAGCCAAATACGGAATGTCTTTCAGAATAAAAAAATCAGTTACCGGAAAACCTTCCACCATTTTAAAAACTCCCGGAGTGGTTACTAAAAAACTCAGTGTCGTTACAAATATAATCGCTGAAGCAAAACCGGCATAAAAACCAATTCTTCGTACAAACAAAGAGGCCAGTAAACCAATCCCGGTCAGTACTTCGAAAATTCCGATAAGGTTTGAAACCTGCTGAACCGACATTACTTTGTACATCCAGCCCATGGCAAAATGATTTTCAACCAATTCTTTTATCGCTCCGGCTTCAACTGCTGTGAACTTAAAAAGCCCGACCCATAGCAAAATGATTACAGTTCCTAAAACTCCCAGCTTGTACGCAAATTCATTTAAATTCATAATGTTATTTTTAAAAATTAGAATGTTCAAAATTAGCGCTTGCTTTTAAAAGCAAATGTCAGATACCCGTCATTACCTATTAATTTGTTCCTAAACAATCCCACTCCTTTTCATTTAATTTCATTCTAAAAAAGAAAAAAATACAACTCTTGGATGTCGTATTATTTCCATTAAAAAAATACAATCGAACAAAGCTGTTAAATGCATCTAAGCGTCCTCAAAAAGTGTTTGTATTTGATATTCCAAAAACTTAAAAAAGAATCAAAAACCAACAATTACTGCCGTTTTTATTGATTTTGTTACATTTTTAAAATGAAAACATCATATTTCATAGTGATTTATAGAGGATTCCATCAACTATTAAGAACCAAAGCAGTTCGCTAAAAATTAATCCGAAAAAGAAAAACAAAACCAATTTCTTATTCCTTTTACCATTCAAAACCGATCGCACTAAAGCCAATCCTAATTTGTATTTTCAGTTTGGGTATCGTATATAATGAAATATTGAAATTGACCACCTTGAAGCTTTTTCTAATTTTGTTTTCCTATTATATAAGCAGGAGATCGCTGTGGTTATAGAAATTACAATTAAAAAAATAAAAAATGAGTAAGACATTATTTGACAAAGTATGGGATTCACATGTAGTGCGTAAAATTGAAGATGGACCAGATGTGTTTTTTATTGACCGCCATTTCATTCACGAAGTTACAAGTCCTGTTGCTTTTTTAGGATTAAAAGCCAGAGGCGTTTCCGTTTTATACCCGGAGCGTACTTTTGCAACCGCCGACCACAATACACCAACTATAAACCAACATTTACCAGTTCAGGATCCTTTATCAGCCAATCAGCTTCAGGCTCTTGAAGACAATGCCAATGAATACGGAATTTCACACTGGGGATTGGGACATATTAAAAATGGAATTGTACACGTAGTAGGCCCTGAAAACGGAATTACTCTGCCAGGTGCTACCATTGTTTGCGGAGATTCACACACCTCTACTCACGGTGCTTTTGGAGCAATTGCTTTTGGTATCGGAACTTCTGAGGTTGAAATGGTACTTTCTACTCAATGTATCATGCAGCCAAAACCAAAGAAAATGCGTATCAACGTAAATGGTCAATTAAGCAAAGGTGTTGGTCCAAAAGATGTTGCACTTTATATTATTGCTCAGTTAACGACTTCAGGTGGAACGGGTTATTTTGTTGAATATGCCGGAGATGTTTTCGAAAATATGACCATGGAAGGCCGTATGACGGTTTGTAACCTAAGTATTGAAATGGGTGCCCGAGGAGGAATGATCGCTCCTGACCAAACCACTTTTGATTTCCTTGAAGGAAAACTATATGCTCCAAAAGGAGAAGCCTGGAACAAAGCGGTTTCCTACTGGAAAACATTAAAAACAGATTCGGATGCTGTTTTTGACGCCGAATTGAACATCAATGCTTCAGATATTGAACCAATGATTACTTACGGTACTAACCCGGGAATGGGAATTGGTATCTCAAAACATATTCCGAACGCCAACCAAGTCGAAGGCGGTGCGGAAACTTATAAAAAATCCCTTGCTTACATGGGCTTTCAGGAAGACGATGTGATGATTGGAAAACCAATTGATTATGTTTTCTTAGGAAGCTGTACAAACGGACGTATTGAAGACTTCAGAGCTTTCGCCGAGATTGTAAAAGGAAGAAAAAAAGCAGATAATGTTACAGCCTGGTTAGTACCCGGTTCTCACGTTGTTGAAGCTCAAATTAAAGAAGAAGGTATTTTAGACATTCTTACGGATGCCGGTTTTGTATTACGTCAGCCTGGTTGTTCGGCATGTCTGGCTATGAACGATGATAAGGTTCCTGCCGGAAAATATGCTGTAAGTACCTCTAACCGAAATTTTGAAGGCCGTCAGGGTCCCGGTTCAAGGACATTATTAGCAAGTCCGATTATGGCTGCCGCAGCCGCTGTTACCGGAAAACTAACAGACCCGAGAGAGTTATTTTAATTTTAGATTGAAGATTTTAGATTTCAGATTGCTGATCTAAACCTCTTCAGATAAAATTGACTTACATTATTTAATACAAAACTTTTTAGTTTCTAAGTTTTAAGCTTTCAAAAAAAATCTAAAATCCAGAAATCTAAAATCTAAAATTCCAGAAAATGGCATACGATAAATTTAATATACTTACCAGCAGTGCAGTGCCGCTGCCAATTGAAAACGTAGATACCGACCAAATCATTCCAGCGCGCTTCCTAAAAGCCACTAAACGCGAAGGTTTTGGAGACAATCTGTTTAGAGACTGGAGATATAACGGAGACGATTCTCCAAAAACTGATTTTGTTTTAAACGATTCAACTTACAGCGGAAAAATTCTTGTTGGAGGAAAAAACTTCGGTTCAGGATCTTCAAGAGAGCACGCTGCCTGGGCAGTTTACGATTACGGATTTAGAGCCGTAGTTTCAAGTTTCTTTGCCGACATCTTCAAAGGAAACTGTTTGAATATTGGAGTTTTACCCGTTCAGGTGAGTCCTGAATTTGCGGATACCATTTTCAAAGCAATTGAAGCTGATGCTAAAACAGAATTAGAAATCAACTTACCAAATCAAACGATTACCTTATTGTCAACAGGCCAACAAGAATCATTTGCAATTAACGGATACAAAAAGAACAATATGATCAATGGTTTTGATGACATTGATTATTTACAAAATATCAAAGAAGACATTGTAGCTTTTGCCGACAAACTTCCTTATTAAAAAATCAAGTCTAGTCCCTTGAGGCCCGGGAGATTTTTTTTAAAAATCTGTCGGGTCTTTATAACTTAAACCAAGACAACACAACAACAATTTACCGGTATAAAGGAATTTGGAAAATCAATATGGAAAAAAGAAAAATTGAAATAATGGATACAACACTCCGCGATGGTGAGCAAACCTCGGGAGTATCATTTTCTGCCGCAGAAAAACTGACCATTGCACAATTATTGTTGGATGAATTAAATATTGACAGAATCGAAATTGCCTCTGCACGCGTAAGTGAGGGAGAATTTCAGGCCGTAAAAGGCATTACCACCTGGGCAACCGAAAAAGGATACATTGATCGCATTGAAGTTTTATCGTTTGTAGATGGCGGCGTTTCGATAGAATGGATGAAAAAAGCAGGTGCAAAAGTCCAGAATTTATTAACCAAAGGCTCATTAAATCACCTCACACATCAATTAAAGAAAACACCCGAACAACACTTTTCTGAAATCGCGCACACTATCAAGTTAGCAAAAGAAAACAATATCGAAACCAATGTGTATTTAGAAGACTGGAGCAACGGCATGCGAAATTCTCCTGAATATGTTTTTCAATTTCTGGATTTCCTGGCAACTCAACCCGTCAAACGAATTTTACTTCCGGATACTTTGGGCGTATTAATTCCGTCTTTGACTTTCAAGTTCCTTTCGAAAATCAGAGCCAGATACCCTAAAATTCATTTTGATTTCCACGCTCATAACGACTACGACTTAAGCGTTGCCAATGTAATGGAAGCCATAAAAGCCGGTATCAACGGACTTCACGTAACGGTAAACGGGATGGGCGAACGCGCTGGAAATGCACCACTTGAAAGCACAGTAGCCGTGATAAATGACTATCTGCCCGAAGTAAGTATCAACATCAAAGAAACTTCTTTATATACCGTAAGCAAACTGGTAGAAACTTTCACAGGCTACAGAATCCCTGCCAACAAGCCAATTGTTGGAGACAATGTTTTCACCCAAACTGCCGGAATTCATGCAGACGGAGACAATAAAAACAATTTATATTTTAACGATTTACTTCCGGAGCGCTTTGGAAGAAAACGAAAATATGCTTTAGGAAAAACTTCCGGAAAAGCCAATATCGAAAAAAATCTTCAGGAACTAGGCTTAAAACTAAACCAGGAAGATTTGAAGCTGGTTACACAAAGAATCATTGAACTAGGCGACAAAAAAGAGACCGTAACGAAGGAAGATCTTCCTTATATTATTTCTGATGTCCTGGACAGCCATACTTACGAAGAAAGAATAAAGATCGAATCCTATATATTAGTTCACTCCAAAGGAATGCGTCCGTCCACTACTTTATGCTTAAAATTTGGAGATGAAATCATCGAAGAAAATGCCCAGGGAGACGGTCAGTTTGACGCTTTTATGAATGCTTTATCTAAGATTTATAAAAGCAAAAAACTAACACTTCCTAAATTAATTGACTACGCGGTAAGAATCCCTCCGGGAAGTAGCTCCGATGCCTTGTGTGAAACTATTATCACCTGGGTAAACAACGAAAAAGAATTTAAAACAAGAGGGCTAGATTCTGATCAAACGGTCGCAGCAATCATTGCCACTCAAAAAATGCTGAATATAGTTACTTGATAAAAGGTACTAAGTCGCTAAGATTCTAAGGTACTAAGAAAAAAAACTAGAATCTAAGCAACTCAGAACCTGAGAACAAAAGAAAACAACATCAAGTTACTAAATGCGCTAAGTAAAAAAATCTTAGAATCTTAGCAACTTAGAACCTTAATAACACACATAGAATGAAATTAAACATAGCCCTTTTAGCAGGAGACGGAATTGGTCCTGAGGTCATAAATGAAGCTGTAAAAGTATCTGATGCTATTGCAAAAAAATTCAATCACGAAATAACATGGACACCAGCCTTAACAGGAGCATGCGCAATCGATGCGGTGGGGATTCCCTATCCTGATGAGACTCACGAAATATGCATGAAAGCCGATGCTGTTTTATTTGGAGCAATTGGTCACCCAAAATATGATAATGATCCAAGCGCACCCGTTCGTCCGGAGCAAGGTTTGTTACTAATGCGCAAAAAACTAGGATTGTTTGCCAATGTACGCCCAACTTTTACTTTTCCTTCTTTAATTGATAATTCTCCTCTAAAGAGAGAAAGAATCGAAGGAACTGATCTGGTTTTCCTGAGAGAGTTAACAGGCGGAATTTACTTTGGAGAAAAAGGAAGAACAGACAACGGAGATACAGCCTTTGACAACTGTGTTTACACCAGAGCCGAAGTGCAACGTTTAGCAAAAAAAGGTTTTGAACTGGCTATGACCCGAAGCAAAAAATTGTGCTGCGTTGACAAAGCAAACGTTTTGGAAACTTCACGTCTATGGAGAGAAACGGTTCAGGCAATGGAAAAAGATTATCCTGAGGTTACAGTATCCTACGAATTTGTAGACGCTGTTGCCATGCGTCTGGTTCAATGGCCAAACTCCTATGATGTACTAATTACAGAGAATTTATTTGGAGATATTTTAACCGATGAAGCTTCTGTCATTTCAGGCTCGATGGGATTAATGCCTTCTGCTTCTGTTGGAGAACACACTTCATTATACGAACCAATCCACGGATCTTATCCACAAGCTACAGGATTGAATATTGCAAATCCATTGGCCACTATTTTATCTGCTGCCATGATGTTTGAAGATGCTTTTGGACTAAAAGATGAAGCCGAGGCGATTAGAGCAGTTGTAAACAAATCTCTGGAAGAAGGAATTGTTACAGAAGATTTAGCTCCAAAAGGCTCTAAAGCATACAAAACCAGTGAAGTTGGAGATTGGCTTGTTGCTAACTTATAATTTTTTTGTTTCAAGTTTCAGGTTTCAGGTTGTTGGAACTGAAACTTTGAAACTTGAAACAAAAAAAAGGGATCAACGCAAGTTGATCCCTTTTATATATTTAGAAAAAAATATTAATATCCTCCTCTGTTACCACCACGGTCATTTCCACCACGGTTGTTTCCGTAACCTCCGCGAGAATCACCTCCACGGTTGTTATTGAAGCTTCTTCTCTCACCTTCAGGTTTCGGCTCAGATTTATTAACTACAATTGCACGACCTTGAACAGTAGCTCCGTTCAATTCATCAATTGCTTTTTGAGCTTCAGCATCGTTTGGCATCTCAACAAAACCAAAACCTTTGCTTCTTCCTGTAAATTTATCAGTAATGATTTTAACTGAATCTACTGCTCCGTAAGCCTCGAAAGACTCTCTTAAATCTGCTTCCTCAATACTGAATGGAAGGCTTCCAACAAAAATGTTCATATGTACTTATTTATAATAATGTAGCAAATGTAGTCTTATTTTTCTGTAATCTACTATATATTAGTTTATTTATGCTTTTATTTTGATTTAAAAAAATAGAAATCAACAAAACCAAACTGTCACAAATTAAAATTCTAATTCTCAAATGTTGTCGAAATTGGAATTTTGTAAAAAACACCTTCTGTAAAACTAACTTTTGGTTTTTCGGTATCCTTTTCATCCTCATTCCATGCATTAAACTTAAAAGTTCCTGAAATAGTTCTGTTCTCTGCGTTAAATTCAGTAATCACAATTTGCCCATCTCCTTTATTTGTTCCTGTAGAAAACCTAGATGATTTCGAATCTTGCATATTTAAGTAAGTTGCGGTCGTACTATTATCACGCCCCAAAATGTAAGTTTGTGCTGCTGAACCCGATACTTTTAAAACTACTTTTTCAAATCCGAGATCACCTTCAATAACAAAACTACCATTCGCACCACTAGTCGCTTTATAAGTCGTCGCACGCCAAAATACATTCTCTTTTAGGCTTTGAAAAGCAGGATTATTAAATTTTACGTCTTCTGAACAGGAGGAAACGATAAAAAGCAGCAATACTAAAGAAACTATTTTTTTCATATCACAGTGAATTTGAGGCAAAAGTACCTCATTTAAGATAATTATTTAAAAAATGAAGTCAAAAAGGACAAAAAAGCTCTAGAAATACACCCGAGATGTATTTAATATGATTTCGAACGTATAATTCATAAAAAAATTATATCTTTGCGCCCTTAATTAATAGGGGTCGAGTACCTCAAAATTTAATCATACGATTATGTCAGTAAAAATTAGATTACAAAGACACGGTAAAAAAGGAAAACCTTTTTACTGGGTTGTAGCTGCAGATGCACGCTCAAAAAGAGATGGTAAATACTTAGAGAAAATCGGTACTTACAATCCAAACACAAACCCGGCAACTATCGACTTAAACCTTGATAGCGCAGTTAAATGGTTACACAATGGTGCACAACCAACTGATACTGCTAGAGCAATTCTTTCTTACAAAGGTGCTTTATTGAAACACCACCTTGATGGAGGTATTCGTAAAGGAGCTTTAACTCAAGAGCAAGCTGACGCTAAATTAGCTGCTTGGTTAGAAGCTAAATCTGGAAAAGTTGATGCTAAAAAAGACGGTTTAACAAAAGCGCAAGCTGATGTTAAAGCTAAAGCTTTAAAAGCAGAACAAGAAGTTAACGCTAAACGTTTAGCTGCTGCAGCTCAAGCTGAAGCTGATGCTATCGCTGCTGCAACTCCTACAGTTGAAGAAGAAGTTACTGAAGTTGAAGCTGATGCTACAGCTGAAGAAGCTCCTGCTGCTGAAGAGAATAACGAAACAACTGAAGCATAATTTTAGCCAGCGAGAATGCGTAAAGAAGAATGTTTTTATTTAGGTAAAATCGCTAAAAAATTTAGTTTCAAAGGTGAAGTTCTGGCTTATTTAGACACGGACGAACCTGAGTTATACGAAAATCTGGAATCAGTGTTTGTTGAATGCAACAAACACTTGGTTCCTTTTTTTATTGAAACAAGCTCTTTGCACAAAAACGATTTCTTAAGAATTCGTTTTGAAGACGTAAACACAGAAGAAGATGCAGATGCCCTTCTTGGTAATGCAATCTATCTTCCTTTAAGTATGTTGCCAAAACTTTCCGGCAACAAGTTTTATTTCCATGAAGTAATCGGTTTTGAAATCGAAGACCAACGTTTAGGCGTTTTTGGAAAAATCGCTGCCGTAAATGACACGACAGCACAACCTCTTTTTGAAGTTTTGAATGGCGAAGTCGAAATGTTAATTCCGATGATCGATCAATTCCTTGTAAAAATAGACCGTGATAACAAAAAGGTCATTATGAATTTACCAGAAGGATTGGTAGAAATGTACCTTTAAGTTTAGAAATTCCAATTTTTTTAAATTCCAAATTCCAACTTGACAGAAGGGAATGATTGTTGTTTTTTTGAAAGAAAAAACTTATATTTTTTATTTGTTTTTATTACTTTTAAACCCTAACAATTGGAGTTTGAAATTAAAAAAAGGAAAATCATATCATGAGTAAACCCTACGATCTAGAAGAGAGAACTTTTTTGTTTGCAAAAGAATGCAGAAATTATATTAGAAGTCTGCCAAAAACAATATCAAATATTGAAGACGGCGAACAACTCTTAAGGTCATCTGGTTCTGTTGGTGCTAATTATATTGAAGCAAACGAAAAACCAGGAGAGAAAGATTTAATATTCAGACTTAAAATTTCCCGAAAAGAAGCAAAAGAATCTAAATATTGGTTGAGATTACTACACGAATTAAATCCTGATCAGAGAATAGCTTCAGATTCTCTATTATTTGAGATCGACGAATTACGAAAAATTTTATCGGCAATAATCACTAAAACATCAAAATAATTAATTCGGATTTTAATCTTATTTTTGCATCAAAAAACAAGCCACCAACACACAACTAGAATTAGAATTTGGATCTTCTCCTTTGGAATTCTCTTCTGTCAAGTTGGAATTTGGAATTTAAAAAAATTGGAATTTCTCTATATGTTTACATTCAAACAATTTTCAGTTCTACAAGACAAAACCGCTATGAAAGTGGGTACAGATGGTGTTTTACTGGGCGCTTGGGCACCAATAAATCATAATCCGTTTAGCATTTTAGACATTGGAGCCGGAACCGGAGTTATTGCTTTAATGTTGGCACAACGCACTCCTGCAGAGCAGATCGACGCACTTGAAATTGATGAAGATGCCTACGAACAGGCTGTTGATAATTTCGAAAACTCGCCGTGGGGAGACCGTTTATTTTGTTTTCATGCCGGATTAGATGAATTTATTGAAGAACCGGAAGACGAATACGATTTGATTGTTTCAAATCCTCCATTTTATTCCGAAAATTACAAAACCGAAAATGAACAGCGCGATCTGGCACGTTTTCAGGACGCAATGCCTTTTGAAGAATTAATAGAAGCCGCAGATTTATTGCTTTCAGAAAATGGAATTTTTGCGGTAATTCTTCCCCATAAAGAGGAAGAAAATTTCATTGCCTTAGCCAAAGAATCAGAATTATATCCTATCAAAATCACAAGGGTAAAAGGCACTCCAACATCAGAAATCAAAAGAAGCCTAATTGCTTTTAGCCGAAATGAAATCCCGGAAACAGAGACAAATGAATTAACAATCGAAATCGAAAGACATGTCTATACTCCGGAATACATTGAACTAACTAAAGATTTTTACCTAAAGATGTAATTCAAAACTCCAATTTTTTATTCTCGAGAATCAAATTGTTATTCTTCCAATATTCCACATCTTCATTAACTTTTGCATCTAATTTCAAACGATCAATAGGACGTTTTATAACCGATACATTTTCTGTAATAATATCTTCAGACATTAAGTCATAATTAGAATTTACAGTACTTATTTGTTTTTTAGCCACTAATGAATAATAATTGCTTTCCACTTTTTCATTACAATAGTTAATAAAATAGCGTCCATTGACATTTTTATAGGTTTGTGTGATCTTCAATGAAGACTCTATCCAAATATCGTCACTATCATTCGATCTGTCTCTCTTTAAAACTACATACTGCTCAAATTTTACAATTGCAAAAGAATCGGTTTCGATATAAATAAAACCAATAGCGGATTTTGGAGCAGGATTTCCAAAACCGGTAGAAAAAACTGTCGGATTCAGATTTGTAAAACTTATTACATAGACATTTTTACCGCCATAAGTTGTTGTTCCTTCTTTCTTTAATTCGAAATCTTTTGTTTCGTAAAGCAAATTCTGATTGCTCAGCATTATGTTTCTAAAAATTACAACTCCAAAATACCCTATTCCTTTCCAGTTTTCAATAGTTTCTGCGTTCAGTTTTTTTCTAAACTGCAATATTTCCCCAAAATAATTAGCTGCTGCATCATCTGAAACTTTCACTCCATTTGGGCTGTAGGTATTAATTGACGCCTCTTCATTTATTACAGCAATGCCATCTTTATTGGTCTGAGACCTAAAAAAGAATTTCTGATTAAATGGTTTTTGATAATAATTATTTTCAATATTTGCTCTTGCCTTTTGTAAAATTGTCGCTGCAGATAAGGTTTTGGATTTCTTTTTAGAAGAAACAACGACCGTCTCATTCAATGAAACCTGAGCATTTGCTTCTCTGTCTAATTTTATATGCAGTTGTTCGCTTTGCAACTTTTCAAGTTGAGAAACCATGATTGTATCTGAAAGATATCCTAAAGCCGAAATAATCAATTTATCATTAAAACTCCCTTTAGAAATATTAAATTGAAAATTTCCTTCTGAGTTTGAAACCACACTTTTGTTGCAATTAAGAAGATAAAGATCTGCATTTACTATCATCGCATCTGATTTTGAATCTTTAACCGTTCCAGAAATACTAAACGAATCATATAAATTTTTCGCTTTTTGCGCATACAAGACCGTTTGCAACAATAGAAACACTATCACAATTGTTTGTTTAATCATTCTTTTTAACTGCATTATTTTTCACTAATCGTTACAACTTAAACCTGCTCAAAAATACTTTTAAACTGATATAGAATCCTCTCTATTAAACGCAGATCTTCGGTTACAATTTCGGCAGTTCCTTTCATTTCCTGCTGAAAAACAATTTGTTTCTTATAGGACGTTTCCAATCCGTTTAGAAGTGCTACGTCCAATAGTAAATTTCCATCTTTATCCGGAACCAGAGAAATATTTCGAATCCTTCCTTTTAACACTCCAAACTCCCTGTCTGGAAAATTTGCTAATCGAATGTTCACCATCTGTCCTACTTTTATTTTTCCCGAATTTAATGCCGGTGCCTTCACCTTACCTACAAAACCATTTTTAGTATCGGGAATAATCGAAAAAACATTATCACCAACACTGATGGTTTGGTTCTCTGTCCATACCTGTAGAAAAGTAACCACTCCGCTTACAGATGATTTTAAAGCATAGGCCAGCTCCCAGTCTTTTATTACTTTTTTAAGCTGATAAAAAGACTGCGCCATATTCCTCCCTAAAGTAACTTCTTCTTTAGTACCGCTGATTTGTGAGTTCTGACTCAATTTAGTATTGGTAATTAAAGCCGATTTTAACTGAGAAATGGAAGACAAAAGGGTTCTATAATTTTTTTGCGCCTGGAGATATCCCAGTTTTTTAGCCTCCATTTCCTGTGCAGAGATGATTCCTTTATTGAATAAGGTTTCGAATCTTGCAATTTCATTTTTCTGAAGCTGTAGTTCGCTTTCGTTAATTACCTTTTGCTGCTGCAAAATTTCCAATCTGTCTTTGATCTGAATTTTTTCAGATACCTGCGCCCGGTTTTCGACTTCAAAAGGCTGTAAATTTTTATTTAGTTGTTCTGCCTGATAGTCTTTCTGAAAAACAGCAAAAGCACTTTCAATCTCTCCCAACTGAGTGTTTTTTAACAATTCAAAAGGAAAGGCTTTTTTAGGATCATTGACATTATAGTCTTCAACAATTTTTTCCAGTAAAAACACATCTTTATAATTGGCCGTATTTTCAATGATAGCAAGTGTGCTATTTTTTGAAACAATAGATTTGTCTTTTACCAGAATCGCCTCAATACGGCCCGAAGATTTAGAAACTATTTTCTCCGGAGGGATATTGGTTGTAATTACAATCTGAGTAGTAACAACATCAGGATATTTGACAAACCAGGACACAAAAAAAAGCATAGAAATGATAACGAATATAAGCACTGTGCCCCAACGAATCATCCAATGTGGCACCTTAGTAAGGATGTCCTGAACTTCTTCACTTCTTAGTTCAAATGTAGTATCTTCTGCCATGATTTAATTTCCTAATTGCAATTGATTCTTAACCAGTTCAAAATAATTCCCTTTTTGCTCTACCAAAACAGAATGACTGCCAATTTCGATAATTTTTCCTTTGTCTAAAACTACGATTTGATCAGCATTCATAACAGTACTTAAACGATGCGCAATAACCACAACGGTTTTGTCCTTAAAGAAAATATCCAGTTTTTGCATTATTTCTTTTTCATTGTTTGCATCTAATGCCGAAGTGGCTTCGTCAAAAAACAGTATTTCCGGATTTTTATAAACCGCCCTGGCAATTAACAAACGTTGTTTTTGTCCGGTACTCATTCCTAATCCTTCACCTCCAATTTTTGTATTGTATCCTAGTGGTAAGCCCGTAATGTATTCTTTTATGTTGGCTACATCAGCGGCATAAACCAATCGTTCTTTATCAACTTTATCAACGCCAATTGCGATGTTATTAGCGATGGTGTCACTAAAAATAAAGCCTTCTTGCATGACGGCACCAATATTAGATCGCCAGGCCTTTTGTGAGATATTTTTCAATTGTGCATTTCCGATGTTCACCTCACCTTTTTCAGGCTCATAGAATTTTAACAGCAGCTTCATCAATGTCGTTTTTCCGCTTCCGCTCACTCCTACTATTGCCGTTACTTTGTTAGCGGGAATTTTCAGCGTTAAATCCTCCAGAACTGGTATATCAGAACCTAAATATCGATAGGAAAGGTTATTAATATCAATATCTGAATCAAAAGGAACATCACTCGTCTGATAGACTTCTTGCTGCGTTTCGTCTTCTTTCTCATGAATTTCAGATAATCTGGCCAATGATATTTTGGCATCCTGAAGTTCTCTGACGAATTCGATCAATTGGGTAATTGGTCCATTTAAACTTCCCACTATCGAGCTAATAGCCAACATCATTCCCAGTGTGATCGACCCATCGATTACCAATTTTGCAGAAAGAAATATAATGAATATGTTTTTTAGCTCGTTGATTACCGAAGAACCTATAGTTTGTGTTTGCTCCAGAACCAAGCCTTTTATCGAAACTCTAAAAAGTCTCGCCTGTATATATTCCCATCCCCAGCGCTTTTGTTTCTCGGCATTATGAAGCTTAATTTCCTGCATTCCATTAATAAGCTCCATCACTTTACTTTGCTCACTGGAAACTTCGGCAAAACGTTTATAATCCAGCACTTCCCTTCTTTTTAAGAATAAAGTAATCCATCCAAAATAAAGCACGCTGCCTGCAAAAAACACAAAAAAGATCTTCAGGTTAAAGTAAGCCAAAACGCCTCCCATAACAAACATATTTATTGTTGAAAACAAGACATTTAGTGACGATGTAGTTAGAATTTTTTCAATCCTGTGATGATCGTTAATTCGTTGCATAATATCCCCTGTCATTCGAACGTCGAAAAATGAGATGGGCAGATTCATTAATTTTATAAAGAAATCAGAGATTAGCGAAATGTTTATCCGGGTCGAAAGATGCAGTAATATCCAGCTTCGGATAAGCTCCAAACCTGTTCTTCCGGCAAAGAGAAATAGTTGCGCAAAAAGAATCAGATAAATAAAGTGAATGTTCTGATTTTGAATCCCAACATCAACAATACTTTGGGTTAAAAACGGAAAAATAAGCTGCAGTAGCGTACTTGCCAGCAACCCTATACTAAGCTGTATTAAAAATGATTTGTACCGAAGCACGTATTGTGACAACAAACCAAATCCGAGTCCGCGATTGTCTTCTTTATCAAAATCCGACTGAAAAAATTTAGGAGTCGCTTCAATCAATAATGCTATTCCTTCCTGAGTAGATTCATTTGCATTGTTTCCGATCCAAAATTTAATAAAATCCTCTTTATTGTATTCAATCAAGCCAAAAGCAGGATCGGAAATATAGTAAGTATTTTTTTTAATTTTATAGAGTACTACATAGTGATTTTTGTTCCAGTGCAGAACACAAGGCAATGGAGCCTCTTCTAATCTTTCCAGATTTAATTTTACACCTAAAGTTCTAAAACCAATTTTCTCTGCCGCATCACTCAAAAAAAGCAAGTTACTTCCTTCACGAGTTGTTTCGCTGATGTCTCTCAACTCCTGGATGTTGATCGTTTTACCGTAATGTTTCGCTATTATTTTTAAACATGTTGGGCCACAATCTTTATAATCGGCCTGCTTATAATTGGTGAATTTTTTCAATTTAATTTAGAGTTAATCATTTTATGCACAAATAACCTTGTCATTCTTCCTCTTACAAAAATATAATATTTATACACCAAAAATTCGTAATTAATTGTTTTTCCTTTTGATTTATAGTTAAAAAAACTCAATCCGCTTTAAAAGATGAGATTAGTAAAATCATTCGTACCAGATCTAAAACTACTCCTCCCAATCTATCTTCTCAATTTAAAAATAGGAGTGTAACAACATTTGCTCCGGTTGCATCATAAAAAAATGATCTGTTTTGTTACTTTCTCCTTCACTTTTTTTTCGAACAACCATCCTTTATCAATATTAAACCAATTAAATCATTAAAAGCTTTTCTTTTCCATTTTTTTCAATCTACGTCAATAACTATCAATTCTACATTTCAGTTAATCAGATCTCTATTTTTTACTCCCTCCGTTGGTTATAGGAATACATTTAAAATACTGAAACAGAAAATAAACTGAACATACTATGGTCAACCAAAAAAAAACAGAGAAGAAATTAATCTTCTCTGTTAGAGTATTTAAAAACATATTTATTAGAAATACAATTTCTTTAGGACATGGCACTGGTTAACCCTAACCAATTAAAATCAACTCAGTGACCAATTTCCTAAGAATCCCTACACCAATCATCAATGTGGGGAAATTTGCTCAATGTTCCACGATCGAGCGCCTACAAATTAAAAAAAACATGACTAAATTCTAAAAAAGGCTATTTCGTACTTCTATTAAAACGCTAAAAATTAATATCAAAAGTGACTTACGTCATTTTTTATTCTTCTTTACTACAATTTCAGGCATTCTATAAACCGGAGTTTGTTTCTATCTCCTTATTACCAAACGCTCTTCAATGAAGTAAGAACTACAAACAATCCGGAAGTACTGCCGGTATTGTACCATTTGAACAAATCGAATCACACGCTACAAGAGTTGTCGAGCCTTTACCCGGGCAAACACAACATTTCTTTGGCGAATTAATCGGTTGGCCTCCCACCATACCTTTTTGCTCGTAAGCACTTAGCTTTTGAGCACCTTCTAAGTTTAAAATAATTTTTAACATAACTAAAGGTTTTTGTTTTTGAATTCGCACCTCAGTCATTTTAAGACAGCTGAAGTTTCTGTCTGTTGTCACTATTTTTTAAATATCACGCCGTTTTTTCCAAAACAATCGTTTCTTTCTCTTCAATATAATCGTTCAGAAAATATTTTAGTTCACCCAGTTCATATTCTGCCGGAAAAACTTTATCGTTCACAATCTTAACAGGTGTATAATTAAAATCATTTTTAGAACACCATTCATATTGTTTGTTTATTTCCTGGCTTATCATCATACTTACGGAATCGACATGCCATTTTTTCAACCATTTTTTAAGACTCATATTTTTAATATGCCAGTCTGAGATAGCTTCAACTGTTTTTCCCGGTGTAGATCTGTTTATTGTTAAAAGTCTTTCGACAACCGCTTTATATGGATTTTCGATATTTTCCGGGTTCACGTTGAACAATACATTCAGATATATTTTATCCGGAAACCTCAACACTAAATCAAATGCTTCCTGAAATGTTTTATGACAATGTGCACAACTAGGACTAATAATTACTGATAATCTAACGGCCGCATTTCTATTTCCAAAATTCAATCCTCTTAAGTCATCAAGTCCATTTATGTGAGGTACTTTTTTAGACAAGAAATTCAATAAAGAATAATTTCTTTTAAACTTCTTCATCTCCTTAAGCGAATTTTCAGTTCCCAAAACATTAGTTATAATTGTTTTCAAAACCATCCAAATAGGAACTAAAAGTACCAGTGAGAACACGAATGGAAAGATTTCAGCAAAACTAAAACTCAACGTAAACAGATCTGAAGCAAACCATATAACACTTTGTACAAAAATCAAAGAAGACACCATTAAACACATTACACACCATCTTTGAATCTCAAATTTTTGAATCCAAATCGAGGATACTATAACCGGTATAGCCAGTAAGCTTAAAAAACCAACAAAAATTGATGACTCTACTGGTTTAACCAAAATTGCAATCAAGCTGGCTCCAAAGAACATTAATGGCAGGTCTGGAAAGCTAATCCATTTACTTTCATTTCCTTCCTTGTTATTGAGAACAGAACTACAGGAAGAGTTTGAACTCAAATTGCAAAGTTTCGAGACAACACTATTCTTGAATCCTAATTTTTCCTGAACAATAAAAACACTTACAATAAACCCTAAAATTGATGTCACTAAAAAAACAACACTAAATAAACTGTAAGTATTATAAAAAAATGACAATCCCACTAGCAATAAAAGCGGCAAACCATATTTCAACCAACTGAATTCAACTTTTAAATTTTCTTTTGCAACAACATTGTTTGGTTCGATTGCAACGATAACTCCATTCCAGTCTAATAAAAACTTTTCATACGCCATTTTATGACTTCCTTTTTTCACTGTATTGATACGAACAAAATTTTTTGCCTTTTCAACCAATATTAACTCTTCTTTGAAATAAGCCAAAAAATTTGAAGGCAAATCTACTATTTGCTCTTTCGGAACTCTTATCGCAGCATTCTCTACAGACAGTAAATCCAGAGAATCTGTTATCGCAAATAAACTAGGATAATTTGGATGAGAAAGAAACAAATCTTTAAACTCATTTTTAATCTCCGAGTACTTGTTTATTTGTAGAAATTTTTGGACAAGTTTTAACATCTTTTCGAGTCTTTAAAATCATAATTACACTGCAAATATTGTTGTTTTTATTGAGAAAAAAACGCTAGTAGTACACATTTTATTAATTATACTACATACAATTTATAAATTATATCAGTCTGAATGAAACAACCAAATCCTTTATTATCAAGACATTAAGCAAAAAATACTTTGTCAAAAACCCAAAAAACCCCATTCTCGATTAAGCGTTTTCCTTTTTGTCTAGTTTTGATATATCAATAATCCTAATACAAACAATCATGACAAATCAAGCACAAAAATTCGAAGATTTTCAATTAGAAAAACTATCCAATAAAGAGCAAAAAACTATTCAGGGAGGAGATGAATCTAATGTTCTTAGTGACACAATTAGAGGGAATGGAAAAGGGTCTAATTAATAAATTAAATCTAACAAAATGGCAAATAAAAAATTAAATATCGAGGATTTTACAAATAACACTCTTTCGAAAAAAGAACAAAAAACTGTTAGAGGAGGAGGAGACGAATCTTGTACTCCTGGTGACACAATCAGAGGAAATGGTAAAGGATCTAATTAATCATTAAAAATCTCATAAAAATGGAAACTAAAAAATTAAATATCGAAGATTTCAAAAACAATATACTTTCAAAAAAAGAACAGAAAACTGTTCATGGAGGGGATGAACCTAATATTCCCGGAGACACAATCAGAGGAAATGGTAAAGGGTCCAATTAATCATTAAAAATCTAAAAAAATGGAAATTAAAAAATTAAATATCGAAGATTTCAAAAGTAATACACTTTCAGAAAAAGAACAAAAAACTATTCAAGGAGGTGATGGCGACACAATCAGAGGAAATGGAAAAGGATCTACACAACCAATAAATATTTAAAAAATGAAAACTAAAAAAATGGAATTAGAAAATTTTGGAAACGAAAAATTATCAAAAAAAGAGCAACAAACAATTTGTGGAGGTGACGGTGACACCATCAGAGGAAATGGTAAAGGAAGTAACGCTGAGAATCCTTGATCAACTTGTTTTCTAGATATTATTCGCAAACTGAGCTGGAGACACTCCAGTTCTTTTGCGAAATGATTTAGCAAAAGACACTGCGTTTTTAAAGCCTACACTTTCTGCAATTGCCTGAGTTGAATATTTGCGGTACATATGATTCGTAATCATTTCATTAATGACGTAATTAATTTTCAACTCATTTGAGTATTCTCCAAAAGATTTACCAAATCGTTTGTTTACAACATAAGATAAATAAGTGGTATTGGTTTTTATCTTCTTAGCCACATAAGGTAAAGTAAAATCGGCATGTAAATATTCCTGTTTACTTTCTAAGGCCAACAATTTTTCTACGATTTTGTTCTCTTTTGCCTCATCAATACTTAAATTGACATTCTCTTTCTTAAGTTGTACTTCTTCAGAGTCAAGAACAGTCTCCCGTTCTGGTTCCGGTTCATTTTTCTTCTCTAAATTAGCTTTGAATTCTTCTATTAAAGCATTCATTTTTTTATGCGCTTTATTCTTATCCCGTATGTTCTTTATCAGCAAAAAGACAATCCCTATAAACAAAACAACATAAAATACTTTCAGCGCTTTGTTTAGAAAAACATCATACTTATATTTCTCCTGAATGGTAATCATCTCGTTGGTCAGATCTCCTACTCCAAGTTTATAATTTACCTCTAAAACCTCATCATTTAATTTTGATTCCGATTTTTCATAATTATCCAGGTAAATTTTTGAATGCTTATAAGCCAGTTCAGGCTCTTTACGTATGTTGTAAATTTTTGCCTGATAGTAATTGGACTTCAAATTGTCAACCTGATTCGTTTTAGTTATATCGCCAATCGAGTCTGATTTTTTAAAAAATACCAGTGCTTTATCATACTTCTTAATATTATAATATAAGTCACCCAAGTTATAATTAGTGGTACATAAAATATCGAGCATACTGTTTTGATTGGCCAGATAAATTATATCATAATAGGTTTTCTCAGCATCTTTGTACTCTTTTAGTTCATTATAAATGTTCCCTAAACTTAATTTTGCTACAATTTTATTATCGGGGAAGTTCTGAGAATAACTAATCGTTTTTTGATAAAAATATTTGGCAGAATCAAGTAAAACCTTCTTTTTAGGATCTTTCATATAAAAGCTTTCATATGATCCTGCTAAGCTAAGATTAATGTTACTCTTATTATTTAGATATTGCTGCTTGTTATAAACACTTTGATTCTTATCAACAAATTCATTAAGACTCCTCAAATCCTTAATCGCCAAACGATAATTACCTACAGCAACATTTATAGACGCGATATTACTCTTAAATTTTACAATTTGAATAATATCATCAATTTTTATAGAAAGCTTTATGCCTTGCTGATAATTTTCGATGGCGTCGCTATAGTTCTCTCTTTTCCATTCTGATAGTCCGGCATAATTATACAAATAAGACCTAAGCTGTATTTTTTCCTGACCATCCGGTATTTTATCTAAGAATTTTAATGCTAACTGATATTTCTCTTTAGATTTTGCTGTATTTCCTTTTAACTGACTCAAATAAGACAATGCTGCATTTGCAAAAGCCAAATGCTTATTATTATTGGATCTCGCCAGCTGATTGGCGTATACGATCGCACTGTCAACATTGGCATTTGCCGTTAGTCGAATTTTGTCTTGCAAGATTAAGTACTCTTGTTCTGTAAAAACCCTTTTCTCTTGAGAAACAGCAATATTTAGAACAAAAAAGAGTATAAAAGAGATGATCAGCCTCATTCATTTTGTTTTTGGAATCTCAAAAATAGCTTATAAATTTTCAATAAACTAAAATTAATTCGTGTTTATACTATTTTTCTTCTCTAGTATTTATAAAAATATAACAATTTAACAGTATTTTGTTATATTTTTATTGCGTAGATTTGTATTATAAAACTATCAAAAATGAAACCAGACCTATTTCAAGCCCCAGATTATTATAACCTAGATGACTTATTGACAGACGAACACAAATTAGTTCGAGAATCAGCACGAGCCTGGGTCAAGAGAGAAGTTTCTCCTATTATAGAAGAATATGCTCAAAAAGCAGAATTTCCAACACAAATTATAAAAGGACTCGGAGAAATTGGCGGTTTCGGACCTTATATTCCGGTAGAATACGGAGGTGCGGGTCTGGATCAGATTTCTTATGGTTTAATTATGCAGGAAATAGAACGTGGAGACTCAGGTGTTCGATCTACTTCATCTGTACAGTCTTCGTTAGTAATGTATCCTATTTGGAAGTATGGAAACGAAGAGCAACGAATGAAATACTTACCAAAACTAGCTACAGGAGAATTCATGGGATGTTTTGGTTTAACTGAACCAGATCACGGTTCTGACCCCGGAAGTATGATCACTAATTTTAAAGATATGGGAGATCACTATCTTTTAAATGGTGCTAAAATGTGGATTTCAAACGCTCCTTTCGCAGATATAGCGGTAGTTTGGGCAAAGAATGAAGAAGGAAGGATTCACGGTCTTATCGTTGAACGCGGAATGGAAGGTTTTACAACTCCTGAAACACATAATAAATGGTCACTTCGTGCCTCTTCAACCGGAGAATTAATCTTTGACAATGTAAAGGTTCCTAAAGAGAATCTATTACCTAACAAATCTGGTCTTGGTGCGCCTCTTGGATGCTTAGATTCAGCACGATACGGAATCGCCTGGGGAGCAATTGGGGCAGCAATGGATTGTTACGATACTGCTTTGCGTTATGCTAAAGAAAGAATTCAATTTGGAAAACCAATTGGAGGAACGCAATTACAACAGAAAAAATTAGCCGAAATGATTACCGAGATCACAAAAGCACAATTATTAACCTGGCGTTTAGGTGTTTTACGTAACGAAGGAAAAGCTACCACTGCGCAAATATCTATGGCCAAACGTAATAATGTCGATATGGCAATACATATTGCACGTGAAGCAAGACAAATGTTGGGCGGAATGGGTATTACGGGAGAATACTCGATTATGCGTCACATGATGAATCTTGAAAGTGTTATTACTTATGAAGGAACTCACGACATTCATCTCTTAATAACAGGTATGGATGTAACTGGAATTCCAGCATTTAAATAATAAACAACTATTAAAATATATACAAAACCAATACAAAAAGCTTCTTCTTAACGGGAAGCTTTTTATATTTGCAGAAAAAATACGAAAATGAATATTGAAACTATAAACAATAGCATTCAACCCCAAAAAGATCAACTATTACAACATTCATTATACAATAAAATCCAAAGCATTGATGATTTACATCGTTTTTTAGAAACTCATGTTTTTGCCGTTTGGGATTTCATGTCATTATTAAAAGCATTACAATCGAAACTTACCTGTACTTCTACCCCTTGGTTTGCTACAAAAAATCCGGAAACAAGATACTTAATCAACGAAATTGTTCTGGCAGAAGAAACAGATTTAAGTATTGATGGAAAAAGACAAAGTCATTATGAAATGTATCTTGAAGCAATGGAAGATTGTGGTGCCGATACAAGCGGAATCAATACCTTTTTAGCTGAAGTAAATTCATTGCATAATATTTTTGTTGCCATAAAACAAAGCTCCTTACATCCTAATACAAAAGCTTTCTTAGATTTTACTTTTAGAGTGATTGAAGAAGGGAAACCGCATCAAATTGCAGCCGCGTTTACTTTTGGAAGAGAAGATTTAATTCCAAGTATGTTTACGGCAATCCTAAAGAACTTTCAGAAAAATCTTCCTGAAATAGATTTAAGTAAGCTTTTATACTATTTTGAAAGACATATAGAATTGGATGCTGATGAGCATGGACCAATGGCCATGCAAATGATTTCTGATTTATGTGAAGATGACGCCCAAAAATGGAAAGAAGTGGAAGAAATTTCGATTCTGGCATTAGAAAAACGTATCGGACTTTGGAACGCTATTGAAGAAGAAATTCTAATGAAAACGGAGATGGTCTAAAAACCAAAACAAGTTATTTAACGTAACTATTTGTTTAAAATGAGCCGAAACTTAATTTATCTAAGTTATGAAACAATTCAAACAAATAGTTATTGTTATCCTTTCTATATTACTCTTAAGCTGTAGTTCTGACGAAACAGCTTCAGAAATTCCTGCCGCTCCAATTACTCCACTTACCGGTTCCATAAAATATTTAGCTTTAGGAGACAGCTATACCGTTGGACAAAGTGTCTGCGAAACCTGCGGATTTCCTGAACAGCTAAAATCAAGTTTAAAGGCAATTTATCCGCAAACCAGCTTTTCTTTAAAAATCATTGCAACCACCGGATGGACGACGACTAATCTAATTTCGGCAATAAATACTCAAAATCCCGATCCTGTATACGATATCGTTACCCTTCTTATTGGAGTTAACAATCAGTATCAGGGAAAAAGCTTTTCGATCTATGAGAAAGAATTCCCAGAACTCGTAAACAAAGCAATTGTTTTAGCAAAAGGGAATAAAAAAAGGGTAGTTGTTATCTCCATTCCTGATTATGCCTATACTCGTTTCGGTAAAGTACAAATGGAAGGAGAAGGTGAGAGAATTTCAAGCGAAATCAACCAATACAATTCCTTTGCCGAAAACTACTGTAAACTCAACAATATTGTTTTTGTTTCGATAACCGATATTTCTCGTCAAGGTCTTGACAATCCTGATTTGGTGGCCACAGATGGCTTACATCCTTCAGCCAAAGCTTATACTTTATACGCAGAGCGTATTCTACCTAAGATAAGAGTCGCTTTAGAAGATTAATTATTTTGAGCTCTTCTGCAAAAAAATAACTAGGGCGGAGTATTCACCACATAATGCATCACTATGGAAAAGAATATCTACAAAGAGTCCGGAAAACTGTAATTGAAAAAATATCCTTAATTTTATCAAAAGTTATTTTCTTACCAATCAAAAATGATCTCCTAAAATTGACTCTAATTGATTGCACTCAATCAACTGTTTAAACCATGCAGATTTCGCCATCAGAAGAATTAGCGCCTTATATTAAACATTATCTCTTTTTAGATCATAATGAAATGGCTGTACAAAAACTTCGTTTGTTTTCTGATGGTAATACCGGTATCGTATTTTCCTTAAAAGGTAAACTCAGTTCTGATTTTAATGATTCCAAGATAAAAAATCATTTACCTGATTCTTTTCTCTACGGACAGCTTAGCGGATTTAAAGACATTTATTCGAACAGTGCAATCACTTTAGTTATTGTTGTTTTTCAGCCAAACGGAATCTACCAACTGCTAGGAATTCCGGCTCATGAGTTTCTGGATTCTATTGTTTCTATTGACGACATTTTTGACAAAAACGGTTTGATTCTTCAGGAGAAATTATCTGAAAATTATACGGTCCCAAAGAAAGTCAATCTTCTCAATCATTTTTTCAGTACTCACATATCCAATAAAGGGGTTTCTCACCAATTAATCGTAGAAAGTGCGATTCATTTCATTACTGCCCACAAAGGAAGTTTTAATGTAAAGCAACTGGCTAAATATACTGGCTATACGGAAAGGCATCTGGAAAGGAAGTTTCAGGAATCTATTGGATTAAATCCAAAGAAATTTGGGAACATTATAAAACTGCATCATTTTTTAAAATTATTAAAAGATAAAACTGCCGACACCAATCTCACAAGTATTTGCTACAATGCCGGATTTTCAGATCAGTCTCATCTGATCAAAGAATTCAGAAAACATACGGGAATAACCCCAAAAGAATACCTAAACAATACCGGAAAGCTAACCAATAATCTTCTCAGAACCGCTCCGCCTATTGTTCTTTAAAATGTCGGTTTTATACAATTTTCAAAATAGGACTAGGGCTACTTTTGTCTCAAATCAATAGTATGCCTTATGAAAAATCTAAAAATAGCCACCGCACAGTTTGAGAACAAAAGCGGCGACAAAACCTATAATTTAGCTGTAATTGAAAAACTTTCTCAACAGGCAGCAATCCAGGGTTGTGATGTTATTTCGTTTCACGAATGCTCTGTAACCGGTTATACCTTTGCGCGACATTTGTCTAAAGAACAAATGTTAGACTTAGCAGAATTAATTCCGAGTGGAGAAAGCATCTTAAAATTGACTGAAATTGCCCGAAACAATAATATTGTGATTCTGGCGGGGCTTTTTGAAAAAGACGAGAACAATAACTTATTCAAAGCTTATGTGTGTGTAGACCAAAACGGTTTAGTCGCCAAATACCGAAAATTGCATCCGTTTATAAATCCGTACCTTACTCCGGGAGATCGTTACTGCATTTTTGAGATTAAAGGCTGGAAATGTGGAATCTTAATTTGTTACGACAACAATATTGTTGAGAATGTTCGTGCCACAGCTCTTTTAGGGGCAAAGATCATTTTCATGCCGCATGTTACGATGTGTACTCCTTCTACCCGACCGGGTGCTGGTTTTGTTTCTCCGCAACTGTGGGAAAACCGTGAAGCCGATCCTACTTCTCTACGACTAGAATTTGACGGAATGAAAGGCAGAGACTGGTTAATGAAATGGTTACCCGCGAGAGCTTACGACAATGCCATTTATGCCGTATTCTCAAACCCAATTGGCATGGACGACGATCAGCTGAAAAATGGCTGTTCGATGATTATTGATCCTTTTGGAGATATTTTGGCCGAATGCCGCTCTTTTGATGACTCTTTTACAACCGCGATACTAACTTCTGAAAAATGTACTCAGGCTGGTGGCAATCGTTACATAAAAGCAAGAAGACCAGAATTGTATCGGGATATTATTGGTCAGGAGCATCAATCCGAACAAAATGTGGTATGGCTGGACGCTAATAAAAAAAGTTAAAACTGATGTTTCATGGGACTTTACGCTCCTTAAAGATTTATCTTTGAAGCATTCATTAATCTACAGCATACAACCTAAGAATGGAATTTTTTAAAACTACAAATGAAGATATCGATGCCGTTTTCGATCTTTACAATGCCGCTACATCTTATCAAAAAACAGTCAACAATAAAAGCTGGAGAGGTTTTGAAAGGACTCTTATCGAAAAAGAAATTGCCGAGAATCGTCATTTCATCATCAAAGAAGGAGATGAAGTTGCCTGTACATTTGTGCTAACTTTTAACGATTTGATTATCTGGAAAGAAGCCAGTGCCGATCCTGCAATTTATCTTCATCGTATTGCAACGAATCCAAAATTCAGAGGGCAATCGTATGTCAAAAAAATCATTGCCTGGACCAAAGAATACGCCAAAGAAAACAACAAAGAATATATTCGTCTTGACACCCACAGCGGAAACGAAAGGATAAACAACTATTACACCAGCTGTGGTTTCGAATACAAGGGTATCAGCACCATCGAATGGACAAGCGAATTACCGGAGCATTATAAAGAAGGTTCTTTTAGTTTGTTTGAGATTAAGCTTTAGTTTACTTACCTTCATTCATAAAATAAAATCTCAAGAAATGGACAAGCATAGTTTTTTAATTAAAAATGTCTTTATCGGGCTTGAAAATCTTAACAATGGTTTTGATTCTGAATCAATATATTATTTCTCTGAAAATGATTTTGAAATAGTTCTCGATAGAGTAGAAAAACTTGGTGTTGAAATTTTAGGAATAGAACCTTGGAAAAATGGAGCATTTTATGATGTCATAACAAACGAGGACTTTAACTCTGATTTAAAATGGTATCGAAAAGCATTTATTAAATTTAAAGAAAGTGGAGAAAATCTCCAGTATGCTGCAAGTTATAAAATACCATCTGAATTATTAGTATAGATACAATAACTTAAATAAACTCCTTGTAAACAGCATTACAAGGGGTTATCAATTTGTTTAATATTAAGCTTTAGTTTAAGTTTACTTTTTAGATTTCCAGATAAAGCCGTCTAAAATATAGTGTGTAAATTGAGGCACACTCAGAAGCGGCACTAATAGAAACTGCCATCCTGAAAAATCGAAACGGCTCAACGTTATATTTTCATTCCAGACAAAAAACTCCCAGAGAAACTCTTCTGAAAAAGCAATTAACACTAATATGCCAATATAAATTAAAACGCCATTGTATCTCTTTAAATAAGTCAAAGCACCTATTTCTTTTCTACTCTTCCCATCAATTTCTTTAAAGTACACTAAAGCCATATAAGGAATTCCGTGTGAAACCACATTTAGCAAAGTAAAAATAAGATCGTCGTTGAAATAAACAATTCCGAAATACCACGAAAGCACAGTTCCCAAAATAATGCTGTTTTTAGGGATATTAAAGAATTTAGTTTTAACCGAAACGATTATAGTGCGAATAACATAAAGAGATAGAATGGCAATATAAACCCAAAACAAAATTTCTAAGACGGTTTTATTTTCAAAACGAAAGAATTCATTTTCAACAAACCAATTGAACTTTCTTTCAGAAGAAAGAAACCAAAATAGCATTGGGTAAACTGTAGCAGTATAAATTGCCAGATTATCCATCCACACAGAAACTTTCGTTTTCTCCTCCTTACGCGCATACAATCGCATAAAACCATATTGCTGTCGAATAAAATGAAAAACAGCCACATAAGCCAGAAAAGACCAAAAAACTAAGCTCCCGAAAGAGAATAAAACTAAGCCGGTAAGAAAACAAATAACAGGCAAAAGAATCAATCTTTTCCTGTCTTTTTGAAATTCACTTTTTACAAAATAGGTTTTAAATAAGGTGGCATAAACGTGTGCGACATCAATAAAAACAATTAGAAAAAGCCAGGTATAAAAAGAATAATTATTTTCGATCGAAGTGATATAGTTCTGAAAAACAAAAATAACTGCCAACACAAAAAATGAAGGACCAATGATAAACAATGAGTCTGTTTTTGCTTTATGAATCCAGGGTTGTTCCATCTAAAATTTTATTTACGGCATTAATTCCCTGATGAAAAGCTTCTTCAAAAATTGAAATTCCCGACAAATCGGAGTGAGCAAAATAGATTCGATTTTCGATACTCTGTGAAGCCTTCTCTTTTGCTTCTCCAAAAATAAAATCAGGCACCGGAGAAATCATTCCGTGCCCTAATAAAAAAACTTCCATTTCTTCGGTATCATTTTCAATATCCGGATGGGCAATTTTCAAATCATTAAAGACAACCTGTTTCCAATATCCTTTGTCTTTTTTATAAATTTCTTTGCGCATTTTCCTTAAATCTCCGGATGAAAAACTGTAATAATACGTAATCACTTTTTTATCCTGAATCTGATTTAACGTCTGATGTTGTGCGTAAACATAACCTAAGCCTTTTGCTTCATAAATTACGTTATCCCACGAAAGCGGGAAACTTAAATTGTCAGTCAAATTGTTTACAACTAAAGTCGCCAAAAGCCAAGGCGTGTAATGAAACTGTTTTGTAAATTGTTTTCGGTCTTTGATGAGATATTGGTTTACAAACTGCGGTGTTGCCATAATAACTTTATCTGCTATTATTTCTATTGTTGTCTTTTTGACATCATCAAAAGCATTAACAATAACTTTTTCTTTTTCAATTTTCACCTCGTAAACCAAATGGTTTTTCAGTGCTTTTTGCTCTGTATATTTCTTAAGATGCTGTGTCAATCTTGCATTTCCTTCCGGCCATGTCAAAACACTATCCATTTTTTCTACAGCTGCATCTTGCTTTCTTCCGGCAAAATAATGAATTCCTGCCCAGGCCGAAACAAAGGCAATTCCTAATCCAAAATCGTCCTTACAGCAATAATCAATATAATTAAACAAAGGTTCTGATTTGAAATTGTTCTCTTCAAACCATTGCTGCATTGTAATTTTATCCAATACTCTTGTTTTTTCATTTTTAGAAGAAAGAGAAAGAGGAATATCGAATAAGTACTTCTGATCTTCTCCTTTTGCAATTCGAAAGGCATCCATTTCTTTAAAGAAACGCAAAAATTCTTTATTTTCTTCCGGAGAGTTTCCTTCCTTTGGAACAACGCCTTCCTGCCAATTATTTTTATAAAACAACCGTTCATCCGGTGCAAAAGTCAGTTGTAATTCATCAAAAACAGGAAGTCCGTTTTTATCGTAATCAAGAATAATTTTTTCTTCTTCAAGAAAACCGAGAAGTTCTTTATCATTAAAATTTGGAAGCGGCAGATAATGCGCGCCCAAAGGGTATTTAGAATATTTATTCTCCCCATTAGAAGAGTTCCCTCCCAAATGATCTGCCATTTCAATCAATAAAAAATCTGAGATTCCTTTTTTATGAAACTGACGTGCAGCGCTCAAACCTGAGATTCCACCACCAATAATTAAATAAGGGATTTTTACTTGTTGCTGTGGTTTCGGAAAATCCTTTATCCACAAACGATGTCCTAAAAGATGATTTGTTCCTGATAACCGAATCATCAGAACTGCTATTTTATCGGAGCAAAATTGTAAAAAAGGGATTAAAAGCAAAGATGCCGTAATTCCCTTTACGAAATTTCGTCTTCCTCTATTGCAATTTTCCCCATTCTTCATCAAAATAGCGTACTAAAATCTGGTTATCTAAACGATTTACTTCTACTTGACTAGAAATCATATCATTAGTAAAATAATTAAATCTGTCAAATTGATAATTGTAGAATTTCAATCCCGGGCTTTTTCGGTTTACTTCATTAAAAGTAGTTCCAAAACCATTGATTGCGATGGTATATCCCCATTCTCCAAACGAAGGAACATATGCATGATAAGCATCAACCTGCGGAAAAACCTGCATCACAGTTTTATTAATACACCAAAATGATTTTGGAGCAAAATAGGGTGAAGTAGTCTGAATCACAACTGCCGCATCCGGTTTTAAGATGTTTTTCATAGTTTGATAGAAATTCAGAGAATATAGCTTTCCTAAACTATAATTTGAAGGGTCAGGAAAATCTATAATCGCAACGTCAAACTTTTCGGTACAGCTTTTTGCCCAGATATAGGCATCGGTATTTACAACCGTAACTTTTGGATTGTTTAATGAATTTTGATTGAATTTTGTCAGAACCTTATTGATTTTAAAAAGTTTGGTCATTCCTTCATCCAAATCGACTAAGGTCACTTTTTTGACTTCTTTGTATTTCAGTATTTCCCTAACCGCTAATCCGTCACCTCCTCCTAAAACTAGAACGTTTTTTACCTCTTTAGCTATTGACATTACTGGATGAACTAAGGCTTCATGGTAACGATATTCGTCTACAGAACTAAACTGGAGATTGTTATTTAAATACAATCTGTAATCACTTTTATTGTGTGTTAAAACAATTCGTTGATAAGGAGTTGTACTAGTGTAAATTATATTTTCTCCATATAATTTTCCTTCTGAATAAGATAAAATAACATCTGAAAAAATAAAAACCGTAAGTAAGACTAAAAATGAAAAAATAGCTTTTACCTTTAAGAAGTAAGGCTTTTTTAATTCTTTAGTAAGCAAAAAGCACAACACAATGGCTATGCTGACATTGATCATTCCAAAGAAAAGAGACGTTCCCATTATCCCTAATTTTGGAACTAAAACCAAAGGAAAAAGTATTGACGCCAACAGAGCCCCGATATAATCGAATGTAAATACATTAGAGACCAAATCTCTGAATTCGACTTTGTCTTTTAAAATATTCATCAAAAGTGGGATCTCTAATCCGACCAAAAAACCTGTTACAAAAACAAACAGATACAATATGAATTGAAAGGATTCGACACTTTCGAACAATAGAAATAAAACTACCGAACTCAAACCGCCTATCAAACCAACCAAAATCTCGATTTCCACAAATGTATTGAGCAGGTTTTTGTGAAAAAACTTTGAAAAAAAGGAGCCAATACCCATCGAAAACAGGTAAACTCCAATTATAAATGAAAATTGTTTTACTGAATCGCCTAATAAATAACTTGCTAACGTTCCCGCCACAAGCTCATATATAAGCCCGCAGGTCGCAATAATAAATACGGCAAACAGCAAAAGAAATTCAAACCTAAGAAACTTTTTACCCATGAATTGCTGCACTAATGATCATCGAAATCCCGATGATGAATGCAGCCAGAACAATTGCAACGGCAACATTATTTTTCTCCACAACCTCTTTCCACGTGTTTTCAGGAGTAATTTTTTCGATAATTAAGTAAGCTGCCAATAAAATGATAATTCCTAAAAAAGAAAAAATGACTGAATTAACTACTGGTTGAACATGTATTAAATCCATAGTAAAATGTTATTTGTGATAAAAACGGTTATAAGAAGTACGGCTTCCCGTTGACTTGTAATTTTCTGTGCTTTCACAGTCGCAAATTCGATTTCCTGCCATTGCAAAATAAAGATAAACTCCAAAGCAAAAAAGTCCTATTGCTAGTGAAGCGGCATTATTAAATATAAAATCCAAAAATTTTTTCATAACTGTTTATTCCTCATAGCGAGAATAAGAACTGTCTGCCCATCTCCCTTTTTCAAAATTATAATTAAAAAACCATATTATTAAGTAAATGATAATCATGCCAATAACAACCATCCATACATTTCTGCTTGAAGGCTCATTCCAGACCACATTTACACGCATTTCGCTATTAATAACATCTTCTGGCGCTTTCATTGGTGTTATTAAAAGATGGTATTTGCCTGCTTTTACACCGCAAATATTAAATTCTTCAGAATTATTCCCTTCTGTCCAGGACTCTCCGTCCGTATAGCCGTGATAATATTCGATGTCTTTGTTTGCATAAATTTCATCATTGGTCACTTCATTTACTAAAGCGACATTCAGATTGGCCCATGAATTATCAACATCTGTAGAAACTTTAATGGTCAATGGTGCCGAACCTCCGTTCAGAATAAAAGCATCACTTGTAACTTCTTTATTATCAAATTCGGTAAACTTTATTGATTTAGAAAAAACATTCTGTTCGAATTGATCCTTATAGATATACCAGTTGGCCGTAATGATCAATAAAGCAATAAAGCAGAAAATAATTCCGGTATTTCTGAGATCAAATCCATAAGGCTGAACCATATTTGTACCAGACTGATACGGTAAAGTAATCTTCTTAAAAGCCTTTTTTATTTCTCCTTTTTTAATGTATTCTCCGTAAAAAGCGGTTTCAACACCATTCATTCTTTCCACCGAAATCATATACGGTGGTCTTATGTACTCCACTAAATGAATATTCCTGTTCTGAGGCAATTCGAAATCGAAAAACCCCTGAGCATTTATAATTGCGGCATCTGAATATTCAAAAATATTATAGTCTTCCTTATTATGCTCCAAAATCAGAGGATGTTTTTTTACCTCAAAAACCTCTTCCATTTGAGTTAATAAAATCCAATGCCCTTGAGAAAGTGAAAGATAGACAAATTCATTTTTATGGTTTTGGAGTATAAACTCGGTCCATCTATAATCAGGATGAACCTTCTTTACCAAAATGCCTGTAACTTTATATTCGCTTCCTTTTAAAAAACCAACATCACCTATCGCTAAAGGAAAATCATTGATTGTCGTTTTATACTGAGTTTTTTTGCGAAACATCCCTTCTTTGTCCCGAGCATATAAACTCTGACAATTAGGACAGACAAAATTCACAACGTCAAAACCAACCTGTAATTCGGTTTCTATATTACAATCGTAACAATGAATTTTCATATACTATCGGTTAATTTCAAAATCTTTAATAATCTTTCCTTCAAAATAGCTGATATAATCTGCCATTACGTCTTTGACCTTTTGCGAGTTATCCTGAAGATAGTTACACAAATAAACATCCAGTGTTAATTGATTGTATTCTGGCCAGGTGTGTATGCAAATATGAGATTCTTTTAAACAGAATGAAATTGTAAAGCTATCGTTGTCAAAATTGTGTACAACCGCACCAACCTTCTCCAATTCATACTTTTCTAAAATTATATGGGTTGCATCAACAAAACCCTGACTATTGGTTAGTTTTTGAATTTCATCGACATGTAAAGTAACCAGTTTATGCAGTCCTGGCGAATAAGGAGGTAAATCCATTCTAGTTTTTTAGGTAACAAAAGGAGCCAAATATATAATAATTTATCTAATAAATTTAACTTAAAAATAAGATTTGAAAGCCTTCATCAAATTTCTGTTTTCAATGTATTTTTTAATATTACTACTACTGAAAATCTGATCAATTGCTTTTAATTTTTGATTAATTTATTGTAGACGAATCCGAATAACAGACTTGTACCAGAGTAGAAAAACCGTATTTTTGCATCAATAATGAAATCCGTATCTTACAAAAAAGAATCTGTTTTTTACTAAAATCTATTTTCTCTAAAATTTTTAAATATCTTTGATTTATGAGCACAGCAACAAAACCATATCATATAGGGCGAAAAATCAGCCGTATTCGTGAACTTAAAGACATGAAGCAAGAAGCATTGGCACAAGCTTTAGGTATATCTCAACAATCGGTTTCTGCTATAGAAAACAGCGAAACTATTGATGATGAAAAATTGAAAGAAGTGGCAAAAGTACTTGGAATGACTGTTGAAGCCATTAAGAACTTTTCTGAAGAAGCCGTAATCAATTATTTTAATAATATTTATGATCATGGAGCTTTTAACAAGCATTATAATGATTGTACTTTTAATCCTTTAGATAAATTGGTTGAAGTTTATGAAGAAAAAGAAAAGCTATACGAACGTTTATTACAGTCTGAAAAGGATAAAAATGAGTATTTGGAGAAATTGTTAAAAGAGAAATAAATTCTTAATACATACACGATCCTTTTTTGTATCACTATTTCAAAACGAGACATAAGTTCAAAATCATGATTAAAATAAATTATAAAATTCAATTTGTCTTATTTGTTATTTGCTTATTCTTTATTGGTATAGGCATATTTGAAACATTAGACGAAGGCTTAAAAACTGGAATTGGTCTTTTTGGGCAAATTTCACATTTTGTTCCATTTTTAATGGCTGCGATTATTTTTGGCAATAACATCTATTCTAAACGAATTGAAAAATTCAAAAAATAAAAGTACTTACAGAATTCGTCTACAATAAAATTTGAGTTGGTTTTTCTAATACGCAAATGACACATTCAAAATTAAAAGAAGTCAGTTTCTAGAATATCTAAAATCCAACAAAAAAGAGAATCAAAACTTTATCAAATTCAAAAGGGGCTGTCATATTGAGACAGCCCCTTTTTATTTCAGAGAGCACGAGATTCGAACCCTCGATACAGTCAACCCTTATACTAGCTTTCCAAGTTAAATCCTTCAACTATTCTAAGCTTATGCTTAGCGCTAAAATTTATTTATTGGCAACTGGTTTGGTTTTCATTGGATAATTAAAGAAGGTACTTGTTAGTATCGGTACAAAAAATACGGCAGCGGTAAGGACCGAGATTCCTATATCTGCGGCATGGCTTGCTAAGAATTTACTGAATGCTGTTTCGGGATAAAAATGTTCATATAAAGATAACGCCAGTTTAATCCCTAAAATGGCAATTACTACAAAAGCTGCGGTTTCCAGAAAATTGTATTTTTGCATAAGCCCCACAAACCACTGTGCTATAAAACGCATCGCCAAAATACCTATAAATACACCAATGCATACTAATATGATATTTGGCGTAAAGGCTACAGCTGCAAATACATTATCAATCGAAAAGGCCATATCCATAAGCTCCACAAGGCAAACAGTAGCCCAAAAATGGCCTATTGAGCCTACTGTTACACGGTATAACCAATTACCTTCCTTATTTACTTTTTCTTCTTCGCCTCCTTCTTTTTGCTTGTCTTTGTACCATGAATACACCAGATAGAGCAGGTAAAGCCCACCAATAGGTTTAAGCCACCAAATGGCAATAAGTGCCGAAGCAAATATCATGGCAACACCCCTAAAGAAATAAGCCCCCCAGATACCATACTTAAGCGCACGATCACGCTGATTTTCGGGCAAATCCATTACCATTGTAGCCAGTACAGCTGCATTATCAACAGAGAGCAAGCTCTCGATAAGAATAAGGTTTCCAATAATTGCCAGTGATGTACCGGGATGTGCAATAATATCTTGCCAAAGGCTATTAATAGTCGTAAGTAATTCAGTCATTTTGTATTATTTTAAAGAATGATGCCTTAATGGCTTGTTTATTTATTTTGATATGGAAAGATCTATTTCGGGGTTTGGCTCAAAGTCTTTTTCATATTTAGAAATGATTATAACCGCTACACCATTGCCTATAAAATTAGTTATGGTACGGGCTTCGTTCATGAACTTATCAATACTGAAAAGCAGTGCCAATCCTTCTAAAGGAAATTTATTAAGTGTTGTAAACGTTATGGTAAGCGCTATAAAACCAGATCCAGGTATTCCCGATGCTACTTTTGATGTAACCATGATAACCAGCCCTATAGTTATGATATCGTGAAGCGTAAGTGGGATGTCAAACAACTGAGCAACAAACAATGTACATACTGGCAAAAATATAGACGCACCCGCAAGGTTAAAAGAATAGCCCAACGGTATTGAAAGCCCCACTACAGCTTTACTACACCCCGCTTTTTCAAGCTTTGCAACAATTAAAGGAAACGCTGTTCTGGATGACGATGTACTAAAAACAATAAGCAGTTCTTCTTTAATATAATTCAGAAACTTCCAGAGACTTATATTGTAATAACGCAGCAAAAGTCCCAGTACTACAAATACAAAGAGAGCCATTGTTATATAAGTAGTCGCTAGCAATTTGCCTAAAGGCAACAGGCTGTGTATACCAAATCGCGATACTGCGTAAGCCATTCCGCCAAAAGCAGCAACGGGTATAAGCAAAAACAGGTACATCAGTATCTTATACAAAAAGGTCATAATTTTTTGCAGCGTGGTTACGTACTTTGCCCGGCCCGGAGAGAGGCTAAGCAAAACACCAGTTATGACTGCCAACAGAACCAATACCAGCGGTCGGTTAAGTATTATAAAGTTAAACCAGCCGTCATTAAGTGATTCGGTAGCTGTAAAATGTTTGGGTAAGGCCGCATCGATAAAGCTTTTTTCTATCTTGCCCGGTTCTATAAATAATGCTGCCATTATACCCATTATCATGGCAAGAGTAGTTATTATTTCAAAATAAACGAGCGCCTTGAACCCGACACGACTCACTTTTTTAAGATTATCAATACTACTTACACCTATAATTATCGTTAAAAATATTATGGGCTGTATAAGCGGTTCAATAAGATATAAAAATCCACTGCCTAAAAAATCCAGCTGAATACCCTGTTCAGGATAATAGTGACCCACAGCAATTCCCAACAGCAACGCTATGGTAACATAAGCTGCTAAATTTTTCAAATACTTTTGCGGTATTCCAGTACTTTCCAGATGTTGTTGTGTGGTATCCATTTTTTAAACCTTACTCATTAAATTGCTCCGTAAAGGTAATTTTAAAAAGTTATTAACCCGATAAGCAAGGCCGCAATAAGCATAGCAAGTGATGAACCCAAAGCCCATTTTATAGTAAACTTTACGTGGTCAGAAAACTCAACACCTGCCAAACCTACTAAAAGATAGGTTGAGGGTACAAGCGGACTTAACAGATGAACACCCTGACCAATAAGCGATGCCGCTCCTATTTCTAACTTTGTAGCGCCCAAGTGTAATCCCGTTTCTGTAATTAATGGCAGTATGCCAAAATAATAAGCATCGTTGCTTAAAAAAAATGTTAGCGGTGCACTGCTTACGGCTGTTAGTACAGGAAAAGCACTCCCCCAAGTATCTGGTACCACTGATATCATAGAAGCTGCCATAGCATCCATCATTCCAGTACCAGAAAGTATGCCTGTAAAAATACCTGCCGCAAATATCATCGATGCTACAGAAAGAGCATTGCCCGCATGCAGCCTCATTACTTTTTGCTGTTGCTCTACTTTTGGATAATTAATAATAAGCCCGATGCAGAATGCTATCATAAAGGAAACGGCCAATGGCAACACGTCAAACATCATTGAGGCCAACAGTAGTATTGTAAGCAGAAGGTTGAACCATATCAGACCAGGTCTTCTGAGTTCACGCTCTATAACAACTTCTTCCTCATTTATAAGGTGCTTGTTCATGTCGCCTTCGCGTGCAATCCTTCTTTTTTCGCGAAGCCCAAGCCAGAATGCTGCAAATAGTACCCATAGTATACCGCCAATCATGACCGGTATCATAGGCATAAACAATTCTGATGCATCCATTTTAAGAGTCGTCATCGCACGTGCTGTAGGCCCGCCCCAAGGCAGTATATTCATTACCCCGCCACCAAGCATTATAATGCACGCGAGAACAAGTGGATTCATACCCAGTTTTTTATATAATGGCAACATTGCGGCTACAACTATCATATATGTAGTAGCACCATCACCATCAAGCGAAACCAATATGGTAAGCAAGGCAGTACCTACGGCTATTTTTAAAGGGTCGCCTTTTACAAACTTTAATATTAGGTTTACCAACGGGTCAAATAATCCCGCATCAATCATTATACTAAAGAAAAGTATCCCAAAAATAAGCATGATTCCGGTGGGAGCAATATTCTTTACACCTTCCATGATTATTGAACCAAGATCGGCAGTAAAACCACCTAAAATAGCAAAAAGAATAGGGATAAGTATTAGCGCCGTTAACGGAAACAAGCGTTTTGTCATGATCAGGTACATAAATACAATGATCATTGAAAATCCTAAGATTGTAAGCATGACTCTATATTTTTAAGTTTAATTATTTTCTGTTTTAGCTGACCAGTCAAATGAGTTTCTAAACCCCGCCAACACATAATTGCTTGTATCATCAGGGCTTACCTGATTGACAAATGAAAGTTCTATTGCTGATTGTTTACCAAGATTGATACCCAATCCAGCTGTAATCCGGTTGCTGTCAAATTGTTCCTCCTTTACCACATTCATCCTGATTTCATTTTTTAGAATGCCATACAAGAGGTTATTTCCCTTTTCTTTACCCAATGGGATTTTTAACGATATGAGATAACGCAGTCTCAAAACAAAATCATCAGGATTGGTTAAAAAACGTTCTTCGACACGATAACGATGTAATAATGTAGTACGCCCAAGTTTACTTTTAATCGTTAACTGTTGAAACGGCCTGTTTTCATAACGTATCTTTTTATCGGTAAAACTTGTGTACGGTTGTAGCACCAAAAACATGAAACCCACAGCCGGATACAGGTCGTTGTCTAGCTTTCTTTCAAGATAGGTAGAAACTAAAAAAAGACGTGAATCTTTTACCAAATCGTATGCGCGATATTGAGAAAGGGCTGTAAAGCTGTACTTTTCGCTCAGTTTTGCCGACATTGTGTATTGCAGCCACATGTTAAGATTATCTTGTTGTGCTGATGCTTTCGTAGAAAAAAGCATTAAAAAAAACATGATTGATATATATATTCTATACATTCTGATAAATTGTTAATTTATTTGTGTGAGGTAAAAGTATAGGATTGATTTTTTCAAAAAATTAATTTTCAACGAACGACTCATTTAATAAACAAACAACGCAAAGTGCCTATTATAAAATAATGATATTTGTATTTTAAATGATATAATTTTAACGGGTGAATAATTTTTAACACAAAAAAGTATGGTTTTACTAATAAACATCATTATCCTCCTTGTAGCTTTTAGATTACTGTTTGAACAAAAGATTATAGGCAGCCTCATGAAAAAACAATGGACAAACCTTATCAGGTTTCAACATGTTTTATTTTTTGTTATATATACCTCCTTTCTGATAATTTCAATGTTTTATTTTACCGACATGCCTTTTGCGCTGTATAGGATATTATTTATTATGACGATCAATACTGCCTTGTATATCGTTTGTTATGCCTATTTAGTTCCTGCCTATTATCAAACCAATAAGTATCCTGAATACCTGTTGTATGCCCTGATATTATTTATATCAACAACATTACTAAGACTACTCGCTGAACCTGAATTTTCAAAAGGGAGCGGTGTAGCACAAGACCAAACGCTTTTTTTGATAAGCGTATACAGCTCGCAAAGTATCGTGATTTTAGTAGCTTCCTTTTTAGGAATATCAAAACATAAGTTTTTAATAGAATATGACTATCTCGACCTTGAGGTAAAAAAAAATGAGACCGACCTCAACCTTATGAAGTCAAAGATAAATCCTCACTTTTTACTCAATACTCTTAATAATATCTATGCGGGCAGTTACAGCCAGCATGCTAATACGACCGAAGCAATACTACAGCTAAGTCAGTTGCTACAATATGTCATATATGAAACCGACAAAAAAACTATTGCCATACACAAAGAGTTTGAAATGATGAAAGCACTTGCTGGCTTATATCAGCTCAAATACAACAATACACTCCATATAGTATTTGAACTAAATGATAGTGAAGTGCAGGAACAGGTAGAGATTCCTCCTTCTATATATTTTACTCTTTTTGAGAATGCACTCAAGCATTCAGACATTGGAACAGACATGGATGCCTATATTTCTGTGAGGTTTGATAAGGAAGACGATAACTTGTTGTTCAGAATGGAAAACTCTGTACCAGAACACGCTCAAATTAGTAATAACAAAGGATATAACGGAATGGGACTGGTTGCATTGAAAAAAATATTAGCAATGGAATACGCAGAAAATTATGAATTGTTTGATGAATTATCAAATAAGACGTACTTTTCTACTCTCAAAATAAAGTTATGAACCAATTGCAGGTTGTAGGCGTAGATGATGAATACCTTGCGCTGGAACTGATAAAAAAGTATTGTGCCAAAACGGATGACATAAAGTTGCTGGCTACCTACAGCAACCCAAAGGAAGCCATGGGTTTTTTGCAGCACAATGAAGTTGACCTGCTGATACTGGATATTAATATGCCCGGAATCAACGGGATAGAATTACTACAAAACACACACAACAAGCCGCTCTGTATTTTTATAACTGCCGAAGAGCAACATGCCGCCAAAGCATTTGAACTTGATGTTGTAGATTATCTTATAAAACCCATAAGTTTTGAGCGTTTTGAAAAGGCCATCACAAAAGCCAAAGAATACCACCGCTTTATAAAATCTAAAGACATTGTTGAAGATTACATTATGTTTAAATCAGACAACATTGTAAACAAAGTAAAACTGGATGATATTTTTTGGATAGAAGGTTTTGGAGAATACCTCAAAATTGTATCCCGTTATAAAAAATACATGGTCCTGGAACGTATGGCAAAATTTGAAGAAATGCACCGTCCTCTGGGATTTATTAGAATACATAAGTCATACCTGATTTTGAAAAACCACATCGTATCATTCAATTCACGTATGGTACAGCTCAGAGACGGCAAGGAGTTGCCCATAGGCCGTACTTACAAGGACAACCTTAAGGAAATCTAAGATATAAGGTACTGGTGCAAAAAAAGAAAACCGGCAAGTTTATAACTTGCCGGTTTTTTTTAGCTTTTAATAAAATTTAAGCAAAATACATTGCTTGTTTTTTTTGCAGAGAGGAAGGGATTCGAACCCTCGATACAGTTACCCATATACTAGCTTTCCAGGCTAGCTCCTTCAACCACTCGGACACCTCTCTAAATTGGTCTGCAAATAACATAAAAAAAAATGACTTAGAAAAACAAAATCGGATATTACTTTACATACTTTTTCTAAATTCTTCCATAAATAGTTTGACAGCCTTTTTTTGATAGCCTCCAATAGTCAGCATAAATGAGTCTCTCTTCGTGGGAACTCCTGTAATCTGAATGGCTTTGAGGTCATCCCAACCTTTTAGGGCTTTTTCAGCAACTATTGTAGCCCAATCACTATCCTGAACCATTTGCAACAAGGCATGAATTGAGTTTAGTTCAATCGAAATCTTGGGTCTCATTTTGTTCTTAGCAAATAAATCTTCTACAAATTCCCTCGAATTCGAACCTTTTCCAGGTAAAACAAGCGGAATTTCCTCTATCTTCTTAAATGCAATTTTGTCTAAAGCTGCCAGAGAATGTGTTTTCGAAACCACCATTACCATTTGCGAAGTAAACAAAGGCACTTTCTCAACAGGAATATTTATCTCATGTGATGAAATCACCAGAACCAAGTCTAACTCGTTCGTCAGTAATTTTTGTTCTAAAGCCTCTGTTGTACCGTATTCGACCACAATTTTCAGGTTCGGATATTGTTTGGCGAACGTATTGATAACGGGCAGAATCAAAAGTCCGAAAATATAGGTTACTCCGATTCGCAGTTCACCACCAATCATTTCGTTTAAATCTTCAATAGCCTGCTTCCCGTTTTCTACATTTTCAATGACTTTTTTGGCGTGAATCAGGAAAACGGCACCGGCTTCTGTAAGCTGCACTTTTTTCCCTATCCTTTTAAACAAAGGCATTTCAAGTTCTTCTTCCAGTTTTTTTATCTGTTGTGATAATCCGGATTGCGTTACAAAACACAACTCGGCCGCTTTTGTAAAATGCAGCACCTCTGCTGTTTTGATAAAATATTCTAACTGATAAATTTCCATATTGATAAGTTTAATTACTTATTACAAGTAAAATTATTAATTTTTCTAATGAAATCATAATCCCGAACTTTGTAAAAAAATATCAGGCATCATGTTTCAAGCGTTAAAATCAAAAAACTTCAAGTTATTCTTTTACGGACAATCTGTTTCTGTAATTGGAACCTGGCTTCAAAAAACAGCCGTAAGCTGGATGGTTTATAGCGTTACGGGGTCGGTTTTTTTACTGGGATTAGCAACTTTTTTAAGTATGATCCCGTCTTTATTTCTGGCTCCTTTAGCCGGAAGTATTATTGGCCGCTACGACAGACACCGTGCTATGATTTTATTACAATCTTTGGCCATGCTTCAGGCGGGTGCTTTGGCGCTGTTGATTTACCTGAAAATATATAACATCAACTTTATTCTGGCTTTAAGCCTGATTCAGGGTATCATCAATTCTTTTGACATGACCTGCAGACAAACGATGATGATTGATATTGTCGACAACAAAGAAGATCTACCCAATGCAGTTGCCTTAAACTCTACCCTGAATAATTTTGCCCGAATTGCAGGCCCTGCTCTGGCGGGAATTATTCTGCACAATTATGGAGAGGATATTTGTTTTATTGGCAACTTCTTAAGCTACATTCCGGTTTTGATTTCGCTGTTAATGATGAAAATTACGCCACATATTAAAGCCACTGACAAGATGAAAATGGTAGATGATTTTCTCGAAGGTCTGGATTATGTAAAAAAAGAAACCGAAATGGCCAAAATGCTTCTGATGTTAATGTGCAGCAGCTTATTTGTAATTTCTTTCAATACTTTAATGCCTGTTTTTGCCAAGGATATTTTTAACGGAAATGCGCAGACTTTCAGCTGGTTTGAAAGTGCTGCCGGGATTGGATCAATACTATCCGCTATTTACTTAGCTAACCTTAAAAAAGCCGACAATATGGGCAAAATAATGATCTCTGCAAGCTTATTGTTAGGTTTTAGCATTATCATATTGGCCTATTCAAATAGCTTAACAGTAGCGCTTATTTGCATGGCTTTGAGCGGTATAGGAATGATGGCGCAAACCTCATCAATCAACATTTACATTCAGACCCAAAGTACCGTAAATATGCGTTCAAGAAGTATTAGTTACTATTTGATGGCGTATCAGGGAATGATTCCTGTGGGAAGTTTGATTATTGGCTATGTGTCACACATTATCGGAACCAGAGAAACTGTCGCCATTCAGGGTGTTATCAGTATTATCTCGGTCATTGTTTATGTGTACTACAAAAAACAGAGTTCTGAAGAAGAGTTTGGAACTTGTGAGGTTCGTTATAAAGATTAAATTTTAAATTCCAAATTCCAAAGCAAACGATTGGAATTTGGAATTTTATTTTATAGCGAAATCTCCCCACGTAAAGCCGTTTCGAAGATCGTTTTAAACTCGGACTGAGGAATATTCTGTCCTAACAAATACATTAATTTTGTTATGGCTGCTTCTGTAGTAATGTCTTTTCCTGAGATCACCCCAAGAGATTTTAAGGCAGTACTGGTTTCATATTGTCCCATATTGACACTTCCTCCAGAACATTGCGTAACGTTAACGATGTGCAATCCGGATTGAATTGCTTTCTCAATCAAATTTAAAAACCAATCTTCTGTTGGGGCATTTCCCGAACCGTAAGTTTCCAAAACAATTCCTTTTAAATCTTTAATAGCCAGAATGGAAGCCAAAACTACTTCGCTCATTCCCGGGAACATTTTGATAATCGCAACGTGACTGTCTAAATTTTTATGAACGATTAGTTTTCCTTCTGTATTTACAGGAAGAAACAAGTGTGTGTTCAGCTTTAAATGAACTCCTGATTCTACCAATTCAGGATAATTTGGTGCTGTAAATGCTTTAAAATGTTCTGCATTTACTTTTGAAGTTCGGTTACCGCGATACAGTTTATATTCGAAATACAAACAAACCTCGTTGATTACCGGTCTTCCATTTTCCTGAAGTGAGGCAATCTGAATGGCTGTAATCAGATTTTCTTTGGCATCGGTACGTAAATCTCCTATAGGAAGCTGAGAACCTGTAAACACTACCGGTTTTGCTAAATTCTCGAGCATAAAACTCAATGCCGAAGCAGAATACGACATGGTATCTGAACCATGAAGCACTACAAATCCGTCGTAAGCAGCGTAATTTTCCTCAATAATAGTAGCAATCTTTGTCCACTCCTCAGGATTCATATTCGAAGAATCAATGGGAGTTTCAAATGAAACCGTTTCAATCTCACAATCTAATTGTTTGATTTCGGGTATCTTTTGCAATAATTTACCAAAATTGAACGCCTTAAGTGCGCCCGTCTCAAAATCTTTACTCATACCGATAGTTCCTCCGGTATAAATTAGCAGTATTTTAGGTTTAGATGACATCCTGATATTTTAATTTATTGACAACAGGATTGGCATACATTGCCAAAAATCCTTGTCTTGTCACTGGGTTATCACTTCCGATACGCATTTCTAAACGACGCTCAAACAATGATTTTTCACTTTCTTTGTACAAGTGAGCAAACCTATTTGTCTCATTTAAAATATCATAAGCAATAAAATTCGTTGGCCATAATTGATAATTTTTCAAAACCGAATCATCAATAACCTGTGCCAAAGCCTGCACTTGTTTGTTGGCATTGTCATTCTCAGCTACAATCTGATCGATCTCTGTATCTAAAACGTCTCCAACAGAAATATGTATTCTTTTTTTAGTTCCCATGACACCACTTATGATGGTCATGAAATCTTCATTTTTTTCTTTAATATAAACCTCATTATTGGCTTCTGCCATTAACTGTGGCATCTTCAGAACATCTGTTGGATCGTATTCGTATGAAATAGAAACCGGAACAATTTTTAATTTCTTAAAATAATCCATCAAATTAGGCTCATCAGACCCCATTCCGATCATTTTTAGGACTCCCGGATTGGTTTCGTCATTTCCGTCTTTTGTACGACCTTCTCTTTGTGCAATCCAAACCGAACGATTTTCGCGAAGTAATAATTGCCCGATATACTCAGATAATAATTTAGAGCTTTGCAACATTTCTCTTGGCGTTAAACCTCTTAAAACCAAAAAGTTTCGGTTTAGTTTTGCCAGCGTACTCAGGAATGCTTTTTTAACCAGATTGTCTCCAATTGCAGATGCCGTCATGACTAAACCATGCTCGAAAAGACAAACATTTAATAACGTTGTATCCAATAAAATATCTCTGTGATTGGAGATAAATAAGTAAGAAGTATTTTTTTCTAATTTCTCAAATCCTGAAGTGGTAAGTCCTTCTGAACTTTTCTCTAAAACCTTTTGTATGGTATTGTAAATAAAGTTGCATTGAAAATCACGAATCGAATGTGTTTTTTTAAGCTGCTCTTTCCAAACCTCATCTGCTACTTCCGGAAAAGTAAAGTTCATCATGGTTTTCATCATCGGATGATTGACAACATCATGAAGTGCTTCATTTATTTCAGAATCATAAAACGGTCGAATGGCATCAAATCTCTGCATTATTTATATTGGTTTTAAGTGGGCAAAAGAACAAAAAAAAAATTAAACTATTGTAAGGTATGGGTTAAATCCCAAAAACGTCTTTTGAATTTTGAGTTGTTCGCGCTGCAATTTCTTCTTCAGAAACATTATATATATCGGCTAATTTCGCAATAACATTTACTAAGTAACTGCTTTCATTTCGCTTTCCACGGTACGGAATTGGCGCTAAATAAGGAGAATCAGTCTCTAAAACAATGTGTTTCAAATCGATTTGATTTAAAAACTGATCAATCTTTCCGTTTTTAAATGTTACCACTCCGCCGATTCCCAACTTCATATTATAAGAGAGCGCCTGAAGTGCTTGTTCGTATGTTCCTGAAAAGCAATGAAAAATTCCAAATAAATCAGCTGATTTTTCCTCTTCCAGTACTTCAAATATTTCATCAAAAGCTTCACGGCAATGAATCACAATAGGCAATTTATATTGTTTCGCTAGTTGAATTTGTCTTTTAAAGGCAATTTGCTGCTCCTTAAGATGTGTTTTATCCCAATACAAATCGATCCCAATTTCACCAACGGCGTAAAACTTTCGTCTGGCTAACTCCTTTTCCACATGTTTTAATTCTTCTTCGTAATCATCTTTCACATAGGTAGGATGCAATCCCATCATCAGGTATACATAATCGGGATAATTTTGCTCCAAATCGTACATAGAAGGTGTTGCAGCAGCATCAATAGCAGGAATAAAAAAACGGGTTACTCCGGCATCTATCGCTCTTTGCATCATCTCGTCGCGATCCTGATCAAATTCTTCAGAATATAAATGTGTATGTGTATCGGTAATTATGGGCTTCAAATTCAATTGTTGTAATTTTTAATGGCCCAAAATTACGATAATATTAAAAACTTTCCCAATTTGAATGAAATGAGGAAAAATGGGACGCGAATTTTTACGGATTCACTTCGTGAAAACGCGGATAAAAACGGATTTTTTTAACACTGTCAGACTGAATGAAATCGAAGTCTATGAAGCTATGGTTATTATTTAAATAGTAAACCCGACAGTTTTTAGAAACCTGTCGGGTTTGAATCGGTATACGATACTAAATTATTTCCCTGTTTTAACAAACAGTAAAGCGCGATCGAAAACTTCGTCTTTACCTTGTTGAGCACCCAAAATAGTTGGGATTACTTTAATATCCGGGACAATCCCAATACGCTGCGTTTCTTTTTTATTTGGATAAAAAACACCCATTGAAGTAAAAGAAGAATCGAATCCGTTGATAATACTAAACTCATAATTTGGCCCATCGGAGCCCGATGTCTGAGTACCTACAATGGTAACATTTGGTGCTGTCTGAAGACTCATTACGGTTTGTTCACCAAAACTATGAGTTCCTGAACCAACCAAAACAACTACTTTCCCTTTATAATAATCGGGATTACTTTTACCACATTCTTCCATATCATTCCTAAAATAATAACGACCAGGGTAGCTTAAGTCCTGTTGAAGTAATCTTAAAATTGGTTTTCGCTCCGAATTTAGATATTCGCTGACTAAAAAATCAGTATTGATTGGTCTGCTTCTGGCATCAAAAATAATCGCTTGTGTCCCTTTTAATTCCTCCATCATCTTTGCAACTTCCTCTTTTGGCACTTTGCTCATTCTTACAAAACCAATATTATCTGCCATAATTTCCCATTTTGCAGTTTTTTTGGGTGGTGATCTTTTAATTTTTTCGTTTGGGTAACGGTGTATTTTCTTTGTTGATGTCACATTATCTCTAATGAATTCAATTTCTAAATCATCTGTATCCCCTGTAAACATTATAAAACCTCCCAAGTAAGTCGCTACAGCTTTATTAGATCCCTGCATGTATTTTGAAAGCTCTGCTAATTGTTGTGCAACTGTGCTACCATCCACTTTTGTTATAATATCGCCAATTCTTAAGTCATCTATTTTGGCTAAGGAATCATTTGCTATCGCAACAATTACAGCTTTATCGTTTATAAATTTAGCTGTAAAAGGAATATACTTCTCTCCGCCCAAATATTTAATCATATCCGGACTAGTAGTCCCGGCATGTGTATCGTTAAGCTTTATCGATATTTCACGCATTGCCAATAAAAATTCCTTTTCGGAAGCAGGAGTATCGATATGAGGAAGAATTTCCATAAGCGCTTCGTCCCAATTCTGATCCATTACATATTTATATGGAAAAAAATACTCTATATAATTCCAAAAACGGAATAGTGCCAAAAGACGTAAATTTTTATCTGTCCATTTAAAATCGGCATATTCTGGTTCGTTAACAAACTGCAAACGCACATTTTTACCCTCTTGATTTACATAATAATTCACGCCCTGAAATCTATTCTCTGTGATAAATTTCAATTTTTGAGAAAGGCTTTTAGAAAACAGCTTGTCTTTTTGCGTCCATTCTAAATTCAAATTTTTAGTAAAATAGTCGGTTTTTGGGTCCAAAGCCGCTGGTGTATTAGCGGGTACTTCTCCCAAACTTTCAATCCATTTTTCTATTACAGAAGAAAATTCTTCTTTAGTTTGCACTTTTTCAATTTTAGGCAAAACCTCAAAGAGTTTTTCATCCCAGTTTATTTTCCCACTGGCAACTGTAGGATGATAATATTTTAAAAATCCCCAGACTTTGCAGGTCGCAGCAAGTTTTTCAGTTTGGGTAATTTTGGCATAGCCAAAGATCGTCTGAGTGCATACAATAAGAAAAACTAAAGTAATTTTGTTCATGTAAATAACTGGTTAGGTTGAAATTGTTTTTTGGTAAATTTTTCTAAAAAAAATCAGCCGAATGTAAAACTAAAAATCCGGATTCGTTTACGACTTTCTGTATAAAATCATTCCTAAATCGTGTTATGCTCCTTTTTTAATAAACACTATGGCGCGATCTAAAACCTCATCTCTTCCTTCCTGAATTCCTTTAATGGTTGGTTTCACTTCAATGTCTGGAACAATTCCAATTCTTTGCGTTTCGCGTTTATCCGTATAATAAACTCCAATTCCGGTATATCGGGTATGAAATCCTTTAAATTCAAGATCGAATACATTACCGTCTGTCCCGGCAGTCTGGCTTCCGATTATGGTGGTATTCCCCGCGGCTTGAAAACACATTGCTGTCCATTCGGATTGACTTATGGATTTTTCATTAAGCAGCACTACAACTTTCCCTTTATAATTGTCTTTGTTTTCAAATCCGACCTTTATCCCTTCTTTCCACTTATAACGTCCCGGATAATTTAAATAAGGTATAGTGTAATCACAGAATTTCTTTTGCTGAGGGTTCAAAAAATTTGCGATGAGTTCAAAGGTTTCATTTGGATAGTTTCGCATATCAAAAACAATCGCCTGTGTAGATTTCAGAGCTTCAATCATATCGGGAATATGTCTGTTCTTTATGACCCCCATATCGACATAACCGATATTATTGTCTAACAGTTTAAATTTCTCCTTCTTTTTAATAGCTCCCTTTTTATATTCATTCCGATGAGAATCATGGTAATTAAACCAAATCATTGATTTCGTTTCGTATTTCCCCTCTTTTAAAAATTCTACCTCAACATTTTCGTCGTAACTTTTCAAAATAGGCAACGTAACTTTATCTAAAAGCTTAGCCTCGTTGGAAGCACTTATTAAGTCCCGATTCTCCTGAATTAGCTCTTTTATCGTTTTGCCTTTTATTTTTGTAATTACATCTCCGATTTTTATATTGTCTGCCTGAGCCAGACTATCCCCCAATATCTCTGTAACAACCAACTTTTCTTCGATTATTCTACCCGTTGCAGGAAAGTAAACCGGCTTTTTCCCGGCAGCTCCCGCTCTATATGCTGTCGTTTCTACATGACTGTCGTTAAGTTTGGCTGTCAATTTTTTAAGTGCAATGAAAAAATCTGTTTCATTTTTAGCATCAAGAACAGATGGTAACGCCTGTTCTAAACTCAAATCCCACTTTTGATCCATTACATATTTATACGGAAAATAATATTCTATCACATTCCAATAGGCAAACAACATTAGTATTCGGGAGTTTTTACTAGTGTAATCAAGATCGAAATAGTTTTTTAGATTCTTAAAACTATCAAAATCATGGCCAAATTCCTGATCACTCTGAAACCTGTTTGCCTCTATAAATTTCAGTTTCTTTGAAAGTTTTTTAGAAAACAACTTACTATTAAACCAGCTTAAGTCAAAATTTTTATCGAACAATTCAACCTCTTTTGGGATTACAATTGGCGCAACCATTTTAATTTCTCCTAAATCATTAATCCAATTTTCGAGAATTAAAGAAAACTCTTCTTTAGTTTGCGCTTTTTCTATTAATGGTAATTTTTCTAAAAGCTGATGGTCCCAATTCACTTGTCCACTGCCAATTTTTGGATGATAATATTTTAAAAATCCCCAAACTTTGCAGGTCGCAGCAAGCTTTTCGGTTTCTGTGATTTTGGTATAGCCAAAGATCGTCTGAGTGCATACAATAAGAAAAACTAAAGTAATTTTGTTCATGTAAATAACTGGTTAGGTTGAAATTGTTTTTTGGTAAATTTTTCTGAAAAAAAATCAGCCGAATGTAAAACTAAAAATCCGGATTCGTTTACGACTTTACGTAAAAACCTTTTTTATATAAATAAACCGGACAGGTTTTAAAAAACTGTCCGGTTTGAATAAGTATAAAAATTCTTAGCGATTTTGATGTTCTAACAAGCAATTAATCCAAATCGTCCAGCAGCTCCTGAACATCGTCGTAGTTTTCATAATCCTGCGAAATGGTCTGCAGGATTTCTCTACAGCCATTGTAATCTTTTTGTTTTAATTTAGACAATGCCAGATACCATTTGGCTTTCTCTTTATAAGCAGAAGTACCTGATTTTAATTCATTAAAAATCGCTTCTGCCTGTTTATAATGGTCTTCTTCCAATAAAGAAATTCCGTAAAAATATTGCATTTCAGCCGTTTTATTTTCGCTTAACAGTTCTTCAAAAAACGGAATTGCCAATACATATTTTCCTTCATTGAAAGCCTTTTCAGCCTGTTTTAAGGTTTCGTCTGTATCGCCTCGTTCGACAAAAGAAGCTGTTTCCGGATGATTAAAATCCTCAAATTCAGGAGTCTGATTGTAATCAAAAAAGAACAGTCCGAATAAAATAATAATCGATGCCGCTGCCGCGAAATACCAAGGTCGCATTCGGACCACTTTGGGCTTGTTGGCATTGAAATGTTTCTCCGAAACCTTTGTCAAGTTTGCCGCAAAGGCTTCTCTCTCTTCTTCGTGTTCAAATTTGTTCCTAAGCTGTAACTGTACTTCTTTAAAAGTTTCAAACTCCGAAGCCAGTTCATGATCCTCAGACAATTGTTTCTCAAAACTATCCCGTTCCTCAGCAGTCATTTCTTCCTGAAGATATTGATCGAATACTATATAGCGTTCTTCGTCCATGACTATTTATTTTTTAGCGAATTAAAATTTTTAGCTTCCTGAATCCACTGTGTCAACTGCCCCACACACAACGATTTTTTCTTACGGACATACCCATAAGTTACGTTGAGTTTAGCCGCTACTTCTTCCATCGTTTTAGTGGCAAAACTAAGTTTTAACAACTCCTGGCATTTGTCTCCCAATTTCTGAAACATGGCATCAAAGAGCTGTTGTTTTTCATCAAAATCTTCTGTTTGACCAATTAATTCCAGGGCAGATTCATTCATAGATACTGCATCTTCATTAATTGTTACCCCTCTGTTCGCTGTTTTTTTAAGTTCGTTAAGCCACTTCCTTTTACACAATAAAAAAAAGTAAGCATCAAAAGGACAAGTCAGCTGTAGTGTTTTCGCCTTGGCCTGATTAAAAAGCAAAATCATGACTTCCTGAACCACATCCTGTGCATGTTCCTTGTCTCCGGAATTATTCATGACAAACATCACCACTTTAGGAACGAATTTCTTGTAAATGATTTGAATGATTACAGAGTTGTTTGCAGCAATGCCATCAATATACATTTGATCGGGATGAGTTTTTGCCTTAGCCATAAAAAACCTTTTTGAAGCTAATTTAAAAAACAATTGGAAATAAATTTCATGCAAGGGGGTAACAATTAACAAATCAAGTTGATATAACACCAAAGGACTCATAAAAATTGTTTAAAAAAATGTTCCTACAACCGTCAAAAATCAATAAGAATGGAAACCTGTCAATTTGTAAGCGAGAAGAATTTAGATCAATTTCACCAAATGATTTCTACCAAAACACGAAATGGTTTTGTGATTGTGGAGCATAACGAGAAACTTCCGTACGTCGTTTTATCCAAAAAGCAAAAAGCAATCAATCATCCTTTACATCTCTTTCTTACCTGCATCACATTTGGGCTGTGGTTAATGGTATGGCTTTATTTTATTGTGACGCTTTCGCGAAAAACAAGTATTCTCGTTGCGGTAGACGAAGACGGCAATCTCTTTGAAGACAAGTGCCTCTCTGCATAAATTCTGAAATACAAAAAGCAGAGGTAACAATTGTTTAAAGGAATTGATATAACGACATCTCTGCAAATTCAAAAATAAACTTCAACAGTAAGGGTAACAATATCAAACCCAAATTGATATAAGTATAATTAACAACCGAAATCTGAAAACCACCTGATCATCAGGACAGATTTATAAAAACTAGAAATCATGAACACAAACTTTAAAAAAATCGGGCTTTTATTTTTACTAACAATCAGTTTTGCAAGCTGCGACAATGGCGACAGTGATGATAATCTTATTTTACCACCTTCTCCTGCAGCTTTTAAAAGCATAAGCACCAAAGGAGTAAAGTCAGCTACGCAAAAATTTACGATTACAGCCGGAACCGGTGTGGTTACTGTAACTTCAGTAAAAGGAGTAAAATTAAGTATCAATGGAAACTGTCTGACTAAAAACGGTGCAGCGGTAACGGGCGCAGTGGATATCGAATACATTGAACTTTTTGACAAAGGGAATATGCTAATTACGAACAAATCTACGATGGGAGTTATGCCAGACGGAAAGAAAAGTCTATTGATTTCAGGTGGAGAATTCTTCATCAAAGCCACGCAGGGCGGAGTAGAACTTAAAACTTCCTGCTCTATGAATTTAATTGTTCCCGCTGCTTTAACAGATGGTGTAGATAATGCGATGACTTTATGGACCGGTGTAATAGATCAAAATGACGAATTGACCTGGGAAGTACCTAAACCAAATGCAGACGGAACAGGCGGCAAAGGCGGCGTTCAGGGAGAAGGAACCAATTACTTTGTGACATTTGGAAACTTTGGATGGACAAACGTAGACCGTTTTTACAGCGACCCTAGACCGAAAACTACACTGTTGGTTGATGCTCCCGATGGCTACAACAATACAAATAGTGCCGTTTACCTGTCATACGATGGTGAAGGAAATGCACTTGCGAAATTAGACACTTACACCGCAGCAGGATTATTCAGCGAGCACTACGGACAAATTCCGATTGGCTTAAAATGTCATGTGATTTTTGCAACCGAAGATAATGGTCAATGGCGATACGCAATCAAGGCCGTAACCGTTGCTGCAAATGATGTGTACACCTTTACACTTGCCGAAACAGTTGTAGCTACCGAAGCCCAACTGGTAGCCGCAATCAATGCTATTCAGTAACTTACAAAATTCTTTTTAAGAAAAAGTGGTGATTTGCTCATCACTTTTTTTTACATTTAATCCAGTTTTCAAATTAATTCTGATGCTTTTCAGAAGCTAATCCTGCTGTCTGCTGTATCTTTTGTTCCGAACCCCGGCACAAAAGGATGCCGCTCCCATCAGGGCTAAAACCCTCTAGTTATGAAACCACTATCGTCTATTTTATTGATGCTGCTTTCTGTTTTCGCAATGGGACAAACGAAGGTAAAAGACACCATAACGCGAAGAGCCAATATTGTTTTCATTCAGAACGGAAATGCGGTTACGTATAAACCCGAAACTCCGCCTTTAATTCCGATTGCGGGAGCTCCAAAACCCAGTTATTCTTATTTATGGGAGCTTGGCGACGGACATTACAGCAAAGAAGCAGAACCCAAACATGTCTACAAAAACAAGGGAACCTATACCACCAAACTTGCCGTGACCAACAATTACGACAACGGAAAACCTCCCGCAACACGCCCAAAAAAAGTGGCTATAAACGATATTACCGATACCAACTATAAAGACATTGCTTCTATAGCCGATCAAAACGGATTTGCAATCTTAAAAAATTGCGACCCTATTCCCGAACAGGAAATGGTAGTTGTAGTAAGTTATCAAAATCTTGAGAATTATGTCTCAAGCGGAAAACTGTATTTATTTTATAATGAAAAACAATTTAAGGATAACAATTTCGAACTGGTCGATTTTCGCACCTATGCCAATGAACGTGAAGTAAAAGAGAAAGCGGTAGCTCTTATTGACGATCTGGATGATTCTAAAAATTATGTGGCTTCGGCTGAAAACACTTTCAAAACCAGAAAATACAGAAATACAACCAGCGAAGAAGATCTGGATGCATCGTTGCTGGATGCCAATAAAATCTATCATAATGTTTCGGTTATAGAATTTGATGATGCCAATCCAAATGAGACCCGAAATGTTTTTTACACTTTTAAAACAACTCCCGAAATGATCAAAGACACCAGCGCAACGGTTACAATGCGTGGTATTTTTATTCCAAACCGAAGTTATAAAAACCATAAAATAAAGAATCTCGAAATGGAGATCGTAACGTCCCACGACCCCAATAAAATGGGTTCTAACGGAAGTTTTATGAATTACAGACTAGTTCGGTTTAAAAGGGTAAATTTTAAAACGCGCTTTCAGAACAACGGTGAAGGTCCTGCACGAATGATCAGACTTGAAACGGATGTCCCTGATATGTTTGACAAAAAAACTTTCCAGATTGAAGACATGTATCCTAAATGTCCCATCTGTCCAAAAGATGAAGTTCCAACGACAAGCTGTCTGGATACCATTATCAAAAAGAATCAAATCTTTTTTACCTTCAAAAACATTTACTTACCCGGGAGCGAACAGAAAAATGTACACGAAAAAGACAGTACAAAAGGCTTTGTAAAATATTCGATGAAGTTTGGTGAAGACTTTCACAAAGTGAAAACCCGAAGCCGAACGGCTATTATTTTTGATAAAAATGAACCTATAATCACCAACTATGCCACAACCCGATTCCTTCCCGGAATTTCGATTGGGGCAAAAGCAGGTTATAATTTATATCCTGATCTTGAAAAATCGACAAGTTATTTTGTAGGTGCCACTATTTCGCCTTTTAAATCCTATCGCTTTTACTGGCAGGCAGAATGGCTTAATGCACTGAACAAATACGAAAGCGGACTAACCGTGATTGATCAAACCGTAGTAAATGCAAATGGTGTAAAGCAATTTCAGCGCACGACCAGCACAACCGAAAACAAAAATGTAAACTGGGAAATTCCGGTATTGATTCGGTATAACCTTAACAATTATATTGGAATCGGAGTTGGGATTCAGGCCAATTTTGATGTTTCGTCAGAACAAAACCAAACTCAGAAAATTGAAACTTTTGAAGGCGGAACAGATCAATTTTTGATTAATACCCGAACGCAGTCAAACTCCTTAAAGAATAGTTTTGTGAATTTAAAAACTGGTGTTTTGTTTGACCTAACTGCTGGTTTTGCCAGAATCGGACCCAGTTTTGGAGCGCGCTATGTGATTAATTTTGAACAGAATTTCAACTATTTTCAGTTTTATGGAATCTGGAAGTTTTAGGAGTTATCCCGCGGAGATTCACGGAGGGTTTTCACGAAGACACACAAAGATTTTTCACCGAGATACGTTAATTTTTTTGCCACGAATTTTCAAGATATTTTTATTTATTACTACGTTATGTATTTCTAAAAATTTGTGAATTCGTGGCAAACGCCCTTTGTGAATCTCTGCGAGAAAACTTTGTGAATCTTTGTGAAACAAAAAAGCTATGAAAAAATTATATTGCTCTATATTATTTTTGACAACAATGATTCTATTAGGACAGAATCAGGAAGATCAAATATATACTGCAATTGACTCTTTTATTGCCCATCCTTCCCCTCAGGCATTACAAAATTTAAAGAATACCGAGGCCGCTTTCTGGAAAAATCCGAAGTCAAAAACCAAAGACGAATTACTCGCCATTGTGGTTTTAAACTGCAATAAAGCCTACTATGAAAATCAATTTGGTAAAACGGAAAACGCTATTACGAGTTATGAAAAGGCATGGCAAATTTATCAGAAAAACAAACTTGGCGGTTATGACATTATCGAATACTGCCTGAAACCTCTAGGAAACCTATACACCGTTTTAGGCGATTACGACAGTGCTGAGAATACGATAAAGCAGTATTTTTTTATTGTAAATACGACTCCCGGTTATCCCGATTCCCAAAAACAAAAATTTGCTGCAATCCTGAATTTATCCAATGTATATCAGAGCTTGGGCAAGTTTAATCCGGCCATTGATTTATTAGAACAAATACTAAGAACCGAAAAACTGTCAAATGTTCAGAAAGGAATCGTACTCAATAATCTGGGAAACAATTATCTGTTGAGTTCGACCGAAGGTTTAATGCGTCCTGAGATTTATCAAAAAATCGAAAACAGCTTTGAGTCGTCTGTAAATTATCTGAAAAACGAAAAGAACCAATCGGAAACTTTGTCTAATTCGTATCGGAATCTGGCCGTACTTAAGAGACAAAGGAATCAATTTAAAGCAGCAGATTCTTATTTAACAAAAGCTGAAAAACTTTTACTGGAAACGCCGCACATACAAGTCCGAAAAATGGCAAAACTGTATTATGAAAAGGCTTTATTGCTTTTTGATAAAGGAAAATATGCCGAAAGCGCGCAACAGATTGAAGGCGTTTTTAAAATTTTAATCACGAATTACAAAACCAAAGAGGTGCTTCCGAATCTAAATCAATTGTATGCTGAAACGGTTTTAATTGATGCCCTTGATTTGCGAGCGCAGATTTTTCTAAACCAAAATCAGCCTAAAAAAGCATTGGAGTCTTACCGGCTTTCTCTTCATATCGAAGATCTGCTGATGAATATTACACTGTATGAAAACTCCAAAATAATTACGCAACTACGCTCCCGAAATCGTACCGAAAAATGTCTCTTGATTTATGATCGCTTGTTTCAAAAAGAAAATAAAACGGAATATCTGGAGGAAGCTTTTCAATTGGCAGAACGAACAAAATCAGGGGTTTTAAAAAGTTATCAATCGAATATTAAAAAGGCAACAACACAAGAAAAATCACTTCTACAGCAACTTCAAAGTTTAAACAATTCGATTGTAAAAGAACAGCAAAAAGGACCTTCGGCCAATATTCCCAACCTCAACAACGCCATTAAAAAGCAGAATGAACTGATGCTTTCCCTAAAGCAAATTCAATCTAAGAATCCGAATTCGCTTCCTGACAATTGTGATTTAAAGAGGCTATTTTCAAAATTAGAAAAAGACAAGGCGGTCCTGGTTTACTATTTTATGGGTGCCGAAAACCTGTATTATTTCACCTTGCAAAATAACCGAATCAGTCTTAATCATCTCTATACTGCTCCTACGGCGATGCCCAATATCCTAAAATTCATCAATTATTTTAATACTGCGGCAGCCATTACAAATGATATTTCCGGATACAATTATTACGGTAAAAAAGTATACGATTTATTGCGATTGCCTCAAAATGTCGTTTACAAAAACCTCATCATTATTCCTGACGGTATTTTGAACTTCCTGCCTTTTGAGGCGCTAATTACAAGTGCATCAAAAACGACAAATTTTGCCAAAATGCATTACTTATTAAATGATTTAAGGATCGCTTACAATACTTCGGCAAACCTGTATCTCAATGCCAAACCGATTTTACATTCCGGAAATACAATTTTGGGCGTTTTCCCTATTTTCAAAAATACTTCCTTTGAACTGCGCTACTCTAGGAAAGAACTCGAAGTCATCCGAAATAATTTCAAAGGAAAATATTTAGAAAATTCCGAAGCCAATTTCTCCAATTTCAAAAACAACGCTAACCACTACTCCATTTTACATTTAAGTACTCACGCCTCTTCGGGTGATGTCGAAACCCCGGCAAGCATCAGGTTTTACGACCAGGAAATCTTATATTCAGAACTGTACAATCTCAACATCAATCCCGATTTGGTAGTTCTGAGTGCTTGCGAAACCGGAATCGGGAAATTGTATAAAGGTGAGGGTGCAATGAGTGTAGCAAGGGGTTTTCAATTTGCGGGAGCTCAAAATTTACTGTTCTCGTTGTGGAAAGTGAATGATTACACTACGGCTGTTTTTATGGCTGATTTTTATAAAAACATCAAAAAGGGTCAGTCTTATTTTGAAGCAAATGCAAACGCTAAACTTGCTTTTTTACAGGACAAGTCCATTTCGAACGCCAAAAAATCTCCTTATTACTGGAGTTCTTTTGCATACTACGGTGTTGTTTCGGCCGAAGAAAAATCCTCAAATTATATCTTTTATATCATTAGTTTATTGGCAGTAATTGGTTTATTTTTGGTTTTCAATCATTACCGAAAATGGAAAATCTTCACGAGATTCTCAAAAAAGAGAAATACAAAAAAATAAAATTCAAAGTCACCAAAACGCAGCATTTGCTAATTAAAGCAAAAATCAATGGTGTTTCGGGAAACTTCATTTTAGATACCGGAGCCTCTAATTCCTGTGTAGGATTTGAGAGTATTGAACGTTTTGAACTGACGGCAAAAAAGTCTAAAACCAAAGCCTCGGGAGCCGGAGGAACGGGAATGCGAACACAAATTTCGAAACACAATCACTTACAACTTGGCAGCTGGAAAAACCCTGATTTTGGTCTGGTAATTTTTGATCTTTCACACGTCAATGAGGCTTTAGAATCCTATAAAACAAAACCAGTTCAGGGCATTATAGGAGCCGACGTTTTGCTTGAAGGTAAAGCAATTATCGATTATTACAATCATTATTTGTACCTTAAATAATAAACTCCAAATTTTAAAATTCCAAATTCCAATACCAGAGTTTTAATACGCTTTTTTATATATTTGCTTGGCTATTTTAACAAACCTATACGTATGAAAAAAACTCTACTTTTTTTTATTTTACTGTTTTCTAATTATTTTTATGCTCAGGTCAATGATATAGAGCATTGTTATGGGGATACCCGATTTAATTTAACGCTCAATCAGTCCGCTTTACTTGGTAATTTAAATCCGGTAGAAACTACGATTAGCTATCACGTAAGCGCTCAGGAAGCTACTGCAAATACAAACGCAATTGCACAGCCTGCCTCCTACAATAGTACCGCACCGTCTACCACTATTTATGCCAGAATAGACAATAAAGGAACTGTTACAACAAACTATTTTAATTTAAAAATATACAATCAGATCAATGCTATACCCCTTACAACACCTGTAAGATGTAAAGGAGAAAACAATGGTATTTTAACTGTAGCTCCGTCAGGAGGCAAAACACCTTATGCTTATAGTCTGGATGGAGGCTCTTTTACCGTTCATATCGGTAACCCCATAGGTACTTTTACTAACTTGTCAGCAGGCACACATACCATTGCTGTAAAAGATGCCTTAGGTTGTCAATCGATGCTTCAGACGTTTCAGATTACCGAACCTTCTGCTTTGACAGTAAAGCTATTTACTGAAAATCAAACGGTAGTGGTTAGTGCCTCAGGAGGAACATCTCCTTATCAATATTCTTTGGATGGAATCAATTATCAAACGAGCTATGTTTTTTCAAATATGCCTGTCGGATCATACACTTTTAGGGTAAAAGATGCTCAGGGTTGTGTAACATCAGAATCTGTGAATGTTTATTATCCACTGGCTGTAGGAACCCAGATATTAAAACCTATTGACTGTATTGAGAAGGCTAGAGTTAGTGTCTTTGCAGCAGGAGGAAGTGCTCCGTACCTTTACGCAGTCAACAAAGGTCCTTATCAACCTATAAATGTTTTTTCGAACCTTGCCGCAGGAGATTATGTTTTTGAAGTAAAGGATGTCCAAAATGTAGTACGTTATGCTAATGTCACGATAGCCGAATTTGTTCCTCTTTCAATAGCAACAGCAAAAACAGACGCTACAACTAACGATGACAATGACGGTACTATAACCGTTACCGCCAATGGAGCCCTTAAACCTTATACGTATACCCTAACCGATAACGCAGGTAATCCTCTTAAACCTTCTCAGCCATCAAATAGTTTTACAGGTTTGAAATCGGGAACTTATGGTGTTCTGGTGAACGATGCCACTAATTGTATCGCATCACAAACCAACATTTCTATTCTTAAAAAGCCCGCCGTATTAGCTGCTACTGTAAATATATCACCAATAACCTGCTCTATTCCAACAGGAACAATAACAGTGGTTGCGTCGGGAGGTAAAGCTCCTTACAAATTTTCGGCGGACAACGGAAATACGTTTGTTACTTTGAATATTTTTAGCGGATTGACCGCCGGAATTTATACGGTAAAAGTACGTGACGCAGAAAACACCGAAATCCAGTTTATTCTCGAAATTTCTCCTCTAAATCGTCCATTGGTTAATGTAACTACTTTTTCAAATGTTCGCTGTAAAGGAGACAACACCGGTTCAGCATCGGTGGAAACAACCGGTGGAAAAGCTCCTTATAAATATGCCATCGATGGAGGTCCATTCAGTTCAGCTTCCACTTTTACGAATCTGCGTACCGGAACTTATAACATTACCGTACAGGATGCCAATGGCTGTACAGCATTAGCCAGCGTTCATATTTCAGAACCAACAGAGGGTTTGTCAGCAACGGCAATCCCGATAAATGATCAGGGTATCATTGTTAATGCAAAAGGAGGAACTGCTCCTTATCTGTATTCTTTACAAAACAATTTAGGAGTTGTAATCGCAGGCCCAAAAGATAACGGAGTTTTTACCAAATTACCACTTGGTGTTTATACGGCACAGGTTACAGATGTTTACGGTTGCGGTTATATGCAAGGAGGAATAAATGTGATTCCCGCTCCGCCTCTTTCGGCTACCACTGAAGTTATCCCTGTCACTTGTAGTTCTTTAGGAAAAGTAACGGTTACGGCTAACGGAGGAATTGCTCCTTACAACTATTCACTAGATAATGAAGCTGCAAAGACTTCAAATGTGTTTTCTAATTTAGCTCCCGGAAATTACTCGATAACCGTTCGCGACGCTAACAATGGTACCTACGCTCTTACTTTTAAAATAGTGCCTTTAGATTCGTTTGTTGCGACTGTAGCGATTGTATCTCAGGTAACCTGCTTCTCAAAAGGAATAGCACAAGTTATCGCTAATGGTGGCAAAGCCCCTTATCTGTATTCGATAAACGGAGGTTCTTTTCAAAATGCCTTTCAGTCTACCACAACTTTTACGGGGCTAAATCCCGGTGATCATGTTATAACCATAAAAGATGCTAACGATTGTAAGCAGACTATCGCTATTCATTTGGCTCCGCCTGTACCTGTAACCGCAGTTGCAACTGTAAACAATCAAACCATAACCGTTACTGCTGCCGGTGGTTCTGGTAATTATCAATTTTCAATAGATGGAGCCGTTTTTCAATCCAGTAACATTTTTACCATCGCTACTTATGGAGTATATCGCATAGTTATAAGGGATCAAAATGGCTGTGTGGAATCTATTTCGATTGTAGTAAATCCTCCAGCTCCTTTAATTAATGGCAAAAAAGAAATCGCGGTCACATTTAAAACAGGGCAGACTTTAGGTGATTTGGTCATTGAAGGTCAGAATATAAAATGGTACAGCACTAAAGGTATTTCAACTGGCAAAACGAGTAAAACTTCAGAAACTCCTTTACCTCCGACCACTCTTTTGGTAGATGGAGTTACTTATTATGCTTCTCAAACCATTGACGGAATCGAAAGTACAGAACGTCTTGCGGTTACTGCAAAAGTAAACGGATCGCTTGCTACATCAGATTTTGTTTTACCTGATTTTAAATTTTACCCAAACCCTGTTCACCATACTTTATCAATACATAATACTTCTGCTATTGATGAAATTGAGCTAATATCAGTATCCGGAAAATCTGTTTTAGCTAAGAAAATAAACGATAATCATTCTGAAATTGATTTGTCGAATGTTGCCGCTGGATTTTATTTCTTAAAAGTAAAAGCAGAAGGGCAGCTTAAAACAATTAAAATTGTTAAGAAATAAAACCATTAAGTACTACAAACTTTCTATTAAAAATAAAAGGGACCGTCTGAATTCAGACGGTCCCTTTTTTAATTAAACGAACCTATCGTTAAGAATTTGCTCCTGGATTAGGAATAATACATCCTGCCCAATTGAAGGCACCGTTTGCAATATTGTTGTATGTTACATAAAAGAAACCGCTGCGTCCCCAACCTGATCCCCAAGAGTTTTGTACTTTAAAGAGTCCGGTCGCATCGTCATATCCTACGATACAAACACAGTGACCTCCCTGTCTGCTGCCGTAAAGACTGGACCAAACATGGTTGTTGTTACGGATATCATAAAAACTCTGATTCACGTCAAAACATACTGCAACAGCATAATTTTGGTTTAGATAATACTTAATATCTGCCGTACTTCTAGGATTTACGTTAAACCAGCCTCCTGATTTTCTGGCAGCCGCCCAGTTTTTCTGCTGTGTAGAAGGTTGTGTAAAACAGCCTCCGGCAACATACGGCATTTGAACATCTGAACATTCTCCCTGATTTTTGATCAAATTCATGGCGTCATTCGGATAAGAACCCGCTCCGCAATTGCCTAATTTTATTTGATTGTAAACATATGCTGCACTTCTCGAAGCACCACTCCAATTACTTTGATGAACAGTGTTATTAAGGTATCGGGCAATACTGTGTGCTGCATATCCCACTCCCCAGCCTACACAGGAACCTTCGCTTCCCTGATCTCCAACCGGTGGCGTTGGTAAGTTTTTGGCTGCCGCAACTTTAGCCGTCAAAGACATTTTCTGAGTACTTGTAATTAAATCCGGTCTTAACTCAGCGATTCTGGCACGGTAATCAACAGGAGTTAAAAATTCGATACTCTTTAAATAAGCATCCGGCATCTGAGCAAGTCCGTATCTTCCTTTGTCCAAAAGATTGACATCACCGTCCATTAATTTTTCCTGAACATCGGCTTCAGCCTGATCATTACCTTTATCACAAGAGTACAAAGCAAGTAATGCAAACAGTACAAGAGCGATTTTTCTAATTGAGAATTTAATAAGTGGTTTTTTCATAATTATTGGTTTTTTGCTGTTAATTTTCAGCCTGTTAAATTATTTAACAAATTTATTAGTAATTTTGGCATAACATTAACAATAAAAAGATCACAACAATAACTTATCTTACACACAAATCTATAACCGGGATTTAACTAGCTGGAATTGTATTTAATTATCTTGAAAAAGAACCTCAATTATTAAAAAAATTCGCCCATGGAAATCATTATAGAAAAATTAATAAAAGGCATACAATCACACCCAATTATACAAAACAGCACCTTGTCTGGTGTTCAGGAGTGGAAAAGAGCACATTATATCATCCTGTCGGAAATAATTTCTGATGTTTTAGAGAAATCAGAATTTATGCAGGGAGCTAAAAGAAACGAACTTGGATGCTCTATCTCGAGTATGACCTTACAAAGGATTTTTACAAATGATTCTTCTAAAACCAAAAACTCTGATTTGCGTTTTTTAAAAAGTCTCGACAAACTGGCTATTTTTATTGGATATCCTTCTTTAAACCATTTTCTAAATGAGGAAGCCACAGATGCTGTTAAAGTGGAGAACAAAATTGAATCCGTCTCCTTTTTTGAAAAACTGGTTGCCGACTACTGTCAGGAAGAGTTTTATTCATTACAAAAATTACCACTGATTAATATTGAAGGCTTGTCTGATTTTGTGTTCAAAGAAGGACCTTTTGCAAAAAGGATTATGGATCTTTTCGAGAATTATTCAACCTTAAAATATCATCTTAACTGCGAGAACAACCGCTCTAATTTTGAGATTTTTGATTTTAAGATTTCAAGTATTACAGAGAACATCGCTATTATCACAGCAAAAGAATTTTGGAATCTGGAGTGGAAGGACGAAAATGAAGTTACTTCAATAGTTCTGAATAAAGTAAACAGGCAAACGTATTTCATCAAAAAAAGAGACGATGTCTGGAAAATATGGGACAACTACAATCCTGATTATAACGAAATCTCAACAAGAATACACTCGGCTATAGAAAACCAACACATCAAAAAAGTTCTCATTTAATCATGCATACTAATAATCTATTAAGAGTAGTTATTTTTTACACATAGAGACATAGATGCTATATTAATTACACCCAAAAGATTCTCTAAATTTAAACCATAAAAAAATCCCAGACTCCTTTCGGAATTTGGGATTTTTTTTACCATTTCCTCCCGAAGTGTCGGGATTAGAATTTGGAATTTCTTTATTGAGATTTTTAAATCTTAATGGGTATGTTTAGGATTAAAACCATCCTCGCTTACTTCTGTTGGCGTATAATCGGCCACCATTTCAGCTTCATAGTCGATTTTTTCTCCTTTAGAGAATTTATGAATAATTTTCTCCATGATATTATAAATCACCGGAACTACAATTAAGGTAAGGAATAAAGAAGAAATCAATCCTCCGATAATTACCCATGCCAAACCGTTTTTCCACTCAGCTCCTGCCCCTGATGCCAATGCAATTGGGAACATACCAAATACCATCGCAATAGTTGTCATCAAAATTGGACGCAAACGAGCGTGATTGGCCTGAATTAATGCTGTTCTTATTGATTCACCTGCAGCTCTTCTCTGGTTGGTGTAATCGACCAGCATGATCGCATTCTTACACACCAGACCGATCAACATGATGATCCCCAGAATTGTAAAGATGTTCAATGAGTTGTTGGTCAAAGCCAAGGCTAACATCGCACCGATAAACGAAAGCGGGATAGCAAACAATACGACAAACGGGTGAACGAAACTGTCATAAAGTCCAACCATTACCAGGTAAACCAAAATAATAGCAGCTAATAAAGCGATTCCTAAGGTACCAAATCCTTCCGATTGGTTCTCCTGATCTCCACCCCAGATGTAGTTTACACCAGCAGGTTTTTTCAGTTTGTCTAACTTCACTTGCCATTGTTGAACGATTGTTCCTGACGGTACTCCAACGTTTTGTCCTTTTACCGTTACCGAAGCCGATTTATCTCTTCGCTCTAACTGGCTAGGTCCTGATCCTTCTGTAATGTCTGCAAACTGCGACAATTTAATTTGTTGACCAGCTGCATTTACAAAAATCAAATTACTAACGTCTGTAATACTTTTTCTATCAAAAGCATTGTATCTGATGTTAATGTCATATTCGTATTCACCAGCTCTGTATTTACCATCGGTATTTCCACTAAAAGCAGTCTGCATGGTCAAACCAACTGTTTGAAGTGTTAAACCTAATGCTGCCATTTTATCACGATCTACCTTAACGTTGATCTCCGGGTTTCCGTCCTCAACCGTTAATTTAATCTCTGTTGTACCAGGAATAGTACGTAATTCTGCCTCTGCCAATTTAGCAAATGCCATCGCACTTTCTGTTGACGGACCTGTTACGATCAATCCCAATGTAGCATCTTCAGCTGTTCCTAAGATACCTACCGGAACTGTTTTTACTTTAGCTCCAACCAGTACTTTCTCTAACTTACGTTTGATTTTTGCTGCATAAACGTTAGCATCATCTGTACGGTCTTTTTGCTCGATCATTTTTACGTCAATCTCTGCTTTGTAAGCTGTAGCCTGCGATGCTCCAAAACCTTCACTAGTTTGTCCCACGGTTGTAATCTGACTGTGTACATATTCCTGAGCTTTCAAATACGCTTCTGCTTTTTGGGTCATGAAGTTGGTTTGCTCTAACGAAGCGTCTTTCGGCATTTCGATTTGAACTAAAAACTCCCCACTATCAGAAGAAGCGAAGAACTCCCCTCCAATGAAACCTCCGGCCATTAAACCTATGGTTGAAGCAAAAAACAATACAATTACTACCGCAAATGTTTTAATATAATGATCCAGACACCATGTTAACAAGTGAGAAACCCAGTCTGTAAAACGTGTTAAATAACTTTCGAAACCAAGAATGATTCTTCCAAATAGATTCTTTCCTTCAATATGCTCTAATTTACCATAACGAGATGATAACCAAGGAATAATAGTAAATGAAGCCAAAAGCGACAACAAAGTCGAAATAATTACCGTAACACAGAATTGTGTAATGATATTAGATACTAATCCGGAACTCATAGCAATAGGCAAGAATACTACCACAATTACTAAAGTAATCGAAGTTACCGTTCCACCAATTTCTGCTGTTCCGTCGTACGAAGCACGAATTCGGCTTTTCCCCATCTCCATGTGTCTGTAGATGTTTTCCAGTACCACAATCGCATCATCGACCAGAATACCTACTACAAGAGATAATCCTAATAAACTCATTAAGTTCAGGGTATATCCCATTAAATATATACCGATAAAAGTAGCAATCAAAGATGCCGGAATCGATACCATTACAATCAATGAGTTTCTGATACTATGCAGGAAGAACAACATTACAAAAGCTACCAGTACTACTGCAATCAATAAATCGTGTACTACAGAATCTGCCGCTTCTAATGTAAAAACGGTACTGTCTTTTGCAACTTCCAGTTTTAACTGGTTTACTTTATAATCTTTTTCAAGAATTGCAATTGTTTTTAATAAATGCTCACTTACTGCAACCGCATTTGCATCTGATTGTTTTACAATTTGCAAAACGATCGCACTTTTCTGATCTACACGTGATATTTTTTCAGCAATTTTTTGCGTATCCTGAACATCTGCAATATCACTTAAACGAACCTGAATTCCGTTTTGAGAAGAAACCACTAAGTTTCTTAATTCTTCAACACTTTTGTATTTACCCGCTAAACGGATTAATATTTTTTGATCACGTGTCTGAATGTTACCCGTTGGGAAATCCAGATTCGAGGTCAGAATATTTTGTTGCACTTGCGGAACAGATAGTCCATAACCCTGCATTTTTAATGCATCAAGGTTTACCTGAATTTCACGCTCTGAACCACCAATAATATTTACCTGAGCCACACCTTGTACACGGGATAAAATAGGTGCAATTTTTTTGTCAATTAAGTCATAAAATGCTGCTTCGTCCATTTTTCCGTTGGCACCAAGCGTCATGATTGGTAAATCACTCAGCGAGAACTTGGTTAGTGCCGGTGTTTTCACATCATCGGGTAAATCACTGATAATCGCGTTTATTTTTCGCTGTGCATCATTCAAAGAGAAATCGACCTTTGCATTTGATGTCAGTGTAATTGAAACAATAGACAAACTTTCGTACGATTTTGAGTCAATTTTCTTGACATTCTCTAAGGATGCGATCGCATCTTCAATTTTCTTGGTCACTGTATTTTCTACCTCACTAGGAGAAGCTCCCGGATATATGGTAGAAATGGTAATAACGTTTTGTTCAAATTTCGGGATCAGCTCATAACCTAACTGGCTGTAGCTAAACAGTCCACCTAGTGTTAGAATTGTAAACAGTACAATTACTAACGACGGACGTTTTATGGATATTTCGGCTAATTTCATATTTGTTGCTTTAGGCTTTAGACTTTAGGCAATAAGCTTAATGCTTACAGCCTATAGCTTAATGCTTTAATTTATTTAATAATTTCTACTGTGTTACCGTCTTGCAGGTTAATTTGACCTGTAATTACTACAGTTTCTCCATCAGTTAATCCGTTGATGATTTCTACTTTATCACCCAAAATTCTTCCAGCGGTTACTTTTCTTAATTTTGCAACACCTTTTTCTACTACAAAAATCTGGTTACTGCTCACACTACCTACGAATGCATTTCTAGGTACCACCATAAGGTGTTGTTTTTGTTGTTTCGATGCAAAGTTTGCAGTTCCGTACATACCTGCTTTCAAGTCGTTATTGGTATTGTTTGTAATTTCAATTTCAACCGGAAAGTTCAAAGATTCATCTGCTTTTGCAGCAATGAAAGTAATTTTTCCTGAAAACGTTTTGTCCGGGTAAACACTCGCTGATACATTAATGTGATCTCCAACTTTTAAACTCGCAACCTGATTTTCGTTTACCGTAACTACCAATTTCAACTTTGAAACGTTTACGATATCAAACAATGCTGTTGCTGGCATTCCTGTTAAGATAGATCCTGGTTCAATGTATTTTTTATTGATAAAACCATTGATTGGTGCTTTTACTCTGGTATCACCAACATTAATTTTAGCCTGTGTATAATGAGACTGAGCATTTGTCAAAGCCAGTTTTGCCTGGTCTAATTGCTGCTTGGTAACACCTCCGGTTTTAAAGGCATTTTCGTATCTGTTATAATCTGATTTTGCATTTTGATATGCTGCCTCTGCATTCTGAGCATCTACATTAATAATGTCTCCTCTCATCGTCAATAAAGTTTGACCTACTCTTACGTAGTCTCCTTCTTTAGCCAGAACCGTAATTACTTTTCCAGATTTCTCAGCAGAAAATGTCAATTGTTGAATTGGTTGAAAGTTTCCGTTTGCTACGAAATCCAATGAAACTTCTTCTGTTTTTACAGGAGCTACTTTTACAGAAACGGCAGCATTCTTTTCTGCTACGATATCTGTTTTCTCTTTGTTCTCTTTCTTATTATTATTTAAGACATATCCAATCACACCCAGGGCTGCAATTATGATTACGATTGTTATAATAGTTTTCTTCATTGTAATTAGTTATTTAATAAGAGTTTTAAGTTGACCTTTTGATTTGATTAGTGCTACTTCGGCAATTTTGTAATTCAAAACCGCTCTGGTATAATTATTTTGTGCTTCAAGTGATGCGTTTTCTGCATCTAATAAGTCTGTTAAAGACGCCAATCCCTGAAGGTAATTGTTTTTTGTATTGCTTAAGATCTCAGTCGCTAAGCGCATGTTTTCTTTTTGATTATTAATGGTCACAAGGTTATTGTCGATTTGCGCCATTGCATTTCTATAATCTAAATCAAGCGAAAGTTTGGTATCCTTGATGTCTTCCTCAAGCGATCTTAGTTCAACATCTGCCTGTCTTACTTTTGCACGAGTTCCAAATCCTGTAAAAATTGGCACATGCAGGTTTAATGCAATTGCAGAGAAATCTGACCAGTACACTCCCTGAGAAGGTTTGGCAAACCATGGCATTTGAGGCCCCTGACCAATATAGTTATACCCCGCAGTTAATGAAAGTGTTGGATAATATCCTGCTTCAACTGCTTTTTTGTTGAATACTAAAAGTTCTTGTTGTTTTTTCAAAAGTAGATACTCAGTTCTGTTTTCTATATTTGGTACTTCTGTTAAGGCAGCCGGTACCACTTCAAATTCTTCTTTTGGAATCTCTATTACAGTTTCAATAGGCATTCCCATGTAAAACTTTAAAGCGTTTTCCTGTAAAGTAATTTGATTTTTAATTTGTTGACGTTCTGTATCAATATTTGACATTTTTACGATGATACGATCTAAGTCTATTTTCTTAGCCAGTCCATTGTCAAATTGTCCTTTTACGATATCACGAACTTTAGTAGTATTCACATAATTGCTGTCTAATAAAGTCAATCTTTCGCGTTGCACATAAACAGAATAATAGTTATTTGCAACTCTTTCGATTACTTGTTCTTCTGTTAACTGATCGTTTATTTGATAAAACTCACGAGTAGATCTTGCTGCTCTTAATCCTGTAAAAACAGACTGATCAAAGATAGCCTGAGTTAAAGAAACTCCGGCAGTTGAAACCCATTTTTGACCAAATGCTGCCTGAATTGTAGTTCCCGGCTGACCAAATCCTGCTCCATCGATTACGGTTGTCTGAATTATCGGATTGTGAGTTAGATTTCCGTTAGCAGAAATTTGAGGTAACGCTCTGGAGCGTATTTCCTGAATTTTATACTCACTGTTTTCAACCTGTAATTTTGCTTTTTTCGCGTCGGCTTTGTTTTCAAGCGCATACGTAAGAGCTTCTTTCAAGGTTAGGTTTTTGACTTGTGCGCTGGCAGACAAGCCAATAGAACACAAAAATATAAGAATTATTCGTTTCATAGATTGATGATTAAATAGTAATTTTTTTAAGTTGTTTTTCCAATTCCGGTATTCCTTTTTCTGTTGCCATAGCTCTGGTGTGATATTCCAGTGCCTCCAATTCTATTTTTTGTGCTTCCCGTTCTGAAACAGTCGTTTCATTGATGTGAAAAATAAGTGTATAATAAAATTTCACATAGATGTCTATATTCAGATCTTTACGATAAAGTCCCTCACGAATTCCTTTTTCAATATTCTCTTTGAACCAATGACTACACAAATCGATCTCCTGACTCAATATATTTTGATAAATTTCCGGATAGTGTTTTTTCAATTGATAAATGGGAGAAGTATCCATATTATTTTTAAACATATCTCTAAACATTTCTCTAATTTCAAAATTCTCATGAATCGCATTATAACCTTTCGCTACAATCGTATTAATTATTTCATGTACCTGTTTATGAACTAATGATGTGCTTTCTTCAATCAAAACTTCTTTATTGCAAAAATATTTGTAAATGGTTTTTTTCGAAATACACATTTCTCCTGCAATATCATCCATTGTAACACTTTTAAAACCAAGTTTTAAAAACAACTCACTTGCTTTTGATATAATTTTCTCTTTCATTTTAATTTTCAAATTTCATTACAAATATACTTAGGAAACTAAAATCAAAAAAAACAGTTTCCATGATTTTTGTAATAATTTTACATTAATTTATTCATTAGGTATAATTTATATGCTAAACTCTAAATTTGCGATAAGCTTAATATCTTTTCCTAAAGCCAAACCTCCATTATGATTGAATGAATTATAATCTAAACCAAAATCCTGACGCTTAATATCTCCTTTGATTTCAAAAGCAACTTTCTTCTCGCCATTGTAGGTATTGACCCCTATAAACTCAGCATCAAGTTCTACTACCTTAGTAACGTCCTTAATGGTTAAGTCACCTTTGAAAAAATTTATATTGTTGTTTACTTTCTGAAAAGAAGTCGATTTAAAACTAATGATTGGGTGTTCGTTTACATCAAACAGGTCCTGAAGCTGTAAATACGTATCGATTTGCTGAAAATTATCAATTTTGTTATTGATGTCAAGTGAAAACTCAACCGATGCATCTTCAATTTCATTGTCTTCAATGTTCACATAACCACCAAATTTATTTGTAGTTCCTCCCATATAAGCAATGATCGAATGTCTCATTTTGATTAAAACATCTGATTGGCTAGAATCTAAGGTCCATGTTGTTTTCATAAATTACTGATTTTACTGAGGTTATAAATTACTCAACTTTTCACGGAAACTATTATAGTGTTCTAAGTTTCCATTTAACGGTGCAAATATAGACAGGAAACTCTGAATACCAAAAAAGTTTCCAAGTTTTTTCAAAAATAATTTTAACATCTTACAAATTAGAAGATTTAAAGCCCATTCTAAACCCTGTTAAATCATTTCAATTTTTAAAAAAGGAATAATTGATTAATGAATTGTATCTTTGGGCTTCGCAAATCAGAATTTCATTTTATGCACGATATTAGTCAGTACCAGGATTTTTTTATTAGTTATTTAAAAAAACAAAGCATACAGAAAGAACCCCAAAATCTTTACGCTCCTATTGAATACATTCTCGGCCTTGGCGGAAAACGAATACGTCCCGTACTTACTTTGATGGCCGCAGAAGTTTTTAACACTTCTTATACAAAAGCACTTCCGGCTGCGATGGCTGTTGAAGTTTTTCATAATTTCTCGCTTGTACATGACGACATTATGGATGACGCACCTTTGCGCAGAGGACAGGAAACGGTTCATGAAAAATGGGACCTCAACACTGGTATTCTTTCCGGCGATGCGATGCTTATTCTGGCTTATCAGTATTTTGAACAATATGAACCAAATGTTTTCAGAAATCTGGCAAAACTGTTCAGCAAAACTGCTCTTGAAGTTTGTGAAGGGCAACAATGGGATGTTGATTTTGAAAAAAGAAACGATGTTACGATTCCGGAATATCTTAAAATGATCGAATATAAAACAGCTGTTCTGGTTGCTGCAGCCATGAAAATGGGAGCTATTGTAGCCGAAACATCTGAAAAAGAAGGCGATTTAATTTATGATTTCGGATTGAATTTAGGGCTTGCTTTCCAGCTTCAGGACGATTATCTGGATGCTTTTGGAGATCCGGAAACCTTCGGAAAACAAGTTGGAGGAGATATTATCGAAAACAAAAAAACATATTTATACCTCAAAGCAAGAGAATTTTCTTCTCCTGAAAAAGCTTCAGAATTAGAGCAATTATTCAGCCTACAATTAGAAGACAATACCGAAAAAATAGGGACTGCAAAAACCATTTTTAATGAATCAGGAGCTTCAAAAGCAACGCAGCATGCTATAGAGATGTATACTTTTAAAGCTTTTGAAACTTTAGAAAAAATGGATATTAATGCCGAAAAGAAAGATATTCTTAGAACTTTTGGCGAGAATTTAATGGGTAGAAAAGTTTAATTTTTTTGCCACTAATTACACTAATTTTCACCAATTTAATTATGATGGATTCGTGGAAACTAATGTGTTTTGACAAAATAGTAAACCCGACAGGTTTTGAAACCTGTTGGGTCTGTCATTTTAGAACATTAAAAAAGTGTATCAGGATCAACCAAATCCGATAATTTTTGTTTTAAATCTTCTTCCAAAATGGTTAAACCGTACTGGTACGAAGCGTTCATCCATCCAAAACCTTCTTCGGTTATAAAATCAAATTCGGTGCCTACGTTTCCGTATTCTGCAAAAATCTTGTGCGAACTGATCGATAAATCAAACTTCTCCGGAATGGTTCCGTTATAATCAACCGCATTTCTGGTAATCAGCCAAAGCCAGCGATATATCATTTCCTGCGCTTCTTCATTAAAATTATAATTCAGCAAACCTTCCCATAAAAGCATTTGATGCGGCGCCCATCCAAACGGATAATCCCATTGTCGAATTGGTGCGTTTTCGTCTATATCTGCAATAGATTCTTTGGTACTTCCTGCAATTCCACCTTTCATTTTAAATCTCGGAAGCGTCTTTTTTACCAGAATTTCGGCCTGTTCCGGTGTGCTTATTTTTGCCCACAGTGGGTAAAATGTCGGAGCTGCTTCAAAAAAATGCTGCTCCTCGTTTACAAAATTATAATCCAGATAACAGCCGTATTCTGAATTCCAACACAACTGATTGATTTTTTCTTTTCTGGAAGCTGCTTTTGAAAGCCAATATTCGCTTGAGAAAGATTTGTCTTCAAAATATTGAAATTCATCTTTAAAATACTTTTTAATCAAAAACGCAATATCCGTTTCGTATTTATAAAGCAAACTATTAATGGCAACCGTATTTAAGTTTGCACAAACTCCAACCAGTCTATTGGTGGTGTCATGGCCGCTTTCACGCATACTTCGATCGTGAATAAAATACTTATCCAATTCGGCATCAACAACTTCTCGCTCCAGGTATTTTTTCTCGAATTCCCGAGTAGACAAATTGTACTTCGGTGCATATTGTTCCAGAATATCATCAAAATGACCTTCTTCTACTTCAAATGGCAAGCCAATTCCTTCTGCTTTATAACGATTCAGTCCATTGGCCGTAAGCCTTTTGCCTTCCTCCATCCAAACCGTTCTGTATTCTTTAATCGCGGTTTTCAAATGCCTTTCAATCCAGAAAATATCAGGATTCGATTTTTCTAAAACATCTCTGATCAATGACGTATAAAGCGGTGGCTGGGTACGGGTTAAATAATAACTACGGTTGGCATTTAGTATTTTTCCGTAGTGATCAATTTGGTATTTAAAGTTCTCAGCTATTCCTAAGGCCAGTTCTATTTTATCATCGATTAAAAGTCCTTTGGCAATAAAATAACTGTCCCAGCCATACATTTCATTAAACCTTCCACCTGGAACAACAAACGGAACTCCCGAAATTTCATTGTTTTTAATCTGAAGAGCCAAAGCCAGAATACCCGGCTTTTGGTTCAGTGACAATACATACTCCGGTGAGATTTGTTTAGGCAGTTGTACTACTTTTAACTTTGGCGTTATAGCTTCTAACTTTTTGAAATAATCAAAAACGATTTCATCACCAAAAGGCACATACAGATACGAAATAGCATTTTCTATTTTATTGTCTTCCAGTATTTTTTTGACACCATTGGCATCGATCGTACGTGTCAGCCCTTTCCAATACAGGTTTTTTATTTTTCCTGATATTCTTTTTACAGGATCTTCAATGATTTGATCCAGACTGATTTCAGCAAATTCAACATTATCTTTTTTAGCCAAAGCCAGTTCCTGCAACAGGTTTGAAAGTTGATAGGTTCCTTCAATAACAGTCGAATTTCCTTCCTCACCGTTCAGTAAAAATCTCTTTGGACCCTGATCGTCAATCGTTATTTTTTTATCACCATCAGTATCTTCCTGAGCCAATAGTTTTTCGATAGTTTGGGATATATGTAGTTTAAATTTCATCTTTTGCAGTTATTTTTTTAAGAATAAAAAAGGATATTAATAATAAAGACATTGGAATCAAAGTAAAGTAAAATGCCTTTTCAGGCCCTTCATTTTTAAACAGCCAACCTGTTATTCTGGAGCCTAATGTTCCGCCAAGAGCCGAGAAAATCACGATTAATCCCGTCATTGAACTTTGCAGGTTTTTGGGCAGCGCACTCAATACAATCGAATTTAACAGAGGATAAATGGGAGCAATAAACAATCCGATTAAAGGAAATGCGAAACCTATTAAGGGGATATCTGAAAGCGTATTGATATTCTTCACTTCCAGCCCAACAGTTTTTGGGAGTACAAAAATCACAATCAGCATGGCCGAAAGAATACAGAAACTCAACACCCAGATCCAATTTACTTTTTTGGTCACAATCCCCGCAATCAATCTTCCTACTGCCAATGAAATAGCCAGAATACTCGCCATCATAATACTGATGTTCTCCGGTAAATGAAGCACTTTTGTATTGAATGTAGGCAGCCAGGAAAGAATTCCCTGCTCAATCATCACAAACAAAAAGACACTAATAACAAAGATAACCGTTAGCAATTTCGCCATTAAACGGAACATCTGCATAAAATCGTCTTTGAGATTTGCTCCTGCAGCGACTTCGGTTTCTTCAAATTTTATAAAAAACAAAAACAGAAACGATAGCAACGACAATCCTGCCAAAAACCAATACACATTCAGCCATGAATTGGGATCATCTTCATTGTTAAAAGCCGGAAATAAAAAATAAGCCAGTGCAATTCCAACCATAAAAAAACCTTCAATACTGCTCATCAAGGCGTTGTGTTCTTTTTTGGTTTCGGTTACTGTACCAATCAACGAATACACCGAAACTTTAATCAAAGCAAATGACACTCCAACGGTTGCAAAAAGAATTTTAGCATTGTCGAATGAGTTTCCAAAATACATAGAAATACATGCCAGCGTAACCAGTCCCAAACCAATCAGCATCGATTTTCGATATCCGATTCTGGGTAAAAAAGAAGCTATAAAAAAGGAAACAATCGCAATAGGCATATCCTTAAACGCTTCTAAAATACTCGCCTGAACTTCATCTACTCCATAATTTTTCTGCGATTTCAAAATCACAATGCCCACGCTATTCAAGAGAATAGCGAAGACAAAATAATTAAGGTAAAGAGATATTTTAATTCCTATGTTTTTCATTTTTTTCTTGTTTGTCTGTCCTTTATGATTTCAATACAGATCACGGTTTAACTTTAACCCTTTGTGGTAATTGTTTTATATGACTATCCATGACTCATCCCAAACCGGTAAAATTAGCTACAGATTAGAAAGATTTCCACAGATTTCTTTAATAATTATGTATAAAATCTGTGTGAATCTGTAAAATCAGTGGCAAAAAAAACATTTTTAGCATTCTTTAACCCGTCCTATTTTTTCAACACATAGAAACATAGCTAAGATTGAACTCAATAGGCGTTTCACTTGCATTAATTCACATAGCCCTATGTTTAAGAAACTAGTTTCTTTTTTACTCTTTTTTAAAGAACAAAAATCTATGTTTCTATGTGTTTATCATTTTTTATTGGTTTGTCTTTTAGTTGTGAAATGTTTCAAGTTTCAAACTCACATTTTACATCTCACACCTCACATTTCACAATCTCTTAAAAATTAATCGCAACCGAAAATCTAAAAGCACGTCCTAAAATAGGTCTTGCCATAAATACATCGCTTGCGGCTGATGTTGTTTGTCTTGGATCACCTTCAGTTAAACCAATTTCATTGAACAAATTCGAAGCATCAACTGCAAAACGAAGATTATGATAGGTATAATTTAAACCTGCTCCCACTTCTTTATACGCTGGTAAAACTTGTTTGTTGTCTTGATTCGTGAACTTTTTATCGTAGTACGAAAACTGAACATAAGCGGTAAAATCTTTTGTAATGTCAACTTCCGGTCTTAAGTTACAGAAAAATTTAGGGATTCTTCGTGCCGTATTTCCGTTAAAATTAAATGTAGATCCGTCTGCATTTGTACCTGTAAAATTATCGTACTCCGGTTTTTGAACGGTAAACGTAAAGTTCAGCTTTACCATTTCATATCTCGCATTCGTTTCTACTTCAAGACCAATATTATTTACATCGGCGAATTTATTTTCAGAAGATCCATCCGATAAAATATCTGTAAAGGCAACATTTTTTAAGCCCATGTGAAACAAATTGGCATTCACATTAAAGAAAGAATTAGAATATTTATACCCCAACTCAAACTGATTCACCTCGGTATTTTCCAGTTTGCTCAAATCGGCCGCATTATCATAAAAAGACTCTTCGATAGGCGATCTGAAACCATGACTGTAACGTACATATGAAGCCATATTGTCATTGAATTTGTAGTTTCCGGCGGCGGTATACGACCATTCGCTCACATCATATCTCCAGTACGTATACGGATTTCCTTTAACCGTTGTTACCTTATCATCGGCCGTATTGTTATCTAAAATCCCTAAATTCTCTGCAAAAAAACGAGCATTGTCTCTGTAACCGGAATATTTGTCTTTGTTGTATCGCAAACCGGCATTAAAAGTCAGATTGTCTGTTGCTTTGATTTCGGCATCGGCATAAACATCATTCAAAAGCCCTTTGGTTTGCGCATCCCTTTCCAACCATGTAATTCTTTCCACCCCGTTCCAGGTATGATTTACTCCGGTTGTATTGTCTTTTACATTTAACAATCTCGGATTATCTGAAACACCCACTAAATACGAGTTCCAGTTCCAATATTGATTCGATTTCCAGTTCGAATAATAGTACCCTGCTGTTAGTTTTACCGGATCTAAATCAAATGCAAAAGAGAAGTTATTGGCAAAATTGCTCATCTTTTTCTCGATATGCCAAAGATCTGCTCTCATGATTAAAGCATTTGGATCAAGTGTTGCGCCGTTATCTACATAAGAATAGGTAAGATTACTGGCCGTTGTATTCTGAACACCGCTTGCATAAGCGCTTTGTGTCCACGGACCTCCATTTGGAAAAATAGCATTGTAATTCAAATTGATACTCGTTTGTTTGAATGCATTTTTAAAAGTCACTTTCTCCGATATTTTCTTTTTAAATTCAGCACCAATCGAATTGATTATCGGATGAGAACCGTCTTCTAAATCGGCACTAAAAGTTCCGCCACCGTATTGAGGCACATTTAAACGACTGAAATTTACTGACGTCAGTGTTCCATAATTAGGATTAAAGCCCGGAATTCCTTCGATTTTTCCATTATTACTTTTTAACGGAATTGGCAGGTAGAAGGTATTTCTGTCGTCTAGGTGTTTGAAGTTAATTCTCAAATAATCGTTGTCATCAAACTTATACGTAATGTTTCCTTTTATCTGCCCTCCTTTATTAGCAGTAAACCCTGTATTTCTTACGCCATTATCAGCTCTGTAAAAACCTCCTATATTAAAGAACAATTTGTCCTGGATTAAAGCACCCGATAAGTTCAGATCTGTTCGGAACATCCCGTAATCTGAAGTCGAGAATTTAGCTCTTCCCTGAAAGTCATTCTGACCCGTCTTAGAAATGAAATTGATGATTCCACCCGGAGCATTATTGGCAAAAATGGATGCCGAGCCCCCACGAACCGCTTCCATTTTACTCACAGTTTCGTCTAATCGGTAAAAAGTATCGGCATTCGCAAATTGCAGGGCGCCATCTTCAAAAACAGGTAATCCGTCTTCCTGAATCTGCACATACTCATACGCTCCTGCAGACGGGATTCCTCTTGCAAAAAGATTATTCCCAATTTCTCCTCCCGAGGCTTCTACCACAAATCCGGGAATAGTCTGCAATAAAGCCGCCGTACTGGCCGGAGCTCTGTCTTCGATAGCCTTAGCGCCCATTGTGGTAATGGCCACACTGGATTCTAATTTAGACCTCGGACTTGAAGATCCTGTTACTACAACTTCTTTCAGACTTTGGGATTCTCCTTCGAGAAGTAAATTTGTTTCTAAAGATTCTCCTTCTTTTACTGTAATTTGTTTTCCAAAGGTTTTATAGCCAATATTAGTCGCCACAATGGTATAATCTCCCGCGGGAACATTCGAGAATACGAACCTTCCGTTTTCGTCAGTAATAGTATTTTTATCTGTTCCTTTAAGCGAAACATTGGCTCCCGGAATGGTTTGGCCGCTCTCATCGAGTACCTTTCCCGAAACGGTATTTTTATTCTGAGCAAACAGATGGTTTGGAACAGAGATTAAGCACAATATCAAAAATAATATGCCTAAATAAGAATGTTGCTGTTTCATGATTTTTTGGTTTAGTTAGTAAATCTTTCATTTGTGAATGTAAACTTACTCAAGGAATTAACTCTAATTTAAGAATTCCAAATCGAAAACGTTTTCGAAATGACCTAAAACGTTTTCGGAAGTTAATTTTTTACTAATACACTTTATTTTTTAGTACTTTTATTTCATGAATGACACAAAATTAATAGATATAGCCTCGGCATTGGGAATTTCGGTTACCACGGTTTCAAAAGCACTAAAAGGCTATACAGATATTAGCAAGTCTACACGTGCCCGGGTGATCGAAATGGCCGAAACCATGAACTACATGCCCAATTCGGTTGCTGTAAACCTGAGAACCAATGAAACCAAAACAATAGGTGTCATTATTCCGGCCACCGTGCATCATTTCTTCTCAAGTGTCTTAAATGGAATTCTCGAAGAAGCCGAAAAAAGAGGCTATCTTGTCATTATATTACAATCCAACGAAAAATACGAACTGGAGAAAAAACAACTTGCCTTACTAATTCAAAAACGTGTAGACGGGGTCTTGATGTCACTCTCTAATGAAACAGATGACTTTTTTCATATCAATGAAGCCATTCGTAAAAATACCCCTGTCGTTTTATTTGATAAAATTGCCAAAAGAGTCGATTGTTCCAAAGTCGTTATCAATGATGCCAAAGCAGCATTCGACGCCGTTTCTTACCTCATTAATAAAGGATTCAAAAAGATCGCCCATTTTAGGGGTTCCTATGTCCCACAAAACTCAATTGATCGGTTTTTAGGATACAAAAGGGCGTTGGAAGCCCATGGAATCGAATACGATTCAAAACTGGTTTATGTGTGTGATAACAATACCGATTTTGAAGATGGCTACGAAAACGCCCAAAAAATAATGACTGAACATCCGGACATAGACGCGATTTTTGCCATCACCGATTTGGTAGCTATCGGAATTATCAAATACTTTAATGAGGCAGGAATCAAAACACCGGAACAGGTAGCCGTTTTTGGCTTTAGCAATTGGTTTATGAGTACCGTTATCTCACCCAAACTAACTACAATTGACCAGCCCGGTTTTGAAATGGGGCATCAGGCGGTTTCGCTTTTAATAGATGAAATTGCAGACCTGAAAGAACATCGACCGGTGACACATCAAATTATTGAACTTCCTACAAGAATCATTGAAAGAGAATCAACCGTTAAATGATTTTTTAGTTTTAACTTTGCGTCAATTCTTAAAAAGCATCAATGTTTCCGATTCCTGAAAATACCGATATTTTATTGGCTGATGCCGAAAGTGGAAATCTATATATAAGTCTAATTGAGCAAATCAACAAAGATTTTAATTTAGCCAACGAAGGAATCGATTTTCCGATGAGTATCTCTCCCGAAGAACTAAAGATTCAGCTTCACGAAAAAATCTACCGAATGATTCAGTACAAATTTGCTGAATACCTGAACCTGCTTTATATTATCGATGTTTCTGAAAATGAAATTAAAAAACTCGACGGTTCTGATTTAGTGATTTTAGCCGAACAGGTTTCTTTTTTAATTTTAAAAAGAGAATGGCAGAAGGTTTGGTTTCGAAATTATTATAAGTAAAGGTTCTGAGGTTCTAAGTTTTTTCTATACTTGTTTCCCATCCATCGTAATCTCCATTATATTCAATTGCCTTTTCCCATAGATAGATTACATAATCATTTACACTATTTTCATCAACTTTGTCAATCCTTTTTATTTGTAATTGATATGGGAACTTATCATTAATTTTATCTGAACTCACTAGTTCAAATCCTTTCTTACTAACTTCTGTCAAATAATTTTTTCTTTGTTTTTCATCTTTGAAATAAATCCAGTGAAAAACTTCTCTTGAAGCAGTTAGCTTATCACCAGCATTACGCAAAGAATTTATCACTCCAAGATTTGCATCTATTTGACCTTGTTTTTTAACATCAACGTTTTTTGTTTCCTTTTGTTGACAGGAAGAACTTCCAAGAAGAATTCCAAAAAGAATAGCAAAATATTTTTTCATTTAAGAAGTGTAATTACTATAATGAATTAAAACCTTAGAACCTTAGCACCTTAGTACCTTTAAAAATACACTCTCACAAAAGGCATAAATCCGGATCCGTAAAGACTGGTATCCTTATTAAACAAAACATCGTAGCGGGCTCCAATCGTTACACTTCCGGTTCTGTAACCTGCGCCAAGGTATAAGGCAGTATTCCAATAATTATCGGAATAACTTGGTCTGTAAGGAGTCGATTTATAATCAGTATTTACACGAACCTGTTCTAGTTCGGCAGACAATTGAATTTCAGGAATTGGATTCACAAGTCCAATCAGACTTCCACCATAAACAAAAGAGCTGTAATAGTTTTTGGAGGACAGGTAACCAAACTGCAATCCAACACCAACAGATACAATTTCGTTTACATTATATATAGCACTTGGCAAAACGGAAATATCCGTATATCCGGAACCAATTCCTAAACCAAGACCTCCTCCAAATTGAACTTTCTCCCAAAAATGATTACTGTTGTCTATAACATATTTTTGCTGTGCAATTGCAGAACTTGAAAATAAGACTACCAAAATCACAAAAAAAGTTTTGAAAACGATTGAAATTTGATTTTTATCCATAGTAGAGTCTATTTTTAACAAATTTTTACGTAAAAGTACGTAAAAAAAAGATTTAAATAAATGTGATTGTTGTACTTTTGCGATTCTATTTAACAAAAAGTATATTCACTCATATTATGGATAGGTTTTCATTTTTAAATGCAGCGCATACAGAGTTTTTCGCACAATTATATGATCAGTATTTAGTAAACCCAGATAGCGTTGAGCCAAGCTGGAGAAGTTTTTTTCAAGGTTTCGATTTTGGACAAACGACTTATAATGACGAAAATCCGGTTCAACGAATTGTTGAATACGTAACAAACGACAACGTAGATTGTAGTTTAGTTTCTGATAAATTACAAAAAGAATTCAATGTCCTAAAATTAATCGATGCTTACCGTACACGCGGGCACTTGTTTACCAAAACAAACCCTGTTCGTGATCGCAGAACATCGTCTCCAACTTTAGACATTGAAAATTTCGGATTAACAACTGCTGATCTTTCAACAGTTTTTGATGCTGCTCAGGCAATCGGAGTAGCCCCTTCTACATTACAGGATATCGTAACACGTCTTCAGACTATTTACTGCCAACACATTGGTATCGAATACATGTACATCAGAAATCCCGGCGTTGTAAAATGGATCCAGGACAAACTGGCTGTAAACGTAAACCAGCCAAACTTCTCTTCTGAAGAAAAGAAAACAATCTTAAATAAATTAAATCAGGCTGTATCTTTCGAGAACTTCCTACACACTAAATATGTAGGTCAAAAACGATTCTCATTAGAAGGTGGAGAGTCTATCATCCCGGCTTTGGATGCTTTGATTGAACAAGCTGCTGAAAAAGGAGTTGAACAATTCGTAATGGGAATGGCTCACCGTGGTCGTCTAAACGTTTTGGCCAACATCTTCGGAAAATCAACTCAGGATATTTTTGGTGAGTTTGACGGTAAAGATTACGATCAGGAATATTTTGACGGTGACGTAAAATACCACTTAGGTCTTACAGCTGACAAAAAAACAAGAACAGGAAAAAACATCAACATCAATTTAGCACCAAACCCTTCTCACTTAGAAACGGTTGGAGCTGTAATTGAAGGAATCACAAGAGCAAAACAGGACAAATATTATCCTAACGATTTCTCTAAAGTATTACCTATTGCCGTTCACGGAGATGCTGCAATCGCAGGTCAGGGAATCTTGTATGAGATTATTCAAATGGCTCAACTTGACGGATACAAAACAGGCGGTACGATTCATATCGTAATCAACAATCAGGTTGGTTTTACCACTAACTATTTAGATGCACGTTCGTCTACGTACTGTACCGATGTTGCTAAAGTAACACTTTCACCGGTATTACACGTAAATGCTGATGACGCTGAAGCTGTGGTACACGCCGTATCTTTTGCATTAGACTACAGAATGCAATTTGGACGCGACGTATTTATTGACTTATTAGGATACAGAAAATACGGTCACAACGAAGGTGATGAGCCTCGTTTTACACAACCGGTTTTATATAAAATCATCGCGAAACATAAAAATCCAAGAGATATTTATGCAGAGAAATTATTGTCTGACGGCATAATCGATGCTACTTATGTAAATGCTTTAGAAAAAGAATACAAATCGGCTATGGAGGAGAACTTAGAAGCTTCCCGTAAAAAAGATTTGACAATTATAACTCCATTCATGAAAAACGAATGGGACGGATTTGTTCAGGTAACAGATACACAAATGCTTGAAAAAGTAGACACTACTTTTGATAAAAAAGGACTGGACTCTATCATCGATACAATCTCAACCTTACCATCTGACAAGAAGTTCATCAACAAAATAACTAAAATTGTTACGGACAGAAAAGTAGGATACGACAACAATACACTTGATTGGGGAACTGCAGAAGCATTGGCTTACGGTTCACTTTTAACGGAAGGATTCGACATTCGTATTTCTGGTCAGGACGTAGAGCGTGGTACTTTCTCTCACCGTCACGCAGTTGTTAAAGTAGAAGACTCTGAAGAAGAAGTGATTTTATTGAATTCTATTGAGAACAAAAAAGGGAAATTTGGTGTATTCAACTCTCTTTTATCTGAATATGGTGTTCTTGGTTTTGATTATGGATATGCATTAGCCAATCCAAATGCCTTAACAATCTGGGAAGCACAGTTTGGAGATTTCTCTAACGGAGCTCAAATCATGATTGACCAATACATCTCTTGTGGAGAAGACAAATGGAACAACCAAAACGGTATTGTTTTATTATTACCTCACGGATATGAAGGTCAGGGAGCTGAACACTCTTCTGCAAGAATGGAACGTTACTTACAACTTTGCGCAAGACACAACATGTATGTTGCCGATTGTACAACGCCAGCCAACTTCTTCCACTTGTTAAGAAGACAAATGAAAACAAATTTCCGTAAACCTTTGGTCGTTTTCTCTCCAAAAAGTTTATTACGTGATCCAAGATGCGTATCAACTGTTGAAGAACTGGCAACAGGAACTTTCCAGGAAACGATTGATGATACTACAGTAAACAAAAAAGACGTAAAATCTTTAGTATTCTGTACCGGTAAATTCTACTACGACATTGTAGCTGAAAGAGAAAACAACGGAAGAAATGATGTTGCAGTTGTTCGTATCGAGCAATTATTCCCTTTCCCAGTGGAACAAATCAAAGAAATCATTGCACAATATCCAAATGTTGACGATTATGTTTGGGCACAGGAAGAGCCTAAAAACATGGGAGCCTACAGCTTTATGCTGATGAACTTTGACCTTGTAAAATGGAGATTGGCTTCATTAAAAGCTTATTCTGCTCCTGCATCAGGAAGCTACACGCGTTCAAAACGTCGTCATGCTGATGCGATTAGAATGGTTTTCGATAAAAATTTATTCAGATAAAAAAATGTTTCAAGTTTAAAGTTTCCCGTTTAACAACAGGAAACTTTAAACCATAAAAACCTTAAACAAAAAATAAGATGATTTTAGAAATGAAAGTCCCATCACCAGGGGAATCAATAAAAGAAGTTGAAATTGCAACTTGGTTAGTAAAAGACGGAGATTATGTAGAAAAAGATCAAGCTATTGCTGAAGTTGATTCAGACAAAGCTACTCTTGAGTTACCGGCTGAAGCAAGCGGAACAATTACGCTAAAAGCAGAAGAAGGTGATGCAGTAGCAGTAGGCGCTGTAGTTTGTTTAATTGATACAAGTGCAGCAAAACCGTCAGGATCTGCTCCGGCAGCTGAAGCTCCAAAAGCTGAGGCACCAAAAGCGGAAGTAAACGCTGAAGCACCAAAAGCAGCTCCGGTTCAGGCTCCGGCAGCTACAAGTTATGCAGCGGGAACACCATCTCCGGCAGCAAGAAAAATATTAGACGAAAAAAACATAGCACCGGCAACAGTTTCAGGAACTGGTAAAGGAGGCAGAATCACTAAAGACGATGCAGTAAACGCAGTACCTTCAATGGGAACTCCAACAGGAGGAAGCCGTGGAACTGAGCGTACTAAATTATCAATGTTACGTCGTAAAGTGGCTGAGAGATTAGTAGCTGCTAAAAACGAAACAGCAATGTTAACGACTTTCAATGAAGTTAACATGACGCCAATCAACCAAATTCGTAACGAATACAAAGATGCTTTCAAAGCAAAACATGGTGGTCTTGGTTTAGGATTCATGTCATTCTTTACAAAAGCAGTTACAAGAGCGTTACAATTGTATCCGGACGTAAACTCTATGATGGATGGTGATTATAAAGTAGCTTATGATTTTGCTGATATCTCTATTGCAGTTTCAGGACCAAAAGGTTTAATGGTTCCTGTAGTTCGTAACGCTGAATTGTTGACTTTCCGTGGAATCGAAGCTGAAATCAAAAGATTAGCACTTAGAGCACGTGACGGTCAGATTACTGTTGACGATATGACAGGTGGAACTTTCACTATTACTAATGGTGGTGTTTTTGGAAGTATGTTAAGTACTCCAATTATCAACCCTCCTCAATCAGGAATTTTAGGAATGCACAACATTATTGAGCGTCCAATTGCTGTAAACGGTAAAGTTGAAATTCACCCAATGATGTACGTAGCACTTTCTTACGACCACAGAATCATCGACGGACGTGAGTCAGTTGGATTCTTAGTAGCTGTAAAAGAAGCTTTAGAAAATCCGTTAGAGTTATTAATGAATGGCGATGCTAAACGCGCTTTAGAATTGTAATTGTAATAATTTTCTACAATCATATAAAACCTGCTCATTCATTTGAGCAGGTTTTTTTTCTTAATATTAGCTTAAATTCCGCTTAAGATGTTAAAATTTTAAACAAATAAAAATTTAAACCCTTAAAAACTATTTTATTTAGAATAAATAAGAATAACTTGCTTGGCTTGTATTCTGCAATTAAATTTGCACTATTCAAATTAATTCTAAATAAAAAATGAAATATAAGTTTACCATTCCCCTTTTAAGTTTCTGCTTTTTCCTATTGGCCGCTACCACAATTTCGGCACAAGGAAAAGCATCTCTAAAAGGTCAGATTAACCTAACTAACAATCAGGCTGCCGATAATGTAACTATTGTATTAAAAGGAACCAAGATTGGAACCAACACAGACAGTAAAGGTTTTTACGAGATTAAAAACATAAAACCGGGAAGCTACATTATTAAAGTTTCGGCTGTTGGACATTCTTCCAAAGAAAAAAGTGTTTCTCTTAATGCCGGAGACGAAATAGTAGAAGACTTTACAATCAGTTCAAACTCTGAACAACTGGACGAGATCGTAATCAACGGTCACGCAAAAAAGAATCCATTAGCCCGTAAAGAAAATCAACAAGTATCAAGATTACCACTTAAAAATCTTGAAAACCCACAAGTTTACACTACTATTACAGGTGAATTACTAAAAGAACAGGTAGTAACCAATATTGACGATGCTCTTAAAAATGCACCGGGATTAACCACACTTTGGGCCTCAACAGGGCGTGGAGGAGATGGAGCAGGCTACTTTTCTTTAAGAGGTTTTGCCGTTCAGCCAACTATGATTAACGGATTACCGGGACTTACAAACGGAAGCCTTGATCCTGCCAACATCGACAGAATCGAAGTAATCAAAGGTCCCTCAGGAACTTTGTTTGGAAGCAGCTTAATCTCATACGGAGGATTAATCAACATTACAACCAAAAGACCTTACGATCATTTTGGAGGAGAAATCAGCTATACTACCGCAAGTTACGGACTAAACAGAGTTACCGCAGATATCAACACTCCTTTAGACGATGAACACAAAGTAAATCTACGCATCAATTCTGCTTATCACAATGAAAATAGTTTTCAGGATGCAGGATTTAAAAAATCATTCTTTTTTGCCCCTTCCCTATCTTACGAAGTAAACGACAAACTTTCATTCTTTGTTAATACTGAATTCATGAACAATAAAGCCACCAATCCAACTATGTTGTTTTTGGACAGAGGTGCTGTTTTAAGAGTTCACAACATGAAAGAACTTGGATACGATAACAAGCGTTCTTATACCAGCAACCAACTTGCTATAGAAACTCCATCTTACAACCTGCAAGGTCAAATGGTTTATAAGTTCAACAGCGAATGGACTTCTCAGACGGTTCTTTCAAGAGGATCATCAAGATCTGAAGGGTATTACTCATATATATATGAAGGAACCAAACGCTTTTCGGAAATTAAAGAAGGTATCGTCTTAGATCGTTATATCAATTACCAGAATTCAACAACCTTAACTACTGATATTCAACAAAACTTTATTGGTGATTTTAAAATCGGTAAGTTAAGAAACCGAATTGTTGCCGGTTTCGACTATTTCAACAACTCTTCTACAGACAACGGAACCAGCTATATTAGCAATGGAAGCATCTATATTGGTAATGCAAGTTTACAAACCGTAAACGAAAATGTTTTCAAAATTACCGATCCTACTAAATATATTACAAGTGGTGATAGTGGAAATTTATCAAAATCCGGAACTGATGCTCTTTTAGCAAAAGCAACAACCAACAATAATAAAACAAAGCAGGAAGTTTACAGTGTTTATGTTTCAGACGTAATCAACTTTACGCCGGCATTGTCTGCCATGGCAAGTTTACGTGTTGACCGTTTCATGAACGCAGATAATGGCGGATACAATCAGATTGCTTTTTCTCCAAAATTCGGATTAGTATACCAACCTATTTTAGACAAAGTCTCTATTTTCGCCAATTATATGGATGGATTCTCAAACGTTGCCCCTGGAGAAGATATGAGTGGTGGTGCTAGAACCCCTAGAGTCTACAACCCGGAACATGCCAATCAATTTGAGGTAGGTACAAAACTTAACTTATTTAAAGATAAACTTTACGCTACTTTCAGCTACTACGATATTAAAGTTTCAGATCAGGTTTACAGCATTAGAACAGATGCGACCAACTCAACTTCTTACCAAAATGGAGGCCAGAGAAACAAAGGTTTTGAAGCCGAAATCGTTTCTAACCCAGTTGCCGGTTTAAACATCGTGTTTGGTTACAGCTATAATGACGCCGTATTAACTACCGGTGATCGTGAATTTGTAAATTTCAGACCGGAAAGTGCCGGAGCACAAAACTTAGCCAATCTTTGGGCGAGTTACAAATTCCCGGAAGGACCACTACAAGGCTTTGGACTAGGTTTTGGAGGAAATTATGTAGGTGATAACAAAATCATGAACAGAAAAACAACCGGAGCATTTACAATCCCGGAATACACAGTACTAAACTCCTCTCTTTTCTATTCTGCAGAGAAATTTACTCTGACTTTAAAAATGGATAACATCGCCAACGTAGAGACTTACGATGGCTGGTCTACCATTCACCCAAGAAACATGAGAAGTGTAGCAGCAAGCTTCGCTTACAAATTCTAATAAAAACAAAAAAACACCTTTCTTTGAGTTGAAAGGTGTTTTTTAAATTCTGTCAATCATGATAACAATTGCAAGTCTTATCGTTTTTTTAGCTTTTTACACCCTTTATTACACCTCGAAAAGAGCTACATTATCGTATGATTTAGGTTTTGAAAAATGGATGAAAAGCAATCCTAAACCAACCAAACTTTTGGGCCTGGGACTTCTTTTACTAGCTTACACTCTTTGGTTGTTTACGCAATCTTTATGCTGCGGAACTTTTATGTTCTTCATTCAGCTCATGACCATTGGAAGTCTCATCATCATTTTAGCACCGCTCAAAAAAGTAAACCGATATGCAATTCTTGCTTTTTTTATACTCGCTGCTTTACTGGAATTTTACTACTATTAACTTATTGCTAACCAAAATATGCCGGCAAATCCAAAATATTTAACCCAATCCAAATGGCAACGATTTGCCAAAATTACAGCGGCTATAGTAGGCGGCTATTTTGTTTCAGTTACTTTTCATTTGGCCTTAGCGGCCTGGTTCAACCGTGCCAACATTTTAATGACCATGGCTTTTAGCGGATTCATCCTTTGGGTCGCCCTTATGGTTATTGCTTTCCTGGCCAAAAACGGATGGAAAATCTGGGGAATTTACATCCTCCTTTCTTTAGTTTTTTCTCTTTTAATATACCTCGGTCAAACCTACAATCCAATAGCAAAATAACCTATGAACAATCGTAATTACAACATCTATTTTCATACTCATACCGTTAGCGGAATTGTGATTAGCGTAGTCCTTTTTGTGATTTTTTTCGCAGGGTCCTTTTCTTTCTTCAGAGATGAAATTATCAATTGGGAAAGAAATGAATCTACTACTTTAACCAAAGAAATCCAGCTCGACTATACTTCAGCTTTACAAAAACTGGACAAAGAATACGTCTTACATGGAAGAAACATTACCATTTCAAAACCAAGTACGGAACGGAGAGTGGCTGTTTATATGGAGGGTACAAAAGATACCCTGGCCCCTAAAAAACAACAAGAAGGATCGTTCTTCTACCTTGATACCAAAACCTTCAAAACCTTTACCTACGAAGATTCTTATTCTTTAGGAGAATTTTTATACCGCTTGCATTTTCTGGCACAAATTCCTTATCCTGCCGGTTATTACCTTTCGGGTTTCACCGCTTTGTTTTTTTTATTTGCCATCGTAACCGGGCTTTTACTGCATTGGAAAAAAATCGTCTCTAACTTCTATATCTTCCGTCCAAAAGAAAAACTAAAAACCTTATGGACAGATGCTCATACCGCCTTAGGAATGATTGGTTTGCCTTTTCAGTTTGTATATGCCGTAACCGGAACTTTTTTCATGATTAAACTTTTAATCGTGGCTCCGGCTGTAATGGCATTGTACAAAGGCGATCAGGATAAGCTATACAAAGAATTAGAATATACTGATCCTGATTACAAGTTCGACAACAAAAAATTAGCAACCCCATTTAATATCGATCAGCTTGTTGCGAAAACAAAAAGCAGCTGGAAAGATTTTGAAATCACTCGTGTTTTCATTCAGAATTACGGAGATGCCAACATGCATGTTCTGGTAGAAGGCCAAATGTTAAGTCATAAAAAATTCACTGGAATTGGGAAGATCGTTTATCGAATTGCGGACGGAAAAGAAATTGCCCGAAAAAATCCGATTACGCAAAACAACTATCTCGATGTGATAAAAAATGTTCTGTATCGCATACACTTTGGCGATTATGGGGGTTATGCGCTGAAAATTGTAAGTTTCGTTTTAGGTATAATTACCTGTTTTGTCATCATTTCGGGAGTTATGATTTGGTTAGTCGCCAGACAAAAAAACAACTTACCCGAAAAGAAAAGACGCTTTAATGCCGGAGTCGTTCGTATTTATTTGGCCATATGTCTGAGCATGTATCCGATCACGGCCTTTGCTTTTATTGCTGCCAAAATATTCCACCCTCTTACTCAGGATCAGCTATACATGGTTTACTTTATAGGATGGCTTATTCTTACCGTATTTTTCATCCTTAAAAAGAATGATGCCTTTACCAACAAATGCTGCTTAATTTCAGGAAGCGTATTAGGCTTTTTAATCCCAATTACAAACGGAATTGTCTCTGGAAATTGGTTTTGGACCTCTTTTATGCAAAATAAAATTCAAGTCTTCTTTGTGGATGTTTTTTGGATATTCCTGGCTTCCACAACCCTTTATGTCGCCTATTCATTAAAACCTAAAAACGAAGCCGTTTCTAAAAAATAAATAAAATTACTTGCTCCCCATTGATTTTGCGTATAATTTTGCGTTTTTACAATAAAATGGGATTCAAAACACAAATACGATTTCTACACAAATGGCTCGGATTAATTTCCGGGCTTATTGTTTTTATTGTCAGTATTACCGGTTGTATTTTTTGTTTTCATGATGAGATAAAAGACCTTACCCGAAAAGAATGGCGGTTTGTTGAACCCCAAAAAAAGCCTTTTGTACTACCCTCTGTATTACAGGAAAGAGCCAAAGAAATTCTTCCAAATTACAAATCGACTATGGTTTCGTATTATGGAAAAAACCGTTCTGCTATTGTTTATACCTATGCTGATAGCGAGAATAGATACCTCTACTTCAATCCCTACACCGGAAAACATTTAAAAATTGAAAATCCCGAAACTGATTTTTTTATCATTGTCGAGCGCATTCACTTGTATTTACTTTTACCGGATTATATCGGAAAACACATTATTGGGAGCGCAACTATCATCTTCCTTTTATTAGTAATCACAGGACTTATACAATGGTGGCCCAAACGAAAAAGCGATCTGAAACGAAGCTTTACTGTAAAATGGTCTGCCAAATGGAGACGTGTCAATTACGACTGGCACAACACCTCCGGATTTTACATTTCGCTATTAGCATCCATTATCGCCATAACCGGTCTGACCTTTACTTATGAATGGGTGGGTGACGGAATCTACAAAACATTCAATTTTGGCGGAGATAAAGCTTTAGAAACAAAAGCACCAACCATTGATACCACTAAATTTAGCAGCAATTCAATTAGTGCAATCGATCGTGCTTTTACTACGACCGTAAAGCTTCAGCCTAAAGCCGGAATGTATTATGTCACATTTCCGCAGCAAAAAGGCGACATAATCGGTACAGGAGCTTACCCTCATGCCTTGCGATACGACCATCAAAGCAACTATTCTTTCCATCCAAACAGCGGAAAATTAATCCAAAGCGACCCATACCACAAAAAAAGTCTGGGTTTACAGGTCGTCGAAATGAATTACGGTATTCATACCGGACAAATCCTAGATCTGCCCGGAAAGATTCTTGCTTTCCTTATCAGCCTGACGGCTGCAGCTTTACCTGTAAGCGGTTTTATAATCTGGTACGGAAGAAACAAAAAGTCAAAAAAAGTAAAAGCATAAAAAAACCGCCTTTAAAAGCGGTTTTATAAATCATTCGAAATTTTATTAATTTCTGTTTGCTAAAGCATTTTTCTGTAAATTTTTAACGGATGCTACTTTGCTGTTTTCATACGCCACTTCGCAAAGATTTTTGTCGTTAAAGAAAATCCATTTTCCAGTTTTCACTCCTTCAGTGTACTCTCCAACCGCCATCTTATTTCCTTTTACATCATACGATACCCAAACACCATCTAATTTACCATCTTTAAAGAAACCTTCTTGTTGAATATTACCATCTTCATAGTAATAAGTAGCTTTTACTCTATTTCCAACAACTTCCAATTCCGGTTTTATCTCTTGTGCAACTAAAATTCCAGAGAACAATATTGCAACTAAAATTACACACTTTTTCATATCTTTAGGTATTAATGTTATCAAATCTTTATCAAATATAATCAATTGTTTACATTAAAAAAACTTTTACTTAACAATTTGGTAACATTGAATAAAAGCTTAACATTGGAAATTTCCCAAAAACAAAAAAACCAAAGCTTATGCCTTGGTTTTACTAGTGTTTTATAAAAATACCTAAATTACACTGGTAATGTAATTTTGAACCCAAATTACTTCAATAAGGCATCTAATTGCACCTGAAGCTCTGGAGATGAAGGTCTTTCGGCATCACTGCTTAAAACATTACCCTTTGGATCTACAATAATAAATCTGGGAATTCCGGTTACCCCGTAGCTGGTTACAAACTCCGATTCCCAATCTTTATCTGCAAACAATTGAATACCACCTAACTTCTTATCCGTCACAAACTTTTTCCATTTTTCATTATCCTTTGCCTTGTCAATAGAAACACTCACAAACTCAATATTTTTTCCGTGATACTTCTCTTCTATTTTTTGCAAGAACGGAATCTCAGCTCGGCATGGCGCACACCAGGTTGCCCAAAGATCAATATAAACATACTTTCCTTTTAAATCAGATAGCTTTGTTTTTCCTCCTTTGTGATTCTCATAATCAAAATCCGGAGAAGGAGTTCCGGTCATCTTATTTGCTTTCGCAGCACTTTCATACTCACTTACAGCATAATTATTAAAACTGTCAAATTTCTTTTTTACAGCCGTTTTAAATTCCGGATCAAAATTACCTTTCTCTAAATTTTCCAGATCCGTTTTCAGCTTTGTTTCCAAAAGCGATGCAAACTCTTTCGCTTCCTTAGTAAAAGCTTCCGCTTGAAACTTCTCATCTTTTAAACTCTGCTGCGCCAGAAAATTACTTTCATCAACCCCTTTTCCTTTATAAACAATCGTTTCGTCAAACTCCTTAGCATTCATCGTCAGATTAATATCCGAATTTGGCTTTAAATACAAATAAGAAGCTTCTGTTCCATCCGAAAACGTATAAAATCCTTTTGGAGCATCAAAAGAAGATACAAAAGTTTCCTTTTTATTAATTGGAATCACCTGTTTAAAATTATTCTTTCCTGTAATTACTAAAGTATCGCTGTTTCTGTTCGTAATTTTAGCGGTAAATTTAATTGGACTCTTGGTCTGACCAATAGCACCCAAAGCGCTACAAATCAACAAACCAGTTAAAATAAATTTGTTCATATAAATTAAAGTTTTGATTTTGCTATTCAAATCTAAAGAAATTAGAACCGCAAAATTTAAGAATTAACAAAATATTTCAAATTTATAAGCATCAAGTCATCACTTTACTATATTAATTTGAATTTTGTGTTTACTTTTGCAGTCTAAAATTTTGATCATGTATAGAAGTCATAATTGTGGCGAATTAAACGCCTCAAATATTAACACGGAAGTTACACTAGCGGGTTGGGTTCAAAAATCACGCGATAAAGGATTTATGAATTGGGTTGATTTACGTGACCGTTATGGAATTACTCAACTTATTTTTGACGAAAGCCGTAGTGATAAAGCAGTTTTTGAACTGGCAAAAACACTAGGAAGAGAATTTGTAATTCAGGTAAAAGGAACTGTAATTGAGCGTGAAGCTAAGAACAAAAATATTCCAACCGGTGAAATCGAAATTTTAGTATCCGAACTAACCATTCTGAATGCCGCTTTAACCCCTCCGTTTACCATCGAAGATGAAACTGATGGAGGTGAAGATATTCGAATGAAATACCGTTACTTAGACATTAGAAGAAATCCTGTAAAAAACAGTTTATTATTCCGTCACAAAGTAGCGATGGAAGTTCGTAAATATTTATCGGACTTAGATTTCTGCGAAGTAGAAACTCCATACCTTATCAAATCGACTCCGGAAGGTGCAAGAGATTTTGTTGTGCCAAGCCGTATGAACGAAGGACAGTTTTATGCCTTACCACAATCACCACAAACTTTCAAGCAATTATTGATGGTAGGTGGAATGGATAAATATTTTCAGATTGTAAAATGTTTCCGTGACGAAGATTTACGTGCTGACCGTCAGCCTGAATTTACACAAATTGACTGTGAAATGGCATTTGTGGAGCAAGAAGACATTTTAAATATTTTTGAAGGACTGACCAGACATTTATTAAAAGAAATTAAAGGCATTGAAGTAGACAAGTTCCCAAGAATTACCTACGACTACGCCATGAAAACCTATGGAAATGACAAACCGGACATTCGTTTCGGAATGGAATTTGGTGAATTAAACGAATTTGCACAACACAAAGACTTTCCCGTATTTAATGCTGCCGAACTAGTTGTGGGAATTGCAGTTCCGGGAGCCGGAAATTATACCCGTAAAGAGATTGACGGTTTAATTGACTGGGTAAAACGTCCGCAGGTTGGAGCATCAGGAATGGTGTATGCAAAATGTAACGACGATGGAACTTTTAAATCTTCTGTAGATAAATTTTACGATCAGGACGATTTAGGACAATGGGCAAAAATTACAGGCGCAAAACCTGGAGACATGATTTTTGTACTTTCAGGGCCTGCTAATAAAACCCGCGCACAGCTTTCGGCTCTTCGTATGGAATTGGCAACTCGTTTAGGATTGCGCAAACCGGAAGAATTTGCTCCGCTATGGGTAGTTGATTTTCCTTTATTGGAATTAGATGAAGAATCAGGGCGTTACCACGCAATGCACCACCCGTTTACTTCTCCAAAACCGGAAGACATGCAATTATTAGAAACCGAACCAGGAAAAGTACGCGCCAATGCTTACGATATGGTATTAAACGGAAATGAAATTGGCGGAGGATCTATTCGTATTCACGACAAAGCAACTCAGCAATTGATGTTCAAATATCTTGGTTTTACCGAAGAAGAAGCAAAAGCACAATTTGGCTTTTTAATGGATGCTTTCCAATTTGGAGCACCTCCACACGGAGGTCTGGCATTTGGATTAGACCGTTTGGTAGCGATCTTAGGTGGCCAGGAAACCATTAGAGATTTTATCGCGTTCCCAAAAAACAATTCCGGACGTGATGTTATGATCGATGCTCCTGCTGCAATCGACGAAGCTCAATTAAAAGAACTTGCCATTAAATTGGATTTGAAATAATTTTTTCTCCTTTTTGAAAAAATAAAAAAAACGGCAACTAAAGATTCAGTTGTCGTTTTTTTATGCATTTTGTCGTCATTTTGCTCTTTTTTCGTGTTAATAAAATCTTAAACAACAAAGGCGAACACCAGTAAAATCAAGCATTTTCTCACAAAAAACAACCTTACCCTTAACGTATTCCGCTTAATATACAAAAAATTTGTAAAACATAAGCTACTTTTTTAACATTTATTTATAATAATTAATGATTCTCAAATAAAGCACTGTCATACCAAATTTGATGCAATATAAATAGCGAAAAGACTGTGAATCAATAATTTTTACAAAAATTTAACAGGTATATGTCTTTTGTATGAATTTATATATTACATTTGCTTTATTATAAATTATTATTACAATTACAATGCGTACAGGTACAGTAAAATTTTTCAATGAATCTAAAGGTTATGGATTCATTACAGACGAAGAAACAGGAAAAGACATCTTCGTTCACGCTTCAGGAATTAACGCGGAAGAATTACGCGAAGGTGACCGTGTAAGCTATGAAGAAGAAGAAGGAAGAAAAGGGAAAGTTGCTGCTAAAGTAGCAGTAATCTAAGAAAAATATAGCAATTTATTTTTTTTGCCTCTGAATGGTTTTCAAAACGTCCCGATAGTAATCGGGACGTTTTTTTTTGCCCAAATCTTAAAAAAATATTAAAATCTACTCATCTTATTTATAATCAATAAAAATTAGCTAGTAACGCGGTTTAAGGGCACACTTAAATCATTTTTTAGCTTGTGATTTACAGAGTTGAAAGTTATCTTTGTGGCTTATTCTTTAAGTAAAAAAGCTAAGTTTATGCAATCTGATCAATACAGTTACATTCCTATTTTAATGCAGTTAATTTTAGCTGTTGGTTTCGTGGTAGGAACAATCATTATTTCCGGAAAATTAGGCCCAAAAAGAAGCTCTGAAGTAAAAGATAAAAACTTCGAATGTGGTATCGAATCCGTTGGTAACGCCCGTATTCCTTTTTCTGTAAAATATTTCCTGGTAGCCATTTTGTTTGTATTGTTTGACGTAGAGGTAATTTTCCTTTACCCTTGGGCAGTAAACTTTAAAGAATTAGGTATCGAAGGAATGTTAAAAATGATTGTTTTCATGTCGCTACTTTTAGTTGGTTTTTTCTATATCATCAAAAAGAAAGCGTTAGACTGGGAATAAAGAAATTTTAGATTTCAGATTTTAGATTTTAGATCCCCTGATTTAGAATTTTAGATTTGAAAGATAATTTCTCAAAACACAATATTGATTTTTAAAATATTGATTTCGGTTTCAGGATTAAAAATCTAAAATCAGAAATCTAAAATCTGAAATAAAAAATGAGCGATTCAAATGTAAATATGGTTGCGCCGCCAGAAGGAGTTGTAGGAGAAGGTTTCTTCGCTACAAAACTAAATGATGTTGTAGGTTTGGCAAGAGCCAATTCGTTATGGCCACTACCTTTTGCAACCTCATGCTGTGGTATCGAATTCATGGCAACAATGGCTTCACATTACGATTTGGCACGATTTGGTTCTGAGCGTGTGAGTTTCTCTCCTCGTCAGGCCGATATGCTTTTAGTAATGGGAACTATTTCAAAAAAAATGGCCCCTATTTTAAGACAAGTTTACGAACAAATGTCTGAACCTCGCTGGGTAATTGCAGTTGGAGCCTGTGCTTCATCAGGTGGAATTTTCGACACTTATTCCGTTTTACAAGGAATTGACAAAGTAATTCCGGTTGACGTTTATGTACCGGGATGTCCGCCAAGACCAGAACAAATTGTAGATGGAGTAATGAAACTTCAGGAATTAGTGAAAAGCGAATCTGTAAGACGCAGAAGCTCTCCGGAATACCAAGAATTACTAGCTTCATATAATATTACATAAGATGGCTTTAGAAAATACCCTGATTCAAGATAAACTTACAGAAACATTTGACACAAGTGTTTTTAACTTTCAACAAGAAAGAGATATTTTTTCACTGGAAACTACCGCTGATAAAATCACAGCCCTGATTCTTTTTTTGAAAAACGATTCCGATTTACGCTTTCACTTTTTAACTGATTTATGCGGTGTTCATTATCCGGACAACGAAACAGATCGCCAATATGCAATCGTATACCATTTGCATAACTGGTACGAAAACAAACGTATTCGAATCAAAGTATACTTAAACGGTGAAAAACCGGAGATCAAAACCATTTCAAATATTTTCTTAAGTTCAAACTGGATGGAAAGAGAAACTTACGATTTCTTCGGAGTCAATTTTATTGGACACCCGCAACTGAAACGTATTTTGAATATGGATGAAATGGTGTCTTTCCCAATGCGAAAAGAATTCCCAATGGAAGACAGCGGAAGAACTGATAAAGACGACAGATTCTTTGGAAGAACAACAACAAATTGCTAAAAATAAATAATTCAACATTATAAAATGTCAGAACTATTATTATCACCAGAGCATCGATATGCTAAAATAATTAAGGATAAACTAAACGAAGACGGAAGTGAACTTTCGGTACTTAATTTAGGTCCTACGCACCCGGCGACTCACGGTATTTTTCAAAATATCCTGTTGATGGATGGTGAAAGAATTCTTGAGGCTGAACCAACCATTGGTTACATCCACAGAGCTTTCGAAAAAATTGCCGAAAATCGCCCTTTTTACCAGATTACTCCTCTTACAGACCGTATGAACTATTGCTCCTCTCCTATTAACAATATGGGATGGTGGATGACTTTAGAGAAATTACTAAACATTGAAGTTCCAAAAAGAGCACAATACCTAAGAGTAATTGTAATGGAGCTGGCCCGTATTACAGATCACTTAATCTGTAACTCGATTCTGGGTGTAGATACTGGTGCTTATACTGGTTTCTTGTACGTTTTTCAATTCAGAGAAAAAGTTTATGAGATTTACGAAGAAATTTGTGGTGCTCGTTTAACAACAAATATGGGAAGAATCGGTGGTTTCGAAAGAGACTGGTCACCGGAAGCTTTCCGCAAACTGGATGTCTTTTTAGAAGAATTCCCTGTTGCATGGCAAGAGTTTGTAAACTTATTTGAAAGAAACAGAATTTTCCTTGACAGAACTGTAAACGTAGGTGCTATCTCTGCAGAGCAGGCAATGGCTTACGGATTTACAGGTCCAAACTTACGTGCTGCGGGAGTTGATTACGACGTTCGTGTAGCTCAACCTTACTCCTCATACGAAGATTTCGATTTTGTTGTTCCTGTTGGAAAATCAGGAGATACTTACGATCGTTTCTGCGTACGTAATGCTGAAGTTTGGGAGAGTTTAAGCATTATTCGTCAGGCTTTGGCTAAAATGCCGGCAGGAAACGAATACCATGCAGAAGTTCCTGATTACTACCTGCCTCCAAAAGAAGATGTTTACACTTCGATGGAATCTTTAATTTATCACTTTAAGATTGTGATGGGAGAAGTTCCTGTACCAGTGGCAGAAATTTACCACCCTGTTGAAGGAGGAAATGGAGAAATCGGATTCTATTTAGTTACAGACGGAAGTAGAACTCCATACAGATTGCATTTCAGAAGACCTTGTTTTATTTATTATCAGGCTTATCCGGATATGATTAAAGGAGCTTTACTTTCGGATGCAATTGTTATTCTATCCAGTTTAAATGTAATTGCAGGAGAATTAGACGCGTAAAGATATTGTAGATTACAGATTGAAAAATCTAAAATCTAAAATCAGAAGTCTAAAATTAAAAAAGATTGCAGAATATGGGTTATGGACAAAGATTGAAAAATCTGAAATCCAAAATCTAAAATCTAAAATAAAAATGGAACGAAAACATTACAAACAAGAAATAAACATGACCGAAGCATTGATGTCCCGCATCAATGAATTGATCAGTCATTATCCTGAGGACAAAAGAAAATCGGCTTTGTTACCTGTTTTGCACGAAGTGCAGGACGCTCATGACAACTGGTTAAGTATTGAGTTACAGGATAAAGTTGCCGAAATTTTGCACATCAAACCAATTGAGGTTTACGAAGTGGTTACTTTTTATACCATGTACAACCAAAAACCAATTGGAAAATACATGTTCGAATTTTGCCAAACTTCTTGTTGTTGTTTAAATGGTGCTGAAAATTTAATGGATTACACTTCTGAGAAATTAGGCATTAAAATGGGAGAAACAACTCCGGACGGAATGTTTACCATTGCCGGTGTAGAATGTTTAGGTGCTTGCGGATACGCTCCGATGATGCAGTTAGGAGATTTCTATAAAGAAAAATTGACAGAAGAGAAAATCGATCAGTTAATCGCTGATTGTAGAGATGATAAAATAATATTACACGATAAATAAGATGTCACAGAAAATATTATTAGATAAAATCAATATTCCTGGTATCAAAACCTACGAAGTATACCGCCAAAATGGTGGATATGCCTCTGTAGAAAAAGCTTTGAAAACGCTTACTCCGGATGAAGTTACCGAAGAAGTAAAAAAATCAGGACTACGTGGCCGTGGTGGTGCAGGTTTCCCTGCCGGAATGAAATGGAGTTTTATTGATAAAAAATCAGGAAAACCAAGACATTTAGTTTGTAACGCCGACGAGTCTGAACCGGGAACTTTCAAAGATCGTTATTTGATGGAATTTATTCCTCACCTATTGATCGAAGGAATGATCACCTCAAGTTATGCCTTAGGCGCTAACCTTTCTTATATCTACATTCGTGGAGAATATATGTGGGTTTTCAAAATTTTAGAAAGAGCAATCGCCGAAGCTAAAGCTGCCGGTTGGTTAGGAAAAAATATATTAGGTACAGGTTACGATTTAGAGTTACACGTTCACTGTGGAGCCGGAGCTTATATCTGCGGAGAAGAAACTGCACTTATCGAATCTCTGGAAGGTAAAAGAGGAAACCCTCGTATTAAACCACCTTTCCCAGCGGTTTCAGGACTTTGGGCAAACCCAACAGTGGTAAACAACGTAGAAACTATCGCTACTGTGCCATGGATTGTAAACAACTCTGGTGATGATTATGCAAAAATCGGAATTGGTCGTTCTACAGGAACTAAACTAATCTCGGCTTCAGGACACATCAAGAATCCGGGAGTATACGAAATCGAATTGGGTTTAAGTGTTGACGAATTCATGAATTCGGATGAATACTTAGGCGGAATGTCTTCCAGCAGACCTTTAAAAGCGTTTGTTCCGGGAGGATCTTCAGTGCCAATTTTACCTGCCGAATTAATTTTCAAAACAGCAAACGGAGAAGACAGATTAATGACTTACGAATCTTTAAGTGATGGTGGTTTTGCTACCGGATCGATGCTAGGTTCAGGAGGATTCATAGTTTACAACGATACAGCCTGTGTGGTTAGAAATACCTGGAACTTTGCCCGTTTTTACCACCACGAATCTTGCGGACAATGTACGCCTTGTCGTGAAGGAACAGGTTGGTTAGAAAAAATATTGTGGAGAATTGAAAACGGTCAGGGCCGTGAAGAGGATATCGAATTATTGTGGAGTATTCAAAGTAAAATCGAAGGAAACACGATTTGTCCGCTTGGTGACGCTGCCTCTTGGCCAGTAGCCGCAGCAATCCGTCACTTTAGAGATGAGTTTGAATATCACGTTCGTTTCCCTGAAAAAATAAAAAACAGAGATCACTTTGTAGCTGAACCTTTTTCGCAAGTAAAACATTTAGTAGGCAAACAAACAGTTTAAAAATATAGTTTCAAGTTTTAAGTTTTTTTAGTTTCAAGTCCAACAACCTGAAACTTTAAACCTTAAACTAAAAAAACAAAACAAAGAGATGAAAGTAACCATAGACGGTCAAAGTATAGACGTAGAGCCAGGAACAACAATCCTGCAGGCTGCACGTATGATTGGGGGAGATTTAGTACCGCCAGCCATGTGCTATTACTCAAAATTAAAAGGCAGCGGCGGTAAATGTCGTTGTTGTTTAGTTGAAGTTTCTAAAGGAAGTGAAGCTGACCCAAGACCAATGCCTAAATTAATGGCATCTTGCGTAACAGGATGTATGGACGGAATGGAAGTGAACAGTAAATCTTCTGATCGTGTAACAGAAGCCCGTAAATCTGTAACCGAATTTTTATTAATCAATCACCCGTTAGATTGTCCTATTTGTGATCAGGCCGGAGAATGTGATCTACAAAACTTAAGTTTTGAGCACGGAAACCCAAAATCACGTTTTATTGAAGAAAAAAGAACATTTGAACCAGAAGATATTGGCCCAAATATTCAACTGCATATGAACCGTTGTATCTTATGTCAAAGATGCGTGCAAGTTGCCGATCAATTGACAGACAACAGAGTTCACGGAGTATTAGATCGTGGTGACCACGCTAATATTTCAACCGGAATTTCTAAAGCAATCGACAATGAGTTTTCTGGAAACATGATCGACGTTTGTCCGGTTGGAGCTTTAACAGACAAAACTTTCCGTTTTAAATCAAGAGTTTGGTTCAACAAACCTTTCAACGCTCACAGAGAATGTACTACTCCTGGATGTTGTGGAAAAACAACTGTATGGATGTTTGGAGGAGAGATTCAACGTGTAACTGGTCGTAAAGATGAGTACCACGAAGTAGAAGAATTCATTTGCAATAGCTGTCGTTTTGACCATAAAAATGTTAGCGACTGGGTAATTGAAGGACCAAGAGAATTCGAAAAAGACTCCGTAATCAACCAAAACAACTACACTCAAAAATTAGAGAAAGTTGAAATTGATACAGAAAAAAATATCCTTTTAGGTAGAGATATTGATCGTAAAAAAATTAGTATGGCTGCAATTCCATTAATTACTAATGATAAAAAATCTTAAGAAATGGAAAGTGCATTTATTATAGAAAAAAGTGTCGTTATTGTTGTCGTTTTTGCGATAACCATGATTATGGCAATGTATTCTACCTGGGCTGAACGTAAAGTTGCAGCTTATCTTCAAGATCGTGTGGGACCAAACCGTGCCGGATGGGGAGGATTGTTACAACCTCTTGCCGATGGTATGAAATTATTCTCGAAAGAAGAGTTTTTTCCTAATACACCTAATAAATTTTTATTTGTTGTAGGACCTGCAATTGCCATGAGTACTGCTTTAATGACAAGTGCTGTTATCCCGTGGGGAGACAAATTACATGTTTTTGGTCGTGATGTTTATTTGCAGGCTACTGATATTAACATTGGTATCTTGTACATCTTTGGAGTACTTTCTGTTGGAGTTTACGGTATCATGATTGGTGGATGGGCTTCTAACAATAAATTCTCTCTGATGGGAGCTGTTCGTGCAGCTTCACAAATGGTTTCTTATGAAGTTGCCATGGGATTATCGATGATTGCTTTGTTGATGATGACCGGAACATTGAGTTTAAGAGAGATCTCATTACAGCAAGAAGGAATGAACTGGAATGTTTTTTATCAACCATTATCTTTCCTGATCTTCCTAATTTGCTCGTTTGCAGAAACTAACAGAACTCCTTTTGACTTAGCAGAATGTGAAAACGAATTGATTGGAGGTTACCATACTGAATATTCATCCATGAAAATGGGATTCTATTTATTTGCTGAATATGCGAGTATGTTTATCTCTGCTACTATTATTTCTGTATTATTTTTCGGTGGATACAACTACCCAGGAATGAGCTGGATGGTAGAAAATGTAGGTGTAAATGCCGGTAATATTTTAGGTATAGTAGTATTGTTTGCTAAAATATGTTTCTTCATCTTTTTCTATATGTGGGTACGTTGGACAATTCCAAGATTCAGATACGATCAATTAATGAATTTAGGCTGGAGAATTTTAATTCCGCTTTCGATCATTAATATCATGATTACCGGAGCTGTTATTTTAAGACACGATATTGCAGCAGCTTTAGGATTTTAAGAACCGTAATGCCTAGCCCTGATAGAAGCGGCATCCTTTTATGGTGGGGTTCACCATAAAAGATACAGCGGATAGCAGGATTAGCTTCAAAATAAAAACAAAACAGATTTGATTTGTTTAATACAAATTGTGAATCGTAAATCATACATTAAAAAATGTCAATAGAAACTATATCATTATCGGGTAGAAAAAAGATGGTCTCTCACAAAGAGATGACTTTTTGGGAACGATTGTATCTTGTGGCGATTGTAAAAGGATTGTTTATCACTCTTAAACACTTATTCAGAAAAAAAGTGACGATTCACTATCCTGAGCAAGTGCGTGAAATGAGTCCGGTTTATCGTGGTCAGCATCAATTGAAACGTGATGAGCAAGGTCGTGAAAACTGTACCGCCTGTGGATTATGTGCTTTGTCCTGTCCTGCAGAAGCGATCACCATGAAAGCTGCCGAACGTAAAGCAGACGAAAAACACTTGTACAGAGAAGAAAAGTATGCTTCGATCTACGAAATCAATATGTTACGTTGCATTTTCTGTGGTTTATGTGAAGAAGCCTGTCCGAAAGATGCAATTTACCTAACGACTTCAAAAGTTTTGGTTCCTTCAAGCTATGAAAGAGAAGATTTCATTTTTGGAAAAGACAGATTAGTGATGCCTCTTGATGTGGCCATCAAAAATGCTCAACTTAATAATGCTAATTAAATGATACATATTCCTGATTTTGCACACGCAACAACTGTACAAATTATATTTTGTTTCTTAGCGTTTATTACGGTGATTACCGCTTTCCTGACTATTTTTAGCAGAAACCCAATTCATAGCGCTATTTATTTAGTGATTTGTTTTTTCTCTATTGCCGGTCATTATTTACTATTAAACTCTCAATTCCTGGCTATTGTTCACCTGATAGTCTACTCGGGAGCGATTATGATTTTATTCCTGTTTACGATCATGTTGATGAACCTGAACGAACAAAAAGAAGTGCACCGTCCGCGAATTACACGTTTGGGTGCCATAGTTTCTTTCTGTTTGATCTGTGTTGTATTAATTGCAATTTTTATCAACTCTAAACCAATTGTTGGCGAATACGATTCAACAGGTGAAGATTTCCAATCGATTAAAGTATTGGGTAAAATATTACTGAACGAATATATGGTTCCGTTTGAATTTGCTTCGATCTTACTTTTAGTAGCCATGATTGGAACTGTATTATTGTCTAAAAAAGAAAAATTAAATAAATAATGGGTAATATATTAAATCAAATAGGTATCGAAAACTACATCTTTTTGAGTGTTGTACTTTTCTGTATTGGTATTTTTGGTGTATTGTACAGACGAAACGCTATTATCGTTTTCATGTCTATCGAAATCATGTTGAATGCTGTTAACCTTTTATTTGTTGCTTTTTCAACTTACCATCAAGACGCACAGGGACAAGTCTTTGTTTTCTTTTCGATGGCAGTTGCTGCAGCCGAAGTTGCAGTTGGATTGGCTATTTTAGTTTCGATATTTAGAAATTTAGGTTCGATTAGTATCGATAATTTAAAAAATTTAAAAGGATAAATAAAAATGGATACCAATTTAGCTTTACTTTTAGTTTTATCTCCTTTTTTAGGATTTTTAATCAATGTTTTCTTTGGCAAGAGCTTAGGAAAAACAGTTTCAGGAATCATCGGAACTGCCGCTGTAGTAGTTTCTTTCGCTGTTACTCTTTTCTTTTTCAATCAAATCAGCCAAACCAAACAAGCCCTTCAGGTTACTTTATTTGACTGGATTCAAATTAGTAATTTAAAGATCAATCTTGGATTTTTATTAGATCAATTGTCTTTATTATGGTTGCTTTTTGTAACCGGTATCGGATCATTGATTCACTTATACTCTATCAGCTACATGCACGACGATGAGAATATGCACAAGTTTTTTGCTTATTTGAATCTGTTCGTATTCTTCATGATTACTCTTGTAATTGGAAGTAACTTGTTAGTTTTATTTATCGGTTGGGAAGGTGTTGGACTTTGTTCGTACTTATTAATTGGATTCTGGCACAAAAACCAGGATTACAATGATGCTGCGAAAAAAGCTTTCATCATGAACAGAATTGGAGATTTAGGTTTATTAATCGGAATGTTCATACTAGGTTCAATGTTCTCAACTTTAGATTATGCTACTTTAAAAACTGCAATCGCAGGAGCAGCGAGTTTAAATATCCCATTGCTTTCATTAGCTGCTTTGTGTTTGTTTATTGGAGCTTGCGGTAAATCAGCACAAATTCCATTATACACCTGGTTGCCTGATGCGATGGCAGGACCAACTCCGGTTTCTGCATTAATTCACGCTGCAACAATGGTTACAGCCGGTATCTTTATGATTACCCGTTTGAACTTTGTATTTGATTTAGCTCCGGACGTTCAATCGGTTATTGCGGTTATTGGTGCCATTACTTCGTTAGTTGCGGCAACAATTGGTCTGGTTCAAACGGATATTAAAAAAGTATTGGCCTACTCTACTGTTTCTCAATTAGGATTAATGTTTTTAGCCTTAGGGTTTGGAGCTTATGAAGTAGCCGTTTTTCACGTAATTACTCATGCATTCTTCAAAGCTTGTCTGTTCTTAGGTTCAGGATCTGTAATTCACGGTTTACACGGAGAGCAGGATATGCGTAAAATGGGTGGTTTGCGTAAAGCGATGCCAATCACTTTCTGGACAATGTTAATTTCATCATTAGCCATTTCAGGTGTTCCGTTTTTCTCTGGTTTCTTCTCAAAAGACGAAATTTTATTAACGGCATTCCATCACAATATTCCACTTTATGTAGTAGGATCTATTGCTTCGATCATGACAGCATTTTATATGTTTAGATTGATGTTCCTTACTTTCTTCAAAGATTTCAGAGGAACCGAAGAGCAAAAACACCACTTACACGAAAGTGACGGATTGATTACTTTTCCTTTAGTAATTTTAGCTATTCTGGCTACTTTTGGCGGATTGATCAGTTTACCAGGAAACAGCTGGTTGAATGGTTATCTAGCCCCTCTTTTCACTAAAGTAGCAGGCGAAGAACACCATTTAGGCCCAACAGAATACACTTTAATGGGTGTTGCCGTTTTAGGCGGATTACTGGGTATTTTAATTGCTTATGTGAAATACTTTAAACAGGATAATGTTCCGGAAGCGGATGAAAACATTAGCGGTCTGACAAAAGTGTTATACAATAAATATTATGTAGACGAAGCTTACGATGCTATTTTCGTTCGCTCTATCAACGGATTATCAAGATTTTTCAGAGACTATATCGAAACAGGTCTGTCTGCTCTGGTTTTTGGATTAGGAAAAGTAGCCAATGAACTGGCATTTCAAGGTAAAAAATTACAAAACGGAAGTATCGGATTATATCTTTTTGCATTTGTTTTAGGGCTTTGTGCCATTGTTTCCTATATATTTTTAGCTAAATAATTTTACAACTATGAACGTTTCTCTTATATTAATTATTCTTCTAATTGGTGCATTTGCCACTTATTTTGTTGGTGACAAACTAGCATCAAAAGTAGCTTTGTTCTTTAGTTTGGCGGCTTTAGGTTGTTCAATTGTTTTATTAAATCATTTTAGTGCCGGCGAAAATATCAGCCTGATCAATACATGGATTACACAGCCTAAAATTTCATTTGCACTTAATGCAGATGGTTTGGGTATGGCTATGCTTTTGTTGACTGTAGCTTTGACGCCAATCATCATATTCTCTTCTTTTGGAAATGAATACAAAAATTCAAAAGCATTTTACGCGTTAATTTTATTTATGGCATTTGCTATGACAGGAACTTTCCTGGCAGCAGACGGTCTTTTATACTATATTTTCTGGGAGTTAGCCCTTATTCCTATTTACTTCATTGCTCTAATTTGGGGTAATGGTGATGCCGAAGAGCGCAGAAAAGCAGTAGTTAAATTCTTTATCTACACACTGGCAGGTTCTTTGTTCATGTTAGTAGCTTTCATCTATTTGTACCAAAAAGCAGGTAGTTTCTTAATCGAAGATTTATACAAATTAAATTTATCTGCTTGCCAGCAATTATGGATATTCTTAGCTTTCTTCCTGGCTTATGCTATTAAAATTCCAATCATCCCTTTCCACACTTGGCAGGCTAATGTGTACCAAAAAGCACCAACTGTTGGAACGATGCTTTTATCAGGTATCATGTTAAAAATGGGATTGTACAGTGTGATTCGTTGGCAATTGCCAATTGCACCATTGGCTGCAAAAGAATACATGGACATTTTTATCGCCCTTGGAATTGCGGGTGTGATTTACGGATCAATTGTAGCTTTAAGACAAAAAGACTTAAAGAAATTATTGGCTTACTCGTCTTTGGCACACGTTGGTTTAATCGCTGCAGGAACTTACACCTTAACCATTGATGGTTTACGTGGAGCTGTATTGCAAATGATCGCTCACGGTTTTGTGGTAGTAGGTTTGTTTTATGCTGCCGAAATTATCTTCAGAAGATATGAAACCAGAGAAATTTCAAAATTAGGAGGCATCCGTACACAATCTCCAAAATTCACTTCTATGTTTTTAATTTTGGTACTGGCTTCTGTAGCTTTACCAAGTACTTTTAACTTTGTTGGAGAATTTACTGTTTTGTATAGTCTTTCTCAAATTAATATCTGGTTCGCTGTTTTAGGCGGAACAACTATTATTTTAGGAGCTTATTATATGCTTAAAATGTTTCAAAATGTAATGTTGGGAGAAACCAATTCGAAAACTTTTGCAGACGTTTCTGTTAATGAAGGAATTTCATTAGTAGCGATTATTGCTGTTTTAATTTTCTTCGGATTCTATCCAAAACCTATTACAGATTTGATTACACCAAGTTTGGAAACAATTCTGAACGTTATCAATAAAAATTAAGATTTTAGAATAAGGATTAACGATTTTTGATTTCAGATTTATTTAGAAACTTATAAACGTTAAACACTATAAAAAAATTAAATAATATTTTAAATAAAAATAAATTAGGGCGTCATTAGTTTTAGATTTCCTAAATCAAAAAAACAAAAATGAATACATTAATAGCTATAACAGGATTGGGTATTTTCTGCCTATTGTTTGAAATTCTTAATTTAAGAAAGGCCATTGTTCCTATTACCATCGTTGGTTTACTAGGTGTTTTGGCGCTTAACTTTTACGAATTCGGATCAACAGCAAGTTACTATAACAACATGATTACAGTGAGTAAATTCTCTGTTACCTTTTCATCGTTGTTTATTGTACTGACTATTTTTCTGGTAGCATTAAGTCATAATTTTTACGAAAATCATCCAACCAAAATCTCCGATTTTGTGGCGATCAAAGTATTTTTATTAGCCGGTGGAGTGGCCATGGTTTCTTTTGGAAACTTAGCTATGTTTTTCTTAGGAATTGAAATCCTGTCAATTGCCCTTTATGTTTTGGCTGCGAGCGATCGTTTGAATCTAAAAAGTAATGAGGCGGGTATGAAATACTTCTTAATGGGATCTTTCGCATCAGGAATCATTTTGTTTGGAATTTGTTTGATCTACGGAGCAATGGGTACTTTTGACGTAGCTGAAATTCATGAAGTCTCTTTATCTGCCGAATTGCCAATCTGGTTTCCAATCGGAATGATTTTGATGATCATTGGTATGCTATTTAAAGTAGCTGCAGTTCCATTTCATTTCTGGGCTCCGGATGTTTACGAAGGTTCTCCGGCATTAACAACTGCTTTGATGAGTACTTTGGCAAAAGTTGTAGCCATTGCGACTCTTTACAAATTAGTTTATGCTTTAAATTTAGTTCCATCTTTAGACAATCAGGATCTTTTAGGAACTTTTGAAACGATCGTAGTGATCATTTCTATTGCTTCTATGACTGTTGGAAATATAATGGCATTACGTCAGGTAAACGTAAAACGTATGTTGGCATTCTCAGGAATTTCGCATGCCGGTTTTATGTTAATGACTTTGCTAACGGTTGCAACATCAGCAGGTGTTTTATTGTACTATACTGCTGCTTATGCATTGGCTGGAATCGCAGCATTCAGTGTTGTTTTATATGTATGTAAAAATCAGGATAACGAAGATATCACGAACTTTCACGGTTTAGGAAAAACAAATCCGTTATTGGCAGCAATCCTTACAGGATCCTTGCTATCTATGGCTGGTATTCCTATTTTCTCGGGTTTCTTTGCTAAGTTATTCTTATTCAACCAAACCATTCAGGCAGGATACATTGCTTTAGTAATTGTAGCGGTTATCAATTCAATTATTAGTGTTGGATATTATTTCAAACTAATCCTGGCGATGTACTCTAAAGAACCTAACCAGGAGCGTACAGGAAAACCTTTCCTTATTTATGCGGTTGCAGTAATTTCAATTGCCTTAAATATTGCTTTAGGTTTATTCCCTTCTTTAGTTTTAGATCTTTTAAATTAAAAATTTAAAAATAGATATACGAGCCGTCAATACCCATTGACGGCTTTTTTATTTAGAAGAATAAAGCTTCAAAACAATCTCCCCGAACTGTTAAAAATTCCATAGTATTAAAGGCGTATCAAAAAATATCGATTATATTTGAAGAGTTTTTAAAACCAATTATATTATGAACTTTAATTCAAAAAATCCATTTTTAAGCAACAAGCGTTTCTCCTCTAATGCTGTTTCAAAAGCTGAAGAAGCACACCAGGCTCAAATTATTGATTACAATCAGGAAATGACCTTATCTGGTACGATTAACAAAACAGCTATCTTGTTTTTAATTTTATGCGGATCGGCCATGGTAACCTGGTGGATGGCATTTAATGGAATGAATGTGATACTGCCTGCTATCGGAGGTGCAATCATTGGACTAATTTTAGTTGTAATTTCAGCCTTTAAACCACAAGCCTCTCCTTATTTAGCTCCTGGTTATGCTTTATTTGAAGGATTATTTATAGGAGGAATTTCGGCCATCTTTGAAGCCAAATATCCCGGAATTGTAATTAATGCCGTTGGAGCGACTCTGGTTACTTTTTTAGTGTGCCTTGGTTTATATAAATACAGAATTGTAAAAGTTACGGAGCAATTTAAGTCAGTTGTTGTTGCAGCAACGTTAGCAATTGCTACTTATTATTTAATTTCATGGTTAGTTTCTTTATTCACAAGTTGGACTCCGGTTCATTACGGAAACTCAATGATGAGTATTGGAATTAGTGTTTTTGTAATTATTATTGCTGCGTTAAACTTATTCTTAGACTTTGATCAGATCGAAAAAGGAGTTCAACAAAGAATGCCAAAATTCATGGAATGGTATGGTGCAATGGGATTAATCATCACATTGGTTTGGTTGTACATCGAATTTTTACGTTTATTATCAAAATTATCGAGCAAAGATTAATTTCTTTCTATATCATAAATCAAAGCCTTTTGAACATTCAAAAGGCTTTTTTTATACCCTTCTACTACCATTTTATAATCCGGAATTACCTCTACCGCCCTTCTTTCTTTTCATCCCAATTGTTAATTATTTTTCTGCATCCAAAACTAAAATGTCTGCTGTCCCAGAAATTCGTACTTCACTTTTTTTGCTCAAAAACGATTCGTTTTTTAATCTAAAAAATACAATTAGAGCATAAAAAGGATCATTTTTAATTTTAAAATATAACTTTTTTCTTACTATAAAACACTGTTGCTAAAATTGCCGAAAACTCACTACTTTCTCTTTTTTGCATTGATTTTATTTCCCAAACAGTACTCCAAAGGACATTAAAAATGACACGTGGCGAGGTTTTTCTTAATTATGTAATAAATTGCATTTAATGCAATTTATTACATAATTCATATTCAAAAGTATAAATCTTTATCACTTATATTATTTTATTACAAATATTTTACACATATCAAAAAAATAAATATATTTTTGTGTAATCGATTACAAGAAGCTTATTGATTCAATAACACAAAAAACTTTATTAACCGAAAAACCACAATTATGAAAAGAAACCTACTTATTCTGATGCTTTTACTGCTCACCATTCCCCTATGGGCACAACAAGTTCAGATTACAGAGTCTTCAGGCTGGCTCGAGTCAGCATTTGTTAAATGGCAGCCAGTAAGCAATGCGCAAACCTATAACGTTTACTACTCCGGCAACGGCATCATAGACCAAAAAATCGACGATCAGCTGATCAGAAGTTACGGAAGTTATTTCCGCGCAGACATTCCGGGACTTAAAGCCGGATCGTATACCCTTAAAGTAAAACCGATTATTTCAGGTGCAGAGGGAACAGGATCAACAACTAGTACTTTAACCGTTTCCGCTCACGATCGCAATGGATTTGCTTTTGAAGGCGGGCGTGTTCCCGGAGGTTACAAAGCAGACGGAACTCCAAAAGACAATGCCGTTATTCTTTACATCACACAAAACACAAAAAACACCATTTCGATGAACATCACGGGTGCCAGTGCAAATCCTTGTGTTGGTCTGCAAAACATACTGTATGCCATCAAAAAAGGAAAAGACACACGTCCGTTTATCATTCGTTTAATTGGAAATATCACTGACATGTCTGTGATGGAAGGCGGAGATGTTGTTATTGAAAATGCCAACAATGCCGCAAGTTATGTAACGATTGAAGGAATAGGAAATGATGCTGTTGCCAATGGCTGGGGTGTACGTCTTAAATCTGCATCCAACATAGAGGTAAGCAATCTGGGTTTTATGAACTGTAACAGTACCGCGGGTGACAATGTTGGCATGCAGCAAGACAATGATCACGTTTGGGTACACAACTGTGATTTGTTCTACGGAAATGCAGGAAGCGATGCCGATCAAATAAAAGGAGACGGAGCACTCGACAATAAAACTTCTACCTACATCACCTTATCCTACAACCATTTTTGGGACAACGGAAAAGCAAGTCTTTTAGGTTTAAGCGAGGGTACTACCAGCGGCCTGTATATCACTTATCACCACAACTGGTTTGATCACTCTGATTCACGTCATCCTCGCGTTCGTTATTATTCGGCACACATCTACAACAACTATTTTGATGGTGTAGCCAAATACGGTTCGGGGTCTACCTTAGGCTCTTCCTTATTTGTGGAAGGAAATTACTTCCGCAATAGTAAACATCCCATGCTGACTTCTTTACAGGGGACTGATATCTGGGACGAAGCCAATCAGGTAAACAATGCCGGAACTATGGGAACTTTCTCAGGGGAAGCCGGAGGATCTATAAAAGCCTTCAACAACACTTTTGACGCTTCAAACGGAACGAATAATATGCGTTTTGTGGCTTACAACGATCCTAATCCGTTATACAATATCGCCGGAAAAATTAGCTCAACAACAGATTTTGATGCCTATCTTGCGACTACAAGAGGCGAAACGGTAAGCAGTTCGGTTAAATCCAAATCGGGAGCCAATACCTACAACAACTTTGATACCGATGCTGCCTTATATGTCAAAAATCTAACCATAGAACAGCCGGCAACAGCCAAAACGAAGGTCACTCAATACGCAGGACGTGTATCGGGAGGTGATTTAAAATGGACCTTTGATAATAGTGTAGACGATACCTCTTCTCTTGTAATTACAGCACTTAAATCGGCACTTACCAATTATACAGGAGCTTTGGTTGCTATTCAGGGAGAAGGCAATCCGCCTACAAGTTCTCAGACACTAACCTCAACAGCCAATAACAATCAAACCGTAAGCAGCGGTACTGCAATTGCCTCTATCGTATTTACCTGGGGCGGAAATGCTACAGATGCCACTGTGACCGGACTACCTGCATCAGGAATTAGTTTTGTGAAAAATGCTGCAGCTAAAACCATTACTATTTCAGGAACTCCAACCGCTACCGTTTCTTACTCTATAGCCACAACCGGTACCGGAACTCCTGCTACAGGTTCAGGAACTATCACCCTTTCGGCAGCAGGAACACAAACCTTAACCTCAACAAATAATAACAACCAAACTGTTGCCAGCGGAACTGCAATTGATGCAATAGTTTTCACTTGGGGAGGAAACGCAACAGACGCTACGGTAACAGGATTGCCTGCTTCAGGAATTAGTTTTGTGAAAAATACGGCTGCCAAAACCATCACTATTTCAGGAACTCCAACCGCTAACGTTTCGTATTCGATTGCCACAACCGGAACTGGAACACCAGCAACAGGTTCAGGAACGCTTACGGTTACTACCGGAACACCAGCCGGTGATAAGATTCACAACTTTACTGCATCAGGAAAAACAAGTTCATTTTACACCATTACCGGAAATATGAATTCAACTAACGGATCTGTAACTTATGCCGGATTAACGCTAACTGCACGTTTAAAAATGGAGTCAAGCACTACAATTACGTATACGACCACAGACCCTTCTACTTTAACTTTGGTTTTTGATTCTAACTTTACCGGAACCGTTAAAGTAAATAATGTTTCCTATACTGCATCGGCCGGAATTGTATCCGCAACTATCCCTGCAGGTTCCAATACCATTACAAAAGGATCTGTTGCCAATCTGTTCTACATCAATACGGAGTACAACAGCGGAGCTACGTTACGAATGGCACAAGCAGCTAACACGGCCTCTGAACCAAAAGCTTCCAAGGTGATTTTATACCCCAATCCGGTTGCTGATGTATTATATTTCTCAGAATCCAATCAGGTAGTAGAGAAAGTGTTCCTTTATAATATGTCAGGCAATCTGGTTAAAACCTCCGGAAAAGAAACTAAAAGTATCGATATAAGCACTCTTATCTCCGGAACTTACTTATTAAAGGTAGTTACTACTGACGGTTCATTTATGCAAACGATTCTTAAAAAATAACCCAAAAATACCATCCTAAAAACAAAAGGCTTCCCAATTGGAAGCCTTTTGCATTTTAATATTTTATTGGAAACAAATACTACAAATCAAATTTAATTCCCTGTGCCAATGGCAAACTTGTTGTGTAATTGATTGTATTGGTCTGACGGCGCATGTAAATTTTCCAGGCATCAGATCCTGATTCACGACCACCTCCGGTTTCTTTTTCTCCACCAAAAGCCCCTCCAATTTCAGCACCCGAAGTTCCAATATTTACATTTGCAATTCCACAATCAGAACCTACTACAGATAAAAATCTTTCGGCTTCACGTAAATTATTTGTCATAATAGCAGATGATAATCCTTGCGCAACTCCATTTTGAAAATCGATAGCGTTATCCACTTCTCCTGAATATTTAATCAGATACAAGACCGGAGCAAATGTTTCGTGCTGTACAATTTCAAATGAATTTTGTGCTTCTGCAATTGCAGGTTTTACATAACAGCCGCTTTCATAACCTTCACCTGAAAGCACTCCGCCTTCTACCAGAATTTTTCCTCCCTCGACAACTACTTTATTTAAAGCTTTAGCATACTGCTCCACCGCATGCGTATCAATAAGCGGCCCCACATGATTGTTTTCATCCAATGGGTTCCCAATTCTTAATTGTTTGTAAGCCGCAACCAAAGCATCTTTTACTTTATCATAAATACTTTCGTGAATAATTAGTCGGCGTGTTGAAGTACAACGTTGTCCTGCCGTTCCGACAGCACCAAAGACAGCACCGATAACAGTCATTTTAATATCGGCATCCGGAGTCACAATAATAGCATTGTTTCCTCCTAACTCTAACAACGATTTCCCTAAACGTCCTGCAACCGCCTGTGCTACAATTTTCCCCATTCGGGTTGAACCTGTAGCCGAAACTAACGGGATTCTCGTATCCGCTGTCATTAATTCCCCTATTTTGTAATCACCATTGATCAAACAAGAGATCCCTTCCGGTAAATTATTTTCTTTGATCACCTGAGCAATAATATTCTGACAGGCAATTCCACAAAGAGGTGTTTTTTCAGAAGGTTTCCAAACACAAACATCACCTGAAATCCATGCCAAAGCCGTATTCCACGACCAAACCGCTACAGGGAAATTAAATGCCGAGATAATCCCAACTACTCCTAACGAATGGTATTGCTCGTACATACGGTGTCCTGGTCTTTCAGAATGCATTGTCAAACCATGAAGCTGACGTGACAATCCAACTGCAAAATCGCAGATGTCAATCATTTCCTGCACTTCACCATAACCTTCCTGTAATGATTTCCCCATTTCGTAAGAAACCAATTTACCAAGTGCCTCTTTATTTTCACGTAGCTTTTGTCCAAACTGACGTACAATTTCTCCACGTTGCGGTGCCGGAATTAAACGAAAAGTTTTAAACGCTGCTGTAGCCGCCTGCATTACTTTTTCATAATCCTGAGGCGTTGACATTTTTACCGATCCTATTAGTTTTCCATCAACCGGCGAAAAGCTATCTAAAACTTCTCCGGAAGAAAAGTTTTGTAAACCTGTCGATGTCCCTTCGTTGATCGCTTTGATGCCCAATTTTTCCAGAGCCTCATTCATTCCAAACTGTGATGCTATTGTTGTCATTGTAACTTTTTTTGTTAAAATTGTTATATTTTTATGTAAAGGTATTATTTCAAGCCGAAATTTAATCGAACTGAGTTGTTAAAATCAGGTAAATTTAGGTTTAATTAAAATGAATTACAGCGCGATAGCGTGATTTATTCGTCTTAATTGATGAAATTTGCGGTAATAAAAGTACTCAAATATGTCCATTTTCAGTCGATTTTTAGTTTGTTTCGTCCTAATTTCAATTCATGCTTTTTCTCAAAAAGAGCAAAAAAAATCCTTTCAGGTCGTTCCTTTAGGGATAAAAGGAGGAATAGACGAGAAGAATCTTTCAGCCTATTTGGTTGCTCCTACACATACGCATGATTTTATCTGTTTAGATGCCGGAACGGTAAATGCGGGAATTGAAAAGGCAATTGAGAATAAAGTTTTTAAAGTTTCGACCAGCGAAGTTTTACGAAAATATATTAAAGGTTATTTTATATCGCATGCGCATTTAGATCATGTTTCGGGTTTAATAATAAATTCTCCTGCGGATTCTTCTAAGACAGTTTATGCCACTGAAAAATGCATGGAAATGATGGAAAACCATTATTTCAACGATCAGACCTGGGCCAATTTTGGAGATAAAGGTCCCGGAACTCCGTTAAAAAAATATCATTTTCAGACTTTAAATATCGGAGAAGAAATTCCGATTACCAATACAACGATGACGGTAAAAGCATTTCCGTTAAGTCATGTGAATCCGTTTGAGAGCACTGCTTTCTTGATTAAAAGTGGCGAATCGTACTTGCTTTACCTCGGCGATACCGGACCAGATGCAGTAGAAAAAAGCGACAAGTTAAAGTCGCTCTGGACCGCAATTGCACCTTTGGTTAAGAGCAAACAACTGAAAGGTATTTTTATTGAAGTTTCCTTCCCCAATGAACAACCGGATCAGTTTTTATTTGGACATCTGACGCCAAACTATCTGATGAAAGAACTTCACACCTTAGCGGATTTATCGGGAAAAGATGCTTTGAAAGGCTTCAGTATTATCGTTACACACCTAAAACCACCCACTAAAAATATTGTAAAACTGAAAGAACAATTACAAAAGCAAAATGATTTGGGACTAAAGCTTCTTTATCCTGAGCAAGGGAAACGTTTTGAGTTGTAACATTTAAATTTAAACCCGACAGTTTTAAAAACATGTCGGGTTGATTGTTTTTTTATTTCTTCGCCACAAATCTGGGATCCGATTCCATTATGGTTCCACAGTTATCGCAGGTTCTTAGTGCTAACGAATTGTAAAAATGCTCGAAATGTGGCAGAAAATCTTTTTCTATATTATGCAATTCAAAAAACACTTCGTATAGTTTATGATTGCAATTATCACAGTGCCAAAGCAATCCGTCAGTATAACCTAACCCTGCACGTTTGCATTCGATTACCAATCCTATTGAACCTTCGGAACGAACTGGCGAATGAGGAATTTTGGCCGGATGAAGGTACATATCTCCTGCATGTAATTCCATTTCCTTTCGCTCTCCATCTTCCTGAATGATGACTTTTATACTTCCCTCAAGCTGATAAAAAAGTTCCTCGGTTTCGTTGTAATGGTAATCTTTTCGGGCATTTGGCCCCGCAACTATCATCACTATATAATCACCAGAATCAATGTAGAGGTTTTTATTTCCAACAGGCGGTTTTAGTAAATGACGGTTTTCATCGATCCACTTCGTCAAATTGAAAGGTTTTGCTATTCCCATTTTTTAAAGGTAGTAAGTTTCTAAGGAGCTAAGTTAAGGAAAAGTTTTTAGTCACAGTTCTCAGTTTACAGTTAACAGTGATCAACTGAGACTGAGAACTGTGACTGAAAACTGAAAACTGAGACTTACTTCACCTCTTTAATCAAATAGATATAAACTGGAAAATGATCACTAAATCCAACTTCGGTTAGACTATGCCGTAACGGATACCCTTTATACTGTCCTGAACTCTGAATCAGAAAAGGCTTATTGAAAATCCCCGCTTTCCAAAAGTTAAAGGTTGAAAAATCTGATTCTATAAGCGACTTTGTTATGATAATATGATCGAAGATATCCCAGGAATCCCGAAATGCAATCGTCCCCAAACCTTTCTCAATCATTGTCGCAAACGGATTAAAAACACCAAACTCCTCCACTTCTGATTTCTTTGCCTTCGCGCCCAAATTTGTTTTTACACTTTTATTAAAGGGACCATCATTCAAATCACCCATCGTGATCACTTTAGCATTGGGGTTTATTCGTTGTAGCGAATCTATGATTCTTCTGTTTAAACTGCCTGCAGCTTCCCGAAAAATACTGCTTACCTTCTCACCTCCTGATCTGGACGGCCAGTGATTGACAATAATATGAAGTTCTTCTCCCTCCAGGAATCCCGAAATTAAAAGCTGATCTCTGGTAAAAACCCGATTTTTGTCAGCAATTTTAATTTCAATATCATCTTCCTTCTGTATTTCCTCTTCTTTAAGCGAAACTTTATTTTGATAGATATGCAATGGAATATTAGAGTACGAGGTAGGTTTAAAATATTTCCTTTGATACAACAATGCCACATCAATCCCTCGTTTGTCCGGTGAATCAAAATGAATTATTCCATAATCAAAAGGGAGCAACTTAGGCTGTTTAATCAAATCTTCCAGAACAGCACGGTTTTCAATTTCAGCTCCTCCAATTAATACTGGAGCGTTGGAGTTATCAGGCCTTCCGATTTCAGACAAAACCCGGGAGAGGTTTTTTAATTTCTGTTCGTATTTCTCTATTGTCCAATGCTGTGCTCCATTGGGTGTCCACTCATCATCGTTGGTATTAACATCATCAATAGTATCAAAAAGATTTTCGAAGTTGTAAAAGGCAACCGTATGAATACAATACTTTTTGGGCTGTGCCTGCAAAATTGCGAGAGACAGAAAAGCAATACAACAGAATTGAAAAGTAATTACCCTCATAAACTTAACTCTTTAAACGGCTCAATTTAAACAATTAAAACCAATTGTAAGAATTTTCCAATTATTTTGTACTGTAAAATCTTTATATTTGCTTTATCTTACGAATGAAACAGCAGAAAAAACATGAAAGCAAGCCCTTATCAATACTTCAGAAACTACTTTTCTTTTTATAAATTCGTATTTCTTATTTTTACTTTACAATCCTTCAACTGTCAATCACAACAAAACATGATAACACCACCTTATTTACAAAAAGGAGATACTGTAGCCATTTTAGCAACAGCCAGAAAAAACATAGACGATAATTTAAAACCCACTATAGATTTATTGCACAGTTGGGGACTTGAGGCTGTTGTTGGAAGTACAATTGGTTTGGATTTTAATCAACTGGCGGGTACAGACGAGCAGCGTGCTGCCGATTTTCAAAAGCAGTTAGACAATCCAAACATTAAAGCAATCTGGTGCGTTCGTGGAGGTTATGGAACTGTAAGAATGATCGACTTACTCGATTTTACAAAATTCAAACAACATCCGAAATGGATTGTTGGTTTTAGTGATGTTACGGTTTTACACAATCATTTGAATACTATGGGTTATAAGTCCATTCACGGTATAATGCCTGTAACAGTGCCACGTGCTACTCCCGCAGCGATTAGTTCAATGAAATCTGCTTTATTTGGTGAGCCAATTTCTTATGCAATTGGTCCGGATAAGATGAACCGATTTGGAACTGCAACCGGTGAATTAGTAGGTGGAAATTTATCTATTTTATACAGCTTATTGGGTTCTCCCTCGGCAATCGACTGTAAGGATAAGATTTTATTCATCGAAGATTTAGATGAATACCTATATCATATCGATCGTATGATGATGAATTTAAGACGCAACGGGTGTATCGAAAACCTCAAAGGAATTGTTGTTGGAGGCATGACCAAAATGAAGGATAACGAAGTTCCATGGGGGAAAAATGCGGTAGAAATTGTAGATGATGTTACCAAAAAATACAATATCCCGGTGATTTTTAATTTTCCAGCCGGGCACATTCAGGACAACAGGGCTTTAATTATGGGAAGTACTGTTACTATTGACGTAAATGTATCGGGAAGTACTGTTACTTTTCAAAAATAATAGCACCTCAGAATTTCTTTTCCCTAAAGATTTTTAAATACCACATATCATATTCTCGCAAAGACGCGAAATAGTAAAGTTTTACTCAATTCTTTGCTATTTCGCGTCTTTTCTTGCAGATTACCCTTTACAGCATAAAAAGATCATAACTCATAATTTCATAATAAAAAAATGGCCGAACATAATGAACTTGGAAAAGAAGGAGAAGACCGCGCTGTCGAATATCTGGAGCAAAACGGATACAAAATTCTTGATAGAAACTGGACTTTTCAAAAAGCCGAAATTGATATTATTGCCGAAAAAGAATCCATTTTGGCAGTTATCGAAGTGAAGACAAGATCAAGTCTGGATTTTGGTTTACCACAGGATTTTGTGAAACCAAAAAAAATTCAGCTACTGGTAAAAGCAGTAAATGCCTACATAAACGATAGGGAAATAGATTTAAGTATACGTTTTGACATCATTGCCATACACAAAAACAAGGAAACATTTGCAATTGAACACATTACAGACGCTTTTTACCATTTTTAACATAATTTTACAATGTTATATTTGTAACAAATTGTTCTTTTATTTATATTCGCAAAGTTTTATAACACTGCAATTAACTACACCAACCCAATTAAGTTACAAAAAAAAAGAAAAAAACTATGAAAACCGTTTCTTCAATCGTCGAAAATTACATTAAAACAAAACCCTTTTTATTAAATGCGCTATCACTTGGAATCATCAACCTTACTTCTCTTTCGCGGAACATTATGACCGAATTGGAAAGTGAATTTGGTAAGGAAGTAAAACAAGGCGCTGTTGTAATGTCATTGAAACGACTCACAGAAGAACTGGATTTTAAACTGAATCATAAAATCAATAAAGTAATTAAGAATATTGGCGAAATTACCGTTCGATCTGAACTGACGGATTATACTTTTGCTGCTTCGGAAACTGTTTTAAATAAACAGGCTGATTTAATTTCTGATATTAATGCTTTATCTGATATCTTTTACACCTCCTCACGTGGAGTAAACGAAACCAATATTGTGGTAAGCAGCAGTGTAAATCATTTGGTTGAAAAACATTTTATGCGAGAGAAACTAATTCAGAAATTAGATAATTTAGCCTCTATTACTGTAAAATTACCAAAAGAAAACATCGTGGTTCCTGGAATTTATTATTTCATTTTCCAACGTTTGGCATGGGAAGGGATTATTATCAATGAGGTAATTTCGACTTCAAATGAATTCACCATTTTAGTTGGCGAGGATCAGGTTGATGTTGCTTTCAAAGTAATTAAGGATCTGAAAAACTAAATACCCTAAATCTAAATTTTCAATAACAAACCCGACAGTTCAAAACCTGTCGGGTTTAGTTTTCATATTACTCTCCCAGTAACTCCATCAATTCCAACGCTCGTTTGGTCGATTTTACATTATCAAAGGTCAATAAAAGTCGTAGACCGTTAGGCGTTTGTTTTTCTTTCATTTGACAAAGATTACTATGGGTTTGTACAAATTTTATCACTTTATGGAAACGCTTGGACTGGTAATAATCAGATTGCTGGTCCGAAACGAAATAACCAATCATTTTGCCCTTTTTCATCACTAATTTCTCAATACCCACACTTGTAGCAATCCATTTGATGCGAATACTATTCATCAAAGCATTGGCACGAGGCGGCATCGGACCAAAACGGTCAATTAATTTATTTTGAAATACAACAAGCTCCTGCTCGTTTTTCACACCACCCAACTCGTTATATAAACTCAAACGTTCGGTAACATTATTGATGTATTCATCAGAAAACAACAACTCAAAATCAGTATCGATTTGTAAATCTTTTACATATTCTTTCGTTTCAATATCATTCTCTTCCGGGTATAAATCCTTGAATTCATTTTCTTTCAATTCTTCGATCGCCTCATTCATGATCTTTTGATACGTATCAAATCCAATCTCATTAATGAAACCACTTTGTTCTCCACCTAATAAATCTCCTGCGCCACGAATTTCAAGATCTTTCATTGCAATGTTAAAACCACTTCCGAGTTCACTAAATTGCTCCAAAGCCTGAATACGTTTTCTGGCATCTTCGGTCATGGATGAATAAGGTGGACAGATAAAATAACAGAATGCTTTTTTATTGCTTCGACCTACTCTACCGCGCATTTGGTGCAAATCAGACAATCCAAAATTATTGGCATTGTTAATGAAAATCGTGTTGGCATTGGGCACATCCAAACCACTTTCGATAATTGTTGTGGCTACCAGAACATCGAAATCGCCGTTCATGAAACCCAGCATCAATTCTTCGAGTTTCGCACCCTCCATTTGTCCGTGACCGATTCCGACTCTGGCATTTGGTACCAGACGCTGAATCATTCCAGCCACTTCTTTTATATTTTCGATTCGGTTATTAATAAAGAAAACCTGCCCGTTACGCTGAATTTCATACGAAATTGCATCACGAATTATTTCTTCATTAAACCCAACAACATTGGTTTCAATAGGATATCGGTTCGGCGGAGGCGTTGTAATAACCGATAAATCTCTGGCTGCCATTAGTGAAAACTGAAGTGTTCTCGGAATTGGCGTTGCTGTTAAAGTTAAGGTATCGACATTGGCAGCAATAGTTTTAAGTTTATCTTTTACGTTCACTCCAAACTTTTGTTCCTCGTCGACAATCAATAAACCAAGATCTTTAAAAACTACATTTTTATTGACTAACTGATGAGTTCCTATCACAATATCCAGTTTCCCTTCTGCTAAATCTTTTAACGTTTGTGCTTTCTGCTTGGCCGTTCTAAATCGGTTCATGTAACCAATAGTAATCGGCATATCTTTCAATCGTTCCGAAAAAGTACGGTAATGCTGGTAAGCCAAAATAGTAGTAGGAACCAAAACGGCTACCTGTTTACTATTGTCTACCGCTTTAAATGCCGCACGAATTGCTACCTCGGTCTTTCCAAAACCTACGTCACCACAGACCAAGCGGTCCATTGGGCGATCGCTTTCCATATCGGCTTTAACTTCCTGCGTCGATTTGGTTTGGTCCGGCGTGTCTTCGTATATAAATGAACTTTCTAATTCGTTTTGTAAATAACTGTCCGGTGCAAACTGAAACCCTTTTTCCAAACGTCGTTTCGCGTACAATTGAATCAAATTGAAAGCAATATGTTTAACACGCGCTTTGGTTTTTTGTTTTAAAACTTTCCAGGCGTTCGATCCTAATTTATAGATTTTCGGAGGAGTTCCGTCTTTTCCGTTGTATTTTGAAATTTTATGAAGCGAATGAATACTTACATACACAATATCGTTATCCGCATAAACCAGTTTTATGGCTTCCTGCGTTTTACCTTCGACCTGAATTTTCTGCAGACCGCCAAATTTCCCAATACCATGATCGATATGTGTTACATAATCACCAACCGAAAGCGCAGTTAATTCCTTAAGTGTAATGTTCTGCTTCTTCGAATAACCGTTTTTGATATTAAATTTGTGATAACGCTCAAAAATCTGATGATCGGTATAGGCCGTAATTTGACTTTCTTCGTCAATAAAACCCTGATACAAAGGCAAGACAACGGTATTATATTGTTTTCTAATGTTCTCGGAATTAGCTTCGTCTAACGTTTCAAAAATATCATGAAACCGTTTGGCCTGAGTTTCATTCGAACAGAACAAATAATTTTTATATCCGTTAAAATGATTATCACTCAGATTATTCAGTAGCAAATCAAATTGTTTGTTGAAGGAAGGCTGAGGGTGAATGTGAAAATCGAATGTTTTTGTGATTTTAAAAACAGGTTTCGAAGCCAATTCTACTATCGAAAAATCTAACGCCCGCTTGATAAATGAGCTTTGATTTAAGAATAACTTTTCAGGTTCAGCACGTTTTATTTCTTTTGAAAGTTTCTCAAAAGCTTCTTCGGCTCTGCCAAATTGTTTGTCCAACTGAGTTAAAAGCCCGTCTGTATTTTGAACAAACAGTACCGTTCGCTCTGCAATATAATCTAGAAAACTCTCTCTGTTCTCCTGAAAAAGCTTGTTCTCTACGTTTGGAATTATTGTGATTTTTTTATGTGTTTCTACCGATAACTGTGTTTCGACATCAAAACTTCTAATGCTGTCTACTTCATTGCCAAAAAACTCTATTCGATAGGGATGATCGTTTGAGAATGAGAATACATCAACAATTCCTCCACGAACAGAAAACTCTCCCGGTTCGGTAATAAAATCGACTCTTTTAAATTCATATTCAAACAAAACCTCGTTGATAAAATCGATCGAAATTTTATCGTTTAAAGCGACTTTCAGTGTGTTTTTATCGAGTTCTCTTCTGGTTACAACTTTTTCAAAAAGTGCTTCCGGATAGGTAACAATTATAGCGGGTTTTTTACGGGAATTAATTCGGTTCAAAACCTCAGCACGAAGCAAAACATTCGCATTATCTGTTTCTTCAATTTGATATGGACGACGAAACGACGCGGGATAAAACAATACATCCTGTTCTCCAATCATTTGTTCAAGATCGTTCAGGTAATAAGCAGCCTCTTCTTTATTGTCTAAAATAACCAAGAAAGGCAATTCTGATTTTTTGAAAACGGCACGTATAACAAATGAAACCGCTGACCCTAACAATCCGTTAAGATGCATTTTTATTTGCTTCTGCTCCAATAATTGCGTGGCAATCTGCTGATTCTTTGGCAGATTATCATACAGGGTATATAAGGCGTTTTTACTCAACTTTTGATGTGTTTGGATCTATATTTTTTACAGGAATGGGAACTGTAGTTGCATTTGGGATTGCACGTGTTGTATCTAACATTTTTAAGAACTCTTCCTCCCCTTCCTCTTTCGGAATTTTACTTTTTACCATAATAAGATCCATCTGTCTTTCTAATGAAACCAGTTCTTTGTTAATTTCACCAATTAAAAACGTTACTTTCTCTGATGGGATCTGATTTAAATGAATAAATAAATCCATCATTCTGACTTTTGTAATTAGAATAGAAATCCGGCTTCTGATCTGTGGAATATTAAATTCTGCAGGAATGTTATTATTCAAAGCCATTACTTTTTTGGAAATCGCTGTTGATTTCTTTTGAAAGGCTCCAATTGTCTTTCTTGGCTTATCTCCGAGTTCTTTTAAAAAGTCACGCCATTCATTCCACGAATTCACTTTTTGCTCTGAAATTTCGTTGATAGGCTCATCGATAAAATCCCAGCCTTTATTGATTTTATTAAAAATTACTTCCTTTTTTTTGGCTTCTTTTTCGTTTTCAGCACGGCGTTTTTCATCTTCGTTCTGACATGAATTCAATACAAAAACAAAAAGTAGAAAAAGAGATATCTTATATTTCATTTGGTAAAACATTAAGCTACAAAGTTACAAAGTAATTTTACAATTACGAATTCTGATTTTTGATACAAATTACTTTATTCATCAACCAGTAGAGGATTCTGAATTCGTGGATTCCTGTTTGTAAGACTTATCAAAAAACCACAAATTCCTGGTTGAAAATACTTATAAATTTTAATTTCTATTCCTTACTCAACAACGAATAATCCAAAAAAGAATCTTTATCGTTGTTAAATTTATAATTTGTTCTTCTGAAAAGTAAAAATAATTGAGGAAACGTTATATTTGTCTCTCTAAAAAAACCATTCAAAAAATGAATCCAAAAATATTAATCATTGGTGCCTGCGGTCAGATTGGGACAGAACTGACTCAAAAACTGCGCAAACTATACGGAACAAACAATGTTATTGCGTCTGATATTAGAAAATTAAATACTGACGTTGTTAATTCTGGTCCGTTTGAAGTGGTCAATGCCTTAGATTTTAACCAAATCGAGCATCTTGTTGAAGTACATCAAATTACTGATATTTATTTGATGGCGGCGCTTTTGTCGGCTACAGCCGAGAAAAATCCTGCATTTGCCTGGGATCTGAATATGAATTCATTATTTCACGTTTTAAATTTAGCAAAAGCCAAAAAGATAAAAAAGATTTTCTGGCCTTCCAGTATTGCCGTTTTTGGACCTACTACACCTAAAGAAAATACACCTCAATATACTGTAATGGAACCTTCTACTGTTTACGGAATTAGTAAACAGGCCGGAGAAAGATGGTGCGAATACTACCATAATATTTATGGTGTTGATGTTCGAAGCATTCGTTATCCTGGTTTAATTAGCTGGTCGACTCCTCCGGGTGGCGGAACTACAGATTATGCTGTAGATATTTTCTACAAGGCTATTGCTGATAAAAAATACGAGTGCTTTTTATCCTCTGAAACAAAAATGCCAATGATGTATATGGATGATGCAATTGATGCAACCATTAATATTATGAAAGTACCAGCAGAGAAAATCAAAATACATTCTTCATACAATTTAGCTGCAATGAGTTTCACTCCTACTGAAATTGCTGCTGAAATTAAAAAACATATTCCTGATTTTGAAATAACATACAATCCTGATTTCCGTCAGAAAATTGCAGACAGCTGGCCGGCAAGTATTGACGATACTGAGGCAAGAGAAGACTGGGACTGGAAACATACTTTTGATCTGGAATCAATGACAAAAGATATGTTAGAGCATTTAGGATAACAAGCTATATATAAAATAAAAAAACGCACAATTGTGCGTTTTTTTTATGCCTTTAATTTACAAAGGATTTTATCGATGAAAATAGTTTACGCAGATTTTTCAATCCTTTTTATTCTTTCTTATTTATGACAGAAAGGCTATTAAATATGCCTTTTTTCTTCTTCTCTATCTTTACCTTTTCCTAGAATCTCCGTTTGCTTTTTAATTAATGAAACCGTCTTTTCTATTTTTTTTAAAAGCTTAAATATTGTTTTAGAAGATATTGAATCTACATCCCTTATATTCAAAATCGTCCTATCTTTCTTGTTGCATTCGTGATCAACCAACTCTTCTACACTAATCTTATAAAAAGCTGCTATTTTCTTTAAATTTTTATATGTTGGATAAAATATGTCACTTTCCCATTTTCCATAAATTGTTTGCGAAACTTCCAGAATAATTGAAATCTCTTTTTGCGACATTCTTTTTTCATTCCTTAATTTTTGTAATCTAGTTCCAAAAGTCATTTTTTTGAGGCTAATATACTACAAATAAACTTTACTTTTCGAATTAAAAACCTTAAATGGAGAGAAAATTCTTAATTTTAAGTTCTTTTGTAAAAATATTTTGATTGAGGCCTCACTAATACGCATAAAAAATTTATTCCTTATTGTTTTACTCATTTAAAACAGTAATAAAACCTAGTATTAAAATGAAAAAAACTTATTTATTCGCTATGCTTTTCGCAGCATTTATTTCTTGCAGTAAAGATGATTCATCTACTGAAAATGTTCAATTACTAAATAAAAAGACTGAAACTCTAAATTTTTCTTCCTATGAAATGATGGACAAAAAAATAGATGAAATTACTTCTATAAAGGAAAAAATGGAAACATCTACAGCAAAAAAATACATAAACGAAAACAATGTTTATGACAAATCAACCGAATCAGAAACATTAATTTTAAACAATTTAAAAAAATACCACATTGAAAGATTAAATGATATTTATGAGCTTAGAAAAGAACTAAATTTCATTAGTATTCAAAGTATTGCTGATGAAATAAATTCATTAAATCTTATAAATTCACAAGAGGCAAACAAATTACTGGCTAAGTATAAATCTTTTCTATTTCAAGATAATTATGAAATAAAAACTGTTTTTGAGGATAGAACCGCGAATGTAATAAATGAAGATGGCGACGTTCTTATTGATGGAATCCCTACTAATTTTAAACTTTATAGACCAAACAATCCAACAGGTAAATATGTAAATGACGAATATATTAGAGCTGGTACTGCAGCGGTTTCAAAAGATCTATACTTTAAGGTTGATTTCTTTGCCGGAAGAGAGAAACATAGAGATACATTTGGAAGAACCTTCTTTAGGTATTACACAGAATTTAAGGCCTATTATATAGATTTAAGGACAGGAATTGTATCGCTTTGCCCAGCAACTTTTAATGTTGATCCTTCTTCTATTGCGGGTTTCTCACAAACAAGAAGTATGCCTTTCAGTGAATTTGCTTTTTCTATTCCATACCCTTCAGGAAATGGAAGCTCAATTAGATACACAGGAGGTCAAAAGTGGACCGCTTACCAACCAGAAGGAGGTTCAATTGAAGGAACTTTTACTGGTGCCGGTCGTATAGCAACTTGTAATTTTAGATATATCAGATAAAACAAAAAAGTCATTGCTAAATAATAATATTTAGCAATGACTTTTTTGTTTAAATTACTTTTTACATTTTTTAAGATTCCTTACCTATGCGCTCCTTTGTGATTTTTGCCCTCATTTTTCCTTTATCTCTTTATTCTCAAATTCAAATTAATAAAGACACTTTAAACTTACAGAAACTGGATCCTCTTCGCCCTGCCAAAGCAGGTTTTTATTCCGCAATTTTACCTGGATCAGGTCAGTTTTATAATAAAAAATACTGGAAAGTTCCGTTGGTTTGTGGAGCAATTGGCACCAGTATATATTTTTATATCGACAATCAAAAACAATATAATATATACCGAGATGAATATAAAAATAGACTTGCCGGGAGTAAAAGTGATTCAGAATATTTATCCAATCTAAGTAACTCTCAACTACTTTCTGCTCAAAAACAATTTAAACGAAATAGTAATTTGTCTCTATTATGTGCTGTCGGATTTTATGTTTTAAATATTATTGATGCAAATGTTGACGCGTCTTTATCACAATTTAATGTAAGCAAGCAATTGACGCTGAAACCTATAATAAATACAAATAGTATAACTTTAAAAAACAACTCTAGTCTTAGTTGTATTTATACATTTTAAAAACAAAAAAACCAAAGTTAATAGAAAAACTTTGGTTTTTTTTATATTCTAAGACGAAAATTATTTCGCCTCATATACATTATTTGCAGCTTTTACATCCGCCATTAATCCGCTTGGATCAATCGTGATTTTTTTGATTGCTGTTTTGTTTTTGTCTATTGTAAAACTATAGTTCGATTGTGCCCAGGCCCAATCTTCTAAAACAGTTCTTTTTTCGTTTGGATTCGGATTCGGTTTAATGAAGTTCATCATTCTTAACGGAATGTAGAAATTCTCAGAAGTTCCGTCAGTATATTCTACTTTCAAATCAATTGGCATTGGCATTCTTCCAATTCTTTCTAAAGTGATATTGGTTTTTCCTGCATTATCAGATACATCTTTAATACCATAATCGATTGTATTGGTCGTTCCTGTCCAATCAATTAAATACCAATCTAATTCTGCTCCTGAAACTCTCTCTGCAGATCTTTTGATGTCGTTTGGAGTTGGATGTTTGAATTTAAAATCATTAAAATATCTTTTTAAGGTAGCGTCAACATTATCTTTTCCAATTACATATTCTAACTGAGAAAGAAAAAGACTTCCTTTTACATAAGATGAAATGCTATACGGACGGTTTTCGTCATAACGGTCTCCATGAGTCGTCTGAGGCTGTTCTTTACCAGAATTCACCAAACTGTAATAAGCCTTATAATTTCCTTCAAATGGATTAACTTCTTTTTTATCGCCTTTTAATTCATTCAAAGCGCTGTCTTCGATGTAAGTTGTAAAACCTTCATCCATCCAAGGGTGCTTTGATTCATTTGAAGCTAAAATATGCTGAAACCATGAATGTCCAAGTTCATGAGTTGCTGTTCCTAAAATTCCTTCAAGAGTTCCGTTTCCAAGCATCAAAGTACACATTGCGTACTCCATTCCACCGTCTCCACCTTGAATAAAAGAGTATTGTTTGTACGGATATGCTCCAACTCTGTGGTTGTAATAATCCATTACTTTAACCATTAAAGGCTCTAATTGTTTCCAGTTTGCCGTAGTTTTCGGATTGTTTTTGTAGAAGAAATGTAAATCAACATCATTAGGTCCTTTTACAATATCGTGTGTGTATTCTTTATCAGCTGCCCAGGTAAAATCATGAACATTTGGCGCAATAAAATGCCATGTCAATGTTTTTGTTTTCTTTGGATAAGTAACGGTTACACCTGCGTCTTCATAACCATGGCCAATTTGATTTTTGTCTTGTAAATATCCTGAACCACCAATAGTATACTCTTTGTCGATTGTAATTTTTACATCAAAATTCCCCCAAACTCCATGAAATTCTCTCGCTATATATGGATCTGCATGCCAGCCTTCAAAATCAAATTCGGCTAATTTTGGGTACCATTGCGACATTGACAATTCTACTCCTTCAGAATTGTTACGTCCTGTACGACGAACCTGAACCGGAACTTGTCCGTCAAAATCTAACGTAAATGTCGTTTTAGAATTTGGTAAAATTGGTTTCGCCAAAGTCACTTCTAAAATGGTTCCGGAAACTCTTGTTTGTGCTGAAACTCCGTCTTGTTTAAAATCTGAAATTTTTAAGTATCCTATTTCGTTTGGTTTTAAAGTTTCGATTCGGCTTTGTTTGGTTTCTTTTCCATCCGCACCTTTAACCTTAGATACCATTCTTCCATCGGGATCTTTTATAGTATGCAAACGTGCATCCATTTCACTTCCCGGCTGAAACGCATTTAAAAACAAATGATAAAAAACTTTTCTTAATGTATCAGGAGAATTGTTGGTATACACCAACTCTTGTTTCCCTTTGTATTGATAATTTTTCACATCCATGGATACTTCCATTTTGTAGTCAACATGCTGTTGCCAGTAAGGTGCACTTTGTGCAAATGCTGAGTTTAAACCCAAACTCAAAAAAGATAATAGTATAATTTTTCGCATCGTTATTTCAATCAAAATGGAAGAGCTCACACTCTTCCATTAATTAATATTTGGTTTTAGTTATTTTTTTGACATTTTTTCGGCCATCAATAAAGCATTGTAAGCGTTGACCATTTTAGCTGTTCTCGAAGATTCTGTCGAAGAAACGGCCACCGGTTTTACTTCCGGATTTGGGTTTGTACCTAAAACTACCTTTGATGGAAGCGCAACTCCTGAATCCATTAAAATTTGCTTCACCTGGGCTGCTTTTAATTTTGGATAGTACGAACGAATCAATGCTGCAACTCCTGCGGCATTTGGAGACGCCATTGAAGTTCCTTGCAGGTATTTGTATTTATTGTTTGGCACCGTTGCATAAATCTCTTCACCCGGAGCAAAAACATCTACGTTTATTTTTCCGAAGTTCGAAAATCCAGCAACAACAGTTTCTCCGTATTCTTTATTCAGGGCTCCAATTGTGATTACATTATTAGCAAATTCTTTGATATTATCTTCTGAATCATTTGGATAGTTGATGTTTTTTGTTTCATCAATATTGTATCCGTCATTTCCGGCTGCATGTACAATTAAAACATCTTTTTTTGCTGCATACTTTATCGCATCATACACCCATTTTTTATGAGGAGAGAAACTTTTTCCAAAACTCCCGTTGATTACTTTTGCTCCGTTGTCTACGGCATAACGTATTGCCAAAGCAATATCTTTGTCGTACTCATCACCATCCGGAACGGCTCTTACTGTCAGGATTTCTACATTATTGCTAACTCCATCTCCTCCTAAATTATTTCCACGAATTTGTGCAATAATTCCGGCTACGTGCGTTCCGTGAAGTGCTTCCTCTTTATCCGGTCCAAAAACAATATTATTTCCATAATTTGTGTTTTTAATGTCCTCCGGATTATCACCTACAATTTTTCTACCGTCGTACTCTTTGTTTAAGTTGTAATTTAACTGATCATAAACCTGTTTACTATATTCCTTTAACTCCGCATCAGGATCAAAAGTTGGCCCGGCATTTGTTAAAACCTGAGTCATGATATCCCTGCTCTGAGAAACTCTTGAATCTGTAGAGGTTATAGTACTTAAATCCTCTAATTTATAGGTGGTTTTATTGAGTTCTTTTTGTATTGTTTTATGAACTTCAAGTAAAAAATCGGCTTGTTGCTTATCTTGTAAAGCTTGCTCGTACTTTTTTGTATACTGCGCTAAAGCCTCTTTGTACTGAGAAGATCCATCATCGCCTTTTTTAACAACACGTGTCAGTTCGAGATTTTCATGAACAGCATTTCCTAAGAAATTCCACCCGTGAATATCATCCACAAATCCGTTTTTATCATCATCGATTCCATTACCCGGTATTTCTTTAGGATTGGTCCAGATCATCCCTTTTAGATCTTCATGTTCGATGTCCACACCGGAATCTACAATTCCAACGATCACTTTTTTTCCTGTTTTACCTTGCAATAATTCAGCATAAGCTCTATCGACACTCATCCCCGGAATTGAATCTTTGATTAGATCAAGATGACTCCATCTCTTTAATTCATTTTCGCTAACAGGAGCTTTTTTAACAACGGCTAAAGGAGCTTTAATAAATTCTTGTGTAGCCGATTTTTGCGCTTGCAAAGTGGTACTGCAACCTGCTAAAACGATTAATGCAAAAGCAGATAGTTTGAGATGTTTTATATGACTCATGTATCTAATAAATTATTGTAAAGTTAAATATGGGCCTAAATTATGATTTTTTGTTACATAAAACTAACGATTAACACTGTCTTATGATTTTTACCTTAACATTTAAGAAACCTTAAGAACCTTATAATCTTCATCTGAATCAAAAATCTTACACTATTTATCCTCTCAGAAAAACAGCTCGTTAAGTATACGTTTTTTAAACTTTTAAAAGAAAGTATTTATTACGTCTTCCCGTAAGGAAATACCAATCGAAATTTGTACACTTGCGCGATTGAATTCTAAACCGAATCTATGAAAACAAAACTACTCTTCTTGCTGTTACTGGCAAATTTTTCTATTTATGCACAAACCAACTTAGTTCCGAATGGCGGGTTCGAAAGCTGGCAATCTAATTTTCCAACCTCTTGGTCAAATGAAAATTCTTTCTCACGCAGCTTTGAGGCTATTCAGGGAGACAACAGTATCAATTTAAAATATATAACACTATCTCCTAAAATTACCAATCAAGTTCCATTAAAAGCAGGAGTTACTTATACTGTAAGATTTAGGTATAAATATCTCACTAATAATTATAACGGAAGTCATCCTATTTCATTGAATATTTCCAAGACCGGAAGTGCTACTACATTATCTAGAAGTACTTTTGCTACGAATAATTTATGGACTGAGAGAGAATCTAGTTTTACGCCAGATGCTAACCTTTCTTATGATTTATCTATTTCAACTTTTAGTTTTGACGGCGAAGCGTTTGATGTCCTAATTGACGATGTTAAAGTTTATGTCGCGGGAACTGAACAATATACTCTTATTCCTGATATCGAGTTTGAAAAAGCTCTTATTTCTTTAGGAATTGATTCTGGAACTGTCGATGGCAAAGTTTTGACTTCGAATGTTAACACCGTAAAAACGATTACCGTAGATGGAGCTCTTGTTTCTGACCTAACCGGAATACAAGACTTTACAGCATTACAAAGTTTGTTTTGCAAAGGCTCAACATATTCCTCTCAAACTGGTGGCAATGGAAAACTGAAGAGTCTTAATCTTAGCAAGAACTTACAATTAATAACTTTAGGCTGCGAAAACAATCAACTTACCAGTTTAGACTTATCTAACAATAAAGCTTTAAGCTCATTATCAGTTGAAGGTAATAAATTAACATCTCTTAACTTAAAAGAAAATATAAATTTACAGACGATTTATTGCTTTGACAATCAGTTAACTTCACTTGATCTTTCCAGCAATACGAAATTATCAAAATTGTTTATACGTAACAACAAATTAACCAGTCTTGATTTAAGTAAAAACATTGCTTTAAATTATTTAACCTGCGAATCAAACCAACTTTCAACGTTAAACTTGAAAAACGGCAATAATTCCCTTCTAAAAACAAATAGTATTTATATTCGAGATAATCCAAAACTTAATTGCATTGCTGTAGATAATGTAGAATATGCAAAAACTACGTGGATATATAAAGATACAGAATCAACTTTTTACCCTTTTGAATGTGGTTCAATGACAGTCTTAGATACTGCTTTTGAAGATAAGCTGATCGCTTTAAAAATTGACACAGATGGTAAAAATGGGGCTGTTTTAAACTCTAGCATTGCTGCAATAACTACTTTAGATGTTTCTAATAGCTCACTGACAAAACTTACCGGAATTGAAGGTTTTACTTCTTTAACAACATTAAATTGTTCCGGTAATTCATTAAAACGATTAAATGTTTCTCAAAATAAATTTTTGAATACTTTAAATTGCTCTAATAATTCTTCTTTAAAATGCATACAAGTTACAGATGTTGACGCAGCTTTAAAATGGGCAACGACTAAAGATGAAGCAGTAAGTTTTAATTTAAATTGTGACACTTTTACTTTAATTCCAGATTCAAACTTTGAAGACAAGCTTATTGCGCTGCGTATTGATAAAGATGGTAAAAATGGAAAAGTAAATACCGAAAGCATTGAAGGAGTTACAATTTTAGATGTTTCAAGTGCAAATATCAAAAACCTATCTGGTATTGAAGAATTTACAGCTTTAACCAGCTTAAAATGCTATTTTAATGAGATTGAAAATTTAGATCTTTCAAAAAATACAGAGTTAAATGACTTATCGGTTTACGGAAACAAATTGAGTGTATTGAATATATCAAAAAACACTAAATTGACACAAGTTCTAGCCTTTAATAACAACTTGACAGCTTTAGAAGTCTCTGCAAATAAATCTCTTACTACTTTGCAAGTTGATAGAAACAAATTAACAACATTAGACGTTTCAAACAATTTAAACTTAAAATCGTTAGACGCTTCAAGCAACCAACTTAAAGCTATAAGTTTTACCAAAAACACTGCTTTAGAATCATTAAAAATAAATTCAAATCCACTTAAAAACTTAGATGTAACTCAAAACACATCTTTAACAACTTTAAGTTGCAGCAGTAATGGATTGACTACCTTAGATCTAAGTAATAATTTAGCTTTAGAGAAGTTAAATGTAGGCTACAATTCGCTTACCAATTTAAACTTAAAAGCTAATACTAAATTGACATTTTTAGATTGTACAAGCAATAACCTAACGACGTTTGACACCTCTTCAAATACTGCACTTGAGTATTTAGTTGCCGGTGCTAACGGAAGTGCTCCTGTTTTAAAAACTTTAGATCTTACAAAAAACACTAAACTTTTAGAATTAGACGTTTGGCAAGTTCAAATTGAAGAACTGAATTTAAGCCAAAATACTGCATTAAAAATGCTGAAATTTCAAAGCAGCAACATAAGCTCTTTAGACTTGTCGAAAAACACAGCATTAGAAGTAGCACTAATTGGCGGTAATAAATTAACAGCCCTTGATGTCAGTAATAATAAACTATTAAAAACTTTAAGCTGTTCGACAAATCAAATACCTTCATTGGATTTAAGCAAGAATACTGCTTTGACTTTTCTAAACTGCGGGAATAACAATTTGACAAGCCTGAATTTACAGAATGGAAACAATTCAAACTTCGTAAAAAATGTAGGGATCTATTTTACAAATATAGAAGGAAGATCTGGGTTAACCTATTACCCTAATTTTAAAGGAAACGCAAACTTAAGCTGTATTCAGGTTGATAATATTGAGTATTCTAATACTAACTGGTCCGAAATAAAAGATCCAGAAGTAAACTATAATGCATTGAATTGCGGTCTTGCAACCACAATTGCTGATTTAGCATTCGAAGACAAATTAATCAGTCTTGGAATCGATACTGATGGTAGAAATGGTGCCGTTTTAAACTCTAGTATCAACAATGTTACTTCATTAGATGTATCTAACAGCTCTATTAAAAATTTAACAGGTCTTCAAGGCTTTACGGCTTTGCAAACTTTAAATATCTCTAACAATTTAATTACAAAAGTTGATTTGTCTAAAAATAGCGCATTAAAAACTTTAAACGCAGCTAGTAACAGCACTTTAACTTGTATTATGGTTGCTAATATTTCAGCTACAGAAAATTGGAGTGTTACTAAAGACCCTTCTGCTAGTTTTAGCTTAGATTGTGAAGTTTATACTCTTATCCCCGATTCAAATTTCGAAGATTTTCTTATTGCTCAAAAAATCGACAGGGATGGTAAAAACGGAAAAGTAAAAACCGAAAATATCTCACAAGTTAAATACATGAATGAGTTAAGAAACCGAAATATTAAAGACTTAACAGGTATTGAAGGTTTTACATCTTTAATTCAGTTAGATGTTTCTAATAATCCTTTAACTACCTTAGATGTTTCTAAAAATCAAGCTTTAACTTTTTTGACAGCCGATTCAAATTCTATTCAGGATATCAATCTTTCAAAAAATGTTAATTTAACTTCTTTGAGTTTAAGCTCATCGCAACTCACTACTTTAAATCTTTCAAAAAATGTTAATTTAACTTCTTTGAGTATCACAGGCAACAAACTTAAAACGTTAGACTTAAGTCAAAATACGAAACTAACTCGCCTGAGCGTATATCGTGGAGAATTAATTTCTTTAGATCTGTCAAAAAATACAGAACTGACTGAATTTAACGCCTTTGAAAACCAACTGAGAGTATTAGATTTATCGAAAAACTCAAAACTAACTGTAATTATTCTTTCTGGAAATAAATTAGCAAACCTTAACATCAAAAATGGGGCAAATACTTTATTAACGAATTTAGACTTTACAGCTAATCCTGATTTAACTTGCATTCAAGTTGATAATGCTGCATATTCTAATGAAAATTGGAAAACCAAAAAAGATCAAACTACTGCTTTTTCAACAGACGTTTGCCCAGTTACAGTACCTTATACATTAATTCCAGATCCAAAATTTGAAACGAAACTTATAAGTCTTGGTATCGACAAGGATGGGAAAAATGGAAAAGTTGCTACAATGAATATTGTCTTTTTAACTAGTTTAAACATCTCAAATAGTGAGATTACTGATTTAACAGGATTACAAGATTTCTCTTCATTAACATCTTTAGACTGCAGTAACAATCAATTGACTGTTTTTGATGCCCTAAAATACAAATCACTGACAAGTTTAAATATAAGTAAAAACAAACTAAGCGCTTCGTTTTTTAGAGCAAGTACTTCATTAACTAATCTAAACATCAGCAATAATGAATTCACAAATCTTGACTTATCTTACTTCACTAACCTTACTGCTTTAAGCGTTAGTTTTAATAAGTTGAGAGATTTAGATGTTTCTAAAAACATAAAGTTAAGAGAATTTGATTGTGCTGGTAACAATTTATATACCCTGAATCTAAAGAACGGCAATAATGCTAATATGCAAAATATGACTTTTGGAAACTTTACTGAAAATCCAAACTTACGTTGTATTCAGGTTGACGATGCTGCTTTTTCTACAGAAAAATGGGTTGCTAAAGACGCAACTGCAAGCTATTCGGCTGCAGCATGTCCGCCAAACTTTCAATACACTTTAATTCCTGATCCAAGATTTGAAAAAATATTAATTTCTCAAGGTTATGATTCTGGTGAAATTGACGGAAAAGTTTTGACTTCAAAAATTGAAAATATTACGTCGATATCTGCGATTGACTTAGGAAATAGAGTAACAGACTTAACAGGAATTGAAGATTTTAAATCATTAGAAAGTCTTTATTGCTATCATGGAGCAATTACTAAAATAGACCTTTCTAAAAACCTAAAATTAAAAATTTTAGACATAGCAGATAATCAGCTTACAACATTAGAGCTTTCTAAAAATACTGCTTTAGAATCTCTAAATTGTGGCGCTAATAAATTGACGGAATTAAATGTTTCAAACAACTTAGCTTTACAAACTTTAGTTGCGGATAATAACAAACTAACAGAGATTAATGTATCTAAAAATACAGCATTAACTCGATTAGAGGTTGGTTCAAATCAAATTACAAATATTGATGTAACTGCAAATTCAGCCTTAAAAGGACTAAGTGTTTACGCAAACAAAATAACAGCTTTAAATACTTCTAAAAATACAGCTTTAACTAGTTTAAGTGTTTTTTCAAATGAGTTAACAACTTTAGATGTTTCTCAAAATAAAGCTCTAACTTATTTAAATGCTAAAAAATGTCAATTAACAGCTATTGATATTTCAAATAATGTTTTATTAAATGGTCTTGAAGTTAACGAGAATAAAATTGGAACAATCGATGTTTCAAAAAACCCTCTATTAACCAGTTTGATCGTAAACTCAAATCAATTAACCAGTTTAAATCTTAAAAATGGTAAAAACACATTACTAAACAACAATTATGTCTCTTTTTCATCAAATCCAAAACTATCTTGTATTTTGGTTGATGACGTAACCTATGCCAACACCAATTGGCCATACAAAAAAGATGCTTCTGCAACTTACAATACAGAATGTACCGGAGAATTGAATTTGTCTGCCTACAATTTCACCATTGAAACGAAGAGTGAATCTTGTCTTGGTGAGAATAATGGAGAAATAAGCATTCTTGGTAAGGCAACATATGCTTATACTGCGACTATAAACGACAAGCCTTATACTTTTACCGCCAATAGTTTAAAAGTTAACGCTCTGGCTCCAGGAAGCTACAAAATCAAGATTACGATTCCAGATGTGATTTTCGAACAAAACTTTACGGTTACCATTGCAAAAGGTGCTACTGTTGCAGGAAAATCAAGCGTAACTGCTAAAACGGTTAATGTTGAAATTACGGAAGGAACGGCTCCGTTTACTGTTTTTGTTAACGGAACAGAGCAATTTCAAACTAATGATGTTGCTTTCTCTGTGGATGTTAATAAGAATGCCCTGGTAGAAGTAGCGACTGCAAAAGCTTGTGAAGGTATTTTTGCCAAAAAAGTATCGGTTTCAGATTTCGAATCACAAATTTTGTCGGCTTATCCAAACCCTACTTCAGGAAGTTTTGAAATAGAGATTCCAGGTAATAAAAAGGAAGTTAAAATAGAATTATATAGTTTTTCCGGTCAATTAGTTTCGACTAAAACGTACACTATCGAAAACGGAAAAGCACTATTAAATCTTGAAAATCACCCTTCAGGAATTTATGCTGCCAAAATCTATTTAGAGACTCCGGAATACATTAAAATTATAAAAAAATAAAGATGAAGAATTTTATATCCCTTACAATCATTGGTCTTTTATTCGCAGCTTGCGGCGGTGGTGATGATTCAGGATCTCCGGAAGCGGTCAATGCGGCACCAACTGTACCTGCGTTAAAAGCTCCGATTGATAACAAATTATGCGTAGACAATACCGTTTCCTTTCAATGGGATCTTTCTACAGATTCAAATAAAGATGCTATAACCTATCAGATTCAGGTAGCAAAAGAAAATACGTTTGCGCAAATTGTAAAATCTTCAGAAGTGACTACTAATGATACTTCGATCGCACTAGAGAAAAACACTGCCTATTATTGGAGAGTAAAAGCGACTGACAGCAAAGGACTGGCAAGTAGCTATTCTTCTACATTTAAACTCTACACCAGTGGTGATGCAGTTGTAAATCATTTGCCTTTTTCTCCAGAATTAATACAGCCAGCTGTAAACTCTCTTTTGAATACAACAACCGCTTCTTTAAAATGGAAAGCCGCAGATGTTGATAGCAACGATGTTCTTACCTACGATGTTTATTTTGGAAAAACCAATCCGCCTACAGCAAAAATAAGTGAGAACACAAGCGCAACTTCACTTGATGTCACATTAGAACCAACAACCCAATACTTCTGGAAAATTGTCGTAAAAGACAATAAAGGAGGGGAAACCATTGGTCAGATTTGGAAATTCAAAACCAATTAAAAATCTTAATAATTACAATTAGTTAAACCAAAAAATCCTGTTTTCGACATACTGAAAACAGGATTTTTTATATTTTAAGTTTCTTCTAAAGAATTTCTTCACAAGTAAAAACTTCTTTTAAGCGAACTCCTTTTTCGGTATGTTCCACCGTTATAATTTGATTGTGAGCATCATGTTCCAAAAACAAATAATGATTGTTGTCTGCAGCAGCATTTAAAAATTTTGATTTTTCAGGCATTGTTAACAAAGGTCGTGTATCATAACCCATTACATAGGGCAACGGGATATGTCCTGCTGTCGCTAACAAATCGGCACAGAAAACGATCGTTTTATCCTGATACTGAATATGCGGAATCATTTGCTTTTCGGTATGGCCATCCACATAATAAATTCCAAAATTCAATTCTTCAGAAAAACCAAAATCACTTTCAGGGCGCTTAATAAAATTCAGCTGTCCGCTTTCCTGCATGGGTAAAATATTCTCTGAAAGAAAAGAAGCTTTTTCACGGGCATTGGGTTTTGTTGCCCATTCCCAGTGATTCTCGTTGCTCCAGTATTTGGCATTTTTAAACGCCGGCTCATATCCTGTTTTGTCTGAATTCCATTGTACACTCCCACCACAATGGTCAAAATGCAAATGCGTCATAAAAACGTCAGTAATATCATCCCTATGAAAACCATATTTCGCCAAAGATTTATCTATCGAATGTGATCCCCAAAGTGAATAATAGCCGAAAAATTTTTCCGATTGCTTATCTCCCATTCCGGTATCAATCAAAATCAGGCGGTTTCCATCTTCAATAAGCAGGCAACGTGCCGCAATATCAATTAAATTATTCGCATCGGCCGGGTTGGTTTTGTTCCAGATGGTTTTAGGGACAACGCCAAACATGGCACCTCCATCTAATTTAAAATTTCCGGATTCTATAGGGTAAAGTTTCATGTGGACATATTTCTAATAGGAAAACAAAGCTAGGAAATACAATCACCTTATGCTAAAATTTTCTGTTTAAAAAAATCAAAACCTCATTGTTTAAAAAAAATCCGAACACTTCTTATTCCTTTTTTTCTATCATAAATAATACCTCCCTTCCATAATATAACTAATATCTATTTTAACATTTGTTATAATAATGTGAACCGTTATGGAAAAAGGTTTTTAAGTCGTATCTTTGCAGATAATTTCATTTCAACATTGAAAGACAGCACTTTAAAATGTAATAATTGGATTACTGTTTTGAAAGCAAATTGAAATGAAAGCAAAAACAAATACCATAAACAATGATAAAAGTTTCTGATACAGCAAAAAAGAAAATCATCGACTTGATGAAAGATGATGGTTTTGATGCCGCCAGCGACTACGTAAGAGTAGGCGTAAAAAGTGGTGGATGCTCTGGTTTGTCATATGATTTAAAATTTGATAAAACGAAAGGCGACGACGATAAAATATTTGTAGACAACGACATAACAATCGCAGTTGAAAAAAAATCATTCCTGTATTTAGCCGGAACAATACTTGAATTTTCAGGAGGATTGAACGGAAAAGGATTTGTATTCAATAATCCAAATGCAAGCAGAACTTGTGGATGCGGAGAATCTTTTTCGCTATAAATTAAAAGAATCTAACAAAAGCAAAAATTTAAACGCTTAAGAAAATCACTTTTTAAGCGTTTTAAAAAACTAAAAAATGTCAAAATACACTGAAGACGATTTAAAAATCGAACTCGAAACTAAAGAATACGAATACGGATTTTATACTGATATTGAATCGGAGACATTTCCTATTGGCTTAAATGAAGACATCGTAAGAGCTATTTCCCTTAAAAAAGAAGAACCTCAGTGGATGACCGATTGGCGCATTGAAGCTTTTCGCGCCTGGAAAGAAATGATTGAACCAGAATGGGCAAATGTTCATTATGCAAAACCAGACTTTCAAGCAATCTCTTATTATTCTGCTCCAAAACAAGTAGATCCAAACAAAACTTTGGATGATGTAGATCCTGAGCTTTTAGAAATGTACAAAAAGTTAGGTATCTCTGTCGATGAACAAAAAATGATGAACAATGTCGCTATGGATATTGTAGTCGATTCTGTTTCTGTAGCTACGACCTTCAAAAAGACTCTTGCTGAAAAAGGAATCATTTTTTGCCCAATTTCAGAAGCAATAAAAGAACATCCAGAATTAGTTAAAAAATACTTAGGAACTGTTGTACCTCAAAAAGATAACTTCTACGCAGCATTAAACTCAGCAGTTTTCTCTGACGGAAGTTTCTGTTATATTCCAAAAGGCGTACGCTGCCCAATGGAACTTTCAACTTATTTCAGAATCAATCAGGCAGGAACAGGTCAGTTCGAAAGAACTTTGGTTATTGCTGACGAAGGAAGCTACGTTTCTTACCTGGAAGGCTGTACTGCTCCAAGTCGTGACGAAAACCAATTGCACGCTGCAGTGGTTGAATTAATCGCTTTGGATGACGCTGAAATTAAATATTCTACCGTTCAGAACTGGTTCCCTGGAAACAAAGAAGGAAAAGGTGGAGTTTATAACTTCGTTACCAAAAGAGGTTTGTGCGAAACAAACGCTAAAATTTCATGGACCCAGGTGGAAACAGGTTCTGCTGTGACTTGGAAATATCCTTCTTGCGTACTAAAAGGAGACAACTCGGTTGGAGAATTTTACTCTATTGCCGTTACCAATAATTTCCAGCAAGCTGATACAGGAACTAAAATGATCCATTTAGGAAAAAACACTAAATCGACTATTATTTCCAAAGGTATTTCAGCCGGTAAATCACAAAACAGTTACCGCGGATTAGTTCAGATTAGTCCAAGAGCGGAAAATGCACGTAACTTTTCGCAATGTGATTCTCTTTTAATGGGAAACAATTGCGGGGCGCATACTTTCCCTTATATCGAGAGTAAAAATCCATCGGCCAAAATAGAGCACGAAGCAACTACAAGTAAAATTGGAGAAGATCAGGTTTTTTATTGTAACCAAAGAGGTATCCCAACTGAAAAAGCGATTGCCCTAATTGTAAACGGTTTCAGTAAAGATGTTTTGAACAAGTTACCAATGGAATTTGCTGTTGAAGCTCAAAAATTATTAGAAATTTCTCTGGAAGGATCTGTAGGTTAATCACAAAATGGAAGGTAAGAAAGTAATCATTTTAGGTTCATCCAGAAAAAACGGAAACACAACCCGAATTGCGGATGAAATTTCTAAAGAAACCGGAATAGAGGTAATTGATCTGAGTGATTATAATATTTCCTATTATGATTACGAAAGTAAGAACAGAGAAGATGATTTTTTCCCTTTAATTAAAGGTATCATCGAAAAGTACGACACTTTAATTTTTGCAACGCCCATATATTGGTATAATATGAGTGGAATCATGAAGGTATTCTTTGATCGCTTTTCGGATTTAATCCGAATTGAAAAAGAAACCGGAAGAAAACTCAGAGGAAAGAAAATTGGTGTGATTTCGAATTCACACGACAATGAAATTGAAGATAGTTTTTACATTCCGTTCAAAAAATCAGCCGATTATCTAGGCATGGAATATTTAGGACATGCGCATTTTAATGCCAACATCTTAAACCAAACAACAAAAATAGAATTGACATTTATATAAAATAAAAAAACAATGTTATCAATAAAAAACCTTCACGCCTCAATTGGTGATAAAGAAATCCTTAAAGGAATTAATATAGAAGTTAAAGCTGGCGAAGTACACGCTATCATGGGACCAAACGGTTCTGGAAAAAGTACACTTTCGGCTGTAATTGCCGGAAACGAAAACTACGAAGTTACTGACGGAGAAGTTTTCCTTGACGGAGAAGATCTTGCTGATCTTGCTCCTGAAGAAAGAGCACACAAAGGAGTTTTCCTTTCTTTTCAATACCCTGTAGAAATTCCAGGAGTTAGTGTAACCAACTTCATGAAAACTGCAATCAACGAAACTCGTAAAGCAAACGGTCAGGAAGAAATGCCTGCTAATGAAATGCTAAAAGTAATTCGTGAGAAATCTGAGTTATTAGAAATCGATCGTAAATTTTTATCTCGCTCCCTAAACGAAGGTTTTTCAGGAGGAGAGAAAAAAAGAAATGAGATTTTTCAAATGGCAATGTTAGAACCAAAACTAGCGATCCTTGACGAAACCGATTCTGGTCTTGATATCGACGCGCTAAGAATTGTGGCTAATGGTGTTAATAAATTGAAAAGCGAGAAAAACGCCATCATCGTAATCACGCACTACCAACGTTTGTTAGATTATATCGTTCCGGATTTCGTTCACGTTCTTTACAATGGAAGAATCGTAAAATCAGGAGGAAAAGAACTAGCCTACGAACTGGAAGAAAAAGGATACGACTGGATTAAAGCAGAAAACTAGTTTACAGTTACAGTTTACAGTTTACAAAAACTCATAACTCATAACTTATAACTTACAACTACGAAAATGGATTTAAAAGAAAAATTAGTATCGTCTTTTATGGCTTTTGAAGAGCGTGTCGATGTACATTCAGATCTGCATGATATTCGCACCAAAGCACTAAAAAACTTTGAAAATAAAGGTTTCCCAACCAAAAAAGAAGAAGCTTGGAAATACACATCGTTAAACGCCATCTTAAAAAATGACTTTACGGTTTTTCCAAAGCAGGAAAATGCAATTGAATTTAATCAGGTAAAAAAATACTTTTTACACGAAATCGACACCTATAAATTGGTCTTTATTGATGGTGTTTTTAGTTCGCATTTATCTTCTACCACACATGATGGAATTGATGTTTGTTTAATGTCTTCGGCATTGACCAAACCTAAATATAAAATGATTATTGATACCTACTTCAATCAGATTGCAAGTAAAGATGAAAGTTTAACTTCGTTGAATACTGCTTTTGCAAGCGAAGGAGCCTTTATCAATATTCCAAAAAAGAAAGTCGCCGACAAACCTATCGAAATCATGTATTTCTCTACAGGTAATGAAGCTGCATTAATGGTTCAGCCAAGAAATTTGATCATTGTGGGCGAAAATTCACATGTACAAATCATCGAACGTCACCAAAGCCTGAACGAAAATCCGGTTTTAACAAATTCTGTTACCGAGATTTTTGCTCAAAAACGTGCGATTGTGGATTATTACAAAATTCAGAACGACAATAGTGAAGCAAATTTAATTGACAACACTTATGTTTCTCAACAACAAGAAAGTCATGCTTATGTACACACTTTCTCATTTGGAGGGAATCTAACGCGTAACAACTTAAACTTTTACCATTTTGGAGAAAGATTAACAAGCACGCTAAACGGAATTTCTATTCTAAACGATAAACAACACGTAGACCATTATACTTTGGTAAATCACGCAACACCAAATTGCGAAAGTTTCCAAGATTATAAAGGGATTTTCTCTGATCGCTCAACTGGAGTTTTCAACGGAAAAGTATTGGTAGAAAAAGAAGCTCAAAAAACAAATGCTTTCCAAAAAAGCAACAACATTTTATTGAGTGACAAAGCAACCATCAATGCCAAACCTCAATTAGAGATTTTTGCTGACGACGTAAAATGTTCTCACGGCTGTACCGTTGGACAATTAGACGAAACTGCAATGTTCTACATGCAGTCTCGTGGAATCCCGAAAAAAGAAGCTAAAGCGTTATTGATGTACGCATTCTCAAATGCGGTAATCGAAAGCATTAAAATACCGGAATTAAAACAAAGAATTACTAAAATCATCGCTACGAAATTAGGCGTTAATTTAGGATTTGATTTGTAAAATGATTTGACCGCAAGGTTCGCAAAGAGTTACGCAAAGTTCGCAGAGTTTAGTTTTAAACTTTGCGAACTTTGCGCTTTTTACTTGGCGCCTTTGCGGTTAATTATCTTTAATACTTATAAAATTTCTGCGATCCCAACCAAATTTGGTCCTTCATGAATCCACCAAATTTGTCCTTTATTAAGGTATTTTTCAATTGGCTGATTAAGTAAAAATCTAACTGTAACTATCATTTCTTCTCCTGGTTCAATAGTTGTTCTATTTTCAAAAATAATATCACCCATAAAAGTTTGATTTATTTTTCCATCATTTGTATACTCGAAAACATGATTCGGTCTATAGCCAGTGATAATTCCTGTACGTCTTCCTCCTTCAGCGGTATCTTTTAATCTAATTTTTGCTTTAACAGATAATAATTCATTTGAATATTCATACTGCAAATCTTTGTAACTCATCAAAGTATACTTGTCGTAAGCCATAACATCAAATATTTTAGAATTGCCTGTGCTTAACCAACGTTTGTAAATTAGAACTCCATTCAAATATAAATAAAGCTCATCATTTTCTATTCTTTTTAAAATTGCCATTTATTATTTCTTCACACTCCCAATTATCCCCTTCAAGAACCCGTTAAAATCAAATCCCTGATCTTCTTCTTTTAATCCCATCCTAACAATTACCATATCTAAAGACGGAATAATCGCTACCATTTGACCTTGATAACCACTGCAGTAAAACATATCGCGAGGCACGTCAAGAAATTTCCCTCCTGCATTTAGCCAGAACTGCGCACCATAAGCACCTTTAGACGTATTTGTTGGAGTTGCCGTATACTTTACCCAACTCTCATCCAAAACCTGTTCTCCGTTCCAGTTTCCTTTATGCAAATACAACAATCCAAATTTTGACCAATCTCTCGCTGTTGCCCAAGCATAAGAAGACCCAACAAAGATTCCCGACATATCCTGCTCCACAATCATCGAGTTCATTCCAATTTTATCGATTACAGCACTGTACCAGAAATCCAGATATTCTTGTTGTGTTTTAAACTGATTTCTTAAAATTCGCGATAATAAATTAGTAGTTCCCGAAGAGTAATACCAATGTGTATTAGGTTTAAACTTAGCCGGTTTATCCATTTGCACTTTCCCCATATCTTCAGCCTGAAAAAGCATTTCAGTTGCATCACAAATTTTAGTATAATCCTCCTCCCATTCCAGACCTGAATTCATATGAAGCAAATCGTTAATCGTAATAATTTTACGATCGTCATTTTGCCATTCTGCAATTGGAGCAGGTTTATAAATATCTATTTTTCGCTGTCTGGCCAAAACTCCAAAAGCCGAGCTCGTAATACTTTTAGTCATCGACCACCCTAAAATCTTACTATCTTTATTAAACCCTGTATCATATTTTTCAGCAATCAATTTGTCTTTATATAAAACCACAACTGCTCGTGTACGTTTTGCTTTTCCACCATTTTTATCGAAAGAATCATCAATGGCTTTTTTCAATTTTGAATAATCAACATTCGAAAAAACGGAATCTTTTGGCTCGTTATTTCCATAAGGAAAAGGAAGATTATTGACTAACTTAGTTCTCTTTGGAAGCAGATAAGGTTTCGAAACATCAAAATCATCATTTATCAAGATTGCTCCCAGTCCCTCTCTGTAAATCGCCTTTCTTTCTTTTAGACCATAAACCGTAGAAGTAGCAAATTTTTCTGCATCATTAATAGTGTTGGTAGCCAAAGTAATCATGTTGATATCATTATCGGTTTTTTCGATTAATTCCTTCGAACGATAATCAATAAAATGACCTGATGCTACACTTTTGGCCGAAAAGCCTGAAATCAAATCAAGTTTGGGATAAGTAGTAAACCCAAAATACAAAAATGCAAGAACTAAAACAAGGACAAGTAATTTTAGAAATTTTTTCATATAGCTAACGATAATTTTAATGCAATATAAATAATTTACAATCAAGATTATACAACTTATTTTAGAAATAAAATTCATAAAATTAAAAAAACCGAACAAATTTTAAAGAATCAATATATAAATCCTCAATTGATGGTACCATAAAAGGAAATTATAGTTTTAATGGATAAACCAATTTTGTTTTAGTACTTTTGTAGGTAGAATTTTTCTAAATAAGACATGTTAGACATCCAAAAAATAAGAGCTGATTTTCCGATACTTTCAGAAAAAGTAAACGGAAAACCTTTAGTATATTTCGACAACGGCGCGACCTCACAAAAACCACAAATTGTGATTGATGCGATCGCAAAGTATTATCAGGAGATCAACGCCAACATTCATCGTGGTGTTCATACTTTAAGTCAATTGGCAACTGATGCTTACGAAATTTCAAGAGTCAAAATCCAACATCATATCAATGCGAAATTTTCGCATGAAGTACTTTTTACTTCAGGAACTACTCACGGAATCAACTTAGTAACCAACGGTTTTGCTTCAATTTTAAAACCAGGAGACGAAGTAATTGTTTCTTCATTAGAACATCACAGTAACATTGTGCCCTGGCAAATGTTATGTGAGAAAACGGGAGCAACACTTAAAGTTATTCCGATGAATGAGGAGGGTGAGCTTATAATGGAAGCCTACGATGCCTTATTGTCTGAAAAGACTAAAGTGGTAACGGTGAATCACATTTCGAACGCATTAGGAATTATTAATCCGATCAAGTATATGATCGAAAAAGCTCATGCTGTTGGTGCGGCTGTTTTGATCGATGGTGCACAGGCTGTTCCTCATTTAAAACCTGACGTTCAGGATTTAGATTGTGATTTTTATGCTTTTTCAGGACATAAGATGTGCGGACCAACCGGAACCGGAATTCTTTACGGAAAAGAAGAATGGTTAAACAAATTACCTCCTTACCAGGGTGGTGGCGAAATGATCAAAGAAGTTACTTTCGAGAAAACAACTTATGCTGATTTGCCTCATAAATTTGAAGCAGGAACTCCTAATATTGCTGGCGGAATTGTTTTAGGAACTGCTGTTGATTATTTGAACCACATTGGTTTTCACAATATTCATCAGCACGAAACACATTTATTAGAGCACGCAACCAAACGTTTATTAGAAATTGAAGGTCTGAAAATTTACGGAACCGGAAATAAAGCTTCTGTGATTTCGTTTAATATTGATGGAATCCATCCATACGATATTGGTTCAATTATCGATAAACTGGGAATCGCCGTTAGAACCGGACACCATTGTGCCCAACCAATTATGAACTTTTTCTGCATTCCGGGAACTATTCGCGCCTCTTTTTCTTTTTACAACACCAAAGAAGAAATTGACATAATGGTTGAGGCCATTAAAAAGGCAAAAACGATGTTAAGCTAAAAAAATTATGAGAATATTATCTTTGTTGCTCTTAACGTTTTTTATAGGAACAAGCTGTTCCAGCCAAAAAAAAGCTGATATGAAAGGTACTGAAATTGAATATTCTGCCGTTTCCCGAGGTATTTACAAAGTGATCGTGGTACAGAATAAAATGGTTTCGATTACCAATGGCCGCAATGTTCAGCCCGTTGAAAGCAAAATAGATGATTTAAAATGGAAACAGATTGTAGCTCAATTTTCGAAAATTAATCTCAAAACTATTCCCGACTTAAAAGGCCCAACACAAAAACGCTTTCATGATGGAGCTGCTCTGGGAAATTTAAAAGTCACTCAGAATCAGAAAATATATGAAACTCAGGGTTTCGACGATGGATACCCTCCAAAAGAGATAGAAAATTTGGTAAATTTGCTACTGGATTTTACGAAAAAATAATTATGACGATAAAAGAAATACAAAACGAAATAATCGACGAATTTTCGATGTTTGATGACTGGATGCAACGTTACGAGTACATCATCGAATTAGGAAAAAGTCTTCCGTTAATCAAAGAAGAATATAAAACCGACGACAATTTAATCAAAGGATGTCAGTCTAAAGTTTGGCTGCAAGGAGAACAGAAAGAAGATAATATTGTCTTTACTGCCGATAGTGATGCCATTTTGACTAAAGGAATTATCGCGATTTTAATTCGTACATTCTCCAATCAAAAAGCATCCGATATTTTAAGCGCCGATGTTGATTTTATTGACGAAATTGGTCTAAAAGAACATTTATCTGCAACACGTGCGAATGGCTTGGTATCGATGATTAAAAACATCAAAATGTACGCATTGGCTTTTGACGCAAAAAATAAAAATTAAAAAAAATTACCCCTTAAGCCATTAAGTTTCATAAAGCGTCAGCCTTAATTTCTCTTAGTATCTTAATGGTAAAAAATAAAAACACTTAGTGTTCAAAAAACAAAAACAATGGAACAAGAAATAGACACAAACGAATTAGGAGAATCTATCGTAAAAGTTTTAAAAGGCATTTATGATCCGGAAATTCCTGTAGACATATATGAGTTAGGTTTAATTTACGATGTAATGGTCAATACTGATTACGAAGTAAAAATCTTAATGACCCTAACTTCTCCAAACTGTCCTGTTGCAGAAAGCTTACCAAGAGAAGTGGAAGAAAAAGTAAAAACAATTGAAAACATAAAGGATGTTGATGTTGAAATTACTTTCGATCCGCCATGGAGTAAAGATTTAATGAGCGAAGAAGCAAAATTAGAATTAGGAATGCTTTAAAAAGGCATACAGTTTACAGTCACAGTCACAGTTAAATCCTGCGACTGTGACTGTAATTGATAACTAAATAAAAATGGAAGAAATCATCAATAAAGTTGCCAATAGTGCTTTGGAAGTATTTGATCTTGAAGATTATTACCCAAAAGGAGCGCGTGTGCAAATCGATATATCACAATGGCTTTTAGAAGGTTTTTTATTAAAAGAAAAAGATTTTAGAGAGCATTTAAAAAATCACGATTGGTCGCAATACCAGGATCAATATGTGGCTATAAACTGTAGCACAGATGCAATTGTTCCGGCATGGTCTTCTATTCTTGTTGCTATACAATTGGCTCCTTTTGCCAAAAAAGTAGTCAATGGAACTCTAGAGGATCTGGAAGCGAGTTTATACGAAAAGATACTGAGCAAGCTTGATTACTCTGCTTACAAAAACAAACCTGTCATTGTAAAAGGATGTTCCCGAAAACCTGTTCCAACCCGTGCTTACATTTTGGCTGCAACTTATTTACAGCCTTTTGCAAGAAGTATTATGTATGGCGAGGCTTGTTCGGCGGTGCCATTATACAAAGAATCAAAGAAATAACATTCCTTACCGCTACATCCCATAAGTCTTTTTTAACGATTATTTAGTATATTTGTTCTTACACATTTAAACCAGATATCATGAAAAAGCTAGCGTTATTACTCCTTATTTTAGCGAACTTAACTTTTGTTCAAGCCCAAAATTCTGAAAAAGAACTTATTCAAAATACTGAAAAAGCGGTTAAAAAAATAAATGACACAATAGAAGATGAAGGATGGAAAGCTAAAGGAACTGTCTCTCTTTTACTAAATCAATCAAGCTTTAACAATTGGATTGCAGGAGGTGAAGACAGCTTTTCCGGAACATTAGGTATCAACTATGATTTCAATTACAAAAAAGAAGATCTTACCTGGGACAATAAAATCCTGGCTTCTTACGGTATTTTACAAACTAAGAATACAGATTTTGGAAAAAAGACAGATGACCGTCTTGAATTCAATTCAATTGTAGGTAAAAGAGCTTTTGGAGAATGGTATTATTCTTATTTCCTGAATTTTAGAACCCAGTTTACTACTGGTTACGTTTATGGGAAAGATGCAAACGGAAAGGAAATTAGAACCGAAAACACCAAATTCATGTCTCCTGGTTATCTGACTACCGGTCCTGGTATTTATTGGTCAAAAGATGAAAATCTTAAAGTAAACTTTGCCCCTTTAACTTCAAAATTCACTTTTGTAGACAACGCTTACACTTCAGGAATTGATCAGACAACCGGTTTACCCTATGTCGATGGCGCCTATTTTGGTGTAGATGCGAATAAAAGTATGCGTTACGAATTAGGTTTCTATGCTTCAGTTTATTATAAATTGGCCATCATGACTAATGTAACTGCAGAAAATACTTTGAACCTGTACTCTAATTATTTAGAAGATCCTCAAAATGTAGACATCAATTACTCCTTGAACATCATCATGAAAGTAAACAAATTTTTATCTGCCAATTTATCCTTTCAGGCCATTTATGACGACAATGCTTTTAAAGGTTTTCAAACCAGAGAAGTTTTCGGCTTAGGGGTTAATTTCGGTTTCTAATAAAAAAACAAAAACGGCTTTTGAATTACTCAAAAGCCGTTTTTTTTATTCTTCTTCTTTTTCGATTGCATCTTTATAATCCGGATACAAAAACTTATTATATGGGAATCTCGTGATATGAATCTGACGAACTGCTTCGTAAACTATTTCTCTGAATTCCTCAAAATTCTCTTTTTGTGTTGCCGAGATAAACAAGGCATTATTTTCTCCAACATTACTCATCCAGGTTTGCTTCCATTCTTCAAGTGTGTAATGTCTTCTGGTTCTTTCGGTAATCAAATCATCTTCATCGATCGTTAAATGTTTGTAGGCATCAATTTTATTAAAAACCATGATCGTTGGTTTATCATTACTCTTGATCTCTAGCAAAGTCTGATTTACCGATTCGATATGATCCTCAAAATCAGGATGTGAAATATCTACAACATGTAATAATAAATCGGCTTCACGAACCTCATCCAAAGTACTTTTAAAAGAGTCAACCAATTGTGTTGGTAATTTTCTAATAAAACCTACCGTATCCGACAATAAGAATGGTAGATTTTTAATAACTACTTTTCGAACAGTAGTATCTAAAGTTGCGAATAATTTATTTTCAACAAAAACATCACTTTTACCAATTGCATTCATGAGCGTCGATTTTCCAACATTGGTATATCCTACCAGTGCCACACGCACCATCGCACCGCGATTACTGCGCTGGATACTCATTTGTTTATCGATTGTTTTGATTTTGTCTTTTAACAACGAAATTCGGTCACGTACAATACGCCTGTCAGTTTCGATCTCGGTTTCTCCCGGACCACGCATACCAATACCACCTTTCTGACGCTCAAGGTGTGTCCACAACCCCGAAAGTCTTGGTAATAAATATTGACATTGCGCCAATTCAACTTGCGTCCTTGCATAAGAGGTCTCAGCTCTTTGGGCAAAAATATCAAGAATTAAATTCGTACGATCTAAGATTTTACAATCTATAATTCTGGAAATATTCTTTTGTTGTGATGGTGATAATTCATCATCAAAAATTAAAGTCGATATGTCCTTTTCTTTTACAAAAAGATTGATTTCATCTATTTTTCCTGTCCCTACAAAAGTTTTAGGATTTGGACGTTCCACTTTTTGCGAAAAGCGCTTAATCACTTCACCTCCTGCTGTAAAAGTCAAAAACTCTAATTCGTCCAGATATTCGTTAAGTTTTTCTTCACTCTGATTTTGAGTTATAATACCTACAATGGCGGTTCTCTCAAAATTTATAACTTCTTTTTCTAACATAGCTTTGAATAAGGTGCAAATTTAATGATTTGTAAGGTACTAACGCTTATAGAATTTCTTTTTTAAGTTCTATTTGGGAAATTATCCTATCTTTAAAAAACTCCAAATCCCAAACTTCAATAAACAATTGGAATTTGGGATTTGGAATTTCAGTTTTAAAATTTACGTTACTCGTAAATAAAAGTCTTCTCTGTTTTTACAATTCCGTTTTCCTCCACCTGAGAACAAGAAATCGGGAAATTCAGTTTGTTGTATTTATATTTTCTGCTCACTCCAACCAAAACAGTAGAAGAAGGACTAAAAACAATTTCATTATTAGGAGAGATTGATTCAAAACTAAATTCTTCTTCATGATAGGAGATCATTGGTACAATTACTTTATAATTGTTTCCAAACAAATTTTTAACAATCAGAAGATCAACAGAATTTTTATCATCAAAAATATAGTTTTTTGAAATTTTATCTCCTACCAGACCTTTATGCGTTATAACATTATCATTGAAATAAACATATTCGATTTTACCAATAATAGCTTTATTTCTGTCACGTGAAGTGCGTCTCACGATGATGCCGTTTTCAACAATATATTCAATATCATCAACTAAATTCTGATGATTAGTACTCTTTTTTGTAGTTACTTTTACTCTCGCGCCTTCGTAGCCAAAAGTTACGACTTTGGTAATGTAATCATTCCCTTCCTGGTATTTTTTTACAAACTTTGTAATGTTATTGTCTGCGCCATAGGTGTAATTCACAACTTCTTTCCAATCGCTGCCAACCTTATCTTTTACTGTCATATCCAATAATCCTTTGGTGTTGTAAAAAAAATGCTGAATAACATCTGAAGTAGTAATAGTTTGTATTTTTCCGTCTTTAAAAGCAATTGTTTTGTTTACAATCTCACCATCTTTAGAGTTTTGGTAATTTGTTTTTACAATATTGATTTGTTTCAGTCTGACAGGTGCAGTATCCTGATTCTGACTGTGCACTAAGCATGGAAAAACCATCATTATGATGGCAATAAAGTAGGTTTTCATAGTGGTATTTGTATTGATTTGGGGTGACCAAAATACAAAATTCTACTAAATTTTAACAGTTTAAATCTGAAAAACACTACACTACTAAATTATCCACTAAAAATCAACCTCTTAACTACATCAAAGAACAAAAGGCATTTACTTTTCGGCGAAAATCCTGACGTCGTCAACCATAAAAGCTCCATTTAATGTTTTATCTTTACCGGAACCTGTATATTTAAATGCAATATGAATGTTTCCTGAAAATGCAGATAAATCAACTGCTCCGGAACTTATAAACGTTCGTGCAGGTGTTGACAAAGAAGGAAATTTTGCTGCTAATTTTGTCCACTTCGCTTTAGTTACATTCGAGCCGTCAAAATTAGTTGAAACGTAGACTTCCAGAATATTTAATGGTGAATCAATCTTTAAATCATGCTGTGCACTTCTAAATGATAGAGTTGAATTTTTATACCCACTCAGATTGATTTTTGGAGTGACCAACCAAGCGATGTTTACAGCAGCTGTTGTGCTTGTAGTATTAAATTCTGCATAACCATTTCCGGCATACAACATGCTTTTCCATAATTTTGAAGCTTTTTCTACAATATTGCTCCAACCTGGCAGAGTAAAATTTACATTGTTTTTTACCGATTGAAAATCTTCTGCAAAAAACGGAACATTTCTTTTCCCTTTCATCTCCAGATCTTTTTCTGATCGGACCATTAGTTGATAATCTGAGCCAAATTTTGTCAAAATACCCCTCACTTTGCCACTCCCTTCCGGTACAAAATTAGCGGCAAAACCAGCGTAACTACTTGTTCTGAAAATAATCTGATTGCCGCTTTTATCCCTAAGGTTCCAATTTGTCGAACCACCTATATTGTTCGATTCTTCAAAATATCGACGCCCAATCGCTTCCTCGGTAAACTGAACTTCTTTTAGCTCTATCAGGGTATTAAGTCTCTCATCGCTTAATGCCTCTTCAACTGAAATTACTTTTACCAATCGACTTTCATCAATTACGGTACATGAAGCATTCAGAACATTTTTATAATCAGTTTGAGAAACTCTGCCAATCGTTGGATCTCCCGAATTGCTCACATATAAACTCCCAATACGCAAACCACCGAAGTACAAATCTGTAAACTGATTTTTCAATTTAATATATACTTTACTTCCTACACGAAAATCAATATAAGTATTAGAAACATCAACCGGAACATTAAATCCTATTGCCGGTACTTTTTCTGTTGGTATAGTTTGCAGAAAAAGGGTCTTGAAAAAATTTCCTCCTTCATCACTTGATACCACATAGGCCTCCAGGACATCATCATACCCATATTGTTTCGGAACAGGCCCCGAAACAGCCTTAACCCTTTGAACCTTCTGATTTACGACTAAATTAGGCTGTGTACATTCCAATTTTGGAATTTCGATTTCATTATTACAACTATAAATAAGAACCAATAATAAGGCATAACCGAAAATTGAAAAACTATCTTTCATTTCAAATTAATTTTAAATTTTTTATAAACTCATTGTAAGGTTTACGAAATAAGTTCTTCCATATCCATAATAATATTTAGAACCAAATGATGGCGTTCCACTGGACACATCCTGATTAAGGGCCCTAAAATTAGCATTCCGAGCCTGTTCAAAACCACCCGTTTTGTAGCTAACATCCAGAACATTATTGATACTCCAAAAAAGCCCAATATATCTATGAGATATGCGCCAGGATTTCCCACCTGTAATGTTTAATAATGAAATTGGATCGAATTTTTCCTGTTTCAGTAAAGCTGCCGTCCGTTCTTCAGTTGCTTCCGGAAATGCAAGACCATTTACCGAATTTTTATAAAACCGATTTGTTCTTGCGATTGGCGAAACATCGATGTAGCTCTCAGACAAATAATTAATATTTGCTCCCAGCCACCAATATTTAGGATCTCTGTATTCTAATCCAACCGAAAAAGCTTGTTGTGGCATACCCGGTTGTTTGTAGTTTTTAAGGTATGATTCTCCAAAATCAAAAGTAGATCGAGCGTTGTCTTTCCCTACATTAGCATCATTCGTTATTGTTACATTGGGATTACTGCTATAAATATAGTTTCCATATGCTGTAGCTAAGACGGTTTTTAATGTTGATGAGATTTGATATTCCATACTAAATTCCAGTCCGATATTTTTCTTATCCAAGTGTGTTAAAGTCTGACTCACAAAAGCATCGGTATTGCTATAACTTGCACCTTTATCGAAAATTCCTTCCGCATAGAAAAAAGAGGTTCGGGTCGTGTTTTTGATTAGCGAATAATAAACTGTTGAGCGAATCTTAAAGTTAGGGGAACGAAAAACATGGTTTCCTTCGACACTGCTGATGTTTTCATTTTCGATTCCGTCGACAACTGAGTTATTCAATCGGGAATTTGAAAACGTATTTCTTAGAGATGGCGCTCTGGTAAGATACATTCCGTTGAAAAACAACCATTGTTTTCCTGAAATTTTATATGTTAAACCACCTTTGAAACCAAAATTTTCAAACTTCACATCTTTACTTTTTCCAAGAGAAGAGGCTGGATAAATTCCGTTTTGATACAATCCTTCTCTCTGGTAATTGGAAACGGAATAAGACTGAGCTAAATAAAAATCTGTCTTTTTGTAATTGAATTTAAACTGAGTGAAAGCATCAATTGTTGTTGCTAAAAAATTGTAATTGTAACCATAAGTATCTCCTTCTTTTACCTGACGATTGGGGTTTTGCAAATCTGACTGCGCTTGGTTTCCTTTATAAAATGCATCAATATCTTCGAAATATTGTCCTCCCAGCAAGTCTAAAAGATATTGAAAATGATGTGATTTTAAACTCCTAAAAGTAATTCCTCCATCAAAAGCACTGTTCTCTGTTATTTGTATGTTTAAATTTGAGTTTACTGCAAAGGTTTTATCGTCTGTTCGGTCTTCATATAAAACATAATGACTTTGGGCAGGCTCATATCCAATAATTATTCCATCCGAATTCAATGTTGGCTTCTGGTTCGCACGATACAGCTGATTCCAATCGATCTGTCGATTTTCAAGAAACTTTGTTTTTGCTTGTTCGGCATTTATATAATCAGGGGTGAAATCTCCTGAAAACTCCCCTTTGTCTTTTCCATAAATTGAGGCGTAATAACTCGGTAGCTTCTGATAATATACAGGGTCCGGACTGGCTGCATTTTGATAATCTATTGTACTGTTTCCTACCTGGCCAAATTGATACATTACACTCGAATTCAAATTTGTTTTTTCGTTTATTTTGTAATAATGATTTAGCATCAATAAGGGTTCTTCGACTCTTTTGACCCTCGCATTTCGTTTTTCTCCACTTTGAAATCCCCAATAAGAATTGTATTTTTCATTCGTTAGTTGAGTAACCTCGGCTGTATTTGCTGAATTTTTCCCTCTCGAATTTGGTGTATAAAATCCCGTAAAATTCAACGACTGTTTGTCATTCAGTTTTTTTTCAACACTCACGAAAAAAGACTCTGCCGCAAAATTTGTTCCTTCAAAATAACCTTCATTTGACCAACGCTTCCCTGCCGAAAGAACATAAGCCCAACCGGAAGCATTCATTCCTGAAGCATAAGTTGCGATGGTCCGCCAGTTGAAGGTTGTATTGCTCCCTGAAAACGAAAGCTGACTACTTTTCCTGTAGGTTGAAGCACGTGTAGTTATTTGTTGTGTCCCTAAAATCCCTCCGAAAGTATAATTTGAAGCGGCTGCACCAATTGAAAACTCCTGATTTCGCAGTACATTGTTCAGACCTCCCCAATTACTCCATTGTGGTCTTCCATCGTAAATTTTATTCATAACCATGCCATTAAGCATCATTGTTCCGTTTTCGCTGTCTAAACCCCGAATCCTAAATCGAGCCTGTCCCCAATTGAAGGCGGAAGCCTGCATAAAAACATCTCTTGAAGATTGTAAAAGACCTGAAGTCATTTCAGATGAACTATTATCCTCCGAAAGATCGCTGTCTAATAATGTGATTAACGCTGCCGGTGTCTCATCAGAAAAATTATCTTCTAACGATATCATGCCCAGATCTACCTTTTGACCTGGATTAGATTGTATCTTTAAAAGAAGATCTTTATAGCCCTGACTGTGTATCCATAATAACTGCTCTCCCTTTATCACAGCATGCAATTCAAATTTTCCCTTTACATTGGTTAATTGTGTTGCCGAAGAATTCTGTATGTTTAAGACAACATTCCCCAGAGGATTTTGAGTCTTTGCATCGACCACAGTTCCTGAAAAAGCAGTCTGCTCTTGTGCAAATAGAAGACCAATAGGCAATAAAACAAATAGTAAGACACATTTTTTTGTCATGAAAACCCCAATTTACTTTTAATAATTTAGTTTTTGAATTGAATTGGTTTTGGTAACAAAACATTCAATCACTTACATCAAAAGATAAAATTGGTTTTTGGAAGGGATTGCAAAAATAACAAGTTAAAACCTACTATTTTAATTCGGCTTCAAATATAAACAAAAAACAATATGAAAATATTTTCCTATTAAATAATTTAATTAAAAAAATGCTATGCTTACGGTAATTATTTCTACCCTTAAAAAATTTGTGTTTGTTTAAACTAAGAGGTTACTCTGATTTTAGAAACCATAAAGGCTATCAAAACTCCGAAAATTCCAATAAAGGCAAAGGAAAACTGGAGTCCGAAAGTTTCAGCAATATGTCCGATAACCGGTGGTCCCATTAAGAACCCCAAAAAACTTACACTCGAAACAATGGTTAAGGCTTCTCCTGGTGGAACTGTCGGATTTTTTCCTGCCATACTATAAACTGTAGGAACTATGGTCGCAACTCCTAGGCCAACGGCCATAAAAGCAATAGTACAAGGTATAAGATAAGGAAGAAAAACGGCTGTAAAAAGTCCGGCTGAAATCATGACTCCGCTAATTTGCATCACACGTTCACGTCCAAATTTATTGATCAGTCCATCTCCCAAAAATCGTCCGCTTGCCATCATAATCATGAAAGAAGTGTATCCTAAAATTACTAATGGTCCCGGTGCTTTTACAACATCTTTAAAATATACTCCACTCCAGTCAAACATAACGCCTTCGCTTGCCATACTACAAAATCCAATTACGCCAAGCCAGATTAAAGCACTGTCCGGTTTTACAAACAATTTTTTCTTCTCCTCTTTGACTTTGATCTTTTCTTTGGCCTTGATTAAAAATTTAAAGTTAAAAGCGATCATCAATAATACAATTCCTGCCACTATCATAAAGTGATGAAGAGGGCTTAATTTTAAAGCCAGCATTCCCAGTCCTACTAAAGCTCCTGTAAATCCGGCAAAGCTCCACATCCCGTGAAAAGAGGACATTATTGTTTTTCTAAAAAGTACCTCAGTATAAACTCCTTGCGTGTTAACTGCAATATTAGCCAGGTTTCCAAACAATCCAAAAAGGAATAACCCCAATGACAATTGTAAGGCTGTTGTAGCCAAACCTAAATTGGCCAGACATAAAACATACATGATTAAAGAAAAAATTAAAATTCGATGACTCCCGAATTTTGTAACCATCTTACCCGAAAATGGCATAATAAGCAATTGCCCCATCGGCAAAGCAAAAAGAATAGATCCCAGATCTCCTTCGGTTAAATGTAATGCCGTTTTGATATCCGGAATCCTGCTTGCCCAGGTCGCGAAACTCAAACCCATTCCAAAATAAAACATCCCAACAGCAAAACGAATTCTGTTTAAATAAGAGATTTTAGCTTCTCTATAAACTTTCTTAATTTTTCCTTTGGTTTGGAATAGTGATAGTGGATTGAAATTGATCAAAATGATGCGTTTAAGATTTAACACCATAAAAGTACTAAAAAGCTCCTTTGCAGAAGGCAAAACCTACCAGTTCCTGCTATTTACAACGTTGTATGTTTATAATTTTTTTTCCAGGGGCAAAGGTTCAAAGAGGCAAAGGGACAAAGGTTTTCCCTAGGACACATTGCAATACTTAATACAGCTATACCAAATTATGCTGTTTTTTTGCCATAGACTTCAAGAATTAAAAGAATCTTGCAATCCTTTTAATCCTTAAAGCTGTAGGCAAATTTTCTATAAATTAATTACTTTTTGCTGTGTATGACTTGCGATTGCTGCTTCGATAATCTGCATTACTTTTACTCCGTCCTGCGCAGTAACTGGTTCTTTTTTATCCTTTACAATAGCATCATAAACTCCATCAAAAAAGGAAAAATAATTCCCCTGAAGCGTTGGGATTTTTTCCCTAATTTGTTTTCCGTCAATTTCGGTATGCAAAAGCCCTTGTAAAGTTTCTGATTCTGTTCCCCAGGATTCAAGATTAGGTTTTTTACCTAATTTTAAATCATCTTCCTGAACATCACCACGAGGCTTTAAAAAAGATCCTTTTTTGCCTTGAACCACATAAGCGGGATTGGCTTCTCTCACAAAGAAACTGGCTTTTAAACGAACTCTGAAATTTTCATAAATCAGCAATAAATCAATCCAATCGTCAACCAACGTATTCGCTCTGGTAAAACGAATGTCTCCGAAAACCGATTTTGGAGAACCAAACAAACAAACTGCCTGATCAATTAAATGTGGCCCCAGATCTTTCAAAATTCCAGCCCCGTCATTTATCGTTTCTTTATGTGCTTTAGGGCTCAATAAAGGATTGTATCTGTCAAAATGAAATTCGGCTTCAACCAAATCTCCTAAAACACCATCGTTAATTACTTTTTGTACGGTTTTGAAATCACTATCCCATCTTCTGTTTTGAAAAACGGCTAATTTCAATCCTTTTTCCTTTGCAATCGTAGCTAATTCCTGAGCTTCAGCTACTGTCGTGGTAAAAGCTTTTTCGACTACTGCATGTTTTCCACTCAAAAGTACTTTTTTGGCATACTCATAATGCGTTCCAACCGGTGTGTTTACAATGACCAAATCGACATCATCTGCCAACAAATCTTCAATTGATGAATAACTTTTTACAGCCGGATAATCTTCCTGAATGAGTTTTTTACTTCTTTCCCAGGAACCTAATAATTCAAATCCTTCATGTATATTTAAAAATGGAGCGTGAAATACCTTCCCCGACATTCCGTATGATAGTAATGCTGTTCTAATCTTTTGCATTGGGTTTGTTTTAATTTGTTTACCACGAATCACTAATTAGAAGAAATTAAATTTGTGAATTTGCGGCGAATAAAAATATTAAAGTTTAGCTCTTTCGTATTGTTTGGGCCATTGAATTTCTTCGTTTAATTCTTTGGCAAAATCCAAAGGCAAATTCGGATTTCTAAGTGATTCTCTCGCAAACAAAATTACGTCGGCCTGACCACTACTTAAAATTTCTTCGGCTTGTCTCGCTTCTGTTATTAAACCAACAGCACCAGTTAAAATAGAAGCTTCTTTTTTGATCTTCGCTGCAAAAGGAACCTGATAGTTTGGTTTTAAAGGGATTTGTTGGTGCGAAACTAATCCCCCTGACGAAGTGTCGATTAAATCAACTCCTTTTTCTTTTAAAATTATTGAAAGTTTCACTGATTCTTCCGGATTCCATCCTCCTTCAGCCCAATCGGTGGCAGAAATCCGAACCAATAAAGGTAAATCGGACGGCCATTCTGATTGCACCGCGGCTACAATTTCTAAGGTAAAACGGATTCTATTTTCAAAAGTTCCTCCATACTCGTCAGTTCTGACATTTGTTAAAGGTGATAAAAACTGATGCAGCAAATATCCATGTGCTCCATGAATTTCCATAACCTGATAACCTGCTATAACAGCTCTTTTGGTCGCCGATTTAAAATCTGAAACTACTTTTTGAATTCCATCTTTATCTAAAGCTTCAGGAAGAAAAGGTTCGTCATCATGATATGGTATAGCACTTGCCGAAACAGTATGCCATCCGCCCTGAGTGATGTCCAGTTTTTTATTGCCTTCCCACGGTACCGAAACACTGGCCTTTCGTCCTGCATGCGCCAATTGAATTCCGGGAATAGCATTTTGCGACACAATAAATTTATTGATGATTTGAAGTTTCTCAATATGTTCTTCTTTCCACAAACCTAAATCTGAAGGAGAAATTCTCGCCTCAGGAGAAACTGCAGTGGCTTCCTGAATGATTAAACCCACCCCTCCACTGGCCCGACTGCCCAAATGAACCAAATGCCAATCGTTTGCAAATCCGTCTACTGCCGAATATTGACACATGGGTGAAATAACGATTCTGTTTTTTAAAGTAATATTTTTTATTGTAAGCGGTGAAAACAATAATGAAGCCATAGGTGTAACTTTTTTTAATGATTTTACACTACCAATTGGGTAAGTTAGTGTATCAAAAAGTAAAGTTAAAGCATCTATTCAATAATAGAAATCTAAATGTTTATTAATTAACAAACATTTAAAGCAAATTTTCTTTGCTTCACACCTTATAGTATTCCTTTTTAATCAAGCAGACTGTTGTGATTCGCGGATTTATAGGCGACACCATAACATCCCTTATAGAAAATACTCTATACGAACATAAGAACTTTATAAACGTAATACCAAATTCCACAGCAATCCCTATGATTTGTCTCCCCGCCATTTTATAGTATTTCAATAAGTTTTTTTTCCCTTCAAACTCTTTAATTTTTTTTATTATTCTTATAATTTAAAACAACTATTATTGCAACTACTACCATTATAATAATTAATACTGTAAAAGTTAAAAAAACTTCGTTACTTACCTCTTGCGAAGCTAGTTTCCCATAATCAAAACCTTCTGATTCCATAATTTTAAAACCGTTCATTCATACTTTCTAACAAAATCATTTTCGTCTAGTTCTTTTTTGCTATGACAAACTTATCAGAGTTCCGTCTAATAAAATTGGACGGAACTCCGAGCCTCCAAAAATTTCTTTCGCTTCTTCATCTTTAATTATGCTTAGAGAATAATGTAATACTAATTCAAACGAAGTTTCATAATAAAAACTCTCTCTCTTTTTGCAATACTTTAAAGGTGCATCAAGTCCTTTAATTATTCCCAGTTCATTGTAAAGCTGACTTCTGCTTAGAAACATTCTTTTTGCAAAAACAGCCGGAGAACCTGTTTTTTCCTCACAGATTAACTCATGAATTCTTTTAATTCGCTCTATTTTCTTGATAAAATCCATCGTCTGCATTAAAAAATAAGTGAAACATAAACCCTTAAAAACCCACTATTATTTCTTCAAAAGAAAACTACATTTTTAAAAAGTAGGAAAATTATAAAAGATTTCTGCAAAAAGCCGTCTAAATAAGCCATAAGACTATCGTAATAAGACTTATTTTACATCCGTGTATAATTTTAGCATGAAGCAAGAAAAAAATACCTGCTGTTTTTCCCTCTTTTTACGAAAAAGGCTTTAGTTCTGTCTTAAAAAAAATAAGAGTGAAGTATTAACAAACATTTAAAACCTTATGTATTATATTGCACTATCAAATTAAAATAGAAACGTTACTTTTGTGCGTTAAATACGAACTAAAAATACAAAATGGATATAGTTATCAAACTCTCTCAATTTCTATTGAGTTTATCTTTACTTATTATTCTTCACGAATTAGGGCATTTTATCCCTGCAAAATTGTTTAAAACAAGAGTCGAAAAATTCTACTTATTTTTTGACATTAAATATTCTCTCTTAAAAAAGAAGATTGGCGAAACTGAATACGGAATCGGATGGTTGCCATTAGGTGGTTATGTAAAAATCTCCGGAATGATTGATGAAAGTATGGACAAGGACCAAATGGCCCTACCTCCACAACCTTGGGAATTTCGTTCGAAACCAGCATGGCAGCGTTTAATTATTATGTTGGGTGGTGTTACGGTAAACTTTATCCTAGCCTTTATTATTTACATTGGAATGGCATTTGCTTACGGTGATATTTATGTAGCCAATGCGGACTTGAAAGATGGTGTTTTGGTTGAAAACCCTGTAATGCTAAAAGCAGGTTTCAAAACCGGAGACAAATTCCTTGCTGTTGACGGACAAAAGATCGAAAATTTCGATAATGATATCAACATGAAAATTATCATGGCCAAAGAAATCTTAATCGAAAGAAACGGACAACAGCAAACCATAAAAATGCCAACTGACTTTGTCGATCAATTGTCAAAACAGGAAAAAGCACATCTTGTAGACATGAGAATCCCTTTTGCGGTGGCAAGTGTTACAGAAGAATCCGGAAATACAGCTTTAAAAGCAAAAGATTTAATTGTTAGCCTTAACGGTCAGGACGCAAGATACTATGATCAGGTAAAAGCGATTTTAGAAAGCAACAAAGGCAAAACTATTCCCGCTGTTGTTTTACGTGATTTAAAGAAAGTGCCAATTACCGTTAAAATTTCTACAGCCGGAAAACTTGGTGTTGGCGTTGGAGGTTTAAATATCGAATCCTTAGAAAAATTAGGATACTATAAGGTAAGCAAAAAAAGTTATACTTTCTTAGAATCAATTCCGGTTGGACTTACAAAAGGTAAAGATCAGTTGGTAGGTTACGGAAAACAACTTAAAATGATTTTCAATCCTGAGACGAAAGCTTACAAACAAGTGGGTGGTTTTGCAGCTATTTTCAACATTTTTCCAAGCAGCTGGAGCTGGGAAACCTTCTGGTCGATCACTGCTTTATTATCAATTATGCTTGGAGTAATGAATTTATTGCCAATTCCTGCTCTTGATGGTGGTCATGTAATGTTTTTATTATACGAAATAATTAGCGGCAGAAAACCGAGCGATAAATTCCTTGAAAATGCCCAAATGGTTGGTTTCGTTTTACTTATAGCACTGCTTTTATTTGCTAATGGGAACGACATTTATAAGGCAATTGTGAAATAGAAAAAAAAATCAATAAAAAGTGCTAAAATATTTTTGAGAAACTAAAAAACGTCTTATATTTGCACTCGCTAAAAAGAACAGCAACTTCCTCCTTAGCTCAGTTGGTTAGAGCATCTGACTGTTAATCAGAGGGTCCTTGGTTCGAGCCCAAGAGGGGGAGCAACTTTTTAGCAAACATATTTACCTTTAAGGTGATTCCTCCTTAGCTCAGTTGGTTAGAGCATCTGACTGTTAATCAGAGGGTCCTTGGTTCGAGCCCAAGAGGGGGAGCTTATCAAATACCACTTACAAACGTAAGTGGTATTTTTTTTATCCTTATATCTCATCCTGGCACACAGCCTACACCCAAACCCTATTCAATCATTCCCTCAAAACACCAAACAAACTCACGTACTCGTCGACTTTTAATCGAAACTAAAGCTAAAACTTTCGCTTTTGATACGGAGTCCCCTCCCCATCTTCACAATACACCTTAAGACTCAAAAGAAACATTGCCCAGTTGTAATTACACCATTGATAGAATTCCGTCAACTCACGCCAGTCAAAATGCCTTAAAACAACCACTGTCACACCACCCCTCTCTGTCAAATCAAACGAAATACCCGTTCCAATCCATTCCGGATCTGATTCCACACATTTCCACACTATTCTTTTATCAGGAGACAATTCAACCACTTTCATTCTTGTCACATCCTCATCTCCGAAACCAAACTCATTTACAAAACCTACTTCCGGCTTAACAACTAATTCCTCCGTCCAAACCGCACCAAGACCTTCCTGCGTTGTCAACACCTTATAGACCTCCGAAATTGACGACTTAATATAATTAACATGTTCTATTTTTTCCATACCTATACTAGATTATTATTATATACTCAAAGTTAACAAGTTTCACACTACTCCAACACAAGCCGTTATCTCAAAATTCCAAGAACTTTAATTCACCTCTTCACCAAAGAACACACCCCTTCACAACATCAATAGGCCGCAAACCCACACAAACACAACAAAAAAAACCCGCGGTTGAAACCGCGGGCAATATTCAAATCAAAGATCAAATTCAAAATTTATAAAGCACAAAAAAAGCCCCTTCTAAACAGAAGAGGCTTTAAGTACCCGGAGCCGGAGTCGAACCGGCACGGTTTCCCACAGGTGTTTGAGACCAGCGCGTCTACCAATTCCGCCATCCGGGCTTAGCAGACGAAAAAACAATCAAGATTTGATTATTTCAACGCAATAGAATAAGTTCATCATGATGTCATAACTGTGCTTATTCCTTTAACACGGTGCAAATGTAAAAAATAAAATTAAAAATTCTAATAAAAATACTTAATTTTTTCCTTTCAGTGTCCAATAAATTTTCTAAATTTGCACCTCGTTAAAACGAAGCACACACAACTAACTACAAAACAACAAATTAAATGTCGCACCTAGAACCAGAAGCTAAAATTTTTGCTTGTTCACAAAGTGTCTATCTTGCAGAAAAAATTGCAGAACAGTACGGAATTCCGTTAGGAAAAGTAACGATGTCGAAGTATAGTGATGGAGAATTCCAACCATCGTACGAAGAATCAATAAGAGGATTACGTGTTTTTATCGTGTGTTCAACTTTCCCATCTGCTGATAATTTGATGGAATTGTTACTCATGATCGATGCAGCGAAACGTGCATCAGCAAGACACATTACAGCTGTTATGCCTTATTTTGGTTGGGCAAGACAAGACAGAAAAGATAAACCAAGAGTTCCGATTGGAGCAAAATTAGTAGCTAATTTATTAGATGCTGCTGGAGCAACAAGAGTAATGACAATGGATTTGCATGCAGATCAAATTCAGGGGTTTTTCGAAAAACCAGTAGATCATTTATTTGCCTCAACTATCTTTTTACCATACGTAGAAAGTTTAAAGTTAGACAATCTGACTATTGCATCTCCAGATATGGGAGGTTCAAAAAGAGCATACGCTTACTCTAAGTTCCTGGAATCAGATGTAGTAATCTGTTACAAACAAAGAAAAGCAGCCAACGTTATCGACACTATGGAACTAATTGGTGAAGTAAAAGGCCGTAACGTAATACTAGTAGACGACATGATCGATACAGGCGGAACATTAGCGAAAGCAGCAGATTTAATGATCGAAAAAGGAGCATTAAGCGTTAGAGCCATTTGTACACACGCTATTTTATCAGGTGATGCCTACGAAAAAATTGAAAACTCTAAATTAAGTGAGTTAATCGTTACCGATTCTATCCCATTAAAGAAAGAATCAAAGAAAATCAGAGTCGTGAGTTGTGCACCTCTTTTTGCCGAAGTTATGCACATGGTGCACCACAACAATTCCATTAGTGGAAAGTTTATAATGTAAAAGCAGTAAGCTTTAAGCCTTAGGCTATAAGCTTTATTACTTAGTACAGCAAAAGCTTGAAGCGTATTGCCTAAAGCCTATAGCAAATTAGAATATTTATTTAATAACTATATTTTTTTTACAATGAAATCGATTACAATTAAAGGATCAGAAAGAGAAAGCGTGGGCAAAGTGTCAACTAAAGCCTTACGTAATGCTGGAGCGGTTCCTTGCGTGTTATACGGAGGAAATCAGGCAGTACACTTCTCAGCAGACGCTGCAGCGTTCAAAAACTTGGTTTACACTCCAAATGCACACACAGTTGTGATTGAGCTTGGAAAAGGAAAATCATTTACAGCTATCTTACAAGACATTCAGGTTCACCCAGTATCTGACAAAATTTTACACATTGACTTCTTCCAATTATTTGATGACAAAGAAATCACTATGGAAGTTCCTGTAAAAATCGTTGGTACATCTAAAGGTGTTCTTGCAGGTGGTGTTTTACGTTTGAACCAACGTAAATTAAAAGTTAAAGCTTTACCTAAAAATCTTCCTGATTTTGTTGAAGCAGACATCACTCCACTTGAAATGGGTAACAAATTATATGTTACTAAAGTAGGATCTCCAGAGTACAAAGTTATGCACCCGGATAACACTGTTGTTGCTCAGGTAAGAATTTCTCGTGCTGCTATGAAAGCTGCTCAAGAAGCTGCAAAAGCTGCAAAAGCTCCTGCAAAAGGAAAGAAAAAATAATTTTTTTCAATTCAAAATACAAAGCATCAATCGAAAGGTTGGTGCTTTTTTTTTGCTTTAGAGGTACTGAGGTTCTCAGATGCTAAGGTACTAAGGTTCTAAGTTTTTTTTCTACAGGACGACTTCGGCTTCGCTCAGCCTGACAATGGAAATCATGTTTTCACACCCCCCTCAATAAATGCAACAATCTAATTATCTCATTGACACATTTACAAATTATCCAATTAACCCATTGGCACATTCCCCAATTAAGTTTATTTTTGCGTCATGATAAAATGGATAACAAAACTGTTTTCATCAACACAAAAAGAAGAGAACACTGATTATATGAAAAAATACTTAATCGTCGGATTGGGCAATATTGGTGCCGAATATGTAAATACACGACACAACATAGGCTTTAAAGTACTTGATTTTTTAGCCAAAAAAGAAGGCCTTTCATTCGAGACTGTGAAATTAGGCGCCCTGGCCGAATATAAATTCAAAGGAAGAACCTTTTTTCTACTCAAACCAAACACCTATATGAACTTAAGCGGTAAGGCCGTAAAATACTGGATGGACAAGGAAAACATTCCACTAGAAAACATTCTCGTAATTACTGACGATCTGAACCTTTCTTTCGGAACGATCCGAATCAAACCAAAAGGCAGCGACGGAGGTCACAACGGGCTTAAGAACATTAATTTAGTTCTAAACACACAGCAATACACCCGCTTTAGATTTGGCATCAGCGATCAGTTCAAAAAAGGACAACAGGTTGATTATGTTTTAGGAGACTGGGACGAAGAAGAAAAAGCAAAATTACCGGAACGCTTGGAAGTCGCTTCAGAAATTATTAAATCTTTTGGAACGGCCGGTCTTGAAAACACCATGACCACTTTCAACGGAAAGTAAAGATTTGCAGTTGGTTAAGATTCCAATAACCAAACCATCAATTAATTAAATGGAATAATAACGAAATAGTATTTTCTATTCCAAAGTTAAATGTCTAAATTTGGAATAAATAATTATAAATCATAAAATCATAATATCATGGCTTTTGAATTACCTCAATTACCTTATGCATATGATGCATTAGAACCACATATTGATGCCCGCACAATGGAAATTCACCATTCAAAACATCATAATGCCTATACTACAAATCTAAATGCGGCTATCGCCGGAACAGATTTGGAAGGAAAAACAATCGAAAACATCTTAATCAATCTAGATAAATCAAACGCAGCAGTTCGTAACAATGGTGGAGGCTTTTACAACCACAATTTATTCTGGACTGTAATGGCTCCAAATGGTGGTGGATTACCAACAGGTGATTTATTAGCAGCTATTGAAGCTTCTTTTGGAACTTTTGAAGAATTTAAAGCAAAATTTGCTAAAGCTGGTGCTACACAATTCGGTTCAGGATGGGCTTGGTTATGTGTACAAAAAGGTGGAAAATTAGATGTTTGCGGAACTCCAAATCAAGACAACCCATTAATGCCGGAAGTAGGCTGTGGTGGAACTCCTATTTTAGGAATGGACGTTTGGGAGCACGCTTACTACTTAAACTACCAAAACAGAAGACCTGATTATATTGAAGCTTTCTTTAATGTAATCAACTGGACTGAAGTTGCAAGAAGATATGCTCTAGACAAGTAAAAAATAGAGTAAAGAATATAGAAAAAAGACGGATAACTTAACGGTTATCCGTCTTTTTTTATCGTTTAATTTTCGGTTGAACACTTCATTTACATAATACTGCATATGATTAACATGTAGATCAGCAACGCCATAAAAAATAATACCAGATTAATATTACGCAATTCTTCCTCTTTCTTCATTTGCAAAGCTATGGTTTCTACAAACATATAGGCAAACCATACTATTGGAGCAAATATACTAAGCAACAAAAATTCAAACTCACTTCTATTACTCAAATTAGGAAGCGACAATAGCACGAGTGGTCCTCCCGCAATAATAGCCAAAATTATAATTCGGACAAGTAAATGTTTGACTCCACTTTTTCCTTTTAGAGCCACACCCCTTGAATTTCTATTACCTGCCTCAAAAGGCTCATTAAGTCCCTGATTCATTTTTTTTTAGTTAATCTTATTATCCTTAATTATTTACACAAGACGCATTACTCTTCTAATTGAGCCCTAATATACCGCAAGAAAGAGTAATAAAAAAATTACAAAAAAAATAAATATGTGAAAATTAAGCAGTCTTACTTTTTGACTTAATTCTGAGTCAGATTAATATTTAGAATCCAACTTTCTTGTCGTAACAGCAATTCTTCTTATACAGAAGAAAATAGAACAAAGATTATAGACAAAAAAGACGACTACCAAATGGCACTCGTCTTTTTTGTCGTTATATTTTGTCTTTACTCTATTCTCTTAAAAAAAGAAAATAAAAAAGGCGGAATCACTTCCACCTTTTTTGCCCCAAATCTACCATAAACTTAACCTACTAATGTTATGGTTCTGTAAATGTATGGCAGCTATTTTAATGAAAAAAACTTTCTAGACGAATGGCAAATATATCCGATGAAGTGACGTAAAATCTTACTTTAGAAATACTTGACTTTATTCCAATAAAAAAGGTGGAATTACTTCCACCCTTTTTGCCCCAAATCTACCATAAACTTAACCTACTAATGTTATGGTATTTCAAAAGTATTGTAGCTTTTCATTTTCACCAAACAAATAAGATGAACGGTAAAAAAAACCGATGAAATGCACAAATTAACCTTTTGTTAGTATTTTATTAATAAGCTCTCGCGTCTTTCCCTTCATAGAAGTTCATGAAAGCTCTATTCACAACACGGTTTCCACCTGGTGTTGGATAATCTCCGGTAAAATACCAGTCTCCAAGGTTCTTCGGACAAGCAATATGCAAATCTTCTACTTTTTGGAAAATGATTTTTACTTCAGCATTAATTTCAGGAGAGCTTAACATTTCGGCGATTTTAGCTGAAATTTCCTCAGGGGTAAACTGATCGTAAATTGCAGTAACATAGTTCACAACATCGCTATCTATATAATTTTCCTGAGCTTTACACTTTGCATAAACTTCATCAACGATATGATATAAGTTTCTTTCTTTCAATAAAGCCAAGGCTGCTCTAAAAGCCACAAGCCCTTCCAGCTTCGCCATATCGATTCCGTAACAGTCAGGGTAACGAATTTGTGGTGCCGATGAAACAATTACGATACGTTTAGGATTTAAACGATCCATCATCTTTATAATACTCATCTTTAAAGTGGTACCACGAACGATACTATCGTCTATAATAACCAGATTATCTGTTGGCTTGATTACTCCGTAGGTAACATCATAAACGTGCGCAACCAAATCATCACGACTACTATCTTCTGTAATAAAAGTTCTTAGCTTTGCATCTTTTATCGCCACTTTCTCTGTACGAATCTTTACAGCTAATAATTCCTGTAACGTCTCAGCCGTAAGCGTATTTCTGTTGGCTAAAATATAGTTGTTCTTTCTTTGATTTAAAAAGTCCTGAGCCGCTTCAACTAATCCATAAAAGGATGTTTCGGCTGTATTTGGAATATAAGAGAAAACTGTGTTGTCTGTATCACTGTCGATCGACTCCAGAACAGCAGGTAAAATTAATTTTCCTAAATTTTTACGCTCCTGATAAATTTCAGCATCACTTCCTCTTGAAAAATAAATCCTTTCAAAAGAACATGCTTTTTTAACGGTTGGTTCCAGAATTTGATTCATAGAAACTGTTCCGTTTTTTTTGATGATCAAAGCATTCCCTGGCTCGATTTCCTGCACACTTTCAAAAGGCACATTAAATACCGTTTGAATAACCGGTCTTTCAGAAGCTACAACCACCACTTCATCATCCTGATAATAATACGCTGGACGAATTCCTGCAGGATCTCTAAAAACAAAAGCGTCACCATGACCTAACAATCCGGCCATAGCATATCCTCCGTCTAAGTTTTTAGCCGAACGGGCTAAAATTTTTGCAATATCCAATCGGTCGGCAATCACAGGAGAAGCTTCTCTCTTAGAATAACCTTCAAGTTTACAATCCTGATAAAGCTGCATCACCTCTTTGTCTAAGAAATGCCCAATTTTCTCCATAACTGTAACCGTGTCAGCCATTTCTTTTGGATGCTGACCAAGTTCTACTAAATTTTCAAAAAGCTCCTTAACATTCGTCATGTTAAAGTTACCCGCTAAAATTAGATTACGATGCATCCAGTTGCTCTGACGCAGGAATGGATGTACGCTTTCAATACTGTTCTTTCCGAAAGTTCCATAACGAACGTGCCCCAGAAACAACTCTCCTATATAAGGTATGTTTGCTTTTTGTTTAGCAACATCATCTGCATATTCAGGATGAGAACTCATCTCCTCATTAATACGCTCATTAATTTGCTTAAAAACATCCTGAATGGGTTGTGAATGATTGGAACGAACCCTGCTGATATAACGCTCACCAGGTGCCACATCTAATTTGATGCTTGCAAAACCAGCTCCGTCTTGTCCACGGTTGTGTTGCTTTTCCATCATCAGATACATTTTCTGTATTCCGTAAAAAGCTGTTCCGTATTTTTCTTTGTAATATTCAAGCGGTTTAAGAAGTCTAACCAAAGCTATACCACATTCGTGTTTTAAAGCGTCGCTCATTGTGTTTTGTATTTTGTGTTGTTGTAAGTTGTGTGTATTAACGTAATAAAAAAGCCCCGTTATTATTCGAGGCTTTTGGGCATTATATTTCTATGTCAAACTGAGTTAACGACTTAAACTGTTGTAATCGAATCGCCACTTCAGCTTTGCTTAGGGTTTCCATCCTTTCTGTTCCAAATTTCTCTACACAGAATGAAGCTAAATTTGAACCGTAGATAATCGCATTTTTCATATTGCCAAACGAAATGTTTTCGCTTTGCGCAATGAATCCTGAGAAACCACCGGCGAAAGTATCTCCAGCCCCTGTTGGATCAAAAACATCTTCCAATGGCAATGCCGGAGCAAAGAATACTTCTCTATTGTGGAATAAAAGCGCACCGTGTTCTCCTTTTTTGATCACCACATATTTTGGTCCCAATTCCTGGATTTTAGCTGCTGCTTTTACTAATGAATATTCTCCTGAAAGCTGTCTTGCTTCTTCGTCATTGATCGTGATTACGTCTACACGTTTGATAACGTCCAATAGTTCAGGTAAAGCACAATCCATCCAGAAGTTCATTGTATCTAAAACTACTAATTTTGGTTTTTTCTCTAATTGATCCAAAACACTACTTTGTACTAATGGGTGTAAGTTTCCTAACATTACCACATCTGCATCTTTATAGTTTTGCGGAACTTTTGGTTGAAAATCAGCCAAAACATTCAGTTCTGTTACTAAAGTGTCTCTTGAATTTAGATCGTTGTGGTACAAACCGCTCCAGAAAAAGGTTTTTCCGCCTTTTACAATTTCGATACCTGAGATATCAATATTTTTTGAAGTCAATAAATCCAAATGCTCTTGAGGGAAATCGTCTCCAACTACAGAAACAATAGCCGATTGCAGGTTGAAAAAAGATGCTGATAAACCAATGTAAGTCGCAGCACCACCTAATATTTTATCTGTTTTCCCGAAAGGAGTTTCAATCGCGTCGAAAGCAACCGTTCCAACAATCAATAATTTATTCATTTTATGAATTTCGAATTAGGGTGCAAAGATACTTCATAAGTTACAATATTGCAACGGTTTAGGTTCTCAAAATTTTCATAAAAAATCAAGGTCGTTTTCGGGGGTAAAACTATTGTAAATGAGATATTTATATTAAAATCTTTTAAAAGATTAAAATAGGTTTTTAGGATTTAAATCGCAATACTTGTTTTCGAAAAAAGGTTTGAATGTTTTTGATTAGATTTGTGTAAATATCAAACCTTATTTATGAAGAAAATTTTGTCTTTATTAATGCTTTTTTGCTTTTTTAGTTCCTGCGAAAGAAAAGAACCAAATTTTTCTAAAGAGATGATTAAGAAGCTGGCTTATGAAAATGATAGTAAGGGCGGAATTATATCTTTAAATGCCTATAATTTTTTAGACTTTTATGTTTTAACTGATAATAATGAAATCCATCAGAGTTCTAAGAGTGAATTATGGTATATTCATAATCAATACTACTCTAAAGAATTTGTATCATTTGAAAATTTTTTAGATGCTATTTTGAATAAATCATTTACTCTAAAAAAGAAAAGATTGAAGAAAATCACTCATTTTACAAGCTTTAGACTAAATTCCAAAATTCAAAAAGAATATTCTGTTTTAGGATTTGATAAATTTCTAAAAAAATATTCAAAAGAAACAACAGCCAAAAGATTAGCTCTTAATCGAGCAACTATAAAAGACGGTGAATATTTAACTATCGCATACTTTTTATACAAGAACAAATATGATATAAGCTCCGATTGTTATCTGGCAATTGATTATTTAAGAAAAAGAGAAGATTCTTTTAAATAAATTCTACAACTCATACTTCTTGTCAAAATAATTCTTCAAAACCCCAAGCTGAATGAGCATCATAAAAGGAACTACTAAAATAGCATACAAAACATTTTCAGAAAAATGAATACCTGAAAACAGTGCCGAAATTTTATCTGCATAAGAACTTCCTGTTTCTACAGTAGCATTGCTTCCGTTAAAAAACGAAGCATAAACAGCCAAAGCCGCCAAACCAAAGCCAATCACAAACCAGGTAAACTTAGAAATTAAAGGTTTGTAAATTTTAACCTTGCTCTGTTCAGTCACCAAAACCTGAGCCATTACTTTTGAGGTAAAATCAATTGATGGCGCATCCAAAGGGATTTCGCTCATCATTTTATCAATAAGATTTTCTAAGTTTTTATCGCTCTCTTTCATAACACTGTACTATTTCTGGTTCTAATTGTTTTTTCAAAATTACGGCTAGTTTTTGTCGGCTTCTAAATAATTTCACCTTGACATTGTTGGCTGTAATTCCCATAACTTTTCCAATTTCTTCTAAATTCTGATCTTCAAAATAAAATAAAGTTAACAGAATGTTTTCTTCTCTCGGCAGCATGCTTAAACAGTTCTGAATCGTCTGCTTTCGTTCTTTATCCTCCAAAGCACTCAAAGCATTGTCCATAGTCTTAATCAAATGCGCCGAAAACTCATCTATCGAAATATTAAGATCTTCTTTTTTATTTTTCTTCAAACGATCTAAACAGGTATTGTACGTTACTTTATAAGCCCAGGTTGAAAATTTCGAATCACCCTTAAATTTACCCAGCGAACTATAAATTTTAACAAAAGTGTCTTGCGAAACTTCTTCAGCCTCTTCCCTGTTTTTAACCATTTGAAGTGCCAGAGTAAAGATCATATTCTTATAACGATCTACCAGTACGGCAAACGCATTGGTCTCGCCCTGCAGAATTTTATCGATATAATGTTGATCTGGTATTGTACTCATATTATATAGGACGATAGTTTGTTATTCCAGGTTACAAGAATTTTAAAATAAATCTCAAAAAAATAAATTTCAAATCTCAAATTCCAAGTTTCAAGTTTCAAGTTTCAAAATCTGATCTTTGAGTATACTAGCACTTTATTAAAGTTTCGATATTCAAAATTAACTCATAATCAGCATGTTTTAGGATTTGGAATTTAAAAATTGATTTTTTTTACCAAAACTTGTAACCTAAAATTAAAAGGTATCGTCCTATGGAGTATCAATCAATTAAACAATAAAAAATATGGGACCAGAAATTTTAGTACCAATAAGCCTGTTTCTAATGATCTTCGGGATCATTTATCTTATTTACTCAACCAGAAACAGAGAGCGTTTAGCACTTATCGAAAAAGGCGTTGACGCTAGCATCTTTTTAAAAGGGAGCGGAAAAGGTGTTCCGACCTGGAAGGTTCTTGTTTTAAACCTGGCCTTTCTATTAATAGGAAGTGGTGTTGGTATTTTCGTTGCCTTACTTATTACAACTTATACTTCGCTGTCAGATTCAGCAGTATATCCGTCTATTATTTTTATTATGGCAGGAGTTGGTTTACTTGCCGGATTCAGCAAAGCAAAAGATTTAGACAAAGAGTAAAAACAGTAAGTAATACTTTTAACAACAACAAAACGCGCCGAAACCATTGTTTCCGACGCGTTTTTTTTATGACTTTGAGCCAATGGTTTCGTAATAAACATCGACAGAAAGATTCTTTTGCATGGATGCCATAACTGCCAATTCATCGCAACGTTCGTTCTGAGGGTGATTGTTATGACCTTTAATCCATTTAAAATCGACCTGATGTTTGCGGTAGATAATCAGGAAACGCTTCCATAAATCAGGATTTTTCTTACCGGTATAGTTTTTTTTCTCCCAGCCAAAAACCCATTTCTTTACAACAGAATCGATGACATATTTTGAATCGGAAACTACCAAAACTTTCATGTTTGGCTTTTTCAACTTTTCGAGCCCCACAATTACAGCCAAAAGCTCCATTCTATTATTGGTAGTAAGACGAAAACCTTCATAGAATTCTTTCTTATGTGGAGTTCCTACCAATTCCATCACTACACCATACCCCCCGTTTCCGGGATTTCCTTTTGCAGCGCCATCTGTATATATATGTACTTCGTGATTCATTCTCTTTAGACTTCTTAGATATTTTAGATTGTTAGACTTCTTAGATTATTGGATTTTTAGACTTCTTAGATTATTGAACTATTGGATCTTTAGGTTTACTTGATTTTAGCAAAACCTGAAAAAACATTAAGCATTTAAAAAAGAAATCTAAGGATCTAAGAAGTCTAAGCTTCTAATATTCTGGAAATAATTTCCGGAAAATACTTTTGTTCCAGTTCATGAATCTTTTCGGCCACTGTTTCCGGGGTATCCTCTTCGGTTAGAGCTACGCTTTTCTGAAAGATGATACCGCCTTCATCATAATTTTCATTTACAAAATGAATAGAGATTCCTGTTTCTTTCTCTTTATTATCAACTACAGCTCTGTGTATGTGCATGCCATACATTCCTTTACCTCCATAATGAGGTAAAAGCGCAGGATGTATGTTTATTATTTTATCCGGGTATTGTTCTATTATATGCTCTGGAAATTTCAATAGGAAACCTGCAAGAACTATCAGATCCGGATCTATTTCTTGTATTTTTTGTAAAACATTTCTTTCTAAAAGTTCGTTTTTTGAGAAGATTTCGACTGGAATTTGATGATTTTTTGCTCTTTCAATAACTTTTGCTGAAGCGTTATTTGTAAAAATCGAAACGACGTTTGCAATTTTGGTCTTCGCAAAATATTTTATAATGTTTTCAGCATTAGTACCTGATCCTGAGGCAAAAACAATAATTTTTTTCATAATCCAATTTATTTTTAGACTGCAAAAAACGGAATAAAAATCGAAAATAAATAGTATTAAAAAGTCTTTCTTGAAATTAATTTTATAAATTAGTGTTACATTTATAAACTAAATAGTTGTTTTAAAATAAAGTTTTTTATTTTTGCCAACAAATTAAATTCTAAAATTAAAGATTATGTCAGACATTGCATCAAGAGTAAAAGCGATTATCGTAGACAAATTAGGTGTTGACGAAAACGAAGTTGTAACAGAAGCAAGCTTCACTAATGATTTAGGAGCTGACTCATTAGACACTGTTGAGCTTATTATGGAATTCGAAAAAGAATTTGATATTCAAATTCCAGACGATCAAGCAGAAAACATTGCTACTGTTGGTCAAGCTATTTCTTATATCGAAGAAGCTAAAAAATAATAATACCGCACCCGATTTCTAAAAAGCCCCAATTTTTGAAATTCAAAATTCCAAAATTGGAATTTGATTTTTGAAATTTGATTTTTTTAAGAGTCGGGTGTTATTATTTTTTTTCAAATTTAAATTTCGATTGATTTTCAATCAAAAAGATATATTTATATTGTAATGCCCATGGCTCTTAAGTAAACAATACAATTAAGAAAGCGTGGGTTTTATTTGTTTAAAGTACAAAATACATATTTATGGCATTAAGGCGAGTTGTTGTAACAGGATTAGGTGCACTTACTCCTATCGGGAATAATATCCAGGAATATTGGAATGCACTTGTGAATGGAGTTAGCGGAGCGGCTCCTATCACATATTATGATACAGAGAAGCATAAAACGAAATTTGCCTGTGAAGTAAAAAACTTCAATATTGAAGATTTTATGGATCGTAAAGAATCTCGTAGATTAGATAAATTCGCTCAATATGCAGTTGCTGCCAGTGATGAAGCTATTAAAGATGCCGGACTTACTAATGATAATATCGACAAACAAAGAGTAGGTGTTATCTGGGGAGCAGGAATCGGAGGTTTAGAAACTTTCCAGGAAGAAGTAATTTATTATGCTAAAGGAGACGGAACTCCAAAATTCAATCCGTTTTTTATCCCTAAAATGATTGCCGATATAGCACCTGCACACATTTCGATGCGTAACGGATATATGGGACCAAATTATACTACTGTTTCTGCATGTGCATCTTCTGCAAATGCATTAATTGATGCTTTCAACTACATCCGTTTAGGAATGTGTGATGTTATTGTATCCGGTGGTTCAGAAGCTGCCATTACCATTGCCGGTATGGGAGGTTTTAACTCTATGCACGCTTTATCAACAAGAAACGAAAGCCCTGAAACAGCTTCAAGACCTTTTGACGGAACCAGAGACGGTTTTGTATTAGGAGAAGGAGCAGGAGCATTAGTTCTTGAAGATTACGAGCATGCTAAAGCCAGAGGTGCAAAAATTTACTGTGAAATTGGCGGTGGCGGAATGTCATCTGATGCTTACCACTTAACAGCACCACATCCGGAAGGAATTGGAGTTATTGCAGTAATGAAAAATACCCTGAGAGATGCCGGAATGAATCCTGAAGATGTTGATCATATCAACACTCACGGAACTTCTACTCCTTTAGGAGATGTTGCCGAATTAAAAGCGATCAGTGCTGTTTTTGGAGAACATGCAAAAACAATCAACATTAACTCTACAAAATCAATGACAGGTCACTTACTTGGTGCGGCTGGAGCTATTGAAGCAATTGCTTCTATTTTAGCAATGCAGCACGGAATTGTACCTCCAACGATTAATCATACTGTAGTAGATGAAAACATTGATCCTTCATTGAATCTTACCTTAAACAAACCTCAAAAAAGAGAAGTAAATGTTGCTATGAGTAACACTTTTGGTTTTGGTGGACACAATGCTTGCGTATTGTTTAAAAAATTAGTGGACTAATTTCTGCATATGAATATTATCAAAAAAATATTTTCTAAATCCCGTTCTCTAGAAGACGGGATTTTTTTTGACACTATTCAGAAAATACTTGGTTTTCAGCCTGCAACGATCGATTTTTATAAGAAAGCTTTTACACACCGGTCTTCAAATAAATTAGACGAGTCGGGACACCCGATCAATTACGAGCGATTGGAATTTTTAGGAGACGCTATGTTAAGTGCCGTAATTGCAGCACATTTATTTAATAAAGCACCTAATGGTGACGAAGGTTATCTAACCAAAATGCGTTCGAAAATCGTAAGTCGCGAGCATTTGAATGAGTTGGGTAAAGATCTGAATCTGGTTCGTTTTGTAGAAAGCAAAGTTCCTATCCAGCACTTTGGAGAAAACATTCATGGTAATATTTTCGAATCCCTTATTGGAGCCATTTATCTGGATAAAGGATATTCGTTTTGTGAAAAATTTATTCAAAAAAGAGTGATTACACCTTATGTCGACATAGCTCGCCTTGAAGGAAAAGTAATTAGCTATAAAAGCTTGGTTATCGAATGGTGTCAGAAAGAAAAAAGAATCTTTCACTATGACATTTTTGAAGATAACGGCATTGATGGCCAACGCCTGTTTGGCGTCAAATTAAGTATAGACGATAAAGTAGTCGCAAGAGCACGCGCAACTTCAAAAAAGAAAGCAGAAGAAAAAGCCTCACAAAGGGCATATTTTGCATTTCAGGAAAAAATAGACAAGAAATAGCTACAAAACACTTGTAACTATCTTAAAGCTATAACGTTTTCGTTTATAATTTAACAAAAACATACACTTCTTAACTATCGATGCTCCGTTAGAAATAGTATATTTACACCTTTATTTTTCATGACATGGCTATTCATAGATTGGATTTAGACGAATTTGACGAAATTGATTATTATTTAATGGCAATCCACACTTCATTGGAAGATTACAGATTGGCCTATTTTATCAATAAAAACCTTCCGATAAACTTAAGTAAGAGCAAAAACGAGATCCATGCTCAAACTAAAGAAGGCGAGGCAAATTTTTCGAGATTTTATTATTATGATTCCGAAAAAGCAGTTTCATGGAACTTGATTCAGAATAAAAATGAGATCATTTCAGTGAGTAAAAATGATTCTCAAGATTTGTTTTCCAATGAGACAAGTGAGGTTTCAACAACAATTCATTTACTTCCTGAATTCAAAAAAGTAGATTTTTTCCTGAAAGTAGACAATAGCGAAGAAGCTCTTGACTTTTCAGAAATTCAACAACAATTAAACAAAATAGAAAGTATTGCAGCTATATATGCTGTCGATACCGACAAAATAAAATCAAAAAACAATCTAATTTTTTAAAAAAAATGCTAAAAACAAACAAAAAAACCAAAATTGTTGCTACACTTGGGCCTGCATGTAGTACGAGGGAGATTATCAAGGATATGATCGAGGCAGGGGTTAATGTGTTTAGAATCAATTTTTCGCATGCTGATTACGAAGGAGTAAAAGATAAAATCAATATTATTAGAGGTCTTAATGAAGAGTTTGGTTACACTACTGCAATCTTAGGAGATTTACAGGGACCAAAGCTTAGAGTTGGAGTAATGGAAGAAGGAACAGTTGTAAATGATGGTGACATCATTACTTTTACAACTGCTGAAGATATTATTGGAACAGCTCAGAAAGTGTTCATGAAATATCAAAATTTCCCAAATGATGTTAATCCGGGAGAACGTATTTTATTGGACGACGGTAAATTGATTTTCGAAATCCTTACTACCGATAAAAAAACAGAAGTTACTGCTAAAGTAATTCAGGGTGGAGAATTAAAGTCTAAAAAAGGGGTTAATCTTCCAAACACTAAAATTTCTTTACCGGCTTTAACAGAGAAGGATATTGCTGATGCTATTTTTGCTATCGAACAAAAAGTAGACTGGATTGCGCTTTCGTTTGTAAAAACACCTCGTGACTTACAAGATCTTCAAGAATTAATTGCCAAACATTCAGAGCATAAAATTCCAATCGTAGCTAAAATTGAAATGCCGGAAGCTCTTGAGAACATGGATAAAATTGTAGCGTATTGTGATGCCTTAATGGTAGCTCGTGGAGATTTAGGGGTTGAACTTCCTGCTCACGAAGTACCATTGGTACAAAAAGACTTAATCCGCAGAGCAAAAACTGCGAGAATTCCGGTTATCGTCGCTACACAAATGATGGAAACGATGATTACAAGTTTAACTCCTACAAGAGCCGAAGTAAACGACGTTGCAAACTCAGTAATGGACGGTGCCGATGCAGTAATGTTATCAGGAGAAACTGCTACAGGAAACTATCCGGTACAGGTTATTCAAAAAATGACACAAATTTGTGAGGCGGTTGAGGATTCTCCACTTATCCAGGTTCCACAAAACACGCCACAAATTAAAACAAAACGTTTTGTTACTAAAACAGTTTGCCATCAGGCCGCTTTATTAGCTAATGAAATCAAAGCAAAAGCAATTTGTACTTTGACAAACAGTGGTTATACTGCTTTCCAAATTTCGGCCTGGAGACCATCTGCACACATTTTAGTATTTACTTCAAACAGAAGAATCTTAACACAATTGAATTTATTATGGGGAGTAAGATCTTACTTCTATGACAAAGACGAAAGTACAGATGATACTATAACTGATGTTAACGAAATCGCAAGAGAAAAAGGATATGTTGTAAAAGGAGATTATCTAATCAACCTTGCGGCAATGCCAATTAAAGAAAAAGGAATGGTAAACACCATGAGAGTTTCTGAAATAGAATAGTTTACTTTTTAAAGTATACATTCACACCGAAAAGCCATTCGATAATCGAATGGCTTTTTTATTGTTTAATTTTAAAACACTTAAAAAAAATCTTACCACCAATTCTGTGGTCAAAATCATAGACGAAGCCGGAAATACATGATTTACATAGATCTGCTTTATCGAATTATTTCTAAATTAGGTTGTGCTTCAGGGAAAACAATACCCGCATAAAGCCTGCAATTTTCTTTAATAGTAATCAATCGTCGAGGACTAACAAGTAAGAATTTTACGTCTAGTATTATGCTATTTAAATAAAATAATTTATCTTTAACTACAAGAGCGACATATATTAATCATAACTACTTACAAAAGCACTTACTTTTATTTATACTCTGGATTTCATCAAAATTTTAATAATATCAAATTAAACTAATTTAATCATTAATTTAAATACTACAAGATGAATATTAAAAGAAAGAATCTTCGTATAATCCCAATACTTCTATTGGGTTTAATTTACAGCTGCTCACCAACTGTAAAAGTTACCACCGATTATGATCCCAGTACTAATTTCAACGAGTACAAAACGTTTACTGTTTACGACTTAAAAGCACAGGAAGGACAGGTAAGTCAATTAAATGTTGACCGTGTAACAAAAGCCATCCGTAGTGAAATGATTAGTAAAGGTTTTACAGAAACCACAACAAACCCGGATCTCAAAGTAAATGCAGTATCGATCTTAAAAACCAAAACTTCGGTATCAGCAAACACAGATTTTTATGGTTATGGCGGTATGTATCGTCCATATCGATATTGGGGTGGAGGTCCCATCATGGGAGGTGCCAATACAACCGTCAATACCTACGATTATGTTGATGGCTCTCTGATCATTGATATTGTATCTACAAAAACACAAAAACTGGTATGGCAAGGAATTGGTAATGCTCAAATAGACAGCAAACCCAACAATCCGGAAGAATTTATTTCCTCATCTATCAAAAAAATTATGGCCGGATTTCCTCCCGGATTAACAAAAAAATAAGCTTATACCCTAAAAAGCAATCACTAAAACACCCTACAGAACGGATTTTGGATATTTACGGGTACAGAAATTCAAACTCCGCATGGATGTCGATGCCGCAAAATTCCCAAAAGACCGGGCCTACTATATTATTTTTGTAAATAACTGGCTGCCTTGATTCTCTATCACTATCAAACGCAACAAGTTTAAAACTGATCGGATTTACCCGCTTTTTTGTTTTGCGTATTTTGTAAGTTTATATAGATTAAGAAAAACATTTTATAAAAATTAACGGTTACGGGTTAGTTTTATTAGTTAAAATTTAATTGTTTTGTAACAAAATTTAAATTACGACAACTAATTTATCAAAACATTAAATATAAATTATGAATACATTTTCATTCAAATCAGTGTTTGCAGCATCGGTATTTTTGGCTGGAACAGCAGGCTGTTTTGCGCAGGACGTTTTAGTAAACTCACTTAAATTAAACGCCAGCGACAAAAGTAAAGAAAACTTTAAATTTACCGAAGTTATCAATTTAGGAACAACTTCTGTAAAAGCTCAGGGTTCATCAGGAACTTGCTGGAGTTATTCAACCAACTCATTCTTAGAATCAGAAATGATTCGTTTAGGAAAACAACCGGTTGAATTGTCTCAAATTTTTTCAGCAAGAAACGTGTATGTTGACAAAGGAGAAAACTATGTTCGTATGCATGGAGCTATTAGTCTTGGTGACGGTGGAGCTTTGCATGATGTAATTAATATGTATAAAAAGTACGGAACTGTTCCGAGAGAAGTATATACAGGATTAAACTACGGAACAGATAAAAACAAATTTGGTGAAATGGGTGCTTTAATCGAAAGTGTTTTAGCAGCAGTAGTTAAAAACCCTAACGGAGAGCTGACACCAAACTGGAAAAAAGCTTACGCAGCGGTAATTGATTCTTATTTAGGTAAAGTACCGGATAACTTTAACTACAAAGGAAAAAACTATACACCTCAAACTTTTGCTAAAGAAGTGGTAGGAATTAATCCGGATGAGTATGTAGAAATGTCTTCTTTTACTACCTCTCCATACTACCAAAAAACGACTATGATGGTGCCGGATAACTGGTCATTGGATCAGGTTTACAACGTAAAAGTAAACGACATGACCGATGTTATCGACAATGCACTGAAAAAAGGATATACTGTAGCGTGGGCAACAGATGTGAGCGAGAAAAGCTTTAGCTGGAAAAATGGTGTGGCTTACGTGGCTACAAAAAAATTCGACGATATGACTGCTGAAGAAAAAGCAGACATGTTTAACGGACCAAAAGCTGAGCCTGAAATTACTCCTGAAATGCGTCAGACTGCATTTGACAACTACACTACTACAGACGATCACGGTATGCACATCATTGGTTTAGCCAAAGATCAAACCGGAAAAGAATATTACATCGTTAAAAATTCATGGGGAGAAACAAACGACTACAAAGGTTTCTTGTTTGTAACTAAGAATTTTGTAAAATACAAAACAACTGCTTTATTAGTAAACAAAGGCGGAATCCCTGCTGAGATTGCTAAAAAATTAGGGGTATAATTACCTTAGAGTTTTAAAAAATAAAGAAGCGCTGCGATGAAAATTGTGGCGCTTCTTTATTTTAACCACAAAGAGCACAAAAGTTTACGCAAGGAACGTAGAAACATCTTATCGGTAACCAATATCAAAATGCTGTGTCCAAATTAGCATTACAAAAAAGGAACGCGGATTACGCAGATTCGCTTTGCGAAAACGCTGATAAAAACGGATTTACCAGGAATAAAAATTATTCTCTAACAAATAATAAAAAATCCGCGCTGATCCGTGCTTTCGCAAAGCGAATCCGTACAATCCGCGTGCTATCTTTTTAACCACAAAGGGTGCAAAGGTAGACGCAAGGAACGTTAAGTGCTATTTTTTCGCCTAAATCAGGTATAAGTACTTGGATGAGTTGTTTTTAGTATCCATAAATTCGTCTTGCTTAAGCAATTAAGAGGCGTCTCCCGAAAAGCCTTAACAGAGTAGGGCAATCCAATAAACAATTAAACCATGTCAACACCCCCAGTAATCACAGTACCCATTGCAGATCAACAGCATTTGTTGTTTTTGTTTATTCCTTTAAAAAAAGGCGCTTTGCCCGAAGCATTACTTGCTGCTCAAAGCATTAGAGAAGCTGCCACTACAGAACCTCCGGTTGGAGATCTCCGTAAAACAACAGGAGTACATTATTTTACTATTTATGCACAAGCAGACGGAGCTCCAACTCCAGGGATACCTGTTCCGGGATTTCAGTCTTATCCGGGAAAAGATGTATTGGTAGTAATGTCTATCTATGACGGGCAATTTGATGATTATATCAGAGCGTTCTTCAAGATAGAGCAGGTTGTGAAAGGTTTAAACTTCTTGTTACATCTTATGGACGAAGAAGGAATTCCGGGTGTGGATCCGGATGGACCAACATCGGCAAAATTTATAAGACACAAAGACAGAGGTGGAGTGGTTAAAAATGCTAATGCATTTTACTGCTTGTTGATGCGTTATAATTTTGGGGATCCTGTTTTTTCTGCAGGCGATAAAGATGGGAAATATATTTTTGGCACCAACTTTCCGGGACTTACCGTAGCAAAAATTATCGACAACTATCCAAATGCCGATAAAACATGGCCAGCAGTTCCGGGTCAGGTAAGTTATAATTTCCCAAAAGCTCAAAAACCGGATTGCGAATAGTTTTAAATCTAATCTTAATGAAGATAAACGATGAGTAATTCCAATCAGATTGAGATGAATGATATACAGGGACTAATATTACGAGGTTATAATTTTCCTCACATCAGATATATTATTTTCAGTATAAAAGATCCCGACGGAGCAAAACAATTTTGTGCAGATCTTGCTTCGGGATCCGCTCCCGGTGGTTTGTCGATCACCAGTGCAGAGCCTTGGGAAAACATGCAAAAACCGGACTATTGTCTTAATATTGGTTTTACGTACTTCGGTTTAGAAAAACTCATAGGTAAAGTTAATAGTAAAACGGTCAAGGATGATTCAAGTGCCGAAGTATTTCTAGCCTTTAAAAAAGGAGCAATAAATGATTCCGCGCTAATGGGTGACACCGGAGAGAGTGCTCCTGCAAACTGGTGGAAAAACGGAGGGTGGATTGCAAAAGAGGCACCAAGTACTGATGGCAGTGAGCTTCATATTCAATTGACACTTTTTACCTTAACACCTGAAAACAGAGAAAAATACTATTCGGATTTGTTGGGTATGATAGCCCAAATGCCTTCAGGACCAGCTGTAGTTCCGGCATATTATCAGGATTCAGATCCTATAACCGTCGACGGAAACTCAGATTATGTACATTTTGGATATCGCGACAGTTTGTCTCAGCCACGTATTGATGATATTTTGTGGAACAAGCCCAAAATGCTAAAATTAATGGGCATAAGCAGTATCGACGACCGACCAAAAGTACCTTTGGATCGCTTTGTAATAAGTAAGAAAGCAAAGGATTATAATGCCCATACCCTATTAGTAAATGGCACTTTTGCGGCTTTTAGATTATTGTATCAGGACGAAGCCAAGTTTAATGCTTTCATTCATTCCAACAGTGAAACTTCACCCGAATTAATGGCTGCAAAGATTTGCGGACGCTGGCGCGACGGTACACCTCTTGTTGTATCTCCCAATAAAGAAGATAAAAGTCTGGGAGAACCCAGTACCAAAAACTTCAATTTTACCAACTTTAATTACTTAAAGGCAAGTCCAAATCAGCAAGGCGATCAAAGCAGTGATGAACTGGCTTTAAAATGTCCTTATGCAGCACACATACGGAGAGCAAACCCACGTGATGACATAAACGTAACCGACAATGATGATAATGCCGAAACCCATCGAATTCTAAGGCGGGCATCGCCTTACGGTCCCGTGTATGATCCTGCCGAAAAACCCGGCATACAACGAGGATTGGTTGGATTGTTTATTGGAGCTGTTCTTGATTTTCAGTTTCGTTTTGTTACCAAAGCCTGGTTAGAACGGGGAGGTTTTAGAAATCCGGATACATCACCCAATCGTAGTGGAGTTGATCCAATTTTTGGACCACAGGTCGAAGATACTAGTCCGGACAATTCTATTTTTGCTTATAATAAAAAGGGAACTTATATAGAAACCCCAAACCTGACACGTTTTGTGCGTACAGATGGTAGTTTGTATTTGTTTTTACCTAGTATTTCAGGTTTGAAATTCATCTCAGAAGGGAAAATTCCGGCGTAGTATAAAATCGAGAATTCCTTTTGATATGATTAAGAAGTTAGGAATTTACTTCTTTTTGGAAAAAGAAAAAGCGCTGCAAAATTGTGGCGCTTCTTTTAATTTCTATTCTTTTTACAAAAAGAATTACTTCCCTTTCAATAATTTTTCCAAATACTCCACTTTCTCTTTTTCGGCCTGAACCAAACGTTCGTAAAGTTCTACAACTTTATCGAGTGGGTTGAAATTACAGCTATATGCACTTCCATTAACAACATTGCTGTCGTGATAAGTATTTCCAATAATATTTAAAACTGCCTCATCTGAAAAGTTTTTGATAGCTTCAGCCGAAACGCCAAGTACCTCAGCAATTTTTGCCAGTTTTTCATCATCAACAATTTCGCTTCCTTCAATATTAGAAACCGATTGCTGGCTCACACCAATAGCAATTGCTAAAGCTTCTTGTTTCATACCTCTCAGTTCTCTGATTCGGCTAATGTTTCTGCCGATATGTTTTGGTTTTGTTGCTGTGCTCATAGTTCAAAGATATTTAAAATTGTTGAGAAATTATTGCTGTAGTAAAACACAAGTCTGCCTTAGTGATATACAATTTTACTTTGTTGGAAATCACGCCATCTATTGCTTAATTTCGGTTCAAACAAAAGTAATCTTTTTCATACGAATGAAAAATTATAAATCTAAAAACTTAACGCCATGCAAAAAGAAAATCACAATCCGCAAAATCAAAATAAAGTAATCTCAGCCGTGGCACAATTTTTATCGGTGCTTTGGATGGAAGGAGAATTTAGGTACCAACACGATTATTTAACCGAAATTTTTGAGGACATTCTCAAAACCGAAATTGGAGATGATCTCGATCTGCGAACCAAAATGATCAGTTGCATAAAAACCAGTAAAATGCTCGCAAAAGCCTTAGGTACTTTTACTGATAAAGAAATCGAAAAAGCCAGCATCGAAATGTTGAACCCAAATTAGCACTTAAAAAATGGAACGCGGATTACACAGATTCGCTTTGCGAAAACGCTGATAAAAACGGATTTCTAAGGGACATATAAAAAGAACTTACAACATTAAGAATAAAAATTATCTTCAGACAAATAATATAAAAAATCTGTGTAAATCTGCGTTTTCGTGAAACGAATCCGTACAATTCGTGTGCTTTTTTAACCGCAAAGACCGCAAAAGTTTACGCAAGGAACGCAGAAACCTTCACCGATCAGGAAATCGAAAAAGCCTGTATCAAAATGTTGAACCCAAATTAGCACTTAAAAAATGGAACGCGGATTATGCAGATTCGCTTTGCGAAAACACGGATAAAAACGGATTTCTAAGGGACCTATAAAAAGAACTTATAACATTAAGAATAAAAATTATCTTCAGACAAATAATATAAAAAATCCGTGTAAATCTGCGTTTTCGTGAAACGAATCCGTACAATCCGTGTGCTTTTTTAACCGCAAAGACCGCAAAGGTTTACGCAAGGAACGCAGAAACCTCCACCGATCAGGAAATCGAAAAAGCCTGTATCGAAATGTTGAACCCAAATTAGCACTAAAAAAAGGAACACGGATTGTACGGATTCGCTTTGCGAAAACGCTGATAAAAACGGATTTCTAAGGGACCTATAAAAAGAACTTATAACATTAAGAATAAAAATTATCTTCAGACAAATAATAAAAAAAAACTGCGTACATCCGCGTTTTCGTGAAACGAATCCGTACAATCCGTGTACTTTTTTAACCGCAAAGACCGCAAAGGTTTACGCAAGGAAAGCACAAACCTTTTACTGATTAGGAAATCGAAAAAGCCTGTATTCAAATCCTGAATCCATGACATTGTTATAAAAAAAGCGCTGCAAAATTTGCAGCGCTTCTTCCTACTTAAAAACTATTTAAAAAAAATCAATTATGAACGATTTAGAAATCCTGATTCGTAAACAAAACAACCATCAACTGCAGGGTTAAAAAGTCTGATACTTTTATTTGATATTAATTGTATTTATTTTCAGTTTATTCCCGCTTCCGGCGGAAACAAACACCAATTTTTTACCGTCTTTCGTTATTTTCATAGATTGACCATGATTTAATAAAGCCTCCGGATATTCTTCTATTTTAGAGATTATATTTCCATTAAGATCTGCAAGTGCAAAATAAGTACCTACAGCTGTTTTTTCATCCTTAAATACATTCCATGCAAGAAGTATTTTATCATTTCCATACAAATGCATCTGCATGCCCCATCCAACAAAATTTTCGGTATTTTCTGTTACCCAGACCTCTTTTAATGTACTAGGTTTATTTGCTTGCATTCCTCCAAGAATAACAAGCTTAAGGTCTCTTTGTTTCCTGCCATGTTCTGTGCAATATATAACTGCTACATTTCCATTGGGTAATTCTATAAAATCTCCCGTTCTGGTTCCGGTATAATTATTATTTCCCGGATTTGCAGGAATTTTATCGAAATATCGGTAACGCGTTCCGTTTCCAGTGACTAAATAAACTTCCTGATCCCATATTTCTGTCAAAAGCGCCCTGTTACTGCCTGAATCTCCATGAGCCAAAGTATAGTACTTTTTACTATTATGAGATGGTATTAAGATTCTTTGATCAAAACTATGTGAGATATACCACTCATCCCCACTATTCTGACCTTTACTATCTTTAATTGGTTCTCCTGTTGACGCATTCATAAAAGCGATCCATCCTGCCTGGTGCCCTCCATACCCATGACGTCCAGAATACAGCCCCAGAACATTTTCTTTTTTATTATATATAATTTGACTGGTACTCGATGTTCCCGGATCCCAAAATCCGTCTCCAAAATTAGCACTCATGCCTATTCCGGAAAACTTTACACTGCCCGATTCATCAAATCTGGTATATACTGCATCATGATAAACCCTTACATCATTTGGTCCTTTGTTTGGCTGAGAATAACCTACAATATAATCTCCGTTTTTTAAACCGCAAAAGTTCAAATACCAACTATCTCGTACATTAGCAACAGCAGGTACAGGAATATTTTTCACAAAGCTTTTAGTGTCAAGAGAAATTTTGGTAAGCTTACGACCAGCGCTTGAAGTTTCGCTTTTATCCAACCATAACACATCAACGCTATTGTCATCATTAATCTCAAAATTAATATAGGGACTAAAACCATAACTACTTTTTGCGCCTCGGTATCCCATACTGGCAATAGTATTTATATTGTATGGCGTACCATTTACCTCTACTTCAAAAGAAGAATAGCCACCTAATATACTTGTGTCCTTGTCTTTAATTTCTTCAACTACAACCGGTTTATTTTCACTTGATTTCTCTTCCTCATGAGAGCATGAGGCGAAAGCCATAATAATGAGGCTTAAACTTATAATCTTTTTCATTGTTTTTGTTTTTGTTTTAAAAGAATACCTGTAAACGATTACTAACTTATTTTTTATTCATTATTTGAGCACAAAGATATAATGTGAAAAACGTAACATTTTTGGTATGTAAGAAGTGGTATGTATGATGTAATAACTGGTTTTTCTGTGTAAGAACTGGTAAAACCACACCCTTTTTTAACCCTTAAAATTGAAATTACTGCTTCTTCAGAAGCTCAAAAATGCCTAAAAAAGAGAGATTATAAGCAACTACCAATAAGGAATCAATCAAATTAGAGAAAGCTTCTAAAAATGATGATGCTGTTTAAAATTAAAAATTTGACTTATAAAGTAGTACGGAAAAAAGCAAATCAAAACTAAAGCTTTAGTTTTTCAAATTTTTGGAGTAGGCCGTTATTAATTACTTACACGGTAAGAACCTCGCAACTCCCGTGATGTAATACAGGGAAATTACAGGAATTGGCAATAAAACACAATTGGTTGGCTTTGGTATGAAATGCATTCGCCAGTTCGATCTGATTAGCATTAGCAATTTTTACTTTAGGGTTTAAATGAGCCAAAACAAAGCGTCCGCTTCCGTCTGGGGAAACTTCAAGCGTCGCTTCTGCCTCATCTGAATATTCGAGAACTTCTATTCCGTTTTGAGAGCATACATACAAATACGACATCATGTGACAGGAAACCAAACTGCTCAATAGCAAATCTTCGGGATTGTACAATTCAGGATCACCCTTAAAAGCTTTGGCTGCCGAAACATCTAAAATTGGTTTTCCTTCAATCCGAATCTGGTGGCTTTTGCTGTAAAACCTCTTAGTTGAATCTTCCTGCTTTTGCTTTAAAGTCCATTTTACTGCTGCTCTGAATAGATGTTTCATTTCGATTGTCGCTTTTGTTCTTGCGAAGTTACCATTTTATATGGTTTGCGAATTAATCTCCTCTAAATGTGACGTTTTTTACAAACACATCTTACCGCAGTATCATTTCGACCGGAGGGAGAAATCGCATTAGAAACTCCGCTCCTATAATCCTAATCTTTGTCAAATTTCGCTTGTGATTTGCTACGCCGATTCGCTATCGCTCGGGTCTCCCTCTGGTCGAAATGACACAAACGAGTTAAATTACTTCTTCTATTCGTTATCATTGAAATGGTGGAGCAATTCAAACATATCTAAAAACAAAAAATGGCCGGAATTGCTTCCGGCCACTCTTACTCAATTGGGGATTTGAGTTGTAATTATTTTGTTGGATGCGGTGCTATCAACTGAACACTAACAGAACCTCCACCATCTAATGTAGTTCCTTTTTTGAAGGCTCCTGTAGCAGGATCGACTTCATAAATTGAAGCTACAGCATCAATAGGGCTAATTGCTGTGTAATACTTTCCTTTATACACCAATGGCGAACGAACCATTGAAACCGGGCTTAAAGGTGTATTAATCAACGAAACTGTTTTGTTTTTCAAATCAATTCTAACCAATTGTCCTACGTTTTTTAAACGGTCTCTTACCGAAGTCATTAACTCTTCGTACTGAACGGTACCAATTGCAATTCCGTTACCCACATAATTTATTCCCATCAAACAGGCTTGTTTACCTAATGGTGTTGTTACATCAATAAAATAATCTTTATCAAAATCGGCTGTACCTTTTTTAATACGTACAACTCCTGATTTTCCGCCTACACCAGTCCAGAATTTACCGGCACTAGCTACAAAATAATGATTTCCTTCTTCGTCTTTGTCTAATGAATTTAAGTAATCGTAACCTACTCCACCCGCGGTTGCAGTAGTTTTAATTACTTTTAAGTTGTTCATTGCCGGATAATCATAAACCAAAGCTCTTACACCGTCAACGATATAAGCTTTTGATTCGTTATCATAAAAATAACCTCCCAGAATAAGCTTTCCATTGTCTACAAATGCTTTTCCAACAGAAAACTGAACTCCTTTTTTAGCGGCGTCGTAAGGTACAGCCATTGTTCCTTTTGCTTCTATCGTAAAATCACTTAGTTTGATTCTTGCCCAGCCCACAGTGCCATTATTCATATCCAGTCCTCCTAAAACTAACATGGTATTATCGTCTACAATATTCAACGACTGAAAATAATTTGGAACCACTCCGTCTGTAAGTATAGCCCCTTTTTCTTTTAAACTACCGTCTTTACTCATTTCGTACTGAATGAATTTTTTCTGCGGAAGGTTCATCAAATAAACATATTGCTTGTGCCAGATATAACGAGAACCGTTGGCCTCAATACCTTTTCCTTTAAAAGTAAGCGACCCTTCTGTTAAGGAAGGAACCGATGCGATATACTGCAAGTCCTGCGTCCAGCTTGCTATTGTAAAATGTTGTGCGCTTTCTACTTCCACTTCATCTGATTTTGAACTGCAAGATGTTGCAGCTGCAGCAAACAAGACAACGGCAGAAGCCATAAACGTTGTCTTTTTTAAGAACGATTTCATTTTCATTGAATTTAAATTTAATTGGTTATTGTAAAAAATATCTTAGTTTCAGACTGAAAAACCTACCTGGTTTTTGCAGCAGAAAATTATCGTAAACCTGCTTGTCTAAAATATTGCGGCAGGCAAAATTGGCACTGTAACGTCCGTTTTTTCCAAAAGTATAGCCCAAACCGGCATCCTGGACAAACTGATTTGGGATGTACATTTTTTCGGGTGCTGCTCCAAGGCTTGGCCAACCCAAATAATACTGATGTACATAATGTGTACTTGCAAAAAAGGAAACTTTCGGTGTAAATTGAAACAGCTGATCTAAGAGTAACCTTGCCTCCGCATTGGCCATTAAATAAGGTGTATTCCGCAATCTGTCTTTATAAACATGGTTGGGTGCACCGTTTTCCTCAAAACGCTGCATATTTCGGATATCCTGATAAGTAAAATTAACTGATGTTTCAAGCCATTGCTTTCGAGCATAGTTAACCTCAGCCTCCACTCCAACGGTTCGTATTTTTCCTAAATTTTCGTAGCGGGCGGTTCCCATCAAATCTCCCTCAGCTAACCAAATCAAATTTTTTGTGTCTCTAAAAAACACATTAAGACCAAAATTTACATTTTGGACCGCAGTATGTATTGTTTTCTGAATAGATGTATTAACGTTGAAACTTCTTTCAGGCTTTAAATTGGGCGCATTTAAAATCGTATTACCGTTACCCAAAAGTTCTGTCGCTTCGGGCAATCGAGCTGCATTTTCGACCGAAAACTTTATCGTATATTCTTTTGTAAGCAGTACTTTAGAAGAGTATCCAAAGGCCCAGGCATTATCTTTTGTATGCTGATAAAATGTTTCTTTCAAACTTTCTCCGTTATAATCAAATACCGCGGCGTTGGCATTGTAAGCAAAATATTTTGTGAAAAAAACATTCTTCCAACGATCTTCAAATGAAGTAATCTCATACGATAAACCCGCAATATGTTTATCCAGGTCCTGCGGTTCTCTGAGCGGAACTGTCCATTCGGCTTCGGCAATAGCGTCACTGCCCTTTCTTCTGGTACCGGTAAATACATAATTTAAATTAACCTCCTGATTTTCTTTTATCTGATATACAAAATTAACTCTGGCCAATTGCGTATGGTCCTGAAACGAATAAATTGACTTTCCTGATCTGATTCCGCCCAATTCTCCATTTACTATTCCGATAGGTTTTCCTGTCCAGTTGTATTTGTAAGAGCTGGTATCAGTTGTGGTACCTCGTAACTTATTTACAGAAGCGTACAGGTCCACATTTAAATTTGAAAATAAAAACCCTTTTTTAGAATAGCGTAAAGATGGCATAACAAACTTTTCATTATAGCGCACATCACCATATACATAGGCCATTGTTCTTCCTGTCTGTATTCCTCTGTCCTGATCTGATATCGTAAAACCGAATAACAGGGCATCGGCCCATTTGACATTGGTAACCCCAATATCTGTTCGAATAGTGTAAGACTTATAATCGTCATTAAATCTTCTAAATCTTGGATAACCGGGAATAGGTCTTCCGTCTTCTCCTGCGACTTCTACGGTTGGTCCCCAAACGGGATAATTATTGTCAGAATAATTAAAAAAAGAATTGGTTTGCAAAGTAAAACCGGATTCATTTCTCCATCTTCCGGATATTGCCGAACGATACGTGTTAAATGAACCTATGGTTTGCGATACATCGATATAATTTTTAAGACGTGTACGGGTAACAAGATTTACAGAACCTCCAAGTGCATCAGCACCAAATGAAACAGGAGTAACTCCCTTATAAATTTCGATTCTTTCCAGCGTATTAATGGAAAAATTATTAATACTAAAGGATGACCCAAAATTTTCCATCGGAATTCCGTCTACAAAAAACTTTACTGCCTTACCCGATAATCCATTAATTGAATAATTGGTTTCAGATCCCATTCCACCTGATTCCTGTACACGAACACCAGCTGTTCCGTCCATCAATCGGTTTAAGTCAACATCCCTTTCGGCCAGTTTTTTTGTATTGATGACAGAAACGGCAAACGGCTGTTCTTTGATTTTGGTTTCAATCGTTTTGCCAAACAAATCAACAGAATTTAACTCAACCGAATTCGATTTTAACGCTATAACAATTTCTTCTTTTTGATTCTGTCCGACAACAACAGCCATTTCCCGGATTTGATAACCCGTCATCGATACTACTAACCGATATTTTCCTAATGCAATATTTTGAAAAACGAATTTCCCTAAGCTATTACTTTTTGCTACAGCAGCAATGTTTTGCAATTGAATCTCGGCACCGGCCACAGGCTGATTGTCATCGTCAAGTATATAACCTGTAAAATTGGTACTGCCTTCGTTTTGTCCGTAAACCGTTGTGCTTACGATCATAAAAATGACCGTTAAAAAAATTCTTTTAAATTGCATCATTGATAATTTGTTCCGTAAACCAATAACTTTTTAATTTCAGTTATATCGTTTTCCTTATCTATTCTTCTTATTTATTACTTCTTATAAATTAAAACGTTCCGACAGTCTTGAACTAAATACTCTCGGCAGGCCTTCTGCTATTTCATCTCTGGTTGCCGTGATTACGTTATACTCAGCATCTGTCATAGCGAGATACGTTTGGCCTTTATGTAATTTTACCTTGTCCTGATAAATATTGGTGCAGCCCGAAGTTCCTGTACCAATGCTAAACTCCCGTAAGGTTGCCGAATCACTACTAACCGAAACAGCACCACAAAACTTAACATCGTTTGCCTGACCCAAAAAATCCATTGAAATGTTGCACATGCTGCCCGGCTCGATCAAAAAAGATAAATTACCGATGTTTATTTTCTTGGCCTCCTGCCCATTCAGATTGTTCACTAAAATATGTGAAGCAAATGTTGACGAATTATAATAGTGTAAACTTATAATGCCAAATAGCACGCAGGCCGCACTGGTTAGTGCGGCGTAAAGGAATCTGTTCTGAGATTTTGGTTTTACAAGAATCGTTCTGGCAGCAATATTGTTCCAGATTTCTTCTTTTAATCCCTGTCGCTGGGGAGAAGTTATAACCTCACGTTCTAAATCTATAACATTTAACCATTGTTCAACCAGTACCCTTTCGGTGGCATCGCATTCCTTTCGCGCATATTTTTCTAATAAATCGGATGTAATAAACACAGTCTTGGTTTTGTTATGTAATTATGTAGTTGCACAAATCTTCGCTAACCCTACACAGGGGAGTAAAAAAAAGAAGTAAACTGCGAAAAACTTTTAAGCGGTCACGGATATGTCGGAGTGCTCTTGTAATATTTCCTTCAACAGCTTTCTCTGTAATTACAAGCGAGGCAGCAATAGAACGATTGTCCATCCCGTCTTCTCTACTCATTAAGTATACTTGTCGACAACGTTCCGGAAGTGTATTGATGGCAAGCTGTAATTCCCGAAGCAAATCCTTATGTAAAACATGCTCTTCGGTATCGTTAGAAACTTTATTCATTTCAACAAAATGAATACTTTCATGTTTCTTTTTGGTAGCCTGCTTTCGATGGTATTCCAGTATTTTGAGTTTTAGAGAACCATATAAATAAGCTCTGACCGAGGTTTCAATTTGTAGTTTTTCCCGTCTCTCCCAAATACTGATGAAAATTTGTTGAACAATTTCTTTTGCGGCCTCTTCATCACCTGTATGGTGCCTGCAAAAACAAAACAGCTCATTCCAATACAATTCATAGATCTCCGGGAAGTTTTTGGCATTAATGTTTAGATATTGCTTTTCCATAGAAATAAAAATTATGACGCAAAACTATCTTATTTAGACTAAATAAAATTAATAATGCCAAAAATTTATACTGTGTTTTTAAGTCTATTACTTGCAATATTCTGATTATTCGCCTTTTAAAAATTCAAAAAAAGTAAATTTATATTCCATTTTACTGAGCTAAAGCCTGTATTTAATACCGCTGTGTAAGGAAATTCAGCAACGTTTTTTAGCTCTAAATCCGCCATCTTTCACGAACTTCTGTTAGGATCATTTTTCTTTTTTTAAGGATTTTTCATTCTTTTCTCTGATGCCCTTTTCAATTCATTCGCGGATTCTAAAATTGGTATTGCTAACAGTATTTCATTTCCGTGTCGAGGTCAAAATCACGTTTAACAAAATCAATTTATCCTCAAAATAATCTTTAAAGGATTTTTTACAAAGAAAGAAATTTCCTCCTTTTTGATTGCGTAAAAATGACACTTTGCAGTATAAATAGGCGTTTTATTCAAAAAAACTCGTGAAAAAAGTTAAAAAATGATCGCTTTGATAATGATTTTAGCATCAAAAAACCATTACTTTTGTAGAATGTAACTTTTACAAAAGGTTACATTTTTAAATGCAAATACGACATTTAATAAATTGAATAACAAAATTAAAGGGCTTAAATATTTACCACTAAAAATTTGAATATGCTTAACAGTTATAGTACTGCAGATAAAGTTTTATTAGCAGTAGATTGCATTATTTTTGGATTTGATCGTGAAGGTTTGAAAATTCTTTTAATCAAAAGAGGCTTTGAACCGGAAAAAGGAAAATGGTCATTGATGGGAGGTTTATTAAAACAAGATGAAGTACTGGACAATGCCGCGATAAGAGTTTTAAATACTTATACAGGTTTACACGATGTTTATATGGAGCAATTATATGCTTACAGCGACATTGATCGTGACCCGGCAGAAAGAACCATTTCGGTTTCGTATTATGCTTTGATTAATATTGAAAACCACAATGCCGAGCTAATTAAAAACTACCATGCCCAATGGTTTAGTGTTGCCGAGGCACCAAGTTTAATTTTTGATCATAACGAAATGGTAGAGCAGGCCATTAAAATATTACGCTACAAAACTTCGATCAAACCAATTGGTTTTGAATTACTTCCTGAGAAATTCACGATGCGCCAATTATTAGAGTTATATGAAGCTATTTTGAGTAAAGAATTAGACAAACGAAACTTTATCAGCAAAATTAATTCGATGGAGATTCTGAACAAACTGGACGAAAAAGACATGCAGTCTTCCCGAAAAGGTTCTTATCTCTACACCTTCAATAAGGAAAAATACGAGGAAAAATTACGCAACAATTTTGTTTTGAACTTGTAAAAGTCTGGCGGTACGGTCTCAAAAAATAAACTTGAAATTTTACGGCACAGCCCAAATAATTGTACAAAAACTAAAAAAAATCATAATGAGTTTCGAATCAGTAGAGACGATTTATTTTCTATTTGTTCCTTGTGCCCCAGTAATACCATATTGGCCAAAATTTCTCCCATCATTTCAAAATCAGTTGAAATGGTGGTAATGCCATTGGCAACAACCTTTTTTAAAGGAGTTTCATTATAGGAAATAATCCCAAAATCGGTTCCGAGTTTTAGACTTTGCGATCTTGCATTTTCAATTACACGAACCAAATCACGATCATTTGGAATAATGTACAAATCCCCTACACTAATCTCGCCGTTTGTAAATTCGGTGATAACATCATGGTTAAGATCATACTTCGTACAAAAAGCAATAAAACCGGTTTTCATTCCCAATGGTTCTCTAAATCCTGGGAAAATCAAAATGAGCTTCTTATACTTATTCATTCTCGCTTTTCCTTTAGTTAAACCTTCGAAAATATCTTTCTCGTGATTTTGATAGATCGCCGGATACGATTTTAGATCCGGATTGGTTTGATCCAGTATGATAACTTCCCCTACTGGTAGGTTTTTTATCGCATCGGTCACATCGGTTAAATTGGTGGGCATTATAATGTATTTTGTATAATTTCCGTTACTGTCAGTAATCAGTTTTTGAAATACCTGAACATTAAAATGATGAAAGAAAATATCGACCTGAACATTTTTTCCAATATTTTTTATGAACGAATTGTAGATGTCTTCTTTAAAACTGTTTAACTCATCAAACAGTAAAAAAATCTTCTGTTTGATGTTGATTTCAACGCTTTTAACATAGTAACCCTTGCCCGGAATGGCATAAATAATCCCCCTTTTTTTGAGCTCATCATAACCTAATAATACCGTATCTCGCGACAACGAAAAAGCCAGACAAACTTTATTTACTGACGGAAGCCGATCGCCTTTTACCAATTTTTCTTCTTCAATTGCTTTTTCAACAGACATAATTATCTGTTTGTATTTGGGCAAACCAATATTACTTTGAATGGAAATTATGTTCATACAAAAATGGATTTTGGTGCAATATACAAAAAACTGGTAGGTACTGGTATGCAAAAACAGATATTGTTTCTATTTTTGGATTTCATTTTTGGTAAAAAAAATATGGAAATAAAACGTATATCACATATTCTGGATAAATCTGCCATGAAATCATTTGGTTTATTACCCGATAACGAAGAAATTCTTTCTTTTGAATTATGTAATAAAAACGGGATGAAAGCACAAATTATCAATTACGGTGCGACATTAACCTCTCTCCAAATTCCGGTTGCAACGGTCGGACTTGTTGATGTAGTTTTAGGTTTCGATACTTTGCAATCTTATCTGGCTTCTTATAATTTGCCAAGTGCTCCTTACTTCGGGACTACTGTTGGGCGTTACGCCGGACGAATCGATAAAGGTGCTTTTGCTTTAAACGATAAAACCTTTCAACTGAATACCAATAGTAACGGTAATGCTTTACATGGTGGAAACGTTGGCTTTGGACAAAAAATATGGAACATTACCCATATTACTTCCGGCGATAATCCTTCGTTAACTTTAAGTCTTTTAAGTGAAGATTTAGAAGAGCATTACCCGGGAGCTTTACAAGTTGATTTGACCTATACTTTAACGGAAGAAAACGAATTAAAATTAGAATATACAGCCACCTCAACCAAAGATACTGTCGTAAATCTTACGCATCACAGTTATTTTAATCTTGACGGACATGATGCGGACCTGTCAAATCAAATGCTATTTATTGATTCTTATGAAATATTAGAAACTAATGCTGAGAATATCCCAACAGGAAATTTCATCGCTCTTTCTCAACATGATTTTGATTTTAGAGTGCTTAAAAAGTGTCCGGAATCAATTGACAATTCTTTTGTAATTGAGTCAGAAAATAAGGTCGCTGCCATTTTATCCAGTGCTAAAAACAATCTGCAGATGAAGGTTTTTACCAATCAGCCCAGCGTTCATATTTATGTAGGCGGGAACTGTTTTAATACTTTAAAAGGAAAAGAAAATGCAACTTACCACCCATTTAGCGGAATTTGTTTCGAAACACAAAACTTTCCGGATGCACCTAACCACAGACATTTTCCGAATTCGGTTTTAAAAAAAGGCGAAACCTATCACCACAAAACCCTTTACCAATTTGAAAACATCAACTAACTGTTAAAAAGACAACCAGAATTACAAGCTATTTCTTTCAACCCCAACATAATGAATGATATTCTAATACAAAACACAATCGCCTTTTTTGAAAAGTCGTTCGGATCGGCTCCTCAAAAAGTCGTGCTCTCTCCCGGAAGGATCAATATTATCGGAGAACATATTGATTACAATGACGGCTATGTTTTACCAGCGGCCATTGACAAAATAATTTGTTTTGCCTTTGAGAAAAACAACTCCAACAGTTCTAAAATAATTGCCATCGATTTGAACGAAGCGTTTGAAATTGATTTAAAAGCAGAAATCCGTTTAAGTGACGATGTCTGGACGAATTATCTTCGTGGTGTAATCAAGCAATTACAGGAGAATGGTTTTGTATTCGAAGGTTTCAACTGTGTTTTTAGCAGTAACATTCCGGTAGGTTCAGGTTTATCTTCTTCGGCGGCTTTAGAATGCGGAATGATTTTCGGAATCACAGCACTCTTCGATTTAAAAATCAAAAAAGCCGACATCGCTTTACTAGGACAAAAGGCCGAACACTGGGTGGGTATCAATTGTGGTATTATGGATCAGTTTTCAAGCGTTCATGGTCTTGAAAACAAGGTTATAAAGCTAGATTGTAATACGCTGGATTTTGAATATCACAATGCTGATTTTAAAGATTATGCTCTGGTTTTGTTCGACAGTAATGTAAAACATTCCCTTTTTACCTCTGAATACAATACCAGAAGACTGGAGTGCGAACAAGGTCTAACGATTATAAAACATCATTTTCCACAAATAAAAAGCTTTAGAGATTGTACCGAAGAACAGCTTTTGAGCATTCAGGATCAAATGACACCAACGGTTTTTAAAAGAGTACATTTTGTCGTAAAGGAAATTAACCGCGTAGTAAAGGCCTGCGAAGCTTTAGATCAGGGAAATATTGAACTTTTAGGACAATTGCTTTTTGAAGCACATTATGGTTTATCACAAGAATACGAAGTAAGTTGTCCCGAGCTGGATATGCTCGTAAATAATGCAAAAACAAATGATTTTATTGTTGGGTCACGCCTAATGGGGGGTGGTTTTGGGGGGTGCACCATCAATTTTATTAAAAAAGGGTATGAAAATGAGGTAAAAAACAAGTTTTCAAATCTTTATTTAAATACATTTGGGATTGAATTAAAATTCTATGATGTAACAATATCTAACGGAACAAGACTACTTTAATATCATAAAAACTACAAATGAAAAATTTTGACATTAACGAAGATCCACACAGACGTTTCAATCCATTACTAAACGAATGGATTTTAGTATCACCACACCGTGCTAAACGTCCGTGGCAAGGGCAAAACGAGACCCTTGCAACCGAAACTCTTCCAGAGCATGACCCAACCTGTTACTTATGTCCAGGCAACGTTCGTGCTAATGGGGAACATAATCCGACCTACAAAGACAGCTTTGTCTTTGAAAATGATTTTGCCGCTATGAAGCAGGACGAAATTATATTTGAAGAAGATATCAAACACACCTTTTTTAAAGCAAAACCCGAGCAGGGAATTTCCAGAGTAGTCTGCTTTTCGCCAAGGCACGACCTTACTTTGCCGGAGATGGAAATTGGTGCAATTGAAAACATTATTAAAATCTGGCAAAAAGAATACACTGATCTGGGAAGTATCAAATACATCAATCACGTTCAGATTTTTGAAAACAAAGGAAGTATTATGGGCTGCAGTAATCCCCATCCTCATGGACAAATCTGGGCACAGTCATCACTTCCAACTCAGGTTGAAAAAACACAAAACAGCCTGAAATCGTACTTTGATAAAAACAACCGAACACTACTTCAGGATTATATTCAGGCTGAATTAAGAACGGGGGATCGTGTGGTAATCGAAAACGATGACTTTATTGCTCTCGTTCCGTTTTGGGCAACATGGCCTTATGAAACTATGATTGTAAGCAAAAGAGTTCTGAATAAAATTACTGATTTTACGGAAGAAGAAACCAATTCCTTTGCAGTGATTTTAAAACAACTAACCATCAAATACGATAATTTATTTAGTACTTCTTTCCCTTATTCGTCAGGAATTCATCAGTCTCCTACAGATAGTTTAGAGCATCCGGAATGGCATTTTCACATGCATTTTTATCCGCCTTTGTTGCGATCAGCGACAGTAAAGAAATTTATGGTTGGTTATGAAATGTTAGGCGAATCCCAAAGAGACATTACCCCTGAAAGAAGTGCCGAAGTTTTAAGACAACAATCAGACATCCATTACAAATTGAAGAAAAAATAAGAAACAAAAAGAATAGACACCTTTAAGAATCACTAAAAAAACAGTGTGTTCACAATTGTGTGTTTTCCCTTTTGGTTCTGGCCCCTCATTTTTACCATACAAATCACAACAAAAACGAATATTAAATCTTAAACCAACATTAAAAAAAACAGTATTTAAACCACCTCATCGAAATACTGTTTTTTTCACCCTGTATTAATCAAACAATCACCTTTACTAATTATAAAATTATTATCATCAATGAACCAGAACCTTGCTTTCGCAGATTATGCGGTTTTTATTATTTACTTCATCGTAGTCTCGGCCTACGGTTATACGGTTTACCGAAAACGTAAACAAGACGAACAAGATGCTAAAGCTTACTTTTTGGCCGAAGGAAACCTAACCTGGTGGGCTATTGGAGCATCCTTGATTGCCTCAAATATCTCGGCAGAGCAATTTATCGGAATGAGTGGTGAAGGTTTCTTTTTAGGAATTGCCGTTGCCGCTTACGAATGGATTGCAGCCATTAGTTTGATCGTCGTTGCTGTTTGGTTTATTCCCGTGTACCTTAAGAACAAGATTTACACGATGCCGCAATTTTTAAAAGCACGTTATAATGAATCGACTGCTTTAATCATGGCCGTTTTCTGGTTGTTTTTATACGTTTTTGTAAACTTAACCTCTATTTTGTATTTGGGTGCTGTCGCTATTAATGGCATGGCCGGAGGAGAATATCTTCACGTTATCATGATCGGATTGGCTCTGTTTGCTTTGTTTATCTCTCTTGGAGGTATGAAGGTTGTCGCTTATACCGATGTTATTCAGGTCGCTGTTTTAATTATTGGAGGTTTGGTCACTTCCTATATTGCTTTAACAACCGTGGGGCATTATTTTCATGTTGGAGAAAATGCAATCGAAGGTTTTAAAGTTTTGATGAGAGAAGCTCCGGAACATTTTAAAATGATTATTCCAAAACCAACCGCAACATCCTCTCAGCTTGACATTAACAAATACCTGACTTTCCCTGGATTGATGTCTTACCTTGCCGGTATCTGGATCATCAACTTAAATTACTGGGGATGTAATCAATACATTACACAAAGAGCTCTGGGTGCCGATTTGCAAACAGCCCGTACCGGTATTTTATTTGCAGGTATGCTAAAATTGTTAATGCCTTTAATCGTAATGCTACCCGGTATTGCTGCTTACGTTTTATATCAAAACGGACATTTACCACAATTAGTTGGAGGAAAAGACGGAGCCTATTCTGCTGTACTTACTTTCTTGCCTACAGGATTAAAAGGGCTTTCGGTAGCAGCATTAACCGCTGCAATTGTAGCTTCCTTAGCCGGAAAAGTAAACAGTATTTCGACGATCTATACGTTAGATATTCATAAAAAATACATTCAAAAAGAAGCTGGTGAAAAACAACAGGTAAACATTGGCCGAATTGCCGTTTTTGCCGCAATGCTTTTGGCTGTGTTGTTTACATGGAATGATATTTTAGGAATTGGAGGTGTCGGAGGATTTACCTACATCCAAAAATACACCGGATTTATCAGTCCCGGAGTTTTTGCCATGTTCGTATTAGGGATGTTCTGGAAACGAACTACTGGAGCTGCTGCCGTGGTGGGTGTGATTTTAGGGTTTGCATTGTCAATATTATTCAACGAATATGCGCCTGCTTTATTTGGAAATGAGACTTTATTATACACCGCATATCCAAACGGAAAAGGAGCATTTGAAATCCCTTTCCACATTTGTATGGGACTATCATTCATCTTTACCGCTTTGGCAATGATCGCGATAAGTTTTGCAGGACCAAAAGTAAATCCTAAGGCATTTGAAATCGATTCCGAAATGTTTAAAGTAAAACCGCAAACGACCGTTTTAATCGTAATTACAGTATTGATAATTGCAGGTTTGTACATTAAGTTCTGGTAGTTTTATTGTATTCTTTTTTGAAAAACAAAACCATTCCGATAAAATCACATTTTTTAGATATTATGTTATTAATTTAGAAAAAATCTACTTTTTTAATACTTATTAATCAAGCTTTTACGTGCCAAATTTTAATAAACCCGACAAGTTTTAGAGCTTGTCGGGTTTTTAATTATTGTAGGTCACCGCCTTATTTTACACTATTTCTCACAAAATATTCAGCACTGAATTCTTTACCTTTTTTTTCAAAATAGAAAACCAAACTACTGAAATTCAAATATTTCACTTACATTCCTGAGTAGTTGTGTAAAGTAATTTCTTACTATATTTGATTTGCGTATGGTTAATCTTTAAACTTTAGGTACCAAATTTAAAGAGACTAAAACTATTACGTTTTTTCAAACAATCACAATTAACGGAATGTATAACGTATTAAATGTTTTTACTATGATAAAAAATTATAAACTTTTATTTTTCTCTTTTCTTGTCTGTTTTATTCCAACTCTGGCTAAAGCCCAGTTAGGCAGCTCCTGCGGAATTCCAGCTTGGTATTCCGCCACACAATATTCCAGTAACTCTTATGTCCGTTATAACAATATTGTGTACAAAAACAATTCCTGGTCTCAGGGACCCGGCAGCACACCCGGATCAAACAGTGTCTGGTCTGCGGTAGGAAGCTGTGACGAACAATTAATTATTAATAATCCATCCCTGGCTTATACCGCATGCAATACCGTTTCTGACTGGAACAGCGCAACACCCAACTACAATGTAAATAACATTATAAGATACAATAACGGTGTCTATAAAGCCAAGTACTGGGTCGCCGGAACAGAAATTCCTGATCAGTCTTCTGCTTACACTTTTCTTGGTGTGTGTATCAAGCCTATAACCATTTCTCCTGCCTACGCAGATGGACAAATTATTATAAAAAGCACATTATCGGCTATCAATCTTACCGCATCACTCAATCTGTATGGTTTGTCGGCAACACAAACTAAGGTCGAAATAAAAAAGACAACGGAATCTTCTTATACCACTTACAATATGAGTTTATCCGGCAACACTGTATCGTACAACTGGACCCCAATCGCTTATGGGGATTACAACATTCGATATACCACTGTAAATTCGGTTGGGGTAAGCACCGTAGTAAACACAACTGTTAAAATTGCGATTACTGCTCCTGCTGTGATAACTATTACCGGTCCGCCAAACACTACTTCCTATACTCAACTTAATTTTTCGCCTATAAGCATTACTTTTACTATTCAGCCTTCGTCCGGAAGTTCAATTAGCAGCATACTGTTTAAAGATCTCACCGCCGGAACGAATACTACTGTGACTACCAATGCACAAAATTCTTATACCTTTAATTGGATCCCTCAGAATTATGGAAACAATTCACTACAAATAGCAGTCACAGACAACAATGGAACCACAGCAACATCCGGTTTACAACTTACTATTGTGAATCCTGCCACACAAAATATTTCCTTTGCGTCACTTCCAAATCAAATAAAAGCGGTTAATGGAATACCTAAAACATTCGTGTTTGATAAGACTATCACTTCATTAAAAAGAAGAAACATTACTGTATTTGATTACACGATTACAGGAAATACTTTAAAAATCACTCCTAAAAAAGCAGGCAGATCCGGACTTCAGATCACAACTTCAGATGGTACAATATATCATCTTGGCTTAAGAATAGACAATACCAATGGAAGCCCGTTACGCTATCCTGATTATGTTTCTGTAGGATCTGTATCCGAAGACACTACCGATGATGTCAATTTTTACAACAACAATATCGACGACAGCAATCTGCTCAAGAATAACCGAATGGATGTACGATACATCTATATCAATGGAGGGCCAATCGCCGGATGGAATACCTGGCAGCCTGACAGAGCTATAAAATTTGCAAGGAATTCTATAAAAATGGGGCTCATTCCTTTCTTTGTTTTTTATAACATTCCCGACGGAAGCGAATCTTACGAGCTGGATCTGGCTCACGTAAAAGATGCTTCCTATATGACGGCTTATTTCAATAATCTCAACCTTTTTCTGAATCAGGTTAAAGCTGAACTGGGAGATGAGTTTTTTGGAGTGGTATTAGAGCCTGATTTTCTGGGCTATATGCAACAATTTAACGAACCTATAACTACTACAACAGCCGTAAATGCAACAAGTATTGCCCAAAATGTAGGTACTTTGAAAACGCTGGTAGAAAGAATCAATTATGAACTCAACAAGAAAAGAACAGACGAAAACCTGAATATGGAATTTGGATGGCAGCTCAATCTTTGGGCAAAATCTGGTGTAGCCGGTCCAAAAGGAATTATCAGAGAAACAGATACCGGAACCTTTACTACCCAGCTTAACAAAATTAAACAAACCGCTCTAGATATTTTTCAATACACCAATAGTATGGGAATTATGTCTAATAGTGCAGACTTTATTTCTATTGACAAATATGGTCTTGATGCTATGGGTGCCGGAAGTACAGGAAACCCTGCTGATCCCTTCTCTTATACCTGGTTCTGGAATAATGACCACTGGATGAATTACCTAAATTTTGTTCAAAAACTTTACGAAGCCTCCGGTAAACATGTGGTCCTCTGGCAAATCCCGGTAGGACATATCAATGGTTCAGAGACTCTAAATGAACGAACTGCAGGTCCTTTCCAAATTTTAAATAATACCAGCCAGCACTACGAAGATTCTGCTACTACTTTTTTCTTTGGGGATACCGTAAATTTCTCAAATGACGCGAATCGTTATAACTATTTCAGCCAGAATAAACATGCCGACCCTAAACTTCAGGTTAATCCCACCACAAAAAAAGTGACTTTTGGAAATCACTTTGCAGAGGTAAAAAGTAGCGGAACCAAACTTGTCTTAATGGGAGCAGGTGTAGGAGCTAGTACTGATGGAATTGGAAACCCGGGAACTACTCTGACTGATGATCATTTTTGGATTCAAAAATTACAGGATTATTATATCAATCAAACTTCTAGCACTAGCAAGTCCAGTACTGCTACTCTAAATGATGATCTAAGTTTTAATTCTTCTCTAATTATTTACCCTAACCCCGTTAAGGAAGAGCTAAGTATCGACACAAAAGAAAAAATTGAAGTCGTATATATTTTTGATATGAATGGTGAAAATGTTATCACCCTGAAAAATAAAAATAAAGTAAATCTTTCCGGGCTTCAAAACGGATGGTATATAGTAGCCGTAAAACTTGAAAATGGTAAAAAGATCTCTAACAAAATATTAAAAAACTAAACAGGATCTTAAGCGTAAAATTATTATTAGAATAAGATAAAAGAGATGTTTTTCAACATCTCTTTTATTGTTTAAACGACATCTTTTGTTAAAAAAAGGGCTGAAAGAAGCATCATCATTATTCAAGGTACTTCGCACCATGTTATTGTCAGGGCTCTTTCACAGCAGCAGTTTCCAAGAGCTTATTTCTTATAAAGAAAATACATTAAATCTTTTATAATTAAAGAATCCTAGGAATAGGAAAATGAAAAAAACTGCGGACGTAAAATATACCGCTCCACTGGAGCTTCCTTTCCAACTGGATTTATTTGCTATAAATATTTTGCTCCGACGGAGCAGACAAGGCATATTTATCTAAATAAAAACAGAAAAGAAACCTCTTCTCTTTTTATATCCCAGAGGGATAAAATATTTATAGAAATGGTTAATGCACAAAAAAGAGCTCCATATAGGCGAAATATGACGCTCTATTAGAAACAATTACCTAAATAAAAAGCCCTGATTATTCAGGACTTTGTTCTTTTTGCATATTTTGCTCCGACGGAGCAGACAAGGCATATTATCTAAATAAAAACAGAAAAGAAACCTCTTCTCTTTTTATATCCCAGAGGGATAAAATATTTATAGAAATGGTTAATGCACAGAAAAGAACTCCATATAGGCGAAATTATGACGCTCCATCAGAAACAATTACCCAAATAAAAAGCCCTGATTATTCAGAGCTTTGTTCTTTTTGCATATTTAGTAGATATGCCATATTCTTGATCACGTGATCGTGTTTTTTGACAAACGGATTTTCCTCGTTCCAAACATATCCTGCCAATACCGAACAAATCTTTTCCTTCACATCCGGGTTTTCCGGCTGGTGAAAAAATAAAGTCTGAAGATTTCCTGTATACCATTCCTGTACATAAGTGGTGAAAACGGCTATTCCTCGTTTCATATATTGTGTAAATTCAACTTCCCAATCTACAGCGATTCCTTGTGATTCTTTAAGGTACAGTTTTGCTGCCAACATTCCGGATTCAGTTGCAAAAGCAACACCAGATGAGAAAACAGGATCTAAAAATTCCGAACTGTTACCCGTCAAAGCAAAACCATCACCGTACATTCTTTTTACCGCTCGTGAATAATTTTCAAGTTTTACCGGTTCAAACAAAAATTCTGTTCCTTTAAATCTTTTGATATAATAATCGGATTTCTGAATGGCATTTTTTAAAGCCTCGGCATTGTCTTTATTTTCTGAAAGCGAATTAATAAAATCGGTTGGCCCTACCACTCCTAAACTGGTATTTCCGTTAGAGAAAGGAATTACCCATAACCAGACTTCGGTTTCCAGAATATCAAATGAAATTTGAGTTCCTTCTTCACCTTCTTCCCTATTAATATCTTTTACGTGTGTAAATATCGAAGAATGCGGATCTAATTTTGAAGGGGTATCCAAATCTAAAAGTCTTGGCAAAACACGTCCATATCCACTGGAATCGATAATGAATTTAGCATGGATTTCTTTTAGATTTCCATCCTTATCTTTTACAATTGTTTTAGAGTTTTTACCCTCAAAAGACACTTCCAGTACCTCTGTTTCAAATTCCAGATCAATCCCTTTTCTAAGTACTTCCTGTGCCATCGTATGATCAAAATCTGCACGCGGCACCTGCCAGGTCCAGTCCCAGCCTTCGCCAAATTTTTTACTGAAATCAAATACACAAATCTCTTCTCCTCTGATAAAACGAGCACCAAGTTTTTTCTCAAAATTCATAGTATCCAGACTCTCAAAAAGCTCAGCCTCAGCAAAATGATCCATTACTCGCGGAATAAGACTTTCCCCTACCACAAGCCTCGGAAACCTCGTTTTTTCAACTACTTTTATCTTAATATTATTTTTATGAAGATACGATGCCGAGACACATCCTGATGGTCCTGCGCCAATGACTAAAACATCAACAAACTCCTTTATCATATTAAAATTATTATCAATTATTAACCTACATTTGCCATCATCAAAATAACTACATTTATTTTGATAAATAAAATTAAATTAGCACAATCAAAACCAGTTTAATGAATACAATTAATGAATATTTAAGTTTAGCAGAATTCGAATCTATTATATTTTCAAACAACAAAGTTTCGATAAGCGATGCTGTTTTAAACAGAGTGAATGAAAGCTTCAATTTCCTAAAAGAATTTTCAGGAAACAAAGTAATATATGGCGTAAACACTGGTTTTGGACCAATGGCTCAATATAGAATTAAAGAATCTGACCAGATACAATTACAATACAATTTAATTAGAAGCCACTCTTCAGGAACAGGAAAACCTTTGAGTCCTGTTTGTGCAAAAGCAGCGATACTGGCTCGTTTAAATACTTTATCATTAGGAAATTCAGGTGTTCATCCTTCTGTAATTCACCTAATGGCAGAACTAATCAACAAAGATATTACTCCTCTTATTTTTGAACACGGTGGTGTAGGTGCCAGCGGAGATTTGGTACAATTGTCACACCTGGCTTTGGTTTTAATTGGTGAAGGCGAAGTTTTTTACAAAGGAGACAGAAGACCAACTTCTGAAGTTTTTGAAATCGAAGGTTTAAAACCTATCCAGGTAGAAATCAGAGAAGGTCTGGCTTTAATAAACGGAACTTCTGTAATGACCGGAATTGGGGTTGTAAATGTACATCATGCCAATAAATTATTAGACTGGTCTCTAAAATGTTCCTGTGCAATTAACGAATTGGTTCAGGCATACGACGATCACTTCTCTGAAGAATTAAACCAAACCAAACGTCACAAAGGGCAACAGGAAGTAGCCTCAAGAATGAGACAAAATCTCTCCGACAGTACCTTAATCCGTAAAAGAGAAGACCACTTATATTCTGGAGAAAACACCGAAGAAATCTTTAAAGAAAAAGTTCAGGAATACTATTCGTTGCGTTGCGTACCTCAAATTTTAGGTCCGGTTTTAGAAACAATTAATAACGTTGCTTCTATTCTCGAAGACGAATTTAACTCAGCAAACGACAATCCTATTATAGATGTAAAAAACAAACACGTTTATCACGGAGGAAACTTCCACGGTGATTATATTTCGCTTGAAATGGATAAACTGAAAATTGTTATTACCAAACTTACTATGCTAGCTGAACGTCAGCTGAATTATTTATTGAATTCAAAAATCAACGAAATTCTTCCTCCGTTTGTCAACTTAGGAACTTTAGGATTTAATTTCGGAATGCAGGGGGTACAGTTTACTGCCACCTCAACAACTGCCGAAAGCCAAATGTTGTCTAACCCAATGTACGTTCACAGTATTCCGAACAACAACGACAATCAGGATATTGTAAGTATGGGAACCAATGCAGCCGTTATTACTTCAAAAGTGATTGAAAACTCTTTCGAAGTTTTAAGTATCGAAATGATTACCATTGTTCAGGCAATAGATTATTTAGGACAAAAAGATAAAATTTCATCTGTTACCAAAAAATGGTATGACGATGTTCGAAACATCATTCCTGAGTTTAAAGAAGATCAGGTCATGTATCCTTTTGTTCAAAAAGTAAAAGATTACCTGATTCACAGTTAATACTTATTTTTACATTATTAATATTGAACCTTTAAAATCATGAAAAAGACACTTATTTTTTTATTTGCATTCACTATTCAATTTGTTAATAGTCAGGAACTGGCTTTAGTTAAAAAAGATTCTAAAATTGGATACATCTCCAAAGACGGAAACTTTAAAATTGAGCCTCAGTACAAATCGGCAAAAAGCTTTTCTGAGGGACTGGCAGCTGTAGAAAACAATGGAAAATGGGGGTTTATAGATGCTAAAGGCGCATGGGTAATTCCTGCTGATTTTAAGAATGTAAAAGATTTCAACAGCGGAATTGCAATTGTTCAAAAAGACAAGGATTGGGTTTATATTAATACAAAAGGTGAAATCCAGAAAGCTCCTTTTTCAGAAAAACTTTTTGACTTTGAAGATGGTGTAGCATTTATCAGACAAAGCGGTAAGGTAGGATTAATCAATTCGAAAATGGCCATTGTTCTGGAACCAAAATACGATCAGATCAAATCTTTTGAAAACGGTTTTGCAAGAGTTGAAAACAATAAAAAATGGGGAATTATTAATACTGCCGGTAAAGAAGTGATTGAGCCTGTTTACGAGGAAATAGGTAATTATTTCAAAAACACAAGCTGGGCAAGAAAAGATAAGACCTTTGGAATTGTTAACTCCGGAACTTTTATTCCAGTTGATGGAGCTGAAAAAATCTGGGATTTTGACACTCAGGATCTGACCTATGCCAGGAAAAATGGTAAGGTTGGGTTTATTGACTTAAAAGGAAATTGGGTGATTACCCCGATATACGACAAAGTAAAAGCGTTCTCAAAAAACTTAGCTCCGGTTTGTGTAGGTTCAAAATGGGGGTTTATCAATCCGAAAGCAGAATTTGTAATTGAACCTACTTACAGCGACGCCGAAGTTTTTAGTCCGGACGGACTGGCTCCGGTAAAAGAAAAAAACTGGGGATTCATCAATCAAACCGGAAAATTGGTTATTCCAACGCAATACGGTATCACGGCAAACGGATTTGTCATTGCGTTATTTGTAAAACAAGACAAAGGTTTTATTGATGGTGTGGCACGAGTAAAAAACGAAGGGAAATGGGGATTTCTTAAACCAGACGGAACCGTGTTAGGCAACCAATGGTTTGAAAATGCCGAACTATTTTCGCAATCAGGAGAAAGAAACAGCACAGCCGAAGTCGCTGCTGAAAAACCAAAAGCAGAAACAAAAACTGCAGCGAAGTCAGAAACAAAAGCGGCTACAAAATCGGCAGCCAAAAAGAAGAAATAAAACCTATTAATCAATACTAAATAAGCTCTGGATATGAAATTGTTAATCGAAAAACAATATCATACCGAGCGACTAAAAAATAAATTCTGAATATGAAATGTGTATTAGTAACTGGCGGTTCACGAGGAATTGGAAGTGCTATTTGTAAAAAATTAGCCGTTGATGCAAATTATCATATCCTGATTAACTACCACTCGAATAAAACAGCTGCTGAAGCAACACTTCAGGAAATACAAAAATTAGGAGCAACAGGCGAAATCTTAGGTTTCGATGTTTCCAATTTTGAAGAGGTACAAAAAACGTTAACACAATGGCAGGAAGCTAACCCTGAAGCTATTGTAGAAGCTATCGTCAACAACGCGGGAATTACAAAAGACGGTCTTTTTATGTGGATGACTCCCGAAGACTGGAACGGTGTAGTAAACACGAGTTTAAACGGATTTTTTAATGTAACGCAGTTTTTTATCCAAAAAATGCTGCGCAATAAATATGGCCGAATTGTTAATATGGTTTCTGTTTCGGGTGTAAAAGGAACAGCCGGACAAACCAATTATTCAGCAGCAAAAGGTGCAATTGTTGCAGCCACAAAAGCATTGGCTCAGGAAGTTGCTAAACGAAACATTACTGTAAATGCAGTCGCTCCTGGTTTTATCAAAACAGATATGACAAGCCAATTGGACGAAAAAGAATTACTAAAATTAATTCCGGCAAGCCGTTTTGGTGAAGCTGAGGAAGTTGCAGATTTGGTAAGCTTTTTGATTTCAAAAAAATCAAGTTACATTACAGGAGAAATTATAAATATAAACGGAGGAATTTATTCTTAGAAAATATTTTAAACACATAGAAACATAGATTTTTATGTACAAAGAGTACAAAAAAGAAATAGATTTCTTTCACATAGATCGCTATGTGTATTTCAAATAAGTGAAACGCCTATTTTGAATTTACAAAAGCTATGTTCCTATGTGTTAAAAATTGCAAGTAACGGATAAAAATTACTTTTAAAGACGATGAATAAGAGAGTTGTAATTACTGGGATGGGAATTTATTCTTGTATCGGAACTTCTTTAGATGAAGTAAAGGAATCTTTATACAACGGAAAATCTGGTATTCAGTTTGATTCTGAAAGAAAAGAATTTGGTTTTCAATCTGCCCTAACGGGAATGGTTCCGAAAGCTGATTTAAAAAATTTATTAACCCGAAGACAGCGTATGAGTATTGGTGAAGAAACCGAATATGCTTATATGGCTACTATCGAAGCATTGAAAAATGCGAATATTGATGACACTTTTTTTGATAATCGCGAAGTGGGTATTATGTACGGAAATGACAGTGTCTCAAAAGCTGTTATTGACGCTAATGATATTGTACGAGAAAAAAAAGACACTGCCTTAATAGGCTCGGGAGCTATTTTTAAATCGATGAATTCAACGGTTACAATGAATTTATCAACGATTTTTAAACTTCGTGGTATCAATCTTACCATAAGTGCAGCCTGTGCCAGTGGATCGCACTCTATAGGTCTCGCTTATTTTTTAATAAAAAGCGGATTCCAGGATATTATCATTTGTGGAGGTGCGCAGGAAATCAACAAATACGCCATGAGCAGTTTCGATGGCTTGGGTGTTTTTTCGGCCAGAGAAAACGAACCCGAAAAAGCTTCCCGCCCTTTTGACAAGGATCGCGACGGATTAATTCCAAGTGGTGGCGGTGCAACGTTAATTCTGGAAAGCTACGAATCAGCAATTGCCAGAGGTGCTACCATTATTGCCGAAGTTGCCGGTTACGGATTCTCTTCAAATGGCGGACATATCTCAACTCCCAATGTCGAGGGCCCGTCTATAGCCATGCAGCGAGCGCTTGATGATGCACAACTAAAAGCAACCGATGTTGATTATATAAATGCTCATGCAACCTCAACTCCGGTGGGAGACGGAAATGAAGCCAAGGCGATCTTTGAGGTTTTTGGAGAGAAAAATCCGTATGTAAGTTCTACCAAATCAATGACAGGTCACGAATGCTGGATGGCCGGAGCAAGTGAGGTAATTTACTCTATCTTAATGATGCAGCACGATTTCATTGCCCCAAACATCAATTTAGAGAATCCAGACGAAGATGCTGCTAAATTAAATTTGGTCAAAACTACTTTAAACAAAAAATTTGACATATTTTTGTCCAATTCCTTCGGGTTCGGAGGAACCAACTCTGCGTTGGTGGTTAAAAAGTTTAAATTGAACGATGAATAAAGAAGAGATTATAGCAAGAATTAATGGTTTTTTGGTTGATGAATTTGAAGTAGACAATGATGATATTGAACCAGATGCTAATTTAAAAGATACACTTGGATTAGATAGTTTAGATTATGTAGACTTAGTAGTCTCAATCGAAGCTAACTTTGGTGTAAAACTGGTAGAAGTTGATTTTGTTGGAATTGCTACTTTTCAGAATTTCTATGACCTTATCGAAACCAAACTAAAAGCTAAAGCTGTTTAATGAGTCAATGGGATGGCAAATCAAAAGGTACAGTTTTAGGCTATAGAATATTCGTTTTTTTAATACAAAAAGCGGGTGTTAAGGCTGCTTATGTCCTGCTTTATTTTGTTGCTTCGTATTACTTTTTGTTTTTAAAAAAAAGCAACAAAGCCATTTTCTATTACTTTAAAGAAAGGCTGCAGTATTCCTGGTTCAAATCTAAAAAAATGGTTTTCAAAAGTTATTACACTTTTGGACAAACCATCATTGATAAAATCTCGATTTCGGCAGGAATGCGAAATAAGTTCACTTATGAATTTGACGGAATTGAGATCCTGAAAAAGCTTTTGGCTGAAAAAAAAGGAGGTGTTTTGATTAGTGCCCATGTTGGAAATTTTGAAATTGCCGAACATTTCCTTGGTGATATCGATCTCAATTTTCAAATCAATCTGGTTACTACTGATCTGGAACATTCTTCCATAAAAAAGTATCTGGAAAGCGTTACTCAAAAACCTACCGTAAAATTCATCATTATCAAAGAGGATCTTTCTCATATCTTTGAGATCAATGCTGCATTGGCCAATAACGAATTGGTTTGTTTTACCGGTGACCGCTACTTTGAAGGCACAAAATCTCTTTCGGAAAAAATATTGGGTCAGGAAGCTCATTTTCCGGCAGGTCCGTTTTTAATTGCTTCACGATTAAAAGTTCCTGTTGTTTTTGTGTATGTCATGAAAGAACCCAATTTACATTATCATTTGTACGCAAGAGAAGCTGCCGTGAAACATCGTGATGAAAAAGGCTTACTGAAAGAATATGTACAAAGCGTTGAAACTATTCTGCAAAAATATCCTTTGCAATGGTTCAATTATTTCGATTTCTGGAATGATTTGAGATAAGACTTAAAGGATCTCAGCATCTCGCAAAGACGCGAGGGCGCAACGTTTTTTCTTCTTTTTTGTCATTTCAAATTAAAACTTTGCGCCCTCGCGTCTTTGCGAGATAAAAAAAACAACAAAAAATCATCGCCAAAAACGATTCGTTTAAACAAGAAAATTCGTTTAAATAAATTTACTTATTTTTGTTCGCAACCAAAGTAAGTAAACCTCCATGAAAAACGTTCTCGTTATTTATTATACGCAGTCTGGACAACTGGGAACAATCGCGCAAAACATTGCAAAACCGTTCCTAAATTCAGAAGAAATAAATGTAACTTTTCACGAAATACAACTGCAGCAACCCTTTCCTTTTCCATGGAATAAAGCTGCCTTTTTTGATGCTTTCCCGGAATCATTTCTACAAATTCCAACCGAATTAAAACCCCTTCCGGAAGAAATTCTAAACACAAAATACGATTTGGTATTATTTCATTATCAGGTTTGGTATTTATCTCCTTCCATTCCTATAAATTCCTTTCTAAAAAGCGCCGATGCTAAAAAAATACTAAACAACACCCCGGTCATCACCATCAGCGGCTCTCGCAATATGTGGATTATGGCACAGGAAAAAATCAAAGTTTTACTAAAAGAGTCCAATGCTCAGTTAGTTGGAAACGTTGCTTTAGTAGATCGTGTTGGAAATTTAATCAGTGTAATCACGATTGTAGAATGGATGTTTTCTGGCGTTAAGAAAAAATATCTTGGCATTTTTCCGTTACCGGGAGTATCGGAGAAAGACATACAGGAGTCGGATAAATTTGGAGAAGTGATCCTTTCTGAATTCAATCAAAATCAATTACAAGATTTACAACCCAAACTGGTTGCTATTGACGCCGTTAAAATCAGCCCCTATCTGGTAACCGTTGATAAAACCGCAAATAAAATTTTTAATAAATGGTCGAATCTGATTTATAAAAATCAAAAAAACAGAAAAATGCTTCTTAAAGTATTTAATGTTTATTTATTCCTGGCAATATGGTTAATCTCGCCAATAGTGTATATATTGCACCTTATTACCTACCCCTTTAAGTTAAAAACCATAAAAAGAGAAACTCAATATTATCAAGGAGTTTAGAAGACGAAATTAGATTATGTTTGAAGTATATATTACCAAAGCCGCAAAGTATTTGCCAAATGAAGCCATTTCTAATGACGAGATGGAAAGCTATTTAGGCCTCATTAATGATGCTGCTTCTAAAGCAAGACGCATTATTTTGCGCAATAATAAAATTACAAGCCGTTATTACGCTATAGACAAATCCGGAAAAAGCACCCATAACAACGCCGAGTTAACGCGAAATGCAATCGTGCAGTTGTTCGACGAAAACTTTACAGCACAGGACCTTGAAGTACTTTCGTGCGGAACCTCAACTCCTGATATCTTCCTGCCTTCACATGCTGCGATGGTACACGGTTTATTAAAAAACAAATCTGTAGAACTAAATTCGTCAACAGGGGTTTGCTGTGCGGGTATGAATTCTTTAAAATTTGGTTTCCTGTCTATAAAATCAGGGAACTCAAAAAATGCCATTTGCACAGGATCTGAAAAAGTTTCAACCTGGCTAAATGCCCAAATGTATAACCACGAAGCTGCCAATCTGAAAAATCTGGAAGAACAGCCTATCATTGCATTCAAAAAAGATTTTTTACGCTGGATGTTGTCTGATGGAGCGGGAGCATTTTTACTAGAGAACCAACCAAAAGGACCTGTCTCTTTAAAAATTGAATGGATGGAAGCCTTTTCCTATGCTTACGAATTAGAAACCTGTATGTATGCCGGTGGTGATAAATTAGAAAATGGCGAGATCAAAGCCTGGAGCGATTATGCACCGGAGCAATGGTTAAACGAATCGGTTTTTGCCATCAAACAGGATGTAAAATTACTGGATGAATTTATTCTTTCTAAAGGAGCGGAGAGCATGAAAGAGGCTATGGATAAAAACAGCATCACCTCCGATCAGATTGATTATTTTATTCCTCATGTTTCTTCTAACTTTTTTGTGGAAGGACTAAAAAAAGGACTAACCGAGAAAGGAATCGGGATGGCCGATGAAAAATGGTTCATGAATCTTTCAAGAGTAGGGAATGTTGGTTCAGCCTCTATTTACTTAGCTTTGGAAGAATTAATGAATTCAGGAAATTTAAAAAAGGGAGATCGTATTCTATTGTCTGTTCCTGAGAGCGGAAGATTCTCCTTTGCTTATGCTTATTTAACCGTTTGCTAATGGAAACAAGTTTACTTTTAGAGAAAGACGCTGTCGAGAATTTATTACCGCAAAAGTTTCCTTTTGTAATGGTAGATAAAATGTATTCGTTTACCGAAACCTCATTGGTCGCAGGTTTAAAAATTCAAAACGATAATGTTTTTTCTGACAACGATACTTTTTTAGAAGCAGGTTTAATCGAGCACATGGCACAGTCTGTGGCGTTGCACACAGGTTACCAGTTTTTCCTGAAAAACGAAACGGCCCCAACGGGTTACATTGGATCGATCAAAGAAATTGAAATCAAAAAATTGCCAAAAGTCAATGATACGATTCAATCTACCATAACTATTTTACAGGAGTTTGCCGGAATTACGCTGGTAGACATTGTAACTTATCTGAATAATGAAGAAATTGCGAACGGACAAATGAAGACCGTTTTAGCCAAATAATATATTAGGTATGAAAACCGGAGTTGACATACAAAACTATTTACCCCACCGAGCACCGCTGCTTATGGTGGATTTAATTTTGGATATAGATTCCAGTTTTGTAGAAACCACATTTTTGATCCGGGAAGATAATATTTTTGTTGAAAACGACATTTTTATTGAAGCCGGGTTAATTGAAAACACCGCACAAACCTGTTCGTCTATTGTAGGCAAAAAATATTTTTTTGACGAAGACGGAACAGAAAATGAGAACGTAAATGTATTGGGCTTTATTAGTGCAATAAAAAACCTGAAAATACATACACTGCCAAAAGTAGGTGATACTATTATTACCAAAGCCAATCTGGTTTCAAAATTTGCAGGCGACGATTATACGCTATGTACCATGAGCTGCGAAAGTTTATTGGAAGACAAAACACTTTTAGAATGCGAAATTAATTTGTTTATTCAAAAGACGATTTCAGTTGAAGAATAATTAAATGGATACAAAAAAACCGCTTAATCATTTACTAATTCGAATAGGAATTTTAATATTGCTACTTATTGTTGTTTTTATAATAAACTCCGATGAATTAGCTTTCTTTTTAAGTCAAGCTTACTGTCTGTTTTTGTTGTTAGAAATGATTTATTTTTTTGTCAAAAAAAAGAAAAATTTAGCCCTCATAAATCTCACTTTATTAATTATAATCGAAATATTACCCATTTTAGTTTTTATACGATTAATGATATAGATTAAAAATAACCGTCATGGAAAAAGAAAATGTACCACAAGACAAAGGCAATCTCACCAAAAACAATCTGAAAGAACTGCTTTATGCCACCGATGAAAATGGCGACTATACCACAACCTTAAGCACTGGTTGGGAGCCTAAAACCATCGCATTATCCAATTCGATCGATGAGATAAACGAACGAATTGCCGAAGCAAAACTACAGGTAAAAACTGGAGAAGCAAGTCCGATTTGTTATTATATGGAACTCAACAAAATGGATCTTACTATTTTATCCAGTTATGTTGGAATGTGGAAATGGCGCGTAAAAAGACATTTTAAACCCACCGTTTTCGCCAAGTTAAACAACTCTGTTTTACAGAAATATGCCGATGCTTTTGAAATTTCAATTGCTGAATTAAAAAATATTAAAACCGCGTAATGCAAACTAATTTTACACATCATCAATCTGCTCATTGCGAAAATGGAGTGGCTTCGAATTTGTTAAAAAACAACGGACTAAATATCAGCGAGCCGATGGTTTTTGGTATTGGTTCCGGACTTTTCTTCGTATACCTGCCGTTTATAAAAGTAAATCATGCTCCCGCAATTAGTTACAGAACTTTGCCTGGACAGATCTTTAACAAACTGGCAAGCCGTTTAAACTTAAAAATAAAAAGACAAAAATTTTCTTCAACAACAAATGCTAATAAGGCTTTGGACGAAAATTTAAAGAACAATATCCCAACCGGATTACAAGTTGGCGTGTATCATTTGAGTTATTTCCCTGATGAATACCGCTTTCATTTTAACGCACACAATTTAGTCGTTTACGGAAAAACCGAAACCGATTATCTTGTTAGCGATCCTGTTATGGAAACGGTTACTACCCTGACACATGACGAACTCGACAAGGTGCGTTTTGCCAAAGGTGCTTTTGCTCCAAGAGGCCAAATGTACTATCCGATTCAAATTCCGAAAGACGTTGATTTGAAAAGCGCCATTATCAAAGGAATCAAAAATACCTGCCGCGATATGTTGGCCCCCATGCCTATTGTTGGAGTACGCGGAATTAAATTTGTTTCGAAGCAAATTAGAAAATGGCCCCTAAAACACGGTACTAAAAAAGCCAATCATTATTTGGCACAAATGGTCCGTATGCAGGAAGAAATCGGTACAGGTGGCGGAGGTTTCCGATTTATCTATGCCGCATTTTTACAGGAAGCTTCGGTTATTTTAAATAATGAAGAATTAAAATCTCTTTCAAAAGAGATGACACAGATTGGAGATTCATGGCGTGATTTTGCCGTTGAAGCCTCAAGAATTTACAAAAACAGAAGCGCCAAAGAAGATGCCTACAATACAATTGCCGATGAACTTCTGGACATTGCCAATCGTGAAGAAATCTTTTTCAAAAAACTAAAAAAAGCTATTAGCTAAAAATATTTTGCAATCCATTATAAAAATAGAATCCCTTTCGAAAAAGTACAAAAATGCAGATCTGTATTCTTTGAACGATGTTTCGCTGGAGATTAGTGAAGGTCAGATTTTTGGGTTACTAGGACCGAATGGTGCCGGAAAAACCACTTTAATCTCTATGCTTTGCGGACTAATAAAACCAACCTCTGGGCATTTCACGATCGACGGGCTAAATTATACCCATCATTCCTCCAAAATCAAAAAAATCATTGGTGTTGTCCCTCAGGAATATGCTTTGTACCCTACACTAACGGCGCGAGAAAATTTACATTATTTCGGAAGCATGTACGGACTAAAAGGCAATTATCTAAAAGACAAAGTCATTGAAACTTTAGATCTTTTAGGATTATTAAAATTTGCCGACAAGCGTATCGAAACTTTTTCAGGCGGTATGAAACGCAGAGTCAATTTGATTGCGGGAATTTTACACAATCCCAAAGTTTTGTTTTTAGATGAACCAACCGTTGGTGTTGATGTACAGTCTAAAAATGCCATTATTGACTATCTGAAACTCTTAAATCAAAACGGAACAACCATTATATATACCTCACATCATTTGGCAGAAGCAGAAGATTTCTGTACCAACATTGCCATTTTAGACCGCGGCAAAATTTACGCTCAGGGTACACCTTCAAGCCTAATTGCTTCTACTGAAGAAGCCCGCAACCTTGAAGAAGTTTTTATTTCATTAACCGGTAAAGACTTTAGAGATGGTATATAAAATTTGGATGTCGGTCGTAAAAGAATTCCTCCTGCTCAAACGAGATCTGGGCGGTTTGATCATTTTATTCATCATGCCTTTGGTTCTGGTGATTACAGTAACCCTAATTCAGGACAGTACTTTTAAAACCGTTAGTGACACCAAAATTCAGATTTTGCTAGTTGATAACGATAAAGGTTCAGTGTCTAAAACCGTTTTTGATAATCTGGAAAAAAGTCAGCTTTTTAGTGTGGTCACACAAATTGATAATAAACCCATTACCGAAGAAACGGCTAAAGAAGCGGTTTACAAAGGTAAATTTCAACTGGCGATTGTAATCCCGGAAAAACTAAGTGTTGATCTGCAAACCAAAATTGATCAGAATGTCGAAAACATTGTGAGCAAAATGGGGCTAACAGAAACAGATACCTCGGCTCAAGCCAAAAAACCAAAAGTAATTAAAGAAAAAGAAGTCAAATTGTATTTTGATCCGGCAGTTCAAATGAGCTTCAAAAATGCTGTGATGAGCTCCATCGATAAGATGATTTCTCAAATCGAGACAAAATCCATTTATACGACTTTTCAAAATCAACTGGGAGAAGGAAATGCCGAATTTGAGCAAAAAAGCTTTATCACGTTCAAAGAAATCATTCCAAAAATAAACAACAAAGAAGTACGCCCTAATTCTGTACAGCACAATGTTCCGGCCTGGACACTTTTTGCCATATTTTTTATTGTGATTCCGTTGTCCATCAATATAGTAAAAGAAAAATCGCAGGGAACATTTGTTCGATTATTGACCAATCCGGTTTCTAATATTGTGGTTATTATTGGTAAAACCATTACCTATTCTGCCATTTGTATGATACAGTTTTACATGATGGTGGCCGTGGCAATCTTTTTATTTCCACATATTGGTTTGCCTCCTTTAAATGTCGAAGGCCATTTGTTCTTAATGAGTGTGGTAGCATTATTTTCAGGTTTTGCAGCCATTGGCTTTGGAATTTTATTGGGAACTATCGCGAGCACACAAGAACAGTCAGCTCCATTTGGCGCCACAAGCGTTATTATTCTGGCAGCTATTGGCGGAATCTGGGTTCCCGTTTTTGCAATGCCGGGCATCATGCAGCTTATTGCTAAATCATCACCTATGAACTGGGGATTAGAAGCTTTCTATGATGTTTTATTGCGCAACGTATCTTTCCTTGAAATCATCCCAAAAATAAGTTTGTTATTTTTGTTCTTTATTATCACAACATCTATTGCCTTATTCTATGACAAAAAGAAAAGAACAGTTTAACGAAGCCACTGCCCTAACCGTTTCACATGAAATCAGAATTCGTTTTAACGAAACGGATCCGCTCGGAATCGTATGGCACGGCAATTATATCACCTATTTTGAAGACGGACGTGAAGCTTTTGGTCGCCAACACGGACTTACTTATTTGGACATTGCCAAAACAGGCTACACAACTCCAATCGTAAAATCGAAATGCGAACACAAATTGTCTTTGCGTTATGGCGATGTGGTAACCATAGAAACTACAGTAATTGATACACCCGCTGCAAAGATGATCTATCGATTCAGGATACTGGACGATAAAGGTGAAGTGGCTTGTACCGGAGAAACCGTTCAGGTTTTTTTAGATCAGGAAGGAAATCTAATGCTGACTAATCCTCCTTTTTATGAAGAATGGAAAAAGAAAGTTGGATTGTTGAAATAAAACACGAATTACACGAATTGACACAAATTAAAAAAACAACAAACTGTGTAAATCTGCTTAATCTGTTAAATCTGCGTGTCCTAAAAAATACGCCGGAATAAAATCATAAAATGTTGAAAGAAATATACATTACACAAACCAACTGCATCACACCATTAGGTTTTGATGTCAAATCAAATGTTGAAGCAATTCTTCGCGGTGATTCGGGCATTCAGCTAAATAATGACATTTCTTTGATGCCGGTTCCGTTTTATGGTTCGGTAATTCATGATGAAAAAATAAACAGTGCCTTTGCAAAAATCAGCACTGAAACAAAATACTCCCGCTTGGAGAAAATGATGATTCTGGCTTTAGAACCTATTATCAAAAATGCAGCGGTTCAATTAGATTCAAAAACGGCTTTTATACTTTCGACCACAAAAGGAAATGTAACCGCTTTAAAAGATAATTCAGAAGAAAGTTTTATTAACGCACATTTAGATGTTCTGGCAAAAAACATTGCCACTTTTTTCGGATTTCAAACACAGCCTATTGTGGTTTCGAATGCTTGTGTTTCAGGAATTTTAGCCATTTCTGTCGCCAAAAGAATAATTCAGTCTGAGTTGTACGACAACATTTTTGTCGTCGCTGGCGACGAAGTTTCAGAATTTGTTTTGTCCGGTTTTAATGCTTTTCAGGCCATGAGCGACTTGCCTTGCAAACCCTATTCTAAAAACAGAACAGGTGTAAGCTTGGGAGAAGCGACGGCAGCAGTGCTAGTTACTGCCGAAACTGCAAATGCCAAAATAAAAGTGATCGGAGACAGTTCGATAAACGATGCCAATCATATTTCTGGTCCTTCAAGAACAGGTGAAGGTTTGTTCAGAAGTATTCAGAATGCTTTGAAAGAAGCCCAAATAGAAGTTGGCAAAATCGATTATATTTCAGCACACGGAACTGCAACTCCGTTTAATGACGAAATGGAAGCAATTGCCTTAAACCGTTTAGGTTTACAAAATGCACCAATCAATAGTCTGAAAGGATTTTACGGTCATACTTTAGGCGCTTCTGGATTATTGGAAACCGTAATTGCTATTGAATCCGTAAATCAAAATATCCTTTTTGAATCAAAAGGTTTTGATGAAATTGGGGTTAGCGAATCTATAAATGTAATTGAGAAAAACGAAGAGGCAACGATTGATTTTTTCCTGAAAACAGCTTCCGGATTTGGCGGTTGTAATACAGCTGTGGTATTTGAAAAGATAAAAGAAGGATAAACACGAATTGCACTAATTTTCACAGATTAATTAGTGTAATTTAAACTCAAAAATCAATTCGTGCTAATTTGTGTAATTAGTGTTAAATTAAAAAAATGACTCAAAAAACTCACATACAATCCTATTGCACCATTGAAAACAACGAAATTGTCTTGAACGGAACTTCAGTATTCAAAGCTGAACCGACCAATTTTGCTGATTTCTCTAAACAGGCCTATCGCAATTTTGACATTCAATACCCTAAGTTTTTCAAGATGGATGCTTTGAGCAAACTGGCTTTTTTAGGAGCTGAACTGCTTTTGAGTCCCATAACTTCAACGGAACAGGAAAACAATATTGCCTTGGTTCTGGCCAATAAATCATCGAGTTTAGATACTGATGTTAAATACCAGGAATCTATTTCTGACAAAGAAAATTACTTTCCAAGTCCTGCGGTTTTTGTTTATACACTGCCAAATATTTGTCTGGGCGAAATAAGTATTCGCCATCAGCTGAAAAGTGAAAATTCTTTCTTTATATTTGATGCCTTTAACACTGAATTTATGTCCAATTATGCTACTATTCTTCTGAATACAAATAAAGCCGACGTGGTTCTTTGTGGCTGGGTAGAATTTTTCAACGACGATTACAAGGCTTTTCTTTGCACGATTAGCAAAGACGAAAACGCAACATATAAAAACGAAAATATCAATACATTATATAATAAATAATCATGGAAGCATTAAAAGAAGAATTAAAAAACAAAATCATTACTACTTTAAACCTTGAAGATATCGCAATCGAAGATATTGCAGATAACGACCCTTTGTTTGGAGATGGTTTAGGTTTAGACTCCATTGATGCGCTTGAATTGATCGTAATTTTAGATAAGGATTACGGAATTAAACTAGTTGATCCAAAAGAAGGAAAAACCATCTTTCAATCCATCGAAACTATGGCGGCGTACATTAGCGCAAACAGAACGAAATAGATTTCAGATTTTAGACTTCAGATTTTAGATTTCTTAAACAGAAATATTCGAAATCTGAATAATCGTTTAAAAAATCTAAAATCTAAAAATCTAAAATCTAAAATGACAAAAGGTGTTGCAATAACCGGAATGGGAATTATCTCCTCGATTGGAAATTCAGTCGAAGAAAACTACATTTCGTTAATCGAAAATAAAGTTGCGGTAACGCGTATCGAAAACATTGAAACGGTTCACGCTGATATCATTAAAGTAGGAGAAATTAAGAAAACCAATGACGAATTGGTCAAAGAATTAGAACTTACTCCTGATAATAACTTTTCAAGAACCGCCATGATTGGCACTTTTGCAGCAAAACAGGCTGTTAAAAATGCCGGAATTACTTCCATAAATGAATTCCGAACCGGACTTATTTCCGCAACAAGTGTGGGCGGAATGGATATGACTGAAAAGCATTATTACGATTATTTCAAACATCCGGAACTTGTGAAATACATTACTTGTCACGATGGCGGTGATGTAGCCGAAAAAATTGCAGAAGAGCTGGGTTTAAAAGGGATTGTTACCACTATAAGTACAGCCTGTTCATCGGCAGCAAACGCAATTATGCTGGGTGCAAGACTGATAAAATCCAGAAAACTGGACCGCGTAATTGTGGGCGGAACCGATGCTCTGGCTAAATTTACGATCAACGGATTCAAAACCCTAATGATCTTATCTGACGATTACAACAAACCTTTCGACAACAACCGAAAAGGACTAAATCTGGGTGAAGCAGCCGCTTTTCTGGTTTTAGAATCTGATGAAGTTGTAAAAAAGCAAAACAAAAAAGTACTGGCTCGTGTTTCGGGTTATGGAAATGCTAATGATGCTTTCCACCAGACGGCTTCTTCAGAAAATGGAGATGGCGCTTACCTTGCCATGAAAAAAGCCTTTGATATTTCGGGTTTAAAACCTAGTGATATCGACTATATCAACGTTCACGGAACAGCAACTCCAAACAATGATTTGTCTGAAGGAAGAGCGCTTCTTCGAATTTACGGAGATGAAAAAGTACCCGATTTTAGTTCGACAAAACCTTTTACAGGACATACTTTGGCCGCTGCGGCAGCCATCGAGGCCGTTTATAGCGTTTTGGCCATTCAGAATAGCGTAGTTTACCCAAATCTGAATTTCGAAACACCAATGGAAGAGTTTGATTTAAAACCGCAAACTTCTTTAAAAAATGCAACTATCGAACATGTTTTGTCCAACTCTTTCGGATTTGGAGGTAACTGTTCAACACTTATATTTTCAAAATGCAATTAAAAAAAACATATATAAATGGAATAGGTTGTATTTCGACTCAAAAAACATTTGATACTGTTTTTTTAGAAGAAGCCGTACACAATCATGACAAGAACGTCCTTGAAATTGTTCCTCCCGTTTACAAAGATTATATTTCTCCGGCCGCTATTAGAAGAATGGCAAAAGGAGTAAAAAACGGAATTGTGGCTTCGGCAATTGCCATGAAAGATGCACAAGTTGAGAATGTTGATGCCATTATTACCGGAACAGGCTTAGGATGTATCGAAGACTCCGAAAAATTCCTGAAAAATATCCTTGATAATAATGAGGAGTTCTTAACCCCAACATCCTTTATTCAATCGACCCATAATACGGTTGGTGCTCAAATTGCACTGTTACAAAAATGCAACGGTTACAATTTTACCTATGTAAACGGAGCTGTTTCTTTTGAATCGGCGCTTTTAGATGCTAAAATGCAAATTGAGGAAGAAGAAGCACAATCAGTTCTTGTGGGTGGAGTTGATGAAAATGGCGATTATACTACTGCCCTTTTTAAATTATCAGGACGTATCAAACAAGACAATCAGCAACCTTACAACCTTTTAGATGCTACTACAAGCGGTGCCGTTTATGGAGAAGGTGCCAGCTTTTTCGTTTTAGAAAATGAACGAAAAGAGACTACCTACGCAGAAGTGCTAGACATTGCGATCGTAAACACCTTGGAGGAGAATGAAGTTGAAGCTGAAATTATCTCCTTTTTGAAATCCAATCAATTAGAAGTTTCAGCTATTGATGCTCTGATTTTAGGATTTGACGGCAATGTAGATTTTGAAAGTTATTATAAAAATCTGGCAGAAAATGCTTTCGCCCAGACCCCTCAATTGTATTACAAACATTTGAGTGGTGAATACGATACCGCATCGGCTTTTGCTTTATGGATGGCCTCTAAAATTTTAAAAACACAGGAAATTCCTGAGATCATAAAAGCGAATTCGGTTGAAAAACCGGCTTACAAAACCATTTTATTGTACAATCAACTCAACGGAAAAAACCATAGTTTTACGTTACTTTCAAGATGATAACGCATAAAAAAATTTCGTTATTCTTTCTCTTTTTATTGCTGCTATTGCTTTTTCTAAAGCTGTATATCGCAATTAACTGGGTATGGTTTATCGCAATTGTTTTAATTTGGTTAGGCATAAATGCTGTAGGCTCTTCTATAATTTCTTCTAATTATCATGTAAAAGCATACTGCAGTAATCCTTTGGAAACCGAAAAAAAAATTGCCATTACGTTCGATGACGGACCGGGCATTTTTACTTTAGAAGTTTTAGAATTATTGAAAAAATACAAGGTAAAAGCGACTTTCTTTTGCATAGGAAAAAACATCGAAGCTTATCCTGAAATCATACAGCAAATTGTAGATGAAGGGCATTTGGTTGGCAATCATTCGTACAGTCATTCTCCTTTTTTTGATTTTTATAATGCTAAAAAAATCACTGGTGAAATTCAGAAAACGGATGCTCTTTTAGAAAAATACACCTCCAAAAAAATAAACTTCTTTCGTCCGCCCTATGGAGTTACAACGCCTTCGATCAGAAGAGCTTTAAAAATAAGCGGTCACAAAGTGATAGGATGGAATATTCGTTCGCTGGATGGCGGAACCAAAAATCAGTCTTTGATTTTCAACCGAATTATAAAACGTATTTCTCCAGGTGGAATTGTACTTTTGCACGACACAGGATCACACTCTGTTTTGGTACTGGAACAGTTTTTGCAATTTTTGCAGCAAAACAATTATAAAGTAATTTCAACCGAAGAACTTTTGAATCTTAAAGCTTATGAAAACTGAACGAGGATGAAACAGATTCGCTTACGCGAAAACGTGGATAAAAAACGGATTTTAACAATTTAATCTGTGAAAATCCTTTAATCTGTGGCAAAATAATAAAGCGCAATTCGTAATAAATATGAAAACTAAAATAGCACTCTTAATTTTATTTATCTCAGGCAATTTGTTCGCTCAGGAACAAAAGATGTCTGATACTGAAGTTACCGCTTTCAAGCAGGATGTAAATGTAGTTTCCAAAAAAATCAAAACCCTGAGTACCGATTTTGTTCAATACAAACACTTAGACTTTTTATCGAAAGATATTGAAACTTCGGGAAAGATGATTTTTAAAGAGCCTTCATTGCTGCAATGGCAATACAAAAAACCATACAATTACAGCATTGTTTTTAAAAACGGAAAAATCCTGATTAACGACGAAGGGAAGAAAAGTGCCGTTGATATTGGCAACAGCAAAATCTTTGGCAGAATCAACAAATTAATTGTCGGAAGTGTAAGCGGCAATATGTTTGACGATAAGGAATTTGCGATTTCCTATTTCAAATCAAAAGGACAGAATATAGCGAAGTTTGTTCCTAAAGATGCCACCTTAAAAAAATACATCAAACAAATTGAATTGACTTTCGACAAAGAAGAAGCAACTGTGGTTCAGGTTAAATTATTAGAATCCTCTGAAGATTATACCCGAATTGTACTTATAAATAAAGTGATCAATGCAAAAATCGACGATTCCGTTTTTAATAATTAATTGCTTCCTTGCGATTGTTTTAGTTTCTTGTAGCTCCGTCACAAAAAACTATACTCCTAAAAAACTAGATCAAACGTCTTACCTGGTTCCTTATTTCGCAGATTCAAAAACCGATTATGTGTATAAAACCAACATTACAGTTTACGGTCATGAAATGTCGGGAATCTTCATCGCCAAAAAGATCAATGACACTACACATCGTATTGTTTTTACTACCGAATTTGGCAACAAATTACTAGACTTTGAAATTTCTGAGACGGACTTTAAAGTCAATTCAATTGTATCCGAACTGGACCGAAAAATCCTGATTAATACGCTAAAAGAAGATTTCCGTTTGTTACTAAAAAAGGATTATCTGATTCAGCAACAATTTGAAAACGAATCCGCCGACATTTATAAATCGCCGGATGGAAAGCGTGACAACTATCTTTTTATCTCCAAAAAAGATCACAAATTAGAAAAGGTCGTTCAGTCTTCTAAAACAAAAGAAAAATTTACACTGACATTTAGTTCAGAAAACGATATTTTTGCCGAGAAGATTTTGATTAATCATCAGAATATTAAGTTGAAAATTGAATTAAATTACTTTAAATCAGAATAAAAATTTAAACTAAACCTAAACTTAAATCAAGACCAAAATGAGAAAAATAACCGTAATTGCCTTTATTTTATTTATTGGAATTATAACGTCAAATGCCCAAGTAAAGGTTAGTCCGGGATTTCGCGGAGGTTTAAATATATCCGATTTAAGTAATATGCCGGAAAATAGCAATTCAAAATCTGATTTTTATGTTGGTGCATTAATGGCTATAAAATTCAATAAATATTTTACGTTGCAACCGGAATTAAATTATTCGAGACAGGGTGCTGATATTCGTCTGTCTTATTTAGATTTTGACAACAATACTTCCCGTCGCAGAAGTCAGAAAGTCGAAATAAATTATCTTACACTTGGAGCTGTGGCTAAATTTCATTTTAAAGGAAAAGGTTTCCACGTATTAGCCGGCCCATCTATAGATTTTAAAACCAATGATAATTTTGACAAATTTGGTGAGACCCCTGTTGATGTTGACTTTGCTATTGTTGGCGGAGTTGGATATACCCTGCCAAACGGATTAACTTTCGAAGCACGCTTAAAACAAGGATTAGTTGATATTTATGGATATGACAGATATGATTATAATAATGAAAACAGACGTTATTATGATGACATTACTTTAAATCAGGTTTTCCAGATAGGTATTAGTTACACTTTCAAAGTAAAATAAATTAAATCATGAACAAAAGAAATTTAGTAATTATCGTATTGGCCTTGTTTACCCTAACAAGTTTACAGGCACAAGTAACATTCAAACCGGGTTTAAGAGCCGGAGCTTCTTTTTCTACATTCTCCAATACCCGTTCAGACTATAGAACTGATTTTTATATTGGTGGTTTTGGTGAAATTAAATTAACTAAAATTTACACTTTACAACCCGAAATCACGTATAGTCAGCAAGGTGCGAGTAACGTTAAAACTTTTATCAGTTATAATAACGGTAACGATGTTGTGAGTTTGAAAGATTTAGAAATTGATTATCTTTCCATTGCTGTAGTCAATAAATTTACTTTAAAAAATGGCTTTCAGTTTCAAGCTGGTCCAACTTTAGATTTTAGATTACGAGACAATTTACTTTATGAAAAATCAGATATTGATCTGGCTTTTATAATGGGTATTGGTTATAGATTACCTTCCGGATTGACTTTTGAGGCACGTTTCAAAAAAGGAATTGTGGATGTTCTTGATAGTGATTATTACGGCAGCAACGGTAACAATAATGATTATTGGTTTAGAGATTATAATACAAATGTTAGTTTTCAAATAGGTGTTTCTTATCCTTTTGGCAAATAAAAAAATATGGTTTTAAAAGATTTTTACACAGTTCTTTCCGAAGAAAAAACAGGAGATTCTAAATATACAATTGCGATTTTGGTCAATGAAAAACATGAAGTTTTCAAAGGTCATTTTCCGGGGAATCCAATTATGCCGGGAGTTTGCATGATCCAGATTATTAAAGAGCTTACAGAGTCAATTACCAAAAGTACTTTGATGATCCAGACGCTTTCAAATGTAAAATTTATGGCATTAATCAATCCCGAAATAAATCCTGAATTGCGTTTAGAACTAGATATCGTTACAACAGAAGAAAATTTGGTTAAGGTGAAAAACACCACTTATTTTAACGACACTGTTGCCCTGAAACTGAGCAATGTGTACAAAAAGATATAACTATGAAACTATTACTGTCATTGCTTTTATGGGTTAATTTTGTCGGTACTCCGGATTTGACCAGCATTAGAAAAATGTATTCTGACGTCACAAAGTCAGAATCGAATGCTAAAGAATTTTCACAAAAACTTGCCGCTGTTTCTAACAACGATGATAAAATTCTGGTAGCCTACAAAGCCGCATCTATTTTGTTGGATTCAAAATATGAAGATCGGTTAAAAAATAAAATGGCCCGTTTTAAAGAAGGTGCCAAATTATTGGAAGCCACTATAAAAAACGATCCGAATAATATTGAAATCCGAATGATTCGACTGAGTATTCAGGAGAACGTTCCCGGAATTACCGGTTATAAAAAAAACATTAAAGAAGACAAAAAATACCTCACGGACCACTACGCTGAGCAAAATGCCACTTTAAAAGAATACCTAAAAGACTTTATTTTACAATCAAAGAGTTTCTCCGAAAAAGAGAGACAATTTGTAAAGTAAACTAAGGAAAAAAATCCCCATGAAACCTACTTTATCACAGCAGGAATTGTTAAGTTCGACTCACTTTTGTGTTATTGTTCCAACGTACAATAATCATAAAACGCTGAGAAGAGTGCTGGATTCTATTTTAGATTTCACTTCAAATATCATTATTGTTAATGATGGCTCGACGGATGAAACTTCTGAAATCCTGAAACACTATTCGCAATTCACCCAGATTCATCATCCTAAAAATCTGGGAAAAGGAAGGGCTTTAAGAAATGGTTTCCGAAAAGCAATCGAGTTGAATTTTGAGTATGCCATTACAATTGATTCAGACGGGCAGCATTTTGCTTCAGATATTCCTAATTTTATTGCTGAGATTCAAAACGAACCCAATTCGTTATTGATAGGAAGCCGCAATATGACACAGGAAAACGTGCCTAAGAAAAGTAGTTTTGGAAATAAATTTTCTAATTTCTGGTTTAAATTTGAAACCGGAATTAAACTTGGCGATACCCAATCAGGTTACAGACTCTATCCTTTGCGACTCATTCCGAAACAATTTTATACCAATAAATTTGAGTTCGAAATTGAAGTAATCGTTCGCTCTGCCTGGAAAGGTGTTGTCGTTAAAAACATTCCGATTCAGATTTTGTACGATCCCGCTGAACGTGTTTCACACTTTCGTCCGTTTAAAGACTTTACACGAATCAGCATCTTAAATACCGTTTTGGTCATTTGGGCATTGCTGTACATCAAACCCAGAGACTTTTTTAGAAAAGCAAAAAAAAAAGGTTTTAAAAAATTCTTTTTGGAAGACATTTTAGAAAGTAGTGATTCCAATTTCAAAAAATCGGCAGCAATTTCTTTGGGCATTTTTATCGGAATTTCTCCTTTTTGGGGGTTCCAAACCATCCTACTTTTAACTTTTGCTACCTTATTTAAGCTTAACAAAGTGATTGCTTTTTTAGCTTCAAATGTGAGTTTTCCGCCTTTCATCCCTTTTGTTATTTACGGATCTTTAAAAATGGGAAGTTACTTTGTTTCAAACGATGTTATGCAAACTGCAAATGGTTCGGTTACACTTGATGATATTCAAAAAAATGCTACACAATATATCGTGGGAAGTCTTATTTTAGCATCCGTTTTAGCGCTCTCAGCAGGTCTGGTAAGTTATTTACTTTTAACCGCTTTTAGCACTAAAAACAAAACAAAGATTACGTAACGTTTTGACACAAATTGAAAAGGTTTTCATTGTTTTTTTGCCACGAATTTCACAAATTTTCACGAATTAATTTTTAATAAATTGCGGAAACGTAACGAAAAAATGCCACAGATTAAAAGGATTAAATTGATTTTCAATCTATGTCAAGTTACCACTACTTGAACGAAAGTGAACTAGTAAAGCAATTTCACAAGTTTGTACAAATTAATTCGCGAAAATTTGTGAAATTAGTGGCAAACTGGTAACAGCATTTATAATCCTTTTAATCTGTGGCGAAAAAAAGCTATAGCCCAAAAATAATATTAAATACCTATGCATCACTATTTCTACGCCATTCATTTATTTGTAAACCGACGAAAAACTTTATCGGTTGCTTTGGCCATTTTGATGCTCTTCGCTTTTGGTTTTTTTGCCTCTCAAATTAAATTTGAAGAGGACATCACCAAACTGATTCCGACCAACGATAAAGCCGATGCCACGGCAAAAGTGCTCAAGCAGCTTAATTTTGCCGATAAAATTACCGTTATTTTCAAACTCGATAAAAACGGAACCGAAGAAGATTTAAAAGAAATGGCAACTGCTTTTTCAGACAGTGTTGCCCAATCCTGTAAACCTTATGTAACCGGTATTCAGGGGAAAATTGATGAAGAAAATATTCAGGAGACCATTGATTTTGTCTACAACAATCTGCCTCTTTTTCTGGAAAAAAAAGATTATGAAGTCCTCCAAAATAAACTTCAAAAAGACAGTATTGCGGCGACAGTTCAGGGCAATTATAAGTCAATTATCTCTCCGTCCGGATTTATTACAAAAGATTTTATTCTACAAGATCCGCTGGGCATTTCGTTTATCGCTTTAAAAAAATTACAACAATTAAATATTGGCGACGATTTTACACTTGACAATGGTTTTGTCATGACCAAAGACAAAAAGAAACTGCTTCTTTTTATCACCTCAAATCTTCCTTCGAGTGAAACCGAACAGAATACCATTTTTGCCGAAAAACTAAAATCCATTCAGGATAACCTGAATCAAAAATTTAAAACCAAAACTTCAATCCGTTATTTTGGCTCGGCGCTTATTGCCGTGGCAAATGCTGATCAAATCAAAAGCGATATCATTCTGACCACTTCGATCGCAATGTTTACCTTGATGTTGATTTTGATTTTATTCTATCGAAAAGTACTTATTCCTTTAATTATTTTTCTTCCCACACTTTTTGGAGCCTTGTTTGCCGTAGCCTTTTTGTATTTTGTGAAAGAACATATTTCGGCCATTTCACTCGGAATTGGTTCTATTTTGTTGGGAATCACCATTGATTATTCGATTCATATCCTTACACATTACAAACACAACAGCGATGTAAAAACACTGTACAAAGACATTACCATGCCGGTAATTATGAGCAGTTCAACCACGGCCGTTGCTTTCTTATGTCTGCTTTTTGTGAAATCCGATGCGCTGAATGATTTAGGGATTTTCGCTGCCGTTATTGTAATGGCTTCCGCATTTTTCTCTCTTTTAATTGTTCCTCATCTTTACAAACCAAAAGAAAACAATTTTGAACACAAGAAAAATGTGATCGATAAACTCGCTCATTTTTCCTTTCACAACAACAAATTTCTAATCGGTTTTTGTGTTTTAATTACCATTGTTTGTTGTTTTACGTATAAAAATGTAGGATTCAATAACGATTTATCGCAATTGAATTTTATTCCGAAAGAAATAAAAGCTGCCGAAAAAGATCTGGAAGAAAGCACAAGTCTCACCTCAAAAACCATTTATGTGGCCTCCTACGGAAATAGTATGGAGGAGGTTTTGCAAAACAACTCAGCCCTGTTTACCGATTTATCAAAAGAGAAACAAAATGGCAAAATATTGAATTTTAGTTCTGTTGGAGGCATCATGCTTTCTCAACAGGAACAACAACAGAAAATCGACCAGTGGAATTCGTTTTGGGACGCCAACAAAAAACAGCTTCTACAAAACGGCCTAATTGCCGAAGGTTTAAAACTTGGATTTAAACCCACAACCTATACTGCCTTTTTTGATCATTTAAACTTTGACTTCAAACCCATTTCGACACAAGAATACCTGAAAATACAACCTCTACAACTAAAAGAGTTTGTAACCGAAAAAAACGGTTTCTTCACGATTTCTACTCTGGTAAAAGTAAGTCCGGAGCAAAGAGACACTTTTGTAAAATTGGCCACAGCTAAAAAAAACCTGATTGCGATTGATCGCCAGCAAATGAACGAAACGTTTTTCAGTACTTTAAAAACCGATTTTAACTCCCTGGTAAATTATTCATTTGTAGCGGTAATTCTGATTCTTTTTTTCTTTTTCCGAAGACTCGAATTGGTTATCGTAAGCTGTATTCCGATTGCTTTAACCGGAATTGTTACTGCCGGAATAATGGGCATTTTTGGCATTCAGATGAATATCTTCAGCATGATTGTTTGTACACTGATCTTTGGTCACGGTGTTGATTTCAGTATTTTTATGACCAGTGCACTTCAAAAAGAATATACGACGGGAAAAAATGAAATTGCCATTTACCGAACTTCTATAATTCTTGCCGTCATCACCACTATTTTAGGAATTGGTGCCATGATTTTTGCACAACATCCTGCTTTGAGATCTATCTCATCTGTATCTTTAATCGGAGTTTTTGCGGCACTTATTATTACGTTTATTTTCTACCCGATTCTTTTTAAAATATTCATTTCAAACCGTTCCAAAAAAGGAAACCCTCCATTTGTCCTGCGTACTTTTGTTCATGGTGTAATTTCCTTTTTCTACTACGGTCTGGGCGGAATTGTGATGTCGCTTTTTAGCATCACCATTATGCCAATTCTTCCGATAAAAGAGAAAACAAAAATGAAGGCATTCCGTTACGTGATCTCAAAATTCATGAAATCGGTATTGTATTCCAATCCGTTTCTTCGTAAAAAGGTCATTAATAAATTTGGTGAAACCTTTGAAAAACCGGCCATTATCATTGCCAACCATTCTTCATTTATTGACATTCTGGCGATGGGAATGCTTAGCCCTAAAATTATCTTTTTGGTAAGTGACTGGGTGTACAACTCTCCTATTTTTGGCGGTACTGTTCGAAAAGCAGGTTTTTATCCGGTTTCGGAAGGAATCGAAGGCGGAGTTGAACATTTGCGTCAAAAAATAAACGAAGGTTATTCGCTCATGATTTTTCCTGAAGGAACACGTTCAGAGAGCAATCTGGTCAAGCGTTTTCACAAAGGTGCATTTTATCTCGCAGAAGAATTTAATCTGGATATTATTCCTGTAGTTATTCATGGCGCTTCAGAAGCAATTCCAAAAGGTGATTTTGTCATCCATAACAGCCAACTTACGGTTTCAATTTTAGAAAGAATTGCTCCTAATGATCTTTCTTTTGGAAAAAATTATGCCGAGAGAACCAAACAAATGAGTGCTTTTTTCAAAGAAGAATACCGTAAAATTCGTCAGCAGTTAGAAGGCCCTGAATATTTCAAAAAAATGGTTCTGCACAGTTACGATTACAAGGAAATTGAAATTATCAAAAACGTCAAAAGCGATTTAAAAAAGAATCTGGAACCCTACTACAGTTTAAACAAGTATCTTTCGGCGAATGCCAAAATATTGCATTTATCTAATGATTATGGGCAGTTGGATGTGTTGCTAACTTTGCAGGAACCACAACGAAAAATAACTTCCTTTAACAATGATGAAGAAAAACGGGCGGTTTCAAAGACCAACTATTTTTTAAAGAAAAGAAAAATAATTTATCCGGATCAATTAGAAGCTGTACTTGAAAATCAATATGATGTTCTTTTGATTTCTGACGAAAATTATAGCGATGATCCTGAAAAAATCATTTCAAAATTTTCTTCCATAATTTTAATATATTGCCTGCATTATAAAACAAAATTAATGGCCTCCGGTTATGAAATTGTCTCAGAAGAAAAAGGCATTACGATAGTAAAGAAAAAATTAGCATGAAAGAGCAATACGATGTTGTAATTGTTGGCAGCGGACTTGGCGGATTGGTCTCTTCGATTATTCTAGCCAAAGAAGGTTATAGCGTTTGTGTGCTCGAAAAAAACAATCAATACGGTGGAAATCTCCAGACTTTTGTGCGCGACAGAACCATTTTTGATACCGGAATTCACTATATCGGAGGTTTAGGTGAAGGGCAAAATCTCTACAAATATTTTAAGTATTTGGGAATTATGGACCATCTAAATCTTAAAAAATTAGACGATGATGGTTTTGATATTATTTCTTTTGAAGACGATCAAAATGAATATCCTCATGCACAGGGTTATGCCAATTTTACGGCTCAACTCCTACAATTTTTTCCCGAGGAAAAAACCAATATTGAGGAATACTGTAAAAGAATAAAAGCAATTTGCGAATCTTTTCCGCTCTACAATTTAGAATGGGAAGGTAAATACGACAATGAAATTTTAGGCTTAAATGCCAAACAAACGATTGAAGAATGCACCCAAAATGAAAAGCTAAAAGCAGTTCTCGCCGGTTCTAACTTTTTGTATGCCGGAATTGCCGATAAATCACCATTTTATGTTCATGCTCTTTCTGTAAATTCTTATATACAAAGTTCATGGCGATGCATTAACGGCGGAAGTCAGATTACAAAACAACTTTTAAAACAGCTCAAAAAATACGGTGGCGAATTTTACAAATACAAAGAAGTTACCCGTTTTAATGTCGAAGACAAAAAAGTAACTTCGGTAGACATGAAAGACGGAACCCGTGTTTCCGGCTCGTATTTTATTTCCAACATTGAACCCAAAACGACCTTGAAAATGACTGGTGAAGAACACTTCCGAAAATCATTTTACAGTAGAATCCAAAGTCTTGAAGGTGTCATTTCGGCTTTTAGTCTGTATATTGTTTTTAAACCGGAAACTTTTAAATACATCAATCACAACCATTATCATTTTAAGAAAAGCAGCGAAGTCTGGACCTCTCATGATTATGATGATGCTTCCTGGCCAAAAGCTTTTATGGCTTCCATGAATGTCTCAAAAAAGCAGGAAGAATGGGCCGAAGGAATGACTTTTATTACTTATATGAAATACGATGATGTACTTCCGTGGAGCGATACTTTTAATACTACCATTGAAGAAAATGACCGCGGAGAAAGTTATGAAGAATTTAAATCCAGAAAGGCAGCGAAATTTTTAGAAGAGATCGAACTGAAATTTCCGGGTATTAAAGACTGTATTCAATCGATTCATACCTCGACACCTCTTTCCTATAGGGATTATATTGGAGGTGACAGCGGTAATATGTACGGATATGTTAAAGATTCCAATAATCCGATGAAAACGCTAATTCCGTCAAAAACCAAACTGAATAATTTATATCTTACAGGCCAAAGTATTAACATGCACGGTGTTTTGGGAGTCACCATTGGCGCTGTGGTAACCTGCTCTGAAATTGTTGGAAAAGAATATTTAGTAACCAAAATCAATCAGGCTTCTGAATAAAAAGCTATGAAAAACCGAATTATACTCTTTTTCATTATCGGTTTTTTAACGATGTTAGCATCTTGCGGAACATCAAAATCCATGCGTCACCAACCTGATCTTACTCATTATAACGCAACAAAACCTCACGTAAACAAAATATCAGACAGCGTGTTTGTTTCCGGGAAAAATTCGCTTTTAAAAAACAAACAAGGCCTCTGGGAATTGTATGCCGAAGGCGATCCTCTGGAAATAGGACTCAATACCGGTGCTTTGTCAGATTCTCTTTTAAAAAAGCAGGAGCATATTTTCTTCTCTAAAATACAGGATATTGTTCCTTCAAAATTTCAGCAAAAACTCCTTCGCCATTTTCTCAAATGGTACAATCGAAAACTATATTCAAATGTTCCTGACGAATATCAAACCGAGATTTTTGGCGTTTCACAATATACCTCACGGACTTTTGATAATATAGCACCGCAGTACCAACGCAGTTTATACCTGCATGCCGCACACGATATTGGTCATGCTTTGCAGGATCTGGCTTTGGTAGGCTGTTCTTCTTTTGCTGCCTGGGGAGAGAAGTCGGAAGACGGAAACTTAATCCTGGGACGCAACTTTGATTTTTATGTTAATGATGCTTTCGCAGAAAACAAAATCGTAGCGTTTATCAATCCAAAAGAAGGTCACAAATTTATGATGATTACCTGGCCTGGAATGATTGGTGCCGTTTCCGGAATGAATGAAAAGGGGCTAACCGTTACCATTAATGCCGGAAAGTCTAAAATTCCGCTGATCGCCAAAACACCCATTTCGATTCTTACTCGTGAAATATTACAACATGCCAAAAATATAAACGAAGCAATTATCATTGCCCAAAAAAGAGCCGTTTTTGTATCAGAATCCATAATGGTGGGAAGTGCAGAGGATAACAGAGCCGTTTTAATTGAAGTCACACCCAAAAAAATGGACGTTTACGACATTCCAAACAGCAATCAATTGCTCTGCTCCAATCATTTTCAGGGAGAGGACTTAAAAAACGAGAAACGCAACCAATTCCAGATTGCCAACAGTCATTCTGAATATCGTCTCGAGAAAATGAAAGAACTATTTTCTGAAATTCCAAAAATCAACCCTAAAATTGCCTCTGAAATTCTTCGAAATAAAGAGGGTTTAAACAATATTAGTCTGGGTTATGGAAATGAAAAAGCATTGAACCAGTTGATGGCTCATCACGGTGTTATCTTTAAACCTGCAACAAAAGAGGTTTGGGTATCCGCCAATCCATACCAATTGGGCGAATTTGTCTGCTATAATCTGGATAGCGTTTTTAAAGAAAGAAAAACAGATTCAATTGTTTCGTTTCAGCAAATAAATTTAGACATTCCGAAAGATCCTTTTTTAGAAACCGTTTCCTATAAAAATTATAGGAAATTTAGAACTGAAGATCACAAGATCGATTTGTATCTGAAAAACAAAGAAACGATAAACCCCGAGCTTATCCGCAATTACCAATCGCTAAACCCTGATTATTGGGTTGTGTATTACAAAGCAGGGTTGTACTTTTATCAAAAAAAAGAGTACCGGCTTTCTCAGTCCAATTTTGAAAAAGCTTTAACCAAAGAAATTACAACTGTTCCTGACAAAACAGCGATTGAAAAATATTTAAAAAAAATCAAAAGAAAATTACAATGATTCCATTAATAGAAAAAAATTCTTTAGAAGAAATTAAAATTTTTCAAGAGCAAAAATTAGCGGAACTATTACACTATATCAGTCAAAATTCTCCTTTTTACAAACGTCTTTTTACCGGACAAAATGTTGATCTATCGAAGATTAAAACACTTGAAGATTTACAGCATTTACCCGTAACAACAAAAGAGGATTTACAAGAATACAACGATGATTTTTTATGTGTACCGCAGCATCAAATTATTGATTATGCCTCTACTTCCGGAACTTTAGGCGACCCTGTTACTTTTGGTTTAACCGATTCTGATCTCGATCGTCTGGCTTATAACGAAGCCATTTCGTTTGCCTGTACCGGAATTGCCGAAGGTGATGTCGTACAACTGATGACTACAATTGACCGAAAGTTTATGGCCGGACTGGCTTATTTTCTGGGATTGCGAAAACTAAAAGTAGGGGTCATTCGGGTTGGTGCCGGAATTCCGGAACTGCAATGGGATTCTATTTTAAAATACAAACCGTCTTACCTGATTACTGTTCCTTCCTTTTTACTAAAGTTAATTGAATATGCCGAAGCACACGGAATTGACTACAACAACTCCAGTATAAAAGGAGCAATTTGTATTGGAGAATCTTTGCGAAATCAGGATTTTTCCATGAATACTTTGTCTAACAAAATCACTGAAAAATGGAATATTAAGTTGTTCTCGACTTATGCCTCCACAGAAATGAGTACTGCTTTTACTGAATGTGAACACGGCGTTGGTGGTCATCACCATCCCGAACTGATCATTGTTGAAGTTTTAGATGAAAATAACATTCCTATAAAAGAAGGTGAAATTGGCGAATTGACTTTTACCACCTTAGGTATTGAAGCCATGCCTTTACTGCGTTTCAAAACCGGAGACATTGTACAACTCCACAACGGCCCTTGTGCCTGCGGAAGAAATACGTTGCGTGTTGGTCCTGTCGTTGGCCGTAAAAAACAAATGATCAAATACAAGGGCACAACACTTTACCCGCCAGCGATGAATGATGTTTTGAGTGGTTTTGATAATATCGAGAACCATATTATCGAAATCTCTACCAACGATTTAGGAACCGATGAAATCCTGATAAAAATAGCTGTAAAAAATCAAAGTCCGGAATTTTTACAGGAAATAAAAGATCACTTCAGAGCCAAATTAAGAGTAACACCAAAGATTGAATTCGCCGCAAAAGAAGCTTTGAATCCCTTAGTTTTTAATCCGATGAGCCGAAAACCTATTCGTTTTTTTGATTACCGTTGAGAAGGCTCAAAGGAACAAAGGTTCAGAGGGACAAAGGTTCTCTAAAAAACTAAAAAAAACCTTTGAACCTTTGCCACTCTGAACCTTTGAACCTCAATTTGGTACAAATTGAACTAAATGTTGTAATTTTGCAAAAAATATTGAAGATGGTCAAGATTGGCAACATAGAATTACCCGAATTTCCTTTATTACTCGCACCGATGGAAGATGTGAGCGATCCACCGTTTCGCAGATTGTGCAAAACGCATGGCGCTGACTTAATGTATTCTGAATTTATTTCGTCGGAAGGATTAATTCGTGATGCTATCAAAAGTCGAATGAAGCTGGATATTTTTGATTACGAACGTCCGGTTGGAATTCAGATTTTTGGGGGTGATGAAGAGGCAATGGCGCTTTCGTCTAAAATTGTTTCTACTGTTAAACCGGATTTGGTTGATATTAACTTTGGATGTCCAGTAAAAAAAGTAGTTTGTAAAGGTGCAGGAGCTGGAGTTTTGAAAGATGTAGATTTGATGATCCGTTTAACAAAAGCGGTTATCAGAAGTACTGATTTGCCTGTGACTGTGAAAACACGTTTGGGCTGGGATGAAAGCTCTATCAACATTGATGAAGTTGCCGAAAGACTTCAGGATATTGGTGTTCAGGCTTTAACAATTCACGCCAGAACCCGTGCACAGATGTACAAAGGCCACGCCGATTGGTCGCACATTGCACGTGTAAAAAACAACCCGAGAATCACCATGCCTATTTTTGGAAATGGAGACATCGACAGCCCTGAAAAAGCCCTAAAATATAAAAATGAATACGGTATCGACGGAATCATGATTGGTCGTGCCGCGATTGGTTATCCATGGATTTTTAACGAAATAAAACACTATTTTAATACCGGTGAGCACTTACCTGCTCCAACCGTTATTGATCGCGTTGAAGCCGCCAGAAACCATTTAATGTGGTCAATGGAATGGAAAGGTGAGCGTTTGGGAATTGTAGAAATGCGCCGTCATTATACCAATTATTTCAAAGGAATCCATTCGTTTAAAGAATACAAACAAAAACTGGTTACCACAGACGAACCTGAAAATCTTTTCGCCATTATGAAAGAAATCGAACAGGTTTATGCCGGGTATGAGTTCGTTTAAATAATAAATTAATTTCTCACAAAGATCCAGATAAAAAAGAAAGACCTTCAAAATTGAAGGTCTTTCTTTTTATAGTCATTTTTGTAATTGATAATCTTAAAAATATGATGTCCGAAAAAACTATAAAATAGAATCTTTATAAAAAGAAATTTTCGCGAAAATGATTTTGTTGCTGTTTTTAATAACCTTTTAAAATTGAGGATTATGGCGTAAGAATTAGTTAATTTTGAAAACCATAGTTTAGTTGAGTTAAATACAATATACATCTGAGAAATTGAAAACAATCTTACATTATTTGTTCCTTGTCCGTTTTAGAAAATTAGTTTCTAAAGATGATAACTTAGCTATTTGTTTAATAATATTATTTCACTTTGCCGTTGTATTTTTATTTTATAAGAACTATAATTCCTTAAATAAATATATTTTTATTCCTTTTCTTGAAATTGTAATATATCATATCCAGAGATCTGATATCGAGCTTTTAAGACTTAAAAAAAACTACAAAACAATACTTTTTATAGAATATTTAATTTGCTTCTTTCCTTTTTATTTAGTTTTAATCTTTAAAAAAGAGCTCGCGTTTATTATGGGTATTCTATTGTTCCAGATCTTTTTAATAAACCTCCCAAAGATAAATCTAAAGGTAATTTCATATCCTTTTCATACCTTTAATATATTCTGGCATGTTACTTTTAGAAAATTTAAACTTATTTATACCATTCCATTATCCATTGCTTTAACTTTTATATCGATAAAATACAATAATGAAAATCTTATTTTTTTTGTGTTTCTTATTCTGATCGTAATCTCCTCTGTTTCTTCTTTTGAACAGGAAAGGGTAGAAGAAATAAAGCGAAATCCTTTTGATTCTGAAAGATATTTACTTTATCAATTTAAAAATTCACTTATTAATACCTTTTATATAATATGTCCCGTTATTATAATTGTTTGTTGTTTTTTACAATGGGATAAATTGCTGTTTGTTCCTATTATTTTTATTGTACCATTAATAAATATTGTATTAAAATATAATTACTTTAGTAATGATTATCTCCATCAAATTGTATTTACTGCCTTTATCACTTTAACTATTTTACTCTACGGTCTTCCTCTACTATTAATTCCTTTCCTGTATAGAAAAGCAATTAAAAACATTAATAAACTAAAAATATGCTAGAAATTAATATTTCCAAAAAAAAGTATTCTGACAAAACCATATTAGAGAATGTTAATGTTAGTATTAAAGAAAATGGAATTTATGGTGTGATTGGTAAAAATGGTCATGGTAAAACTACATTCTTTAAATGCATTTTGGGTTTAACTACATATAACGGGAATTGTTCTATTAATGGCAACAGTGTCCTTTTACAAGATACAGGATGGGTTCCTACAGAACCTCCTGTATATGACGAACTCACCGCCAAAGAGTTTTATAACTTTTATACTCATTTGTTAGATCTCAAAGAAGTAGCTATCAAGCCTATATTTGAAGTTTCTGAAAATCAACTTATAAAAGAGTTCTCTACCGGAATGAAGAAAAAAGTGTATTTAAATGCAGTTTTTCAAAAAGAATATAGTTTCTATATACTGGACGAACCGTTTAACGGGCTTGATCTGGAATCTAATTTTTTACTTATGAATTATATTAGACAGCTTTCTAAAACAAGCATCGTTTTTATTTCGTCACATATTTTAGAAATTCTTTACAAAGATTGTCGTAAAATCTTTTTGGTAAAAAACATGAAGATCGAAGAATTTGAAAAAAATCAATTTGAAAAAATTGAAGAAACCTTACTTTTTAAATAGATCCAAAACAATAGATATTGAGGAGACTGAAACTTTAACAAAGATCCGGATAAAAAAAAGACCTTCAAATTTGAAGGTCTTTCTCTATTTAATAAAAACTGTTTTTACTTTACTGCTTCTAATATTTTATCTGCAATTTCGGCTTGCCCTTTTTCAGTAGTCATATAATTTCTGTCATTTACATTTGATAAGTATCCCAAATCTAAACTAACTGACGGGCAATTCGCATTTTTCAAAATATAAAAAGGAGCTTCTTTAACTATTCCTTCTGAAAAGTAATTAGCGGCTACTTTTTCAAGTAAATTTTCCGCGTATGCTTTAGATTGATCGTGAAATTTTGCATTTGAAGAAATGTAGGCTTCTATCCCATTCTTACTAAAATTTGGTGAAGAAGCTAGGTGCAGCGAAATCACTAAACTTGGATTTATGTTGTTGATCATTGAAACTCTTTCTTTTAATTCCATGTCATGATCTCCTTCGCGCAATAAAACAATCTCCAGATTCTCATTGTTATTCTGAGCTTTAATTTTTTTCGCAATTTTCTCTACAATACTCTTCTCCTGAACATCATTTAAGGTTGCTCCAAAATCATTTCCTCCATGACCGGCATCAATTACGATGATCTTTTTGTCAACAGGTTTAAAAGCAAAAATAATACCTAATCCTAAAATTCCTAAAAAGGTTAAAACCTTAATTTGATTTCTCATAATGTTAGTTATTGGTTTCCGGTATTTTAACGTTTGTTTTTAAGAAATATTGTACAACCTAAACCTGAATACGTTTCCATTTCCCTCTTTTATAAAAGAAAATTGCCGCTAGCGTAATAGCCGTTTCGGCAACTGGAATTGCGATAAAAACACCTTTTGGTCCCATATTAAAATGCTTGGCTAATACATAGGCTAAAGGAATCTGGAACAACCAAAACCCAAAGAAATTAATTCCTGTTGGTGTCCAGGTATCTCCTGCCCCATTAAAGGTATTGGTCAAAACCATCCCTATTCCGTAGAAGACAAATCCGATACTCATGATTTGCAATGCTTCGACCGCAACGCTTTTAACCAAATCATCATTCGTAAAAAACGAGATAATATACTCCCCAAAACACAATGTAACGATCATAATCGTTGCCATAAAAACTACATTATATTTTGCTGTGGTAAATACTGATTTTTCCGCACGATCGACTCGTTTGGCTCCCAGATTTTGCCCCACCAAAGTTGCGGCGGCATTACTTAGTCCCCAGGCCGGAAGAATAAAAAACATCATTATTCTAAGAGCTGTCTGATAACCCGCCGATCCGTGATCACCTCCCGTAGTAGCCACCAATTGCGCCAAAAAAATCCAACTGCAGGAAGCTATAACAAATTGTAATACTCCCGGAGCTGCAATTTTAACTAAAGCTTTTATTTGTGTGAAATCGGGAATTAAATAAGAACCCTTAATTTTTAAGACTCCATTTCCATAAAACAAATGATAAATTTGATACACAACTCCAAGACTTCTTCCTGTTGTTGTAGCAATTGCGGCACCAACTAAGCCAAACGCAGGAATTGCTGCAAAGCCATTAATTAGTATCGGGCATAAAATAATATTACAAATATTGGCAATCCAAAGACTTTTCATTGCAATAGCCGCATTTCCTGCACCACGAAAAATTCCATTAATTAAGAATAAAAAGGTAATACTTAAACTGGAACCAATCATAATTTGAGTGTACCTAAAACCATGTTCGGCTGCATCTGCAGATGCTCCCATTAGAAGAAGAATATCTTTTGCATAGATAATTCCGATAATGCTCAGAAAAATACTCAGTACAAATGCAATAAATAACGCCTGCATACCTGCTTTTGCAGCGGCAACAGGATCTTTTTCCCCAATTCGCCTTGCCACAACAGCGGTTGCTGCCATACTTAACCCAATGTCAATAGAATATACAATTGTCAAAACCGACTCGGTTAATCCAACCGTTTGGATGGCAAAACTGCTATGCTCCAAATGTCCCACAAAATATAGGTCAACCAGCGCAAAAACAGATTCCATCATCATTTCCAAAACCATCGGAATGGCTAATAGAATGACTGCTTTTTTTATGCTTCCTGCTGTATAGTCAAAAGACTCATCTCCTGTGAGTGCTTGTTTTAAAGTAGTATAAATTTTAGAAAATAGATTTTTCTGTATAGTAGTTTCTGTCATGATATATTAAGATAAATGATAAAATTTGTCCAGATGTAGTAATCTGAACTCAAAAAATAAACGTAAGTATCCTAATTATTCCAAAAATAAAATAGGACTAGGCAGAAACAATCATATGCTGTAGATTTTTAAGACGATAAATATAAGTAATATTTTCCTTGTAGAAATACTAATCTAAAAGCTTTTTACTTACCCGGCTGCTCGCTATTAGAGAAGCTACAAAACCAAGTGATACAATGGTTCCCATTACAATGAGTACATTTTCTAAAGTAAAAACTACCGGATATGCCAAAGTTGGTGTCAGCATAATCAGATTGTATTCCTGTTGAAGCAAAACCAAAATAATTCCTAGAACCAGACCAATTACACCTCCAAAAACACTCAATAACGTTCCCTGAAGCAGGAATATTTTTCGTAAACTGTTGATTTCTGTTCCCAGATTATAAAGTGTTTTTAAGTTCGATTTCTTCTCTAAAATCATCATGATTAAAGCTCCAACTAAATTAAAAAGAGCCACAATGATCACCAGTGTAAAAATCAGGTAAACCACAATGTTTTCGGTATTGAGCATCTTGTACAAAGACTCGTTTAGCTGTGCTCTGTTTCTTATCGTTATTTTATTTTTGAATATCTTTTCAAGCTGAGATCTGATTGCGCTTTCATTGGCATTCTCTTTCAGATTGAATTCTATTCCGGAAACCTGATTTGATTTGTACATCAGTAATTCCTGAGCCAGACTTATATCAGCAAAAACATATTTTGAATCTAAATCTTCGCTAATTGAATAAATTGCAACCGGCAAAACGTCTGTTTTATTAAACGCTTCTTCCGGATTTTCAATAGCTCCTTTTCCCGGTTTAGGTGCAAATATTTGCAAAGGATTTTCGAAATCAAGAATTCCTAACGAAAAATCACGGGCAATTCCATAACCAATAACCACCTGATACGTATCTGGTTTCAACCATTCTCCATTAAAAAGTTTTTTCCTAATGTCGTTAACAACAACATAATTTTTGTCAACACCTTTTAGATAGGTTACCAGCTGTTTGTCTTTAAACAAAAACAAAACCCGCTCTTCGATTATCTTACTGTACGAAGCAATACCCTCAATGTTTTTAAGCTGAGCTTCCTGATCCGGTGTTATCAAAAATGATTTCCCATAGGTACTGCTCATTTTCAAATCAGGATCTATTTCGTTTGTAAACGAAAGGCTGAAAACTTTTAGTCCGCTAAAAACGGACAAAACCACAAACAAAGCCATCGTTCCAACAATAATTCCCATGCTGGCAATACGATTGATGATATTGATAGCATTGTTTTTACTTCTGCTAAAAATATAACGTTTGGCTATGTAAAGGGGGAAATTCAATTTATGATTTTCTTCTTTTTTCTAAAAGATCACGGTTTTCAATTGGGTTTTCTCTGTTTGATAACGCATTATCAATTTTTTCGATATAATCTAAAGAGTCATCAATAAAAAATACCAGATTCGGTACACGACGCAATTGCAAACGTACACGTTGTGATAAATCATGTTTGATTAAAGTTGAATTCGACTTTATGCCTTCTAAAGTTTCTTTGGCTTTATCCTGAGGAAAAATGCTTAAATAAACGGTCGCCACAGATAAATCTGTAGTAACACTAACTTTGGATACTGAAATTACTAAATTAGTGATTCCGTTTTTTCGCACTTCACCTTGCAAAATATCAACCAAATCTTTTTGGATGACACCGCCTATTTTTTTCTGTCTGTTTGTTTCCATACTGCAAAAATACTATTTTTAAATTTCAATCGATGCAATTTCAAATGAACAATAGGATGATTTTTATATTCCGGTTCACTTTCTTTCAAAAACGGCTCTTCTTCTGAAGAAAATTCAACAAATATTCTCTGTCCTTCAATATTTCGAATCATTTTAAAACATGATAAAGGTCATTTGTTTTATCTGAATTATTTTACAATTTTAATAAAAATAATACAACACCTTATATTATGAAAAAGAGAGAACCGATCAGTCATATTATGACTAAAAGCGTCATTACTGCAAATGAAAATGACGGACTTAGAAAAATAGTTGAACTTATAAAACAACATACTGTACGCCATATTCCTATTTTGAGAGGCAAAGAAGTAATTGGTATTATAAGCCGCACGGATATTAACCGTTTAACTTTTGGCGCACTCTTCGAAGGACAGGAAGAAGCAGACGAAGCTATTTTAGACATGCTTACTATTCCTCAGATTATGACTTCAAAACCGAAAACAGTTTCATCAGATCTCTGTATTCGGGATTTGGCTCAAATTTTTGTTGTCGAAGAATTTCATGCACTGCCCGTTGTAGATAATGGCAAGCTTACGGGAATTGTAACTACAACAGATGTTATGAAATATTTACTTGAACAATACGATTAACTTCACATAAAAAATCCTTTTCACCATTGTACTTCTGGTGAAAAGGATTTTTTTAAAGTCTGAATCAACTTTATTATTCTATAGTTTTCCGAACCTTTTAACGGTTACATTTAAAACCGGCAAGCGATTACTATTATCTGTTTTGCAGCCATCCTTCCGGATTATTATTGGATGTATTTTGAAGAATTAAGAACTTAATGATTGTTTTTCCGGTATCTCCACTGGTTCTTACTTTTCCAATGCTTTGTTTTACATTTACTTTATCGCCTTTCTCTACAAAAACCTGACTAAGATTTTGATAAACCGTAAAGTAATCTCCATGCTGAATCATAACAGCTCTATTTATTGGAGATAAAACAATAACACTTGATACTACTCCCTCAAATACAGCACGGGCACTGGCTCCTTGTTCTGTCGTAATCTCAACCCCTGAATTGTGCACGGTCAAAGACGGATAAAGAGGATGAGGCTGATCACCATATCCTAGTGAAATAAATCCTTTTTCTACCGGCCATGGCAATTTTCCTCTGTTGGCTTTAAAATCGGCTGCTAAAATTTTTCCTTCCGGAGTCAATGCAATTTTAGACGATGAAACTGGAGTTTTAGACGCTGTCGAACCCGGGTTTTCTTTTGCTCTTTCCAGGGCCGCTTTTCTGTTGGCTTCGGCAATTGCCTCACGAATCAAACGATCAATTTGTCTGTCAATTCTTTTAGCTTCCTGCTGTTTACTTCTGGTATCAGCAATAATTTTGTTTTTGTCCTTTTTAATCGAATTAACTAATTTTTGCTGCTCTTTCTTTTCTGTTTCTAAGCTTTGTTTTTCTTTTTCATTTTCAGCAATAATTTTCTTCTTTACAATGCGCTGACCATTCAGTCTCGCATTATAATCTTCCAGTTGTGCTGTTTTGGATTGAATTTCCAATCCCTGATTTTTTCTGAAATTGGTATATTGTTTTAAATATTGTGCTCTTTTATAAGCTTGTAGAAAACTCTCTGAAGATAAAATAAACATGGCTCTGCTTTGCTCCGATCGGCTTTTGTATGATTTAAGTATCATTTTAGAGTAGTCCGCTTTTAACACTTCAAGTTCTTTTTTGAGTTTATTAACCTTAACCTGATTAATATACATATCATTACTCAAAAGTTTTTCCTGCTTAGCCGTAGTATTAATCAGCTTCTCTTTCAATTTTATTTTATTCGCCTGAATTAAAAAAACATTTACTGCCGATTTTTCTTTTTTCTTTACCGACTGCAACATTTTTTCATTATCTCTAATTTCCTGTTGAATTTGAGCTTTACGCTGTTCCAGTTTTTCTTGTTGCGAATCTTGCGCCCACATGAAGGTAGTGGCACATATAAAAATTAGGCTTAGGAGAAATTTTGGCATGTTTATATTTTCTTTTTGCAAATTTACTTAATTATAACTTTCTTATAACCGCTTGGCACACTGTAAGGAAAAGAAAGTTCTTCGTTAAATGAAATCGTATTGTAATTCAAACTAATATTTGTTTTTCCTTTTGGCTGAATCGCACTGATTTCAACACTTGTTGGTAGTGTTCCCTGATTGAAAACTTTACTATCAGAATAAGAAATCTGTAACATTCTGTTTTCTTCAGGCTGTGAAATTTCTTCTTTTTGCAACAGGTATTTTTCAGCATCCAAATAGAATGTCTTTTTCAATTTAGAATCTTTTTCATCCTCTAAGCGAAAAAGGTTGTCTACAATGGTCTGTGCATATTTTCCTTTTCTCAAATCATCTAAGGCTTCACCAACCAATAAATTCTGAACTTTACTGTAATCCAGTTCTGTCCCCAGCCATTTGCTTAAACTTGTAAAATCGCCTTCGTAATAGGTACTGTTTATTTTCTCATAATAGCTTACTGTTGTTGGGGTAATCAAAGCTTTTGCCATTGTAATCCCCAGAAAACGAACACTTACTAAAATTTGTTTGTCTTTTTCAATTTTAATCTCGGCCGTAACATTTTGACTTTGTTTATCGTCAACATATCGCGCTCCGGCTTTTATGTACAGCGTAGAAAAATCTAACTTATTGTTATAATGATTCTCTATTACTTTTTTTTCTTCTTTTGGAGTAACTTCTTTTACTTCGCTATTATTGTTCTGCACAGCGACTGCCTTTGATTTACAAGAAATCATAAAGACCGACAATAATGCTATTGCTATATATTTTTTCATTTACCGCCTTTTTTAATTTTGAATCTGGACAAATCAAAATCTGTTTAATTGTTTATAGTGTTGTTTCAGGTTGTCGAAAACTAAAAATCAAAATCTTAGCATATAAGTACATCCCCCTCTTTCCTCTATTTTCTTTCTTCTATTTTCTCTTTTTCAATAATTCATTTGCCTTCAAAAAGTATTCCTCTTTTTTCTTAGCATCTCCCAAACCATTGTAAGCCTCTCCTAACTGAATATTAAAATTTGCTTCGAGTGTTTTGTCCTCTACCACATAATCAAGCCCCATTTCTAAAACGGTTTTTGCATTTTTAAATTGCTTTAACTGATTATTTCCTAAACCAGCATAATAGTAAAATTGCGGCTGACTTGGATAAACCTCAATCATATTCATTGCCCGTTTGGTCATCGGCTCAAACTGTTTGGACTGCGCATATGCTTCAAGTAAAAGCAAATTGGTTTCACGATCTGTTTCTGAATTGGCTTTTAAATCCTTTACATAATATTTAATCGCATTTTCAAACTGACCTTTGCTGTGATAAAATTTTCCAATTTCTTTCGCCACATCAACATTCGAATCATTATCAAAATAAGAAATCGCTTTCTCTAATTCCGGCGCATATTGCGGGTTCTTGTTTGCGTAGATCAAAAACTCATTTAACGTACGGTGTTTTATTTTAGAATCAATTTTTGAACTTGGCAAAATTACATTCATAGCTTTAATAGCCTTGTCAGCCTGGTTCGCATCTAAGTAAACTTTAAACAAACTTACCTGCGCCCATTCTGACGTCGGAATTTCCTTAGCCAGCTGTTTCGCAACATTCAGCGCCTTATCTGTTTCTTCTGCTTTTGAATATAAAAAAATCAGATTTACATAATTTGATTCCTCTTTGGGATGCTGTTTTATCTGATCAATTAAATTATCAATTTCTGCATTTTGATATTTTCCCTGAGATAAAATTTGCATTTTATATCGGTCACGATCTTCTGATTTTCCAAACTTATCATTCATTTCGTTGATCGCCACCAATGCTTTATCAAATTGATTGGTGATCATATACAACGAGATCAGATCGTCTTTGTACTCTTCATCAAAAGCAATAATTCTCTGAATCGTTTCAATCGCTAAAGGATAATTTTTGGTTTCATAACTTACATCATAGATTCCCAACCAATACCATTTATTTTTTGGATCCAGCTGAGTTGCTTTTTCAAATGAATCCTGTGCACTTCGATAATCTTTTAAAGACAGATAGTTTTTCCCGAGTTCAAAATAGGCGACCGCATCATTAGGTTTTAACTTAATACATTTCTGTAATGAGGTAATCGCTTTATCATAATTTTCGATTCCTTTTTGTTTTAATGATTCATAAAAAGCATCCTGATACTCGTCGGTTGCCATAGCAATATCTTCCGGTTCTGTCTGAGCCATAATCGAAATTGGATTGCCAAGCAAAACGAAAAATAAAATTGCGATAACTCCTTTTTGTATCATTTTTAAAATTTATTTTTTAAACAAAAACGAATTTATTCTAACTCATACTCTATTCTAAAATCGAATAATCTCCGATACTTACACTGGTAAACTTGCCATCATAAACAACATGATTACCAATCATTGCATTGTCAAGATGCGCATTTTTTATTTGAGAGTAAGTTTGAATCAAACTGTTGCTGATTGAACTATCCACAACGTGGCAGCCTTTACCAATAGATACATTTGGACCAACTGTTGCATTTTTCAACACTACATTTTCACCAATGTAACACGGTGGAATAATGGTAGAATTTTCCAGTTTCACATCATAATCTACTAAATGTTCACCGTCATTATGTAAAAACCCTAACATTCTTGAATTTGTTTCAACGGTAACATCTTTATTTCCGCAATCCATCCATTCATCAACACTCCCGGTTTTAAAAACTTTACCGTTTGCCATCATTGCTTTGATTCCGTCATTGATTTGATATTCTCCACCATTTTGGATATTATTATCCAAAACTCCCTGAAGTTCATTTTTCAAATCACCTACTTCTTTAAAATAATAGATTCCAATCACCGCTAAATCACTAACGAATTCTTTTGGTTTTTCTACTAATTCTATAATTTCATTATTGGCATTTAACTTTACTACACCAAATGCTTCCGGCTGGTCTACTTGTTTTACCCAAATAACCGCATCGGCAGCAGGATCTAATTCAAAGTCAGCTCTGATCAAAGTATCTGCGTAAGCAATTACTGCCGGGCCTGATAATGATTCTTTGGCACACATAATCGCGTGTCCTGTTCCTAAAGGTAAATCCTGACGGTATATCGAAGCTTTAGCTCCTAAACTTCCTGCCAGTTCTTCTAAACTAGCTACAAGATCATCTCCAAAAAAAGCAGCGTCTCCTAAAATAAAAGCTACCTCTTCGATAGGTTCTTTTAATATTTTAGCAATGTCTTCCACCAATCGATGTACGATCGATTTACCTGCAACAGGAATTAATGGTTTTGGAACTGTTAAAGTATGTGGTCTAAGTCTGGATCCACGACCCGCCATTGGAACGATTATCTTCATTTCTTTTTATTTATTTTAATGGGAAGATTTAAAAAATCCTCTTCGTTTGGTTCTTAATTTTACCCGTAAAGGTTATTGATGCTGTAATTTAAAACTCTTAATCGCAATGTATTAAAACTGATTCCTGCGACCGCGACTGAAAACTATTTCACTCCTGTACTACCGAATCCGCCTTCACCTCTTGACGTTTCTGAAAGCTCTTCAACTTCAACCCACTCTGCTCTTTCGTGTTTTGCAATTATAAGTTGTGCTATACGTTCTCCGTTTTCAATTACAAATTCTTCATTTGATAAATTTACTAAAATTACGCCTATTTCACCTCTATAATCTGCATCAACGGTTCCGGGCGAGTTTAAAACGGTTACGCCTTTCTTCGCAGCCAATCCACTTCTTGGTCGTACTTGTGCTTCATAACCAATAGGAAGCTCAATAAAAAGTCCGGTTTTTACAATGGTTCTTTCTAAAGGTTTTAACGTAATAACTTCCGTTAAATTGGCACGCAAATCCATTCCAGCCGAGGCAATAGTTTCGTAGTTGGGTAAAGCGTGCTGTGATTTATTGATAATTTGTATTTTCATTTTTATTATAAAAGGTTAAAAAGTATTATTACTTTTTATTCATCATTCCTTTGATTGTTTGTTTTTCGTTGTGATAAACAAAATAGACAAAGCCTAGAAATAAAGGGATTCCAACAAAATAATTCTCTCTAAATCCATAAAAAGAAATAGCCGAAAATACAATTGAAATTCCCAAATAAGCTCCAATTTTGTTCAAATCATAAGGTATCGGATAGTATCTGTTTCCTAAAATATAAGAAATCAGCATCATACTTCCATAAGCAGAGATAGTAGCAATTGCAGAACCGTAATAACTGTATTTTGGAATTAAAATATAATTTAAAACCAGAGTTACAATCGCACCTACAATAGAGATATAAGCTCCTATTTGCGTTTTGTCTGTTAGTTTATACCAAACCGAGAGGTTGTTGTAAATTCCCAAAAAGAAATTCGCCAGAATGATTAGCGGCACTACTTTCATTGCCTCCCAATAGGATTTATTATCCAGCAATAAATATTTTAAAACATCGGCAAAAACAATAACACCCAATAAAATCAACGAACCCAGAATCACAAAATATTTAGTAATTACGGCATACGTCTGAGGCGCATTTTCGTTTTTTGCGTGACTGAAAAAGAAAGGCTCGATACCTAATCTAAACGCCGTAGCAAATAAAACCATGAACAATCCAAGTTTATAACAAGCGGAATAAGCTCCTACCTCAGATTTTGCAAGATTCTCAGGCAATAAATAGCCCAATAAAATTTTATCAAAATGCTCGTTAACCGCAAATGCAAGTCCTGCAACTAAAATCGGTAAACCGTACTTCATCATTTTTTTCCAAAGTATCGGATCAAATTTTCTTCCAAGAGAAAGGTAGTTAGGGGAAAGCACAATAAAAGTGGCTAAACTCGCTAGCAGATTTGCAATAAATATATAGGCAATCTGAAAGTTCTCAACATACAAATTATCCCAAACAGAATTAGGGTTTGATGCTGCCAGTTTAGGGAGATACATCAGAAAAAACAAGTTCAGTAATAAGTTAATTACAACATTACCGATTTTAATGGCCGCATAAACCATAGGTCGCTGATTGGCTCTTAATTTAGAAAAAGGTATTAAAACCAAAGCATCTAAAACCAGGATCCATACAGTGTAAGTGATATACTGCACATCTACTTCGGCCAGAGTTGCCAGTGTGTTTCTAAAAATTAAGGCTGCAAATAAGAAAATTATGGACGACCAGAATATCGAAATCGTAGACGTTGCTATTACATTTTTCTTATCCTCTTCGGCACTATAAAATCTAAAAAATGCTGTTTCCATTCCGTAGGAAAGCACCACGTTAAAGAAAACCATCCAAGACAAAACAATGGATACCTCACCGTATTCTGCAGTTGGTAAAATACCTGTATATAATCGCACTAATAGAAAACTTAGCATTCTCGGCAAAACCGTTGCCAGTCCGTAAATAGCAGTTTGTTTGAATAGATTTTTATATAATCCCAAAATATGTCTGTAATAAAATTTATAAAACAAAAATAACCAATTCTTTGGTTTATTATTGATTTTGTAGGTTCAATAAAAAAACTTGCCGGTAATTTTATTGAGTTAATTTTTTTTCGTCTAAAATTTTAACAAAGTGAAAACCTCTTGGTCCATATCCCTGATTATAATAGAAACGATGTGCCGCAAAATTTCCAGTAAAAGCATCCAAAACGATGCTACTACAATCTAAATCTAAAGCTTTTTGTTCGATGTAATCCGTCAACAATTTGCCAATACCTTTTGACCTAACCTCGGGATTTACGACAAAATTGTCTATTTCAAGATATTTTCCTGTCCATAGTTTCGTAGCCGACCAGCAACCGGTAATTCCTAAACAAACTCCATCTTCAAAAACACCTATTTGGATGTAGTTATGTGGAACCATTTCTGAAAGATATGCCGTGTACTTTTCGAGGGTAAGCTTAGGATAAAGAAATCGCATGGTTTCAATTTGTCCCAGCATTTCTTCGACTGTAGTGAGTTCTTGTATTTGTAGTTTCATTGTTTAAAAAAATAGATTTCAAAAATACTCAATTTTTTTCATAGCTCCTCACAAAATTGAACCACAACTGCACCTGTAAAATGTATAAAAAAGTTTGAAAATTCTATAAATTTCCAGAACCTCTTCTGCCTTAACTTTGTATCAAAGGGAATGAAAAAGCTAAAAAACACCCCTCAAAAAAGAAAAGCATTAGGACTAATAAAGCTAGTTTGTTCCTATAAAAGACAAAGCACAGGGATTGATTCTGCTGAAATGTAACCCTTAAAAAAACAGAGCATCGGGACTAATAAAGCTAGTTTGTTCCCATAAAAGACAAAGCTATTGGTGATTTTATAAAATGGTATTGATTCTCTGTTTTTGACTAAATTGAGAATCACCATTTTATAACTAAGGTCTAAAAAAATAACAATCCTATATATAAAAAGAGCCGACATTGATATGTCGGCTCTTTTGCTTTTTCTTATAATGAAATTTTCTTATCCGTTCAAAGCTTCCGCTCCACCAACGATTTCTAAGATTTCGTTTGTAATAGAAGCCTGACGTGCTTTATTGTAAGTTAATTTCAATTGGTTTCTTAACTCAGTTGCGTTGTCAGTTGCTTTGTGCATTGCTGTCATACGTGCTCCGTGTTCTGAAGCAAATGAATCGCGAATTCCTTTATATAGTTGTGTCTTTAATGATTTTGGAATCAAAGTCAACACAATTTCTTCTTTTGAAGGTTCGAAAATATAATCTCCTGTAGAAACTGCTGCATCAGATTTAATTGGAGCTAACGGTAAAAACTGTTCTGTTTGAACAATTTGTGTCGCAGCATTTTTAAACTGATTGTAGATTAATTCGATTCTGTCGTATTCTCCAGACAAGAATTTCTCTGTTAAATTATCAGCAATTCCGGCAACATTTTCAAAAGTTAAATGATCAAAAATTGCATTATGATGACCGTGTACTTTATGCGTTTTGCTTAAAACATCATTTCCTTTTTTACCAATAGCAAAAACGTCAACTTGTTTTCCTGCGTAAAATTCGGTACGATTCTTAACCTCTTTAATTACGTTAGAATTGAATGCACCACATAAACCTCTGTTTGAAGTTATAACTACAAGCAATACTTTTTTTACTTCACGTTGTGTAGTGTAATCACCTCCAACTTCACCATCAAGTGTAGCCGAAAGATTTTGCAATAACTCCGTTAATTTCTCGGCATAAGGGCGCATCGCAGTGATTGCATCTTGTGCTTTCTTAAGCTTTGCAGCAGAAACCATTTTCATAGCCGATGTGATCTGCATCGTCGATGAAACGGAAGTAATTCTATTACGGATTTCCTTTAAATTTGCCATCTATTAATTAGAAAATGTGACAATTTGCAAATTAGATAATTAGAAAAATGCGATACATTCTCTAATTATCTAATCTACTAATTATCTAATTAGTTATACTTTGCTGAAATTTCTTTTGCTGCTTTTTCGATAACATCAGTAATGTTGTCATCTAACTTACCAGCTTTTAACGCGTTAAGCGTATCTTTATGTTTGCTGTTTAAGTAAGCTAAGAAATCAGCTTCAAATTCTTTTACTTTATTTACAGGTACGTTTCTTAATAAGTTTTTAGAACCTGCATAGATAATAGCTACTTGATTTTCAACTGTATAAGGATCATTCAAACCTTGTTTCAAGATCTCAACGTTTCTTTTACCTTTTTCAATTACGTTTAATGTAACAGAATCTAAGTCAGAACCAAATTTAGCGAAAGCTTCCAATTCACGGAATTGAGCCTGATCTAATTTTAAAGTTCCGGAAACTTTTTTCATTGATTTAATCTGAGCGTTACCTCCAACACGAGATACAGAAATACCTACGTTGATCGCAGGACGAACTCCTGAGTTGAACAAATCTCCATCAAGGAAAATCTGACCATCTGTAATCGAAATTACGTTTGTTGGGATATATGCAGAAACGTCACCAGCCTGAGTTTCGATAATTGGCAATGCAGTTAATGAACCACCACCTTTTACGATAGACTTGATAGAATCTGGTAAATCATTCATGTTTTTAGCAATTCCATCATCAGCAATTACTTTACAAGCACGCTCTAATAAACGAGAGTGTAAGTAGAAAACGTCTCCAGGGTAAGCCTCACGTCCCGGTGGTCTTCTTAATAAAAGAGAAACCTCACGGTAAGCAACAGCTTGTTTAGATAAATCGTCATAAACAATTAAAGCCGGACGACCTGAATCTCTAAAATACTCTCCGATTGCAGCACCTGCGAAAGGAGCATAAACTTGCATTGGAGCTGGATCAGAAGCATTAGCTGCAACAATAACTGTATAAGCCATTGCACCTTTTTCTTCTAACATTTTAGCAATTCCTGCTACAGTTGAAGCTTTTTGCCCAATTGCAACATATATACAGAATACAGGTTTTCCTGCATCGTAAAATTCTTTTTGATTTAAGATTGTATCAATACAAACAGTTGATTTACCTGTTTGACGGTCACCAATTACAAGCTCACGTTGTCCACGACCAACCGGGATCATAGCGTCAACTGCTTTTACTCCTGTTTGTAATGGCTCAGTTACCGGCTGACGGAAGATAACACCAGGTGCTTTTCTTTCTAAAGGCATTTCATATAAGTCTCCACCAATTGGTCCTTTTCCATCAATTGGAAAACCAAGAGTGTTTACTACACGTCCTACCATTTGCTCACCTACTTTAAGAGAAGCAATACGTTGCGTTCTTTTTGCTGTTGATCCTTCTTTGATTCCAGTTGATGGTCCTAAAAGCACCACACCAACATTGTCTTCTTCAAGGTTCAATACAATAGCTTCAAGTCCGTTGTCAAATTCAACTAACTCACCATATTGTACATTCGATAGCCCGTAAATACGAGCAATACCGTCTCCAACTTGAAGTACTGTTCCTACTTCCTCTAGCGTAGCACCAGATTCAAAACCTTCTACTTGCTTTCTTAATATTGCTGAAATTTCAGCAGGTTTGATTTCCGCCATCTTAATTTATAATTTAGACACTTTTATGTGTAATAAAACTAATTACTTAACTCTCTTTTTAATACCTGCAATCTGTTTGCGACAGAAGCATTGTATTGTTGATCACCTATTCTTAAAATAAATCCTCCAATAATAGATGGATCTACTGTATTTTCAATTGTTATCTTTTTATCTGATAAAGTAGCGACTTTTGCCAAAACTTTAGCTTCTAAAGCTGCGTCCATTGCAATTGCTGTTGTAACTTTTGCTACTTCAACACCGTTACCTTCGTCAAATATTTTTTTGTATTCTAAAGCAATAGCTTCCAGAATTTCAAATCTTTTATTTTCAAACAATAAATGAAATAACCCTTTAGTTACACCATTTACATCTGCAAAAACTTCTAAAAGAGCACTTTCTTTAACTTCAACTTTTGTAGTTGGATTTTGAATAAAGGTACTCAGTTCTAAATTACTCTCAATTGCTGTTGCAATTGACTTCATATCGTTATTGACAGCTTCGGCAACACCTTTAGAGTTTGCTAAGTCCAGAATTGCTTTTGCATAACGAATTGCTGCTCTTGTACTTGCCATAATCTTAGTTTAGCTTTACGTCACCTAACATTTTCTCTACTAATTTAGTTTGAGATTCTTTGTTAGATAATTCTTCTTTCAATAATTTCTCAGCGATGCTTAATGATAAAGTTGAAACTTGTGATTTCAATTCAGCCATAGCAGCATTCTTTTCACTTTCGATAGCAGCTTTAGCTTGCTCAATCATTTTTTGACCAGCTTCTTGTGCTTCGTTTTTAGAATCAGCAATCATTTTCTCTTTCATTTCACGAGCTTCTTTTAGCATCGCGTCACGCTCTGCACGAGCTTCATTCAAAATTCTTTGATTGTCAGCTTGTAAGTTTTCCATTTCTCTCTTTGCATTTTCTGCAGAAAGTAATGCATTTTTAATACCTTCTTCTCTTGCTGTGATAGATTCCATAATTGGTTTCCAGGCAAACTTTACTAAAAGTAAAATTAAAACCAACAAGATTAGAGCTTGCCAAAAGAATAAACCGAATGAAAAATCGTTAATTAACTTATCCATTTTATAACTATATTAAATATTTAATTTCTTTTTTTAAAAGTAACAACACCTTTAACCAACCGTTAAAGATGTTGTTAGTTCTTTCTTTATTATTTTCCTAAGATTAAAGCAGCAAATGCTAAACCTTCTAATAAAGCCGCGATAATAATCATCGCAGTTTGAATTTTACCAGCAGCTTCTGGCTGACGAGCAATAGCGTCCATAGCAGATCCACCGATTTTACCTAGACCTAAACCAGCACCGATTACTACTAAACCTGCACCTACTAAAGTTGGAATTGTTCCCATAAGTATTTATATATATAAAATTAAACTTCTAAATTAAATAATAACATTGTCATCGTGACCGTGATCATGATCATGGTCAGCAACTGCCATACCAATAAACAATGATGATAACATTGTGAAAATGAACGCCTGCAAAAATGCAACTAAAACTTCGATTACCGAAATAAATAATGTAAGTCCTAAAGAGATTGGCAAATCTGCAGCTAAATTTTTACCTACGAAAATCATCGCAATCAAACTCATAATTACTACGTGACCTGCCGTAATATTTGCATACAAACGAATTAATAATGCAAATGGTTTTGTCAATGTTCCTAAGATTTCAATTGGAGCTAAAATAATTTTCATTGGAACAGGAACTCCGGGCATCCAGAAAATGTGTCCCCAATAATCTTTGTTTGCACTAAACTGAGTAATGATAAAAGTAAACGCAGCTAAACAAACTGTGATTGCAATATTTCCTGTAACGTTAATTCCAAGTGGAGTCATACCTAATAAGTTTAACAACCACACAAAGAAAAATACAGTTAACAGGTAGCCCATAAATTTTCTGTATTTTTTCTCTCCAATATTTGGAACTGCGATCTCATCTCTGATGAAAATAATAAGCGGTTCTAATACTCTTCCGAATCCAGTTGGGATTGGTCCTTTTTTGTATGATTTTGCTAATCCGGTAAACATTAAAAATAATAGTACCGAAACAAAAAGCATTGACACTACATTTTTAGTAATAGAAAAATCTAATGGCTTTTCGTTTTCCGGATGTCCGTGATGATCTAAAGTAATCGTTCCGGCAGCATCTGTTTTGTAAATTTTACCGTGAACCAGTTTGTAAAAGTTTCCGTCAACTTCAGCAACTGCTTCACCATGGTGTAATTTTGAAGAAGAGAAAATTTTCAAACCTCCGTCAAAAAGAATTACAGGTAATGGAAAACCGTATTGTTTATTTTCTTTTTCATCTGAGAAGAAAACAAAATCGTGAGAATCTTGTAAGTGATGATCAATAAAAGCATCCACTTTTGCTTTCGGATCAAGAGCTGCATGCTCACCTTCCAAAGGTGCGTTATGTGAAATTACTTTTTCTTCATGAGCTGCCTCAGTATGTACATGCGTTGAGTCATTCTCTGAATTTGCAAAACTCATTACTGGAGAACAAGCTACTAAAGCTGCAAGAATAAATTTGAGCGGTTTGTTTGAAATCACCATATCTGTTAAAAATCTTATTTTTTACGTTTCTAAAATTTGGTGCAAAGGTACATTTTTTATTAATATTCAAAAGGATATGAAAAATTATTTTTGAACCTTGTTTTACAGAATCCCTATTTTAACGCTTTTCATTTAATAATCGGACAGTTAAAAGCGTCTCAAATAACAAAAATAAAATAAATGTTATAAAAAAGTTGATTTTTTCAACCATAACCTCTCCGCTTTTATTTTCTAAAATAGGTCTTAAAATTAGATATCCTACTAACATCTGTGTAAAGGTTCCGAACAGGAAAGCCATACCAATAACTTCAAAGTTCTTTTTCTTTACTATTAATAATATAAGGTATAAAAGCGCAGATAGCCCGAAAAAAATCAAATACAAAAATTCTATACTGTAATAAAAATTTTGGGCATTAATGTCTAAAACTAAAAATAATGCTTTGTGCACTACACAAGCGACCAATGCAAAGAAGAATAAATATAAAATGGGTTTGTAGCTTTTTACTAACATTTGAAATAATTTTCTGCAAAGATGCACTATTTATTTAAAGCTGCTAAATAGATCAATTACTTTGTTTTATTGATTTCATTAACCTGGCGAATAACATTATATAGTGCTAATCCAACCCCAATCATTACAAAAATGGTGTTGTAAGACAGTTTTTGGCTCGGATGATTTTCATCCAGCCATGTACCAAAATAGGAAAATAAAAAAATTATAATTCCCATTTGAACGGGAATGTTAATAAGTGGAAGCCACTTGTTCCTTTTGTTTTTGTTCGGTTCCTTTTCCATCTTTTAGGGTTACTTCTTTAGTATGAGTTAACATGGTACAGGTAGCGGTAAAATTCGCGCCTGGTTCTATAGACAGTTTTCCGATGGCAACTTCTCCATGAATCTGTGCCGTTGCTTTTATATTAAGGACTTCTAAAACTTTAATTTTCCCCTGAAATACGCCTTCAATATCGGCATTATTGCAAACAATTTCGCCTTTTACAATACCGGAGGCTCCTATAACCAGTTTGCCTTGCGAAGTAAAATTTCCTATCAATTCACCATCTAGTCTAAAATCGTCTTTAGAAACGATATCTCCAACAATAGAGGTTCCTTCAACTATTCGGTTTGTTTTTCCTAAAAGTTCTGTTCCGTTTTTTTTTACTTTGTCAAACATGATTATGGGGTTTTTGGGGCTAAGTAGGTTTCGAGATTTTTTTTAATTTGAACCAATTTGTAATTATCACTCGAGATAATAATTGCCGGATTTGATATTTTATACTTTTTATCATCTCTAAAAACTCCTGAAATATCTTTGGCGTAAGCCTCTGATTTTAAACCATGAATAACCACAAAACTTTCGGTTCTGTTGTATTTATCAAAAGAAGTTGTTAACCTCTCATAGTTTTCAACTAACAAAAATACTCTAATTGCTTCTTCAATCTTTTTACGAGTTTTAGAATCGTTGTTAGGAACTACATATAAAATTTTCCAGTTTTTACTATCTACTGAAGTAAAATCCATTTTTTCTAAGCCTGGTATTTGCTTTTCTAAGATCTCACGCGCATTTTTACCTTCATCACTGTTCGGATAGTTATCGGCAACAGATTCTAAACCTTTTTTATAAGCAGCCAAACCGTTTACTTTACCTAAAGTATTGGCTTTTAACAATTCATACTTAGAAACAATTTCATCCCCCGAATATTGATTAATCAGGTTGTCAATGTTATCCAGAACGGTATCAAACTGTTCTTCCTCATACAATTTGTACCATTTTTGGTATTCTTTATCCGGTGAGGCCAAATCTCCTGCATTAGTATTATTTAAGATTTGTGCATATCTCGAACTTGGGTAGTTGGTTATGATATCCGATTTTATTCTTTCTGCGCGTGCAGGATTGGTAATTTGATATATTTTATACAAATTATACATTGCCGGTAAAACCAGTTTTTCTTCCGGTTTGTTTTTTAGCAATTGTTCCAGTTTATCACTTGCCAGATTATATTCCTTAAATTTCTCTTTGTAGATCAGTCCTAATTGATAGTATGCAAAATTACGCTCTACGCCAATACTATCAATTGCAGCCTGTGTTTGAGGAAGTTGTTTTTCGTAAAAATCAGTAGTATACTTTTCAATAACAATGGTGTCTTTCAGTTTGTTTGCATCATTATTATTTAAAGTATCATTTAAGGCTGCAGTATTGGCTGATTTCACAGCTGACAGTCTCCAGTTTCCATCTAAGACTCTGTTACCCCATACTTTCTTGAATTGCAATTTTCCGTAAGCCACTGTCGTAGGATTGTAAAAATAAAAAGTACTTGTACTTGCCGTTTCGTTTCCTGATGGTGGATTAAACGCTCCTATTCCAGGATTGGTCCCTCCTACTGCTTGTGGATTTACAGCGGTTGGTCCTCCATCAGCCTTAGTGTTGCGATCAATATTGGCTAATTTTTCCTTTTCTTTTTCTTCTAAGATTCGTTTCGCCTCATCTTTTTCTTTAAGTGCTGCGATATAATCGTTAAAATAACTTTTTCTGTTGGCCGGAGACAAACCATACACTTTAATGATACTGTCGTTGCGTTTTGCAATCGCTTCGTATTTAATTACGTTGTCCAGATTTTTTCTGTTTTTTTGAATAAAAGCAAATTCTCTGGTTTTAGGATCTAATTTTACTAATGTACTGTCGTAGTATTTGGCCGCCACCGTATAATTGGTGTTCTTAAAATACATATTCCCAATATTCCTATAGGTCGAAGCAACCAAATAAGGATCTTTTGATTTTCTTCCCAGTGACTTATTATAGAAAAATAAGGCATCCTGCTGTTCATCATTTTTATCAAAAAAGACTCCCATTTCATAAAACAACACATCCAAATAAGGTCTGTTTTCACGATCTGCCAGTAATTTATTGTACATTTCTATAAACAAATCCTGATCTCCGTTTTTATAATCAAACATTTGGGCCTTTTTTGCATAGGCATGCATCATGTATTTTCGATCGGCTTTTCGATTCATATCGATCACACCGTCATAATAATAAAAGGCACTGTCCCTTATTCCGGCTTCCTGATACATCTGCCCTAAGATAAAACGGTACCGTGCGCGGTCTTCATTTATCTTGGTAAATTTTTCCGCAATTTTAAGTTTGGTAACCGCACTGTCTTTTTCTTCCAAATGTAAATACGCCTCTGCCAATAACGCATTTGCATCCGAAAAAGTCTGTTTGTTCAGATCTGTATTTTTTAATAACAAGTTGATGTTTTTTACCACAATAGCATCATTGCCTAAGCGCATATTGGTTTTCTCACGCCAAATTTTTGCCGTGTAGATATTACTGCTGTTAGGGTATTTGTACAAAATATAGTTGAATGCCTCCAAAGCCGGAATAAATCGTTGATCGTAATATCTGGCTTTTCCAAGCATCAGATAGGCTTCGTCAATTTGTGAATTTCGCTCTCTTCCTCCAATATTCATAGAGTGCTTCTGAATGGCTTTTGTTGCCTTGGTCTCGGCTTTTTCAAAATCTGCATTCTTCGCTTTTTCTCCTTCCGAAAAATTCTCATCGATCTGCATTTTTTCGATCGGAAGCATTTTCCAGAAATTATCGTGATTGTTGGCCTGAATAGCCTTTAATCCCTTGTCAAGACCTATTCCACCATTATACAAAATGTTATACTTTGTACTAAGCGCATGGGAATTTCTGGCCAAAAAAGTATTTTTCTTGGTAGAACAGGCTATCAAAAAGAATAAAAAAACGATAAAAAAACTATATTTAAGAGTATTCTTTTTCAATAGAAAAGAGTTTATATCAATTAACTTCTAAAAAGGATTTTTAGTATATTGACTTGTAAAAATACGCTTCTTTTTGAAATATAGAAACTTATACAGCAAAAAACGATTCCAGTTCTTGTAAGGTTTCTTCTGAAGTCTGAATATCCTTGACCACTTCACCTTTATTTAAGGCTACAATTCGATCACAAACCTCTACTGTATGCTGCAAATCATGGCTGGAAACCAGCACCGTAACATTTGGATTATCAGCCAGATCTTTAATGATCTTTTTTAATCGGCTCACAGTTGTCGGATCTAAATTGGCAAAAGGCTCATCTAAAATAACTACTTCAGGATTTCCAATAAGTGTTGCGATAATACCCACTTTCTTCTGATTTCCCTTAGATAAATCTCTCAGGTATTTTTTATTGTTCAGGATTTCTCCGTTAAAAAACTCTTCGTGCTCTAACAGCAAAGCATCAATATCTGCTTTATTCTGATGGCGCAAATCTCCGATAAAATAAAAATATTCCTCTGGAGTCAAATATCCAATCAGGAAACTTTCATCTAAAAATGATCCTGTAAAAGATTTCCAGTTTTCGCTTGTATTTACCTGAATATCATTATTTTTTATATTCCCTGTAGTAGGTTGAATCAAATCCAATAATAAGCTGAAAAAAGTAGTTTTCCCTGCTCCGTTGTTTCCCACCAATCCGAAGCTCTGCCCTTTTGGAATTTCTAGATTGTTAATGTTTAAAACTGTTATTTCGTTATATTTTTTTGAAAGTTGATTTACTTGTATCATTTTTGAAAGTTTAATTGTTGATTTGTTTAATCGTTAATTTAATTGGTTTTCAATTATATGCGATCAATTTTCTAATTGACACATTTTCTAATTAACTAATTAGTTTTTTTGTTTATAAGCGCTTATCGTACTGTACTTCTCTACTTTATATCTTTTTTCGATAAGAGAAAAAACCTTGTCTTTAAAAACAAAGCCTAAAACTCCGGCACCTGCCACAAGTGCTAATCCGATGGTTTTGTTTCCTAAATAGAGTCCGATCGCATAAAGTCCTAAAGGCAATAATATCTTAGGTAACGTTAACAGCATGGCATTAACATTAAATGCTTTTTTATCTCCAAAAGCCCCTCCTGCCGAACTTAGATCGATTGGTGTTTTTGTGAAAGCACCGCCCAAAAGTACCAGATGAGAATTGACTCCTATGTTATAAATAGCGCCAACAACAACGGTTAAATAAATTTCCCATCCAAAGAAAAGGTAGAAAGAAGAAAGTATGGTCGATATAAAAGTAGCAATCACAATCAGCCACCATTTTGAAGTGATGTATCCGCGATACGGAATGTTTTGTGTCATCATTAGCTGGTAATACGAACTGTCCCAACTAGGTACAAACTGACCAAAGACAAACAAAAATCCACCCGAAACAAATATTCCGGCAAAGATATTCATCACTTCCGGCTGCTGTTTGTTTCCGAAAAAGATTAATCCGTAGAACAAAAAGAAAAAACTCATTAATATAGTCGTTTTTGACCTTTTATTTCTCTTAATTAATTTGATATCATTTTTAAGAAAAGTTCCCAAAGTTCCAAATTGATTCAGCCAGGAAAGATTTTCAGTCGTCGCAATATCTTCTTTTTTAGAAAGCCCGGCATCTAAAAACAAATTATTCTTGAAGTACTTGAATGTAAACAGATAAAGTCCAACTAAGATTAAAACAGGAATCAAAAACACTCCTTTGACAGCATAAAATCCTTGGAAAACTGGTGTTGTAAAAAGGGTAATATCAAAGAGTTTATAATATTGCGCTGCTGCTAAAACAATAATTGCTCCAACAAAAACAACAAACAGTTTATCAATATTACTTAAAATAATATTCAAAAAATTGTTGATATAGATTAAGGAGAACGCAGCTAAAAACCAAAAGACAACCCCTAAAGGATCATAACCTTCCAGAACTAGCACAATTGAAAAAGGAATAAAAAAGAGCGCATGAACCCAATTAAAAAAAGACAAAGCTGTTTTGCCTAATGAAAAATGGACGATGGTTGGTTTTTTGAAAGGTAAAATCAACAAGGGTTTGATGTTCAACACAGGAATTGCCTGCATCAATAAACGAATGACTAGGTCGAAAAGAAAATAATAAATCAAAAATTGATTGACGGTCACTAATGGTTCAAGATTCATTTTTTTTAGAATATAAAATGCCCCTACTCCTGCTCCGACAAAAAGCAACGAAAAATAGACCATTAAAAAACCTATCAAAACTTTCATCACGACACTTGTGCCAAATGATGCAGATCTAACAAAGGCTTTCCATTCCAGATAAATAAACTTTTTAATCATGTTTAATTGTTTTGAGTTTCTTAGTATGTGATCAAATGTAAGAAAACGTTACAAAAAAAGTTAAAAATAATAACTTAGTGCCTGTGAATTAACCATCGTTTGCTACTTTTGCATAAAAAATACAATCATGCCTTCATTCTTAAAACTAATAATTAAAGAGGTAAAACGTGAAACTGCCGATGCTGTTTCTGTACTTTTTAATGTTCCCGAAGAACTAAAACCGGATTATAAATTTATAGCCGGACAATACATAAATTTAAAATTAACTCTTGACAATCAAGAGATTCGTCGTGCTTATTCGATTTGTTCTGCACCGGAAAGCGGTGAATTACGCATTGCGGTAAAAGCAGTAAAAAATGGTTTGTTTTCTCAATTTGCCAATACTAGACTTAAGGCCGGAGATGTTCTTGAAGTAGGTCATCCGGAAGGAAAATTTACTTTTGAACCGGATGCTGAAAGACAAAAAAACTATGCCGCTTTTGCAGCGGGGAGTGGAATTACTCCTGTTCTTTCTATTATAAAATCGGTTTTAAAAAGTGAACCAAAAAGTTCATTTGTATTGGTTTATGGAAATAAAACTCCAGACGAAACTATTTTTTATCAGGAATTACACGATTTGCAATTGCAATATGTAGGTCGCTTTTTTGTGCATTATGTTTTCAGTCAGGCTAAAGCCGAAAATGCTTTGTTTGGCAGAATCGATAAATCAGCAGTAAATTTTGTTCTAAATAACAAACACAAAGAACTGCAATTTGATAAATTTTTCCTTTGCGGTCCGGAGGAAATGATCGATACGGTTTCCGGAATTCTGAAAGAGAAAAATGTAAAAGAATCCGCTATTAAGTTTGAACTTTTTACTTCTTCTACACAGGAAAATAAAATTAATACCTCGTTAGAAGGACATACCAAAATTACTGTTTTAGTAGATGATGATGAAGTTTCATTCGAAATGTCTCAAAAACAAACGATCCTTGACGCGGCTTTAAAACAAGGTATCGACGCTCCATACTCTTGTCAGGGTGGAATTTGCAGCAGCTGTCTGGCTCGTGTAACTTCCGGAAGCGCAGAAATGACTAAAAACTCGATTTTAACCGATAAGGAAATCGCTTCAGGTTTAATTTTAACCTGTCAGGCACATCCAACTTCAGAGTCTATTTATGTAGATTATGATGATGTTTAGACATTAAAATCTCAAAATATTTAAATTCCAAATTCCAAACTTACAATTGGGATTTGGAATTTTTTTTTACAATTATTAGCAATCTTTGTAAAATTGGAATTTGAAACTAAAAATTTACGCCATGAAATCTGTACAGGAAATTTTTAAAAATAAAGAATATCTTTTAGAGAAACCTGAGGTTGAAAAACTTGTGGAATACTGTGAAGAACTTCAGGATGAACTTATAGAGTTTAAATTTCAGAAGACAAACAATAAAGAACTCGCCATGCTGGATATGCTTAAAGAAGTTATTAAAGGCTGCAATGCTATCGAAAAAGAACAAATGGAACATGAACGATTTGGTTATGAAGCGCCAAATTATCAAGCCACGATTTCGAATCTAAAAAATTATATTTATAGCAGATGCCGGGATGAGAAAATTTGGCTATAACTGCAATTACAATAAAGCAGATTATTTTCTAGAATATTGCTGAATTTTTATTACATTAGGGGTAAAATTAAAGTAATCGCAATCTCATGTTCTTCTGGAGATTTGTAGAGCTAAATCAAGTTTGTCAACACGTTTAAATATTAAATATTATGACAATACATCACTTCCTTCGTTTATCATTTATAGCACTTTTTGTAATAACAGCTCTTTTTTGTATTTACTTTATCATTAAAAAGCAACAAAATAAAAAAGCTCCTAAATTACTTACCAAAGAAAAATACAGTGCTACAATGATTGGTAAAATGACTGAAATAAAGGCTTCAGATAAAAATAATTTTAATATCTGGCCTTATATCAGCAAATTAAAAGCCGCTAAAGTACTATCGAGCAAAGTTAAAGAATCTCAATTGGTGCATAAAATCTACAGAAATTCAACGGAAGATTTTGAACACATTTTGTTGTCTACCGAAGAAGAAAATCATTTTGTTGTAATTGTTGCTAATAAAAGCAAAAAGAAAACAATTGGGTATTTTTTCTACGATTTAAATGGATTATATGCTTAACTGAATCTTCTCCACTACTTCTTTTGGAGAAATCGATCTCATAGCGTCTTCATAACCCTCAACGATTTTGTTTCCATAAACAGATGTTGGTAATTTTGGATATTGATTTCTATCTGAAACCAGAGCATTTTCCATTGTTTGTCCGAATGGTAAAAATCCTGCATACGGATGTGTAGCCCCCCAAAGTGTAATTACTTTCACTCCCAGCATTGCAGCAATATGGGCGTTTCCGGAATCCATAGATAGCATGACATCCAAATTACTAATGAGTTGTAATTCCTGCTGAAATTTAATTTTTCCAGCCATATTAATTACATTTTCAAATGGTTCTGAAAGGGAATCCAGAATTTCAATTTCTTTCTTTCCTCCTCCAAAAAGTAAAATTTTACAGGATTTATTCTCTGCTAATTTTGCAATTACTTCCTGCATTAGATCTTGGGGATAGACTTTAGAATCGTATTGGGCAAAAGGTGCAATCCCAATTAATTTATGGCTTTGGTTACCAATTATTTCTAAAATATCTGAGCTTAATATTGCTTTTTTCGGATACTCCGGATTCGATAAATCTAAAGGAAAACCAAGTTTTTCAAAGGCTTTTGCGTGTCTTTCGAACATGGTTGGCAACTGCTTAAAAATTTTATTCTCGGCACGCGTTAGTTCTTTTTTACCGTCACGGCCTTTATCAACTGTTGCTCTTTTTTTTCCGCTTAAAACGAAAAGAAGACTTACAATTTTAGATCTCAGAACGTTATGAAGATCTGCAAAAGCATCAATTTTAAGTTTTTTTACGTCAGCGTACAATCTTAAAAGCCCTGCAAATCCTTTGTGGCGTTCTTTTTCGTCAAAAGCAAAAAAATCAAGATTAGGAATTCCTTCAAAAAAGGGTTTAAAAAACGGACGCGATATTACAGTGATTTTAACGGTTGGATACTGTTTTACAAAAGCGCGCAAAACAGGAACCGTCATGGCGACATCTCCCATTGCGGATAGTCTCATGACGGCTATATGCTTTATTCTATTGGACAACTCTGCCAAATTATTTTTTGTTTTGGTATAAAACGGGATTCAATTCGTCGTCATTGTACATTTTCATTTGTTTGTACACTTTCATGAATTTATCTCCATTTTCAATATCAGTCAATAGATCATCAATCGCAGTAGACAAATCACTTCTTTGCTCTAAAAGCACATTTAATTTCTCCTGACATTTATCTCTGTGTTCTTGTGAAGCTTCAGCACGAGTGGCTTCTTCATGCATGTGATAAATTTTTAAAGCTAAAATAGACAATCGGTCAAAAGCCCATGCCGGACTTTCAGAATTGATTTTTGCGCCATCTTTTACTTTTACATCACTGTATTTTTGCAAAAAGTAGCTGTCGATGTATTCAACCATATCTGTACGTTCCTGGTTTGAGGCATCGATTCTTCTTTTTAGAGTCAGAGCAGCTACCGGATCGATTTTCGGATCACGAATAATATCTTCAAAATGCCATTGAACAGTGTCAATCCAGTTTTTTAAATACAATAAATGCTCAAACTTATCCTTTGGGTAAGGATTGTTTATAGGTTGATCAACATTATCAAATTGGTGATAATCTTTGATGCTTTGTTCGAAAACAGAATATGCTAATTTTGAAAACATGTCTTTATTTATTAGAGACACAAAGATACTTTTTATACTTTTATGGTGTGAAGAAAACGATTAATTTTTCGTTATTGCACTACAATATATCCATAATTCTAAAATTTCATTATGAAAATTCATTATATCTCCAAAAACAACAGTGTCTTAAATCATTTTTTAGGCCAAATCAGAAATGTAAATGTTCAGAACGACAGTATGCGTTTTCGAAGAAATATTGAACGAATTGGCGAAATTATGGCTTATGAACTGAGCAAGGATCTGGCTTATAAAAATGTTGAAATTCAAACTCCGCTTGGCATTAAAAATACGACTGAAATAGAGAGTGATTTGGTTTTATGTTCTATTTTAAGAGCCGGTTTACCGTTGCATAATGGTTTTCTAAATTACTTTGACCATGCCGAAAACAGCTTTGTTTCGGCCTGTAGATATCATCCAAATAACGATGCTGAATTTGAAATCCGGGTTGAATATCAAGCGGTTTCAAACATAAACGACAAAACGGTTTTACTTCTTGATCCAATGCTGGCAACAGGTCAGTCTATTGTTGCAGTTCACGAAAAACTCATTCAAAATGCAACTCCAAAAGAAATTCATATTGTAGTGGTTATCGCAGCACCAGAAGGCGTTGCTTTTCTTGAGGAAAATCTTCCTGAAAACTGTCATTTATGGGTCGCTTCTTTAGACGAAAAGCTAAATGAAAAGAACTACATTGTTCCGGGTCTTGGTGATGCAGGCGATCTTGCTTACGGAAGTAAATTATAACTGAGAGAAAAATGTAAATAAACTACACAAAATCAACACGTAAAATACAATTTCGTTATTCAATTTTTGTTGCATATACTCTACATGACTTGCTGCCATGATGGTCAAAGGTGCAATACTAAAAAAGAGTAAATCGTTACTTTTATCTGTTGAAAGAATGTACACAAAGGCCGCAATAAAAAAACATGCTACTACTTTTTTGTATGAAGAATGTAGTATTTGCGGTCGATTAGACAACGTCATCAGCATCGAAACTACAAAAAATAAAGATACAGCCACATAGATTGAAAGTGCTCCGTTTTCGTAATTGCTCTTGAAATAATCAATATTAAAATCGATTACAGCACGTTTCTGAAAAAACTCAGTTATATCAATATGAAAGATTAAGGAGATCAATAAAAAGATTATCGATACCGCAATAAGCGCTATAAATGGTAAAATCCAGTTTCTATAATCTCTCGAAACATGAAAAACGATGGAGATAAAAACTAAAATCAGAAAGAGAATACACCAAAATTGAAATAAAGAAGCTATTAAAATCCAAAATGAAGCATCGAATATTTTTTCTTTTGAAGCTTTTAAAGATTGCAGCGAAATCAATCTTCGAAGTGCCAGCAGTACAAAAAAGTTCGCATATATTACATTAGCATTGTTAAATATCGTGGGGAAAAACAATAGAAACAATAAGTAAAAAAATATCGCGTATCCATTGTCTTTACTAAGTCCGTTCTTTTTTACGATAAAATTAATCAGGAAAAAAGACGCCAAAATAAAGCACAACAAACTCACTTTTTGGAACGCCAAAAAATAAGAACTCACCCATGATGGTTCCTGAATTTGAAAAAGAAAAAAGAAAACCAGTATCAAAATTACGACCAATGAATAATTTAATGGCGTAGATTTTTTAAAAACACTTGTTATCATAAGGATATTTTATACTTTTGTGATTGTAAATATAATACTTGTTTAAAAAGGAAAACCAACAAGTTGAAAAAAGATTCTACTACTAGACTTCTGGTTTCAATGCGTTACACAACAATAAATAACATATAATTTTATAAATTATGACAGCTTTTTTTGAAGGAATACAGTACTTATTCGTTAACATTTTATTCGCTCCACTTGATTTTTTACGTCGTTTGGAACTTGTTACCTGGTTTGGTGCTAATACTATTAACTGGATTTTTATGATCATCTGTTCATGCGCAATCGTTTATTGGATCAAACAATTACGCATTTTTGATGACGCCGGAACTGAAAACCAAGATACTACAGCTCACTCTTTTTTAAAGTAAGTCGAAGCCAATATCTTTTCTAAAATACATCTTATCAAAATTTAGTTTATCTATATTTTGGTAAGATTTTTTTATGGCCTGCTGGAAATCGTCTCCATAAGATGTTACGGTTAGTACACGTCCTCCGTTACTAACGATGTTCTCGCCTTCTAATTTTGTTCCTGCATGAAAAACAATAGAATCCGTAATGTTTTCTAAACCTGTAATTACTTTTCCTTTTTCAAAATCTTCCGGATATCCGCCAGAAACCACCATAATAGTAGTCGCACTTCTTGGATCTACCTGTAATTCGAATGAATCTAATTTTTGATTGGCCACTGCAAGGAACAATTCAACTAAATCTGATTCTAATCTTGGCACTACAACCTCAGTCTCAGGATCTCCCATTCTTACATTGTACTCAATAACGATTGGTTCGTTTTTTACATTGATCAGACCAATAAATACAAATCCTTTATATTCGATTCCATCTTTCTGGAAACCTTCAATGGTTGGTTTTACGATACGTGTTTCAATTTTTTCCATCAAAACAGCATCAACATAAGGAACCGGAGAAACAGCTCCCATTCCACCTGTATTTAAACCTGTATCACCTTCGCCAATACGTTTGTAATCTTTTGCCGTTGGTAAAATTTTATAGCTTTTACCGTCAGTTAAAACAAAACAGCTTAGTTCTATTCCGTCCAAAAATTCTTCGATAACTACTTTTGAACTTGCTGCTCCAAATTTTTCGTGAACCAGCATGTTTCTTAATTCTGTTTTAGCTTCTTCTAAATCCTGAATAATCAAAACTCCTTTTCCTGCGGCCAAACCATCTGCTTTTAAAACATAGGGAGGCTGCAATGTTTCTAAGAAAGCACATCCATTCTCTACTGTTTCAGCCGTAAAACTGTCGTAAGCAGCAGTTGGAATATTATGTTTCATTAAAAACTCTTTGGCAAATTCTTTACTTCCTTCTAACTGAGCTCCTAATTTTGATGGCCCAATAACCGGAATATGCTGTAAACTCTCGTCGTTTTTAAAATAATCGTAAATCCCTTTTACCAAAGGATCTTCTGGTCCTACGACCACCATTTTTACATTTTCCTTAATTACAAATGCTTTGATCGCATCAAAATCTGTTGGAGACATTGCAACGTTTGTAGCAATTGCTGCCGTTCCTGCATTTCCTGGTGCAACAAAAAGTTTTTCGCAAAGCGGACTCTGAGTCATTTTCCACGCAAAAGCATGCTCTCTTCCGCCGGATCCCAATAGTAAAATTGTCATGGTATAGTTGTATTTAGTTGTGGTGCAAAAATAATTGCTTTTGTACGTAAAAAATAATTAAATCTTAAAAAGTTGTTGATTCTTCTCTGTTAGTAATTCGATAGTATTATTTTTGGCAAAAATTAATACTTCAAATGATTTCTCTTTTTGATATTTCGCTGCAATTAAATGGTTTTCCAATAAAGAAGGCCAAAGCCGAATTGGATGAAATCAAGAATTTATCTGAAAAGAAATATGCTCGTTTTCTTCAGAATAAAAAAGAAGAAATTGTCACTTTTCATCTGAAAAACAACTCTTTCTATAAAGAATTAGTTGGTGATATAACCGAATTGAAATGGGAAAGCTTACCCATTTTAAACAAACAAAATTTACAAAAACCGCTCGAAGAAAGACTCTCAAAAGGTTATTCCAGAAAAAACATATACCTCAACAAAACATCCGGATCCAGCGGTACTCCCTTTGTTTTTGCTAAAGATAAATATTGCCATACCTTAACCTGGACTTCTATTTTTATGCGTTTCGGCTGGTACAATATAGATTTTAATCGCTCCTACCAGGCTCGTTTTTATGGTATTCCGATGGATTTTATTGGATATCATAAAGAACGGATTAAGGATTTTTTGACACATCGTTTTCGCTTTCCGGTTTTTGATTTATCTGATGCTGTTCTCGAAAAATTTCTGCAAAAGTTTAAAACTAAAAAATTCGATTATATCAACGGTTATACAAGTTCAATCGTTTTGTTTGCCAAATACTTAGAACAAAATAATCTTATTTTAAAAGAAATTTGCCCCACGTTAAAAGCCTGTTTTGTTACTTCGGAAATGCTTTTTGAATCGGATAAAAAGCTCTTACAGAGACAATTCGAAATTCCTGTTATTAATGAATATGGCGCTTCAGAATTGGATTTGATTGCTTTTGAAAACTTAAATGATGATTGGCAAGTAAATGCTGAAACGCTGTTTGTTGAAATTTTAGACGAAAACAATCAGGTTTTGCCTTACGGTAACGAAGGTCGAATTGTGATTACCTCTTTATTCAACAAAGCGCATCCATTTATTCGATATGATATTGGTGATATTGGAATTTTAGACGAAAAAAGTACACCTCAAAAGCCTATTCTAAAAAAACTAGTTGGAAGAACCAACGACATTGCAATTCTGCCAAGCGGAAAAAAATCACCTGGTCTAACCTTTTATTATGTAACCAAAAGCATTATTGAAGATGACGGAAATGTTAAAGAATTTATTATCAAACAAATGCAATTAGACTCTTTTGAAATTGAGTATGTAAGTGATATTGAATTAAATGCAACTCAAATTCAAAAAATAGAAAAGGCAATTGCTACCTATTTAGAACCCAATTTAAATTTTAGTTTTACCCGAAAAAAGGTTCTTGAAAGAAGCAATAGTGGAAAGTTAAAACAATTCAAATCTTATATTTTACATAAATAAAATCTTACATTTGTTTTTTTTTAATTAAAAACTTATGCAGGATCAATCGTTACTTTCAGAAGAAACTATTTCTAATAAAATATATTACATCCGTAATCAAAAAATAATGCTTGATCGTGATTTGGCATTGCTTTATGGAATAGAAAATAGAGTTTTAAATCAGTCTGTAAAAAGAAATTTATCGAGATTTCCCGAAGATTTCATGTTTCAACTTACTGAAAACGAATATCTTTCTTTAAGATCACAAATTGTGATCTTAAAGAAAGGGCGAGGAGAACATCAAAAATATCTACCCTTTGCTTTTACAGAACACGGTGTCTTAATGTTATCAAGTGTATTAAAAAGTGATAAAGCAATTCAAACCAATATTCAAATTATGCGAATTTTTACAAAAGTGAGACAAATGCTTTTGGATACAACTGAAATAAAAGTTGATATTCTACAAATTCAAAAGAAGTTAGAGAATCACGATAAGAATATTGAACTGGTTTTTTCTTATTTAGATGAATTGACAGAGAAAAAAGAAAATGAAAGTGAAAGAGTAAAAATTGGATATAAAAAATAGTTCATTAATTCTCAAAAATTACACTTAGGTATTGAAGAAAGTCTTTCAATCGACCAAGAATTCAATTTAAACTTTACTTTTGCCAAAAGAACGTTTTAAAAAGAATTCACTCAACCTATGAAAATCACCCTAATCGCAGGTGCAAGACCTAATTTTATAAAAATAGCGCCCCTCATTAATGCTATACAAAACAAACAAAATGAAGGTTTTGATGTTTCGTTTCGATTGGTTCATACAGGTCAGCATTACGATAAAAACTTAAGTGATACTTTTTTTGAAGAATTAAATATTCCTAAACCAAATGTAAATCTGGAAGTGAAAAGTGGTTCTCAAGCCGAACAAACTGCCGCAATTATGATTGCTTTTGAGAAAGAATTACTTCAAAATCCTACTGATTTGGTTTTAGTTGTTGGTGATGTAAACTCCACTATGGCGTGCTCGATTGTTGCCAAAAAATGCAATACCAAGGTAGCGCATGTTGAAGCGGGAATTCGTTCCGGAGATTTAACAATGCCGGAAGAAATCAATAGGATACTGACGGATAGTATTACCGATTACTTTTTTACAACCTCAACTTCAGCCTCAGAAAATTTATTAAAATTAGGATCTGATCCTGAAAATATACATTTCGTAGGAAATGTTATGATTGATACTTTGTGCCAAAACATCAATAGAATTTCTGCGCCGAATTTTTGGGAAGAACATCAGCTTAGTGAAAAAAACTATATCGTTCTAACCTTGCACCGCCCCGCAAATGTCGACGAGGTTTCTTCTCTTATTGCTTTGCTTCAGGGAATTGATGATTTGGTAACTAACAAAAAAATACTATTTCCTATTCATCCCAGAACGCAGGCTATTTTGGGAGAAAATGCAATTTCTTTTAAAAACATCATTTTTGTTGCACCGCAAAGCTATCTGAATTTCATGTATTTAATAAAAAACAGTTTTGCAGTTATTACCGATAGCGGCGGTATTTCTGAAGAAACAACTGTAATGGGAATTCCCTGCTTTACAATGCGAAATAATACAGAGCGTCCTGAAACAGAAACCATTGGATCTAACACTATTGTGGGAACATCCTTAGAAAATTTACAAAAGGTATTTCATACCTTCTTAAAAAATGGTCCTCGAAAAAGTGGCATTCCTGAATTATGGGATGGAAAAGCCTCTGAGCGAATTGTTACAATTTTACTGGATAAAAACTAATGAAGGATATTCTGATTATATCAAACTATTATCCACCCGAAAAAGGTGCTGCAGCCAATAGAATAGAACAACTGGCTTTAAAATTAAATCAAAACGGATATGAAGTTTCGGTAATTTCTCCTCTTCCAAATTATCCCAAAGGTGAATTATTTCTGGAATACAAAGGTCGATTTTCTGTAACAGAGAAGATTCAGAATATTACATTAAAACGTCTTTGGATTTATCCAAGTAACAGTCCGAATATCTTTAAACGAATTGTTTCGACGCTCTCCTTTTCAACTACTTTATTTTTCTATTTGTTATTTGCCAAACCTCCTAAAAAAGTTATCGTGCAATCACCTCCATTGTTGCTCTCTTTTATTTCGGTTTTCGTGCTTTGGCTGAAACGTAAAACCATTATTTTGAATGTTTCAGATCTTTGGCCTACTGCTGCTATCGAATTGCAGGTGCTCAAGAAAAACAGTATTTCGCACAAGATATTGCTTTTTATAGAACGATTTATTTACCAAAAAGCCACACACATTTTTGGGCAATCTAATGAAATCATTACTCATATTCATTCGATCTTTCCTAAAAAGAAATGCTTTTTGTATCGCAATTATCCGGATCATTTTATTGAAGATTTCCTCGAAGAAAAAAACAATTCCAGCGAACCTATTAAACTATTCTATGCCGGATTATTAGGCGTAGCGCAAGGAGTTTTCGAACTTATTCAGCAATTGCATTTAGAAAATGGCAACATCGAACTGCATATTTTTGGTGATGGTGCCGAGAAGACTCAGATTGTGAATTACCTCAACCAGAATCCAACTAAAAAAATTGTTTTTCACGGAATGTTAGAACGCAATGTTTTGCATGAAACTTTGAAAAATTTAGATATTGCCCTTGTTCCGCTCAAGACAAGGATTTACGGCTCTGTTCCTTCCAAAATATTTGAATATAGTGCTTTAGGATTTCCAATACTTTACTATGGAGGAGGCGAAGGAGAAAATATTGTAGAAGAGAATAACCTGGGTTGGGTAGTTCCCGTTGAAGATTTCCAACAATTAAATACAACTTTAGGAACAATATCGACATTAGATAAAGCAGAAATTCAGAAGATGAAAAAGGCTATTTTTCTTCATGCCAAAAAACATTTTAATTTGGACCAGCAAATGAAGGAACTCATCGAAAAGAATGCTTTTTAAGTAACTTAATAAAAACGGGCAATTATTCTGGAAATAATTGCCCGTTTTTATTTTCTTATTTGATATAGTTCGAAAAATCTTTGTGTTCTTCTTTTGAAAGCTCTTCTTTTGAAAGTGATCTGAAATAATCATACGTAATTTTCATTCCTTCAGAACGGCTTACTTTTGCTTCCCAACCCAATAACTCTTTCGCTTTTGTGGTATCTGGCTGGCGTTGTAACGGATCATTTATGGGTAATGGATGGTAGACTACCTTTTGATTGGTTCCTGTTAATTTAATGATCTCTTCTGCAAAATCCTTAATCGTAATCTCATCCGGATTTCCAATATTAACCGGATATACATAATCCGAATGCAGCAGTCTGAAAATACCTTCGACCTGATCGTCTACATAGCAGAAAGAACGTGTTTGCATTCCGTCTCCGAAAATAGTTAGATCTTCCCCACGTAATGCCTGTCCGATAAAGGCTGGGATTACACGTCCGTCGTTCAGGCGCATTCTTGGACCGTAGGTATTAAAGATACGCACGATTCTGGTTTCTACACCGTGAAAAGTATGATAGGCCATTGTGATCGATTCCTGAAAGCGTTTTGCTTCATCATATACCCCGCGTGGTCCAATTGTATTTACATTTCCATAATATTCTTCTGTTTGTGGGTGAACCAATGGATCTCCGTAAACTTCAGATGTGGAAGCGATCAAAATTCTAGCTTTTTTTACACGAGCTAATCCTAATAAATTATGTGTTCCAAGAGACCCTACTTTTAACGTCTGAATTGGAATTTTTAAATAATCTATAGGACTTGCCGGTGAAGCAAAATGTAGAATATAATCTAAATCACCCGGAATGTGTACAAACTTGGTAATATCATGATGGTAAAACTCGAAATGTTCTAACTTGAATAAATGTTCTATGTTTTTAAGATCTCCCGTAATCAAATTATCCATTCCGATAACATAGTATCCTTCTTTGATAAAACGATCACATAAATGCGATCCCAGAAATCCAGCCGCTCCTGTAATAAGTATTCTTTTCATTTCAATATTTTCTGTTCATTAGAATCATTTGCTACATTAAACATGCAGTAAAGAATTATAAAGAAGATTATTCCTCTTTGTCTACTCAAAAAAGATTCGGTCAAAAATAAGACTATCATTGTTACTGAAAAAGCAATATGTATAAAATCTTTATTTATAATTCCTTTTCTAATTGTGACCACTAGCATACTTATCACTAATAAAAAACCAAATACACCTAATTCTGAAAATATTTGAATGTATTCATTATGAAAATTAAACTCCCCATAATCTGGATATAAATTATGTTCTTTTACTTTTTCTTTTATTTTATTCTGTGACGCATCTAATCCAAATCCTGTAAAAAAAATATTCTCTTCCTGTAGCATTTCTTTAAAAATTCTAATTTGAAAGAATCTAAAAGCTGCTCCCGGAAAAAAGTCATTCTGCTGAAATTTATCCTGGCTCCAGGCTTGTTTTAAACTAATATTATAAATTGGCCCTTGATTGTCTTCCGTCGTTTTCTTTAAAGAACTATCGACAAGTATTGTTTCAAACTCAATCATAAATCTGTCTCTGACTGGCTTAATAAAAATTACAGCACTAATAGATACAATAACTACTGTTGAAAGTATTAATCTTTTTATTCTTCTGGAAACAGTAGAAAAAAAGAAATAATAAATAATTATCATAGCCAAATCAACGATAATAATATTCTTAGATGACAATAAAAATATTAAAACTATAAGAATAGAGAATCCTGTTTTATCAACAATTGATTTTTCTTTTTTAGCAAGCAAACAGAACATGGCTAAAGAAGCAAAAACTGCCACATAAATGGCATTTACTTCTAAAGTGACTAACTCATGATAGAAAAACACCTTTTTATTTCCGGAAGCTACGAATTTTACAATCGCCTTTAATAAATAGAAAATGGCGAAAACAACCATTGCAAAACTGTAGTAATTTAACACCTTTTTTACTTGATTACGAGTTATTTTTGGTAATCCGCAAAAAGCTAAAGGAATCAACAAAAACAATACTTCTTTTTGTAATCCTTTAATTGTTTGTTTACTTTCTATTGTCCAAAAAAGCGACATAAGCATCAAAGCATACAGTAGCATGGGAAGTAACAAAACTTTTGGTATCGAAAAATCTTCTTTTTTGGATTTAACAAGAGTAAAAATCAGAAAAATAACACCGGTTAAACTTCCAATTATATACTTCATTGGAAGTGTAATCAACATTGCTGTTAAAAGATAAACCAACAATGTTTTGTTCTGCCATAATTCATCAATTTTATTGAAGACTTTTTTCGAATAACCTGAGGTACGATTCATTTATTTTATTCCAATTAAATTCTTGAATTATAGTGTTAAAATTATCGCGAACGATTTGTTCATGATCTTTTCTTTTTATGGTTTCAATAAGTTTTTTAACTTCTGTTGCATTTAAAAAATAGAATGCGTTTTTTTCTAAAATAGCGCGATTAAATTCGTTATTATGTGCTACAATTAATGCTTTTGTTGCCATTGCCTCCAATAAAGAAGGATTTGTTCCTCCTACTGAATGTCCGTGAAAATAAAGATTCGAAAAATATCTTAGATTGTCTAAATGCTCTTTATTATAAATTCCTCCCGTAAATCTTATATTTTGATTTTTTGAAAATTTCTTTTTAAGATAATTTCCAAAAGTATTATTGCTATTTCCTATAACCAATATTACTTTATCATCATTACTTTCCGCAATTCCATCCAAAATTACCTCGATATTATTTTCAGGCTCAAAACGCGCTATTAGTAGGTTGTAGTTGTATTTTTCGACATTATATTGTGAAAGTAAATCTTCTTTTGGCTCATAAAATGGTTCCGCTCCATAAGCAATATAAACTGCTTCTTTATTATATTTCTCTTCTAAATATTGTTTAATTCCAAGCGAATCTGCAATCAAATGATCACTACTTTTGACTGCTTTTTTCTCAGCAAATTTTAAAAATTTTTGGGTTGTTTTAGAATATTTACTTCTCTTCCATTCTAATCCATCCATGTTAGTAATGATGGTTGATTTTTTTGGTAAAAGAAACGACCATATAGAACTGCTTGTGTAACCCAATTGCAGAATGATATCGAAATTTCTTTTTCTGGAATCCAAAATACAGTTCAAATCATAAATAAATTGTCCTGCAGAGCCTATTTTATCCTCCGGGTCATATTGATGAATAATGTTCACGCCCATGTAAGATGTCTCCTGAAAAACATGATTCTGTGAATTATAAACATAAACATCATGTTTCTGTTGTACTAAATAAACTGCAAAACACTCTGCAAATTGCTCAAATCCACCATAATTATTAGGGATCCCTCTGGTACCAAGAATGGCTATTTTCATCTAAATTTTATCAATCAGGATCCAAAAATAATGATTTTAAAAGTTCTTAAAAATTTAATTAGAACAAATTCAATTTTAATTTATGAATATTTAATTTAATTTCTACATTTGTTTCAAAGCGCTTATAACAATATTTTTATGATTAATTTTGAATATCTGGAAAACCATTTAGACGATCTGCGTTTAAAGTACTTAACTGCCAGTCCATTTCCGCATTTAATAATTGATGGTTTTTGCGAAGAAGAAAAATTGATAAAAGCCTATAAAAGCATTCCTGAACTCAATAATAAGAGTCGCGATTATTCATTTGCAAATAATAAATTTGAAAAATCAAATTATAAGGAATTAGGTGTTGAACTACACGAATTATATGATGATCTCTCGTCTGAACGATTCAATAAAATCATATCTCATATAACCTCAAAGTCAATTTTTGTTGATCCAAAAAATCACGGTGGAGGATTACATCAGGGTAAGAAAAATAGTTTTTTGGATATGCATCTGGACTTTAATTATCATCCTATTAACAAAGACTGGTACAGAGAACTAAATTTGCTTTTGTACTTAAATAAAGATTGGAAACCGGAATATAAAGGAGGCTTAAAAATAAGTGATTTAAGGACAGAAGAAGAAGCCGAGCTTGATGTTCCTTTTAATCGTTTAATTATTCAACAATGTGCACCCTACACGCTTCATGGATATGATATGACAAACTTTCCTGAGGGAAGTTTTAGAACATCTGTTGCAACCTATGCTTATCAAATACATAAAAAACAAATTGAAAAACCAAGAACAACAGACTGGTTTCCAAAAGAAGATGCCTCATTTTTTAAAAAACAATTTGCTAAAAATTATAATTTTTTAGTAAAAACAAAAAATAAATTGTTTGGAAGTAATACGGCAAAAAATCAATAACAAATTTCTTTAGACCTTTTAATTTTGTTTTATAAGCTGATATAATACTGCTGCTGATTTTTTCCAACTGTATGTTTCTTTAATTTTTTGCGACATTAACTCAAAATCTGAATCTCGGTTTTCTTCTAAGATCTGAAGTAATTTTTTATTGAATTCAACCTGGTTATAGGGATCAAAATAAAACTCTTTAAAAAAACTAAAATCTGACATTGCCGTTTTATCTGAGCAAATTGTTGGAATTTTAGCCGCAACAGACTCTAGGGGCGGAATTCCAAAACCTTCAGCAATTGAAGGATAAACAGATGCATTGGCTCCTCTTAGAAACAACAACATGGTCTGAAAATCGGTATTTTTCAAAGTAATTACCTGCTTTTTTATTTGAGAATCTATCTGATCAAAAACTTCATTATATTCAGGATTGAAAATAGTATCGTTTCCTAAAAAAAGAAGTTGATACTTTTTATATAATTCTAAATCAACAAAAGCCTTTAAAACCATTTGCTGATTCTTTCTTGGCTCCCATCTACTTACATAAATAATATATTCTTTAAGAGAGAACTCTTTCGTCACCTTTGCTTTAATCGATTCTTTGTCGTATTCTTCAAAAAAAGCATTATCAATAGCATTGGGTGTAATCTCATAATTAGAAAATCCAAAATGTTGTTGAATTTTCTCTTTAGAGTATTGTGAAACTGTTAATCTGATATCCGCCCATTTAGCACTTTGTTTATATAGTAAAGTATTTATTATTTTACTGAAAAATGGAAAATATTGCGGAAAATCAATAAATAACACGTCATGGGTTGTGACGATGTATTTACATCTTTTAAATGGGGAAACAGTATACTGAAAATGTGCAAAATCAATTTTATTTTTTTTAATAATTTTCGGTATATCAATTAGTAACCTCAAATATTTGTTTTGGTATTTATACTTTACATAGGTAACATTTGAATGATTCCCGAAAATCGATTCTAAATTTTGTGGATTGTTTGAAGCCAAAAAAAAATGAAGCTCTTTCTTCCTTATTAACTCAGAATATAATCCCTGAATATAAGTTCTTGTTCCTTGAAAACCACCATCAAAAACATGACAATCAACAAAAATAAAAGTTGAATTTTTACTCCTCATTTTCTATTCTATTTTGACTATTATACTCTCTAACAATAATTTCTCTAAGAGCAATCAGGAATCCGATTATTATTGATTTATTATCTAATTTTAAATACAACCCCAAAAATACCCAGTTTGAAACGATCAGAAAAACACTCGAGCCAATTAATAAATAATTAATGGCTTGCACAGCTTCGATATCAGATTTTTTTTGTCTGTACAAAGCAATCAAAAAAACAAGAAGCAATAAAACACCCAATAATCCAGATTTTAAAAACACTGTCATATAGCCATTATGGACAATTGGAATATACTGAACATATTCGTGATCGTTAGTCCAGACTTTTCTACCCAAATTAAGCGTTGATCCCAAACCTTCGCCAAAAAAAACGGCTCTTTTTCCTTTGTCTGAAACTTGTTTAACAGCAATTATATTTTCAAACGATCTGTAATTATCATTAAAATCTTTCCAATCTTCTTTGTCGATTCGTGTTTTAAAAGCCTCTTGAGGGGCAATTTTAATTTTATATAAAAAAGCTTGTATCCCTTTCCCTTCTCTTTTTGGATTAATGTAAACAATCGCTGTATACCCAATAACAGTACCTAGTAATACAAATAAAATTACTCTTAATGATTTCTTGTTAAAAATCAAATATCCTTTTAAACCGACATATAAGATTATAAACTGAATCAGATTTGTTCTTGCTAAATATAGAAAGCTCGATAGACCTATTATTGACATTAATATTAGTCTCTGCCTCTTTGAAATTTCTAACTCCAGATTTTTATAAAAAATAAGTATGATTAATACATAGATCTCATAATCACTAAAATAGCCTCCATGTTCTCTTAAAAGATTAACACTTAAAGTTCTAAACTCAATAACCGTAAAAAACAGCATTGCCAGGTGCATTAACGAAATCGCTAATCCGGTATAAACTATAACTTTTAACGCTAATTTACTACTAAATCTACACAGTTGATAACCTACTAATAATCCTAAAATGGGTTTAAATAAATATGTAAAATCTCTAACGAATAAAAAAACAGTTGTTTTACTGAATAAAGTAGAAACAATTGCAACTAAAAGTATTAAGAGAAAAATGAAACAATACTTAATTATTGTAACAGAGTATTTTCTTTTTATTGTTGCCAGTAAAGTTAAAGTCCAAACCGCAAAAGTGAGTTCATAATTTGCAAACAAAGAAACTCCAATACAAAGCAAAAATAAAATCTGATAAGGAAAACTTTTATAAATAGTGATATTCATGATTACTTGCTTAATCTAATTACTGGTTTTAAAACAATATAATATAAAACTATCACCATTATTTCTATGATAATCGTGGCAATAAAAGCGCCTTGCAGTCCAATATTTTTTACTAATAAAAAGAATACCAACAAGCTAAAAATAGAAGAACCAATTGTTATGTTTATATATGCCTTATTGCTGTCTAATGCAAAAATCAGCTGCTTTAAAGCAATAGAAATTGTCATAAATACCGGGATAATCAAACCTAACCTAAAAAAGAATGTCATCGAATCCAATTCATTTAAAGCAATATTAAAATATAATAACATTTGCTCTGTGAAAATAAATGCTATGGCCACTAATACTAGTACAAACAAGTAATTTAGACCATTGTAATTTAACCAGTGCAAAATTCCTTTTTTTAAATTTTTATGTATCTGCAAACAAACATCAGCATATATAAAATTGAAAAACATTTGCAAATAGGTTCTGAAAGTCATAATAATTTGATCTATAATTCTATATTGTCCCGCCATACTGTTTCCTCCTACATAACTAATTATCATTATAGGCAAATATTGGTAAAATGAAAGGAATAGTTGTGAAAAGGTCAAAGAAAATTCCTCTCTTAATAAATATAACGCATCCTTTGTAGCATTTTGATAGAATCGCAAATCGTATTTTTTTATCAGACTAATTAATCCTATTAAACTCGAAATTATCAACCCTGCTCCCAAGTAAGCATTTGCATAAATATAATCATCCTTTTTACTGATAAAAATAAAAATACCAGCCACATAAATTACTTTAGAAATAATGTTAATAAAAGAAATCCATTTGTAGTTTTCCAAACCCTGAAAAATCCATGTTGGATTTATTAATTGACCAATTACATACAAAAAACTAAAAAAGAAAAGAGCTTGTTCTTTATTAAAAAAAGGCACAAAATAAATAAGCAAAAAAGCCAGAAATAGTAAGATTACAATCAAAAACAGTTTCATTACATAGATAGAAACTATTTTTCTTTTAATAATCTCAGGATTGTTCCTATTGATCGATATTTCTTTAGTTCCGTTAATATAAGATCCATAGTCAACCAAAACATTAAATATTAAAGCAAACGAAAACCCAACTCCAATCTTTCCCAACCCTTCTTTTTCACAAATAGTAACCAAATAAGGCATTACCAAAAGTGGGCTAACCAGATTAACAATCTGACCAATTCCATAAATAACAAAATTTTTAATTCTATTATTTTGAAATACATTTAGGTGTTTTGATTTAAGCAAGATAATAGGGTTTGTTTATAAATACAGTATAAGACTTTAAGGTTTATTCTAAAATGATAAAATTCAATATTAGGAACTTAAGATAAAAAAAGCCACAAATTGTGGCTTTTAAACAATGTAAAATAATTATTTTACAATTAATTGAATTTGATCGTAAAGTGCTTTTTCTGAATAAAACAACGGATCATATTTTCCATCCTTAGATTTGATGTTTTGTATAATCGAATTCTTTTTGTCAAGAACTTTTATACATTCATTTGGAATAAAATAGTTAAAAAATAGTGAGTCTTTCGCTTCAAAACTTTTACTATAGTACTTCATTTTAAAATTTTTAATAATGATTTCCTTTTGTCCTTCGTTTGTTCCAAAATCAATTCTGATATAGTTCGGAATTGCATCTTCAGGCAAATTAAAAACGATATCTTGTGGATTATCATTAGCTTTTACGGCCATCCAAACAGAATTTTCTTCTTTAAAAGGTACCTCATATTCATCCTCACTATAATACAGCTGAAAATTATCATCAGTTTTTACTGTTGCGGTTAAGGTTACTTGGAAATTATTCTTTTTTGTTTCAACTTCAATTGGTTTGACCTCGTCTTTACTTACTTCTTTCTTACAGGAAGTAAAAGATACTAATAAAATCAAACTTGCAAAAATTAGTTTTGTTCTCATTATTAAAATTTTTCGGCTAAATTAGTTTTTTAAACTTAAAAAAAAAATGCTCAACCTAAACTCATAATATTACGTTTTAGGTAGTCATTAAAATATTAATTATTTTTCTCTAAAATCAACTTTTGTTTTCTGTAAAAAGATTTAAAAGATTTTAATAAAATAAAAATAAAAATAAACAATAAAGGTAATATTAACTTCTTGTTTCCATAAAGTAAACCTGTTTTTTCGATATTTAACGTTGTACTGATATCTTTAACAATTTTATCATATCCTATTAATTCAATTTTATAATTTCCTTGCTCATTAACTAAATCTCCCTTAGTTTTAATAACATCGTTAAGCTGTGTATTGTCGTTAAAATAGACCAACTTGTCACTTTTTTGAGAGCTATTCAGGTTCGAAGAAAACCCTTGCAATACACCATTAATTTGAGAAATAGTCGTGTCATTTTGTATCATTTTCTCTTTGACATTAATCAGTTTTGCTTCTTGGATTTTTTTGTAATATTCTGTTTCATTTAAAAAATTCAGAAGAGACTTTGTAATTTTATCGCCATTCAGATCATCTGTGGCAACCGAAATTCTGTGATATCGATAATTTTTACTTGTCAAATTATCCTCAATAATTTTTTTAATATCACCATTATCAGCCATCAACTTAATTAATTCAAAATTTTCCGGCTTATTTTCTATCAATTTATATATATCAGTAATCGGTTTGATTTCAATAAATTTAAGACTTTTTGGTTGTTTAACTCCAACAGTTTCTTTCAAAAAAAGCGTGTCATTTTCTTTTATTTTAGAATTGATTAAATCAATTTTTGCATATAAATAATCCGTACTACCAAAATTTGGAGCCACAATAATTTCATGCTCATACCTTTTTTGAGTATTGTCTAAAAACATTCCCAAACCAAATCCCACCAAAACTAAAATTAAAACAATGACCCAATTTCTAATAAAAAACTGGATTCCCCTGAAGATAGATGCATTGATTCCCTGAAAAAAATTATTGATTTTTTTTGAAACCAGGGCTAAATCAATTTCCTGATCGGCATTATTTTGGGGTATTTTTGTACTCATTTATGTGGTTATTTTACGTTGAAAATTTGTTCTAAAATTTTAATGGTAATCAGATAAGTTGGTTTTACACCGGTAGTACCTAATCCGCCTGAAGCTAATGTGCTGCCTGTTTCTAATGGATTATCTGATGCATAATAAGCATAACGAACCTTGATATCATGCGGTACACTTTTTCTTATTTTAGAGGCAGACTGAATCGCTTTCTGATAATAAGAACCTTCCATTTCCAGACCAATTACACCCCAGGTCGATTCGTGAAAGAATTTCAATAAATCTCTGTTTTGCAATGATGTTCCTAAAACGGTAACCATTGCCCCTTCGAAAACAGCAATGTCGTTGCCTTCAAACATAGCTCCGGTTAATTCGTTTTCAAAGAAATAGTTATCAGCTGTTCCTTCATTTATATGCGCAGTTGGGATCATGATATCTCCTTTTCCACCTTCTAAAATTCCGGCTTTCCCCATAATCGAAACTGATTTCACATTCAGTAAAGTTTCTTTTTTAAATGGTTTTAAAAGTTCATCAATCGTTTCGTATGCCTGCTCCCCAAAAGCATAATCCATTACAATGATAACCGGTGCTGCTTCATCAAGAACAGCTTTTGGAAATGCCGTTTTTGCCCAGTCAATTTTGGCAGTGTCAAAAATCTGAACATCGATATTCGTTCCAGAACTATCCGGTAGGGAAATCATACCATTTTTTAATGCAAGCTCTTCTACAAGCCCTCTAATTTCTTTTGCTCCTGATTTACTTAACTCTTCGTAAATATAAAAATCAGACTTATCCTTAAATTTTGTTTTTAACAACGGAGTTGCAAAAATGGAATTCATTACACTGTGCATATTGGCACTTATAACGTGAATCGGACGCTTTAAAAGATTATTTGCTTTCAGAACTTCCTTGATGTTGGTTGCCCAAATTTCACCATGGATATGATGTCCTAAACGCTCTCTTAAAACCGGACTAAATGTAATGGTACGCTTATTATTGTCGATAACTTCTTCAATCGCTAATTTCCCTAACCAGTAAATAACGTGAAGGAAACGATCCGGAGCATTTTCTGATCCAAAAGCGTCATAAATATCCAACACCTCTTCAAAGGTTCTTGCCAGAATATTGGCAACATGAGAGATTGCTTTTTCTTTTTCAATCTGAGAAAGTTTTTTCGTCTGCAATACAGCTTGCTCTAATTTCATCCAATCGCGTGAAACCTCTCCTCCATCATCCAGTAAAACTCTGTTTTTAATTTTATGTGATTCGATAAAAATAAAAGTCAAATGCGTCAGAATATCGTAAATATCAGATCGGCCACGAGTGATTTCAACGTTCATTTGTTCCTCATCAATTCGGTAACAGTTTCTCCTTCTTTTTGGAGGAACAATTGGCTGAAAATGTGATTTAGAATATCCTTCGTCCGAAGTTAAATTAATAAAACGACATTGCTCAATTCCTATTGGTAAACGCTCTATAACGTACAAAAGCCCATTAAGTTCTACTTTTTCTTCGCCTATATTTCCGTAAATTTCCGGACGTAATGCTAATAATGATTCACGTAAACTATCGCCCGAAACTCCCATTGGTTTATAAAAACCACGGTTGAATAAGTGACGCATTGTAATGTACATTTTTTCTATAGCAGCAGACGATTCCTGTGCTCTTGATCGTGATATATGTTTGGTTTCTTTCATGCTTATTTTATTTTAAAATCTTCTGTTTTGAGAAGATGTATTTTGTGTTTTTCAGTCAACGAAAATAGTAATTAAAAACTACACTTACATAAAACTGCAGTGTTACTAAACTGTTGTTTCATTATGATTTTATCTTAAATTATCGGCAATATCTCTATTATTTGATAATCTCGGTGTTTTATTCTGTCCTCCTAATTTTCCTTGCGATTTCATGTATTCCTGAAATGCGTTTTTAGAAACTTTGGTTACGACTACTTTTCGCAAAACATTTCCTGTAATCAAATCATCATAATAAATGTTTTGCTTTCTCATCGAATTGTCAATCGCTACCTCGAAAGCGCCAATACTTTCAGGTTCGGTTTCAAATTCTACAAACCATTCGTGATATGGCAATCCGCTTGAAGGATTTATTTGTGGTGCAACTGTAAATTCGTTAATTACAATATTAGTTCCTTCTGTCGCTTCTTTCATTGCATTTTCGACTTCGTTTGCAATAACGTGTTCTCCAAAGGCCGAAATATAATGTTTAATTCTTCCTGAAACGATTACTCTGTGCGGAAACAATGAAGTAAACTGCACGGTATCGCCAATATTATAACGCCAAAGTCCTGCGTTAGTCGAAATAATCATGGCATAATTTACACCAATTTCCACTTCGCCAATTGTCAAACTTTTAGGATTAGGTTCAAAGAATTCGTCGGCTTTAATAAACTCATAGAAAATTCCTGAATTTAATAAAAGTAACATTCCTTTTGCTTTTTGAGAATCCTGATAAGCAAAAAATCCTTCGGAAGCTGGAAACAACTCAATGCTGTCTACTTTTCTACCAATCATGTTTTCGAACTTGGCGCGATACGGTTCGTAATTAACTCCTCCGTAAATAAACAAATTAAAGTTCTTGAACAGATTTCCTATTTTTTTACCGCCGCTTTTTTCTTGTAAACGCTCAAAATACATTTGAACCCAAGATGGAATCCCGGAAATAATGGTCATATCCTGCTCAATGGTTTCTTCGACAATGGCATCAATTTTAGTTTCCCAGTCTTCGATACAATTGGTTTCCCAAGATGGCATTCGATTTTTTTGAAGATATTTTGGAACAAAGTGCGCTCCAATTCCTGATAATCTTCCAAATTTGATTCCGTACTTTTCAACTAAAATCGGACTTCCTTGCAGGAAAATCATTTTTCCATCAACAAAATCGGCATTTCCAGTTTCATATATATAGTGAAGAATTGCATTTCGAGAAGCTTCAATATGATAGGGCATCGACTCTTTAGTCAGCGGAATATACTTCGCACCAGATGTAGTTCCGGATGTTTTTGCAAAATAAAGCGGTTTTCCTTTCCACAGAATATTTTTTTCTCCCATTCGAACTTTGTCGATATAAGGTTTTAAATCTTCATAATCTCGAATTGGAACACGCTTCTTGAAATCGTGAACTGTCTTAATTTTATCAAAATGATGATCAACACCAAACTGAGTTTCTTTAGCGCTATTAACCAAACTTTTAAATACGGCCTGTTGAGTCTCAACGGGCTTATTGGCCCAAGCCGTTGTTTGATAATATATGGTGCTGGCAAATAATTTTGCTGCTACTGATTTAATAGACATTGTTTAATATATTATTTCTTGTCACTTTTGTTTTTATTTCGGGTCTTTTCACCCGACTCCTTCTCCATTCTGGCCACCTCTTCTCTTAGTTTAATCTCTTCTTCTGTTGGCTTCATATTCACCTCTGAAGGTTCATCTGCTTCTGCTAGAATAGAATCTTTATTGAATTTTGCATACTCCAGTTCTCCTCTTAAAACCTTTTGAATTCCTTTTATATAGGCCTCATTTTTTTTTAAAGCAGTTTCTAATGAATCTGATTTTATCGCCAATTCCGTTGCATTCTTTTTTAGTTCAGAAGAAGAATACCCAGGAATAAATTCACGTAAAGGCGTGAAAGCAATGATGAAAGTGGTGATTAAAATTAAAAATATCCCCCCCAAAGTAAACGTTACAAAAACGTTCATTAAATTAAGTTTGAATGAAAAAATTTCTTCAAAAGTATCCTCATTCAAAATCACCAATCGGTTTTTGATGAATAATCTTTTCCTGAAATTGAACTTTTTCTTGGTCATTATGGCTATTTAATACGAGCAAATATAATAATTAATCGTCTTGTTACTGCGGAACAAAAATGAACGAATACACTTATTTTACTATTTTATAAAATATTTAACGCTGTCACAAACAAATATTTTAATCCAAATCCTGTTGTTCTTCGTATATTCTACATACATTTGCGGAACAATTAGAAATCAATTTGCTTCGGCATTAAATATACAAACCATGGGAAGATTAGGTCTTACAGAAATCCTTGTAATAGTAGGTATCGTGATATTACTTTTTGGAGGTAAAAAAATTCCGGAATTAATGAAAGGTTTAGGAAGTGGAATTAAGGAATTTAAGAACGCTGCTAAAGACGATCAAACCGCGCCTACGCCTCCTGTTAAAAAAGAAGAGGAAGAAACAAAATAATAACTTTCGAGTTGTTAGAAATCCCAAATTGCAATTATTAAGATTGTAATTTGGGATTTTTTTTATTCCATATTTTATAATACCATCGTCAACTGAATTCTCTTTCTATCCTCATCAACTTCAGTAACCTTTACGTCAACATGCTGATGCAATTTTACCACCTCGTTTACATCGCTCACAAAACCTGCCTTTAACTGAGAAATGTGAACCAATCCGCTTTCTTTAATTCCGATATCAACAAAACAACCAAAATTGGTAATGTTATTCACAATTCCCGGTAAAATCATTCCGGTTTTCAAATCTTTAATTGATTTTACGTTTGCATCAAATTCAAAAACCTTAGCCGACTTTCTTGGGTCTAATCCAGGCTTTTCAAGCTCTTTTATGATGTCTTTTAAAGTCAATAACCCAATTTCAGGAGTAATATAGTTTTCGGCCTTAATAAGAGCCGTTTTCTCTTTATTCGCAATTAGATCATTCACAGAAAGTTTTAAGTCTTTTGCCATCTTTTCAACAACCGGATAAGCTTCCGGGTGCACAGCCGAATTGTCCAGCGGATTTTTAGCATTTGTAATTCTAATAAAAGCAGCCCCTTGCTGATAAGCCTTATCACCTAAACGAGGTACTTTTTTCAGCTGCTTTCTGTCTTCAAAAGGACCATTTTCGGAACGGTATTGAACAATATTTTCGGCCAGCTTCTCTCCTATTCCACTCACATAACTCAATAAATGTTTACTCGCCGTATTGATATTGATTCCAACCGAGTTCACACAACGAATTACCGTATTATCTAATTCTTCTTTTAATTTCGTCTGATCCACATCGTGTTGGTACTGTCCAACTCCAATTGCTTTTGGATCAATCTTCACCAATTCTGCCAAAGGATCTGAAAGTCGTCTTCCAATAGAAACCGATCCACGAACCGTCACATCATAGTTTGGAAATTCTTCCCTCGCAATTTTTGATGCCGAATATACCGACGCTCCGGCCTCAGAAACAATAAAAACCTGTAACGGTTTGTCGAACGCGATTTTTTTGATGAAAAACTCCGTTTCACGTGATGCCGTTCCGTTTCCAATAGAAATAGCGTCAATCTGATACGCATTTACCATAGAACGAATTTTTTTGATCGCCATAGTTTCCTCATTTTGAGGCGCGTGAGGATAAATGGTTTCATTATACAACAGATCTCCTTTTTCATCTAAGCAAACTACTTTACAGCCACTTCTAAATCCTGGATCTATAGCCAAAATACGCTTTTCTCCCAACGGCGGCGCTAATAATAACTGTCCTAAATTATTCGCAAAAACCTGGATTGAATTAGCATCCGCTTTTGCTTTTGCTTCCTGCAAAGTTTCATTTCCAATAGCAGGATTTAGCAATCGCTTATAACTGTCTTCAATCGCTAACTGCAAATGGGCTGTTGTACTATTTTGTTTTTTAATGATAATTTCGTCAATAATATCATAAGCTTCATCTAAATCAACATCAACTTTCATTTTCACAAAACCTTCGTTTTCAGCACGAAGCATTGCCAATAAACGATGCGAAGGCGCTTTTGTTAATGGTTCTTCCCAATCAAAATACTGGCTGAACTTTTGAGCTCCTTCTTCTTCACTCTTCTTTTTTACAACTTTAGTTCCAATAGTTGCTTTTCTTTGGTATAATCTACGCAATTGTTTACGAACATAAATGTTTTCGTTAATCCATTCGGCAACAATATCTCTAGCACCTTGCATGGCAGCTTCCTCATTAACAACATTTTCATTTAGATATTGTGTCGAAATAAAATCAACATCAACATCATTTTCAGACATAATGATTTTTGCCAAAGGTTCTAAACCAAATTCGCGTGCCACATCTGCCTTTGTTTTTTTCTTCTTTTTGTACGGAAGATAAAAATCTTCTATTTCCTGTAAATCAAAACTTTGCTCAATCTTTTGCTTCAATTCAGGCGTAAGTGATTTTTGTTCTTCTATCGATTTTAAAACCGCCTCTTTACGTTTTACTATCGTTTCATATTCCTTTTGAAGTTTTGCAATCTGCTCGATCTGAACTTCATCAAGATTTCCGGTCGTATCCTTTCGGTAACGGGAAATAAACGGAATCGTGCAATCTTCTTCTAATAATTTTACCGTGTTTTGAATGTTAATTGCTGCTGTTGTTACAGACTTCGCAATAAATTGAATATTAGTCATACTTTATAATGAAATAATTTCTGGATTAGAAAATGAGATAACCTGTCTTTCAAAATCAACAACAGATTAAACAATCACCCGGCTAAAATAATATCTTTGTTTTTAATTTTTAGCCAATGGAAGTTTTATTAACGTATTTTTTAGTTGTAAATATCACCGTTTTTATTCTCGCGGGATATGACAAATATCAAGCCCGAAAAAACAAACAAAGAATTCCCGAAAATACCTTATTTTTTCTGGAAGCTATTGGTGGAACTGTCGGATTATTGTTAGCAATGTTATCCTTCAGACATAAAACGAGTAAATCTTCTTTTATTATAAAATTCTCATTTATTTTTTTCATTCAGATTGTCTTGATCTATCTAAAATTAAAGGCTAAGATTTAAACATTTGTATTGTTAATAACTACATAAATACCTTTTTATCAAATATTTAAATCTATTATTTAAACAAAAAACCGGATGAATTATTAAAATCCGCCCGGCTTATTTATATTATATTTGGTGTGAAGCACCCGCAATTTTTGACTTTTTACTGACAAGCTATTTTATTTACTCTGTTTTGATGCCTTCCACCTTCAAATTCAGTTGTTAAAAAGGTTTCAACAATTTCAACTGCTTGTGGAATAGACGTAAAACGTGCCGGAATACTCACAATATTGGCATCATTGTGTAAACGTGTTAAATAGGCTATTTCTTTAGTCCAGCATAACCCAGCTCTCACTTTAGGATGTTTATTTGCAGTCATAGCAATTCCGTTTCCGCTTCCGCAGATTACAATTCCAAAATCAGCTTTCCCTTCAGATACATCATTTGCAACCGGATGACCAAAATCCGGATAATCTACAGAATCTTCTGAGTCTGTACCATAATTAGTTACTTCATATCCCTTTGCCTGAAGCATCTTAACAATTGCTTTTTTATACTCTGGCCCTGCGTGGTCATTTCCTATCGAAATTTTCATCGTAATTACTATTAAGTTGTGTCCTGCAAATTTACTTAAAGAATTTCTTAGCTGTGTACTATTTAGAAAAAAGTTAGCCACGAATTTTACTAATTAGCACTAATTATTGTTCTTTTTAACAATCAAAACTATTTATAAAGGTTTAAATTTAATTAATGAAATTCGTGGCGTAAAGATCATAAATCTAATTAGCTTACAGTCAAAATATTAACACTTATTAACATTATTAACAACTCTGTAAGTGGCTCATAATCAATAAATAATAATCAGTTATTTTGTTAAAATTTTATAATGTTAATAGTAAAAGCTAATTCGTTGATATTCAATTAACTTTAAGTTAACATTATTTGTTAATAAGTTGAGATAGAAAATTAGAAGTTTTTTTTGGTCGTGTCGAAAAAAAACCTAATCCAAAACCGGAATGAAATAACCTAATAAAGTTTGAGGAATTTTTGGAAAAGTTATCAATATCAAAAATGCTATTTTCAACAAAAATCAACAAGTGAACTTATCTACAAAATCAATTCATTTTTAGTTGTCAACCATTGTTAATTAAAATACAAAAACTCTTATAAATTAGACTTTTAACTAAATATAAGTATGTTGATAACTCTAAATAACTAAGAGAAACTTCATTTCAATGCTTTTAAAAATAAATTTATAGCACATATTAACAAGCTATAATAACAAACAAAAATTAATTTAATTTAAATTTTTCTTTTTGTTGTATTTAATATATGTTGACAACTTTGAAAGATTAAAAAGAAAAATATTTTTTTGAAATTGAAAAAAGAAGAGATCAAACAATTTTAAGTGGGTTATTAAGATTGTCCAGAATTTGCTGAACTTCTTCGAAATCGTTTGGATGAACTTTGAGTTTGATACCGCCGAGAGCTGTGGTGTACATGGGAACAACAGAGAGAGTCATTTCGTTTTCAAAAAAGAACGGAATCTCTTCTTGTTCTAATAAGTGTTTCAGAACCACGGTTTCGTGTAAATAATTGAATACAGCAATGGTTTTAAAGCTTTCCATATCAGGTCTTTTTGTAAAGATACAGAAATGAGCTTTACTAAAATTTTGTTGGTACGACGAATTTGAAGAGACTAATTACAAATGACCTTTGAAAGTTATATTTTTAATAATTTATTTGTTAAAATCTATAATCTGATATCTTATTTGTAATTTTAACTTTTTAAGAAAAGATATATGAGTAAGAAAATTAGAAAGCCGATAAAAAAGGAGAAAGATTTCTCCAGTAAAATAATAAAAATTTTATCGCAAAGCCCAAATAAAGCATTCAACTACAAACAAATAGCAGCAAAGTTAGAACTTGATGATACCAAAAGCAGAAATGAGATTATAAAAGATTTAAAGATTCTCGCTGCTTCTAAAAAAATTATAGAATCAGAACCGGGTAAATATTTAGTAAAAGCCGAAAGTCAGGATTACTACGAAGGAACAATTGATATGACCAGCAGAAAAACGGCATATTTTATTTGTGATGAGTTTGCCGAAGATGTTTTTATCCCAACCAATAATTTGAACAGGGCATTAGACAAAGACAAAGTTAAAGTTTATGTGTACAACCGAAGAAAAGGTAAAAGACCTGAAGGTGAGGTGATTAGTGTTGTAGAAAGAAATAAAACGGAGTTTGTTGGAGTAATAGATATTCAGGCCAATTTTGCTTTTGTATCTACCGCAAACCCTAAGATGTATACGGATATTTTTATTCCAAAAGATAAAATAGGGGAGGCCGAAAATGGTGATGTTGTTTTAGTTACCATTGAAGATTGGCCTAAAAGAGCCGATAGTCCGTTTGGATCTGTAATCAGAGTTTTAGGAAAACCAGGAGAACACAATACGGAGATTCATGCTATTTTGGCTGAATACGGTTTACCGGCAGATTTTCCGGTAGAAGTAGAGGTATATGCTCAAAAAATAGATACTTCGATTCAGGAAGCTGAGATTGCAAAACGTCGTGATATGCGTGATACACTTACGTTTACGATAGATCCAAAGGATGCAAAAGATTTTGATGACGCATTGTCTTTCAAAAAGTTAGAGAATGGAAATTACGAAATAGGTATTCATATTGCCGATGTTTCGTATTATTTGGAAGAAGGAACAATCTTAGACGATGAAGCTTATCAACGTGCAACTTCGGTTTATTTAGTGGATAGAGTAGTGCCAATGCTTCCGGAAGTTTTATCTAATTTTGCTTGTTCGTTACGTCCGAATGAGGAGAAATATACTTTCTCAGCCATTTTTGAAGTTTCGCCAACTGCACAAGTTATCAACCAATGGTTTGGAAGAACAGTAATTTATTCCGATCAGCGATTTGCATACGAAGAAGCGCAATATATTATTGAAACAAAAGACAATACAATTCCAGTAGATGTTTCGATCACAGGAGAATCATATGTGGTTTCGGATGAAATTACCGAAGCTACTTTAAAATTAGATGAATTAGCTAAGATTTTAAGAAAGAAAAGGATGGCCAATGGAGCAATTTCTTTTGATAAAGTCGAAGTAAAATTTAACCTGGATGCCGAAGGAGAACCGGAAGGAGTATACTTTAAAATTTCAAAAGATGCCAATCATTTAATTGAAGAATTCATGCTTTTAGCCAACAGAAAAGTGGCTGAGTACATTGGAAAGCAAAAGAAAACATTTGTTTATAGGATTCACGATGAACCTAATGAAGACAAGTTAATTGCGATGCAAACCGTAATTGCTAAATTTGGATATAAAATAGATTTTAGAAACAAAGGAGATATTTCGAAATCATTGAATGCTTTGATGGAAGAAGTAAATGGTAAAAAAGAGCAGAATTTAATTGATACTCTAGCTATTAGAAGTATGAGTAAAGCCAAATATTCGACAGAGAATATTGGTCATTATGGTTTAGCTTTTGATTATTACAGCCATTTTACATCGCCAATTCGTCGTTATCCGGACGTTATGGTACATCGTTTATTACAGTATTATTTGGACAATGGAGCTTCTGTAGATGAAGAAGCTTACGAAACAAAATGTTTACATTGTTCGAATATGGAAAGTTTAGCGACTAATGCTGAACGTGACAGTATCAAATACATGCAGGTAAAATACATGCAGGATCACCAGGACGAAGAATTCCTGGGAGTTATTTCGGGTGTTACAGAATGGGGAATTTATGTTGAAATTGTTTCCAACAAATGTGAGGGAATGGTAAGGATCAGAGAGATAAAAGATGATTACTATACTTTTGATGAAAAACAATATGCATTGGTTGGAGCCACTTCAAATAGCATTTTACAATTAGGAGATGAAATTTACGTAAAAGTTAAAAATGCTGATTTAGTTAAAAAACAATTGGATTTTCATTTTTTAAGAAGAGCATAATAGAAGTTTAATTAAAAAAATAAAAGTATGAAAAAGTTAATTATTGGAGCTGCAATTTTATTTGTTCAGATGTCTTTTGGTCAGGTTACTAAAGAATTAGGTGATTTTGATTCCGTTAAAGTATTCGATAAGTTAAGTGTAAAATTAGTTCAGTCTTCAGAGAACAAGATTGTGATTAAAGGAGCAAGAGAATCAGAAGTTGAAGTTGTTAACAAGAAAGGTTTATTAAAATTAAGGATGCCTTTTCCTAAGCTATTATCAGGAAATGATTTGGATATTACCGTATATTACAAACGTTTAGAGCTTATAGATGTCAATGAAGGAGCTAATGTAACCAGTAAAGATGTTATAAAAGCGACGGTATTTAAAGTAAGTGCACAAGAAGGCGGAACTATAAATGCTGAATTGAATGTTGATAAACTAAATGTAAGTTCGGTTTCCGGAGGTTCAATCACTTTAAGTGGTAAGGCAGATAATCAGGATGCGAGTCTTGGAGCCGGTGGTTATTTGCTGGCAAGTAAATTAAAGACCTCACAAACGAAAGTAAGCGTTTCTGCGGGAGGAAAAGCAGATGTGAATGCTTCAACCCTTGTTGATGCAAAAGTGAGCGCAGGAGGCTCTATTTACATTTATGGAAAACCGAAACAAATTAATCAGAAAACGGTTTTTGGAGGTAAAATCGAAGAAGTAAAATAAGAAATTGTATTTGAATGATAAATGATATTTTGGCTGGACTGCCATGGGGACTTTTTTTAAGTTTTATGGTAGGTCCGGTATTTTTTATACTATTGGAAACCAGTATTACAAAAGGATTCAGAGCTGCAATAGTTTTTGATCTTGGTGTAGTATTAGGTGATATTTTCTTTATTGCAGTTGCTTATTTGGGAAGTTACAGACTGATTCAGAGTTTAAAAGATAAACCTGCTCTTTTTATTTTTGGTGGAATTATTATGCTGGCCTATGGTATAATTTCTTTCGTAAGATTAAGGAAAGAAGAAAAGATTAACGATGAAGAAATTGATCGTGATATTATTAAAAGAAACTATGGAAGTTTATTTGTAAAAGGCTTTTTACTCAACGTTATTAACATTGGTGTACTTGGTTTCTGGTTAGCGGTTATTATTTCTGTTGGTCCAAAATTAGAAATGCAAAATTCAAGAATGTTTACTTTTTTTACTTCGGTTATCATAACCTATTTATTGGTTGACTGTCTTAAGATATTACTTGCCAAACAATTAAAATCAAAAATGACACCTACTAACATCCTGAAAATAAAGAAAGGAATCAGTATTGTTTTAATGGTTTTTGGAGTAGCTTTAATGATCCAGGGTTGGTTTCCAAAAGAGAAAGAAATGGTTAAAAATGCTTTTGAGAAGATTGAAAAGTAGTTGTTGATAACTCTGAAATATACTATAAAGTCTCTGAATTTCAGAGACTTTTTTATGTTTATAACTGTTAGTTTAGAAGTTTGAAAAAGTTATTTTACGTAAAGTGTGTCGTTTCGACGAAGGAGAAATCTTCACAAGAAACTCCACAAAGATTGGACAATTGTTGTGAAGTTATGTTACGAAGATGGTAAACAGGAAAGGTTTAAAATATTTAGAAAAAATAAAAAAAACTCTAAATTTCTGTATCTCTTTTTGAGGTATCGTCTGGATTCGAAGATAACTCTTTATCTAATTTTTTCTAAAAATTAAACATAAAAAAAACCTCTAAATTTCTTTAGAGGTTTTTGAGGCATCGTCCGGATTCGAACCGGAGTAGGAGCTTTTGCAGAGCCCAGCCTAGCCGCTCGGCCACGACGCCATTACTTGAACGGATGGCAAAAGTAACTAAAATCTTTAAAATTCAAAAATTTCAAAGTAACTATTTTAAAAAATTAGTTCTTTTTTAGAAAAAATTACTTTCTGATTTCCGTCATTTTTATAGTAACTGTTTCAACATCACCACCAATAGGAGGATTTATTTTAGAAACCCAAACTGTCGTTTTTTCTATCATTTCTATCTCCGAAAGTACACGAATATTGATTCTTTTGGCAACATGCTCCAATAAATGAGACCGAATTGCCATTTCTTCGGTTACAATTTTGTTCAAATGTACATAATCTACAGTGTCTAATAAATGATCTGTTTGTGCTGATTTTTGTAAATTGGTTTTAATTTTTAGATCAACAGTGTAATCAGATCCAATTTTTCCTTCTTCAATCAAACATCCGTGGTACGAGAAAGTGCGAATGTTTTTTAATTTTATAACTCCCATTTTTAATTTTAGTTTCAGGTTTTATGTTCCAAGTTGCACGTTTACTGATAAGTTTCTAAAGAAAACTGTAAACTGTAAACCGAAAACTGTAAACTTTTTTATCTTTGCTAAAATTACTATAAAATAATGGCATCAGAAGAGAAATCACTCAATTTTATTGAACAAATCATAGAAGAAGATTTAAAATCAGGTCTTTCTAAAACTAAACTTCATTTTCGTTTTCCACCAGAACCAAACGGTTATTTGCACATTGGACATGCAAGTTCTATTGCATTAAATTTTGGTTTGGGAATTGATTATCAGTCACCTGTAAATTTACGTTTTGACGATACAAATCCGGAGAAAGAAGAGCAGGAGTTTGTTGATGCTATTAAAAAAGATGTGGAGTGGTTAGGATATACCTGGTCAGAAGAACGTTATGCTTCAGATTATTTTCAGCAACTATACGATTGGGCTGTTTTATTGATAAAAAAAGATAAAGCTTATGTAGACAGTCAGTCTTCAGAAGATATGGCCATTCAAAAAGGAACTCCATCTACTACAGGAACGGATAGTCCGTACAGAAACCGTTCGGTTGAAGAGAACCTGGATTTATTTGAAAGAATGAAAAACGGAGAATTTGAGGCTGGTACGCATATACTTCGTGCTAAGATTGACATGAAATCGACCAATATGCTCATGCGCGATCCTATCATGTACAGAATTTTACACAAGCATCATCACAGAACAGGTGATGGTTGGAAAATTTATCCAATGTACGATTGGGCTCACGGACAAAGCGATTATTTAGAAGGTATTTCACACTCATTTTGTACACTTGAATTCTTACCACATCGTGAATTATACGATTGGTTTTTAGATCAGATTTTAGAAGAAAATAAACTACGTCCGAAGCAAAGAGAATTTGCAAGACGTAATTTATCACATACTGTTGTAAGTAAAAGAAAATTACAGCAACTGGTTAAGGAAAAGCATGTTAATGGTTGGGATGATCCAAGAATGTCAACTATTTCGGGATTAAGAAGACGTGGTTACACGGCTGCTTCATTGCGTAATTTTGCCAATACAATTGGTATTGCAAAACGTGATAACTTGATTAGTGTATCTGTTTTAGAGTTCTGTATCCGTGAAGATTTAAACAAGATTGCACCTCGTGTTATGGCGGTTTTAGACCCTGTAAAATTGGTAATTACGAACTACCCTGAAGGAAAAGAGGAGTGGTTGGAAGCCGAGAATAACCAGGAAGATGAGAATGCCGGTTTGAGAAAAGTACCTTTTTCAAAAGAATTATATATCGAAAGAGAAGACTTTTTAGAAGAAGCTCCGGCTAAATTTTTCCGTTTGACTTTAGGTAAAGAAGTACGTCTTAAGAATGCTTATATCATTAAAGGAGAAAGTGTTATAAAAGATGCTGATGGAAATATTACAGAAATTCATGTAACTTATGATACCGATTCTTTAAGTGGAAGTGGTACCGAAGCAAGTCAGCGAAAAGTATCAGGAACTTTACATTGGGTTTCTATTCAGCATGCTGTTGAAGCTGAAGTTCGTATGTACGATCGTTTGTTTACTGATGAAGCTCCGGACAGTTATAAAGAGAAAAATTTCTTAGATTTTGTCAATCCAAATTCATTAGAAACTATCACAGGATTTGTTGAACCAAGTTTGGCCACAGCTCAAAATGAAGATAAATTTCAGTTTCAGCGTTTAGGTTATTTTACTGTTGATAAAGATTCAACTCCTTCAAAACTAGTGTTTAACAAAACAGTTGGACTAAAAGATGCCTGGGAAGAGAAGGGAAAAAAAGAAGAAAACAGTATCAATAATTCTTTGAAAGATATTAATAAATATTTTAAAGTTGAGACCAAAGCAGAACGTATTGCGATTGAAAGTGCAATAGGGGAGAGCATCAAAAATGTTTCTAGTTTTTCTTTATTGCAAAATTCTTTAAAGAAGAATATCAACAATAATAAGGGTTCACTGTTGTTTGCTCAGTTTATTTTGAAATATTCAAGTCTGAAATCTGCTGATTTTGAAGAAGAGGATATTAAAAAATTATACACCATGTCACTTCGTAGCGAATCGACTTATGTGAGATCTAAAGCACTTTTAAATTTAAGAGATTTAGAAAATGAAAGTTTGAGAAATCAGTTTGAGGAAGATATTTTAAAATTACATTCAAATCCACCAAAAAATGCTTCGGAGAGAGAAATTGAAATTCTTACCGAGATGATTAAAAAATAATATAATTACAATCTATTGAAAGCGCTTTTTATAAGCGCTTTTTTTATTATTTGTATTTTCTATTGATATTGAAAAAAGTATAATTTTTAAAGATTAAAAACGACCTTCATAAATTAGATTTAAGCTGAAAATTTAATTTTTCCTACTCATTAATCATCTTTTAAAAAATAGTTAAAAATTGAGCTTTATTTTAATTTTTTCCTTTTTTTGGTTTGATTTTACTCTTATCGACAGCAGATTGTTTATAAAGTTGAGAATTATATCAGTTTTGTAAATTGGAGCCAAAATTTGAATCCAATTTGAGATTTTCAGTGAAAATGAATTCAGCTGAATTTATAATTAGTTTTAATTATTGTTATTTTTAAAAATAAGTGTTTTATTTATTATTTGTATAATCTATGGGTTTGTAAAAAATAATAGATGTTTTATTTAAAAAAACGACCTCCATAGATTAGATTTAAGCCAAAAATTTAATTCTTCCGACTTATTGATCATCTTTTGAAAAATAGTTAAAAATTAGTCTTTATTTTAACTTTAGCCTTTATTTCAGCGTATTTTTGACCTTATTAACAACAGTTTGTTTATAAAATTGGCAGATACATCCGTTTTGTATATTCTGACCTAAATTTTGATCCAATTGCAGATTTTTGAGAGATATGAACCTATAAATTTAAGAATCAATTTTAATTATTAAAATTGTATTTTTTTATTATTTAATTTATTATTTATAAAAACTATTATATTTTTAAAATTTATAGATTGTTTATATTAAAAACAGCTTTCATAATTTAGTTCTAAGACGTTTTTTTATTTCTTCTATCTAATAACTCATTTATTGAATAATCGTTGATTTTGGGTCTTTATTTTAATTTTTGACCTTATTTTTCTCAGTTTAACGGGTTATTAACACGCAATTGTTTATAAAGTTCGTATTTTTATGCAAACGTCAAATAGGAGAAGTTTTTTTCGGTAATTTGAAATCAGAGTTGGGAATCGAAATTGAGTTGGGCTAAAGTTTAAAAATGAATTATTTTTTATTTTAGTTTTAATTCTAAACACGAATTCGTATCAGTTGTTTTATATTCTAATTTTTATTGTGACTTGATTTTGATAATACATCAATGTATCAGTATTTTTTCAAAGTGATTTCATAATGGTAAATAACATAGAATTATTTTTACTGATAATTTCAAATTTTGATCTTCATTTTTTGACTTCAAAAATTTAAGAATTTAAAGTTTATCTACTTATGAAAAATATCATTATTACACTATCGTTTTTATTTGCAAATATTGCAATAGGACAGACCCATCAAATTACAAAACACAATGGGGAACAACTGGATGTTAATTTTATCAAACAGGAGAATGATCTAATCTATTATTCATTGAACGGAAGTTATGAAGAACATAAAATTAGCAAGTATGCTGTTTCACAGTTAACCAATAAGCAAACAAAAGAATCAAAAAAAGTATCTGATAAAGTGGTGGTCGATTCTAAATCAGATTATAAATTGGTTACTGTTTTACCTCAGGAAAAGACAGTTGGTTTGAAACAGGTAGCTAATTTTAGTGGTGTCTCAACAAAGACAAAAGGAGAATCGCCAATCGCTAATAAAAATCAAACTGCAATGAGAGTCAAATCAAAGTTGGCTTCAAACGGATATCCGTTTGTGAGCATTGTTGAAAAAGCAGATGGAAAGTATGAAGCTGTAGCTTATGCGTATTAAATTTAGTGTTAACTTTTATTAAATAACCTCAAGTCAGTATTTTATAATTTAAAAAAAGAGTACCTTTATTAATCATTTAAACGAAATATTATGTCAAAGAACTTAAATACTGTAGCAGCAATTTTAGGTGCTGCGGCCGCTGGTGCAGCGATTGGAATTTTATTTGCTCCCGACAAAGGATCTAAAACTCGTGCTAAACTTAAGGAAGGTTTAGATGATGCAACACATAATTTGAAAGATTCGCTTTCAGCAAGTTCTGAGGTTTTGCGTGAAAAATTTACACATGCAAAAGAAAATTTAGATGGAACTTATGGTGAATTACTTTCAAACATGAGTTATAAAACAGAAGAAGTAATTAGTTTTTTAGAAACTAAACTGGCTGATTTAAAAGCACAAAACGCTAAACTTCAGAAATAATAATCCAGGAAGCACAAAGCTTAGTATGATTTATTGATTGTGTAGATTATTTTACTCTTTAGAATAATTGAACTGCAATTTTTAAATCATGAGTTTTGTGCTTCTTTTTTAAATCAAATTATAATTATGGCTTTTGAAGAATTAAAAGAAAATACTGAAAATATTCAGGATCAGGCTAAAATTTATCTCGATAGTCATTTGGCCTACTATAAACTTTGGGGTTTTAAGGTTGCCATGAAGTCAACTACCTTAATTTTTAAGTTTACTTTGATTTTACTATGTGTTGGAATGGTATTACTTTTTGGATCTGTAGCAGCAGCTTTCGCTTTTAGTTACCTGTTTAGGAGTTATACATTAGGATTTCTAACGGTAGGAGGGATCTATCTTGTGGCCACAATATTGCTTTTCTTTGTAAAAGATAAGTTTGTTGAAGGACCAATTTTGGAAAAATTTTCAGAAATATTTTTTAATGATTAATTATGGAGACGAAAAAATATTCATCATATGCGGAGATCGAAAGAGATTTAGAAATTCTGAAACTGGAGAAGGAGATTAATTATCAAAAATTAGTTTTAAGTTTCCAAAAAACAAAAGAGTCTATAACACCGCAAAGTATTGTAAACGGAGTTTTTTCTTCTTATAAAGAATACTTGTTTAGTTCTTATCCGCAAATTTTACAATCTATTTTACCGTTTATTATCAACTGGTTTATAAAGAAAAAAAGAGGCAAATGAGCCTCTTTCTTTTTGAATAATTATTTTACTTCTGGTTGAATGTCATCTTCATAACCTGATTGTTGTGGTTCGATTGGTTTTGGTTTTACAATTTTCTTATTGTTTTTCTTCATCATTTCACCAACCTGATTGGATGCCGTAAAAGAAGCAACCATATTGTTTAGCATATCACTTCCGGCTTGCGGAGAATTTGGTAACAGAATTAAGTTTGAATTAGCATCTGCACCAATGGCTTGGAGTGTATCATAATGTTGTGTGACTACAATTAAGGCAGAAGCTTCTTGAGAATTAATTCCAACATTGTTCAAAACTTCAACACTTTCTACAAGCCCTCTTGCAATTTCACGGCGTTGATCTGCAATACCTTGTCCTTGTAAACGTTTACTTTCAGCTTCAGCTTTTGCTTTAGCAACAATTCTAATTCTGGAGCTTTCAGCTTCAAATTCAGCAGCAGTTTTTTCTCTGTCAGCTGCATTAATTCTGTTCATGGCATTTTTTACCTGAATGTCCGGATCAATATCTGTTACCAAAGTATTGATAATATCATAACCGTAAGTAGTCATTGCTTCATTTAGTTCTCTTTTTACCGCAATTGCAATATCATCTTTTCTTTCAAAAACATCATCAAGTTTTAGTTTGGGAACTTCGGCACGAACGACATCAAATACATAAGCAGTAATCTGATCATGTGGATATTCAAGTTTGTAAAAAGCATCATATACTTTTTCCTGAATAACTTTAAACTGAACCGAAACTTTCATTTTGATAAAAACATTGTCTTTAGTTTTGGTTTCAATGATAACATCCAACTGTTGAATCTTAAGATTAACACGTCCGGCCAATCGATCGACCAACGGAATTTTTAATTGCAAACCTGAATTTCTAACACTCAAAAATTTACCGAATCTTTCTATAATTACCGAAGATTGTTGTTTCACAGTAAAAAAGGAAGACATTAGTATGAAGAATGCCAGGACTAGAATAATAATAAATGCTGTGTTCATGGTGATACTTATTTAGTTTTTGATGTTGTAAATTACGAATATTCTTCCAATTTAAAATTTTAAAACATTAAAAAAACGCTAAGAACATTTGTTTGATGTTACTTAGCGTTTCTATAATTAAATGGAACTCTGCTTATAAAGTTGAAATTGCTTTCTGAATTCTCGAAATAGTTTCTTCTTTTCCAATGATTTCAACAATGTCAAATAGGTGAGGACCTTTAAGGGCTCCGACCAAACTCAAGCGGAAAGGTTGCATTACTTTACCCATTCCAATTTCATTTTTCGTTAACCAATCTTTTACGATAGTTTCAATATTGGCAGAAGTAAAATCTTCGATATTTTCAAGAACCGAAATTAATTCCTGCATCAAAGTTGGAGTTTCTTCCTTCCAGTTTTTGCTTGCTTTTTCATCATATGATGTAGGAGCCTGGAAAAAGAAATCCGTTAAATCCCAAAATTCTGATACGAAATGTGCACGTTCTTTAATAGAGGAAACAATTCTTGTCAGATCAAATTTAGAAATATCAATACCTTTTTCAGTTAGAATAGGAGAGAAGTCTTTCGCTAAATCAGCATCATTTTGTTTGATTAGATACTGATGATTGAACCATTTGTTTTTCTCAGGATCAAATTTAGCTCCAGATTTATGAACTCTATTCAGGTCAAAAGCTTCTACCAATTCTTCTAATGAAAATAATTCTTTGTCAGTTCCATCATTCCAACCTAATAGAGCAAGGAAGTTTACAACCGCTTCCGGGAAAAATCCTTTTTCTCTGTAACCGGAAGAAATGCCTTCTTCTGTTTTCCATTCTAACGGGAAGACAGGAAATCCTAATTTATCACCATCCCTTTTTGATAATTTTCCGTTTCCAACTGGTTTTAAAATCAAAGGTAAATGTGCAAATTCCGGAGCATCCCAACCAAAAGCTCTGTATAATAAAACGTGAAGAGGCATTGATGGCAACCATTCTTCACCACGAATTACATGGGATGTTTCCATCAAATGATCATCAACAATATTGGCTAAGTGGTATGTTGGCATTCCGTCACTTTTAAACAAGACTTTATCATCAAGTAAACTGGTTTCAAATTTTACATCACCACGAATGATATCTTTCAAATGTAAAGTTTCATCAACCGGAGTTTTAAAACGAATTACATAATGTTCTCCATTAGCGATTCTTTTAGCAACTTCTTCAGCAGAAATTACTAATGAAGTATCTAGTTTTTCACGAATAGTATGATTGTAAATAAAAGTTTTTCCTTCAGCTTCTTGTTCTTTTCTCAAAGTATCTAAAGCTTCCGGAGTATCAAAAGCATAATACGCCCATCCGGAATTGATCAGTTGACTGGCGTAAGTTTGGTATAATTCTTTACGATCACTTTGTCTGTACGGACCAAATTTTTCATTTTTTCCAACAGTTTCTTCAGGAGCAATTCCTAACCATTCCAGTGCTTCCATAATATAAGCTTCTGCACCGGGAACAAAACGGGTTTGATCAGTATCTTCAATTCTTAAATAAAAAACACCATTATTTTTTTTTGCAAATAAATAATTGAATAGGGCAGTACGCACTCCGCCAATATGTAGTGGTCCTGTTGGACTTGGTGCAAAACGCACACGAACTTGCTTTGACATTTGTTTAAATTTTGATGCAAAGATACGACTCTAATTAGATAATTAGAAAATGACTTTAATTGTGATAATGACTTATTTGTAATACAATTGACTAATTATCGAATTGATCATTATATCATTAAAATTAGTACTTTTATAGGTTATAAATAAAACAGATTCACATTGAAAACAACATCTGCTATATATCAAAAGCTAGAAGCATTTATAAAAAAATATTATACAAACGAATTGATAAAAGGAGGACTTCTTTTTATTGGTTTCGGATTGTTGTATTTTCTTTTTACACTTTTCATCGAGTATTTCCTATGGTTAAAACCATTTGGAAGAACCGTATTGTTTTGGTTATTTATAGGAGTAGAAGTTTTTCTTTTGTTTCGGTTTATTTTATTTCCGGTTTTTAAGTTGTTCAAACTTCAAAAAGGAATAGACTACAACCAAGCTTCGGCTATTATTGGAAATCATTTTACAGAAGTAAGTGATAAACTAACTAATTTTTTGCAATTGTCAGCTTCCGAAAGTTCGGCCGAAAGTTCAGAATTGATGCTGGCTTCCATAGAGCAAAAAGCCAATTCTTTACAACCAATTCCTTTTGGGAATGCAATCAATTTTAAGACCAATAAAAAGTATTTGCCATTAGCAATTGTTCCGGTCTTGCTTTTTGCTGTGTTTTATATTTCAGGAAACAGCAATGTTATTTCTCAAAGTTTAAATAGAGTCGTACATTTTAATGCTACCTTTTTACCACCGGCACCTTTTAAATTTGTGGTGCTGAATCATAATTTACAAACAGAGCAGAACAAAGATTTCGTTGTCAAAATAGAATCTGTTGGAAAGGTGGTTCCGGAGAATGTGATGATTCATATTGGTAATGAAAGTTATTTTATGGAATCAGCTCAACCAGGAAAGTTTGAATTCAAAATTGAAAAACCGGTAGAGAATGTTTCGTTTTCTTTTGAAGGAAATTCTGTTTCATCGGAGGAGTATGAGTTAAAAGTTATAACAGTTCCTTCAATTGCCAACTTCGAAATGGTTCTTAATTTTCCATCCTATTTAAAAAGAAAATCAGAAACTATTCAGGGAACGGGGAATGCTATTTTGCCTGAAGGAACTTTGGTGACCTGGAAAATGAAAACACAATCAACTCAGGAGATTGTTTGGAGGGACGATAACTCAGTTTTTAAGTTTAATAAGGAAGAGAATGAGTTTAAATTGGCTAAAAACATCAGTCAAAATACAGAATATCAAATTCTTACATCGAATAATAAGGTCAAAAACTACGAAAAATTAGATTATCAGCTGTCAGTTATCAAAGATCAGCATCCAACAATCAATGTTGCACCTGCTCCGGATAGTTTAAAGTTAGATAAAAACTATGTTTTAGGAAGGTTAGGAGACGATTACGGCTTGTCTAAATTGCAGGTTGTTTATTACGAACGAAACAAACCAAACACTGCCAAGCGTGGAACAATACCGGTGAAGTCTGGAGTATTTGATCAGTTTGTTTTTAATTTTCCAAGTAATCTGGCGGTGCAGGAGGGAGTAGCTTACGAATACTATTTTGAAGTTTTTGATAACGATACGCCTCATGGATTCAAGAGTACAAGATCTTCTGTGTTCTCTGATCGTGTTTCGACTACGGATGAAATTCATGATTTGGAATTGCAACAACAGAATGCGAATATTAATAGTTTAGAGAAATCTTTAAAAAATCAAACCAAGCAATTTTCTGAAATAGATAAGATTCAGAAGGCAGGAAAAGAGAAAGATAATTTAGAGTTTAAAGATCAGCAGAAAGTAAATGATTTTATCAAACGTCAGAAACAACAGGATGAATTGATGAAGCAGTTTACAGAGAAAATGAATAAGAATTTGGATAAGTTTCAGTCTGATAAAAAAGACAAAACGGCTGATGATTTACAAAAGAGACTCGACAATGCAGAAAAGGATTTGGAAAAGAATCAGAAGTTAATGGATGAATTGAAGAGCTTAAATGATAAATTGAACAGCGAAGATTTGTTTGATAAGATGGAAAAGTTCAAACAGATTAGTAAGAATCAATCTCGTAATTTGGAGCAATTGGTAGAACTAACCAAACGTTTTTATGTGTCTAAGAAAGCAGAACAGGTTGCTGAAAAATTAAACAAGCTTGCAGAAAAACAAGAACAACTTTCAAATAAAGACAAAGAGAATACACAGGATAAGCAGGAAGACATCAATAAAGATTTTGATAAAATTCAGGAAGATTTAAAAGATCTGAAAGAAGAAAATAAAACATTAAAAGCTCCATTAGATATTCCATCTGATGCTTCGAAAGAAAAAGATGTGAAGAATGATTTGCAAAAAGCTTCTGAAGAATTGGGTAAAAAGAATTCGTCTTCGGCCAAACCAAAACAGAAGAGTGCTGCTAAGAAGATGAAAAGCATGGCCGAACAAATGGATGCTGGTATGGAAGGTGGAGAGCAGGAGCAAATGGAAGAAGATGTTGCCATGTTACGTCAAATTCTGGATAACCTTTTAGCGTATTCTTTATCTCAGGAAGATGTAATGAAACAGTTTAGAACTATGAAACTGGGGTCTTCGGCTTACACAAAGAGTATTAAAATTCAACAAAACCTGAAGCAGCAGTTTCGATATGTTGATGATAGTTTGTTTGCTTTATCACTTCGTAACCCAAAAGTGGCAGAAGATGTAACCAAGGAAATTGGTAATGTGCAATACAATATTGATAAAGCGATTGAAAGTTTAAGCGATGTTCAGGTTCCAAAAGGAGTATCGCATCAGCAGTATGCAGTTTCTTCTGCTAATAAACTTGCCGATTTTTTAAGTGATTTATTAAACAACATGCAGATGTCTATGTCAAAACCGGGATCGGGAAAACCAAAACCTGGGGATGGACAAGGGATGCAATTGCCTGATATTATTCAAAAGCAAAAAGGGTTAGGTGATAAAATGAAAGAAGGAATGCAGTCGGGTAGTAAACCTGGAGATAAACCTGGGAATAAATCAGGAGATAAACCGGGCGAAGGAAAAAATGGTGAAGGTAAAGAAAGTAATGGTAAGGATGGTAAAGGTAAAAACGGTGATGGTAAAACTGGTCAGGGAAATAAAAATGGAAGTCAAAGTAATGGGGAGATGAAGGACAATGATGGAGAAGGAGATGCTGAGGCAATCATGGAAATTTACAAAGAACAAGTAAAATTGCGTGAGGCCTTGCAAAAAGAACTTGCAAAAAAAGGACTAGATTCTCAAGGTAAATCTGTAATCGATCAGATGAAAGCTTCTGAAAAACAAATTTTGAATAAAGGTTTTAAGAATGAGAACTTACAACGTATCCTTAATATTCAGCAGGAATTACTAAAATTAAACAACGCAGTTCAACAACAAGGCCAAGATACGAAGCGTCAATCTGAAACCAATAAGACTGAATTTCCTAATAGAACAAACGCATTGCCGAGTTCGTTACTGGAATATTTAAACAGTGTGGAGATATTAAACAGACAATCACTACCTTTGCGCTCGAATTTTAATCAAAAAGTTCAAGAATATTTTAATACAAAATGATCAATTTTAATTACGAAACCGAATTTACTTTAGACAACGAACAAACTTTTTCTGATTGGTTAAGTGCTGTTATCGTTTCTGAAAACAAAAACGAAGGAGAGATAAATTATATTTTTTGTGATGATGAGTATCTTCATAAGATAAATGTAGAATATCTGGATCACGACACACTAACAGATATTATCAGCTTTGATTACACTGTTGGCAACGAACTTAACGGGGATATTTTTGTTTCTGTTGAAAGAGTAGAAGATAATGCTAAAGATTTTAATGTTTCTTTTGCTGAAGAATTGAAAAGAGTTTTAGCGCACGGCATATTACATTACTGTGGATATAAAGATAAAAGTGATGTTGAAGCTGAGTTAATGCGATCTAAAGAAGATGAAAAAATTGCTATGTTTCACGTGGAACAGTAGTTTAAAATCTTTTTCTTGAACTTGTTTTATATGTTCCACGTGAAACAAAGCAGGAAAAAGAGAGGGGAATTAAAAGTGTTTCACGTGGAACATATGAAACGGGAAGTAGATTTTGTTGTTGCTGAGAGTGTGTAAATGTTTCACGTGGAACAGAAGAATTACTGAGTTTGGAAAGTTTCAATTGTTTCACGTGAAACAGTAGGTTTAAAGAAGTACAGTGTTAGGTTTTAAATAGGTGTTTCTAGTTTGAGATTGAAAACTTGAAACTTGAAACTTGAAGCAAAATCCGCGTTCCACGTGGAACAAAAGAATGTAAAAATTAATTCTGAGGGCCGCCTTAAACGGTTTCCAGAGAATAGTAAAAAAAAAATGTTTTTAGAAGAATACGATGTTATTGTAGTCGGTGCCGGTCATGCAGGTTCTGAGGCCGCGGCAGCGGCAGCAAATTTGGGATCCAAAACTTTATTGGTGACCATGAGTTTGCAGAACATTGCACAGATGTCTTGTAATCCGGCTATGGGTGGAATTGCAAAAGGACAGATTGTGCGTGAAATTGATGCGTTGGGCGGATACTCAGGAATTGTTTCTGACCGAACGGCTATTCAATTTAAGATGTTGAATAAATCGAAGGGACCAGCAATGTGGTCTCCAAGAGTTCAAAGTGATCGAATGCGTTTTGCAGAAGAATGGAGAATGATGCTGGAGGGAACTCCAAATTTGGATTTCTACCAGGAGATGGTGAAAGGTTTGATTATTGAGAATGGAAAGATAAAAGGAATCAAAACTTCGCTGGGAGTTGAGATTCGATCTAAATCGGTTGTGTTGACAAACGGAACTTTTTTAAACGGTTTGATTCATATTGGAGAAAAACAGTTTGGCGGAGGTAGAGCCGGTGAAAGTGCTGCAACAGGAATTACTGAAGATTTGGTTCAGGCAGGATTTGAAGCAGGAAGAATGAAAACAGGAACGCCACCACGAGTTGATGGACGTTCGTTGGATTATTCTAAAATGAACGAAGAAAAAGGAGATGCAAAGCCGGATAAGTTTTCTTATTCTGATTTGACAACTCCGTTAACGCATCAGCGGTCTTGTTACATGACGTATACTTCATTGGATGTTCATGATATTTTGAGAGAGGGTTTTGATCGTTCGCCAATGTTTAACGGAAGGATCAAAAGTCTTGGTCCAAGATATTGCCCTTCGATAGAAGATAAGATTAATCGTTTTGCAGATAAGGAGCGTCACCAATTATTTGTGGAGCCGGAGGGATGGAATACCTGCGAAGTTTATGTGAACGGATTTTCGACTTCACTTCCGGAGGATATTCAATTTAAAGCATTGCGTTCTGTAGCCGGTTTTGAAAATGTGAAATTCTTCCGTCCGGGTTATGCAATCGAATATGATTATTTCCCGCCAACACAATTGAAACATACTTTGGAAACAAAGTTGGTTGAAGGTTTATATTTTGCCGGACAAATTAACGGAACAACAGGTTATGAAGAAGCAGCTTCTCAAGGTTTGATGGCTGGAATAAATGCGCATTTGAAAGTACATGAAAAAGCGCCGTTGATTTTGAAACGCGATGAAGCTTATATTGGAGTTTTGATTGACGACTTGATTACGAAAGGAACGGAAGAACCTTATCGTATGTTTACATCAAGAGCAGAGTATAGAACTTTGTTGCGTCAGGATAATGCCGATTTTAGATTAACACCAATGTCTCATGAAATTGGTCTTGCTTCTGAAAAGCGTTTGCGCCGTATGGAAAAGAAATTAAACGAATCTGAAAAGATGGTTGCTTTCTTTAGGGAAACGAGCGTTTCGGTTGCTGAAACAAATCCTATTTTAGAAGCTAAGGAAACAGCTCCTATTTCACAAGGTGATAAAATGTTTAAAGTTTTCTCTCGTCCGCAAATTGATTTGGAAGATATGCTGAAATTTGAAAAAGTGAAAGCGTATATAGAAGAGAATGATTTGGATCAGGAAATTTTAGAGCAAGCAGAGATACAGGTTAAATATTCCGGTTATATCGAAAAGGAAAGAAATAATGCTGATAAGCTTACTCGTTTGGAAGAAGTGAAAATCCCTGAGAATTTTGATTATGAAAAAATAAAATCAATGTCAATAGAAGCGAAGCAAAAGTTAAGCAAGATTCGTCCTGTTACAATTTCGCAGGCTTCGAGAATAAGCGGAGTTTCTCCTAGTGATATTTCGGTATTATTGATTTACATGGGAAGATAGAAAATTAGAGACGCACAGTTAGTGCGTCTTTATTTGTTTCAGGTTTTCTTTGTTGGAAGTTTCGTTTTTTTTTGTTTCAAGTTTCAAGTTTGAAGTTTCATATTATGTATTTCACATTTTTTCGATTGTAGAAAAGTGTGTTATTAAAGTATAAGAAAAAGTAAATTATAAAAACAAAAGAAATTTGTTCCACGTGAAACTATTTTGCTAAACCCTGATGTCATTGAAAAAAATCTAAAAAACTTAGCGTGATGCATTGATGTGCATTTAAAAGTTATAAATTAAAACTTGTTGCATTAACAGCTGTTGTGTAATGAAAAAAGTATGTTGCCAAATTCTATTAAAAACCTATAATTAAAAATGAACGTTTTAAACAAAAAACATTTTCTTACTGTAAAAGACCATTCTGTATCTAAAGAAATTTTTGATCTGTATTACGATGAAACTTTAGATATGTTAATTACTTCTCCACAACCCGATTTAGAAAATCTTGGAAGATATTACGAAAGTGAAGATTATATTTCTCATACCGACAATAAAAGGTCCTTGTTTGAAAAAGCATATCATTTTGTGAAAAATATAGCTTTAAAAAATAAGCTGAATTTAATCAATGAAGAGCAATCTCAAAAAGGAAGAATTTTAGATATTGGTGCGGGAACGGGAGATTTTTTATTAACAGCAAAAAATGACGGTTGGGAAACTGTTGGAGTAGAACCAAGTGATAGAGCAAAAAATATCGCGATAGAAAAAGGAATTTCTTTTGTAAATGGAATTGATGCTCTTGAAAATAATTCTTTTGATGTAATTACCATGTGGCATGTTTTAGAACATGTGCCAAATTTAGAATTGCAAATACAGGAATTGAAGCGTTTGTTAAAACCAACTGGAACTTTAATTGTTGCGGTTCCAAATTTCAAATCGTATGATGCAAAATATTATAATGAATTTTGGGCAGCTTATGATGTGCCAATTCACTTCTGGCATTTTTCTAAAAAAGCGATTCAGTCTCTTTTTGAAAAAGTAGATATGAAATTGGAAAAAGTACTTCCTATGAAATTTGATTCTTTTTATGTGAGTTTGTTATCCGAAAAATACAAAACCGGAAAAATGAATTATATCAGTGCCTTTTTAGTGGGATTAAGATCAAATTTAAAAGCGGGCAATACAAAAGAGTATTCATCGCACATTTATGTCTTGAAAAACAATTAAAACGTAAAATAAGCGCATTTAAGGCGTTTTTTAGAGTAAAAGGAGGGATTGTGTCGTCTTTTTTTAGAAAACGTCTTAAATATAAGCTATGAAAGCCACTTTTAATAGTGATATTTTATAGTAAAATGGGACTCCATAAGTAAAACTAATGTCATAAAAAAACGACACGTTTTTCAAATTTTGCTCTGAAATTTTGCTTTTTTAAATTTTGAATGCAATGACTTAAAAAGAATAAAAGTTTTTCTTTTTTGAAGCCATTTCTTTTTTGCATTTGAGAAAATACTTCCAATCAAATTTTACTTTAAGTTTTGTTCGAAGAATACAAAAATTGAAAAATGAGTTTTTTAACTTCATTTTTTTTGCTGATTTGTGATCAAATTTCGAGCAGCAGTCAAAATCGCTGTTTTCTGCAGATTTAGCCCCTATAATTAGCTTAAAACGGAAAATAAGCGCGTCTAAGGTATTTTCTAATGAAAGAGGAAGGTTTGTGTTGTCTTTTTTTAGAAAACAGCTTAAATAAAAGCTGTGAAAGCCGCTTTCAATAGCGATGTTTTATGGTAAAATTCCTCTCTATAAATAAAACTAATATCATAAAATTATAGCATTTTTTAAACTTTATGTTGATGCTATTTATTTTTTTATATTTTTGTCTCCAATACATTAAAAAAATAGAAATTCAAAAAATGAAAAAAGCATTAGTAATTATCGCACTTTCAATTTTCGCCGTTTCGTGTAGCAAAACTGCAGAAGTTAAGGAAGTAAAAACAGCTTACGTAGATACTTCAGTTTTAATGAAAGAGTACACTGAAGCAAAAGACCTTGAAGCAAAATACAAAGCTCAAGCAGAAGAAAAAGGAAGACAACTACAAGCTGAGATTACACGTTTTAAACAAGACGCTGCTAATTTTCAAAGTCAAGCACAGGCTAACGGTCAGGCCTGGGCCCAACAAAGAGGTGCTGAGTTACAAAAAAGAGAACAACAATTGGGTTATGCTCAACAGGCTTTGTCTCAACAATTGCAACAGGAAAGTGGAGTTGAAATGGATTCTCTAGTAAGTGGAGTTAAAAAATTCATCAAAGATTACGGTAAGAAAAACGGTTACTCTTATATCTACGGAACTGGTGATGCTGCTTCAATTTTATACGCTGAAGAAAAATATGATATTACAAAAGATATCATTAAAGCTTTGAATGATAAGTATAAATCAAGCCCAAAATCAGAAGAAAAACCGGCAGTAAAAGAAGTAGAAGCTGCTAAAAAATAATACCAAACTAACTAACTAAATTTAAAAACCTAAATCTGTCAAGATTTAGGTTTTTTCTTTTATAAAAATGCGATACTTTTAGTTTTTCAATACACGCCCAATGCAAAACGTTACAGAAGCAGCTGCTTACACCTTACAATTTATCAATCAAACGCAAAAATCGATTTTCCTCACTGGTAAAGCAGGAACAGGAAAAACTACGCTTTTACGCGAAATCATTGCTACAACCCATAAAAACACTGTAGTTGTTGCTCCTACGGGAATTGCAGCGTTAAATGCTGGCGGTGTTACGATTCACTCGATGTTTCAGTTGCCATTTTCAGCCTTTATTCCATCATATGAAGAGGCTTCCCAGTTTACTGAAACAGTGAAATTTGAGAATAAAGAAACTTTACGCCGACACTTTAAAATGAATAATGTGAAGCGTAACGTAATCAGGAATATGGAGCTTTTGATTATTGATGAAGTCAGTATGTTACGTGCTGATCTGTTGGATGCAATTGATTTTATGATGCAGACTGTGCGTAAAAATACCCGTGCTTTTGGAGGTGTTCAGGTGCTTTTTATTGGCGATTTGTTGCAGCTTCCTCCGGTAATCAGAGATGAAGAATGGCGAACTTTGCGCAATTATTACAAAGGAAAATTCTTTTTTCATTCGCATGTAATTCAGCAGTATCCGCCGTTATATATTGAATTATCAAAGATTTATCGTCAGTCAGATGATACTTTTATTTCGGTTTTGAATAATCTTCGAAACAATCAGATTACGCCTCAGGATATTCAGGTTTTAAATGAATATGTGAAACCTGATTTTGACTTAAAAAATAATCCCGGATATATTACACTTACTACGCATAATGCCAAAGCCGATTCGATTAACGAGCAGGCAATTGGCGATTTAGCTGGAAATGAATTCGCTTATCAGCCGTTTATTGTGGGTGATTTTCCGGAGAAAATTTTTCCGGTTGAAGAAAATTTAAAACTTAAAGTAGGCGCTCAGGTTATGTTTGTCAAAAATGATTTATCTTTTGAAAAGCGTTATTTCAATGGAAAAATGGGCGTTGTAAAGTCACTTTCGGCCGAAGAAATTTTTATTCATTTTCCGGAAGAAGATAAAACCATTGAAGTTGAAAAATACGAGTGGAAAAACATTCGTTACAAAGTAAACGAACTTACAAAAGAAGTCGAAGAAGAGGTTTTGGGTACATTTGCGCATTATCCGTTAAAACTGGCTTGGGCAATTACCGTGCATAAAAGTCAGGGATTAACTTTTGAGAAAGCTGCGCTCGATGTATCGCAAGTTTTTTTGCCTGGACAAGCATATGTAGCATTATCGCGTTTAACGTCCTTAAACGGGCTTATTTTGCTGTCTCCGTTGCAAATGAATGGTATTTCGAACGACCAGGATGTGATGGACTATGCTTTAAATAAAGCAACAGAAGAAGTTTTAAAACATTCTTTGCATTTTGAAACGAAGAATTTTATTCATAACTATTTGATTATCAGTTTTAATTGGGCTGATTTGGCGCAAGAATGGCGCAATCACCGTTTTAGTTATAACGAAAATGCAGTTGCTTCTGAAAAATCAAAACATTCTGCCTGGGCACATAAACGTTTAGAAATAATAGATTCGCTGGCAGATCCTGCACAAAAATTCGTGCATCAGCTTAATAAAATTTTCAATAAAGAAACTGTCGATCTCTTTTTTGTAAAGGAAAGGGTAGTGGCAGCTTATGATTATTTTTTTAAACCAATGGACAAACTGGTTACGGATCTTTTGAATAAAATGGCCGAAATTCAGAAGTTTAAAAAAGTAAAAGAGTTCTACGAAGAGCTCGCTTTTCTGGATGATTTGCAAACGAAAGCAGTTTTGCGTTTAATGAAGGCCAAATTGCTTATAGAAATTGTTGTTGCAGGTGAAACCATCTGTAAAGAGAAATTGTCGTCTACAGCGATTAAAAACTACAAATCAGACAAGGTTGCAAAGATCCGAGAGGAATTTAATATGTCGAACACTGATATTTTTAAATCTGAAGAACCTACAGTGCGCTATACGGCACGCAAATTAGAAAAAAGTACACCAAAGGCCGAAAAGAAAACAACCATTGAAGAAACGCATGATTTGTGGCTGGAGAAAAATTCTATTCAGGATATTGCCCGAATTCGTAAACTTACAGTGCAAACTGTAGAGATGCATTTGGTTAAATTAATTCAGGCTAAAAAAGTCGAGATCTCAGATGTTTTACCGTATGATAAAATCCTGGCTTTACGTGAAGCTTTTGAGTTTTATCAGGAAGAATCCCTAAGTCCGTTAAAAGAAAAATATGGCGATGAATTTACGTGGGATGAACTTAAAATGTTTAAGGCCAGTATAAATTGATTTCTGATTTTGTAACTTAGAGTTTCAGAATTTGGAATTTGATTCTGGAGATTCTAATGAAATTTAGTAATCAATTATAAAAACATTATGTAAAATAGAAATCATGAAAAAGTTGCTATACATGCTATTCATAAGCATTACGGTTCAAAATATATCGGGGCAGGATTTGAAACCTGAATATCAAAAGTTTGTCAAAAAATTTATTGATAATGTAAAAAATGATAGGAAAGAGGCTGTTGCAGAGGCTATTAAATATCCTTTAAAAAGAGAGAATCCAATTCCGTCTGTCAAGAATAAAACAGAATTTGTAAAAAGATATGATGAAATTTTTGATACTAAACTGAAAACTGAAATTTCACGATCGAATCCTGCAAAAGACTGGTCAGAAGTGGGTTGGCGAGGCATAATGCTAAATCAGGGAACTTTGTGGATGGATACTGATGGTAAAGTTTTTTCGATTATTTATCAGTCAAAAGTTGAAAACGATATCAAAAGTAAATTAATAGCTTCTGAAAAAAGTAAACTTCACCCGTCAATTACTAAGTTTAAAGAGCCACAAATTATCATAGAAACATCTAAATTCAGAGTTCGAATTGATGACTTAGGAAATGATAATTACAGATATGCTTCATGGTCGATAAAACAATCAATGAGCGAAAAACCGGATTTAATTATTACCAACGGAAAATGGTTTCATGACGGAACCGGCGGAAATAATCATTACGATTTCAAAAAAGGTAATTTTCTTTACCAGTGTTATATTACTGTTTTGGGTACAAAAGATTCAGCACCAGCTTCTTTAACCATTTATCAAAACGGAAGAGAAATTCTTAATCAGGACGCTAAAATTGTTCCACGTTAAACAAAATCCTATTCGAGAGAATAGGATTTTTTGTTTTATAGCCCAATTTAAATTTAAGTACAGCTGTTATAAATTATTTATATTTGATTGTAATTATCGGATTATTAATTAATTAAAATTATTTAAGATGAAAAGAAGAAATGTATTTTTAATAATATTAATTTTTTGCAGCAGTTTTGTTTCTGCTCAGGATTCGAACATTGATTATCAAAAACTTGTTAAAAAGTTCATTGAAAACATAAAAAGCGATAACAAAGATGCACTTGCTGATGGGGTAGTTTATCCTTTAAAGCGTGAATATCCTATTGCAGATGTCAAGGATAAAACGGGTTTTTTAAAGCGTTATTCCGAGATATTCGACGCGGTTTTAAAAAATGAAATTGTGAAGTCTGATCCCGTAAAAAGCTGGTCAGATATGGGTTTGAGAGGACTAATGTTCAATCAGGGCAAAATTTGGCTGGATACTGAAGGGAAGCTGATTGCAGTAAATTATCAATCGAAATTTGAGCTGGATCTAAGGAAATCATTGATTGCTACGCAAAAGAAAAATCTGGATCCGAGTATTGCTTTTTTTCAAACTCCGATTTGTATTCTGGAAACTTCTAAATTTAAAATCAGAATTGATAATTTAGGAAATAACAACTATCGTTATGCTTCATGGTCGATTCAGAAGGAAATGACTGAAAAGCCTGATTTAGTGATTAATGGTGGAGTTTTAGTCGTAGAAGGTATCGGTGGGAATCATCAATATGAGTTCAGGAAAGATGGTAATGTTTATGAGTGTGCGATTATCGTTTTGGGCGAAAAAAATTCGCCTCCGGCGAAACTGACTGTTTATAGGGGTAAGAAAATAGTTCTTTCACAGGACGCGAAAATAATATCCAAATAAAAAAAAATCCTATTCAGAAAAGAATAGGATTTTTTAAGTTTTATAGTGGTTGAACGAGAATCCAGGCATCCGGATTTTCTCCTTTTTGAATTTCTTTTTGTGCCTTTTCGGCTTCGGCCATAGTAGCATAACTGCCGTATAAAACAGGAAATAAACCGTGTTTGTTTTCGCCTAACATTCTGGCTTCATAACCATCTTTTACTAATTGATTATAAGCTTTTCTTGCGTTTTTTTCGCTTCTATACGCGCCAGCCATAATGTGATATGGCATTGCTTTTTCGGCAACCGTTTCTACTTTTGCAGAATCTACAGAAAGTGTTACGGCAGGTAGTGGGCTTTGAATAAAGAAAGTTGCCTCTTGTATTTTATTCTCGACTTTTTTCTGAACTGAGCTTTCAACGACAAGTGTTTGGGCAGCGATTTGATTTTGGTATAAAGGATATCCAATGCTACCAGTAATTCCAAGGCCTAATACCAATATTGCAGCATATTTTAAAAGAGGATTAGAAGTTCTTTCTTCTTCATTTTCGTAAAGAGAAATAGAGTCTTTTTCTGAAATTTCCTCAATTTTTCGTTCAAAATTTTCTTTTTTCACTAGCGGAGAAACAAACGGACTTAGTCCGAAAGAACTCGTTAGGAAATTGGTTTGATCGTTTGGTGTGAATACCATTTTTTGATCAGCATTAAAACGAATTTCGCCTATGTTTTTAAGTGTTACAACACCGTTTTCTTCTAAGGTTTTTTTCCAGCTCACTACTTCAAAAGCAATTGCGCTTACGGCAAAACCATATGAAGTTTTTTCAGCCTGTGCGATATGATTGGCCAACAATCCGTCATTGTTTTTTAAATGACTGTTGAAAGAGATCATTTTTGTCGGTGGAAAGAATGAATTTGTGCTTTCATTCAGCTGCGCCGATTGAATTTCTGTTAAAAATGCTCCAAACCCTGGAACCGTTACACACTGATAACGATACAGTAACTGTGCTATGTAATTTTCGATTTTCATAGTAACAAAGTTATGCAACGAATATAGTTATCAAAATTTTATTCACAATTTTTATTAACAATTGAGATATTTTTATAGTTAATTGTTTTTTAGATAGTTAAGTTTTTTTGAAGTTTTACCAATTGGTTCTCAATTTCTTTTAATGTGTAATATTTGAAGGAATTTACTTCTAATTTATATCTTTGCCGTTCTTGAATTTATTTTAAGATTTGTTTTTTAAAAGATTTTTATCGTAGCCTTTAAACCTTATTTAATTTATGTCAGATCAAGATTTATTTTATGTATTAGCCCTGTTAAAAGTAGAAGGTGTCGGAGATATAATGGCAAAAAAGTTGCTTAATCACTACGGTAGTGCAGAGGCTGTTTTTAAAAGTAAAGCGAATCAATTGACTGCTATTGATGGTATTGGATCAGTTCTTTTGAAAAATTTTAAAGATAAATCTGTTTTTGAAAAAGCGAATGAGGAAATGGAATTTATGAAATCTAATGGGGTAAAGATGTCTTTTTTTAAAGATGATAGTTATCCGGAGCGTTTAAAACATTGTATTGATTCTCCTGTTTTGATTTTTTCTAGTGGAAATATAAATTTAAAAAGCAAAAAAATAATTAGCATAGTAGGTACCCGTCAGATTACTTCGTACGGAACAGAGTTCTGCCGAAAGTTAATAGAAGAATTGGCGCCTTTAGATCCCGTAATCGTTAGTGGTTTTGCGTATGGTGTTGATATTGTCGCACATCAACGGGCAATAGATTTTAACCTGCAAACAATTGGAGTTCTGGCACATGGACTGAATCAGATTTATCCAAAATCGCATAAAAAGTATATTGCTCAAATAGAAGAAAACGGAGGTTTCATGACGGAATTCTGGAGTACATCAAATCCTGATAAAGAAAATTTCGTTCGCAGAAACCGTATTGTAGCTGGAATGACTGAAGCTACAATTGTTATTGAATCTGCTGATAGGGGAGGTTCGCTTATTACGGCGAATCTGGCAAATGATTACAATCGCGATGTTTTTGCCGTTCCCGGGCGCGTTACAGACAAATACAGCCAAGGGTGCAATGATCTTATCAAAACGCAAAAAGCAAACGTTTTAACGAGTGCTGCTGATTTAATTTATATTTTGAATTGGAATATTGATAATAAAGTGAAACCTGTGCAGAAACAGTTGTTTGTTGAGCTGGAAGCTGAGGAACAAAAGATCTATGATTTTCTTTTAAAAAATGGGAAAGAATTACTGGATATTATTGCACTGCAATGTGATTTTCCTATTTATAAAATCTCAGGTTTACTGTTGAATATGGAGCTTAAAGGTGTGATCAGACCTCTTCCTGGGAAATTGTTTGAGGCGATTTAGTTTGAATTTTGAACCCGACAGATTTCAAAAACATCGGGCTCAAAATTTATTTTATTTACCAAATCCAAGTACTTCGCGAACTTTTGCGAGAACACCATCAGCAATAACGGAAGCTTTTGATGCTCCTTTTTTGAGTAAAGCATCTACTTCTTCAAGGTTGTTCATGTAGTAAGTATATTTTTCTCTTTCGGTTTTGAATTTTTCTATAATCAGTTCAAACAAAGCTTGTTTGGCGTGACCGTATCCATAGTTTCCTCCTAAATAGTTGGCTCTCATTTCGGCGATTTGCGCTTCAGTTCCCAGTAAGGAATAAATTGCAAAAGCATTACAAGTGTCTGGGTTTTTGGGCTCTTCAAGTGGTGTACTATCCGTTTCAATACTCATTACCTGCTTGCGAATTGTTTTATCGTCAAGGAAAATATTGATCAGATTGTTAGCTGATTTACTCATTTTTCCACCGTTTGTTCCCGGAATCAGTTTGCCGTCTTCCTGGATTTTAGCCTCTGGAATTACAAATGTTTCACCCATTTGATGGTTGAAACGGGAAGCTACGTCACGGGTGATTTCTAAATGCTGCAATTGATCTTTTCCAACCGGAACAAATTCTGCATCATACAGTAAAATATCAGCAGCCATTAACATTGGATAGGTAAAAAGCCCAGCATTTACATCATCTAAACGATCTGCTTTATCTTTGAAAGAATGTGCCAAAGTCAAACGTTGAAACGGAAAAAAGCAACTTAAATACCATGTTAATTCAGTTGTTTGTACCACATCAGATTGTCTGTAGAATGTTACTTTATCAGGATTTAAACCACAGGCTAGCCATGCCGCTGCAGTGCTGTATGTATTTTCTCTTAGCGTTTTGCCATCTTTAATTTGTGTAATGGAATGTAAATCAGCAATAAACAAAAAAGATTCGTTTGCCGGATTATTTGATAATTCGATTGCCGGAATAATTGCTCCCAATAAATTGCCTAAGTGTGGCGTTCCAGTACTTTGAACACCAGTAAGTATTTTTGCCATTCTATTTTTTTTCTAAATCTTCTAATCGCAAAGATTGTAAGTTTATTTTCTTTAACCGCAAAGTTCGTAAAGTTTTTCGCAATCTCCCTAAAGTTTATTCAAGATCTCCTTGATTTTAAGTTTTATTTCGGATAAAAGTGAACATTTTAAAAATCTAATGACCGAAAAATCTATATTCATTTCTGTTTTCTTACATTTGAAACCATGAAAGGATTAAAAGTTTTTTTTTGGGTCTTATGGCGTATATGGTTTTACATTTTAATGGCCATTCCGATATTGATTATGTTGCCGTTTTTGCTAATTTCTATAGTATCGGAGAAGGGTTACCCCTATTTCTTTAAAATGGCCCGCATTTGGGCTAAATTTATCCTTTTTGGGATGGGTTTTTATTATAAAGTCGAGCGCGAAGAAAAGCTTATTAAAAATAAAAGCTATATGATTGTCGCAAATCATACTTCAATGACCGATATTATGCTGATGCTGGCTGTTGTTCGAAATCCGTTTGTTTTTGTTGGAAAAAAAGAACTTTCGAAGATTCCACTATTTGGATTTTTCTATAAAAGGACTTGTATTTTGGTGGATCGAAATTCTTCCAAAAGTAAAAACGAAGTTTTCAAAAGAGCACAAAACAGGCTTAATCAAGGACTTAGTATTTGTATTTTTCCTGAAGGCGGAGTTCCTGATGACGAATCTATTTTACTGGATGAGTTCAAAGACGGCGCTTTTCGTCTGGCGATAGACCACCAGATTCCTATTGTTCCGATTGTTTTTGCTGATAACAAGGAACGATTTTCCTATACTTTTTTAAGTGGAAGTCCAGGGAGAATGCGTGTAAAGGTGCTTCCTTTTGTAGCAACTAAAGGATTAACAACGGATCATAGAAAAGAACTTCGAGATCAGGTAAGACAGATAATTTATAAAGGTTTATTGAAGTTTAAGAACAAAGAATCATAAACTATTTTAAGGATAAAACCCGACAACTTTAAAAGTTGTCGGGTTTTCTTTTGAATTAAAATTTCCCCATTTAATATTCAAAAATGATTATCTATGAATTATTTTTTCTGAAATAAAACGCAATACTTTCTTAAACTTCAATTTGGTTTTTCTACGGTTTTTGTTGTACAACACTTCTATTCTTTCTTTCATGGTTAAAAATATTTATGGTTGATACTAAAGAGTTTGACTAGAACTCCGGTTAATGTCATACTAGTATAGAGGGAAAAAAATGAAAAAGGTTGCGTTGGAAGTCAAAAAAAAATGAAAAAAGAATAAAAACCCGTTAGAACCAAAAAACTAACGGATTTTTATTGAACAAACCAACCAAATTTGTAGAAAAACCTTTGAGTTAATACTTATGGCTAAATATTAATCAAATCTTTTGTCTTCTACTAAGATGGCCCGATTTCAGAATGGTTGCGTCAATAAATGGTTATTTTTTAAATAAAAAAACCGACAGCTTTTTTTAAAGCTATCGGTTTGTATATAAAGTATTGACTGTAAGTGTTTTTATAAAATTTAAGCGTCAGCTAAATCTTTGATATGTGCTTTAATTTTAAGTTCCAGTTCGTCTGCTAATTCCGGATTGTCTTTAATTAGGGCTTTTACAGCATCACGACCTTGTCCTAATTTAGTGTCTCCGTAGCTAAACCATGATCCTGCTTTTTTAACGATTTCAAATTCAACCGCCAGATCAAGAATTTCACCAGTTTTAGAAACCCCTTCACCGTACATAATGTCGAATTCGGCAGTTTTAAATGGTGGTGCCACTTTATTTTTTACGATTTTAACTTTGGTTCTGTTTCCGATAACATTCTCACCGTCTTTAATTTGAGAAGAACGACGAATATCGATACGCACAGATGCATAGAATTTCAAGGCATTACCACCTGTTGTCGTTTCAGGATTTCCAAACATAACACCAATTTTCTCTCTCAACTGGTTGATGAAGAAAACTGTACAGTTTGTTTTACTGATCGTTCCTGTTAATTTTCTTAGCGCCTGAGACATCAAACGTGCGTGAAGCCCCATTTTAGAATCTCCCATTTCACCTTCGATTTCACTTTTTGGTGTTAAGGCAGCAACAGAGTCAATTACAACAATATCAATTGCTCCGGAGCGAATTAGGTTTTCGGCAATTTCCAGAGCCTGTTCTCCATTATCCGGTTGTGAAATAATCAGGTTTTCGATATCTACGCCTAATTTTTCCGCATAATTTCTATCAAAAGCGTGTTCAGCATCGATAAAAGCAGCAATTCCACCAGCTTTTTGAGCTTCGGCAATAGCGTGTAACGTTAAAGTGGTCTTTCCAGACGATTCCGGACCGTAAATTTCTATTATTCTTCCTCTAGGGTAACCATTAACTCCAAGGGCTAAATCTACACCAAGAGAACCTGAAGAAATGGTTTCTACTTCTACAATGGCTTTATCGCCCATTTTCATTACGGTTCCTTTTCCGTAAGTTTTATCTAGTTTGTCAAGCGTAAGTTGTAGCGCTTTTAATTTGGCATCTTTCTCTGAACTCATCTCTTTTTTTTCTTTTTCTTTCATGTAAATTTTTATAATTTATTCTCAAAAACAAACCAGAAATGATAACTTACTGATTTAGATTTGTATCAGGCTTGTAATTTTGTAAAATTAGTTCTTTTTTTTGAAGTTTGATTCTCTCAAATTGTTCCAAATTGTCACAAATTTCGACTATAAAAATAAAGCCTTTAATTCTGTAGCATCGGTAGGTTTCATTTTTCCGGCAAGTACTAAACTCAGTTGTTTACGACGCAGAGCAGCATCATAACGTTGTATTTCAAGTTCACTTTCCGGTACAATTGGCGGAACTTCAACGGGTCTTCCGGTGTCGTCAACGGCAACAAATGTATAAATGGCTTCATTCGCTTTTGTTCGGCTTCCGGATTCACGATCTTCTACCCAGACATCGATAAAAACTTCCATCGAACTTTTGAAAGATCTTGAAACTTTTGCTTCTACAGTTACAACACTACCTAACGAAATGGCTCGGTTGAAAGCAACGTGATTTACAGAGGCTGTAACTACAATTCGGCGAGAATGTCTGCGAGCTGCAATACTTGCCGCGCGATCCATTCGGGCTAATAATTCGCCACCAAAAAGGTTGTTTAATGGATTTGTTTCACTTGGTAAAACTAAATCGGTTAAGATTGTTAGGGACTCTGATGGGTGTTTTGGATTCATTTTTTGATAATTTTTTTGCCGTAGATTTCACAGATTATTAAGGTTTAAAAAATTAAAAACAGTTAATTAACCTTTTAAATTTGTGAAAGTTGTGGCTTACTTTTTAAAATTAAGGCTGATTAATTCAACCAGTAAACAGCTATTACAGCTGGAATAAAATATATAACAATGGTTCTTGCACCATCGTAATCCTTAGCTAATCGTTGACCGAAAAGCATCATTAATAAACTGATACATGAGAATATCGCGCCATACAAACCAAATTCACGACCGCTGTTGGTGAGTAATTGTATGGCTCCGACAACGCACAAAACTCCTGAAATTAATTCTAAAATTAAGAGATGGAGCAGGGCGAGTGGTACCTGATTTTTTAGTATTGTTTTCGCAAAATGACCTTTAAGCCACTCTACATTGTCTTTCCAGTAAAATATTTTTTCGTATCCTGATTGTAAGAATGTTAAGGCTAAAAAGGCTAATAACAAAATGGAGGCAACATTATTCATTTGAAAACTATTTTTTATGAATTAAACGAGTCAGTTTTATAGATAAATCGGTTAGAATTATTTTCGCATTTCCGTTTCTTTCAATGTGATACATCGCATCTGAAAGTTCTTTGAAAATTTCGTGAATATTGTTTCCGTTAACAAAAGGCGCAAAATTTTCGAGTTTGAATTTATCTACTTTCGGTTCAATGTAAACGAGAGTAGGAGCCTGATAATTGAGCAATAGGGCCTGACGAAACATTTCGATACAAAACTGGATGAATTTTTTCTGGCTTTCACGCCCAAGAGCTGCAATTTCTTCGCTCCAGGATATCAAATCCTGAATGGCTGCTGCATTTCCCTTTGCTCTAAATGCGGCGCGTACCCAATTGACAAACCATTGTTCGAAAGGGTATTCGGAATCGTCTTCTTTTAAAAGATGTAAAGCTTTGCTGAAATTTCCCTGTGCCTGATGCGCAATTTTAAAGGCTAATTTTTCGTCGATATTTTCTTTAGTAACTAAAGCTTCCGCAATTACTTTTTCGGGAAGTCCATTAAAATGAATTACCTGACAACGAGAACGTATGGTTTGAATGATATCTTCCTCGTTTTCTGAAATGAGGATAAAAATGGTTTTATCCGAAGGTTCTTCCAGTAGTTTCAGAAGTTTGTTAGAGGCAGCGATGTTCATTTTATCGGCCATCCAGATAATCATAATTTTGTAACCGCCTTCGTATGATTTTAGCGAAAGTGATTTTAAAACTTCCTGTGCATCTTCAACACGAATTTCACCTTGTTTGTTTTGAACTCCCAGTATTTTATACCAGTCAAATAAACCTCCATAAGGCATCTCCTGAATAAAAGTACGCCAGTCCTGAATAAAATCTAAACTTTTGGGTTTTGTTTTTACGTCCTCGGTGGTTACTGTTGGATAAATAAAATGCAGATCAGGATGAGAGATGTTTTGAAACTTTAAATTACAGGAATCATTTCCATTCGAGTTTTCGTCTCCCGTATTGTTGCATAAAATATATTGTGCATAAGCAATTGCCGTTGATAATGTACCACTTCCTTCCGGCCCAATGAATAATTGCGCGTGCGGAATTCGTCCGGAAGCTGCACTTTTTATCAAGTGACTTTTGATGTAGTCTTGACCTAAAATTTGAGAAAATTGCATGAAGCAAAGATAGAAGAAAATGATATAGTCAAAAATTTTAGCTCAAAAGTTTATTAATCCAGTTGCATTTTTGACTTTCATGAAGATTTCAGCTCTGTTTTTTGAGGTTTGTTGACTAACTTTTGTTAATAAACAGGTCAATATGTGGAGATATTAAGGGTTTTTTGTTAATAGTTTTTCGCGGTAAACGATTAACGGAAGCTTTTTTTGATTATTAATTATGCGGTACCTTTGTTTTTTATAGCTAATATCTTACCTGATGTGATTGGGTTAATTTTAACAAAAACTCCGTTAAAACGCACATTTTCTCGACATAAGGCTGGTTTTTAAGCTTTTTTTAAGCTTTTTTTTTGAAAAAAGAAATCAATAAAGTTGCAGTTTAAGTTAATTTCTATATTTTTGTTTTTATGAACAACCAATTATAAACTAAGAAGCTATGAAAGGGAAAATTATTTTATTAAGTACACTTTTTTTTATGACAACTGGTGCCATTTCGGCCCAAGCTAAAAATGCTCCGAGAAGTATAATAAGTACAACTGCGATTATTCGCAAATACCATGATCAAAAAGAATTGAGTGGTATGCAAAAAGGAGAACTTTTGGAACTATACATCGAGCGTATTAAAGTTTTAGTAAAAACTCTTCCTTACATTGCTTTGGTTACAAAACCGGGAGTTACAATGGCAGACTTAGGTATTCCGGATGACAACGAACACAAAAAAGTATTAGATGGTCAGGCCATTGGTACTACAACATTTTTAGATACAACAGTAGAATTTCAAAGAAAAATGATGCCGTATTCTGATAAAGGAAACTTAGTGGCAGCGATTTTATTCTACGAAAGCACATTGAAATCTTTACACGAGTTCAACGAATTGAACGATATGTAATAAAATATTATTTTTTAAAACTTTTTTGAGAGTGTTTACGTAGATGAGTTCAATTTATGTCAACATTTAAAAAAAAGAGATAAAAAAACAACTCTCTCGAAAGGTTCTGACTATAATCAGAAAACTCGAGATGAGTTTTTTCATTTACGCATACCCAAATTTATTATTAACCCTAATACCCCCTTATCATGAAAAAAATTACTCAAATGATTTGCGTTCTTTTGACAGTTACCAGTATGAGTGCTCAACAAGAGAAAGGAATTATGGGCTACAACAATTGGTTGAACAACTGGACCGAATTTAAGCCTAACAAAGTAGAGTATGGAGAAGCAAACCAAATTTTAGCAGGAAATATTTCTGTTAATACTAAATTGCTGAAGAGGAATATTTATGTACTACAAGGCAATGTTTATGTTACTAACAATGCTGTTCTAACAATCGAACCAGGAACTTTAATTATTGGTGATTTTGAGACAAAAGGAACACTGGTAGTTACAAAAGGTGCTCAACTTGTTGCCGATGGTCTAGAAACAGACCCAATTGTATTTACTTCAAACCGCAGCCAGAAAAAAGCTGGAGACTGGGGTGGAATTGTAATTCTTGGTGATGCTCCAATCAATAAATTTGGAAATGTTAGTTCTTACAATTTAGATCTTGATCCTACTTTGACAACTTATGGTGGTGATAATGCCGCTGCAAATTCAGGAATTTTGAGATTTGTTAGAATCGAATTTGCAGGTAAAAAAGTAAAAGGAGTAGATACTTTCAACGGTTTAACAGTTGCAGGTGTTGGATCTAAAACAATACTTGAAAACATTATGGTAAGCTACTCTGGTGGTGACTCATTTGCCTTTTTTGGAGGTGATGTAAACGCTACTAAATTTGTTTCTTACAAATCAATCAACGACGATTACAAGTTTACTCAAGGTGCTCAATGTCGTTTATACAACTCATTAGCAGTAAGATCTTCTTATTTATCAAGTAATAAAGACGGATCTCGTTGCATGGAAGTAAAATCATTCGAAAAGAAAAGTGAGACCGATTTTACTAAAAAACAAACTTTAGTTGTTGCAACTAACATTACAATGCTTAATGACAGTGAAAATATTAAAGCTGATATTCAGTCTGGTTTAGTAAAAGAAGCTGTGTATGTAGCTGAAAATGCTTCACTTGAAATGAAGCGTAGTGTAATATCCGGATTTAATCCTGCTGTTTTATTAGATAGTAAAACAGAAATTAATGATGCTAATCTTAAGAAAATTAAATTTGAAGAAATGTACTTCAACCTATGTAACGGAAATATCTTTACAGAGTACAATTCTAACAATGAAGATCTAGAGAGCTGGTATGGAAATAGCGTATTTTTCAATGTGTATTCTCAAAGTAACAACAGAGAGACTTTCATTGATATTTTCAATGCTAAGAAACCAGATTTCAGATTACAATTAGGAAAAATTACAGCGTCTAGCAGCAACAGATAAAATAGATTTCGATTTTTATTTCAGCGTAAATTTTATTAATAAAGTCCCCAGACACAATTTATGTATTCGTCTTAATACCGGACAAATAAAGATCAAAACATAATGGCTCCATCTAGAAAAAAATATTTTATATATATAATATTTTTGGTTTCCCCTATTTTGCTTAGTCTATATGCTCAAAATACAATAGAAAGACCTACAATTTCTATTGATGCTACGACTAAAATGATAGGGTGTGAGAATCAAAATATAAAAAATGCCGGACAATTAAGTACTGGCAAATTAGATAATTCTAATCAGTTATTAGCAGGGCTATCCATCCCCAAGGATAGCCTTTCTATGGCAACTGTTGTGAAAGATCAGAATTCAGAGTGTAATAAAGAAAATCGATTTTTAACTGGTTCTTTTTCAATTCTTGCGAAAGATATTATCGAGAACTATAAGTACGATTTTTCTGAAACATTTATTGATATCCTATTTTTTGAAGACATAGATTTAGCAAGAACACGCACTATATGATTCGAAAAATTACCCCAAATTTTACCAATCTTTTTCTATTATTTAGCATTTTATTCTTTTGTAAACCGAATATCCATGCGCAGACAATAGTTCCACAGCCTCTTGATGGCCTTGAAAAACTATGTGCAGGACCTTCGTTTAATGAATATTATGCTACTTTTAGCTATATAGATTTTCCGGCAGGGACTACGTTTGTGGTCGAACTTTCGGACAATTTAGGTAGCTTTAACACAATTACTACACCTACAACAAAACTTCAGGTGACTGATTTAACTGCGACGAAACAAACGATTAAATTTGCGCTCCCTGTAAATTTAGTAGGATCTGAAATCTATGGTGTCAGAATAAAAAGTTCCACAGGAGTAGTTAGTCCAAGATTTAAAAACTCAATTAATAGTGCAACTGATTTTCCGGCGTATTATAAGATCTATGAGTCTTCATTTTCTATTAATGGTAAATCAGGTAGTGCAACAATTTGTTCCGGTGGTACATTAACTCTTTCAGTAGATAATGATACGCCAAGTGTTACAAATTCTTCTCCTTTAAACTATCCTAATCTTAAATACAGATGGTTTAAAGATGGAGTAGTAATTCCTGGTCAAAGTACTAAAGACTTAACTGTAAATGCTGCTGGAGAGTATTATGCTTACGTAGAGTATGGAACTTGTACAGAGCCTAATATTAGTTCTAATCGTGTGACGGTTACGGGTTCTGGTTCCGGATCGGCAGTCGTGATTAGTTCAAGTTTAGGAAATCCTTTTTGTGCGAGCACTGAAGGTACTGTTTTAACTGCCTCTAAAGGAAATCACTATGTATGGAAAAAAGATGGTGCTGCTTTTGGTGGTGATACTCGTACAGTAAATGCAAAAGATTCCGGAGTTTATACCGTTCAGGTAGATTTTGGAGGATGTAATGCAACGGGAAGTATCAATCTTCAAGCTAGTGGTTTTAATGCAAGTATAGATGTTGCAGATCAGTTTAAATTGGAAGAAGGAGAAAGTGTAACTGCAACTGTTACAACAGATGCGACTAGTCCAATTTATAAATGGTATTTAAACGACGCAGAAATTAAAGATGCTACTTCGAGCTCTTATGTAGTTATTGCTAAAGGAAACTATAAAGTAGTAGTTTCTCAGGTTTCGGGATGTGTTTCTACCAAAGAATTGGCTTTTAAAGTTATCGGCCCCACAGCTCCGGCTACAGTAATTCCTAATGTCGTTAGTCTGCAGAATCCGTATTGGAATATTCCTGAGGTATATAAAACAGCCCAGACCAAAATAATGATATTAAGCTCTAGTGGCGAAATTATGTTTGATGGTTTAGGAAGTAATTATGACCCGCAAGTCAACTCTTTTATAAAAGATTTTAAAAATGTTAATCCAGTATATTACTATGTCATTCAATCCGACACAGGTGAAAAAAAAGGATCAATAACTGTAATAAGATAATATGAAGAAAATTTTACTATTCATAACTTTATTTTACGGTTTTTCAAATACACTCTATTCTCAGGCTACTTCTGAGGGTGGAGTTGTTTCGTTTTCGTTACCCATCAGAAATTCTTTAAAGTTTAACAGATACTTAATTAACCCTGCTTTTAGCTTTGTTCGTGAAACAAATGCTTATGCCAGTTTTTATAATAAAAGACAATGGGTGCAGTTTGAAAATGCGCCAAACACCTATTTAGCCAATTACTCAGGTCGTTTTAGAGAAAATGAAGCCTTTGCTTTTGGCCTTTTTCAACAAAATTATGGTGTAATGACTGTTTTTGGAGGAATCGGAAACTTTGCGCATAACATCGTTTTAGAACAGGACAGTAATTTAACTTTTGGTATGAACGTTGGTGTTTACCAAAGCAGTTTAAACACTGGTAAAATTATTACTGATGATTCGACTATCTCAGGAGGAAATTATCCTTCGAATACTTTATTGACTATTAATCCCGGAGTAAATTACGGAACTGCTTTTCTTGATTTTGGGGTATCTGTAAACAATTTGATTCTTTACAATTTTGGATCCGGAATCGTAAAAGAGGATCCGGAAAGAGCAATCGAATTGCATGCAATGTATACCGGTTATATTGATAGTTATGGTTTTTTTGACAGAAGTAAATTCTCAGGAATTTTAAAAACGGAGGTTAAAAAAGACAAAACAGTAATCTCAGGACTTGCTATGATCGCAATTCCAAAAGGAGTTTGGGCACAAGCCGGATACAATACTCTATACGGTATTTCTGCGGGTCTTGGATTTAATATTTCTTCTAGTATTGCATTTGAGTACAATTATGAAAAAGGAATGGGGAATTTCACCAATATGGGAGGTTCTCATGAATTTACTATAGCTTATAAATTTAAAAATAAAAACTATTACTATGGTGATGACGAAGAGGGGGCTTTAATAGAACCCGCTAAACCAAAACCTGTAATGGCTAAGCCAACAACTGCTTCTGTAACCAGAGTAGACGGAGCCGCAAAAGCACAATTAGCTGCCGAAGCTAAAGCGAAAGCAGATGCTGAGGCACTGAAAGTGAGACTTGCTGCCGCAGAGAAAGTAAAAGCCGATGCCGAAGCCGCTGCAAAAGCAAGATTGCTGGCAGATACCAAAGCTAAAGCTGATGCCGAAGCATTGAAAATTAAGTTAGCTGCCGACGCGAAAGCTAAAGCAGATGCCGCTGCCGCTGCAAAAGCAAAAACAGCTGTTGCTAATAAACCTGAGCCACAAAAAACACAGGCACAATTGGCTGCTGATAAAGCAAAAGCTGATGCCGAAGCATTGAGAATCAGATTAGCTGCGGATACTAAAGCGAAAGCAGATGCTGCAGCTGCTGCCAAAGCAAAAACAGTTGCTGCAAATAAACCGGCACCACAAAAAACACAGGCGCAATTGGCTGCTGATAAAGCAAAAGCCGACGCCGAAGCGATGAAATTGAAATTAGCTGCTGATGCTAAAGCGAAAGCCGATGCAGAAGCTGCTGCAAAAGCAAAAACAGCTGCTACCAATAAACCGGCACCACAAAAAACACAGGCGCAATTAGCCGCTGATAAAGTTAAAGCCGACGCTGAAGCCGCTGCGAAAGCTAAATTAGCTGCTGATAAAGCCAAAGCTGATGCAGAAGCTTTACAACTGAAATTAGCTGCTGATGCGAAAGCGAAAGCGGATGCTGCAGAAGCGAAACGTAAAGCCGATGCCAAAGCGAAAGCAGAAGCTGCAGATCTACAATCTATTTTAGCTGCAGATGCTAAAGCTAAGGCAGATTCAGATGCACTTCAGGCAAGACTGGCTGCAGAAGCAAAAGCTGCCGCTGCCGCTGCCGCCAAAACAAAAGCAAGTATAGATGCTGCTAATAAAGCGAAACTGGCTGCTGATGCCAAAGCAAAAGCTGCCGAAGAAGCTGCTTTAAAAGAGAAACTAGCTGCTGATGCAAAAGCAAAAGCGGATCAGGAGGCTAGACAAGCTAGAATTGCTGCCGATGCTAAAGCGAAAGCCGATGCAGAAGCTTTACAAGCAAAACTAGCTGCTGATGCCAAAGCCAAAGCTGATGCAGAAGCCTTACAAGCAAAATTAGCTGCCGATGCCAAAGCCAAAGCTGATGCAGAAGCCTTACAAGCAAAATTAGCTGCTGATGCCAAAGCTAAAGCTGATGCAGAAGCCTTACAAGCAAAATTAGCTGCTGATGCCAAAGCTAAAGCTGATGCTCAGGCTCTTCAGGCGAAGTTGGCTGCTGATGCCAAAGCTAAAGCTGATGCAGAAGCCTTACAAGCAAAATTAGCTGCTGATGCTAAAGCGAAAGCCGATGCAGAAGCTTTACAAGCAAAATTAGCTGCCGATGCCAAAGCAAAAGCCGATATGGAAGCTTTACAAGCAAAATTAATTGCTGATGCAAGAGTAAAAGCTGATGCTGAAGCAACTGCCAAAGCAAAAGCTGACGCAGAAGCGAAACAATTGCAAGAAGCTGAAGAGGCACGTTTGGCTAAACTAGCTGCTGATGCTAAGGCAAAAGCCGACGCAGAAGCACTTCAGGCTAAACAAGCTGCAGACGCGAAAGCGAAAGCCGATGCACTAGCGCTACAGGCGAAGTTAGCTGCTGACGCGAAAGCCAAAGCCGACGCAGAAGCACTTCAGGCAAAACAAGCTGCCGATGCTAAAGCTAAAGCTGATGCAGAAGCTTTACAAGCAAAATTAGCCGCTGACGCGAAAGCCAAAGCCGACGCTCAGGCACTTCAGGCGAAGTTAGCTGCTGATGCTAAGGCCAAAGCTGATGCAGAAGCCCTACAAGCAAAACAAGCCGCAGATGCCAAAGCTAAAGCCGACGCAGAAGCGCTTCAGTCCAAATTAGCCGCCGATGCTAAAGCCAAAGCTGATGCAGAAGCGTTACAAGCAAAACAAGCTGCTGATTCCAAAGCGAAAGCAGATGCTATAGCACTTCAAGCAAAATTAGCCGCCGATGCTAAAGCCAAAGCTGATGCAGAAGCGTTACAAGCAAAATTAGCTGCCGATGCCAAAGCTAAAGCCGATGCAGAAGCTTTAGTGGCAAAACAAGCTGCTGATGCCAAAGCAAAAGCGGATATGGAAGCTGCACAAGCTAAGTTACTGGCAGATCAAAGAGCTAAAGCGGATGCAGAAGCTACGGAGAAATTAAAAGCGGAGGAAGAAACAAGACAGCTAAGATTAGCAGAAGAAGCACGTGAAGCAAAATTACTTGCCGATGCCAAAGCGAAAGCCGATGCAGATGCATTAGCAAAAGCAGCTTCAGCTACAAAAGATGATACCGCAAAAGCAATCGACAATTTATCTCAGTCTATTGAAAGTGCGAGTAAAATACAAAAGGATTTATTATCTCAGTTTAACTCTACAGTAGCGAGTAAACAAAGAGACTTAAATGACTTAAGAGAAGAGAATGATTTAAGTGAAAAAGGAATTTATAAAGAGCCAAAACCTTTTAAAAGTGTGGCGGCTGAAAACAGCCAACTAGAAGCTTTAAAATCTCAACTTGCTGAAGTGAATAAAGCACAGAAAGATGAAATTGCCAAGTTGACTAATTTATACAATGAAAGGCTTAAAAAATTCCCGAATAAAAATGATGCTTTAAACAAAGCTTATCTTGAAAAGATAAATGAGTTAAAAGCAGCGCAATTAAAAATGGAACAGGATAGTGCTACATTACTTTCTAATTTGGAACGTATTAAAGCCGAGACTGAAATCGAGAAAAAACGTAGAATTAAGCGTGCGGCTTATGAGAATGATCAGGGTCGATATGCGCAGGACGTTGCCGCTCTTAAACGTATTAAGGAAACAACAAAATTAAGCAGTACACCTTTGACAGCAAGCGATTTTGATTTTGGTGAAGACCAGTCAAATATGCAGATTATCAAAAATATTAAAAATGCTGATGGTGGATATTATTTAATTATTGCTGTTCATAGCAGTGTCGAAAAACGCGATCAGTTCCTGGCTAAAGCAGTTGCAGCCGGACGTACAGATGTTAATTTCTTTTACAATGTAACTACAAGTAAGTATTACATCTATTATGAGAAATTTGAAGGTTTGTCAGAAGCTACAAAAGCATTAGAGACAAAAGGAACTAAGCCATACAACGGGAAAATGGCAATCGTGAAAGTCGAGAATTAATACAGAAGAAGAGTAAAATTTGTCCTTCTTAAGCAAAAAAGAAGGACAAAGTAATAAATGTTATAGAATACGAATTGTTTTATTTTCTAACGCCCCTTAGAGAATAAGATGTAAGTAACAAAAAAATGATTATGAAAAAACCTACTATTTTAAGAACGCTGATTTTTGTTTTAGCTATGTTATTTAATTTTGCCTCCTACTCGCAAAATTTAATCGCGTATAACTCTAAGTTTACTAAGAACCTGAATGAGAATATATTCTTAAAAGCAAATGATCAGTTTGAAGATCCCATAGGCTTAAATGCTGGTGGGGGTAAAGCGAATGCAGGTTCGTCTGTTGCAAGGACTACCAATCCTGTTATTAAGTTCGCTCAGGGTGATTATCCGGGAGTTGTTTCTATTTGCCCTAATGATGGTAAAGAACTTCCAAAGTTATTTTTATGTGGATCAAATGATTCGAGATTAATCGAGACAGGTATAACTGATGCTACTTCGATTCAGTGGCAAAGGCGTACAGGAGGTTGTCCGGCAGTGACAAATGCCAATTGTGCCAATGAGGCTTTTGCATGTACTTGGACTAATGTTGCAACAGGCCCGAACTATAATGCAGATACTGCAGGTGAATTTAGAGTACGAATTCGATACTTTGATGAATCAGTTTATGTGTATTACTTTAATGTATATAAAAATGATCTTGATCCTACAGGAATCGTTAAAAGTGATATTGTTAGAACAGGATCTTGTACAATTCCCGGCAGTATAAGAGCAGGTGGTTTTGGAGCAAATTATGAATATAGCTTTACGACAGCTGCAAGTGCAGGAGCATGGCAACCAAATGACACGTTTCCGGTTACAGTTGCAGGAACTTACAATGTATTTATTCGACTAAAAGGAGTATCCGGGAGTTGTATTTTTAGTGTTAAAAAAATTGTAGTTAGCAGTTTAACTTTCAGTTCAACACTTACCGCTACTCAGCCAAAATGTTCTGGTGATAAAGGAAGTATTATAATCACGACAAACGATACAAATCGCGATTATAAATATATTGTTAAAAAAGACGGTGCTGCATATGGTACCTTTGGCCCATCTTCAGTTTCTGAGTATCCATTAAATGGATTATTGCCAGGTCTTTACGAAGTGGTAACCAGTATTGAAGGTTCAGCATGTATTTCAGATACAGAAAGCATTAGAATTAATTCAATAGCACCTGTTGACGCTACATTGGGAGTAATAACAGGAACAAGTTGTTCAGCAGGAAATATTTCAGTGACTGCTTCCGGTGGAACAGCACCTTATAAATATTCTTATAGCATAAATGGGGGAGATTATATTTCTAATGGGAACAATACTACAATAATAGTTAGTAATGATGGTACCTATAATATTCGTGTTGAAGATGCGAACGGATGTTCTGTTGTAAAAACAATTCCTATCCTTGCTACATTAAAACCTGAATATACCATTAAATTAACTCATCAAGGTTGTGACGGTACAAGACCAAGCATCACGATTAGTGATATTATTGCCCGCGGTTATAGTTTAGAGTACAGTATCAATGGTGGAGCGTTTCAAACGAGTCCTGTTTTTGCTGGTTTACAACCGGGGGATTATAGTGTTGCCGTGAGATATGGAACAAAGAAAAGTAATGGCAGCTGGAATAGCTATTGTGAAGACAAAGCAGGTACAGTTAAGTTACTAGGGGGGAATACGCAATTAACGGCTTCAGGAGGTGTTGCTGAATTAGTGGGCTGTAGTACAGAACCAGGAAATGAGAATAAAGGGAAGGTTAGGATTACCAACCCACAGGGAGGTGTAGCCCCATTTAAATATAGTTTCGATAACAGAGGATCATGGATTGACAAAAATGAAGCCTATGTTCTGCCATCAGATCAGGCTTATACTTTATATATTAAGGATGCTTTGGGCTGTGAGTATGAAATGAAAAATATTAAGTTAGATTTCAGACCTGCTGATCCTTCCATAACATATAGTGATGTAATATACGATTGTAATGGTAAGGGGGAATTAACTGCAAAAGTAACGAATAGCGGAGGTCCAGGTTATGCGTATCAATATACTCTTGACGGTGTAATCAACACTAACACACCTCCAAACGTTTTTAATAACATTAAGGTAGGATCGCATACAATTCGAGTTGATTACAAATTATTGTCGGTACCTACTTACAGTAATTTATTATTAGAAGATTTTGGTGTGGGTGATCCTACAAAGTCTCCGGGTATTGCTGCCGCATATTGTTGGAACGATCAAAGAGTGAATGCGCCATATTTATGTACTTTTCCTGATGGTACTCCAAGTAGATCGGTAGAGGATAATGCCTATGCCGTAACGTATTTTCATTGGAGAAGTGATGATCCAAATAGCAATAATTCCGGTGCCTGGTTTCACTTTAAAGACCATACTACAAATCCAAATAATCTGCCGAATACTGGAGAAGCTAAGGGCCGATTTTTATTAGTAAATGTAGGATCTGCAGCAGGGCCAAATGGTATTTTATACAGTAAACCTATTAAGGATGTAATACCAAATCAACCAGTCGAAGTGAATGTAGCTGTAGCTAATTTATTAAAATTGGGTGTTGATGGTGCTGCGCCGGCAGTGCTATTTCAATTAGTGGACAAAAACGGCAATGTTGTGGCTTCTCATAATACGGGAGAGATTGCTCCTGGGAAAAATGATCCAAACAGAAATAAATGGGTTACACCACCAACCATTACTTTAGATCCGGGGGACAATACAGAGTTAACTTTTGTCATTCGTTCTGGAAGTATCTTATATGGTGGTAATGACTTGTTGATCGATGATATATCAGTACGTCAGTTGCCAAAATCATGTGTAGGAGGAGGAGAATTTAATTTTGACGTTCTTGACCAAAAAGCTTTTAAAGCTGATATAGCAAATGCTAATCCTGTAACATGTAATGGCACCAATGACGGATCTTTTCAAATTGTTGCAGAAAATTTTGATCCTACTAATGGATTTGAATATTCTTTAGACGGGGGTACCAATTGGTACATTTCTAAAGTAGGAACAGTTAATTTTCCAAATGTAAACTTTCCATCTATAGGTGCTAAGACCTATAACATAAAAGTTCGTAATAAAGGTGTTTATTCATGTGATAAAACTATTTCGGCAGTTATCACAGCTCCGCCAGTATTGACCATAAGCGCTCAGTCATTTCCTGGTACTTGTGGAAAAGGGAGAGTCGAAGTGACTATAACCGGAGGTACCGCACCTTATAAAAATGTAATACTTAAGAAAAAATCTGATGGTACTACTACAGCTTTTATTTACGATGTCCCAAGCGGTAAATATATACTAACCGATGTTTTAGCAGATACTTACACTGTTATAGCAGAGGATAATAAAAATTGTCCATCGACTTTGGGTACCGATTTAGTGGTAACAGGACCGGTAAAACCTAGAGCGGACATTGATGTAACTTCAAATTTCTGTTTTACTAATGCTACTGGAGCTTCAATTAAAGTCAATATTATTGGAGGTAAAGGACCATATGCTTATAAAGTAAGCCGTGATGGAGGTCTTACTTACGGGCCTTACACAGCTACTTTTACGGCGAGCAGTTTTACTTATCCGGCTCTAACAACAGGAACCTACGATTTTATGATTATTGATGGAAACGGTTGTGAAGTATTTACTGCAAGTCAAACGATTAATCCTCAATTTGGAGCAACTCCAACGGTTAAAGCGGCACTTAGTTGTAAAGCAGGTGCAGCGGCAGCAGCCACTATTGAGGTAAAAATCGATGGAGGTACCAGTCCATATAAATATTTGATTAAAGATAGTTTAGGGAATATTAAAGTTACTAGCGGCAGTATAACCAATCCGGTTTTTCAATATGATACTACAGTCGCAGATGAGTATACTTTTGAAATTACGGATGCCAATAAATGTACGATTTCGATTAAACAACGAGTTAGCTCCTTAGTACGACCTACTGCAAAAGAAACAACCAAAGATGTAACCTGTGTTAATGCCGACAATGGTTATGTAGATCTTGAAGGGGTAACTGGATCAGCTCCTTTTACTTTTCAGTTTAATGGTGTGGGAACATTTGATACTAAAACACATTATGGTGGTTTAAAAGGATCTGTTGCAGGAATCACGTACACCTATATCGTAAAAGATGCCACTGAGTGTACCAGATCTTATTCCTTTAAAATTTATCAAAAAGACGATTTAGCCGGAACAGCAACTATTTTACCGGCTTACAATTGCGATAATCCTGCGACCATAACCGTTTCAGGAGTTTTAGGAGGAACGGCTCCGTATCAGTACTCCTTATTAAAAGGGGGTGTTGTAGTTGCAGGACCTCAGGATGGTCTTGTATTCAATAATATAAATGCCCCGGGAGTTTATTCAGTTACAATTACGGATGCAAACTCTTGTACTAAAACAATAGCTGCAGGAACGATTGCTGCGTTGAATCCTCCTGCTGCAATGGACATTAAAGATTCAGGTGCAAAATGCCCGGATAATAAAGCAAATGTTACCATTACGAATGTTCGTAATGCTGCCGGTACTGCTATAACAGGTACTTTAGAGTATAGAATAGTATTGCCTGTAGCAACCGCATTTCAACCAGGTAATGTGTTTACAGGACTTGATGCAACGGTTAACTATAATTTTGAAGTAAGAGATGCTAACAAATGTACCTATCAGGAAAATTATGCAATTGCAGTACCAAAAAGTTTCTCAGTAGGCAGTAAATCTACTCCTGTAAAATGTTTTGGAGCAAGTGATGGTACGGTTACATTTACCGTTACCGGAATAGCTACAGGAACAAATTATACATATAAAATAGATTCAGATGCATTGGTATCAGCAACTTCTGCCGGAAGCCCGTTTGACATTTCAAAAGGTGGATTGAGTGTTGGAGAGCATACCATTATCGTAACAAATTTAACTACAAATTGCGCTGTTACAGAGAAGGTAGAAGTGAAAGGTCCAACGGCTAAGTTGGCTTTAAACTTACCTAATCTAACACATGTTACCTGTAAAGATCTGGGAACAGCAACTATAAATGCTGTTGACGGATGGGGTACATATACTTATACAGTAACACGTACAGCTCCGTTACCTGCAGGTACGGCTGTCGTGCAGTCTAATAATAAATTCACCAATCTGATTGCAGGAACCTATAGCGTTTCGGTAACTGATTTAGGCGGATGTACGGTTGCAGGTCAAACTTTTACCATCAATGATCTGGTAAAACCATTAGCAACAATAGATGTAACGTCTACCTATTGTGCAGGTGGTGCAGGAGCAACTTTAATTGCAACACCAAGTGCTGCACCAAAACCAAATCCGGATTATGAGTACAGCCTTAATGGTGGTACAACTTATCAGAATTCGGGCAGTTTTCCAGGTTTAGCACCTGGTAACTATACCATTACTGTTAGAGACAAAGTAACAGGTTGTACAAACACTGTAAATGCAGTAGCAATAACTATTGCCTCTCCGGTAACAGCGACTCCTAAAATAATAAGCGATCTTACATGTGATCCTACGAGTCCTGAAGCAAAAATTGAAGTTTCAATACAAAACGGATACCCGGATTACAAATATAGAGTAAACACTACAGGAGCTCCTTTTTCAGGTGTTTACACAAATGTAGGAGCAGGTCTGACTAAATTTAGTGTTTTAAGAAATCAGGGAACTTACTATTTTGAAATTACCGACAGTAAAGGTTGTACGGTAGTGGTTTCTCAAAAGGTGGATGCTATTATAAAACCCGATTTTACAACAAAATTAGTTGCTGTAAAATGTAAAGGAGGCGCTACAGGAACTATTACTGTTGATGCCACACCTACGTCGGGAACTTACACTTATGTATTGAATACCATTCCTGCAACTACTGCAGTAACACAACCGACATCTAATGTATTTAAAGGCTTAAAAGCAGGAGATTACAGCATTGTTGTAATTGATGCTAAAAAATGTCAATCTGATGCAAAAACGGTAACCATCAATGAACCTTTAAATCCTTTAGATGCAATTGCAAAGGTGTCTGTTGGATTAACTTGTGATGCTGTAAATGGTACTGTAGCGGCTAAAATTACGGTAACCCCTTCAGGTGGTACTCCGTATGCAGCTCCGGATCTTTACAGATATAGCTACAATGGTCAAACACCAGTAACATCAAATGTATATGTAACTACCGTTTCTGGTAATGTAACTATAGAAGTATTTGATGCTAATGGATGTTCATTTGTAGTTCCTTCAGGGATTACAATTGATGCTTTGGCTCCGCCAACAAAAATTGATTTTACTCAAATCGCTCCAATTACTTGTGAAGCGGGTCATGATAAAACAAGTTTAAAATTAGATGTTACAGGTGGTGTATTGCCACTTAAATATGAAATTACAGGTCCAACAGCAGCAGCAACAGCTGTAACAATAAATGCAAATACACATACATTTACAGGATTAGTACCAGCTCATTATTACTTTAAAGTAACAGATTTAAATGGTTGTACAAAAATTGGTGATTTTGAAATTTTAGATGTTACGGGAATTCAATCAGACGTTTCTATTGTTAAAAACGTAACTTGTAATGCTGCAAGCAACGGTTCAATTAAATACACTGTTTCAGGAAATAGAACTGGAGGTTATACTTATACTTTAGTAGGAAGTGCTTCCGGAACAATTTCTACTTTACCAGCTGTGTCTGGAGATGTTATTACATACTCTGGATTGAAAGGTGGAGAATCTTATACATTTACTGTAACAAACACTGTAACAAAATGTTTTGCTACAAGTATTATTTCACTTGCTGAACCGGTAGCTATTACAGCTTTTACTGCAAAGGCTACAAATATTTATTGTAATTATTCTAAAACTGATATTACGGTTTCTGCTACTGCAGCAGGAACAACATTATATTATGCTGTAGTAAAAACAGGAGATCCGATACCAACATTCCCAGCGGGTTATCAAACATCAGGTAATTTTTCAAAAGATACCGCTATAGATGGTATTTCTTATACTGCCTATGTTAGTAATAAAGATGGAAATTGTGTTCAAAGTGTTGGCGTTTCGGTTGCTACAGATGCATTACCAACTATTGATCCGATAACGGCACCATTATGTTATTCCGGTACTAATTTTACAGTTAAAATTGTTGGAACGGTTTATAGCGGAACAGCACTTTATGGTCTTAACGGATCTTATGATATAAATGACACCAAGACAATTACAGGTCCTGGAAGATATACTTTAGGAGTAAAAGACAATCATGGTTGTGAGAAAACATTAGTAATCGATGTTAATAATCAATTAACCATAACAGTTACGCCAACTAAAGAATTGACATGTGAGGTTATCCCTCCTTTTACAACCAAAGACGCACAGTTTAATTTGTCAGCTGGTGGAGGTGTAGGGCCATATACATATAGAGTTTCTTTTAATGGTGGTGGTTATACAACAACGGGTATTACAGGTAGTACTTTTACAACTAGCGCAGCTGGAGACTATCAGTTTGAAGCTACAGATTCTAATACGCCAAAATGTACAGTTTTATCTTCAGTTGTAAAAGTTGAACCACTTGTATTGCCAGAAATTGCTTCTGCAGTACAATCACAAAAAATCCTTTGTCCAACTGAATCTACTGGAGCAATAAAAGTTACACTTGTTCCTAATAAAGGAACGGCTCCTTTTAAATACGAAGTAGTTCTTTTAGATATGCCATTTACGAATTATGGATCTCAAATGACTGGCTTACCAGCAGGTAATTATGCTGTAAAAGTAACTGATGCTAAAGGATGTTCAGATACAGAGAATGTACAAATCAAAAAGCCGAGTCCTTTCGTTGTCGATTATGAAATTATTGGACTAAAATGTGATCCGGCTGGAGGAATATCTAAAGGATCGATAATCATTAAAAGTGTAACAGGAGGAACAGTTACAAGTCCTGGAGTTCCAGGGGCAACAGGTTACAGTTATTATGTAACAGGTACTAACTATAATAAAAGCGAATTAAATACCGATGGCACAACTTCGGTTACTTTTACTATTGTAGATTTTGGTTTATATAAAATTAGAATTGTAGATGAAAACGGATGTTCGGTTGAATTTCCTGATAAATTAGTTGCATCTCCACCTAATAAACTTGATATTACAGTAACTTCTCCACCTGCAGATTGTGATACAACAACTCCAGGCGGTGGCGGTGGTTCAGCAACAGTTGAAGTAGGTTCTGCATTTGCAGGAACAGGTCCGTTTTTCTTTAGTATATATAAAGGGTCGAATGTAGCTTATCCGGCTGGAGTTTGGCAGGCAGAAGATGTTGATGGCTTAGGTGTAAGACTTAAGAAAACTACTTTTACCAATTTAACACCTGGAGTAACGTATACTTATGTAGTGTATGATACGGCTTCTAAATGTTATTATTACGAAACAGGAGCACCAGCAATCCCAAGTAATTCTACATTAACAGCAAGTAATGTAGTTCCTCAAAATGTTACGTGTGCAGATGTTACAGATGGTAAAGTTAGCTTTAGCGTTACTAGTATTTATTCGGGAGCTACTAATTTTACATACGAAATATTTGATGCATTAACACACGCAAGCACTGGAGTTACTGGTACAGGTACTGTAGCTGGTACTTCAACGGCGACATTTACTAGTCCGTCAGCATTAGATTTGGGCTTCTATTATATATTAATTAAAGAAGTAGGTGCATCACCAAATAAGGGTTGTAGTATTGCTACGACAAGTTTTAAAATTGATAAATCTGCAAGATTATTGAATATAACGGCTAAAGTTGATAAGAATGCAACATGTAGTACGTTGGGTACAATTAGTGCAGAGGCAAAAGACGGAACAGGTCCTTTTACTTATCAGGCAGTTCTGGCTGGTACAGCAGTAGATCCAACTAAATGGAAAAATGGAAATAGTTTTGATTTAGCCGGTAGTGTTGGTACAGGTATTAGTTATGATATCTATGTAAAAGATGTTTACGGCTGTACGAAATATTTTACTTTGCCTTTACCTCAGGATCCAAGTCCTGCAATTAGTTTATCTATTGTAGACAAGTGTGCTGCTGAAGGTAAATTTAAAGTTGTAGTTACTGAAACTACGAAAGGTATAGAGCCTTATTTCATTAGTGTAAACAATAGCCTATTTAAACCTATAGGGACATTACCTTATACAATAGAAGATCTTAGTTCTGGAGCGGTAGATGTTATTATTAGAGACAGCAATGGTTGCGAGACGCCAATTGTAAAATCTCCAATTACGGCTACACCAAAAGTGCTTGCAAAACTTGCTAAAGTTCTGGATTGCTCAGGAGCTACTTCAAATGCAACAATAAAAGTTGATATTACAGATGGTACAGGACCATTTACTTATGAAGTTTACAAGGACGGAACTCTATTAACAGGAGGACCTTATGCTGCTGGTGGTACTACTTTTAATTATTCAGTTGCAACTTTTGGTAAATATATTATTGAAGTAATTGATAATAATGGTTGTAAGATAAAAACAAATGAAATTGTAATTGATCCGCTTACTACGATAGTTCCAGCATCTAATCCTATACTTGCTAAGTGTTTTGGTGGTAATGGAACTATAGAGTTATCTGCAACAGGAGGAAAATCACCTTATAAATTTAATTTTAATAATTTAGGATTCTCTGATGAAACTACTTATAGTATTATTGCAGGAACGTATTCATTTATTGTAAAAGATGCATTAGGTTGCGAAGTGACAGATAATGTTACTTTAGGAACACCTGCTGATTTAGTTCTTCAGACTCCAACGGTAGATCAGCCTACTTGTGGCCCAAATAATTTACCACAACCGGCAAAAGTTGTTTTATCAGCAACAGGTGGTACAACTACACCTACAAAGCCTTACGAATATAGTTTTGATAATAGTGACTTTAGTACAGAAAACACTTATTATGTAGCTAATACTAGTACAAGCAGAACGATTCCTTATGCGATTAGAGATGCGAACAATTGTACTAAAACAGGTACAGTTGATATCATCAAATTAGATCCGCCAACAGGTTTTGATATTGCTCAAACAGTAACCATTACTTGTGTAAATCAGAGAACAACAGTTAATATTTCTAATCCTAAAAATGCATCTGGTTTAATCGTTATTCCTCCTGCTGTTATAACTTATCAAATTGTATCTCCAATAGCTGCAATTATAGATAATGGACCAAATCCATCTTTCCCTAATCTATTACCGGGAGATTATGTATTCCAGATAACAGATGCAAGCGGATGTACAAAACAATTGCCTTACACGATTAAAGATGTAACTAAAATTAAAATTGATCAACAATCTTTAACAGATATTACTTGTGTAGGTGCAGGTGACGGAAAAGCAACTTTCTTAGTCTCAGGATATGGTACAGGAGTAAATAGTTATAATTACGTCCTTGATACTAATGCAGCTGTAACAATGACAGCTGGAACAATCAACTTAATAGGTTTGGCTCCGGGTGGGCACACTATTACAGTTCAGGATGATGAAACGAAGTGTTCTGCAGTTCTAAACTTTAATATTGCAACTCCTGCTATAGCCTTAGATTTTACTATGGATGTTACACCTCTTGGTTGTACAACTTTTGGAGCTGTAAAGATTTCAGCTTCAAACGGATGGGGAGGTTATACTTATACCGTAACAGAACCGGCTCCAACAAGTACAGTTTTACCATCAAACACAATAGGTGAATTTGGAGGACTTACTAAAACGGGTGTTTATTCGGTTTCGGTTAAAGATGCCAAAGGTTGTATTGTAACAAAAACGTTCGAACTTTTTGCTCCAATTAATCCAGTTGCTACAATTGATGCAACATCGGTTTATTGTTATAATGGTGTTGGCGCAGGGGCCACTTTGGTAGTCAATGCAACAACTCCGGGTACACCAGCCTATACACCGGTTTATGAATACAGTATCGACAATGGCGGAACATGGAACGGAAACAATACATTCACAGATTTAGCACCAGGTGACTATGAAGTTACAGTGAGAGATCAGTTTGGATGTAAGGCAGTTGCACCGGTATTAGTTAAAATCAACGGTCAGTTTTTTGCTTCTGCGAAAAAAGACAAAGAAATTTTCTGTGCGCCGGCAGCGTTAGTTGATGGAAAAATTATAGTAGAAGCCGTAGGAGGTTATCCACCTTACAGCTATACAGTAACAAAAGATGGAATATTAGATCCAACAGTCATTGCATTTCCAACTGCTACAGCTACTTCAGCAGATTATGTAGTAACAGGACCTGGTAAATATAAGTTTAATGTGGCTGATTCAAAATCATGTCCGGCAGGAACAGCTGAAATTGAAATGTTGGCTCCAAAAGCACCAGTATTTATAGCAACGCCAACTGCTCCATCTTGTATATCTCCACAAGGAGAAATAGGTGATGGTCAAATCTCAGTTGCTTTAGCAGCCGGTAGTGTTGACGAACCTTATAAGTTTACTATTTTACGTACTGTACCTGCTGGTGGAAGTTTAGTAACTCAGGATACAGGATTATTCACTGGATTAATTGCAGGAACTTATACGGTTAATGTAATCTCGGCAAAAGGTTGCGAGGCTCCGGTACCTGTTACGATTGCGGCTCCGGTACCTGTTACGGCAGCATTACTTAACAAAACAGTTTTTAAATGTACTACACCTGCAAATGTTGCTAAAGAAACAATTGTGACTATTGGTGGTTCTGGAGGTGCAGGAACTGCGGGAGTTATTGGAGATTACAGATACAGTGATAACGGAACGGACTGGTACACGACTAATGAGTTTAAAGTTTTTGATACTAAGATGCCTCAAAACTTGACTTATTATGTAAAAGACCTAAAAGGTTGTATGGCTTTTGTACCAGTTACGGTTGATCCATTCCCAACATTAGAATCGGCGTCAGCAACACAGAAAGTTGCTGCGGATTGTCCTAATTTAGGCCAGGAAACCATTCTTGTTAGTATTGTTGGTGGAGCAACGCCTTACAAATTTAAATATCAGGCGTATAAAGATGGTGTGGCAATTGGAACTGAAGTTACAATTCCGGCCGGAGACAATACATTTGAATATGTAGCTCCGGATGCGGGTCATTTGTATCACTTTTTAATTACCGATCTTACCACAGAATGTACTGTTATTTCAGGTTCGCACTTTGTGAAATTATACAAACTAATGAAAGTAACAGCGACTCCATCATCTATGGTAAGCTGTGATGGATTGAGTGATGGTACAATTACAATTAATATTGAAAATTATACAAAGACATACAATTACAAAGTTCTTCTTGGAGGAGTTGCGGTAGTTGGACCTGGAATGACAGGAACAGTAGATGTGGCAACGAATAATCCGTTTACAATTATGGGATTAGCAGCAGGTTTAAATTACACGGTTGAGGTGCTTCAGAATGCCTACCCTCAGTGCCCAGTGACGTCAAACTCTGTTGAAATCACACAACCTGCGGCATTAGATATAAGTGGTATGGTTGTAAAAGTTGTAAATGAAAATTGTAACAATCTTGGTGCAACGATTACAATTGATCCAACAGGAATTAAAGGAGGAACGAAAGGATATAAATTTGCAATTTTGCGAGCAGGAGATCCTGTAGTTTACACCACAGATCTTTCAAAAACGGTAAGAACTTTAGCGGTAGGACCATTAAATTCTGATACATGGATTGTTTATGTGCAGGATGCTAAAGGTTGTTCATTATCTGTGCCTGTTAAAGTTTCATTAGATCCGATGCCAACAATTACAAGTGTAAAAGTAGCAGATCAATGCGCTACTACAGGTTATAGAATTGATGTGGTAGCACAAGGATTGGCTGACTTACAATACAGTTTAGACGGAGTACAGTATCAAGATGATAGTTACTTTACGGTAGGTACTCCCGGAGATTATACTGTATGGGTAAGGGATAAAAACCAATGTGTTGTTAAAGCAGCTGCACCGGTTACGGTTTTAAAACCACTAACTTTAGAGTATAAGCTTTCGGGTACACCTAAATGTTCTGATGCAACCCAAACAATTACATTAACTGTAGGAGGCGGTACTGTGACACCGGCAAATAGCTATGTGTATACAAAAGACAAGTGGGTAACTCAACAACCTGGTGCCGTCTTTAATGGTTTAGCGCCTGGCAATTATAAATTTAGGGTACGAGATGTTATGACGTTGTGTGAGAAAGAAATTGAGGTAGATATTACAATACCTGTAGCAATAGATGCAATGGCAGCAACACCAAGAAAAACATCTTGTAAAGGATCTGCTGATGGTGGAATAGTTGTAACGCTTTCGGATAAAAATGTTAATCCGAAATACACCTACAGTTTATCCGGTATGGGAGTTACTATTGTAGATCAGGATTCACCAAACTTTAACGGATTGCGTGCTGGTACCTATTCGGTAACAGTGAAATCAGGCTTAGGTTGTGAACTTACTTTATCAAATATTGTAGTAGATGAGCCTGAATTAATTACTGTTAAAACTAGTTATACAGAATTTGGATGTTCGACTGGTAACATTACTGACAATGCTACTATTACGGTAGATAAAGTAGAAGGTGGTTCTGGTAACTATTTAGTTTATGAATTCAAAAAGGGAACAAAAGTGCTTCAAAGCGGGCTTGATAAAAGTTATACCGTGCTAGGAGATCATACAGGAGGAACTTATACAGTAACGGTTTATGATAGTAATAACTGTCAGGGTTCTAACACAACTCCAATAGATATTAGGCCATTTGCAATTATAGATGATGTTGATCTTGATGTAAAAGTTCCAATTACATGTCTTGTTCCGGAAACACTTCAGGTAATCGCTACGACAACAGGCACACTTACTGCTCCTTTGAAATATACGTTAAGTGGTTCAGGAACCACTGTGATTACACCACAGATTAATAATGACGGATTATTTCAAGGTTTAGGAATTGGAAGTTATAAAATTACGGTTGATAATGTGGCCACCGGGTGTAGTCTTACTGTTTACCATTATGTATATGATCCAAATACCTTTACAATTGCAGTAAATCCAATTCAAAGTGAAATTTGTTTTGCTGCTACTAATGGAAAAGTAGAATTGACGTTTGTAGATAATCAACCTACTCCATCAAACGATGCAGGAGAGTTTGATTATAAAATTACAGGTCCGCTTCCTGATATTACAGGATCAAGTGTAGGATTTGGAGCAGGCCCTGTTCAGATATCAGGACTAGTTTCAGGACTGTATACGGTTACAGCTAAATTGCGTAATTCACCAGGTTGTGAGGTTACGAATACATTCCAGATTACGCAGCCGGCTGCAGCATTGGATATTAATGTAACATCTACTCCAATCACTTGTAAAGACGGATCTGCCGATGGTTCTATCACAGCAACAGCTGTTGGTGGATGGCCGGGAGAATACAAGTACGAATTGGTAGGCCCAACTAAAACAGTTGCTTACTCAGACGTATTTTATTTTGAGAACTTAACACCAGGTAGATATACCGTTAACGTAAAAGACAGCAAAGGTTGTATTGACAGTGCTATTGTTGATTTAGTAATTCCAACTCCAATAAGCTTCACGGCCAGACCAAGTACAACAGTATTGTCTTGTTACGGAGATACAAGTGCAACTATTACAGTTGCTACTCCAACGGGAGGTCAGGGAAGCAACTATCGTTATACAATCAATCATACTACTGCCACAGGAAAGATTATTACTTCAGGTCCGCAGGAATCTAATATATTTACAGGTCTTGGTGCCGGAGATTATACAATAGAAGTTAACGACGGATTTAGTTGTGGAATGACATCGGCACGTATTTCGATCGCAAATCCTAGTAAAATTGAAGCTAGTTTGACATTAAGATCGTCAATTACATGTTTAACAAATGCACAACTTACGATAAGTGCAGTTGGAGGAACAGGTCCTTACACGTACAGTGAAGACGGAGTTACTTATGGAGCAAGTTTTAACTCCACGACTTCTTTCCCTGTTACAGTAGGAACGCACCATTATTTTGTAAAAGATAATTTAGGATGTGTTGTTCTTTCAAATGATTACACAGTAGATCCTGTTACTCCTTTAGCCGTAGAATTAGATCTAAGAAACGCAACAGTGAACTGTACCGGTGAAAGTACCGCGATCATTGTGGCAAAAGCAACAGGTGGTTTAGGTAATTACCAATATTCATTATTAAATGGTGCAGGTATAGAAGTAAGAGCTGCACAGGCCGATGGTATTTTTGCAGATCTTAATGCAGCTTCTGGACCGTACACTGTACATGTGAAGAGCGGTGATTGTGAGAAAAATTCAACAGTAACAACAGTAACGGAACCGTTGACAGCTTTGACTTCAAGTTATGTAGTTGAACCTGTAAAATGTTTTGGTGAAAACAACGGTAAAATTATAGTGACTGCTTCTGGTGGTACAGGAGTTATTAAATATGCAATTTCACCTAATTTAGATCAGTTTGTAGATGGTGGAACGTTTGATCGTTTAGAAGCAGGTACTTATACGGTAATTGTTCAGGATTTATTAGGTTGTAATGCCGTTTACATAATTGAAGTTAAAGAACCGGCTGTTTTAATTGCATCTGAAATTCCAAACACCATGTTACCTGAAATTTGTAAAGGTGATAAAGATGCCGCATTCTATATTCAAATTAAAGGAGGAGTAGCGCCATATTTTGAAAGTCTGGATAACGACAAAGGACCATTTTTACCTGTAACCGGTAACACTAAAGATTATACAAATCAAACAGGTGGAAAACACAATGTTTACATCAAAGACAGTAACGGATGTATCAGTCAGGTTGAAATCAGAATGCCGGAACCGGTTGTTCTTGACCCAATAGCTGAAACCAATTACGATTGTGTGAACAATGCACAAACGAATATGGTAACCGTTACGGTTGATGCTAGTAATACAGATCTTACGCAAGTAGATTATTCTCTTGATAGCGATGTAGGTCCTTGGCAGGCGGCAAATATCTTTACCAATATCGCTCCTGGAAAGCACTACATTGTAGCTAGACACACGAATGGATGTAAAGTGCCAACGACAAGTTTTGAAATCAGAGCTTACGACAAGTTAACGCTTGGAGAGTCTGAAGGAAAACCAGAAATGAACATCATTTCGGTAACTGCTGCCGGTGGAGCACCTGCTTACGAGTACAGTTTCAACGGAGAACCGTTTACTTCTTCTAACAAATACAAAATCTACAAAACAGGAGATTATGAAGTAATAGTAAGAGACCAAAACGGATGTACGGCAACAATAACAGTACATGCAATTTATGTTGATGTTTGTCTTGACAATTACTTCACTCCAAACGGAGATGGTGTTTATGACACTTGGGGTCCTGGTTGTACAAACATTTACAACAACCTTGTATTCTCAATCTTTGACAGATACGGTCGTGTAATTGCCAAGTACCACTATGGTCAAAAATGGGACGGTAGATACAATGGTGCCGAATTACCTTCAGGAGATTACTGGTATGTTCTTAAATTGAATGACGAGAAAGATGCACGTGAGTTTGTAGGGCATTTCACTTTATACAGATAACAAAATAAGAGCCCCTAATGATGTTATCTAAAAAAATTATTACAATGAAAAAGTTTATTTTATCTTTAGTACTCATGGCTGTAACAACAAGTTACAGCCAAGAGTTAAACCTACCAGTTTTCACACAGTATTTAGCAGATAATCCATTTGTTATTTCACCTGCTTTTGCCGGTATTGGAGACAACCTTAGAATTAGAGCCAACGGACTTACGCAATGGGTAGGGATAAAAGATGCACCGGACAACCAGTCGCTTTATGCCGATTTTAGGGTCTTGGATCGTTCTGGAGTCGGGATCAATGTCTACAATGATAAAAATGGATATACGCGTCAGACGGGAGCCAAAATTTCCTTTGCACATCACCTTATCCTGGATTATTATTCGAAGCAATATCTGTCTTTCGGACTTTCGTATAACTTTAATAGCTTTCGTATTGATATTGATGAATTCAATAACACTATCGAACATCCTATTTTAGATCCGGCTGTAACCGACAATCGATATACTTCAAACAGTAACTTCGATGTGAGTGCCTTGTATCGTAATAAAATGTTCTATGTAAGTTTTAATGCCAATAACGTTTTAAAGAAAAATACTGATAAATACCGTGGAGTTGAGCCTTCGCTACTTTCCAATTATCAGATCTATTCCGGTTTTATTTTTAAAGACGGAGAAAACAGTCGTATCGAATACGAACCATCGGTTTACTACCAGTACTTCGCAAGTGATAATCGTTCTACAACCGATTTCAACTTCAAGTACAGACGTTATAATCGTTATGAGGACTATTATTGGATCGGGGTTTCTTATCGTTTCTTAAACGATCAGTTTCCAAAACCATTATCAGTTGGGCCAATGGTAGGTTTTATGAAATCTAAATTCTACTTTGGATATTCGTATCAGGTAATGTTCAACGACTTGGGTAATTATAACACAGGAACACACTCCATAACAATTGGTTTCGATTTCCTACAATCAATCAGTAACTGTCCTTGTACACAAAGCCCGGTTCACGATTAAGGAAGCATTTTTAGCGGCTTTAAAAGTTAATTTGTTTTTTTTCATAAATTATATCGTTTTCGCTGTTGTAGCGGGTTTAATTTTACATTTTTCAAATTTGTTGCAACACTAAAAGTTCTATATTTGTTTTCTATCAGAATAAATTAAAAAATTATCAAATGAAAACTTTAAACGATTTCGACTTTAAAAATAAAAAAGCAATTATCCGTGTGGACTTTAATGTGCCATTGGATGAAAATTTTAATGTAACTGACGCTACACGTATCGAAGCTGCAAAACCAACTATTGATGCTATTTTGGCACAGGGCGGAAGCGTAATTTTAATGTCGCATTTAGGCAGACCAAAAGGAGCAGAAGAAAAATATTCGTTAAAACACATTTTAAAAACAGCTTCTGAAATATTGGGAGTTCAGGTGAAATTTGCTGAAAATTGTGTTGGAGAAGCAGCAAAGTCAGCTGCGGCTAACTTACAGCAGGGAGAAGTTTTATTACTTGAGAATTTACGTTTTCATGCTGAAGAAGAAGCTGGAGATGTAGCTTTTGCAAAAGAACTGGCTTCATTGGGAGACATCTATGTAAATGATGCGTTCGGTACAGCACACAGAGCGCATGCTTCAACAACGATTATTGCACAGTTTTTCCCAACTGAAAAATGTTTTGGAACATTGTTGGCAAAAGAAATAGAAAGTTTAAATAAAGTACTTAAAAATAGTGAAAAACCGGTAACAGCAGTTCTTGGAGGTTCAAAAGTATCTTCAAAAATTACCGTTATCGAAAACATCTTAGACAAAGTAGATCACATGATCATTGGTGGCGGAATGACATTTACATTCGTTAAAGCACTGGGTGGTAAAATTGGAGAATCTATTTGCGAAGATGACAAGCAAGAGTTAGCGCTTGAAATTTTGAGACTGGCCAAAGAAAAAGGAGTTCAGATTCACATCCCGGTTGATGTAATTGCTGCAGATGATTTCTCTAATACAGCAAACACTCAGGTAGTCGATGTAAACGCAATTCCTGATGGATGGCAAGGTCTTGATGCAGGTCCTAAATCTTTAGAAAACTTTAAAAAAGTAATTCTGGAGTCTAAAACAATCTTATGGAATGGTCCATTAGGAGTTTTTGAAATGGGATCTTTTGCTAAAGGAACGATCGCTTTAGGTGATTATATTGCCGAAGCTACAGAAAACGGTGCCTTCTCATTAGTGGGAGGTGGAGATTCTGTTGCAGCAGTAAAACAGTTCGGTTTTGAAGATAAAATGAGTTACGTTTCTACCGGAGGTGGAGCTATGCTTGAAATGTTAGAAGGTAAAATTTTACCTGGAATCGCCGCGATTTTGGACTAAAAAATCACAATTAACATTTTTTTACATATTTTTCTTCATTAAACTGTTTAAGTTTGTAAAACTAAGGTTTCTGTAATGAATTGAATTATAGAATTTTAAAATAATGTTATATGATTGTAAAAAAAATAGCAATAGTGGTTTCCGCTTTTTTTTCGATATCCATGTTTGCGCAGGATGTTGCAAAAGCAGATGCTGAAATTAAGCCGGTTGTAAAGATATCGTATTTAGATTCTGTTAAAAATACTTTCAAAAAAAATGAACTGGCAGCAAGAGTTGACAGTCTTTGGATGAACGAATTAGTAAGTCTGGATATTTACGATGATCTGACAAAAGACATTCAAACCATTAATACAGACGTGACAGTTGATGAGGAACTGCCAACAGATTTGCTAAAACAGCGACTGCAGGCAATGAATGGGAAATCACCTTTTAATATTGAATACAATCAGGGATTAGAAAACATAATAAAGTCATTTCTTAAGAATCGAAAAAAATCGTTTTCCCGATTAATGTCTTTATCCGAATATTACTTTCCAATTTTTGAAGATGCTTTTGCGAAGCAAAACGTTCCTTTAGAAATTAAATATTTAGCCGTTGTAGAATCTGCTTTAAACCCTAAAGCAGTTTCTAAAATGGGCGCCACGGGAATTTGGCAGTTCATGTACGGAACCGGTAAACAATACGCCCTTAAAATAGACTCTTATATCGATGAACGCAGTGATCCGCTTAGAGCAACTGCTGCAGCATCAGAATACATGAGTAAAATGTTCAACATCTTTGGTGACTGGGAATTGGTTCTGGCCTCTTATAACTCAGGACCCGGAAATGTGACCAAGGCCATTCGTCGTTCCGGCGGAAAAACAAAATATTGGGACATTCGAAGCCACCTTCCAAAAGAAACTCAGGGTTATGTTCCTGCTTTTTTAGCAACCATGTACCTTTTCGAATACCATAAAGAACACGGAATAAATCCACAAAGAGCCGTTGTTAAAAATTTTGAAACAGATACCGTTCAGATTAAGAGTCAGATGTCATTCAAACAAATAGCCGATTTGTTAGACATGCCACAATCTCAGTTACAGCTCTTAAATCCTTCTTATAAATTAAATGTAGTGCCTTATTATCAGGGAGAGCAGCATTTCCTGCGCTTGCCAAAAGATAAAGTAGCAACTTTTGTTTCAAACGAAGACAAGATTTATGCCTATGTAGCCTATCAGGCACAGAATAAAACTATGCCTGTACAATTGGCAATGAAGACAGCACCAAGAACAAAATATAACGCAAAAGCAAAAGAAGATTCTTCTAAAGAAATTCAGTTTTATAAAGTCCGGAAAGGTGATAATCTGGGAGCAATTGCAGACAAATATAATGTGAGTATTGTCGATCTGAAGAAGTGGAATAATCTGAAATCAAATTCAGTTGCCTTCGGAAGAAGCTTAAAAATTAAATCTGATATAGAGGCTTCGGTTAAAAATCCAAAAGAAGCTAAAGCAACATTGGCGATAGATAAAAAAACAGAGGAAGCTATTGCAGCTGCTGATGATAAAGAGAAAAATAATACACAGTCACAAGAGTATGTGGTAGCTGCCGGAGATAATTTAGGGAGCATTGCAAAGAAATTCGGTACGACTATTGCGGAGTTGAAAGAACTAAATAGTCTGACTTCAAATAATATTGGTTTAGGAAAAACTTTGGTTGTTTCTAAAGCTGTTCCTGAAATTGTTGACGAAAATGCGGTAACAACTGCTATAGCATCAAACAATTCAATTGATTCGTTCAAGAAAAAAGCGACGTCAAAAGTTCTTGGTGAAGACTATTATGTTAAAAAAGGAGATTCGTTGTATAGTATTTCTAAAAAATATCCGGGAGTAACCATTTCCGATATTAAAAAGTGGAATAACATTAAAGACGGAGACATTAAACCAGGAATGAAGCTTAAAATAAACGGATAATAAAAAATCTTATATAAATTTGGGTTTTATTTCATAACTTAAGAGAATGAATAAAACCCATTTTTTATTACTACTACTTCCGTTGCTGTTCATTTCATGTTTTAAAAATGAGAAGCAGGAGGAACCTATATCCGGAAAAACTAATACAATTTCTGTCATCATAGACGATCAGTTATGGTATGGCGAAGTTGGAGATAGCATCAGAAATAAATTTGCTTCACCAGTTTTAGGACTTACACAAGAAGAACCCCTATTTACTATTAATCAGTATCCGGCTCGTTTACTGGAAGGTTTTGTTACTGATAGCCGAAGCATAATTGTAGTTAAAAAAACAACTGCTGATAAGTTCGAAGTAACACACAGCAGATCACTACCCCACAACACTTTCAGAATTTACGGAAAATCGGTTGATGATATTATTTGCAGTATCGAACTTAATTCGGGGCAAATCATCAAAATAATCCGGGATGCCGAAATCAAAAAAATTCAGGAAGATAACAGTAAATCGTTGTTGAATCCAGCTGTTATAAAAAATAAGTTTCATATCGATCTGCAAATTCCTACCGGATATGAATACATGCTGCATAAAAAGAATTTTATCTGGTTAAAAAAAGATATTATAAGTGGCAACACCAGTTTGCTTATTTATCAGATCCCCATTCACAGTTTTGAAAAAAGTGCGAATGTAATCGACAATATTATTCGGATGCGTGATTCCGTTGGGAGTTACATCAAAGGCAGAGAACCCAACACACGTATGATAACGGGTGAGGCATACGCGCCTTATTTTTCAACGATTTCCTTAGATGGAAAAAAAGCATTTGAAACTAAAGGAACCTGGGAACTTAAGAACGATTTTATGGCCGGACCTTTTATCAACTATGCAATTGTTGACGAAATGTATAACCGAATTCTGGTAATCGAAGGATTTTGTTATTCGCCTTCCAATGAAGAACGTGATCTAATGCTGGATTTGGAAGCAATTATAAAATCGGTTAAAATTGATAAGAGGTAATATAAAGGGCTGAAAGCCCAAAAGCAGAAGCATGGTGCAACGCACGATGAAGCGGGTAAAATTTTGTTTACGCCCTGAAAGGGCAAAAGCCCAATACCAAAATTATCAATTTGCAGCTTTTTATGGAAATCCTGTTAAGTTTTTAGTAATGAGGTGACAAACTAATTTTTCTTAATTTTGTTTTACAACTAACATTAAAACAGATCATTATGAAAAATTTAATTGTAGCATTATTACTAGTCATGTGTTTTGCTTCCTGTAAAAAAGAGGCAAAGACAGCAACTGAAACAGTAGGCTCTTCTGATAGTATTAAAAAGGAAGAACCAATAGCAGAACAACCAGTTGATTCGGCAGCACAAATGAAAGCCTGGCAAGAGTATGCAACCCCGGGGGCTTCTCATAAATTAATGGCGGATGAAGTTGGAACCTGGAACTGTGATATGACCTTTTGGACAGAACCAAACGGAAAACCTGAAAAAGCAACTTCAACGGCAAACGTTAAAATGATTCTTGGCGGACGTTATCAGGAATCAAATTATCAGGGAACCATGATGGGACAAGCTTTTGAGGGTAAAAGTACATTAGCTTATAACAATGCCAGTAAAGAATACACCACTACTTTTATCGATAATATGGGAACCGGTATGCTGGTGGCAATGGGTAAGTACGATGAAAGCACTAAAAGTATGGAGCTAAAAGGCGACATGGTTAATCCCGTAAACGGTAAAAAGACACCCTACAGAGAAATTTATACCATTGTAGATGCTAAAACACGTAAGATGGAAATGTTTGATGTAAAAAATGGTGAAGAGTTTAAGAGTATGGAAATCATTATGAAGAAAAAATAAGATTGGCATTCCATCATAAAGTATAAATCCCGGTTGCAGTTTGTAATCGGGATTTATATTTAAGAATATTTGGTATAATTTTGTTTTTAGCGTAAGTTAGAACCGTAAACAATAAGCCAAAACAATAAACAAAGAGCAAATGGAGCTAAAATGGAAAATAAAGCCTTTTGAGGCGTTAAATGTAAACGAGCTATACGATTTACTCAAATTAAGAAGTGAGATCTTTGTAGTCGAGCAAAACTGCGTTTATTTAGACCTGGACGGTAAAGATAAGAAAGCATTACACCTGATTGGGGAATACGATGGCAAAACGGTAGCGTATGTACGTTTATTCGATGCTGGAATCAGTTTTGATAATGCTTCAATCGGACGTGTGGTGGTGGATGCCAATTACAGAGATAGGAAATGGGGACATGATCTGATGCGTGAAGCAATTGCAGCCATAAAATCAAATTTTGATAAAGATGCGATTACGATTGGAGCTCAATTGTATTTAAAAAAATTTTACGAGAGCCACGGATTCGTGCAAACCAGCGAAATGTATCTGGAAGATGATATCGAACACATAGAGATGACGCGTGACTAAAGCGTTTTGTTGAGGAACAAAGAAGCAAAGGCTCAGAGGAGCAAAGGTACAGTAGGATTAAAAAGTTGCTTAAATTTTCGTAATCAAAAATTCAACACGACGATCCAGATTATCTCCTTTTCCCAGCGGGTATTTATTCCCGCAACCCTGATAAGTCATTCGGTTTTTTGAGATCTTTTTGGAGCTGAGGTAGTAAAAAACAGTTTTGGCACGGTTCCAGGAAAGTCTTCTTTCATTGGTGGCTCTGTCAATTCCGTCGGAGTAGATATCAGGGGTGCAGCAAACATGACCTCTGATTTCGAATTTTAGACCATTTTGTTTTTCTAAGATTGCGGCAACTTTATCTAATTCCTTTTTAGAGTTTGAAGTAAGTTTTGAACTTCCAATATCAAACAGAATATTGTCTAAGAAGATCTTGTCACCAATTTTAAGCTTGTTCGGAAACGAGTTGTAGATTCCTTTTCCAAAACTATTTTTCTTAACGGCTATCAAATCGACCCTTCGGTTTCGGGTACGGGTTTCGTGAAGGTTTTCTATAGTGTCGGGCCGGACAACAACACGTCCTTTCCCTTCCAAAATAACAATTTTACCTTGGTTGAATCCGGCTTTAACCAATAAGTTCTGAATGGTGCTTGCCCGATTGTTAGATAAACGAAAATTGTATTCGTCATTTCCGCGATCATCACAATAGCCATATATTTGTACCGACTCTACTTTAGAAGTGTCGATACTTTTAATAAAACGGTTTACAACTTCGGTTTGTTTTGGTGTAAGATCGAACTTGTCGAATTCGAAATAGATAGTTTCAATAGGTTTTTGCTGTGCCGATAAATTGTAAATAAGAAACAGAAATAGGGCTCTGTAAAGCTTCATTTTTTTACATTTTTAAAATCGTTTTATACTCAGTCTGGTTATTTAATACATTCACAGCTTTTTTAATTTCTGAATTGTTTTTAATGTAATATTGATACAAACCTTCCTGATATTGATATCTTTTAATCAATTCTTCCTGTATCAGGTTTCTGATCTCCTTTTGATTTTTATCCAGTAGCGTGCTTTCGCTTTTTTCAAGAGCTGCCTGTAATTGTTGGTATTCCGTAGCAATAGTTTCGTCTATTTTTTCATTTTTGGCCGCAGCCATCATATTTTTCAACGCCACTTCCGATTCCGTGTCAAAGCTAATTTTGTTGGTTTTTAGGAACTGCTTGAAACTACTGTAATCAGTATCAGTAAGGATTGGTGTTTTATCTCCTAAATTTGGATTCTTGTAATAGTACGTGGTAGCATAATCAAAGATTCCGTCATTTTTTAGCAAAGCAGTTGTGATTGGACTCATTTTGGTTTCATCCAGTTCGATATCCGGTAAAACACCACCACCATCATAAACTGTTCTTCCTTTTCGGGTTTTAAAAGCATTGAAATTTTTAGCATCGGTTTTTTGAGCCACCCCATTTTTGTCCTTATGCGCATAATCCAAAGCCTGAATACAACGTCCGGAAGGCGTGTAATAACGTGAGATTGTCACTTTCAACTGAGTTCCGTAAGTTAAGTCAACAGAGCGCTGCACCAAACCTTTTCCGAAACTGCGGCTTCCCAGAATCACTGCACGGTCTAAATCTTGTAAAGCTCCTGAAACAATTTCTGAGGCTGAGGCGCTTCGTCCATTTACCAAGATGGCTAAAGGAATTTCAGTATCAACAGGTTCTTTAGTCGTTTTATAAGTGTTGTTGTGTTTTTCGATACGTGATTTCGTAGTCACAATAACTTCATTCTTCGGAACAAACAGATTACAGATATCAATGGCTTCGTTGAGTAAACCACCCGGATTTCCTCTTAAATCAAGTACAATTTGAGTTGCACCGTCTGCTTTAAGTTTCTCAAGGGCATCTTTTACTTCGTTGGAAGCTTTTCGGCTAAAGTGTGCCAAAACAATGTATCCGGTTTTGGTATCAATCTTTCCGAAAAACGGAACCGATTTAATATCGACTTCATCCAGAACCAATTCGGTTGTGAAGGTTTTTCCCTGACGAAGATATTTAATGGTAATTTTAGTATTTTTAGTTCCTTTCAGTAATTGTGAGGCATCATCCTTAAAATCAGCAATCATAACATCACCAATCTGAATAATCTCGTCTCCGGCTTTTAGTCCGGCTTTGTCGGCAGGATAGTTTTTATAGGGTTCACGTACAATTAAGCGGTCTTTTTTTCTTGAAATCAAAGCTCCTATTCCGGTATATTCGCCTGTATTGTTGATTTTGAAATTAACAACATCCTGTTCGTTAAAATAAACGGTATAAGGATCCAGACTTGCGAGCATGCTTTTAATGGCCTTGTCCATCAGGTCACCCGGGTTGGTTTCGTCGACATAATTGGTGTTTACCGCTTTGAACAAAGTGGTAAAGATTTCAATTTGTTTGGCAATTTCAAAAAAGTCATCTTTAAAACTGGTTCCGATAAATAAAAACCCTGCAGCAACGGCAGGTATGATAAATTTCTTCTTGAAATAAGGATACATGATTATATTTTTTTTCTTTTAAATCTTTTTCTAATAAAGTAGACAAGTACGCAAAATACTATAATAAATGGCCAGACGCTAATAATTGAAATTAAAAAATCGGACAGACTGAAAAAACCGGATTGAATAGCAGCCCATATTTTAGAACCGTAAGAAATCTTAACGCCTTGTTTTTGAGCTATGGTTTTGTAAAATGATATTGTTACGGTACTTTCTGAAACGCGGCTTTCGAGATATTTTAGCTGACCTTCTTTGGCTTCAATTTCTTCACGGATAGCGGAAATTTGTTTTTCAATTTCCAATATTTCACTAATCTTAGTGGCTTTTTGTAAAATCTCTAAGTAGCGAGCTTCAAGTTTGCGTTTTGTGTTTAATCTTGAAGTTAAGTCAATGTATTGTTCGGTAACATTTTCTGCAGAAATCTCTTTTTGTTCAAAGTACGAAACACCTTTAGAAACCGCATTTATAAAAGAATCAAAGTTTGCACTGGGAACGCGAATGGTTAAGGTTCTGTAAATGTTGTCATATTCTTTGCCTTCAGAATCATTCTGAATGGAGGCTTTATTGGCAACAATCGCAGTTTGGATTTGTTTGAAAGTATCATCTAAATCGCTGGTTTCGAATCGAAGTGAAGCCTGTTTAATAATTTTTTGTGAAATCTGTGGCGCATCCGGGGCAGCTTTGTCATATTGTACATCTGACGCTGGAGCGGATTCATTTTTTGGAGTAAGCTTGATTGCACTAACCATCATATTAGCAGAAGGTTCCTCATTTTTACTGCAACTTGAAAAGCCTATAAAGAGCAAGAATAAAAAGAAAATATACCGCATAATTTTTCAAATTAAAGTTAAAACTACAATTTTTTTATAATTTTTCGTATAATTTGATAAATAAAGTTGTCGTAAAGGAATTACAATTCTGTTTTATTTTCAGAATCAGAGGTTTTATTTACCTGCTGAAGGAATTTCTCAAACAGCTGAATGGTTTTGGTATTAATTTCTGCATAAGACAGTCTGTCTTTGGTCTGATAAAAAAACATCAGGGAGTAGGGCTCTTGAATGTTATCCAAAAGTAAATGTTTGTTTAAACGATATGTTTCTCTTAAAACGCGTTTGAAGTAATTGCGGTCAACGGCCTTTTTGAAATATTTCTTAGAAACCGAAACCCCTATTTTGATTTTTTCTTCTGAATTTTCTTCCGCCGGACGATAAACCAAACGCAATGGATATTTGGAAACTGATTTTCCTTCAGAAAACAGTAAACCTATTGTCGTTTTGCTCTTTAAGCGTTCATTTTTAGGGTAAGTGAAGTTCATTTAATTCAGAAAAAATTTGCAAATTTTAGGGCAAAGGTACAATTAAACCAGAAAAACGGTTATTGTTTTCAATTTTTATACCGCTAAAAATTTATTTATTACTTTTGGGCATTAATTTTTCAAGCATGCAGAAGATAATTTCGTATCCCATTTCCGTAATTTATTACTTGTGTTTTGGTTTTTGTTTGGCGGTGTTTCACCCGATACAATGGTTTTGCCTGAATGTTTTTGGGTATCAGGCGCATAAAAAAAGTGTAGATTATCTGAATTTTTTCCTGTTAAGATGCACGAATCTGGTGGGAACAAGGTATACTGTTAGCGGAGTAGATGATATACCAAAGGGGGTTCCAATAATTTTTGTGGCCAATCACCAAAGTATGTATGATATCGTGACAATGATTTGGTACTTTAGACGATTTCATTGTAAATTTGTAAGTAAGAAGGAGTTAGGAAGCGGAATCCCGAGTGTGTCATTTAATTTGCGCCATGGAGGATCTGTCTTAATTGACCGAAAAGACCCTAAACAAGCGATTCCGGTAATCAAAGGCTTGTCTGAATATATCGAAAAAAATACCAGAGCTGCTGTAATTTTTCCTGAAGGAACAAGAAGTAAAACAGGAAAACCCAAAGAATTTGCACAAAGTGGTTTAAAAATCTTATGTAAATATGCGCCGTCTGCTTATGTAGTGCCGGTAAGTATCAATAATTCTTGGAAAATGGTTCGTTTTGGAATGTTTCCGGTTGGATTAGGAAATCATTTAACATTTACAGCGCATAAAGCAATGGCTGTAAAAGATTATGATTTTGCCGATTTAATGGCTTTGACAGAAAAAGCAGTGGTAGAAGGAGTAAATGAGTATAAATAGATTTTTGTTTTAGTACAAACGAAAACTTAAATCCCAATCTTAAATAAGTAATGTCTATAAAAAACATTAGATTAGAAGTAATGCAGTTTTTGGAAAAAAACGTGGATAGCTTCGTTGAACAGTATTTAATTCCAGTGGAAAAAATTTGGCAGCCGTCAGACTTTTTGCCTAATTCTGAAGGAGAGAACTTCTTTGAGGAGGTAAAAGAGTTGCGTGAAATTGCTAAAGAATTACCATATGATTTCTGGGTAACTTTAGTGGGAGATACCATCACTGAAGAAGCTTTGCCAACATACGAATCATGGTTAATGGATGTAGAAGGAATCAATCAGGTAGAGAACGGTGGAAATGGCTGGTCGAAATGGATCAGACAATGGACCGGAGAAGAAAACCGCCACGGAGACCTTTTGAATAAATATTTGTATTTGTCCGGTCGTGTAAACATGCGTGAAATCGAAATGACAACACAGCATTTAATCAACGACGGTTTTGATATTGGAACCGGATCTGATCCGTACAAAAACTTCGTATACACCAGCTTTCAGGAGTTAGCGACTTATGTTTCACACAACAGAGTGGCACAAATGGCTAAGAAATTTGGTGACAACAAGTTGTCTAAAATGTGCAAAATGATTGCAGGTGACGAAATGCGTCACCACCATGCGTACAGTGAGTTTGTTACCCGTATTTTTGCAGTGGATCCGAGCGAAATGATGTTGGCGTTTCAATATATGATGAAACAAAAAATCGTAATGCCGGCGCATTTCTTAAGAGAATCAGGTCAGAAAATAAGCAGTGCTTTCGAACAGTTTTCTGATTCGGCACAACGTATCGGAGTATATACGGCGAATGATTATGTGGACATCATGCAAAAATTAATCGACAAATGGGAAATTGATAAAATTTCGAATTTGACAGATGAAGCTGAAAAAGCACGTGATTACTTAATGAAATTACCGGCTCGTATGGCAAGAATCTCTGAAAGATTGGTTATTCCACAAGAATCACACATCTTTAAATGGGTTGAACCAGCAAGATTGTAGCTTTCTGATTTTGAAGTTTAGATTTATGAAACTTTAAGCAGAACATCTAAAAACATATTGTTGATTGTTGAGGTTGCAAAACTTTGACAATCAACATTTTTTATTTAAAGTATAAAACACCAGTTTAATTTCGTTTTATTGGACTGTCCTTTACCGCAAACTATAAAAATACCATGAAGAATTCTGAACTAATAAACAAAACCATCACTTTTGTAAAAGAGAAATTAAACGACGCCGAGGGTGGACACGATTGGTTTCATATCGAACGCGTTTATAAAAATGCACTTTTAATTGCAAAAGGAATGGATTGTGATCTTACAGTAGTGCAACTGGGGGCTTTGCTTCACGATATTGCGGATAGTAAATTTCACAATGGTGATGAAACTATCGGACCCAAAACTGCACGTTTATTTTTAGAATCTCAAGAAGTTGCAGAAGACACGATTCAGCATGTGGTGAACATCATCGAAAACATCTCTTATAAGGGCGGAAATTTCGAAAAGAAGTTTTCTTCTGTAGAATTAGACATCGTTCAGGATGCGGACCGTTTAGATGCAATTGGAGCGATTGGAGTAGCAAGAGCATTTAATTATGGCGGATTTAAGAACAGAACGCTTCACGATCCTGAAATTGCTCCGATTACCAATATGACGAAGGAGGAGTACAAAAAGAATAACGCACCAACCATAAATCATTTTTATGAAAAGCTTTTACTTTTAAAAGATAAAATGAATACCGAAACGGGTAAACAAATTGCAACAGATAGACATCGTTTCATGGAAACATTTCTGGCACAGTTTTATGCAGAATGGGACGGGGAGAAGTAGTATTTAGTCTCAGTCTCAGTCTCAGTCTCAGTTTTTAATAGAGAAAGGGGCTTGGACTTCGCTCAGCCTGACATTCCACTATCATTTTGCGGGTGTCAGGCTGAGCGAAGTCCAAGCCCCTCTTTTTTTTATCGGGAGCGTTCCAAAGGAACAACTTATAAATAGAAAAAAACTTAGTACCTCAGAACCTCAGTATCTTAGTACCTTAAAAGAAACTACGAACACCCACAATTCCCATCACCACAGTCTTTTTTCTTTTTAGATTTCCAAAAGAACTTTTTGATGAGGTAGCCAACGGCAATGAATAATATGATAAAAGCTATAATTTCCTGTACCATGATCGTTTATTTTAAAAGTTGATATGCTATAAGTGCAACAAAATAGGCAAGACCGCTCATCAGGACCAGCTGCATAGCGGGCCATTTCCAGGAATTGGTTTCTTTTTTGGTGATCGCCAGCGTACTGGCACATTGCATAGCAAAAGCATAAAAGAGCAATAAGGATATACCTGAGGCAAAGTTAAAGATCTTATGACCCGTTTCCGGATTGATCTCTTCCTGCATTTTGCTTCTTATGGTTGATTCGTTATCGGTGTCTCCAACACTGTATATGGTAGCCAGTGTTCCTACGAAAACTTCACGTGCAGCAAAAGAACTAATTAGAGCAATTCCAATTTTCCAATCGTAACCTAAAGGTGAAATGACTGGTTCTATAGCTCTACCCATTAAACCTATATAGGAATTTTCTAGTTTTTGAGACGCCACTTCATTTTCGAACTGTGTTTCATCTAGAGGGGTAGCTGCAAATTTTTCTTTTACAATAGTTTCTGCCTCATTAAAATCTTTCCCTGGTCCATAAGAAGCTAAGAACCACAAAATCACAGATATTGCGAGGATGATTTTACCGGCACCAACCACAAAAGCTTTTGTTTTTTCAACAACATTAATCGCAACGTTTTTGAATAACGGCAATTTATAACTTGGCATTTCTACCACGAAATAAGTCTTGGCACTTATTTTTAATATTTTATTTAGGATGTAAGAAGAAAGAATTGCTGTTACAAAACCTAATAAATACAACAACATTAGCGCCAATCCCTGCATGTTTAGGATACCAAAAAGACGTTCATCCGGAATTACCAGTGAAATAATAATAGTGTAAACAGGTAATCTCGCTGAACAGGTCGTGAACGGAGTCACAAGAATTGTGATCAGTCTTTCTTTCCAGTTTTCAATATTTCGGGTGGCCATGATCGCCGGAATAGCACAGGCCGTTCCTGAAATCAAAGGGACAACACTTTTGCCGGATAAACCAAACTTTCGCATGATTTTATCCATCAAAAAAACTACACGGCTCATATAACCGCTTTCTTCTAATATCGAAATGAATAAAAACAAAAAGGCAATTTGCGGAATAAAAATGATTACACCACCAATTCCGGGTACAATTCCCTGTGAAAGTAAGTCGGTTAGAATTCCGCTTGGTAATTCCGCTGCGACCCAGCTGCTTAAAGAAGCAAAACTGCTGTCTATGAAATCCATAGGTATCGTTGACCAACTGAAAATAGATTGGAAGATCAAAAATAAAATAGCCAGGAAAATCACATACCCCCAAACCTTGTGCGTTAAAATACGATCCAGTTTTGCCCGAATATCTTTGGCCGTCGAAGCATCAACTTTTAAACCTTCTTTTAAAACATCGTTTATGAATTGATAACGTTTTATGGTTTCTTTTTGCTGTAAACGTTTTAATTCAGAATGTGATTTGGTAAACGTATTTCTGATTTCGTTTCGATCAAGGTTCGAAAAGTTTACATCCTGTGTGATCACCAGCCAAAGTTTGTACAACAATTGATTCGGGAAAGCATGCTGCAATTTTTCAAAATACTCCTGATCAATAACAGATGCATTCAGGCAGGGTTCGTGCGGAATTGCTTTGTACGAGACAATTAATTCTTTCAACTCTTCGATTCCCAAACCTTTTCGCGAACTTACTAAAGCAATTTTAGTTTTTAGTTTCTCTTCCAAATAAGGGATGTCCAACGTAATACCTTTACTTTCCATACGGTCTGACATGTTGATGACCAAAATCGTTGGAATTTCAAGATCTTTGATTTGAGTGTAAATCAGTAAATTACGTTTCAGATTTTCAACATCTGTAACGACCACTGCTACATCCGGATATAATTTATCGTTTTTGTTTAACAAGAGCTCAATTACCACGCTTTCATCCATAGAACTGGCATTCAGGCTGTACGTTCCCGGAAGATCCAGAATGTTGGCCTTGACGTTGTTTGGTAATTTGCAGAACCCGATTTTTTTCTCAACAGTAATTCCGGGATAATTCCCGACCTGTTGATTTAATCCGGTAAGCTGATTGAAAACGGAAGTTTTTCCTGTATTTGGATTCCCAATAAGGGCAACGTTGATATTTTGAATACTCATTACAAATCGTTTTTGATCAGTTCAACTTCAATTTCACGAGCAGTTTCAACGCGAATGGCGACATGCGAACCATTAATGTCTAAATAAAGAGGATCGCCAAAAGGAGCGATTTGCAATAATTCAACTAAGTTGCCCGGTAAACAACCCATTTCTAGTAGTTTCAGAGGAATAAGATCGATATCAAAATCTTTGATAATGGCTTTATCGCCTTTTTTCAGAGTGTGGATAGTATTTTGCAAGCTTATTTAGATTGAATTTAGATTGCAAAAATAGGCAATTATTCTTTATTTCAAGGCATTTAACACTTTTGTAAATGCTAAATCTTTCTAAAAATAAGGGATTTTACTCCTGAGAAAGGAAATTGATGTCTTCTAAAAGACGTTTAATTTCTTCTTTATTTGTTCCGTCATAAAATCCGCGAACACGTCTTTTTTGATCCACCAAAACAAAATTCTCGGTATGTACCATATCGTAGAGCTGATCTGGACGTCCAAGTTTTACCGCGAGATACGATTTTCGGGCCATGGTGTAAATTTCTTTTTTATCACCGGTAACCAGATTCCATTTGCTGTCTACCACACCATGTTTTACGGCATACGCTTTTAAAACTGGAATGCTGTCTACCTCCGGAAATACCGTATGAGAAAGCAACATCACTTTTGGATTGTTTAAAACTGCTTTTTGAACATCTTCCAGATTGGTCGTCATTTTTGGGCAAATTGACCCGCAGGTCGTGAAGAAAAAGTCAGCCACATATATTTTCCCTTCATAATTCTTTTGAGTAATCGTATCACCGTTTTGATTCACAAATGAAAAATCAGCAATCGTATGGTATTTGCTTTTGTATTGTACTGTGCTATCCACCAATTCCGGATTTACATCAGCAGGATTGTAAATAGGTAAAGTTTTTTGCGGTTTTAAAGCGGAGTAAAATAAAGATATTGTAACGGTCGAAAATAGAATAAGAACAATAAAGAATTTACGGTATTTGTATAGAAAAGATTTCATAAAAGCAATTTGGAGGCAAAAATACGAAAAGCACTTCTCAAAATCCTAAGAGCGCTTAGTTTTTAACAGGTTATAAGGAGTGAAATAGGGCTGAAAGCCCAAAAGCATCAGCATGGCGCAAAGCGCTATGAATGATAATGATGATAATAATACCCCAAAGCCCTGTAAGGGCTAAAGCAGATTGACACCAATAAACAAATTTTTTATTTTTTGGTTTTCCGAATAGTCTTGTTTACCAAATACAGTCCCGTTAAGGTTACGATGGTACCAATCGCGATCGCCTGTGTAAGCGTTTCTCCAAAAATAAAAGCCCCTAGAATCATGGCAACAATTGGATTGATGTAGACATAGATACTGCTGATTTCGGTTGGAAGATGTTGCAACGAGTAAATAAATGCGATGAAAGTTAGAACAGAGCCAATAAGGACTAGGTAGACAATAGACCACAGAGAAGGCAAGGGAATTTCACTAAGCGGAATATTGATTCCCGTGGCTTCTGTGATTCCAAAAAGAAACACACTCGAAATCAGCATCTGCAATCCCAAACTGAAATACGGATTAAAACTGGACGCTTTTTTCTTTGTTTCGAGTATTCCAAAAGCCCATGTTATCGTAGAGGCTGTCATCAAGATAATTCCAAATTGAAAATCAGGTCTGAAAAAATCAGAGAGATAATCAATGAAAATAATACAAACTCCTCCAAAACTGATCAGAATTCCAACCAAAGCCATTTTTGCGATTTTCTGACCATTAAAAAAGTTGATGATAATGATCCAGATCGGAAATAAAGCACTGATGATGGCTCCGAGTCCGCTGCTCATGTATTTGACACCCCAAGTGCTTAAGCCGTTGCTGCATACAAAATTTAAAAACGCCAGAATGATGATCGTGCGCCATTGTTTGCCTTTTGGCCAGGGTTGTTTTTTAAACAAAAAATAGCCTACATACAAAATTCCACCCAGAAATTGACGGATGGTGGCCAACTGTAAAGCGGGCATGTGTTTCACGCCTTCTTTGGACGCTAGCCAGGTGGTTCCCCAAAAAAAACTTACCCAGCATAAAGCTAAAATCGGTAATCCGATAGCTTCGATTTTTCCTGAAACGGCATTCTGAATTTTTGCTCTCACTTTTTATTTCAATTCGTTGTAACAAATATTCGAAAAAGTATTCTAATATAAAGATAAAAACCATGGATAAATACATGAAAATATTTGATAGTATGTATTAAAATGTTATGATCCTTGAATTTTTGAGATTATTTCAAAAATTTTAACATAGCATTCAAAATATTAGAAATACGTTTGTGTAACCACCAAAACTTAAATATAAATGAAAAGACAACTTAGCAGACCTTTGTTCTGCGCTTTTCTTACAGCAGTTTCTTTTACAGCTGTAAATGCTCAGAATGCAACTTCAAAAGAGCCGGGTATTAATGTTTCATACATGAATACCAAAATTAGTCCGAGTCAGGATTTTTTTCAATATGTAAATGGAACATGGCTTAGTAAAACTGAAATTCCAAGTGATCGTACCACATGGGGAAGTTTTAATGAGTTGATCAAGAAGACAGATAAAGACGCGATGTCTATTCTGAAAGAAGCTTCTAAAAATCCAAAGTATAAATCAGATACCGATCAGGGTAAAGCCGTAAACTTGTTTTCAACGATTTTAGATACCGTTGGAAGAAACAAAGCCGGAATAAAACCATTGCAGCCTTACTTAAAAAAAATTGATGCAATAAAAAATATCACTGATCTTCAAAAGTATTTAACTGAAATTGCACAGGAAGGCAATATTGTTTTTTTTGGAACTTATATTGGAGCGGATGAAAAAAACAGCTCTAAAAACTCGGTAACACTTGTTCCAAGCGGTTTAGGATTACCGGATCAGGATTATTACATCTCTGAGGATAAAGATTCAAAAGAAAAACGTGCAAAATACCAGCTGCATTTGACAAGAATGTTGCAGTTTATTGGTGAATCTCCGGAGAAAGCAAAACAAAGCGCCGCTGCAATTTTGGCCTTAGAAACAGAATTGTCAAAACCAAGATTCAATCGTGTGGAAAGCAGAGACAGCCGTTTGCAGTACAACCCGATGACAGTTGCTGAACTTCAAAAGTTAACACCAGCTATTAAATGGGAGACCTATCTTACTAGTATTGGGTTGGCAAAGCTAGACACCATTGTGGTAATGCAGCCTAAATACATGAAAGCTTTAGAGACTGTTTTTACTCAAAATAAAGTAGAGCAGTGGAAAGAATATCTGAAATGGGACTTGTTAAACTCCTTTAGTTCGCAATTGTCAACCGATATCGAAGCAGCTAATTTTGATTTTTACAGCAAGACCTTAAGAGGAGCTATTAAACAATTACCACGTGAAGAAAAAGCACTACAGGTTGTGAACAACAGTATTGGTGAAGCACTTGGTAAATTATATGTTGAGAAAGTATTCCCAGCTGAAGCAAAAGCAAAAGCAGTCGATATGATTCATAACGTAATTCTGGCGTACCAAAACCGTATCAATAACTTAACATGGATGTCTGCGGCTACTAAGGTAAAAGCAATTGAAAAGTTAAATAAAATCACGATAAAAGTTGGTTACCCGGACAAATGGAAAGATTATTCAGCACTTGAAATTAAAAGTGTTGCCGATGGAGGAAGTTATCTCCAAAACAGCATAAATATCTCGAAATGGAATTTCAAAAAAGGAATCGAGAAGTTAAACAAACCAGTTGATAAAACGGAGTGGGGAATGTCGCCACAAACTGTAAATGCGTATTACAACCCGTCTTACAACGAAATTGTATTTCCGGCCGCAATTTTGCAACCTCCATTTTACAACTATCAAGCTGATGAAGCCGTAAACTATGGTGGAATCGGAGCTGTAATTGGTCACGAAATTTCTCATGGTTTTGATGATTCAGGAGCACGATACAATGCTGAAGGAAATTTAGTAGACTGGTGGACACCGGAAGATTTAAAACAATTTACAGCTCTTGGAGGAGCTCTTGCAGTACAATACAGCGCTTTAGAGCCTTTACCGGGAATTCATGTAGACGGTAATTTTACTTTGGGAGAAAACATTGGTGACTTAGGAGGTATTAATGCAGCTTATGATGGTTTGCAATTGTATTTGAAAAAACATGGAAATCCGGGTTTAATTGACGGATTTACTCCGGAACAGCGTTTCTTTATTTCATGGGCAACTGTTTGGAGAACAAAAAGTAGAGACGAAGCGATCAAAAATCAGGTAAAAACCGATCCGCATTCACCGGGAATGTACAGAGCGGTTGTTCCGGTTCAGAACGTAGATGCTTTTTATGATGCTTTTGGAATCAAAAAAGGTGATAAAATGTATGTTGATCCTGATAAAAGAGTTAAAATCTGGTAGTATATAAAACCATAAAAAAAGGCGCTGATTTAGCGCCGTTTTTGATTTCTGTTCTATCCGTTCTTTACAAGCAGAACCCCTGATTTTATAAGTACTTTTGGACTAAAAAACAGGATGTAGCCCGATTGAATTGCATCTGTCAATTTATGTGAAAAATTTAACATGACGTTTGGAATAATTACAATATGTTTGTGTATATACTAAAAACTACAAAGAAAAATGATTAAACAATTACGAAAACCAATGTTTTGTGTTGTTTCTGCAATGGTTACCATTACCGCAGTAAACGCTCAAAGTGCAAAACCAAAAGAACCGGGTATCAATCTTTCTAATATGGATACTAAAGTAAGTCCAAAAGAAGACTTTTTCCGTTATGTAAACGGAACCTGGTTAGATAAAACTGAAATTCCAAGTGATAGAAATTCATGGGGAAGTTTTAATGAACTACGTCAAAAGACAGATAACGATGCTCTTGCCATCTTAAAAGAAGCTTCAAAAGATCCTAAGTACAAATCCAATACAGATCAGGGGAAAGCGATTGCTTTGTTTAATACTATTTTAGATACTGTTGGACGCAATAAAAGAGGGGTTACACCACTTCAGCCTACTTTAAAGAAGATCGATGCCATTAAAAATGTAACCGATTTGCAAAATTTCTTTATTGAAATGCAGCCACAGGGTGGTGTTGGTTTCTTTGGTGTTTTTGTGGGCCCGGATGCTAAAAACAGTAATAAAAACACCGTTAACTTAGGCCCTGGAGGTTTAGGACTTTCGGATAAAGATTACTACAATGCCGATGACAAAGATTCAAAAGAAAAACGTGAAAAATATGAAATACACGTTGCGAGAATGTTGCAGTTTATTGGTGAATCTCCTGCAAAAGCAAAAGAAAGTGCCAAACAAATTCTGGCTTTAGAAATTGAATTGTCCGCTCCAAGACTAGACCGTGTGGAACGCAGAGATCGTAGAAAACAGTACAATCCAACCGCGATTGCCGACTTAAAAAAGAATACACCTTCAATTCAATGGGAGAAATATTTCACCGGAATTGGAATGGCGAAGTTAGATAGCGTGAATGTAGCGCAGCCGCGTTATATGATCGCTTTGGAAAAAACACTATCTGAAAAGAAAGTAGAAGCCTGGAAAGAATACTTAAAATGGTCTATACTTAACAGAACAGCCTCTACTTTGAGTACAGACATCGAAAATGCTAATTTCGATTTCTACGGAAAAACATTAACAGGAGCTTTGAAACAACGCCCTCGTGAAGAAATGGCTTTACAGGTAATTAACACTGCAACGGGCGAAGCCTTAGGAAAATTGTATGTAGAGAAGTTATTCCCTGCTGAAGCAAAAGACAAAGCAAAGAAAATGATTGCTAATGTAATGCTGGCTTATGAAAACAGAATCAATGCATTGCCTTGGATGTCACAACAAACAAAAGTAAAGGCAATAGAAAAGTTGAAAAAACTTACCGTTAAAATTGGATATCCTGACAAATGGAAAGATTATTCTGCTTTAGAACTTAAAAATGTTGGAGAAGGCGGGACTTATTTTGATAATATGAGAAACATATCAAAATGGGCTTATGCTGAAAATCTGGCCAAATTAGGAAAACCGGTTGATAAAACAGAGTGGGGAATGTCTCCGCAAACGGTAAATGCCTATTTCAATCCATCTTACAACGAGATTGTTTTTCCTGCAGCGATCCTACAGCCGCCTTTCTACAATTACCAGGCTGATGAAGCGGTGAATTATGGTGGAATCGGAGCGGTAATCGGACATGAGATTTCTCACGGATTTGATGATTCAGGTGCACGTTACAATGCAGACGGGAATCTTGTAGACTGGTGGACAGCGGATGACCTAAAACAATTTACAGCTCTTGGAGGTGCTCTTGCAGCGCAATACAGCGCTTTAGAGCCTTTACCAGGAATTCACGTAGATGGTAAATTTACTTTAGGTGAAAACATTGGCGATTTAGGTGGAATAAATGCTGCTTATGACGGTTTACAGTTGTATTTGAAAGCAAATGGTAATCCAGGCTTAATTGATGGATTTACACCGGAACAGCGTTTCTTTATTTCCTGGTCTACGGTTTGGAGAACTAAATCAAGAGACGAGGCTATAAAAAGTCAGGTTAAAACTGATCCGCATTCTCCTGGAATGTACAGAGCTGTTGTGCCAATTCAAAATGTTGATGCTTTTTACCAGGCTTTCGATATTAAAAAAGGAGACAAGATGTATATTGATCCGGATAAAAGAGTTAAAATCTGGTAATCTTAAAATCATAAAAAACGGCGCTAATTTAGCGCCGTTTTTGTTTTTTTATGTTTTATGAAACCGCAATAAATATTTCTACTGTTGCATCTTGGGGGTTTTGAGCTTTGTCTCCATAAACTTCGTAGTCGGCTGTGAAACTTCGGTTCAGTCCGGAGTCCCAAATTTCCAGCCATTTATTAAAAACAATTCCATCGTTTAGATTTCCTTGGGTGATGAATTTCTCATACACCGCCGTTTCAATTGTTTTTCCTACCATTTCGTTTGGAATCGTATCGAGGTTTTCAACACGGCAGCCCAGAATGGTGGTATAAGGTTTAGTATGATCTTTTTCGTAGTCTGTATACACACAAAAAATATCTTCCGAAACCTTATTTGGGATCTTGCTCAGAATTCCTTCAGAGATAAATTGGTTCCAAAGTGCCGGAATATCTGTTCCTGATTGCCCATTTTCGTTCGTAGTTCTTACCGAAATACCGATTACATTGAATTTTTGTACCATTTTAAATGTTTTTGGTTGAGCTGTAAATGTAAAATGTGACGGTGACAACAGTATGTCAGCAGTGAACAGGAATTTTATTTTAAATGACTGTAAATATAAGTCTCAATGGCTTTTAACTCCTCATCCGACATGGCCTGAGTTACCGGAAAATTGGTTTTCATAACGGCAAACTGACTCGGGTCAACAATAGGTTCGGCATTCCCTTTTAAGAAGGTAACAATATCTCCATTTTTGTCTTTGTAGATTTTGGCTATTTCCTGAATGCTAGGGCCAATTACCTTTTTGTCCGGCTGATGGCAGGAGAAACAATTTCCCTGTCCTTCAAATATTTGTTTTCCAAACTCTGCTGGAGTTTTGGCTTTTGCTGTTTCTCCTTCGGAATAGACTTCCGTTGTATTTTCAACAGGAGCTTCAACAGTTTCTTTTTTACAGGATGCGAAGGCTAAAACGGCTGATAAGAATAGTATTTTTTTCATATTATTTGTTTAGTAAGACTGCTGCTTCTTTGGCAAAGTAAGTCGAGATAATACTGGCGCCTGCGCGCTTAATGCAATATAGTTGCTCTAACATGATTTTGTCGTGATCAAGCCATCCTCTTTCTGCTGCGGCCTTTACCATAGCGTACTCACCAGATACCTGGTAAACGGCAACCGGTACATGAACGGCATTTTTTACCTCACGAACGATGTCCAAATAAGCAATTCCCGGTTTTACCATAACGATGTCGGCACCCTCTTCAACATCTAATAAGGCCTCACGAATTCCTTCAATTCGGTTGGCGTAATCCATCTGGTATGTTTTCTTGTCTTTCGGGATATTTTGAGAATCTACGGGAGCAGAATCTAAAGCATCTCGAAATGGTCCGTAAAATGCTGAAGCATATTTGGCACTGTAACTCATGATTCCCACATTGTGATGTCCATTTTCTTCCAGTGCTTTTCTAATGGCTAAAACCCTTCCGTCCATCATATCACTTGGCGCAACAAAATCGGCTCCGGCTTCGGCGTGACTTAAACTCATTCGTGTTAAGGCATCAACAGTAGGATCATTAAGAAGTTGTCCGTTTTCGATAATTCCATCATGACCGTAAATCGAGTAAGGATCAAGAGCTACATCAGGCATTACAATCATTTCAGGAACGGCATCTTTAATGGCACGAATGGTTTGTTGCATTAAACCGTCTTTGTTCCAGGCTTCAACACCTTTGTTATCTTTTAAATGATCACTAATTTTTACATAGATGTTTACCGCTTTGATTCCTAAATCCCAGGCTTCTTTTACTTCTTTGATGGTATTGTCTAAGGAATGACGGTAGATTCCCGGCATTGACGGAATAGCAACTTTTACATCTTTTCCTTCAGTAACAAACATCGGAAGCATAAAATCCTGCGGACTTAAACTGGTTTCACGAACTAAAGAACGAATGGATTCATTGGTTCTCAAACGGCGGTTTCTTTGTAATGGGAACATAAAAATTTAGATTTTAGATTTTAGATCTTAGATTGCAGCCGATTTCTTCGAAATCTGATGGAGAATCTTAATTTCTAAAGTATTGTTTTTTATTTTTTTGAAGATTGTATACTTTTTAATAAGTGGCACAAAGTTAAAGAAAAAGGAACAGAATAAGGCGTTTAGCGTGCTGTAGAATCCGTTAATATTATCTAAAAATTTGCAGGATCTTGTCGTTTTGTCCTCCTTTCTGAAGTTTAAAAAATATTTGAAAGATGTGAATTTAGAATTAACCCGCAGGCTCTGGTTTTTTTGGATATTTACCTATAAATTTGTCTGATGAAGAAATTTCTCGCATTATGCTGTTGTTTGCTGCTGACAAGCTGTTTTGAAATAACAGAAAGAATCAAACACCACGACGACCAAAGCGGAGAATATACGCTGATGGTCGACTTTTCGAAATCATGGTTTAAGACAAAATCGGCCATGTGGATGGAAGAGGTTGATGGCGTAAAAATCCCAAACGAACAGGAAATCACCAAAAAGCTGGAAGATTTTAAAGCCAAAGCCTTAAAAATTGATGGTATTACAAATGTAACGACCAAAACTGATTTTGATCAATATGTTTTTATTATCAAACTCAATTATGCCAATTTGAAGGCGCTCAATGCCGTTGTCAACACGATCAACAATCAAAGCAATCAGATTCATTTTAGTAGTAACGCCAGAAGTTTTGAGAGAACTGCGTCTTATCCTGTTCCTGAAAAAATTGTAAAAGACCCGAAGAAAAAAGAAGATTTGGAAGCAGCGAGCATAACAGCAATTTATACTTTTGATAAAGATGTTCAGGCAGTAGCGAATCCGAACAGTAAAATTTCACAGAACAAAAAGACCGTTTTTCTCAAACAAAGTATGTACAGTGTCCTTAAGAAATCGGCATTAATGAACAATACAATCCAATTAACCCCTTGATTTATGAAGCAGTTTTATTTTTTATTTTTATTATTCGCCACGCATTTGACTTTTGGCCAGCTCAATTCAAAACCATACGATTATTTTGTGCAGTTTAACGGAGATCAGTTGTCCAAAAAAGTTAACATTGATGAGGTATTAAATCATTCGTTGATCCGCAAATACAAAGAAGGTAAGGCTAGTTTGGATCTAAACAAATATGCCGCTCTTTTTAAATTGGATCAGAAAATAACCGTTCATGGGAACTTCACTGATAGTATTCCGTATTATCAGGTTACCATTCCCATTAAAAACAAAGAAGCGGTTCAGCAATTTTTTATTCAGGAGCATACCAAGAATAAAAACACAGATTCGGTTGAGGTTCCTGTCATTCAGGATTTCGGTAAATATGCTGTTTTTACTCCAAAAAATCAAAAGACCTCTTTTGTATGGAACGATAATTATTTGGTATTGGTAGAGTTGACTAAAAAGTACAAACCAAAATCATATGACTGGGAAAGCACAACACAAGATTCTATTGCAATAGATGAACCTTATCAGGAAACTTCGACGGAAACGGTTGAAGAACCTGCGCAGTCGGCTGAAGAGGCTGCGGTTAGTGCTGCAAAAGAAACAGAAGAAGTTATGGCGGTGTCTAATGTAGCATATGAAAAAGCGGAGGCCGATTTCAATCTTTTACAAGCCGAGCAACAAAGTCTTTTTATCAAATCATTGTTCGAAAACGGATTCACGGCTCCTGTTTCAGAGAAGGTAAACGTCGCGGCAGATATTTCTTCATGGCTGAATTACAGCTCAGCGATGACCAGTTTAAATTCGGCATACAGCGCTTTGTCTAAGTTTACCAGCTATAATAAGTTTTTACCGATGCAAAATAATGCGGCCAATATGGTAAAAGGGATTAATCTGGATTTTTATTTTGACAATGATAATGCCCGCATTGAGGAAGTCGTAGAATATTCAGAACAAATGGCGGCAATTGTTGGAAAAATGGCAGACAGAAAAATCAATAAAAACATATTTAATTATTTTCCGGATGAAAAACCTTTAGGATATATGTCTTATCATATCAATACTAAGGCGGCACTGGAAAAATTTCCAACGTTAGTGGCAGATTTATTTCAAAGTCAGTATTTAGCAAAAGAAGATTTGACGGTTGTTACGGATTTAATTTCGACTATAGTGGATGAAGAGGCTACTGCAACGCTTTTTGATGGTGATTTAAGCATGTTTTTATACCATGTCAATGAAGTTGAGGTGACAAAGAAAGTCTATGGATATGACGAAAATTATGAAGAGAAGATAACAGAGGAAAAAGTGAAGAAGAGTGTTCCGTTATTCTCGATAGTGTTTACGTCAACACATCCAACTTTTGGTGATAAGTTAATTCAATTGGGACTTCGTAAAAAATTCCTGGAGCAAAAAGGAAATTTTTATCAAATTCTGGGAACAGAAGAGTATGGTACTATTTTTATCAAAAAAGACAAAGATGTGGTATTGATCGCCAATACCTTAGATTATTTTAATGATGGAAAAGGATTTTTCGTTAAGGAAGCAAAAAAAGATTTAAAGAAAAATTACATCTCCGGAAAATTAAATTTTGCAAGAGCATCATTTGCTTATGAAAATTCAGGCAAAGCAAAAGGGAAAGACTCAGAAAAATTGAAACGATTGTCAGAGCAGTTTAGTGATGTTGCCATACAGTCTCCTAAAAGGCTGATCGATAACAAATTGAAATTTGAGCTGAAATTAAACGCTTCAAAATCAGATAAAAATATCATTTTGCAAACGTTGGATTTAGCCGAAGAGTTGAGTAAATAATCTAAATTGCTTTTATAAAACTAAAGTCCCCGAAAGAGATTTAATCTTTTTCGGGGATTTTTTATTCTTATTTTAGAGGATCGATGCCTCATAAATTCGTTTAATGGATTTTTCGAGTTTCAAATTAAAATCTTCATCAGACTGACCAAAAGTTAATCCCTCAGACAATGCCCGTGAGAAGCTGGCGATCAATCCGTGATTTTCTGCCAGTTTTTGATTGGCCTCTTCCTGCGCATAACCACCGGACAATGCTACCACCCGCACGACATGAGGATTGGTCATTAATTCTTTGTAAAAATCATTTATGGTTGGAATTGAAAGTTTCAGCATCACTTTAACTTCTTTGTCCAATAAATTAAGCTGCTTGATGATTTCTGCTTTTAGAATTTGTTCTGATTCTTCTTTGGCAGGACTGTAAATATCTACTTCAGGTTCAATAATAGGTACAAGGCCTTTGTTAAATATTTGAAGGCCTACTGCAAATTGCTGTTCAACTACTTCACGAATTCCGATGGGATTGGCTTCTTTGATTACGGAACGCATCTTGGTTCCGAAAACATTGCGTTCTACGGCGCGTGTTAACAATTCGTCTAAGTTAGAAATGGGTTTCATCAGCTGTACCCCATTGGCAGGCTCGGCGAGGCCTTTGTCTACTTTTAAAAAGGGAACGATGTTTTTCTTTTCCCATAAATAATCGGAAGTATAGAGCCCATCGATTTTGCGGTCCATCGTGTTTTCAAATAAAATAGCGCCCAGGATATACGAGCTGTCAAATGCAGGACTTTTAATAATGCGGGTTCTCATGTCATGCACAAGAGTGTACATTTCTTCCTCCGTGGAGTAATTGTTTTCTTGTACACCGTATTGTGCTAAAGCTTTTGGTGTACTTCCACCACTTTGATCTAAAGCGGCGATAAATCCTTTTCCGGTCTGCATGCGGTTCAATTGTGTGGTATTCAAAGCCTCTCTGTTTTCCATAATAATGATTTTAGTATAAATTATTGATGTTGAATCCGTTGGGGGTAATTCATTTTAATACACAGTAATATAGATTTGTTTTTTGTTAATGATGCCCAACGGAGAATGTCATAAAGTTAAAGAAAAACAGCTAAACTGATGGCTGATTTTTGAGTAACTATTTCTGATTTTAGAGGTGTAAAATCTGTCAATTTAATTATAGTATGCAACGGCTACTGTTGCCTATTTTGCTGCCGTTTTTTCCGGACCATTTGGGAAGGTATTAAAGCCCGGTTTTCTGATTGATTTTTTCGTAGATCTCTTTTACTTTCTTTGGAGGATCAAAGCGGTAGCCAAGACTTAGCTTTAAAGTTGAAATGTTATCGTTTAGTAAGGCTTGGGTATTACTGCTCTGAACGAAATTAACCGTGTTTACATTCACGAAACCAAAAAAGCGATCTCTATTATAGGCAAGCTTTAAATTAAAGTCTAATTGGAGCAAAGTAGAGGTTACTTTATCAATATTGTTAATTCCTGCTCCAAGTGCAACTCCTGCTCCAATTAAAACGTGATCACTTATCACAAGATTGTAAAAGTAGGAGGGGGCTAGCGAAAAAACGTAAATTTCGCCATCTGAAGAGTCTGGGCTATTGTTCAGATTGATATTGGTGTAATAAAATGAAAAAGTAGGAATGAAACTTCCTGAGCTTTTGGTTTGCCATTCGTTTTGGTTGACCAATGTTTTATAGGAGAAATTATCATTAAAAACATAGGATGTTGTTCCTCCAATTTTGGTGGTACGCATACGAGGATATGCGGTCTGAAAGTCTTTGTCACCAATATAAAACCCTCTTTGATTGATAAAGGTGAAAGATTGCATCCACTTTTTTAAGTAAAATCGGGTGTTGAAGCTGAACAATTTAGAGTCTGAATTGTCTTTGTTTACCGTAAAAAATTTCGGCGCAAAGCCAAAACTGATGTCTACAAATTTGTAACTTAAACTCACCCCCAGTTGTTCTCGTCGATTGGGACTCAATTCAAAAGTTCTTTTCTCTCCCTCAGATTCAGAACCAATCTGAAAATTATTTGAGGTATCTAAATAGTAAAAACCAGCAGTGATTTTATCATCATAAGATTTAAAATAGGGATTACGCAGGGAGTCATTTTGAGCAAAACACCCAAAAAGACTTCCGAAGAACACTATATAAATCAGTTTTAGATCCATTTGTTAAATAATGCATTATGTGTCACTCCTCCGGAGTTTAAAAACTAAATCTACAAAAAAATCTAGAAATATATTGTCCCTTTGGGACTTTGGGAGGTATCATTTAAAAAATCGTTTATGGGTTTGTTCCAGTTCGTTTTAGGCTTATTTGTTAAATAATGCAATTATGTGTCATTCCTCCGGAGTTTAAAAACTAAATCTACAAAAAATCTAGAAATATATTGGCCCTTTGGGACTTTGGGAGGTGTCATTAAAAAAATCGTTTGTGGGTTTGTGCCAGTTCGTTTTAGGTTTCCAATAAATACAACAGTGTTTTTAGCATTTTAGTTCTGCCATTTTTAGAAAGCTCCGTAAGGAGCAACATCTTTATAGAAATGTGGGTTTGTATTTTGAATTTTGAGCTCCATAGGAGCAACATGTTTATAGCTCCGTAGGTGCGGTATATTATTTTTCATTCAGTCTTCTGTAACATCATCAAATAAATATTCATTTTTAAAATCAACATCAAACAATTTCAAAAAACCAATATATTCTTCTTTGAATGTTCTTGTTTTGTGATGCTCCTCCTGATTTTCAATGTATTTTATAATGTTTGTTAAATGTGAATGGCTATACGAAAAGGCTCCAAATCCATTTTGCCATTCAAATTTTCCATTGATCCATTTCTTTTCACTGATGAATTTTGAAGAATTTGCCTTAATATCTCTTACTAAATCCGATATCGACTTGTCCGGTTTTAATCCGATCAAGATGTGAATATGATCCGGCATTCCGTTAATTGTAATCAGTTTTTGTCCCTTATTGCTGATAATGCCGGTGATGTATTTATAGATTTCAGCTTTCCAATTTTTGGAAATTAAGTTTTGTCGGCCCTTAACAGTGAAAACAATATGGATGTACAATTGAGAATAAGTGTTTGCCATAGCAATGTGTTTTTATAAATGTCATCCTTATGGGTTTAAGGGCTAAATCTACAAAAAATATACAAACACCTTGTTATTTTTGAACGAAATTATTTACAATTTAAAAAAGAGCGCAGAAAAGAACTATTGTGCTAAAATCCAATCAACAGGATTTTCTAATACCTGAATCAATTTTTCCTCATCACTTCCTGCTGCGGCATGGTGATCGTAAACCCACTGCACGTGCGGAGGCAAACTCATTAAAATACTTTCAATTCTTCCGTTGGTTTTTAAACCAAACAGGGTGCCTTTGTCGTGCACTAAATTGAATTCTACATATCGACCACGACGAATTTCCTGCCAGTTCCTGTTTTCTGCGGTATATTCCAGATTTTTTCTTCTTTCGGCAATCGGAACATAAGCTTCAAGGAAACTATTACCAACTTCGGTCACAAAATTGTACCAGTCTTCCATAGACATTGTTTCATTTGCTTTGCAATAATCAAAGAACAAACCACCAATACCACGGGCTTCGTTGCGGTGAGCATTCCAGAAATAACCATCACATTGTTTTTTGTACTTTGGATAAAACTCCGGATTATGTTTGTCACAGGCTGTTTTGCAGGTTTGATGAAAATGGATCGCATCTTCTTCAAACAAATAGTAAGGCGTTAAATCCTGACCGCCACCAAACCATTGCTCAATTACTTTCCCTGTTTCATCATACATTTCAAAGTAACGCCAATTGGCATGCACCGTTGGAGTCATTGGGTTTTTTGGGTGAAGGACTAAACTTAAGCCGCAGGCAAAGAAATCTGCTTCGCCTACATTAAACATTTTCTGCATGGCTTCCGGTAATTTTCCGTGAACTGCCGAAATGTTGACACCACCTTTTTCGAAAACAGCACCATTTTCAATCACACGGGTTCTTCCGCCGCCACCTTCAGGACGTTTCCAAAGATCTTCACGAAATTTTGCAGTTCCGTCAACTGTTTCTAAACCAGTACAAATCTGGTCTTGTAAGTTTTGTATGTAAGCAAAAAATTTATCTTTCATGACTATTATATTCTGATTTGAGTAATCCAAAGTAAACAACATCTTCTAACGTTCCGTCGCTGGTTTTGAATTCTTCTCGTAATATTCCTTCTTGTTTAAAATGATGTTTTAAAGCAATTTGTTGACTTGCTTTGTTGATTTTTGAGGTACAGATGAATACTTTATTCATGTTTAAAGTATTGAAACAAAACTCTAAGGTTTCTGAAACTAGTTTTGAAGTAATGCCTTTTCCCTGATAATCTTCATCAATAAAATAACCTAATTCACATTTTGAAATGTGATAATCAATGCTTTTTACACATAAGTAGCCGATCAAATTATTGGTTTTGATGTCTCTTGTGAAAAAATAGAACCATTCTTTGTTTTTTTCTTTCTCTCGATTTAAAACAATAAATTCTTTCGTTTTTTCTAAATCTAAACAGTTTGCGAGCGTAACTGGAAATGTTTTTTCAATGTGACTTTTATTCTTATCGATAAGGTTAAAAAACTCTTCGGGAAGAATATTGTTGATCGTATCTGTTTTCCAATCTGTAAAACCCATTATGATCTTTTTTTGGCCGAAGCAATTTTAGTATTTATTGCAAATGAAAAAACGTTGCTTTTTTGTTGAATATACTGGTAAATGGCAAGTGCTTTTCCTAAAAAATCAAATTGCTTTTCTTGAGATAAATTAATTAAAATATCTGCAAATTGCTCCTGTTGATTCCAGTCTAAATGACATCTTTGTAGCAGAATGATTAATTCTTCTTCGGGGATTTCAATAGTCCGTTCCAGACTTAAACCAAAGTTTTTTAGCTGTTCGTCGATTAGACTTATATCTTCAGCATTCCAAAACTTAGGAACAAAAATTAAGGCACGTAACGTTTTTAGAGTATTCTCTATTCTGATGCTTTCTTCGTCTCTTAATCCTTTGTTGAGCATTTTTTTAAGTTTTTGGTCTCAGTTTTCAGCCACAGTTTTCAGGTTGCTTGTGGGTAACTGAAAACTGTGACTGCCAAACTGAAAACTAGTTCCCGTATTCCTTAACGGCGTCAATAAACGCCTTAGCGTGATCTACAGGAATATGTGGTAAAATTCCGTGACCTAAATTTACGATATATTTGTCTTTTCCGAATTCATCTATCATTTCATGAACCATTTTTTTGATGGTTGGAATTGGAGAAAGTAATCTTGAAGGATCAAAATTACCTTGTAAAGTAATGTTTCCACCAGATAAATAACGTGCGTTTCTTGGCGTACAAGTCCAGTCTACACCAAGTGCCGAAGCTTTACTTTTACCCATTTCGCCTAAAGCAAACCAGCATCCTTTTCCGAAAACGATAACCGGAGTAACTTCTGCCAAAGCATCTACAATCTGATTGATGTATTTCCAGGAGAATTCCTGATAATCAACAGGAGAAAGCATTCCTCCCCAGGAATCAAAAATTTGAACAGCATCAACTCCCGCTTTTACTTTTTCTTTTAAGTATAAAATCGTGGTATCTGTAATTTTTTGTAATAAAGTATGCGCTGCTATCGGGTTTGAAAAGCAGAATCCTTTTGCAGTATCAAAACTTTTAGAGCCTTTTCCTTCAACGGCATAACAGAAAATTGTCCATGGCGAACCGGCGAAACCAATTAAGGGTACTTCGTCGTTCAGCATTTCTTTAGTCAGTTTAACAGCATCAAAGACATAGCCTAAAGTTTCGTTTACATCCGGAACAATAACCTGATTGACCTGTTCCATTGTGCGAATTGGATCAGGAATAATTGGGCCTAAATTGTCCTTTAATTCTACGTGAATACCCATTGCACGGGGAACAACTAAAATATCGGAGAACAGAATAGCAGCATCCGGAGCAATTCTGCGGATTGGCTGAACAGTAATTTCGGCAGCCAGTTCAGGAGTTTCACATCTGGTGAAAAAATCATATTTATCGCGTAGAGCTCTAAATTCCGGCAAGTATCTTCCGGCTTGACGCATCATCCAAACGGGTGGACGTTGTACTGTTTCTCCTTTTAGTGCTTTTAAAAATAGATCGTTTTTTAACATTGTTTTTTGCTTTAGGCTTTAAGCTTTAGGCTTTAAGCGGTGTTTATTTTTGTGTTTGCTTACAGCCTAAAGCTTAAAGCGTACAGCTATTATTTATATTCTTGTAAAACATCTTCAATTACATCTTCAACGGTTGGCTGATCAGCAATAACGATGTTTTTGGTAATTTTATGTAAAGCTTCAGCAGTGGTTTCTCCAATGCAAAAGCAGGTTTCTTTTTTAATAGTATTCTCTTTCAGATAACTTTCAACGCCAGAAGGGCTATAGAATAAAATAGCATCAACAACAGTTTTTATTTTCTGAGGAGTCAATGAAGTGTCATAAACCTGAATTTCATTGAATTTCATCTCAGCATCTTTTAAGGCTTTTGGTAAAGTTTCTCTGCGAAGGTTTCCACTGAAAAAAGTATAGCTTTCACTGCGATAAATTAAAGTAATGATCTCAGCTAAATCTGCAGCATATCCGGTATAAGCGACAACATTGAATCCGTTTTCAGACAAAAGGATCTTAGTTTTTAATCCGACACAAAATACATTTTTACTTTTTAGTTCTTCTGATTTTGGATGCGATAGAATACTGTGAACCGCATTCTGACTCGTAAAGATTAAATTATCGTTGAGATCTTTTATTTCGAAAGGTTTGTTCTCTGTTTGAATAAAATCAACTTCAATAACTTCTAGATTAGCGGTTGTTAACGCTTGTTTTTGTTCAGTCGAGAGTTTTTTTGTAGATAATATTTGAATTGATTTACTCATTACTTTTTCAGAGATTCTTTAATAGTTTGCATCAATTCCGTTCCGCCGTTGTTAAGGATTTCCTGAGCAGCGAAGAATCCTAATTTTTTCCACTCTCCAATTTCAACGGTTTTGTTGATTTCCAGTTTCTGTTTTCCGTCAACTGAAAGTAAAACTCCCTGAAAGTGAAGTGTGTCTTCGTCTTCGTTATAACGAACTAAAGCTCCGATTGGCGCTGTACAGCCACCCTCTAAAGTTCTTAAAAACTGACGTTCGATATAGGTGCAAATCTCAGTTTCAATATCATTTAATTGTGATAACGCTTCTAAAGCATAATTATCGTTTTCCATTGCCACAACCATCATCGCTCCTTGTGCCGGCGCGGGAATCATCCAGTCTAAATCGATAAAATTTTCTGGTTTTAAATTGATGCGCTCCAAACCTGCAGCAGCAAAAACAGCCCCGTCCCAGTTGTTGTCCTGCAGTTTTTGCATACGGGTATTTACATTTCCGCGTAAATCAACAACCGTATGATTAGGATATTTGTTGAACCATTGTGCCTGACGGCGCAAACTTCCGGTAGCAATTGTACTTGGATTAGCAAAATCAGGATTTCCTTTATGAACTAAAATATCGAGAACATTGGCTCTTTCTAAAACTGCCGCCTGAACAATACCTTTTGGTAATGCAGTTGGTACATCTTTCATCGAATGGACGGCAATATCTACATCGCCATTAATCATGGCAACATCTAAAGTTTTGGTGAAAATTCCCGTGATTCCAAGTTCGTAAAGAGGTTTGTCAAGTATAATATCACCTGTAGATTTTACAGCTATAATCTCGGTTTTATACCCCAGATCGTTTAGTTTTTTTTCGACAGTATGTGCTTGCCAAAGTGCCAATTCGCTATCGCGGGTTCCAATTCTGATTGTTTTTTCTGCCATTTTTATATTTTAACCATTAAGATATTAAGGTTCATTAAGCTTTATGTTGATTTTTTAAGTTAATGAAGCTGTTAATCTATTAGTCTTGTAAAATATTCATTTACAAGTGGTTTCATTGATTTTGTTATATTTAAAGTGTTGAAATTAATTAATAGTCCTTGAGGTCTCTGTAATAATTTCATATAAGTTAATAATTGTGCTTCGTGAATAGGTAATAGATTTTCTATTGCTTTTAGTTCAACAACTACACAATCATTAACAAGAAGATCAATTCTTAAATCAGATTCCAACTCAAGATTATAATATTCTATTTTAACACTCAGCTGCTGTTTAACATCGTATCCATTTTGTTCTCATTCATATTTGAGGCACTTTTATAGCAAAACCGGTAATTTCATAAGCCAATTGAGTAACCTCTTTTTTTGTCATAGAACTTTTTGTTTGTGAACCATTCTGGTATTAAGTTATAGCTAGAATTAAAAAAGCACCATTCTTAATACTCTTTAGATTATTTTTTGCGTAAAAAACTTAATTCTCTTAATGTCTTAATGGTAAAAAAACTAAGATGCTTTTATTTTAAAGACTTTTTCGATCCATTCGATGCTTTCGTCAACCATGGTATCGTCATCCTTTAAGTGATTGGCAAAATGAGTAGTGATTTTCTGAATGATTCGGTTACTGATAATTTCAGCCTGTTCTTCATTGAAATCAGCAATTTTTCTGCTTTGAAAATCTAATTCCGAGTTTTTAATCGCATTTAGTTTTTCTTTTAAAGCATTAATAGTAGGGGCGAATTTGCGGCCTTTAGTCCAGGTTATAAATTCTTCTTTAACTTCTTCAATAATAGCTTCGGCAGCAGGAATATGAAGTTTTCTGTTTTCCAGCGTTTCATCCGTCAATTGCGACAAATAATCCATATGAATCAAGGTCACACCTTCTAATTCCTCCACGTTTTCATTAACGTTTTTCGGAATGGATAAATCTAAAATCAATAAAGGTTTTTTAAGATTCAGGATGGCTTTGTCCACCGTTGGATTTTGAGCACCGGTTGCCACAACTACAACATCAGCTTTTTGAAGTTCAAGATGTAATTCAGAATAATCCTTAACAATCAGATTTAGCTTTCCGGCTAATTTTTCTGCTTTGTCTTTGGTACGATTGATTAAGGTGATGTGCTCGTTTTTAGTATGTTTTACTAAATTCTCGCAAGTATTTCGGCCTATTTTTCCAGTTCCGAAAAGTAGAATGTTTTTGTTTCCAATATCTTCTACATTTTTAAGTATGTATTGTACCGATGCAAAAGAAACGGAAGTGGCTCCGGAACTGATTTCTGTTTCGTTCTTGATTTTTTTACTCGCCTGAATCACTGCATTTACCAGTCTTTCCAGAAAAGCATTGGCTAAACCGAGTGATTTGGAATGTGTAAAACTGGTTTTGATTTGAGAAATAATTTCAAAGTCACCTAAGATCTGACTGTCAAGGCCAGTTCCTACGCGAAACATATGATTAATTGCTTCCTGATTTTTATAAACGAATCCTACTTTTTGAAAAGCATCAACAGATCCGTTACTATTATCACAAATTAATTTTATTAATTGAAAAGGATGTTCTGCAAAACCGTAGATCTCGGTTCTGTTGCAGGTCGAAGTGACAATTAAACTTTCTATTCCCTCATTTTTAGCTTGTTCCAGCAAACGTGTTTTGGCAATTGCATCCAAACTAAATTGACCTCTGACCTCAGCATCAGCTTTTTTATAACTCAGACCAACTGAATAAAAATAAAGGTGTTTCGGTACGTTATTGTTTTCCATAAATTCACTTTCATAAAAGTGCAACAAAATTATCATTATAGTGTTTACAAAAGTAACGCTGAAAGTACTTTTTGTATCGCTACATGTTTTTTTGTTTCTAAACAACTGTTTTTATGCAAAAAGAAGTATTTTTGTAGCAAAATCAAGTTGTTAGAAATGTTTTGTTTAGAGTGATTCTAAATAACATTCTCCATTTACTCTAATTTTTGTTTCAAAAAAATATCGCTATGAGTTCTCAGGAAATTATTAAAATCGAAGATGACTTTACGCTGATCCGTTTTCAAAACGACAGTTCAGAGCTCTTTTTGGGGCAGCACGAAGTAGGTAGTGGTCTGATACAGTTTCATTTCGGAATAAAGGGCAATGCCAAATTTTTATTCAATCAGGGTAGTTATGCTTTAGAATTGAAGGAAGAAAAATCGTTGCTTTTGTACAATCCGCAGAAAGAATTACCATTGAATTTAGAACTTTCTCCGAATTCGTGGGTGATTTCAGTAATCGTATCGATCAAAAAATTTCACGCGTTGTTTTCTGCCGAAGCAGATTATATTACTTTTTTAAGTCCTGATAATAAGGACAAAAAATACTACAACGAAGGAAATATTAGTCCCTCTATGGCTATTGTTCTGAGTCAGCTATTTCATTACAACCTTCATCCGTCAATAAAAAACCTTTATTATAAGGGAAAAGGATATGAATTACTGAGTCTGTATTTTAACCGAACCGAAGATCCAAATGCAGAACAATGCCCGTTTTTGATTGATGAAGATAACGTTTTAAAAATAAGACGAGCAAAGGAAATTATTATCGCAAATATGGCCGAACCGCCAGGTTTGCAGGAACTGGCGGACGAAATTGGCTTGAATCTTAAGAAACTTAAAATGGGTTTCAAACAAATCTACGGCGATACGGTTTATGGATTTCTGTTTGATTATAAAATGGATTTCGCCCGAAAACTGCTCGATAGCGGTTCTTATAACGTAAATGAGGTAGGACTAAAAATTGGTTACAGCACGGGGAGCCATTTTATAGCGGCATTTAAGAAAAAATTTGCCACCACTCCCAAAAAATACCTGATGTCGATTAATGCAAATGTTTAATGGTTAAAAGATATTCAATAGTTTTATTGCTTTTGTTAATTATGTCTTGCAAATCAAAAGAAGAAAAAATGTTTTTTGATTTTGATAGTGTTGAATATTATTCATTGAATAAAAGTAAAGAAGTAGAAATGGATAATAATCATAGTAAAGGTATTGACAATACTATTGAAGATAAGATTTTTTTCGATGACTATCCTAAGAAAGTTAAGAGTGATGTTTTTATTAAAACAATTAATTCTGATGGGTTTTCTAAATTTGAATTATCTCAAAAAGACGTTGAGTATTTAAGAAATGATATTTTTTTGGAGAAATCTTCTTTAAAGATGTTTGAATACGTATATGCTTGCGCACCTGAATATAGGGATATTTTAATTTTTAAAAAGAATGAAGAAATTTCAGGAGTAGCTAAAATCTGTCTTTCCTGTAGTCAGTTTTATCTGATTAGTTCTAAAAAGGAAATTAAGACAGATAACTTTGGAACAGAAGAAGAATATAAATCATTGGAAAAACTATTCAACAAATATAAAAAGGATAAAAACTGATAGTGTTTTAAAGCATCAGTTTTATAAATAAGAGCATAATAAAAAAGTAATAATTATCATATTTCTAAAAAGAAGCAAGCGTTACTTTTGACGAAATTTTTAAAAAATAAATTAAAAGCTTAAAGCCGAGAGCTTAAAGCCTAAAGCAAAAAACATGAAAGGCGTATTATTAGTAAACTTAGGATCTCCAGAAAGCCCGGAACCAAAAGATGTAAAACCATATTTAGACGAATTTTTAATGGATAAATACGTAATCGACGTTCCGTATTTATTGAGAGCATTATTGGTTCGCGGTATTATTTTAAGAAAAAGACCGGAAGAATCAGCGCATGCTTACGCAAAAATTTGGTGGGAAGAAGGTTCTCCATTAGTTGTTCTTTCAGAAAGAATGCAAAAAAAGGTTCAGCCTCTTGTAAATGTTCCTGTTTCTTTAGCAATGCGTTACGGAAGCATGACGATTGAAAAAGGACTTCAGGAATTAAGTGATAAAGGAGTTACAGATGTAATGCTTTTTCCTTTATATCCGCAATATGCAATGGCTTCTACTTTGACTATTTTAGTAAAGGCAGAAGAAATACGCAAAAAGAAATTCCCTCATATCACTTTTACAGATGTTCCGGCATTTTACAATAAACCTGATTACATCAAAAATTTAGCCGACTCGATCCAAAAACATTTAGTTGGTTTTGATTACGATCATTTATTGTTTTCGTATCACGGAATTCCAGAACGCCATATCCGCAAAACAGATGTAACTAAATCGCATTGTAAAATTGACGGTTCTTGTTGTAACACACCTTCGCCAGCGCATGATTTCTGTTACCGTCACCAATGTTACGAAACAACAAGACAAGTCGTAAAACTATTAGGACTTCCTGCAGATAAATACAGTTTGACATTTCAATCGCGTTTAGCGGGAGACAAATGGTTGGAACCTTATACTGATGTTGAAATTGATAATATGCCGGCAAAAGGAATCAAGAAATTAGCGGTTGTAACACCAGCTTTCGTTTCGGATTGTTTAGAAACTTTAGAGGAAATCGCAATGCGTGCCAAAGAAGATTTTGAAGCAAACGGAGGCGAAGAGTTTTTGGCAATACCTTGTTTGAATGACGACGACGAGTGGTGCCAGACAGTTGGAAATTGGATTAACGATTGGGCGAAATAGAAGATAGAAGATAGAAAATAGAAAATAGAATAAAGAGTAAAGAAAAAAGACTTTATGATGGAGTACTACAATTACTTAAAATCACTACATCTTATATTTGTAATCACTTGGTTTGCAGGTTTGTTTTATATAGTGCGTTTGTTTGTGTATCAAATTGAAGCCAGTGAAAAACCGTCTCCCGAAAAGGAGATTTTACAGGCACAGTACAAAATAATGGCCTACCGTTTGTGGTACATTATTACATGGCCGTCAGCAGTTTTGGCGAGTATTTTTGCTTTTTGGATGCTGCTTTTTACAGATTTGGGTAACGCCTGGCTTAAAATGCCCTGGATGCACGTAAAATTGTGTTTTGTTTTTTTACTTTATCTGTATCATTTAAAATGCCATCAAATTTTTAAACAATTACAAAACGATGAGGTGAAATATTCCAATAACTTCATGCGTTTATGGAATGAAGGCGCTACCATCATACTATTTGCAGTAGTTTTTTTAGTAGTTTTAAAAAGTGCCATCAACTGGATTTTTGGTGTGATTGGAATCATTTTATTCTCAGTTCTGATCATGTTGGGATTTAGATTTTATAAAAGAATAAGAGAAAAAAAGTAATTAGTAAAAAGTGATTAGTAATTAGTTTTTAAACTTTTACTATTCACTAATAACTCTTCACTAATAACTAAATATGTTTAACAACTTCAAAATGTCGATGCTTTCGCTGCGTGTCAGGATTTTTCTGTCGATGATTGTATTGATTGTTGTGGCATCGTTTTTATTGGCTTCTATTTCGATTATTCAGTTTAAAAACGAAGCAAAAGAGTACCATCAGGAGCGTCTCGAGCGTAAAGAAAATGCAGTAAAAGAGCATATTAATTATGTGCTTTCTACCACAACATATCCTTTAAAAACGGCCAACCTGGATTTAATTTTTAAAGATAAAATTCACGAACTGGCTCAGATTCATAAAATCGAAATCAATATTTACAGTCTTGACGGGAAACTACTGAAATCCTCAAAGGAGTCTTTTGCTGTTGATAAAGTAGCGCCGCCAATTCCGGAATATATCCTGAAATTAGTGCGGTCTTCGATCGAAAAACGTTTTGTAGATATTAAAACGATTGATGGCGTTAAAAACAGATCGTCTTACAGTTTGATTAAAGATGAAAAGTTCAAGCCTCTCGGAATTCTGAATCTCCCATATTTAGAAGATGACGGCTATTACGACAATGAGCTGAATACCTTTTTGATTCGTTTAAGTCAGGTGTATTCCTTTATGCTGATTGTCGCTTTTGGATTGGCTTATTTTTTATCGACTTATATTACAAAATCACTTAAAACAATTTCGGATAAACTGGAAGAAACGAATCTGGACCAGAAAAACGAAAAAATCGTTTTAGAAGCAAACAGCAAAGAGGTTAACTTTTTGATCAAGGCTTATAACGGAATGGTTGACAAACTGGAAACCAGTGCCATAAAACTAGCCCAAAGTGAGCGTGAAGAAGCCTGGCGTGAAATGGCAAAACAGGTAGCACACGAAATTAAAAATCCGCTTACCCCGATGCGATTAACGGTGCAGAGTTTTCAACGCAAGTTTGACCCCACTGCACCAGATGTAAAGCAAAAGCTAAATGATTATTCAGAGACTTTAATTCAGCAAATCGATACCATGACAGCGGTGGCATCGGCATTCTCGAACTTTGCTTCGATGCCGGCACAACAAAATGAAACCTTAAACGTGGTTGAGGTTGTTGAGCTTGCTTTAGATATTTTCAATGAAGATTATATCGTTTTTGAAAGTGAAGAGGAGGAAATTATCTCCAAGATGGATCGTACACAATTGATACGGGTTATCACCAATCTTGTTAAAAATGCGACACAGGCAATCCCGGAAAGCCAATTTCATAAATCGATTGTAGTTACAGTAAAACGTATAGACGACGATGTCGAAATTGCGGTAAAAGACAACGGAATTGGAATTCAGAAACAGGATATCAGTAGAATCTTTGAACCAAAGTTTACTACGAAAACAAGCGGGATGGGGTTGGGGCTCGGAATTATCAAAAACATTATCGAAAATTACAAAGGAACAATTACCTTTGAATCAACTTACGGAAAAGGAACTACATTTAGGGTTTCTTTACCGATAACAAACTCATAAAATAAGTATCATGAACTACGAAAATCTTTTAATCTCAATCGAAGAAAAAATTGCAACCGTAACCATCAATAGACCTACCAAATTAAATGCATTAAACAAAGCCACTATCAGTGATTTAAGTAAAGCAGTGAAACTGTTAGGTAAAAATGATGATGTTCGTGTTATCATTATCACAGGAAGTGGCGAGAAAGCATTTGTAGCAGGAGCCGATATTTCAGAATTTGCCAATTATACCATTGTAGAAGGAGCACAATTAGCTGCTGAAGGACAGGAAACATTATTTGACTTGATTGAAAATTTGAAAAAACCTGTAATTGCAGCTGTTAACGGTTTTGCTCTTGGTGGGGGACTTGAACTGGCCATGGCATGTCATTTTAGAGTAGCTTCGGACAATGCAAAAATGGGATTGCCGGAAGTAACTTTAGGATTGATTCCAGGTTATGGAGGAACACAGCGTCTGCCACAGTTAGTTGGAAAAGGACGTGCGATGGAAATGATTATGACTGCCGCTATGATTTCTGCAGAAGAGGCCAAACAATACGGTTTAGTGAATCATGTAGTGCCACAAGCAGAGCTTTTGGATTTTACTACCGGAATTGCTCAAAAAATTATTAAAAATGCACCATTTGCAATTGCTAAAGCCATAAAAGCTATCAATGCAAACTATACTGATGGTAAAAATGGTTTTGATACTGAGATCAAATCATTCGGAAAATGTTTCGGAACTCAGGATTTCAAAGAAGGAACAACGGCCTTTTTAGAAAAACGTAAAGCTGAATTTACCGGAAAATAAATTTTTTCATAACCGCTAAGGTCGCGAGGGTTTACGCAAGGTTCGCCAAGTTTTTAATTTTTCTTGTGTCCTTTGCGTAAATCTTGGCGAACTTTGCGGTAAAAGACTTAGAACCTTAGCATCCCAGAACCTTAGAATCTTTAAAAAATGTACGAACCAATATTTGCCCTTTTTTGTGAACGAGTTAAAGAAAGCATCCAGGCGGGAACTTTCGCAAAATTGACTTTGGCCAAAACAATGGGCGACACCGAGATTAAGAATATTTATTTTCGTTTAGTTTTAAATGAAGACAATACCTTCTCTGTTTCATTAACTACTCGTTACAAAACAGAAGAAATTGAAACTATTCATACACTGGATGAAGCTTTATTGGTTTTAGGTACCTATATCAAAAATCCATTTCTGACGGCACTTCTGTTTACAACAATTAATGATGTTACTTTTAAAGTAAATAAAAAGAATGCAGGAAGCATCATTGAACAGGAACCTACTTTTAAGAACGCATCGTCGGTTATGTTGGAGATGATTGAGAAAGGTATTGTTTAAAAAGTAAGTTATGGATGAACTTAGAGGGATATTATGGAGACAATTTGGAGCTGTAATAGACATGCTCGAAAGTTCTATTTTAGTTTGTCCTGAGCTTTTTTGGGACAAGAAAGATTTTTGGTATTCCGTTTATCATACGATTTTTTGGATGGATTATTATTCGTCTAGAGAACCCGATACCTTTTCTCCACCTGAACCATTTTCTTTATCAGAGTTTGATCCACAAGGAATTTTACCTGACAGAATCTATTTAAAAGAAGAATTACTTGACTATTTGGAGTATTCTCGAAAAAAGATTTTCTATTTAATTGAAGGATTAAACGAAGAAACCTCAAAAGAAAGATTCATTACCTCAAATAAGAATTACAATCGAATAGAGATGATTTTATACAACATGAGGCATGTGCAGCATCATGTTGGTCAGTTGAATTTGCTCCTGAGACAAAATGTTGATGTTGCAGGAAAATGGGTTTCACAGTCCGATAACAAATACAGTTGATTCGATCATTTTAAAAAGTAAATTTTTCAGTAAAAAGCTAAAATTTCACCATATAGCAAGATACCGATTAATGTGAAAATTAGGTAATTAGATAATTGAAAATTAAGCATCTAATTTTCTCATTATCTAATCATAAACCATTGTCTTTGTGTTTATGGATCAATGGATTAAAAATCATTTCGCGAATATTTGTTGTTTTTCAGGAAGTAATAATTTAAAGAGAGTCATAGGTTCGTTCCTAGTTTTGTAGGGACGGATTTTAATCCGTCCAAACCATAAATTACCGACAAGATTCAGAGCCGTAGGCTCGGTCTATTTAATTAAGGTCTGGAAAAACCTTTATAAACCAAATACAACAAGCCTTTAAACCAGCTTTACAAACAAATTAGAGGCAATTTTATTCGAAATGGATAATTCCCGTCCATCAACCTTAATTTTAACAGATAAATCAAACGATTCTTTCGACAAGAATTCAATTTTTGATCCCAAAGCAATTCCCTGTTTGTCCAGGTACTTTAAGAACTCTGAGGAAGTATCTTTTACGCCTACACAAACTCCGGTTTGGTATTCTGTCAACTCGGAAAGCAATTGTTTTTCGATTTTAACGATTCGTCCATTGGCATCGGGAATAGGATCTCCGTGCGGATCTTCGGTAGGATTTCCCAGAAAATCATCCAGGCGGTTAATGAGTTGCTCGGATTTGATGTGCTCCAGTTGTTCGGCAATATCATGAACTTCATCCCAGGAGAAGTTTAGTTTTTCGACTAAAAACACTTCCCATAAACGGTGTTTCCTAACAATCATTTTGGCGGCAAGTTTCCCGTTTTCGGTCAATGAAACTCCTTGATACTTTTTGTAATTCACCAAATCTTTCTCAGATAATTTTTTAAGCATATCCGTGACTGATGAAGCTTTGGTTTCCATCATTTCGGCAATAGCATTCGTGCTGACCTCAGTATCGTTCGAAGCTGTAAGGTGGTATATGGATTTAAGATAGTTTTCTTCTGAAAATGTCATTTTTTTTGAGGTTCTAAGGTTCTGAGGTTCTGAGTAGCTAAGTTAAAGGACTCTAAAAGAAAACCTGAGGACCTTAGCAGCTTAGAACCTCAGCTACTTTATTTAACAATTAGCAAAGGTATAGAAATTTTATGTCTCAATTTATCTACGGTTGTGCCAAACAAAATATCTTTTAGGCCGGTGTGGCCGTGGGTTCCCATCACCAGAATATCAAAATTACCCACATTGATGATGTTCGGAATCACACTGTTTGGTTTTCCGAAACCAAGTTCGGTTTTGATTTTGAAACCTTTTAAGGAGAGCATCTGCTGATACTCTGACAATAATTTTTCATCAATAGTAGTCTCATGATCGTCGACATTACCTCCGTACATCAAAGCTCCAACCGTTTCAACAATGTGAATTAAGGTATATTGTGCATCAATTCCGCCCAGTTCAAAGGCATTGTTGAGTGCAGCTTCATCGGCCTTAGAAAAATCGACTGAGATTGCGATGTTTTTCTTGCCGTAATTTTCCTTTGGTGTATAAACTAGTTTTAAATGATGTGGTGAATGATTTTCGATATTCGATTTTACTCTGGCAACAAATGGTTTGAATATGATATAAAGCAGTAATGCAAGGAATCCAAAGGCAAGTGGAACAACTGTAAGCCAGAGAATCGTCGGATGATTTGAACTTTCTAGCCATGATGTGATTTCGTCATACACCAGTTTTGCATTTAAGGTTACGATAATCGAAGCAATAATCCACGCAGCGACTTGTGTAGTTTTAGAAATATGAAATCCTTTCATTTTGGTTTTATCGCTCACAAAATGAATTAGCGGAATAATAGCAAAACCCAGTTGCAAACTTAGAATGACCTGGCTAAGAATCAATAGTTTTCCGGTTACGCTTTCTCCATAAATTAAAATCACCACAACGGCTGGCACAATAGCAATTAGTCGTGTTATAATTCTGCGTACCCAAGGCTGGATGCGTAAATTTAAATAACCCTCCATTACAATTTGTCCGGCTAAAGTTCCGGTTATCGTGGAACTTTGTCCGGCTGCAATTAAGGCCACAGCAAATAAAACAGGAGCCCATTTTGTTCCCAGTAAGGGTTCCAGAAATTTGTGCGCATCCTGAATTTCAGCCACTTCAAACATTCCGTTTTTATAAAAGGTGGCGGCTGCCAGAATCAAAATGGCGGCGTTTACAAAAAAGGCAAGGTTTAGAGCGATGGTCGAATCTATAAAGTTGTATTTCAGCGCCTGTTTAATTCCGGCGGGAGTTCTGTCGAATTTTCGGGTTTGTACCAGTGAAGAATGCAAGTATAAATTGTGGGGCATGACCGTTGCACCAATAATTCCAATCGCGATATACAAAGCAGCAGAACTTGGAATTGAAGGTACTAAGCCATAAATAACTTTATCCAGCTCCGGTTCGGCAAAAATCATTTCGAATATAAAAGAAAACCCTATGATTGCTACGAGTACAATAATAAAAGCCTCCATTTTTCGGATTCCTTTGTTGATTAGGAATAATAACAAGAAAGTGTCTAATACTGTGATTAAAACTCCTTCGATTAACGGAATGTCAAAAAGAAGATTAATTCCGATCGCCATCCCAAGAACTTCGGCAAGATCACAGGCCGCAATGGCGATTTCGGCTAAAAAATATAAAATGTAATTGATGAATTTAGAATAGGTCTCTCGCGATGCCTGGGCCAAATCACGTTGTGTCACGATTCCCAGTCTTGCGCTTAAGCTCTGAAGTAACAGAGCCATTAAATTACTCATCAGCAAAACCCAAAGTAAAGAATATCCAAACTGACTACCTCCGGCGATGTCTGTCGCCCAGTTTCCGGGATCCATGTAGCCTACACTTACGAGGTATGCTGGGCCTAAAAATGCTAATATTTTTCTGAAACCTGTTTTTTTATGCTGTGTTGCAACCGATTGGTGAACTTCTTCTAAAGATTTGGTCATTGTAAAAATGTTGTTTGAACAAATATAGGGATAAATGATGTTCGCACAACAATATTTTTAGACAAGTCTAAAACTTAAATGTTTGAATTCAAACAATTCGGACATAATCCTGACAAGGTGAAGTTTATATCATTTACTTTATAATTGTGCGGAATAATGTAACTCGGTTTTACATTTTCCAGACAAGTTACCTCTAAACATTTTTCACAGCTGAAATGAGCGTGGTTATGAATGTGTACTCTTTGCGCATGATGATGGCATTTCGCATATTTTACAGTCCCGTCCAGATTTACGATTTTATGTATAATATCATCATTTACCAGTCGGTCTAAAATTCTGTAGATCGTCACGCGATCGCATAAATCATCAATTTGTTTGTGAATTTCTGTATGGGACAAGGCGGTCTTAGATTTGTCAAAAATCTCGAGAACGGCTGTCTTTGCTGCTGTATTTCTTGTTGTTTTCATTTTCAAAGCATTAAAAAATATTAATGCAACAATGTTGCATTTAAAATAAAATTATATATTTGCAACAAAATTGCATTAAGCAAATGTACTGAAAATGAAGAAAACAACGACACCTTTTTACGATATATTAGGAATCTCAAGTGCTACCATTTGTTTGGTTCATTGTCTCGTATTTCCGCTTCTTACTATTTTGCCTTTGGGCTTAAGTCACAATCCGTTTATCGATTTGACCTTTGCTTCCTTAGGTTTAGTTGCAGTTCTCAAAATTATTAAAAAATCAAGTCTTTTAGTAGCTACAACTTTGATTTTATCGATGTCCCTTATTTGGATTAGTATTCTGAGTGAAATTATATTGGATATTCATCTGGATCTGATTTTCGTAGGTGGCATCGGAATGATTATCGGACATCTGCTGAATTATAAAAACCATAAACACGCTTAAAAATGAAAAAACTACCCGTAACCGTATTAAGCGGATTTCTTGGCGCAGGAAAAACGACACTCCTGAATCATATCCTTCACAACAAAGAAGGATTGAAAGTTGCCGTGATTGTTAATGACATGAGTGAAATTAATATTGATGCGCAACTCGTAAAGAATGAGCACACCTTATCCAGAACGGAGGAAAAATTGGTCGAAATGACTAATGGCTGTATTTGCTGTACTCTGCGGGAAGATTTGATGCTTGAAGTCGAAAAACTCGCAAAAGAAGACAGGTTTGATTATTTACTTATCGAAAGTACCGGGATTAGCGAACCCATTCCGGTGGCCCAAACGTTCTCGTTTGTGAATGAAGAGGAGAATATTGATTTGTCCAGGTTTAGTTTTATCGATACGATGGTTACCGTTGTGGATAGTTTTAACTTTTTTAAAGATTTCGGTTCCGCTAAAACATTGCAGGAGCAAAACGTATCCAATATTGAAAATGACAATCGAACAATAGTCAATCTTTTGGTAGATCAGGTAGAATTTGCGAATGTAATTGTTTTGAATAAAACAGATCTTATTAGTGAAAAATCACTAGAGTTTCTGAGCGCTTTTATAAAAAAAATTAATCCTGTGGCGAAAATAATTAATTCGGTTTCAGGGAAAGTAAATCCAAACGAAATTATAAATACAGCATTATTCAATTATGAAGAGGCTGAAAATTCAGCGGGTTGGATTAGGGAGTTAGAAGGAATTCATACACCCGAAACAGAGGAGTACGGAATTAATTCTTTTGTGTTTAGAGATCCGCGACCTTTTCATCCCAATCGATTGTGGAATTTTATTACATCAGATTTTCCTACCGACATCATTCGGAGCAAGGGGCTATTGTGGCTGGCTTCCCGACCGGAACAAGCCATAAACTGGAGCCAGGCCGGCGGATCGATGAAAGCCGAAGGAGCTGGAGTATGGTGGGCGAGTATGCCGCTAAGCGAACGAATGACTTTTAATAATTTCGTTGAATTTCAGGATATTATTGAAGAAAGATGGACTTCTAATTTTGGTGACAGACTCAACGAACTTGTTTTTATTGGTCAGAAAATGAAAGAGACTGAAATTCTCAGCGAACTGAAAAAATGTCTTTGTACAGCAGATGAGATTGCAGATTTTCAGGATGGTTTCTTTCCAAAAAACGATCTCTTTCCAATACCAAGAACTTCTTAAAGATAGAAAAGAATGATACACAACAATACATATGAGGTTATAATTATTGGAGGCAGTTATAGCGGGCTTTCAGCAGCAATGAGTTTGGGGCGTTCCTTACGACAGGTTTTGGTTATCGATAGTGGTTTGCCTTGTAACCGACAAACGCCGCATTCCCATAATTTTATAACACATGATGGGGAGAAACCCGCAGTTATTTCGGCGAAAGCTTTAATGCAAGTTGACTTTTACGATACCGTTCACTTTTATAACGGATTGGCAATTAGAGCAGTTGAGGTGGGAGAAGGATTTGAAATTGAAACACAATCGGGAGATGTGTTCATTTCTAAAAAGATATTATTCGCTACGGGAGTAAGGGACCTTCTTCCTAAAATTGATGGTTTCGAAGAATGTTGGGGGATTTCGATTTTACATTGTCCGTATTGTCATGGATATGAGGTTAAAAAAGAGAAAACGGCGATTATTGCCAATGGAGATTTGGGTTTTGAGTATGCTAAACTCATCTCAAACTGGACTACTGATTTAAGAATATTGACCAACGGGAAATCTGCTTTTACTTTAGAGCAATCTAAGATTTTGCAAGAACATAAAATTCAAATTGTAGAGGATGAAATTGCGGTTGTAAAGCAAGAAAACGGATATGTTCAACATATTGTTTTTAAAAATCAATCTAAGATTGAAGTGAAAGCCATTTATTTCAGATCACCTTTTGAACAACACTGTCCGCTGCCGGGATCTTTAGGCTGCGAACTGACCGAACAAGGTCTGCTGAAAGTAGATGCACTTCAAAAAACCACAATTCCGGGAGTTTTTGCCAGTGGCGATTGCCATATTCAGGCAAGATCCGTTGCGATGGCTGTTTCTTCCGGATCTTTCGCAGGGGCATCAATCAATAAAGAACTCATTGACGAATCATTTGTCTAAATTATTTTTTAGTAAAAACATAGAGACGGAGTTGCTGTAGTTTGTCAAAAGGCATTTCATCTCACATTAAATTATAGGGTATGTCTCCGTTTGCAAGAGCAAAATTTGATTAATCTCCTTTAAAGAGGAAAGAGACTAACTCTTTTTTGATGTCAGTAAAACTCCCGCAAAATATTGAATTATAGTCTATTTTGAAAGTTTTTTGCTTTAGAAACAATATTTGTCAAATTTAATTTTTAGTTTTGTCTAAATTTAATTTTATAATAATGAAAAAACTATTTTTGATACTGCTTTTATTTTGTTTACAGTTTTCATTTGCTCAGGAAACCAGCTCTGTTTCGGGATTTATCTCCGGTGACGGTCATCAGTTACAGTTGGCAAACGTACATTTAGCAGGAACAAAATACAGAGCAGTTACGGATAGTTTGGGATATTACAACTTCGAAAATGTTCCGGTTGGAAATTATACACTTCAGGTTTCGCTGGTAGGTTTTCAGACTTTAAAAAAGAAGATTGATGTTACGAAGGACGCTGCTCAATCGTATGATTTTGAATTGGACGATACAGACAATCAATTGAATGAAGTGGTTGTTTCAGGAACCTTAAAAGCAGTAAAACGTCTGGAAAGTGCCGTTCCTGTTGAGGTTTATTCGCCGGTTTTCTTTAAAAAGAATCCAACACCCAGTATTTATGAAGCGCTTCAGAATATAAACGGAGTCAGACCGCAACTAAATTGTGGGGTTTGTAATACGGGAGATATCCATATAAACGGTTTGGAAGGACCATATACTTTGGTTTTAATCGACGGGATGCCAATAGTTAGCAGTCTTTCGACAGTTTATGGATTGTCAGGAATTCCAAATTCTTTGGTTGAAAGAATAGAAATTGTAAAAGGACCTGCTTCTTCTCTTTACGGAAGTGAGGCTGTGGGAGGATTAATCAATATTATTACCAAAAATCCAACGAATGCTCCGGTTTTTTCTGCGGATTACTTTACAACTACTTATTTTGAAAACAATCTTGATTTAGGAATGAAGTTTAATGCCGGAAAAAAAGCGACATCACTTATAGGGGTTAATTACTTCAACTACGATCAGGTTATCGATAAAGACAAAGATAATTTTACAGATGTGACACTTTCTAAAAGGATTTCTGTTTTTAATAAATGGAGCTTTCAACGCAATAATAATCGTCTTTTTACGATCGCAGCACGAGGTATGTATGAAGATCGCTGGGGTGGAGACGTTCGTTGGGAGAAAAAATACCGTGGTGGTGACGAAATTTACGGTGAAAGTATTTATACCAAAAGAGGAGAATTAATCGGAAGTTATCAATTGCCTTTTGAAGAGAAACTGATGCTTTCTTTCTCCGGAAACGTGCATTATCAGGACAGTCGTTACGGAACAACATCATATATCGCGAATCAAAAAATAGGTTTCCTGCAATTGACCTGGGATAAAAAGCTAGGCAGAAATGATTTCCTTGCCGGAATCGCGACTCGATATTCGTATTACAACGACAATACACCGGCAACAAAAGAGGCCGAAAGCACTTGGCTACCGGGAATTTTTGTTCAGGATGAGATCACGTTTTCGCCGAAGAGTCAGGTTTTACTGGGAGCACGATACGACTATAACTCCATTCACGGTTCTATCTTTACACCCAGATTTGCGTATCGTTTTAAGGCAAATGATAATACGATCTTCCGATTAAATGCCGGAACAGGATTTAGGGTTGTCAATTTGTTTACAGAAGATCATGCTGCCCTGACAGGATCGCGAGATGTTGTGATTCAGAATAATTTAAAACCGGAGAAATCAGTAAACGTAAATTTGAATTATATTCAGAAAATAAACTTTGGCAATGGTACTTTTATGGGAATTGAAACAACCGCTTTTTATACCCGTTTCAGCAATAAAATCATTTCAGATTATGAAACCGACCCCAATAAAATCATTTATGACAATATTGATGGTTATGCTATCAGTCAGGGAATCAGTACAAATGTTGATGTTAATTTTACCAATGGTTTAAAGTTTATTCTTGGAGCGACTGTTTTAGATAATAAAAATGTTCAGGACGGAATTTCACAAAGACCCTTTTTGACCGAAAGATTTACCGGAACCTGGAGTGTATCTTACAAAATAGAACCTTGGAATTTATTATTGGATTATACCGGAAATGTTTACAGCCCAATGAAATTGCCTTTATTGAACGAATACGATCCTAGAAATCCAAATTCGCCCTGGTACAGCATTCAGAACATTCAATTTAGCTATACAGGCTGGAAGAATTTCGAACTTTACGGAGGAGTAAAAAACCTATTGAACTTTACTCCAAAGCAGAATAATCCGTTTTTGATTTCGAGAACCAATGATCCGTTTGATAAAAATGTGCAGTACGATTCAGCGGGAAAAGTACTGGTTACACCTGATAATCCGTACGGTTTGACTTTTGATACCACTTATGTTTACGGACAAAACCAGACCATTCGAGGGTTTTTAGGATTGCGATACAATTTTAGGTAAATTTATGGACCATAGATTTAAATCATGATGAGGGTTTTTTCTTTTGCCACGAATTTCACGAATTAACACGAATTGAATCGTAAATTTTTGTCTAAAAAATTAGCTGTAATTTGTGAAATTCGTGGCAAAACAGAAATTCTTTACAATCTGTGGCAAGAAACAAAACAATGAAAAAGCTATTTTTACTTATTTTTTTCTTCGGAGTAACTTCAACGGGATTTTGCCAGCTGAAAGGCAGAACTTTTGAGGAAGTAGATGCTTTACAGCAAACTCAAAAACGGAAAATCATTGTTTTCATTCATACCGATTGGTGTCAGTATTGCCAAAGAATGAAATCGACAACCTTCAAAAATCAGGAAATCATTGAAAAACTCAATTCCGATTTTTACTTCGTCGATTTTAATGCCGAAGAAAAGCGAGAGATTACTTTTAACAATCAGATTTTTAAATACAAACCTACAGGGAATAATGTTGGAGTTCATGAGCTAGCTTTGCAGCTCGGAACCATCAACAATCAAATTGTATATCCGGTTTTATGTGTTTTGAATGAAAAGAACGAGATAGTTCTGCAGTACAATAACTCCATTAATCCTGCCGATTTTAAACTGATTTTAGAAAAGCTGCAAGAATAAAATTTCTTATTTTTGAAGATGAATTCTTCGCAAATTAAACACTTTGATTACATTTTTACCGGAACAGGTTTGGCGGCCTTGATGACTGTTTACAAAATGGCGTTGTCAGGGAACTTTTCAAACAAATCGGTTTTATTACTGGATCAGGATGTAAAAAAGACAAATGACCGAACCTGGTGCTTTTGGGCCAATCATGAAACGATTTGGAATCCGATTGTTTTAAAAAAATGGGATTCTGCTTTGTTTGCTGATGAAAATTCCAAGCGTGATTTGAACCTGAATCCTTATCAATACAGTCAAATTCGGGGATTAGATTTTTATAATTTTGTTTTTGAAGAACTCCCTAAACATTCCAATATTATTTTTTTAAATGAAAAAGTAACCGATATCAACGAACTTGAAACCCATGTTTTTATTGGAACTGAAGAAAATAGGTATACCTGCAATCAGCTGTTCAATAGTATTTATACTTCATCTTTTGCATTAAGTCAAACGAAATATCCTGTTTTACAACAGCATTTTACAGGATGGTTTGTGAAATCTGAAAAGGAAGTCTTCGATCCGCAACAAGCCACTTTTATGGATTTCTCAGTCGAACAAAAACAAAATACGCGCTTTATGTATGTTCTGCCCCTTTCAAAAACCGAAGCCCTGGTAGAATACACACTATTTTCTGAAATTTTACTTTCTAAGGAAGAGTATGAAAATGAAATTCAGATTTATCTGGAGAAGTTAGGAGTTCATCCATACGAAATTCTGGAAAAGGAGCAGGGAAGTATCCCAATGACCGCTTATCCGTTTTGGAAGAAAAACACCAAACGCGTTTTGAATATTGGAACAGCCGGAGGCTGGACGAAAGCAAGTACGGGCTATACTTTTAGAAATTCGGATAAGAAATCATCTGAATTAGTGTCCTTTCTTAGTTCTTCAATGTCGCTAAAATTAAGTGCCTTTCATAAAAAAAACAGATTCTGGTTTTATGATTTACTGCTTTTGGATATTCTATATCGTCATAATGAATTGGGAAGCAGTATTTTTTCGTCATTATTCAAAAAAGGAAATCCGTCTTTGATCTTTAAATTCTTAGACGAAGAAACTACTTTGATCGAGGATGTTAAAGTTATTTTAAAGTGTCCTAAAGTGCCATTTATAAAAGCGTTATTTAGAGTGATTTTTCTGCCAAATAAATTTAACTTAAACCAATAACCTTTGAAAAACATTATTTTAGGATTCAGTTTCTTTTTTTCGATTATCTCTTTTGCACAAGTATCCAAAAATAAAGCTCAGGATGCTATTCAGGTCAAATATTTAGACAGTTGTGCCTATAAGTACAATTATACTTTTCAAATGTCAGAATGGCAAAATTGCATCGACGAAGGTCTAAAAAAAGATAGCACAATAGCTTATCTGTGGCAACAAAAAGCAATGCCGTATTTTAAATGCAAGAAATACGAAGTCGGAATGCCTTTTCTGGATAAAGCCGTTCGTTATAATAAACAAGAATGGCTTCCGTACCGGGCTTTTATAAAATGTATTTTTGCTAAAACGTATAAAAGTGCGATTGTTGATTTTGAAGAATGCATTAAACTTTACGGAAACAGTTATGTCATGGATCATACTTATAGTTTTTATATAGGGCTTTGTTATTTGCAATTGAATGAATACGATAAAGCCGAAAAGCTGTTTGACGATTATGTAAATGACATTTATAAAAACAGACAACAATTAGAACATCCTACAGCCTATTTTTATCAGGGAATTGCCAAATACGAGCTCAAAAAATGGGACGAAGCACTTGTTATTTTTGATAAAGCGCTCAAAGTATATCCTGAATTTTCGGATGTAAAATATTATAAAGCCATTTGCTGGTTGCAACAAGGAAAACCAAGAGAAGAAGTCGTCGCTTTGGTTGGTGTGGCAAGAGAAGATGCAGCCAAAGGTTTTTCGATCAATGAAGACAATACGATCTATGAGACTTATCCCTACCAAAAAAAGTTTAGCAAATAACAATTGAACTATAACAAAACTTTATACCTGAATTTAAGTAGTTGCGAGTAAACTTTGTAACTTTGCAGTTCAAAAGTAAAACTTAAAAATAAAAAATATGTATCCAGAAGAAATGGTAAAACCAATGCAAGCTGAATTAACTGCTGCTGGTTTTCAAGATTTACATAGTGCTGACGCTGTAGATAATGCTATCAAAGCTGAAGGTACCACTTTAGTTGTTGTAAACTCTGTTTGTGGTTGTGCTGCAAGAAATGCACGTCCGGGAGCAAAAATGAGTTTAGAAGGCGCTAAAAAACCAGATCACTTAATCACAGTTTTCGCTGGTGTTGATAAAGAAGCAGTTGATGCTGCTAGACAACATATGTTTCCTTTCCCTCCATCATCGCCATCTATGGCTTTGTTCAAAAACGGAGAATTGGTTCACATGTTAGAGCGTCACCACATCGAAGGCCGTCCAGCTGAATTGATCGCGGAGAACTTGAAAGATGCTTTTGAGGAGTTTTGTTAATTCTTAAAGGGACTAAGGTTCTGATTTGCTGAGGTTCTAAGGTTTTAGGCACAAAGTGACAAAGGTACAGAGGTACAAAGATTTAAAAAAGAAAGCACTATGAAAATAGTGCTTTCTGTTGTTTTACAGTTTTATAACCTTAGCTCCTTAGAACCTCAGCAACTCAGGACCTTTAAAGATTCCATCCCCCGCCAAGGGCTTTGTACAATTGTACCATTGAGCTCAATTGTCTTTCAGATAACTGGGCAAGACTTAACTGAGCCTGAAATAAGTTACTTTCGACATCTAAAACTTCCAGATAAGAAACATAACCGCTGTCATATCTTTCGTAGGAGAGCTTGTAATTTATTAAAGCTGCTTTAACCTGTCTGTTGCGTGCTTCCCATTCGTCTTTATACGTTTTGATGTTTTGAATGGATTGTTCGACTTCTGTAACGGCCGAGATATAGGTCTTTTGATAGGCAAATTTGAGTTCTTCAGCCTGTTGTCTGTATATTTCCACTCTTCGTTTATTTTTTCCAAAAGCAAATATAGGACCTGCAATTCCTGCAGAGGCATTTTGCGAATAAGAACTGCCTAAAAACAGATTGCTTAAATCGGCGCTGGCAAATCCTGCAATTGCTGCGAGATTAAGAGAAGGAAAACGCATGGCTTGAGCTGTTCCGATTCTTTCGTTTGAAGCTTTGTATTTTAACTCTGCCGCTTTTACATCTGGTCTGTTTTCCAGCAATGAAGACGGGATCGACAACGGTATTTCGCTTACAATTCGCAGTTCGGTATTAGATTTTCCTCTGGGAATTTGTGAAGGAAGCTGACCGGTAAGTAGAGAAATGATATTTTCCTGAACGGTTATTTGTCTCTTTATGTTTGGAATAGTAGCTTCGGCAATAGCAACCTGCTGTTCTATTTGTACTTTGTCGACCTCAGAGATATAGCCGCTTTTAAATCTTTGATTGATGATTTCATAATACTTTTCTCTGGTAGAAAGGGTTTGCTGTGCGATTTCTAATTGATCATCAAAATTGCGCATCTGAAAATAAGCAGTAGCGATATTACTCACAATATTTGAAAGCACCACCTTGCGTGCTTCTTCGGTCGCAAGGAGTTCATTTTGTACAGCGTTATTTTCATGACGGTACCTTCCCCAAAAATCAATTTCCCAGGACATGCTTGCGCCAACATTCGATGGCGTCAGGTTTTTCTCATTACTGTTTATGGTTGCTCCGTATTGAAAGGAAGGCAATAAGTTTGTTTTAGAGTACCCTAATTCAGCTCTAAGCTGATCAATTCTGGTGACCGCAATTTTTAAATCATAATTGTTTTGAAGCCCTTTTGTAATCAGACCTTTTAAAACATCATCATTAAATATGTCAAACCATTTTAAATTAGTGACCGAAGCGAGGCTGTCTAAATTTCGTTCGTTTTGATAAGAATCAGATTTTTGCTGTTCAGGTTTTGTATACTTCGGTCCCACCATACAGCCCATAGGTAATAGCGAAAGTGCAAGTATAACTACGATTATTTTATATTTCTTAATCATCATGGCCTGTAGTATTTGAGTCCTTATTATTTTCTGCTGCTGCGACCGTATCTTCTTTTTTCTTTCCGATGTTTTCAATCATGACAAATAAGCCGGGTACAATTAATACACCCAGAACGGTGGCGATTAACATACCGCTAAACACAGCCATTCCCATTACAATACGAGCCTGAGAACCGGCACCTGTAGCTGTTAGTAATGGAACAACGCCAAGAATAAAGGCAAAAGCGGTCATTAAAATTGGTCGGAAACGAAGTTTCGCCGCAACCATAGCCGATTCATATAGCGGTTTCCCTTTTTCATATTCTTCTTTGGCAAACTCCACAATAAGAATCGCATTCTTGGCGACCAATCCAATCAACAATACTAACCCAATTTGGGCAAAAACGTTGTTAACATAAGCATCGCTTCCTATTCTGGCGAGAAGCAGTCCCAAAAAGGCTCCAAAAACAGCGAACGGCGCACCCAATAAAACACTAAAGGGTAATTTCCAACTTTCGTACTGTGCGGCCAGAATTAAAAACACAAACACCAATGCCATTATAAACACGGAACTTCCACCTGGTGAATGTTTTTCCTGATAGGAAAGGTTGATGTAATCGTAACCCATATCTGCAGGCAGCGTTTGTTTTGCGACTTCTTCTAAAGCTTCCAGAGCCTGAGCACTACTGTAACCATCGCTGGGGCTTCCCCCAATTTCAGCCGACCTGAAAAGGTTTAAACGATTGGTAAAATCCGGACCCATAACTTTTGTTGCGGTTACCAAGGTGGATATTGGAAGCATGTCGCCATCATTATTTTTTATATAAATTAGATTTAAGTCTTCGGGTTTTACTCTGTTAACGGCTTCACCTTGTATGAAAACTTTATACTGACGGCCAAAACGGTTAAAGTCATTCACATAACTTCCTCCTAGAAAAGCACCTAATGCCTCTGTAACTTTCGAGACGGGTACGCCCAGTTTCATGGCTTTGTCGTTATCGATATCGAGTTTTATTTGTGGAGACCCCGCATTAAAGGTGGTGTAAATTCGTTTTATTTCAGGACGCTTCTGAGCTGCAGCTATAAAAGCCTGAGTTTGCTCTGCCAAATATTGTGGTGTATTTCCGCCTCTGTCCTGTAACATTAAACTAAAACCTGCAGAGGCACCCAGACCTTGAATTGCAGGAGGGCCAAATCCAAATACAGAAGCTGTAGTGATTTCAGTTGCAAATTTTTTGTTTAAACGGTCTACAAATTGTTTAGAGGTTTCATCTCTGTCTTCCCAAGGTTTTAAGGAGATAAAGACAAATGCACTATTAGACTGGTACGAATTGGTAAGCATACTAAAACCATTTATGGTCGTATAAGACAGTATGGATTTTTCTTCTTTTAAAAAGCGGTCTACTTTTCGGGATACTTCATCTGTACGCTGTAAGGAAGAGGCAGGGGGTAAAGACATATTGACTAATACATAGCCCTGATCTTCTTCAGGTATAAATCCTAATGGAATTTTTTTGCCTAATAATACAACAGCAGCAAGAATGACGGCTAGTAATACAACAATTCGCATTGATTTTTTGGCAAAGAAAGTGGCTCCTTTAATGTATTTTCCGGTAACCTTTTCGAAAATCCGATTAAATCCCGCGAAAAATTTTGCTAACCACCCGGTTTGCTCTTCGATTGGTTTTGTCGGTTTTAGCAACATGGCGCATAAGGCCGGACTTAAAGATAATGCACTAAAGGCAGAGAATGCAACTGATACCGCAATAGTTATGGCGAACTGCTGATAAAAACGACCTGTAATTCCCGGAGTCATTGCGACAGGTACAAAAACGGCAATCAAGATCAGGGCAATGGCAATTACAGGACCGGATACTTCGCGCATCGCCTGAATCGTGGCTTCCCGGGGACTTTTGCCTTTCTCGATATGATGAATTACAGCTTCTACCACAACTATGGCATCATCGACTACGATACCAATAGCTAACACTAATCCTAAGAGTGAAAGTGTGTTTATTGAAAATCCTAATAACGGGAAAACGGCAATTGTTCCAATTAATGAAACCGGAACGGTTATTAAAGGGATTAATGTGGCACGCCAGTTTTGTAGAAAAATAAACACAACCAGAATAACCAGAATAACTGCTTCAAAGAGCGTATGGACAATATCTTCAACTCCGGCAGTAATAGCAAGGGTTGTATCCAGTGATTCCTGATATTCAATGTCTTTTGGGAATTTTTGAGACAGCTCTTTCATAGCATTTTTGGCTAGTTTTGCCACTTCAAGCGCATTACTGCCGGGCATTTGGTAAACAGCCATTACGGCACTTGGAGAACTGTTGCGACGTGCAGACGAACTGTAATTTTCGGTTCCTAACTCAATTCTGGAAATGTCACTTAGTAAAACCTGTGCGCCATCTTTTTTACTTCGCACAACGATTTCTCCAAATTGCTTTTCGGTTACTAAACGATCCTGAAGTGTAACGCCATAGGTAAATTCGGTACCCGGTGGTGCGGGTTCAGCTCCAAACTTCCCTCCGGGACTAATCATGTTTTGGGCATTTAAAGCATTTTTTACATCATCGACAGTAACACCCAGTTTGCTCATGACATCGGCCTTTAACCAAATACGCATCGAATAGTCACTTCCTCCAAAAAGAGAAACCTCACCAACACCCTTTATACGGGCCAATTGATCTACGATATTGATACTGGCATAATTGTTTAAAAACTTAGCATCATATTTTGGATTGTTTGACGTGACTGTAAATAGCATCATCGGAAATGATAAGGACTTTTTTACTACTACACCTTGCTGTTTTACACTTTGGGGCATAAAAGGAGATGATTGATTTTGCCTGTTTTGAGTAAGCATGTTAGCATTATCCAAATTGGTTCCCACATCAAAAGTTACTTCAATAGTACAAGCACCGTCAGAGGTATTGGTAGATTTCATGTACAGCATATTTTCTACACCATTTACTTTTTGTTCAATGGGCGTAGCAACGGCCTGTTCGACATTTAGCGCATTGGCACCTGTAAAACTGGTATTGATTTTAACAACAGGCGGGTTGATGTCCGGGTATTGTGAAATAGGCGTTTTTTGTAATGCCAATAATCCAAGTATCACAATAATAATACTGATTACAATAGCAACGATTGGTCTTCGAACGAAAAATTCTCCCATAATACAAGGTGTAAAAGTTATTTAGTTGCTGCAGTTTCAGTCTGACCCAATTGCCATTGAATTACTTTTGGCGTAATAACACTTCCATTTTTTAATAATGAAGTACCTCCCATGGCTATTTTGTCCCCGGGTTTTAAACCATCTTCAATAACGTAACCATCTTTTACAGCTGGACCGGGTTTTACAATTTGCATATTAACCTTATTGTCTTTTCCTAATACATAAACCTGAAAAATACCTTGTACTTCAATAACAGCGCGTTGCGGAATAACGATCGCATCTTTACGAACGTCCGTAAGCAGTGCAATTTTTACATATTGTCCCGGGCGTAACAATTTGTCCGGATTTGCGAATGCAGCTTCAAATGTTATAGCTCCGGTAGAAGGATCAATCTGTCTGTCGGCAAAGCTGACTTTACCGGTTTCGGGATAAACAGAACCGTCAGATAACTTTAGCGAAACTGTTGCGCCAGAACCTTTTAAAGGAGAATTGGGTTTGTTGAATTCTCTGAATAGACGTAGAAATTCCTGTTCACTCATTGTAAATCGAACTCTTACATCACCCAAATCAGAGATTGTATTCAGAACAGACGCCGCGCCAGGTCTCACATAATCACCAACTCTTACTTTTGATATTCCGATTAAACCTGAAATGGGTGCTTCAATTCGGCAATAACCCAGTTCAATTTTCGAATTTTCTAAGGAGGCCTGCGATGCTTTAATTTGAGCCTGAGAAGCATTGTATGCTGATTTAGCCGAAATTAATTCTCTCTGACTAACGGCATTTATCTTGGCTAGCGGGGCGATCATATCTAAGTCTGCTTTGGTCTTTGCCAAACGTGCCTGTGATTCTGCCAGTGTTCCTTCGGCTTGGTCTCTTTTTGCTTTATAGGGTAGTGGATCTATGGTATACAGCAGTTGTCCTTTGGTAACAAAGCCCCCTTCTTTAAAATTTAAACTTATAATAATGCCATCAACACGCGGATTTATTTGAATATCGGACTGACCGTAAGTTTGTCCCGTATATTCAGATTCTACGTTTACATCCTGATTTAAAACAGTAAGAACTGAAATTTCAAGTGGTTTGGGCGCTGGAGGAGTTTCTTTTTTACAGGCTGAAAGAAAGAAAAGGAGTAGGATTGCTGAAGGGTAAATTTTGTTCATTTTTAATTTATATTAAGATGTATTAATATTCAACTAACTAGAAACCAATTAAGTCCAAAGCTAAGTTAACATTTTTTTAGCAAAAATGTAGAAAAAGAGCCTTTCATTTTTATTACGGATGTATTTATTGTAATATCCTTTTAAAGCTGTTTTAGGATAAATTGCAATCCTCTATAAATTTGGGACTTTTTTTTCACCAGGAAAAATGAGATGAAATGTTAATAGCATTTTTAATCTGAAAATAAATCTTATTTTTGCAGCAGATTTTAAAAATCACACATAATTCTTAACTTAAAACTGTTTATAGCATGCAACTGTATAACACTTTGAGCGCAGAAGAAAGAGCTATCTTAATCGATGATGCCGGTAAACAACGACTAACGTTGTCTTTCTATGCGTATGCCAAAATTGAAGACCCCAAAAAATTTCGCGACGATTTATTTATTGCCTGGAACAAGCTTGATGCTTTAGGCCGAATCTATGTTGCTAACGAAGGTATTAATGCTCAAATGAGTATTCCTGCCGAAAATTTGGAGGCTTTTAGAGAAACTCTGAATGTCTACGACTTTATGAAAGGCATACGATTGAATGAAGCTGTAGAACATGACGATCATTCCTTTTTAAAACTAACGATTAAAGTTCGTCATAAAATTGTCGCTGATGGTCTAAACGACGAAACTTTTGATGTAACCGATATAGGGGTCCACCTAAAAGCCAAAGAGTTCAACGAGATTTTAGAGGATCCAAATACGATTGTAGTCGATTTTAGAAATCACTACGAAAGTGAAGTAGGGCATTTTAAAAATGCTATTACTCCTGATGTTGAAACTTTTAGAGAGAGTTTACCTATCATCAATGAACAGCTTCAAAATCATAAAGAAGATAAAAACCTTGTCATGTATTGTACCGGAGGAATCCGATGTGAGAAAGCGAGTGCATATTTCAAACATCAGGGTTTCAAAAATGTTTTTCAATTAGAAGGTGGTATCATCAATTACGCCAAACAAATTGAGGAAGAAGGTCTGGAAAGCAAATTCATCGGAAAAAACTTTGTGTTTGATAATCGTTTAGGTGAAAGAATTACAGAAGATATCATTTCGCAATGTCACCAATGCGGAAAGCCTTGTGACAATCACACCAATTGCGAGAATGACGGATGTCATTTATTATTTATTCAGTGTGATGAATGTAAAACGGCAATGGAAAACTGCTGTTCAACAGAATGTCTGGAAATTATCCACATGCCTTTGGTAGATCAGGTTCGATTGAGAACCGGAAAACAAGTTGGAAACAAGGTTTTCAGAAAAGGAAAATCGGAAAATTTGAAATTCAAACATTCAGGTGATTTACCCAATACGGCTTTGGCTGCAGCAGAAAAACCTGTTGATATTCGTCAGAAAGTAAAAGTAAAAAAAGTACTTCTTGGAAAAGCAGAGCATTATTATGTAAAAGCACAAGTGGCACAGTTTACGATTGAAAACCAAGAGCTAAATGCCGGTGATAAAATTTTAATTTCGGGGCCAACGACTGGTAATCAGGAAATGGTTTTAGAAAGACTGATTGTTGACGGAGCCGAAACTTCAACGGCTAAAATTGGTGATAAGGTTACTTTTGAGGTACCTTTCCGTATTCGTTTGTCAGATAAATTGTATAAAATTGTAAATTAGCGAAATTTTAAGCTAATTTACATTATGTCCCAATCTTTTACCAAATTATGGGTTCATGCAATTTGGGCAACCAAGAATCGACAGGAACTAATTGATTTTTCTATTCAGAAAACATTGTATGATTTCATTTGGCAAGAGCTGACTGAACTCGGGTGTCCAGTTAGAATCATCAATGGAATGCCAGATCATGTGCATGTCTTATTTTTACAAAATCCACAAAAAACTGTTTCAGATATTGTAAAGCAAATTAAAGGAAGTTCTTCTCATTCTATGAATAGAGGAGAATTTATCCTTGAAAAATTTGCGTGGCAAACTGGCTTTGCAGCTTTCTCTGTTAGCGAATCCCAGTTAGATGCAGTTTATAATTATATTAAAAATCAAAAGCAACATCATCTTAAGAAAAACGGACAAGATGAATTCGATGATTTTGTAAAATTGCATGGATTGGGGGATCAATGATTCTTATCAATACGTTCCCCGTGGTTGACCACGTGCTATATTTAATAAACATACGCACAGGAAAAACATAGCGTGCGGTTTCAACCGCAGGAACACAACGAGTATCCACAACGATCGTCTGTTTTACAAGTTTTAGTCTTTCGCTGTTGTTGAAGATGTTCATCGCTACATTTCCCGTGGTTGAAACCACGGGTTATATTTGAAAAACATCCATATAGAAAAACATAGCCTGCGGTTTCAACCGCAGGAACGCAGCGAATATCCATAACGCATATATGTTTTACAAGATTGAATCAAAAACGTTTCCCGTGGTTGAAACCACGGGTTATATTTGAAAAACATCCGTAGAGAAAAACATAGCTTGCGGTTTCAACCGCAGGAACGCAGCGAATATTCATAGCGCATATATGTTTTACAAGATTGAATCAAAAACGTTTCCCACGGTTGAAACCGTGGACTATTTTTGATAAAGATTGCGCAACGGTTTATAAATAATTTTTAAAATATAGACTATGATAAAAATCATAGAAATCTAATCTATACCCACATTATTTTTGCCAATTGTTAGACGAGTAGATTCGGAAAACATATCATTGGAATAATAAAATCAAAAATGACTATTACAAATAAAATCGAACTCATGTCTCCTGCCGGAGATTTTGATTCGCTTCAGGCTGCTTTAGATAATGGTTGTGATTCTGTCTATTTTGGTGTTGAGCAGCTTAATATGCGTGCACGTTCAACGGTGAATTTTACGATTGAAGATTTAAGAGAAATTGCGAACCGATGCGAATCTAAAAACGTTCGAAGTTATCTTACATTAAATACAATTATTTACGATCATGATTTATCAGTTGTTAAAACATTATTGAATAAGGCAAAAGAGGCCAATATTACTGCGGTGATTGCTTCTGATCAGGCTGTAATTGCAATGGCCCTATCAATTGGAATGGAAATTCATATTTCAACACAGTTGAATATAACTAACATCGAAACCATAAAGTTTTATAGTTTATTCGCAGATACAATGGTTTTAAGCCGTGAATTGAGCCTACGCCAGGTAAAGAATATTACGGCTCAGATTGAGAAGGAGCAGATAAAAGGTCCAAACGGAAATTTGGTCGAAATCGAAATTTTCGGTCACGGTGCTTTGTGCATGGCGGTTTCCGGTAAATGTTATCTGAGTTTGCATTCGCATAACTCGTCTGCTAATCGTGGGGCCTGCAAACAAAACTGCAGAAAAAAATATACTGTTATCGATCAGGAAACTGGTTTTGAAATCGAATTGGATAACGAATACATGATGTCGCCTAAAGATTTATGTACGATTGATTTCTTAGATCAGGTTATCGATTCGGGAATTCAGGTTTTAAAAATTGAAGGCCGGGGTCGTGCGCCAGAGTATGTGGCAACTGTGATTAAAACGTATCGCGAAGCTATTGATGCGTATTATGATGGTACTTTTTCAAAAGAAAAAATAGCAGTTTGGATGCAGGCATTAGAAACCGTTTACAATCGCGGATTTTGGTCAGGGTATTATCTGGGTCAGGAATTAGGAGAATGGAGCGATATTCCGGGATCTGCAGCAACACAAAAGAAGGTTTATGTTGGAAAAGGGACACACTATTTTCCGAAAGCCAATGTAGGGCAATTCAAAATTGAGGCTTACGATATTAAAATAGGAGATAAAATTCTGGTAACGGGACCAAGTACGGGTGCGCAGGAAATGATTATTGACGAAATGTTTGTAAATGATCTTGAAGCCGAAAAAGCAACAAAAGGGGACGATTGTACTTTTAAATTGCCTTTCAGAATCAGAATGTCTGATAAACTATATAAAATCGTTGAGGCATAATGGTGATTGTTACTTTACAAAGAGATAAGTGCATTGGCTGTAATTATTGTGTTGAGATGGATCCTATCCATTTTCAGATGTCAAAGAAAGACGGAAAATCAGTTTTGATTCATTCCGTAAATGCAAAAGGATTTTTTACTTTAAAATCTCCAAATCATACGATTGCAGAAAGTTGTGAATTGGCGGCTAAGGCTTGTCCTGTGAAAATTATAACGGTTAAGGAGACTTAGAATAAATTTAATAAAATTCAAATCTGCATAATGATAAACTATATTGCCGACTATCTGACAAAACAATTTCTTGGTTTACGATTTTTCCAGTGAGAAGATTTAGTTGTTTAGCTCCCTGTTCTATTTGTGAACGCCAGCCCTCAATATCACCTTTGTATGAAAGTGCATGAAATAATTCGCCTGATGGAAGCCATAGTTTACAATTCTCTGTTATTACCCCACCAATTTTAGCAATTGGTGGATTTACTTGATTTGTTAGTTTACGGAAACCGTTTTCTAAGAATTTATGAGTACCATCATCTGCAATATATCGAAATTCTCTCCATTGTACAGGATTTATTCCTGGTATTTCTTCTAAGCCCATAATTATTGAAATTTAAGTTGTTTGATAATAAAATATAAGATTTAGAGTACTTGAACCCTATTTTGTGTAATACACAAAATAGGGTTTTTAAATTAGGATTAAATGTGTTTCTCTGTTAACATAAAAGATATTAATCCAATAAGTTTTCCAGATTTGTATATTCTTCAATAGCATGTTGCTGTTGTGATTTTCTTTTTTTAGCTGAAAATAAAGTATGACTAACAACCCAATCGGTAATTAAGCTTAAAAATTTAACGCGATAACCAATATCTAAATAATGATGAACAATAGTCTTGTTTTCAGAGATATTTTCTAAAGCTATTGTAAGATAGACAGGGTAGAAGTAGAGGGCTTTCATTTTTACCAGCTTATTCTCGGTTACTTCTGTTATACGCCATTTATACTTTACTGTTGTTCCTTCAACAATTTCTTTGAAATAAAGAATACTTCCCAGTTCTTGTTCTGTTCTTTTAATTACTTCGAAGTCCTTATGCGCTGGATGCCATTGGCAATACTTTTCCTTGTCAAGAGTAAGAAGGAATTTATAGATGAGAGCTGTATTTTTTTTTACCTCTATGTTTGTTAGCAGCTGAATCATTAGACATTTTTTTAGTTTAAAAGTTAAATGATTTTACTTTTGAAGTTTTTTTGTCTTTTAATCTTTTTTACCGAATAAATTTTTGACGAAGGTATTAATATTTTTTTGTAGGAAAAAGAACGATTTGGTTGTTATGGAATAGAATTGTAAGGAAATGTCTTTTGAAAAAATAGAAAGAGAATTAGATAGGGTGAATTTATAGGGTTAAAAAAAGTCTTTTTTATTAAAAACGAGACATTTGTTCATTTAACATCCCTTTAGTTTTAATCGTTAAAAAGCAAACTAAAAAAAATACTATCTTTACCGATCAAACGTTTATGAACTTAAGTCGCGTTTTTGCGACACTACATATATAATTATGGCATGTACAAGTTGTTCAACCTCAGATGGTGGTGCACCAAAAGGTTGTAAAAATAATGGGACTTGCGGCACCGATAGCTGCAATAAATTGACGGTTTTTGACTGGCTCGCGAACATGAGTCCGTCCAATGGAGAGGCGATTTTTGATTGTGTTGAGGTTCGTTTTAAAAACGGGCGTAAAGAATTTTTTAGAAATTCAGAAAAATTAACTTTAAGTATTGGTGACATAGTAGCAACTGTTGCTTCACCGGGACATGATATTGGAATTGTGACTTTGACAGGCGAATTGGTAAAAATTCAAATGAAGAAAAAAGGAGTAAATCCTGAGAGTAATGAAGTTCCTAAAATTTACAGAAAAGCTTCTCAAAAAGATATTGATATCTGGTCTGTAGCGCGTGACCGTGAAGAACCAATGAAAGTTCGTGCCCGTGAATTGGCGATTCAGCATAAGCTGGAAATGAAAATTTCGGATATTGAGTTTCAGGGAGACGGATCAAAAGCTACATTTTATTACACGGCAAATGATAGGGTCGATTTTAGACTTCTGATTAAAGATTTTGCTAAAGAATTTAGTACCAGAGTCGAGATGAAACAAGTAGGTTTCCGTCAGGAAGCAGCTCGTTTGGGTGGAATTGGTTCTTGCGGACGTGAACTTTGCTGTTCAACCTGGCTAACTGATTTTAGAAGTGTAAATACATCAGCGGCACGTTACCAACAGCTTTCACTGAATCCTCAGAAGCTGGCAGGACAATGCGGGAAATTAAAGTGTTGTTTGAATTATGAGTTAGATACGTATATGGATGCGCTGAAAGATTTCCCGGATTACGACACTAAATTAGTGACTGAAAAAGGAGATGCTATTTGCCAGAAACAAGATATTTTTAAAGGATTAATGTGGTTTGCTTACACCAATAATTTCGCAAACTGGCATGTTTTAAAAATCGATCAGGTAAAAGAAATTATTGCCGAGAACAAACAAAAAAACAAAGTGTCTTCATTGGAAGATTTTGCTATTGAAGTGACTTCAGAACCTGAAAAAGACTTTAATAACGCAATGGGGCAGGAGAGTCTAACCCGTTTCGATCAGCCAAAAAGAAAGAAAAAGCCAAGTCGTAAACGCAAACCAAATGCTGAAAATGCAGTTGTGGCTGCTCCAAACAAGCCGCATCAAGCAAATAACAACACAAACAAGCCGGCTGGGGGTAATCCGAATAAATCGAATAAACCACAAAACAAGCAAAATCAATCGAACAAACCCAATAATTCGAATGATAAGAAACCGGCTGAGCCAAGAAAACCTATAATTATTACTAAAAATGAGAATAAAAAGTAGCGGGATTCTTCTTTTGGCAGCAATACTACTTTTTTCCTGCGATAAAAAAAGAGTATTTGATGAATACAAATCTGTTGGAAGTGCGTGGCACAAAGACAGCATTGTAACATTCGATTTGCCGGTTTTAGATTCTACCAAAAAATACAATTTGTTTGTAAATTTGAGAGACAATAACAACTATCCGTTCAATAATTTGTTTCTGATTGTGGCTATTGAAACACCAAGCGGTTTCACCAAAGTAGATACTTTAGAGTACCAAATGGCAAATCCGGACGGTACCTTGTTAGGAAATGGTTTTACTGACATTAAAGAAAGTAAACTGTTTTACAAAGAAGACGTAAAGTTTAAAGGAAAATACAAAGTACATATCAAACAGGCCGTGAGAGAATCAGGAAAAATTCCTGGTGTTCAGGCTTTAGAAGGTATTACAGACGTTGGTTTTAGAATAGAACAAAAAGATTAGAAAAATAGTTATGGCTGCTAAGAAAAACAATCAATCCAATAGCGTTAAAGATATTAATTACTACAAAAAGAAGTTCTGGAGAATTTTTGCCTATAGTTTATTAGGAGTTCTTGCCTTCTTTTTATTTGCCTCATGGGGCTTATTTGGTTCAATGCCTTCTTTTGAAGATCTGGAAAATCCGGATTCCAATTTAGCTACCGAAATCATTTCGTCTGACGGAGTGGTTATTGGTAAATATTTCAAAACCAATAGATCTCAGCTTAAATACTCAGATTTGCCAAAAAGTCTTGTAGAAGCTTTGGTTGCCACCGAAGATGCTCGTTTTTATGAGCATTCGGGAATTGACGGACGTGGAACTTTAAGAGCCGTTTTTAGTTTAGGAACTAATGGTGGAGCGAGTACACTAACACAGCAGCTGGCCAAGCAGTTATTTCATGGAGAGGGGTCTAAATTTCTTCCGTTTAGAATTGTACAAAAAATAAAAGAGTGGATTATCGCCATTCGTCTGGAACGACAATATACCAAAAATGAAATTTTGGCAATGTATTGTAATGTGTATGACTTCGGAAATTACTCTGTTGGAGTAAGTTCGGCAGCGCAAACCTATTTCTCAAAAGATCCAAAAGATTTAACGATGGACGAATCTGCTATTTTAGTCGGAATGTTCAAAAACTCAGGATTATACAATCCGGTTCGTAATCCGGAAGGTGTGAAAAATCGTCGTAACGTAGTGCTTTCTCAAATGGAAAAAGCAAAAATGATTACAACTGCGGAGAAATTGAGATTACAAGCTCTTCCAATTGCTTTAAAATTTAAATTGGAAAGTCACCGTGAAGGAACTGCTACTTATTTTAGAGAATACCTTCGTGATTACATGAAAAAATGGGTTGCAGAGAATAAAAAACCGGACGGTTCGGATTATGATATCTACAAGGATGGTTTGAAAATTTATACCACTATCGATTCAAGAATGCAGCTGCATGCTGAGGAAGCTGTTTCTGAACACATGAAAAATCTGCAACAGCAATTTTTTATTGAAATGAAAACCAATAAAAATGCGCCGTTTGTAAACATTACACAAGCAGAAACAGATCGAATCATGATGCAGGCTATGAAAAATTCAACACGCTGGGCGCTCATGAAAGAGATGGATAAAAGCGAAGAGGACATTATTGCTTCATTTAAAGTAAAAACAAAAATGCGTGTGTTTACCTGGAAAGGAGAACGTGATACCGTGATGACACCACTTGATTCTATTCGTTACTTCAAACACTTCCTGCAATCTGGTTTAATGGCGATGGAGCCTCAAACCGGAAACATTAAAGCATGGGTGGGTGGAATTAATTATAAATATTTCCAGTACGATCACGTTGGACAGGGAGCGAGACAGGTAGGATCTACCTTTAAACCGTTTGTTTATGCAACGGCTATTGAGCAATTGAATATGTCTCCATGTGATTCTATTCTTGACGGACCTTTTATGATTCACAAAGGGCGTCATAATGTTACCGCTGACTGGGAACCGAGAAACTCTGATAACAGATACCGCGGAATGGTAACTTTGAAACAAGGTCTGGCCAATTCGATCAATACAGTATCTGCTAAATTGATTGACAGAACAGGACCTGAAGCTGTAGTAGAACTAACACATAAGTTAGGGGTTAAAACTGAAATCCCTGCTCAGCCATCTATCGCACTTGGTGCTGTAGATATTACAGTAGAAGATATGGTTGCTGCGTATAGTACATTCGCTAATCAGGGAGTATATGTAAAACCACAATTTTTAAGCCGTATTGAAAACAAAAGCGGAGAGGTGATCTATGAGCCAATTCCGGAATCACATGACGTTTTAAATAAAGATATTGCCTTTGCAGTAATCAAATTATTGGAGGGAGTTACTGAAACCGGTTCAGGTGCACGTTTGCGTACACAGGGAGGTGGAAGTGGCGATAACCGTTGGACAGGATATCCATACATGTTCAAAAATCCAATTGCAGGTAAAACAGGAACAACTCAAAATCAGTCTGATGGTTGGTTTATGGGTATGGTTCCGAACCTTGTAACCGGAGTTTGGGTAGGTTGTGAAGATCGTTCGGCGCGTTTCAAAAGTTTGACTTACGGACAAGGAGCAACGGCAGCACTGCCAATATGGGGTTACTTTATGAAACTTTGTTATGCCGATGAAGGACTTCAGATTTCCAAATCAGAATTTGAACGTCCGGCCAATCTTTCTATAAAAGTAGATTGCTATAGTCGACCTGCAGTAGTAAAAGACACTACACAAACAGAACAAAATACAGACGAATTCGAATTGTAACTTTGGTTCTTCTTAAAATAATAAATCCTTTTGTATTCTTCTAAACCAGGAAGAATACAAAAGGATTTTTCTGTTCATAGAATGTAATTGACGTCAAAGACATCCGGTGGTGAGAGAGATTAATAATATAGTCTTAGATTTTTGTGTGAAACAGAAGGTTGTTTTTAGTTGGTAAAATCAATCATTTTATTTTTTACGAAATCGTTATAATTTAATCTAAAAATCTTATTTTTATCAAAAATATACAGTAATAAAGACAGTTTGTTATGATTACAAAAAAAGTAAATAACGTTCACGATGCTATCAAAGGAATTGAAAGCGGAATGACCATTATGTTTGGCGGTTTCGGTTTATGCGGAATTCCTGAGAATACAATTGCAGCCCTGGTAAATACTTCAATTTCAGATTTAACCTGTATTTCTAATAATGCGGGAGTTGATGATTTTGGTTTGGGATTGCTTTTGCAAAAAAAGCAAGTTAAAAAGATGATCTCTTCTTATGTGGGAGAAAACGCTGAGTTTGAGCGTCAGATGCTTTCAGGAGAATTGGAAGTTGAATTGACCCCACAGGGAACTTTAGCCGAGCGCTGTCGTGCCGCACAAGCCGGAATCCCAGCTTTCTTTACACCAGCAGGTTACGGAACTGAAGTTGCCGAAGGTAAAGAAGTTCGTGAATTTAATGGAAAAATGCATATCATGGAGCTGGCTTTTAAAGCAGAGTTCGCCATTGTAAAAGCCTGGAAAGGTGACGAGGCCGGAAATCTGATTTTTAAAGGAACAGCCAGAAATTTTAATGCATGTATGGCAGGAGCCGGTAAAATAACCATTGCCGAAGTCGAAGAATTAGTTCCGGTTGGAACATTAGATCCAAACCAGATCCACATTCCGGGAATTATGGTACAGCGCATCTTTCAGGGAGAAAAATTTGAAAAGAGAATCGAGCAACGCACTGTTAGAAGTAGATAATTGAGATAATTAGAAAATTAGATAATTACTTTCGAATACGCAAAGTTTGATATTATCTAATTTCCAAATTGACACATTTCCAAATTGACACATTCAAAAAAATGACCAAAGCTTTTTGTATCCTTCTGTTGTCTTTCTTGTCGTTTCAGGCTTTTGCACAGACGACAACTGAGTTGCGCGAGAAATTACACCAGATTGTTGCAGATAAGTATGCTACAGTGGGAATTGCTATCAAAAGCATTGAAGATAAAGACACTTTGAGCATAAATGGAAACATAAAAGTTCCCATGATGAGTGTGTTTAAATTTCATATTGCTTTGGCTGTTTTAAGTAAAGTAGATGAAGGCAAGCTTTCATTAACTCAGGAAATTTTCATTAAAAAAGAAGATTTACACCCGGATACCTGGAGTCCGATGAGGGAAGATTTTCCCGATGGAAACAGGAGTTTAACGCTGGATAAATTGTTGCGATATACGGTTTCGCATAGCGATAATAACGGATGTGACATTCTGATTGATTTATTGGGTGGAACAAAGACAGTACAAAAATTCATAAACAAGCAGGGGATTAAAGATTTTGTTGTTAAAGTTAATGAGGAACAAATGAAAACTTGGGAGAATCTTTATCTGAATACTACAACCCCATGGGGAACAACGGTATTACTTGAAAAATTCTTTAAAGGTGAAATTCTAAAGGAAGCCACAACAAAGTATTTGTATCAGATCATGGTCGAAACTTCGAGAGGACTGACTTGGATGAAAGCTGGACTACCAGAAAATACAGAGTTGGCGCACAGAACTGGAATGTCCGGGACCAACGATGCTAATTTACGGGTTGCAATGAACGATGTAGGGATCGTTAAACTTCCGAATGGGAAACATTTTGTTCTATCGGTTTATTTAACGAACATTACAGAATCTCAGGAAAATACAGAAAAAGTTATTGCAGACATTGCAAAAGTAACCTGGGATTATTTTATAAATAAAAAATAGATAATTGAGATAATGAGACAATTAGATAATTATTGGATTGCGTAAAGAATAACATTATCTAATTATCTAATTTTCACATTAACTAATTAAGTAATTGACACATTCAAAAATATGTTAACAAAAGAAGATATTGCAAGACGTATTGCAAAAGAAGTAAAAGACAGGTATTTTGTGAACCTTGGAATTGGGATTCCAACTCTTGTTGCAAATTATGTGAGAGAAGATATTGCAGTGGAATTTCAAAGTGAAAACGGTGTCCTTGGAATGGGGCCATTTCCCTTTGCCGGAGAAGAAGACGCTGATATCATCAATGCCGGAAAACAAACCATTACAACACTTCCAGGAGCCAGTTTCTTTGATTCGGCTTTTAGTTTTGGAATGATTCGAAGCCAAAAAGTAGATTTGACTATTTTGGGCGCGATGGAAGTTTCTGAAAATGGAGATATCGCAAATTGGAAAATTCCCGGAAAAATGGTGAAAGGAATGGGTGGTGCAATGGATCTGGTTGCTTCTGCCGAAAACATCATCGTTGCCATGATGCATGTAAACAAAGCGGGGGAGTCGAAGATTCTAAAAAAATGTACTTTGCCTTTAACAGGCGTAGGCTGCGTTAAAAAAGTAGTAACCGAGCTTGCAGTTCTGGAAGTAACCAAAAATGGTTTTAAGCTCTTAGAAAGAGCGCCAGGTGTTTCTGTCGAACATATCATTGCATCAACGGAAGCTGATCTGATCATTGAAGGAGAAATTCCGGAGATGGATATAAGATAATTCTGTAATTAAGATGAAATCGCATGAAGGCTAGCTTTTAAAAGGGCTAGCCTTTTTTGTAGGAATAATTTAAGAATGGAGCAGGAGGTTTGTTTTTTTCGCAAAGGCTTGTGTTTCCTGACTTCTGTTGTGTAATGTGTTATAAATCAATAGAATAATTATTTTTTACGGCTATTTTTTGTGAAATAATCACAGTTTGTTAAATAAAAGTGAATTTAAGGTAAAAAGTGTTGCATTTGATCGATTAAAGGCAAATTTCATCGATTATCTAACTTAAATAAAATACTTTTATCTTAAAATAAAGTATTTACTTACGTTTAATATTTTATTTGTAATCATTTAACCAAACTAAATACCACATTATTATGAACAAAAAATTACCAGGAATTATGGCGTCAGCCGTTGTTATTCTTACATTTTCAGTATCGGGATTTGCCCAAAATACAGACAAACGGGTAAGTCAGAAAAATGTATCGGAAAATGGACAACCTAGCTTAATCACTTTTAGTGATAAATCTACGTACAAGGGAACAGATTACAATACTGTTTTTAGAGAGCAATTGGGCCTAAAAGACAATCAGTCTTTTTCGAAAGTTAGAGTAGAGTCTGACAGAGAAGGTTTTACACACGAAAAGTTCCAGTTGTACGAACAAGGTGTTAAAGTTGAATTTGCCAACTACACCTTACATTCAAAAGACGGAAAATTAGTTTCGATGAACGGAGAATTTTATGCTCTTGAAAATGTAAAAACAACCCCAAAATTATCCAGTAAAGCTGCTTTTGATAGAGCGATTGCCTACACAGGAGCAAAGCAATATCTATGGGAGACCCCGGCAGATGCTGCAGCAATGAACTATGAAAAGCCAAAAGGCGAGTTGGTTTTATTGCCGGCAATGGAAGATCAGGGTGAAAACCGAAAATCAGATAAAGTGAGATTGGCCTATAAATTTGATATTTATGCCACGAATCCGGTAAGCCGTGGTGATCTTTACATCGATGCTGAAACCGGAAAAGTCTTGTTTTTTAATGCTACCATAAAACATCTTGGCGAATACAGCCACGGGAATAAAGTAAAAGCCGCTAAAGCAAAAGCAATCAGTCAAAAAGAAGATTCTAGTTCTAAAAAAGCTTTTGTTGCCGCAAATGCAGCGACACGTTATAGCGGAACGCAGGTGATACAAACCACTTTAAGCGGAGCATCTTATATACTTGCCGATGCAACAAGAGGTTTAGGAATAAACACTTACAACATGAAAAAAGGAACCAGTTATACTGCTGCTGTAAATTTTACAGACGTTGATAACAACTGGACAGCTGCCGAGTTTAACAATACCAATAAAGACAATGGTGCATTGGATGCACATTGGGGAGCTGAAAAAACATATGATTACTGGTCAACAGTTCACGGTAGAAATAGCTATGATAACGCGGGTGCCATCATAAAAAGCTATGTGCATTACAGCAATGCCTATGACAATGCCTATTGGAACGGTAGCGTAATGACTTACGGAGACGGTAGCGGAACTTATTTTGATATCTTAACAGCAATTGATGTTGCAGGACACGAAATAGGACATGCCGTTTGTACGTATACGGCAAACTTAGCTTATCAAAAAGAATCCGGAGCGATGAATGAAGCGTTTTCAGATATTTGGGGAGCTTGTATTGAGAATGCAGCTGCGCCAACAAAATCAATCTGGTTAATTGGTGAAGATATCGAAAGAAGATCAGGGCACCTTGCTTTACGCTCTATGAGTGATCCAAACTCTGAAGGTCAGCCGGACACTTATGGCGGAACGTATTGGATTAATCCAAATTGTACACCAACAAGCAGTAATGATTATTGCGGTGTTCATACCAATTCAGGGGTGTTGAATCACTGGTTTTATATTTTGTCTGTTGGTAAAACAGGGACAAATGATATTGGAAGCGCCTATAATGTAACAGGTATCACAATTGATAAAGCGGCAAAAATTGCATATCGTTTAGAAAGTGTGTATTTGACCGCAAATTCGACTTACGCCAATGCAAGAACTTCAGGGATACAATCAGCGATTGATTTGTATGGTGCTGGTTCGGCAGAAGTTATCGCTACAACTAATGCATTTTATGCAGTAGGAATTGGCGCTGCTTATACAGGCTCTACAGATACTGTTGCGCCAACAGCTCCAACAAGTCTTGCGGCTTCCGGTACAACGGGTTCAACAACTAACTTGACCTGGACCGCTTCAACAGATAATGTTGCCGTTACAGGATATGATATTTACCAGGGAGCAACGCTGAAAGGTTCTTCTACTACAACAAGTTATACCGTTACAGGTTTAACAGCACTTACAGCATATAGCTTTAGTGTAAAAGCCAAAGATGCGGCAGGAAATGTTTCAGCGGCAAGTAATGTTGTAAATGTTACGACTACCGCAGCAACTGTAACGTATTGTGCCTCTCAGGGAAATAGTACTGCAGACGAGAGAATTGGTAAAGTGGTATTCGGAACAATTAATAACACTTCAACAGGAACAACAGGATATGAAAACTATACTGCTATTTCTACAAATACTTCGAGAGGAACAGCTTATACCATAACAATCACTCCAACTTGGACTTCTACTGTTTACAGTGAAGGATATGCTGTTTTTATCGATTACAATCAGGATGGTGATTTTGCAGATGCAGGTGAAACAGTTTGGACCAAAGCAACATCTACAGGAACTACAGCAACGGGAACCATTACAATTCCTGCTACGGCAACACTTGGAACGACAAGACTGAGAGTTTCTATGAAATACAACGGAATACCAACTTCTTGTGAAACGTTTTCTTATGGACAGGTAGAAGATTATTCGATCAGTATCACTGCTTCAGGAGCTATTGTAAATCAGGAAATTGCTGCCGGATTAATTGAAACAAATGAAACTTCAAGATTTGCATTGTATCCAAACCCGGTTGTCGACGAATTAAATGTTTCACTAACTGAGAATACCGGATATACGTTTAGAATTACAAATACATTGGGGCAGCAAGTTAGCGCTGGGGAGCTTTCTGCGAATCCAATTGATGTAAGAACTTTGAAAACGGGACTTTACATAATCGAATTAAATAACGGAAATAAACGAATCGTTAAGAAATTCGCTAAGAAATAAAAAATTGTAATTTTAAGGTTGAGAGCCCCGCAATTTTGCGGGGCTTTTTTATGGATGTTCTAAGTGTAATTTCCGAATGTTATGCTTAAACTGGTTTTCGTAAGTTTGTTTATCCAATAATCTAAAAAGATAAAAATGAAATTACGCGTATTGCTTCTTTTGTGTGTGATTGCTTTTAAGAGCTTTTCACAGAATAATGTATTAGTTTTTCAATCAGATTTTGGATTGAAAGACGGAGCTGTATCTGCCATGAAAGGCGTGGCAATGGGAGTTTCGACAGATTTAAAAATATTTGATCTAACTCACGAAATTCCGGCATATAATATTTGGGAGGCCGCTTATCGCTTGTCGCAAACCGCACAATATTATCCCACAGGAACCGTATTCGTATCTGTTTGTGATCCGGGAGTAGGAACCGCAAGACATTCTGTGGTTTTGTTGACAAAGTCGGGACATTACTTTGTGACTCCGGATAATGGAACACTGACTTTAATTGCAGAACAATTAGGGATTGAGGAAATTCGTGAAATCGATGAGGTAAAAAACCGTCGTCAGAATTCAAACGAATCTTATACGTTTCATGGTCGTGATGTGTATGCTTTTACGGGAGCACGCTTAGCTTCTAAAACCATTACTTTTGAAGAAGTAGGGCCTAAATTACCCAACGAAGTTGTTAAAATTGATTACCAGAAATCAATTTTTGAAAAAGGAATCATCAAAGGAGGTATTCCGGTTTTAGATATTCAATATGGAAATGTATGGACGAATATCGATAAAAAAACAGCCTCGAATTTAGATCTGAAAGCAGGAGACATGGTGAAGGTTCAGGTTTTTAATGGAGCTAAAAAAGTATATGAAGGAAAACTTAGGTTAGTAAATACATTTGGGGAAGCTGCAATTGGCGCAGATGTTTGTTATTTTAATAGTCTTTTAAATTTTTCATTGGCGGTCAATCAAGGAAATTTCTCAGAAAAGTATAAAGTCTATAGCGGAGAAAATTGGAATATTCTGCTAAGTAAATAAGGATCAAATAAAAAAACCGCCAACTTAGGCGGTTTTTAACTTTATAAATTTTGCTGTCCGGGAATTTCGTAAGAAATAGTAATCAGCTGTAAGCTTTCTGTAAAATCTGGAACTCAATATATTCAGGGCTTATTGCAAGTTGAATGAAGCTCCTAAACTAAAAGTTACCTGATTGTTTAAATGATCAAATACATCATTATTGCTTCCGTATTTTGCGATAGGAAATCCAATTTCGGTGAAAACACCAAATCCGTCAGTAAAGAAATAACGACCACCAACATGACCTCCAAAGTTATGAAGTCCTAAACTTAAACCTGGGTAAATATCCAATTGGTCAACACCGATAACACTGCTCAAATTAGCATTAATTCTGGCTTTAGCATCAAAACGGTCGCTAAAATCCGGTTTTAAATCGGTATATGGAGTTGGATTGTTGTGATAGAAACCATTAAAGTTATCTACTCCTAATAAATAATTTGCTACAAAGCCAAAAGAGAAGTTTTCTCCAAGACCAAAATCTACTGAACCCTGAATTCCGGAACCACCATCTTGTATGTTAGCACCAACATTTACTCTAATATCTCCTTTTCCTTTAAAAGCCTGTTGTGCTTGCGTGAATCCAAATGATACTAAAAACAAAAGTGTAATTACCTTTTTCATAAATATAAATTTTAATTATTTTTAAAGTGCAAAAATAGCTTTTTTAGGGATTAATTCCTGCCTTTTTCCGAAGAATACAATTCGTTTAAGGGTTCGCTTTGCCAGAATTCTTTGGTATCAACATTCAAAATAGTCAGTGGACCTTTAAAAGCAGCACCGGTATCGACGTTCCAGACGTTTGCTTTTTGAACCGGTATGGTTTCTCCAATTCGGGTAACCGGAGTATGCCCAATATAGATTTCCTTATACAACGTAAAACGTTTAGGATAAAGTGCGTGGTCGCTTTTTAAATTAGGATCTAAGGACAGCGCCATTTCCCAAAGTGTTCTGTCCCAATAGAATAATTTTGGAAAAAACTCATGTTTTACTCCGTTTAGATTGGTGAAACCTGCGTGAACAAACAATCTGTTTTGATCGTCAAGGTAATAATCTTCCAACGATTCCAGAAAAGCAATGTGGAGCTGCTTCTTTTCCGGGCTCAATTTTTCATAGGCCAGAACAGTTGCTTCTCCACCGTGTTTGAACCATAAGGTTTCGTCAACATCTTCGGTTTTGTTTTTAAACCAGGATAAAAGTAGTTCATCGTGATTTCCTCTAATGCAAACACAGTTTTGTTTGCTCTTTAAGTCCATTAAATATTCAATTACTTGAGGAGATTGGCTCCATCCGTCAACATAATCGCCTAAAAATATAAGAGTATCTTGTGTGGTAACTTGGGCTCTTTTCATCACTTGTTCAAGTGCGAGTAAACCGCCGTGTATGTCGCCTATAACAAATGTTCGCATTTTAATTCTTTAATGTAGAATCACAAAAATAAAGAAAATGATTCGTTTGAGACCATTAACTTAAGAATCTTTAATGGAGATCATTTGTAAAGAGGATAGCTAGAACTGTCATATAGCGGAGGATCACTTGAAGAGATGTGAAAAGTGAAAAGTGAGATGAACTTTAGAAGTTATTCGAGCGTTTTTTTTATGATTATTTTCGACTCTTTGTGTCTCTTTCCTATTTAAATTTGTAGCATGTCCGAAACCACTACATATCGAAAAATCATTCATATCGACATGGATGCGTTTTATGCTTCGGTAGAGCAGATGGATAATCCGGCTTTACGCGGAAAACCCGTCGCTGTTGGTGGATCAGAGAATAGAGGTGTCGTTTCGGCGGCAAGTTATGAAGCCAGAAAATTTGGTGTGCGAAGTGCGATAAGTGGAGTTTTGGCCAAAAAGTATTGTCCGGAAATTATCTTTGTCCGTCCTCGTTTTGACCGTTACAAAGAGATTTCAAGTAAAATTCATAAAATTTTTCATGATTATACCGATCTGGTTGAGCCTCTCTCTCTTGATGAAGCTTACCTTGATGTAACGCAAAATAAAAAAGGTAATCCAAGTGCAAGCCTACTTGCACAGGAAATCAGACTGCGGATTTTGAATGAGGTTGGACTCACAACTTCGGCAGGAATTTCGGTGAATAAATTTGTCGCTAAGATTGCATCAGATGTCAACAAACCAAACGGACAAAAAACGGTTAATCCCGATGAGGTTTTAAGTTTTTTGGAAGAACTGCCTATCCGGAAATTCTATGGTGTTGGAAAAGTGACGACTGAGAAAATGTACCAACTGGGTATTTTTACTGGAGCAGATCTTAAAAGTAAAGAGGTTGAGTTTCTGGAGAAACATTTTGGAAAATCGGGAACCTTTTATTACAATGTGGTTCGGGGAATTCATAACAGTGAGGTAAAAGCGTATCGTGTGACTAAATCGGTTGCTGCGGAGCACACCTTTGATGTTAATTTATCGTCCGAAATTTTTATGTTGGAACAACTCGAAAAGATTGCGACATCTTTAGAGAAGCGATTAAAAAAGTATAATATATCCGGGAAGACTGTAACGCTTAAAATCAAATACAGTGATTTTACGCAACAAACCAGAAGTAAAACACTGCCATACTTCATTTCGGATAAAAGTTTGATTTTAGAGACAGTTGAGGAGCTTTTGTATCAGGAACGAATGAAAGATTCGGTTCGATTATTGGGTATTTCGCTGAACAATTTAAATACCGAAGAAAAGAAGGCTGTAGTTGTCCAGCTTAAATTTTCCTTTTAATTACATTAAAGAATAATTAAATTATACAATTTGTTATTTTGTGAGGAATTTTCTCTCTACCTTTGAGAGGAAGAGCACATTAATATTGAATCATTCGCAATGAAAACTAATAAATCAGAAGAAGTTTCTCATCGTAATTCAGTCCCTATTATGGCGTGGGATTTTCATTGTGAACATTTGAAAGAATTAAAGGCTATTCTTGCAGATGTAAAGAAAGTTAATAAAATTTCGAGTCAGTTTACCTGGAATACTAATAATTTGGAAATCGAAGAACGAATTAAGAAAGAAGTTGTTGTCGTTACCGATTTAGACCTGAAGATCATTTTTGCTTCAAACGGAATTAGAAGAATGACAGGTTACAAGGAAGAAGAAGTTTTGGGTAAAACGCCCAAGATGTTTCAGGGACCCGGTACCTCTAAAGTTGTTCTTGAAGAAATTAAAGAGGCTATCCAAAAGCAAATTCCTTTTGAAAAAACGATAGAAAATTATAGAAAAGACGGTCGTACCTATAAGTGTAAAATTAATGCAAGACCTGTTTTTAATTTAAAGGGATACTTGTCACATTTCATTGCTTTTGAAAGTGAAGATTTAGATTAAGGTTCTAAGGTGCTGAGGGACAAAGGTTCAAAGGAACAAAAGAATAAAGGTTCAAAGGAGCTCATACTAAGTAAAAAACAAAAACCGCCTTTGGGCGGTTTTTTTTATTGTTTAAGAAAACTTAGAACCTCAGTACCTCAGCACCTTAGAACCTCATTTTAAAGATTTTCAAAAAAGTCATTTCCTTTATCATCAGTAATAATAAAAGCCGGGAAATCTTTAACGGTGATTTTACGAACTGCTTCCATTCCTAATTCTTCAAAATCGACTACTTCAACTTTTAAAATGTTATCCTGTGCTAAAATAGCGGCAGGACCACCAATAGATCCCAAATAGAATCCGCCATATTTTTGACAGGCATCTGTCACTTGTTTGGTGCGGTTTCCTTTGGCTAACATAATCATGCTGCCTCCATGTTTTTGAAATTCATCTACATAAACGTCCATACGTCCTGCAGTTGTTGGTCCAAAACTTCCTGAGGCCATTCCTTCCGGAGTTTTTGCAGGTCCGGCATAATAAACCGGATGATTTTTAAAGTATTCCGGCATTGGTTTACCGGCTTCCAGTAATTCCATGATTTTTGCGTGTGCAATATCACGGGCTACAATAACAGTTCCGTTTAGTTTTAAACGTGTTTTAATTGGATATTGTGTCAACTTGGCCAAAATATCAGCCATTGGCATATTCAGATCAATTTCGACAGGCGCTTCTAAGTGTGGAGCAGTTTCCGGTAAAAATTGTTTCGGGTTTACTTCTAATTGTTCTACGAAAATTCCGTCTTTCGTGATTTTTCCTTTAATATTTCTGTCTGCTGAACAAGAAACGCCTAATCCAACCGGGCAGGAAGCAGCGTGACGTGGCAAACGGATTACACGAACGTCATGTGTGAAATATTTTCCACCAAACTGAGCACCAATAGCGCTCTCCTGACAGATTTTCTGAACGCGTTGTTCCCATTCTAAATCACGGAATGCCTGACCAGCCATATTTCCAGAAGTAGGCAGATTATCGTAATAACCGGCAGATGCTTTTTTAACAGCACTTAGATTCGCTTCCGCAGAAGTTCCTCCAATTACTAAAGCCAGGTGATATGGAGGACAAGCCGATGTTCCTAAATCTTTAATTTTTGCGCGAATGAAAGCATCCATGGATTTATCATTCAGTAAAGATTTTGTTTGTTGGTATAAATAGGTTTTATTAGCAGATCCACCGCCTTTTGCCATAAATAAAAACTCATATGAAGTTCCTTTTTTAGCATAAATGTCAATTTGAGCAGGAAGATTCGAACCTGAATTCTTTTCTTCAAACATCGAAATTGGAACGATTTGAGAATAACGCAAGTTTCTTTTTTGGTATGTATTGAAAATCCCTCTGCTCAACCATTCAGCATCATCAACACCTGTAAAAATACTTTCTCCTTTTTTAGCCATTACGATAGCCGTTCCGGTATCCTGACAACTTGGTAACTGACCTTCGGCAGCAACCGATGCATTTTGTAATAAATTGTAAGCTACAAAACGGTCATTGTCTGTGGCTTCCGGGTCGTCAAGAATGTTTCTTAGTTTTTGCAAATGTGTGGTTCGCAACATGAATGAAACATCTGTAAGGGCTTCTTCAGCCAATAATTCTAATCCTTTTGGGTCAACGGTTAAAACTTCACGTTGTCCAAATTGCTCTACTTTTACAAAATCAGAGGTGATTTTGCGGTATTGCGTATCATCCTTCAAAATAGGATAAGGGTCCTGGTATATAAAATCAATCATTGCTTTGTTTTTTACAAAGTTAGAAATTATTTACCTAAGAAAGAATTTGAATAAGCCTTGTTTTTACTCCTTTACTTTTGATTGTGGAAATCATCAAAACTCATTTTTTTCTCAAGATAGGTTTGGCCTTCTTTGCTAAGCCGCTGCTTTTTCCATTGATTTCCAATGAAACGAAAAACCAGTGAATCGTAGTATTTAACGGTTCCCATATTCTCATCATTGTCATCGGGTTCAAAGAAAACTGTTCTGCAGTATAAGGAATCCGGCTCCGTTTTTGGAGAAGGATCTACGAATTCAACCGATCCGCCCCAGCCACTGTCAGACATGCTGTACCATTCATGAACCAATTGTAAGCTGTTGTTTTTTAAGTAATACAAATAGTTGTTTTGCGTATAACCACAAGCTGGATATCCAAAACGAATTTGTATAAAAGGAGAATTTTGGATGCTTTCCTGACCCAGTCCGTAAATAACACTCCATTCTGATCCTTCGTCAATTCCTTTAATACTAAGTTTTGTATCGGCAGTTTTGGTTTTATTAGAATAAAAATCAAGTTGGTATTTTCCCGTGACAGTACTGTCTTTATCCATTTTTCGATCTAATAGATGCGCTAGTATATAATGATCTTTTGAAGTTTCACCATCGGTATAAACCAAAAGGGTATCCGTTTTTAAGAAGTTTTCTTTAGAAACAAGGAGAGCAGATTTTTTTTCTGAATTTGTTTTGTCCGTTTGAATCTGAGAAACGGGTTTTGGTTTTTGACAGGCGATTAAAAGCGATAAAAGAAAAAGGTATTGTGGCTTCATGGCTAAGAAACTTTGAAAAATTATGAATTAATTAATAGCATTGTGAGACCGTGAATTGAGATCATAAAAGAAAGCAATTTGAATAAAAACAACACCCATTTTCTCGTGTTATCGATATCCATTTTGGATTTTTTATAGTTGTAATCCCATTCAGAATACTTTTTATTCTCTTTTATCAAAAGATAGAAATCTTCCTTTGCTTTGATATAATCGCGCTCACAAATCTTTTGAAAGTAATGAAAAATAAAACTTAAAAGGAGCATAATAATGAGTGAAATGAAATCTTCTGAAATCATTGAAAATTTTCTTTTTTTATGAATTATGCAATTGTGGTCATATTAAAAAAACCAGCTGGCTACAAAAATCGCGGCAATCACACAAATAAAATCAACCAATAACATTGTCGTAAGCGCATATCGGGTGTTTTTAATGTTTACCGATCCAAAGTAAACGGCAATCACGTAAAATGTAGTTTCGGCACTACATTGGAAAATACTGCTTAAACGACCTGTTAGTGAATCTGCTCCGAAGGTGCTCATCGAATCCAGTAAAAAACCTCTGGAGCCTCCTGAACTGAAAGGTCTAAGTAATGCAACTGGCAATGCATTTATGATTTCAGAACTTACTCCAATGCTGCTAAAGATAAAACCGATTCCGTTACTAATAATTTCAAACAGTCCGCTATTTCTAAAAAGAGAGATGGCAACCAACATTCCAAGAACGTAAGGGAAAATCTTAACTCCGGTTTTCAGACCATTGTTTGCGCCAACGACGAAAGTATCAAACATTGTAGTGTCTTGTGCAGTAAATTTTTTCTCATGAATGAAGGAGAAAATCAATGTGATACCAATAATACCAACTAGCATCAATCCCGAAAGATTCGAAGTGAAATAGTTTTTTCCGATTAAATCTAAATGATTCACGTAGAACAATAGTCCTATGATGGCGGCAATAATGGCCATTAAGGCGAGTACTAATGAAGCGCTTTTGAAGTTTATTTTTTGTCTGATTCCAACAATTAGGAATGCTGCAATGGTTCCGATCAACGAAGTGATGATACAAGGAAGCATAACATCTGCCGGATTAGCTGCATTTGCTGCGGCACGATATCCTATAATTGAGGTTGGAATTAAGGTTAATCCCGAAGCATGCAGACACATAAACATAATTTGGGCATCACTTGCTTTGTCTTTTTCGACATTGAGCTCCTGTAAACTCTCCATTGCTTTCAGTCCAAATGGAGTGGCAGCAGAATCTAAACCAAGAAAGTTAGCGGCAAAGTTTAAGGTCATATACGATATCGAAGGATGATTCTTGGGAACGGTAGGGAATACTTTGGTAAACATCGGGCTCAGGAATCTCGCTAGTTTTTCGGAAGCGCCCGAGATAATTAAAAGCTCCATTAACCCACAGAAAAAGGCCAGGTAGGCAATTAATGGAATGATGATGTCGATCAGGGTACTTTTGCAGGTTGGTAACAAACCGTCTGATTTTTGTACACCGCTGTAAATTTTTACGGTTTTGTTTTTGTAAACATAAGTGGTATCAGGATTTGTTAAGTCCTTGTTTATAATCATAGTTTTATCTTCTTTTAAATCGATGCTGTCTCTTACAAAAGCCGGAATTTGTTCCAGATATTTTTCAGATACCAGAATTGGATCGTCCTTTTGTCCGTTCAAAATAAAATCGAGAGTGTAACTGTTTCCAGTAAACAAGCTCACTACCACAAATAAAATTGAAGACACAAAAATAGCTAACCAAAATCTGCTCAATACCATAATTATATTTTTTTGTAAATGTAATTATTTAACCATAAAACGCGCAAAGATTTTAAAGAGGAAACGATAAGTATTTGATAGAAATAGAATCGGTTTTGTGAAAATTGGAATTATTCGATTAGAATTTTGGTTCCCAAATAATTTTCAAAAGATTTTATACCTTCAAACAACACTGCTTTTTTGTGATCTTCAGTTTCATTAAAAAACTGGGTTTCTATTTTGGTGTGCTCTTTTTTAATGGTACGTTTCCAAGTCCCGATAACTTTACTGTTTTCCATAATTATGGGCTTGAAAATGCCATTGTTCGTAAAAGCTTTCGACTGATGTTCGGGTAAAATGGAAGCTTCACGGGTTTTGTACGAAATTAAAATTTCATCAAATGCCGGTAAAAAATGTACGCTTTCGCGGAAGTTATCTTCAGTAGCGAAGTTATTTTTAAACCAATAGATCTGATTGTCAACGGTTATGGAATTTAATTGCAATTCAATTGCATTAATGGTTTTTTTGCAGCTTGTAGGAGAGAAACCCGACCACCAGGAAAAATCAAGTAAGGTAGCGGGGCCATGGCTTTCAAAGTAATGAAGCGCTAGTTTCGCCAAACCTTCTTCTTGTGTTAGTTTGGTTTGTGGTTTTGCAACTCTTTCTTCGAGTAAGGCATAGGTCTGTTGTTTTCCTTTCATTTTTCCGTTACAGACTAAACCATCAAGCTCAGCATACATCATAATAGGGCCGGATAAATGATCATGGCCGGAAGTCTTGGTGATATTAAGTTCCTGCATGATTTCTTCGCGCGTCAGATGATTGTTTCCTGCCAGTATTTTTTCGATAGCGGCATTAATCTGATCCAATTTTTTGACGTCGTAGCCAAATTTTTTCACATAGGAAGCTACAATACGTTTAACTTGTGGTCCGGAAACGTCCAGCATCCAGTAAATATCATCGGCAGCAACAAAGTGCCAGGTTGGTCGTAAGATATGAGTTCGGATAATTTGTGCTGAATTAACGGCTTCTTCGATTTCTTTTTCTGAAGCATCGCAACGGGAGCCAACTGCCCATTTTGCCATCGCATAGTCCTGAGCCTGCATTGCGCCTAAGTGCTTTACAATTTCTTTTGGTGAGCTGTCAACCGTCTTATGAAGTTTTTGAGAAATAAGTCGGAGTTGTGCTATTTTTGAATACGTCATTTAAAGCAGAATTACACATGAATAATTTCATCATCAATTAAGAGATCTTCCCGACGCAAACGCAGGAAAATTTGAGCTACCGCAATGGTGTCTTTTTCACAATAAGTTACAATGCGGTCGATGTCTTTCTCTACATAAAAAACATGTGCGACCTGACTGCCGTCGATATCACCTTTTGGAGAAGGAACTCCCAGGATTTTAGTTAGTAGTTTTAAAGAAGTAAAGTGCTTATAGTCCCCAAATTTCCATAATTCTAAAGTATCTAAATGTGGTATTTCCCAAGGTTTTTTTCCAAATAAATTGAGTTTATCCGGAATTGCAATCTGGTTGATAATCATACGTCGTGCAATAAACGGAATGTCAAATTCTTTAGCATTGTGCCCGCATAATAGGTGTTGCGGTTTATTGAAATGATTGTTGATCAGATTATTGAAATCACGAAGGATTTTTTTTTCATCTCCAAAGAAAGAAGTTACTCTAAAATTTCTGATATCTCCTTTGATGGTAAAATAACCAACCGAAATACAGACAATCTTGCCAAATTCAGCCCAGATTCCTGCACGTTCATAAAACTCTTCGGGAGTAAACTCTTCTTTGCGTTGATATTGAGTCTTATGGTCCCAAAGGGATTGCATTTCTGCGTCAAGCGAATTAAAATTTTCCTCTTCGGGTACGGTTTCGATATCGAGGAAAAGGATATTGTTAAGATTTATTTTTTCAATCATTATTGTGACGTCTTAGCTTTTTAGACATTTAGATTTATAAAAATACATAAATGATTTTAAAAATAAGAAATAGCTTATGTTTTAAAAGTTGTGATGTCGTTTTTTTGTGATCCATTTTTGTTTAAATACGACGTACCAAAATAAAGTAACGTCTATTTAAGTTCATCAAAAAGTGATTAAAACAAACTTTGCTGGGTGCTAGGATTTTCATGTTCAAGTAGCCATTTCTTGCGTGACAAACCACCTGCATAACCTGTTAAAGAACCATTGGTGCCAATAACACGGTGACAGGGAACCACAATCCACAACGGATTTTTGCCATTTGCGGATGCAACAGCCCGAATCGCTTTTACATCACCCAGTTTCTTGGTCTGATCCATGTAGCTGACGGTTTTTCCGAATGGAATTTCCAACAGTGATTTCCATACTTTTTGCTGGAAGTCAGTTCCTTTAGGATTTAGTTTTAAATCGAAATCGGTTCTTTTACCCTCAAAATACTCCTGAAGCTGTAAAACAGCAGCTTGTAAAACGTCGGGAATAGTTGGAGAAACCTCATTTGTTCCGATATCTGAAACTGAGATTACGGCAATACCATCATCATCTCCAACGATTTTGGTGATTCCTAATGGTGAATTGATATAAGCTGTTTCCATAGTTTTTAACCGTAAAAGAGTAAAGGTTTATACAAAGTTCGTAAAGTTTTGTTGTAAACTCTATACGCAATAGAGACAAATTTAAGTGATTTGTTGCAATGAACATTATCGAGAGTAAAGTCTACGTTGATTTGACTAGTATTCGCCTAATCTAAAATGATAGTTCAAACTGTTTTCGATTTTTTTGCCTGAAATTACTTTTTTAATGTTTGATTGTTGTGTACTGAATTTGGGTACAACAAGATTTTGCTCTCTCGCTTTCTGACTGTAATATTCTTGTCTTGTAGGGTGAAAAGGCGCAACAGCATTAAAAACCTCTTTCCATTTTGACTGATTTATGATCTCTTCAATGATTTTGATACAGTCGTTTTGATGAATTAGATTTACGGGAGCATCCGGATTCTCAAGATTTTCTTTTCCGGCGAGAAATTTTACCGGATGACGATCTTCTCCAATCAAACCGCCAAAACGCAGTATTGTGGTTGTAAACTTTTGGTTTTTCTGCAGTAAAGCTTCTGCCAGAAGTAATTGTTTGCCACTTTCGGTTTCCGGATTTGGGCAAGTCTCTTCTGTGATCGTTCCGTTGTCATTTCCGTAAACTGCAGTTGAACTTACAAAGAGTACCTTTTTTACGGTTGATTGTTCTATAAACGGGATTAGGTTTTCAATTTTTCGAACAAATGTTAATCCAGATGAAGTCGTAAGATTGAGGTTTTTCTCTCTTAATTTGGGTGGAATATCAATAATCAGAATTTCACTTTCTGCTAAGAAATTAGTTATACTGTTTGAAATACTCTCGCTTTCAATCGTAACGAGGAAAGCCTTTATTCCTGATGCTTCTAAAATAGGAAGTTTACTTTCAGAAGTCGTTGATCCTTTTACCGAATGTCCTTTTTCAATTAGCTTTTCCGCGAGAGGCAATCCCAGCCAGCCACATCCTAAAATACTGATTTGTTCCATGTTTCGTTTAAAGTCGCTAAGGTACAGAGTTTCATCTCGACAAAGAATTAAAATTAGAATTTCCTGGAATCTTTTTCTTTGTGTCTTTACATTTTACGGCCATTTTGAAGTAGAATTTGATGGTTATGTTACTGAGGGAAGAAACGGTATAAAAACAGGTTTGAAAATGGAATACACCTGTTAAATAATAAAGGCAAACTTTACAGAAAGTTTGCCTTTATTATTTTTATGATTCGATTAAAGTTTTTAATCCTTGTAAAATTGGATTTTGTTCGTCCTGAGGTTTTTCTTGAGCCGCTCCGGGACGATTATCTTCCTGAACAATTTCGAGTTTTATTTTATGATTTTCTTCAGAGAGAATGTAGCTCATGATGAAGTAATTCTCCGGTTTATCTTCTAGTTCCGGCCTTGGAAAGAATAAAGAATATTTGATTTTCTGATTCGGAATAACTTCCAGAACCGTTCCCCATTGCTCAAAAACCTGCCCTTCCCATTCATTTCTAAATCTGATTTCGTTACCAATTTTCCAATCAGTAATTAAATCGCTGCCGTATTGCCATTGTTTGACTAGCTCTGGTTGAGTCAAGGTATTCCAGACTTTTTCTAGTGAAGCATTTAGCAGAATTGTAGAAATATTTGTTGCCATAATAAGTAGTTTTATTGTGGTTTAATGATTGACTTTGCAAGAGGTTTTAAGCTGTCCTTTTTTATAGCAGTGCTGTCTTTCACTATTGTTGCAGGGGCAGGAACAGTTGCCGGTGCCGTATATCTTTTTATTTTTTGCTGAATAAGTACAGCATCATTTAAGACGAAAGGTGTTGGCATCATCCAGTCGCTTCTCGGTTTTACCTTAAGCAGCGGATTCGTCATTAAATCAAAAGAACTTTCAATCAAGTCCATGTCAAGAACGGATGATTTGTTGATGTAAAATTCCATCACAAGAGGCTCATTACCTACAACATAGTAGCATAATATTTTCATGCCATCACGCTCCAGACGATTTCCTTTTTGTCCCGAAGTTGCAACACCATTGGCTTTGAAATTGAAAAAAGTCATTTTTGGATTGGCATAAATATCGTAACGATTTACCTTTCTGTTTGGAGTGATTTTTATTTTTAAATATCTGTTATTACCAACCACGCTGTCCTTTAAGAATGCAATTGTTGGTTTTGGAACAGCTACAACAGGAGCAATTGCACTATAGGTAAAACCTGAATTGTATTTACTGGCTATTGGTAATGTGTTTAAACCAACGGCTTTTTGATTTGTTTGTCCTAAATAAGACTTGGTCCAGTCGTCTAAATTGACATCGTAAGTTGCCCATGTGGCCGAATTAGTATTGGCATTATAAACGTATAGTAAACTGTTTGATTTTGCTTTTCCGGGTTCGTAATCTGAGTGATATCCTGCATACACAAAAAAGCCAATTGAAACAGCAAAGAAGAACATCGTCCAGATTCCTTTTTTAGCAAATGGACCAAATATGGGTAATACCAGACTGAAAAGTAACACGGTAAGTATAGCACTTCCAAAAAGGATTTTTAATCCAAGACCAATTGGAAACATCACAATAAATGGTGCTATAATAACAAATGCCGGAATACTAAACAAGAGGTTGAGTCCCAAACTATAATGCTGGGTAAGAACAAAAACTCCGAATAAGAGAATACCGAAGTATACTGGGATAATCAGAAAACCTGCTCCGGTTAGGCTGTTTGCTATAAATGCATTAATAATGATCCAGAGTAGCAACGGTGCTACAAAATGGTTCATGGTGATTTTAGCTTCCGAGAAATGGTGGTAAAAGGCAAACGAAATGGCAATACTCAGTGTCACAAAGGCACCAATATAGGCATGACCATTGTATGTGAACCCATTTAGAAGATCAGAATATTGCGGATAGATTTGCAAAACAATTTTCCATCCCAAAAAGGTTACCAGACCCGCTATCACGATAGATCCCAACAACGGAACAAATCCTTTGAATATTTCTCTGAAAGTGATGACACGTTTGGCTTTTCCAATAAAAATGAAAAGAATCAGTAATCCCAACGCAATAATCGTCATGGGCAGTACCCATGAAAAAGGATAACTGATGAAAGAGAACGGAGCGCTGAAGTAAACATCATCTTCTGTTGAAGTTGTAGCATTTAAATCGGCATTGGAAAAGTATTTTAACAAAGGCATCAGATAAGTTCCCTGATGTGCCAAGGTGGTTTTACTTAGGTGTTGCACATCATCTTGTTGTGTGTGGTAATTGAAATGACCATCGATAAAAGCAAAGTTGAATCCCTGAATGTTTCCTTGTTCTCTGAAAACCGTCAAATCAGTGTCGTTTGGAAGCATTTTGTAGATGCTGTACATTAGCGAATTAGAAACAGGATAAGTAGTTTTTGCATTCGAAAATTCTTTTACAAGGGCTTCATTTCCTTTGTTGGTTTCCATTAGCATATAACTCGGCCCAGACGACCCTCTGGCTTCAAAATTAAGAACTAAACCTACGTCTTTTGCCCATGGATGGCTGTTTACAAAAAGTGCCGCGCCGTTTAAACCTAATTCTTCAGCATCAGAAAAAAGAATGATAATATCATTTTTATGGGGTTGCTTGGCATATAAAAAAGCACGGATTCCCTCCAAAATAGTAGCAACACCGGAAGCGTCGTCACTTGCGCCTTTTGAAAAAGAATGCGGCGCGCTGTCGTAATGGGAGAGCAGTAAAAGTGCTTTTGTATTGTTGGTGCCTTTTATACGAGCAAGAATATTTTTTGATTTTACGAGAAGCCCTTTGTCATTTAACGTAAAGCCTTCCTGAACACTGGTTTCCAATCCAATTCGATTGAGTTCAAGTTTAAGATAATTGGCCACCAATTCGTGATTGAGTGAACCTACATAATGCGGTTTTTGAGCAATAATCTTAACTTGATTTAAAGCTCTGTCCGTCGAAAATTCGGCAAGGGCTTCGTCTCCTTTAGAAATTAACTGCGGCATCATTGTGGCGTATATAATACCAAGAATGGCAAGAATGCAAATTACGGCTAGAATTGAGGTCTGGTTTTTTTTCATGGTAAATACGTACTATATTTCTTTCTTAACAAGCATAAAATAATCATTGTCCAAAGAGCGATATCCCTGGTCATACAGAAAATAGTAGGTATTTCCTGTTTTGGTCTGCAAGATATTGGTAAAGAAATCGAAATCAAAACCTTTGTTTATCATTTTATCTCTCGTTGCTTTAGATTTGCCTTCAGTGTTTAGTTCGCTCAAAATTCGGTAATTTTTCCGTAATTTATTGTTCACATTACGCATGAAATTTGTACTGTCTTTGTTTATTTTATTGTTGTAGGCATTTCGACAGCTATCGGAGCAGAACTTTTTGTCTTCCCTGCCTACAATTTTTTCAGAGCATTCAAGGCATGTTTTCATGAATCTATCTTTTTAACTTCGTACAAATCTGTTCTTCGGTCTTTCAACGTGCGTACACTTCCATGTTCGTGAAGTTGTTTTAACAGGTTCAGATCGACATCAACAATAAGTGTCATTTCTGTATTTGGTGTTGCTTCGGCTTTGATTCCGTTGCTTGGAAAAGCAAAATCAGAAGGGGTAAAAACAGATGCTTGAGCATATTGAATGTCCATATTATTTACTTTAGGCAGGTTACCCACACAACCGGCAATTGCCACATAACATTCGTTTTCGATGGCACGAGCCTGCGAGCAATGTTTTACTCTGGTGTAAGCATTTTGAGTATCGGTCAAAAACGGAACAAATAAAATATTCATTCCTTCGTTGGCCATAATTCTTGAAAGTTCCGGAAACTCGACGTCGTAGCAAATCAGAATACCGATTTTCCCGCAATCGGTGTCAAAGGTCTTAAATTGAGAACCGCCTTTCATTCCCCAATGCTGTACTTCATTTGGTGTTACGTGGATTTTAGTATAGATTTCCGAAGTTCCGTCTCTCTTGCATAGAAAACCAACATTGTACAGATTGCCATTGTCTAAATAAGGCATACTTCCAGTAATGATATTGATGTTGTATGAGATGGCGAATTCCTGAAAACGCTTTCTGATAGGGTCAGAATATCGGGCCAGTTCGCGAATGGCTTCGGCTTCGGATAAATGATTGTAATCAGCCATCAAAGGTGCTATAAAAAGTTCAGGAAACAGTGCAAAATCACTTCCGTAACCTGAAACTACGTCAATAAAAAATTCCGCTTGCTCAAAAAACTCTTCTATATTGTTGAGCGGACGCATTTGCCATTGAATCAGTCCCAGACGAATGACACTTTTTTCGAGGTTGATTAGTTTTGGACTTTCATCGTAATACACATTGTTCCATTCTAAAAGAACCGCAAATTCTTTTGATTCTTCGTCACCTTCGAGGTAGTTTTTCATAATTCGAAGTACGTGAAAATCATTGCTTAACTGAAAAGAAAGTACCGGATCGTGTAATTCTTTGTGTTTTACTTTGTCGATATAATTTTTTGGAGTGAGCTTTTTAGAATGTTGGGCATAGTTTGGAATCCTGCCGGCAAAAACAATAGCTTTTAGATTTAACTGCTCGCAAAGTTCTTTTCGCGCGTCATACAAACGTCGGCCTAAACGCAAACCCCTGTAATTGGGGTGAATGAAAACATCAATTCCATACAGAATCTCAGCATTTTTATTATGGGTAGAAAAAGTATGGTTTCCTGTTGCTTGTCTGTAGTTGTGTCTTTTGTCAATTAGTTTTTCGTCAACAATTAACGATAGTGCCGATCCTACGACTTTTCCATCTGCCAGTATAACGAGCTGTCCTTCAGGAAAAATAGAAAGTAGTCTTTTAATATCGTCCTCTTTCCAGTAAGAATCTGCCATTTCGGGATATGATTCTACCATAGAATCTTTTAGCTGCTTATAGTCATCGAATTCCAAATTCCGCAATTCGACTTTATTGATTTTTGTCTGCATATCGTAAGGTTTCTCTCAAATATACAAAATAATTTCCACTTACAAACGCTTACAAATAGTTACAACCGAAAGTAAATAGTTGTCAACCGGATAATTGCTGAGGTTGATCGCATCTTTGCCTTGTTGAATTTGATGAACGAATTCATTTATACTAACATTTAAATATTATACGCCATGAATGCATTGAAAAACAGAGTACAGTTAATTGGACACGTAGGAAATGATCCGGAAATTAAAACATTAGAAAATGGAAGAAAACTAGCGTATTTGAGTATCGCTACCAACGAAAAGTACACGAATGACAAGGGGGAGAAAGTCGAGCAAACCGAATGGCATCGCGTTACGGCCTGGGGCAAAACGGCTGAAATTATCGAAAAGTTTGTAGTGAAAGGAAAAGAAGTGGCGGTTGAAGGCAAACTAACTCACAGAAGTTATGACGATAAAAACGGAGAAAAAAAGTTTATTACCGAAGTGGTTGTCACTGAAATTTTACTGTTGAAGTAAATAGTATTGATCGGGAGTAATCTAAACCGGACAAGTTTTAAAAACCTGTCCGGTTTGTGTTTTATAAAATAGAAGCACCATTAATATCTGTTGTTAAGATTTCACTCATATAATCAAAAAAGGGTCTCATGTTTTTGAACGTTTCGAGAGCCTGTTCCAGAAAATGAGGGCTTAATACCTCTTCGTCGGTAAAACGTTTGATAACGAGAAACTGTTTGTAACGAAGTAAATCAATAGCTTCATGGTTTATATCATATCCTTTGGGGGCTGTTTTGAGCTGTTCTCCCTGCAAAGTACCAAAATTGCTGACAAAAGATTCTGACTGCACTATTTTTTGCATGGTTTGTGGGTCGTGATCAAATTCGGCTCTGATGCGTTTTAGATCTGCAGCGTTTGGTCCCCAGAAACCACCGGCAAGAAAACTGTTTCCCTTTTCGAGATGATAATAATAACCACCACGTCTTTCTTTTGTTGCTCTGGTGTAACTGCCTCCCCAAAAGGTTTTAAAAGGAGTTTTGTCTTTAGAAAAGCGAATGTCGCGATAGATTCGATACACACTTTTTTTGCCTGAAGTCGTTTCAAGAACATCTGTTTTAGAAAGCTCCTGAAGCAAAGCTCCTGCAAAGCTCTCAATATGATTTAATTCGATTAGGTACTTTGGCTTATGTAAATCAAACCAGGGTTTGTTATTGTTTTCTTTAACCTGAGTCAGAAAATCCAGACTGGATTTGGGTATCGTAATTTGGTTTTCCATAAGTAATGCCGCGTCTTTTTTGAGGATCTATATTAAAAATAGGGGAATTCGTTTTAACCGTAGTAGTAAAAACGGATATCAACAAAGTTACGCAAAGATTTAAGTATTGTGCGAGTCAATTGTAAAAGTTAAGATTTTCTTCCGCATTGTAACACAGATGATGCGAATTCGTTTCATGCGTGTTCTATTGTTTTGGGATCAATCTCAAAAGTTGGGAAAAAAAGGGCTGAAAGCCCTAAAAGCAACAGCATCTTGCGCAGCACTATGAATTAGGTTAAGGTGCAGAATTGCCCTGAAAGGGCAAAAGCAAACTATACATTATAAGTTTCAATAAAGAATCAACCGCTCTTTTGTAAAGTATAATTCAAAATGATATAAATCCAACTTTTGTGCATAAGCTTCTGCCCTTTCAGGGCGTAACCGATATTCGTTATCGTTACTCATAGTGCTGCGCACCATTCTATTGCTAAAGCTCTTTCAGAGCAATATTCCCAAAATTAAAAAACCCACCAGTTGGTGGGTTTGTATATAATCGTTAAGCAGTTTTTTTGAATAAATCAAACATAGGACAACGTGAGCAACGTTTCTTTTCGCTTTTTTTGTATTTTTCACAACAAGAAGATTTACAGTTTTCCAACTTCTTAATGTTCTCAAGGATAGCAGCTTTATTTTTCTTTTTCTTCTTATCCTTTTTTTTGTCCTTGTCTTTTTCTTTCTTGCTCAATTTTCCTCGGTATTATAAAAACAGAGACAAATATAAGAGAAAAATGTTATTTTTATATATTCTAAATAAACTTTAACTTTTTTTATTTTGGGTTGATAGCGATCGAGCTTGTAACCGTTAATTGTTGAATATCACGGTCGAACAAGTAGAGTCCGCCTTTGTCATCTCCAATTAAGTTAATTTTATCCAAGATCGATTTAGCTGTAGCTTCCTCTTCGATTTGTTCAGATACGTACCATTGTAAGAAATTATGTGTTGCATAATCTTTTTCTAAAAAAGTAATGTGTACCAATTCGTTGATAGATTCTGAAACAAAAATCTCATGGTTGTAAAGAGTTTCAAACATTTCTTTAAACGTAGAATAAGATGTTTTAGGCGCTTTTAGATCGGTAATCTGAGCGTGACCTCCGCGTTCGTTTACATACTTTACTAATTTTAGCATGTGTGCGCGCTCTTCGTCTGACTGTGTGTACATAAATTGAGCAATTCCTTCAAGTCCATGTACTTCAGCCCAACAAGCCATAGAAAGGTAGGTTTGCGAAGATTCTGCCTCTATGCGGATTTGCTTGTTTAAAGCTGTTTCAATATTTTTTGATAACATAATATGTGTCTTTTGTGTAAAGTTAGAAAAAATAATCCATTCCCTTTTTTGCAAACCCGAAAACATCAGACATTTGGATTAATTCTCAATTAATTTAAGGTTTTTCAAAAGAAAAGGGTTTCGAAAAAGTAGCTTTGTCTATGATTGGGTTTTGCATCTGATCGTCCGGAAATCCATCGGTAAATTTACGCATCGTGTATTGTTTTGAGGCAGTATCGTAATAGCCTAAAATGTAATAGTCGCTAAACTTCAAAACATTTCCTAAGGTTGCTTTTTTATTTGTATTTAAATAATAATACAAATTGTCAAGTGCCATTGGTGCCGGATCTTTACTAGTGAACTGAGATTTTTGGTCTAAAGCAGTTTCAAAAAATACGGTTTCGTCGTTTACAACCGGCAGATAGTCCCACGTAAAAGTATCATTCATCACGGTATAATAAGCGCCGCCAACGCGTGGTGTTCCTCCCAGAGTCATAGAAGTGCTTGTTCCGTTTTCATAAACGGATAAACCGATTTCTAAAGCAGACAAATGCTGTAGAAATCTCTTGGTGTTTTTTAACTCCCGAGGCTTACGTTCACCGCCTTGCTGAACAAACAAAGGAGACGTTTTAAAACGAATAGTGTCTTCTTTTGTTATTCGGATGTTTTTTATAAGCTCTCCCGAATCGTAATTCTTAATGTCAAGCAATAGTTCATCTTCGTTGGCATTGATTTGATAAAGTTTCTTTTCATAATAGAAAGAATTACTTATTTTTCTAGGCGTCTTAGTTTCAGACTGTGTAATTTTCTTTTCAATAACATCCTGATTGTCCAAATTCAAATCAAAAAGCTGTGTTTCTTTTGGATTATGGTCAAATGCCAGGATAAAATGATTGTTCTCGATATAGATTTTGCTTTTTTTAGAAGCTTTGTCTAAAGGAGTATAGTCGTCGGGATCGATTTTTATAATTGGATTTTCTCTAATAATCTGGCTAAAAGACAAGGGTTGGGTTCTTCTATTTTGAAAAGTAAAAGTAGAGAAGTCAAATATGCGTTCTTCTACCATTCCATTTTTAAAAACGTAAGCCGTCAAAGTATTTTGCGAAACATCTTTGGAAAGCAGATAGAATTGGTTATTGCTTTGGAATTTGGAAACGATGTATTCACTCGAAGAAGGATATTGAAATTTTAAAATCTTATATGTTTTGGTTTCTAAATAATACTTAACAACCAAAATATCCGAAGAATCTTCGGAAGCCCAATAAAGACTTGGATTCCCGTCTTCACTGAAACTATAGCCAATGATGGATCTGTTTTCAAGATTGGTGCGCGATAAAGTAAATTCATCTTTTAGAAACAAAGCACTATTGTATCTTAAAATGGTGAGATTCTGAGTGTTTGTAACAAAAACAAATACATCATTTGTTGTCTTGTTTTCGACATTCAAGATGTTATTGTTCTGATCGTACCTTTTTAAATCTAACGGATACGAAGCCAAAATAGTTTGACTCAACAGCGCTGACTGATAGGTTAGTAACAAGAAAAGGAGTAGTTTTTTCATGTGCTTTTATCGACAAAAATCATTCCAAATTTAAACCTTTACTTTGGAGTTATTGGTTCATTAGTTCCTGAAAATAATCAACAAACTGTCCCATGTGCAATCCGTCCATTAAGGCATGATGTACGTGAACAGACATTGCGATGGTTCTTTTTCCGGTTGGGGAAGTTATCATTTTTCCGAAAGAAATCTTTGGACAACTGTCCGGAAAGGTGAAACTACGGGCATGTGAAAGTGAAGTGAAATTCAACCACGGAATAGCCGAGAAGTGAATTAAATTATCATTTTCAAAGGATCTTGTAAAAAGACCTGTGGTGTTTTGAATGCGTTCGATTTCTTCTAAAGCTGTTTTCTGGAAAACTTTAAAATCAGAATTGTATTCTATAAAAGAGAATCCAAAAGTGCCGTCTTCACGCCCAATAGTGGCCGAGGCATCGATGCGATCGTTAACGTAGATCTGATCTCCGGAAATACGGTATTTAAAATTCTCAATTGCATTTACAGCAGCGAGTGTCTTGTGCAAATAATAAATGAAAAATGAGGACTGGAGACTTTTTGCAGTTTCATAGGCTTGGGTGCAATCAATTTCGACGGTGGCGCCAAAAAAGGGTTCTTCCATTTGAATGAAATGTGCAAAATGCTCTTTTCTATTCCAGTTTTCTAAGTCTAAAAGTGTTTTCATTACAGTAAGTTCTGAAGGATTTCGGTAATTTTTTCGAAAGAACTAAAATGCGCATGCTCTATTTTGTGATTGATTTTTTCGTGCTCCCAAGTAGTGTGAAACGGAATGTGTACCGCATAACCGCCAATTCCTAAAACAGGTAAAACATCCGATTTTAGTGAGTTTCCGATCATCAGAAATTCATCTGCCTGAATGTCTAAACGTCCTAGTAATTTTGTGTAATCAATTTCCTGTTTGTCTGACATTACTTCGATATGATGAAAATAATGTCCCAATCCCGAACGGTGTAACTTGCTGTGCTGATCTTTCAGATCACCTTTGGTAGCCACGACCAATTTGTATTTTCCGTGCAGCGTTTTTAGCGTTTCTTCGACTCCGTCCAGCAGTTCGATAGGTTTTTCGAGTAATTCTTTTCCGTATTGGATGATTTTTTCGATAACCTCAATCGGAATGGTTTTGTTCGAAATGTTTATGGCTGCTTCAATCATCGATAAAATATAACCTTTGATTCCGTAACCGTATAAAGATAAATTCTCGATTTCGATTTTGAACAATTCCTGCGAAATCCCCTGATGAGAAAGGTAATCTTCCATCAAAGCACAGAATTTATGTTCTGTTTCCTGAAAGTAAGGTTCGTTTACAAATAAAGTGTCATCGGCATCAAATGCGATTACTTTTAAGTTGGGTATTTTGTTTTTATGTAACATAATGTTTTTGTTTCAGGTTTGAAGTTTTTTTGTTTCAGGTTTTTTTGCCACGAATTCTCGAATGATTTTTTACAATCGATCTGTGCCATCTGTGTGAGAATTCTTCAGCCGCGAATTTCACGAATATGCACGAATTTTTATTTTACTGCCACAGCTTAAAATGATTTCAATGATTCTAAAAAAAATCTGCCAGATCTGCTAAATCTGCGTGAAACCTTTTTTACTACGAATTCACAAAATTATTTTATAATCAATCTGCGAAAATCCGTAAAATCAGCGTCATCCGCGAGCCAATGATTCAGAAAAGTTTTTTTAATGAAATCGTCTTATCATAGAACGTAATTCTAATTCCGAAGAGTAAAATGATTCCGCCGAAAACCATTTGTAAAGTTATTTGTTCTTCCAAAAACAACCAAGCTAATATCGAAGTAATTACGGCCTGACTTAATAAACTTAATGAAACCCTTGTAGCGCGCATGTGTTGCGTGGCGTAACTGATAGAAAGCCATGCACACAATTGACAAATTACAGCCTGAAGTACCAATACAAACCAACCCGTATCAGAGAAACCAGTAAAAGGCTCATCCAGGGCATAACATAGAATTCCTAAATAAATACTCGATGCCAGTAAGCTGATAGTCATAAAAGATAAAACGTCGATTTCTGAAAGTGCTTTTTTGCTTACCAAAAGATAAATCGAATAAAGAATACCCGATAAAACGGCAAACAAAAAGGCCTGATCAAAATTTAAATCCATAAAAAAGCTAAAGCCTACCAAAGTGATCATTCCGAATAAGGAAACCACGGTTCCGATCCAGAAATTGGTGGCTGGTCGTATTTTAAGAAAGAAAAAAGAACCAATCCCGACCCAAAGCGGTGATAAATTGGTCAGTAAAGAGGCTTGCGTAGCACTTGAATCCTGAATAGCAATATTCCAAACGGCAACATCTGAAGAGAATAAAACACCGCAAAGTACCGCCAGAAGCAAAGGCTTCGTTTTTGGAAGTTTAAAACTTTTGGTGATTATTACATAGGGCAAAAGCAAAATCACAGCAAAAAACATTCTGTAAAAAGCCGAAATTAGTCCCGGCGCCAGTTTTAGTTTAACCAATATTGGAAAAATCGAAATACAAAGTATTCCACAGATCAGGGCTAGTCTTGGTTTGGTAATTTTCATATTATTTTAGTTTGCTATTCAAATTGTTGATTTGAAAGCTCAGATTTTAATTGGACCGAATATGTGTCTATAATTATTCAGAGAAACTAAAAATCTGGTATTTTTTATTTTGCTTATTATAATTTCCTAAATATAAAAAGGAGTTGAATTTAAAAACAATTAAATCTTTGTATAAATCCTTGCCAAAAATAGAGACACTTTCTTTAAGGTCTTCATTTTCTTCTAAAAATAATCTTGCTTTTTCGAATGCTGAAGTTTGAACAGAAGCTTCTATATGGTTAAAGTTTGAGTCAAATAAGCAGGTGGTGTAAACAACATTTTTTTCTTTATAAGAAATCAAATTTCCTATTGTATAGCTTGATGTAAAGCCAATAGACATGGGAGCCCCTCCAAAACCACCACCCATTCCTCCTCCTCCCGGACGACTTATATCTTGTGAACTTCCAATTACAGTATAATATAAACCATTTAGCATATAACAAGTTACGGCTGGGTTAGAGTTATTGATTTTTCGAATAAATTGTTTTGGTTTTTCGAGGACTTTTTTATTATGAATGCCATTTATTTCCTGAAAAACATCTGAGTTTTTATAGTTTATTTCTTCTTCACGTAAAGTCTTAAATTGATTAATTCTATTACCATTTTGGTCGTTTATCGTGAAAAATAAAACGCTCGGAGTCGTTTTGATTTGAAGAATTTTATCATCAATTAAAAAAGAATTTGATATAGAGACATCAAAGTCGTATTCATGTCGGGCTATTTCTGGCTGTTCAATCGATTTTAAATTGGCGGTAAAATTATTCAGATTAATTTTTAAAATATCGGTTGAAAAAGTGTTGTTGTCAAATGTGAAAATAATTTCGTCTTTTTTATACGTGTAAACCTTAAATATAGCTGAACTCAATGCCAATGAAGGTTGACTATCATTGCTAATATGTTCTATTTGTATGGTAGGTTTAAATGGATCTCCTCCTATTATTGCGTTGTATAATAATGCGTTTTGATTAGAACTGTTCTTGAATTCTAAATGAGATAAGTCTACCGTTTTTTCGTTTAGATTTCCATCATCATCAGAGATGTAAAATTTTAAAAGGCTTGTGTTCTTTACAATAGTAATCAGGTAAAACCGATTGTTAATCGTAAGTTCTTTAACTATTTTTTCCTTTTTTAATTCTAAACTGATTGGTTTCGTTTCAGTTTTTTTAGATATAAAATTAAAAGATTGCACATTAATCTCTTTTCGGTCTTCAGATCCCCAAAAAACAAAGTAACCATTCTTATTTTGAGTATATCCAATAAGTTCTTTATATTTTTTTTCCGGTCTTGAAGCAGATAATGAATCTTTGATCGTAAAGGTTTGATCAAATCTAATAGCCGAAACTTTTTCTTTATCGTTTAAAAACAGAATAACTTCTTTTTCAGATTCGTTAACCACCTGGAAAAAATCTCTCTTTTTTTCTAATTTAAAATCAAATTCTTTTACAATGTTTTGAGAAAAAGAAACAAAACACGTTAAGAGTAAAGCGCTAAAAAGTAGTTTTTTGGGCATTTTGGCAGGTTTTAGTTTTTAGCGAAGATCTCAATTTTTCCGCAATATGGCTATAATTTACCTGTATTTGTGATTTTTTTAAAAGTAAAATGCTGGAATCGATTGTAATTTGTAATCGATTCCAGCATTACTGAGTGTTAAGCATTCAAAATTTTACTGCAAGCTTCTTTAATTTGCAGGTCAGAAAATGGTTCAAGCGCTTTCGCTAACATCTTACTGGTTTTGATGCAGTTCATCATTTTAGTTCGCAGATCCTGGTTGTCACCAATCTCTGTTTCCAGAATTGCCTCGAAAATCTCGGACAAGTATTCCGGTTGTTCTCTAAATTCTCCTTCCATCCAAAGAAAGGAAAGAAATTGTGCTACCGCTGGCAGTACATCTTGTTGTGTTGGTTTTTGATTTTCCTCTGTCATGATCGAAAATTTTAAACGCACGAAACCCTCATTTTAGGTGTGACAAAATATTCAAAAGAATAGATCAAGGGCAGTTTCCTGCTCCAGCACCATGATGAGGGTTTCGCTTATTGTTACTTTTAATAAGTTTATTATCGAAAGTCTCTCAAATATTTTGTCAGTACAAACGTACGAATATAAATTTGAAAGAAACAATAAAATGTAAGAATTTTGGCTTGTTTTTAGTTCTGTAATGTTGTCATTTTCGAACGAGAAATCGCACTAGAAACTCAACAACAGTGCGTGAATCTCGCGTGCGATTTCTCGTTCCTCGAAATGACAAACGATATGCTAAATATCTAAATCAGTTTAGTTTACCGTTTCACCATTTGGAGCATCAGCATCCGGATTGATGAAAACTAGTTTTCCTTCGGCATTTGTAGTCATTAGGATCATTCCCTGGCTTTCTACACCGCGTAGTGCTCTTGGCGCTAAGTTGGCTAAAACCGAAACACGTTTTCCGATGATTTCTTCCGGAGAAAAGCTTTCTGCAATTCCTGAAACGATTGTACGAACGTCAATTCCTGTATCTACTTTCAGTACCAAAAGTTTGTTGGCTTTTGGCATTTTTTCTGCTTCCAAAATAGTTCCAACACGGATATCCATTTTAGCGAAATCTTCGAATTGAATGAGTTCTTTTTGTGGTTCAGGTTGCTTGCTTTCGGCAAGGTTAGCGGTTTTTGTAGCTTCCAATTTGTCTATTTGTTTTTGAATTTCTTCGTCTTCTATTTTTGCAAAAAGTAACTCGGCTTCACCTATTTGGTGGCCTTCCGGAATCAATTCTGAATTTTCAGCAACATCATTCCATTTTAGTTTGCCTTCGTTTTTCAGGATTCTGGATAATTTTGCAGCAGTAAAAGGTAAGAATGGTTCTGCCAAAATGCTCAACGCAGCAGCAATTTGAAGCGCTACATACATTTGAGTTTTTACACGCTCCGGATTGTCTTTCATTACTTTCCAAGGCTCTTCGTCGGCTAAATATTTATTTCCTAAACGAGCCACATTCATCAATTCGCCTAAAGCTTCACGGAATCTGTAACGCTCTACCGAACTTGAAATAACAGCCGGGTAGGCTTTTAATTCTGCTAAAGCCGCTTCATCAACTTCGTTGAAATCATTCGGTTTCGGAATAAATCCGTCGTAATATTTATTGGTTAAAACGACCACACGATTGATGAAGTTTCCAAAAATCGCTACTAGTTCATTGTTATTTCTTGCCTGAAAATCTTTCCAGGTAAAATCGTTGTCTTTAGTTTCTGGTGCATTCGAAGTTAAGGCATAACGCAAAACGTCTTGTTTCTCCGGAAATTCTTCTAAATATTCGTGCAGCCAAACCGCCCAGTTTTTAGAAGTCGAAAGTTTGTTTCCTTCCAAATTCAAAAACTCATTTGCAGGAACGTTGTCCGGTAAAATATAGCTTCCTTCGGCTTTAAGCATCGCCGGGAAAATGATACAGTGAAAAACAATATTGTCTTTCCCAATAAAATGAACCAGTTTGGTGTCTTCGTCTTTCCAGTAAGGTTCCCAGTCTTTTCCTTCACGGGCAGCCCATTCTTTAGTAGAAGAGATGTATCCGATAGGAGCATCAAACCAAACGTATAGTTTTTTTCCTTCCGCACCTTCAACCGGAACATCAATTCCCCAGTCAAGGTCACGCGTTACCGCACGAGGCTCAAGTCCACCGTCAACCCATGATTTTACTTGTCCGTAAACATTCGGTTTCCAGTCGTTTTTATGTCCAACCAAAATCCATTCGGTTAAGAAATCGGTATATCTGTCAAGCGGTAAGAACCAGTGTTTCGTTGATTTTAAAATTGGAGTTTCTCCGGTAATTGTCGATTTTGGGTTAATTAAATCGGTTGCATTTAAAGTCGATCCGCATTTTTCGCACTGATCTCCGTAAGCTTCTTCATTACCACATTTCGGGCAGGTTCCAACCACAAAACGATCTGCCAAAAACTGATTGGCTTTGGCATCGTACAATTGTTCGGTTATTTCTTCAATAAAATCGCCTTTATCATACAAGGTTCTAAAGAATTCCGAAGCCGTATCATGGTGAATTTTAGCCGAAGTTCTGGAATAATTGTCAAACGAAATTCCGAAATCAGCGAATGATTTACGGATTACTCCGTCGTATTTATCAATAACTTGTTGTGGCGTAACTCCTTCTTTTTTGGCTTTCATTGAAATTGCAACACCATGTTCATCGCTTCCGCAAATAAACGCAACATCTTTTCCTTGCAAACGTAAATATCTCGAATATATATCTGCAGGCACATAAACCCCCGCCAAATGCCCAATATGTATAGGTCCGTTGGTGTAAGGTAAGGCTGCCGTGATAGTATATCTCTTTGGATTTTGTATCATAACTCAATTTTATTGAGTGCAAAAATAAGCAATAGAATTGAGATTTTGTTATTGCGCGGAGTTTCGCAGAGAAAAAGCGCAGAGATTCGCGAAGTTTTGTTTGTTGGAATGTGAAATTTTAATCTCGCAAAGGCGCAGAGGCGCAAAGTTTTTTTTTCTCATTTTATGTCATTTCGAGGAACGAGAAATTCTCACATGTTGAGCGCGCACTGTTGTGGAGCTGCTTACGAGGATTTCTCGTTCCTCGAAATGACAACAGTACCATTTATCATCAGCTATAAATTAAACTTTGCATTTTTACGTCTTCGCGAGATTATCCCAATCCAACAAACAAAACTTAGCGAATCTCTGCGAAAACCTTCGAGTAACTTTGTGCAATAACCCATAAAATAGAACCAGTTTAAACTAGCGTATCGTTTGAAATCTTCAAAATATATTTCGCAACCTTTGTGCTGAAAAAAAAACAAAGACAAGTTATGAGCAAGACAAAACTGATCATCAATAAAAATGGATCAATAAAAATAGAAGGTGATTTCGAAATCATGGATTCTGAAGGAGCTGTTTACGGACTACAAGGAAGATCGGCATTGGGTCTTTGCCGTTGTGGATTATCGGCAAATAAGCCTTTTTGTGATGGCGGACACCGTAATAATTTTGAACACGAGTCAATCGCATTCGATTTACCTCCAATGAAAACGAATTAGGAGATTCTATTTCTGGTTTAGATATAAAAAGCTGCATTTTGAATGCAGCTTTTTTGTTTTTAAATGATATTATTCAGTAGCTTTTCAAGTTCTTTTACGTCATTTTTATATCTGCTAAATTCAGTATCCATTCGAAGTACCCACTGTTTTTTATTGTTGTAAGACCAAATTTTAACAGGGATCCAATCTTTAGTTTTTGCAATAATGGCAGAATAATTACCTAGTTGGGTACGTTCAATAGTTACATTGTTAAGATTGTAATGTAATTGGGTTTCGTTTATCCAGAGATTTTTCCATAATTCGTCATTATCCGATTCGAAAAAAACAAAATCACTTTGCAAACTAACCGTACAGTTATTGCTCTTTCCAATTTTGAATTGGTATTCTTTCTTGTTTTTAGATGTGATTTCTACTAAATTCCAGGACAAAGGGATTTTTTCGATACAAAAGCCAAAGTCAGTTTTTAAACTATTTATTTTTTGTTTGGTAGTATCTCTTGTTGAAACATGATTAGTTTTAGGAGGGTTTAGATACTCAAACAGATCCTCAATATTTGCTAAGATTTCGCAATCGCAAAAACCTCCATTTTCGTTCAGCCAATCCAGTACTTCATTTACATTCGAAATGTCGTTTTTTTCTAAAAAGGCTATAGTTAGAAATGGAGTATGGTTGCATTTCTGTTTTGGTAATTCCTGATCTAAAGTGTCAAATAATTCCTGAAAAATATTTTCGTCAACAGGAAGACTTTTTTTGAATTCTATTTGTCTTTCTTTTGCAAGCTGTATCGCTATTTCTTTTCGTTTTGTCCTATCCATAGCGCATTGAAGAGTCAAGATGATAAATTTATAATATGAACGGTGAATCGTTTTCTCTACAAATATAATTCTCCACGCATGGTTATAATTGACGAGCCACCCACTAAGATATCTTCTTCGCGATTCATCACTTCAATCATTGACGCTTGTTTTAACTTAACCCCTTGAAGAATTTTGTATTTTTTATCGGATTTAGTGAATTTCTTTTGTGTTAAAAAGCCAATCAGTGGGCCGGCAGCAGTTCCGGTAGCAGGATCTTCATTTATTCCGATAATCGGGTTGAAGAATCGGGTTTCGACTATATGTTCCTGATTTTCATCAGCAAGAGTGAAACAATAAAATCCTTCAGATTTATATTCTTTTGAAATTTCGATTAAAAGCTGGTTGTCTGGAACAAAACTATTGAGTATTTGGCTGTTTTTTATAGGAACCATGGTATGGGCAACTTCTGTTTTAACTATTGTTGGAACAAAAGCATTTACATCTAGATCTTCAATTTTTAAACCGAGCGCGACTGCAATTTTATAAGTTGGGATTTCTTCTTTAATGACTGCCGATTTTTGATGCATTTGAACAAGAGGATAGAAAGAAACAGGATCAAGAGTAACCGTTAACGGAATGGCGGAATGTTTCATAATTACAAATTGTTCGCTTTCGTTTTGCTCTTCAAAAATGGGCATTCCTTTTAAGAGAGCACCGCAGACAGCGCCTAATAGATTATGTCCTGCACCATCGATTTCGATTCCTGTTGGGGTAAAGGAACGAACCATTAGTGCTTTTTCTTTTGTAGAATAATAAACAAAAGAGGTTTCGGAGTAGCGAAATTCTTTAGAAATATCACGATAAGTTTCCAGCTTTAAATTACCATCGGTAAAAACGACAGAAAGTGGATTTCCTTTATAACTTTCGTTTGAGAATACATCTAAGACGTAATATTCCAATGCTATTCTTCCTTCCATTATTTCTTCTTTACTTTTTTAACGGAATAAAGTTACAGATTATACTATATCAAAACAACAGCTTTTTATAACATTCGTTTTCCCTCGGCGCTAAATTTTATTGCTTTTTCCAATCTTGCAAGTTTTGTTTTTTCTTGCTTGGCGCTCATAATTACGTGAATTATTACTTTTTTGTACGATGGCGCCTGATTGCTGAAATATTCCCAAGCTATTTTATTGTCTTTAAATTGTTTTTCAAATTCCGGGTCAAGTAGGTAAGCTTCTCTTTCATGCGAGTAGATTTTAGATCTTTCTTCAGATCTTAATTCGAAAGCCTTTAAGCCTTCGGGTAGCATGAGTCCGGCCTTAGTGAGTTCTTCTACTTTTTTGATGTTGATGGCACTCCATATACTGGATTTTTTTCTGGGTGTAAACCGTATCGTATAACTTTCTTCATCGACAGATCTTCGAATGCCATCAATCCAGCCAAAACAAAGCGCCTGATCAACAGATTCTGACCAGGTCATGCATGGCTTCTTGGTACTCACTTTATAAAAACCAACTAAAAGTTCGGTTTCCTTTTGATAATGTTTTTCTAACCATATTCTGAATTTTTCTTGGGTGGGGAAGAAGGTTGCTGTCATTTTTTTGAAATAAAAATCAATTACAAATTTGGATTCGCTTTAATAAAATTATAAAGGTATAATAAATATCAGAAAAGATTTCCGTGACAAAAAACAAGGTTAATTCTTTTGGTTTTGTTGTTTTTCTACCAGTTTATAAATTGTTTTAATCCTCAGCAAGGATATTGGTGCAATAATGATGTTGAAGAAAAAGAATAGGTCAAAGAATGATTCAGAGTCAATTATTTCTAGTTCTATTGTAATTAAAAGTAGAATAAAAAAGAACAGATTGATCCAGAAAATCAATGTGAGTGAAAAGATTTTAAGTTCAATTTTTAACTTTTTTATAAATGAAAGTAATATGATTACTAATCCTAAGCCGGCAGTGATCCAACAAGAGTATATGAAAAAGCCAAGCGTTTTAAAGCCACTAAACATTCTTGGGCTTTCAAAAAAGTAAATGAAAAATGTAATTACACTCCAAATATTGGTGAGAAGTAAGGATAGAAGTAAACTCCTGTAGATTGTTTCTTTCATGATTTTGATAGTTTTATAGGTTGTGAGAACTTACATAGCACTTTTGAGCCTTTGTTTTTTATTTATAGACTATCAATCATTATTCCATGTTTTTAATAGAGTATATTTTAATTCTTCGATACAATCACTTTCTTATCTTTGCAAGAGCAATTAAAAAGACTAGGAACCATGGCGAAAGGACCTGAAAAAAACGGAAAAAACAAGGCTTTGCATACCAAATTGCTAAAACGAAAAAAGGCTAAGCTTCAGGAAGAGAAAAAAGCACAGGCATTACGTTTGAAGGCTTTGGTTGCAAAAATGAATGAAAAGAAGAATAGTGATGAATCTGATATCACTAAATAGTATTACATTTTCCCGATTTTAATACTTGATTATTTTTACGTTTTCTGTTAATTCATTTGACTGAATTTTTAAAATATAGATTCCCTCAGCAAGGTTTTCTAGATTTATTTGTTCTGTGTTTGTTTTGTTTTCAAGTATAATTTGCCCTTTTGAATTGATTAATGTTATGGAATCAGGTTTTTGATCCAATAAAGATGTGATGCTTAGTTTGTCTTTAACCGGATTTGGAAAAACATTAAAACTCTTGCTTTGTAATTGATTTTCCGGAATCCCCAAAGTATTTGAGTTTTTATATTTTGCCAAACCAATGTTGGCCGATCGTGAGGAACTAACACCTACTGTTATTAAATTAGCTTCATTTACAATTACTTTTTGAATGGTGCTATTGGAGGCATTCATGTTTGAGAGTACAATTCCTTTGTTGCCGAAGTTTGTTTTGTAAGTTCCGTCGGGATTTAATTTTATCAATAAACTATTTGATGAATTCGATACAGCCGTTACTCCAGCCAAAAGAATTGAATTGTCTTGAAGAATATTAAGGTCGTTTATAAAATCTTTATCACTTTTGGTGTCAATTAGTAATTTTCCATCATCACTAAAGGTAGTATCAAGAGTTCCATTGATGTCGAATTTTGCCAAATTAATGACATATTTTAAAGGAGTGATTGCTTTAGCTCCTACCGCATAGATTTTATCCTTATCTATTTTGACAGATAGGAAACGATCATAATCTTCCCGAGCATTCGAATCAAATTGTACGTAACGGTAACCATTTGTGCCAAAAGAAGTATCAATACTTCCGTTTGCGTTTAATTGTACCAATAATGATGCTTCAGTGGGGTTGCTTACTGAGCCGCCAATTAAAATTTTGTCTCCATTCATAACTGAACAAAACGCCCTTTGTGAAAGTGAATCAAAGTTGATCACCTGAACACCATTATTACCAAAGCTGTTGTCGTACGTTCCATCAGCATTTAATTTTAAGATCAGAATGTCTGAATTGTCATTCAAAACATATCCAACGGCTATCATTTTATCATTAGGTAAAATGTGTATGGATTGTAAATCAGATTCTGATCCGAGTATATTTTTAGTAATCCCATTTGTTCCAAATGTGGTATCTAAAGTTCCGTCAGTATTGAGTCGCGCTATAGCTGCGTATGCGAATCTTTCGCCAGAACGCCCGGATAGAATAATTTTTCCGTCAGACTGAATTCCAATTTTTCTGACATCGCTTTTTTCATTTCCAAATTTGATCATGGAATAACCTTTCGTTCCAAAAGAGAGATCTAAGTTGCCATCGGGCAGGTATTTTAACACTAAGCTGGAATTGCTGTTTGCAGAAGTGTAACCTCCAACAAGAATTTTATGATCTGCTAATTGTATTCCGTCGAAGGCATAATCGATACCGTTTGAAGTGAGATCGGTAATTGTTATACCATTTTTTCCAAAAGAAGTGTCTAAAGTGCCATCATTTTGAGCATAAGAAAGAGTATAATTAAAAATCAAAAAAAGTAATGTTTTCTTCATATTCGTTATTTTTTCTTTTGGTTAGGGGTTAAAATTAGAATTCCGGCTTCTCTAAAACTATAGAAAATGCTAAGGCCTTTTTGTTTATTGAACATACCAATTATCTGAATTTCATTTTTGGATAACGGAAGTTTCCCTTTCTTTGGATTTTAGAGCAAGTTGGCCGTTTTTTAAGTATGCTAAAGTAGCTTTTTTTCATTCAAAAAAATCTCACAAAATTATATTTTTATCAGGATGAGATTGTATTAAGAATGACAGTAAATAGTACGTTTTGTCGCGATAAGAAAATATTGTCGCTTATATTATTATTTCTTCGAAATTTGCAATCCAAAGTAAAGTGTTGGAAATCATTGTAAAAGAACTTGAGGAAATGGTAAAAACAAGGCTTTGCATACCAAATTGCTAAAACGAAAAAAGGCTAAGCTTCAGGTAGAGAAAAAAGCAGAGGTATTACGTTTGAAAGCTTTAGTGGCAAAAATGAATGAAAAGAAGAATAGTGATGAGCAAGATGTTATATAAATCTAAATGTATTTCTTTTCTGTTTTAATTTCTCCGAAATTTGCAAATCAATTTCAAAACAAAAACAAAATGGAGGAATTTGGTAGAATAATAGTTTCTGAAACGGCAATGAACAGTGAAAATCTTCAGGATGTAATTCATTCAAATATTTCGGTAATCAATTTAATGCGTGAAGAAGGTGTCGATGACGAATTTATTCACGAAGATGCCCTGATGAGTTATTACTTAGATTATTACTATTCGCAATATGCCGAAGGGAATTTTGCTCAGTTTGTTTATAAATCAGGTTGGAATAAAGAATTAAACGAACTTATCGAAGAAGGTCTGACTTTAATTGGTGCCGAAAAACACCTGGAGTTGTTCCAACAGCAAAGCAAAAAGGTAAAATTGATGAGCAGTGTAAAGCTTAATAAATTTGTTAGCGGAAAACTGGAAGGCGTAAATCCAACTCGTGATTTGCTGAACAACGATACCTTTTATGAGTTAGAAGAAAATCTGGTTACTTTAAATGCTAATTTCTTAAAAAATCATCCCGATTTCGAAGTTCTTTCTGTAGACGATATGTTTGCGACTTTGGAGGAATTTGTAGGACATGAGATTAAGAGGGCTTAGTTTTTAGTTCAAAAGGTTTTTGCAACAGAGATTAACAGCGTTATTTTTTAAGTTTGTTAATCTCGCAAAAACAAGGAGCCGAAAAGGTTTTGTTGTACACAGATTTTAGAAATCATTTTAATCTTTTAAGCTGTGGCTTTTAAAATAGACTAATGAGGCTCAGTAAGATTAATTCCTGTTTTTATTAAAGAATCTTTGTGAAATCTTCACATTACTTTGTGAAATAACTTCATTATTTTAGCGTTCAGTGATTTAGGATTTAAAAGTAAAAAAATGAAACACGGGTACGGCTGTATATTGCTTTTTCTTTGCTTTCAGATTGGGTTGTCTCAGAATAAAATAAACCTCTTTTCTGAAATCAATTACAATTCGATTCCTTCCGTTTCATTAAGCGATTATAAGTCAGTTCAGGAGCGTGATAAAAAATATCAAAACCCAAATATTGCCTTAGGTATTGGAATTTCGGGCGGAGGTTCGAGAGCTCAGTTTTTTAGTATGGGCGTGCTTTTGGGATTGGAAGAAATTCAGGAAGCCAATTCGGAACGTAATTTTCTGAACGAAATTGATTATTTTTCTACCGTTTCCGGAGGCTGTTTTTCGGCAGGATATTATCTGACTATTCTGAAAAATAAACTATATCAGGAAAATTGCTCTTTCAATGAGTTTTACTTTTCAAAGGCAGACGCGTACAAAGATTATGTCGACAAATCGGCCAATATTTTGTCATTACTGAACAACAACCGAAATGAGAAAGGCGACAGAATATCAATGACACAGCGAATCGATTCGGATATTTTGCAATACGATGCCGTAAACCCTGATAACACCAACAAGTTTAATTCTTAGATGCTGATGTCTGATTTTTTTGTTTCAAAAGACAGCAAATCAGTTCCCGTTTTACCCATGTTTGTGGCCAACGGAACGGCGTTTAATAATGGTGAACGAATTCCGTTTATGCCTCATATTATTAGAAGTTTAAATCTAAATTCGTCTTTAGCACCCAATAAAGCTTCGATTGCACTGAATGAAAATGAGGTCAATGACGGTTATAATTTTCCGGTCACTTATGCTATTACCGCAAGTTCGGCTTTTCCGGGTGTGCTTCCGAAAGTAAAATTCGGCGTGAAGGATCAGAACAAAATATTGTGTATTGTCGATGGCGGAGCTTCTGACAATATGGGGTATAAAACACTGATCGAGTTACTGCATGACGATACAAAAGTAAAAGAGGTCAATAAAAAAGCCCTTTTTATAGATTGTCTGGGACAAGGAAAAAAGACACCTTACATCACAAACGCCAAAATCAGATTGATCTCATTGTTTGAAACCGCTTCTTTATATACGGTTCAAACCCGATACATGACTTTTGATAAAGATGTAGAGAATATTTTCGAACGTTATAAAATCCCGATTACCAATTATCAGATCATCGGTTTTACGACCATTCGGGATCACTTGTTAAGGCTTGAAAAGAATCAGGATTATGAAGATTTGGTTGCGGAATTAAAAAACACCAACGATGAGCCGGGTAGCTGGGTCAGACTTTATGGTAATTTTAAACAGGACTTAATAGAAAAGTTTGGCGAAGATTCTTTTAAGAAAGATAAGGATGGTGAAATCATTGTTGCGACTTTAAGTCGGGAAAAGTTTAAGGGCTTAACTGCCAGCCAGATTTTATTATTGTACGAGTACGCTTCGCATGTTGAGACCAAATTAAGAATTACGCCCGAAGAAAGAGAAGTTTTATTGCTATCTGGGAGGTTTGCGGCTTATTTAAAAACCGATGAATTGAAAGCTTTATTGATAGAAAACAAATAAATTTACCCAAAATTGCATTTTCTGCTTAATCAATAAAATTTTGAGAGAACAAATTTCCATTTTTATAAAAAGAACCTTTGTCTTTTTGTTTTTGCCTGTCGTCTTATCGGGTCAGACAAAGAGTACGGATACAGGAGATAATGTTACCCGATATTATTATGACGATCATGTAATTTCGATACAAATTTGGTACGGTCCGGACAAGAATCCGGACAGCACCAAAACCTATTATTCGAATGGAAAGCTGAATGAGGTTTTTTATTATGATGAAAAAGGACTAAAAGATTCTGATTGTTTTCAATACAATCAACAAGGAGAGAAATTGGTAACCTGGAATTTTTCGCATGGAAAACAAATAAGTAGAACGGATCATAAATTGCCGTTTAACAAAGACAGGGAAGAAACGGTAAAAAAGGCTCTTAAAATGCTTACCGAAATCAATATTAAAACCAATTACAATCCTACAAAAGTTAATGATTTGTACAATCGTGGCGTATTAAGCGTGAGTCTTGGCAATATTACTTTAGCTCTTGAAGATCTGAAAAAGGTAGAATATTCGATTGATAAAGATCCTAAAAATAAGGGTATCATTTTGACAGATTCTTTAGAACAAAAGAAGGATTTGTTTAGAAGCAAACTATATGACCGATTAGCGTTTCTTTATGCTTCGCGCGAAATGGATAATTTTGCTATTCACTATTACAATAAAGCAATAAAGAGTGCTCCTGACGATATGCGTATTTTGTACAACTTTGCATCGTTGCTGCAGCGTAGAAAGATGTATGATTTGGCCCGCTTTTATCTGGAGAAAATAGTAGCTGTAAAACCGAACCATGCACATGCCAGATGGGGACTTGCGCGATTGTACAGTGATACTGGAGAATATGAGAAGTCAATGGAAAATATAGTCTTAGCTTTTGTATCTGAAAAAGCAATTATCGAAAGAACTACGGCTTACGGGGGCAGAGACTTAAGAACTACACGTGGTTTGATTTATCATAAGTTAGGAGAATCAGAGAAAGGAATTGCCGATCTGAAATCGGCACTAGAAATGGATAAAAACAATTCGTACGCTATGAAAAATCTCGGCATTATTTATCTGGATCAACTTAAATACAAAAAAGCCTGCGAATGGTTTCAAAAAGCAAAAGAGTTCAATTATACTTTAGTTTATGATGAAACAGATTTGTCCTCTTTATTAGAAAGTGCCTGTGAGAATACGCAGCAGGAAATTGTAATTAAGAAAAAACCTTTTGCTTTTCCAAATCCCGCTACTACAGTTGTTTCGGTAAAAGACTTTGGTGCTGAAAACTTTGATTATGAATTTTTTAGTTTCGAATTAGTTTCTGTTTTAAAAGGAAAAAGTACAGACGGAAAAATTGATATTTCGGGTTTGCCATCGGGTTTTTATGTGCTTAAAGTTGCAGGTGAAAATTCAGCGGAGACTTTTAAGGTGATTAAAGAGTGAAGAGTAAAGAGTAAAGAGTAAAGAGTAAAGAGTGAAGAGTGAAGAGTGAAGAGTGAAGAGTGAAGAGTGAAGAGTGAAGAGTGAAGAGTAAAGAGTAATCTCTGCGCATCTCTGCAAATATTTCGTGTATCTCTGAGTAATAACCTCCGAAATAACTTTAGAATCAACTTTGTCGTGATCTTAGGAAACATTTCCTTAAATTTGCTTCCATTATAAAAAAATACAATAGTTATAAAAAACAAGCTATGTTACAAATCGCATTTATTAGAGAGAATCAGGAGAAAGTAATCAAGGCTTTAGCAAAACGAAATATCGATGCTAAAAGCGTTGTTGAAGAAGTGGTGCAATTAGACGAAAACCGTCGCGCAACACAAGTAGAATTAGACAATACTTTATCTGAATCTAATAAATTATCCAAAGATATAGGGGAATTGATGAAAGCAGGCGAGAAATCAAAAGCTGCAATCTTAAAAGAAAAAACAGTTTCCTTAAAAGAAAAAAGCAAAGAATTGGGTGAAAAAGCAGAAGCTTTAGCTGCCGAATTAACCAATAAATTATATACTTTACCAAATCTTCCAGCTGATATTGTTCCGGAAGGAAAAACACCAGATGACAATTTGAATGTTTTTCAGGAAGGTGATATTCCGGTTTTACACGAAGGTGCACAGCCTCACTGGGAATTGGTAAAAAAATACGATATCATTGATTTTGAACTGGGTGTAAAAATCGCTGGAGCAGGATTTCCGGTTTACAAAGGTAAAGGAGCCCGTTTGCAACGTGCTTTGATCAATTACTTTTTAGATAAAAATACAGCTGCAGGATACAATGAAGTTCAGGTGCCTCATTTGGTAAATGAAGCTTCAGGATATGGAACAGGACAATTACCGGACAAAGAAGGACAAATGTATCATTCAACAATTGATGATTTGTATTTGATTCCAACGGCTGAGGTTCCGGTTACGAATTTGTTCCGTGATGTGATTTTAAACGAAAGCGAATTGCCGGTTTTACATACTGCGTATACGCCATGTTTCCGTCGTGAGGCTGGTTCTTACGGAGCTCACGTGCGTGGATTAAATCGTTTGCACCAATTTGATAAAGTAGAAATTGTACGTGTTGAACACCCTGAGAAGTCTTATGAAGCATTAGACGGAATGGTAGAACATGTAAAAGAGATCTTAAAAGAATTGAAATTACCATACCGCGTTTTACGTTTGTGTGGTGGTGATATGGGTTTTACATCGGCTTTGACTTACGATTTTGAAGTGTTTTCTACTGCACAGGACCGTTGGTTAGAAATCAGTTCAGTTTCGAACTTTGAAACTTTTCAAGCCAATCGTTTGAAATTGCGTTTCAAAGACAAAGATGGAAAAAACCAACTGGCACATACCTTAAATGGAAGTTCATTGGCATTACCAAGAGTTTTGGCCGGAATTATAGAAAATTACCAAACCCCGGAAGGAATTGTAATCCCGGAAGTGTTAAGACCTTACTGCGGATTTGATATTATAAATTAAGATTGAAATAAAGTTTACAGTCGCAGTCACAGTGTTCAGTCGCAGCCTCAGTTTGAGGTGAATTGCATTGAACACTGTGACTGCGACTGAATACTAAAAAAAGTGGAAGATGAATGGGATTTTGAATTGGGACGTAGATCCCGTTATTTTTTGGATAACAGATAGTTTTCCGTTGAAATATTATGGTGCTTTTTTTGCCTGTGGGTTATTACTGGGATACGCTATTGTACGAAACATTTACAAAAAGGAAAATCTTTCGCTGGACAATCTCGATAGTTTACTCGTTTATGTAATTGTTGGAACAATTTTGGGAGCGCGATTAGGGCATTGCTTTTTTTATGAGCCATCCTATTTTTTACAACATCCGATAGAGATTCTGCTACCCATTCAGAAAGTGGCTGGGGTTTATAAGTTTGTTGGATATCAAGGTCTGGCAAGTCATGGAGGGTCAATAGGTGTTTTAATTGCAATGGTTTTGTATTGTCGAAAATATAAAGTTAAGTTCTTATGGCTTTTAGATAAAATGGCAATTGGGGTTCCGGTTACGGGAGCTTTTATCAGATTTGGGAATTTTATGAATTCTGAAATTTATGGAAAACCAACCAATGGAAACTGGGGTGTTGTTTTTCAAAGAGATGATATGATCCCAAGACATCCAACACAGCTGTATGAAGCATTTGCTTATCTGTTGATTTTTGTAATTTTGTATGCGATGTACAAGTCAGAGAAAATTCGAAAAGCTGACGGATTGATCTTCGGATACTTCTTAATATTATTGTTTCTTGCCAGATTTATAATTGAGTTTTTCAAGGAGAATCAGGAAGCCTTCGAGAATAGTATGCCAATTAATATGGGACAAATACTGAGTATTCCTTTTATTCTGATTGGTTTAGGATTGATTGTTTGGAAGTCTAAGAAGAATGTTCTTATTTAGTTTACACTCGCAGTCTTCAGTTTCAGTTTATACGGAATAATGCAACTGTAAACCGTGACTGAACACTACAAGTGAGAACTGCGAATGAATACTGAAAAAAAAGCTAAAATATGAAAAACATCATCATCTATATTGTTTTGTTCTGGTCTACTTTCGCATTTTCACAGAATGAACAGCTTGCGCAGTATTATTACGATAAAGGTGATTTTGAAAAAGCTAAAATCAGTTACGAAGAGCTTTTAAATAGTGCGCCGTCCAATACACAATACTTTTTAAGGACGATCGATTGTTATCAGCAGTTACAGCAATTTGAGGTAGCACAAAAAGTAATTCAGGATCGTTACAACAAATATAAACAAGGCGTTTTTTTAGTAGAGTTGGGGTATAATTTTCAACTGCAAAAAAACGATATCAAAGCCAAAAGTTACTACGAACAGGCGATCGAAAAAATCAAAACCAATCCGAATGATGTTTATGGAGTGGGTAATTCTTTTGAGAAAAAAGTATTGTTGGAATACGCTTTACGCGCTTATGAGACGGCAATGCTGGTGCAGCCTAATTATAATTTCAATTTTCAAATCGGAATGTTGTACGGGCAGTTAGGGAAGACCGATCAGATGATTGATCTTTTACTGACGGAGTCGTATAAGAACCCGCAGAATGCCAATTTAATTCAGACACAGTTATCTCGTTTCATGAATGGCGAAACCGATAATACTGCTTTTAAAGACGCCATGCGTAAAGCATTGATTTTGAAAACACAAAAAGATCAGGATGTGTTCTGGAATCATTACCTAAGCTGGTTTTATGTACAACAGAAAGAATTCGGTAAAGCTTTCATTCAGGAAAAAGCAATTTACAAACGAGAACCTGAATCGCTCTCGAGCATTGTTAATTTAGGGCAGTTTGCATTGAATGAGGATGACACCGAAACAGCGGAAGAAATCCTGAATTTTATCCTTCTAAACACCAAGGATCTTGATTTACTCATTCAGACAAATTCGTCTCTGATGCAAATTAAAATCGATAAAGCACAGGAAAAAGACTACACAATGATTAGTGCTGAGTTACAACAATTGCTTACAACCTATGAAATAACTCCTTTTACCTTATCTTTGCAAATAATTCAGGCACATTTCCTGGCTTTTAATCTTAAAAAGACCGAAGAAGCCAAGGAAATTATTAAGAAAGCACTGGAGTTAAATTTGAATGCTTATCAGCAGGCTGATGCAAAGATGGAGTTGGCAGACATCCTGCTTTTAGAAGAGAAGTTCAATCAGGCCTTGATTTATTATTCGCAAATTCAATTGGATTTAAAGAATGATGTAATGGCGCATGAAGCGAGTTTAAAAGCGGCGAAAACGAGTTATTATAAAGGCGATTTCGAATGGGCTTTGAAACAGTTTAAAGAATTGAAAGCGGCAAATACGCAATTAATTGCCAATGATGCGTTGGAGTATTTTTTACTGATTAACGATAATACGGTTGCCGATTCAACACAAACCGCGCTAAAGCAGTTTGCTAAAGGTGATTTTTTAATGTATCAGAACAAAAAGCAGGAAGCAATTGCTCAGTTTCAGGGGATATTGAAAAGTTTTAAAGGACAGGAAATAGAAGCTGTTACAATGTTGCGTTTAGGTAAAATTTACGAAAGTCTGAAGGATTACAATTCAGCTTTGGCGCAGTATCAACAGATTATTGACCATCATGGTGACGGAATTTATGTAGATGAAGCTTTGTTTTTCTCGGCAGAAATTTACGATGATGAATTGCATGACGCAGAAAAGGCGAAGCCATTATATGAGAAGGTAATTTTTAATCATCAGGATAGTATCTATTTTGTTGATGCGAGAAAGAAATACCGACAGTTAAGAGGAGACAAGAATTTGTAAATGCCAAAAAGCAAATTCCAAATTCCAAAAAAAAAGAGAATTAGCAATACGATGATTTGTTTTAAGGATTTAGTAGATAAAAACACTCAGAACCTTAGAATCTTAGAATCTCAGAACCTTTAAAGAGAATGATTATTTACAACGTTACCACCAATATACACGAGAGCGTTCATGACCAGTGGTTAAAGTGGATGCAGGAAAAACACATACCTGAAATTTTAGCTACACAGAAGTTTTCTTCGGCAAGAATTGTCAGAGTAATGATAGAGGAAGAAATGGGCGGAATTACGTATTCTGTTCAATATGTTACAGACAGTAAAGAAACTCTGGAGCGTTATTATATCGAAGATGAACCAGGGTTTCATAAAGAAGCACTAGGATTGTTTGCAGATAAAATGCTTTCTTTCAGAACAGAGTTAGAAGTGATTTCGGAACATTAATTTTCAGTTTTCAGTTAGATTAAATGTCCAATTAGAATCATTAGGTCTTTCTGAATAATTAAAAGAAGTATATTTGCAAAAATTAATTTTTAATTGTGCTTGTCTACCTAATTTTTTTATGAAAAACCTACAAATAAAACTTGTTTTATTCTTGTTGTTAAGTCTCAATGTTTGCTGCCAAAGCAAAGAGGAAGAGTCAACTTCTATCATTTTACAATTTAATGAATTTAGAGAAATTGAAAAGACTTCGAAAGAAATCTTAAAAAATATTGCGGAATCTAAATATGAAGTTATAAAAGTAAAAAACGAGGAGCAGCCTAAAGACTTTGGGCTAATAGCCAGTTTTGCAACACAGATTTATTCTAGTGGTAATGAAATTTATGATTATATAGATGAGATTAAGTCAGGAATCTCTGAAGAAGATTGTTTTGTAACGAACGACACAGCACTTTATGATGAATTCGTCAAACAAAAATATACTATATTAAAAAATAAGATAGATCTTTTTTATAAACAGAATAAAGTAATTATATCTTCAAAACGTTATGCTAGTTTTAAAGAATATAATGAAACATTTAATACAAATAAAATGTTTGTAAATAAAAAAGATGAAAAGATAAATTATTTAAACTTTAAATTTGGCTACAAAGCTAATATTGGGCTGCTGACAAGTTTAGAAAAAATTCAGTTTGAAGTTGTTCATTTTCAATATATGTTCATGAATGATAATATTGGATCTGCTTATTAAAGTATACGTAAGTTAATTAATAAGAGCAGGAAACAAAAAAAGAAAATGGAAAAAGTAAAAGCCAAAAAACATTTAGGACAACACTTCCTGAAGGATGAAAGTATCGCCAAAGCAATTGCAGATACCTTAAGCCTTAACGGATATGATGAGGTTTTAGAAATAGGACCGGGGATGGGTGTGTTGACTAAGTATTTGCTTGACAAACCAATTAATACACATGTGATCGAGATTGATACCGAATCAGTGGCGTATTTAGGTGAAAATTATCCAAAACTAAAAGATAAGATTATTTCTCAGGATTTCCTGAAATACAATATTAACGAGGTTTACGAGAACAAGCAATTTGCTATTATTGGAAACTTCCCTTATAATATTTCAACACAGATTGTTTTTAGAACTTTAGAATTTAAACATCAGATTCCGGAGTTTTCGGGGATGTTTCAAAAAGAAGTTGCAGAACGAATCTGCGAGAAAAAAGGCTCAAAAGCATACGGAATCTTATCCGTTTTGGCTCAGGCTTTCTATACTACTGAGTATCTGTTTACGGTAGATGAAAACGTTTTTATTCCTCCGCCCAAGGTGAAATCGGGTGTGATGAAAATGACCCGAAAGGAAGACTATAGCCTTCCATGCGGAGAAAAGTTGTTTTTCACAGTAGTGAAAACGGCTTTTCAGCAAAGACGAAAAACATTACGTAACAGTTTGAAAACATTAAATTTAACCGATAAGTTGCGAGAAGACACTATCTTTGATAAACGTCCTGAGCAACTTAGTGTAGAAGAATTTATTGCTTTGACTCAAAAAATAGAAGCCGATGGAGTTTAAAATCAGTAAAGAGCTAATTAAAAAAATTGCTCAACTCATCCAAGCTAAAAATAATAAGGAGCTTGAAGTTTTATTAAATGACATGCACCATGCGGATTTCGCTGAAATTCTGGATGAAATTGACATTGATGAAGCGACTTATATTTTTAAAGTTTTAGATAGCGAAAAAACAGCCGAAATTCTTCTGGAATTAGAGGATGATTTGCGTGAACAAATCTTAAACAGACTTTCGCCAAAAGAAATCGCTGAAGAGCTGGATGAACTTGAAACCAATGATGCGGCAGATATTATTGGAGAACTTTCAAAAGATAGAAAAGCAGAGGTAATCTCGGAGCTTCAGGACGTAGAACACGCAAAAGGAATCGTTGATTTATTGCGTTACGACGAAGATACTGCCGGGGGTATCATGCACAAAGAGTTGGTGAAAGTCAACGAAAACTGGAACGTATTGACTTGTGTAAAAGAAATGCGTATTCAGGCAGAAAATGTTTCCAGAGTGCATTCTATTTATGTTGTTGATGATGAAAACAGACTTAAAGGCAGATTGTCGCTAAAAGATCTGTTAACAACATCGACCAAAACGCAGATCTCAGATATCTATATTAGAAAATTGTATTCTGTAAACGTAGAAACACCTGATGTTGAAGTCGCCAGAATGATGGATAAGTACGACCTGGAGGCAATTCCGGTGGTAGACGAACTAGGACGTTTAGTGGGCCGAATTACGATTGATGATATTATTGACGTCATAAAAGACGAAATCGAGAAAAGAGATACCGAAGACATTCAGAAATTTGGGGGATTAGAAGCTCTTGAATTGCCATACGTTCAAACACGTCTTGGCGAAATGGTCAAAAAAAGAGCCACTTGGTTAGTGGTTTTGTTTATCGGTGAAATGTTTACAGCTTCGGCGATGGGCTTTTTTGAAGGTGAAATTGAGAAAGCAGTAGTTTTAGCCTTATTTGTTCCGCTTATTATTTCGAGTGGAGGTAATTCCGGTTCACAGGCAGCAACTCTTATCATTCGTGCCATGGCATTGAAAGAACTTACCTTAAAAGACTGGTGGTATGTAATGAAGAAAGAGATCGCATCAGGTTTTTTATTGGGCGCTATTCTGGGTATTGTTGGTTTTATCAGGATTCTGGTTTGGCAGCAAACCGGTCTTTATGAATATGGAGAACATTGGTTAACAATTGGTTTGACCGTTTCTCTTTCTTTAGTTTTTATTGTTTTATGGGGAACGCTTTCAGGATCTATGATACCCTTTTTATTGAAAAAACTTAAACTGGACCCCGCAACTTCATCAGCGCCGTTTGTGGCTACTTTAGTCGACGTAACGGGATTAGTTATCTATTTTACGATTGCTTCTTTACTATTAAAAGGGAAGTTGCTGTAAGAATAATATAGATGCGTAAATTTTGTGCAAGATTTATTCATTGCGACCACAAAGCTCAAGAAAGTCGCTTGCGATTTTGATAAAGAGTTGTTTACTAATATTGTCTATAGAGGAACGCGGATTAAACGGATTCGCTATCGCGAAAACACGGATTAAAACGGATTTTTAAAAATAATAAATTCGTTTTAATCCGCGTTCCTTTAGCAAATTGTTAGATAGTATAAGCCTTTTAGAATAACAGAAATGATTCCTGACTTTTAGATTTTTGCCACAAATTGATAGATTACAGTGATTTAAAATCTGTAAAATCTACGTAATTTACATGCGGAAAATGAGCTATTAATCAACCAAAAATAATTCAAAAAACAACCAGTATGAAAATACACATTATAGGCGGAGGAAATCTCGGGGTTTCTATTGCCTTGGGAATTGCCAAATTCTCTAAAGACAACGAGGTTACCGTCACAAGAAGAAATACGGCCAGTATTCAGTATTTAACAGAGTTTGGGATTACGGTTTCTTCGGATAATAAACATACTATTCAGGAAGCTGATGTGGTTATTTTAACCATAAAACCATATCAGGTAGATGTTGTTTTGGCGGAAATTTTACCGGTTATAAAAGGAAAAACAATTGCTTCGGCCGTAAGCGGACTATCTTTAGATATGCTTCAGTCTAAAACCAATAATGAATTTGCGGTAGTGCGAATTATGCCCAATATAGCAGCACAATTTGGTGAATCGGCGACCTGCATTTCTTTTCCTGAAAAAGACAGAGAAAAAGCATTGCCAATTGTTGATTTGTTTCAGGATCTGGGAACTGCTCCTGTTATCGATGAAAAATTAATGGATGCCGCAACTGTACTTGGTGCTTGCGGAACCGCATATGCCCTTAGATACATTCGCGCCTCTATGCAGGCAGGTATTGAAATTGGATTTGATTCTAATACTGCTTTAGCAATTGCGGCTCAAACGGTCAAAGGAGCAGCGAAAATGTTACTGGAGGAGAAAGTACATCCGGAACAATTAATCGACCGTGTTACGACGCCTCAGGGTTGTACAATTGTAGGTTTGAACGAAATGGAACACAACGGTTTTAGTTCGTCTTTAATAAAAGGAATTAAGACTTCTTTGAAACAAATTAAAGGTTAGGACAAGGAAATTCCAATATTAAAAATCCCAAATTCCAATTTACTAAAACTTGGAATTTGGGATTTTTGTTTTTATGCTATTTCGATTTTTGTTATTTCTATTGCAAAGAAATGTATCGTTAATCAATAGTGTTGGAATTTGGAATTTTTAATATTGGAATTTAAACATGTTTTCTGCTTACCGTATACTTAAGATAAACTAATCCAAAAAGACCCGAAAGTACGGAAGCGATCAGAATAGCGATTTTAGAGAAAATAATGGTTTCCGGATCTTTAAAGGCTAGGATGGTGATGAAAATAGACATGGTAAAACCAATTCCGCCCAGCATGCCGGCTCCTAAAATATGAGCCCATTTTAAGTTTTTAGGCAAACTGCATAATCCAAGACTTACACCAATAGCTGAGAAAAGTAAAATTCCTAAAGGCTTACCAATCACTAAGCCCAGAATGATTCCATAGGTATTAGGGTGATTTAAACCTTCATGCCAGTCTGATTGAATAGCGATGCACGTATTGGCAACAGCAAACAAAGGCAAGATGAAAAAGGCAACAGGTTTGTGCAAAAAGTGCTGCAGTTTGTAGGAAGTGGAATTTTCGTCACCATTTCCAAACGGAATTACAAAAGCTAGTATAACACCCGTAATCGTAGCGTGAACACCTGAGTTTAGCATGAAATACCACATTATGACACCTCCAATTAAATATGGAATCAGGTTTTGAACTTTCATACGGTTCAGTATAAATAAGAAGATCCAGATTCCCAGAGCAATTGCGAGATTTACAAATGCTATTGAGGTGGTGTAAAATATGGCAATAACGATTATAGCACCGAGATCATCAATAACAGCTAAAGCCGTTAAAAAAACCTTTAGCGACGAAGGAACTTTTTTCCCTAAAAGAGATAAAATTCCAATTGCAAATGCAATGTCAGTTGCCATTGGAATTCCTGCTCCGTTTTGAGTTGCTGTTCCAAAATTTAAAACCAGAAAAATAGCCGCAGGAACCAGCATCCCACCCAAGGCAGCCACTATGGGTAAAGAAGCATTTTTAATATTAGACAATTCACCGTGATAAATCTCCCTTTCTAACTCTAACCCAATTAATAAAAAGAAAATAGTCATCAGGCCATCATTAATCCAGTGCGTGATGGAATGTCCGTTGATTTCTTTTTCCCATAAAGCAATATATTCGGTTTGAAAAGACGAATTGGCGAGGTAGAGAGATATTATAGTGACAAAAAGCAAGAGTAGTCCTCCTGATTTTTCGTTGTTGAAGAAGGCTTTAAAAGTTTTTGTTAATTTCATTTTTATTAAAGTTCAGAGAATTTAGAAGCGATTTTTTTGAGGCTTATATTTTCAAAGTTAAAAAAAAACTAACGAATAAAAAATTAAGAGGCTTGGTGTTGGGGTTTAGGATTGTCTTATAACCAAAAAAAACCGCCAATCTAATTGGCGGTTTGGAATGTTTTTTAGAGGGTTGCTGCTGCTTCTAATATTAAGGCTGTCACTTCTTTAGGATGCGATGCCAGAGAGGCATGTCCTGCATCTAAGCGAATGATTTTTTTAGGATTGATTCGCTCTGCCATTTCTTTTTCTGTTTCTGGCGGAATCATATTGTCGAAATTGGAAATTTGATACCAACTTGGTTTTGTTTTCCATGCCGGTTCACCTGCGATATCTCCAAAGCATTGGCCATGGATAGGTTTTTGTGCCAGTGATAAGATCAGCGTCGACTCTTTGTCCAGATCTTGAGCAAATGCTTCGTGAAACTCATCGTACTTGATCCATAAAAAACCTTTTGGATCAGGATAAATACTGGCTCCGCCTGATCCGGGTCTGCGTCCTAATAGGGCTCCCAGACTATCTCCTGCATCAGGAGCAAATGCGGCTATATAAACTAAACCTACAACCTTGTCATGATGCCCTGCACCTGAGATTACTGCTCCTCCGTAAGAATGCCCTACCAGAAGTACTTTTCCTTCCTGTGCATCAATCAGATCCTGAGTTTTATTAATATCATCTTGTAAAGAAGTCAATGGGTTTTGAACGCTTCGTACTTTATATCCCTCTTTTACTAATCCCGGAATTACATGTTGCCAATGTGAACCATCTCCCCAAGCGCCGTGAACCAAAATAATAGTTAAATCTTTTGTTGCCATAATTACTGATGTTTAATTGATTAAAATATAATTGCTTATTTAAAACTCAATGTGTGATGAAGCAAAATGGGGACTGTTATTTTCTAAATTTAAAATGATTCATAAAAGTATGAAATTAAATAATTTGATAATGTTAAGATTTTGAGAACTTTAGTATCTAAATGCTTTAATACCAATGGCTAATGTTTTTGTTTTGGAACTCTAAATAAATAAGTAGGTAATTTCTTTAAAATAATTTTTGTATTTGTCTTTTAAACTTTTTAAGATTAGATAGTAGAAACAGCATGCTTAAGGGACGGCTTAAATAAAGAATAAGCTGTATTTTTGTTTTATAAAATAGCATACAATGAGCATAAAAATTCTTCATATTGATAGCAATCATCCAATTTTATGGCAACAGTTGGAAGATGCCGGTTTTGAAAACCACGCTGACTTCAAATCTTCTAAAGAAGAAATTGAAGCAAAAATCCAAAACTATAACGGAATCGTGATTCGGAGTCGCTTTAAAATTGACAAAACTTTTTTGGATCATGCGGCCAACTTACAGTTTATTGCCAGAGTCGGAGCAGGTTTAGAAAGTATCGATTGCGAGTATGCCGAGGCAAAAGGAATTCATTTGATTGCTGCTCCCGAGGGAAATCGCAACGCGGTTGCAGAACATTCACTTGGAGTGATTTTGTCGTTGTTTAACAATCTGAATCAGGCGGATGCTGAAGTAAAAGCAGGGCATTGGAACCGTGAGAGCAATCGGGGTCATGAACTTGATGGTAAAACGGTTGGAATCATTGGTTATGGAAACATGGGAAAAGCATTTGCTAAAAAACTTCGAGGCTTTGAGACCGAAGTACTGTGTTACGATATTTTAGATAACGTAGGAGATGAAAATGCAAAACAGGTTTCGTTAGCAGAATTGCAGCAAAAAAGCGATGTGCTGAGTCTGCATCTTCCATGGACTCCCGAAACCGATAAAATGGTTAACGGAAATTTTATAAATGCTTTTGCAAAGCCATTTTGGATTATAAATACCTCACGCGGTAAAAACATTGTAACGGCAGACTTAGTCGAAGCAATGAAAGTTAAAAAAGTATTGGGAGCCGGTTTGGATGTTTTGGAGTATGAAAAATTATCTTTTGAGACCTTATTTCAGGAAGAAAGTACTCCCGAGGCGTTTAAATATTTATTGGAATCCAAAAATGCTTTGCTAACGCCTCATATTGCCGGCTGGACTTTTGAAAGCCACGAACGATTGGCACAGGTAATTGCAGACAAAATAAAAGCAGTCTTTAATACATAGCTTATGGGTAAAAATAATGATTTAGCGCTGTTTTTACAATTAAATAACGAGTCTTTTCTGTAGAATTTTAGCCTATAATTAGTTTTTAAAGTTAATTTTTAATAATATTGTTTCTAAATAGGGAGGAACCGAAAATCCGAAGAGTAGGACATAACCAATTAATTTTAACTAGTAAAAATGGAAAACGATTTAAAAGAAACGTCTAATAATTTTAATGAACCAATTCCGGTATTCAAAGTAGATCCTGTTATGGTGTTGCTTTTTGGATTTTTAACATGTGGATTATACTTAATTTATTGGAACATTAAAGTATCTGAGGTTTTAAATGCCGTTGCAGGTAAAGAAGTTATCTCACAGCCGATTGCAATTTTTGCAGGATGTTGTACACCTGTAAACATTTATTTTTATTACTTGGCTGGTAAAGAAGCATTGCCAAAAGTTTATCAAAGAACTGGGGAACTTCAAAAAGACCAATCAACTTTATTAATTGTTTTAGGGTTCTTTTTCCCTTTTGCAGCAGCAATGATAGTACAAGGTGATATCAACAGATTATACAAATAATAGTAGAATAAAACGTAAAATTTACGGAATTATCGGTGCAGCAATTACACTGATAATTCCGTTTTTTTTAATGCTTGACAATCATAATGACCATCTGGAATCAGATCAGTCATTTTGTCCTTTTAAAATGGTAACCGGTTTTCCTTGTCCGGGTTGCGGAATTACCAAATCATTGGTTTATTTCTATCAGGGTGACATCTATAAATCTCTTAGTTACCATATATTGGGGCCTTTTGTTATTGTGTTCTGCTGGCTTACCATCATTATACTGATAACTGAAATTATTACTAAAAAAGAATATTTTACAGGGCTTCTGTACAATAGAAAATTAGCCTACAATATGGCTTATTTTTTAGCTTTTTATCATTTGATACGATTGGTTCTTTTTATTAGAGAAAGTTCTTTTGATGATATTTTGCATCAGTCGATTTGGTTTTAAGCCTTAGAATTCCATCCTCATAAAGTTGAATTAGCATAACTAAAAAACACTATAAAAATGGAAAACAGTAAAACAGAACATTGGAATAATCCTCCGGTTCGTCGTGAAGAGAATAAAAAAGTAGTTGCGGGAATCTTAGCAATTTTGTTAGGTGCTCTTGGTATTCATAAATTCTATTTGGGATATAATAAGGAAGGAATTATCCAGCTTATTCTTGGATTTGTATTCGGAATTGGAGGTATAATAGGTATTATAGAAGGAATAATCTATCTTACAAGAACTGATGAAGAGTTTTATCAAACTTATCAGGTTGGTCAAAAGGGCTGGTTCTAAGTCGTTTTAAAGCATAAAAAAAATCCCATTTTAAAGATGGGATTTTTTGTTTGTATGATGATGCAATTAATCTTCTTTCTCCGATAATTTGCGTTCTAATTCTATCTGAAATTCTTCAATAACAGGTTTCATGGTGCTTTCAGGAATATCCGCTATTCTGATATACATTAAACCATCTACGGCATTGTTGAACAAAGGATCAACGTTAAAAGCAACTACACGGGCATTTTGCTTGATGTATTTTTTGATCAAAACAGGCAAACGTAAATTTCCTGGTTCCAGTTCATCAATAATCTTATCGAACTTGTTTAAGTCAGACTCGGCTTCGTCAAAGATGAAATCTTTATCAGCATCTTTAAGTTTTACTTTATAAGCCTTCTTAGGGTGAATATACTGTGCGATATACGGATCGTAATAGTTAGACTTCATGAACTCAATCATTAATGATTTAGAGAAGTCAGAAAACTGGTTGCTGATACTTACACCACCAAGCAAATATTTATGTTCCGGATAACGTAAGGTGGTGTGAATAATTCCTTTCCACAACAAGAACAAAGGCATTGGTTTTTGCTGATATTCTTTGATGATAAAAGCGCGACCCATTTCGATCGATTTATGCATCATATCGTGTAATTCCGGTTCAAACCTGAAAAGATCCGTTAGATAAAAACCTTCAATACCGTGTTTCGGATAGATTTCTGAACCTAATCCCATGCGGTAAGCACCTGCAATTTTTTTGGTTTCGTCGTCCCACAAAAACATGTGGTGATAGTATTGGTCGTATTGATCTAAGTCAATAGATTCGTTGGTTCCTTCACCCACTTCACGAAAAGTGATTTCGCGTAAACGTCCAATTTCGTGTAAGATGTTCGGGATCGACTTGGCACGGGCAAAAAACACTTCGTAGTTTTTACTCTGTAATAACCTGCAATCGCTTTCTCTTAACGCATTGACTTCGTCAATCATTTTCGATTCATTTGCCGGTGTTGCAATTTTTTTAGGTGCTTTCGGGATTTTTAAACTTGCGGTGTCTAATAATTTGCTGTCTTTCTCAAATGGATTGGCGAGCATGTAAGTCTTCTTTCTTAAAAACTCAGAATAGTCTTCAAAAGATTCGATTTCGTTTTGCTCGTTTACCGAGATTGGTTTTCCAATACGAACTTTAATAACACGATCTTTTTGCGTTAGTAATTCCGATGGCAATTTTGCAGTACGTAAAGTATCGTCAATCTTAGAAAGCCAGTAAAACAACTTACTGTTTTTGGCGTGGAAGTAAATAGGTATAACCGGAACTTTGGCTTTTCTGATTAGCTTCAAAGCGCCTTCTTCCCATGGTTTGTCTACCACTAGTTTTCCATCTTTGTAAGTCGAAACCTCTCCGGCCGGGAAAATTCCCAACGGTTTTCCATCACTTAAATGGCGTAAGGTTTCTTTAATCCCCACCACACTTGATTTGGCATCCTTATGATTTTCAAAAGGATTGACAGGCATGATGTATTTTTTTAGCGGAACAATTCTATGTAGTAAAAAGTTGGCAATGATTTTAAAATTTGGTTCTCTTTCAAGCATCAATTTTAAAAGCAAAATACCATCAATTCCGCCCAGAGGGTGATTTGAAATGGTAATATAGGCGCCATCTTTCGGTAAACGTTTTAAATCTTCTTCCGGAATTTCAAATTTGATTTCCATCTCATCCAAAATTCCGTTTAAAAAAGCAACATCCTCTAAATGCTTATTATGATCGTAAATTTTATTAAGGGTAGATATCTTAAGAACTTTCATAAGAATCCAGCCCGAAAAAGTACCCAAAACTCCGTACTTATCAACATTTATCGCTTTTGCAACTTCTTTCGCGGTAACTAAACCCATGTACTATTTTTAATTTATTAGAGCAGCGAACAAAGATAACAAAAAACTCTACTTTTCGCTGTTTCAAATGCAAACTTTCCACTTTTTTATTACATTTGGAATCCTAAAAAAAACGCTGATGAAAATTATTTCTTATAATGTAAACGGAATACGTGCCGCAATAACCAAAGGGTTTATCGAATGGCTGCAACAAGCGAATCCAGATGTGATTTGTCTTCAGGAAATAAAAGCTACGCAAGAACAAATTCCGGTTGATGATATCACTGCAGCTGGTTATCCGTACCAATATTATTATCCGGCAACTAAAAAAGGGTATAGTGGTGTGGCTATCTTATCTAAGACAAAACCAAATAATGTGGTTTACGGGACTGGAATTCAGCATATGGACTTTGAAGGACGTAACCTTCGTGCCGATTTTGACGACTGCTCTGTAATGAGTCTGTACCTGCCGTCAGGAACTAATATTGAAAGATTGGACCATAAATTTATGTTTATGGATGATTTTCAAACTTATATTAATGAGTTAAAACAAACGATTCCGAATCTGATTATATGTGGTGATTATAATATTTGCCATGAAGCTATTGATATTCACGATCCCGTTCGTAATAAAACGGTTTCTGGTTTTTTACCTGCTGAGCGTGCCTGGTTAGATGGATTTATGAAATCCGGGTTTGTAGATAGTTTCCGTCATTTTAATAAAGATCCGCATCATTATTCATGGTGGAGTTATCGCGCAGGAGCCCGAGGGAATAACAAAGGCTGGCGTATCGACTATAATCTGGTAAGTAATTCTTTGGAGCATAGGTTAAAACGAGCTGTGATTCTTCCGGATGCCGTTCATTCGGATCATTGTCCCGTTTTAGTTGAAATAGAGTAAAAGTGGTATTGTTATTGTTGAATGAATTGCTGTTTAAATTTAAACATTGACACTGTCATTAGTGTTGAATTTTGACTTTAGTATTAATACCCTCCAAATAAAAATAAAAATGATAAAAAAGGCCTCTATCGGATTATTGGTCGTAGCGATGTCTATGACTTCTTGCGTGTCCAAGAAAATTTACAACGATCTTGAAACCAAATATTCGGATCTCAAAAAAGAAAATCGTTCCATTGCTGATGAAAATGAGAGTTTGCAAAAATCAAAAAATCAGTTAGAATTGGACCGTGATGCTTTAACAAAAGATTTAAATGCAACTAAAGCAGATCTTGAAAAACAAAAAGCGGATCTGGCTGCTCAGCAGAAAAAATATAAAGTACTTCAGGATTCTTATAATGCTTTAGAGAAAAACAGTAACGATGCTTTAGAAAGTAACATGGCTAAAAACCGTGAACTGTTGGCGCAACTAGAGTCAAAATCTAAAAAATTGGCTGATGAACAGGCTCGACTGGATAAAACAGCAAACCGCCTGAATGAACTTGAAGCAATGATCGCAGCAAAAGAAGAAGCAATGCGTAAATTGAAAGAGACATTGTCTAAAGCTTTAAATGGTTTTGAAGGAAAAGGTCTGACCGTAGAACAGAAAAACGGAAAAGTATATGTTTCGATGGAAAACAAATTGTTGTTCAATTCAGGAAGCTGGGCCGTTGGTGTCGAAGGTAGAAAAGCAGTCGTTGAATTAGGTAAGGTTTTAGGTGATAATCCGGATCTTTCAGTTCTTATCGAAGGACACACAGATGATGACCCGTACGCAGGTTCAGGGCCGATTACAAATAACTGGGATTTGTCTACCAAAAGAGCTACCGCAATTGTAAATATTTTAAGTGAAAACACTAAAATCAACAAGCAAAAGCTAACAGCAGCAGGTCGTAGTGAGTTTTCTCCATTGGCAAGTAATGCAACTCCGGAAGGAAAGGCTAAGAATCGCAGAATCGAGATCATCTTAACGCCAAGATTAGATGAAATCGCGGAGATGCTTAATAGTATTAATTAAGGAGCTAAGGTCCTGTGGGGCTAAGTTTCTAAGGTTTTTATGGGAAGGTTCAAAGTTTTACTTTGAACCTTCTTTAGTTATAAGAGAAAGGACTTGTAATTTTTGCAACTCGATATTTCGGAAGTCTTAAAAGAAATCTTGTAATTTTTTTAACTTTTGTCAAATTTCTATTTGAGAAATAGCATCGTATCTTTGAATTATTAGACTTTTAAAGAAAAACTTAGAAACTTAGTCTCTTAGTGACTTAGCAACTTAAAAAAATATGAAATACACAACTTTACCCAATACCGACATAAAAGTTAGCAAAATAAATCTCGGAACGATGACCTTCGGGCAACAGAACACAGAAACTGAAGGGCATCAGCAAATGGATTATGCTCTTGAGAGGGGTGTTAATTTTTTTGATACTGCCGAAATGTATTCCGTTCCGGCGCGTGAAGAAACTTACGGAAGTACAGAGAAAATTATAGGTACCTGGTTTAAAAAATCAGGAAACCGTGATAAAGTTGTATTGGCCACAAAAATAGCGGGGCCAAACCCTGCGTTTACTTACATGCGCGAAAAGGGTGATTTCTCACCGGCGAGTATTAAGTATGCTTTAGAGAACAGTTTAAAGCGTTTGCAGACAGATTATATCGATTTGTATCAAATGCATTGGCCAGAGCGAAAAACCAATTGTTTTGGACAGCGATCTTTTAATGGTCATGACGATGCGTGGGAAGATAATTTCAGAGATGTATTAGAAACATTCGACAGCTTAATCAAAGAAGGTAAAATAAAACATATTGGGGTTTCAAACGAAAATGCCTGGGGAATGATGCGTTTTTTAGAAGAAAGCAAGTATCATAATTTGCCAAGGATTAAAACCGTTCAAAATCCGTATAGCTTGTTGAATCGTCTTTTTGAGGTGGGCTCTGCCGAAGTTTCGAAGTACGAGAATGTGGGATTATTAGCGTATTCTCCTTTAGCCTTTGGGGTTTTAACCGGTAAGTTTTTAACGGGTGAAGCACATCCAAATGTCAGAATCAACCTTTTTCCGCAGTATACACGTTACAACAGCGAACAATGTACACAAGCTACAAAACTATATCAGGAAATTGCGATTAAGCATGGTTTGACTTTAACTGAATTGGCAATGGGATTTGTGCTGCAGCAGCCGTTTTTAACCAGTGCGATTATCGGAGCCACAACAATGGAACAGTTAAAAGAAAATATTGACACTATTGACGTAGTGTTATCGAACGAAATTATAGCAGAGATAAATGCGGTTCAGGCAATAATTCCGGATCCGGCGCCTTAATCAGTATTAGAGATAAAACACAAATTCCACAAATTGACACAGATTTAGTCTACTAAAGTTTGTGGGATTTTTATTGATAAGTGTTTGTGTTTGTAAAAGAAGATTGGGAAAAAACAAGGAAGTTCTATTCCGGATTAGTATAGTACGCTTTACATTTTTATTTATATATTTGTGTGCAATGTCTTACAAAGAAAAAGAGAGAGCAGAAGCTACACAATAAGCACTAATTTTTATTATTATGGATATAAATACGAAACAAGTAAGGCTGGTTTTAAGGATAATTGGAACACTTTCATTAGGGGTGTTTTTTGTTTGTAAAGCATTAGAAATTGATGACCGGTATAATAACATCTTTTTGTTTTTGAGCTTATTTTGTTACTCGATAGTTATAGGTTATAGTTTGGTATTGTTTTTAAAAAATAGTTATTTTAAAGGGTAAGAGATAAGGAGAAGAATGTTGTTGTACAATTCATTTTTCTTGCTACTAGTTTAAACACGAATTCCACAAATTAACACGGATTGAACTCGTGTTAGTTTGTGGAATTTTTATGTAGAGGATAAGTGATTTTAAGCCTAAAATTAGTGCCAATCCGTGAAATCCGTGTTTTACAGGTCAAATTCGTCTTCAATCGCCAAAGAATCATTCTTTACCGCGGTAGAATCCGGAGCTTTAATTCTGATCAAGGAACGAGCATTTCCCGAAATGTAAACGGGTAATTGTCCAAGAGTATCTTGAGGAATCAACAAGCCTCTTCGGAACATTAAATTCTTTAGGAATTTTTGATTTTTCAATGCATAATCCCTTAAATTACCCTGATCATTAAACTGATACATGAATTTTCTGGGTTTTGGAATAATTGTCGCTAAGTACAAACATTCATCAACATTCAAATTAGCGGGGCTTTTCTGGAAGTAAAAATGACTTGCTTCTCCAATCCCGTACACATTAGGTCCCCATTCGATAATGTTGAAATAAACTTCCAGCATCCTTTCCTTGCTTACAACCCGATTGTTTTCTAAAATGTATACCAGTAAAATTTCTTCGAGTTTGCGTGAAAGCGTTTTTTCTCTGGTCAGGAAAACATTTTTAATCAGCTGCATGCTAATGGTGCTTGCGCCGCGTGAGAATTTTTTGGTTCTGATGTTCTTTAAAATAGATTGTTTAAAAGCCTCATTGATAAAACCACGATGGGAGAAGAACGAAGGGTCCTCTGTCGTTAAAACGCATTTTCGTAAATAAGGAGAAATCTGATCCAAAGGCGTATAGTTGGGGTTTGCGTTTCCAACTAAAACGGGACGTTGTAGTACGTTTTGTATAATAGCGCGATAAACAAATTCACCATTTAATTTGTTTAGGTCGGCTTCTCCGTATTTGGTGATTTTTAATCCTTCTTTGTTTAATTTGCTGTCAAAAACTAATGTATTTGGTTTGTTTTTGTTGAATCTGAAATCGAGTTTGTAATCAAAACTTCCGGAAGCTTCCATTCCTTCAAAATGGGTGAATAGACCTTCGGGCAGGGAAACGATAAAGTTTTGTGCCTGCATTTTCGGAATATTTACTTTTAGAGTATAAACGGTATCTTTCTCAGTGTCATAAGAAACATAAGGATGAAGTTTTATCTTATTCAATTGCATGGTCGAACTGCTATCGATCGAAATAAAACTATCTCCCAGTAAAAAACGATAATCAAAACGGGCATTTTTAATCACGACATCTTTACTGGCAATTTTCGGATGATTGATTTTTAAATTAGTGATAGAAGTATAGCCATCTATGTGTAATTCACTGCCGTCTTTTTCGATGTTCTGTACATTCAATCGGATCGAGTCAAAGCTGGCTTTTAAATTGTAACGTTCGTCTAAGTAGGGAACGCGAATTGCGCCGGTATCCAGATTAAAAAATCGTATGTCTGCCTTTTTATTTCTTGGATCGGCAAAACCTTTTATGTTCCAGCGTTGGTCAAAATCTTTGCTTTGAACGTGAAGGTTGGTTTCGAGCTGTTTGTTATCCAGAACGAGTTTATTGATAGCAACTGAGGTTTTTTTGCCATTATCATCAATTCTAAAATTTAAATTCTCGAGCTTCATATCCGTCGGAACCAGATTTAGGAGTTTCGAAATTATGCGATAGGCAAATGTGGCATATTTACGCTTTTCATTTTTATCCGAATCTGATTTGTCTTTTTTTAAGAAGGCATCAAAATTACGTATGTCTCCTTTTTTGACGAGTTGAATATAACCGTTGTTGATCTTTAAAGTTCCAATTTGAACATCACCAATTAACAAATTGGCTAAGCTGATACTGGTTTCTATTTTTTCGATATGACAAAGGGTATCAGCGTTTTTTGGAACAAGAATCACGTTGGTTAGTTTTATGGCGGATAGACCATCAAATGAAGCTGATTTTACGGAAAATTTGCTATTGTACTCCGTGTTCATTTTGTTAGTTACTTTGGCGATGGCTTGTTTGAGAAGTGAATCACGGAAAATGTAAAAACCTAAAAAAAGCACTACCAATACTAATGTAAGTATTAAGAGTGCTTTGTATATTTTTTGTTTTGGGAATTTCATAGCTGGTTTGTAAAAAATTAACCAAAAAGAATGCTGGCTACATCTTCGATTTTAGCCACAAGTTCAATTTTGATTCCGATATTTTTTAAAGCAATTTTATTGTATTTGGATACAAAGATAGTGGTGAATCCAAGTTTTTCGGCTTCCTGAATGCGTTGGTCGACACGGTTTACCGGACGAATTTCGCCTGAGAGTCCAACTTCGCCCGCGAAACAAAACCCTTTTGTTACCGGAATGTCTTCATTGGAAGATAAAATGGCGGCAACAACAGCTAAGTCAATAGCAGGATCATCAACAGAAATTCCGCCGGTAACATTAAGAAAGACGTCTTTGGCGCCTAAGCGAAATCCGGCTCTTTTTTCCAGAACTGCCAGAATCATGTTCAGTCTTTTAGCATTGTAGCCTGTCGTACTTCGTTGGGGAGTTCCGTAAACTGCGGTACTTACCAGTGATTGTATTTCTATCATCAAAGGACGCATGCCTTCGAGTGTAGTGGCAATTGCTGTTCCGGATAATTCCTCGTCTTTATGCGAAATTAGAATTTCTGAAGGGTTAGATACTTCGCGTAAGCCACTGCCTAACATTTCGTAAATTCCGAGTTCGGCAGTTGAACCAAAACGATTTTTTAATGAACGTAAAATTCGGTATACATGATTTCGGTCGCCTTCAAACTGTAAGACAGTATCGACCATATGCTCAAGGATTTTTGGTCCGGCAATATTTCCGTCTTTGGTAATATGTCCGATTAAGATAACCGGAATATTGGTTTCTTTTGCAAATTTGATCAATTCAGCAGTTGTTTCCCTGATTTGAGAAATACTTCCTGCAGTTGACTCAATATAATCGGTGTGTAAAGTCTGAATAGAATCGATGATTACAATTTCAGGCTGTATTGCTTCAATTTGTTTGAAAATATTTTGTGTTTTGGTTTCTGTCAAAATGTAGCAATTGTCGCTGTTGGGAGTGATTCGCTCTGCACGCATTTTGATTTGTTTCTGACTTTCTTCACCGGAAACGTATAAAGTTTTATAAGGTAGTTTTAATGAAATTTGAAGCAAAAGTGTGCTTTTCCCAATACCTGGTTCACCGCCCAAAAGGGTCAGGGATCCGGGAACAATTCCACCGCCCAAAACACGATTTAGTTCGCCGTCAGTAGTATTCATTCGGATTTCCTGTGCCGAATCAATTTCATTAATTTTTAAAGGACGCGGAGCTTTACCATTTGAAGTGGGCTCGCTTTTCCATGCTACTTTTTCCTGCTTCTGAATAATTTCCTCAGCAATAGTATTCCATTCTTTACAGGCATTACATTGTCCTTGCCATTTGGCATATTGGGTCCCGCAGTTTTGGCAAAAAAAAGTAGTTTTAACTTTTGACATTATTTAGTAGTTTTTGCAAGTGCATTCATTTGGTCCATTTTCTCGTACATCAAATCTTTATTTAAATCACCAATTGGTTCCATTTGAGAAGCATTTTGGTATTTTTTAGAAGCCCTTTTTGGGTCACCCATTTTCTCATACATAAGCCCTAGTTCGTATTCTCCCAGCATGGCTTTTGGATAGTTTACATTTCCAATTTCAGCCATTTTGCCTAATTCGTCATAGGCGTTCTTTTTTAAAATGAGGTTTTCAATTACTTTAAAATCGCTCATTCTTACCGGAATCTGAACTCCTAAAACTTTAGACATGGTGTTGTATTTGTTTTCTAAATAATCAGCATATCCGGTTTCCAGAACCGCAATTTTATTGTTGTATTCAGAGGAATTAATGGGCTTGTAAACATCGAAAATCTGATATAAAGCACTTGGAATTGCATGTAGAACCTGAGTGTAATGGGTTGTGCCCTTAAATAAATCGTATTTGTAATTTACTAACGGATTATTAGCGATTTTAATATTGCTGTCTAATTTTTCGATAGGTTCTTTGATCTTTTTATTGTCTCCATCAGCTACAGACAGGTAATAAAATAAAGGTTCTGTAGTTTTGGCCAGTTTTTCGGGAATTCTAATTTCCATTTTATTGGCAAGTTCAGGACTAAAAGCAATGTAAGCATTAAAAAGAGGCTGCTCTTTGTATAAATAAAAATTAATGAAACTTGCAGTTACATCGTGACCGGCAATAATTCTGAAAGGTGATGTACGGTATTTCTTTTCGATGTAAGGCACTAATTCGGCACCAACAAATTCAAAAAAACTAGCTCCTTTTTCAAAAGGAAGTCCAGTATTCTGATCAATAGTAGTATCGTCTTCGCGCTCGTCGTTTTTATTTTGATGAACACCAATAATAATCATCTCAGGCAGGTCTCCCCAATAGGTGCCATAGCTTATGGCGCCGGAGAATGGGTCGAATAAATAATCACCATCCAGCAAATATAAAACGGGATATTTCTTATCGGGATTGGCTTCGTAAGATTCCGGAAGGCCTATTGTTATTCTTCGTTCTTCTCCAAGCTTTTCGGATTTAATGTTGTCAAATTTTTTCTGCGAAAAGACAGAAATTGAAATTAAGGTAATTAGTAGGTAAACTTTTTTCATGAGTGGGGCATTTCAGTGAGTTAAAAAGTATTGTAATAGTGTAGCAATATAACATTTTATTTGCTTTTTTAGTATTGTAATCCGTTGGGGCGAATTTATTTTAACACATAGTTACACAGGTTTTGTATTTATAGAAAAGGCATTTTACTTCATTTAAATATGCATATTTTTCTATGTGAAAGAAATGTGTTTTTTTCTTTCATTTTTTTATACCTAAGTAATCTATGTTTCTATGTCCTAAATTAATTTTTTGTTAATTATTGTAATCAGGTCGTAGCAAGAATTTTAAAAATAGCAAGCCCCTTGTTATTAAAGTCAATATTGAATTTAAGCCAATAAAATACTGTTTGTATCAAAAGATATTGAACAAACTAAATCGAATAAAGTGTAAAAGGAAAGATTAGGTTAGCGAATTATCATTTTCATTTGGAAAAATGATCCATGGTTTGAAAGTTTTAGCTTCTTCAAACTCCAGGGTTGCATAAGATATGATAATGATAATGTCGTCTTTTTGAACTTTTCTGGCAGCAGGTCCGTTCAGGGTTATTTCTCCTGAATTTTTCTCTCCCTTGATCGCGTAAGTTTCAAAACGTTCGCCATTATTGATGTTTACAATTGCTACTTTTTCGCCTTCAATGATGTTTGAAGCTTCCAGTAAAGTTTCATCAATAGTAATGCTGCCAATATAATTTAAATCAGCTCCGGTTACTTTTACTCGATGAATTTTAGATTTTATAACTTGAATTTGCATGGTGCAAAGGTAAATTAATTTAATGAAATGGTGTCAATCAACCTTATAGAATTAACAAATACCGCTATAAAGGCACGGTAGTTTTTGTCTTTGCTTTTGTGTTCTATAGGTAATAATGTGGATTCGTCAGCGATGACGAAATATTCTAGTTCAAATCGTTCGTTGTCTTTGAAAGAATTTTCTACAAATTGAATGGTTTCTTCAGAAGTGCCTTTCAGAAATATTTCTTTTGCTTCGGTCAAAACCTTGTAAATTATAGAAGCCTCTTTTCGTTCTTCAGGAGTTAGACGCTCGTTTCGTGAACTCATCGCGAGTTGATTGTCTTCTCTGAAAATAGGGCAGCCTACGACATTTACGGGTAAATGATTTTTTTCAACCATTTTTTTAACGATCTGCAATTGCTGAAAATCCTTTTCTCCAAAGTAAGCGTTGGTTGGAGTGACAATTTCAAACAAGCGTTTTACGATAGTTCCGACTCCGTTAAAATGACCTGGTCTGAATTTTCCTTCCATTTGGTTTTCTAAACCATCAAAATCAAAATCCTCAGAGATCGTATGGCCTTCATAAATATCATCGACAGTAGGAGCGTAAAGAATCATTTTATCACTTAAACCTCTCATTTTCTTTACATCTTCTTCTAGAGTACGCGGATATTTTTCAAGATCTTCAGGATTATTGAACTGGGTTGGGTTCACAAAAATACTCACGACGGTATCGTCATTTTCTTTAAGTGATCTTTGCATTAAAGCCAGATGCCCTTGGTGTAAAGCGCCCATTGTAGGTACAAATCCGATAGTAGAATTTGCGGTTTTGATAGTTTTTAAATAAGCTATCAAAGCTACTTTACCGTAGAAAATATGCATGGCAGTATTATTAAAATTTAGTGCAAACATAATATATTAGTTAATAACTGCATAAAATTTTGTAATTTTGCAACGTTTTTATTACCAAAAATTAAGTAAAATACTATTATGAAAGATAAGAGGATATTATATGTATCATCTGAAGTCGTGCCTTATTTGGCTGAAAATGAGGTTTCTTTAATGTCTTATGACGTTCCAAAAATGATTAACGATCAAGGAGGTCAGATAAGAATTTTCATGCCAAGATATGGGAATATTAACGAGAGAAGACACCAGTTACACGAAGTAATTAGACTTTCAGGAATGAACTTGGTAGTGAATGACTTAGATATGCCATTGATTATTAAAGTTGCTTCGATCCCGAAAGAAAGAATTCAGGTTTACTTTATTGATAATGATGAATATTTTAAGCGAAAAGCAACTTTTGCCGATGAAGAAGGGGTTTTGTATCCTGATAATGATGAAAGAGCTATCTTTTTTGCAAAAGGAGTTGTTGAAACAGTAAAAAAACTAAACTGGGTTCCGGATATTATCCACGTTCACGGTTGGCTGGCTTCAATGTTACCTATTTACATGAAGCACTATTATAAAAATGAGGCTTTATTTTCTGAGACTAAAATTGTAACCTCGGTTTACGGACAATCTTTTGATGAGAACCTGGATCTGGAGATGATTAATAAAGTGAAATTTGACGGAGTTCCGCATGAATCAGTTGCTGATTTGGAAGTTCCTAATTACGAAAATATCCTAAAAGCCAGTATATTGCATTCGGATGCTGTAATTATAGCTTCTGAGAATGTATCTCCAAGTTTAACAAAATTTATAGAATCTTCAGGAAAACCTTTTTTACCTTTCGCCACGAAAGATGCATTCGCTGAAGCGTATACAAATTTCTATAAAACAATGGGTCTTTAAATTTTAACTTTATTATTAAACATGTACAATACTTCTTTTATTAAGAAAATACTATTAGTTGCAACAGTTGTCCTTTTATATTCTTGCGATAAAGATTTTAATGCGATTGGTGATGGTTTGATCGGAGACGATCATTTTGGTCTGGAATCTGAAAAATATGATGTTTTAGCTTATAATCAGGAAGTAACCCCGATTCAGTCAAATGGAGCGGTAAATTATGGTTTAGGTATTTACGATAATACAGTTTTTGGTAGTACAACGGCCAGTTTTGCTACTCAGGTTAGTTTAGAAACCTATGCGCCTACTATTGGTGATGCGCCTGAAATAGTGAGTGTAGTACTTAGTGTTCCTTATTTTAATCATGTTAAAAGTACTGATCCTAGTGGTAATAGGACATTTGCGTTAGATTCTATTTACGGAGCTTCTAATGGGAAGATGAAACTTAGTGTGTATGAGTCTGGTGTTCAAATGCGTAATTCCTTTTTTGATGGAGGAGCACAATTTGCACAGCTGTATAATACAGATATGGACACAGATACAGGTGTAGCCGATTATATCAATTTTGATAAATCTAAAAAACCTTATGTGGCTCCGGGAAAGACTGAAGGAACTCCTTTAAACGATGATTCGGATATCACTCAAAATGAGCAGTTTTTCTTTAATGCAAGTGAGATTACGGATAAGAGTACAGATCCTACGACCGGTAAAGAAACAAGTACAAAAGTTGCCCCGGAAATGCGTTTGAACCTGAATAAAACTTTCTTTATGGATAAAATCCTTAAAGCTCCGGCTGCAAAATTGGCTTCTGCTGATGTTTTTCAGGAGTATTTCAGAGGATTATATTTTAAGGTGGAACGTTCAGGAACCAGCCCAGCAAATATGGCTTTGTTGAATTTTGCAACAGCAGGTAAAATTACGATTAAGTATAAGGCTAAAACAGCGATAACGACGGATCCTGATACAACGATGGAGGATAAAACCTTAACGATTAAATTGACAGGTGCGTCAGCAGGTTTACTTAAGGAGGCTAAAGATGCTGGTTATGCTGGTGTAATAACGAATCCAAATAATAAAACAGGAGACGACAGACTTTATCTAAAAGGTGGACAGGGATCATTGGCGGTGCTGGAACTTAATGGTTTTGGTGCTAAACTGGATGAAATCAGGTCGAAGAAATGGTTGGTTAATGAGGCTAATTTGGTTTTTTCTATTGACACAGATAAAATGGCAGATTCTTATGAACCTAAACGAATTTATTTGTATAATCTTGATGACAATGTACCTATCGCAGATTATCTTTCTGATGGAACATCGTCTAATCCACTATTGAATAAAGCAGTATATAGTGGTATTATTAATGTAGATCCTACTACAAAAAGAGGAACAACTTATAAAATTAGATTAACGAATCACATTCGTAATATCATTAAGAATGCAACTGCGAAAAACGTGAAATTAGGTTTGGTGGTTACAGGAGATGCAACTGTAATTGCATCTAACAAACTAAAACTAAAAAACAGCGTTATCTCAGAGGCACCAAGAGCTTCGGTAATCAGTCCGCTAGGGACTGTATTATTTGGAGGTACGTCAAGCGCAAATATTCCGTCAGGGAAAAAATTACAGCTTGAAATTTACTACACGAAACCAAATTAATAATTAATATATGTGTGGAATTGTTGGATATATCGGTCATCGAGAGGCTTATCCTATTGTAGTCAAAGGGTTAAAGCGACTCGAATACAGAGGATATGATAGTGCCGGTGTTATGTTGTATGACGCCGAATCAGGTATAAAACTTTGTAAAACAAAAGGTAAAGTTTCGGATCTTGAGGCTAAGGCCAAAGATAGCTTAGATGCAACCGGAAGCATTGGAATTGGACATACTCGTTGGGCAACTCACGGGGTTCCAAATGATGTAAACTCACACCCGCATCTTTCTAATTCAGGAGAATTGGTTATCATTCACAATGGAATTATTGAGAATTATGCACCACTTAAAGAAGAATTAATAAAGAGAGGTTATACTTTTAAATCAGATACAGATACTGAAGTTTTAGTGAACTTAATTGAAGAAGTTCAGAAGAATGAAGGTTTGAAGTTGGGTAAAGCAGTTCAGATTGCTTTAAATCAGGTAGTAGGAGCTTATGCAATTGCTGTTTTTGATAAAAAGAATCCAAATGAAATTGTAGCGGCCAGATTGGGTAGCCCATTGGCAATTGGTGTTGGAGAAGGAGAGTATTTTATTGCTTCTGATGCCTCGCCTTTTATTGAATACACTTCAAATGCGATCTATCTTGAAGATGGTGAAATGGCAAACATTAGATTGCACAAGCCGCTTAAAGTTAGAAAAATTAAAGACGACTCTTTAGTAGATCCTTATATTCAGCAGCTTCAGATGAACCTGGAGCAAATTGAAAAAGGAGGGTATGATCATTTCATGCTAAAAGAAATTTACGAGCAGCCAAGTGTTATAAAAGATACTTACAGAGGAAGACTTCATGCAAATGAAGGAATCGTTCAGATGGCTGGTGTTGAGGATAATTTAGAAAAATTCCTTAATGCTAAACGAATTTTGATCATTGCTTGTGGTACATCTTGGCATGCCGGTTTGGTAGCGGAGTATATTTTTGAAGAATTTACACGTATTCCTGTCGAGGTAGAGTACGCTTCAGAGTTTAGATATCGTAACCCAATCATCAATAAAGACGATGTAGTAATCGCAATTTCTCAATCAGGGGAAACGGCAGATACTATGGCAGCGATTAAATTAGCAAAAGAAAACGGTGCCTTTGTTTTTGGAGTTTGTAATGTAGTAGGTTCTTCTATTTCAAGAGAAAGTCATGCTGGTGCTTATACACACGCGGGGCCAGAAATTGGAGTAGCTTCAACAAAAGCATTTACAACTCAAATTACAGTTTTAACTATGATCGCATTGAGATTAGGTAAAGCTAAAGGAACCTTATCAAACACTGATTTTCATACCTATTTGCAGGAATTAGAGATAATCCCGGAAAAAGTAGCTGAGGCATTAGAGACTAACGACAGAGCCAAAGAAATTGCGGCTGCATTTAAAGATGCGCCAAATTGCTTGTACTTAGGACGTGGTTATAATTTCCCGGTAGCATTGGAAGGAGCTTTGAAGCTTAAAGAGATCTCTTATATCCATGCTGAAGGTTATCCTGCTGCTGAAATGAAGCACGGGCCAATTGCTTTGATTGATGAGCACATGCCGGTTATTGTTATTGCGCCTAAACAAGGGCATTATGATAAAATTGTAAGTAACATTCAGGAAATCAAATCCAGAAGCGGTAAAATCATTGCCGTAGTTACCAAAGGTGATACACAAGTTCGTGAGTTAGCCGATTATGTAATTGAGATCCCTGAGACTTCAGATGCATTGTCTCCACTGATCACTACAATACCTTTACAATTGCTTTCGTACTACATTGCAGTTATGAGAGGATGTAACGTAGATCAGCCTCGTAACCTGGCAAAATCTGTTACGGTAGAATAGATCTTTATTTAAAGTATATAAGTATTTAGAAATGCGAGGCTTAGGTCTCGCATTTTTTTGTCACAAATTTTGCGTACTGGAAAGATAATTATTAGTATATGCGAATTTTTTTGAATTATTCTGAGAGAAAGAGTTTTCTTGTTTGTTTTTGTTTCGCGTGGTTTTCTAAATTTGATTTAAAAAAATGGTAGTTGGTAGAGATAATGGATCATATATAGCTCTGATCGTAAGTTTAATAATTCTTTTGTTGGTTAGGTTTTATTTTAGGTTTTGTTATTCAATGTGTTTCAATGAGGATAAATTTTATAATGATTGTATTTATTATTATATTATTTTTTTAATCCCATTAATGGCGATTTTGAGTAAAAAAGCATTTAAAATTAAATACATTCAAGTTATAAATTATTTAATAGTTATTCTTAATTTACTTGTAAGTGTGATTTACTTTTATTGCCTGGTATAAATTTTCAGTTTCATGCGGAGTTCAAATCTTATAGTAGGTAATCGCTGTTCTAAGAAGTTTTAATCGTCAACGCTGTGAGAACATTTCCTGCTTTGTGTTAGTTGGAATTTTACTGTCTTAGGCTTTGATATTCAATAATATAAGTGTTTGATTTTTAGTAGAGATGGGTAAATTGTATGATAGGTATTGTATCGAGGAAAAATCAAAAAAAATGGAGTATTGTTTTATTGGTTTTTGTTGTTTTGCTGTTTTTTGTTTCTTCTTTTCAAGAATCAGTAGAAATGATAAATTATAAAGATGAATTAAATGATGAGTACACCGGTATAGTTTTAGAGAAGTATATTGATGTTTCAGATCACTCGATTTGTAAACTAAAATTGAGATCTGGAAAGATCGTTAACGTATGGGATAACTGCTGTCTAAGAGTAGATTTAGGAGACTCAATAGTAAAGAAAAAGGGAAGTTTTGATTTTGTTATTTATAAGCTTTCTGGGTCTGTAATTGAGGTAAGCATAAAAAAGAATTTAATAAGTCCTGAAAATTGACACAATTGTGACCTGCTCTCCGAAGTCTCCTGACCTCCGCTGGCGCGAGAGTCGCTCTCGTGAACGCAAATAAAGTTGGTTACTGCTATGGAAAAAAAATAAATAAGTATAAAGGTGAGGAGTTGGTGTTTCGAAAAGAAAACGGATTGATTTTGATTGTGTCCACAAGCGAGACGCTCGCGACAGCGAGGGGTAATTTTGTTAGATAAAATTAAGTAAAGATTATGGAAATAGAAGTGACTTTTTTTAACCAGCTAAAAATGCTTATTGATTTGATTGTTGTGTCAATACTGTTTTTAATTTTATTATTTCTTATAAATGTAATAGAATTAAAATGGGGATATTTTATATTAATTTCTTATTTGGTATTCTTTTTTTTCCCAGTATTATTACTTCATATTAATTACTTAAAGGAAAATTTAGATAATGTTTTTATTGTAGAAAGCAATGTAATAATTAATAAAAACAGTTTAGAAAAGTTAAAGTATACCTCTGAAGAAATTTGTGAAATTATATTTTTTATGAATGGCTCTAAAGGTACTGTTAATGGGACATTGGCTTTCAGTAATTACTACTATGCAAAAATTGAACTTTTAGATGGATCTAGTTTTGTAATTACTTCTTTATGTTCTAATAAAATTGATAAAATTTTAAGGGATAATTTTAAGAATGTTGAGATAAGGATTGAAAAAGTGTTTTATCCTATGATTAATCAATAGGTAGAATATGTTTTAGATGTTCAAAGTATAACCGTATCGATTTGCTTCCCTTCGCTGGCGCGAGCGTCCCGCGTGCGATCGCAAATAAAGTCGGTTCCTACTATGGAAAAAAAACAAATATGTATAAAGGTGAGGAGTCGATGGTTTGAAAAGAAAACGGATTGATTTTGATTGTGTCCACGAGCGGGACGCTCGCGCCAGCGAAGGAATGAAACTTATATGTGTAGTTTACATTATAATTCAACAGGAAATTAGAACATTAGAGGGATGGTGTATCCATATCCTAGAAATTTTGATACAGGAATCAGAATTAGTAAACCATACATAATAATTATATGAAGGAAATAATAGAAAGGACAATGTTTTGGTTTAATGACGAAGAAGACATAGTTAGTTTAAATCATAAATTTTATTTTTTAGGTAATTTGTTAAATAGAATATTAAGTGAAAAATATAATGGTAAAAAAATAAAATATATGAACATTGAGTTTTATAATAATGCTGGAAAACTTCAAAAAGCTTATAAAAAAGACTATTTTCTTCATTATTATGGTGGACAATTTACTTATAAAAAAGTTGTTGATTTAAGCTATTTTTTAGCATTAAATTTTGCAAACCAAAAAATATTTATTTGGGAACAAGCATATGAGATGTTGCAATTTGCAAGCAAAGAGTTAAAAAATGAAAGTTTATTAATTTCTAGCGAGTATGCTTACCATAAAGGACTAGAAATTGGACTAATTGCCGATTATAGAATGATTGAAACTGATGTAGTCTTGTTTAAAGAGAATTACAAAGCATCATTATGGGTTGTTTTTTTAGAAAATCAAATGCAAGCTAATTTTACTTTAGAGAAAAACAATAAAATTATTTTTGAAAAAGTTATTGGTACTGCTCCTAATGGTATGGAGTTTTTTCTAGTTATGTTTAAAAAAATCGAACAGAAAGATAACTCTATTGTTATTAAAGGTGCAAAAGACGTAGAATATTTACCGATGAAAATATTGTTTTCAGAAAACTTGACTGAAATATCAACTAGATAGCTTGGAAATGTAAAAAAAGTCGGATAGGATAGGGTAGTTTTGCCATCCGTACCCGATAGCTCGGAAATGCAGTAAATATCTCGAGAATGGATAGCGCAGATTTCCCCGCTCCGCAAACTCTCAAGACTTTGTGGATTTTTAAAAGTTGTTGAAAGTCGTAAAATATGATAAAAGTCTCCTGACTTTTTCCATAAATGTCTTGATAATTGTATTTGTTTCAAGGGTTATTGGTGAGTATGCAACTGCCAAAAACGTTGTAACGGCATATAGGAACGGGTACGAAGTCGGGAGACTTCGCACAGCAGGATGCAAGACCGTACACAAAATGTAATACACAAATGGTTTGGTCCAGGAAGAACCAATTTTTTTAATAAGTATGATAATTTTTAATATGGTGGCTATAGTTATATGGGCTACAATAATCTTTATTCTTTATGGTAGTGCAATTTAAAAGATTTCTGTTTTTTTTGTTTATAGGCTCGAATGCTATTGGTCAGATAAAAGGTAAATACGTTGATACGCGAGATAATAAAGAATACGGAATAATAACTATAGGCGAACAAACTTGGTTTGCAGAGAATATTGCTTTTGAGATAAACAAAGGTAGTTGGGTGTATGAAAAAAAAACTGAAAATTTAGCTATTTATGGCAGACTTTATAGTTGGAAAGCGGCCTGTGAAGTTTGTCCAACTGGTTGGAGACTACCTTCATTAGACGACTATAAAACTCTATTAAAAAATATTAACGTAGCTGACAGTCTTCTTTATTACGAAACTTTAGTTGAGGGTGGAAAATCGAGCTTTAATGTAAAATTAGCGGGTTGGTATGCAGGGCGAAAATATGATCAATTAAACATTCATACGGATTTTTGGACATCGACAATTTATCAACCCTTTAAAGGAGCAACCAAAAACGCCTACCGTTTCAGTTTTTACAAAAAAGATAAACAGGTTTATTGGAATCCTGACTATACTGATTATGGTTTTTCTGTGAGGTGTATTAAGGAGTAAATTAATTGTTCCCCCCGCTCCGCAAAGTCTCAAGACTTTGCGGATTTTTAAAAGTTGTTGAAAGCCGTAAAATATGATAAAAGTCTCCTGACTTTTTCCATGAATGTCTTGATAATTGTATTTGTTTCAAGGGTTATCGGTGAGTATGCAACTGCCAAAAAACGTTGTAACGTCATATAGGAACGGGTACGAAGTCGGGAGACTTCGCACAGCAGGGATAATTATGTTGATGTAAAAGGGACTTGGAAAAAGGTAGTTGATGGAGTGAATTTAAAAACTTTAGCAAATTACAGCAAAAATTTAGCAAATGGTGCAAAATATAATTTATACTTTTCAAGTTGTGTAAATCATATATCAAGAGCGTTAAGTTTGGCAGGTGTTCCAGTACTAGAAATGCATCCATTTATTTTGAATGCTCAAATTTATTTGAGAAATTTAGGAGTTAGACCATCCTTATTTTCTTACCACTTACAAAAATAATTATTATGAGACTTATATTTTTATCAATGCTTTTAACAATTTGTTCAAATCGAGCAGAAAAAAAAGAAGAAAGATTTATATATCAATCAAATAAATTTCCTTGGTATATTTTTTATGATGCAAACAATGACGATTGTGATTTTATCGAAATTGGAGGTGTCAAATACGGTTATATTGATAAACTCACGAAATTAAATCAAAAAGATACAATTTCAAAAAGTGAAAAAGGCATGTTGTTTTATAAAAACAAAAAAATGTTTTATTACAATAATGAGTTAAAGCAAGAATTTTTACTTGAAAAAGTAAATTATAAAGGTAGTTTCAAAGATAAACGATTTAGAATTTTTGACACGTATGCTTTCTTTAAAGGGAAGTCACTTTTACTAAACGAAAAACAAAATAAAGATTTTTATAACATTGTAAAATCTGATTTTAAAGTATTTGAAGGGACTAATAAACACGGTTGCGAAAATTTTAATTTTGAGGATTTTTTGATTAGTTTGAAAACGATTGATAAATAACTCCCCTGCTAGCGCAAGCGTCCCGCTAGTGAATGCTTATAAAGTTAGTTTCTGCGATGGGAAAAAATTAATATTTATAAAGGTGAGGAGTTGATGGTTCGAAAAGAAAATGGATTGATTTTGATTGTGTCCACGAACGGGACGCTCGCGCCAGCGAGGGGGCGTTGCATCAACTACAGGCACTGTTTTGAGTTATTATGGAGCTGCTACTGAATTTTCAAACGAAGTTATGCTACAGGAGCTAGCGAGGCTATTTCAAGCACAATTTCGATGAGATTAGCTTCTACAAAAGGAAATATTGTCGGATTGGCCTGGACAATCGGATGGAAAGGTGGCCGAGCGATTACAAATGCAGATTTTTATAAAGAATGGTATAGAAATACTTGGCATCCTTACAGGTTTAAAACTTTAGGTTATTAATTAATGTAAATGAACACGAATGAAAATTTTTAAATATTTGTATTATAATTTGCACTTTAAAAGTTTAAAGCATAATGCTTCTCCAGAAATTCCAATAATTGGGTATATATCTTTTACACAAACCAATAATGTGCTTAGTATTGTGAACCTTTTTTTATTTTTTACAAAATGGATTAAAAATTATAACCTTCCAGTAATGTATTTGATAATTCAAATAAGTCTTTTTATTATTAATTACTATTATTATGTTGCAAGAAAAAATGGTGAATTGATTATTATGAATAAAAAGTATTCACTTGGGAAATTATTTTTTTTAACAGATGTTTATTTATTTTCATCAACGATAATAATGGGAGTAACATTTTATTTATATAAAGAATATTAGATAGTTAGAGATATTTGATATGTATATGTGGATGATGTTGGTATAGTATTGGATTTTTATGACGCGAGTTTTTGAATTCTATAAAATTTCAAAAGCCATATCTCTCTAGTAAAGAACTAATACTATTAGTTTTTTCGCTTTGATGGAGCAATAATGATATTGGGAACAAAAGGAAGTAAGTACGCTCGTTTGATTGATTTTGCTTCTGTCTGGATTAAGTATTATGACTGGAGATGGCATAGCAGAAGGAAATCCAAAAATGTTAAGAGGAATGCATACAACGAAATAATACCGGCTTTAAGGGCAGAAATTGTGTATGGGGATACATAATGGACATGCTTCGTTTTATGGACATAATAGTGAAAAAAGACTACATTCAGTTCAAAACTGTATACATAGAAAAAATGCTTTCTTAACTCCTTATTTTCAAAACAGAGTTTTAGGGGCAAAAAACTATAATTATACAGGTGGTTTTAATCCTAATTATTTATTTTATTAATGATGAGATATTTTGTATTAGCATTTGTATTGTTGCTGTTCTCCTGTTGTAATGTAAATTATTATACTACACCTGAAGGAGGATATAGGTTGGTTAATTCTAAAAAATTTGAATACAATAAACCTCAATATGCATCAAAGGATAAATCAGCAATTGATACCACTTGTATTTATGTATTGGATTCAACTTACAACAAATGGGATGATGTTAAAATTAAAAAAGAAAGTTATCGTTTTTTGAGGTTTTTTTCAAAAGGACAGGTGTTATTTATATACAATAAAGGATTACCTAATTTGGATATGATAAATAACAAAAATATCGGAAATTCAGGATATTATTATATTGAAGATAATAAATTAAAAATTAATGTTTTTAAGATGGTAAATGGTGGAGTAATTGTTGATTACTTTGGTGAAATAACCCCTAATGGAAATATAGTATTTTACGAACAGGTTTCAGAAGATTTGAAATTCTCAAAAGCAAAAGAATATGATCGAAAATCGTTTTGGTCAAAGGTGAAAATTGAAAAGATAGAGCATTATAAGCCAGACTGGTAAGGAAGTATAAAAAAGAAATCGGCTCTGCTCTTAGAAGTCTCCGGACTTCGTAGCGACAAATATTTTATAAATATGTAACTTTGTAAAAAGTGTAGTAAGTAGTAGTAAGGCTGTAGAAATTTGTATCACATGCAATGTTTAACACCTGATAGTTCTTGTTCGGAGATATTTTTTGTGTTGCCTAAATTGGTAAAAAAGTAATTATAAATATTAAAATATGAAATTAATTATTGGCGGTCTATTTTTGATGTTATTTCAGGTGTCATTTTCCCAACAACTCAGTTACAGAAGCGGAGGAGTGGTTTACAATGATGCTGAGAATAAAAAACTTTCAACCAATGTGGTTCGAGCTTATCTAGATAACAATCCGGAAGCATTGTCACTTTATAATGCCGGGCGTAACAAAAAAACGTGGGGAAATGTACTTTTCTACGGAGGGAGCAGCCTTGTGGTTGCCAATTTAATAGTGGGTTTAACTCAGGATAATACCACAGTTTCATATCCTGGAAACGGATATAATCCTTCGATTAAATCTGAGCCTACCAGTTTTACAGCCGCGATTATTGGAGGTGCAATGATTATCGCTTCGATCCCTATTAAGATGGGGTATACTAGAAAGATTAAATCTGCCATTGCGAAACATAATGAAGGTTTGGTAGAAAATTATAAATCGGTTCCCAAAACTACTTTAATCGCAAGTGCTAATCAAATTGGCTTGAAGATTGAATTTTAAGCCAACTTGTTTGTATTTAATGGTTTGGGTGTAAGGAATAATTATCGGCATTTTGTTTCGTTTCGATTGACAAAATAGTTGAATTATTAAAAATGTTAAAAAAGCGAGATTTTGATCTCGCTTTTTTTTATTGTCATATTTTTTTTATCGTCTGTGTATTTTTATTAAATCCTCATTTTTTTGGTTTAAAATAATATGTATGCATAGTAATTGAATTGCTGGAGGTGTAATATTTGATTTTAATTTAACAAAACAGTATTGATGAATAGTTAAAATATTGTGTAAAAATATGGTAAAAGTGAATTTTATTTAACATTTTTTTATACATATTGAAATTATTTGTATTTTGGTAGTATAAACTAAACAAAAACTAACCAAATGAGAGTCTATTTATTAATTATGTTGTTTTTCAGCGGAATATCTTTTGCGCAGAATTCAATTACCGGTTCTGTGACTGATGGCAGTAAACAACCTATTCCCGGAGCCAACATTGTCGTAGTTGGAAGTTCAAACGGTGCTTCTACCGATTTTGATGGTACATTTAAATTAAGCACTTCGGCTAAGCTGCCTTTTAGTATTAAAGTTTCGGCTGTAGGTTTCGAGTCTAAAACGATTAATGTTACCGCCGCAAATCAAAAGATTAATGTAGTTTTAAAAGACGAGGAAACCAAATTGAATGAAATTGTAGTTTCTGCTTCGAGAACTCCTGAAAGAGTTCTTGAGTCTCCGGTAACCATTGAAAGAATGGGGATTCAGGACATTAAGAAAACGGCTTCTCCTTCTTTTTATGATGGTCTGGAAAATTTAAAAGAGGTGCAGATGAATACCAGTAGTATGTCTTTTAAATCAATCAATACCAGAGGTTTTGCGACTGTAGCTAACACCCGTTTTATGCAATTGGTGGATGGTATGGACAATTCATCTCCGCTTTTGAACTTTGTTTTGGGGAATATGATTGGTGTTTCGGAGATTGATGTTCAGAGTGTTGAGTTGTTACCGGGTGCATCTTCTGCTTTGTACGGTGCAAATGCCTTTAACGGTATTATGTTTATGAATAGTAAAAGTCCTTTTACTTATCAGGGGGCATCAGCCTATTTTAAATACGGAGTGACTTCACAAAAAGCTGCCGGTACTAATAATTACTATGATTTTGGGATGCGTTTCGCACATGCGTTTAATAAATATTTTGCAGCCAAAGCAAACTTTACATATATGGAAGCTACTGATTGGTATGCTACAAATTATAATGACAAAACAATTCCCGGAATTGACAGAAGTAATATTAATTATGATGGAATCAATGTTTATGGTGACGAGGTTTCGACTAACTTAAAAGGGGTGGGGCAATCTCTGGCTGCTTTAGGGTTGCTTCCTGCTTCGGCTGTGAATTTATTGCCGAATAAAAATGTGAGCAGAACAGGTTACAACGAAGTTGATCTTACGAATAACAAAGCAGGAAATACTAAGATTGATTTTTCTTTTCATGGACGACCTTTTGGTGATGAACGATTGGAAATTATCTGGCAAAGTAAATTTGGTTTCGGAAATGCCGTTTATCAGGGAGCTAATCGATATTACTTGAATAACTTTTTTATGCAGCAGCACAAAATTGAATTCAAAGGAAAGAATTTCTTTGTGAGAGGGTATACTACTACAGAAGATGGAGGAGATTCTTATGATATGGCTTTTACCGGAATTAATATAAACAGAAAATGGAAAGACGATAAAACCTGGTTTGGTCAGTATGCGGGAGCTTACGTTCAGGCTACTTTAGGAGGAGCAACTCCTGAACAGGCACATGCGGCAGGAAGAACTACAGCAGATACAGGTCGTTTTTTGCCAGGCACGTCAGCGTTTAAGAATGCTTTTAGTCAGGTAATTGATGATGAAAGTGTATTAACGGGTTCAAAACTGGTAGATAATTCAAAAATTTACCATTCAGATGCAAACTATAACTTTAAAGATTTGATAAAGTTTGCTGAAATTCAGGTTGGTGGATCATTTAGATTGTATGAGTTAAACTCTCATGGAAGAATTTACACTGATGGTAATAGCGGTATTAATTATACAGATTATGGTGCATATACGCAGTTGGTAAAGAAATTTATGGAAGACAGACTGAAATTTACAGGTTCTATTCGTTACGACAAATCTAAAAATTTCGATGGTAATTTCTCGCCTAGAGTTTCCTTTGTGTATTCTGGAGGGGAGAAAAAAAATCATAATTTCAGAGCATCGTTCCAAACAGGTTTCAGAAACCCGTCTACACAGGATCAGTATATAGGTTTTAATGTGGGAAGTGCAGTATTGATAGGTTCTGCTCCGGATAACTTGTTGCGTTACACTGAAACATTGCCTGTTTCGACAACGACAGGTCAGGCTTTTGCAGGAGGGCCAACTGTTGTAATGACTGGTCTGAATGCGTATGGTAATTCGTATACAGCGAGTTCGGCCAGTGCTTTTGCTGCTTTAGCAGGAAGTAATCCTGTAGCTGCGGCGGCCCTTTTGAGAAAAACAAATGTAAACTATGTAAGACCGGAGGAAGTTAAGGCATTTGAATTGGGATACCGTTCTTTTATCAATGATGTTTCGGTAGATCTTAATGCTTACTATAATGTTTACAATCATTTTATTGGGAATCTGAATGTTGTGGCTCCTTTTTATGGTACAGCACAAGATGCGCCAAATCCTTTAGCCGGGCCTACAGATCCTGGTTTCCAGACGCTTCATGCACTTCAGAGTGGGAATATAAGAGCTTATCAGCTGTATACTAATACAGATGTTGAAATCAAATCTTTTGGGTTTGGTGTGGGACTTTCTAAAAAAGTGATTGCTAATTTTGAATTAGGAGTAAACTATAATTATGCTCAGTTTGATTTTGATCAGGCAAAAGATCCAAGTTTTGAAGCTGGTTTTAATACACCAAAACACAGAGTTAAAGTATCTCTTGGAAATGATAAATTGTTTGAGAACTTCGGGTTCAATGTGAGTGGAAGATGGAATAGTGAATACAAATGGGAATCAACTTTTGCAGATGGTGTCATTAAGGAAGCAACTGTAATTGATGCGCAAATTAATTACGGACTTCCAAAATTAAAATCAATTTTCAAATTAGGAGCTTCAAATATCGGAGGAAAAGAATATGCACAGGTACTTGGTGCCGGATATATTGGTCAGCAATATTTTGTTTCCTGGACGATCAATCCTTAATTTGAAGTAATAGACAAAACAAACCATTTATTTGCTTTTCCGGATACAGCATTCAGAAAAGGATAATTATAAAATATAGTAGATCATGGTAAAAAATTTAAAATGGCTGTTTTTGGTTTCAGTAACCTTTATGGCTTGTAATAGTGATGATGCGGTAACGGTGTCAGATTCGTCTGACGGACAGCCGTTAACTTCGGGACAGGCGAATTTTTCGAAATATGTTGCGTTGGGGGATTCCTTTGCAGCAGGTTTTTCAGACAATGCTTTGTTTAAAGCTGGTCAGACAAATGCTTATCCTAATATTTTGGCACAGCAATTTGCATTGGTAGGTGGTGGCGCTTTTACGACTCCTTTTATGGCTGATAATATTGGAGGATTTTCCTCCGGTGGTGTTCAGGTACCTAGTTTAGGGGTTAGATTGTATTTAGATGTAGCAACAAGTACTCCGGTTTCTGTTAGTGGTGTTTCGGGTACAGATATAAGTGCACGTTTGACAGGAGCTTTCAGTAATTTAGGAATTCCGGGGGCAAAAGCAACTCATTTGGCATTTGCAGGATACGCCAGCGCTAATCCTTATTTCGGAAGGATTGCTTCTTCGGCTTCAGCGACGGTTTTAGGCGATGCCTTAGCGCAGAATCCTACTTTTTTCTCTTTATGGATTGGTGGTAACGATGTTTTAGGTTATGCAACGTCCGGAGGAGATGGAACAAATCCGATTACAGATCCGGCTACTTTTGATGCTGTTTATAAAAATCTGGCAACAGAATTGTCTAAGAATGGAAGAAAAGGTGTAGTTGCAAATTTACCGGACATAAGTACATTGCCTCACTTTACAACAGTTCCTTATAATCCATTAACCATTTCTGTTTTAGGTAATGGAAGTACGGCTGTTGGAACAGCAACGATCAATGCGCTTAACGCACAATTATACGGTCCGTTGAAAAGCGCCTTAAATTATCTTGGAGTTACGGATAGAATTGATTTACTATCGCTAACTGCAGCAAATCCTTTGTTGATAAAAGACGAAACGCTTACCAACTTATCTGCTCAGCTTACTGCAGTGCTTACGCCATCGGTTGGAGCACAGACTGCGGCGTTTTATGGTACCGTTTTTGGTCAGGCGCGTCAGGCTAAAGCTACCGATTTGGTACTTTTGACAACCAGAGCAGCAATCGGTACAGCACCTACAGCTGCCAACTCAGGAATTGGAATGGCTCCTCCGGCGCCATTGGATAAGTTTGGGATTACATACCCATTACAGGATAAGTTTGTTTTGATACCAAAAGAAATAGCTGATATTAAAACGGCTACGGCTGCCTATAATTTAACAATCAAAGCAGCTCAGGAAGCAAATGGTCTGGCTTTGGTAGATGCCGACGGGCTGATGAAACAGCTGTCTACGCCAAATGGAATTTCCGTAGACGGGTATACTTTGACAAGTACATTTGTTTTCGGGGGAGTGTTTTCTTTGGATGGTGTTCATCCTTCAGCCAGAGGTTATGCATTTATTGCCAATAAATTTATTGAGTCAATTAATGCAAAGTACGGTTCCAATCTAAAAGGAGTAGATGTGGGGAATTACCCGATCCTTTATCCTAAAGTTATAAATTAAGATCTATTTTTTCATAAAAACAGCCACTTGTTTTCAGAACGCAGTGGCTTTTTTTATGCACTTAAAAAATGCTATTTTCGGTATTTGAAGGCTGACTTTTAAGAATCAAACAAAATCGTAGTATTTTTTATAAAAAAAATATTGATTTTATATTTTAAAAATTTATCTTTGCGCTCTGAAAAAAGAGGTATTTTCGATAAACCTAAATAGCTATTTAATAAATACATAAGTAATGTCAAAAGTAATAGGAAAAGTTGCTCAAATCATTGGACCAGTAGTTGACGTAGTTTTCAACGGTAAGGATGTTGAACTTCCAAAAATTTATGATTCACTAGAAGTCACTAAAAAAGATGGAACTTTATTAGTTCTAGAAGTACAATCTCACATTGGAGAAAACACTGTTCGTACAATCTCTATGGACTCAACAGACGGTTTGTCTAGAGGATATGAAGTAGTTGGAACTGGTAATCCAATCCAAATGCCAATCGGTCCAGACGTATATGGACGTTTATTTAATGTAATTGGAGATGCAATTGATGGTTTAGGAAACTTGCCTAAAACAGGTGAAAACGGTTTGTCTATTCACAGACAAGCTCCTAAATTTGAAGATTTGTCAACTTCATCAGAAGTTTTATTCACAGGTATCAAAGTAATCGATTTGATCGAGCCTTATGCAAAAGGTGGTAAAATTGGATTGTTTGGTGGTGCAGGTGTTGGTAAAACAGTATTGATCCAGGAGTTGATTAACAATATTGCAAAAGGTCACGGTGGACTTTCAGTATTCGCAGGAGTAGGAGAAAGAACACGTGAAGGAAATGACTTACTTCGTGAGATGTTAGAGTCAGGAATTATTAAATATGGTGATGATTTCATGCACTCTATGGAAAATGGAGGATGGGATTTATCTAAAGTAGATATGCCAGGAATGAGAGAGTCTAAAGCTACTTTCGTTTTCGGACAAATGAATGAGCCTCCTGGAGCTCGTGCGCGTGTAGCACTTTCAGGATTATCTATCGCTGAGTATTTCCGTGATGGAGCAGGAACTGATCAAGGTAAAGACGTATTGTTTTTCGTTGATAACATCTTCCGTTTTACACAAGCAGGTTCTGAGGTATCAGCACTTTTAGGACGTATGCCTTCTGCAGTAGGATACCAACCAACTTTGGCAACAGAGATGGGAGCTATGCAAGAGCGTATTACTTCTACAAACAAAGGATCTATTACATCTGTACAGGCGGTTTACGTTCCTGCGGATGACTTAACTGACCCGGCACCAGCAACAACGTTTGCTCACTTAGATGCAACAACGGTATTGTCTCGTAAAATTGCTGAGTTAGGTATTTATCCTGCGGTTGACCCGTTAGATTCTACTTCAAGAATTTTGACTCCTCAAATCTTAGGAAATGAGCATTATGACTGTGCACAAAGAGTAAAAGAAATTCTTCAAAAATACAAACAATTGCAAGATATTATTGCGATTCTTGGTATGGAAGAATTATCTGAAGAAGATAAATTATCAGTATCAAGAGCACGTCGTGTTCAACGTTTCTTATCTCAACCATTCCACGTAGCGGAGCAGTTTACAGGTATTCCTGGAGTATTGGTTGATATTAAAGATACTATCAAAGGATTCAACATGATTATCGACGGTGAGTTAGATCATCTTCCTGAAGCAGCTTTCAACTTGAAAGGTTCTATTCAGGATGCTATCGAAGCTGGAGAAAAAATGTTAGCTGAAGCATAATCAAGCATAGCTTGACAAACATCAAAAAATAAAAATTCCAAATTCCAAAATTGGGATTTGGGATTTTATAATTTGGAATTTAAAAAAAAGTTATGATTTTAGATATAGTATCACCAGAAGCAAAATTATTTTCAGGAGAAGTAACATCGGTTACATTGCCTGGAGTTGATGGAAGCTTTCAAATATTGAATAATCACGCTCCTATTGTCTCTATTCTGGAAAAAGGAACTATTAAAATTGCTTCTGCAAAGTTTAATTTTTCTAAAGAAGTAGCGAGTAAATTCACAAAAGTAAACGATCAAACCTATACATTAGAGATTGCATCAGGTACTGTTGAAATGAAAGATAATAAAGTAATTGTTTTAGTTGACTAAAGCAGTTTCGGAATAAATACAAAAAGACTTCAAGTAATTGGAGTCTTTTTTTTATGCTCTAATTTTTGTTTTTTATTGCTGGAAGATATTGTATTCAAAGAGTATCATTTAAATGATTGTCTCTAATTTGAGGTTAGGAAAGCAAAGCAATAGTTTATTTTACAATCAATTTTATAACTTTGCTTTTATGAAATTACCGGAGAACCTGAATCAGAAATTAGAGATACGAAAGCAGAATAATTCGCTTAGAAAACTGCCTGCGTTTAATAATTTGGTCGATTTTTCGTCTAATGACTATATCGGTTTTTCGAAATCAGAAGCTATTTTTAAGCATACTCATGCTTATTTGCTGGAAAATGAAATATTTCAGAATGGTGCTACTGGTTCGAGATTAATTTCGGGGAACCATTCCTTATATCACATTGCAGAAACGTTTATTGCTGAATTTCATGACGCTCAATCGGCTTTAATCTTTAATTCGGGTTACGATGCCAATGTTGGTTTTTTTAGTGCTGTGCCGCAACGAAATGATGTAATTCTGTATGATGAGTTGAGTCATGCTTCTATTCGTGACGGAATCATAATGTCTAATGCAAAATCGTATAAATTCAATCACAATGATTTTGAAGATCTGGAGTATCTAATTCAGAAGTTTCCGGATACTACTATTTATATTGTTACCGAAACCGTCTTTTCTATGGATGGAGATAGTCCAAATCTAGAGGAGTTAGTAGGGCTGTCAGAGAAGTACAGTTGCTATTTGGTAGTTGATGAGGCACACACTTTGGGTGTTTTTGGAGACAAAGGTGAAGGTTTGATGCAATACCAGAAATTGCATGACAAGATTTTCGCCAGAATAATGACTTTTGGCAAAGGTTTGGGATGTCATGGTGCCGTAGTCTTAGGAAGTTCTGATCTTAAAGAATATCTGATAAATTTCGCCAGAAGTTTTATTTATACTACTGGACTTTCCCCGCATTCTGTTGCTACAATTCTCATAGCCTATCAGCAATTGGAAGTGGAAAAGGCAACGATTGAAAAGTTGCGTCAGAACATAGTGTTTTTCAATCAGCAAAAAAACTTGTTAGGTCTAAAGCCAATGTTTGTTCGGAGTAAATCGGCTATTCAGTCGGCGATTGTTCCGGGAAATGAAAATGTAAAGCGATTGGCAAAACAGCTTCAGGACAAAGGTTTCGATGTAAAACCGATACTTTCTCCAACCGTTCCGGAAGGTCAGGAACGTTTACGCTTTTGTATTCATAGTTATAATTCAGAACAGGAAATCAACCAGATTTTAGAATTGTTAGGAAATTTTGTATTTTAAAACCTGGTGTTCCACAAAGAATCGCAAAGTCGTCACAGAGCTTCACAAAGTTATTTTGTTGGGCTCTTTTTTTTGTATTTCTGTAAAACTATAAATGATTAAAAAAACTTCGGCTCCCCCTTTGTTTATGGGTTTCTTTAAAAAAGGTTAGAATTTTTTGTAACGTTTTGATTGTTTGATTACTTACGAGTCGTAATCAAATAAACCAAAATAATTATGAAAACAACTTCAATATCAGTTACCGAAAAAGTATTCAACTTCGTATTTGTCTTTGCCGCTTCTGTAGGACTTGGCTATTCTTTAGTGAATCAGTTTGTTTTAGATAAACCGAATAAAGAATTACTTCTGGTTATGATTTGCCTTTTCTTTGCTTCAATGGCATCTTGGCAGAGAAAAAAATACAGCAAATCGTAATACGTATTCTATCAATCATCAAAGCACAATCAATCAAACTAAATCAAATCATCATCAATCAAGTAATCAATTAGCAAAATGAAAAATTTATTTACATCAGCAATCGCAGCTATCGTGTTATTTTTTAACGGAACAGCACAAGCGCAGGTGAAATCTTCAGAGCTTGAAAATTCGCTTTTGTGGGAAGTGTCGGGAAATGGACTGTCAAAGTCATCTTATTTATACGGAACAATTCATGCGATATGCTCAAAAGATTATTTTCTATCTGAAAAAACAAAGAAGGCATTTGAAGCTTCTACTGAATTAGTTTTAGAAATTGATTTGGCAGATCCAAAAGAAATGGCAGATATGCAGCAAATGGCTATGGGAAAAGAGCCATTAAGTAAGAAGTTGAGCCCGGAACAACTCGCTAAATTAGATGTGATTCTACAAAAAGCAACCGGAATGAGGGTGAAACAGGTAGACGCTTTGAGTCTGGCTACGGTAATGAGCCTGATTTCTGTCAAAAGTTTTGGCTGTGACGATATTAAACTTTATGAAATGGAGTTTATCGAGCAAGCTAAGAAAAGAAATATCGAAATCGGAGGTTTAGAAACGGTAAAAAGTCAAATGAAAATACTCGAAAATGCCTATACAGATGATGAATTACTTAATATGTTGGAAGGGTTAAACGCTTCGCTAACTTCTGAGTCGGTTGCATTTTATAAGAGTGAAAATATAAAGGGATTGTATGATATTACAGCTGATGAAAAAATGTCGAGTGAAAAAACAAATAAGATTATCTTAGACGATAGAAATAGCAATTGGGTTAAGAAGATGCCGGAATTAATGAAAAAAGAAAGGATCTTTTTTGCTGTAGGATCGGCGCATTTGGGAGGTGAGTACGGAGTAATTAATTTATTAAGAAAAGCAGGGTATAAGGTAAAACCAATAATCAACTAAGATTATTTTGAAAGAGAAAGAACAAGAATTTTTAAATCGGATCGAAAGTCATAAAGGAATACTTTACAAAGTTTCCAAGATGTACATGGATAATCCTGACGATCAACAGGATTTGTTTCAGGAGATTATTTGTCAGCTTTGGAAATCGTATGATTCTTTTAGAAATGAAAGTCAGTTTTCGACCTGGATGTATCGTGTAGCAGTGAATACAGCCATTGTTTTTCTGAAAAAGGAAAAGCGAAAGGTTGATAAGTACGAAATCGCCTCTGAGAATATTAAAGAAGATGAAGGTGATTCGCAGATTAAAGAAAGTCAGATTGATCATTTTTATAAAGCGGTTCAAAAACTCGAAAAAATTGATAAAGCGATCATTTTTTATCAACTGGAAGGTTTCTCTCATAAAGAGATTGGTGAGAATTTAGGAATTTCGGAGGGAAATGCCAGAGTGAAATTAAACAGAGCAAAGGAAAAATTAAAAGAAATAATTAAAAATCAGGGATATGGATTTTAACGATATACAAAACGCATGGAATAATGAAAAGACTGAAAATGTTGTTGTTCCAAATAATTTAGAAAAAATACAATCGGCAAGTATGCCTTTGGATAGGATTAGAAAAAGTTTAAGAATGGAGTTTTTCATTCAAATTTTATCCTTGGTGATCATAGGTCTTTTGCCTGTACACAGTAAATTTCCATCGAACTTAGTAGTGCCTTACTATTTTATATTCGGAATATTAGTTGCTATATGCATCTATTATTTAACGCAGCTTTTTTTGTTCTATAGAAGATTAGATAAGGTCGCATTGAAAACTAAAGACAGTCTATACGAAACATATCTTGATATCAGGCTTAATATGCAGCTTTATAAGACTTTTACTTTTTCGTTATCGCCTTTTTTTTTAATCTATTTCTTTGGATTTATTCTTTACGAAATGCCAGATTTTACACAGATCTTAAATGAGGGTTTTGCTAACAGGAAATTAGGACTAATAGTGCTCGTTTTTGTACTTACAATCTTAATAATAGGAGTGTTTACCGAATGGTGGGTGCATCACTATTATGGGAAATATGCTAAGGAAATCCGAAAAGTTATAGACGAACTGAAAGAAGAATAAAAAATAACAAACCTGTCGCCATGATGGGTTTTGTTTTTTATTGGTATTTTTGCATCAATTATTAAACGGATATTCACTTTGTGAGTCTTTGTGAAACAAAAGAAGTATGAAAATATTTATAACCGGAATTTCAACTGATGTTGGTAAAACCGTTACTTCGGCAATCGTTGTTGAAGCTTTAGAGGCTGATTACTGGAAACCCGTTCAGGCCGGAGATTTAAATTTTAGTGATACACATAAAGTAAAATCTCATATCTCAAACTCAAAATCTCAATTCTACCCTAATGCATATGAATTAAACACACCGGCAAGTCCGCATCTGGCAGCAGAAATTGATGGGCTTACGATAGATTTAAAGAAAATTGTGGAACCCGAAACTACTGATCATTTGGTAATTGAAGGAGCCGGAGGAATATTTGTTCCGTTAAATGAAAAAGATACCATTGTAGATTTAATTCAGTCGGATTATAAAATAATTGTGGTTTCAAGACATTATTTGGGAAGCATTAATCATACACTTCTAACGATAGAAGCGATTCAGAATAGAGGCTTTGAAGTAGCAGGTATCATCTTTAGCGGAAACGAGAATAAATCGACTGAAAGTTTAATTCTGAATAAGACCGGAATAAAATGTATCGGAAGAATTGATGATGAACCCTATTTTGATCAGAATGTAATTAGGGAATATGCAGATTTGTTTCGAGAGAACTTACTTAATTTATAGAGAAAAGAAGGCAGAATAAAGAAAATTGACTTTCTTGTCTTTGTCAAAATTGTAGAGTTTAGTCTATTTTCTATACTCTAATATCCAAATTACAAATAAGATGACATTAACAGAAAAAGACAGCCAATACCTTTGGCATCCTTATACACAGCATAAAACAGCACAAACTCCCATTGCAATTTCCAGAGGTGAAGGTGCTTTACTTTGGGATGAGAATGGTAAGGAATATATTGATGCGATTGCTTCGTGGTGGGTAAATCCGTTTGGACACAGTAATCGATTTATTGCCGATGCGATTTACAAACAGTTAACCACATTAGAACATGTATTGTTTGGTGGTTTCACACATGAGCCAGCCATCAAAGTGGCTGAAAAACTAATTGAGATTTTACCTAAAAACCAACAGAAGATTTTCTTTTCTGATAATGGTTCCACAGCAGTAGAAGTGGCAATCAAAGTTGCGTTGCAGTTTTTTTTCAATAAAAATGAAAAGCGAACAACTATAATTGCTTTTGAAAATGCTTTTCACGGGGATACTTTCGCGGCAATGGCCGCAAGTGGAATATCTTTTTACACACAGGCTTTTCAGGGAATGTTTATTGATGTAGTCCGAATTCCGGTTCCGGTAAAAGGGCAGGAGCAGGAAAGCTATGATGCCCTGAAAGATGTAATCCAAAAGCATAATTGTGCCGGATTTATCTTTGAACCTTTGGTACAGGGTGCTGCCGGAATGGTTATGTACGAACCGGAAGCCTTGGCAAAACTAATGCAGATTTGTAAAGAGCATAATGTTCTTACTATTGCCGATGAAGTAATGACAGGTTTTGGTAAAACCGGGAAGACTTTTGCAATGGATTATGTGACAGAAGTTCCTGATATGATTTGTTTATCAAAAGCATTAACCGGAGGAACGATCCCAATGGCGATTACGACTTTTACACAAGAAGTTTTCGATGCTTTTTATGATGATGACATCAATAAGGCTTTGTTTCACGGGCATACTTTTACAGCAAATCCTACAGGTTGTGCTGCGGCTTTGGCAAGTATTGATTTGTTGCATACGGAAGAAATGCAGGCTAATATTGAAAGAATTCATAAAAGCCATTTGGATTTTCAGAAGAAAATCGAGAAACATTCGAAAGTAATTACCGCCAGAACACTGGGGGTTATCTTTGCCGTAGAAATTAAATCAGAATCTGAGGAAAGTTATTACGGTTCTATGCGTACCAAACTCTATAATTTCTTTATCGATAAAGGAGTTGTTTTGCGTCCCGTAGGAAACATTGTTTATATTTTGCCTCCATATATAATGAGCGACGAACAGCTTCAAAAAGTCTATAAAACAATTGAAGATGCTATCGAAATGGTGTAAATTTGCCGACAGATTTTCACGGATTGAACTGATTTACTCCGAATTAAAATGTGAAGCAGCGCAAGTTCTCTAAATTAAAGGGATTGTTGCGGGAACTTTTGTGAAAAGGAGTGAATTTAGGATTAACATAAAAGTCCAGAGTAGTATTTTGTGGCTTTTACAGTTAGAAAAACAACCTTAGGGTTATAAATTACAAACATTGAATAAAAAAATCTCCATAACAGCTTTTTCTTCTATTTCACCTTTAGGAAATACGACAGATTCAGTTTGGAAAAAGTACCTTGATCGTCAGCATTGTTTTACGAAACAATTTTTAGATCAACAGGAAACATCTGTTGCAGCACTTGATGCCGAATCTAAACAAATTGTAGCGGAAGTGAGGGAATCTGATCCGAAGTATAAATTTTTAGATGATTCGGTTTTGTTTGCTCTGGCAGCTTCAAGAGTAGCAGTTCGACAAGCAGGATGGAATTCAGAAGATACTTTTGGAATCAATATTGGTTCGTCCCGAGGGGCGACAGACCTATTCGAAAAACATTACAAAGAATATATTGATACCGGAAAGGCACAAACTTTAGCTTCTCCAACAACAACTCTGGGGAATATATCGTCGTGGATTGCTCATGACCTGCAAAGTACGGGGCCGGAAATATCTCATTCTATAACCTGTTCAACGGCGCTTCATGCTTTGTTAAATGGAGTGGCATGGTTGAAGTCCGGTATGGCGGATAAATTTTTGGTGGGTGGAAGTGAAGCTCCGTTGACGGATTTTACGATTGCTCAAATGAGAGCTCTTAAAATATATTCCAGAATTGATCAGGAGTTAGAATCCTGGCCTAATCTGGCTTTTGATTTTGAGAAAACGCAGAACACCATGATTTTAGGGGAAGGGGCAGCGGTTTGTTGTCTGGAAGCCGGAGAAAAAGAAAATGCATTGGCGTATGTTACAGGAGTTGGCTATGCAACGGAAATCTTGGAACATAATATCTCAATTTCTGCAGAAGCAACCTGTTTTCAGAAATCAATGAAAATGGCGTTAAAAGATGTCGCTCCCGAAACCGTTGATGCTATTGTGATGCACGCGCCGGGAACAATCAAAGGAGACTTAACAGAATTGCGCGCTATCGAAAAGGTTTTTGATTCTCAGCTGCCTTTGCTAACTACTAATAAATGGAAGATCGGACATACTTTTGGAGCTTCCGGTATATTAAGTTTAGAGTTGGCACTTTTGATGTTTCAACACGATACTTTTATTGGAGCACCTTTTGGAGAAGAACAGAAACAGACTAAATCCCTTAAAAGAATATTGATTAATGCGGTAGGTTTTGGAGGAAATGCAGTTAGCGTTTTGATCGAAAAGCCCTAGTTTAATTTTTCGAATACCAAGTTGAGATATAAAAAAATCCATTCTGAGAAACAGAATGGATTTTTTTATAGAACGAATTAACGAAGTAACGATTACTGAAGCAATACTTTTCGGGTAACGGTAAAATCATTTGCTAAAGTGACCTTCACCAGTAAAACCTGATTGACAGATGGTAAATTTTCAATTTGAAAAGCTGCACTGTTTAATTTGTTTCTATTGTATAATTGTTTACCAGTAATATCAAAAACAACAACTTGTTTAATGTTTTCTTTTGATGAAGACACTTGAATGGTTTTATTTCCAGTCGAAATAAGAATGCCATTTTCGATGTTTTCAAAATCTCCTGTACCTAAAGTTTTGCCTGGTTTATAGCGCAGTGTCAAGCGTTCGGTAAAGGTACCGACTTCGGTTTTAAAAGTATAATTGCTTTGCGTTAAATTATGGACAGTTCCTGTAGTTTTGTCTTCAATGTAAATGGCCTGATTGCTCATGTTTCCGTCTACTTCGTCAATTGCAACAGTAAAATCACCTGCAACTGTTGTGCGGTATCCTAATGGAACTAGATCGGTATCTGTAAATGGCAGAGCACGTCCCTGAATTACATATTTGTTTTTTTGATCCGTAGTGTAAAAATCCAAATATTGATTGCCGTCAAAAGTTAACCCATCGTAATTAGTTTCAAAGTCATTGGTTGCCCCTTCAATGTAGCTTACTAGCAATTGTTTAAAAGCTCCCGTTGCATTGGTCATGTTTAGCCAAATACGGTGTTTTTCTATAGCTGCTGCTTTTGACGTGTTTCCGGGTCTGAAAAACTGACCGTTATTCGATCCGCCCAATCGCATTGAATTATTAAACTTGACTTTTCCTGCAGCATTCGTTGTTACAAAGAAGGCTTGCCCGGCTGCTATGTTGCCCGTCGGTTTAGTGCCTTTGTCTTTTGCAGGATCATTATTGTGCTGTTTATCTGATTTTGCAGAAACTCCTCCACTAAGGTTGTAGGAAGCATAATCATCAGCACTGTACTGATTACTTGCTACAGGTTTTGCCGGAGTGTTGTGCGTCCAGAAATAGAGCGTTCCGTTTAACATTGGATTCTCTTTTAAAAGCAGATCGGCACTTAAGGCAGACGGATACGGATTTCCGATCAGGTGAGCTTTCGTAGCGGTTAGTGATTCTCCTTCCAGATCTCCATTGTTTGGAATTCCTTTGAAAGTTGCGGTAAATTCTTGTTTATTGGTATTGGTGTAATTCGATGGTCCTCGAATAATGTAGCCTTTTCCAACAATCATATTGCTTTCTCTATTGGTTCGTACCCATTGTGTGCCATCATTGCCATAATAAAAATTGGCAGGCGTAGAAGGTGAAACACCTACTAATTTTTGCGGAGTTACCGGGGTGGACCAGTACAAATAATCTTTTTGGAATATGGGAGGACTGGTACGGATGTAAGTAATATTTCCGGTATTTACAGCATTAGTTTTTTGTATTAAACTTGAGTTGTTTTCAAATACTAAAGATCCGGAGTCAACATCGATGCTGTTTGTAACAGTCAGGGTTACTCCTGATTTTATTGTTACAGTCGCTCCATTGTCAATCGTACAGGAACATCCGTTAAGATCTGTTTCTGCTATATAATTTCCCGTAAAATGAATCAGGTCGTTTAGTGATGGTGTTCCGCCTGACCATTCAGTTCCATTCCATACATTTCCAGGTAGGATGACAACATCCGAGGAGTATACTTTTGTACAATTATCATCAACGGCAAATTTGTAAGTCCCGGGCGCTAACCCGGTAATTTCGTAAGTCGTTCCCGAAGATGTGTAGGTATATACGGTTCCGCGGGATTCCATTAATCTACCTGAAGGAGGTACGTTTTCTAAAACAACACTTCCAGTAGGGCCAGTACAATTTGGCTGTTTAATAGTGCCTACTGTTGGAGCGGTTGTTACTGTTACAGAAGTAGTATTGCTTGCGTTTGCAGATGTTGAACATCCATTTGAATAATTTACTGTTACTGTTTTATTTCCTTTTGTTAACCATTTTAGCGTTACAGTATTGTTTGAAGTCCCAATTCCTCCAGTTTGAATTTGATAATCCGTATTAACGATACCAGGTACACTCCAACGGTAATTAGTTTTTCCGGGTTGGGTGGTGTAGGTTGTATTAGTATTAGCACAAACGGTTGAAGATGGAGAGTCTGTAAAAGTCGCTGCTGCACCACTATCTACAGTTATAAGTACAACATTAGAAGTAGTTTTACTGCATCCATTAGCCTGACTGATGACCCTAAAATAAGTACTTTTAGTTAAAGGACCTATTTTAGCACCTGGAAGTGTTTTTAACTTTGCAGATGATGGGATATCATACGGATTTGTGAATTCTGCATCTGTAGAACTTTGCCATTTTATGACAGAATCCACGCTTCCTCCATTGAGTACTAAGTCGTTGGGAGTTTTATTATTGCATATCGTTTGATCTGAACTTAAAGTGCCACTAACAGAAAGATTTGGTTTTATAACCAGAGATACATTGTAGTTTTTACTGGTGCATTTGGGAAAGTCCGTGTCGACATAAAGTACTGCATTGTAGGTTCCGACGGCAAGACAGTATGGGAACTGAATCGTAATGCTTCCATTAGGTTGCGAAGTATTTCCTTTTTGTGTATTACTGCTTATTCCTGCAGCTACAGCAGCTGAGTCAAATTTTAAATAATATTGATTTGAGTTGTTGCCGGTGTAGGTTAATGTTGCTGAAGTAGAAAATTGCATTGCTTCGGTAACTGGAGCAGGTGTTATTACGACTTCAGGTTTTACCACTATGGGAAAGGAAGAAGAATATTGAGGGGAACAGCCGTAATTGCTTACGTAAGCACGGTATTCCCAAGTACCTGCTGAAGAAGGAACTTCGGAATAGGTAGTACTAGTATTGGCAATATCGGTCCAGGTTGAAGAATTGTTTAATCGTTTTTGCCATTTTTCAACCGATCCTACATATCCATTTTGTAATCTCATTGTACCTGTATCAGAGTTAATACAAATTTCATTGGAGCCATCTCTGTGTACACCACCTCCTGCCGAGGTGCTTACTACTTGTAGTGAAAGTGACGTTGAAGAGCTCTCGCTACAAGTATTTTTAGCTCGTACCGTAAGGTTTGAGGTTAGGTTGTTATTGGGCGATGTTATTGTTATTGTATTTGTTCCTTGACCGGAAGTAATTGGGAGGTTACCATTTGATGTAGTCCAGATATAGGAGGTAGCTCCTGGTACATCAGAAATACTGTAGGTTTGTGTAGAAGATTGGCATATTGTGGTAGTTCCTATGATTGCTCCAGGTGTTGCCGGTGCGCTACACTGAGCATATACACCATTAAAAAATACCCCCATTAAAAAAAAGAAAAAGGTAATTTTTAATCTAGTTTGGGATGACAGGTTTTTTACATTTAAAAAGGGAACATTAGAAAGTAAAGTTTTCTTCATAGTAGGTGTATTCTATACAATTTGTTATGCCGGAACGGGATAAATTTTTGCCCGGGCAAAGATAGATACATCTACGTGTTCGGGAAATAAGCGGTTTTGGCAATGGACGTTTAATCGATAAAATGTTAAAATAGTCGACGAAATGCATGTTTAAAAATGTAGTTTTATGTTATTTCTTATAAATAATGCTTTTATGGTATAGGAAAAATCGTAAAATAACACTCAAAACGATCCGGTTTTTAGAGCTATAAGTACAAAAAACGTCTTATGAGTAAAAAATTCGCAAGAAAATGGAATGTGTGAGTGTGGTGATTTTGACGAGAAAATCCCAGAAGGAATGAGGTTAGGATTGGATTTTTTGTAGACTAGAATTCTTTCTCAAGTAAAGTAACTTTATCGTAAACAAGAAAACTTTCGTATCCACGACGAAGCATATAGTCGCAGAATTTTTTTCGTTTTTTTAAGGTGTTTTTTTCGGTAATGCTATTCCAGCATCGTTCAGAAAGTTGGTCAAAAGTGGTCTCGTATTCTTCGGCTGTAATTTCTTTTAAAGCAAGCGTAATGTTGGTCGAAGAAATTTGTTTTGCTTTTAGTTCATTTGTAATTCGGATTCTGCCCCAGTGTTTAATACGGTGTTTGCCTCTGGCGAAGCTGCAGGCAAATCTTGTTTCATTTAGAAAGTTAGTTTCAATCAGCTGAACTACAATCATATCGATTTCATCGGCCGTCATTTTGAGGCTGTACAATTTAGAAACTACTTCGGCATGACAACGTTCCTGATAGGCACAATAGTGTTCTAACTTCAGTAAAGCCTCTTTGGGAGTGCAAATTGAATTCATGGCTTTTTTCTTTCTTTTTAACGATTGCTGCTAAAAATAGTCATTTAAATGTTAAAAACACAAGTATTTTTTTTGTTTTTCTCAAAAAAGTCTTCAGCTAAAATGTTGTATATGTGAGGAATTATAATATTTTTGTACGCAAAAATTAACAGTTTATTATGACCTTGTAAAACAGGTTTTTAGCCGTTATTATTTAAAAATAGAACAGAAATAAACAGCGTTTTTTAATGCAGTACGTTTTGTGTTTTGTTTGCAAAAACAAATTTAATCATAAATACCACATAGCCCCATGAATAGAAAACTACTATTAAGTTTTGTATTGTTTTTTACTTACCTTATAAATTATGGACAGTGCTCTGTTTATCCAAGTTCGGGAACGAGTCAGATTGGAGGAGATCAATTTTTTTGTATTGACGGAACAAATCCTATTACAATTGGATCGATGGCCGCAAGAAATTATGTTGTAGTTAATGTAATAAAAGGATATAATTATACCTTTTCAGTGGCAGATACTTGGGGAGGTACAGGGACAAATGGTACTGAATATTTAGGTCTTTTTGACGATGCGGCAGTGACAAATGGCGTTTTAGCTCAGAATAGTACAACAGCTGGTGCTACTATAGCTTGGACAGCAACTCTTTCTGGAAAAATAAGGGTTTTATTATTAAGAAGTAATAGTTGCTCAAATACAGCAGGTAGTGGAGCTACACTGACGATGAGGCTAAATACAGTAGCCAATACCAGTACCAGTACGATGGATTCTCAAACGGGCTATGGAGTAGGTTCATGGAAAGGATACATTTATAATTGGACAGGTTCTGATATTCCTCCCGGAGGTTTTCCTTCATCTACGACTCTTTCTGAAACTACTTATCCATTTATTACGGGGTCGGCAGCGAATTATGCGGGATACTATGATGTTGGTTCAGATGTAATTCCGGTAAATTTTAATTTTGGAGCAAACAATGACACGAATTGTTTTGATGTGTATTCAGAAGGCAATGTCAGAGGAAGCATTGAAACACATAATTTTGCAGTACGTTATCGTATGACTTGGAATAAAGCTCCTGGTTGCTATTTTGTAAAGGTTACGGGTGATGATGGTGTTCGTTTGTATATAGACGGCAATAGAGTTTTTGATCGATGGGTACAGCAAACGCCTACAAATTATGATTATATTTTAGTTAATCTTGCGGCGAATTCAAAACTTGTTTTAGATTATTATGAAAATACGGGTAATAATCAGTTAAGTTTCCAAACAATACCTTTTGATCCAAATGCCAATACAATAACAGCTCCGGCAACAACTAATTTTTGTTCAGGCGGAAATCCGGCGGTAATTGAGGGGTCTTTCAAGTATAATGATTCTGGGACAGAAATAGAAAATCCATATATTAATTATCAATGGATGGTTTCAACTAATGGAGCAAGTTATGCGAATGTTCCTTCTAACGGTAATTCAAGAACCTATGATCCTCCCGCAATTACTAATGCAACGGGAACTAATATAATAACAAAATACAAGCGAATTGCGACAATTAATGCGACTAATGCCTCGGGTGTGAATTGTGTATTTAATGAAAGTAATGAGGTTACCTTTGTTACAAGCCCGAGTCAACCGGCACAACCAGGACTAATTACTGGAGCAGCAACACAATGTACATCCGTTAATAATCAGATTTATAGTGTTGCCAGCGTGACTAATGCTGTTTCATATGAATGGACTGTACCATCGGGTTGGAACATTGTTAGTGGGGCAGGTACAAATTCAATTACAGTTAATATTGAATCTACTGGACAAAGCGGAAGTATTGTAGTTCGAGCGTGGAATGGTTGCGGATTTGGTACAACAAGAACTTTTGGGGTAACAGTAAATGCCGGAAGTATCGGAGGAACAGTTACTGGGAGTTCTTCAAGTTGTTCGGCAACAAATAGTACTGTATTAACATTAAATGGGCGTACCGGATCAGTAATTAGATGGGAATCTTCGACTGATGATTTTGCTACAGTAGTAAATGCGATATCAAATACTACGGCAACTTATACAGCTACAAATGTAGCGTCAACAACAAGTTACCGTGCTGTAGTTCAAAATGGAAGTTGTCCAGTTGCTTACTCTTCTTCAGCCTATGTTACAATAAACAGAGTATTAACAACTGATGCGGCAGTATGCAAGGGAGGTAGCGGCAGTATGATGGCAAATCCGTCGACAAATTTGGGACTTGTAATTGCAGGTTTGTGGACAAATACAAATCCACTTGCAGCCAGACCAAGTGGAACGACATCATGTAGTTTTCCCGGAGGCAATAATAGATATTATGTTGCCAGCAGTTTTCAGGTAACAGTTTCGGGAACATATACTTTTGAAATGAATTCTGATAACACTTATGATGGTATGGGGTATATCGTTTCCGGTGCTTTTGTACCTGGTAGCTGTTCTACTGGTAGTTTCATTGGAGGAGATGATGATAGTGGAAGTGACCGTGAACCTTTAATGACAGTTACATTGAATGCAGGAACAATTTATACGCTAATATCAACTACCTATGATGGCCCAATTACGACAGGAGGATTTTCCTGGAAAATCACGCCTCCATCTGGAGGAAAAATTAGTACCGGGGTGAATTGGTATAAGGATGCAACAGGTGGAAATGCTATAGCTACAGGGGCTTCTTTTAATCCTGTTGGTGTTGCGGGATCAGGATTAATGGATACAAATACCGTGGGGACTACTTCTTATTTTGCTGCATTTGCGAGTAACACAAGTTGTAGAGTTCAGGCTAATTTTGTGATAAATCCACTTCCGGCGACACCTGCAGTTGGTACAGTTACCCAACTAACCTGTACAACTTCTGGTAGTATTGCTTTAAGCGGACTTCCTTCCGGCGGTACTTTAACAAGATCACCCGGAGCAGTAGTTGTGCCTTATACAGGAACAGCTATTACAGACGTTAATCTTGGGGAAGGAACGTATACCTACACGGTTGGAAATGGTACCTGTACATCTTTGGCGACCGCGGGGATTGTAATTAATCCGCTTCCCGTAGCGACCTATAACAATGGTTGGGATACTCCTACGACAGCAGGTAAGAAACTTATTTTTGTCACAAATTTTACGTCAACAGGAGATGTTAACGGATGTTCTTGTGAGGTTAATTCCGGAGCAAATGTTATAATAGCGGTTGGGCATACTTTAAATATTACCAATGATGTTAAAGTACTTAGTGGTGGTACAATGACTTTTAAAAATACAGCAAGTTTAGTACAAATTAATAATGTAACTAATACAGGTGATATTACTTATGAGCGAACTACTCCTCCTATATTGCTAAAAGATTATGTGTATTGGTCAACTCCGGTAAGCCCACAAACATTAGTGAATCTTTCGTCTTTAACGCCTAGCACTATGTATTATGGTTTCGATGGTACACAATGGGTGCGAATGAACGGGAATGATAATATGGTGGTAGGTAAAGGGTATATTATTCGTGCCCCGTCCAATTATTCGAATAGCTCTAAGACAGCTTATCCGGCAAGTTTTAAGGGGGTTCCGAATAATGGAAATATAGAAACAGAAATGTTGGCTTCAGGAAAAAGTTATTTGATAGGGAATCCTTACCCGTCTGCTTTAAGTGGAGAGAGGTTTGTTTCAGAGGGCATAGAAGGGTTTATAAAAACAAATGAAAATGTAATAAATGGAACCCTTTATTTCTGGACGCACAACACACCGGCAAAACCTGTTGCAAGTAATCAATATACTACGGATGATTATGCTTCATTCAATCTGCTTGGATCAACAAAAGCGAATTCGGGTGGTGATAAGCCAACGGGAGAAATTGCAGCTGGGCAGTCATTTTTTCTAACCACTAAGGCTGCTGGAAAAATATTGTTTACTAACGCAATGCGTTTAGGGGCGGTTGATAACGGACAGTTTTTCAGGCCTGCAAATACTTCAAGAAAAAGTACTATCGAAAGACATCGTATCTGGTTAAACTTGATCAGTACAACTGGAGCTTTCAAACAATTATTGCTAGGTTATGCAGAGGGGGCATCCAACGATTATGAAACTCTATACGACGGATTAACTCTTGATGGTAACCAGTATTTGGATTTTTATACGATAAGTGATACGAAGAAACTTGTAATTCAGGGACGTGCGTTGCCTTTTACAGATTCAGATGTTGTTCCATTAGGTTACCGAACTGCTGTAGCGGGCGATTTCACGATTTCGATAGACGAAGCAGATGGTAAATTAGAGAAGCAGGTAATTTATGTTGAAGATAAAACAACCGGAGTTATTCATGATTTAACACAAAGCAATTATACTTTTAAAACAGAAGTGGGGAACTTTACAGAACGTTTAGTATTGCGTTACACCGGAAAAACTTTAGGAGTCGGAGACTTTGAAAATGTTAAAGACGGGATCTTAGTTTCGATAAAAAATAAAGTAATTGCGATACAATCTTCTCAGGAAAATATCAAGGAAGTTACAGTGTATGATGTGTCAGGAAAGATTCTTTACAATAAAAAGAAGGTGAGCAATACAGAACTACAAATTCAGAATTTGCCGTCATCCAATCAGGTTTTATTGGTTAAGGTAACTTTGGCAAATGATTTTACAGCTACAAGAAAAGTTATTTTTCAGTAAATCATAAATAAGAGTTCATTTCAAAAAGAATCCATTCCGTTTTTCGGAATGGATTCTTTTTTTAGCAAAAAAAAGATTTTTGAAATATCACTAAAACTGGGTATTGTAGGTTTTAGATAGAGTATTTATTTTTGAGTTAATTCTTACAATACGTATTAACTTGAATTTTATATTTTGATAAATAAAACAATCTTTTTTCTGATTTTGGCTGGCTATTTACATAGTCCGGCACTTTGTGCGCAACAAGGTAAAGTAGATATCTCTTTCAACACAGTTGATGACGGACAGAAAGGAGATGGTTTTGATAATATTGTGCGGACAGTATCTTTACAATCGGATCAAAAACTTATTGTCGGTGGAGATTATTTGAGTCTCAATGGAATTTCGACCCACTACTTAACCCGCTTAAATTTGGATGGCAGTATCGATGAAACATGGAATACAGGAACAGGTTTCAACGGTAAAGTTTATACCAGTTACATCCAGCCCGATGGCAAAATAATCGTAGGGGGTAGTTTTACTTCTTTTAATGGAATCAGTTCCGGAAGGCTTATCAGATTAAACAGTGATGGGACTTATGATGCAACATTCGATACTACTATTGCTGCCACTGCAGGTATTATTTATAACATTTGTCCACAAAGTGATGGTAAAATAATTATAACCGGAAGTTTTACAAAATTCAATAATAGTACGGTAAACCGAGTAGCGCGCATTCTGTCAAATGGGAGCTTAGATCCTTCTTTTAGTACAGGCTCAGGCTCTTCGGCAAATATTACAAATGCAATTATTTTGCCCGATGGTAAAATCTTGCTGACTGGTAATTTTACTGTTTTTAATACTATTGCAGCCAACAGAATAGTGTGTTTACTTCCGAATGGCAAAGTTGATATTGATTTTAATGTTGGAATGGGTTTTAACGATGACTTAAACACGATTGTTATCCAATCAAATGGGAAAATTATTCTGGGAGGAAAATTTACAAGCTATAATGGATTTAGCGCTAACCGAATTATCAGATTGAATCGGGATGGTAGCATAGATAATGATTTTATAGCCGGTTCTGGTTTTAGCGGGGATGCTGTAGAGGTTATTAAAAACGATTCTAACGGTAATATTATGGTAGGAGGATCGTTCACTGGCTTTTATAATGGAACTTCAGTGAATAGAATTTGTTTGTTAAATTCAAATGGAATTCTTCAAACGGATTTTGGTATTGATTCGGGGCCGGGATCAGGATCAGTTTTGGCTTTGGCAAACGACACAGAAAATTCCTGGTATGTTGCCGGTTCGTTTTCGGCTTTTGATAGTCTGAATCAGGGAAGATTGGTAAAAATTAATGGAGATGGAGAACATGTAGAAGGATATTTGTCAGCTGGAGTTGGTTTTGATAGCTCTGTTTTGAACGTGCTGCCTCTATCGGATAAAAAGACATTGGTACTCGGGAATTTCAGGAAGTTCAACGGGAATTTTAGTTCACGAATAGCAAGGGTTTTAGCTGATGGGACTTTCGATGCAACTTTTAATTCCGGACAGTCAGGTGCTAATAATGGGATAAGATCTGGGATATTACAATCAGATGGAAAGATCATTTTCGGTGGGAATTTTACAAAGTACAACGAAATTACCTGCAATAGAATCGTCCGGATTTTGCCTGATGGAGCAATAGATAATACTTTTAATATAGGTTCGGGATTTAATGGGCTGGTATATGCCATTGCTATTCAATCGGATGAAAAAGTAATTGTCGCAGGTAACTTTACAAGTTATAACGGGGCGCCGGCTGGAAGAATAATTCGATTGCTGCAAAACGGTTTACGTGATGTTAGTTTTAACACGGGTGTTGGTGTCGATGGAGTTGTCGAGACAATAGTTGTGCAACCCGACGATAAAATAATAGTAGGAGGTCGATTTAATAGTTTTAATGGCAATGCATCTCCCAGATTGGTTCGTCTAAATTCTAATGGTAGCGTCGATTCAGGGTTTAAAACAGGGATAGGTTTTGATAAAAATGTTTACACAATTGGACTGCAATCCGATCAGAAAATAGTAGTAGGGGGCTCATTTTTGAGTTACAACGGAATCTCACAAAAACGCATTACCCGACTAAATAGAGATGGGAGTTTAGATGTGCTTTTTGAGAATGGTACTGGTTTTAGTAAAGGCGATGTTCGTAGTATTTTAATTCAGCCGGACGATCGTATTTTGGTAGGCGGAACCTTTTCCGGAACCTATAAATTCAATACAGCTTTACGACTACTGCGTTTGAAAAAATCTGGGGACTATGATTCTTCATTCGAAAGCCAGCTTAACAATAGTCTCTTTGCAATGGGTTTTACACCAGATTATAAGTTGATTATTGGGGGAAATTTCAACTCAATATCAGGCGTTTCAAAACATAGAATTGCGCGAATCAAACTTTGTTTAGATGCAACAGTATGGGATGGAGGTATTTGGTCCAATGGTTTTCCGTCGGGAGGAAAAGAAATAGAATTCAAAGGCGATTATGAAAATCTAACTTCTGCAAATGTGTGCAGTTGTGTAATCGATAAAGGGAAAAAGGTTACACTTTTAAATGGGAATACTTTAGGAATCGAACTTTTATATGCGGGTGAAGGGATTTTAACAATGGAGGATTCTGCAAGCCTATATCAGTCTGATGACGACATCGTAAATACAGGTGTCGTTCATTTAAAAAGAAATTCAACTCCCATACGAAAATCGGATTATACGTATTGGTCATCTCCTGTAGACTTACAAAAATTAATAGAGGTATCTCCCAAGTCACATTCAGAAAAATTTTATTCATACAACTATGAGGATAAAAAATGGAATCGGGAGAATCCCACAAATATAATGCTTCGTGGAAGAGGATACATTATTCAGGGACCACAAGATTTTTCCACGACAGTACCGTTAGAATTTGAAGCAACCTTTAAAGGAATACCAAGTAATGGTAAAATTGAGATTAAATTAGGAATCGCCGATAGCTTCAATTTAATTGGAAACCCCTATCCATCTTCTCTCAATGCGGATGTTTTTTTGGCAGAAAACAAATCAAAAATTAAGGGGACACTTTATTTTTGGACACATAATACACCGCTTACCAATTATAAATATACTTCCGATGACTATGCGGTTTACAATTTACTTGGCGGTGTAGGAACAAGAAAAGCCATCGCATCAGGAATTAATGAAACAGTTCCTGATGGAACGATCTCCTCAGGACAGGCTTTTTTTGTCAATAGTAAAGGTCCGATGGAAATAGAATTCAATAATAGTATGCGGCTTATGGGAAGAAACTCGACATTTTTTAAACAAGCAGATAAGATTTCGGATAGAAATATCAAAAATGCAATTGAAAAGCATCGTATATGGTTGAATTTTCAGAACGATGACGGTATTTTTAAACAAATTTTGATTGGTTATATTGGAGATGCAACAAATAGTTACGACATAGATTATGATGCAGAATCAATAAATGGAAACCAGTTTGTTAATTTTTATAGTAGGGTTGAAAGTATGAACTTGGTAATTCAGGCCAGAGCATTGCCTTTTGTTCAAACGGATTCAATACCGCTTGGTTATGAAACTACTGTTGCTGGAAAATTTAGTATTAGCATTGATCATCAGGATGAATTTTTCAAGAAGTTGAATGTCTTCGTAGAGGACAAAGATTTGAAGATAAAGCATAATTTAAGTCATAGTTCTTATTCATTTGCTACTCAGCCGGGAACTTTTAATGAACGTCTTGTATTAAGCTTTATAGATGAGTCTTTATTGAGAAACGGTTTTGAGGATAAAAAACAAGATATTTTCATCTCAGTTCAGGACAGAGTCGTTAAAGTGACTTCTACACAGGAACTAATCAGTGAAATAATCATTTTTGATATTTTAGGAAAACAACTGTATCAAAAAGAGAATATTGAAAATCTGGAATTTCAAGGGGCTAAATTCAATTCAAACAACCAGGTTTTGATACTAAAAATCAAATTGAAAAACGGAAAAATGATAACCCGAAAAATTTTGCTTTAAAGATATGTTGGGTATCTTTTAATTCCTGTTGTTTGTTTTCAATGAACTATTGTTTTCGTAAATAAGGACTTTTAGGTTTCTTTTTTGCGATCTGAAAGGTAATATCGCATTTTTTTTAAGTAATAATTTTTATAGTTTTAAAAGAGTACTTTGGACGTGACCCCCTGTGTTTGCTGGTAAGTTGTTGTTTGTTAATATATTGTGTGATCGGATAAGTGTTAAAATCGCACAGTTTAATCAAAAAGAGTTGTCTTCATTGTAAATAAAATCGTACCTTGTTGTTACTTTACGATTGAAATGCTTAAAAGCCTGTTAAGTTAATTTTTATCCTTTGCTATTAAAACGAGATGGAATAGAGTGTCCATTAGTTTTTATCTGCCTAAAATACTGATTGCGAATTTAAATGCCCCATTAAATGAAACAAAAAGTACTTTCCACATCAATATTTTATTTGTGTCTTCAGGATTAGTCTATCCTGTGCATTGTTGTTTTATTTTTTGAGGTATTTAAAAATTACTTTGATCAGATTTCTGTCTGATTGAGAAGTTCTGTTTTTAAATATTAAAAAATACCACGATGAGAAAATATTTACTTACACTTCAGTTATTTGCATTCCCTTTGTTTTTTTATGCACAGACTAAAACAGTCTCTTTTTCAAGTGTTGGAACAAGTAGTTTTTATGTTCCTGCAGGTGTATCATCAGTAACTATGAGCGCCTGGGGAGGCGGTGGAGCCGGAGGTGGCTCAACTGTTCCGGGGCTGACTTTACAGAGAGCTGCCGGAGGAGGAGGAGGAGGGGCTTTTGCAGGGGGTACCTACTCTATGAACATGTCTATTCAAACGACCTTGTCGATTACGGTTGGTAAAGGAGGTGCAGGAGCTTTGTCAGCTAATGGAGGTGCTGGCGATAATTCCTCAATTACAGGTTATGTAACGGCACTTGCAGGAAATGGTGGCATTGTCAATAATGGTACAGTCACCAATCCGGCAGGAGGCGCCGGAGGATTAGCTTCAGGATCTACAGGAGCCACTAAAGTCGACGGAGTAAGTGGTGGAGCCGGTGAGACACTTTTACCTGCTGTAACCGGAGCCGGAGGAGCCGGAGGTACTAGTGGGGCAGATGTCGGTGGAGCCGGAGGGGCGAGTATTACAGGCTTACTAGCCAATAGTAATGGTAATCCCGGAACTCAGCCCGGAGGTGGTGGGAGTGGTGGAAAATCGGCACTTTTAGGTTCCGCTTCAACAGGGGGAGCCGGAGGAACCGGAAAAGTTGTGATTGTTTATACCTGTCCAACTTATAGCCTAACAAGTATATCAGCCTCGACCGTAAATATTTGTACCGGAACATCGTCAACAATAACCCTAAATGGTAGTTTACCGGTAGGAGCATATAGTGTTGCTTATCAGGTAGACGGAGTAACTCAGACACCGGTAAGTATGACTGTAAGTACAAGTGGAACCAGTACTTTTACAGCTCCCGGATTTTCTGCTTTAGGAAGTAAAAGTTTAACAGTTACATCTTTAACTTCTGGAACAAGTGGCAATGCTGCCGATAATTGTGCTTCAACTATCAGTGCAAATAATACTACTTCAGTAAATGTAACATCATCCGGGACAGCTCCTGTTGCTTTAGCAGGAACTGGAGCAACCTGTACCCAGATTACAGCAAATTGGCAATCTGTTTCGGGATCAACTTATTACACATTGGATCTTTCGACAGATATTAATTTCGGAAGTTTTGTTGGAACCTATAACGGTTTGAATGTTGGAAATGTTTTAACGGTAAATATTACGGGTTTAAGCAATGCGACTACTTATTATTACAGAGTTCGAGCATTTAACGGTACCTGTTTGAGTGCTTATTCGAATACCGTAACTTACAAACCAGCTGTTTCTCCGGGTAATGTTGTATTGCAGGCAGCCACGAATACTTTTTGCACTGCATTTACGGCAAATTGGAGTGCGGAAGTCAATGCTGTGAGTTATCTGTTAGATGTCTCTCTTGCGAATACATTTGCCAGTTTTGTATCAGGATATAATGCTCTTGATATAGGAAATGTGACGACCTATACAGTGACCGGACTGACTGTAGGTACAACCTATTATTACAGACTCAGATCAAAGAATGGTTGTGGAACCAGTGCTACTGGTACCGCAACAGTACAAAATATAACGACGACTACTCAGCCAGGCACACCACTTAATGATCCGGTGGTTCAGCCCACCTGTGATGTTCTGACGGGTACTGTCGTTTTGAAGAATTTGCCAAACAGAAACGATTATACGATTACTCAAACTGGTTCGTTCTCCAATACTTATTCGGGAGGTGTAGGTGCCGATTGGACTAAATATACCATTACAGGCCTGGCTCCCGGTACATATAATTTTACGGTACAATATCCGGGCACCTGCGCTTCTTTGTCATTGTCGAGTATTGTTGTAAATGCTTTGGCAACGAATACCTATACAATTGCAGGAGGATGGTCGCTTGGAACGCCAACAACAAGCCAAAATGTTGTTTTTGCAGATGATTTTTCTTCGTCCGGAGATGTGAATAGTTGTGGTTGTACGATAAATGCCGGAAAAAAAGTAACCATAAATAGTTCAAATACGTTAACAGTTAAGAATGCACTAATTGTAGATTCAGGAGCAGGTACTTCTTTGACTTTCAAAACCAGTTCAAGTTTGTTTCAAGTGAATACTGCAGTTAACTCAGGAAGTATTTTTTATGAGCGAACAAGTCCCGGGATCTTAAAAAAAGATTATCTGTATTGGTCAACTCCCGTAAATCCTCAAAGATTAATTGATCTTTCATCCGGAACAGCAGCAACAAAATATTATGGTTTTGATGGCACACAATGGGTAGTTACCGATAGAACCACTAATATGGTAGTAGGCAAAGGGTATATCATTCGTGGCCCGGAGACCTATTCGAATACTGTTAAAGCACCTTTTACGGGAATTTTTTCAGGAGTTCCGAACAATGGAAATCTGGAAGGAGAATTTTTAAGTTCGGGAAAAAGTTATTTAGTAGGAAATCCTTATCCATCTGCTTTAAATGCCGATGCCCTTCTAAGCGGAAACAGTTTACTGGGTGGAACCATTTATTTTTGGACACACAATACGCCTGTACAGTTAACCTATGCAAATCAGTATACAACCGATGATTATACTTCTTATAATTTAAGTGGTGGAGTTTCTGCTAAATCAGATCCATTACATAGTGATAATCCGGCCAATGATAATGGAATTAAACCAACGGGTAAAATAGCAGCGGGACAATCATTTTTTGTAACTACTGTAGCCGCAGGGAAAGTACAGTTTAACAATTCGATGCGGGTAGCAGGAAATAATAATCAGTTTTTTAAATCTGAAAACACATCAAAAGAAACGGCTCTGGTAAAAAAACGTATCTGGTTAAACATGACCAATACATCCGGGGCCTTTAAACAGTTACTTGTAGGGTATATTGAGGGAGCTACGAATGAGTATGATGCCAACTATGATGGAATTAGTTTTAATGCTAATCCTTATCTCGATTTTTACAGTATAGCTAACGGGAACAATTATGTAATTCAGGGAAGGGTTTTGCCTTTTGTTGATACCGATCTCGTTCCGTTAGGGTATAGTACTACAATCGCGGGTGAATTTATGATTTCGATTGACGAAGTAGACCTTAACATGAACGAACAGCCGATTTATATCGAAGATAAAGTAATGGGCGTAATTCATGATTTAAAACAGAGTAATTACACTTTTACAACCGCAATCGGAACTTTTGCAGATCGACTAGTGTTGCGTTATAAAGGAAAAACGTTAGGTACCGATGATTTCGAAAACCTGCAGAATGCCATTTTTGTTTCAGTCAAAAATAGAATAATAAACGTGATGTCATCAAATGAACAGCTTAAAGAGGTCTCTGTTTTTGATGTGTCGGGGAAATTGATGTACAACAAAAAGAAAATTAGCAATAAAGAATTACAAATACCAAATCTGACACCAGGGAATCAGATGGTACTGGTAAAAGTGACGTTAGAAAATGATGCTACACGAACTAAAAAAATAGTTTTTTAGATAATTAATAGAAAAAGCAGTTGCAAACTGAAATTTTGCGACTGCTTTTTAAACAATCGGAAAAGGCTTTCAGAAAGGTTTTTGCAGATTTTGATTGGTGTTTTGAATTGCTTTTTCATTTTTATAATCAATCCATTTTTGGCCTTTGAATTTGCGCATCATAATATCAAAGTTGCGCATGATAAAAACATTGTAAACAGCTTTCGACAAGTTTGTAATATTTTTAGGAAAAGCTCTTAGGCTCATCGAAAAACCAGGTGTTAAATACTTCATGTAGTGCCAGTACCCTTCAGGCATGTATAACATTTCACCGTGTTTCAGATTGGTGATAAATCCTTGCGCCTTTTTTAGAGCTGGGAATTTTTCATAATCAGGATTGTCAAAATCTATATCTTCTCTTGAAATTAAAGCGTGGGGCACTTTATACATATATTTAGACTGATCCGGAGCAAAGAGCATGCATTGTTTTTCTCCATGAAAATGAAAGTGTAAAATGTTAGAGTAATCAATATCATAATGCATGAATACACGTGCCTTTTCTCCACCAAAAAAAAGCATAGGCATTTGTTTGACCAGATTTAAACCTATATCCGGCCATAGAAAGTCCTCTTTTAAAGACGGGACTTCTTTCATTAAATTATAAAGAAAAATGCGATAATTAGTTGGCTTCGATTCCAGAAGATGAATATAGTCGCTCATTTTCATAGTAGTATGAGCTTCATTAAATCCGTCTTCATGATTTACGGGTCTGTCATCGTATAAGGGAACGATTATGTTTCCTGCGACTTCGTTGATATAAGATAATTTCCATCTTTGATAAGCTGGCCAGTCTTCGGTCAATTCTTCAACAACAACAGGAATTTGCTTTTTTACATATTGGGAAATAAAATCTGCTTTTGAAATTTTTTTTACCCGTTCGATTTGTTTTAACTTCATCTCTCTTAAATAAAAAAATTGCTTATAACACATGTTATAAGCAATTTAAAAATATTTATCGAGATTTATGAACTCTTTTTCTTAATTTTTTGATTTGACAGAAGCCTCAAGGTTTCTATCAATTGTATGTCCCGGTCTTGACCATTTTGGTTTCTCGCCTAGAGGAGCAAACTGTGAATCAGATGCTTCAACGGTTTTAGGCTGCGAAACTTTTGTAAATGGTTTTTGTGGATTCAATCCTAACATTTCGAACATTTTCATGTCTTCATGAACATCAGGGTTTGGTGTAGTAAGCAATTTATCACCTGCAAAAATAGAATTTGCACCCGCGAAAAAGCACATTGCCTGTCCTTCACGACTCATATTTGTTCTTCCTGCAGACAAACGAACCTGTGTATCCGGCATTACAATTCTTGTTGTAGCGACCATACGGATCATTTCCCAAATTTCAACTGGCTTTTCCTCTTCCATTGGAGTTCCTTCAACAGCTACAAGGGCATTAATTGGTACAGATTCAGGTTGAGGGTTTAAAGTAGAAAGTGCGACAAGCATTCCGGCTCTGTCTTCAATACTTTCTCCCATTCCGATAATTCCACCACTACAAACCGTCACATTCGTTTTACGAACATTTTCTATCGTTTGCAAACGGTCTTCGAAACCACGTGTTGAAATAACATCTTTATAATATTCTTCAGAAGTATCTAAGTTGTGGTTGTAAGCATATAAACCTGCTTCAGCCAAACGTTGTGCCTGATTTTCGGTAATCATACCTAAGGTACAACAAACCTCCATGTCAAGTTTATTAATGGTACGAACCATTTCTAAAACCTGATCAAATTCTTCGCCATCTTTTACGTTTCTCCAGGCAGCTCCCATACATACACGAGACGATCCGCTTGATTTTGCACGTAAAGCCTGTGCTTTAACCTGACTAACACTCATTAAATCATTTCCTTCAACTCCGGTGTTATAACGAGCAGCTTGTGGGCAATATCCACAGTCTTCCGGACAGCCTCCGGTTTTGATTGAAAGTAAAGTAGATACCTGAACTACGTTAGGATCATGCTTTTGTCTGTGAATTGTTGCTGCTTCGTACAGCAAGTCCATCATAGGTTTATTATATATGGCGATTATTTCGTCTTTTGTCCAATTGTGTTTTGTAATGCTCATTGATGCAGTTTTTTGATGCTCCAAAAGTAGTTAAATTGTTCCAATCAACCAATGCCCAATCCTGTAAATGAATATTTGACAGATAATTTCAAAAAAGAAACACTCTAAAATCATAGAATTGTAATTTTTTATGATTTTAGAGTGCTAAATAGTTTGATTTATTTTGAAAAATTAATCGGCTGCATATTTATTATTCCAGTACAACATCATCATCAGCGTGACGATTACTGAGGAAGCAATTCCTTCAAACAGTAAGCAGATGCAGTAGGTTGGTACAGAAGGATTTCCGCCAAACATAAATGTTTCTGAAAGTGTTTTTACATAAGCATCTCCACCTCTGGCGTAACTGTAAACTAACAATCCAAAAACGCTTAAAGCCACACCAACCACAGAGGTTGCCATTGCTGAAACCGCATTCGACACAAAATTAGTTTCGCCTTCATGAAGGTTCATTCGCATTGTTTTATTTACACCATAAAATATAAAAAAGACATTCAGGGTTCGCAAATAGAATAAATGCGCCAAACCTAATACGTTCATCAATAAAAAGTAAATTCCGATTCCAAGGAAAATCAGAAAACCGTTGGTAATTTCTTTAGGTAATTTCATAGTGGTTATTTTTAAAGAAGTTAATAGCAAATATCTGATAAACAGAGTTCTATGTCAAATTTACTAAAAAAATAACTACGATGATTTAAAAATGGTGAAAAGTATGTTTCAGCTTACTATTTAAAAAATAGAACGGATGACTTCAGTTAAGAGAAGGAGTAATTCAAAATAATTTTGTCAGCGCACAAGCTTGTAATCCTAATAGACGAGTAAAGGAATAATTTAACCTCCCGGTAAGGGATTAGATTTTAATTTGCAAAGAGAAAGCTTGTCAAACTCTGTTTAAAAATGCAAAAGCATCTTTTTTGTCCTGATTTAATTGTTCTTTTAATAAATCGACAGAACCAAATTTTTGTTCTTCGCGGAGGTATTGCAATAGCGAAACTTCAATTTTTTTGCCGTAAATGTCAGCATCAAAATCAAAAAGATTCACTTCGATAGTTTGTTTTTGTCCGTTAACCGTTGGATTAAAACCAATATTCATCATTCCAAAAACCTCTTTTTGATCGATTAGAGTTTTAACGATGTAAACACCAGCTTTTGGGATTAACTTATAATCTTCATCGATTTGTATGTTGGCAGTTGGAAAACCTATAGTTCTACCTAATTGTTTGCCTTTAACGACTTCACCCGACAAAAAGTAGCTGTAGCCCAGATAATTGTTGGCTAAGGTCATATTTCCTTCGTTCAGTGCTTTTCTGATTTTGGTTGAACTTACAGAAACGTCCTGGATTTCCTGAGCTGAAATTTGTTCAACTTCAAAACCATATTCAAGACCAAAAGCAATTAAATCATCAATATTAGCGGTTCTGTTTCTGCCAAAGCGATGATCATGTCCAATAATTATTTTCTGAATATGAAACTGATCTACCAAAATGGAATGAACAAACTCTTCAGCGGTTAATCTTGAGAAACTTTCGTTAAAAGGATGAATCACAAGATTTTCAATTCCGGTCGCTTCCAGAAGTTTTGATTTTTCGGCAATGGTATTCAAAAGTTTTATTTCTGATTTTTCCTGTAATACCATTCTTGGATGTGGAAAAAAGGTAAGGACTAAACTTTCATATTTTCCATTTTCGGTGTTTTGGGTAATGCGTTCCAGAATTTTTTTATGACCAATATGTACACCATCAAATGTTCCAAGAGTTAAAATTGTTTTCTTGGTGGACTGAAAATCGTTTATAGAATGAAAGAGCTTCAAAACAAATAATTTAAGATGGTGCAAATTTATACTATCTATTTTAAATTTGATACTAAGGGTAATTGATTTTTTAATCCCAAGCCGTTACTTTTTGTGAAAATGGGACAACTTGTAAACCAAAAAGCATTAATTGTCTGTGATAAGTGTAAAATTTCGGTTTTATTAACGTAATTTTGGTATACTGTTATTTCCAAAATATGAGAAAAAATCTACTTTTTTTATTTTTTATTTTTTGCTGTGCAAATATGTATGCCCAAAGTGATGTTTTGTGGCAGAAAGTGAGTGCGGTTTCTCCAAGTAAGAGAGGAATCTCGTCTGACTCTGGGCGGTTGTACTATAAACTGAATTCAGATTTTTTGAAATCAAGACTTGCTGCAACTACTAATAAATCAGAAAAAAGTGCTTCGACAGAAATTACGATTCCTAATGCCAGTGGTGTCTTGGAACGCTTTTCAGTTTCGGAACATTCGAATTTTGAACCTGAGTTGCAGGCAAAATATCCTGAAATCAGAGCTTATGAAGGACGTGGTTTAGATGATAAAACGGCTACAATTTATTTTAGTGTGGCACCGATTGGAATCCAGACTATGGTACTTCGTGCCGATAGACCATCGGAGTATATAGAACAAAATCAGGAAGATAAGTCTTCTTATGTTTTGTTTACCAATACTGATGCGGCTGCCAAATCTAAATTAGACTGTAAGACACTGGACACTGCGTCGAATAAAAGCGCCTCATCAATTACTGCAAAGTCGGCAGCAAACAATAAAGTTTTCAAAACACTGCGATTGGCGTTGTCCTGTACGGGAGAATACACTGCTTATTTTGGAGGCACAAAAGCGGGAGCGGTAGCTGGAATGAACGCTACTTTGTCCAGAGTAAATGGGGTTTTTAATAAAGACCTTGCTGTAAGAGTGGTTTTAATTGCCAATAATGATGCTGTAATTTATACAAATGCACTAACTGATCCTTATTCTGATCCAACAAGAGGAACCTCTAAAGATCCTTCAGATGGTAATGATTATTGGAGTAAAGAAGTTCAAAGCACTTTAACAAGTGTGATTGGAGAAGCTAATTATGATATCGGACATTTGTTTGGACACGATGGAGGCGGAGGTAATGCAGGCTGTATAGGTTGTGTTTGCGATAGCCCGACACCATCAGAAGCGATGGGGAAAGGAAGTGCCTATACATCGCCATCCGATAAAAAGCCGGAAGGCGATACTTTTGATATTGATTTTGTAGCACACGAAATTGGGCATCAATTAGGAGCATATCATACTTTTTCTTTTGATGCGTCAGAAAGAACAGGCCTAAATGTTGAGCCGGGAAGTGGCTCAACCATTATGGGGTATGCGGGAGTATCTAAGGGATATGATGTTCAAAGTAATTCAGATGATTATTTTGCTTATGCAAGTATTTTGCAAATTCAGAATACTCTTGCCGGAAAGAGTTGTCCTGCTAATACGGTAATTACCAATAATCCTCCAACTGTCGATGCAGGTTTAGATTATACAATTCCAATGAGCACACCTTTTGTTTTAGTTGGCTCAGGTTCTAGTTCAGTTGGTACGATTACCTATACATGGGAACAATTTGATAGTGCAACATCATCATCAACCGCGAACAGCAACAGTATTGCTTATCCCACAAAACCAAACGGCCCTTTGTTTAGATCTATAGTTCCGGGAAGTTCACCTGTTCGTTATATGCCCGATTTAAACACCGTGCTTCTGAATAAACTAACCACGACCTGGGAATCTGTTTCTTCGGTTGCAAGAACATTGCATTTTACCCTAACGGCAAGAGACAATGGAGGACCAGGAGCTGCACAGACGAATACAGATACTATGATTGCAACTGTTGTAACTAATGCAGGGCCATTTACAGTTACTTCACAAAACACCAGCGATATAAGCTGGCAAATAGGATCGAGTCAAACAGTAACCTGGGCAGTAAATAATACCAACACCCTACCGGGATCTTCATCGGTAAACATTAAATTGTCTCTGGATGGAGGTTTGACATACCCTGTAATTTTAGCCTCAAATACACCAAATGATGGTTCGCAGTTGATTCAGGTTCCTGGCAGTGTAACTGCTTCAACTAATTGCAGGATTAAGGTTGAACCAACCGCAAATATTTATTACGCAATAAACAGTAAATCATTTGCAGTGGGTTACAGCTCTACTACCACTTGTGATTCTTATAGTTTCGGGAATTCTTTTGCAATTCCGTCCGGAACTAGTTTTACGGCCAAAACGGTAAATGTACCGGCATCAACCGGAAAAGTTTCTGATGTCAATGTTTTGGTTAATGTAACACACGATAAGCTTTCTGATCTCGAAATACAAATGGTAAGTCCGCAGGGTACAGTTGTGAATTTGTATAATAATAAAAGTTGTGGAGGGATAAATTCTAGCTTAATACTTCAGTTTGATGATGCCGGATTTACTTTAGATTGTTCCAAAGTAACAAGTCAGATTGTTATCCCTGTAGATGCATTGAGCGCTTTTAATGGTCAGGATCCAAGAGGAACCTGGAGTTTTAGAGTTCGTGATGCGGTTTCAGGTAATTTTGGAACGATCAATTCAGCATCCTTAAATATTTGCAATCAAACATTTACTTTAGGAGAAATAGATCTTGAAAATGTAGCATTTACGTTATATCCAAATCCAAATAAGGGAAGTTTTACGATTCAGTTTTCAAGTGATTCGATCAATAGGGTTCAAGTTTATGTTCATGATATTCTTGGTAAACAAGTCTATTTTAACTCATATGATAAAACGCCTTATTTTAATCAAAATATTCAGTTATCCGGAGTCTCTTCGGGGATGTATTTGGTGACCGTGATTGACGGTGATCGCAGAACGGTTAAGAAAATAATTGTGAACTAGAGAAAGAATAAATTCCAATAAAAAAATCCAAATTCCAAGAACTATCAACGAACAGTTTTTGGAATTTGGATTTTTTTATTGGAATTTAATACTAAGAGTTTGCCATTGCTATGCAAATAATACTGATTTTAGCGCCCGGAATTTTTTGTAAAGCCCTAGAGCAGGCCTCAAGTGTGGCCCCCGTAGTGAGTACATCATCAACGATTAAAAAATGCTTGTTGTGATTTCCTTCTGAAAATTGGACATCAAAGATGTTTTTAATATTCTCAGATCTTCCTAAAAGATTTTTCTTAGATTGGGTTTTCGAATATTTCTTTCGATACAATAAAGTGCAATCATAAGTAATCTCTAAGTTTTTAGACAAAGTCTTCCCAAAAGCAGTAATCTGATTATAGCCTCGTTCTTTTAGTTTTCTGCGGTGTAGAGGCACTGGAATGATAACGTCAAAAGGAGATTCTAAGTTTAATTTTTTTAAGTCTTCGGCGTACCAGTTTCCTAATACAGTTCCGATTTCTTCATGACCTTTGTACTTAAGATTGTGGATAAGTTCCTGAACAATTCCTTTTTTGTTGAAATATAAAAATGCCGATGCATGCTGAATATCGATTCTTCCGTAAAATTTCTTTAGAGCTTCGTTTTTTGGATCTAAATGGTGTTGAGTAAGAGGTAATTCATGACGACAGCTTGTGCATATAATAGTTTCACCACTGCGTAAAAGCATGTGACATCCGACGCAGACTTTAGGAAAAAAGAGGTTGATAAGATAATTAAACACAAATAGAGAGAATTTAGTTACAAAAATAACCAAATCATTACTTCAAACTTTATTATTTTTCTTTTTTTTAAACGTACTTTTTATATTTTTGCATCACTATGGCAAAACAAGAAGATATATTTAAGAATGTGGTTTCGCACGCAAAAGAGTACGGATTTATTTTTCCGTCAAGCGAAGTATACGATGGATTGAGTGCAGTGTATGATTATGCACAAAATGGTGTCGAGTTAAAAAAGAATATTCGTGAATATTGGTGGAAATCAATGGTTCAGATGAATGAAAATATTGTTGGTTTAGATGCTGCAATATTAATGCATCCAACAACCTGGAAAGCTTCAGGCCACGTTGATGCGTTCAATGACCCATTAATTGATAATAAAGATTCAAAGAAAAGATACAGAGCCGATGTTTTGGTAGAAGATTATGCAGAAAAACTTAATCTGAAAGCTAAAAAAGAAATTGAAAAAGCAAGCGCTCGTTTTGGAGATGCTTTTAATGAGCAGGAATTTGTTACAACAAATGCCCGTGTAATTGAATATCTGGCTAAAGAAAAAGAAATCAGAGAGCGTCTGGGGCGTTCTTTGGGCAATGGAGATTTAGAAGATGTAAAAGCATTAATTGAAGAATTAGAAATTGCTGATCCTGAAACAGGGTCTAAAAACTGGACAGAAGTTCGTCAGTTCAACTTAATGTTCGGAACGAAATTAGGAGCTTCTGCAGATTCTGCAATGGATTTATATTTACGTCCGGAAACAGCGCAAGGTATTTTTGTAAATTTCCTGAATGTTCAAAAATCAGGCCGTATGAAAGTTCCTTTTGGAATTGCTCAAACGGGTAAAGCGTTTAGAAATGAAATTGTTGCGAGACAATTTATTTTCCGTATGCGTGAATTTGAACAAATGGAAATGCAGTTTTTTGTACGCCCTGGTGAAGAAATGAAATGGTACGAACACTGGAAAAACACACGTTTAAACTGGCACCTATCTTTAGGATTAGGAAAAGATAATTACCGTTTTCACGATCATGAAAAATTAGCGCACTATGCAAATGCTGCCGCAGATATTGAGTTTAACTTCCCATTTGGATTCAAAGAATTGGAAGGTATTCACTCTCGTACAGATTTCGATTTAAAAGCACACGAAGAATATTCAGGAAGAAAATTACAATATTTTGACCCTGAACTAAACGAAAACTATGTGCCATATGTAGTAGAAACTTCTGTTGGTTTAGATCGTATGTTTTTGGCTGTTTTTGCAACTTCATTACAAGAAGAGGTACTGGAAGACGGTTCAACAAGAACAGTGTTGAAATTACCGGCTGTTTTGGCACCAACAAAAGCGGCTGTATTGCCTTTAGTTAAAAAAGACGGTTTACCTGATATCTCTAAAAAAATCATAGAAGATTTAAAATGGGATTTCAATGTAGCTTATGATGAAAAAGATGCAGTAGGCCGTCGTTACAGAAGACAGGATGCCCTTGGAACGCCGTTTTGTATTACGGTAGATCATCAAACCATCGAAGATGAAACAGTAACGATTCGTCACAGAGATACAATGAAACAAGATCGTGTGAAGATTTCAGAATTGAAAGATATAATTGAAAACGAAGTTTCAATGAAAAACTGGTTGATGAAAATGTAATTTTTGTCATACTTTAATATAAAAGCCCAAATTCCATAAGGAGTTTGGGTTTTTTTTAATGTCAAATAGTGTATTTTGGCGACTATTTCTGCATTTCACCCTTTTGTGTTAACATTTGTTTGTAACATATTAACAATGAAATAGTAGAATAATCGAAATTCGTATTTTTAATTGCGAATAAATTGCTAGATAAAAATCTTTTAAAAAAGATTGATGAAACTAAAGGGGTAGTTGTAGGGGGTTCATGAAAAATCAACAAAATGTAAGATTGAAAAAGTATTCGTATATTATCATTGATGATGATGTGGAAAGTATTTTGAAAACCAGAACAATTGCAGAAGGTTTTTCAGAATTGACTTTCGCGGGATCGGCTGCGAATTACCAATTGGGTCTGAATTTGGTTTTAGAACACCGGCCCTGCCTTATTTTTTTAGAAATTGCTCCCAAAGATTTATCCAGTAATTTGTCACTGGCCTTTATAAATGAATTGCATCGTTTCTTATTCCTTATCCCTAAGATAGTTATTACGACGGCAAAGAAAGAACTTGCTTTTGAGGCCATTCAGTATGGTGTTTTTGGCTATATATTGAAGCCAGTCCTGCGGTCTGATGTATTGAAGACTATTCTAAAACTCGAAAAAACACTTCCTGTAAACGATTCTGATCCAATTGAAGAAGACAGTACTCCATTGAGTGAGTTGTTTGCAAAACCCGTTAAAGATATAGAGCAGCCACTTATATTATGCGTGAAATCGTATGGTGATTATCGGTACATCAATGCCAATGATATCAGTTACTTTCAGGCAGATAACAACTCGACAGATATTTATTTGAATTCCGGCGAAATGATAACGGCTTTTAAAACACTAAAACATTTCGAAAGTATTTTGTCACATCCTTTTATTCGGATTCACAATAGTTATATAATCAATCAGAATTATATTGCTAGGATTCATAGCGGAAACTCAACTTGCTATATTAGAAATTCTTCCAAAAAAATCCCATTTTCAAAAACCTATAAATCAAATGTTGATTTAATTATTGCCGATTTTGCTGTAGGAAATTATTTAGAAGTCTAAAAATTAGGCAATTACATTGATTTGCCCCCCATTGACTAGTAATTGGGTATGTTTTACCATAAACCTGTTTTTTCATATTAATTTTTTTTAAATGTGGGCTTAGTTTTACACCATGATTCGCACAAAGCGATGATTCTCCAAAACAAAAAATCAAACATTTAATACCCTCAGATCATGAAAAAAACAGCTTTAGTATTAGGAATATTTTCTTTAGTAATGGTAGCAACTTCATTTGTAAATCCTGCAACAGTCTTGAATAATAAAAATTGTATTGCTACTGATGGTAGTGGAGGACAAAAAACAGGAGGAACAGGTACTAGAAAACAAGATGTTCAGAGTGCACAAATTCAATTAAAAAGTTTTGCTGCTGTTAGTCAATCAACAAGAACTACAATAAAATTGGATTAAGTATATAAAAGTATATATAATTAAGAGGCTGTCTTTTTAGACAGCCTTTTTTTATGTCTATAGTTTTAGTATTTTTGATAAAAATCAAAGATACACATTGAAAAAGCATTTTCGGATATTATTGTTTTTAACTCTTATCTTATTCGGATGTACGAATGAAACAAAGAAAAATAAAGATGAAAATTCTTCAACAGATAGTCTCTCTATCTATTTTTCATTGGCTAGTGATATTAATATGCCCCTGAATTATAAACAAAGCTATAATCAAAAAGCTTTTGATATAATTGTAGGTCAAAAAAATGACTCTCTTAATAGAGTAAATCTGTTTAAAGTGGCTAATCGTTATTATAACATGAGCGATTGGAAAGCCTATAAAAAAACATCAAAGTTAATTCTGGAACGAGCAATAGATAGTAAAGATTCATCTAGTATTGCTAAGGTTTATACCTATCTGGGAGATTATTATCGATCACAAACGATTTCAGATAGTGCCTTTTTAAATTATTTTGCGGCAGAGAAAATATATTTGCGAATTAACGACGAGCTTAACCTCGCCAAGACATTTTTTCTCAAAGCAGATTTGCAGTTTAGTGAAGCAGATTATTTCGAAAGTGAAATAATGGTATTTAAAGCACTTAAGATTTTAAAAAAGGAGAAACAAGTTAATAATCAACTTTATGATTGTTACAATCTTTTAGGAGTATTGTATAATGAACGGACAGAATATGATAAAGCATTGATGTTTCACAATAAGGCACTGTCTATTTTAGAAGATAAATCAATTCCATTAGATTTACAGTTAAAAGCTACTTCGCTAAACAACATAGGCTTTGTTTACCTAAGTATGGAGGATTACGAAAAGGCGAAGACATATTTTAGGAAAGGTTTGTTGCAAAAGAATTTATTTGAAGAGAGTGCAACATTATATGCAATGCTTTTAGATAATCTGGCTTATGCTAAGTTTAAGTCAAAAGAATTTGATGAACTTCCCGGACAATTTTATGAGGCGTTGAAAATTAGAGATAGTTTAAAGCTTACCTCGGGAATTATATTGAATAAAATACATCTATCTGAATATTATGGGTTTAAGAAAGATACTTTGAGAGCTTTTCAATTTTCAAAACAAGCTCTAAACTTATCCCGGGTTTCAAATAAATTAGGAAATACTTTAGACGCTCTTAAACAGATTGCTATTGTTGATCCTGAGAATGCTCCAAAATATTCAAAGGAGTATATAGAAATAAATGAAAAACTGGTAAGAGAGGAGAGGATTATAGGAGAGAAATTCTCGAGGATTCAATATGAAACCAACGAAATAAAAGATCAAAATTCAAACTTACAAGAAAAAAATAAAACCTTAATCTACGTCTTCAGTATTTGCACGCTAATTGGTTTGTTTTTCTATGTTTACAAAACACAGCAGGCAAGACATAGGGAATTACTTTTTAAGCAGCAACAGCAAGTTGCCAACGAAGACATCTATAATTTGATGATTCTGCAACAAAACGATATTGAACAGACCCGAATTAAAGAAAAGAAAAAAGTAGCGCAGGATTTACACGATGGTGTGTTGGGAAGAATGTTTGGTATTAGAATCAGCCTTGACAGTTTAGATAAGGTAGATGAGACCGAGGCAGCTCCCAAGAGAAAAAAATACCTTGAGGAACTGAAAAAAATTGAAGAAGATATACGTGAGATTTCACATGATTTAAACAGAGAGAAATCGGAATTAATTAATAATTTTATCGCGATTTTAAACAAATTGTTTGAAGATCAAAGAAACACGTATGATTCAGAATTAATTACCTCTTTTGATTCTAATATTAAATGGGAACTGGTGAGTAATACAGTAAAGATTAATTTATACAGAATTGTTCAGGAAGCACTTCAGAATTGCAATAAGTATGCAGAGGCGAGTACGATTACGGTCAGTTTTAAAAGTGAAGTCGATCATCTGATTTTGTCAATTGCTGATGATGGAGTTGGTTTTAATACCAGAACAACGAAAAACGGAATAGGATTGCATAATATTCAATACAGAGCCGCAGAATGTAAAGGTGTGGTCTCATTAAAATCAGTCAAAGGAGAAGGAACTCTTTTGATGGTTAAAATTCCTATAGATCAAAAAATAAACCTACAGCATAAATGACAATTGACCCCAACGCCCCGGTTCCTCAATTAATTAGAAAAAATATTTTAATTGTTGACGATCACCCTTTTATTATTGAAGGATATAAAAATGCGATCACGCGCTACAATCCTAAACAATATGAGTTTCTTATTTTACAGGCCCACGATTGCAAATCAGGATATGACTTAATCGAAGATGCTCAGACTCCGGAATTTGATGTTGCTTTTTTAGATATCAGCATGCCGGCGTATGAAGAGAAAGATATTTTTTCGGGTGAAGATCTGGCGAAGTTACTTTTGAAGAAAATGCCAAGATGCAAAATAATTCTGCTTACAATGTATACCGAGTTATTAAAAATTAAAACAATCATCAGAACGATTAGTCCTAATGGCTTAATCATTAAAAATGATCTTACTTTTGATGAATTGCTTTTTGCGTTTGATAAAGTCATGAAAAGTGATAAGTATTACAGCCAGTCCGTTCAAAAGATGCTCAATCAATCGACTCATAATTCAATTGAAATTGATGAATTTGATAAGCAGATTTTGTTTCATTTATCAAAAGGAACTTCTTTGGAAGATATGCCGCAATACATCCCAATTTCTGTTAATGCTATCGAAAAGCGTAAAGTGGGGCTTAAGGAACTTCTTAAAGTGAAAAGCGGTTCTGATGACGACTTAGTCAAAGAAGCAAAATGCAAAGGGCTTTTGTAGAGAAGGAAATTACAAATAAAAAAAAACCAAATTCCAGTGATGTTTCTGGAATTTGGATTTTTTTTACTTTAGTTCTCAGTCTCAGTCTCAGTCTCAGTCTCAGTCTCAGTCTCGGTTCTCAGTCTCAGTCTTCAGTCTCAGTTTTCAGTCTCAGGTTTTAGTTAGCAGTTTATTAAACACTGTAACTGGAAACTGGGACTGAAAACCGCGACTAAAAAACTATTCCGTCAAAGCATCCCAACCACGGGCTTTTAAAGCAATTTTTGTATTGGCACGTGTTACAAGATGTACTCCTTCGCTTTCATCAGCCATGTGACCAATAATCGAGAAGTTTGGGTTTCCTTTTATTTTGTCAAAATCATTGATGTCGATCGTAAATAGCAATTCATAATCTTCACCGCCGTTTATAGCCACTGTTGTACTATCGATATTGAATTCTTCGCAAGTTGAAATGAACTGAGGGTCTAGCGGAAGCTTATCTTCATATAAATTACAACCCACTTTTGATTGTTTGCAGAGGTGCATAATTTCAGAAGATAATCCGTCTGAAATATCAATCATCGCCGTAGGTTTAATTTCGAGAGCGTGTAATAAAGTACGAACATCTTTTCGGGCTTCGGGTTTTAACTGGCGTTCGATCAAATAACTGTACATATCCAGATCCGGTTGGCTGTTAGGATTCACCTGGAAAACCTGTTTTTCACGCTCCAATACCTGCAATCCCATGTAAGCAGCTCCTATATCTCCGGTAACGACAAGTAAATCGGTTTGTTTGGCACCATTTCGGTAAACAATTTCTTCTTCGTTAGCTTCTCCAATTGCGGTGATGCTAATAATTAGTCCTTTTTGTGATGAGGTAGTGTCGCCACCAATAACATCTACTTTATACTCTTTTGCAGCATGCGTAATGCCCTCAAATAATTCTTCTAAGGCTTCTAGTGGAAAACGATTAGAAACCGCCACAGAAACCGTTATTTGCGTTGGTTTTGCATTCATTGCACAAATGTCGGACAGGTTAACAACAACCGATTTGTATCCCAAATGTTTTAAAGGCATATACGCCAGGTCAAAATGTACTCCCTCAATTAATAAATCGGTAGAGACCACTACTTTTTTGTCCTTAAAATCAAGAACAGCGGCATCATCGCCTATACTTTTCAGGGTAGATTCCTGAGTGACATCAAAATTTTTGGTTAAATGGTCAATTAGGCCAAACTCGCCTAATTGTGCTATACTGGTACGTTGCGGATTTTTATCTTCGATCATTTTCTTTTAAGTTCCAAAGTTTGTAAGGGGCAAAGGTACAAAGGTTTTATCGAATTTAAGGAGATGTTCTCTCTGAACGCCTTCTTTATCTGTAGAGAAACGTATCTTTAGAAGAGAAAATGAAAAATATTTTATTTTTTTATTTCCTGCTGACAAACTGTTGTCACCGACCCTCAATACTTTTGAAGTAAGAAATAATTAAAACTTTAAAACTATGAAAACATTAGCAGCCCAAGTAATTACTCCCGAAGATTTATTGATCCACTGGCAAGGACACCGTAAGCTTACACGTAACCTTATTGAAAAATTTCCGGAGAAAGATTTTTTCGAATTTTCAATCGGAGGAATGCGAACTTTCGCTCAGTTGACTGACGAACTTTTGGCTATCGCGGCTCCTGCATTAAAAGGAATTGTAAATAAAGAGATCAAACCTTATACCGAAGCATCTGAAAAATTGATCTTTAAAGCACAGTACCTAGAAAAATGGGATGAAGCAACAGCCGAAATTAACGAATATTGGAAACAATTGTCGATCGAAGATTTTAGCGAAACCTTTAATCTGTTTGGTCAGTACGAATTTCCTATAATTCAAAATGTATTATATTTTATTGATAACGAAGTGCATCACCGCGGACAAGGTTATGTGTATTTAAGAGCCTTAAATATCGAGCCTCCATTTTTTTGGGAGAGAGGACTATAGCCAGAAGTGCTAAATAAATTTCAATCTATTTTAATTCAAATTTAAATCGAACAGTATGAGTTTTAAAAAAATTATGACCAATTATGCCGCTTATAATTTGTGGGTAAATCAGCAATTTGTGAATTGGCTTTCGGCAAAAACAGATGAATTGCTACATAAAGAAGTTCTTTCAAGCTACCCCAGCATTATTAAAACGCTAAATCATATTTGGGAAACCGAGGAATATTGGTTTTCAGTAATAACTGAAACTCCCCAGCCCGAAAGAAGAGCGAGTACTGATTTAAACAAGGATGAAGTATTTGAAGGTTTATTGAATACCTCTGCAAAATTAGCGGCATTCATCACATCATTATCAGACGAACAGTTGTTGAAAACAATCAAAATCGAAAATCCATGGTTTCAGTGTGATTTGCCTGTTAGCGATTACTTGTTGCAGGTGGTGAATCACGGAACGTATCACAGAGGTCAAATTGTAACTATCGGAAGAAATATTGGTATTACCGACGCTTCGAATACCGATTATAATTTTTACAATGTGGTAAAAGAGAAACACTAGATTTGAAAAATGCCTAAAGATGAACTTCATCTTTAGGCATTTTTTTTATAACAGTCTTTTTCGGTTGATTTCCAGTAATGCGAGCGTTGAGGTTTTGAGTTTTTCAGGTTCCAGAATCGTAGCGTAATCCCCATACATTAGAAACCAGCGTGGAAATGAGTTTTCGATATCGCGTGACATAAAAGTCATTTCTATTTTTCCGTCTACTTCTTTTTCTGAAATGAATCCGTGGTACTTTTTTTCGGTACTCAGATAACGGGCGATTTTCTTGTCAATTAAAATTCGGACTTTTGTTGTTGGGCACGTTTCTGTTTTCTTGATATAAGTTTCTAAAGCATCGTGTTCGATCGTAAAATCACAGTCTGTTTTTCGAATACCCTGAATTCTGTCTGTTCTAAACTGACGATAATCTTGTCGTAAATGACAATATCCTAAAAAATACCAGTTGTTGTTATCGTGAAAAACCCCAACAGGTTCTATGTTTCTTTGCGTAGCCGTATCGGTTTCGTAGGTTTTGTACGAAAGTAAAAGCTGTTTTTTCTCCGCAATACCTTCAAACAGAAGTGCTAAAGTATTTGGCGAATTATCATTAAACATCGGTTCGGAAGTGTTCATTATAACCCGCGATTCGATATTGGAGAGCCAGTCTTTATCGGTACTTCTTAAAACAGATTTCAGTTTGTACATAGCCGAAGCATAATGTGCTCCAAGAGATGGATCGGTAAATTTTTGCATGAGTTTTTCGGCAGCAATAAAACTGCTTACTTCTTCGCGTGTAAACATAACGGGAGGCAATCTGTAACCATCCATCAAAGCATAACCAACACCCGCTTCACTGTAAATAGGAACCCCCGAAGCTTCCAGCGTTCGAATGTCTCTATAGATTGTTCGTAAACTACAATCAAAACGATCAGCCAATTCCTGTGCTTTTACAATTTTTTTGGATTGTAATTGGATGAGGATGGCGACAATTCGGTCAAATCGTTTTGGAGTTTCGTCCATTTTTTCTAGGTTCAAAGGTTCAGAGGCTCAAAGTTACAAAGGTTTGATGTTTAAAGAAATAAAAAGCTGTTCCAAATTGAGACAGATTGTCTCTGCTTTGTCTCTACGATGTATTGAATACCCCATAATTTTATTTTTTAGGAAATACTTGTCTGAAAAATTGTATTTTTGTTTAGGAGGCAGGTCAGAGAGATTGCTTGCCGGAAATTAGTTTTACCAGTATTGTACTGCGTAAAACCTGTATCATACAGTTGTCGTAATTTTTTATTCATAATTATTATCTTTGAGCCATGAGTATAGTAGCAAAACCAAATCATATAGGGCGAAAAATTAGCCGTATTCGTGAATTAAAAGACATGAAACAGGAAGCTTTGGCACAAGCTTTGGGCGTAAGCCAGCAAACGATATCTGCAATGGAAAATAGTGAAACTGTCGATGATGAAAAATTAATCGAAGTGGCAAAAGTCCTCGGTGTAAGTGTTGAAGCAATTAAGAACTTCTCTGAAGAAGCTGTGTTGAATATTATTGGTAATACGTATCACGATAATGGTATTGTTAATGCTGGAGTTAATAACAGTTGCAATTTTAATCCTCTTGATAAAGTAGTAGAATTGTACGAGAGATTAGTTCAATCTGAAAAAGAAAAGAACGAATATTTAGAGAAGTTGTTAAAATCGAAATAAGCTTTACACAAAGGTTATTGCTGAAATGTAAAATAACAGAGGAGCTGTCTCAAAAAAATATATGTTTCGCTCCGTTGGAGCTTTTTGATGCTGGGAAATTACATTTTCTATACATATTTTGCTCCGCTGGAGCAGTTTGAGATAGAAAAAGTAATAGTTCTTTTTGAGAAAGATTTTAATTGATATAAAACAAAGGGGCTGACTCATTTATGAGTCAGCCCCTTTGTTATTCCGACTAATTGACATCCGTTTGCTCCGTTGGAGCAAAATATTTATAGATAATAAAAATCAGCAGGGGGAAAAGCTCCAGCGGAGCGGTATATTTTTCCACCTTCTACAGCATAATATCTATTTTTAAAGAGTAATTCAAAAATTATAGATTTTTTAAAATATCATATCGATCTAAAAGTCTTTCTGAGTTAGCTTTATTTTTAATGAGTATGTTAGGTTGAGTTAGAGTTAAAATTCTAGTTTAATCAGGTACCAGCTATGGGGCTGAGCGAAGTCGAAGCCATTCTCGGTTCCATAAGCCTTCGACTCCGCTCAGGGTGACATCGCGGTTGTCCGAAGTTTTTATTGACTTTGTTTTATTCCGAATGTGCCGATAAATATATTAAAACTAAAAACCCAACAACTTTCGTCATTGGGTTAGTCTATATTCTTTGTTCTTTACTCTATTCTCTCAAAAAAAACTTAGTCGTTCAATTTCAAAACAGCCATAAACGCCTCTTGTGGAATCTCAACGTTTCCTACCTGACGCATACGTTTCTTACCTTTTTTCTGTTTTTCAAGAAGCTTACGTTTACGAGAGATATCTCCACCGTAACATTTTGCGGTAACGTCTTTACGAAGTGCTTTAATCGTTTCACGAGCTATAATTTTCGCACCAATCGCTGCCTGAATCGGAATGTCGAATTGTTGTCTTGGAATCAGCTCGCGTAATTTCTCGGTCATTTTTTTACCGATGTTGTAAGCGTTGTCTTCGTGAATCAAAGCAGAAAGTGCATCAACCGTCTGAGCGTTTAAAAGAACATCCAGTTTTACCAGTTTTGAAGTTCTCATTCCAATAGGAGAGTAGTCAAAAGAAGCATAGCCTTTAGAAACTGTTTTCAAACGATCGTAAAAATCGAATACAATTTCGGCCAATGGCATGTCAAAATTCAGCTCAACACGTTCTGTTGTCAAATACGTTTGATTGGTAATCTGACCACGTTTTTCGATACATAAACTCATAACGTTTCCAACGAAATCGGCTTTTGTAATGATAGTTGCTTTTATAAAAGGTTCTTCAACACGGTCTAAACGAGAAGGTTCAGGCAAGTCTGAAGGATTGTTTACAACAAATGCAGTTTCGGGATCTTTTTTGGTATACGCCAAATACGAAACGTTAGGTACGGTAGTAATAACCGTCATGTCGAACTCACGCTCTAAACGTTCCTGGATAATTTCCATGTGAAGCATTCCTAAGAATCCGCAACGGAAACCAAATCCTAAAGCGGCAGAGCTTTCTGGAGTAAAGACTAACGAAGCATCGTTTAATTGCAATTTCTCCATAGAAGAACGCAAATCTTCATAATCTTCGGTATCAACAGGATAAATTCCGGCGAAAACCATTGGTTTTACATCCTCGAAACCTGTAATCATATTGGTTGTTGGTGTTTTAGCATCTGTAAGAGTATCTCCCACTTTTACCTCTTTGGCTTCTTTAATTCCTGAAATTAAATAACCAACATCACCGGTAGAAATTACATTTTTTGGAACCTGATTTAGTTTTAAAGTTCCCACTTCATCGGCAAAATATTCATTGCCGGTAGCCATGAATTTAATTTTCTGTCCTTTTTTGATTTCTCCATTCATTACTCTGAAGATAACCTCGATTCCACGAAACGGGTTGTAATGTGAATCAAAGATCAATGCCTGCAAGGGTTCATCAACATTTCCTTTTGGAGCCGGGATTTTTTCAATAATAGCTGCTAAGATATTCTCTACACCAAAACCGGTTTTTCCAGAAGCATGAATAATATCTTCTAATTTACATCCTAATAAATCGATAATATCATCGCTTACTTCTTCAGGATTGGCACTAGGTAAATCTACTTTATTCAAAACCGGAATAATCTCAAGATCATTCTCTAAAGCCAGATATAAATTAGAAATAGTTTGTGCCTGAATACTTTGAGCTGCATCAACGATTAAAAGAGCACCTTCGCAGGCCGCAATAGATCGTGAAACTTCGTATGAAAAGTCAACGTGACCGGGAGTGTCAATTAAATTTAATATATATTCCTCGCCTTTGTAAGTGTATTCCATTTGAATGGCGTGACTCTTAATGGTGATTCCACGCTCACGTTCCAGGTCCATGTTGTCAAGCAATTGTGCTTTTTCTTCACGAGCTGTAACGGTTTGTGTAGCGCCCAATAAGCGGTCTGCCAGTGTACTTTTACCGTGGTCAATGTGTGCAATAATGCAAAAGTTACGTATCTTCTTCATTTTAATATGTCAATTCTCTAAACGAGTTTAAGTAATTTCCGGGTATAAATTTGCACTGTAGCAATTGCCTTAGAGCATGTTATTAAGCCGCAAAGATAGCGCAAAGTTTTGGATTCTGGAATGTTGATCTTCGATAGTTGAATACGGAATTTTAAAATGGCTTTTAAAATGTTAAAATATACTGTGATTTTCTCTAAAAAGAGAGGAGAAATAGAACCCGACAGGTTTCAAAAACCTGTCAGGTTTAGTGTAATTAACTAAATCATTCTAATTTTAAATTATAACCCAGTTGAAAGTATAGTGGAATCAGAGGTTTTGTTTTAAAATCCTGGGTAATTACTTTTCCCAGTCGTAAAGTAAGGTCACTTCGGCGAAAGGAATATCCGGCTTGTATGCCATAGTTGAAATTGCCTCCGGTTGACGGTTCATACCAACCATTTTTTACGTCGGGGTAGACTTCTTTATAAACTGCCGAATTTTTAAAATGAGTAACAATCGCTTTGTCAAAACCAAATTCTCCGGCGGCAAACCATTTTGGTTTATAATATCCAATAATCGCAGTTGCATCGGCGCCAAAGTTTTGTAAGGTGACTAACGGATTTTCGTATCGGCGATAAATTCCGTGAATGGCTACATTAAAACGGAAATGATTCAGTTGGTAGAGATTTAGTTGTCCGCCAATTTTACTTTTAAAATCATCCGTTATTGTTTCACCTGATGGTAAGGAAAAAGATGCTTCGATTACAATTGGCAGTTTGGTTTTGAGATGGTAACCGTAAGCAAGTCCGTAAATAAAACTATGTTCCCAGCCGGCATTTATACTTAGAATGTGTTTTTGATTCTCTTTAAGATTTTCCCAGTTTATAGTTTGAGAATAGGTTTTGGTTAAGAAAAGAGAAAGAATAAAGGTGATTATTACTAGTATTGTTTTCATCGTCTGGTTATTTTAGAGCATTTAAATAGTTCAACACTAAGGGATGTACATTTTTCCAATTGAAGTAAATCATCTCATGTCCGGCTTCTTTTACTTCGACTATGGCAGCATTCGGAAAAAAAGCTGCTTCTTTTTGAGCAAAAGACAAACCGTACGATTGATTGAACTCACCGTACAAGAAGAGAACTTTGGTTTTATACTGACCTAGGTTTGTCGTAAAGTCAAAGCCATCATTTTCGGCGATATCGGTAAAGCTTTCTAAGACCGTTGTTCCGATCCTCCAAAATGGTGAAGGTCCCGGAATACCTTCTTTGTTGCCTTTTGCATAAGAGAAACTCGTAGAAATGCCGAATTTGTAGTCGAGAATTTCATGTTGGTTTTCTTTCCCGGTCAAAAACTGATCGACATACAGTAAGTTACTGGTGGCTTCGGAGAATAATTTTATTTTCCGGCTCATTTCGCCATAATCGTCTAATAGTTTTTTGTTTAAACCTCCCGGTTCTGCCAGAATAACACCACTAATAGTAGTGGGATATTTGTTTACATAAGCTGCGGCGAGCATGGCGCCCCAGGAATGCCCAAAGAGAAATATTTTTTGAGCATTGGTTTTTCGGTAATATTTTATGACTTCGGTAAGATCATCGAGTACGAGTTGAATTGAGTACGTGTTTTTGTCATGTCTTTTGGATAATCCGGAGCCCCTTTGATCGTAGAAGATCACATAATAGCCTTCATTGGCGAGTTGTTTTACATCCAAGGCGCTTCTATAGTCTGAGCCGGGTCCGCCATGGAGGAAAACGAGCATTGGGTTGTTGGGATTTCCGAAAGTTTCAGCGTGCAGCTGTGTTCCGTTTACAAAAATAGAAGGGATAGAGGCATCCTGATCGACAGTTTTGGGAACTAAATTTCCAAGGCCCTGAATGTCATTTTCATTTTCGCATCCAATAAAAAAGAAAATTGAAACAGCGATTACGGCTGAGTAAAGTACTTTGGTTTTCATTGCATAAATTGGTTTAAATTTCTGCAAAGATGTACTGTGGTACTATGCTGGTCGCCCCAACTTGTAAGGTGGTTCCAGTTTATAACTTAAAAATCTGAGAGATTTTTAAAAACTATTAGGTTTAAAATTGAAGTTATTTCAGGGATTAAGGAATGAGCTCATTTTTTAACACATAAGGGACATAGATTTTTATCTTAAAATAAAGGAGATCAAAAAAACAAGTTTTTGCACATAGCTATGTTTGTTTGAAACAAAAGAAATGCCTTTTCTGAGTTTACAAAAACTATGTTTCTATGTGTTTAGGAGAATTGATTTTTGAATTATAAATTCAAACCCGACAGGTTTCAAATGAAAGTTTTTTTAAATATTCAGAAGGAGAAAGTCCGGTTTCCTTTTTGAAATTTCGGTTGAAAGCCGTTTTTGAATTAAAGCCACATTCAAATGCCACAGACAGGAAGGTGAATTTTTGATTTTCGGGCAACCGGATTATTTTTTTAAATTCTTCCACGCGCTGTGAGTTAATGTAATCGTAGAAATTTTTCTGTTCGGCCGAATTGATGACTTGCGAAAGGGTATTGGGATGAACGCTTATCTTCTGAGCCAGTTCGGTTAAAGTTAAATCGGCATTTTTATAGAGCTTTTCATCGTGCATAATCTGAGTCAGCTTCTGATGAATGGTTTGAAGTTCTGTAGTGGTAAGGCCTGATTTTTCGTATTTAATTTTTTCAGATTGATGGGCAACAGTGGTTTTTTCTGCTACTGAAGTCGTAGTTAGGTTGTTTTCGGAAAAGGGTTGGTTTGTAAAAATCCCAACTTGTTTGACACCGAAATACCCAATAAAAATCAAATAAAAAACGACAACCGAAAAAATATACTGATCGTCAGAGAAAATGACCACGATCCAGATGATGCTGGATCCGATAATTAAATAGCGCAGCCAGGTCAGGTTGATTTTTTCGGTAAACGAAAATTGATTGTTGATGTTCTTGCGGTGTTTTACGAGTTTCTGCAAGGAAAGTAAAGCATAAACAATTCCGGAAAGGAGTATTGCGGCATACAAAACAGTGATCAGGGTCTCGTATCCCTTTCCTTCATTTTTGAAAACAGTTACTTTTTCGTCGAAAGACAAATTATAAAAAGGTGTCAATACCAGAATGGCAGCTAGAAAAGGAATAAAATGTAAAAGATTAAACTTTTTATAGCGATTTTGGTTCGTTAAAGCCGAAGTATATAAAAATAAAAAAGGTCCTTGAACTAAAGGCATCGGAAGCTCTAATCCCAGTAAAAAAGGGAAGTCGCTATAATCATTTTTGTAATGAAGATAGAACAGGAATAAATGAAAGCCGGTAAAAAACAGCCAGAGTGCCAGAATCTTGTCGGCCTCGGTTTTGTTCCTTTTGCTTGCCAGTACAACAACCAGAAAAAAGGTGATTATAATGCCGGTTAAATACAACATACAGGTTTTGATTATAAATTAAATCGGTTGTTGGAAATATCAGGCAAGATAATTTTTTTTGTTCAATTATCTGAGGTCGTGGTGTTTCGTAAAGATTACTATTTTTTAAATCAGTAAGATATAATTATAGGGATATTACTCTTCCTTAGAAGTTTCTTTATCCGTTTCGGCATGAATATCTTTGAATTCCTCGTACCATTTTTCGACAGAAGGGTAAACGAAAGCTGCCACTTTTTTTACCGGATTGTAAAAAATAGAATGATCTAATGTTTCTTTTTTGGCAAAAGTATTGTTGAAATTGATTTTCTCAAAAAGAGCAATAAAAATACTCATGATCAGAATGGTTTTTAAAATTCTGAAAAAGCCTCCGCCCAGTTTATTGGCCCATCCCAGAAAAGCAAAATCGGCAATTCCGGTAAGAATCTTAGCTAAGAAATAAACACCTATAACGACTAAAATAAAAGTCAGAATGAAAGCAGTAATTTGTATCGTATTCGGATTCCATGAAACGTGTTTCATGATAAGTTCTTTCATAAAAGAAGAGAATTTAATGGCGATATAAATTCCCAACAATAAAGAAATGAAAGAAGCAACTTCAACAAAAAGCCCGTTTTTAATTCCTTTATATAAACTAAAAGCTAAAAGAGCGGCCACAATTATATCAAAAAAACTCATATTTTGGTGTGTTTAAAAAAGCGCAAAGATATACTTTTTTAGGTTCGGAGGTTCAGAGTGGCAAAGCTTCAGCCGTTTTTTGGAGCTCTCTTTTTCTGTGTGTTTAATTTTTTTAGGTGCAATGTATTGAACTGTGTATCTTTGCAACTCAAAATTTAGAGTTAGGATTGTAATTCTGTCCCCTTCAGAATTGAATTTTTTAACAATCTAAGATCTAAAATCAACAATCTAAAATCATACAATGTCCAGAGATACACAACTAAAAGAGCGATGGGAAAAGCTCGTCGATATACTGTCTAATCAATTTTCGCAAGGCGAGGACTTAGATTTAGATGCCATAATTTATTTAATCGGAGTTCAGGAACTCGGGAAAGTACATCGTGAATTCAAAAAAGATGAAAAATTAAACCTGATGCACATCGCCATTTGTCGATTATTAGAACCATACGGGTTTTATGAATTTGACTTTTTTGATGCCGACGGATGGCCACATTATAAAGTAAAAGAAGAATTACCGTCGTTGAAAGCGGGAGAACAATCGGTTTTGATGAAAGAAGCCATTGTGAATTATTTTTTAGAAAGAGAACTGATAGAGTAGTTTTTAGTCTCAGTCTCAGTTTTCAGTTCAATTGAGACTGAAAACTGAGACTGAGACTGTATACTTTCAACTAAAATTACGTAAATTTGCACCTTCAAAGCAAGACCGATGATAGACAAGATAAAAGAACATATAGAGGAAGCTAAGGCCTTTAATGATAAAAATAAAGAATCTTTAGAGCAATTCCGTATTAAGTATTTAGGAAGTAAAGGTTTGTTGAAAGAGCTTTTTACAGAGTTCAAAAACATTCCAAACGACCAGAAAAAAGATTTTGGACAGGTAATAAATACTTTGAAATCGGTTGCCGAAGAAAAAGTAAGAGTTATTCAGGAAGAGTTGGAAAGCAAACAAGAGGTAAAAGGAGTTTTTGGCGATTTAACACGTGCGGCTGAACCGGTAATTATTGGTTCACGTCACCCGATTTCAATCGTTAAAAATCAGATTATTGATATTTTTGCGAACATTGGTTTCAATGTTTCCGAAGGTCCGGAAATCGAAGACGACTGGCATAACTTTACCGCTTTGAACTTACCGGAATATCATCCGGCACGTGATATGCAGGATACTTTTTTCATTCAGACGAATCCGGATGTGCTGTTGCGCACGCATACATCATCTGTTCAGGTGCGTTATATGGAAAATCATAAACCGCCAATTCGTACAATTTCTCCGGGACGTGTATTTCGTAACGAAGCGATTTCGTCACGTTCGCACTGTATTTTCCATCAGGTAGAAGGTTTGTACATTGACAAAGATGTCTCATTTGCTGATTTGAAACAGACCTTGCTTTATTTTACGAAAGAAATGTTCGGAAAATCTAAGATTCGTTTACGTCCGTCCTACTTTCCGTTTACAGAACCAAGTGCCGAAATCGATATTTATTGGGGTCTAAAAACCGAAACCGATTACCGTATCACTAAAGGAACAGGATGGCTGGAAATTGGAGGTTGTGGAATGGTAGATCCAAATGTTCTTAAAAATTGCGACATCAATCCTGACGAATTCAACGGTTTTGCTTTCGGAATGGGAGTAGAGCGTATCGCGATGTTACTGTATCAAATTGGCGATATCCGTATGTTTTACGAGAATGATGTTCGTTTCTTAGAGCAGTTTAAGGCCAATATTTAAAAATAAAGTTATTAGTAAATAGTGATTAGTGAGAAGTCTTCTTTCTAATCACTATTTATATTTTACGAATTACTAAGATTATGAAAAAAGACATAACAATACCGGAAGTAGAAAACGTATTTCTTGCAGCAGTACAAGAGTGGAGCGATGACTTTATGGAAAAAGTATGGTACGCTTACCTGGTAAACGACAGTGATTTTAACCTGGACAGCGTGATGGTCGTTTCAAAAGCATTTGGAACAATCGATGGAGAGATGAAAAAAACGTCCGTTTTACGTCATGCATTTGTTGAGGTTCCTGCAGTTTCGGTTGTGAAAATCGAAATGGTAGAAAAGAGCTTACTGGTGTTGAACAACGAATTTATGGTGACGTTCTTTATTGGAAATACTTTGTACGACAAGAAATTTACTTTTAAATCAAACCTAATCAACGAAAATGATACGGAGGAAGTGCCTATTTTGTTTGTTGAAGGAGTTATGGTGAAGTAGGTAGAACGGAGATTTGTAGAGGCAAGAGAATGGAGAATAGAGACAAGAGCAAAGATGCAAGAATATAGAATATAGAGAATAGAATATAGAGTAAAGACTATAGAAGCGAGGGTTTAAATTTCTCTATATTAAAATAAAAAAGAGTCAAGATGAATTTTAATTCTGTCCTGACTCTTTTTTTTTATCTGGCAAAAACAAGTTCACAATATATAATCTTGCATCTTTGCTCTTGCCTCTATAAATCTATCTTCTCTAAAAAAACTAATCCAAAGACTCCGTTAATTTTTTGAAAACCGATTTGGCATCTTTTCCTTCGTATAAAACAGCGTAAACAGCATCGATAATTGGCGTTTTTGCGCCATAGCCCTGATTTAGTTTATAGGCGCTTTTAGTGGCATAATAACCTTCGGCAACCATACTCATTTCCATCATGGCACTTTTTACTGTATAGCCTTTACCAATCATGTTTCCGAACATTCTGTTTCTCGAAAACACAGAGTAACCGGTAACCAATAAATCGCCTAAATAAGCGGAGTCATTGATGTTACGTTTCATTTTATGAACTTTTCGGATAAACTTTTTCATCTCGCGAATTCCGTTACTCATCATAACCGATTGAAAGTTGTCTCCATAACCTAAACCGTGTGCAATTCCTGCTGCGATAGCGTAGATGTTTTTAAGCATTGCTGCATATTCGGTACCAATAATATCATCTGAGATTTTGGCTTTGATGTAATTTCCGGATAAATGTTTTGCGACAACATGTGCTTTATCAGGATCACCGCAAGCGATTGTTAAATACGAAAGTCGCTCTAATGCTACCTCTTCAGCGTGACATGGGCCCGTAATTACACCAATGTTATAGTACGGAATGTCGTATTGAATGTGAAAATGTTCTCCAACGATCAAACTCGTTTCAGGAACAATTCCTTTAATTGCCGAAAAGATGATTTTGTCTGCCAGTGAAACCGCTAAGTTTTTTAATTCTCCATCTAAAAAGGCAGATGGAATAGCAAAAATCACATAGTCGGCATAAGCGACAGCTTCATTAATATTGTTGGTCAGTTTAAGTTTTGTAGTGTCAAATTCAACCGAACTTAAGTAGTTTGGATTGTGTTTGTATTTCTGAATGTGCTCGATAGCAGCATCGTTGCGCATGTACCAGGCAATTTCTGAAAGATTTACACATAACATCTTTGCAATTGCTGTTGCCCAGCTTCCTCCTCCAATTACTGCAAATTTTAAATTTTCGCTCATTATTTTAATAATTTAAAGCAAAAGTACTTAATAATGTAGTAATAATACAAAATCTCATTTAAGAAATTTAGAAACCACCATTAAATGTAATGGTTTACAGAAGGTTTTAAATTTAAAAAGTAAATATTTTTCGGTATGCACAATAAAAAGACAATCAATACGTTGTAACTATTTATAAATTAGAATTTAATGAGTTTAGCAAGAATTGAGTTAGTTAATTTTGTTTTAGTATTGTAAAAAGGCGTTCCTCGAAAGTGAGAACGCCTTTTTTGTAAAATTCCAAATGAGCTTAAAATTGGAATTTGGATTTTTTTATTTGGGACTTATGTTTTAGTAGCTCATTTCAACAATCGATTTTACTTTTTCCAGCGTAATCAATTGTTTTTCTCCAAGACCTTTCCAGCCTCTTTCGTTAAAACGATTTACGATAAAATCGGCTGTTTTACTGTAATCGTCAGTGTACTGTGAGAGTTTAGTGTCCATTCCCATAGTATGGAAAAAGTCAACGGTTTTATCGATTGCTTCTTTTGCAACTTCATCGTCAGAACCCGTTAAGTTGAAAATTCTCCTGCCGTACTGTGCCAGCTTTTCTTTTTTGGTATCAAACATTATTTGGTACAAACTTGGTCCGATAATCGCCAACGTTCTGGCATGATCAATTCCGTATAAAGCTGTTAATTCATGACCAATCATATGTGTAGCCCAGTCTGAAGGAACTCCTTTTTGAATTAGTCCGTTTAAAGCCATTGTACAGCTCCACATAAAATTGGAAGCCAAAGCATAATCCGTTGGATTTTCGACTACTTTTGGACCAACTTCAATTAAGGTTTGCAAGATTCCTTCGGCAATTCGGTCTTGCAAATATCCTTCATGCGGGTAGGTCAGGTATTGCTCCATTACGTGTGTATACGCATCCACAACACCATTTTGCAATTGTCTTTTTGGTAATGAGGCAATTACAGTTGGGTCACAAATTGAAAATTTAGGAAAAAGGGCACTTCCGCCAAAAGCCAGTTTTTCCTGTGTTGCTTCGATGGTAACAACAGCTCCTGAATTCATTTCGCTTCCCGTTGCAGGTAAAGTCAAAACAGTTCCAAAAGGCAAAGCGTTTTCTTTAATAAGCAAACGTTTTTGCAAAATATCAATCGGATCTCCGTCGAAATTCACAGCTGCTGAAATGAATTTCACACCGTCGATTACAGAACCACCGCCGACAGCTAAGATGAAATCAATTTTTTCAGCTTTTATAACAGCAACCGCTTTCATTAAAGTTTCGAAATGCGGATTGGGTTCGATTCCGCCAAATTCTACAATATCATAACCTTTTAAGTTATTGATGACTTGTTCGTGAATTCCATTTTTGAAAATACTTCCACCACCATAGGCCAGCAAGATTTTAGCATCTTTAGGAACCAAAGTAGAAAGTTTTTCAATTTGTCCTTTTCCGAAGATTAAATTCGTCGGATTGTATAATTCAAAGTTTAGCATTTTTTTAGAGTTTCTAAGATGCTAAGGTGCTGAGGTACTAAGTTTTTTTGCTTATCATCTTAGTAATTCGTAACCTTAGGATCTTTGTTGTTTTAATTGTTGTATTTTTAAGTTTCTGAGGTGCAGAGGTACTAAGGTTCTAAGTTTTTTTGTTAAGTACCTAAGAACCTTAGTACCTCAGCCCCTTTTTTACTTTAACTGTTGCAATAATTTACCGGCTACCAGTTTAGACGAAGCCGGGTTTTGTCCTGTAATTAAAAGACCGTCTTGCACAGCATAAGGTTGCCAGTTGGCTGCTTTCGAAAAGGTGGCACCATTTTTTGTCAAAGCATCTTCCAGTAAGAACGGTACTACTTTGCTTAAGCCCACCGCTTCTTCTTCGGCATTTGTGAAACCGGTTACTTTTTTGCCTTTTACCAGATATTCACCTTTAATTTTTACGTTTTTTAAAACTGCAGGAGCGTGACAAACAAAAGCAACTGGTTTTTTATGGGTATAGAAAGATTCGATTAAAGCAATCGAGTTTTTGTCTTCTACCAAGTCCCAAAGCGGTCCATGACCTCCCGGATAAAAAACAGCATCATAATCTTTTTGGTTGATGGTTGAAAGTTTGTGCGTGTGTTTTAATTTTTCCTGTAAAGTTTTATCGGCATCAAAACGTTTAGTGTCTGCAGTTGCCGATGCCGGATCGGCACTTTTAGGATCAATTGGTGGCTGACCTCCTAAAGGTGAAGCAATCGTAATCTCGACCCCCTGATCTAATAATTCATAATAAGGTGCAGCAAATTCTTCTGACCAAAATCCGGTTTTCTCTCCTGTATTTCCCAGTTTATCGTTGCTGGTTACAACAAATAGTACTTTTTTGGCACTTTTTTTTGTTGATTTTTGAGCTATAGCCGAGATGCTAAAAGCACTAAAGGCTATAATCGTAAGTAAGGTTATCTTTTTCATAAGTTTAAATTTTGATCAAATTTACGGTTAAAGTGATATCAGTAAAAATAAAATAAACTATGTTTGTTATAAATATATTTATGTCATGGTGAATCTGGAGTGGTACAGAACCTTTAAGGCTGTATATAAAAACGGAAATTTTTCTATCGCTGCAAAAGAGTTATTTATGAGTCAGCCTGCAGTTAGCCAGCAAATCTCAATGCTGGAAGCACATGTTGGGAATAAATTGTTTAATCGAAAGTCAAAAGGCGTAGAACCAACGGAATACGCTAAGTTACTCAATAATTTAATCATAGACGCACTTGACCGGCTTGAGAATGTAGAGAGTACTTTTCGCGCAAAAGCAGAGGATGCTACCCGATTAATTTCGGTTGGTATTTCGAAGAATCTTTTTAATTGTATTGGAAATCTGTTGATTTCTAAGTTTGATTTAATCGATTTTACTTTTGCAGAAAATGATGTGCTCTTTGAGTTAGTTGATGCTAAAAAACTTGATTTTGCAATCACCACAAAAAGATATGATACGTTTGATACAATCTATGAAATTGTGGGTAAAATTAAACTCATAATGGTGGCGCCGACAAGTTTGGATGCCACTGAATTTCGTCAGAAATTAAAATCAGATAATTATACAAGGGTAGAACAGTGGCTCAATGAGCAAAAGTGGTACAGTCACGATGCGAGAATTCCGCACATAAAATTATTCTGGCTGCATGCCTTTAATAAAAAAAGGCCATCGATGGTGCCCAATTACATTATTCCGTCAGAATCTGAAATGCTCCGCATGTTATCCGATAATGAAGGAGTGGCTATAACCTGGAATTGTAATGCGAGAAAATATATCAAAGAGAATAGATTGCAATTGTTGTGGAACAGTTTTCATGTACCGGAAGTATATGTGTTTGTACTGACCGCTAAAAACAGTAATTTGAATTCGTTTTTTGAAATTATTTCCAAAGAATTAAAATTGTTTTTTGGTAACAGATTATGACAGAAATCATTGTTTTCTGTATTTTTAAAGAATAATTTTGGGAGATAAATTCTTAATATTCTTAAAAATGAAAAAGATCGTATCAATTTTAATGCTTGCCCTGGTATTTTATACGGCTAACTCTTGTAGCAAACATGACGACGAGGTGATTATAGATTGTCTGGGAGAAGCGATTTTTGTAAAATTACATAATTCTACAGATGCTACTAATCCAAAATTAATGAACTATTCTGTTGGATATAGCGGAACCGGAACTTTAGTTGGTGTAAAGTGGACATTTGGAGACGGTACAACCGGAACTGGAACTAGTACTACTCATATTTACCGAGCGGCAGGAACTTATGAAGTTAGTGCAGAGGTTACTGTTGCAAAAAATGGTGCAGATTGTACTTCTATTCCAAAACGAACAGTAACAATAAACTAGGCAGTTCGAAAGAAAGAACATATTGATGAGAGTTAGTTTTATGATTTATTGCTTAGGCGATAGATTATAAAATTGGCTCTCATTCGTTATATTTGTGAGATATGATTTTTTAGATATGGAGAATTTTCAAAATATTCGAATTGCGGTTGATGCCATTGTGTTTGGATATAAGAACAACAGCTTGTATGTACTTTTAATTGAGCAAAAGTTTGGCTCTGCCGAAAAGTATTGGGCTCTACCAGGTGGTTTAGTAAAGTACGATGAATCTTTAAGTGAAGCGGTTATTAGAGAGCTGCACGAAGAGACCAATGTTCAGCTTACTTATATGGAGCAGCTGTATACTTTTGGAGATGATATTAACAGAGATTCCAGAAATCGTGTGATTTCGGTTGCTTATTATGCTTTAGTAGACGCTTCAAGTCTGGAAATTAAGGCAGATACCGATGCCGAACGTGTACAATGGTTCAAAATAGATCAGATTCCCTCTCTGGCTTTCGATCATAATTTAATCGTAAAAACTGCTATAGCAAGATTAAAAGCAAAACTGACTTATGAACCGGTTGGCTTCGATTTACTTCCGCAAGAGTTTTTGTTTTCGGATCTGGAAAATCTTTATTGTACCATTTTAGAGAAAGAAATTGACCGACGAAATTTTAGAAAGAAGATACTTAGCTATGGTTTTTTAGATCAAACAGATCATTTTTCGCCTGTTAAAAGCGGTCGCCCCGCAAAACTTTTTAAGTTCAATGATTTGAAATATAAAGAGTTAACAGAAAAAGGGTTTCACTTCGAAATAAAGTTTGCGTAAATTTTACACAAAATAAATTGTTTAATAAATATATTGACCTATATTTGCGTATAATTAACGCAAACTAAAAAGCTATGATACTTAATTTAGACCCAAAATTCACTCCAATTCTTAATAAAGAAGAAATAAAATTCCAAAGCTTTACATTTTCAGGAGGAGAGCCTCATATCAAAATTAACCCTGATTTTGACACTACACAAAAAGTAACCATTACACACCGGTTAAATTCATTCAACGATTTAGGTTTATTGTGCATCACAATAGACGCATTGCGTAGAATGGAGGTTAAAGTAATTGATCTGTTCATTCCGTACTTCCCGGCAGCAAGACAGGATCGTGTCATGATTAAAGGCGAATCTTTATCAGTAAAAGTATATGCAGATATTATTAATACACTTCAGTTGAATAAAGTGTTTGTTTTTGATGCGCACTCTGAGGTTACTTCGGCATTGGTAAACAACTGCGAAGTCATCCCAAACCACACTTTTATTCAACAAGTTTTGAAGGTAATCGGTGAAAACGTAAAATTAATTTCGCCGGATGGTGGCGCTTTGAAGAAAATCTACAAAGTTTCTGAGTTTCTTGGCGGTATTGATGTGGTAGAATGCAGCAAAAGCCGTGATGTAAAAACCGGAAGATTATCTGGTTTTAAAGTATACGAAGACGATCTAAACGGAATGGATTGTTTAATTGTGGATGATATTTGTGATGGAGGAGGAACTTTCGTTGGATTGGCTGAAGAATTAAAAAAGAAAAATGCCGGAAAATTATACTTGGCCGTAAGCCACGGAATATTCAATAAAGGTTTTGAAGTTTTAAATTGCTTCGATGCTATTTTTACCACCAATTCCGTAAAAGATTTCGAAGGCGAAAGCGTTCAGGTGATTGGATTGGATCAATTAGTTTAAAAAATTTCAGGTCTCAGGTGTCAAGCTATGTAGCAAACCTCAATCCTGAAACGAAAAAACAAAGAACTTACTTCTTTGTTTCAATAATAGAAAAAATGAAATACAATATAGATAATATAACTCCGGAAAGTAAATTTTTATTTTTCTGGGGACACCAACCCAATAAAGACGGAAGCATCTCTAAAACCTGTTTTAGTCAATGGTGGTTAAGTTCTTTTGAAGTAGAAAAAGTAACTTATAAAACTGCCGAACATTGGATGATGGCCAAGAAAGCCGAATTGTTTAAAGATGATGAGGTTTTGCCGAAAATCCTTCAGGCAAAATCTCCTGCGGAAGCCAAAAAGTTAGGAAGAGAGGTAAAGAATTATAATGAAACGCTTTGGTTAGCTGCCAGATTTGACATTGTGAAAGAAGGCAATTATCATAAATTCAATCAGAATCCAGAGCTAAAAACTTTTTTACTAAATACAAACAACAGAATTATTGTAGAAGCCAGCCCGGTTGATGCCATTTGGGGAATTGGTATGGCTGGTGACCACAAAGATGTTTTGAATCCTGCTAAATGGAAAGGCTTGAATTTGTTAGGTTTTGCTTTGATGGAAGTTAGGGATGAATTAAGATAATCATAGGTTATGAAAATAGAAATTCTAAAAGGGGATATCACCGAAATTCAGGTTGATGCTATTGTCAACGCAGCAAATACTTCTTTATTAGGTGGTGGTGGAGTCGATGGTGCTATTCATAGAAAAGGAGGAAAAGCTGTTTTAGAAGAATGTATTCAAATTCGAAACAAACAAGGCGGCTGTAAAGTTGGAGATGCTGTACTAACAACAGCTGGTGATTTGCCTTCAAAATATGTGATTCATACCGTTGGGCCTGTTTGGAATGGAGGTAAAAGTCTGGAAGTCGAATTATTGCAAAACTGCTATTTGAGTGTTTTAGAATTGGCAATAGCGAATAATATAAAAACAATTGCTTTTCCTAATATAAGTACTGGTATATATAAGTTTCCAAAAGACGAGGCGGCCGAAATCGCGATTAATGCGGTCAATAATTTTGAATTAAAAAATCAATTCGAGAAAATTGTTTTTGTTTGTTTTGATGAAGAGAATTTCAAAATTTATAACGATATAATAGAAAATGACTTCAATTATAAAATTAAATCCGGCTTGTTTGGAGTGGCGGTTGGTGATGCTTTAGGTGTTCCTGTAGAGTTTTACTGTAGATCTGATTTAAAAGAAAATCCTGTTTCTGAAATGATAGGTTTTGGAACACATCACCAGCCAGCAGGAACATGGAGTGATGATAGTTCTCTTGCTTTTTGTTTAGCAGAAAGTTTGTGCAATGATTATGATTTATCTGATATTGCAAGAAATTTTGTAAAATGGTATAACACAGAATTATGGACGCCACACGGGAAAGTTTTTGATATTGGAATAGCAACCAGAAATGCAATTCATAATATTGGGAAAGGACATGAACCGGAATTGTGTGGCGGTTTTGAAGAAAAAGATAACGGAAATGGTTCTTTGATGAGAATTTTGCCTTTGGCTTTCTATCTTAAGAACGAAAAGGATATCGAAGTCATTTATAAAAAAGTAAAAGAAGTATCGTCTATTACCCATGCCCATTTTAGATCAGGATTTGCCTGTTTTATTTATGTTGTTTACTGTTTAGAACTTTTAAAAGCCAATGATAAGAGAGAAGCATATAGAAGGATGCAGGATGTTGTCGCTGACTTTTTACGAGAAAAGAAATTTAATCCTCTGGAACTTCAATTGTTTGATAGGATTTTAAAAAATAATATAGCAGAATACCCTGAAAATGAAATTCATTCGTCAGGTTATGTTCTTCATAGTTTAGAAGCTAGTTTATGGTGTTTTTTAAATTGGAGTTCCTATGAGAAAACCGTTTTAAAAGCTGTAAACTTAGGAGGAGATACCGATACAACTGCTGCTATCACAGGAGGTTTGGCGGGTATTTATTATGGAATTGACAACATTCCTCAAAAGTGGATTTTGGGAGTAGCAAGAAAAAACGATATTGATGATTTGTGTGAACGATTGTCTTTAAAGTTAAAAAATTAAAAATGATGAATGAAAAAACAGCAAAAAGCGTGAGTAAATTTCTGAGTCTGGTGCTTCGGCATTCACCGGAAACGATCGGTTTAAGATTAGACGAGAACGGTTGGACAGATGTTGAAGAATTGATTCTAAAATGTAATAACAGAGGAAGTCAAAATCAAATGACTGCTGAACTTTTAGATTACGTGGTAGAAAATAATGATAAAAAACGTTTTGCTTTTAATGAAGATAAAACGAAAATCAGAGCAAGTCAGGGACATTCCATTTCGGTTGAATTAAATTTAAATGAAACCGAACCTTCAGAGTTTTTATACCACGGAACAATTGGAAAGTTTATGGAAAGCATAAAACGGGAAGGCTTACAAAAAATGAGCCGTCAGCACGTACACCTTTCTAAAGACAAGGAAACTGCCATAAAGGTGGGAAGCAGACGAGGCGTTCCAGAGATTCTGATCGTAAGAAGCGGTGCCATGTACAGAGACGGATTTAAATTTTATTTGTCCGAAAATAATGTTTGGCTAACTGCTGAGGTTCCGGCAAAGTACATAGAGTTTAGAATGTGAGATGTGAGATGTAAAGTGTGAGAAGAATCATTTAATTATTTAAGAATAACCAATTATGATATTAGAAGCAGCAATAGGCGATGCATACGGTGCAGGTTTTGAATTTCGGGATTTAGATTTTATTGCGCAAAACAACCATTTAACGCAGTATCACAAACACGGACTTTATACTGAAATTTACAAACGTTATACAGACGATACCCAAATGGCAATTGCCATTTCAGAATTGTTATTAGAAGAGGATAATTGGAACGAAATCAAAGTAGCAGATAAGTTTGTTGAGATATTTCATAGAGATAAAAGAAGAGGGTACTCGGATAGAGTTTACAATGCTTTGGACGCCAGTAAGAGCGGAATTGATTTTATTAAGATAATCGATAAAGGAAGTAGCGGAAACGGATCTGCCATGAGAGCTTATAGTATTGGCTACTTAAAGGATATCGATCAATTGATGCAGTTCTGCGAAATTCAGGCAAGAACTTCCCATTATACAGTCGAAGGGATCAGTTGTGCGAAGCGTATTGCGTTGGCGGTTCACTACTTTAAATACAATTTAGGGGATGGATCAACCCTGATCCCATTTTTGAATGAAACGCTAAAGGAAAATGAAACCTACAGCATTACTTCGCCAATTGACATGCACGGATATCCAACGACCCAAGCTGTCATTAAAATCGTTTCGGAAGCAACTTCTATGAAAGATTGTCTAAAAACGAGTATAGATTATGGTGGAGATACAGATACTGTTGCTGCCTTGTGCATGGCGATATTGAGTAACAAAGAAAACTGCGATAAAATACTGCCTTTATTTTTATACGATGAACTGGAGAATGACAAATTCGGAAAAGACTTTCTTAGCGAACTGGATTTAAAGCTAAATAATAAATTTAAAAACTAATAAATTTTATGAACCCATTATTATTAACCGACGGTTACAAAGTTGACCATAGAAGACAATATCCAGATAAAACCACATTGGTATACTCAAACTGGACACCAAGAAAATCAAGAATCGAAGGTTTGGAAGAAGTTGTATTTTTCGGATTGCAATATTTCATCAAAAAATATATTATTCATGATTTTGAGACTGATTTTTTTAAACAGCCAAAAGAAGAAGTTATTAAAAAATACGCACGCAGAATCAATAATTATCTGGGTGAAAATCAGGTTGGAACCAAACATATCGAAGATTTACACGATTTAGGATATATTCCGATGGTTTTTAAAGCGTTGCCCGAAGGTGTTAGCGTGCCATTAAGAGTGCCCATGTTTACGATGTACAATACGCTTCCGGAGTTTTTCTGGCTAACTAATTATTTCGAAACCTTATTGTCTGCAGTAGTTTGGTTGCCTTGTAACTCTGCTACTATTGCTAAAGAATATCGAAAAGTATTGGACAAATTTGCCGACGAAACATCATCAGTTCCTGAATTTGTTGACTGGCAGGCACATGATTTTTCGATGAGGGGAATGGGTGGAATTGAAGCAGCAATTACTTCCGCTGCCGGACATTTGTTGAGCTTTACAGGTTCAGATACCATTCCGGTAATTGACTTTTTTGAAGAATATTATAAGGCTAATTCAGATACCGAATTAATCGCAGGTTCAGTTGCGGCAACAGAGCATTCCGTAATGTGTATGGGAACGACCGAAGGTGAATGTGAAACGTTTAAAAGGTTAGTGACAGAAGTTTATCCAAAAGGGATCGTTTCTATTGTTTCTGATACCTGGGACTTATGGAAAGTGCTTACCGATTATTTGCCTCGATTAAAAGAAGATATAGTTGCAAGAGAAGGTAAGGTAGTGATTCGTCCTGATAGTGGAGATCCGGTAGATATTATTTGTGGTAATCCAAACGGAAAAACAGAAGAAGAGAAAAAAGGAGTAATTGAGCTGCTTTGGGATGTTTTTGGAGGTGTTGTTAATGCAAAAGGATTTAAAGAGCTTATTCCTCAAATTGGTGCTATTTACGGGGATAGTATTACAGTAGACAGAGCAACTCAGATTGGAGAAAGATTAAAAGAAAAAGGTTTTGCTTCTACCAACGTTGTTTTGGGAATTGGTTCATTCACATACCAATACAACACCAGAGATACTTTTGGTTTTGCGATGAAAGCCACTTATGGAGAAGTTGACGGAGAAGGCAGAGCTATTTTTAAAGATCCAATCACGGATGACGGAACTAAAAAATCAGCCAAAGGATTGATGAAAATTGATTTGATTGATGGTGTATATCATTTAACGGATAATGTTTCCTGGGAAGAAGAAAAACGTGGCGAATTGAAAGAAATTTTCAGAGATGGGAAACTTCTAGTAGAGCAGTCGCTAAGTGAGATTCGAACAAGAGTGAAAAGCGCAGTAAACGTTGAAGTATAAAAACAAGAAAGCCTGAATTTAAAAATTCAGGCTTTTTTTTGCTCTTTGTTTGTGATTTCGACCGAAGGGAGAAATCACAATAATTTTTATTTCTTATAAAAATTATTGTGATCAATATACTCCCAAACTTTTGGAGGTAATAAAGGCTGAATATTTTTTCCTTCTTTGATACTTTTTCGAATAAAAGTAGCAGAAATCTCTACAACCGGAGCATCAATTATATGAATGTTGGGATGTGATTTCAAAGCATTAGGTTGCTCTTCTTCTAAAAGATTAGTTGTTGTTTTTTCCTCAAGTCTTGGATAAACATAAATTTCATAATGTTCTAAAAGAACCTCGTAGTTTTTCCATTTATGAAGCGTTTTCAAGTTGTCTTCGCCCATAATTAAAGAGAAATCATGAGTTGGATATTTTTCATGCAAATGAACCAGTGTATTGACCGTATAACTAGGCTGTGGTAATTTGAACTCTATGTCTGAAGGTTTTATTTTCGGATAATCTTCCGTAGCTAAATAAACCATTTGCAAACGTTGATGATCGTCTAATAGGGTAGACTTCTTTTTGAGCGGATTGTGTGGTGTAACGACCATCCATATCTGGTCTAAATCGGCAAACTCGGCCATATGGTTGGCAATAATTAAATGACCAACATGAATGGGATTATACGTTCCGAAATAAAGGCCTATTTTCATAAGTGTTTTGTTTCACAAAGATTCGCAGAGTTCTGGCAGAGATTCACGAAGTAATTTATAAAATTTTGGTGAATCTCTGAGTTTTTCTTTGTGAATCTTAGTGTAATAGCTATTTGTTCACAAAATCTTTTACCAATTGATACGCTTCTTCTTTAGCGGTATCCAGATCGTAATTTTTGATAATCGTATCAAATTGCGGAGCGGTTGCCAGTTCAACCGAAGCTTTTGCAATTCGCATGTTTATTTTGTCATCACTTTCTGTAGAACGTTGTTTTAGTCGACGTTTTAGTTCGTCAACACTTGGAGGTTTTACAAATACAGCCAAAGTTTGTTCGGGAAATTTGTGCTTGATACGCAGTCCGCCCGCAACATCAATATCAAAAATGACATTTTTTCCTAAAGCCCAGATTCTTTCAATTTCTGATTTTAAGGTGCCATAAAAGTTGTCACGATATACTTCTTCCCATTCTAGGAATTCCTCTGCTTTAATGTGTTTTTTGAATTGTTCCAACGAAATAAAATAATAATCCTTTCCGTGTTCTTCCTCTCCGCGTGGTTCGCGTGAAGCTGCCGAGATTGAAAATTCTAAATTTAAATCTTCTTTCCCTAATAAATGCTTTACTATAGTTGTTTTTCCCGATCCCGAAGGTGCTGAGAAAACAATTAATTTTCCTTTGTTCATTAATTTATGCTTTAGGCTTTAGGCGGTACGCTTTAAGCTCACTTACTCTATGTTTTTTTTTGCTTATAGCCTAACGCTTAAAGCTTTTAAAGTACATTTAAAACCTGTTCTTTAATCTTTTCCAGTTCATCTTTCATCATTACCACCAATTTTTGCATTTGTGCATGATTCGATTTTGAACCCATGGTATTGATCTCACGACCCATTTCCTGAGTGATGAATCCTAGTTTTCTACCATTGGCTTCTGTACCTTTAATAGTTTCAAGGAAATAATCTAAGTGATTGGTTAAACGAACTTTTTCTTCGGTAATATCAAGTTTCTCCAGATAATAAATCAATTCCTGCTCAAAACGATTTTCATCCACATTTACTTTCAATTCCGAAATAGCAGTTTGTAAACGGTCTTTGATCGCTTTTATACGTTCCGGATCAAGTGCCAGAGCGTCGTTCATATATTGACGGATATTCGATATTCTAAGATTGAATTCTTTCTCAAGAGATTTGCCTTCGTCTTTTCTGAAAGTCAGAATGTTCTCTAGAGCTTCCTCAATGATCACCTGGATTTGCTCCCAATCATTTTCGTCAATTTCTTCACGTTCTGTTTTTAGAGTGTCAGGCATGCGAACAGCCATCTTCATTAATTCAGTTTCGTCGGCATCGGGGTAAACTTCTCTTAGTTGAGCAATGTAGTTTTTTACAACAGGAACATTTACTTTAGTTGAGGTTTGTTCAGAAGTACTTTCAATGTAAATTCCGAAATCAATTTTTCCTCTTTCTAGTTTGGTAGAGATTTGAGTTCTTAAGCCTAATTCCATCTCGCGATAAAGCGAGGGCATTCTAACATTTAAATCTAAACCTTTGCTATTTAAGGATTTTACTTCAACGGTAATTTTTTTTGTAGGCAATTGCAAAGAAGCTTTGCCAAACCCTGTCATAGATTGTATCATATAATTGAGTATAAAGGCGCAAAGATAAATAAAAGTTTGCAGTGTTTGGCTGTAAAATGGTAAAGTGTTAAGAGTAAGGTTTTTTTAAATTTTTTGTCAAAAAAACACAAATTTTCATAAATACCGGAGCTTGTAAATCTAAATTTCACGAAACACAAGTTTGAAACAGAGTTGAGAAAGTTAAATAGCATGTAATTAGTGAAAATTTGTGCAATTTGGGGCTAATTTTTTTAGCCTAAAGCTTTCATTACCTGTAATATGTTTTGCTGGCTGTTTCCGATATAAATTTTGCCATCAATGATAAAAACCGGACGGCTTATGAATGTATAGTGTTCCAGAATGTATTTTTTATAATCATCCTCAGTTAGAGATTTGTTTTTTAAATCCATCGATTTGTACAATTGTGCTTTCTTGCTAAACAAAGCCTCATAACTTCTGGCAAGTTTGTACATCTCTTCAAGTTCTTCGGCTGTAATCGGGTTTTGTTTGATATCGTGAAAAACCAGATTGTTGTCTTTAGGTAAGCCTTTAATAATTTTTCGGCAAGTGTCGCAGGAAGCTAAGTAATATATTTTGTTCATAATTTTAAATTTAAGAGACTACAAAGAAAATTCATTTGAAACTTAAAATTGCCTAATTTTAGAAAAAAAATAAATATATGAACTCAGTTTTTGAAGTGCAAAAGACCATCAGGGAGATTCTTTTGAAAGTTTTAGACAATCATTCATTAGAACAGTTAAATAAAATTCCACTGGGATTTAAGAATAATATTATTTGGAATATCGCACATTGCGTTGCTTCACAGCAGGCTTTGGTTTATAAGTTATCAGGCTTGCCGGTTACTATTTCTGAAGAGTTCATTGCTAAATATCGAAAAGATACTAAACCGGAAGGGGACGTGTCGCAGGCAGAAGTCGATGAAATACGAACGTTACTATCGACTACTTTAGAGCAAGTTGAGAATGATTTCGCTGCAGGTATTTTTGTTGATTACAATGAATACACCACTAGCTTAGGGTATACCTTGAAAAATATAAATGGTGCTTTAGAATTTAATAATTATCACGAAGGGGTTCATACTGGAATTGTAATGAGTCTCCGAAAGTTTGTTTAGACCTTAAAATACAACAAACCCGACAGATTTTTAAAGCTGTCGGGTTTGAATATTAAAATTTCATTACTCTATTATAGTTTCAATAGTTACTTTCATGGCGCCACTTCCTTTGCTTTTAGTGATTTCCATAAAGGCTCTTTTGGATAAATCTAGTTCTCTTGTTCTAACAAATGGACCACGATCTGTAACCTTTACAATTACAAATTTTCCATTGGCTTCATTTGTAACTTTTATTCTTGTTCCAAAGGGAAGCTTCTTATGTGCTGCAGTATACGCACTGTTACTGAATCGGCTTCCGTTGGCTGTTTTTTTACCATTAAAACGGTCAGCGTAATAGGAGGCATGCGCATTTTTTTTGTATGGTTTTAACTTTAAACCTTTGTCTGTAAAAACAGAATCAGTTGGTATTGCAATTAAATTAGGTCTGGCAGTTTTGACAGTGTCCTGAGTGATTTTAGGTTCAGTTGCAGGCTTTGTTTGACTTATGACATAGGTAAAACAACTTAAAAAAGTTATAGTAAGTGAAGTGAGTAAAATATATTTTTTATTTCTCATGTTTTATTTTTTTTCAGACTTGGGGAGTTTGTACAAATAATATGCCGAGATAAAAAAAGCCCTAATTCTAGGGCTTTAATTGGTTTTTTTAGAACCATAGGTTCCAAGGGATTCTACTTAAAATAAGTAATAATCCTAATCCGTAAAATATAGCAAATGTTTTAAACTTCGCTTCGCTATTTACCAATTTTTTATGTTTAGACCAGCCGATTGTGATCAAAATGATAGCAATAATGTTGATTAAAGGATGCTCTAAAGAAGTAAGTCTAAGTGCTGCATTAGACATTTGGCCAAGGACAGCTATTCCTTTAGGAGATACAAAATAAAGAATAAGACCAATCAATAACTGTGTATGAGTTCCGATCAAAGCAAACAGTGCAATTTTGCGGTCTTTGCCTGTAAAGTCTTTTTTAGAAGTAAGACCGATGATGGCATTTACAACTGCAATTAATAAAAGCAACAGTGCTAAATAAGCCCAGCCTGAATGGAATTTTTGTAAAAAATAGTACATAAATTAGATTTTTTGATAAAACAAATATAACAAAAAAGGGCATAAAAAAAGCGGCATCAGACTAAAAGTCAATGCCGCTTTTCGTATTTATTTAGATTCTAAATATTAGAAATCGTAACGTAGAGAGAAGTTCCATGTTCTTCCAAAACCAAAGTAAACCTGGTTTACGTTTGCAACTCCATTGTAAAGCATTCCATTAGAAGCATAAGTTCCTTTTGAACCTGCTGGTTGACCAGAAGCTACCGGAAGGTTGTCGTCAGCAAAAGTATTAGTTCTTGACTCAGCAATGTAAATTTTGTCTAATACGTTGTTTACGTTTAATCTGAAGTTAACCGATTTGTCTTTGTTTTTTCCAGTTAACATTTTGTATGAGAAACCAGCATCCATCAAACCATAAGAAGGCAATTGTAATGCTCCTTTGTTTGTTGCAGATGTAAAGCTAGTTGGGTTAATTCCTGCGTACAAATTGTCATTAAAGTTATAGTTAGCATCAACAGTTACTCTTGTTAAAACTTCATAAGAAGCTCCTAAAGAGGCAGTCATTTGTGCAGCGTCACCTACTTTTACTTTATCCATATAAACTGTAGTTCCTTGGAATCCTGGTACAGGCGAGTTGTCTGCTTGGAAGTAAGCGTTAACAGTTGCGTTTCCTTTGTATTCCCAGATACCATAAGAGAACATTCCTGTTACTTTTAATCTTTCTGTGATATTAGAAGATCCTTCAAATTCAATTCCTGAGTGAACTTCGTTAAGTCCTAAGAACTCTGTGTAAGTTGAGTTTGCAGGAGTTGCAGGAGTAGTTGGAAGTGCGTTACCTTTTAAGTATCTGTCGTTCCAAGTTGTGTTGTAAACGTTTACTGTAGCATTGAAGAATCTAGAACGGAAACCGTATCCAGCTTCAAATCCAATAATTTTCTCGTTAGTAAGGTTAGGGTTTACTGTTGATCTGTTGTTTGGATAAACAGAGTTAAAGAAAGGTTGTTTTGAATAATATCCAGCGTTTACATATACGTTGCTTTTTTCGCTAATGTTATAGTTAGCTCCTGCTTTTGCATTACCACCTAATAAGTTTTTGTAAGGAGTAGAAGCTAATGGGTCAGTTGGTAAATAAACGAAGTCATCTTCTCTTTTGTATCCTTGTTGAGAAATTGCTCCCTGAACAAATGCTGTTAGGTTGTCTTTAGAATACTCTAATTGAGTAAATAAACCATACCATTTTACATTACCAGTACTGTTGAAAGATACTTTGTCGTATTTTCTATTCTGGAAAACATTCCATTGAACATCAGTGTCATAAGTGTTAGTTAGCTGTCTTCCGTTTGGTTTTTGACTAGCAATAAAGTTGTCAAAATACTCACCACCACCTAATAAATCATTTACAACAGTAAAGTGGTATCCTTTATAAGTTCTTCCGTCAAAACCGAAATCTAAAGTTAAGGTATTAGAAAGTTTCTTGTTTAAGTTGATTACTGCACCAAACCAGTCATGAGAGTTGATAGATGACGTTTGTGAGATACCAGATGTATTCATATTTGTGCTTGGATTGTAATTTGCTACATCTGAACCTGCATTAAAGTATGAACTGTTTTGGTAAACTCCACCAATTTTTTGTCTTGTTTGAGGTCCTGTAAAACCTGCGATAGTAACTGGTTTTCCAGAGTTGTAAGCATAAATTTTATCATAGTCTACTAAACCGTCAGCAGTTCTGAAGGCTATAGCATCATTGTATCCTTTTCCTTTAATTCCTCCAGTTGCACTAGCTCCTGCACCACGACCCATAGAAGCGTAAACAACAGAAGAAAGTTTTGTAGTTTCGTTGATTTTATAATCCCAGTTGAAAGACGCTACCGGTTTGTGGTAGTAGTTTTTTCTGATATTGTATTCCTCACCATTCAAATATCCTGCGTCAGCGTTGTATCTGATATTTGGTTCGTTATTTCTACCATATTGTTGGTAAGTTGCGATTGTAGAAACTGTAGATCTTTGGTTGTGCCATTGTGGAGCACCTGTTACCGTAAGTTGAAAGTCATGTTTTCCACTTTTGCTGCCGTATCCTAAAGCAACATAGTAGTTAGCTCCTTCAAATTGAGTTCCGTTGATATATCCGTCTCCCATTGTTTTAGATAACAAAACAGATGCAGAAAGACCGTTTTCTAATTTTCCAGTATTGTATGAACCTTGAATTTTGAAATTTCTACCGTTTCCGAAACCAGAAGAAAAAGATCCTCCTTCTTTTCTATCAGAAGCTTTAGTTACAATGTTGATCGTTCCTCCTACAGAAGGAGTTGCAAGTTTAGATGCTCCTAAACCTCTTTGTACCTGCATAGCAGATGTAACATCTGAAAGACCAGCCCAGTTACTCCAGAAAACAGAACCATTTTCCATGTCGTTAACTGGCATACCATTGATCATAACAGCAATATTGTTTTGAGTAAAACCACGAATATTGATTCTGGCATCTCCAAAACCACCACCTGCTTTAGTTACATAAACAGAAGGAGTGTTTCTTAAGATCTCTGGAAATTCCTGAGTTCCAAGTTTTTCCTGGATTTCAGCAGCTTTAATAGTTGAAACCGCTACAGGAGTTTTTCTGTCTTTTGCGATGTCAACGATTGTGCTTTTTACAACAATTTCGCTTAATTCATTAGAATTAGAAGTCAAAACAATTGTTCCTAGATTAGTAGTTTGACCATTTTTAACTGAAAATCTAAGAGTTAAGTTCTCGTAACCTAAAAAAGAAATAACGATTTCTCCTGTACTTGTTGTTGCATTAAGAGTAAATTTACCGTCAAAATCTGTAGAAGTAGCAACTGTTGATCCTTTGATCACAACGTTTGCTCCCGGAAGTGAACCCACTCCGTCGGTAATCATACCGGAAATTTTTCCTTGAGAAAATGCGGTTGAAACTATCATGAACAATAGTCCAGTAAGTAACCAATTTTTCATTGTCTTCATTTGTTAATTAGTTTATTGTTTTTGGCAAAATTATAACAATTTAATCAGATAGTGTTATCAAAATGTTAAGAAAATTAACTTTTATATAATGTGTTGCGTATTAAAATGATTTTTCTATTTTTTGTTAGATAAAATGTGGTTTTTTTAAATTTTCAGACATTAATTTTGTTAAAATCGTAATGATCCTAGTGGTCTTGTAGTGCTAAACTTGCAAGAACAGGTAGTTTGGTTTGTTTTTAAGGTTTATATGTATGAAAAAACGCCTTAATTTTTATTAAATCAAGGCGTTTCAGTATGTTGCGTAATGAGACTTCTGGTGGTTTTATTTGTTTTTCAAAAAGTGATTTAACAAAAATGAAGTCGAGCTATCATGATTTTTTACCGTCTTTGTGTTAATTTCATCCAAAATAGAATTTGCCAGTTGTTTTCCTAATTCCACTCCCCATTGATCATAACTGAAAATATTCCAGATAATACCTTGTACAAAAATTTTGTGTTCGTATAAAGCGATTAATGATCCCAGGCTTTTTGGTGTTAGTTTTTGTATTAAGATTGTATTTGTTGGTTTGTTTCCGGTGAAAACTTTAAATGGTAGTAAGTAAGATGCTTTTTCTGCAGTTAATCCTTGTTTGTCAAATTCGGTCTGAACCTGTGCAGCGGTTTTTCCGTTTAGTAAAGCTTCTGTTTGAGCAAAGAAGTTTGACATCAATTTGTTGTGATGATCCTCGTTTCCGTATAATGGTTGAACGAATCCGATAAAATCTGTCGGAATCAATTTTGTGCCCTGATGAATCAATTGGAAAAAAGCATGTTGAGAATTCGTTCCCGGTTCTCCCCAGATGATAGTTCCGGTTTGGTAGTTAACCGGTTTTCCGTCACGACCAACACTTTTTCCGTTACTTTCCATTGTGGCCTGTTGTAGGTAAGGAGCAAGTTTTTGCAGGTATTGGGTATATGGAATCAATGCTTCGCTTTCAGCACCAAAGAAATTATTGTACCAAATGCTTAACAATGCCAGGATCACTGGAATGTTTTCGTCGAATTCTGTCGATTTAAAATGTTCGTCCATTTCGTTCGCACCCTTCAATAAATCATTATAGTTGTCGAAACCAATTGCTAGACTAATGCTTAGTCCAACGGCACTCCATAAAGAAAATCTTCCTCCAACCCAATCCCACATTGGGAAAACATTGTCAGGATTAATTCCAAATTCGGTTACTTTTTGAATATTGGTAGAAACGGCAACAAAATGTTTCGCAATATCTTCCTGAGAAGCCGATTTCAAAAACCACTCTTTAATGGTTTCAGAGTTGGATAAAGTCTCCTGAGTAGTAAAAGTTTTAGAAACAATTAAAAACAATGTTGTTTCAGGATTTAATTTTTTAATTACTTCGTTTACGTGATCACCATCAACATTAGATACAAAATGAAGATTTAAGTGGTTTTTGTAAAATTGTAAAGCTTCAACTGCCATAACAGGTCCAAGATCAGAACCGCCAATACCAATATTTACAACATCCGTAAAAGCTTTTCCGGTGAAACCTTTTCTTTCTCCCGAAATAACTTCATGACTAAATTGTTTGATTTTGTTTTTTACTTCGTAAACTTCCGGGATTACATTTTCGCCATCTACCTTAATAACTGCCGATTCCCGTGCGCGTAATGCAGTGTGTAAAACGGCTCTGTTTTCGGTTTGGTTGATGATTTCTCCTTCAAAATATTGTGAGATTGCTTCTTTTAATCCAATTGAGTTGGCTAATTCTAATAAAAGAGATATGGTTTCCTGACTAATGTTGTTTTTAGAATAATCAACAAGGAAGTCATTCCATTGTAAATTGAACTTTTCAACGCGCGTTTTGTCCTGTTGAAATAATTCTTGTATTGTAGTTTCGTGAATTGCGTTATAGTGGTTTTGTAGATTTTTCCACGCTTCAGTCCCGGTTGGGTTTGTTGTGTTTAAAGCCATTTTTTGTTTAATTGAGAATGCGGTTATAAAAAACAAAAATACTGAAATTACTTTTTAATAGTGTAACGCTTCACGATTATATAACAATTAGTTACGAAAACGATATATGTGTTTATTTGGTCTTAATTCTTGCCGTTATGATGATGGCACCATCGTTTTCTTTTTCATTGTAAATGATGCGGCTGCTGTTTTTGTTTAGAAAATCTAAGCTAATAATGTCAGATTTTTTAAGAGGCAATAATATGGTGTCCTGCTTTTTGTTGTACCTAAAAGGAACTCCGTTTATGACAATTAAAGGCGATTTCTCGATTAGATCTTCTTCAAATGCCCGGTTGATTGATTCCGCTATAAAGTACTTGTTTTCTTTTTTATCGTTTAAAATAAAAGTGTGGGGATTATTGGAGCAGCCTATTGTTATTGTGCAAGAGAGGAATAATAAAATTCGCTTCATCCCTGAAAGGTGAAGTGGTGAAATATTATTTGAAGCGAAAGTATTATTTACCATATTTTCCACCAAGGCTTTTTGTTGATTTCAATCTGTTTCCTGTCTTTATTGATTTCTATTCTTTTAGGTTCTTCTTTTTTTATGGCTGAATCGTCAAAATATAATTCACCGGTACTGCTCATGCCAATAGGGGCTTTGGTTTTTTCTTTCCAATTTTCGGTTTGAAGCTCCGGAATTAAAGGCGAGTTGATTTTATTCGCGAATTTTTGCTTGGCTTTTTCGGTAATTTCTTCTTCAAGATTTGAAGTTGAATCTTTGAAAAGCGGAAGCGAGTTTCCGGGAATGTTCAGTAGGAAGATTTGAGTTTTGTCGCTGATTTTGTAAATGTCTAATACTTTAAAGAAAGAATTATCATCTAAGAGTGCATGTCCGTTTTTTGCTGAATCAGGATTGAATTTAGACAAATCTCTTGCGCTTGCGCTTGCAATCAAATATCTGCAATTGCCGGAAAGGCCGCCGCCAATAAACGACATGTCTGTAAAATCTTTTTCTTTCAGTATTTGCCCAACTTGATAAGAAGCAAGTAAGTTGTTGTTTAAAGTAGTGTCTCTGTAAAATAGTTTTAAATCAGAAAAAGTTTCATCAAGAATGTCTTTAATGCGTTTGTTTTTCATGTTTACTTCTATTTTAAGGATAAATATGGATTCTTATAGGTTTCCAATACTGTCCAGTTCTCTCTTTAAAGGTTCGATTTGTTTAAAGAAGCGGGTTTTGTCATTTCCTGTTAAAGACTCTCCGGTTGGTAAGTTAAGTCTTAAAGCATCGACCTGAACACCATTTTTCCAGAAACGGTAACATACATGAGGTCCCGTTGCAAGGCCGGTACTGCCAACTAATCCGATAGTTTGTCCCTGAGTAACACGTTGACCGCGTCGGACTAAAATTCTGGACATGTGCAGGTATTGAGTAGAGTAGGTTCCGTTGTGTTTTACTTTTACAAAGTTTCCGTTTCCTGCCGTATATCCTGTTGCTTCTACAGTTCCAGATGCAGTTGTCGAAATTGGTGTTCCGGTTGGTGCAGCATAGTCGGTTCCTTTGTGAGCTTTCCAGGTGTGTTGTACCGGATGAAATCTGTTTGCAGTAAATCGGGAAGTAATTCGGCTAAATTTAATCGGAGTTTTTAAGAAGAAGTTTTTCAGCGTTCTTCCCTGATCGTCATAATATTCAATTTTCCCTGAAGTAGTGTCTCTTTCAAAAGGAAAAGCATAAATGATTTTGCCCTTGTATTCAAAAAAAGCAGCTTCAAGATCTTCAACGCCGTCGTAGGTTTTGCCGTTTATAAAACGTTCCGTAAAAATTAACCCGTAACGATCTCCTTTTTTTAGTTTAAAGAAGTCAATAGACCAGGAGAATACTTTTGTAATTCTGCTGGCAAGTGCTGCTTCTACACTTTCATTGCCTAGAGTTTCTGATAATGAGCTTTTTAAAACGCCTCCAATGATTTTGCGTTTTAATGTGACAGGTTTTATTTTTTTGTATGCTTTGGCAATACTATCTCTAAAGTCAACAACGTAATAGGTCAGGGCATCGGGCTGATAAATAAAAACCTGCAGCTTGTTTGTTTTGTTTTTAGAACGAAGTACGGTATAAGGTTTGTTGTAGCGAATAGTTCTTACATTAAAAGAATCTTTAATTTGTTCTACAACATCGTAGACTTTTTTGTCTCCAATATTTTGCCCCTGAATGATAGATCCAAAAGAATCACCTTTTTTAATGGTATCGTGAATAACATTGAAGTCGGCGTAATTAAAACCAAATTCTACTTTTTTAGTTTTTGGTTTAGTGATTTTAGTTTCAACTTTTTCAGCGGTTTTGTTGCATGAGAATATTGAGAATAAAATGATTATAATTACGAATGCTTTTTTCAAACTTTTAAATTTTTTAGGAAATTAAATGGCTGCTTCATTTCCCCAATTGGACAATTCTTCTTCGGCCCACAATTTAGGAAAAAAGATGCGTCTTTGGTATTTTGGGTGCATATATTTTTGCCAATCGCTTCCGCCGGTAGCTTCTCCGTTTCCTTTTCCGCTTTCCAGTATGTATTTTCTTGCAGTGTTAAGATGCTGCATAACCCAGGTAATGTTTACCGTTTTGTCATAATGGCGCATGGCATCGATTAGCTCATGGTTTTGTTGGTCTTCTAAAGGTAATTGTGTGAATTTTTGCCAGATATTTTTTGATTTAAAAGTAGACATTTGTCTTAAGAACTGGTCTTTGTATTTGTTTTCAAATTCCTGAAGTAGGTATGACTTTTCTCCTGTCTGGTAATCTTTTCCTGCGGCTTGCCAGTACAAATGTTCAAAACTTGTTTCTAATGGAGTGTTTTGATCAAAGTTAGGTTTGTATCTGCGGTCGGTTAAATTGATAACATCTGTCGAAGCAAATTCGATTAATCTGTATTGTGCACTTTGAAAGCCGCTGGCCGGAGTTAGCGTGTTTCTGAATTTCATATATTGATCGACTTCCATTCCGTTTTCCATGATACTGAACGAATTGGTCAACATGTCAAAGTATCGGGTAATTCTTGAAAGTCTTTCGCTGAAAAAGGCAACCTGAATGTTTTGTGTATCGGCAATTTGATCAATTTCCCACAAAATCATTTTAAAAATTAACTCGTTTACCTGATGGTACATTATGAAAACCATTTCGTCAGGAAGGGTGGTGCGTTGTGTTTGTAAGCTTAAAAGGGCATCGGTCTGAATGTAGTCCCAGTAGGTGATAGGTTTTGACCAAAGCAATCCTTCTAATTGTACATCAGTTTTTTGATTTATAGCTTGGTATTTAAGGTCAATCTCTTTTAAAATAGATTCTGAATGATCAGTAGGGTTCATTATTTTTTTGCTTTAAATGGATTTTTTAATCCTTTGTATTCGTCAAGGTCCGCTTTAAGTGATCCTACGGCAAGGTCTGCTTTTATACGGATCGGAATTTTATTGTCGTCATCTGTGATCCAGAGTGTTACACTTTCTTTTTCTTTGAAAACTCTTCCTGTTTGTACTAATGGTTTGAAGACCATAGTAGAAACGGTGCCAAATTTAGTTGTAATATCTTGACGGCCTACATATTTTAACTTAAATTTTGTGATTTCATCGTCAAAAAACATATCAATAGTAATGGCTTCTCCAGATTTTAATTTGTCAATGCTTGGATGGTTTCTCAGATAATAAAAAGAAGAGATGATATCCTGTACATTAGGTGTCGTTACTATTGTTTTCTCTGTCTTACGTTTGTAGTCTTTTACTAAAACTTTACTTTCAGACGGATCAAAAAAGCCTTCCTGATTTTTAGTGTAGCCACCTTCGTTTATTTTTCGAACGTAGCGATAGGGGTCTCCGTTTTGTTTGTCAAAATAGCTTTCGTAAAGATCTTCAACTTTAAAGAAAAATTTTGACATTCCCGTTGTGTATCCCTTTCCTACAGCATGAAATACTTTTTTATTGTTGATTGTGGCGTCTTTAATTTCGAGTGTAGCATAGCCGGCGTTTATAATTCCGTAATGAATTCTGAATTTAAAATATTCCCCGGTATCGAAAGCATCTTCTTTTTGAGTGTCGAAGCTTAGAGTCGTGAGGATTAATAGGAGGAGGACTAATTTTTTCATAGTACATTTTTTACATTCCATTATAAAGATAAATAAATGCAAATTTTATTCCAAATGTACCAAAACAAAAAAACTCCGTCAAGGAATGACGGAGTTTTTATGCTATTAACTAACCAAAAAACTATAAATTATGAAATTTATATCAATTCGGAAGGAAACCACCCCTTCCTGATTTGCGAGTGCAAAGATAGATACTAAGTTCAAAAAATAAATGTTAAAAAGTGAGTTTAACATAACATTTGCATAAAAACCATCGTTTTACAGAGGATTTTTTCGCATAATGTAAAAAAAATGCGTTTTTATAGCGTTCCTCTCAATTCCTGTTCTCTTTCGATTGACTCGAAAAGTGCTTTAAAGTTTCCTGCGCCAAATCCTTTTGCTCCCATTCTTTGAATAATTTCGAAAAACAGCGTTGGTCTATCTTGAACAGGCTTCGTGAATATTTGTAATAAGTAACCGTCTTCGTCAGCATCGACCATGATGGCTAACTTTTCGATTTCGTTAATATCTTCTTTCATCATATCCATATGAACTCCTAATCTTTCAGGAATTGCCTGGTAGTAGGTATGTGGAGGAGCAGATAAAAATTCAACACCTCGTGCTCTCAATTGTGATACTGTTTTGATGATGTCATCTGTTGCAATGGCAATATGCTGAATTCCGGGTCCGCCATAGAAATCTAAATATTCTTCGATTTGAGATTTTTTCTTTCCTTCTGCCGGTTCATTAATAGGGAATTTGATTCTTCCATTTCCATTTGACATTACTTTACTCATCAATGCTGAATATTCTGTGGTAATTTGCTTGTCATCAAATGACAAGAAATTCACGAATCCCATAACGTCTTCGTAGAATTTTACCCAGGTATTCATTTCATTCCAGCCTACATTTCCAACCATATGGTCGATGTATTTTAAACCGGTTGGTTCCGGATTGTAATCCGATTTCCATTCTTTGTAACCCGGAAGGAAAACACCGTTGTAGTTTTTTCTTTCTACGAAAATGTGAACTGTTTCGCCGTAAGTATAGATTCCCGAACGAATAACTTCTCCAAATTCGTCCGATTCAACTGTTGGCTCCATAAAAGAACGGGCGCCACGTTTTATAGTTTCTTCGTATGCACTTCTGGCATCTTCAACCCAAAGAGCTGCTACTTTTACGCCATCACCATGTTTTTTAAGGTGCTCATGTATTGGTGAATCCTGTGTTAAAGGTGTTGTCAGAACGATTCTGATTTTGTCCTGCTTTAAAACATAAGAGGCTTTGTCTTTTACTCCGGTTTCCAATCCGGCATAAGCTAATGACTGATATCCGAAAGCCGTTTTGTAATAATGTGCCGATTGTTTGGCGTTACCAACGTAGAATTCTACATAATCGGTTCCTAATAATGGAAGGAAATCCTGTGCTCCTTCAAAGATTTTTTCTAATCCGTATTCTACTGATTTTACTTCTTTGCTCATTTTGTTTATTTGTTTAATCGGTTAATCGTTTAATTGATTGAACCGAAGTGTTGTTTTTAAGATTTGTTTTTTACCGTAAAGCACGCGAAGTTATTTCGCAAAGTTCGCGAAGTTGTTATAGCGATCTTCGCGTAAAATCCTTGCGAACTTTGCGGTTAGATCGAAAGAGGAATTACTCCGTCCAGGATTTGTAATACTGACCGTCGTCAAGTCCCATAGCTTCTTCTGTAACCATAAGTGGACGGAAAGTATCAACCATAACGGCTAATTCCTGTGTTTCTGTGTGACCAATGCTACGCTCCATCGCGCCAGGCGCAGGACCGTGTGGAATTCCTTTTGGGTGTAAAGTGATATGACCCTGCTCAATGTTGTTACGGCTCATGAAGTCACCATCCACATAATATAGAACTTCATCAGAATCTATATTACTGTGATTGTAAGGTGCCGGAATTGCTTTCGGATGATAATCGTAAAGTCTTGGGCAGAAAGAACAAACGACAAAAGTAGCCGTTTCGAATGTTTGGTGTACCGGAGGCGGTTGGTGAACACGTCCCGTTATAGGTTCAAAATTATGAATCGAGAATCCGTATGGGAAATTGTAACCGTCCCAACCCACTACATCAAAAGGATGTGTGGCGTAAACCACTTCGTGAATCATACCTTCTTTTTTGATTTTAATTGAAAAATCACCTTTTTCGTCATGTGTTTCCAGTTCGTTTGGTAAAATAAAATCGCGTTCGCAAAATGGCGAATGCTCTAAATGTTGACCCGATTGGTTTTTGTAACGTTTTGGGGTATAAAAAGGAGAGTAAGATTCGACATAAAAAAGTCGGTTTTCTTCTGTCTCAAATTCTATTTGGTAAATAATGCCTCGTGGAATAATTAAGTAATCTCCATATTCAAAAGGGATGTTTCCCAACATGGTTCTTAATTTTCCTTTTCCTTTATGAATGAAAAGCATTTCGTCGGCATCGGCATTTTTGTAAAAATAATTTCGAAGTGATTCTTTAGGAGCTGCCAAACCAATGATACAGTCTTTGTTGACCATCATTGCTTTACGGCTGTCCAGAAAATCATTTTCCGCTTTTAATTCAAAACCTTTAAAGAGTAATGATTTTATATTTTTTCCGATGGCGATTTTAGGCTCAACAGAATAAGAATTTAAAATTTCTTTTACCTGAGTAGGTCTGTGTACGTGATATGATAATGACGAATGTCCATGAAAACCTTCGGTTCCAAATAATTGTTCGTAATAAAAACCTCCGTTAGGTTTTTCGAATTGTGTGTGTCTCTTTTGAGGGAAGTCTCCAAGTTTGTGATATAATGGCATGGCTTTTCTATTAGATAATTTTAAAATTAGATAATTTGAAAATTTGAATTGTGTGAACAGATAACCAGCTCAATTTCTTAAAATTGACCAATTATCTCAATTCGATAGCTTCACTCAGGATTTCTCTTGATGAGGAATTGAAGATACTCTAATAAACCTGTCCATTTTGTTTTCATTATAACAAATGTCGTAATTTTTGCTGAGTAAAATTATAAATTATATCATTTATAAACATGATTTATTTTAATTTTTTTTGATATAATTTTTAAAGGGCAAAAAAATAGTACAATTTCGTTGAACAATTCTTTGCTTTACTGCTAAAATAAAAAACCAATACTAAACCAGGTGAAGCTTTTAGACATTTCCGGAGACCAGGATTGTTTGATCTCGATTGGGCCAATGATGGTTTCCAGTCCATAACCAACAGCATATCCTGTATATTTTGGCATTGAGATCCAGTCGACCTTCGTAAAAATATCATTTCCCAAGTTGGCAAAATTAGCAGAAAGATTTACGTGATTCTTTTTGAAAATTTCATAATCGAGTGTAAGCCCTGTTTTTATAAAGCTGTTTCCGGCTATACTTAGGAAATCGTACCCATAAAAATAATTGAAGTTGTTGATTTTGCTATAACCATATCCTCCAAGTATAAAGTCGAAAAACGGAACGCTGTCGCTGCCAATGTTAAACCCTGCGTCGGCGTCAATTTTGAAAGTAGCCTTTCTGAAGAACGTTTTTACAAAAGCAATTTCGGCCTTTGCAATCGAGAACGGTTTAAATTGTTGTGTATAGTCAGACGACGCTAAGTAGGTTTGTAAATCGGTAGAGAAGTACAAGCCGGAGCGAGGGAAGCTTTTGCTGTCGAATGAATCGTATTTTAAATAACCAAAAAGACTAAGATAGCTACTCTTTTCAATAGTATTTACTGTATTGCTAAGTGTTGGAGAGTCTATTTTTAAGTATTTGTATTCAAAGCCGCCACCCATTAAAAATTTTTGTACAAAGATGGTTTGAAAATAGGCCTGATTGGTAATGTCTAAGAAGTCAACATTAATAAGATTTACATTTGGATTCTGTGCTGTTAAGGTATTAATACTTGTGGTGACATTCCGATTAAATTGATTCAAACGCGACTGGAATCCAAAACTGATATTAAAACCGTTTTCTATGTAATAGTTGAAGTCGTACCTGAAGTTATCTCCCAGAATAACATCAAGCGAGGTAACATCATTTTTTAAAAAGGTCTTTTTGTGGGTAAGATTTAGCAGGATTCCACTTTTATATAGTCCGTCATAATGCAGACCAAGTTTTAAAAAAGTCTGAGTAGGATTTTCTTTTAAGACGATATCAAGGTCGTCCTGTTGGCCATCCGGTTGCAGGCAGTAGGAAATGGTACTGAAGTTCTGGGTAGCATTCAGGTTGTTGATTCCGGTTTTAAGATCATTGTAAGTAATCGTACTTCCGGGTTTAAAACGTAGTTTTCCGCGAATGTATTCTTTGGTGTAATTCTCAAGATTTTCACTGTTTATCTGATTGATTTGCAGTGTGTCACTGGCGATTTTTAGTTTGGGTTTTTTATAAAAATGAGCTTCATCAGTTAAAGATTTGATTCTTTCATAGACTGCAAAAGCGGCTTCTTCTCCTTTTCGGATAATTTCTTCTCCTTTGTCAAATGAAATTACGCCATAATCCCGAATGTCCGGTTTGATATAAACATCGGTATCCTTGATTTTATTTTTCATCTTATCGATAGACTGCAAATTGGTAATCTGTACGAGTATCTTGGTCGCGTTTTTCAGATTTTTACGATTCATAAGATCGTCCTGAACATCGACACCAATAATAATATCAGCACCCAGATTACGAACTTCTTTTATGGGATAGTTGTTGACTACGCCTCCATCTACTAATAAATTACCATCAATTTCGATAGGGGTGAACAGGGAAGGGAATGCTGAACTCGCCATCATAGCCTGAACGAGATTTCCTTTGTTTAGTAAAACTTCTTCTCCGGTTTCAATATTAGTTCCAATACATAAAAAAGGAGTCGGAAGTTGATTGAAATCACGTACATGACGTACATTTCGGGTAAGACCGCTTAACAAATTGTAATTGTACATCCCTTTTGAAAGGGCTTCCGGAATTCCGATTCTGAAGTTGCTAAAGGGCAATGCAATGGCATATAACTCGTCATTTTTTTTGCCATAGAAGTTTTTGGACGATCGCGGTATGTAATCGTTGATGAGTTCGTCAAAGTTAGTTTTCTTGAAAATGGAATCAATTTGAGAAGCATTGTAACCGGAAGCATAAAGTCCGCCGATTATAGATCCCATACTGGTACCACCAATATAGTCGATTTTAATTCCGGCTTCTTCCAGAACTTTTAAAACACCAATATGTGCAAATCCTTTGGCTCCTCCACCGCTTAAAACCAATCCTATTTTTGGTCTTTTTAGGCTATCCTTTTTTTGTTCTTGCGAAAATGTTTTTTGTGGATTTAGTAGTAATACTGCAAAAATTAAGACTGTTGCACTACGTACAGAAAAAGAAAACTGCAGAATACAAAGAGTTTTTCCTCTCTGAAAGAAAAGAGCAACTTTGGAAAGCTCGTTCTCCAGTGAAGAAAAAAAACTTTTCGATATGGTATTTTCGTGGGGCAGTTGATCTATACGCATGAAGATAACTAGTTGGTTTTGTAAAAGTCGACAATTTTTTTGGCTTTTGATACTCCTACAACGTCAGATATTTCTTTTTCTGTCGCGAGTTTTAATCTTTTAACACTTTTGAAATGTTGTATTAACGTGAGCATCGTTTTTTCGCCAATGCCGGGTATGCTTTCTACGGAGGAATTAAGTGCTGCTTTGCTTCGTTTGTCTCTGTGAAAGGTAATTCCAAATCGATGTGCTTCGTTTCGCAATTGCTGAATCACTTTTAAGGTTTCTGATTTTTTATCCAGATATAACGGAATCGAATCTCCTGGGTAAAACAATTCCTCAAGACGTTTCGCAATTCCAATGATAGCAATCTTGCCACGAAGTTCTAAGGCGTCGATACTTTTTAATGCCGCAGATAGTTGTCCTTTTCCACCGTCAATAATAATTAATTGTGGTAAAGGCTCATTTTCGTCTAATAATCTTTTGTAACGACGGTATACGATTTCGGTCATCGAAGCAAAATCGTCAGGACCTTCAACGGTTTTAACGTTAAAATGGCGGTAGTCTTTTTTGCTGGGTTTCCCGTCTTTAAAAACAACACAGGCTGCTACCGGATTTGTTCCCTGAATGTTCGAGTTGTCAAAACATTCGATATGACGTGGTTCAACAGGCAATCGCAGGTCTTTTTGCATTTGTGCCATGATTCGGTTAGCATGTCGGTCGGGATCTACAATTTGTAACTGTTTGAGTTGTTCAATTCGATAAAACTTTGCATTTCGAATAGACAGTTCCAGTATTTGTTTTTTGTCTCCCAGTTGCGGAACGGTGGTTTTAATGTTCTCGCCCAGATCCATTTCAAACGGAACAATGATTTCTTTAGAAAGTAATTGAAAACGTTCGCGAAGTTCTATAATTGCCAGTTCTAATAATTCTTCATCTGTTTCATCCAGTTTTTTCTTGATTTCTAAAGTATGCGAACGTATAATCGATCCGTGTGAAATCTGAAGAAAGTTAACATAAGCTGCACTTTCATCTGAAACAATCGAGAAAACATCAATATTGGTAATCTTCGGATTTACAATGGTCGATCGTGACTGGTAATTTTCGAGGACGTCAATTTTTTCTTTTATTTTTTGCGCTTCTTCAAAACGTAAATCCTTTGCGTATTGTGTCATGAGTCGTTTGAAGTCTTTCATGCTTTCTTTGAAATTTCCTTTTAAGATTTCGCGGATAGCATCCACTTGTCGCTGATAATCTTCCAAAGATTCCAATCCTTCACAAGGGCCTTTGCAATTGCCAATGTGATATTCGAGGCAAACTTTAAATTTTCCTGAATCAATATTTGATCGGCTCAAATCGAAATTACAGGTTCGTAAAGGATATAATTCTTTGATTAAATCGAGAATGGTATGTACTGTTTTGAAACTGGTGTAAGGGCCAAAATACTCAGAGCCGTCTTTGACCATTTTTCGTGTATAGAATATTCTCGAAAAGGGTTCTTTTTTGATGCAGAGCCAAGGGTAACTTTTATCGTCACGAAGCAGGACGTTGTATCGTGGCTGCAGAGTTTTAATCAGGTTGTTTTCCAATAAAAGTGCATCGGTTTCTGTGGGAACTACAATGTGTTTTATGGTGACAATTTTCTTAACCAGAACATTGGTTTTGGCAGTATCGTGTATTTTATTGAAATAAGAGGAAACTCTTTTTTTTAAGTTCTTGGCTTTTCCAACATATAAAATCTTCCCGTCTTTATCATAATACTGATATACACCCGGATTGTCAGGCAAGGTTAGAATTTGAAGATCTAGGGATGGTTTTTGCATTCTGTTTTGTTTCTGAAGATAGATGTTATACTTTTAAAAACATTTTGAGGTTTAAAAAGCTTAACATTGATTTAGTTTCAAATTTACGAAATCAAAAGAATAATTTCTATATTTAGATTTTATAATTCTACATGAAAAATAGTAAACCCCTGATAATTTTTGGCGAAGCAATTTTGCCGGGCGAGAGTAAAACTATAAACGTTGAAATTGCACGTCTGCATACCACTACAAAACTTAATATTCCGGTTATTGTACGCCGTTCAAAAATAGAAGGTCCTGTTGTTTTATTTTCGGCCGGAATTCATGGTGACGAGATCAATGGTGTTGAAGTTGTCAGACAGATTATCAGCAAAAAAATCAATCGCCCTTCAAGAGGAACCATTATCTGTATTCCCATTATCAATATGTATGGTTTTGTAAATAAGTCGAGAGAGTTTCCTGATGGACGTGACTTAAACAGGGTGTTTCCGGGAAGTAAAAAAGGTTCTTTAGCAAGTCGCTTTGCTTATCATATTGTGGCAGAAATTTTACCGATTATCGATTACGCTGTTGATTTTCATGCCGGAGGAGCAAGTCGTTTTAATGCTCCGCAAATTCGGATCACAGAGAACAATCCCGAATTGAAAATACTTGCCGATGTGTTTAACGCGCCTTTTACTTTATACTCTAAAAATATCAACGGTTCTTTCCGAAATACTTGCGAAAAAGCTAATGTAAAAATGCTGCTTTTTGAAGGAGGAAAATCGCTGGATATTAATGATTTTGTTGCAAATGAAGGGGTAAAGGGAGCAAAGCGTTTGTTGAATTATTTAAAGATGCTGGATTCCAAACAGCTAGTGGAAACAGAGGATGAACCTTCTATTTATATTAAAAATTCGGTTTGGCTGCGTGCCAAATGCTCAGGCCTGCTGCACGATTATAACAGAATTGGACGTTTTGTAACCAAAGGAACTATCCTGGCCATTATTACAGATCCGTTTGGTAAATTTGAACAAAAAGTAAAAGCACCTCATGATGGATTTGTGATTAACGCCAATCACTCGCCAATCGTGTACGAAGGGGACGCCATTTACCATATGTCTAAAAACAGTGATGAACATGCCGACGAATAAAAAAGAGTTACGATTACACTATAAGAGTCTTCGAAAAGAACTTTCGGAAAATGATATCGAAGAAAAAAGCCTGGCTATTGCCAATACTTTAATCCAATTGCCTATCTGGGATAAAACCTATTACCATGTCTTTCTTCCTATTGAAGAACAGCGGGAAGTCAATACAGAATATGTTCTGCATTTGCTTTCCGGAAAAGACAAGGAAATAGTAGTTTCAAAAAGTGATTTTGAAACTCGGGGTATGACACATTTTTTGTTGACGGATAATACCAGAATTAAAAAAAACGAATATAATATTCCGGAACCTGTAAATGGTTTGCCGGTTCCATCCGAAACGATTGAGGTGGTTTTTGTGCCGCTTTTAGTTTTTGATGTTTCTGGAAATCGGGTAGGTTACGGAAAGGGTTTTTACGATAAGTTTCTCGCTGAATGTAAACCTGACACAATCAAAATTGGACTTTCCTTTTTTGAAGCGGAGAATCAGATTACAGATGTCTTTGAATCAGATGTGAAGCTGGATTACTGTGTAACACCTTTAAAAATCTATACTTTTTGATTGTAAATCGTAGAAGTGATATAAGTAGGTTTATTGCTTAAACAATCTGAAGACTAATTTTTCTTATATCATTTGTGTGATTTATAAGTAACTAGGTCATGTAATGAAAAATCCCAAGCACCATTTTAAGATCGGTATTTGGGATTTTTTATTTGAGTGTTTGAGAAATTTTATTTTACTTCTTTGATCGTTGAAGCATCAATCCAACCTTCCGTTCCGTCGGTTAGTTCGACTTTTTTCCAACTTCCGACAGTTTCGATTACATAAACTTTTGCTCCTTCGTGTAGTAAGAGAATGGCAGAACCTGCTTTTTGCGGTTCGCTTCGAACCTCACTCAATTCGGAAAAAACAATTGCAGGGCGATCGTTGTCAAAATGGTTTTTTTCAGACATTCCTGCCGAAACACTTAAAAGTAAAGCAACCAAAAGCACAAACATTCCAATGAAATAAATTCTTTTCGAAAGGGTAAGCTGAGAAAAGTAATAACCAATAAAAGTCAATAAGAAGGCAAAGGCAATTACGATGGAAATGATTGCCCAGGTATTGTAATTAAAAATACCGGTAAAGTTCTGAATCAGTTTTGCGAAACCTACTTTTGGAACCTCTTTGATTTCATCAATGGTTAGTTTCTTGGCAAATTTTAAGTTGTTTAAGGTCTCCGGATCATGTGGCTTTAATACAAGTGCTTTTTCGTAGTTATAGATCGAAGGAGCGACTTTGTTTAATTTATAATAACTGTTTGCCAGATTAAAATACAATTCTGCCGATTGTTGTTTGTCTTCTTTGATAATGCTTTCATAAACATCAACGGCTTGTTGATATTGTCCTTTTTGATACAACGCATTTCCCTTTTCGAAGCTGCTCTGAGCAAAGAAAACCTGGGTAATTAATAAAAAAAGGTACACTACTATGTTTTTCATTTTAGTTCTTTTAAATCTAACAGCTTTTTAAAACGTGTCGGATTTGAGTTTATTTAAGTTTAAACAATTTGTTTTTCTAACTCCGAAATGATCAAAACAGCTTTGTCAAAATCCTGCTGGATTGATGCGCTCGACGCCGGAGCATATCTTGCAAATTCACAGTTTTCAGTCAAATCAATAAAACTTTGAACGGATTCCGGGTTGGCACTTCTGGACAGTAACAATTCGCGAATATTATCCTTACTCATCTCTGAGGTTTCAATATGCAGTTTCGCTTTCAGGAAATTGTGCATTGCTTTTTCCAGGGCAATATAAAATGGTTCTTTGTTGTTAAGCTGTTTTTTGGCTTCAGATAAATATTTCTTCGCCAGCTTATTGTTCATTTTAATTCGGTTTCCGGTAATGTCACCATCAATTGCTTCTTTTCTTTTCTTAGCCAGAATGATAATTGGCAGAATAACGAAAGGCAAGAACAATAGAGTGTAATATAGATTAGAGCCGTAAAAATCTTCCTTCGCTATAGAAACTAAAGTTGTTTTTGGCTTGATAAATTTAAATTGTTCTGTTTTGGCAATTGCATTTGTAGCCGCATGTGCAGGGGCATTTGCTGCCGATGGCATTGGACCATCTAAAACATCAATCATGATCTCCTGGGACGTGATTGTTTTGTATGAACCGGTACTCAAATCAAAATAAGAAAATTGCATTGGCTTTATCGCGTACTTTCCTTTGTATTGCGGAATAATGGTATACTTGTCGCTTATTTTTCCGGACATTCCAGAAAGCGATGTGGTCACCTTTTCGTCGTGAACCGGATCGTACATCTCTAAGGCATTAGGAACAACAGGTTTTGGTAAAGTAAACAATTTCATGTTTCCATTTCCGGTTGCACTCACAAACAAGTCAAGACTTTCTCCGCTCTTCAAGGTCGTTTTAGAAGGGGTAACCGTAAAATTAAATTTACCCACAGCACCACCAAAACCTTCAGGTTTGGTAGCCTCCGGAAGAGGACGCACGTTAATTGTTTTGGCCCCGGCAGAAACCACTTTGTTGTCGTCGCTTACAATCATCTGACCAAACATGTCACGACGGTTAGTTGGCAGTTGTACACCTATGTCCAGTGAAAGTGGTTCGATAGTAAGTCTTCCTGATTTTTGAGGATATAAGATGGTCTTTTTTAAGACGACATAATAACACCTTTGTCCCTGATAACTTCCCTGCTCAACAGCCAGTTGTTTGATGTCGATATTCTGATTCCAGAAGTCGTTGTATTTAGGTTTTGCAAGTTCTTTAAATCCTGTTACGTTGATATAATTGAAATACAATTTGTACACAACTGTAATAGGTTCATTGAGATATGGGTTGGTTTTTGAAATTTCGGCTACAAGATTTAGCATTTCATCGCCAGAACTGGATCCCTGCGGTCTGTCATTTGGATCTCTTTCCTGTGCAACAGCATTGGTTACAACAATCTTTAAAGGTGCTGTTTTGTAAATCTGACCATTATATTCGATAGCGGCCTGTTTGATCGTTACAGTTCCTTTTTGGTTGGGCTGTAAAATATATGAGTAGATTTTCTGAAAAGAGCTTCTTCCATTAATCCAGGACTGACTTATTTGCTGGCTGGGTCCGGCTACAATTTTAAAACCATCAAATGTGGGCTGGTCAAAGTTGTCTCCATCAACATTCATGATGAAGTCAATACGGAGTCTTTCATTTACTCCAAGCGTATTCTTGCTTACTTTGGCTTCAAATTGAACTTGAGCCATAAGCCCCTGAAAAGTGAATAGTAATAGAATTAAATATCTTTTCATTACTTGTTTAATCTTTTTTTATGTTTAATCGTTTATGGGTAATTTGTTTAATCGTTTTTGTACAGTTTTGCTGTTTGCCCGAATTAACAGTTAAACGAATAAACGGTTAACCTCAAAATCCTACCAGTCTTTTTCTGTTTTTTTAGGGTTACCTTTTACCTTTTGGGCGTTAACTTTGTCCTGAATTTTCTTCTCTTCGTTGTTTACTGCATCCAGTAAATTCTGAACTCTTTCTTTGGATATACCTCCCGGCATTGGTTTTGGCTCCCCTTTGTTGTCGGATTTGTCATCTTTCTTTGGGTCATTTTTGCCGTCTTTTTTATCCTTGTCTTTGTCGCCTTTATCGTCCTTCTTCTGATCGTCTTTTCCGTCCTTTTTGTCTTTATTGTCGCCGTCTTTTTTCTGATCGTCTTTTTTGTCGTTCTTTTTATCCTTGTCCTTATTCTTGTCTTTGTTTTTGTCGTTTTTCGGAGGATTTTCTTTTAGTTTTTGTTTTGCCAAAGCATAGTTGTAACGCGTCTCTTCATCAGTTGGATCGTTACGCAAAGCTTCTTTGTATGCTTCGACAGCCTGAGTGTAATTTTTCTCTTTCATTAAAACATTTCCTAAATTGTGAAATACTTTATGTTTTTCAGGTCTTGTTTTGGAATTTTTTATGGCTTTCGCGTAAGCAAACTTAGCTTCAGAAGCCTGGTTTTGTCTGTAAATGGTATTTCCCAGATTATAAGGAGCGGTAGCACGTTTTGGAAATTTTGACTCTGAAATTCTGTAGTTGGCTTCTGCATCAGTAAATTTATTCTGCTTATATTCCTCATTGGCGTCAGGCAATGTTTTGTCTTTCTCCTGAGCAGAAACTGCCAAAGAAAATGTTAGTAAAATATAAAGAAGTAAATTTTTCATTCTAATTTTTTATGTTTTTAGTTGGCCACGAATTGTACCAATTATCACTAATCTAATTGTTTTTTATTTTTAAATCTCACAAAAGCTTTTTTCTTTCGTGTAATTAGTGGCTGACTTTAATTATTTCTTTTCGTTAAATAAATTCAACTCTTTTATCCAGTTTGTTTTTCTTTCTAAGAGGAAAATGTCTAAAAATAATAACAGAAAAGCGAATCCAATAAACCATTGGAATTGCGATTGAAAGTCAGCCATTTGAGTAGCTTCAAATTCTGTTTTCTGAATATTGTTTAGGGCGTTTTTAATGTATTCCAGCACTTCTTTTGTATTCCCGCCGTAAACATAGCCACCTTTAGTCGCTTTTGCAATAGTTTTTAAACCTTCCTGATTTAATTTGGTAATAACAGTTTGTCCGTTTTGATCTTTTTGATAGCTTCTGACTACTCCGTTTTCTTTTAACGGTATTGTACTTCCTTTTTCAGTTCCAACACCAACAGTAATGATTTTCATTCCCATTTTGTTGGCTTCTTCCGCAGCTGCTGAAGCACCTTCAGAGTGATCTTCTCCGTCTGAAATCAAAATTAGTAGTTTGCTGGTTTTGCTTTTTTCGTCAAAATAAGTTGAAGACAATCGAATGGCTTCATCCAGCGAAGTTCCCTGTGAGGAAACCATATCAGGAGTCATGCTTTGCAGAAACATTTTGGCCACACTATAATCCGAAGTTATAGGTAGAACCGGGAAAGCACTTCCGGCATAGGCTACAATTCCAATTCTGTCACTTCCTAAATTGTTGATGATTTGAGAAACCAATTGTTTGCTTTTCTCTAAACGACTTGGTGCGACATCTTCGGCAAGCATACTTTTTGAAACGTCAACGGCAAAAACAATATCGATTCCTTCTCGTTTTACGGTTTCCATTTTGGTTCCGATCTTCGGATTTACTAATCCAATAATCAAACAGGCAAGTGCCAAAAGCAATACCGATAATTTTAGTACAGGTTTAAAAACAGAGCGCTCAGGGCTCAGTCTTTTTACCATTTCAAGATCGCCAAATTCGCGTTGCTTTTTCTTCTTCCAATACATATTGAAAAGAAAAATGCACGCCACAATTGGGAGTAAGAATAAAAGATATAAATATTTTTTTTCGTCTAATTCCATTTTTTAATTCTAGTTCTCAGTCTCAGTCACATTTTTCAGCTGTAAACTGAAAACTGTGACTGAAACTAAAATATTATATAAAGCTTCTATAAACAGTATTTCTTAAACCTACTTCCAATAATAGTAAAAAGGCTGCTAATAAAACAAATGTTCTGTACTTTTCATCGTAATCATAGAATTTTAATTCTTGTATTTCAGTAGTTTCTAATTTATTGATGGCACTGTATATTTCGGCTAATCGATCGTTACTTGTGGCTCTAAAATAAGTTCCATCCGTTTTACGAGCTATGCTTTTCATTAGTTGTTCGTCGATTTCTACTTTTTGCATTTTAAAAAGGAAACCTCCGTTTGGTGCGTATGCATATGGAGAAGGAGCCATTCCATTAGTTCCAATTCCAATCGTGTATACTTTTATTCCGTATTGTTTTGCAATGTCTGAAGCTGTTTCAGGCTCAATAAAACCAGCGTTGTTCACACCATCGGTCATTAAGATAATTACACGGCTTTTTGCTTTACTGTCTTTTAGACGGTTTACGGCCGTTGCCAACCCCATTCCAATTCCTGTTCCGTCTTGCAGAACCGTGTCGTATTTGATTCCTTTGATCGCTTCTAAGATTATGGCTTTATCACTTGTAACGGGAGTTTTAGTGTATGCTTCTGAGGCATATAAAACCAATCCGATTCTGTCATTAGGTCTTTCTTCAACAAAATCTGCTGCGACTCTTTTTAAAGCTTCCATACGGTTTGGCTTTAAATCTTTGGCAAGCATACTACCCGAAACGTCAATTGCCATAACAATATCGATCCCTTTCGTGGTTTTGGTCTGATTGCTGATGTCAACCGTTCTTGGTCTTGCTAAAGCGATGATTAAAGAGCTTAAGGCAATTATCCTGAAAACATATAAACAAGGTTTTAATTTGGTCAGCAACGATTCGCTGTTTTTGAAACCCTGAGTTGAACTCATCTTTAAAGTCGCCGATTGCTGGTTGCGTTTCCAGAAGAACCAAGCGATCGCAATTGGAATTAACAGAAATAACCAAAAGAATTCCGGATTTAAAAAAGTTATCTTATTCATTAGTTACTCGCTTTTCTAAGTTCGACAGAATTTAATATTCTGGTTGTAATATCATTCGCATAAGTGTCTCCTTCTTCATGTAAAATCAGAATTTGTTGCAATCCCTGATCCTGTTTAAAGAGTAAAAGCTCGTAATATGCTTTTGTACTTGTTTTGTCAACCGGATTTAGAACGGTCATGGTTCCGTATCCTTTTAGTCCCTGAACCCCTTCGTTGGTTTGAAAATCTTCTTGTTTTACAATGATATTTTGTCCGCCTTGCGCTTCGATAACTTTTAAGGAACCTTCCAATGCTTTGGCCAGATCAAGTTCTACCGGATTTTTAAATTTGCTTGTTGAAACGGTTATATAGAAATTTCCAACCATGCTTCCATAAGCGAAAAGCTGCATTTCTTTGATTAACGCCATGGTTTCTTTTGGGAGCACTTTTTGAGTATCCATACGTTTTAAAACCTTAGGCGTCTCAATTAAAATACCCGGATTCCCGTACTCACTTTTTACCCATTCTCCTTCTAACAGTTCTTTCGAAGGATGTCCGATTACATTGTCTTTTACATAAGTAAAGCCTTTTGTAACGATAAAAAATGCCGTTGTTGCTATTAATAAAAACAAAACAGAGGCTACAGAAATGGCAATACGTTTGTTGCGTTTTTTTAACAGCTGAAGTTTAATTTGCTTTTGTTTTTGTGCTTCGTTTAACAATTGATCTTCTTCCTCTGCCGGAACTTCGGTTGGAATAGCATTATCAAGGGTTAGGATTACTTTTTGAATTTTATTTCGGTCTTCGGTAATTTCAAACTCTAAAGGTTTAGACTTCGCAAATTTTACCAAATCCGCCTGACGCAGCACGCGTTCTAAGTTTTCAACGGTTTCCGGTGTTAAAGTCATCTTCTTTTTGGTAGAAGCAGTTCTGATGGCTTGAATCAATTCAGAAGTGGTGCTTTCCATTGCCGGAATATGAATTGCCTCTTCGATATAGTTTCGGGCGATATCCGTTAATTCACTATAGTATTCTTTAATTTCGCCTTTCTGTACCAGTTCTTTTTGCTCCAGATTGTTCAACAAGCTGGTCGCTTTTTCGATAGGAGTCTTGTAAACTTCCTCTTCTATTTTTTTCTTTTGGTGTTTCTTAACGTACCAATATACAAAAGCTCCAATGGCAAGAATTACAACCAGTATCAAAAGATAAACCCACCAATCGCCCATACCATTAACGGCAGGGGTAATGTCTTTGATATCGTACATTTTTTGTTGCAGCGTGTCTACTTTTACATTGGCTACTTCAACGCGAATAGAATCTGTTGCGTAGGGTTTCTTGTCAATTAAAATTTTAATAGACGGAATGGTATATTTTCCGGAATCAAATTGGGTTAATCCGTATTTTTTAATCAGTTCGTAAGTGTCATTTTTCTTGACAGTGTCGATAGGATAGGATTGAATAACCTCTAACGGACCAATGTTTTTTAGTTTCGGAAAAACAACCTTAGACTTCGAACTTACAACCGTTTTAAGGGTAAGTTTAAATTCGGCGCCAATTTTATTTTTTGTAGTATCAATGCTTGTCTCAACTTGTTTTTGTTGCGCAAAAACAGTTGAGGAAAGTAAAAATAAAAATATGTAAAATTTTAATTTCATTTGGTTTTTGATTTCAGATTTTGGTCTAAAACTAATGCTTAAAATGGCACGCGGATGACACAGATTTAAGCGGATTTTATTTTTGGGATATTTATATTCTTTAAAATCTAATACTCTAACAATCGCAGAAGTCTAACAATCTAGAATTATCATCTTGATTTGAAGTAACCTAATAATTTGGTCACGTAATTTTCGTCGACTCTTGTATTTACGACACCAGCTCCTGATTTACTAAAAATATCCTTGAAATAGTTTACTCTCTCCTGATAGTGTTTTTCGTAATTCAGTCGTACTGTTTTTGAGCCGGTATTTACCAATTGAATTTTCCCTGTTTCGGCATCGAGCATACTTACCATTCCTAAATTTGGAATTTTTTCCTCACGGATATCGTAAACACGAACGCCGGTTATGTCATGTTTTTTAGATGCGATTTTTAAAGTCTGCTCGTAATTTTCAGACATAAAATCGGAAATCATAAAAACGATAGCTTTCTTTTTTTGCGTTCCGGATAGGAACTTCAAAGCTTGTGAAATATCGGTTTTATGACTCTTCGGTTCAAATTCAATTAACTCGCGAATGATTCGGAGTACATGAGAACGTCCTTTTTTTGGGGGAATATACAACTCTACATTGTCAGAGAATAATATTAAACCAATTTTATCATTATTTTGTGTAGCCGAAAAAGCCATCGTTGCCGCAATTTCGGTGACGATGTCTTTTTTAAACTGACTTTTTGAACCAAAACTTTCAGATCCCGAAATATCCACCATTAAAACCATGGTTAGTTCGCGTTCTTCTTCAAAAACTTTTACGTGGGCTTCATTGTAGCGCGCCGTTACATTCCAATCGATGTTACGAATGTCATCGCCATATTGGTATTGACGTACTTCACTAAAAGTCATCCCTCGTCCCTTAAAGGAAGAGTGGTATTCTCCCGAAAAGATATGATTGCTCAGTCTTTTGGTTTTGATTTCTATTTTCCGTACTTTTTTTAAAAGCTCTTTTGTATCCATTTCTTTAGTTTTCAGTCGCAGTTTTCAGTCGCAGTTTATTTAATAAGGTGTTCACTGTGACTGAAAACTGAAAACTATTTTTAAGGTACCTCAATCTCGTTTACGATTTTGTTGATAATGTCTACAGAAGTTATGTTTTCGGCTTCAGCCTCATAAGTAATACCAACTCTGTGACGTAGAACATCATGTACAACTGCACGAACATCTTCTGGAATTACATATCCACGACGTTTGATGAAAGCGTAACATTTTGCTGCATTAGCTAAATTGATACTTCCACGTGGTGATGCTCCAAAACTGATAAGAGGTTTTAAGTCGGCAAGTTTATACTTCTCCGGATAACGGGTAGCAAAGATGATATCTAAGATATATTTTTCTATTTTTTCGTCCATGTAAACTTCACGTACAGCTTCCTGCGCACGCAGGATTTGCTCTACAGAAACCACAGGATTTACTTTTTCGTAAGATCCTTTTAAGTTTTGACGAATTACAAAACGTTCTTCGTCGATTTTTGGATAGTCAATTACAGTTTTAAGCATAAAACGATCGACTTGGGCTTCCGGAAGTTGGTAAGTTCCTTCCTGCTCCACCGGATTTTGCGTTGCAAGAACTAAGAACGGACGGTCTAGTTTGAAAGTAGTATCACCAATGGTAACTTGTTTTTCCTGCATCGCCTCCAAAAGTGCTGACTGTACTTTTGCCGGAGCACGGTTAATCTCATCGGCAAGGACGAAATTAGCGAAGATTGGTCCTTTTTTAATTGAAAATTCGTTGGCTTTGATATTGTAGATCATCGTTCCAACGACATCGGCAGGCAATAAGTCCGGAGTAAACTGAATACGGCTAAACGAACCCTGAACCGCTTGCGACAAAGTATTTATCGCTAAAGTTTTGGCCAATCCCGGAACACCTTCAAGCAAAATGTGCCCTTGTCCTAAAAGTCCGATTAGTAAACGCTCGACCATATGTTTCTGGCCCACAATAACTTTGTTCATTTCCATTGTAAGAAGGTCTATAAAAGCACTTTCTCTTTCAATTTTCTCATTTATCGCTCTAATGTCTAAAGTCGTTGTATTTTCTTCCATATAAATATTTTTAAAACCTTTTTAAAACCTTGATTTTTATGCCTAACTTTTGAGAGTGCAAATTGAATATTTTTTGAGAAGTAAGATGTTAAAAAATGGTTAAAACTTCGACCAAAGACCTAATTTTAAGGACGAATTGGGAATCTATTTTTATATTTTTAAGAACTTTGGTGATTATGCTTCAGAAAAGCATATTTATTACCAAAAATAACGCAATAAAACCATGAGTAAAACAGCATTATCGCCTATTATTTCGGGCACTATGAATTGGGGTGTATGGGATAAAAACCTAACGCTTAAAGAAATGGAAAACATGATACAGATTTGTATCGAAAACAAAATTACTACTTTTGATCACGCAGATATTTACGGCGCTTATACTACTGAAGCCGATTTTGGAAAAGCATTTCAAACCAGCAAAATTTCGCGTGAAAAATTACAATTAATCACCAAATGCGGTATTCAGATGATTGCTGAAAGTCGTAAAAATACAATCAAACATTACGATTACTCTAAAGAATATATAGTGTGGTCTGTTGAAGAATCATTGAAGAAACTGAAAACAGACTATGTTGACGTTTTTTTGCTGCACAGACCGAGTCCGCTTATGCAGGCCGATGAAATTGCAGAAGCTGTTGAAAAGTTAAAATCGGAAGGTAAAATTATTGATTTCGGACTTTCGAATTTTACAAGTTCACAAACCGAGCTGATTCGTCAGAAAACAGAAGTGAGTTACAATCAGGTGCAATTTTCAGCAACGAATTTTGAGCCTATGGTTGACGGAAGTTTTGATTATATGCAAACACACGGAATCCGTCCGTTGTCATGGAATCCGCTAGGAACAGTTTTTAGAGAAGACACTAAAAAAACACGTCGTTTGAAAAAACTGCTGTCAGATTTAGTTAAAAAATATGGTTTTGGTTCTGATACACTTTTATTGGCATGGATTTTAAAACATCCTGCGAAAGTAATTCCGATTGCAGGAACTGTAAATGTTGCCCGAATTCAATCGTTGATGAAAGCAGTAGAATTGGAAATGGATAAAGAAGACTGGTTCGCTATTTGGACAGAAAGTATGGGTGACGATGTTGCTTAATTTTTTTAAGTTTTCAGTCGCAGTTTTGAGTATTCAGGGAAAATGCTAAAAATATTTTGCCACGGATTAACGGATTAGAGATGATTGATTAATCTGTGAAAATCTTTTAATCTGTGGCAAAAAAATAAAAATATACAATGAAAAAAACAGTTTTAATTACTGGTGCCACAAGCGGAATTGGAAAAGCAACCGCACAAATACTGGCCAGGAACAACTTTAAAGTGGTGCTTTGTGGAAGACGTATCGATCGCTTAAACGAACTTGAAAACGAACTTTCGGCATTTACAGAAGTACATTCTCTGTCATTTGATGTTCGGGATAAAAAGGAGGTTCTTGAAAAAATTGAGGCACTTCCTGCGTCCTTTTCGAATATTGATGTTTTGATCAATAATGCCGGAAATGCACACGGTTTAGATCCTATTCAAACGGGAGATTTAGACGATTGGGATGCTATGATTGATATAAATGTAAAAGGACTTTTGTATGTTTCAAAAGCGGTTATTCCGAAAATGACAGCCAAAAAATCAGGGCACATTATAAACATTGGCTCAACAGCTGCAAAAGAAGTGTATCCTAACGGAAATGTATACTGCGGAAGTAAACATGCCGTTGATGCCATCACTGCAGGAATGCGAATCGACTTAAATCCGTTCGGAATTAGGGTTGGCGGAATTCATCCCGGGATGGTGGCAACCGAATTTAGTGAAGTGCGTTTTAAGGGAGATGTCGAAAGAGCTTCGAATGTGTACAAAGGTTTTGATCCGCTTCAGGCAGAAGATATCGCCGATATTATTCACTTTGTAATTTCAAGACCTTACCATGTTAATATTGCCGATTTAGTGGTTATGAGTACTGCGCAGGCGTCATCGACCATTGTTAAAAGAGATTAAATTATTATTTATTTCTATTTTTTATTATTTAAAATATGGCAAATTACAGTTCTTTTGAAGAAAAGGTGATTTATAAATTGGCAAGAGAACAAAGTAATCAAGTTTGGAATTTAATTTTGACAACAGCTTTAGGTCAGGATTTTAAGTTGAGAGAACAGATTAATGGATCTTCAGGTTCAGTGATGGATAATATTGCGGAAGGTTTTGGTCGAGGGGGTAATAAAGAGTTTATTACTTTTTTAAGCTATTCCAGAGGATCATGTTGTGAAACAAAAGCTCAATTGCAAAGATGTTTTGATAGAAAGTATATTAATGAGATTACATTTTTAGAGTTAAATGCTAATGCACAAATTATAATTGATCAAATTTCTAAATTCATTAATTACTTAAAGGTTTCAGAAAAGAAAGGTTCAAAATACGATTGATTAATAGATGGAAACAATGAATAGTGAGCAATCTGAATAATAAATAATAGAAATAAAAAATAATCAACATTCACATGATCAATAAACGCCTTTTAATAAAAAACCTGCTCGCTCATAACGACGAGAGCAGTTTTTATGATAAAAAAAGGCAATTGAACCTGCATTCCCGTGAAGGAAAAGGGAAGTTCCTGAAACACATTTGTGCTTTGTCGAATTCAAATCCTACGAATAATTCTTATATCGTGGTGGGAGTAGAGGATCACGACAACGAAATTGTAGGTGACGACTTTTTTGATGATAGCCGAATTCAGAATCTTGTTAATGCCTTTTTAGAAAACCCACCTAAAATTCAATACGAAAATGTGCCTTTTCCGAATCTTCCAAAAGATAAAGTAATCGGATTGGTGACTATTAAACCAAAAAGTAAAATCTCCTATTTCAAAAAAGGAATTCATACGATCGTTGCTAATAGTGTTTTTGTGCGTCGGGGGAGTAATTCGGTTCCTGTTGAGGGCGAAATCGAAAAAAACTACCAGAACACAGAAACCGTCATCGGGATCGAAAACAATTCGAGAAACAGCATTCAGTACACGCTTGACGGTGTAATTGATTTTATGAATTTCAGGCACAAGGACATGTCGCCCAAATATCATGTTTTTAAAGAGCTGTTTGTAATTTGCTGGGCTGGGGTTCCAAAAAAATCCAGAGATAAAACCTTTTTATCCCGTGTTGATATTGAGCTAATCAATGAACAGATTAAACTTTTTTATTCTGCTCAGGATGTGGTTACAATTGTTTATGATGAAGATAGTTTTACTATAACGGAGTATGTTCCTTTGGGTTTAAACGACAAGACCAGCTACTATCCGTTAGAAAAGCAAACTATTCATTTTTTTGACAACGGCTATTATAAAATTGATAGCGAAATGCTTTTTCAGCCTCCTGAGTTCAACCGTAAAATGCTGTATCATATTTACAATGCGAATATGGCTTTACTTCAAAAACTTCAGCGGGGAATGGTTTTGTCAGAGCGGGAATTGAAAGATCTGGAAAATCTGCCTTCCACTTTCATGATCTGTTATTTGAATGGCTTTGACGATGCCAAACAAAAACTAATTGATGCCAAACTACTTTTAAAACCTTTTGGAAATATTTATTTGTCCTTTAAAGAAGCGCTTCGAATTTTGCGTAAGATGAAATACGATTTTCAGGAAGGGGCTAAATAGAGGCTCTAAGTTGCTAAGGTTCTGATTGAAGTTGCAAAGGTTCATAGAGACAAAGGCTTTTTTGGCACGTGCAGCTTTGGTTTAAAGCTATAGGTATTTTAAATATTTACTGATTTCATCATAAGGAAACAATAGTTCTTTTGGGCCATCGGCATAAGAAGCGGCTTCATACGAGTTGTAATACAAAAGCAATCCTTCTTTGGTATAAAAAATGTTTTGTGGCAGGTGGAATTTGTCATTTTCAAACATCAGGCCTGTTGCGTTAATATTTGATTTTTCCGGGATTTTATATTTCTTGCGGAATTCTTTTTCGGCGTAAGCCAAAAATTCTTTTTCGTTTTTAAAGATCTGATCGGTAAAAATCGTTTTTCCGGTTTTAGAATGAAATAGTAAGGATCGATACCCTTGATAACCGTGCGCTCCTCCGGTAAAAGTATAGTGGTCAATTTTCAGGTTGATAATCTGATCGGATTCAAATTCAACATTTCCTTTGATTTTTGCTTCCCAACCAAAAGTTTCACCAGGGAATTTTTTGTGCATTTCTTCATATGAGCCAATAAAAGATGCAGCCAGCGCTTTGTAATCATTGGCTTTTTTCGGGTCTTCTTCAAAATAGACGATTTCTTTAATGACCGAAAAAACTTTTTTATTTATACTGTCAGCTACAATAGGGATGTTTTTTGCGATAGGAACATCAATGGTTATTTTTGGGCAGTCTTTTTCGCAAGGCAATGTAGATTCTTTTTCAAATGTCTCATTTTCAAACGAAAGTTCTTTGCTGCAGCTTATAAGCGTCAAAAGTAAAAAGATTAAAAAAGTATATTGTTTCATGTCAAAAAATGTTAATTATATACAAAGGTAAGAAGTTGTGTCAGGATTAAAATAAATTAAACGGTAAATTTGTACCACAATTATGCATTTTAAATATATAACTATATGAAATTCAATACTAAAGTAATACATGGTGGTCAGCATCATGATCCAGCTACGGGAGCTGTTATGCCTCCCGTGTATCAAACTTCAACTTTTATACAAACCAGTCCGGGAAAACCCTTGGCGGATTATGAGTATAGCAGAGCATCAAATCCAACGCGTTCGGCTTTAGAAAATGCTTTGGCAAGTATTGAGAATGGTACTCGTGGATTGGCTTTTTCATCAGGTTTGGCGGCTACTGATTGTGTTTTAAGATCGTTTAAAGCTGGCGATGAGATTATCGCAATGGATGATTTGTACGGAGGAACCTATAGAATGTTCTCTCGAATCTATAAAGATTCAGGGATTAAGTTTCATTTTGTTGATATGACAGATCTCGAAAAACTGAAATCGTTAATCAATGAAAATACGAAACTGATCTGGGTTGAAACGCCAACTAACCCGTTGATGAAACTAGCAGATATCGAAGAAGTAGCAAAAATTACTAAAGCCAATAACATTTTATTTGCTGTCGATAATACATTTGCGACTCCTTATTTGCAAAAACCACTTGATTTAGGAGCAGATATTGTAATGCACTCTGCAACAAAGTACCTGGGAGGGCATTCAGATGTTATTGCCGGAGCTTTAATTGTGAAAGATGAGGCTTTAGGAGAACAATTACATTTTCAACAATTTGCTACCGGAGCTACATTAGGACCAATGGATAGTTTCCTGGTTTTAAGAGGAATTAAAACACTTTCGTTGAGAGTGCAGAGACATTGCGAAAATGGGGAAAAAGTAGTAGAATATCTGAGTAATCATCCTAAGATTGATACCGTTTATTATCCGGGTTTAAAGAGTCATCCATTTCATGAAATTGCTAAAAAACAAATGAAAGCTTTTGGCGGAATGGTGTCTTTTACATTTAAGTCAGGGAAAAAAGAAGATTCGATTACTTTTTTAGAAAAGCTGAAAGTTTTTACTTTGGCTGAGTCTTTAGGTGGAGTGGAATCTTTGGCGAATCATCCGGCTTTGATGACACATGCTTCAATTCCGGCAGACAAAAGAGCAGAAGTTGGCATTACCGACGACTTAGTTCGATTAAGTGTTGGTATTGAAGATGCCGAAGATTTAATTGCTGATCTGGAACAAGCCTTAGCATAAAAAAGGTAAATTCCAAAAAATAAATCCCAAATTCCAATTTTAATATTTTGGAATTTGGGATTTATTTTATGTGGAATTTTAAAGATTATAAGTACTGTATATATCCTACGTTAAACCAAATCTGTGAGTCATTTGATTTGTTTTCTTTGTAAATCTTCTTGTTTGGATTTAAACCGTCAACCCAGTCGGAGTTGAAAACCTGAAAACGGGTTTCAAACATTAAATCATTCATACGGCCTAATTTGTAATGAATACCTAAACCAGCTGTACCTGATAAAACCAAACCATTCTCACTGGAATAGCCAAATTGACGTCCGTCTGAAGGGGTTAGGTATTTTGGAAATGTAGTTTCGGGAGTTCCCAGTTGGCCAAGTTCAGAGCTTACTTCTGTCGTATAGTAACTTACTAAAAAGCCTAAGCTTACATAAGGACTGAAAGTCCCTATAGAAGTTTCGTAGTAATGTATTTTTACTGGAGAAAATTCGAGTTGTGATCCAAAACTAATTACAGTTGATTTTCCGTGCATGGCTTTAAGCTGCTTAACGCCTAATGTTTGAGGTTTTTTCTCAGTCCATTCTCCAAAATGATTCAGTTTTGTGTTATTAAAAGAAAGCTCTGATCTAACTTTAAAATGCTCGGTAAAGAAGCTTTCTCCGTTGCTATTGGATGAGAAATTGATAAAGTGAACCAATCCGACACCAAATCCGGTGTTTCCAAGATTAGTATCCAGGTTATTTCTTTCACCAAAATCAGATTGGAAAGTAACGGGGCCGAATATTATTCCAACTTCGTGTGCCAGTGATTGTGCAGTCGATAATGTTGAGATGCCCAGAAAGGCAAATAACGTGAGTACTATAGGTTTAAGCATGGGGTTTGGGCTTTCAAATCCCGGCAAATATATAAAAACACGAGGAACTAAAAAGGATAAACAGGTGTATTGATGAATATTTATTAAAAATATTAAATTATTAAATATTTCGGTAGTAATTTACTGCAAAACGCAAAACCTAAAATATCTTTTTTCTCTATTAGCTGTATTATAAATAAAAGTTTAAGAGATTCTTAAAAAAATATTCAATAAATACCATTTTCGATTACCTTTGTCTTAAATAACGAAAACGTTTTCTTAAATGTTAATAATCTAATAATCATGTCACAAAGTATTACCGCTTTTATGGATTCGGTTAGTGCAAAAAACCCGAACGAATCAGAGTTTTTACAAGCAGTTTTAGAAGTTGCCGAAACGGTAATTCCTTTTATTGAAGAAAATAAAAAATACCAGAATAAAATGCTTTTAGAGCGTATGGTAGAACCTGAACGTGTTATCTTGTTCAGAGTAAACTGGTTGAACGACAAAGGTGAAATCCAGGTTAATAAAGGATATCGTATCCAGATGAACTCAGCAATCGGACCTTACAAAGGAGGTTTGCGTTTTCATCCTTCTGTTAACTTAAGTATTTTGAAGTTTTTGGCTTTTGAGCAAACTTTTAAAAATAGCTTAACGACATTGCCTATGGGTGGTGGTAAAGGAGGTTCTGATTTTGATCCAAAAGGAAAATCAGATAATGAAATTATGAAATTCTGTCAAAGTTTTATGACGGAACTTTCAAAACATATTGGAGCTGATACAGATGTTCCTGCCGGAGATATCGGAGTAGGAGGTAGAGAAGTAGGATATATGTTTGGTCAGTACAAAAGATTAAGAAATGAGTTTACCGGAGTTTTAACCGGAAAAGGGATTTCTTTTGGAGGATCATTAATTCGTCCTGAAGCTACAGGTTACGGAGCAGTTTACTTTGCTCAAAGTATGTTAGCAACTAAAGGAGATAGCTTTAAAGGAAAAATTGTTGCAGTTTCTGGTTCTGGAAATGTAGCACAATATGCAACCGAAAAAGCAACTCAATTAGGAGCAAAAGTTGTGACATTATCAGATTCTGCCGGATACATTTATGATGCAGATGGAATCGATGCTGAAAAATTAGCTTTTGTAATGGAGTTGAAAAATGAGCTTAGAGGAAGAATCAGCGAGTACGTGGCAAAATATCCAAATGCGAAATACGTAGAAGGAAAACGTCCATGGGAAGTTAAGTGTGATGTAGCATTACCATGTGCAACTCAAAACGAATTAAATGGTGATGAGGCTAAAGCTTTAGTGGCTAACGGATGTATTGCCGTTGCAGAAGGAGCAAACATGCCTTCTACTCCGGAAGCTGTTACTGTTTTTCTTGATGCAAAAATTTTATTTGCTCCTGGAAAAGCTTCTAATGCTGGTGGTGTTGCAACTTCAGGTCTTGAAATGTCGCAAAACTCATTGCGTTTAAGCTGGTCTTCTGAAGAAGTTGACGAAAGATTAAAAGGAATCATGTTAGCAATCCATGCTTCATGTGTAAAATACGGTTCGGATAAATCAGGTTATGTTGACTACGTTAAAGGAGCTAACATTGCAGGATTTGTTAAAGTTGCCGATGCTATGCTTGCACAAGGTGTAGTATAATTTTTTAGTTATAGTTTTTTAGTGCCTCCATTTGTCTTTTATAAAGATAAATCGGAGGCATTTTTTTATTTACAGGAGAACAAAAATCAAATACTTTCGTTTGTAGTATATTTGTCTATCTGAATTTATTAAATAATGAAAAGAAGGTTTTTCTACGTTTTGTTTTTGTTGGTGGTGCAATTTTGTTTCTCTCAGAATAAATTGTCCTGGCAGGGTTATTTTTCATTCAATGAAGTAAAAGATATCTCACAATCCTCAACTACCATTTTTACAGCTTCAGAGAATGCCCTTTTTTCTAAAAACACAGCGTTAAATACAATAAAAACTACCACAACTGTCGATGGGCTATCAGGACAGACGATCTCTTCTTTATACCATAGCGAAGGATTTAAGAAAACAGTAATTGGATATGAAAACGGATTAATGATCGTGGTAAATGATACCGATGGCAGTATATTAAAGGTGATCGATATTATTAATAAACAATTACCGGCCAATTTAAAGAGAATTAACCATTTTATGGAGCATAACGGAATAGTTTATGTTTCCTGCGATTTTGGAATTGTGCAGTTTAATTTAACCACTCTGCAATTTGGAGATACTTATTTTATTGGAGATAATGGTGCGGAAGTAAAAGTAAGACAAACGGCTTATTTTAATGGATTTTTCTATGCTGCGACTTCAAACGGAATTAAAAAAGCCAGTAGTACTAATGGTAATCTTATCGATTTTAACCAGTGGAGTTTGGTAACCGCGGGTGATTGGACCAGTGTCGAACCATTAGATAGTGAGCTTATTGCTATAAATTCAGGAGGATACATTCATCGGTACAATTCAAATATATTTGTTAGCTTTTTTCAGCTTCCGCGGCCTTCAACAGACATGCGCGCTGTAAATCATAATTTAGTAGTTACAACATCTAATACGGTTTATGTTTATACCAATCAAATGGTATTGATGCGCCAAATAGCAAATACGCAGGTTTTGGATAATACCCTGAATTTTACCTGCTCAACCCTTATTGGAGACCAGATTTATATTGGAACAAAAGAAAAAGGTCTATTTTCGTCTACACTTTCAGGAAATTCTGCTTTTCAGGAGAATACACCTTCGGGACCAGTACGAAATAATATTTTTTCTCTGGATGTAAGTCCTAATGTACTTTGGGCTGTGTATGGTGATTATGATATTTATTATAATCCCTATAACTTAGATAGCTACGGCGTGAGTAAATACAATACTTCGAGTTGGCTGAATATTCCTTATTCACAGGTTTTAGATGCGAAATCATTGACCCGGGTTATTGTAAATCCAACTAATGAAAAACAGGTCTTTGTAAGTTCTTTTTTTTCCGGATTATTGAAAATTGAAAATGATATTCCGGTCTTTTTGTATAATGAAAAAAATAGTGGATTAGAGACGATAACCTATGAAGGGCCAAATTATATTGATGTTCGTGTTAACGGAACCGCTTTTGATAAAACAGGTAATTTGTGGGTGACCAACAGTAGAATTAAGAATGGTTTAAAAGTGCTGAAAACTGATGGGAAGTGGCAGAGTTATGCTACAACCTCAATTCTTAAAAATGCAGAAGCAACCAGCTATGCCGGTATTGTAATCGATAAAAACAATACAAAGTGGATTGCAACGAACAATGACGGGTTAATTGCTTTTAACGAAAGTAATAATACCTTTAAAAAGATGACTTTTGGAGCTGATTTGGGAAATCTTCCAGTTGCTGATGTCAGAGCGGTGGCACTTGATATAAAGAATCAGCTTTGGATTGGTACCACTAAAGGATTAAGAGTTTTATCTAATGTGGGAGGTTTTCAAACAGAAAGCCAGCTAAAGGCAAACCCGATTATAATTATGGAGGATAATTTGGCTCAGGAATTACTTTACGAGCAGTTTATCACATCGATCGCAGTTGACGGTGCTAATAATAAATGGATTGGTACAGTAGATTCCGGAATATTTATGGTGTCACCAAACGGTCAGGAAACGAAGTATCATTTTACAATAAACAATTCACCTTTGCCAAGTAATGTCGTAAACGATGTTAAAATCAACAGTGTAACCGGGGAAGTTTTTATTGCGACTAACAAAGGAATGATATCTTTTAAAGGAATAGCAACGGGAGCAAATGAAGATTTGAACAATGTATATGTTTATCCAAATCCAGTGCGTCCAACATATGCCGGAACGGTAAAAGTTGCCGGACTTATTGATAAAGCTAATATTAAAATTACAGATATTGAAGGTAATTTGGTTTATGAAGCCACTTCATCAGGCGGAACAATTGAATGGGATACAACCGCTTTTGGAAAATATAAAGTAGCTTCGGGAGTATATATGGTTTTTATTTCGGCTGAGGATGGTAGTGAGACCAAAGTGAAAAAAGTGATGATAATTAGATAATGTGATAATTGTTAAATCTAAGAAGTCTAAGAAAGTCTAATCTCTAAGAAAGTCTAATTTTGTTAATCAAAACCAAAGCAATAGTAATTTCATCGTTAAAATTTCAGGAGAAAAGTTTGATTGTAAAGTGTTTTACTCTTTCAAACGGCCTGAAATCTTATTTTGTGCGTGATGCTTTTTCAAGTCGGAAAGCAAGTCAGAAAATTGCCTATTTTCAGCCTTTGTCTATTCTTGAAATTGAGGCGATGCATAAGAATAAAGGAACTTTGGAGACTTTTAAAGAAATAAAAACAGCAGTGCCTTTTCAGAGTATTCATACCGATCTTGTGAAAAGTACTATGGTTATGTTTTTGTCTGAGATGCTCCATTATTCTATTCAGGAAGAGGAGAAAAACGAATCATTTTTTGTGTTCTTAGAGACAGCACTGACCTGGTTGGATCATCATGATGAAATTTCGAATTTTCATTTGATTCTGCTTTTGGAAGCTACAAAGTATTTTGGTTTTTATCCTGATGTTTCAGAAGTCGAATTTTCTTATTTTGAAATGATTGACGGCGTTTTTACTTTGTTTCATGGGGCGAATACTTTGACAGAACATGAAACAAATCTTTTTAAGAAATTAATTGATCTTAAATTCGAAAACGATCAGAAGGTTTTTCATGTAGCTGAAAGGCAAATTTTACTAAAAATCCTTATTGATTACTACAGTTTTCATTTGGAAGGATTCAAAAAACCAAAATCTTTAGAGGTTTTAAAGGAGATTTTTTCTTAATTTTTTAAAATCGGGAATCTTTTTTACGAGATCTATTAGAAATTTTCTATCCGGGCGCTTTTTTTAAACATCTTTTATCTATATTCCTCAAAATTCCTTACTTTCGCACCTCGTTTAAGAAAAGGATAAAATGAGCACAAAATTTACTGAATACAAAGGACTTGACTTGCCAACAGTAGCATCAGAAGTACTTGATTTTTGGAAGAAAGAAAATATATTTGAAAAGAGTGTAAGTACCCGTGAAGGTGCTGAGCCTTATGTGTTTTTTGAAGGTCCGCCTTCAGCTAACGGATTGCCGGGTATTCACCACGTGATGGCGCGTGCGATTAAAGATATTTTTTGTCGTTATAAAACTCAAAAAGGTTTTCAGGTAAAAAGAAAAGCGGGTTGGGATACTCACGGATTACCTGTAGAATTAGGGACCGAAAAAGAACTTGGAATTACAAAAGAAGATATTGGTAAAACAATTTCTATCGAAGAATATAACGAAGCGTGTAAAAAAACCGTAATGCGTTATACCGATGTATGGAATGATTTGACCGAAAAAATGGGATATTGGGTAGATATGGAAGATCCGTATGTAACTTACAAACCTAAATATATGGAATCTGTATGGTGGCTTTTGAAACAAATCTATGATAAAGGTTTGTTGTACAAAGGATACACGATTCAGCCTTATTCACCTAAAGCCGGAACAGGATTGTCTTCTCACGAAGTAAATCAGCCCGGAGCGTATCGTGATGTTACGGATACTACAATTGTAGCGCAGTTTAAAAGTGTTTCAAAATTTGAAGAAGGGGCAAATGAAGTTGAAAGAGCTTTTAATCTAGATAAAGCTTCTTTCGGATATAATAATGAATTTTATTTCCTTGCATGGACAACAACTCCCTGGACATTGCCATCGAATACAGCTTTGACTGTTGGACCAAAGATTGATTATGTTTTAGTCAAAACTTTCAATCAATATACTTTTGAACCTGTAAATGTAATTTTAGCTAAAAATCTAGTTGGAAAACAATTCTCAAAAGGATATTTCTTAAGTGAAGATGATGCTGATTTTGACAATGTGAAAAACGGCGATAAAAAACTTCCGTACAAAATTTTAGCTGAAACAAAAGGAACAAGTTTGGTTGGAATTCGTTACGAGCAATTACTGCCTTATGTATTACCATATCAAAATGCTGAGAATGCATTTAGAGTAATCGCCGGAGATTTCGTTACTACCGAAGACGGAACAGGAATTGTGCATACAGCACCAACTTTTGGTGCAGATGATGCTAAAGTTGCCAAAGAAGCAAAACCGGAAGTACCGCCAATGTTAGTTTTAGACGAAAATGGGACAGCAGTTCCTTTAGTTGATTTACAAGGAAGATTTACTTCACATGTAGGTGATTTGGCCGGTAAATATGTAAAGAATGAATATTATGATGCGGGTCAGGCGCCAGAGCGTTCTGTAGATGTTGAGATTGCTATTCGATTAAAAGAAGAAAATAAAGCCTTTAAAGTTGAAAAATACGTACATAGTTATCCACACAGCTGGAGAACTGATGAGCCGTTATTATATTATCCACTAGATTCATGGTTCATTAAAGTAACCGATGTTAAAGATAGAATGTTCGACCTGAACGAAACTATCAATTGGAAGCCTAAGTCTACTGGTGAAGGACGTTTTGGAAACTGGCTGAAAAATGCTAACGACTGGAACTTATCTCGTTCTAGATATTGGGGGATTCCGTTGCCAATTTGGAGAACTGAAGACAAAAAAGAAGAAGTTCTTATTGGTTCTGTTGAAGAATTGTACAATGCGATCGAAAAATCTATCGAAGCAGGTTTTCAAAAAGAAAATCCATTCAAAGGTTTTGAAATCGGAAATATGTCTGAATCAAACTATGATTTAGTGGACCTACATAAAAATGTAGTGGACGGAATCACGTTGGTTTCAGCTTCAGGCCAGCCAATGAAACGCGAAAGTGATTTAATTGATGTTTGGTTTGATTCAGGAGCAATGCCTTATGCACAATGGCATTATCCTTTTGAAAATAAAGATAAAATTGACGAGAATAAAGATTTCCCTGCAAATTTCATTGCAGAAGGTGTCGATCAGACTCGTGGATGGTTTTATACGCTGCACGCAATCGGAACTTTGGTTTTTGATAAAATTGCGTACAAGAATGTAGTTTCGAATGGTTTGGTTCTGGATAAAAACGGACAAAAGATGTCGAAACGTTTAGGAAATGCGACAGATCCTTTTGAAACAATTAAGGAATACGGTCCTGATGCCACACGTTGGTACATGATCTCTAACGCAAATCCTTGGGATAACTTAAAATTTGATATTGAAGGGATTGCTGAGGTTCGTCGTAAATTCTTCGGAACCCTGTATAATACCTATTCCTTCTTTTCGTTATATGCAAATATCGATGGATTTAAATATGCTGAGGCAGAAATTCCATTAAACGAAAGGCCGGAAATTGACCAATGGATCGTGTCTGAATTGCATACATTAATAAAATTTGTTGATGAATGTTATGAAGATTATGAGCCTACTAAGGCCGCTAGAGCTATTTCTGACTTCGTTCAGGAAAATCTAAGTAACTGGTACGTTCGTTTGTGTCGTCGTCGTTTCTGGAAAGGGGAGTACGCTCATGATAAAATTGCAGCGTATCAAACACTTTATACTTGTTTATTAACGATAAGTAAATTAAGTGCACCGATCGCTCCTTTTTTCATGGATAAATTATACCGCGACTTAACAGGTTCTACGCAAACCGAGCAATATAGCAGTGTTCACTTGGCAGAGTTTCCAAAATTTGTCGAAAACTTTGTTAATAAAACGTTAGAAAGCAAAATGCAGAAGGCGCAAACCATCTCGTCTTTGGTTTTATCACTTCGTAAAAAGGAAATGATTAAAGTGCGTCAGCCTTTGCAAAAGGTAATGATTCCGGTACTTGACGATAATCAGAGAGCTGAAATTGAAGCTATTTCTGAACTTGTAAAAGCGGAAGTTAACGTGAAAGAAATTGTACTCTTAGACGATGATTCGGGTATTTTGGTGAAGCAGATTAAGCCTAATTTTAAAGCCTTAGGGCCGCGATTCGGGAAAGATATGGGTCTGATTTCCAAAGAGATACAGTCTTTTTCGGCAGATCAAATCAGTCAATTAGACAAGCAGGGCGCATTGGATATTGTTATTGCAGGAAATACTGTAACTTTATCATTAGAAGATGTAGAAATAACCTCTCAGGATATTGAAGGTTGGTTGGTTGCAAATTCAAACGGGATTACGGTTGCGCTTGATATTACAATATCTGACGAATTGAAAAACGAGGGAATCGCAAGAGAATTGGTAAACAGAATTCAAAACATCCGTAAGGATTCAGGATTTGAAGTTACCGATAAGATTAAAGTTCAAATAAAAAGAAGCGGCCTTTTAGAAGAGGCAATTCTAAAAAATGAAGACTATATTAAGTCTGAGACATTAACTGATGATTTGGTTTTTGTAGACGCTTTGGAAAACGGCACAGAAATTGAATTTGATGATATTAAAACAGTGATATTAATTTCAAAATAAGTATAATATGATAGATGAAATTACAAGATACTCTGATGCTGATTTAGCAGAGTTCAAAGAAATAATTCAAATTAAAATACAAAAAGCACAAGCCGATCTGGATTTAATTAAAAGTGCTTACATGAATGATTTGAATAACGGTACAGATGATACTTCTCCAACTTTTAAAGCATTTGAAGAAGGAAGCGAAACAATGTCTAAAGAGGCAAACTCACAGTTGGCTATCAGACAGGAAAAGTTTATTCGCGATCTAAAAAACGCACTATTCCGTGTTGAAAATAAAACCTATGGTATTTGTAAAGTAACAGGTAAATTAATTAGCAAAGAAAGGCTTAAAATTGTTCCTCATGCTACAATGAGTATCGAAGCTAAAAACTTGCAGAGATAAAATCCAGGGTTTTTGTACTCTATAAAATAAAACGCTCCTTTTAGGGGCGTTTTTTTTGTTTAATGTTTGAGCGGCTTTGTCGAAGTAAAGATAATTCTTTAAAGAGAGAATTTTACTACATATAAATAAAGATGTAGTAAAATTGGGTTGTTTGTTTTTGTAAGAATTTAAAAAACAGGAGTTTTTACGTAGGAAAGAAGTAATATCAATTAGAACTGTCTTCTTTGCAGACAGTTCTAATTAATAAAATAAGCTTGAGTTTAAGCTAAGTTTTTTTCTAATTCTAATTTGTGTTTTCTTAAAACGGCTCTTGTCATTCCTAAATTTGCTTTAGTCGAATCTGCTGCAAGATAGATCATGAACTTTTTGTTGGGAGAAATGTCGATGATGTGAATTTGATTGGAAAGAGTGATCAAAATGTCTTCGATTTCCTGGTTTAAATTTAAAGCTTTTACTGCACTTAATTTTGCTTTCACAACTTCGAGATTGTAAGCTGCTGCAAGTTCAGGGTCAAATGCCGGATCTGTTGTCAGGTTTCCAAAGCTTAATCCTGATTCGATTTCTGTTACAGCTACTGCAATAAAGCCGTTTACGTTAGTTTTCATTTCATTCAAAAAAACGTTTAAAAAGTCATTACTCATAGTTTTTCGGGGTTTGGTGTTAATAGAAATATGTTATTTTAACAAAGAATTTTTGCTTAGTTCCGTAGCTGTTTCTTCGGTCGATCGTAGTAATAAACCGAGGTTACTGCCGTCTTTTGAAAATGTAATAATAAAATTTGTGCCGCTTATTTTGTTTCCCACAACAACTCCTTCTGTGGTTTTTAAAAAAAGTTGCTTTAAAGAGCCTTTTTCGAGATCTAATAAAAGTTTGTCGCTCATCGATACGATGGCCGAGCTCATTGCGGCGATACTATCCGCATAATCTAAATGAAGTGATGTGATTAATTTTCCTTTCCCATTAATGATTAATGCTGCGGAAGATTTGGTAGTAAGTAGAAAATCGTTTAGAGTAGTTGTGATTTCATTCATATTTTGTAAGATTTAGGAAAGTTGTTAAATTCTTTTCGTTTTAATACTGCGTGAGAGGTAAATATGATCTTTTAGTCTAAACAAGTGTTAATTTTTATTAACAAATATAAATTAAATTATGTATCATTGTAATATCAAATCATTATAATTTTATTTATTTAACATAAAAATCTTATAAAATGGCTAAAGTATTGAAATTCAAAGAAGTGAACTCCGATGTTGAGCATCGAATGAAGGAATTTGAAAAGATTCGTATACAGTTTAAAACTCAGATGAAGAAGGCTGAAGTCAAGAATGGGACAGCGGGAAAAGAAGGTAAAGGATTGCTTAAATCTATTTCAGATTTCTTTGCGGATCCACCTAAAAAAACGGTTCAGTCAAATGTTAAAAAATAGAGCTTCAGTTAAAGGACTAAAATGCTTTGGCAGTTGCTGGTTTATCTCCAAAAACAATTAACGCTCCGATAGGGGCGTTTTTTTTGATTAAATTGTTACTTTTGCCCCATCAAAATTTAATAAAATGTCATTACGAAAAGCGTATTTCCTTATATTTTTAGTTTTAATTGTCGATCAGCTTTCAAAAATCTATGTAAAAACAAACTTTGTTTTAGGTGATGAAGTAGTAATTTTTGACTGGTTTAGAATTCACTTTATTGAAAATGAAGGAATGGCCTGGGGGACAAAGATACCTGGTGAATATGGTAAACTATTTCTAACTGTTTTTAGAATTTTTGCTGTAGTAGGAATTGGATACTGGTTGGCAGATTCGGTTAAGAAACGTTATTCAAATTACTTAATTGTAGCTATAGCGTTGATTTTTGCCGGAGCAGCCGGAAATATAATTGATTCGGTATTTTATGGGATTGTCTTTGATGGTAGTCATGGTAATCTGGCAACCCTTTTCTCACCAGAGCCTTATGGAACATGGTTTCACGGTTTAGTGGTAGACATGTTTTACTTTCCAATCTGGAGAGGTACTTTACCGTCTTGGTTCCCTTACTGGGGTGGTGAAGAAGTTTCTTTTTTTAATGCGATCTTTAATGTTGCCGATGTAGCAATTTCTACAGGAGTAGGTATATTGTTGGTTTTTAATAAAAGAGCCTTTCCTAAAACTGCCTAGTTGTTGTAGAAAAACTGAAATATTTAAAATTCCAAATTCCAATAACTAGCTGCTTGATAAAAGAGTTAGTTATTGGAATTTGGAATTTTTGCTTTATTGGGATTTCATATTTTAATGTGTTATTTTTACCGTACGAAAAACTAAACTCATGCAAAGTCCGTCTTTCTCTATCTACGATGCATCTGCAGGCTCTGGAAAGACCTATACTTTGGTGAAAGAGTATCTCAAAATTATTCTTTCTTCTCCAAGAAATGATGCCTATCGAAATATTTTAGCGATTACTTTTACGAATAAGGCGGTTCATGAAATGAAAAGCCGTATTGTGGGAAGTTTGTCGGAGTTTGCAAAAGAAGAACCTTCTGCGAAAGCAGTTGACTTGATGGAGGACTTGTCTCGTGATACAGGGCTTTCAATTGTTAAAATCAAAGTAAAGTCTCAAAATATTATAAAGCATCTGATTCATAATTATGCTGCTTTTGATATTTCTACTATTGATAAATTTACCCACAAAGTAATTCGTGCTTTCGCGCATGATCTTAATTTGCCAATGACTTTCGAGGTCACTTTGGATACTGAGAATTTGTTAATTGAAGCTGTTGATGCTATTATTGCGCAAGCAGGCCAGGACGAAACATTAACTAAGTTGTTGATTGATTTTACGATGGAGAAAACCGACGATGATAAAAGTTGGGATGTTTCTCGTGAAATATTAGAAACAGGAAGGTTGGTTTTGAATGAAAACAATCGGAATGAGATCTCCCATTTTCAGGATAAATCTATTGAAGAGTTTGTTGTCATCAAAAAGAAAATGCAGGCTTTGTGTAAAGAATTGGAAGCTGAAAATGAAAATTTTGCTACAGAAGCACTTGCTTTAATAGATAAAAATGGAATTGATTTAAAATCATTTTCACGCGGAACGTTTCCAAACCATTTAGAGAGTATTCGCGATGGAAAATTTAATCCCCGTAATAAAACGTTCCATGAATTTGATGATATTGCGATTAATAAAACGGCAAAAGACAGAGCGTTAATCGAAAATATAATTCAGGAACTGCTTCAAATTCTGGAAAAAATCTATAAGAACTTTGAGAAAAGGGATTTTTATAAAGCGTTCCTGAAAAATATTACACCACTTTCGCTTTTGAATACTGTTAGTAACGAATTGGCGAAAATTCAATCAGAACAAAATATTTTGTCTATTTCTGAATTTAATGCGATTATTCATCGTGAAATTCAAAATCAGCCCGCGCCCTTTATTTATGAGCGTTTAGGGGAAAAATACCGCCACTTTTTTATTGATGAATTTCAGGATACTTCCGAAATGCAATGGCAGAATCTTATTCCGCTAATACATAACTCTCTTTCCGGTCAGGATGATTTTGGAAACAAAGGAACTCTGATGATAGTGGGGGATCCGAAACAATCTATTTATCGATGGAGAGGTGGAAAAGCGGAACAGTTTATCGAATTGGGGAAAGAAGAGGTTTCTTTTTTTAATCATGAAAAAGTAGTCAAACATTTGGATACAAATTACCGAAGTTATAGTGAGGTAATTGAGTTTAATAACGATTTTTTTAAATTAATTTCGACTGAATTTACAAATGAAGATTATAGAGATTTGTATGAAAATCATAGTTTTCAGAATGTAAATTCGAAAAAAGGAGGGTATGTCAATATTTCTTTTCTGCCTATAATTGAGAAGTCAGATTTTGCGGACGAAGAAGAAGTTGTGGAGAAATCAGATTTGTATGTTTTGGCGACATCAAATATAATTCAGAAAGTAGTCAGGGAAGGATTTGAGTACAAAGATATTGTGATTTTAACTCGAAAAAGAGATCAGGGAATTGCAATCGCGAATTATTTAACAGAACAAAATATCCCGCTTTTATCTTCTGAAACTTTAATGATTCAAAATGCTACAGAGGTGCGTTTGATTGTTCATTTGCTGAAATATTTAAACAATAGTGCCGATTTAGAGTCAAAAGCTAATTTTCTTCATTTTTTAGGATCGAACAAAGAGGTTCAAATGCCAATTCATGATTTCATTGCTTTGGGAATGGCTCAAAAAAGGGAAGATGATTTTGAAAAATGGTTATTGACTTTTGATGTTGCGTTTTCTTTTGAAGACGTTCGAAAAAAATCATTGTACGAAGCGGTAGAAATTATAATTTCGAAATTTGTTATTCTTGACGAGGGGAATGCATATGTTCAGTTTTTTCTGGATATTGTTTTAGAGCGGGACATGAGAAATCAGGCTGGAATAGCTGATTTTTTAAGTTATTGGGATAAAAATGCAGAGAAATTTAGTATTCCGTCTCCGGAAGGAAACAATGCTGTTAGAATTATGACGATTCATAAGTCAAAAGGATTGGAATTTCCAGTTGTAATTATGCCATTTGCAGAAGAAGATTACAATAGAAAGCCAAAAGATAAATTGTGGCTCGATACCGAAGATGTGAATTTAGATGTTCCGAAAGCTTTAATTGATAATAGTAGCGCGGTTGAAGGTTTTGGTGAAAGTGCTTCGGCGGTTTTTAATTTGAAAAAGCAGGAAGAATTACTCGATAATATTAATGTTTTGTATGTGGCATTAACACGTGCCGAAGAGCAGCTGCATGTAGTATCGCAAGCTTTAAAAGAAAGAAAAGACGGCGAATTGCCCAGTAATATGGCTTCTTTTTTTATCAGGTATTTAATGTATAAAGGAGTTTATGATGCCGAGAGATTAGAGTACGAGTTTGGGAGTAAAACCAGGCTTTCAAGTTCGGTAAAGTCGGTTGATCTGGTCAAAGTGATTCCGGTGGTCTCAGAAGTTCTAAATCCAAAAAATATTAAAATTGCACAACGTGAGGCTTTAATGTGGGGGACGCACCAACAAGAGGCAATTGCTTATGGGAATATAGTTCATGAAATTTTGGCTTTTGTAAAAGATAAAACAGATGTCGATCTGGCGGTTACAAAAGGTATCGAGAACGGATTGATCACGAATGACCAGATAGATATGGTTTTGAAGACGCTCCAGGAAATTGTCAATCATCCTGAGTTGAGTATTTGTTTTGATGGAAAGGATACTATTTTGAACGAACAGACAATTGTTCAGAAAGAAGGCAGGATTTTAAAACCTGATCGAATTGTTTTAACGGGGGGCAGAGAAGCATATTTGTTGGATTATAAAACGGGAGTGATCAATCCAAAATATACCAAGCAAATACAGGAGTATCAGGAAGCTATTGAGGATTTAGGGTATAAAGTGTTAAAAAAAGCATTGGTATACATCGGATCAGAAATCGATATAGTAAATTTGTGAAAAAATTAATCAGATGTTAAGGATTTAGTTAGGTATTTATGGCTTAAGTTGTTAATTTTTAACGTTTTAAATAAATAGAAATGTACGGAAAAATAAAAGAACATTTGCAAAATGAGTTGCAAACGATTGAAGAAAATGGAATTTTCAAGAAAGAACGCATTATAACTTCAGCACAAGATGCAGAGATAACGATTTCTACAGGAGAAAAAGTTTTGAATTTTTGCGCCAACAATTATTTAGGGCTTTCGTCACACCCTCAAGTGGTGCAGGCAGCAAAAGATGCTATGGATACACATGGTTTCGGAATGTCATCAGTACGCTTTATTTGTGGAACACAGGATATTCATAAGACTTTGGAGAAAAAGATAGCTGATTTTTATGGTACAGAAGATACGATTCTTTATGCTGCTGCTTTTGATGCAAATGGTGGTGTTTTTGAGCCGCTGCTGGGAGAAAACGATGCTATTATTTCAGACAGTTTAAATCATGCTTCTATTATTGATGGAGTTCGTTTGTGTAAAGCGGCGCGTTACCGTTATGAAAATAGTAATATGGAAGATTTGGAGCAACAGTTAATTAAAGCTAATAAGGCTGGTGCACGATTCAAATTAATTGTTACTGATGGAGTTTTCTCAATGGATGGTCTTGTGGCGCCTTTGGATAAGATTTGTGATTTGGCTGATAAATATGACGCTATGGTGATGGTGGATGAATGTCATGCTGCCGGATTTATTGGAGCAACAGGAAAAGGGACTCTTGAAGCCAAAGGTGTTATGGGAAGGGTTGATATTATAACCGGAACACTTGGTAAAGCTTTAGGAGGAGCAATGGGAGGTTATACAACTGCTAAAAAAGAAATAATTGAGTTATTGCGTCAGCGTTCACGACCATATTTGTTTTCAAACTCACTGGCACCGGCTATTGTTGGTGCTTCAATAAAGGTGTTTGAGTTGTTGGAACAAGATACTTCTTTGAGAGATAAGTTAGAATGGAATACTAATTATTTTAAAGAAGGAATGAAAAAGGCCGGTTTTGATATCATTGATGGAGATTCAGCGATTGTTCCGGTAATGCTATACGATGCAAAATTGTCGCAAACAATGGCTAATGAGTTATTGAAACAAGGTATTTATGTAATCGGATTCTTCTTCCCTGTAGTTCCGAAAGAAAAAGCCAGGATTAGAGTGCAATTATCTGCAGCACATACAAAAGAGCACTTAGACAGGGCTATAGAGGCGTTTATAGTTGTCGGACAAATGTTAAAAGTTATATAATTCCCACTTTGGTCAAATTTTTGTAGGTTTTTTTTAACATTTCATTTTGTATTTAAAAATTTTGGTGTTACTTTTGCTTGTAATTAACTAAATTGTAATTAAAAAAATTAAGTATGAAACATCTTAACAAACTTTTAGTTGCTGTGATGATGGTGATGGGTTTAAGTTCTCACGCACAAGACAGTAACAATCCATGGGCTATCTCTTTCGGAGTTAATGCCGTTGACACTAGAACAAGTTCTGGTGCTGGAAGTGGTTTCTTTGATCAACACTTCTCTCAGCCATTCGCTGTAAAAGACAACTGGAATATTCTTCCTTCTTTATCTTACATTGGTGTGAATAGATATGTAGGTAGCGGTTTCTCTGTTGGTTTACAAGGATCTGTAAACAAGATTGATAAATATGTTACTTTCAATCCATCTGCTCCAGGGCATGATAGTAGAGGTAATGTAGTTACTAATCCTGGTGATTTGATGTATTACGGAATTGATGCTACTATTAAATATAGCTTCCAAGAGTTGATCAAATCTAAAGTGATTGATCCTTCGTTATCTGTTGGTGGAGGTTATACTTTCTTCGGAGATAGCAGCTACGGAACTGTTAACCCAGGTGCTGGTGTTACTTTCTGGTTTACTGATGCTATTGGTCTTGAGCTTGCTACAAGATACAAATGGTCAGTTAACGGTGATAGAACAGACAAAGCTGGTGTTCCAGATGCTCCATCTCACTTTCAACACACTGCTGGTCTAGTTTTCAAATTCGGAGGTAAAGATACTGACGGAGACGGAATCTATGATAAAGATGATGCTTGTCCAGATGTTGCTGGTTTAAAACAATTCAACGGATGTCCTGATACTGACGGAGACGGAATCGTTGACGCTAGTGATGCTTGTCCAACTGAATTTGGTTTAGCTGCATTAAACGGTTGTCCAGATAAAGACGGAGACGGAATTGCTGATAAAGATGATGCTTGTCCAGATGTTGCTGGTCCAAAACAATTCAACGGATGTCCTGATACAGACGGAGATGGTGTTCCAGACAAAGATGACAAATGTCCTACAGTTGCTGGTCCTAAAGAAAATGGTGGTTGTCCTTTCTTAGACGCTGACAAAGACGGTGTTGCTGATAAAGATGATGATTGTCCTACAGTAGCTGGTCCTGCTTCTAACAGAGGTTGTCCTGAAGTAACTACTGAAGCTTTAGAAGATCTTAAAGTTCAAGCTAGAGCGGTTTACTTTAACTCAGGAAAAGCAACTTTCAAAACAGGAGACAAAGAAACTCCAGCTAGATTAGATGCTATTAAAGAAATCCTTAAAAACTATCCAAACGCGAAATTCGCTATCGAAGGACACACAGATAGTACAGGTTCTGCAAAAATCAACGACAAACTTTCTCAAGAAAGAGCTGACGCTGTGAAAAATGCATTAATCGAAAGAGGTGTTAATCCAGAAAATTTAGAGTCTAAAGGATTTGGATCTTCTCAACCAGTTGCAAGTAACAAAACTGCTGCAGGTAAAGCACAAAACAGAAGAACAGAAATTAGACACATTGGTTCTAAATACCAAGGTAAAATCTAATTTACTTTCTAAATAAATACTAAAAGCCATTCTTAATTGAATGGCTTTTTTTATTTTTATCAAATGATAAACACTTCCTTTCTCGGAAAAATAGCGACTGTTATAATTCAGGATTATTCGGCTAAACTTGCTGAAACAACCATTATTTTACCTAATAAAAGAGCGAAAGTTTTTTTAATCGAAGCCCTGAAAAATGAGACTAAGAAAACGATACTCTCTCCTGAAATTATTAGTATTGAAGATTTTGTGCAAGATGTAGCGTCGATCAGGTCGGTTGATTCAATTGAACTTTTGTTTGAGTTTTATGAAGTTTATCTTTCTGTAACCGAAAAACAACAGCAGCAGTCCTTTGAATTGTTTGCCAATTGGGCGAAAACACTGCTGCAGGATTTTAACGAAATCGATCGTTATCTTTTAGATCCTTCCCATGTTTTGTCTTACTTGAGTGATATTGAAGATATCAAAAAATGGGGGATTGAAGTCGAGAACAAAACCAAACTTTTAGAAAATTATATTGATTTCTGGAAACTTCTTCCGTTGTATTATGATTCGTTGTACAATCATTTGCTTAATAAATCAATTGGCTATCAGGGACTGATTTATCGTGAGGCGGTAAACAACCTTAATCACTTTTCGAATACAGTTTCAAATCGAAGTTTTATTTTTGCGGGATTTAATGCTTTAAATGCAGCTGAAGAAAAAATTGTTCAGCATCTTTTGGCTTTAGGCCAAGCTAAAATTTATTGGGATGTTGATCAGACTTTTCTGAATGATCCTTATCATGATGCGGGACTCTTTGTCAGACGTTTTAAAGAAAATTGGAAACATTATAAAGCTAACCCGTTTGAGTGGATTGTAGATGATTTTTCGCAGTCTAAAAACATTCAGATAATTGGTACACCCAAAACTATTGGTCAGGCAAAATTGGCGGGTAGTATTATCGAAAATATTATAACAGAGAACCCAGCAACTGCTCTTGATAAAGTGGCTATTGTGCTTGGTGAGGAAAATTTGCTGATGCCAATTTTATATTCGCTGCCTTCTTCGGTTGGAAGTTTGAATATTACGATGGGATATTCCGGAAAGAACAACCCGTCGCAGATATTAATTGCAAAATTGTTCAGAATGCACACTAATGCGCTTTCGCGTAAAGGGGAAAGTTATGTTTTTTATTATAAAGATATACTTGATATCCTGACCCATCCGTTGGTTGAACCGTATGCGAATGCCGGTAATTTAGTGCGGATTATCAAGGAAAATAATTACACTTTTATTACGCATAACCGGGTTTTAGAACTTAATCTAAATCCGTCTCCATTGTTTAAATTGCTTTTCCAAAAGTGGGAAAGCGGATCGATTGCTGTTCTTGAAAATGTTTCTGCACTTTTACTTCTGATAAAAGAGAATTTCAGCAATGACAATGAAGAGGAAAAAATTGCCAAGGCTTTTGTTTATGCGGTTTTTAAAGTAATTAATAAGCTGATTAATTATTATACAAAACACAATCATATCGACAATATAGATACTTTGCATGCGATCTATAAACAAATTATCGATGTTGCAGAAGTTTCGTTTGAAGGGGAGCCTTTGCGTGGTTTGCAGATTATGGGTGTCCTTGAAAGCCGTGTGCTGGATTTTGATACCGTAATTGTAACGTCTATGAATGAAGGGAAATTCCCGGCCGGGAAATCTCAAAATTCATTTATTCCTTATGACGTTAAAAACGAATTAGGTTTGCCAACTTTTAAAGAGAAAGACGCTATTTATACCTACCACTTTTATCATTTATTGCAGAGGGCTAAAAACATCTATTTGATTTATAATACCGAAAATGACGGACTGGATGCCGGAGAACGCAGCCGTTTCATCACGCAGCTGGAAGTAGAAAAACAACACAAACACAATTTGACTTTTGATATCTATAACCCGGTTTTACCAACAACGGCTTATCAGCCAATGATAGTCCCGAAATCCGAGGCTGTAATGGATCGTTTAAAAGAAATTGCACTCGCGGGTTTTTCGCCTTCGGCTTTGACGAGTTACATTCGAAATCCGATTGACTTTTATTTTCAAAAAATACTTCGAATTCGAGAGGTTGAAGAGGTAGAGGAGAACATCGCTTTGAATACCCTTGGTACCATAATTCATGAAACATTAAAGACTTTATACGAACCTTTTATCGGAAAGTTTATCTCGGAAGCGGATCTTGAAAATTGCTTCAAATTACTGGATGATGAAGTCTTAAAACAATTTAAACTGGTCTATAAAGAAGGAGAAATTAAAAAAGGACGTAATCTTTTGGCCTTTGAAGTAGCAAAACGAAACGTCTCCAATTTTTTAAAAATGGAACTGGAGTCTCTTAAGAATGGTGATGCCGTTAAGATCATTGCATTAGAAGAAACATACGAACGTGAGTTGCATCATCCGGATCTGCCATTTCCGGTTTTGATTAAAGGAAATGTGGATCGAATTGAATTGCGCAACGGTAAAATCCGAATTATTGATTATAAGACCGGAAAAGTTGAAAAGACGAACGTTATCCTTAAATCCTGGAACGGATTGACTCAGGGGCTTAAAAATGATAAAATTATTCAGGTTTTGGCCTATGCGTTCATGTTTGAAAAGGAAGCGGGTGATATTCCGATTGAAGTTGGGATTATATCTTTTAAAAATCTAAAATCAGGATTTTTGCCTTTTGGATTTAAAGAAGATAAGGAATTGAATGTTACCGTTACGAATGAGATCTTAAACAGCTATCTGGAAGAGATTGTGGTGTTGCTAAAAGAAATCTTTAATATGGATATTCCTTTTGAAGAAAAGATAGATTAAACCATCGAACTATTAATGGTTAACTTATTGAATTTTCTTCTTGAAACTGGATGCCCTAGCCCTGATGGAAGCGGCATCCTTTTTAGGCAATCATGAAGTTTTTTTGCTTAGCATAAATCTTCTGTCTAAAAAGATATAGCGGACAGCAGGAAATAGCTCCTGGTTAAACTTCTTGGAGACTTAGGGTTTTATAAGCTGGATAATTATATTTTCCTGATTTATTCGAAAAAATCTAATAGTATGGTTTTGAGTTCTTCTTTGTTTTCAATATGGCTCATGTGACCGTCTTCAAAAGAAACCAATTCAGCTGTAGTGTCATTGATTTGGGTGATGCTTTCTTCATAACTTAAAACAGGGTCTTTTTTGCCTAAAATCAATAAGACCGGAAACAAATTCTGATGAAGGAGTGCTTCTCTGTCTTTTCTAATTTTCATCCCTTCCAAAGAAGCAACAATTCCTTGTAACGGAGTTTTTAGGGCTTGAATTTTGACTTTCTCAATTTCGTCTTGTAATAGGATTCGATTGTTTTCGCTAAACAAATTGCCAATGGCAAGGCTTACGAATGTTATGTAGTTTTGTTTGACCGCTTTGATTGCACGTGTTCGGTTGATTTTTTTCTCAGCACTGTCTTCTCTTGAAGTAGAATTCAGTAAAACGAGTTTTCGGATACTTTTTGGGAATAATTCGGCGAAAGCCAAACCTACGTAACCTCCCATCGAATGTCCAACGATTGTAGCTTTCTCAATTTTTAAGTGATTTAGAACTTCGTGAACAGCATTGGCATTGTCTTCCATTGCATGTACATATCCCAAAGAATCCGACTCACCGTGTCCCAGTAAATCGATCGTAATGATGCGATGTTTTTCGGAGAAAAAATCAACATAGTCTTTCCACATTTTTTTGTTTTCCAGAAAGCCGTGAAGTAAAACAATTGCATTTCCAGTTCCCGAATCTGAGTATGATATTTTGGTGTTTTTGTATAAAAGCGTTTTCAAAATGAACTTTTTTTGTTGTCAGGCACAAAGTTAAGAAAGCTGAAGTAAAATATCGAGATGTCTTGATTTAATTGGGAAATCTTTAAAACGGGAATAAATTTATTTATAGCAAAATAGGGTTTGTGAACGAATTAAAAATGGCTTCCATTTCTGAAAGCCATTACAAATTAAAATCGGTTATCACCATCTAAAAGATTTCCTAATCCGCCAAGAAGACTGCCTTCGTCGCGGCTGTTTCCTCCAGATTTTGGTGCAGATGCAATAATGCGGTCAGCCAGTCTCGAGAAAGGCAATGATTGTATGTAAACCGTTCCGGGACCTTTTAATGTGGCATAAAATAATCCTTCGCCACCAAAAATAGAATTCTTAATTCCGCCAATAAATTCAATATCATAATCTACATCTTTGGTAAAACCAATGATGCATCCCGTATCTACTTTTAGGACTTCGCCTGGCCCCAATACTTTTTTAGCCATTGTTCCGCCCGAATGTACAAATGCCATTCCATCTCCTTCGATTTTTTGCATAATAAAGCCTTCACCGCCAAATAAACCACGTCCAAGTTTCTGAGAAAATTCTATTCCGACAGAAACACCTTTAGCAGCGCATAAAAACGAGCTTTTTTGGCAGATAAATTTGCCTTGAAATTCTGTTAAATCAATTGGAAGGATTTTTCCAGGATATGGCGACGCAAATGAAACTTTACTTTTGCTATTGCCTTGGTTTAAAAATGCTGTCATAAATAAACTTTCGCCGGTAAGAACTCTTTTACCTGCGTTTAAAAGTTTGCCAAACAAACCTGAGCCTTGTTGTTGAGAACCGTCTCCAAATATCGTTTCCATCTGGATATTGTTTTCCATCATCATGAAACTGCCGGCTTCGGCAATTACAATTTCCTGCGGGTCCAGTTCTATTTCAACATATTGCATTTCTTCACCAAAAATCTGATAATCTATTTCGTGTGCTTGCATAATTTCTTAATTTATTTGTTTTTAAAATTAGACTAATAATGCCGTAGAATGTTACACTCTTTAGTGAGTTACCGTTGTTTTTAAGAACATTAAACGATTTTGTTATTTTAAATTAGTCTTAATTATGTTTTTTATTGCTTTAAATTCTATATTTTTGCATCGTTATTATATTTTATCAGAATGGCGTTAGTTAGTGATTTGACCACCAAAGTATTATTTGAAACCGGAAAAGGATATAGTTATCAATGTGATTTGACCAATAGTATAATTATCAATTTTGTTGATACAGTGTCAAGTTACAAAATTCATGATTTTTTGATTTTTCAAAGAAAGGTTAATAGCGTTGACATTCTTAATATGCTTTATGACTTATCTGATCAGTCAGACGCACAATTGATTGAAACCACCAAAAGAAATTTTTCCAGAAATCTTACTATCTGTGAAATAGTGCAGTTAAGAGATTTATTAAACGGAACTAAATTTACCCTCACTTTACATTCTATGCTTTGTAACATTGTAAACGTAGAGCTTATTTAGATTCTTACTTAGATCAAATCCAAATTTTCAAGCAGTTAGAGGAGCCTTCTTTAATTTTTGTAATTTTACACATATAAAAATTAGAGGATATGAAAGATTTATTAAGAACACGTACTTCATTAGTTGAAAGTGTAGAAAATATATTAAACTTACAAGCAAAATTAGAAAGTGACGCTTCTAACAAATATTTAGCTATGGCTGCATGGTTAGATAGAAATGGTTATGCTAATACAGCATCTTATTTGTACAAACAAGCCGAAGAAGAAAGAGAGCATTTCCTAAAAGTTTTCAAATATATTACAGATATGGGAGGGATTGCCATTACGCCGTCTATTCCGGAAGTGCAGCAGGAATTTGCTTCTTTGAGAGAAGTATTTGAAATTGCTTTGCAGAATGAAATTGCAGTTACACAAGCAGTGAATAAAGTAATTGCAAAATGTAGAGCTGAAAATGACTATGCTACAGAAGATTTTATGATGTGGTATGTTGCTGAGCAGAGAGAAGAAGAGAAAAACGCAAGAAGAGCTTTAGAGCTTTTTGAGTTGATTGATGAAAGTGAAGCTGCCGGCAAATTCCAGTTGGATGTGCAAATCGCAAAAATCGCATAATAGTTGATTTATAAAATTGAAAAAGCCCTTAATAAATTTTATTAAGGGCTTTTTTCTTATCTATTCATTCATCAAACTCTCAATCTCGTCAGCTTCAATCGGAATATTGCGCATCAGGTTAAAAGGCTCTCCTTTTTCCTGTACCACAACGTTGTCTTCTAAACGAATTCCGAATCCTTCGGCTGGAATGTAGATTCCCGGTTCAACGGTGAAAACCATATTGGCTTTCATTGGTTCGTGAAGTAATCCGTAATCGTGCGTGTCCAGTCCCATGTGGTGAGATGTTCCGTGCATGAAATATTTTTTGTAGGCTGGCCATTCCGGATTTTCGTTCTGAACATCGGCTTTGTCGATCAGACCTAGACCAAGTAATTCAGAAGTCATGATTTTACCCACTTCAACATGGTATTGCTTCCAAAGAGTTCCCGGAGTCAACATTTTTGTAGCTTCGTTTTTTACTCTCAAAACGGCATTGTAAACTGCTTTTTGTCTTTCGGTATATCTTCCTGAAACCGGAATTGTACGTGATAAATCGCTGGAATAGTTCGCATATTCGGCAGCAACATCTAGTAAAATTAAATCTCCGTCTTTACATTGCTGATTGTTTTCGATATAATGCAAAACATTCGCATTGTTTCCTGAGGCAATAATTGGGGTGTAAGCAAAACCTTTAGAACGGTTGCGAATGAATTCGTGAATTAATTCGGCTTCGATTTCGTATTCGGTAACATTTGGTTTTACAAATGATAATAATCTGCGGAAACCTTTTTCGGTAATATCACAAGCTTGCTGAATCAAATCAAGTTCTTCACTTTCTTTTACAGAACGAAGGCGTTGTAAAATCGGGTTGCTTTTTGCTACATTGTGTGCCGGATAATGCTCTTTCCACCATTTTACAAAACGAGCTTCACGGGTTTCTGTTTCAACAGTCGCTCGGTAATGTTCGTTAGTGTTGATGTACATCGTATCGGCATACGTCATCATTTCGTTCAAAATCTTATGAAAATCCTGTAACCAATACACCGTTCTGATTCCTGAAACCTGAAAAGCACGTTCTTTAGTCAGTTTTTCGCCTTCCCAGATCGCAATGTGTTCGCTGGTTTCTTTTAGGAAAAGAATTTCTTTTTGGTGCTCGTAAGGCGCATCCGGAAACAAAAGCAAAATACTTTCTTCCTGATCTACACCGCTCAGATAAAAAATATCTCTGTGTTGTGCAAATGGCAAAGTACTGTCGGCACTAACAGGGTAAATGTCATTGGAATTAAAAACGGCAACTGAATTAGGTTTCATTTCTGCCGTGAATTTTTTGCGGTTTTTTACAAAAAGAGCGCTGTTTATTTGGTGATATTTCATAATAATTCGGTTTTTGAACTTCGAATTTCAAAATTACGTTTTTTCAGCAAACAGCATGAAATTGATTTCTTAAAGTTTTATTATTTGTTTTTGTGTTATTCTGAGCGAAGTCGAAGGATTGCCGCAAAGGGCGCTAGGGTTTACGCAAAATATGCTAGTTTTTTTCTTGCAAAGTTGCAAAGACGCGAAGTTTTGACGTAATCTTGTCATCTTGACGTAGGAGACTCGAGCGAGAGCGAACAGACGAAGTAGATCTTCGTAAGAAACTCGACAAAGATTGAGGAAAAAGTGATATTGGCGTGCCCCTCCGGGTCGGGCTTTCGGCTATATCTTTTATTCCGTTTCCCTTCATAAAAGGATACCGCCTCTATCCCTCACGCGAATTCGTTTTTTAAGAAACGGAAAAATATTAAATTGTTCTATTTAATAAGACAGCACATTAATCTGATCGCTCGGATTTGTGATTATAAGTTTTCGAGATTTTTAAAACTGGCTGAAAGCCCAAAAGCAACAACGTAGTGCAGCGCACTACAAACTAAACGAACAGTAAGTATTACCCTGAAAAGGTAAAAGCAATTATGAAGTAAGTTAAATAAACAAGATGTATGATCTGAAGAATGTTTTCTTTGAGATTAGGCTTTCGCCCTTTCAGGGCTTATATGCCAATGTGTTTTTTCCTGATGGCACTTTGTACCATCCTATTGCTAAAGCTCTTTCAGAGCGTTTTTCGAAATTTATCGTTTTCAGTCAATGTACTGATAAGAAATCTTCTAAAATTAGTTTAATCTGTGGCATAAAAAAACCGAAGCGTCAGAACTTCGGTTTTCTATAAATATATTATTTGTGCTTATTTTTGCTTTAGTAAATTTTCTAAAAGAGTCACTTTCTCTCTTTCCGCTTCAACCAGACGTTCGTAAAGTTTTTTATTCTCTTCGTAAGATTCAAGAAGTTTGTCTAACGGGTTAAAAGTGCAATTATTATTTTTTATAGAAGAAGCATCATTATGATAAGTGTTTCCAATAATATTAAAAACAGCTTCATCTGAAAAATTTTTTATCACTTCAGCTGGTACACCTAGAGCTTCAGCGATTTTTTTAAGTTTTTCGTCATCAACGCTTTCGCTTCCTTCAATAATAGAGATCGATTGCTGGGTTGTGCCAATTGCTTGTGCAAGGGCTTCCTGTTTCATATCTCTCAGTTCTCTAATTCGGCTAATGTTTCGACCGATATGTCTAGGTTTTGGTGCTGTGCTCATAATTCAAAGATATTTAATTTTTTTTTACATTTTTTGGTTTTGGTCGAAAACAAGTATTCACTTGTGGGATACATTTTGTAAATTGTTTTTCAATGTTGTAAAAATACAACTTTTCTTACTTATTTTGATTTTGAAGAAATGACATTATCGCGTAATATTGTATAATTTAGCAAAAAATAACTGCCCAATAAAAAATAAAATGCATCATTTAGGTTTCAACTTAATTACAATCAAAGACGTTAAATCGCAATATCCAACTTTAATCGATCGAGAAGGTTTCGATTATTTTGAGGAATGGGAAGAGGAGAATTTCTTTTTGGTTGCGCCCGAAAGTGTAAATTTTGAAGGCAATTTTTATTTGGACCTTTATGAGGATAAAGAGAAAAAATGGCTTGCCGGGGTATTAAATCTTCCCTTAAAAGAAATGGGAGATCTTAGAATTGAAGGAGTTTTAATAAATGGAAATCTCTCTGTAAACGGAACAATTATAAATGCCGAAGGCGATTACGGACCTTATGTTTTTATTAAAGGAGATGTAAGTTGTCAAAGCATGCTGTTGGGAGGTTCGTATGTCGAAATTGAAGGTAATGTTACAGCCAAAGAAGTAGTGATGACTTGTTATAATCATGGTAATTTTAAATGTTCGGGCTGTATTGAAGCTCCGGTTTTTATAGTCGAAGATCATTATACCACAGTTGCGGATCGAAAAAATGACTTGTTTTATTATAATGATAAAACGGACGACATGGACCTTGAAAATGAATCCGAATATGATGAGGACAGTGACGAGGAAGTTATTTCAATGGAATTGCGCAAGCATCTGGAAAACCCGCTTATAACCACTTTTGAAGAACTAAAAAGAGAGTTGGAGAAAGGGGAGTTAGTTTTAAAAGGAAGTAATCCGTTACCGAAAAACCAGGAATATTGGCAAAAGAGAGTTTCGTCCAATTACAGAGATTTAAAAATAGTTCCGCTGGAGTTTAAAACAGCAGCATTGTGCGAGATGGCACTGAATATCACCCATCATGCATTACCGTTTGTGGAGGAAAATTTTATTACATCCGAAATTTGCGAGAAATTAGTGAGTAAAGATGGTTTTGCAATTCAGGTAATTCCCGATCAATTTATAACCGAAGAGCTTTGCTGGAAAGCGGCTCAAAGTGGGACATTGGTTTCATTGATTCCGAGTCATTTTTATTCGGAAGAATTACTTATAACGACTTTTAAAAACGGTAAACACGAACCGAACATTAATGATGTTCCTGCTGAATTTATCACCGATAGTTTGCTTGAAGCATATGTGAAAATTGGTAAAGGATTGTGGCTCGACAAGATTTGCAAAGAAAACGAAAAGGATAAATTATCCATTTTAAAAAGTGTCATCGATTCCGGAATACAGCATCTTGACACTATTTTTGGGAATCACTTTAGTAAAGAAGTTGTTGATTATGCAACTTCGGTTTATGATTATGAAATTTATAAAGAGGAATGGAATGCTTATGTTGTGAAATATAAGCAAAAATTTGAGCGAATTGGTTAAAAAAAAAATCAAGAAAAATGTTTTACGGTCAGCCCCATATTGATACTAAAATAAGTTTATTTATAGTCGTTTTTCGTTTATTTGCTGTTTCGGCAATGATGTCAGTTGTCATTATCACTGTTTTTAAAAAATGGAAAGAAATAAGTTTTTCCGACATAATAAAGTCGAATCTTATTTTCTATGGAATATTTGTGTTATTGTGCTTAACTAGCTTTTTTCTAAACTTTTATATTTTGAGTTTTAGTCGAAAAAATGATTTCATTGAAAAAATGATTTTCATATTATTATTTTTAATTTTCTTTACTTTTCAAGCATATCTGTTTTTGAAATTCTGGAAAAAAAGGATTGTCGGCACATTCTTAAAAAGATATACTGTTTTGACAATAGGGTTCTATTTTTTCTCTTTAGGGTATATTATTGTAAGTTATTTTCCATCAGATGCATGGGATAAACATTTGTTATTTTCTACAAAGTATTTTTTTCAGCCTAATGTTAAAGAGGTTTTGTTACTTGATAATTCAAAACTACAAATAGACTCTGCAATCACAGTTATTGATTCTTTTAGTAACAGGAGAAGTTATAGAGAAGAAATTTTGTTTACTATTTATTTCAATTCTCATTATAAAGAAGAGGTTCCATTTTCTTTTAAGCTTTTAGATAGTTTGAATTCTACAGGAGGAACATCTAATGAAGTAGAATTTAAAGAACTTTATTTGAAGAAATTAAATGATTCGATTGGAGTTGTAGTTGAACAAGTTGATTTTGCAAATAAGATAGGTTGGGACAATCCAAGAAAAACGGATACCATTGAGTTTGTAAAAAAGAAGATACGAAAAATTAATAGGCAGGATTTGTAAATAGTTTTAGGAATGTGAGTCTGTTGTAAGTATTTCTATGGCAAGTAAACATTTTAAAACCTAACGGAGTTGTTGATGTATATGAAAGAACTTATTTTTAATAGAAGGGTAGAAAATGATGGAAAATCGAAAAATCCAAATCAGAAAAGTAGAAAAACAGGATTTAGATTTTGTTTACCAAGCTATAAACGAGCTTGAAAACGAAGTTTTAGATTTTGAAGTGTTTAGCCAAATATTTGATGAAAACATTTCAAATCCTAAAAATCTCTATCTAATTGCCGAAAACGAAACAGAAGGGGTAGGTTTTATTAGCTTTCACACCCAAAATCTTTTGCATCATTGCGGTTTGGTGGGTGAAATTCAGGAGTTTTTTATTCATCAAAATTATCGTGGGAAAGGCATTGGAAGGCAATTAATAAATGAGATTTTGCAGTATGCCGATCGGAACAATTTGAAAAGTATTGAAGTAACCACAAATAAAAGACGAGTAGAAAATGTACTGATTTACGAAAATCTTGGCTTTGGGTTAACGCATAACAAGTTTACGATTTATAAGTAACGGAAAAAATGGGACATAGTTGTTCTCTAGTTAAATGAAACAATTGAATACATCTCTAAAACACAATCTAATAGTAGGTTTACTTCTTGCCTTATGGATTTTTGTTTTTGCTTTTATCATAAGACCATTCGATGATGGAACATTGAATTTCAGGACCTGGTTTTTAATGAGCATCGGTTTTAGTGTAACAGCATTGATATGTTACGGTATTCTTGCTATTGTCCAGAGGAGACTTTATCAAAAAATATCAAAATGGAATACTGGTCTTGAAGTAGCAAGTCTTATCTTTTTTTATCTGATCTATTTCATTGCGGTTTATGGATATTACAAAAGCCCGATTTTAAACGGAGGCTATCGTTTTGCGGAGTTCTTCACTATAATATTTATCAAAGTTGCTTTAGTTTTAACTCCCGTAATCGTTCTGGCGAGAAGATATTTGCTTAAACTGATTCCGCTAAAAGAAGATCTTTTAGTTATTAAAGGTGAAAACAAATTAGACATTTTAAAAATCAAAACAAGCGATTTGGTTTGCATCTCTAATGCGCAAAACTACGTGGAGATTTTTTATACCGAAAATGATCAGCTGCGTTCAAAATTGATTCGCACTTCGCTCAAAAAACTTCAGGACGATTTTGCTTTTTTAGTTCAAATACACCGTTCACATTTGATAAATCCACTACATTTTAAATCGTGGCGAGATCAAAATACGATTGTTTTAACCCAAATTGAACTTCCGGTTTCTAAGAGTTTTAAAGAAAATTTACTGACCTTATAATTTCGTACCTAAAACGATATGTTTTGTACCTAAGTCAGTAAATTAGGCAATTAAGCTGGTTTTTCGTTTTAGTTTTGCTTTCTCAATTTTTAAAATAAATTATGAAAACAAAACACTTTTGCCTCCTCGGATTGCTATTTTTCGGGATCAGTTATTTACTATTTTCTAAAGTTTTACCAAGCATTCAAAGTTCAATCGATTTTGCACATTGGTTCAATCTTATTGGAGCTTGTTTTTTAATAGCATTTAATGATGTTTTTCCTAAAAACAAGTTGAATGCCGTTGCTTCTTTTATAACAACTTTGGGGGTTATTGCACACAGTGGTCTTTGTACGATTGATTTTATAATGTCGAGTTTTGGAGATAACGATGCCGCGAGAGAAGCTTTAAGCATTCATATTAGTAATACACCCTTGATTTTATATCCGTTTATTATTGTTGGGCCCTCATTGCTTTTTATAGGTTTGGCGATTCATGCTTTAAACTTTATAAAAACTCATTTGATCCTTGTATTAATGGTTGTTTTTGCTGCGCCTGCAGTTGGTTTTTCATTCTTCGTCTTAAGAAATGGCGTTTATATGATGTTGAGTTGTATTGTTTTTCTAGTAGGATTAGGTTTGCTTCTTTATAGAAAAGAAACCCCGGAAGCAAATACAGTAGAAGTCAATTGAGAAATAGTCTTCTAGTAGATTAGGATTTTTGTTTTAATTCATATCTTCGCTTTCATCTTGTATAAAAATGAGGATAGAAAAAGCAAATACAACCGATAGCGAAATTCTAACACAAATAACCAAGAAGTCAAAAGCTTATTGGGGATATTCGGCAGAGCAAATTCAAAAGTGGGAGGTGAGCCTTACTATTTCTCAAGATTATATAAGGGAGCATGATGTATTCAAATTGGTAAAGGATAACGTAATAATTGGTTATTATTCTTATCTTTTTGAAGATGGAAAGAATGTAAAAATGGATAATTTATTTATCTTGCCTGAATATATAGGGAAAGGTTTTGGTAAATACCTATTTCTCGATTTTTTAAACCGAATGAAAGAAGCTGAAATTCAAACCATTCAACTCGATTCAGAGCCAAATGCTGAAGGTTTTTATTCAAAAATGGGATTTGTGAAAATTGGAGCATTCGAAACTTCAATAAAAGACAGGTTTATGCCCGTTATGGAAATGAAATTATAATAAATCAAACCAAAATTGAAAAACTATACAAAATACCTACTTTCGCTCTTTCTGGCTTTTGTCGTGATTGCGAGTGATGGTACTTTAGTTTCTCCCTCAAAATCGGCAGATTATTACCAATCTTCATTTGTGATTTTGAGACGAGAATTAGATTTTTCTAGTTCCCGATTATACAAGTTTGCAAAATCAACTTCCCGTACAAAAACAGTGTTTTCGATTGTTCTTGATTATCTTTCTAATAAAGATGTTTTTAGTTTTCAAATTCGGGTAATTCAAAATTTACAAATATTTCTTTTTCAGAAATTAAGTTCATTTATAAAACAATCTGTTTTTGTAAATGAAACAATTCATTCCGGTAATTTCAAAACAAGTTTATACATAGCTTAATTTTTTGAGCTTTTATGCGCTTCAACGCATACGATGATAAAATAATGTCTAATCATTTATCATTTTTAAAATGTATAAACACAATAATCAAAAACGTTTAGAGCAATCTAAGCGACCACTTCATTGGATAAAAAGAAAATTCATAGTAATACTAACTGCTTTCATGCTGGGAATGTCACATGGAATGAATGTGCATGACGAAGCTCTTAAAGGAAGTCAAAACTATACAGAGCAGCATAAAAAGGATTAATTACTGATTTCCTAGTATTTGCCTAAAAGACCGTCTGTTTTCTTGAAAAAAATAAAAAGAAAACAGACGGTAAATGTTAATTTTTTTAATAGTTTTGGACAAATTCCTACGCAACTCCTAACCCAATTTATGAATAAAAAAACTAAGTTTTTTAAAAACGTATTATTACTTCAGTTTATCCCCGTTTTTTTATTAGGTGTTTTTATACTCTCTAATCCGAAAAGTCAAAAAGTAATCAGAATTAGAGAAATTCATCCTTATGAGTTTAATTATGGTTATGCTGTTCCATTATTCGTTTTTGGTATTGGTTTGGTTCTTGGGCTTTTTAGTTTGTTTTCAAAACAAGAAGATGTCTTGGTTGATGAATCAGAAATTTTGAAAATAAAACGCAGACAGAATTTCTGGAAATTTGCTTTTTATTGTAATGTTTTTACTTTGTTATTCGTTGCAGTAGTATCAGTAGGTGTTTTTCGACAAGATTCATTTGTAATTGATCAGCCTGTTCTTTTCTATAGTTTGATTTTTTTAAGATGCTTAGTTGTTTTGTTATTAAGTTTAGTGGTGGCTTCTTTTTTTCTCGCATCTGGAATTTACTGGAAATCAAATAAAACATTGGCCTCTATTATTCTGATATTTGGTTTTTTTATAATTATTGTTGCTTTTGTTTTTGACGTTGTTTTTGTAAGGCAATTCATGAGTAATTCTGAGAATTATGTGAGGCATAAAAATGAAAAAAGAGTTTTGGTAAATGAAGGGGAAGATTCTGAAGAATATTCAGAAAGTGAGGATAGTTATGAGGGCGAATATGGTGAACAAGGAAAAGAAAGTAATTACAAAGAAAGTGAAGAAAGTGAAGAAAACCAGGAAAGTGACTATGAATCAAGTGAAGAAGTAAAAAAACTACAGGCTCTGGTATTGGATAAGTCAACGGTTGTTGATTCATGGAACGCAATGAGGGATGATTTTTTCGTAAAAAAAATCGGAAATTCATTTGACTTAGTGGGACTTAGAATGTATGTGTATAGTGTTCTTGCAGGGCAAACATATGATAATGATTATCGTGTGATTAATTTTATTTCGGATCTAAAAGACCGCCCCGTGCGTCTTTATGATGGGCTTCAAAGTTATAAGTGGATTCTTTTTAGTACCGTTTCGAAAGAAACATATCGTAGTAATCAGTTTGATCAAGTCGTTGATGCGTTGTTATTTACGTATCACGATGTAGGTGAAGATGCTGGAAAACTAGATCTAATTTACGAGATTATGCAAAACAATATAGATTCTGATGAAAATAATATTGGAAAATTTTTACCGGAAATTAAAAAGGTTTGTTCTCCTTACGTAATAAAAGAGCTTAAAAAAAATAAAGGTTTTTATAAGTCCAATTCAGATATTGTGTGGTTTTACAGTTTTTGGGCAAGAAGAAATAAGGAAGGTAATAAAGATGTGGTTTATAAGGTTTTGAGAGAAATACGAGTACATTATATTTAAATTTTAAAATGATAAAATCTTATAAAATAATTTTAATTGTTCAGTTTTTTGTATTAACTGTATTTGGTTTTGTGCTCTATAATATAGAGTATGGTACTGCTTTTGCGGTTATTTCAAAATTGATTTTACTTTTAATAGGTTTCTTTCTTTTGATGATATTAGGTATTTCGATCCTCATTCAGCGTTTGATAATTTCTATTTTACAGTCCGATTCAGAGGTTGAAGATTTAGAAAACAGCAACGAAGATAAATTCTGGCGTATTTCTTTTTTTGCGAATCTGGTTGTTGGTACCATAGTGTTTCTGTCTTCTGTTATTTGTGTGATAGTGGATTTTGGAATAGGTATAAAAGGCTATTCCGGTTTCGGATTACGATTTTCTATTTTTTTGGGAATTCTGTTTATCGCGAGCTTGGTTATAGGGCTTTTTTTAAAGATAAAAGATTGGGTTAATGAAGTAAGCGGACTTCTTGGTGGTTTAATGATACTTCTTTCGGTTCTTATTTTTGGAAGTTCTTTATATTTTGGATTGAATCAATTAATTTCACCACAGTATTCCTCAAGTGAAATAATTAAAGCGATTCCTTTTGTTCCGGAAGTTGATGAAACCGAAGTAGCTCAGGATAGTGCTTATGCAACTATAGATAGTACTATGATTGATAGTTCAGCTACATTTGGGCAGGATGAAATCACTGATGAAGAATTATCAGATGAGGAAGAGGATGATTATTACGGTTTTAAAAAAATGAAACCAACTGGTGTAAAATCGACAGGGTTTTTTAAGGAATATTTTGACAGAAGTTATACCGATACTAAAGTGCGAAATCTAATCCAGTATTTTCTGGCAGATTTCTTAAATTTAAAAAAAGGAGAGTATTATATCAGTACAAAAAATGTAATCGACACGGAATCTCAGATTGCTGAATATTCAGAAATAAAACATGTGGGTAAAGTATTGAGAGTTGATAATGAAGCTCTTGCAAAATCATTTAAAAGTTACAGCCCTATTATTTATTCTTTGTTGTCTAAGAAAATTTACGTTGAATCAAATTTAAAACAGCTTGTAGATGTGTTGATTGCTAGCAGAGATGATGTTTCTAATACAGATGATGCCTCTAAAGCAATGGATAAAGTTTATAACATGATGATTTCCAGGACGAATAGGGATTCTCCAACCGATTGCTATCGAAAGATTGCACCTTGCATTTCCAATAGTACCTTAGCCTTATTAAAGAAGAAAGCCTATGCAATCGGAGGAAGTAGTGAGGAAGCTGCAGCGATAATAGTTTATAGTTTTTGGGCTAGAAGATATCATGATGGGAATGATACTGTAGTTTATGATATTTTGAAGGAAATAAAAAAACACTACGGTGAAAGGGAATAAAAATTCTAATAAAAAAAACCGAAGCAGTTTGCTTCGGTTTTTTATTGGAATTTGGAATTTAAAAAGTTTGGAATTTTACTTAATCTATCCATTTATAATATCTCGCCCCAATCAAATTTGGGATCTCTTTTTCGATTCGGTCTAGAATCCATTCTTTTTTTGGAGTTCTGACACTTTGTTTTTGTTCTTTTTTATGAAGGCCTTCGTAAGTGTTGAAATCAATTTCTTCACTTTCCTTCAAATTTTCAAAAAGCTTCACGTTTGCCAGAGCAGATTTCCATTCCGGCTGGATTGTACCTTCAAAAACTTTCGATTTCGATCCGCTTCCGTAAGCTAAAAATCCAAATTGAGTTCCGGCGATTTCTTTATTGGTGTCATAAAAATGAGCCAAAGTCGATAACAATCCCATGAAAATAGAACCCGTATAAAGGTTCCCAATTAAAGACGAAGCTAATTCAGCAGGTTGTAATTTCCCGGTTACAAACTTTCTGTACTCATCAGATTTTGCGACTTCCTTAATTTTAACCTGATAATCTGCCGGCTCAATGTTTTCTGAAATGATTTTTTCGGCACTGTCTAAAGCGTAAATTTCAGATAACATGCGTCGTCCTTGAAACGAATAGGGAAGATGCATGATAATGCTATTCCAGGAATTGTATAAAGTTTCAGTTGTATTCTTTAATTTCTTAAATGAAAAATAAGCAGCTCTCGTACGATCCATATAACATTGATTCGAATACTGACCATCAAAAACAGGCTGGTCTTTATGGATTTCGATCTCGGCTTCTAAATTATCAAACCACGAGTCGTTGTTTATGTTTTTTGTAATCGCTTCTTTTGAAATGCTTCGGTAGGGTTTGAAAAAATCAAAGACTCCTTTTGTACTTGTCGCCCAATTATTATCAAAAGCAATGATTCTTGGGTTCGAAGTCACTAACATTGCTAATGCTCCGGCGCCTTGTGTGTATTCTCCGGTAGAGTTTAAATCGTATTTGGCAAAGTCGGTTGTTACGACAATTGCTTTCTTGGCCGGATTGAGTTTTACAAAATCAATACAGTTTTGCAAAGCGTCAACACCACCAATACAGGCAAAAGTAAAATCGACTACATCACATTCTGCCAAAGTATCCTCGCCGAATTTTTGCTCTATCAAACTAATTAAGAACGAACTAATAGGCTTCGAACTGTCGATGGCGCTTTCGGTACCCACATAGATCCTGCTAATTTCGTTTAGATTGATATTGTGGTCAAGAATAAGTTTGGTTAAAGCATTGGCTCCAAAAACCACCGCGTCCTGATGAACGTCAGGTAAAGTCATTTTAATTAGTCCGAGGCCTTTTTCTAGTTTTTCAGGTTCTATATTTCTGGCAAGAGCCAAAGTTTTTATGGGCAAATGTATGTTGGCTACATCAAAAGAAATAGCGTCAATTCCTATTTTCATTATCATTTTTTTTGAAGCGGATAAAGGTAAAATTATGCTCTTAAAATTCGGTTGTTTTAATTCAATAAAATTCAGCATCGCTTTATTTTTGAGGAAAACAGCTCAAAAAGGGGCAAAAAATAGCAATTTGGTAATTACATAAAAATTAAGAATTCGTTAAAATGGCTTGTGAAAAATTTCTATTTTCTTGTTTTTAAATAATTTGCAATAATATCGGGGAAAGCTCTTTAAAATCATTATAAATAACAGCGAAATGGTTGTAGTTGATGTCTAATTGCTTTATTTTTGTCTAATTTTTTAAAACAAACTACTTTAACACTTATGGCACAATCTGCACTATTGAATGCTTCCATCTTAAAGAAAGTGGCTATGGCTCTTTCGGGAATATTCTTAATCACGTTTTTAGCGCTGCATGTTTCCTTAAATTTTATTTCTATTATTAGTGAAGACGTTTTTAACGAAGCTTCTCACTTTATGGGATACAATCCGCTGATTCAATATGTAATGCAACCTGTTTTGGCAATCGGAGTAATTTTCCATTTCGTAATGGGATTTGTATTGACTGCTCAAAATAGCGCGGCAAGACCAATTGCTTATGCAAAATACAACGGAGCTGCTAATGCTTCATGGACTTCTAGAAATATGATTATTTCGGGGTTGGTTATTTTGGCTTTCTTAGGATTGCATTTCTATGATTTTTGGTTTCCTGAAGTTACTTACAAGTATATTGCAGGTACAGCACCAGATGCAACAAGATATTATGGAGAGCTAGTGCATAAGTTTCATGATCCAATTCGTACAGGTATTTATTGTATATCATTTGTGTTGTTAGGGTTTCACCTTTGGCACGGATTCAGTTCATCTCTTCAATCTGTAGGGATGCACAATAAGTATTCTCGATTCTTAAGTAAAGTTGGTTATGGATTTGCGGTTGTAGTACCGGCACTTTTCGTTATCATCGCATTATTTCATCATTTCAATAATTAATATCAATTATAATGGCATTAGATTCAAAAATTCCAAATGGTCCAATATCGGACAAATGGACAAATTATAAAGATCATATTAATTTAGTAAACCCTGCTAACAAACGTAATTTAGATGTTATTATTGTTGGTACAGGTTTGGCTGGAGGTTCTGCTGCGGCTACTTTGGCTGAGTTAGGATATAACGTAAAAGCTTTCTGTTTTCAGGATTCACCACGTCGTGCACACTCTATTGCAGCACAAGGGGGAATCAATGCAGCAAAAAATTATAAAGGTGATGGTGACTCGGTTTACAGATTATTTTATGATACTGTAAAAGGAGGTGACTACCGTGCACGTGAGGCAAACGTTCACCGTTTGGCTGAAGTTTCTGCTAATATTATTGACCAGTGTGTGGCTCAAGGGGTGCCATTGGCTCGTGAATATGGTGGATTATTGGATAACCGTTCTTTTGGTGGAACATTGGTTTCCCGCACATTTTACGCACAAGGACAAACCGGACAACAATTATTGCTAGGAGCTTATTCTGCAATGAACCGTCAGATTGGTCGTGGAAAAGTAAAAATGTACAACCGTCACGAAATGCTTGACATTGTTATCGTGAACGGAAAAGCGAGAGGTATTATCGCTCGTAATTTAATTACAGGAGAAATTGAAAGACACTCTGCTCACGCAGTAGTAGTAGGTTCAGGAGGATACGGAAACGTATTTTTCTTATCTACAAATGCTATGGGAAGTAACGCGACAGCAGCTTGGAAAATACATAAAAAAGGAGCGTATTTTGCGAATCCTTGTTACACACAAATTCACCCAACTTGTATTCCGGTTTCAGGAGATCACCAGTCTAAATTGACTTTGATGTCTGAATCGTTACGTAATGACGGTCGTATTTGGGTTCCTGCGAAATTAGAAGATGCTAAAGCAATTCGTGAAGGAAAGAAAAAAGCAACTGATTTATCTGAAGCGGAAAGAGATTATTTCTTAGAAAGAAGATATCCTGCTTTTGGGAACTTAGTACCTCGTGACGTGGCGTCTCGTGCTGCAAAAGAAAGATGTGATGCTGGTTTTGGAGTTAATAAAACCGGAGAAGCTGTTTACTTAGATTTCGCAGCAGCAATTCAACGTTACGGAACGGAAGATGCTTACGTAAAAGGTTTGGATGATAAAGACACTGCTTTGGTGACTAAGTTAGGAGCTGCGATCGTGAAAAGTAAATACGGAAACTTATTCCAGATGTACTACAAAATCGTTGATGAGGATCCTTATACAACGCCAATGATGATTTATCCAGCAGTTCACTACACTATGGGTGGAACCTGGGTTGATTATAATTTAATGACTACAATTCCGGGATGTTTCTCAATTGGAGAATCTAACTTCTCTGATCACGGAGCAAACAGACTTGGAGCTTCGGCTTTGATGCAAGGTTTAGCTGATGGATATTTCGTATTGCCTTATACTATTGGAGATTATTTAGCTCCGGATATTAAAATGGGTGAAATTTCTACAGAGTTACCGGAATTCTTAGAAGCAGAAAAAGCAGTAAAAGATCAAATCGACAGATTTATCAATAATAAAGGAACTCATTCTGTAGATTATTTCCATAAGAAATTAGGAAAAATCATGTGGGATAAAGTTGGTATGGCTCGTAATGCTAAAGGTTTGACTGAAGCTATCGAAGAAATTGCTGCTTTACGTGAAGAGTTTTATAAAGATGTGAAAGTGCCAGGAAGCGCTAACGAATTTAATCAGGAATTAGAGAAAGCGACACGTGTTGCCGATTTCTTAGAATTAGGAGAATTGTTCGCGAAAGATGCTTTACACCGTAATGAATCTTGTGGAGGTCACTTCCGTGAGGAGTATCAGACAGAAGAGGGAGAAGCACTTCGTGATGACGAAAACTTTGCATACGTTGCAGCTTGGGAATACAAAGGAAAACCAAGTGATGCAGTATTACACAAAGAACCTCTAATTTACGAAAATATTAAATTAGTACAGCGTAGTTACAAATAGCAATTAGTCAAAAGACAAAAGTCTTAAAGTCAAATGGCTCAATGTTAACTGACTTTCGACTTTCGACTTTATGACCTTCAAACTAAAACAGTATGAAACTTACATTAAAAATATGGCGTCAGAAAAACGCCCAAGATAAAGGAGGAATAGTTGATTACCCAATTGACGGAATCGAACCAGATATGTCTTTCCTTGAAATGCTTGACGTTCTTAACGAACAATTAATCAATAAAGGTGAAGAGCCGGTTGCATTTGACCACGATTGTCGCGAAGGAATTTGCGGAATGTGTTCATTATTCATCAATGGTGAAGCACATGGACCAGATAGAGGAGTAACTACTTGCCAGTTACACATGCGTATGTTTAAAGATGGAGATACGATTTTTATCGAGCCATTTAGAGCAAAAGCTTTCCCGGTAATTAAAGATTTAGTAGTTGACAGAAGTTCTTTTGACAGAATTCAGCATGCAGGAGGTTTTATCTCGGTGAATACTTCTGGAAATACAATTGATGCCAATACAATTCCAATCAATAAACACGATGCAGATAAATCATTTGATGCTGCAGCTTGTATTGGTTGTGGAGCTTGTGTAGCAACTTGTAAAAACTCATCGGCAATGTTATTTGTGGGAGCAAAAGTTTCTCAATATGCATTGTTGCCTCAAGGTAAAGTTGAAGCAGTTGATCGTGTTTTAAACATGGTACACCAAATGGATTTAGAAGGTTTTGGTAACTGTACCAATACAGGAGCTTGTGAAATCGAATGTCCAAAAGGAATTTCTCTTGAGAATATTGCACGTATGAACCGTGAGTATTTATCAGCAAGTTTGAAAGGATAATCTAAAACGTATCTTTTTAGTGATATAAAAAAGCATCCGCTATATGGCGGATGCTTTTTTTGTTAGTTTTAGAGAAGCGAAATATGTGCAGAATGAATAGGTGTTTGCATAAGCTCCAGAGGTGCGATATATTAGGTCGTAAATGTATATCGCTCCTCTGGAGCTTTTTTTTATCGGTTTTGTTGAAATTCTATAAATATTTTACCCCGCTGGGGTCTTGTTGTTGGTGTTTTTTAGATTTTTTTGTTCAATCAAAGGAGTTGTTATTTTAAGGTGCCGCTTTCTTTACTTTTATTCATAATAGAATTGCGAAGCACTAATTTCCTGTTTTTCTTTTCCTTCCAGCTGAATGAAACAGTTTAAAGTTGTTCCGCCAATCTGGTCAAAATAACTGATATTGATTTTATGAAAACCTTCTTCAAGTTTTGCAGTTCCATAAGCTTCGTTGAGCCAATGAATCCCATCATTGTTAACGATTAGCTCATTGTCGATAAAAAGCTTCGATCCGTCGTCTGAAAGCGTTGAAAACGTATAATTTCCGGTTTCCGGGATATAGAGGTATCCGTCGAATTTTAAGCCAATATAGCGTTCTTTTTTCGTTTTCCATTTTTCACTGCTCACAGTGCCTTCAAAAATTCCGGAATTTACAGGTTTTACTAAATCTAAATCCTGAACCTGCTGGAATAGTGCTCCTGTAAAATACTCGTATTTTAGTCCTTTCTTAGTAGGTTTTTTTACTAAAGCCGTTTTTAAATCCGGATTTCGGATTATTATTTTGTTGATAGAGCTTCTTCTTCCGCCCGGGCTAATCTGAACTGTTTTGATGGTTCTGAATTCTCCTTGTGGAATATTTATGGCTACCGGTTTGGTGTATAGTTCTGCTGTCTCATCCGGGTTATAACCATCTATGGTGTAAAAAATTTGCCCGTTTTTGATCGTTGGTTTCAGATCTAAGGTGTATTTTGAAGTGATCAAAGCTGTTTCATTTGCGCCAAAGGGTGTTGGGACTTTGTAGAGTCTTTTTTGTGCTTCTAGTTTTTCTAAATGATGCGGCATTCGATTTAGAACAAAATTATCATAATTTTTATTTTGTGGTTCTGTCCAGGCGATCTCTGCTAAAGCAAACATTCGGGGATAGAGTTGGTAGTTTAATTTGGCAGGACTGGTTAAATACTCCGACCACAAATTAGACTGCACACCCATAATGTATTTTTGTTCGTCAATCGTCAGACTGTCTACAGGAGTGGGGTTGTATTGGTATATTTTTTGTACGGTCACTAATCTTCCAACGGTTAAAGGCTCATTTGGAGAATACGCCTGGTTGTAATCCAGATACAAAATGTGCTCCGGATTCATGATGACAAAGTGTTTTTGTTTGGCGGCGGCAATTCCGCCCGATTCTCCACGCCAGGACATTACTGCTGCGTTTGGAGTTAATCCGCCTTCGAGCATTTCGTCCCAACCAAGAATTTGTCTACCATTATTGTTCAGGAATTTTTCGATTCTGGTGGTAAGATAAGTTTGTAATTCATGTTCGTTTTTCAATCCTAATTCTTTGATCTTTTTTTGACAGTTTGGGCATTCTTTCCATCTGGCTTTTGGACATTCATCACCACCAATGTGAATGTATTTGCTTGGAAACAAAGCCATAACTTCGGTTAGAACATCTTCAAGAAAGGTAAAAGTTTCTTCTTTTCCGGCACAGAATATGTCTTCAAATACGCCCCAGTATTCAATAACTTTATAGGGGCGATCCGGAAAACAGGATAAATGCGGGTAAGCGGTAACTGCTGCTGTAGCATGCCCCGGCATTTCGATTTCCGGAATAACGTTTACATAATGCTCTTCGGCAAATTTTACAACGTCTTTGATTTCTTCCTGAGTGTAAAAACCTTCGTATGGATTTCCGTCAAAAAAATAAGGAAATCTTTCGAATTTATTTCCGACTAAAGTTTGTGCCCGTTTAGATCCTACTTCGGTCAATTTTGGGTATTTTTTAATCTCAATTCTCCATCCCTGATCGTCAGTTAAGTGCCAGTGAAAGTTGTTTAATTTATAACTGGCCATTTGTGCGATAAAATCTTTTATAACATCAACAGAGAAAAAGTGACGGCAAACATCTAAGTGTAAACCGCGATATCCGTATCTGGGCTCGTCTTCGATAGTAACACAGGGTAATTTTACCTCTTGATTTTTGGGTTTGTTCGGAAGCATTTGTAATAAACTCTGAACTCCATAAAACAGTCCCTCTTCACTTCCGGTAACGGTAATTTTTTTTGAGGTAATACTTATTTTATAGGCTTCTTTTTTTAACGATGCAGATGGGTTTTTAGTAATAAATAAAACTTCAATGTTGCTTTTTTTATTGGGCGTATTTGTGTTTATGGCGGATTCAAAAAGGTTCGCAGTTTTTTGTTCTTTGGTACTGAATTTATTGTGCTCAAAAACTACTTTAATTTGTCCGTTTAAACGAATGCTGTCCCCGGTTGCTTTATAAGAATTGGGAGCAGGAATTATCGAATTAGTAGTAGAGGAAGTTTGAGCACTTCCAAAGGAAAAACAAAATATTAAAAGGAGAAATATATTTTTTCGCATGGTTACTTTTTATGTTCGTTAAACAAATTTAAGGTTTGTTGGTTAATTTGCATTTTTTTTGCAAAAGCTATTTACGTTTAAATGTCTTTATTATAGATGAATTAACTTTTTTATTACATTGTATTCTAATTTGTTTCGCAATAATATTGCATTAATTGTTTACATTTGCTTTAATAAAAATGAATTTGCATGAATAATGATAATGAACTGGTTAATTATACCAAGGAAGAACGTAAAAATCTTATTTTAAAAGAGATTAACCTACACACTCGTGTAAGTTTTGAAACCCTTTCGGTTAAATTATGTGTTTCAGAAGATACCGTAAGACGCGATATTAATGAACTTGAATCAGAGTCTTTATTGATTAAAGTAAAGGGTGGTGCAATGACAAAGGCATATCACCATTCTTCTTCGAATCAAACTTATGCAGGCGAATCCAAACAAACCATCGCGCAAAAAACATTAGGTTTGCTTCATGACGGAATGGTTTTGTTAATTGGCGGCGGAACTACCATCAGAGAATTCATCCGATTGATTCCGGATACTTTAAATCTGACCATTTTTACGGTTACTGTTTTATCGGCAGTAGAACTTCTGGACAAACCCAATGTTAAAATTATCATGATTGGCGGCAGCATTTCTTCGTACAGCCAAATGTGTGTGAGCGGCGATGTCTATAATCAGTTGGCGAATATTAAAGTTGATTTATTGATATTAGGAACTAATGCTTTAGATATCGAAGGCGGATTTTCAGATTCTGACTGGGAAACGGTTCAGGTAAAAAAAGCTATGATTCAGGCTTCTGAAAAAACAGCGATTCTTACTATTTCTGAAAAACTGGATACGGTTCTAAAAATGAAAATTGCCAACTTATCCGAGGTTGATTATGTGGTGACGGAAGTCGATCCCGATCACGAAAAACTACAGGCGTATAAGAAGGCAGTTCCCAGTTTGGTTTTTATTTAGTCCCAATTCTTTATTAAAAAGTTAATCCAGTTCTGGTGAAAGATTTTATTCAGATCTTCGTCTGAATAACCATGACTTTTAAAAATCAGAACTAATTTTTGCAAATCGGCAATGGTGTTTAAATCGTATGGCGATTGCTCTGTACCAAAAGCTCCATCAAGATCAGAGCCTATACCAATATGATCGGCATTTCCGGCCAATTGACAAATATGATCCATGTGTTTGAAGACTGTCTCAAGATTGCAGTTTGTTCCTTGTGGGGTCGAAACACCTCTTTCCCAATCCGGAACCAGCATCCATGCATCTAAAGCCCCTCCAATAACGGCTCCTCGTGAGATCAGGGCTTTGATCATTTCATCACTGTATTGGCGATTGTGATTTACAAGACTTCGACAATTGTTATGACTTGCCCAAACAGGTCCGTTATAATGATCCAATGCCTGCCAGAAAGCATCGTCACATAAATGTGTTGCATCTAAAATAATGTTCAGACGTTCCATCTCTTTTAGCAAGTCGATTCCGTTTTGTCGCATTTTTCCGGTGGCATCCGTTCCGTTTGCATATCGCCCGGGACCGTAATGTGCCGGTCCAATAGCTCTTAATCCGTATTGATGTGCTTTTTCTAAGTAAGAAATGTCAATAATAGAATCAGCACCCTCTAAGCTTAAAATATAACCAATGGGTTTTTTGTCATTTGGCGTTCCGTCATTCCATAAATCGATTTGTTGCAGCAATGATGTTTTGTCTGTAATTGGAGTTATTTCTCCGGCTTCTTCCATGGTTTTGTACCACGCGAGCTGTCCCTGTGTTTGTGCCCAGGCCTGCTCAGGTGAATTCCAGCCGGGAATAATGCTGCCGGGTTTTACAAATCGTGCAATTTGAGTGGCAACTACAATTCCGATATTTCCTTTTCGTAAATCAGGAAAAGAAACCGTTGCACGCTCGCGATCCGGTTTGTCGGTCATTCCTTTTTCCAAATGGCGCAAAGTAGGTACGTCATTTCTTAAATCTCGATTCCATTCCATCGCATTCATGCTAAGGTCTAAATGGGCGTCTATTATAAACATAGTATTTTTTTTAAGGCACAAAGGTCCAAAGGGACAAAGGTTCAGAGGTTTTCTGCAAGGTCTATAATCTTTATTCTTTACTCTATTCTCTTTCTTCTTCGCTCTATTTTCTATTTTTTTCTCTGTTGCTAGATATTAATTTTTCTGCTGCGGGCCACAACCTGCCATTGATCGCAGATCTGATGTTCATTATTTACAACCTGAACGGAGTCATAAAGGGCACAGGTTGGGCAAACATGATAAGGTTGTGCGTAAATAGTATCGCCGATAGCATACTCGTTTTTTCCTTTGTTTTCGATAATCAAATGTTCTTCTGAATGTCCGGTGGGGATTAGATTCTCATCGTTTAAAATCACAAGTCTTTTATCGATTGGGTTTTCAGAAGCTATAGCTTTGTATCCAATATCAATACAAAAAGTAGAAGAAGTTGGTTTTGAAACTATGGTTCCGACAATGACTAGTGCGGGTTTGAAATTTTGCTCCGGTAGATGAATTTGATAATTGGAATCCCAGAAAACAAAAGTTCCGGGACTGCATTCTACATTTTTCTGAGCCGAATAAAATGGAAAAGTATTAGATCCTCCGGCAACAATTTTCAGTTCGTAATCAAATTTTTCCTGAATAGTCTTTATTTCTTCATTGATACTGAAGAAAATATTGGAAGCTATTGATGTTCGGTGTTCGATATCACCTTTTAAATGACCGTCGTAAATGTGGATACCTGCGAAATGAATGTTTTTTAACTTAATAATTTCATCAATTAAGGCTCCCCAATTTTTAGAAATTGAGATTCCGGTTCTGTTCATTCCGGTATTCAAATCCAGATATACAGTTAGGGTCAGATTGTTTTTATGCGCGATGGTATCCAGTGCTTTTGCCGATTCGAAATTATCTACAATTGTCGAAAAAGCGATAGCTGGATATTTTTGAATTAACGAAATCCATCTTTCTTTTTTAACACCAACAGGTTGATAGGCGAGAAGCACATCCGGAATTTCGTGTATGGCGGCAAGTTCAGCTTCGGCAATTGTAGCACATTTAATTTTGTTGATGTTGTAAGTTTTAAATAAATCCAGAATTTCCCCAATTTTATGGGTTTTGATATGTGGTCTTAATTTTTGAGTATCACCGTTTACAGACTCAATCAAATGCTCAATATTGGACTGAATGCGATCTTCGTAAACAGCCAAAAATGGAGTATCAACACGGATTTCGGAATTTATTTTCCACCAATTGTTTCGCATAATTTAGGTTCTTGTTTTTTTGACAACTTCAATTAAATTTTGAAAAGCCTGAAAGGATTGCTCATAACTTAAATTTAGCAGCATTTCTTTTGTAAATAAATTAGAACCAATTCCAACGCAGACAACTCCGGATTTGAACCAGGATTTCAAATTGCTTTCTTCTAAGGTTACACCTCCGGTTGGCATTATCTTTAAATTCGGAAAAGGAGCTCTGATGGCTTTTACATATCCGGGACCGCCAATTTTATCGGCAGGAAAAAGTTTCACAATTTCAGCTCCTAATTTATTGGCGTGAAGTACTTCGTTTAAGGTAGCAGCTCCAGGAATCCAGTAAATGTTATTTTTAAAACAATAATTTCCAATTTCGAAATCGGTATGCGGGCATACAATACAATCTGCCCCTAACTGATGAAAGGTTTCGGCATCATGAACATTTAAAATAGATCCTACGGCTATTTTTACCTGCAGATTATTGGCTTTTCTAAAAGCAATCATTTGAGTAAAAACTTCTTTTGCATTATCTGCACGAGCAGCAAACTCGATAATTTTTATGCCAGCATCAGCCGCCGATTGCAAGACTATTTGGGCTGTTTCAATGTTGATTTGTGTGACTAACGGAAGTACACCTTGCGTTTTTAATATGCTGTACATGTTCTTATTTTATCTGTTAATTCTATTACTTGAGCCGTTTTTAATAAAATGACTTACTTCATCAAGAGTGCTTATAGCAAAATCTCCGTGAATACTTTGTTTGATTACACCGCAGGCAGTTGCCCATTCGATGCATTCCTGACCGGATAATTTATGGGTCAGTCCGTATAATAATCCTGCGTTGAAGGCATCTCCGGAACCAATCTGGTCTGTTACGACATGTATTTTGTGTTCGGGTGTCTGATAAAAGTTGCCTTCGTGAATCAGCAATCCTTTGTATAAATGCGCTGGTCCGTCTGACTTTCTGAAACTCATTGCCAGTGTTTTTAAAAAGGGCATTTTTACTTTTAACAATTCGAATGTTTTTTGAAAACGATCGGCATCGGATTCGTTTGGATCTGTTCTAATTCCGAAATAAATTTCAATAGCATCTAAATCGGCAACAGTAATTGTGCTGTACTGAAGTAAATCAGGCATGATTTCAGAGGGATGTTTTCCGTATTGCCATAATTTAGAACGGTAATTAAAATCGGAAGAAATTGGAAGTCCTTTTTGATGTGCAGCCAAAATAGCTTCTTTACAGACCTGAGCTGCTTCATCCGAAACTCCCGGGCTTATTCCGGACCAGTGAAAATGGTTTACATCGGCTAATGCCAGATCCCAGTTAATCTGATCTTTTTGGATTGTTGCAAAAGATGAATTGCTCCGATCGTAAATTACCTGTGATTGCCTGATTTGATTGCCGGCCTCGACAAAATACAGACCCAAACGTTCTCCTCCGTAAACACATTTTGAGGTGTTTACTTTGTATTTGTGAAGTTCATTCAAAGCCAGTTGTGCTAAGTCGTTTTGCGGTAATCGGGTAATGTAGTCAGTAGGTATTCCTAATTGGGATAGTAAAACACAAACATTTGCTTCGGCGCCGCCAACGTAAATTTTTATTTCATTGGCCTGCGTAAATCGATTTCCGTCTGCAACATTCATTCGGAGTAATAATTCTCCGAATGTTGCAATTCTGGTTTGTGAGGTATTTGTATTCATTGTTGTCTTTTTTTAGCCACTCCCGATAGCTGTCGGGATTATATTGATTTATAAACTTAGCGATTATTTTTTTTAACACATAGAAGTATGGTTTTTGAAACCTTGTAATAGGCATTTCACTTGCATTAATACACACAGCTATATGTGAAAACGAGTTTTTTTTGTTATCCTCAATGAAGTAAAAAAAATCTATGTTTCTATGTGTTTAATTCTTTCACCACGAATTTCACTAATTTTCGCAAATCAGTACCTGAAAAATTAATTCGTGTTAATTCATGGCAAACAAAAAATAATGCTTTTTTATTATGTTATCTGTGGCATAACTTTTTTTAATATAATTCAAAAACGGCTTCTACTTCAACGGGAATATTATCCGGTAAAGATCCCATACCTACGGCACTTCTTACTCCGATTCCGTTTTCCTGTCCCCAGACTTCGGCAAATAATTCACTGCAGCCGTTTATTACATACGGATGCCTTAGAAAATCACCATTGCAATTCACCATTCCAAGTACTTTTATCACTTTTTTTACTTTGTTCAGGCTTCCAAAATTGGTTACAATTGTAGAAAGCATTGTTAATCCGACTTGTCTCGCTGCTAATTTTCCTTCTTCGATATCCATGTCATCGCCAATTCGGCCAATGATTAGTGATTTGTCGTCTCTAACAGGCCCGTGACCTGAAAGGTATAAATATTTACCATCAACCAAATAGGGTTTGTATATACCCAAAGGCTGAGGCGCCGGAGGAAGAGACAAACCAAGTGTTTCAAATTTTTCTTGTGGTAATAAATTCATGATATTAATGTATTATAGAGTTTAAAATAAAAACGAAAATGATTCCTAAAACAGATACTAAGGATTCCATAACGGTCCATGATTTGAAAGTATCTTTCAGGCTGATGTTAAAATATTCTTTGAACATCCAGAAACTTGGGTCGTTTACGTGCGAGCACATTAAACTTCCTGCTCCAACAGACAAAACCAGTAAGTTAGGATCAAGTCCGGTTGATTGTAGTAATGGGAGTAAAACACTCGCGGTCATTAATCCTGCCGCTGTCGCCGAACCTACACAAACGCGAATAATCGCTGCCATCATCCAAGCCAATAAATAAGGATGAATGTTTATTTGTGTTAGAGCTGCAACGATAGTTTCGTTTACGCCGCTTACAATCATGACTTCTTTTAGGCCGCCAGCTCCACCAACGATCAGAACAATTAAGGCAACATCTTTGATGGCAACCGCATAGTCATCCATTACCGAGCTGATGCTTCGGTTCATTCGGATCCCTAAAGTATAGGTACAGATCAATAAAGAAATCAGCATGATGATACTAGGCTCTCCAATTGTTTTGCAGATGTCAGCTAAAGTTTCATTTTTAGAAATGATAGGTAATATCGAAGTCACTGTTAATCCGAAAACCGGAAATAAAGCGGAGAACAGACTAAGTGAAAAACTTGGAAGTTTGCCTTCGTTTGCAACTTCTTCAATATTTAAGATTTCGTGATCTGATTCGGTTTTAATGTTTTTGAGTAAATTCGAAAACAGCAAACCTGCAATAAAAATGGTTGGAATCGCAATGATGATTCCATAAACCAAAACAAGTCCAAGATCGGCATTAAAAATACTGCTTAAAGCCATTGGAGACGGATGTGGGGGTAAGAAACCGTGTGCTACTGAAAGCGACGCCAGCATTGGAATACCGAGATATACTTTTGACAGTTTAAATTGGTGGGCTACTGAGAAGATTAAGGGTACTAACAAAACAAAACCAACACTATAAAATAGAGGTATCCCAACAATAAATCCGGTAATCATTAAGCCAAGGCGAACGTATTTTTTACCCGTCCATCCCATAACAGTTTTGGCAATAACATTGGCGGCGCCTGATGAAACAGTAAGTTTACCAATACAGGTTCCGAAAACAATAATCAGCGTAATAGATCCTAACATTTCGCCTAAACCTTTTTGAACGGTTTGTGATAAAGTGTTTATCGGCAGACCTAAAAAAAGGCCTGCTAATAAAGCTGTTATGATAAAGGCAATAAACGGATTGATTTTAAGCCAGGCTATCTGGACGATTAGAAACGCAATGCATGCCGTAAGAATTAAAATGCTCATTTATCTGTTGTATTATTAACTCCGCAGAGTGTAATTCGTATAAAATTGATTAAACACATAGCAACATAGATTTTTTTACTTAATAAAAGAATAACAAAAAAATTAGCTTTTAAAACATAGTAACTATGCGTATTAGTGCAAGTGAAACATCTTTTTTTGGATTGCACGATCTATGTCTCTATGTGTTTAAATTAATTATATCAATGGATTTTTATTGTTTATCCCACCAGATTCTTGTAGTAAAAGTATCAGGTCCTTGTTGTTTAACTGCTTCTGCTAAGTTAGTTGTATTTACTGAATATTCACTGGTTGGGTATCTAAGACGCCTTGGTATTGTGCCATTTGTTACATTTCCAGGGAAATTTACGGGAGTTAAAACAGGGTATCCTGTTCTTCTCCAATTGGCATAAATTTCCTGTTCGTCTACAAATAAAGCTACATAAACCTGGGTATGAATTTGATTCATTTTGGCTTCAAAATTCCCTGCTGCATTATAAGGATTAGCAGTTAAATAAGGAGTTGCATCTGTAATGGCGTAGGATGTTCCATAAATTCCCATATTTAGGAAAGATGCTTTCACTCCTTTTTCATATAAATCCTTATCGGTTTCGGCGGTGTACCATCCTCTTGCAGCAGCTTCGGCCAGATATAAATTAGTTTCGGCATTGCTTATTAATACCAGCGGAGCATCGAATCTTAAAATGGTATTTTGATTTGGCTCAGAATAAGTGGCTTGCTCTAATGGTGCTAGTGCTGTTGTGGTTCCATTTGGGAAACCTTTTTGCACGGCTGGGTTAGTATTTTGTACAGTTCCTTGCCAAACTCCGGCGTAAACACTGATTCGCGGGTCAGCAGTAGTTTTTAATAAGTCAATGAAAGTTTTGGCTAGTTTGCCTCCCTCAGTGTTAGTTTGACCGTATGATCCGTTTGCATAATCTCCGGTTCTTGAGTCAAAAGCAACGGGGTTTCTGTTGAAGTTATTTGGCCCGTCGCTATAGTTCATGATGGCATTGTCTGCTCCATTAACGATTACTCCACCTGCAATGGCTTTGGTAACCCAGGTTTTTGATAAAGCGGGATCCACTTTAGTTAAACGCAAGCCTAAGCGAAGCATTAAGGAGTAAGAGAATTTCTTCCATTTGGCAACATTTCCCTGATAGATAAAATCGGCAGTACCGAAACTCGGTTTCGCTGGATCCAGTGCAGTCGCAGCTTCATCAAGCTCTTTTAGTAAATCTTTATAGATGAATTCTTGCGAGTCATATTTTGGAAGAAATAGATTTGTAGTGTATGCCTGTACTGCTTGGGAGTAGGGAATACTTCCGTACAAATCTGTAATTTTATGATATAAAAAAACTTTCCAGATTCGGGCAATATTAAGTTTGTTGCTGTCGTTCGGCGTGTCTTTTACGGCATTAATTACGATCTCAGTTTCATTTAATGCTGTTGGGTATGCCTGATTAAAGTAACCGGAATAGTATTTTTCTCCATCTAAGTATTTATCACCCACTCCGGAGACTTCTTTGTAAGTGGCATAATGTTGCAGTATTCCGCCACATTCAAGCATGTTTGTAAAAAAATAATTATTGGCTAAGCCGTCAAGTTGCGCCCTGCTGAAAATAAAGTTGGTATTTGGTTTTTCAACAGCATTGGGATTGGAGTTGATTTCTTCAAAATCTTTGGTACATGCTGTCAGGCTACCCAACAGTATGCCTGAAATGTATAATAGGGTTATCTTTTTCATGTCTTTTAATTTAAAAATTAGGGATAGGGGGTGTTTAAAATTTAACATTTAAATTTAAACCGAAACTTCTGGTTCTAGGAACTCCAAATTGTTCTATACCCTGAGCATTTCCCGCACTAAATACAGATTCCGGGTCTACGTTTGGAGTCTTTTTGTAAAGAATGAATAAGTTTCTTGCTATGAAAGAAATGGATATGCTTTGAAGTTTTGATAAACTGCTTATTTTTTCAATAGGGAATTGATATCCAATAATAACTTGTCTTAGTTTTATAAAGCTTGCATCGTAGACAAATTCTGATGAAATGTTTTTTAGTCCATCATAATAATTTCTAAGGTCTTTAGGAGCAATTACCATATCTACCGGATTTCCTTTAGTATCAACTCCCTTAATTGGTAAGCCGTTTTCGCGACCTTCAAGTGTTAATTTGGTTAATCCCATACGGGTTCCGTATAAATCAGTTCCGGAGTATAAACTACCACCAAATTTACCGTCGATCAGGAAGCTAAAAGATATGTTTTTGTATTTAAATTCATTATTAAGTCCTGCTGTCCAGGGATGAACACCCTGTCCCAGCTCCTGAAGTGGACCTCTTGCTACGGTTGCGGTATTGCCACTTACATTGTAAACTGTATTTCCGTTTGCATCTGTAAGCGGTTTGTATCCTTTTATAGTACTGTATGGGCGTCCTACATCACTTGTAATAAGGGCATAATCGTTTACGGAAATTGCCATCGTAATCGAGTTTAATTTGTCTGTAAGTGCTTCAACTGTGTTTTTATTATAGGCTCCGTTGATACTTGCGTCCCAAGAGAAGTTGCTATTGTTTATGATCTTACTGCTAATTAATAATTCTACTCCTTCATTTCTCATTTTTCCAATGTTGAGTAAAGCAGTATTTGCGCCTGACGCATTTGAAATGGTTGTTTGTACAATGTCGTTTGTGGTAGCACGGTTGTACCAGGCGAAGTCAAGATTCAAACGATTGTTAAAGAAGCCTATATCAGTTCCAATTTCAAAGGTGGTTGAAGTTAAAGGACTTAATGTAGAATTTGGCACTCTCGTTCCTGTAGGGACTTGTAGCTGTTGGTTGTTGTGGCCTCCCTGAACCATTGAATACGATCGGTTTAGTGCGTATGGGTCTGGTGTGGCGCCTCCAACCTGGGCCCACGAAGATCTCAGTTTTGTAAATGAAATCCACTCCGGCATTTTTATAATATCAGAAAGAATGATACTAGTTCCTATGGATGGGTAGAACACTTTATTGTTTTCTTTAGATAGAGTTGAAAACCAATCCTGACGTCCTGTAACGTTTAGGAAAATTACATTTTTGTAATCCAGATCTGCGGCAGCATAAACAGAGTTTGTTTTTGTTTTTCCATAAGGATAAGTATACGATAAAGTAGTAAAATTGGTTGGAGCGAAAAAATCATCAAGGACAAAATTTGAACCCTCCAGGCTAACTTCATCTCGTAAGGTTGTACGGGAGTTTACTCCAAGTAATGCATTCAGAGAAAAATCTTTATACAAGTTCTTTTTGGTATAGTTTAGTATAGCTTCGGAATTCAGGTTTGACAGCTTTACGCGGGAACCTTGTGCGTACCCAATTGGATTGTTTAGGCTTGTCTTTGGAATGTATCCAAAGTAATCGTAATCGGTGTAATCCTGTCCAATTCTTCCCTGAAGAAATAGTTCGGGTGTAAAGTTTAATTTTACGTTTAACATTCCAAGGAAACGATTTTTAGTGTCCCTGTTTTTGATTTTATTGATGGTGAAGTAAGGGTTTGTTGCAACTGGAACAGGATTCCATGCTATTTCCTTACTGTTTTCGTCATAACCAGGTGAAAGATTTCTAATGTCTACAGTGTTAGCAAGCAGATAGGTGGCCCAGTTCGGGTTGGCTTCTGCATCTGAAACCGTAATTCTGTTGTTTGATTTCTCTATGTTGTATTGTGCGACTACGTCAAATTTTAACCAATTGGTTAAGTTTACATTGCTGGCAATGTTGACACTTTTACGGTTGAAATCAGAATTTGGTACAATCGACTGGTTGTCTGTATTAGAGAAGGAAAGACGTCCTGAAGCTTTTTCGGTTCCTCCTGAAAGTGCGATAGAATTGATAAATGTTGTTCCGGTTTCGTAGAAGTTTTTGATGTTGTTTTTTTGTGCAACATAAGGTCTTTTTACGCCGTCAAATTGAATAACATCAGTTCCGTCTATTTTTGCTCCCCACGACCAGCGACCAAATTCTATAGCTTTTTCTTTCGTTAATGGTTTTTGTCCTGCATCTCCGGCTCCGTACTCGTACTGCCAGTTCGGGATCACAGCTGGGGTTTCAAAAGTATAAGAGGAATTGAGTTCTACACCGATGCCTTTTTGTGCGCCTCCTCTTTTGGTTTGAATAAGGATTACACCATTGGCAGCATTTGCTCCATAAAGCGCTGCTGCAGTTCCTCCTTTTAATACAGTGATGCTTTTAATGTCATCAGGATTGATAACAGAGGTACCGTCACCTCTATCGACGTTCATTCTTGGTGAGCCTGCTCCATTTCCTGTTCCAGGCAGGTTAAGTTGTGTATTGTCAATTGGTAAGTCGTTTACTACATACATGGGCTGGTTATTTCCGTTTAGGGAACCATTTCCACGAATGACTACTCTGGTCGATCCGTTTGCGCCTGTTGCAGAGCTGCTTACGTTTACCCCGGCAATTTTACCTACTAAAGCGTTTGTGATATTGGTTTCTTTTGCCTTGGTGAATTCAGTTCCTTTTAATTCGGTAACAGCATAGGCAACTGCTTTGTTACTTTTTTTAACCCCTAATGCGGTTACTAATACTTGCTCCAATACATTTTCGGCAGGTTTTAAGCTTATTAAGACATCTCTAACATTGTCTAGTTTGTATTCTAAAGTTCCATAACCCATGTAAGAAACGATAATGTGAGTTTCGTTTTCCGGAACATTTAATTTAAATTTTCCTGTTTCATCGGTTATAGTGGCTGTTTTCTTATTGCCTTTGGCATAAATAGTAGCTCCGGCAATTGGCATTCCGTCGTCCTGACCAATGACTTGGCCCGAAATTTCAATCTGACTGCTTTTTTGTTCAAAGAGGTGCGTTTTAATTGCAGCTTCTTTTGCATTTGCTGAGAAGAGTACTCCCCCAATAAATACTAATGAAATTAGCTTTGTTTTCATAATACTTTGGTTTTCATGTTTTATTTTGGTTTTATTGGCGATCAAATATATATATTATTTTTATTCATTTGCATTTTTTTTGCATAAAGTGCATTTTTTTTGCAATATTTTTTTCTGAAGTGTTTTTATAATCCAAAAGAAATGAGGTTTCTAAAGGTGTTTTGAGAAAATTTTGCAGAATAAGCCTTTTTTGAAAGAACCCATTTTAATCTTAAAATTCGTATTTTTAGAATAGGAGGATCGGGTATTTTGGTTCGTTTTTGATCGTGAATGCCTAAAAAAATACCATCCATAATTCGATATGAATTACGAATGGTATTATGATCAACATGAAATTAGATGTGCTTGATAAGATTCAGTAGTTTAATCTACATCCCACCAAAGTTTAGCCAGCCAGCTGTTGTTGTTGTATTTGGCACTGGCGGCTAAATAGTTCTCTTTGTTACTTGTGGATTCTTCAGGAGGATAAGGCATTCTTGTAGGCATAATTCCTTTTGTTGTTGATCCTACATTTGTTATTTTGACCATTACAGGGTAATTTGTTCGTCTGTAGTTACTGTATGCTTCCATTCCGTTAAAAAATAAAGTGAGCCATTGTTGTGTGGTGATTTCTTCCAGTTCTTTCCCTGGGGTAAGATCTTTAGTAGCAAGAAAAGCAGTAATAGCATTATTGTCGATAATACTGGCATCTTTATAAATAACCCATTGTCTGATTCCGGCTTCGATTCCTGTTTTATATAGGCCTTTGGTGTTTCCTGGGTAAAGGTTTCTAAAAGAAGCTTCTGCTAAAAGGAGTTGTGTTTCGGAGTAAGTGAGATGTAAATATGGTGCTGTATTTTCATATAAATAAGGCTGAAGAGAAGATAAGGGAGGATTTGTAGAGTATACAAAATTGTTAGGATTTAGACCTTGATAGGCTCCTTGAGAGTTTGTAGTGAACCATATCTTCTTTCTGGGATCATCTCCCAATGCATTCATTATGGTAGTAGTGGGGCGATCACCCAATAAATTGCCTTTAATTGCTTGTGAAAGACCATTTCCATTGTTTAGTGCACCACTTGTTTCCGGTACAGTAGAGTCATGTTTCATGTAGCAGTTGTCTGCATTGCTTGTAAAGATGCCATTGGTAATCGCTTTTTGGATTTGTTCTTTTGCTAATGCAGGTTCTATTTTGGAAATTCTCATAGCACAACGCAGTCGCAATGAATTAACCATTTTTTTCCATTTAGATATATCTCCTGCATAAAAGAGATCTCCTTTTACTGGGTCGGTTCCTGATTGTAGCTGATTGTTGGCTTCGTCCAGTATTTTAAAAAAGTCGGCATAAATGTCTTTTTGCGTGTCATATTTTGGATAGTAAATAGCTTTGTGGTATCCTAAGCCGGCTTCTGAATAAGGGATATCTCCATATAAATCTGTTAAACGCTGAAAGGCCATAACTTTTAGTGTTTTTGCAATAGCATTTAAATTGGTGAATTCAGATTTTGCATTTGTTCTTTCAATCAGATCTATTACATTTCGGATCAATCCGCCACCATAATTTGAAGTCCAAAGGGCTTCTTGATAACCTCCATTTTCTCCATATATAGCACCGTGGGTTGTTGATGCCCATGATCCACTAATTTGCTGAACAAATGCTTGCCCGTAAATTAGATTTGCTCTTGACTGCTCGTGCCATCCACCTGAGAAGGCTGCTTGTACCCCAGTTAATTGTGCAGAAGGCGCTATAGTTACGAAGGTTTCAGGATTGGTATTGGTTTCTCTGAAAAGCTCGTCGTCTGCACAATTGGATGTAGTAAGCAGTAAAATTGTGCCTAATATGTACGTTTTAAATTGTAGAGTATATTTTTTCATTTGAATCAAATTAAAGAATTAGAAGGATAATTGTAAGTTAAAACCGTAAGATCTTCGATAAGGTAAAGAGCCGTATTCGAAACCTTGTCCGTTTCCATTTGTATAGGTCGATTCCGGGTCGATGTTAGGAACTTTAGAATACACTGTCCAAAGATTTCTGCCAATGACAGAGAACTTAAATCGGTCAAGTCCGGTTCCTTTTAGCCATTTTTTTGGGAAATCGTAACCTATAGAGGCTTCTCTAAGTTTGACATAGGAGGCGTCATAGACAAAAGGTTCGGGAGTGGTATTGTCTGAATAAAGACTTCTCCAATAGGCTTGAGGGTCAACATAGGTAGTATTGTTTTTATATCCTGTTACATTGCCATTATTATCTTTGATTTCATTTACCCCGGAAACGATAAGGCCTGCTGTTGGGGTTAGTTGGGTTATTTCGGTTAATGTTTTTCCTGTTGCAAGCTGACTTGCGACCCAAGCGTTGTAGCCGTCTCTTCCTTCTAAAGTTATATCTGATAGTCCATTATAAGCGGCATAAGCATTGGTCATCGAATAGACTTTACCTCCAAATTTCATATCAAAATTGGCTCTAAGACTAATTCCTTTGTACGAAAATTCATTAACTACACCACCAATCCAGTCCGGAGCTGTTTTTCCTAAGCTTTCAAAACCTTGAGTTAGTAATGGAGTTCCGTTTGATCCTATTATGATTTGTCCGTCAGGAGATCTCTGGAATTTCTTCCCGTAAATTTCACTAGAAGTTTCTCCTACCTTGGCGACAATTTGTGCTCCGGCCCACTTTGCATTTGAGATGACCTGTAGGTTGGTTTGATCTGTTAATTCTAATAGTTTGTTTTCGTTTTTAGCGAAGTTAAGGGTCATGTCCCAGTTGAATCCATCAGGATTTCTAAATATCCCCGCCGTTATTAAGGCTTCAAAACCTTTGTTTTCTAATGTTCCCGCATTGGTATTGGCACCAACAAAACCTGAAGTTTGTGAGGTGTTTAATACGATTAATTGGTTTTTTGTTTTAGTGTAATAATAGGATAAGTCAAGTTGTAAGCGATTTTTAAAGAACCCTAAATCAACACCCGCTTCGTAACTTGTGGTAAATTCTGGTTTTAAGTTATTATTCGGAATGACGCTGTTTGCTACTGATCCAATTGGGTTGCCAAATAATGGTTTAGATTGTATGTTGTAGTTAAGTGCAGTGTTATAAGGTGCTTCGAGTGCTTTTGCAGTTCCGGCCCAGGATGCTCTGATTTTTCCAAAAGTTAGTACGTCACTTTTAATGTTGAAACCCTCTGTGAAAATAAAACTGGAGGATACTGATGGATAAAAGTAGGAGTAGTTGTTGTTGGTAGATGAGCTAACGGCTGAGGCCAAAGTGGAATTCCAGTCGTTACGTCCGGTAAAGTCTAGAAATAAATAATTTTTATAGTTGGTTCTTAGATAGGTATATAAAGATCGTACGAGTATTTCGTCATTGGTTTTTGGACTTAGAATGCTGGACAGGAAGTTGGCTTGTTTGTTGATTCCATTAGTAATCATATCGGTAAGTGCGACCCCTGAAATTATTCTCTGAGAATTCCTTTGATTGGCACCTACACCTAATGTTATATTAAAGTCACCAAATGATTTCTGGGCATTTAATAAAGCTTCAGTATTGTATTCCTGGAAGGTAGTGTTTCTGTTTATTAAAGAGCCGTTTTGTCTAGCTTGCCAGGTGCTTCCGGCGTTGACAAAATCAGAACTTTCAAATGTAAAGCGGTCAATTCCGGCTCTTGCAGTAGCGCTTAACCAGCTGGTAAGGGCATAAGTGGCACTGAAATTTCCGAGTATTCTGTTTTTTTTTGTTTCATTTTTGTTTTCGTTTAGTACGAAATAAGGATTTAATCTGTCAGCGTCTCCGTTCCATGGATAGTAATTTCCGTTCTCGTCTTCATAGTTTTTTAGCCAGGCCTGATCAATATTTGGGGCCAACGCGGCTACGGATAATCCAAGATTGCCTGGGTCATCTGCTAAAGAAGGTCTATTATTGGTGTTTTCTGTAACATAGGTAAATTTAGCGTCTAGTGTCAATTTTTGTATTTGAGAGTTAACTCCTAAAGTAAATGTGTTTCTTTTTAGACCGCTTTTTGGAATTACATCTGTAGCATCAAGATTGGAATAGTTTAATCTAAAGCTTGTATTGTCTCCTCCTCCTGATAAACTAAAGCTATTGTTTATGCTAACTCCTGTTCTGAAAAAATCTTTGATGTGATCTTTTACATATTGATATGGCTTATACGAGCCATCAAATATTCTTGTTGTGGTGTTGCCAGGTGATCCGAATTTAGGTCCCCAGGCGCTGGTTGTGGAATTTCGACCGTTTGCAATGTCATTAGTGTTTGGTAGTACTCCGCTTGATCCAGTGCCATATTCTTTTTGAAAATCCTTGTAAGTTGTATTGATTTGGTCAAAGGTAGTTGTGCCGTTGTATTCTGCTTTTAGAGAGCTTTTTTTTCCTTTTTTGGTAGTAATGACAATAACTCCATTGGCGCCACGTTCGCCATAAAGGGCACTGGCAGCTCCTCCTTTTAGAACCGAAATGTTTTCGATATCATCCATGTTTAAACTTGATAGGCCATCTCCATTGTCGACTCCATCTGAGAATTTTCCTGATTTAGAATCAGTAACCGAGGCAAGTCCGGTATTCCCTAATGGAACACCGTCTACAACAAATAGAGGCTGGTTGTCACCGCTAATAGATCGGTTTCCTCTTATGACAATGCGGGAACTGCTTCCAAAACCCCCTGTAGTTTGTGAGATGTTAACCCCTGCTACCTTTCCGTATAAGGATTGAGCAACGCTTAGGGTAGGATTGTCGGCTAAATCTTTTCCTTTCACATCCTGAAAGGAATAGCCCAGTTCTTTTCTTTCTCTTTTGATGCCTAATGCGGTAACTACTACTCCTGAAAGGGCTGTTGCGGCAGCTTCTTTTAATTTTACAGTAAGAGTGTTGGAGTCGCCTATAAGAATATTTTGTGTTTCTAGTCCTAAGAAGGAAATAGTTAATGTTTTTCCTTTTTCTACGTCAATAGAAAATCTACCGTCAAAATCGGTAGTTGTGCCTTTTCTTTCGTCTTTTATGCTTATGGATGCTCCGGGTATCGATATGCCATTAGTGTCGGTAACTGTTCCTTTGATGGTTTTTACTTGCGCCTGGGTGACCTGTATCGCAAAAAAGAACATAAATAATAAAATAGTTTGTTTCATTCTTTGGGTTTTTAGTTAGTTGAGGTTGATTGATTGTTTTTTTGTTTCACTGGTGAGGTGAAAGAATTTCTTAATTCGTTTCCTGAAGACGAATTATTACAAATAGAATCCTGTTACTTTTACTACAGTTGTGGTCTTTACTGTAGCTTTAGTATTATGATTTAAAGAGCAAGGAATCTACTTGTGTTATTTTAGTGATTTGCTTTTTTATTGCAAATGATTCGTGACTGTTTGTAAGAATCATTGTTGGCGGTGCGCCCTTTAAAACTGGGTGTTTTTTCATAATTAAGTGTTTTTTAAGGTGTTGTGTTTTTTAATCAGCGGTCAAATATATATAAATTATATTCATTGTTAGCAATATTTTCGCATAAATTGTGCAAGATTTTTGCATAATTTTTTCAGATAATGTTTTTTTATTCTGAAAAATCCGATATTTACTAGGCTTGTGGCTCTTTGTAGGAGGGTTTGTGAAACTCAAATCTTGTTTGGGCTTTTTGTTTTAAAAAAAAGGTATTTTTACCATATGAAAATCGCACTTATACAATCAAATCTTTACTGGGAGAATGCTTCAGAGAATAGAAAGCAATTTGAGGCCAAAATCAATTTAATCGATGCTGACGTTAATCTGATCGTGTTGCCGGAAATGTTTTCAACGGGATTTACGATGAATGCCGCAGCTGTTGCCGAAACGATGCAAGGGGAGACTATCTCCTGGATACAGTCTTTGGCGAAACAAAAAAATGCAGCTATTGTGGGAAGTCTTGTTATTGTGGAGAACGAGAAGTATTACAATCGAATGGTATTTGTTTTTCCGTCAGGTGAAATTAAATATTACAACAAGCGCCATTTGTTTTCGCTTGCAGGAGAAGATCAGTTTTATACCAGAGGAGATGAAAAAGTAATTGTGAATTATCTGAATTGGAAGATTTGCCTGCAGGTTTGTTATGACTTGAGATTTCCCGTTTTTGCCAGAAATGTAGAAAACTACGATTTACTGCTGTATGTGGCCAACTGGCCAAAAGTGCGAACCAATGCTTGGGATGTTTTGCTTAAAGCCCGTGCGATCGAAAATCTAAGTTATGTGATTGGGGTTAACAGAGTAGGGCTGGACGCCAATAATTTTGAACATACTGGACATTCGCAAGCGGTGGATTTTTTAGGAAATTATATTCTGGAACCACAGGAAACTGAAGATACTTTTGTGGTGGAATTGGATAAAAATTCGATGTTGGAAACCCGAAAAAAACTTGATTTTTTAAGTGATAAAGACCAGTTTAGAATCGATTTTTGATTCTAATTCGAAAGCTTATTTTTGAGGTTCTTCTAAGACGATAATTTCGTTTTCAGGATTTTTGGTGCGGACAGTAATTTTTTGGTACTTCCATTCTGTTCCTTTTTTGATAGCAGAAAGGTCTAGTTTGCCCTTTCTTTTGGCTCCGTTGATTCTAACGGATAAGCGGACAGTATTGTGGTTGTTGGAATAAAGAATGTTGCCTTCTAAAATTGCTAATTGATCAATCGGCTCAATTTTTCCAACATTTTCAAGGACGTTTGGGTTCTTGTTGGCTTTTTCAATTGCCTGTTCAAAAAGCAAATTGTCGGAATATGCCTGAGCGATATCGGTTATGTTATCTTTGGAAGTTGAAGCTGCCAGGATTCCGATTAAAAAAAGTACAGCTATCAGGATTATAGGTAAAACCCATTTCCAGTTTATTTTTAGCCAATTTTCTTTTTCAATCAAATCGTTTTCCATATTGGTGTCTTCAGGCGTTAAAATCTAGAAGGCTTTTCTTTTCTTTTCGTCTTCTTTTTTCTTTTTCTCGATCTGTTTTTTCTCCACTTCAGGGTTGTAGGGAACGCTTAAATCAATGGCCTGGTCAACATCCCAATTGGTTCGGACATCTACATTGGTTTGAAAATAGAATACTTCTTCAGCGTATTTTTTATTCAGGAAATCACCCGAGTCATATATTTTGTTCTTATTGTCGTCATAGATTATTCGAATCGTAAATTTATCAGGGACTAATAGATTAAATTCAATTTTAGTTTTGCCTTCCGAGTAATCACTTGCATATACCACATCTCCTTTAGCGTTAGTCGCTTCGACTATAATTGGAAAACGTTTCACATTTTGCAGATTCAAAACAAGATTTCCGTAATCGGCAGGTTCTTTTGTGCTTAGTTTAATGGCAAGGGTATCGTTAGACTTTTCATAAAAATCAGTCAGTGCACCTGGGAAAAAGGTTATATTGTATTTTTCTACAGGCTCTTTTTTGAAATCAACATAGAATTTTTGTTCAAATTCATCATATTCTGTGGTGAAATCTACAGCAACTGAGTCCTTGTTAACCAGTTTAATTTTTGATTTGTCAAACTTTACCAGCGGAGTGGCTGATTCTAAGGTAAAACGATCTCTGAAATTGATGTTTCCGTTTTGAAGGGCTGTTATGTTTAAAGTGTCTTTCTTTTGGTCTTTAATTTTTAGGCTAAATCTTTTGTTGTATTTGTCTTTGCTGACTTCTAGAGATAAAGAATCGGCTTTTAGGGGTTTGTACCAAATTTGTAAGGAATCTTTTTTAGGAAAAGCGGTAACAATCGTTTGCAAAGTTTCATTGCCGTGTTTCAGGACAACTTTGGGTTTAGAAAGTTTGAAGTTTTGTTTGCCTTCGTAGGGAAGGTAGAGTTTATTTCCTGATGCCTGTATTGGTTTTAATGCTTTAAAAGGAAGTACTTCCTTGAACAATTCGAGCTCAAAAATAGTATCGTTCGGAACGGTGATATAATGTTTGATAAACCCGATTTTGTCATCTTTAGGGTTGTATCGGTTGTTGTTTCCTTTGTCTTTCATTGCTACTAACAGGTATTTTCCGGCCTTTAAATTTTCTAATTTAAAAGTACGCAAACTGTCCAGAGTGTTTGTGATGTAGCGTGGACTCTGTTTGTAAATCAAAGAATCTTTATAAGTATCGTTAACTTCATATAGCATTACCGAAACAAAATTATCAACGTTTTTTTCATACGAATCTTTGATTTGCCCACTTATAGAGAGAGAGTCAATATACGGGCCTGTCGAGAAAACATATTTAAACTGGTTTATCGAGTTTCCTTCATTATTGTCTGCAATACTTTGTCCGAAGTTAAAACTGTACGTAGTGTTTGGCAGTAAAGTATCTTTTATTTTTATGGTGATTACTTTACTTGCGGTAGTTGGTAAAATTAACGGCTCACGTTTCATAGGAGGTGAAATGATAAGCTGTTTGTTGAGGTTTTTAAGTTTTACGTACTCATCAAATCCCAGAATAATTTCATTTCCTTTAAAATCAGTACTGAAATTTTTAGGCGAGCTGTATTTTAAAACCGGAGCCAGCGTATCTTTTAGTCCGCCGGTAATGCTTCCGCGTTTGGCACAGCTTAACATAAAAAAGACCAGTAAAAATGCAATATATCTAAAGTTGTTTTTCAACATAACGGTTTCTGAATTTGATTGCACAAAATAACAATTATATTTGCTTTAATTGAAACTTTTTAGCCATTTATTAGGATTTACAGCTTTTGCAAATTGCTCTTTTTTTTAAAATTCAAAACCATAACAGCGAAGAATTTCTTACTTTTGGGTTTAAAATGTAATTTTTCCTAAGTTTTGATCAAAAGATTTTTTATTGGTTTCTTAATTCTTTTTCTGATTTCCTGTAGTAAGAATGAAAAGCCGGTTGTTGCTTTTTATTACTGGAAAACCATTTTGAAATTATCTGAAACGGAGAAGCTTGCTTTGAAGGACAATGAAGTTACTAAACTTTATATTCGGTATTTTGATATTGGCCAGCATCCCCAGACCAAAGAACCCATTCCGCTTAGTCCGATTCGTTTTCAGGATGCCGTAACTAAGTTCGAAATTGTACCCGTAGTATTTATTCAAAACAAAGTTATGTTGTCTCCTTCGCTTGATGTGGAGGATCTGGCACAGAAAACAGTTCGTTTGATTGAAGAAATCAGCACGAAGAACAAAATTACATCTCAGGAAATTCAGATCGATTGCGACTGGACTCTTAAAAGTAAAGACAACTACCTTAAATTTATTGAGAGTGTTAAAAAGCTTTCCGGAAAAAGACTCTCCGCAACAATTCGCTTGCATCAGGTGAAATATTTTAAGAAAACTAAAATTCCGAACGTAGATTCCGGAGTTTTGATGTACTACAACATGGGGTCAATTGCTCCCGATTCTTTAAATTCGATATACGATCAGAAAATTGCAGAACGCTATTTAAAAAGTCTGAAAAAGTATCCGATGCATCTCGATTTTGCTTTACCTATATATTCTTGGGGAATTCATATCCGAAACCAAAAAGTAATTGGTTTACGTTCTAAAATGAATGTAGCAGAACTCAAAAGGGATCCAAATTTTCAACAACTAAGCGGAATCTTTTTTAAAGCGAAAAAATCCAATTATAAGAATGGAGTTTTTTACGAAGAAAATGATCTCTTAAAAATGGAGGTAATTACGGCGGAAGATTTAAAACAAATGGCAGAAGAACTGGGCGAGAATACCGCGCAGCAGCCCAAAGAAATTATATTTTACGATTTAGACGAATTCAATTTAAAAAACTATGAAAAGAATATTTTTGAACAAGTTATTTCTTGTTTCTAGTGCGGTTTTACTTTTTGTATACGGAGTAATTTATGCCTGTGCAGATGGCGATTGGGATTATTTTGGATCGTACAGTTCTAATTTTACTCCCGAAACTTTTGCAGACAAATCGTATTCACCGCTTTTCCTGTCGGGTGGAATTTTCTACGGAATTGGTTTTGATACCGAGCACAATTCCCGTTTCAATAAAGATATTAAGTCTGATTGGGGAACGTACCTTAAAGGGAAAATCGATACCACTACCGTGAATTATTTTTTAATTGGAGACGAAAAACCGGATTATTACTCGGAGAATAAAAGCGCGATAAAAAACAAAGAAGAAATCAAAGATCTTCATGTGTATTATAAAAGCAAAAAGGAAAATAAATCCTCTTTGAAATGGGGGAAAAAGATTTCGCTTAAGGATGATAAAGTAAAAAGCTTTGTCGAGTTTTTGTATCTGGCGCAAAAAATAGAAACCGTTTCTATTAACAGAGATTATTGGAGTTACGATCCGGTGGAGGCAAAAACATTCAACGATGCCAAAATGATTCAGTCTATCGAGAATGTGTACAACACGACTTCGGATCCTTTTATGAAAAACAGATATTGGTTTTTGACCATGAAAGCTCGTTTTTACAGCAACAACAAACAAAAAGCCGTTGATTTTTTTAATAAAACAGAAAAATCGGTTCCTAAAAATGTGCTGTATTACCGAGCACTTTCCTACGTGGCAGGAGTGAATCACAAGCAAAATAAATTTGCAGCTTCAAACTATTTGTACGCACAGGTTTTTGATAAATGCCCGGAATTGAGAATCGTTACCGCTTATTGTTTTAGGCCAAAAAATGAAACCGACTGGAATAAAGCGTTGACGATGGCTAAAAATAATAAAGAAAAAGCAGCGCTTTGGGCTGTTCGTGGTTACTACAAAGATGAAAAACAGTCCATTGAAAAAATCTATGAATTAGATCCTAAAAGCGAACATTTGAATTATCTGGCAACACGATTAGTGAACAGACAAGAAGAGGCGATAAACAATTCGTTTCAGAAGGATGGAGGAGAAAATCAGCCCATGAAAAAACTTAGTGTGGCTGAAAACAAAACCGAAAATCAGGTTAAGGTTGATCAAAAAACATTGGATTTAATTGCTAAAATTTCGGCAGCAGGAAATACAGACCGACCTTACTTATGGGATTTGTCTCTGGGGTATTTACAGACTTTAAAAGGAGATTATGCCAATGCGGATAAGAATTTTGATAAAGCGGTAAAAACGCTTCCTAAAACTGAACTGGCAGGAATGCAATTGCGTTTGCTTCGTTTTGTGAATAATTTGAGCAAAATAGACAAGCTTACGGATAAAAACGAAAAAACAATCCTCGCCGATTTAAACTGGCTGTATTTTGAACTTCCAAAGAATTACAAAGGGCAGGAATTTCGTTATCAGAATGCTTCTTCCTGGAGCAGAAGTTATTTGTCAACGCTTTACAGAGAAAAGGGGAATCCGGTAATGGCCGAAATTTATGGTGAATCGCGTTACAGTTATTGGAACGATGGAAATTCATTTTATGACAATGAAAAAGTTTTATTAGACATGAAAGCTTTCTTATCTAAATCCAATAAATCTGAAATTGAAAGTATCGGAGCAGGAATTTATAGTTTGAAGCTAAAAGATATCAATAATTTTCAGGCGGTTGAGGCAACCTTTAAAAATAAAATTCCGGAAGCTATTGAGTACATGAAACAAACCGATTCGGTTCAATACAGCAAGTTTCTGGGGAATCCGTTTAATGGAAATATAAAAGACTGTCACGACTGCGATCACACGGCGTATCAAAAGAGAAAATATACTTTTATGGATTTCCTGACTACCATAAAGGAAATGCAGGGTAAACTGGCTCAAAAAGAAGATGTGTACACGAACAGTCTGCTGCTGGGAAATGCCTTTTATAATATTACACATTTCGGAAACGGAAGAACTTTTTATGAAATCACAATTATAGGTTACGGTTCAAGTCCATATTCGTTTAGAGATTCGATGAAGCGAATGATAACCAATTGTGATCTTCCTAGAATGTACTACCAAAAAGCGTTGGAAGCGGCCACAACAAAAGAGCAAAAAGCAAAATGCATTTATATGCTGGCGAAATGCGAACGAAACGAATATTACAATAATAAGTACAACAACCTTAAAAACTGGTGGGAAGCGGATGACGATAAAATTAATTTTATTGCCTGGAGTGGTTTTAAAGCGTTGCAGAAAGACTATTCGGATACGAAGTATTATCAGGATGTTATTGCCGAATGCGGTTACTTTAATACGTATGTAAATCAATAATTGAAATTAAAATTTAGAGGTTATGGTAAATAAAATTGAGCATATCGGAATTGCCGTGAAGAATATGGAGGATGCCAATGTGCTGTTCGAAAAATTACTGGGCGTTCCGTCCTATAAAATGGAGTCGGTAGAAAGTGAAGGAGTCTTAACCTCGTTCTTTCAAACCGGAACCAATAAGATCGAACTTTTGGTGGCGACGAATCCTGAAAGCCCAATTGCGAAGTTTTTGGAGAAAAAGGGAGAAGGAATTCATCATATCGCTTTTGATGTCGAAGACATTCATGCCGAAATTGCCCGTTTGAAAAACGAAGGTTTTGTACTGATTAATGACGTTCCTAAAAAGGGAGCGGATAATAAATTAGTGGTTTTTTTACATCCAAAGAACACAAATGGTGTTTTAGTCGAGCTTTGTCAGGAAATTAAATAAAAATTTTTCTTTTGAGGATTCGAAATAAGCGGTTGAAAATCAATTGTGTTTTAGGAAACACAGGGTATTGTTTGAAATTAAATGCAAATCATCTCCCAAAATATTTGGAGTGAATGAAAAATAGTAGTAATATTGCATCCTCAAACCGGTCCTATAGCTCAGCTGGTTAGAGCACCTGACTCATAATCAGGTGGTCCCTGGTTCGAGCCCAGGTGGGACCACTACTAGAATAAAGCCTTTACAGCAATGTAGAGGCTTTTTTTGTTTCTAGGGAACGGATGAGGGGCAATTTTTCAATTTTTCATTCTTTAAAAGATTGTATTATCTTTACAAGCAAACATTAATATTATATTGTATAATATTGAAAAAAAACAGATAGATGACTTTTAATGAATACTTAGCTAACCTCGGTTTTGGAATAAATCCATTTCAGTATTCAAATGCGGATAAAGAAATTGACATAATCGGTAATTATTTTATAAAGCCAGATTATTTTGAAGATATTTGGGGTAATCCTTATAATCCCGTTTCAAATATTGTTTATGCTCCGAGAGGTGGTGGCAAAACAGCTCAGAGGATAATGGTCGAAAAAAGAGCAAAAGAGTCTGATGACATATTGACAATAACTTATACAAATCATGATTTATCAGCTTTTAGCAGTATAAATGAAATAACACTTTCATATCATTTAACTTATTTAAATAGATTGTTATTATTGTCTTTTTTAATCGAATTAATGATGAATCTTTTGATTTTAATTCTATTTTTTCATTTTCGGAGAGGCAATATATTTATAAGTTGGCTAGGATTTATTTATTTGAAACGCCTGCTTCTTTCCCTAATCAAGCAATTAGTTGTTTAAAAACTTTTGAAGATCATATTGTGGATATATGGAAAGGGTTTAAAGAACCAATTGTAAATGTTGTAAAACAAATAACTAAGAGTAAAGGTTTAGAGATTGATCTTTCAAATGTTGAAATAGATAAAAAGTTAGAATTTAGCCATAAAGATAATTTTTTCAATATAAATTCTCTTTTAAATAAAGCAGGTTATAATTCAATAATGGTCTTGGTTGATAAAGTTGACGAACAGAATCTTACGGGAAATAATCCGCTTTCAAGTTTTACGCTTATTTGTGATTTAATAAAGGATTTGGAGCTGTTGGAAACACCTAATATTAGTTTTAAGTTTTTTCTTTGGGATGCTTTAAGACCTTTTACCATGGAGCATGCGAGACCTGACAGAGTTTTTTCGTATGATTTAGTTTGGACGTGGTCACAAATACAAACAATGTTATCAAAACGTGTTTCAGCATATAGTGATGGTAGAGTAACGAATTTTACATCACTTTTTAAGAACAGAAAGTCATTAGGTAGAGTTATTTTATTTTCAGAATTATCTCCAAGAGATTGTGTGAGAATTTGTAATAGGATATTGTCAGAACAGTTTAAGTTTAATCCTAGTTCAATTCAATTTGAAGAACATATAGTTGATGCTTCAATTGAGTCGTTTTGTAAAGAGAAAGCACAAGAATTAATAACAAATTCTTCAAATTTAAATTATCTAATTAAAATGAATAAAGTTTCATTTACTATTGAAGAATTAGTAACAAGTAAACTGGCTTCTAATTCTCCAGCAGTTCGTAATATAATTCTTCCGTGGACATCGGGCGGTTACTTGAAAAAAATTGGGTTAGTTAACAGGAAAAATGCTAAAGCAGTTAATGAATATGCATTACAAGAAATTAGACTGGCTTTTATTGCATGTCCTAAGTTAAATCTAGATGATTTTATCGCTAATAAAGTTCGAAGATGTAATCATCAATCATGTGGAACAATATTCTATCGAAATTTTGATGTTAAGACTTATCCATGTCCTGTGTGTAATACGTTGAATGAGTAATGGTGAAATTTTTGGTCATTAATAAAGTAGAAATATCATTAAAAAATGTTTGTTAATGTAAAAAAGTCTGCTTTACTACAAAGCAGACTTTTTTTGATTATTCTTCTAGTTCTAAAGCTTCTTGAGGGAATTCATCTCTTTCAACTTTATTGTCAATAAACCAAGAGCATTGTACTCTACCGGTATATTGGCTTGGTCCGGATAATGGTGTCGTTCCGATATGTCTTGTAACTGTCATTGTTGGTCCTCCGCTTTTTAGAACAACGCTGTCTCCGATTTGAAATTTTTTTTCCATTGTATGTCTTTTAGTTTTTTGGTAGTTACAATTTACAAGTTATTTGTTTTGTATTGTGATATTTGTAATCCTTATTATTAACAATTAGTGTTAATTTTCGTTTGAATAGATTTTGATGAATTCAGAGATTTACCAGCTTTTAATTGTCTTTTATTGTATAAATATATTCGGGATTAAGATTTATAAAATTTAAAACTATTTCGGTAATAATCTGCTTTACAGCTTCCCTTTTTTTGTCTTCGATTTCATTGGTTTTTTCTAAAATCTGATTGATTGATTGATTGATTGTCCATTGTAAATTAAAAGTGCTAATAAATATTCGCCGATAATAATGTCTTCGTTTTCTGATGTAGAGTGGTAATGTTTGTCTGTTTAGGTTTATCATTTTTACATTTATGATAAGTCTATTGCTGCGGTCTTTCACCTCAAATTCTTTTAATACAGCACCTAGTTTTTTAAATTCATTTACATAGCTAGAATCGGTATTAAAATTCGTGTAGAATTAAGAAACCTGTCAGATTTATTTATGTATAAGGAGAGAAAATGTATTGGTTCATTTCGAGGGCTGCTATCAAAAAAACAGTAAATACCGGGTTGACTTGTAAGAAAAAGAATATATTTGTTAGGTAAAACAACAACAAATTACTTTTTAGTGGTAGTACACATTATGGTATATGTTTTTTACCTGTTGTTGGTTATAAAACTTAATTATTATCTTTGAATTATGAGCACACTAACAAAACCAAATCACATAGGGCGAAAGATCAGCCGTATTCGTGAACTTCGTGATATGAAACAGGAAGCATTGGCGCAGGCTTTAGGCACAAGTCAGCAGGCGGTTTCGAACATTGAAAACAGTGAAACACTGGATGATGACAAGCTTTTGGCAGTAGCCAACGCTTTAGGAGTTACTGTTGAAGCAATTAAAAATTTTTCAGATGAAGCTATGATCAGTTATTTTAATACTTTTAATGACAGCCCAAATAATTTTAATAATCATTGTACTTTCAATCCTCTTGATAAAGTGGTTGAACTTTACGAGCGTTTGCTTCAGGCCGAAAAAGAAAAAGTAGAATACTTAGAAAAAGCGCAAAAAGGGAAATAACCTTTGATCGATTTAGATGAGACCGTTTCGTATAGTGAAGCGGTTTTTTTATGTCTTGTTTTTCAGAGATTCCGGAAATTAATTTAATTTTTCCTTACTCGTCCCAAAAGTATAAGTATATCCAACGTAAGGAAAATATTTAAACATTCTGACCTGTTCTAAATTAAAGGTGCTATTACTTAAACTGGTTTCAATGATAAAAGGTGGAGATTGTCCTACGAGATTGTTAATTCCAAAATATAATCTGGATTGGTTGCCGGATTTTGTTTTTTTTGTTTTTGAAACGCCAACATCTACATTGTAATTTCTCGGTAAACGATAGTTATTAGGTCTTGATATTTCATTGCTTTGGTTGGGATCTACTGGGTACGAGTCTTTTTTATTGCTATAGGAAAAAGAATCTGGCGCTGAGATTAAAACGCCGGAACTATAATTAAACATAGTGGATAGGACCCAGGATTGATTAATATTCCAAATAACAGCTCCTTTTATTTGATGGGTTATATCGTTTGGAGAATTAAACGTCTGACCGTTATTTATTGTGGGGAATCGCAATGTCGATTTGCTCAGGGTATACGATGCCTGTACATCAAACTTTTTGAACTGCTTAGAAAATTCAAGTTCCAAGCCTCTTGAATTGCCAAACCCGATTAGAGGGGATTGTGTTTTATCCTGATCTGAAACATCATAAAGGGGTTGATACATTAAAATATTGGATACTTTTTTTTCGTAAAACTGTAATCTGATGTATCCTTTGTTTAAAGTTTTTTCATATCCTGCTTCATAAATAAAAGCCTTTTCCGGAGGTAACTGATCTGTACTTGGCATGCGTAAATCTGAGGGTAAGGCATAGGTGTTCTGGGCAATTTGATGGTAAAATTGCTCCATTATGGCATAGGAGGCAAAGAGGCTATTAGAGTTGCTGTACTTGTAAACCAAACTGGTACGGGGCTGAAAAGAATTATAAACCTTGTTTTTAGTTAAAAAAGTTGCATAATGAAGACCTGCTTTTATTCGAACTTTATCAGACAGCGTTATATCGTTATCCCAATAGGTTTTGAAATGTAATGACTTTATCAATTGATCACGGTCAATAGTGTTATTAGAAAAATTAGTCATATTTATTCGTAAGCCTATAGCACTATTTAGGAATGACGACCAATGGTAATTCAGGTTGTTTTCGATACCTATATCTGTAATACGAAACTTTCTGGTTCCATCCTCATCTGCATTGGCAAACTGATTATTATAGTTGCTTAGCAGTAGAACCGAATTCTGAAACAGTCTGGGGCTGTACACCCTGTTCCAGCGCAAAGAAAGTGTCCTGTTGGTCCAGGTAAGCTGAGGTGCTTCGGAAGAAAAGAAATTTACACGAATAAGATCTCCGCCGGTATAGGCGCCAAGGTAAAGTCGGTTGGAGGAATCAATAAAATAGTTAATTTTAAAATAGGCGTCATACATCCGGTATTTAAAATTAATATCCTGATCAAAAATCGCTTTGGTCAAAGCATCGATCCAGCTTCTCCTTGCGCTAATCATAAAGGACATCTTGTCTTTTATGATAGGGCCCTCAATCATCGCAGAACCCGTTAGCAAACCAATATTAGCAGCCCCGTGGTAGGATTGCATGTCTCCATCTTTTGTTTTAACATCTATGACCGACGATAGCCTTCCTTCGTAACGAGCCGGAAAGCCGCCTTTGTAAAAACTTATTTGTTTGATGGCCTGCGAATCGAAAATAGATAACAAACTCGTAAAATGATTGTAGTTGTAAATAGGAACACCATCTAATAAAACCAGATTCTGATCGCTTGAGCCTCCTCTTACATTTAAAGAAGTGCCATAGGTTCCCGGTTTTAGCGTAAGAAGTTTTAACGGGTCTGATTGCCCCATTAGAAAGGGAAGAGCGTTAACGTGCTGCGTATCGATTATGCTGGAAATCTCATTTAAAGGTTTTTTGGATGACTTAACTTCAACCGGAGCAAGGGATAGTCCCATGGTAAGATTGAAGTTTTTTTTAATGGTTTTGTTTACCAGTATCGTATCTGTTTGTGAAGTAAAGCCGGTATAACTCGCATTTATGATGTACTTGTTTTCGGGCAGTGTTAGCGTATAATAGCCGTAATCATTACAATTAACAGCAATGTTTGTGTTTAAAACTCGTACAGTAGCGTAGGGTAGCGCTTCTTTACTGTCGCCTGCATAAACAAACCCGCTAATAGTAAATGGGTCAGGAGCTCGTGAAACCGTGTAGATAATTATTTTATTGTCTTTTTCGAGAAATTTTACTGATTCTGTTTCAAAAAGAAGGTGTAGAAGCGTTTTCAATTTATAAGTTCCTTTGTCGATCTTTATCTTTTTGCCAAGATTGAGTTTGTTATTGCTTAGGGATAAATTTGTGCCTTGTGCTATAATCGTGGAAATATAAGCTCCGATACTATCATTTTCTATTTGGATAGTGATCTTTTTTTCCAGTAAGCTTGTTTTTTGTGCTTGTACAGATCCGGCACAAAAGAAAAGTACAGAACAGCATGTAATGATTAACCAGTGATTTATGAAAGAATTACTTTTCACAGGATATGTTTTTCACCCAAACAGTATTGCCCTTTTGGGTATAACTAAGCCCAAACAATAAACGGAATTCTTCCAATATTTCTTTTATAGATTCGTTCTTGAAATTTGTGGTAACGGTGCAGGAATCAGAGATTTTGCCTTCTACCTGTATTTTAATATGATAACAATTTTCAATATCCTCAAAGGCTTTTTGAAGTGGAGTATTTTCGAAAGAAAGAGACTTTGTTTTCCAGGAGAGTAAGTTTTTGTCGGCTGTGTCACTTTCAATTAACCTATTGGAAACGTAATGAACGGTCTGTTTTTTCTCCAAAACGACTGTTTGACTGGTAGGAGCGGCGGTAACTTTAACTTTTCCTGTAATCACGGCTACCGATTTTTCTTTTTCTGTTGTTTTTACAACAAAAGAGGTTCCTAAAACTTTTACGGCTAGTGTGCCCGTATTTACAGAAAAAGGCTTGCTCTCGTCGTGTTTTACTTCAAAAAAAGCTTCCCCATTTAACCTGACAGTACGGTTGTTCCACAGAAATCTTTTATAGGTAATACTCGAGTTGTCGTTCAAAGTAACTAAAGAACCATCGCTCAATTCGACACTTTTTACCTGTCCGTTAGCGGTTTGAACGGTTATCTCGGCATTCGCATACAAGAAAGCGAACGTACTTATTAAAATGAAAACGGCTGCAACTGCTGTTGCATATAGGTATTTTTTGTACAACTGAAATACGGTTGGCTTCGTGGATAATAAATTTGGCGCTATGCGGTTCCAGGCATTAGCTGTTTCAAACAACTGAGGAGAGTCTAATGGCTGACTTTCTGCAAAAAAAATCTTAAGCGAGAGGTATTCATCAGGATTGTTTTTTATCCAATTCATTAACACAGCTTCTTCCTCAGGTTTCGTTTCTCCTGAAAAATGCTTTGCCAGTAATACATTAATATCTTGGTTGTCCATGGTTAAACCTCTTTTAAATAAAACACAAATTCTTTTAAAACCCCCACTATGTAATGACTAAAATACCATATTTTAAAGAAAACAATTAGGTTGGGATGTTGTTTGACAAACTCCCGTATATGTTTGATGGCTTTGCCCATCTGATTTTCTACTGTTTTTACTGATATTTCTAATTTCTCTGCAATTTGTTTATAGCTTAATTTTTCAAGACGGCTCAGTTTGAAAATTTCAAGACATTTTGGTGGAATTCCATTAAATGCTTGTTCTATAAGCTGGTTAGCATCTGATAAGGGGGTTGTTTCGGGAATTTCTTCGGCAATATCGGCAGACATTTCGTCAATGTCAAACATATAGATTTTTTTTCTCAGAATAGATATGCACCGATTCTTAACAGCTATATACAGATAATATTTAAGGCTCTTTTCAGAAAGTAAATCCTTGCGGGTTTCCCATATTTTAATCATCAGTTCCTGCACCACATCTTCACTTTCATCCCGATCCTGAAGGTATTTATAGGCATGATTGCATAAGGGCTGATAAAGCTCGCTGAACAATTGTTTAAAATGCTTTAGGTCCTCATTCATATCATAAAAAGTAGGGAGATTTTAAATTTTTATTGCAGCGTATAGGGGTATTTTATTTTTTGACGTATTAGTAATAGGGCAATAAATAGTTCTTGCCACGAATTTAATTAAAATTATTAAACAGATGAAAAAGTCAATTATTGTAAGCGCAATTTTTTTAACATTCACTACACTTGTAGTAAACGCACAAGAAAGGGGTAAACATGAGATTAATCTAACCTATAGTGACGGTGCAACAATGACCGTTGTAAATGGTCTTGCAGATGCATTTGCTTCCGCATTTACGTTCCAAAAAGAAGGAAGTAAGATTACCTCTTTTGGAAATTTGGGTTTAGGTTATAGAAATCAAATCACTGAACGAATAAAAATAGGTGGTGATATTGCTTTTCAACAGGTACAAATGGAGCAAAGCGACAAAAACAAGAAACTTATTGGTAAGAGAACCAGCAACTATTTTATGGTGATGCCAACGTTGTCGTTTAGTTACATAAAAACAGAGTGGTTAGATTTTTATGGTTCAGCTGCTGCAGGTGTTATTCTGGATAAATATACAGAGACAGAACCTAACAAGCCAGCCTTTAAAGACAATGCTGCTGATTTTGCTTTTCAGGTTAATCCTGCCGGTATACGTGTAGGTAAAAAACTTGGTGTGTTTGCAGAAGTCGGATTCGGATATAGAGGAATTGTAAGTGCAGGTCTAAACTATAAATTTTAAACAATAGTTTATTAGACTGAGAAAACAAATTGTTTGTAATATTCATAAATGGCTAAATAGTTTAAATATTTTAGCCATTTATTTTTAAAGAAAAATGGATCAGGTTAATAAGGTAAGATTGCTCAAAAAAAAAACAAATTGTACATAAATATGGTCAAGTAGAAGTATTGCCAATGGTTTCAACCATTGGGAACAAAAAGTGAACGCAATGTATAATTACAAGACAAATCCGGTGATTGAAACCATGGGTAACAATTTGCGATAATTGCCTTTTCAATGTAAGAAAAAGTAGAATATCTGGAAAAAGCACAAAAAGATAAATAACGTTTAATCAATTTAGAAAAAACCGTTTCGCAATCCGAAACGGTTTTTTTTGCTTTAAGTTATTTTGGAGCGATAGAGGTTTTATTTGAAGTAACAGATTGTGAATCATTCAGATGGATTTTGTACTCTCAGGTGATAAGGTTAGGTTTATTGTTGAAATCGAAGTTTAGATTTGTAGAAAGAAAAATCTAAACCACAAAAATATACGTAAGTATCGGTGAGAATTAATGTTTTCGGGGGTTTTTCCTGTGTCAGGATAAGTGTATTATTTTTGTTTTTCTTTTTTTGTTTTAAATCTTGTGTTTTTGCAAAAAACTTATACATTTGCCGAATAATTCGTTGTAAGCCCCTGTTTTTGTGCGAATTATATTAAAATAGATAAATTTAACAACCTACCGTGCTGTGTTGCAGCATGTTGAAATTATGAAGATAATCAAGACTGTTTTTTTTACATTTTGCCTGACTTTACTATCTGGTTTTAGTGCTTTGGCACAATTCATACCGCCGCCACCAGATGATGGGAATGATCCGGACATAGTACCAATAGATGATCACTTACTTTTTTTGGCAATATTGGCTGTTGTTTTAGGAATTACAATCATATATAGAAATAAAATAAAAAAAGCTTCAATGTAAATTGAAGCTTTTTTTATGAATAGGTTTTAATACTTACTTGTTTATTGCGTAAAGTCTTGAGATGTATTTTCCAACAACATCAAATTCAAGGTTTATTTTGGTTCCAACTTTGAAATTTTTAAAATTGGTGTGCTCAAAAGTATACGGAATAATCGAAACGCTAAATTCGTTTGTTTTTGAGTTTACAACCGTCAAACTCACTCCGTTAACCGTAATAGAGCCTTTTTCGATGGTAATATTGCTGAGGTTTTTGTCGTATTCAAAAGTGTAATTCCAGCTTCCGTGTGCTTCTTCAATTTTGATACAGGTTCCGGTTTGGTCAACGTGTCCCTGTACGATGTGTCCGTCCAGACGATCGCCAAGCTTCATTCCTCTTTCCAGATTTACAATATCGCCTTCTTCCCAGTCACCGATATTTGTTTTTAAAATAGTCTCATCGATAGCGGTTACAGTATAAAATGAATCTTTTATGGCTACGACTGTAAGGCAGATTCCGTTATGGGAAACGCTTTGGTCAATTTTTAATTCATTTGTAATAGATGAGTCAACTGTGATGTGAAGATTGTTTTGATCTTTTTTTATTTCGTGAATCCTTCCTAGGGTTTCTATAATTCCTGTGAACATTGTTGTTTTATTTTACTAAATTTGCACATCAAAATTAGTAATAAATAACCTGAGCTCATGAATAAAAAAGCAGAAAATATAATTGTTGGAATTTCAATTGGAGATTTAAACGGTATTGGAAGCGAAGTTATATTGAAAACATTCGAAGATTCCCGCATGTTGGAGATGTGTACGCCGGTTATTTTTGCAAACGCCAAAATACTTTCTTTTGTTAAGAAGAGCTTTACATCCTCAGTTCAGTTTCATGGTGTAGACAAGTTAGAGCAGGTTTTGCCTGGAAAAGTCAATGTTTTTAATCTTTGGAAAGAAGGGGTTGATATTAACTTGGGAAAAAACGATGAAAAAATTGGCGAATATGCTATTAAATCATTTGTTGCAGCGACCAAAGCTTTAAAAGAAGGTTTGATTGATGTTTTGGTAACGGCGCCAATTAATAAATACAATATTCAGTCAGAAGAATTTAAATTTCCGGGACATACAGATTATTTAGATCAGGAGTTGGAAGGAAATGCTTTGATGATGATGGTTCAGGATAATTTGCGAGTAGGTTTGCTAACGGATCATGTACCGTTGAGTCAAGTTTCTTCGCATTTGACAGAAGAGTTGATCGTTAGAAAAATTGAAACGATCAGAAAGTCTCTGATTCAGGATTTTAGTATTGTGAAGCCAAAGATAGCGGTTTTAGGATTGAATCCGCATAGTGGTGATGGTGGAGTGATTGGTAAAGAAGAAGATTTGATTTTGAAACCAACGCTAAAGAAGATTTTTGAAAAAGGTACGATGGTTTTTGGTCCATTTTCGGCAGATGGTTTTTTTGGAAGCGGTCAGTATGAAAAGTACGATGCAATTGTCGCGACTTATCACGATCAGGGATTGATTCCGTTTAAAACATTATCGTTTGGAAAAGGGGTGAATTATACAGCGGGTTTAAATAGGGTGAGAACCTCGCCAGACCACGGTACGGCTTATGATATTGCTGGAAAAGACATGGCTGATTTCAACTCGTTTAAAGAAGCAGTTTATCTTGCATTAGATATTTTTCGCTCGCGTAATCAGTATGAGGAGATTACTGAAAAACCACTCAAAATAAAAGAAAAACAGTTATAAACAAAAAAAGGTGAATAAGATTATTAGTTTTATAATAATTTTATATCTTTGCACCCCAATTCAGGTATCTGAGTTTTAGATACTGATTGGTCAAATTGATGTTGAAATGAGCAAAACAAAAGATTTTTTAATTCCTTTCATAGGATTAAAACTAGGAAAACACCATTTTGAGTATCAAATAAGTAACACGTTCTTTGCGAACTTTGATTACGATGAATTTCAAAGTTCAGATATCAAAGTAGGTTTAGTTTTAGATAAGAAAAGCAACATGTTAGAGTTGGAATTCAAACACAAAGGGACCGTAAATGTGCCATGTGATCTAACAAGCGAAGATTTTGATTTGCCATTAAAAGGTAAAATGAAATTAATTGTTCGTTTTGGAGATGAATTCAATAACGATAATGAAGAGCTTCTAATCTTGCCGCATGGAGAGCATGAAATAGATGTAGCACAATACATTTATGAAATGATTGCACTTTCGGTACCGCTAAAACGAGTTCATCCAGGAGTAAAAGACGGAAGTTTGCAAACTGACGCCTTGAAGAAACTAAATGAATTGACAGTAAAAGAAGTCAAAGAAGAAAAAGAAGAGAGTAAAAAAGAAGAAGATATTGACCCGCGTTGGGACAAATTAAAGCAACTATTAACGGATAAATAATATAGTAAAATGGCACATCCTAAGAGAAAAATCTCGAAAACAAGAAGAGATAAGAGAAGAACACATTATAAAGCTACTGTAGCTCAAATCGCTACATGTCCTATTACTGGAGAAGCACATTTATACCACAGAGCTTACTGGCATGAAGGTAAAATGTATTACAGAGGGCAAGTTGTTATCGATAAATCTGTAGCGGTTGCTTAATACGTTTTTGTAAATGATACTGGAACTCTCACATAGTGAGAGTTTTTTTTGTTGGTTATAATTTTCTTTTTTTAAGAAAATATCTACAAATTAATTTCGTTTTTTTTTGTAATTTTCAAGTCTTTTAAAAATTTTTCAAATACACTGTATTTGAAACGAAATAATAGAATATAATGAATAAAATCACAGCCGCAATTACCGCTGTTGGAGCTTACGTTCCCGACTTTGTACTTTCGAACAAGGTATTGGAAACGATGGTCGAAACTAATGACGAATGGATTACTACTCGTACCGGAATTAAAGAGAGAAGGATTTTAAAAGATGCTGATAAAGGAACATCGTTTCTTGCTATAAAAGCAGCACAGGATTTAATAGCAAAAGCTAATATCGATCCGTTAGAGATTGATATGATTATAATGGCAACAGCTACAGCAGATATGCCAGTAGCCTCTACCGGAGTTTATGTTGCAACAGAAATTGGAGCTACCAATGCATTTGCTTACGATTTGCAAGCGGCATGTTCAAGTTTCTTATACGGAATGTCAACTGCTGCAGCTTATGTGCAGTCAGGAAGATACAAAAAAGTATTATTAATTGGTGCCGATAAAATGTCGTCAATTGTAGATTATACAGACAGAGCAACTTGTATTATTTTTGGTGACGGAGCGGGAGCCGTTTTATTCGAACCCAATTATGAAGGCTTAGGCTTACAAGATGAATACTTAAGAAGCGACGGTGTAGGACGCGATTTTCTTAAAATTTCTGCCGGAGGTTCTCTAACACCAACTACAGAAGAGACCGTAAAAAATAAACAGCACAATATTATTCAGGACGGAAAAACCGTTTTTAAATATGCTGTAACAAATATGGCCGATGCCAGCGAATTGATTTTGCAAAGAAACAATCTTACCAATCAAGACGTGAACTGGTTAGTACCACATCAGGCAAACAAACGTATCATCGATGCTACTGCAAGCAGAATGAATCTTGAAGAATCAAAAGTATTGATGAACATTGAAAGATATGGTAATACCACTTCAGCTACATTACCATTAGTATTAAGCGACTTTGAACACTTGCTTAAAAAAGGAGATAATATTATTTTTGCTGCGTTTGGTGGAGGATTCACTTGGGGATCTATTTACCTAAAATGGGCATACGATAAAAAATAAATCAAAACTAAAAACGAATCATTATGGATTTAAAAGAAATTCAAAACCTAATCAAATTTGTAGCAAATTCGGGAGTTGCAGAAGTAAAGTTGGAAATGGATGACGTGAAAATCACGATCAGAACAACTTTAGAAACAAATGTAACTGAAGCTACTTATGTACAACAATTGCCAGCTCAGGCTGCATTACCACAAGCAGTTGCTCCTCAACAAACAGCTCCGGTAGTTGTAAATGTAAATGCAGAGGCGCCTGCTGCTGTTGAAGATTCTAAATTCATTACTATTAAATCTCCAATTATTGGAACTTTTTACAGAAAACCATCTCCAGACAAACCAGTATTTACTGAGGTTGGAAGCACTATCGCAAAAGGTGATGTTCTTTGTGTAATTGAAGCAATGAAATTATTCAATGAAATCGAATCAGAAGTTTCAGGTAAAATTGTAAAAATTCTTGTTGACGATATGTCTCCTGTAGAATTTGACCAACCTTTATTCTTAGTTGATCCATCATAAATAAATTTAGATTTTAGATTTTAGATTTTAGATTGATCTGACAGAATTAATACAGACATCTAAAATTATCTAATGATCAAATTGTCTAATTATCTAATTAAAATAAGATGTTTAAAAAAATATTAATTGCAAATAGAGGAGAAATTGCACTTCGTGTAATTCGTACATGTAAAGAAATGGGAATCAAAACTGTAGCAGTTTACTCTACAGCCGATGCAGAAAGTTTACATGTTAAGTTTGCTGATGAAGCGGTTTGTATTGGTCCCCCTCCAAGTAACTTATCGTATTTGAAAATGTCAAATATTATTGCTGCTGCCGAAATTACTAACGCAGACGCAATACATCCAGGATATGGTTTTCTTTCTGAGAATGCTAAATTCTCAAAAATTTGTCAGGAACACGGAATCAAATTTATTGGTGCAGCTCCTGAAATGATTGATAGAATGGGAGATAAAGCTTCTGCTAAAGCTACAATGAAAGCTGCAGGAGTTCCATGTGTACCAGGTTCTGACGGATTATTAGAATCTTTCGAACAAACACAAAAGTTAGCTAAAGAATTTGGTTACCCGGTAATGCTTAAGGCTACTGCTGGTGGTGGTGGAAAAGGAATGCGTGCTGTATGGAAAGAAGATGAATTATTGAAAGCATGGGAAAGTGCACGTCAGGAAGCTGCTGCTGCATTTGGAAATGACGGAATGTACATGGAGAAGCTTATCGAAGAGCCACGTCATATCGAAATTCAGGTTGTTGGAGATTCATACGGAAAAGCATGTCACCTTTCTGAAAGAGACTGTTCAGTACAACGTCGTCACCAAAAACTAACCGAAGAAACACCTTCACCATTCATGACAGACGAATTGCGTACAGCAATGGGAGAAGCTGCTGTAAAAGCGGCAGAATTCATTAAGTACGAAGGAGCTGGAACAGTAGAGTTTTTAGTGGATAAACACAGAAACTTCTATTTCATGGAAATGAATACCCGTATTCAGGTAGAGCACCCAATTACAGAACAGGTAATTGACTACGATTTAATTCGTGAGCAAATTATGGTAGCGGCAGGAATTCCAATTTCAGGAAAAAACTACTTACCGGAATTACACGCTATCGAATGTCGTATTAATGCCGAAGATCCTTATAATGATTTTCGTCCTTCACCAGGGAAAATTACTACACTTCACATGCCAGGAGGACACGGAGTACGTTTAGATACTCACGTTTATTCTGGATATACAATTCCGCCAAACTATGATTCGATGATTGCTAAGTTAATTACAACTGCACAATCTCGTGAAGAAGCAATAAGCAAAATGCGAAGAGCTTTGGATGAATTTGTTATCGAAGGAATCAAAACTACAATACCATTCCATAGACAATTAATGGATGACCCGAGATATATTGCAGGAGATTATACTACTGCTTTTATGGATACATTTAAAATGAAACCTATAGAGGAATAAAACTGAAGGCTGTCGATTTCGACGGCCTTTTTTATTTTACCAAATGGTAAGCCCGATAGGTTTTAAGAATCTATCGGGCTTGTTTTTTAGTGAAGTAAACACTTCTGGTGTGTATTTTTTATACATGTTTTGCCTGAGTTACACACTTTTTGTAAATCTGAAATTCTGGCACAAATGGTTTAATCCCTTTAAAAATAAGGATTTAAGCGAATGTAGATACAACGTTTTCGTTACGGCATAATAATTTCATTATCTAAAGCGTAAACAACTATTAATAATTTAAAATATACACATTATGAAAAATTTATTTCTATCAGCCGCAATTGTTTTAGGAGGTTTAACATCATTCGCATCAAACGCTCCAATAGCAAGCACTATCGTTAAAACGGTTTCTGTTGCAGACGAATATACAGAAATCAAATTAGAAGAATTACCTGCTCCGATTACAGAGGCTTTGAAAAAAGCATATCCAAGTGCAGTAGTTACAAAAGCGTATAAAAACGAAAAATCAGAGTACAAACTAGACGTTACAGTAGGAGAGAAGGTAGGTAATCTTTTTGCTAATGCAGATGGAACCTGGATCAAAAAATAATTTAAAAAAGCTCTTATGTTTATTCGAGTTAAAAATACCAAAATAAAATTAAGAGTACTAAAATATACACACTATGAAAAATTTATTTCTATCAGCCGCAATCGTTTTGGGAGGTTTAACATCATTTGCTTCAACTTCACCAATATCAAATACAATCGTAAAAACAGTAGTTATCCAGGATGAGTACACTGAAATTAAAGTAGAAGAAGTTCCTGCTGCTGTAATTGAAGCTCTTAAAAAAGCGTATCCGGATGCAATACTTTCAAAAGCATACAAAAACGCAAAAACAGAGTATAAGCTTGATGTTACTGTAGGTGACAAAGTAGGCTCTCTTTATGCAAATGCAGACGGAAGCTGGATCAAAAAATAATTAATAAAGAACCATAAAAAAGGATCATTATGAAAAAGTTAATCTTATCGGCAGCTATCTTATTAGGTGGTTTGTCAATGCAGGCAGGAAATGTAACTGCGAAAAGTTCAATGGTACAAACTGCAAGCGTTCAGGACGAATATAAAGAAGTTGATGCAGTTCCGGCTGCAATTAAAACTGCTTTAGACAATGCTTATCCGGGTGTGAAACTGGATAAAGCCTATGTAAATGCAAAGAAAGAGTATAAAATAGAAATAACCGTTAGAGGTGAAAAATCTGTAGTTTATACAGATGCTTCGGGAAACATTCTTAAAAAATAACTATTAGTAACCCATAAAAACCATTTATTATGAAAAAGTTAATCTTATCAGCAGCAATTGTTCTGGGAGGTTTGTCAGTTCAGGCAGCAAGTCCGGTAATGCAAACATTAGGTGTTCAATCTGTAATTGTTCAGGATGAATACAAAGAGATTGGTGTAGATGCAGTTCCTGCAGCAGTAAAATCAACAATCGAAAAATCTTTTCCAAATACGAAACTTGAAAAAGCGTATAAAAACGAAAAAGACGAGTACAAACTGGAGATCTCAACCGGAGATAAAAAGTACACTGTATTTACAGATGCTTCCGGGAACATCCTTAAAAAATAATTAAAAAGAAAGCACTATGAAAAAGTTAATCTTATCAGCAGCAATAGTTTTAGGTAGTATGTCAATTTATGCTTATAAAGTGACCACTCCAAAATTAGAAAAAATAACTGTTTCTGTTCAGACAGAATATACAGAAGTTAGTGCAGATGCTGTACCTGCCGCTGTAAAAACAGCATTGCAAACCGCTTATCCGGGTGCTAAACTGGTGAAGGCAGCAGTAAACGAGAAAAAAGAATACAAACTTGAGATATCAGTTGGTGACCAAAAGGCTACTGTTTTTTCAGATGTCAATGGCAACTGGTTGAAGATATAATTAGGTGAATTTAGATTTATGTTTTTGGTGAAAAAGAGATTGCGATAAGCAATCTCTTTTTTTTTACATAATTTTGTGAAAAGACAATTTTATTAGTATTATTTTAGCAAAAAAGTCCTCAAAAGCAAATGCCAAAGATATTACTGATAGAAGATGATATTTCGTTCTGTAAATTATTAGAAAAATTTCTAATCAAAAAAGCGTACGATGTAACTATTGCTTTTTCGGCTGCCGAAGCCAGAATTGCGATCAAAAAAGAATCTTTCGATTTGATTTTAACAGACCTTCGTTTGCCTGATTCTGATGGTATTGGACTAATGTCAGAAATCAAAACTACCTATCCTCAAATTCCTGTAATTTTAATGACAGGCTATTCTGATGTTAATACCGCTGTTAAAGCCATAAAAAATGGTGCAGCCGATTATATTTCAAAACCCTTCAATCCCGATGAAGTTTTATTGGTGATTACAAATGCTTTAAAAACTTCGGAAACCGAAACAGAAGAAGTTCCTGTGAAGGAGAAGGAAGCAGTGAAAAAACAAATTTCTAGTGAAAACGAATTTGTAAAAGGAATTTCTATCGCTTCAAAAAAATTGCTGGATCATATTCAATTGGTAAGCCCAACAGATATGTCGGTTTTAATTATAGGAGAAAGCGGAACAGGGAAAGAAATCATTGCTAAAAGTATTCACCAGCAAAGTTTGAGGAAAAACAATAATTTTATTGCGGTCGATTGCGGAGCCATACCAAAAGAACTGGCGGCAAGTGAATTTTTCGGACATTTAAAAGGATCTTTTACCGGAGCAATCAGCGATAAAATGGGTTATTTTGAAGCTGCTAATGGCGGAACGCTTTTTCTGGATGAAATAGGGAATCTTTCTTATGAGAATCAAATTCAACTGTTAAGAGCACTTCAGGAACGAAAAATTAAGCCCGTTGGAAGTAATAAAGAAATAAACGTCGATATACGCATTATTACTGCTACAAACGAAGATTTGCGAGAAGCGGTAAAAAACGGCGATTTTAGAGAAGATTTATACCATAGAATCAACGAGTTTTCGATATTGTCTCCATCGTTAAAAGAAAGAGATGAAGATTTGATGGTATTTGCTGATTATTTTCTGGAAAAAGCAAATCAACAGCTGAACAAAGAGGTTATTGGGTTTTCGCCGGAAGTCGTTGCCATTTTTCAGAATTACAATTGGCCCGGAAATTTACGCGAATTACAAAATTGTGTCAAACGTTCGACATTGCTGTCTAAAGGTGAATTTATCGAAAGTGATGTGTTGCCTGTAGAGTTTTTCCAAATACAGAAAGAGGCGAACTCCGGAGGGAGTTTTTCGTTATCTGAAAATGAAAAAGAAGCCATCATTCAGGCACTGTCAAAAGCACAGAATAATAAATCTGAGGCGGCTAAATTGCTTAAAATTACGAGAAAAACGCTTTATAATAAATTAAAGCACTATAACATCGATTAAACTATTTCCTGACGTAAGGCATTAAAAAGCAGATCTGTTTTTGATTTCAAAGTATTAAAAATGCCTTTTGCCTCCGAAATGTCAAGATTCTTGCTTTCCAGAACCCTTAAAATTTCGCCTATTTCGCGTGTTTGAATTTGTTTGAACATAGGAGCCATTCGATGTGCAATCGAGTTAATTTCGTCCGTATTTTTTTCTTCAATAGCATTTTCTAAAGCGTTCAGATTTTGAGAACTGTTTTCGATAAACGCTTTGAGAATTTCTTTCAGTGCTTCTTCATCATTGCCTAAAAACTCTTTTAGGGTGTCAAGAGCATACAATTCTGAAGTAATAGTCTCTTCGCTCTTGTTGATATCTGCATTTGGTAATGTGTCGTGTTCCAGAATAAGATGAATCGTCTCTAGTAGTATTTTAGGTGAATATGGTTTTTGAATTACCGTAGTAAAACCAGCTTCGGTGTAAATCGTAGCATCCAGATCAGTTCTTCCGGTTAAAGCAATTACAGGTTGGTTTTTAAAAGTTGGGTAACCGCTATTTTTTAGTTTTTCCAAGAACATAAAACCGTCCATTTCTGGCATTTGTATGTCGGTGATGATAAAATCGAAAGGGGTGCTCTCAATTGTTTCTAAAGCTTTTTGGGCGCTGTTAAAAGAAAATACCTGGTGTTTTTCCTGTCTTAAAACACCACTCGTTAAGTTCAGAAGATTGATGTCGTCGTCAAGAACAATAAACGTCTGTTTTTGGGTGTTCAGGATAATGGGGTGTTTTTCTTCGATAACCGTGTTTTGACTGACATCAAATAATAAAGGAAGCTGAATTTGAAAAGTACTTCCTTTTCCAAAAGTGCTTTCAAGGTTTAAGGTTCCGCCCAAAATCGAAATTATTTTCTGACAGATGGATAATCCTAAACCGGTTCCGCCATATTTTTTTTCGATATTTTCATTTGCTTGTGCAAATTCTTCAAAAACTAATTTCTGATTTCCCTTTTCGATGCCAATTCCTGAATCCTGAATTGAAACAATAAAAAAGTCATTATTTTCTGTAACGTATACACTGATTTTTATAAAACCTTCTTCGGTGAATTTATAAGCATTTCCGATAATATTACTTAAAATTTGCTTTAACCTGAAAGGATCACCTACAATACGGCTATTTAGTTTGTCGTCGATATTGATAATAAGATCGATGTTTTTCTGCTTGTATACGGTTTGTATACTTTTGGCGACTTCATCGATTATTTCCGGTAGCAGAAATGGTACTTTTTCAATCGTAATTTTTCCGGCTTCAATCTGAGAAAAATCCAATAAATCCTGAACCAGTTGCGTAATGTATTCAGAAGAATTTTTAATGTTTTTGATGAAATAAGACTGCTTGGTGTTCACGTCAGAATTCCCCAGAAGTTCCGAATATCCTACGATCGTACTCAAAGGTGTCTTTAAATCGTGACTCACCGTAGAAATAAGTTGTTCGCGGCTTTTTAGTAAGTTTTTTGTTTTAAAATTCGCAATCTCCAGCTTCTTTTTATAAACCTGAGATTTAGAATAATCGCTTACAATTAAAATCGAGAAAAACAGTGTCAAAACCAAACCAATAATGGCTGAAGCTGTTACAATTTCATTCACTTTTTTAAGTGACTTTTCTTTTAAAGAGTTGTTTTTTATCGAATTGATGATGATTTCCCTTTCGATAATCCGAAGTACTTTTCGGAGCTGATCTGAAATGGCAATTTCATTCTTTAACAACTTATTTTCTTCGAAATTTAGCGATTCTTTTTTCTTTTCGGCTTTCAGTTTTACATTGCTTAGCAGTTTTTTCGAATTGGCAAGAATGGAATCCGAGGCTTGTTTGCTTAAGGTGTTGGTACTATCATCGGGAATATTCTGATTGAGATAATCCACGTATTTTTGAAGTACATTTCGTTGGTAACTGCCTAACTGATTTGGGTTTTTATTGAAATCCTGAAGTTCTAATTTTCGGAGTTTAAACTCCATTTTGGTAATTTCATCGATTGCCGTATTAACTGAAACTTCATCGTCGGCTTTATTTTTTATGGTTTTTAATTGCCTGATGTTTTTTGTCTTTTCTGACAATAAATAGGTAACGCTATCTAATAGTGTTTTTTGATATTGTGTAGTAACGATCTGTTTTAAGGTATCGATTCTGGACTTCAAAGAGTCGGTTTCGGTAAGGTAGCTTTTGAAATCTTCCTCCGAGTTGGTTTGAATAGTTTTCCTTGCTAAACTTTCGGTTTTGTAAACATTCGAAAACAGCTTGCTTACTTTTAGGATCTTGGTTTTTTCAAAAGCAATTTTATTTTCCAGTTTGTTGTAAACTACATTTTCAGCATACAAGAACCATCCCACGGTAACAACTAATCCCAGTAAAGCAATATAACTGAAGAGTACTTTTATCGGCATGTAACTTTTTTTACTCTCCATTTGGTAATGTTATAAGTTTTAGGAAGTTTATTGGGGAAACAACCGCAATTTATTTAAAATTTCGGTTTTAGAAATATAAAATAATGCTAATGTTTTATATAATTAAAAGATTTGAAAAACAAAATAGCCGCAGATTTTATTACCTGCGGCTATTTTTTTATTTTAAGTATTTCAATTTAAAGTGTCTCGTTCAGCCATTTAAAAAATTCACCTTGCCAAACCTGAGCATTTTGTGGATGCAAAACCCAGTGATTTTCATCAGGGAAATACACAAATCTGCTTTTAAGTCCTCTTAATTGTGCGGCCTGAAAAGCTTCTTGTCCTTGTCCGATTGGCACACGGAAATCTTTTCCACCCTGGAAAATTAAGATTGGTCTGTTCCAGTTTTGTACCATTGTTGCAGGGTTAAAAACAGTATACGATTTTTGAGCTGCAGCATTGTCTTTCTCCCAATAAGGGCCGCCAAAATCCCAGTTGTTAAAGAAAACCTCTTCGGTAGTTCCTAACATACTTACGGTATTGAAAACACCGTCGTGAGCGATAAAAGTTTTGAAACGGTTTTTGTGGATTCCTGCTAAATAAAACACAGAATATCCTCCGTAGCTTGCACCTACACAACCTAAACGGGATTTGTCTACATAATTTTCTTTAGAAACATCGTCGATTGCTGACAGGTAATCGTCCATAACCTGTCCACCCCAGTCTTTACTAATTTGCTCGTTCCATTCAACACCATGACCCGGCATTCCACGACGGTTTGGTGCTACAACCACATAACCTTTTGCTGCCATTAATGAAAAATTCCAACGGAAAGAATACGATTGTGTCAAGGCGCTTTGAGGCCCTCCCTGGCAGAACAATAAAGTTGGGTATTTTTTCGTAGCATCAAAATTTGGAGGTAAAATTACCCAAACCAACATTTTTTTACCATCTGTAGTGGTTACATAACGTTTCTCGGTTTTACTAAGCGCTAATGTTTTGTAGGTTTCTGTGTTTACATTTGAGATTTGTTTCCATGTATTTTTCTTTAGGTTAAAAGAATAAATTTCCGGAGCGTGATTCATATCGTTTCTGGTTACGATGATATCATCACCTGCAAAACCTACTAAGTCATTCACATCAAAATCTCCATTAGTCAATTGACGAACCTGAATTGCAATTTTGGTTAATCCCGGGAAATTAACAGAAAAAAGCTGTTTTGTACCATCAACCGGAGCTACGAAAAACACGGTTTTACCGTCTTTACTCCAGATGAAATTGTCTACAGTCCCATCCCAGTTTGCTGTAAGGTTTGTTTTGATACCTTTAAATTCAACAATAAGATCGTTTTTATCGGCTTCGTAACCGTCACGTTTCATTTGCAGCCACGTTAGATTTCCTGTTGGAGAAAACTGTGGAGCTGTATCGTAACCTAAATTACCTTCGGTTCTGTTTATCGTTTTCTGAGTCTCTAAGTTGTATTCGTAAATATCCGTATTAGTAGAAATTGCATATTGAGTTCCTGCTTTTTTCTTGCATACATATAAGATGCTTTTTCCGTCAGGAGACCAGATGTAATCTTCGTCACCACCAAAAGGTTTTTGCGGAGAATCAAAGTTTTCACCTTTCAGGATGTCAATTCCGGCTGCACCTTCTTTGTTTTCTTTGTAAAAAACGTGGTTGAATTTACCTTCATTCCAGGTATCCCAATGACGATAGTCCAATCCGTCATAAATCTGAGCATCTGATTTATCCAGTTTTGGATAAAAATCTTTACCTAAAACTTTTTCTAATTTTACCTCCTCGTTGTACACTAAAAATTTTCCGTCAGGCGAAACGTTTTTGTCAGCCAAGACTTCTTTGGTGTCTTTGATTTCGGTAGCATTTCCACCATTTACAGGAATGATGTAAAATTTTGAAGACGATTTGTTTTCTTCAATAGAAGGTGTCGAAACCTTAAAAACAACATTTTTTGCATCTTTCGAAAGTCCAAGTGCGCTTACTCGTCCTAATTTCCATAACAATTCCGGAGACATTACATTCTGTCCGATAGCGTTTAAACTCATCATTATTAAGGTTGTAAATAATACTTTTTTCATAATAAAATTCTAATTTTTCGTGGGCTAAAAATACAACAATTAAATTCCAAATTAGCTAAATTCCAAATTCCAAAAATTGTTAAAGTTTATGGAGTTAAGTTTTAACCTTATACTGTGAATTTTTAAAGGCCACGAATTCACAAATTATTTTTTGATAACCTTTGAGTATAAAAATTCGTGAATTCGTGACGAAAAAACTTTAGTTCGCGTTTTAAATTCTAACTCGTTAAATTCCAAATTCCAAAAATTGTTAAAGTTTATGGTGTTGAGTTTTAAACTTTGGAGTTGATTTTATAGGCTACGAATTCACAAATTATTTTTTGATAATCTTTAAGCATAAAAATTCGTGAATTCGTGGCAAAAAAAACTTTATAACAGCTCTTGGAGTTTGGAATTTAACGAGTTGGGATTTTAAAAATATAAATTTCTATCTTAAATTTATTTGCTAAATTGGAATTTGGATTTTAACTAATTGAAATTTATTATTAATGATGGAACTAAGTTATTGGGAGCTTAAAAATTGGTTTACAAATGTTGATTATACTATTGTTGGAAGTGGAATTGTAGGCTTACATGCTGCATTACGCTTACGCGAAAGGTTTCCGACAGCTAAAATTCTGATATTAGAAAAAGGAATGCTGCCTCAGGGCGCAAGTACCAAAAATGCCGGTTTTGCCTGTTTTGGAAGTCTCTCCGAAATTATGGAAGATCTAAAAACACATTCAGAAGAAGAGGTGATTCAGCTTATCGAAAAAAGATGGAAAGGTCTACAGTTACTGCGGAAAAGACTCGGTGATGCCGCAATAGACTTTAAGCCTTATGGGGGATATGAACTGTTTTTAAAAGAGGATGATCTTAATTTTGAAGCCTGCATTTCGAGACTGTCTTTTGTTAACGAAATTTTAAAACCACTTTTCAAAGCTGATGTTTTTACTAAAGAAACGGATCCGTTTGGGTTTGGGAATATTCAGAACGATTTAATTTTTAATCCGTTTGAAGCACAAATAGATACCGGAAATATGATGCAGGAACTGTTGCGACAAGCTGTTTCTGAGAATATATTGATCTTAAACCAGCAAACTCTTACCGCTTATTCTGATTTGGGAAATCAGGTTGAAGTTGTACTGGAGAATTTTAGTTTTAAATCCCAAAAAGTACTTTTTGCAACCAACGGTTTTGCAAATAAGCTAACAAAAGGTGCGGTAAAACCTGCGAGAGCACAAGTTTTAATTACGGAACCCATTGCAAACTTAGGAATAAAAGGTACTTTTCATCTGGATCGCGGGTATTATTATTTCAGAAATATTGGTGACCGGATTCTGCTGGGAGGAGGACGAAATCTTGATTTTGAAACCGAAACGACAACAGAATTTGGCCAAACTAAAATTGTACAAAATAAATTGGAAGATTTACTTAAAAATGTAATTTTACCGAATCAGGATTTCCAGATAGCCCATCGTTGGAGCGGAATCATGGGAATCGGAAATAGTAAAAACCCTGTTGTTACTCAATTGTCTGAAAACGTGTTCTGTGGCGTTCGATTAGGCGGAATGGGAGTAGCAATTGGAAGCTTAATAGGAACAGAATTAGCAGATTTAGTATAATGGCAGCAACCAAAAAACCGTTACCAAAAAAAACAAACACAACTAAACCAAAGCCGGGAGCTAAAAAAGGCAATCGAACTTTTGGTGAAAAAGTAAAATGGTTTTTCATCAAATTATTTTTATGGTTCTTCGGAATCTCAATTGCCTCGGTAGTATTTTTTAAATATGTGCCCGTGCCTTTTACGCCATTAATGATCATTCGTGCGATCGAGAACAAAATGGCAGGTAAAGAAGTTTATTTTGATCATGACTGGGAGCCGATCGATAAGATCTCAATGAATCTGCAAAAAGCAGTGATAGCCAGTGAAGACGGAACGTTTTTAAAGCATAATGGTTTTGATTTCAAAGCACTGCAAAAAGCCTATAAAAGTAATGAACGCGGACGCAGAATTCGTGGAGGAAGTACCATCTCACAGCAAACTGCTAAGAATGTATTTTTATGGCAGGGCAAAAGTTATCTGCGTAAAGGACTGGAAGCTTATTTTACCGTTTTGATTGAATTGATCTGGGGTAAGGAACGTATTATGGAAGTGTACCTGAACAGCATCGAAATGGGGGATGGAGTCTACGGAGCTTATGCTGCTACCGAGCATTGGTACCGTCGCGATGCTTCGAGTCTAACACCTATGCAGGCTGCGGGAATTGCAGCAATATTACCAAATCCAAGAAAGTTTAAAGCAACTGGATCTTCCAGTTATATCAACCGAAGAAAAGAACGAATTGTTCGTGAAATGCGTTCAGTTGGGAAAATAAATTACAATGCGAACTAAAAAAGCCTTTTTTTTATGCGGGTTGTTGATAACAGCTTTGACTTTTGGACAGACAAAAAACACAGAAATTGGGTTAATTACAGATAACGATTTATACACTTCGTCTAAAAACGATATGTATTACACCAATGGAATTGAGCTTTTCTATCGTTTTTTATCGAAAAACAACAACGAAAAAATAAGTAAAAAAATTACCGAGTTTCGTATTGGACAGTATATTTATAATCCGAGATTTATAAACGAGGCGGCGGTAACCATTAATGATCGCCCTTTTACCGGTTATCTTTTTGCTGAAGCAGGGCGAAGTTTTTTCTATAAAAGCGAATCGGTTTTAAAAACAGATTTTCAGCTCGGTTTTATGGGGCCTAATGCCATGGGAAGAGAAACTCAGGAAAGTTTCCATCATCTTATTGGGTACAAAACGGTGTATGGTTGGGAAAACCAGCTGCACAACGCATTCGCTATTCAGGCGCATGTAATGTATTCGAAGAAATTATTTCTTTCGAAGCACAATAATTTTATCGATCTTCACTTTCAGTCGGAAGCAAATGTAGGGACTATTTTTACAGGTGTTTCGACAGGATTGCTGACTAGAATTGGTTTCAAAAAATTACTTCCAATTTATGATTCTAATATGCATGACGCTTCTGTAAGCAATGTACCGCAATATGATGTTCGCGAATTTTATTTCTATGCGATGCCAAGTGTCAATTACCAGTTTTATGATGCTACAATCGAAGGCAGTATGTTTAGCAATACCAGTCCGTTGACATTTGATTTGGAACCACTTCGTTTCAATGCTGAGGCGGGTATAAAATTACGCCACAATAACTTCAATATGTCGTATTCGTTTATGTACCGAGGCAGAGAATTAAATGATCCGGATACCAATACCAATTCGGGGTATTTTTACGGGTCGATTCGATTTGGGTATTTGTTGAATTAGTTTTTTTGAGTTGCGGATGTTTTTGGTTCGCAAAGACGCTAAGGCGCAAAGGTTTGTCTTTGTACTATTGTTATTAGGTGGTATGTTTTATGTTTTTTATTTGCCGTATCTGGATTTATTGCCGGATATAGTTGCCGGGTAAATGCCCTTTTGACTCTATTGTATTATCCGTTTTTTTCAAAAAGTTAAATCTGATTAAAGAGCCCTCAAGACCCTGACCAAAATCTACAATATATAGATCATCGGTTTTCGCTATTTGCTGTGGAAATATTCGATTTGTTGATGTTTTAATTTGATTTTTACTGAAAGAATAGGTACTTCCGTTCAAATTATATTTGATATCATTTTTTGTGAAAGTTAAAGTAGCTCCGGTTGTATTATCTTTCCAGGTCCCCTGTATCCAGGAAGGAGAATGAAAAACTCCCTGTGTATCTTCGTCACTTGACGAACAAGAAGTAATAAAAATAAGGCTCAGTAGTAAAATTAAATTTCTCATTTTTTTGGTGCTTAAAAGTGGTATTGCCTAAACCTAACAAAAACAATTCCGGACTCTCTTCTTCTGATACATTTAACTTTTATTTATAGGTCTGGTTTCCGTTTTTATAAAATCGTTAGACCTATATACAAGGGAACTTATACTTTAAACCTTTTTATTGTTTTCTTTTCTTTATTAAAATCAACTTCTAAAGAATCACTCGAAATTTTCTTTATAATAAGGCCTTCAACCAGCGCATCTTTTCTTAAACGAAACATTTTTTGATTGATTTTAATGATGACCATTTCGCCACGCGAGTCCTTAATGTAACCGTGGTATGAAATAGATGGCCAAACTATTATTTGTTTAGGTTTTGTGTATGTTGCATTGTCTGCTTTCTTGATTGAAGAGGCAGTGTTATTTGAAGTTTGTTTTACAGGAGGAGAAACAACTATTTGTGTTTGCTTATTAAGAAAAGGGTCTCTGGATAACGTTTGCAAGGCAAAAGTATCTTTGTTAATTTGATTTAGTTGTAGTTTACCGGAGGTTTGTGTAGTGCTTATGGCTATTTCTTTTGAAAAAAAGTATTGGTTAAGGGTTCGGTAAAATACAGATCCCCATAATCCTAAGACTACTAGTATTAAGATAATATTTATTTTTTTTTTCATCATTTTTTTAAATTACTGAAAATTTAAATGGAGCACTATATGCGGTAACATTTCCTGCGATATCTGTAGTTTTGATTCTCCAGTAATAATCTCCAATTACGGTAAAAGTATGCTTGTAAGATGTAGTTGCATTATCTGTTTTGAAAAGGATTGTTGAAAAAGTGTTGCTAGTCGAAAATTCAATAGTATGCAAAAGAGGAGACTGAACGACACCCGTGTCTGTTGGCGAAATCCAGGTATAGGTAGTTGAAACATTATTGGTAACAGGTGCATTATTTGCAGGCAGACTATTTTGCGGTAAATTGGGAACAACGGTATCAATCATGAAATTTCGTGAAGAGAATTGTGCTGTTTGACTTGTGCTGTTTACACCTCTGATTTTCCATTGGTAGTTGGCATCTTTTGTAATCATACTGTTGTTTAATACGACTGAGGTTTCGGTTATGTTTTCGGCAGTATATACAGATTCGCCTGTTGTGGTGTTCAGTACCTGAACACTGTAACTGGTAGCTGCTGCCAGCTTTTGCCATTTTAGCGTTATGTTTGAATTGTTTTTGTAGCTATTGTTATCCGGACTTGACAAAACAACCTGCTGGTTTGATAAATCATTAGAGACAACCATAGAAAAAGTTAAAGGATTTGAGTATTTCGATTTGTAAGCAAAGTTCTCTCCTCTAACTTGCCATTGATATTTTCCGGCTAATAAGGGACAATTTAAACTTGTTTTACTCACCAAAGAGTCTAGTACAATAGTTTTGTTCTCATTTAGTACCTGCAGACGATACTTTTTTGCTCCATCAAGAGTATTCCATTGAAAATTAATGACATTGCTTTCAATAGTTGTGCTGTCTTTTGGTGAAATTGTTTCGACTTTATCATCAGAAATGTTTTCTTCAAATATATCTTCACAGGAAATTACTAAGATGGCTAAAAGAAGTAGTATAATTTTATTTGTTGTTTTCATAGTTTTGAAAGATCATTTTTAGGTGTAAGACTTCAGAAGTATTACTTTTTTTTGTTGTATAAAAATTCAGACTGACAATTCTCGAATAATCAAATTTTTTCTCAAAATCATATCCTAATGTTAGCAGTTGGTTGCAAGTGCCGGTTACGTCAAGCTGATTGCTTATGATTTGGTAGTTTTCGTCAGCGTATACATGAGTAGGTTGTAGATCATGAATTGAAACTGTTGGGTTTTCGGTCGAGGCGAAAGTAATTATTCCTTGCTGAACCATTTCTTTTGTAATTCCTTCTTTACCGATAACACGATCTAAGTAATTAATCTCTTTTGTCAGTTTATCAGTATTATTGGCTTTTTTATTGATGTCATTTGTTTTTATAGATAATGCTTTATATTCATTGATTACCTGAAATAAAGTATGAAACGATCTTTTATATGCTGTGATTAAAAGCATAAAAAAGACAATAACCAATACTGTAAATTTCTTTTTATAGGAATACTTTTCAAACATCTTTAAGGATAATTTTTATCTCAAATTGAGATTTGTTTTTTTTGTCTTTTTTAAAGCTTATAATTTCAAAATTCTTAAGCCATTTCATTTTTTTTAAACCTTCCATCCAATCATTAAAGGAAGATTCATTAAAAGTTTCGCCTTTTATTATTATAGATTTTGGCTCAAAGCTTATTTTTTGGGTTGCCTTTATTTCTTTTTCGACCGGAATTATATTTAAGTTAGTCAAAGAGATATCGTGTGGTATTCCTTTAATTATTTCGTAGCTGTAAAAAGAAAGGAATTTTGCAGACAGAAAGCCTGATTCTTTTAAAAGCTGTTGTTTTTTTTCTTTTTGTTTTTCTAAATCAAGTATAAGTTGGTAAGATTGATTTGAGTATACATTTTGAAGATTTAGCTCTGCATTTTTTGATCCATAATATTGTATAAGCAAATAACTTATTAGTAAACTGGTTAAAAATCCTGCAAGCATAGAAATTCCCAGGATATTGAATGCTTTTTTGTATATAATTTCCTCAATGTTTAAGGCTTCGTTTTTGGTTTTCGAAACTTCTTTTGGCTGCAGAAAGAAGTGAACGATAATTCCGTAAAGCGAAATATATTTACTCGAAATTGTTTCCTTTCCAATGGTGTATTTTTCGGTGTTTGAAATTTCCGGCTGTTTCGTAAAACCGGCTAGTTTACCATTGTTGAACTCCAAAACTAAATCATTGGAAATAATAGCGTCTTTTTGGATTGCATTGTAAAGGAGAGCTGATAAAAAAGCACCAACGTATACGTCGGCAAGCTGAAAACCCTTTTTAAGGAATTTTTCAGTTGTTTCCTGAATGATATTTTTTCGGCAAAAGCTTATAAAGCTACTGTTTTGGCCAACTAGACTTGTATGATAGATGGATTCAAAATCAATGTTTTTATACCAGTTGACATCGCTTTCATCATTAAAATTAATTTCTTTGTTTAAAATTCCCTGACCGTCTATAGCTAGAATTACGGGGATTTTTAGGTCAATGTTTCGTGCAATTTTTTCAAAAGAATCAAAAGAAACAGTTCTTATAATATCAATTTTATTTCCTTTCTTCTTTACGGTCAGGACATTGTAAGTCTCCTCATTATCTTTTTTAATGATTCCTATTACATGTAAATTGTTTAGCTTTATTATTTTAGATAAAAACGTAATCATTAATATACCACGGTTGGTTTAATAAAAATGTGCAATTTTGAGTTGGTTTTTGCTTTTTTTCTACTACTGAAAAACCATTTGATGATTGGTATTCTGGACAATAAAGGTGTTCCTGATCCTGAATCTTCTCTTTTTAATTCATCTAAACCTCCCAGTAAAATCATCTCACTGTTTTTAACACGAACTAAGGATTCAAATTTTTGTGTAGCCTTTCCTGGAGGTGCAGTTTCTCCGGCTCTCCCTAAGAAGGAACTTTTTTCTACAGTTATGGTAAGTGTTACATTTTCATCAATAGATACAAAAGGTTTTATGGAGAGGCTTAAATTAGCATCTGTTGATTTCCATGTACCTGAGTTTAAAATGTCATTTCCAATGTTACTGTTTATTAAACGGTTGCTTTGTTCAAAATAGTAACTTGTTTCTCCGATAGACAGTTTTGCTTCGTGACCGCTGATTGTGGCAATTTTTGGAGTGGATTCTACTTTTACAATAGAATTGTTTTCCAGTAATTTCAGGTTCATATAGAAAGCCTCTGTTACTTTTCCGAGCTTAAAAATTCCGAAGCCATTAAAAGCGTCTATTAAACTATTTACAGAAGTAGAATTTATATTTACATCTGTTGTTGGAAAAACAGTTCCTCCTGTTGTCTGTTTGTTGATTTTGTCCAGGCCGGCTTTCATTCCGGTTTGTACATCATGTCCTTTGTTGTATTGCGCAATGATTACTTCTATTTGTACCATAGGTACTACTTTGTCAATTTGCTTGATGTATAGTTTTAATTCTTCAAGAATTGATTTGGATCCCGACGCAACTAAGGCATTTAGTTCGACAAATTCTTTGATCTCAAGCTTTTCTGCGAATATTTTTGGTAAGGAAGGAAGCACTAATTCGATAGATCTGTTTTCTAATTGAATTATTTCTGTAGCTCTTAGGCCTTCAGTTGCTTCTTCTCCGATCAGATATAAACTATCTTGTTTTTTATAGGTGTATTTTTTTCCTTTGAAAATGTGCATTAACAGTTCGTCGAAAGTAATATTATCTGCCGAAAGTGTTGTTTTTTCATTTTCCGGTTTATTGTATAGGAAGTAATTAATATGCAATTTTTCTGCTGCCTCTGTTAATAAATCAGTAGCATCGGCGATATAGGCTTTTACAGATAAAAGTCCATTTTTGTTTAAATTTACTTCATAGTATCCGGGTAATCCGTTACTTGCTTTAGGCTGCTTTGTTTTTTGACCGGTACTGCTTAAGGAAACGGCTGCATCTTTATTTTTTTCTATAAAGTAAAATCCATTATCATCTTTGGTCGCGATTAGATCATTTGACTTAGACATCATCTCTATCACCTGATCAAATGGACGATTTAGGATATAGGCAGAAATACGCAGATTTTTAACTTCCGTAGCCAGAATTAAGTTTTTACCCGATTTGTCAATGATGGCTTTTGCAACAGCGGACAAGGTGTCGTTTTCTACTTTTACAGAAAGAAAATCATTTTGACTATTGTAGGTGACATCAATTACTTTTGGTCGTTTTTTTTCGACAACGGTTACCGCTTTTCTTTTTTTGAAAATTATAATATTGTTCATAAAAGTAACTTCCAGATCGTATTTCTGAACCAGATGTATAAATACGTCTTTTACGGTTACATCAAAGAAGTTATTCGATACAGGCTGGTTTAATTCAGTATCTACATCGATATTCAACTGATGTTCTTCGGCAATAGAAGAAATAAAATCGTGTAATGTTAATCCTGAAACATCTATTTTAATGGATTCATTCAGCCCTTTTTTCTGTACTGAAATGGCATCAAATTGTTTGCTTAATTCGTTGATATCTTGTTGTGCAATACTACTATTGGTTATGAATAGCAGGATAATTACGTAACCTAATTTTTTAAACATTTATTTATAAGTTAATTAAAATAGAGTATATTTCTTCTAAAGCTGTGTCTCCTTCGGCAAGAATGTCAAAAGCTTTTTCTGATAATGATTTATAGTTTTCATCGTTACTAAATAGTTTGGCAACGGTATTGTTTTTTATGGCTTCGGCAATTAATGAGTCGATGGTTAACACTTCATATATGGCCGTTCTTCCTTTATATCCGGTATGAAAGCATTGATTGCAACCAACAGATTTGTAATAAGATTTGATCTCATAAGGGAATTGATAGTTGAGAGGGAAGTCTTTTTTAGTACAAGGAACTTCCTTCTTGCAGTGATTGCATAATTTTCTAATCAAACGCTGTGCGACTGACAGGTTTAGAGTCTCAGCTATTAAGTAGGAGGGTACTCCCATGTCAATCAGTCTCGAGATTGTTCCTATTGCTGAATTGGTATGAATTGTAGACAATACCAGATGCCCGGTTAAGGAGGCTCTGATGGCCATTAAGGCGGTTTCAGAATCCCTAATTTCTCCTAGCATAATTACGTCAGGGTCTTGTCTTAAAAATGATTTTAAAGCCGATGAAAAAGTTAAACCGATGTCTTCTTTTAATTGTACCTGATTAATTCCTTTTAGTGTGTACTCTATCGGATCTTCTACAGTTACAATGTTTCTCCTGCTATCATTTAGTAATCGTAAGGTGGCATACAAGGTTGTTGTTTTTCCCGAACCGGTTGGGCCACTAATTAATATGATTCCGTTTGGTTTTTTTACGGCTTCAAGATAATGCTCCAGTTCTTCTTCCTGTAGACCTAGCGTGCTTAAATCAATGTTTGAAGCATCCTGGCCTAATAAACGCATTACTATTTTTTCGCCAAAAAGAGTTGGTAATATGGATACCCTTATGTCGAAAGCATCATTGGTGATTCTTCCGTCTTGTGGCAGTCTTTTTTCGGTGATATTAAGTTTGGCCTTGATCTTTATTTTGTTAACGAGCTCAAGGTAATTTTCACGTTCTATTTTGTAACGTTCAATTAATTGTCCATCAATTCTAAATCTTATTCTGGAAGAACTTTCGTAAACTTCAAAGTGGATATCACTGCATTTTAGCGATTTTGCTTCTTCGAGTAAATTCTCTAAAAAATCACCTCTGTCAAAATTTAAAGATTTATTTGAGCTAGTCAATCGTTCCTTACGATAATAAATAGAAAGTGCTTTTTCTATTTCATAGGATTCGACAGGACTGAAAGTAATGTTTTTTCCTAAAAAAAGCTCCAGTTCTTCTTTGGCGTCATTGTTTTTAAAAGATTCATCTATGTACAATTCCAATGTGTTTTCTGAAACAGATTTAGGAAGAATACGATATTGATTGGCCAAATCGCTTGATACGATATGTTGGTTTTCGGAAAGAACGATAATATCCTGCATGATTTATATTAAAGTGATTTTTTGATAAAAAGAGCAGAAATCTTTTATCAGAACAATGCATAAAAACAATGCAGCAAATCCTGCCAAGGGGACAGTATTTACATTTATGAATCTCTTAAGACTAGTTTGTAAAAGAAGTGCAAAAATCATTGAAAGGATAAAGAATAAAATAAAATTTGGCAAAATGAACAAGGGAGTAATCCCGATATAAAAGAGTAAGTCACCAAGTCCGAAATAGTGCTTAAAAGGATTTAAAAAGCCCTTGTTTTTTATGCTCATATAAAGCACGAGGATGCTTAATGTAACCAGAAAAAAAGCCGCGTTTAGAGCTACGTTTTTCAGACCTAAAGGATTAGAAAAGGTGATATAGCCAGAAACAATAAAAATACCGAATGGTAACAGTACGTGAATACGTCTGTATTTCCAGTCCTGGAAAAACACAAGTAGTAAAGCCAATAACAAAAAGAGTAAAGCTATTTTCAAATTTATTCTTTTGTTACTTCAGTTAACATCTTTTTACTGTCGATTTCCCAAGTATTAAAACTGCCATCTCCATCTAAATCAGAGGTTGCAGTTGCTCTTGCAATAAAGGAATCATTAGATGCGTCGATAATTTCAATTTTATATACAGCTTGTCCTCCTTCGTCTACAGTTTGCTCTTGCTCAAACCCCAATTCTTCAAGACTATTAGAGTATTTTGAGTGTCTGTAGAAATAACTTTTTTCTAAACCATATACCTGATTCAGCATAGCTTGGGCTTCTATCGCTTTTGCCTGACCAATTACAGAAGTTTGATTGGGTAGTACCATTAACAGTAATATTCCAATGATGCATAGTACAATTAAAATTTCTGTTAATGAATATGCTTTAACCGTAGCTTTTTTACTATTTCTTAATAGTGTTTTTATCTTATTTGACTTGTTTGTATGCATTTATTTATTAAAATATGTTAATTTGGCGGTGGCAAAAATACAAATTGTACCGAAACTATTGTTACTTATTTATTATTTTACTTAAATCGAACATTGGGGCATACATTGATACCATAATTACTCCCACAATTACTCCGATTACAATGATTATCATTGGCTCGAGGATGACTCCAATCATTTTTGTCTGATGGCTTATTTCTTCATTATATTGCTCTGTAAGTCGCTCAAACATTGTTTCAAGTTGGTTTACCTGTTCGGCCACTTCGACCATCGAAACCATTTTATTTTCAAAGACACTATGTTTCTTTAAACTCTCATTTAAAGAAGCTCCGCGTGTTATGTCGTCCTTTATTTCCTGAATAGCTATTTCGATCGGATAGAAGCCAATCATTTTTGCTGTTAAGGACAGGGAGTTTATTAAAGTAGTTTTTGAAGTAATTAATAAATTCATCGCCTGGCAAAAACGAGAGATGTAAATTTTTCTGATAAGGTTACCAAAGTAGGGTATTTTTAGCACCATTCGTGTAGTAAATGCTCTATAAAAATCTTTTTCCTTTAGCAAAGTGTGTATGATTATCAATCCAACAAGCAGCGCGATGACGATCGTAAAAATAGCGCCGGAATGATTGGATATTTTTATAATAATCTGTGTGCTTTTAGGCAATTCGCTCCCAAATTGTTTAAATACAGAGCTAAACATAGGAACCACTTTGTTTAGCATAAAATAGAGCACCAGAATGGTTACCAGCATTACGATGGTAGGGTAGGTCATAACCGAAACAATTTGTCTTTTCATTTGAATTTTTCGATTAAAATATTTCTGTAGTTCGCCTAATACTTCTTCAAGTTTCCGGGTTTCTTCACCTATCTGAATGCTGTAATACTCGTATGCAGAGAACTGATTCGTTTCGCGCATTGATTCATAGATACTTCTTCCTTCAATAACTTTGTCTTTGATTTGTATTATGATTTCTCTTTCAAAATTATTGGTCGACTGATTGCTTAAAATTTCTAATGCTTTTTTGAAATCAACTCCGGATTTAAGCAGCATTCCCAATTCTCTGTAAAATATTTCTTTTTTCTTGTCAGAAAGTTTTTTTGAGAACTGAAATGAGGTCGTACCCGATGGTATTTTGAAATCGGTTTTCTCTTTTTTCGGAGCTTTGTATGTACTTAAATCGAAACTCATCTTCGTGCTGTTTTTTGTAATAATTCATTCGCGTAAACTCTTTTGTAAAAGTTTAGAGAAGAGGGACTGTCATTAATTTCTGTGTTTAGCTTTAATTTTTGAAACAGTAATTGTTCCGATTTGTTTTTGACTGTATCAATAACAATTTGTTTTAGCTTTATTTTAAAAGTATCGACAAAGGTTTCATTTGTTCTTGTTGTAAAATCTTCCTGAAAATTGTAGGTTACTTTTTCTCCCGAGTATCCTATGAAAAATAATTCGTGATCTACCTGATTCATTCTTTCTTTTTCGAAAATGTCTTTATTAAGGCTGTAAGTTAATCTGTTAAGGTCATTTACAAGTTGATTTTGGTTTCTAAAATCGATCATTCTGTCGGACACTATGGTGAAGATAACAAACAATATCCCCATAATAATTGCCGAAATTGCCATACCTACAATCGTTTCTATGATTGAGAATGCCGGAACCGAATTTGCGCCACTACGGATTATTCTCAACATAAAAACTTTTTTCAAATTTAAATTGTGTGCTATCTTTATATTGGATGAATACCTTTTTCAGATGATCGTTTACAACTTCTTCTTCAATCAGAAGGTTTTCATTTTCGCTTTCATATTGCAGGGAATCGTTCTTTAATTGTGATAAAAAAAACAATTCATTGGTTTTGTTTTGTGTGCTGTAAAACTTGGCTGATGTTCTTGGTGTAAATACCGAGGCAAAAATTAATATAGCAAAGTACAGACAGATCGAGATTATCGTTAATGCTATTACCGACTCCAGTATGGAGTTTGCTCTTAGGCTATAATACTTTTTTAAGGATACCATAAGCAGTTTTTTGGTTGGTAAATAGCGGAATCGAAATAAAATAATTGGGCCTTTTATTTGTATTGATCTCAATATCTGAGATCGTATTGTCGTATGTTGAGGCCGGAGTTTTTATAAAAAAGCGATTGGTATAAACGGAACCATAAACAGTGCTTTTTAATGATAATTTGCCAGAACAGTAAATGTCTCCGTAGATTAAACCTTCTTGGGCTATGTCGATGCTGTTTTTATCTATTGTTTCGTTTAAATTGCCAAAAAGTACAACTGCACCGGTTATTGTGCTTTCTTTTTTGATTCTAATTTTACTTTCTTCTTCCTTGGTGTTGTATACGCAAATAACAGAAGGGTAATTTAAAGTGACTTTTTCTTCAAGGTCAATGCCTTTGGTGGCAAATGCCTGAACTGTTCCTTTGAAACCGGATTCAAAAGTTATTTTTGGTGCAATTACAATTACATCTTCCAATACAACGTTCTTTTGTATTCGGATAGAATCTTTGGAGCGAAGTATGAAATTGCCTTTAAATATTATGTTGGAAAGGCTTGACGCTACAGAGATTTCTTTTGTGGTGTTAAAAAAGGAATTGTAGTATAACGAATCTTTTGCTTTTTCAATCTCTTTTAAGGCTGTTTTTTGACCAGAGATAGTCTCGAATATTTTTTTGAAGTCCGGATTTATCTCCGGTAAGCTAACATCCGAAACCGTTACTTTTCCGTTATTAATAAGCTTGTTCGGGCTATTGTTTAGATAGGTCGTCTCAATAAAAGTAGAAGGCAGTTCACTATTTCCGGTTAGTTTAACCGTTCCTGAGTACGAAAGTGATTTAGATAAGTTTGTTAAATAAATGGCCGTTTTATCCGTATTGTAACTTCCAACAAAATGTGCCGAGGTAACGGTGTCATTGCCTACCGACGATTCTGCCAGTAAAAGAGTCAGCAGGCCATAGGGTTTTGTGGTATAACTTCCTTCGATTCCCGTATTTTCGTCTTTTTCGATTTCCTGCGGGACGATTTGATTTCCTAAAGCAAAGTTCACAACCGACTGGTTTTGTATGTATAGTTCTTCCTGGAGATTATAGTACAGGTTAAGCTGATTGTACAAATTTGCAAAATACAATAATGCTCCACAAATTATGGAGATGATGAGGCAAATGTAGATTGCATACAATAAACTATGAGCTTTGATCATTCGTTTACTGCTTTTTCTTAAATAAGTTTTTGAAGAAAGATTTTAATTTAGAATCTTTTTTTGTCGCTTTTTCAGCAGCCCTCTTTTCCTTTTCGGCAGCTTTTTCTTTAGCCGCTTTTTCTTTCGCTATTTTTTCTTTTTCTTTCGTTGCGGCTTTATATGAGGCAAGGGTATTGGTGTCCTGCGTAATTTCAAGTTCTTTCGCTCTCTGTTGAGATTGCTCCAATTTTGTTTGCTCTTCCTTCTGTTTGTATTCCTGAGATTTTGAAAGTTTTTGTTTTTTAGGAACAAGAATTCCTTTTTTATAAACAAGAGTATCTTTCTTTTCGAAATTAACCCATTTCCCGCTTTTTAAATCCTTACTGTATTCGCCTGTTTCAGCTAGAGTACCGTTTTGGTCGTAACGGAAGTAGTCTCCATACTTAAAGCCTTTTTTCCAATTTTGAATGGTTTCAATGGTACCGTTAGGATGCCAGGTTTTCCAAAGCCCGACTTTAAGCCCTTCTTTAAACTGACCTTGCTCAGCCAGCTGATTGCTGTGATACATTTTAACGAACTTATCGTCAAGTAAAGTTCCTGCAATGCCTGACTCAGCACTGTGGATGGCACCTCCTTTGAACCAATAGTATACTTTATGGTCTTTTACCTTGATCTTTTTATCGGTTGTATAAAATTCATATCTGAAGTTCGCATCAGAAATGCGTTTGATCATATATGGATCTGAAAATGCAACCAAAAAGAGACTTAAAAAGAACAGAAAAAAAACGGGTAATACTTTTGTTTTCAATGTGGTATTTTTTTTAATAAAACTGCGGCAAGATAAACTTTTAAAATTCTTTTACAAACAAATATTGTAGGTTTTTTAATGATAAAGTAATGGTGCAAAAGGGCGATTTACATTGTGTTTCAGATACTCTTAAAAGGAGGTTTTATTTTGGTTATTTTTTTATCTTTGAGTGGCTAAAAAATGCCTTTTTGTGTAGTTTTTCTTGTTCTTTATTTTGAAGTGAGTTCCTATTTTTATTGGTCTTATGTTATTTTAGATTACTATCCTTTTGGAATGCTAGTGCCAAACCCAGACAAACCTAAAAATAATTACCGTTACGGATTCCAGGGGCAGGAAAAAGATGATGAGATTAGAGGTGGTGAAGGAAATTCGTTGAACTATACCTTTAGGATGCACGATCCTAGGATTGGTAGGTTTTTTGCTAAAGATCCTTTAGAAGCTAAATACCCATATTTAACACCTTATCAATTTAGTTCTAATCAACCTATTCACGCTAGTGAATTAGAAGGAAAAGAAAGTAGTAATGAATTAAATGCAGGAGCAAAAGTAAGTTATAATTTAGGCGGCGGTTTTACCGCAAGTCTGTACGCAGGTCTATCTACTAAAGGAAATATAGGAGATGTTGGAGGTATGGCTTCAATTAATGTTGCAGCGACTGCATATTCTGGAGGCCCAGGAACCTCTCCAATGAGTCCTCGTTTATTTACACTAACAGCAAGTCCAGCATTGACTTTAGGTGTTGGAAATGGTAGTTCAATGAACCTAAATTTATTTAATTCTCAGAGTGGTTCAGGGGTAAATAATTCTTTTGATTCTTCTTTAACAATTGGAGCTAATGCTATTTTAAGTTCTGGAAGAAATAGCGATGGAAGTGGAAGGAATCAATGGTTAGGCGCAACCGCTATTAAATTAGGAAATATACAATTAGCATCTTATAATGATGTTAAAAAGCCACCTTTATTCTTTGGTTCAGGTACAGACCAATTTTGGTCAGCAGGGCTTAATCTGCAAATTAAGAATGGAGACTTAACAGCTTCATATTCTTTTGACTGTTATTATGGTTTATCTAATAATAGAGCTACATTTGATCAAGACAGAATACTTGGAGGTCAAAATTTTGACAACCAAGATATATACGATTTATTATTAAATAATGGAATAGAGAAAATGTCCTTACAGCATTCTAGTTTTGGGACCATACAATCTGGAAGTAATACTGGGAGTGGTACTTTTTGGCCATCAAACAAAATGCACGATGCTATTCCTTGGCCTTCTATTAGAAAACCAGAGGCAACTTTCCATCATTTATTTGTGCCTTATGATAATGGAAGAGCTAAGCCATCCCTTTCCAAAATAAGTCGTTACTTTACGGGAACTACTTTTGATAATTCTTTATTTAACTCTAATTAGAATTTTTATGCTTAGGAATTTTCTTTTTTTTTTAAGTGTTTTATTATGTTTGAATTCATGCCTCTCATTTAAAAAGAATGATGCTTATGCAAAAGATTTCAGAACGATGAATAAAATTGAATTTTCTAAAAAATACTTTATTCTCTACAATGAAGATACTATTGATTTTTCAAGAATTAAAAAAAATCAGGCTTATTATGTTTTAAGGAATGGTTCAACTTTTCAAATTATAGTATTTTCTGAGGATAAGTTTATTTATGAAGCTCCGTTGATGCCATTGTCAATGTTAAGAAAACCATTTACTCCAATACAATTAGGAAGAAGTAGTTATTTTTTAGTGATGAAGGATATACTTAAAACTGAGAGCATGGCTGCTAGTCCAGGTAATGTTTATTCGGTAATTGAAGAAGGTAAAATTGGAAAAGATACCATATTTATGAAGAAAAGATATAATGCAAAAGGATTTAAAAATGAACATAAAATATTTGAAGAATGTATTTTAATCCCTGAAGTTAAAGTTTATAAAATTGATAATGATTATTTTATAGAAAAGAAAAATTGACAAGAATCAGATAGCTCGGATACATAAGCGGTTTCTTATCCTGAAATAGGTTTACACAAAAGTGTAAAAATATAGGAAGATACCCGGCTTCGCAAAGAGTTATAATGAACAGATAAATTTGTGGTGGGTGCTGTGCGAATGCCTCCGAATTCGCACTCGCAACTATAAACTTCAATGAACATCTATAAAAACAAGAAAACCTAATGTCAGATATAATTCTGGCATTAGGTTTTTTATTTAGTAGCTTTCCAGCTTAGTATGCACCTTTTCAATTTCTTTGTCCATATAGGCTTGTGCATAATGCACATAACGATTGAAAGAGGTACTGGCATGGCTATGGCCACTAATCTTGCGAACTAAATGTTCCGGCATGCCTAAAATCAATAAAGTGGTAATGGCAGTTCGTCGCATCATGTGTGAACTCATTTTATCACAGAAACGATTTTTAGAATGATCTGTTTTCTTTGTTATATGTTGCGTCTTACCTAGTTTTTCGCGGGTAATTTCGATTGGAGCTGTAAAACCGGCAAGCTCACCAATTTGCTTTAGGCTCTTGTTAAAATTGAACAAACTAGTATTCCCAAAAAGTGTGGTCTTATTGTTTGTAGTGGTATAACGCTGAAAAATGGTTACTGCATAAGCAGAAAGTTTAATGAAACTAAAGGTTTTGGTTTTCTTCGATTTAAGCTTTAAATACCAATCTTCTTCCATCTTTTCAAAGTTTTTGTTAGTCAGTAAAAAAATATCCGAGTAACGTAAACCGGTAGTGCAGCCAAAAACAAAAATATCTTTAATTCGCTTGTAGCTCGGAATAAGTTTCTCTTCAAATTCTTTATCGTGAATCAAAAATTTAAGCTGTTCCGGAGAGAGGACAAATATTTCTATTTCTTCTTTTCTGATATAGAATAAACGCTGAAAATCACCCGTATTTAAATCCTTGTCATTTTTCAGGTAATTAAAAAATACGCGAATGACCTTAATGTTAGCGCCAACATAATTGTCGTGACAGCCTTTTTTATATAAAAAATCAGTAAACTTTTGATAGAATTTTTTCCAATAACTTTTCTCGGATGTTAATTCCCGTTTATCCAGTTTTGACGCGTCGCAGATTCGGAGTTCAAATTTAGTTTCATTTGAAAACTGAATTAAATTCTGCAAAACATATTTGTAATTGTCTATAGAACCTGATTTTATTCTTTCACCATTCTTCTTGAGTCGCTTACCCGTTTCTGTTTCTTTTATAAACTGCTTGAATAAGGGAATAAGTGGACTCGTTTTTTTCATTACGTGGTTTTTATAAAAATATAATTTTAAGCGAAAATAACACAGAAAGTAGGTATAAATAAAAAAACTACAACTTTTTTAGGGTTGTAGTTTTTCTTGTTCGCTTTTGATAAAAAAAGAATAGTAAGAACTTAATTCTCGGATAATTCCCTTTTTTCCTCAACGTTCTTTATAACTCATCGTTGTGGGTGCGAAGTCGGAGACATTCGTACAGCATATACCACAAGTTTATTCTTTAATTATATCTCTTCGAAGAACAGGTTGTTAAATCTTATCTATAGGATGTCTTCTTAAATATCGTACTATTTTTTTTTCTTCTAAACAGTCATAAAGTCTTGTTCTCGTACAAATGTCAGTTTCGATAAATTCATTAACTTTTTCTCTACTTTCAAGTCGTTTCTCAGAATACATCCCGTAAATTATATAGCTATGGTCTATTAAAAAATTAAAACCACAATCTCCGCTACCTATTCCAGTAACAATTTTTAATGTATCAGTTATTATATTTCCTTTATATTTCTTCGTTACCAATACTTTATACTCAATTTTTTTAGGATAAAATTCTTCTGGGAGATATTCAATTTTCATTGAGAATGTTTTTTTTGACAGTACTTTTCCTAAAAATAAAACATCAGTTTTCTTAATCTCTGAATTTATCATGCTTTTTCCTATGCATGAACATGCTAGGACAATAGAAGGACAATAAAAAAATAAAAAAATCATTGTGTTTTTCATAATTCATTACGTTAAGTATTAATAACTATTCAGGAAGTTCTTCTAAATTTAGCTCATGTTTTGGTTGTCCATCACTTACTAATCCTAGAGGATTAGTTCCATTACTAGCACCTTCTTGTGAGATAATTGATACTTTAGCGTCTGTAGCAGTTGTTGTCCCAGCCAGTGCGGCTTTTGCAAATTTTAAAATTGCTCTAACATCATTATCACTAATTGGACTTAAATTAGTTCCTACATATTCCATGATACCATTACTGCCTCCATAATATGGGTCAGTTGTTCCATCATTATTTCCATCTTGATCATCTAAGCCAAATAAATGTCCAATTTCATGAACAACTAAATCTTCATAATCACCCATATCTCCCATATTTGTTTCTTTATTCATACTTATTACTTTTCCATTTGCCGTAACACCTCCTACAAAACTTCCTCCACCGCTATTTATATTCTGAGAATTTGGACCATTAATACCCCCATAAATACTAGAATTTTCATGTTTCATTGAATCGGACACGGCAGCACCAAGCCTAACTCGGCTACTTGAAGCTAATTGCGTTTGTGTAAAACTACTTGTAGAAGGTTTCATAACTATTACATAAAATGCAACATTATAAGTGTCAATCGTAGCACTTTTACTATTCCATTGTTCAGCAGCTTTCATAGCTTGGTCATATGCTTTTCTATCTGTAGTATATATGGTTGATACTATCATTATTTGTTTAGTTTTATGATTTATTATGATTCCAAAATCATTTCCATCAAAATCTACAAAATGAATAGGGTTATTTCCAACATAGATGTAAGGGCTTAAATCTGGATATTTTTTAAACTTTGAATCAATCGCAAACCATCTTCCAATCCTCGGATCATACATTCTTGCCCCATAATCATAACTATTACCCTGCCCTCCTCTAATTTCATTATCTTTCTCTTTACCATTAAACCCGTAACGATACTCTTTAGTATCGGCATGGCGGTTTGGCACCAGCATTCCAAAAGGATAGTAATCTGAGAAGCTAAGAACGTCCGGAACAAAGGAAGTAGTAGCGACTGTATTTTCTGTAGACTCTACGCTTGTTGTTACGTTATCTAAAGTAAATGTTTCCGTGACACCATCCTTATTTTTAGTTCGGGCCCAATAAATTACTGTCACTGGACTTCCTGCAGTAAATGTTATACTCTGTCTGCCTGAAACTCCATCGATTTTTTGAATTATTGGGTTCGAAAAGTTTGTTGCTTTAACTTTAATTTCCGGCGATGAGATTAATTCCAGATCATAACTTACGGTATATTTTTTACCAGCTACAGTACTCATCGAATAAGATATTCCATAAGTTGCATCCTCTACGTTAATTACCAATTTGTTGGTACTGGTATTTACTGCTGTTGAAACACCAAGTAAGTTCCAGTTATTATCATTTTTGATACTTGTCCAACCTGTAAAGTCGTATTGATTAAGTGTTTCCTGAAGTGGCTCATTAGCAGTTCTAATAAGTTTTCTGTCACTAATTACACTTAATACGTTTCCTAAATGGTTCGACAACTCATAGGTTTTATCTCCAACAAAACGGTAAGACGTCAACGGACTTGTTACTACTGATCCATCTCCTTCTCCTTGGTCTAAACCTTCACAGGCATCTCCAATTCCATTTTTATTGACATCCTCTTGTAGCGGGTTGGCTTTTGTTCTGCAATTATCACAAACATCACCAACCAGATCTTTATCAGTATCAATCTGATCAAAGTTAGGTGTTTTTATACAATTATCACATGCATCACCTACACCATCACCATCAGCGTCTAATTGATTGCCGATACCAGCAAGGTCTTTTTCTGCCAGACCATTTGCTTTTGCAATACAATTGTCGCATACATCACCTACACCATCTCCATCTGAATCTTTCTGGTCAGGGTTAAAGGTAAACGGACAGTTGTCTTGGGTGTTTATACGACCATCTCCGTCTGTATCTTCATTAGGATTACTGCAATACGTACTGGCATAGTTAACGCCAGATCGTGTCATTGGAATACCGGTATTCGATTTAGGATTGTTTGTGGAGTTTTCTCCCGGTCCTTCGTCAAAACTGAATGTATTAACCTTAAGATCTTCCGGATCTTCTCCATTATTGATGCTGTAAGTGAAATCACATAATTCTGATTTCAAGGCTTGGTAAGACACTTCGTGATCTGGTCTGTATTTTATTGTAGCGGCGCCAAGGCTGTTTGGCGGTACAGCGATATTAAGCCCTCCGTCTCCACCATTGTAACCTTTGTTTTCTTCACCATTTAGGATAGAACGAGAAGCCGCAACCGTTGTATAAATATTATCATTCAGCTTAATTTGAATGTCATAGTTGGAGGTATTAGGATTAAGCTTAATATCTGCTTTGAAGTCCCATTCCTTTTCCGGTATTGTAATTATATAATCAGGATCACCAGGCCTCACCTTAACAGGGCTCAACACATAATCAACAGCAGATGCATAACTTCTAAAAGAGTAACGGGTACGTTTTTTTAGTTTTATAACAGCCTTGTACTTATTATGATTTCTACGGTATTTAATTAATGAAATTACCGGAGTATATTGATCTCCAACTTTTTTGACGCCGATCACGATCGAACTTCTGAAAGAGAATGAATTATCACCCGGATGATCTCCTTCTACAGATGATCCGTGGAATACGGCTAAAGTTTTGATTTCCGGAATATTCGTTTCATTCGTATTATTCGAATCTATTTTGAAATGTGCATTTACAGATACCGCCTCTGTTTTTGGCGATTTGTTGTCAAATAAGTTTATAGTATTTTTATTATTTACAGGCCATTCCGTGCGTCCAGTTGTAGAATCAAATCCTAATCCCCAGGTTGCTGTTGGTGACATTGTTGCGGCTACCTTTGCAACAATAGTGTTTTTTGCACTGGCCGTTACAACTTTTGAATTCTTAAGGGCAGAGTCGACATCTTTTGTGATTTCTCTTCTTCCACTTTCAACTCCCAGACGGCTACTGCCGTAAATATCCTGTTCAACTAGGAAATATTTGGTAGTTCCTCCTTCTTTAATCATTTCATAAGTACTCAACACATTTCCTTGTGCATCACGCTGGTAATAAGTGGTAATTGCTTTTGAAGTGGTCGTTAGTGTTTTTGCAACACGGTTTCCTAAACCGTCGTATTCAAAACTAATAATTACCTGATTGGCCAGACCTTTACTTTTGGTAATAGATTCTACCTTACCGTCAACTCTCCATTTTATTTCGTCTAAATTTTCTTTGGCATCCTTAATCAGCTGACCAATTTCATCGTAAGCATAGTTTCCTGGAGCTTGGTTGTCAATATCCAGTGAAGTATCATTATCATTATTTGGGTCATTACTAAAGGCTTTATTAGGTACAGCATCGTTAACATGTGTCAATTTATTGGTACCGGCTAAATAGTTGTACGTTAACTGGTCCATCTGAGTTGTGTTTAACGCGCCATTTGCCAATGGAGCCCAGCTATTAAGAAAGGTAAGATTACCATTTCGGTCGTAGCTGTAGTCGCTCTTATATCCGTCTACAGGGGCATTAGCAGTACCTCCTGTGGCATATGAAATTGCCTTAGAGTTCATGCTTTTGATACGGTTAAGCTGATCGTATTTGTAATAGTTAAACTGCGTAGGAATTGGCTGTTGTGAATTGTCTAACAAGGATGTTACCATCTCTTTGATGTTACCATTGTACAAGTTAGAATCTCCCTCAAGAGCATTAGTTCCTTTACTGAAAGCAAAAATTTTGTTGTCGATGGCACTGTTGTTTGTGCTAAAACGGGATTTATAATCTCCCTTGTAATAGTTTAAGGCAAAACCAAAAGCATCTTTGGCAACAATTAGTCCATCTTTACCGGCATCATACGCTGTACCAAGTTGCTCTGAGTTTACTCCTTTTAACCAACCTTGTAGGGTATAGATATAATCAAGACCCTGTACTTTTTTATCTCCAATTTCTACACGGGCCAATGGACCATGTTCGTAATAAAGATAGTTAGCTTCTTTCTCCCAGATAACATTGTCTTTACTGGTGTAAACTTGTTTGATTCTATTATCAGCATCATATTCATAACGGTGTATAAACTGGTCTTTAGTACTGTTTGGCTGATACGTCACTCTGTTTACGTTCCCGCTAATTAAGTCATAATCGTACACGACTTTTTTACGATCTTGTTTAAGAGTGTTAAGCTCTGTATTATTGTTGGTATGATGAACTAGTTCTTTTACATTTCCATGTACATCATAATTATACAATATGGCATTGTTATACTTGTCCGCTGCTTTTGTTTCTTTTATTTCTTCGGTTAGTTTATCATAGTAAAGTACAGCAGTCACTCTTTTATGACTATTATCAGAGTCATAAGAAGTAAACCAATCAGCAGTATTTTCAACCGGGATATCATATAGCGTTCTGGTCACCTGATCAAAAGTTTTCCCCTGACTGTAAGGGTATTTATCTGAAACAGCATCTACAGGTACAAGCTCCTTATTGTTGGTGAAAATTAGTCTTCCGTTTTCATTGATAGATAAGGAAGTACCAGTTTTAACTTCAAATTGTCCGGCTTCTATAATTCGGCCAAGACCGTCATAACGCGTATAGCTAAAAAGGTTTTTTGCTTTGTCCTGATTAGCGTTTTGTGAGGCCACAATTCTTCCTAACGCATCATACGCAAATCTGGTTTCTCCACCATCCGGTGTTTTTTGCCATACCAGTTGGTTTAATGAATTATAACGGTATTGTGTTTGCATTTTATGTTCAGGAGCAACAGGTACACCATCAACAAGCCCAAGATCTACTTTTTCAGGATCCTTTGCTCTAACGTTCGTTATTGATACATCTGAGTTAGGTTTTAACCTTTGTACTCCTTCTGGTGGAACGGTTTGAATTAAATTTCCAGCCTGATCATAGTAGTACAGTGTATATTGATACTCTTTATCTCGTGATTTTTGAGTAAGAGTTTCCTTTATTCCGCTTAAGGCAGCTTTAAGATAGTTTTGTCTAAATTCTTCTTTTTTGTTTTCATAGAAGGCATTTTCAATTGCCTGTTTGTTGGCTGCTTTTACCGTAATAGCATATATTTCACAAGGTGTTTTCGTTCCTGGCTTAGGAGGAATTACTAAACTGAATGTAGGAATCATTATAGCCGGAGGACAGATCTTATTATTGGCAACATATTTATCGGCAAACTGATTCCAGATTAACAACTGTTCCGTTGGCTTTGCAATTTGTGACTGCACATAAGCATAGAATTCATTGATAACGGTACTTGTAGTACTGTTACCATATCTTAGTTTGGTTGAACCAAATTCGCTAATCGACACAAATAATGGGTTTTCAATACTTGTAATTTCCAGTTTTGTCAAATAATTCAGGTAATCGGTACTGATGTAACCAAAATTTCCTTCACAGAAATATTTGGCATCTTTATTCATTTCCTCAGACAGCTTATAGTCTGGAACCTGTGCGCTTATAACTTGTTTGAAAGTACGCCATTGATTACCACAAACTATTGGAGCAACTACAGCAGGAATACAAAGGTTAGAACAACTAAACGCTGATGTTGTGGTTTCTAACGATATAACACTAGCACGTCTTCCCGTTTTAGAAGATAAAGCAGGTTTGTTATTTTGGAATTGTATTGTTCCGTCTGCAAAAATAGAAACATACAAATCATCTGAATTATCAACAGCCTTTCTGCCGGTTGTTTTAGGAGGATAATTTTCTGACACAAACGGACAAAATGCCACAGCGGGAGCTTTAGCTTCAGAACTGGTTATTTTGGTAAAGGTATAATGAGAAACTTTACTGCCTTGTTGAGTGAATTTTCGACCTTGATTGTCTGTAAAATTGATAACGAATGTCAGATCACTTGTTATATCGATATAATTAATACGACGTGCATTTTTCAGATTGATACCATAAAAATTAATAAAATTTTTGTTATTGATAGAACCTGAATTTTCGTCGAATGTTATACTTAATAAATTGTTTTCGGCAACAATAGAGTATCGGTCTATCACAACCGGACGGAAATTGTTTTCTGTATATCTTGTTCTTTGTTTTTGAAAATGAGATACTAATTTTGAATCCCTTACAAAAGCATTTATCGGGCTATAGCCGGATACGGTTCCTGATTTCCAGAAATCTCCGTCAGCATTTACTTCGTGGTTTTTTGAAAGCAGGAAATCGTTTAGTATGTTTTTTACGTTATTTTCATAAGTAAGTTCTTCAGCAGCAACTACGGTACAAGAAGCAACAGGATTGTAGTTGTCGCAAGGTTCCTGATTTGGATTTGGAGTATTGGGACAGTTATCACAATTGTCATAAATTCCGTCACCGTCAGTATCTACTGTACCACATAGTAATGGTCCTTCAGAGTCACACTTATCACCTATACCGTTCCCGTTATAATCTGACTCACCGCAAGGAGAACAACAGGTTAAGTACAGCGGTCTGTTGGTGTCTCCGGACGTGATTTTGGCGGTCACTTGTCTGTTGCTAAAGTAGCCTCTCTTGGTTTTTATTCTTACGATATTGTAATTTCCTTGTAAATTACCAATTGAAATACCTGAAATACGATCTGCTCCCAGGGTATAACCTGACAGATTTAAAGCAACATGTCTTACGTCATTGACAAAAATAGAAACACCTTCTGAAGTATTTTTCCATTTTACAATGTCATTTGGTTTAACACCAAAGTGAGTGTACAAATATCCACCAGTAAAAGCAGGGTTGGCCGTAATATTTAAGTCTGCCTCGCGGATTGTCCCGGAAGCTTGTAAATCAAAAACCAAATTCCTGAATGCTACATCGAACTTTTCTTTTTTATCACATGGTGCTATTGTCAGATACGAACAGTCACCAATCATGGCTTTAGTGGTTCCTTCGATAAGGACTTCTTCAGGCGAATTACAGTTTGATGCAGCACCTGCTCTTTTTACAATACCCAGAATCTGGAATAGATATGTTTTGTCTTCCTTATTATAAGATCCCGGAATGTAGTAAAAACTTTTAAAATCAACAATTTCTTCCCATTTAGGCGGGTTTAGATAATTACCACAGGCATCCTGATAGTTTGATGTGTTTATAAATCTCAACTCAATTGGTGTTGAAATAGATTGATTTTGATAAGTAAACCCAATATTTAAAGTACCTGCACTGTCTTCGGTAGTTTTGATCTTTGGTGTTTCTGTCGCCGTTTGTAAATTAAAGTCCGGATTAACCTGAGCATTGAACAAATTCTTGGTCAGATAGGTCATACTCGTAGTTTTGAGCCCATTAACCCTTAAACCTTCACTTTGAATGGTTGGGTCTACCAGTCCTTTTAAGAAATACTCCACCTCAAAAGACATAGGGCATCTTCCGGTTTCCATGTACATGGCCGATTCTGAGCTGGGTTTAAGGTCAGCAATAATCTGGTCATCCGTAAGTGCGGAGTCAAAACCAAAATCAGCCGGAACAAAGCGTTTTTCTTTTTTTGCAAATAAAGAAGCCGTTTCCTCCGAACAGGCCAAGGCAATTCCTTCACTTGGAGGGATTGTTGGTATTGCAGGATCGTGTGGAATTTTATCTATTAACTGTGTTATATGATAATAATTACTTAATCTTGAGATTTTATAGTAGTCATACTTTTTGAACAAAGTTACAAAAGTGTCTGAATTTTCTGTGTTCCCGATACAATCGTTATAATTGTTGTTTGTAGCCGCATAGATATGAGCAAAAACCGTTCTGGTTTTCTGCTTAAAGGAGATATAGTTTGTTTTGAAATTGGTCCAGATTCTTTGTTTTAATACCGGATTCTGAATGGCATTAATTTTTGTCAATAAATTAGGTATAGAAAGATTTGCAAAATCTTCATATTCTGATTCCGGTGTAATTCCGTTGTTATATAAGGCAAAATAGTACGATACCTGAAGCATGTTCAGTCTTTTTCCATTACTGAGCATAATGCCTTCAAAATTACCATCTGTTGCTTCATATTTTAGGTATCTCCTAATATCAAATTCTTTTTGAGTTTCCAGATTATTTTTTGATATATAATAAGGATCACCATCTTGATCTGTTTCAGGATATTTACATAATTTAGCAATTATACCATCAGTTGGTGCAAAAATTTTATTGTCTTTGTCTTTGATTTCTTTTGTAGTACCATCATAATAATCAAGTGCTCTTAATTTTTCATCATATCCGTCAGAATTATCACCAACCGAATTTAATTTTTCGCAGATGGCTAAATTATAAACATAATATTGGTATTCCGGATGATAGGGGAGCAACGCATTGGCCCAGCTCGCTTTCCATAATGGAACGAAATCAGCGATATAGCGTAAATATTTAGGTTCTACCAGAAATACATTAGGGTCATCACTACTCGGATCGTTCTCTGTTACAACGGCATCATCAGACAAACTAGGTTTGTAGAGATTTTCTCCAAGGTATCGTACTCTGACCTTTGATACTGATCCGTCTTCTTCTTTGTAAGATCCTCCGTGAGGATTCTTCCAATTGTAGTTAGAAACTTTAACTTGGACGTCAGTCCCGGTATCAGGATCTTTTTCTAAAGTTGTGGTATAACCACCATATAATAATTGATTGTTTGGGTTAAAAATACTTAACGGATCGGTTATTTTTTTCGACTCCGGATTTTCGATTTCGGCATCTTCAGATTCTAACCCTTCTACCGAACCGTATTGACCGTGCGGGCTCATGTCACCCAGTAATATCTCTAAATTGAGATTACAAACATCGATAGGCTGTGCGCATAATTCACGACAACCGGATAACAAACCTCTAAACTGAGATTTAAAAGCTGTTACCTTTGGAGTTATTTCTTTTTGCTCAATTTTTGCCGTGACAAACTCAGATCCGTTGTAAGTAAAGGTATTACCAACGTAAAAGGCATTTAGGTTCTTGATGATGTATTGTTTTTCGGCATCAAGTACTTGAGATTCTCTTTGAGCAACGTTTCCAAGAGAAGCAGCATCAGCTGATAGCTTTAGTTTGAAAGCGTCACATTCTGCTTGCGTTAAATTATCACATATTAAGGCCTGTTCACAACTTTTACAAGTCACGTTACAATCTTCTTCCTTAATATCCGGTTCAAGACCTGCAAAATCAGGAAGGCATTTTTTGTCTGTTTTTAATTGGGCAATATAATCATCTGCGTATTTGTTTAAAACATCATAATCTACCCTAAGATCTTTACTTAAAGGATATGTTCCTACTTTTAGATGTTCGTTCAGATGTAATCCTTTGTATTCTCTTTTTGGTATACTTAAAGAGACAGGACTAAAAGTTTCTAAACTGAAAATACCAATTTTCGAACGTAAAGGATCAGAACCTGTAAGTAATTCATCAGCGCAATCATTTTTTAAACCAATTGACCAATCGTAAACAAATGGATATTGTTTTCCGGTTAAACACAAATCGGTATAGGAGCCTATATTCTTTTCGAATGTATATTCAAATATGTTCTCATCTTTTTTAATTACAGAAACAGTTGTGTTAAGTCGAATACCATCTTCTTCTATACCATTATTTCCAGATGCATATTTATCATTGTTTGATAATAGGTTAGTGGTTGTTGAAAGATGTAGTTCATCAGTAGTTTCGTCTAATAGAGGTAAGAGATTTGGATTGTTATCTCCTACTAGGGCTGTCGCAACTGTTCTGCCTTGAGGATCCAGATAACTTACACTAGCCTGTTTGTTAGGATCGATTACAATATTCTTTTTGTAGCGTGAAAAATCTCCCACTTTATAACCAAAAAGACGATTTAATTCTTCTTGTTTTGGCTGTGAGTAAAAATACTGCATTTCATGACCAGTCCCAATTTGATGATCGGCACCAACACCACCTTTTCTTTTAATTCTTCCGGTATTATCCGGAGTATACTCAATTTGAGAAAAAGGATATCCGCCTGCATTAGGAACAAGATCCTGATGGTTGTCAAGAATTGGATTGTTCTCTGAATAATATAAACCTGCCCCGGCTGTATTTGACATCGTTGATGCCGGTACAGGAGCACAGTTTAGAACAGAAGGATTGTCCCAATCAAAATCATTGTGAGTATACACTATATTATTGGCATTTTTACTTAGATTATTGTAAAAATGAATTCCTGATGAATTTACAGGTGCCGGTAAAACTTCAATAGCCGCTCTTCCCTGATTATCGTAAATAACTTCTCCAACAATAGCTTTTCCCTGAGTAGTAACTAAAGTTGCTCCTGAATATTTTTGTTCGGTAGTATTTGTTTTGGTTACCGTTTGACGATTTCGCAAGCTTCCGTCAAAGTAACTTACAATTTCTTTCTTTTTCCCATCTTCGGCAAAAGTGGCCTGATACTGCCAGTTCTTTTTTCCTTTTTCATGTGCCTGATCGATTTCGATTACCTGTTCCTGAGGCCAGTTAACTATACTTTTAAACGAATCAGTGATACCTGAAGACCACACCCCATAAAAGTTTTTGGAAGTGTTGTCTAAAAATCGCCCAACAGGTCTGATTCGGTAAATCAAATAACCGTTAGAGTAAACAAGAGGAATTCGGTAAGAGATATCTTTTGTTTGAATTCTCGTACTGTTTCGTTTGAAATCCTGTTCCGTCAGTCTAATTTGATCTGGATTTAGTTTACCACCTTCTTTTTTGTAATTATCAATCCAGGTCCATTCGAGTTCATACTCAACGGCGGGTGCAATTGCATCTTTCGTCCAGTTGATTACTAATTCTTCTGCACCATCACTAACTTTAGAAACAGTTTCTTCTTTTGTGCCATTGTATTTTATAAATTGATGTGAAATAGGAAACACAGAGGTATATTCTGTGCTACTCAACTGCATATTATAGTAGCGGTCTGTATTGAATTTCAAAGCTACAAAAGCGGTAGAGTTAGGAACTACTATCTCGTTGGCGCTAGTACTCACGTCAGAACTGTAATATTTTATAGATTCAACTTTTACCTCGGCTTTGTGGATTCCCGGTAATCGATAAACCGCATAATCATTTAAAGACTGTCCTTTTGTTTTATTATCGTGTTTGATCTTTAAGGTTAAAGAATTTAGAAATGTTGTTGGGCCTTTTACATCATCAATGTATGTAGTAATAGGATTGCCGGCCTTATCCATCGGTATAACGGTCAGTACAATTTCGCAATAGTAAACACTGCCATAGTTAGCTAGGGCTTCGGGAGTGGCGAGGTTGTCCTCAAATCCAAAATGAATAGACACTGCAGGTTTTACAGATGTAAAAATTTTTTGTTGATCGATACCGTCGATCTTAGGATCTGTTATCTTTAATAGTGGAAGTGTGTTTAATTCAGTTCCTTGTTTTCTGTCTCCTGCAAATTCTTCTTGCTGACTGAATGCAAACAAGGAGAACAGGGTAAATACAAATGCTATTAGATGCTTGTTGATATACATATATCTCTTTTTTTATTTTATTTATTGAGAAACAACTCTTTGATCGATAATTTCATACTTTTTTAATTTTTCGGCTAAAATAATTTGCTTTTTAGCAGATGTTGTAAAGTATGTTTTGGTACTAAATATCGAAGCGTTGACCGGACTTCTGTTAAAATTTGTATTGACTATTTCCAATCTCGGATAATGAGGATCCGGACTTTTGTAATCTTTAGAGAAATTAATTACAGTACTGTAATAAAAAGTCTGCTTTTGCAAAAAATAATTTTTTGTGACCTGAACAACAATTTTGGAGTAGGGCAGGCTGGAGTAGTTTTTTGCTATTAGAGTTATTTCCCAATACGATTTATAATCCACAAACTTTTCAATTTTACAGACATCCAGTAAAGGTTTCATATCAAAATCTCCAGCGTAATTTTTGACAGGAGGTAAAATTTCAAGCGCCTTTTCCTCATTACTGATTTTAAGATATACTGTTTTTGAATTGAGTATCTCGGTATCACCTATTTTAGTATACACTTCATTGAGTGCATTTTTATAATAGATGCCTTTATAACTTTGTTCGGCTTTTTTAGAATTAAAATCTTTATACAAAGTATAACTCGATTTGTACTGTAAAGGTTTGGCCAAACTGTACTGTTTGGCTAACCTTTGAAAAACTTCATTTACGGTCTGTGTATGGGCTAAACAACAAGTGAATAAAGCGCATACGAATATTATTTTTTTATAAAACATACTATTTCCCATCATCATTTATGAAATTTCCGGAACGAGTTTCCTGAATTGTTTTGACTCCTTTTGCGGTTTCTTTTTTAACTCGGACGAGACCGCCTTCATTATCATACTCATAAAAAGTACTGTAATTGTTTTCGTCCAGTTCAGACATTAGCTTGAAAGTTTCAGGATCATAAACAAATGATTTTACGCTACCCTGAAGAGGGTGAATTCGGATATCATCAAAGTATACCGGAATACTTGGGCTCAGATTTTCTAATGTTATACCAATTGTTATTGTCTTTTCTGGTACTTTGAACTTCTGTACCACGCGCTGCCATCCGTCGATGATGTCGCCATTGGCTTTTATATCCAGTGATTCAATTTTATGTGATTGGATGTCTAATGCTTCTTTATTGTTATAAAACACCATTTTGATCACCGGATTTACATAGTTTTTGACTTGTTCAAAGGATTCCTCTTTTACCCATGCACTCAGGATGTATTCTTTTCCGGGCTCCGGTTTGAAAGAGAAACAGTCATCACAGAAATCTTTTATAGCAGGTTTACCGCAGGCAAATTCTGCTTCAACAACTTTGTCCGCAAAGTAAGTTTCATCTGATGCTAATAGGTCAAAATTCTTATGACCAAAATAAGTACCTATCTTAAACTGATTGATATCAGATACCGGAAACTCGGTAGTCTTAAGACCTAGTAAGAATTGTAATGATTTTGTAAGTAATGGCGTTGTTCTGGCCGTTAGACTGTTTTCTGATCTAAGAGAAGGATTATAATTTGGATCAGAATCTCTGGTTAGTCCATTATTAGTGTACGAATCATCATAGATATAAGATCCGTTTTCAATTCCAACAACATAAAGGTGTGGAAGTTTAGGATCAGTTATCGTTTTATTGTTGTTGTCAAATTTGGCAAGAGTTGTTTTTAGTCCGGCGACATCAGCGGTTTGTGCACCATCTGTGATCATCAGGACAAAATTTGGTTTCATGTCATAGGCTAAGGCCCCATCCAATCCACTTTTCCAATAATCAGAAGCCTGGCTAACTCCTATTTCTCCGTATCTTTTTCCTAATTTATCGATCCAGTTATTAAATTGACCCAGGTTGCCCATAGTCATTTTTGTTGGTCGGATAGCATCCGTTCTTTTATTTTCATCATTATCAGACATTCCGGTTATCGATACGTGAATGTTAGACCCGATTTTATCATTTGTTTTGGCTTGTTGTAAAACAAACAATTTTAATTGTTTTTTGATTTTATTGAATTCCGTTTGACTAATAGAACCCGATTCATCTATAACTAGAGCGATATGTGATACACAGGATAGTTCTTTAGGACAGAAATCGATATTACGAACATGGCCTTCAAAATCATTTGAGGTTCCGTTTGAATATTTGGTCGCCACATTAGTCGTTGTCATTTCATCTCTATACTTGCTTAAATCAATTGCTGTTATTGATCCCGAAGCAGTTTTAGGAAGGTATACTTCTGTTTCGGCACTGTTTTCGGTAAAGTTGAAACTAATGGTGGTGCTGTTATTGATAAAGTTGTAGATCTTAGCTACTTTATTTTTGGTATACGGTGCTAATCCTGCAATCTCTTTTGCCGCATAAGCATTTACATTAGTCCCATTTGGCGCACTGGTCAGTTTGTTGATTAAGGCAATAAATAAATGGTGTATTTCCGGAGAAAGAGGATTGTCTTTGGTACAGGAAATATACGGTACACAATCTTCGATCGTGATGTCCTTACTAAACAATGTTCGACAGCTGGTAGGGCTGCTAGCAATTAATTCTATAACATAATTGCCGGGCAGTTGCGGAGTAAAAGTGTACAGCCCCGTTGTATTGGTTGCTGTATGTACAGTACTTCCGGCTGCATCTGTGGCGGTCCAGGTATAATTTAAATTGGTATTGGTTGTAGTAAAGGCAAAATCTACGGGTTCTTTTGTACAGTATTTTTCTGTTACTTCCTGTGCAAAAGAAGTCAATGAACAGAACACCAAGTAAAAGGTGGCGATCCAGTATTTTTTTATTTTAAGATGGTCTACCATAATCTAATTATCTTTTTTATAACTACTTGTTTGTCGAAACAATTAGTATGTTTTTATTTGAAGTGAGTTATATTTTTGAATTAGTGTTTTTTTTCATTCTGCTTGTTTCTCCCGGATTTGTTGGATTTGTCGGATCGGTTGAGTCACATCCTTCTTGGGTACTTATGATTTTTTTACCCTCAAACGAGATTTCTTCATAAGTAAAAATTGTTTCTATTCCTCCCATACAGGTCAGATACGTTACTTTATAACATATTTCACTGTTTCTGCTCTTAAAATGCAATTCCTGACAAGGAAGACATTCGCCAACACCATTTGTGTTGATAATACTCGAAGCAGTAATCTCTTGACACCCGTTTGTTATGGCTCCTACAATCACTCTTTTTTGTGCACCGGAAGCGTCTTTATAGTCCACCCATGAATTAATTTCAGGTTGATTTACAAGATCATCTGCCAGCCATAAACCTTCATACTTGTATACAGTTGTAGGCAATGGATCAACTGGAGGATTTGTAGTTGGTTTTTTAACAATAGTGATACTTCCCGTAATCGGAATACATTCTGCCTCAGGACAAAAGTTTATATTGGTAACTTTTCCATTTGTAGTATTGGAAGATCCATCGCTATAATTGGTCGTAACATTGGTGTACACTTGTGCATTGATGTATTTGCTTAAATCAATACCCGTAATCGATCCGGTTGGTGACTTAGGGAGATATACATCACTTTGAGAGTTATTTGAAAAAGAAAAACTCAGATATTCACTGTTATTTATAAACTTGTAAATTTTAGCATTTGTTCCCAGGGTGTATGGGATTAATCCGGCAATTTCATTTTTTGCGTACACATTTGCATTTGTTCCGTCCGGAGCACTTGCCAGTTTGTTTACTAAGTCCATAAATAAACGATGTATTTTTGGCGTAAGCGGATTGTTTTGGGTACAGGAAACTACTACGGGTGGCGTGCAATTCTCAGCAGTAAATGTTTTGCTCAAAACTAAATCACATTTTTCCGTTCCATTAGCGGTCAATTTTATCTCGTAGGTACCCGGTAATTCCGGTGTAAAAGTATAAAGACCGGTTGTATTGGTTACTTCGTTTACTACAGCACCAAGGGCATTTGTAGTGGTCCAGGTATAGTTTAGGTTAGGAGTTGTAGTCTCAAATGCTAAACTTACCGGTTCATTGGTACAATGCTTTTCAGGACAAAAATCCACATTTCGAATGGACATACCTGTATCACATTCCAGTTTATTTTCAAATGGTGCTCTTTTACTTTTTGCAGTGGCCATTCTGGTTGGTTGAGCCCCGCAGCTTATTAAAAGATCATTATAGCCCGTATATTGGCTTATGTCCAGATCGAAATAATAATCAGGAATATCGTCCCTTTCGCGATCATAATACATACCCCATGAGTAAACATAATACACGTCATATTCGCGCTCAGGAGCGAAAGAAAACTGTAGGCTAATTAGTGAGCCTTCCTCGTCTCGGGTAGCAATGAAATTATATATTTTATCGGCGGTACTGTTTTTTAGGTATTCTTTAAGCGCGATAAGTTCAGGAGGATTAGTTCCGTTAATTTGTGTATCAGTTTCTCCGCGAGCGGCTTTAACAGCAAGACTTTTTAATAATTTTATAAATAATTCTTTAACAATTTCTGATTTTGCATTTGTATTGGTACAGGAGTTGCAAACTTTCATTGTAACACGCTGAGTATATCGTGTACTACAACCATTTTGATCTGTCACATATACTTTGACTAAAGCATTATCTATTGAATTATGAGATACCGTAAATTCAGGCTCATTGCCGCTGCTTAGCAATTCTAAGTTTTTGTTGTATAAGAACCATTTGTATGTTAAGGAAGCTTCGGGAGTGTTTTTATGGAAGCTATATGTTACCTGATCCCCAATACAGGTGCCACCATAGTTTAATGGAACTATATATCCGTTGTGATAGTTGCTAATTGTACACCCAGATCCAAGTTTTAATATTTTTGTAAAAGAAGTTGTGCATCCGTTCACATCTGTGACAACCAGTTCGATTTTACAATTGTTAATGTCTATTATAGTTGCGAAACTTTGTTCCTTACTTTGATCCAGTAATTGATTTTCAAGTGAGTATATTTTCCAGTCGTATTTTAAATTAGTTGTTGTGGTTTGGAATGTGAAGTTTAAAATTTGATTTACTCGTAAGCTTATATGATCGGGAGTGATTATGTCTCCTTGTACTTCAGAGCAATTAGAAGCATTTAGATGAATTTTATTCCTTGATAAAGTAAGATCACGAACCATAACATTGTTAGACAGGCAGGTATAAACTCCTTTATTGGTAGCACTGTTAAAGGAATTAATCGTGAAAGTCCTGCTTTTTGCTTCCGGGATTTCTCTTCCGTCTTTATACCATTGAAAGGTATCCTCCGGTAGGTAACGGTTGTCTGTACACATCTCCAGAGTCACTTTTTCGCCTTGTGCTTTGCTTAAAGTAATTATAGTGTCTGTGTCTAACTGTGGGTAGTACCAATAGTTGTAGCCTAAAACCGAATAAAAATCATAGCTGTCTTTAAGATCGATAAAGCGGAAATTATTTCCTGCTATGCTAAAACCAAAAGCAGTACCGTTAGATCCCTTTGTAAAAGTTAATTTTGGCACAATGCCTTCTAATCCATTATAGTCTAATCCTATTGCATTAAGTTTCTGAAGATTTGTAAAATTAGCAGGGATGTTTCCTCTGATTTTATTGAAGGATAAAGTAAGAACTTTTAAGTTCATTAAATTACTAAAGTTTGTCAGGTCAGTTTCGATTTGATTCCCGTCAAACCAAATATCTTCTAATGTATTTATATTGCCTAACACTGATATGTCAGTGATTGCATTGTCACGAAGTGTGATAAAATTAAGTAAATTTAAGTTCTGAAAGTTTTGAGGTAAAATACCGCTGAATTTATTTCCGTCTAAATGTAATTTTGTTAGATTTCGTAAGTTTCCTAAGATTTCTAGGCCTTTTGTCAATCCTGAGTTCGTATAATCTAAATTCTCCAGTTGAGTCAAATTTTGAAAGCTGCCAGGAATGGTAGTGTTGGTAAAATTATTATTTGATAAAGACAAACTTAATAGATTTGGGCAGTTTATTCCCAAACTGGAAACATCACCATTTAGTTTGTTATTCGTAACCTGAAAAGATTTTAATAGCCTTAAATTTACGAAATTAGCAGGTATAGAACCTTTAATTTCATTGTTATAAGCATTAAAATGTTCTAAGTTGCGAAGGTTTCCAAGTGGCTCAAGAGTGCCATCAAATGAGTTGGCATCTATAGCTATAGAGGTTAATGCTGTTAATTTTCCAAGATTTTCGAGATTTCCGTATAAGTAATTACCACTAAGCCTTATTGAAGTCAGATGATCTTTTAACCCGCTCATGTCTGGTATTAAACCTTTCATGTTGTTGTAACCCAGGTTCAACCCGGTGACATGATTATTTACAACAGTTACACCTTGCCAGGACTCGACAGGTTCATTAGTGTCCCAGTTTCCCTTCTGGTACCAAGCGCCTCTTTGTTGTGTGGCGTGATACAGAGCTACTAAGGCATTTCTTTCCTCTGTCGGAACGTCTGTTACCGCAGATTTGCTTTGAGTACTTCTTTGAGTACTTCTTTGAGTACTTTCCTTTATTTCCGGAAAATATTTTAAAGCTTGTTCTTTGCGAATGTTTTCTAATTGAGTGGCTTTTAGCAGATATGATTTTCTTTGCATTTTAACAGCCTCTTCTATTTGCGAAGGGTTTAGTTTTCTCTCTTTCAAAGCGGCTCTTATTTTATCGGCATTAAAACCTATTGCAGCATCACTTAATTCCTGCGCAAAAGAAAACAGCGAGCAAAAAATCATGCAAAGGGTGATTATCCAGCATTTTTTTATTTTAAAATCGTTTACCATAATCGAGTTGTCTATTGTTTTGTCGATACTGTTTGCATCCAAACAATTATTAAATCTTTGTCTTGTGTAAATTATATTTTTGAATTAGATTTTGTCGCCTTCTTTTCTACTGCAGTAGGAGCGGAAGTATTTACAAACTTTAGCGTTCCAACAATTGGGGTACACTCCTTTGCAGGACAGAAATCAATATTCCTAACTTTTCCAATTGTGGTATTTGAGGATCCTTCACTATAATTGGTAGTAATAGTAGTGGATTCTTGCGAACTCTTATAGTTGCCCAAGTCAATACTGGTGATCGATCCGGAAGTAGATTTAGGCAGGATCACATCACTTTGAGAGTTATTTGAAAAAGAGAAACTCAGCTGTTCACTATTGTTAATGAAGTTGTAAATTTTTGCCTCTGTTCCCAGTGTGTAAGGACGTAGTCCGGCAATTTCATTTTTCGCATATACATTTACATCTGTTCCGTTTGGAGTACTTACAAGTTTGTTTATTAAGTCCATAAACAAGCGATGTACTTTTACAGTAAGCGGATTGTTTTGCGTACAGGAAACTGATCCCCCACAAGATGTAATTTGTATATATTTATAAAATATAGTTGCACATTCTGCCGCATTATTTGTAGTTAATCTTATCTCATAATTTCCGGCCAGGGTTGGGGTAAAGGTATAGGTGTTTGTAGCATTACGTGCAGTGTCAACTATATTTCCGTTATCATTATTGGTCACATTCCAGATGTAACTAAGATTGGTTTCAGCTGATTCGAATTTGAAATTGTAAGGCTTATTTGCGCAATGGTTATCACGAACAGTTATAATAGCCTTATAAATTGCAGTGCAACCAGACGGGTTTTTCGCTATTAATTTAATTATATAAAATCCTTCGTACTTAAAATTGTAGGTGAAGGGTGTGATTATGTCGGGTTCACTATTACCAATTATTTCTCCATTTTCGGTTGTTACTGTCCATGTATAGGTAAGATTAGGAACTGTAGTTTCAAATGTATACAGGTAATCTTCACTAGTAAAAATAGTATTTGCAGGAAGCTTTATATGGCCTACTATCGCCGGGTCACAAGTGTTTTCTAGTCCTGGGCAGAAATCAATAAATCTAATTTGAGATCCATAATCACAATAATCTAAAGCTGAGGAAGCTCTTCTTTGAGATCTGCTTTCTCCTCCTCCTCTTGATTTACAGGAAATTAAAAATTCATTTGGGGTAAAATATTGACTTAAATCGGTATAGAGAGAGTCTCGTATACTTGTATAGAGCTCTTTTACAGTACTTTTTTGCGGGCTATATCCAATCCCCCATCCAATTAGAGCCTCAACATCATATTCTCTGTTAGGTGCAAAGGAAAAGCGGGCACCTCTAATTTTAGGTCTGCCGTTTTCAGATGTATATTCTCGGGGAATAGATACATAATTGTAGATTTTATCCTTAGGACCAGTAGTAATATAAGGTTTAAGTGCTAAAAATTCTGCTGACGGTGCACTCGCATTGATCTGAGCATCTGTTTCACCTTGAATAGACCTTGAAATTAAACTTACCAGTAAATCATCGTATAAGGCTTTTACTTTTTGTGATCTTGAGTTAGAATTGGTACAAGAGCTTGTAATAAAGCATTGTATGTCCTGAGTATAATCTGAATAACATCCATTGGTCGGATCTGTTACTCTTACATTGATTTTATACATGCCACCGGCAGTGAATGTGAAAGGGTAAATGGATAAGTCTGATTGGCCTATAGAAACTCCTTTTGAATTAAATAATTCCCATTCATAGGTGAAACTCTCTGCAGGATTACCATATGAATTAAAACCGAAGTTAGTAAGTTCGTTTTCGTAAACTCCTATGGTATTATTGGAAGATGACGTTTCTGTAGCAATATAACCTTCACGATCTCTTTCTGTAAATTTACAGGTATCAAGAGGAGTAATTAACTTGGTATAAGTGGTTGTGCAACCTCTTTTATCTTTTATTTCCAAAACGACTTTGTATTCTTGAATCGATGTTAATGTGATTGGAAATGTAGGTTGGTCTCCTGAATTTAGCAATGCATCGGACGCGTTATACAGTTTCCAGATAAAAGTAAAGTCACTTTCTTTATAACCGTTAATATTGCTTACTTGTAAAACAGATTCTATGTTTATAGCGACACCTCTCCAATCGGGAATTGAAATGTTAAGCTGACCTTGAAAACGTTCTGTAGACGGAACAACACATGCATTTGGGTTTCTTGCCGTAATTGTTTTTTCATAGAATGAACAACCTGAAGAATCTGAAACCGTAAGTGTTACTTTATAGCTTTCGTATTTTGTAAGTGTGATAGGAAATAGAAGAGTATTGGCAGTTGTTACCAAAGAGCCATTTGCATCGTATAGATTCCATTTGTATGATAGACCCCTAACAGGAGATCCGTATCCTTTACCGAAAGTAAGGTTTGTCGTGGTATTGATAAAGGCTCCACTGTTATCTCCATATGATTCTGATTGAACAGAAATCTCCCCTGAGCGATCCCATGAATAGCTACAGTCAGGTCTTATTGAAATTATCTTATCAATAGTAGTAGTACAATTATTAGCCGTATTAGTGACAGCAAGACGCATTTTATACTCGCCATAACTGGTGTAAGTTTGTTTTGCAGTAGAGGTAGTTTGTTCCTCCTTAGGAGAGTTGTCCGTATTGAAGAATGTCCACTTATAGGTAAGTCCTGTGGCTGTAGTTTCGAAAGAAAAGTTTGTTACTGTATTTAAAACAGGATTCTCAGGATTTATTTTTAGTACACCTTCAACTGTAGGACATACTTTTACAACTTTAATGATTTTATTAAAAGTGGTACTACAGCCATTTGCATCTGTTACAAGAACAGTTATCTTGTAATCTCCAATGGTATTATAAGACCTGGATACTTGTGGGGTTGTTGCAGTACCCATTTCGGTAGTATTATCTAAATTATAAAATATCCATTTATAGCTTAGACCAGTATTAGAGGTTTCAAACGAAAAGTCGATATTTTCATCCAAGGAAGGATTTGCAACAGAAGTTTTGATTGTCCCGCTAATTAACGGATTACAATCAGTTACATTTAAATGGATTAAAGCAGTAAAAAGTTCAAGGTTTTTGGATTGATCTTGAGGGTTTGGTATTGTTATTTGTGGATGTTTAGATTGACAAAAATAAACTCCGTTATCCCTGGCACTGAGTACTGGGATTTTAAGTTGTCTAGATGTTTCTGATGGTAGAATAAAGAAGCCTCCTCCAGCTTGAGTTTTGTACCATTGATAAGTTTCCTGACCTGTAAAACGGCCGTCAGCATACATTTCTAAAGTTAAGGATTTACCATAATAGGTATTAATTGTCTTTTCTTCATCAGTAGAACCCTGTCCTGAATATTTAAAAGAATATAATTTTTTATAGGAATCAAATTGCGCAGCAAAGTCAACAAATCGAAATTGATTTGATGATATATCAATGCTGGAGAGGTCGGCTAAAGTTGTAAAATCAGGAATAGTTCCTCCTAGTTTATTATAGGCAAGATCAAAGGATCGTAATGATGAGAGAGATCTTAATTCAATAGGTATTGAACCGTTCAGATTATTATTTGACAGACCCAGACCCTGAAGATTACTTAGGAGTCCTAATTGTACAGGAATAGTCCCGTTTAATAAATTGTATCTTAAATAAATCTGCCTGAGTTCTAATAATTGCCCAATTTGAGAGGGGATTGTACCGGATAATTGGTTTTGATCTAAACTAAGCTCTCTAAGTTTTATAAGTAGCCCAAATTCAGTAGGTATTGGACCGGTTAGTTGATTGTTCCCTAAGTTAAGTGTAGTAAGAAGAGTTAATTTACTAAGCTCAGACGGAATTATTCCGGTAAAATCATTACTTGTTAAATCTAATCTTACGAGACTTTGTAATTGACTTAGTTTCGAAGGAATTGAACCACTTAATAGATTGGATCTCAAGTCGAGCTCTGCAAGATTAGGTAAAGACAGTAACTCAGTTGGTATTGTTCCGCTAAATTGATTCACAGACAATTGTAAGCTTGTAAGCTTAGCTAATTGTCCAATTTGTGAAGGAATGTTTGCTGTTAATTCATTATTATTTAGACTAAGAGTTTCCAGATTTTGTAATAGACCAATTTCAACAGGTAATGAGGTCAACAGGTTATGACTCAAACTAAGATTTTTAAGACTGGTTAATTGCCCAATTTGTGTAGGGATTGCTCCGGTCAACTTATTACTATATAGATAAAGATTCTCCAGATTTTGTAACTGCCCAATTTGAGCAGGAATTATACCGGTTAAATTATTTCCTCCTAAGCTAAGTTCTTTAAGACCTGTTAACTGTCCTATTTCTGCGGGAATTGTTCCGTTTAGATTATTACCCGACAAACTGATTTTTACAATAATACCATTTTCTATTGTAACGCCAAATAGATATGTTATGGGAATATTAGGATCGTTAAGGCTATCCCAACCAAATTTGGTCTTCCAGTTTGCACCTCCTGTGCTATTATATAGTGCAGTAAGAGCAATTCTTTGCGATTGCGAAATATCTTGTTGTAAAGTTGTTTTAGAAGTATTGATTTTAGAACCTTCTTTCAGGTTTTGGTTGGCCTTTTTTTCTTGGACATTGTCAATTTTATATTTTTGTGTGGTGTGATACTGATTGGTATACATTTTACGTATTGACGAGATTTCTGCTGTCAGATCTTCATTTTTAACACCGTGTAATTTTAGGGAAATAGTCGCCTTCATGACATCAAAACCTATTTCCTTATCGCTAAGATTTTGTGAAAAAGAAACCAATGAGCAAAGTATCATGCAGATTGTGACTATCCAGTATTTTTTTATTTTAAGATTGTTTACCATAATCTAATTATCTGTTGTTTTTATACTATTTGTTTTGGTAACAAACAGTAATTTTTTTATCCTAAATAAGTTAATTTTTTAAACCAAGACCTTTTGAAGTTTTACTCACTGATGTTTTTGGCTTCAAGATGTCTCTTCCGCTTTGGATGATTCCTATAGTAGGCAGACAAGCTTTGGAAGGGCAAAAGTCAATGTATCGGATTTCTGTTTCTTTATAGCAATCATTTGGGCCTAAAGTGATTTTGCTTGTTTTTCCTCTTTTTTCAGGAGACGGGGTATTCATTATTTGAGCCGTCTGAGAGAAACAAGAAACCAAATACTCATCGGGAGAGGTAAATTGACTTAAGTTGAAGTAAATTTCAGATTCAAGACGTGACGTAAATTCATAGACAGTATCATCCATAATAGGATCATAATCCCACAATCCATTTGCGAATAATACCTGAGAGTCATAATCTCTATCTGGTGAAAAGGAGAATCTGATACTGGTTAGTTTCCCCTGCTCATTGCGGGTAGTAGTATAGTTGTATATTTTATCTTTTACACCATTTGTGATATGCGGTTTTAAGGCATCAAATTCTGCTGATGCAACGCGGTTGATATTAATCTCATCATCTGTTTCTTTTCTAAGAGATCTCGATATAAGGTTTTTTAATAAAGCAATGTATAATTTTTTTACAATTTCTGAATTAGGATTTCCGTTAGTACATGAATTCTCAATGGTACAGCCTATACTTTTCGAGAATGGTAATTTACAACCAAATTCATTCTCGAGATCAAGAGTCACTCTGTAAAAACCAGCTGTGTTTAACGACAGTGTAAATCTCTCCTGATCTCCGGAGGCAACGAGTGTATTATTTGAGTTGTAAACGTTCCAGTGGTATTTATATACTCTTTCGGTCTTTTTAGAAAAACGGAACACCAAATCTTTTGTCTGATTGATTCCTATAAAAGCAGTTTCTACACTGTTTTCATTATCAAAATTTATGAACCCATTTGCTGTTTCATCACTGTAAGTACAAGCATCCAATACTTCGAGTTGTCTTGAGAATTTATGTGGACAACCGTTACGGTCAATAATGGTTAAATTTAAGGTTAGATTATCCGATGTTGTTGGAGTAAAAGTAAATTCTTCACCAGTTGCTTCTGCTATAACTGTTTCGTCAGGTTTTGCCAATTGCCAATTCAGTGTCAATTCAGTGGCACCAGCGTTATAATGGTAAAAAGTAAATTTGTTTGGTTTATTAATTAATACATAAGGGCTATAATAAGCATAATGACTTTTGTTGTATAGTGTTCCATTTATGGGAGTAGTTTTACTACAATCGTATTGAACGTTTACTATTTTTTCAAAATTTCGTGTACAGCCATTAGAATCTGTAACTTCTAATGTGATTTTATAGTCACCTGCACCTCCTTGAAAGTAAAAATTTGGAGATTTCCAGTCATCCCGAGCTCCCATGTAGTTGGTAGGATCGTAAAGTTTCCAGTTATATTTTAGATCAGTAGCATCGGTTTCAAATGTAAATCTTGCAGACGAATATAAATTTACATTTTCAGGATCCATTTTCAAAGACCCAATAATACTACATTCACCAGTTATAGTAACGGTTTTGTTAAAATAAATTTTGCAGCCATCCTGACCTGTAATCTCTAACTTAACGCGGTAATTTCCAGGGGATGTATAGGACTTGGTTACTGTACTTGTCGTCGCTTTTGAGCGTTCAGAATTATCTAAATTATAAAATGTCCATTCGTATGAAATATCCGTAGCCGTAGTATTAAAACTAAAAGGTACATTTTGGTTGGTTGTAATAGTTTCTGTAGGAATTTGTATTGTACCAGAAATTGAAGTACATGCTTTAACTACTTTAAAATTTTTGTAAAAAGACGAGGTACAATAATTATCATCTGTGGTTATCAAAACGATCTGATAATCACCGGGAGCAAGATAGGATTGTGTCGCAGTACTTGTTGTTGGCGTAGAAAGGACTCCGTTTAAACCATATAAAGTCCATTGATACGTAAAGTTTGTTGCTGTCGTTTCAAATGAAAAAGTCTGGTTTTCTCCTGTCAGCATTGTTCCTTCAGGAAGTTTTATTGCTCCCACAATATTCACACAAGGAGGCTGTACAGAGACAGGTACTACTTCATTAAAAGTTGTTGGACACCCGGTACCGGGATCTGTCACTACAAGTTTTACTCTATAGTCACCAGGAGTACCATAAAAATGTTTTACTGTTTTAGTGTTATAAATAGTTGGAGCATCGTTGTCGTTTCTGTAAAATGTCCATTCGTAAACTAAGTTTTCGGCACTAGTTTCAAAAGTAAAACTAGTATTAAATCGGGCGAATATGTGCTTGGATGTTATTTTAATCGCTCCATCAGTAGGAGTACAGGCGGGAGCAATGTCTATAGTTTTTGAAAAATTAGTTGTACAATTATTAGTATCCGTAACAATTAGATCTATTTTATATAGGCCAGGTCCTTGTTGAAAAAGATGACTAAATTCCGGAAGTTTATAAGCTTCAGATTGAGATTTATCCGGATAGGTAACGGTCCAGCTATAGCTCAAATTGGTTGCTGTAGTCTCCAGTTTGAAGCTGCCAGTTGAAAGTAAGGTTATATTTTCAGGGTTGGCTTTTAATGTTCCTGTTATTGGAGTGCAATCGATAATATTAAGGTGAATTGGATTTCTTTCTAAAATAAGGTTTCTATTGGCTCCATAATAGCCTCTGTCTAATGGATCTGTTATTTCGGGATTTTTTGACAGGCAATAATAACTCCCGCTATCTTTAGTAGAGATGTTTGAAATTGTATATGTTCTAGACGTTGCTCCAGAAATCAAGATGCCATTTGGAGAAGTGCCTTTGTACCATTGATAAGTATCATTTGAAGTATATATTCCATCGGTATACATTGTGAAGTTTGTACTTTGGCCTGGCTTTAGATTCAATATTTCTTCTTGATCAGTTTTAGCTTGCGGGGCATATTCAAAATATACAGACATTCTAGATTTATAAGCTGAATATTGTGTAGCAAAATTGGCGAACTTAAATTTGTTCTTGCTAAAACTAAAATTACTAACTGGAATTAAGGTTAAATTTGGAATATGGCCTTCCAATTGGTTGTCATCTAACCCTAAATTAGTTAATCTTGTTAATTTAGTTATCTGTGTTGGGATGTCTCCTGTTAATTGATTTGATGATAAAATCAAGAATTCAATGCTTGATAATTGTCCAATTTCTGCTGGAATTGTTCCAGTGAGTTGATTTTTATATAGTCTTAATTCTTTCAGTTTAGTTAATAGACCTATTCCACTTGGAATTGATCCCCTCAATTGATTTTGATGTAGATCTAAGTCAGTTAAATTTACTAAATTTCCGATTTGACTGGGGATATTTTCGGTCAATTGATTCATACTTATATTTACGTTAATTAAGTTTGTTAATTGACAAATTTGGCTTGGGATTTCTCCGGTTAATTCATTTTTATATAGAGATAAATACTTTAATTTTGACAATTTCCCCAACTGAGATGGAATAGAACCATTTAAATTATTTGATGCAAGGCTCAGAGATTCGAGGCTAGATAGATTGACAAGTTCAGAAGGGATATTTCCGTTTAATAAATTGGATGTTCCACTTAAAGTTTTAAGTTTGGACAAATTACCAAGTTGTGATGGTATTGTCCCAGTTATTTGATTGTAATCAAAACCAAATATAGTTAGTTTTAATAAATGGCTAATTTCGTCTGGAATTACTCCACTTAGTTTATTGCCGTTTACTAATAGTTCCTCTAGATTAGATAATACTCCCATTTGTGATGGAATGAACCCTGTAAGTTGGTTTGATGAGAGATAAAGAATTTTTAATTGAGGGAAATCTCCGATTTGATATAGTGGTATAGTACCGCTTAATTTATTATTTGATAAATCTAATACTTTCAAATTAGTTAGCAAACTTAGCTCGGTTGGTATACTATTAGTTAAACTATTATTACCCAAGTATAAAAACTCTAGTTTTGATAATAAATGTAATTCAGCGGGTATATTACCTGTGAAAAGATTTTGTTGTAATTGTAAAGTTTGTAAATTAGTTAGTAAACTTAGCGTACTGGGTAATAATGTGCGTATTTTGTTATAGCTTAAATTTAAATGAGTCAAGTTTGTTAATTGATCAATTTGAGGCATAGAGGTAATAGAGTTGCCACTGAGATCTAAGGACTTTAATGCGGTCAATTGATTTATTTCAGCTGGTATAATTCCTCCTGATAAATTATTGGAGGACAGATTAAGATTAGTGACCCTTCCGTCCGGACCTACAGCTATACCAGCCCAGCCAGTTTTTGTATTATTATTGTAGGTAGCTACAGGTTCGTTAAGGGGCCATTTAGAGAATCTTGTCCAGTTCTCTCCATTAGTAGCATTATATAGGGCTATTAAGGCCGCTTTTTCTTGCGCCAAAATTTCTGGACTGGCAGAAGCTATTCGGTTAGTATTAGTTTTTATTTGTTGTTCTAGACTTATTCTTTTTAAAATAGCCTCCTGATTTTTTTTCATTTCTAAATATTGATGCGTTTGCTGGTCTCGCATAAAAGCAATTTCTTTAGAAAAATCTTCCTCTTTTACTCCATGCTCCTTCAAAACAGCAGTCATTCTCTCCACATCAAACCCAATCTCCTGATCGCTGTACTGCTGCGAAAATCCTGTGGCAGTAATAAAAAAACTAATTATAGTAAAAAGTAATGTATATTTTAATTTCATCTGGCTCGTAATTATTTTTTAGCGGTTGGGGCAGGGGTAGTAGCGGTTGTACAAGACACCACCTGTTTTTTGATTACTGCTTTTTGTTTTGGTGCGATTTTCAAACTTTTTCTTCCGGTATGCGATTGCCTGTCAGAAACACTAACTTCATTGATTTTCAATTGTGCCTGAAAGTCAAAGTGAGAGGCATTGCCGCAGTTCGACAAATCATAATCTTCAAAACCATCTGAGGCAAGCTCTGTATATTTAGCATTTGAAGCTACAGCCACCGGAAAACGATTGTTGTATCCGTATAAAGCCGAAGAGTAACGTTGTAAGGCGTCTCTATTTTCAACTTCCTGTCCCGCCGGATTGTATTGGGTTACCTCAGAGGCAAAAGTCCAGAGTTTGTCGCTGGTGGTGTTTTTTGCCCAGGTATTTTTTTCAGGATCAAATACATAGAAAGGAGAGAAATCATTAAAGAACCCTGTTTTACGAGGTGTTGGATCTGTTGTATAGTTTCTTCCTGTTAAGTAAGCGTATGATCTGTTGGCTCTCCAATTTCCTAAAATGTTATACAGGTAAGGATTGAATGATCTTTTTATAATATCATCTTCCTCTGCAGTATTGTTTTCTTTCTCGTATTCAAATTTTAATTTCCCATTTTCAAAATTCATTTTAGGCAAATTACATTCACACTGAGAAGGCCAAATATCATTGTACTGTACCGCGGAAGCGTTTACAATTCTGTTGCTGGAAGTAGAAGACATAAACGGTTCTTTTCCTATGTTTTCTTTTATTTCAGTTATTTTATTATTCCCATCATAATCGTACAATGGGTTTGTCATTGAAGTGACGCTCGCCATAGAAGCCGTTTGCATGTTTCTATATCCGGAACGAATTACTTTTATTTTTGCCGTAGTAATAACATCCGGTTTAATAAGGAGTCCTTTTTCATCGATAAGTTTAAAGTTGGAACCGGTTACATGAACTGCCCATCCCTTCATCATAGTTTTGGTACCATCTTGAGCGATACCATTAACCCATAATTCGTCACCATCAATTAAATAGTCAGATTCAGTAAAGTCTTCTTTAAATTGGTATTGGTTATTTCCTGTTGTTACAATATTTGATTCTAACCCAATATTTTTGGCAGTCTGACTCATTCCGGCATAACTCCAGTAAGCAGGGAAATTAAAATTAAAATATTTGTCGTTGTATTCGTTGATCGTTTCAGTTAATAAAACATCACCGGTTTCAGCATCAAAAGCAAGATTTTTAGTCGATACTTTTGAACCCAAATCATAAGCTATTTTTTCCGATAGAATACCTGTGGTATGAATGACCTTAGTGGTTACAGCTGTTCTAATCTGACTTTCGTGTTTGGAATAGCTAGGTAGCGGAACAGGTACAACGAGAATGACAAACAATAAGGGTATCCCGGCTGTATTAAAATGAATTCCCACATTATCTGTGTTGGATTTACTCTCTCTAAAGTCGTTAACTACATCATAATCAACTCCAACTAATTTAGAAGCGATTTTTCCTTTTGAGTCGACAGTCTGAACTGTATTGTCTAATCTGCCTTCATTTCTGTTTCTTCTGTTTGCGATCGTATTGTATTTGTAGTCAACACCAGAGATAAAATCTTTTTGACCTTCTCCATATACACGCTGACTTTTCATCTTACCATCCATATCATTGGTATGAACCGAGAACCCCTGAGATAAGGTAATATGATCTCTTACCCTTAAGTTAAGAAGATTGGCTAATGTCGATGATTTGTCATAATTAGAAGATAGCGTGGTGCGATCTGTAATTGTTGGATAATCTTTAGAGGTATAAAACTCTGTCACTACAGATCCTGTAGCATGTTTTTTTACGACGCTGTTAACAGGATTTGAATCGTTGCGTTTGTCTCTTGGTAAATTAGTTACGGTTACCCTGCTGTAGGTAACTTTTGGAGAAGGAAAGTAAGATTCACCAAAAGGCTCTTCAACATAATTGGTATTGTCCGGACCAAGTGGCAGATCCCTTTTGCTTAGATCGTAAAAAGGTTTTACAAAAGGATTTTCTTTGCATCCCAATGGTTCATAAGTGGCAACACCGGACGATTTTCCATTTTCAGTTTCGTAAGCGTATTGTTGTCCGTAAGTTTGTTGGTACAGTTTATTTTCTACATTTTCGGTCATAACATTCCATTGGTCATTGATCGCAACTTCTTTAACACGTGTACCGCCTCCAATTTTCTTTCCGCTTGGCTGAGTAAGTCTGATCCATGATTTATTGGTAACAAATCGGCTTGCAATTCCGGTTTGTTCTAATTTGGCATTCGGGCTTTTAAAAATATCTAAAAGTGTTGGGATCCACCCAATCATTTCGATAACAATACTTTTCAGGTCAGTGGTATCCTCTTCGTTATGCATACTGTACACCAGTCTGTTTAAATTTTGTCTTCCGAAGTTCCAGCCTGCTTTTGTAATAGGGTTTACTTCATGAGAATCAGCATTAAAGCCATCACCTTTACCTACATAATCAACAGGTAGTGCGACATAATGTTTACCGTTTAATTCCAGAAAACCACAATCAACAATGCTTTTCTTTTTTCCGGTAGCAGGATCATCTTTTTTCTCGGTATTAAGATAACCTGTAACATAATCATATTTATCAGTTCCGTCTATTCCGGGTAGTGGTTTTGGATTTACCATGTTCAGCAGAAACCTGAAATACAACGGATTTTCGGCGTCTCCGATATTTTTTAAATACTTATTGTAGAACAATTGAGGGATTTTAGGATCGTTGATAGACAATGTAGGGTCAATCTTGTGATCCAGCTCAATATAGATATACTTATCAAGTGTTTTCTTTTCAATTGCGTTAGAAATATTGGCAGCCGTAAGACCTTCTTTTGTACCGCTTCCAACAATTTTAAACATTTGCATAGCATCCTTATTTTGTACAGAACTGTAATCGTCAGATTCGTAGTTGAGTTCCATAGTACCTCCGGATGGCATGCGGATAGACTTAAGAAGCCAGGCACTTGCATACTCATCAGCCTGAGCTCTATTATTTTGGTTTACAAATGGAAATTCCGCATTTGATAGTTGTGCTGTTGTCGCTTCATTTACACCTTCTTTCACTTCTTTGTAATTGCCCCACACGTCATAAGCTTTCATGTCGTATTTTGGGTTGAATCCATAGTTGAAAACATACGGGGTGTATTTCCCCATATTAGAGTTTTTATAAGTAAAGTAAACTTTACTTAAAGTAAGTTTTCCTTCATTGTTTACAGAATTGTCAATACCTGGACATAAGCTGTAATTGTATTCGAAATGGGCTTCTTTTATTGGAGTTGCTTTGTCTTCAGCTGCGAGATATTCCGGTTTTGAATACAGCGAAATTTTGTCCAGTTTATACATCTTTTGGGAACCTGCCCCTGCTACCCCTGTTCCTCCATTTTCATCGATAACACCCAAAGCATCATTTCGTTCTGAGAGATGAAAGATTGCTATATGTGTTTTAGTTACTATTTTTTTGATATAGTGAAGTTCTTTCTCCCCATATTGATAATTTGCTTTGTCATCTTTTTTACTCGAACGTAAGCCTTCATCATAGTTGGCTTTGTTTTGTTTAAAAGGCACTCTCCATTTGTATAAATGATCAAGAGTTTTATTTTCGTATTCAAATTTTGTATAAGATCCTAAATCGTCATCTGTCGGGCCATCATTACTTAAATCCTGATAATCTGAAGATAATACTGATGTTAGTAAATAAGAGTGTGCATACGGAGGTGTTGTTACTCTATTGAAATATTGATCACCATCTTTATTATTTTTTATCGAATTATCAACGCCTGGATTATATTTGATTAGTCCGTTTTTATAGTCCAGATCTTTTGGATCTCTGTTTTTGTCGCTAACGTCAAATGTTACTTCTCTTTTGATCTTATTATAAGCAGCTTTGCCGTAAATATAGCGCTCGCCACCTTCTTTAGTAATTCGTATTTCAGTCGTATGATGGTCTCTTGAAAATTGACTTGGCTGATTTTTTGAGCCGAATCTTTTTGCTTCAGCTTTCGTTAATTTTTGAATAGATTGATTTCTCGATAAACGTGACGCTTCTCTTTTTACTAATCCGGTGTATGCTATTAAGCCGCTATTTTTGGAATAGTTTAGATCGGTACTTCTGGCGAACTTACCACCAGTTAATCCAAGTTTTATAGCGTCATAACCTCCTAAATTTGTGTTGAACAAGTCGAGTTCCTTATCTACATGATTCCCTCCGATATTCTTGAAGAATACTTTTTCATAATCAGGTCTGTTACCTGTTTTTTTCTCCCTGAATCTTCCTAATGCTGGATTTAAAGTACTCCAAACTGACGAACGGCTTTTGCCTAAAGTTACTGTGGCATTAAATCCCCAGTGAGTTAATGACGGGACACCTATTTCTATACCAAGATTTCCTCCGTGGCTGTCGTCAATGGTTTCTTTGTCAAACACATACCCTACCTGAGATTTATAAGGTCTGAATGCTCCGGAAATACCTTGTCCCTGAATGTTGTACAAATCATAAGTATTGTTAGTAATAGGTAAAGAAGTTGTGTTTTTATTAAACGTTCTGTCTTTTTCCCTGTTAAAATCTAAGATGTCTGTATCAGAGGCATTGTACGTATTTTCATAACCATATGCTTTTTCTGTTTTGTTTTTTTCAGATTCTTTGATTCCCTGGCTGGTTCTGTATCCCGAAAATTTCATTCCTGGCTCAACACCCCAAAATTCGAGTCCTATATTCATATTAAACATAAAATTTGAGGATACCATTGCTGCTCTTTTTGTTGGGGTGTAAGAGGCATCAATAAAAGATGAAGCTGCATCCATCTTATAGGCTGCAACTTTACCTTCTTTACGTTTTACGGAAGCAGATAAAGTTGTAGATTCTATCCCCTTTCTACTATTGTAACTCACACCAAGACTACCTGTTAAAGTATTGTCTCTTGTTTTACTACCCTTAACTTTAGTATCAAACGTTATACTTGGTGAGACAGAAACACCTTCGGATGCTGAAGAGGAAAAATCCACTCCAACGCCAAGATTTCCAGCAATTTGGGCACTTATTCCACCAGTTGCGGTAGCGCCAAATCCATCATAATTATTATATTTGATATTCATTCCAACACTTGGTGTGATTTCATTAACTCCAAAAGCAGCAACATAAAAGTTGTAGTTTGATCCAACAGTTACATTAGGTTTCATGCTGTTTTCATAGGTCATTTCATCACCATTAAAATCATCCGGTAAACCACGCATTTGTCTGGTGATTTGTCCTACGTTCAGATCCCATCCTAATCCAACCCATGACGCTTCCTGATCCATACTTACTCCTGAAGTATAAGCAAGATTGAGCGGATATCCGCCAACATCCATTATTGGAATATTATAATTAAAGTCACCACTTGCCAAATCAACCATGTCTGAAGTTCCAATAGGAGTAAAGGATTCAAACTCCGGTTGCGATGGACCACCGGTCAATGCATAAATTTGCATAGGCTGAAAGGTTTCCAAAAGAATCATCATTGCTAAGTAAATGGCAACAGTTTTTTTAAACTTACTGGTTTTTGACTGAATCATAAGGCTATCTGAGTATAGGTGTCTTTAAATTGAAATTTTAATGTTCCTTTTTGAAAAAGGTAATCACTATAGATTAATTGTATTTTTTCGTTGGGATCAATGCCTGAAAAAAATAATAGGACTCTTTGATAAGGCGCTATTTTGTAATTGCGTTCATAGGTAACTCCTGAACAGGTAATGGTGTCTTTCTTTGAAGTAACAACATAGAAGTCCTTTTCTAAACCAAACGACATATATTTTACAGCGTCGGTATATTCCATGCTTGTAAATTCGTTTGCCAGTAAATCTTTTTCTTCGTCTTGCTGGAAAGTAAATTCAATGATACGTTCTCGTTTGTTGGCTTCGTAGAGAGAATCGACAGGGACCAGGTTCTCACTTCCTAAATCTTTTAGTAAGTAATATTGAATTGGGACTTCAATGGCAGTGAAACCTATATCGTCTGCTTTTTGGGTATAGGCGCGAGATTTCCAACCTATTTTCTCTAAGTTGAAGTAGCGGTCTCTGATTTCAGAGTCTTTAGAATTATCATTGCCTTCCTTTTTACAGGAGAAACTCATAATAATGCAAAAAATACAAAGTAACTTACCTAAGTCCTTCATATCTTTTATTTATGTATGTAAGTAATTCTTTTGTTATTGTAATTTTCTCATCGGCATACAAAACATTTGTCTTGTTATCTGAGCCGATGATTAACTGATAACCATTTTCTTTAGAGAAGTCTTCTGTGTAGTTATGAATTCTCGACCAGATCTTTTGAGATTCATTTGAAGCGAATACTTGATTAAACTGTTCAAGTTCTTCTTTCGCTTTTATAAATTCTTTCATTAACGATTCTTTTTCAGAATCGGTGATAGATTTTGATTGTATTCGTGCGTATAAATTATCTAAAGCCGTTTTTCGGGTATTAAATTCCTTTTCCCCTGTTCGTTTTAATTCTTTGGTCATTGCAAAACCATCAAATAATTCTACATTGCTAACATAAACAATTTTTATTCTAGATGTAAAATGAGTAAAAATTACATAAAAAATTAGTGCGAAAATTAGTAAGGAATTGAAAATGAGCAACAAACTGCTCTTATTTTTTACCATGGAAAGACTTGTTAAATTTTTCCGTAAAAGTAGTTTTTTATTTTTCTTAACAAAGAAAATTCTTGTATTTATTTTATTGAATTCTTAATTTTTTAAGACTGTTGCGACATTTATTGTTGTTAATTCGTCAAAATAACAGCTATTTTACGGAATCCCGTAATTTTTACTTACAAAAAAAATGTTGCTTTTTTTTAACAAAAAAGAATTTTTGAAGATTTAATCTTGTATGATTCTGTTTTTGTAATAGAACAATTTTGGTAGACGATGATGTGATTTTAAAAAGTTCAATTAATTAAATGTCAACAGATTGTAAGTGGTTTTTAGAGGATGGAATTTTTATAGTGATTAAACTAATTGGAAGTTGTTTTTTTAGTGCATGACTGTAATAATTTTATTTTTTTGTAAGAATTTAATTTTGGACTTTTTTTTAGTTTAAAATAGTAAGGGTATAATTCAATAAATTCTGGTTGAGTTTTTAAAGGTAATTTTTTGATTTAAAATGATAAAAAATGGAGTATTAAGGTTTAACCTTTTGGTAATGTTGCAAAAAATCTAAATCTTTATTTTTAACTCAAAATTAAAGTTATGGAAATCAATTGGGTAGTAATAGGAATTGTAGCAGCCGTCGTAATAGTCGTGATCGTATTTACAATAAAGAAAAATCAGAAAGAGAAAAAGAAACTGACAGACTTATTAAATAACGATTTTAAGAAAGTGGAGAAAGAAAGAGTAGATGCCGAAGATTCTGCGAATGAACATTAAGAAGTTTTCTTTAAAAATAAAAAAACCGTATTTCAATAAAGTAATACGGTTTTTTTGTGGAGAATACCGGATTCGAACCGGTCACCTCTTGCCTGCCAGGCAAGCACTCTAGCCAAATGAGCTAATCCCCCAAAAGCGAGAGCAAATTAAGTCAATTAATTTTCAAAAAGCAAATTTCAAATCACTTCAACCGAAAATATTTTTCAAAAGTGTAACTTTACGATCAAATTTATTTTTTATGAGTGCAGAAAAACAAGACGGTTCTTTACAAACTACTTTTCATAATGCTGTTGCAACGGTTGAATTTGGACATCCGGCCAGCAATTCTTTTCCAAGACAATTATTAGATCGTTTAACTTCCGAAATTAATGCTTTAAGTGAGAACAAAACAGTTTCGGTTATTGTTTTGAAAAGTTTAGGGGCTAAAGTTTTTTGTTCCGGTGCCTCTTTTGATGAGCTGTTAGCGGTAAAAAATGAGAAAGAGGGGGCACACTTTTTCTCTGGATTTGCTCATTTGTTAAATGCGATGCGAAATTGTTCTAAAATTATTGTAGCACGCGTTCAGGGAAAAGCAGTTGGTGGTGGTGTCGGAATTATTTCTGCCTGTGATTATGTCTTAGCAACTCCTGAAAGTGCGGTTAAATTGTCGGAGTTGGCAATCGGAATTGGTCCTTTTGTAATTGAACCCGCCGTTTCGCGTAAGATTGGAAAAGCAGCAATGACCGAAATGACTTTGGCAGCACACGAATGGAAATCGGCAACATGGGCATTAGAGAACAAATTGTTTACGGAAATTCATAATGCGGAAGATTTAAATACCGCAGTGGTAAATTTTGCGCAACAATTAAGTTCTTATAATCCAGATGCTTTGTACGAAATGAAGAAAATTATTTGGGAAGGAACGGAACATTGGGAATCATTGCTTATCGAGCGTGCAGGAATAACAGGGAAATTGGTTTTATCTGATTTTAGCAGAAAAGCTTTGGAGCAGTTTAAGAAATAGGAGAAACCTCAATAGTATTAGGTTCTTTATGTGGATTCAAATTATGATATTTGTCATTGGCTTCGGTGATAGAGGAATGTAAATTTGGAAGCTGTTAAAAAATTTTGAACTACAGATTGAGAGTAATCTTTTTAGGTTTTGAAGTGTTTTTTTACGGTTGAACATAAACAATAAATCAAGATGAGAATTATTTCGTTGTTGCAACAAGTAGATGTTGCAGAGAAAATTAAGACTGCTCCGGATAACAGTTATCAGATTGGAGTGGTGATTGGATCCTTTATTCCTTTCGTTGTTTTAATCGGAATTGCATATTGGATGTATAACAGAGCCAAAAAAAGAGGCGAGAACGGTTATTAATTTGTAAATTTGCAACCTAAAATTCAAATCGATGAGTAATATCAGAATTACAAAACAATTTAGTTTCGAAACCGGACATGCTTTATACGGTTACGACGGAAAATGCAAGAATGTTCACGGACACAGTTATAAATTATCGGTAACGGTTATTGGTTCGCCAATTACAGACCGATCGAATGTGAAATTCGGGATGGTGATTGATTTTTCGGATCTAAAGAAAATTGTAAAAGAAGAAATCGTCGATCAGTTTGATCATGCTACGGTTTTTAATGAAACAACACCACATATCGAATTGGCAAATGAACTAAAAAATCGTGGTCATCATGTTATTTTAGTGGATTACCAACCAACTAGCGAGAATATGGTCGTAGACTTTGCCGATAGAATCACGGCACGTTTGCCTAAAGAAATTTCTCTTTTCTCTTTAAAACTTCAGGAAACAGAATCGTCGTTTGCAGAGTGGTATGCTTCCGATAATTTGTAAAAAAGTAAATTGTGAGATGTAAAAAGTTAGACGTTTCACATTTTACATTTGGCATCTCACAAATCACAAATCACATCTCACATCTCACAAAAAAACTAAATGAAAAAAGTATATTTCGCTTCTGATCAGCATTTTGGGGCTCCAACTGCAGAGTTGAGTTTACCGCGTGAAAAGAAATTTGTTGCATGGCTGGACGAGGTGAAAGGTGATGCCGAAGCTATTTTTTTATTGGGGGATTTGTTTGATTTTTGGTTTGAATATAAAACGGTTGTTCCAAAAGGTTTTGTTCGTATTTTAGGGAAATTGGCGGAAATTCGGGATAGCGGTGTTCCTATTTATTTTTTCGTGGGTAATCATGATTTATGGATGAATGATTATTTTGAAACCGAATTGAATATTCCGGTGTATCATGACAATAAGGAATTTACTTTTAACGGAAAAACATTTTTAATTGGTCACGGTGACGGAAAAGGGCCTGGTGATAAGGGGTACAAACGAATGAAAAAGGTATTTACAAATCCTTTTTCAAAATGGCTGTTTAGATGGCTTCATCCTGATGTTGGCGTAAGCTTGGCACAGTATTTATCAGTCAAAAACAAATTGATTTCGGGTGATGAAGATGTGAAATTTCTGGGAGAAGAAAATGAATGGTTGGTTTTGTATGCCAAACGCAAACTGGAGACCAAACACTACAATTATTTTATTTTTGGCCATCGCCATTTACCGATGGTTATTCCGGTTGGAGAAGACTCCAAATATGCTAATTTGGGCGACTGGATTGGTTATTTTACCTACGGAGTTTTTGATGGAGAGACCTTTGAGCTTAAAAAGTTCGAATAGCAGCTATTTTTTATTACCTGGATAAATTCCGATTTTGTGTGTTCTCAAAACGTAATTTGACTTCTGTTTACTTTTTGAAAGCTGGAATGTGATGGCATTCGACATCTGTTTTGGCATATGACATGCTACACAATTGTCTGCCAATAAGAGCTCAGAACTGTTTTTTAACGTTGTTGCGTTGTGTTTTAGATCCTGATGACAACTCATGCATATTTTAGAATAACTCACAAGATTTTGCGAAGCATCTGCGTGCGGATTATGACAAGTCATGCAATCCATAGTTGTACTCTTCTGGAAACATTTACTTTGAGCAAGTAAACCTAATTGATTGCCGTGTACATCAAAATGGATACTGTCATTTGAGGCATGAGTGGCTCTGAAATAATCGGTAATATTATCTCCGGGTTTAAATTGAAAACGGGATTTCATTTTTAGTTTGTCATTTCCGGAGTGACAGAGCGCACAGGCATCTAGTCTTTGTTGTCTGGTGAGATTTTTAAAAGAAACAATACTTTGGGGCTTGTTTTTTAAATCAGGAAATTTTAAATGGGTTTGAATGTGTTGTTTTGCTGGTCCGTGACAACGTTCGCAGTCGATTCCGTAGACCAAAGTTTTTTTATTCAGGAAAGGCTCCGTTTCCATTGCCATACCTTTAACCCGATCCGAACTTGTGGTTACAAAACTACCTGCAATATTTGAACTGTGGCATGCATAACAATCTTTTGGGATTTCTCTGGTAAAGTTAGCTGCGTCAGCAGGATAACCGGGACTTGTTGCCCAATTGTTTAGTGATTTGTAGTACGATATTGGCAGCTCATAAGTAGTATGGTTTTTCCAGAATGCACTTGTTTGAGCATGTTTAGTGCCAAAAAGAATATCAAACGGATAGGCTTCGATTTCTTTTCCGTTTTTGTAAAGTACCTGATACAGACTGTCATTTCGTTCTTCCATGACTAACGTAGTGTTTTTGTCATAAACGAAAGTGTTATGCCCATTTGTAAAATGACCCAATATGTTTTCTTTAGAAGCGGGTGAGGTTGCTTTAAAATGCGAACTGTGAAAAGCGGTTTCGTATTGCACCTTATGGCATTGAATACAGCTTTCAGAACCGGCATAATCGGTTCCTCTGGGGTCGATGTAATTGTCAGATTCGTTCTTGCAACCCGTTATAAAAAAGAGTAATGCAACAACAGAAAAAAGAATGCCTGTTTTTTTCATTGTTGTAAATATACTTTTTTTTGAATACAATCAAAATATATTTAAATAATGAAAAAATGTTGTTAAAATGTTTGGAATACTTCTTAGTTTAAGCCAACTCCGTAAACATATTCGTCTAACTCAATTCTAAATAAAGAACCTTCAACTAAATCTTTGATTGATTTTAGTTCTTTGATAGAAACGGCTAAATCTATTGCAGCGTATGGGGTTTTAAGTAAAAATTTGTGACAAGAGTTTTTTAGTTCGCAAGCTTCGCAACAGGCATTTTCAATCATACTGTCCTCAATTAAATCGCAAAAATAATTGAGTTCCTGAACCGTGAAGTAAAATCCGGTTTCTTTAAAAACCAATTGTATTTTGTCAGTGATAGTTTCGTTTTCCTTTTTCCAGTAAAAGGCAATTCCAAAATTATTGTGGTATAATTGTTCTATTTCTCTCATTACAGATCCTTTTATTTCAACAAATATAAATATTATTTATATTAATTCTAAATAAAAAAGTCTTAAAATTTCGAAAAAATAAATTGGCTATAAGTCACGTAAATTTATTACAATTTGAAGTTTTACTTAATCCATCTTTTGATATGTGAAAGAAACGATTTTTGCTGATCTACAAAAAGATAATGGGAGCAATTGTTTAGTAAGTCAAAATGATTTTCTCCTACTAAGTTTTTGATTGAGTTGATTTGAGTAGTTGAAAAGATACCATCATCTTTTCCGTAAATTGCAAAAATAGAAATTCCTTTAGCTTTTATTTTCTTTAGAGACGATCTTGTATCGATATTATTTTGCTTTTCATTTTGATAGAAAAGGAGAGGAGCATTCTTGTTTCGGATATTGGTTTTAAAAAAATCACCTTTTTCATAATTTGCGTACAACTTTTTTGATTCTTTGGTTGGATTTGGCATTTTAAAATAGTCGTCATCACTTGCTAAATCAAAGCAATGTTTTCGGTATCCGGCAGAATTTTTGTTCAGACTTTCTACATAAGCTATTTTATTGAGGGTTTTAGAATCACCTTTGTGGCTTATCTTTAGGGAGTTTAAGATGTGATCGTATGTTTCCTGCTGTGAAAATAAAGCCCCGACGAGTACAAGTGCACTAACATTTTGAGGATATTTTTCTGTGTAAAGAGTCGCTACTAAACCTCCAAAACTATGGGCAAGAAGTGTTGCCTTTTTGATATTGTATTTTTTATAAATGCTATTTAGATCCCGGAAAGCTTCATCATAAGTAAATGTCGCGGTAGTGTCTTTAGATCTTCCTTCGCCTCTGCGATCATAGGCAATTACATAAAAACCTAAATCAGCTAATTTTTGAGCAGTTGTACCTTCAAACAATGTTGCGTTTCCGCTTGGGCCGCCATGAATAAAAATTATTGTTTTGTCCTTTTTGTTGCCATATGTTTTAATATAGAGATTTTGCGCGCTCACTAAAGAGCATGTAACAAGAAAGAAAGTTAATAGCAAATGTTTCATTAGTCCATATTTTGATGATCGTCCATGTCTTTTTGAAGGTCCAAATTTCTAAACGTAGGGGATATTAGCCCGAAACCTAAAACGGTTAGGAGTGTAATACTGCCTCCAAAAATTACGGAAGTTACGGTTCCCATTAATTTGGCAGTTGCGCCACTTTCAAAGGCTCCTAGTTCGTTAGAAGACCCAACGAAGATTGAGTTTACAGCCCCCACGCGGCCACGCATATGATCCGGAGTTTTAAGCTGTAAAATGGTTTGGCGGATTACTACTGAAATTCCATCGGCAAGTCCGCTTAAAAATAAAGCAAAAACAGAGAGCCAGAAATAGGTAGAGAAGCCAAATAAAATAATGGATAATCCAAAGATAAATATGGCAATTAGAAGTTTTTTTCCGGCGTTTTTATACAAAGGTACATAGGCAGAAATGAGCATCGTTATAAAAGAACCCACCGCCGGAGCAGCTCTTAAGATACCAAAACCTTCTGAGCCAACTTTTAGAATATCCTGCGCAAAAATAGGTAATAACGCAACGGCACCGCCAAAAAGTACCGCGATCATATCCAGAGATAAAGCCCCTAATACAATTTGGTTTCGAAATACAAACGTTAAACCTTCTGTTAAACTGTCTTTGATTGATTCTCCAATCTTTGGATTTATAATTGGCTTTTTACTGATTTGTGATAATGCAATTAAGGAAAGTATGGAGAATCCGAAAACAAGACACATTGACCAGTGAACTCCAATCCAATTGATCGAAAAACCCGCAACTGCAGGGCCTAATACGGCTCCAATTTGCCAAACAGAACTGCTCCAGGTTGCAGCATTTGGATATACTTTTTTAGGAATTATAAGTGATAAAAGAGAAAAAATAGTAGGTCCCAGAAAAGCTCTGACTAATCCACCCAAAAAGACTAAAGCATAGATGGAATACAAAATTACATTTGAAGATAAGCCGCCAACAACTCTAGGCCAGGTGACTAAAAATAATCCAAAACTGATTACGGAGAAGCCTAAAATACATTTTACCAATAAGCCTTTTTTCTCTCTCTGATCGACTATGTGTCCCGCAAATAAGGCCATTGAAACAGCCGGTATAACTTCCATTAAACCAATAATTCCGAGGGATAATGGATTCTTAGTGATACTGTAAACTTCCCATTCGATTACAATAAACTGCATTGCCCAGGCAAAAACCATAGCAAAACGCAAGATAAGGAATACATTAAATTCTCTATAGCGCAACGCCTGGTAAGGGTCTTGCTTGTTTGGTTTAGTTTTCATTTGTTCTGATGTCTTTAAGCATAAGTTGGTTAGAAACAGTTCCGTTCCATTCGTTTTCAGCGAGTGAATAAGCCAGCTGAAACAGGGTTTGATTTTTTGCGATGTCTAATTTTTTTCCAAGTCCAAAGCCTATTGCAGCAATTCCATCCGAATTATTTTGTTTTACAAAAAGCCTCAAATGTTCCTCTTCTGCTCCTAAGGTTTTGGCGTAGCCCGTGTCCTTGATGTCTTTAGTCATAAAAACGGGCGTCATATTTAAAGGGCCAAAAGGCTCAAATTGTTTTAAAATGCGGATTAGTTTTGGAGTGATGTCGCTGAAATTTATTTCGGCATCAATTTCTATTTCAGGAGTTCGCATTTCCGGAAGGATGGTGGAAGAAACCTGTGTTTCGAAGGCTTCTTTAAAGGTTTGGTAGTTTTCTGCTTTCAGGGTCATTCCGGCAGCGTACATGTGACCTCCAAATTGTTCCAAATGTTCTGAGCAGGCATCAAGAGCGTTGTAAACGTCAAAACCTTTTACAGATCTTGCGGATGCCGCATATTTGTCTCCGCTTTTGGTGAAAACTAAAGTCGGACGATAGTAAGTCTCGATTAATCTGGAAGCTACAATTCCGATAACACCTTTGTGCCAGTCTTCCTGAAAAACAATGGTAGAGAACCGGTCTTGTTCGTTGTTTTCCGAGATTTGTTGAAAAGCTTCTTTGGTTATTTTTTTATCCAGATCTTTTCGGTCTGCATTGTATTGTTCTATTTCCGATGCAAATTGTTGGGCCTGTTCAAAATTAAACTCTGTAAGTAATTCAACAGCATGATTACCATGTTTGATTCGTCCTGCGGCATTTATTCGAGGAGAAATGATAAAAACGACATCGGTTATGTCTAAAGTTTTCTTTTTTACCTGATGCACCAAAGCTTTAATTCCGGGTCTCGGATCTGAATTGATTACCTGCAAACCGTAAAAAGCCAGGATTCTGTTTTCACCGGTTATGGGTACAATATCGGCAGCAATTGCTGTTGCAACTAAATCGAGGTATGGTAAAAGATCCTGAATGGTTTCGTTCCGGTTCGTTCCTAAGGCCTGAATCAATTTAAAGCCAACACCACAACCACACAATTCATCATAGGGGTAGGAGCAGTCGTTTCTTTTTGGATCTAGAATGGCAACGGCATCGGGAAGAAATTCCCCGGGTCTGTGGTGGTCACAGATGATAAAATCTATGCTTCTTTCTTTCGCGTAAGCGATATGATCGATGGATTTTATTCCGCAGTCTAAAGCAATTATTAATGAAAATCCGTTGTCATCGGCAAAGTCAATTCCTTTAAAAGAGATTCCGTAACCTTCATCATAACGATCAGGGATATAAGTTGCAATATTGGGATAATGCGATTTCAAATAAGATGAAACCAATGAAACGGCGGTTGTTCCGTCGACATCATAATCACCAAAAACTAAAATGTTTTCCTGATTTTTAATGGCCAGTTCTATTCTGGAAACCGCTTTGTCCATGTCTTTCATTAAGAACGGATCATGCAGTTTTTCTAGTGAAGGACGAAAGAAATCCTTTGCTTCGTCAAAAGTTTCAATGCCGCGCTGAATCAAAAGCGTTGCTACAAAATCTTCGACATTTAAAGCTTGCGCCAAATGTTTGATTTTTTCTTCAGAAGGTTTTGGTTTTAAGGTCCAACGCATGGTTGATTTTAGATTTTAGATTGCTGATTTTAGATTGCTGATTTCTGAAGTCAAAAATCGCTAATCAAAAATCTTAGATAATTATTTTTGCTCTAAAGCATTTCCTTCAAACTGAATTCCGTCCCAACCTAAGTTGATGAAATTCCTAATGTTTTGATGGTTTGTTCCGTTTGGATCTCCCAAAACTTCATCAAAATAGAATGCGCCAAAACAAGCCAAAGTTTCGTCTTTAGTTAGGTTTTGCAGTTTTGCGAAAGAAAATAATTTGCAAGAACCAGAGTTTTCTCCGGCTGCATTATGTTGTGTCCCGTTTTGGAAGGCTGTTGGAGTAAAGTTGTAGTTCTCTTCGATTACGGCAATAGTCTCCGGGAATGTTATTTCGTTCGGAGTTTGTTTTACTTTTTCTAAAAAGGCTTGTATGCTCATGTTATTGTGTATTAGTTTTTTGCCACGAATTTCACTAATTGAACAGGAATTTTAATTTAAGTTCGAGCTCTAATTCGGGAAATTAGTGAAATTCGTGGCCAAAATTATTCTTCTTCTGTTTCTTCTTCATCCTTAGAAAACTTACTTTTCTTAGGTTCTTTTGTTATGGTTTTTCCAGCCACGACTACGACAATTTCGCCACGTGGTGCCGTTTTTTCAAAATGAGTCAGAACTTCTCTTGCTGTTCCGCGTACGTTTTCTTCGTGCAGTTTCGATAATTCTCTCGAAACGCAAACTTGTCTGTCCTCTCCAAAATATTGAATGAATTCAGCTAATGTTTTTACCAGTTTATGTGGTGAAACATACAAAATCATAGTTCGGGTTTCTTCGGCTAAAGTTAGAAAACGGGTCTGACGCCCTTTTTTGTCAGGGAGAAAACCTTCAAAAACAAATTTGTCATTGGGTAATCCACTGTTTACTAAGGCTGGAACAAAAGCTGTTGCTCCTGGAAGGCATTCAACTTCAATTTTATTTTCGACACAGGCACGTGTCAGTAAAAAACCGGGATCCGAAATTGCAGGAGTTCCTGCGTCAGAAATCAAAGCAATGTTCTCACCGGCTTTCAGACGTGCGATTAAATTTTCGGTCGTTTTATGCTCATTGTGCATGTGGTGACTGTGCATGTGCGTACCAATCTCAAAATGCTTTAACAATTTGCCACTGGTACGGGTGTCTTCGGCCAAAATCAAATCGACTTCTTTCAGAATCCGGATGGCACGAAAAGTCATGTCTTCAAGATTGCCAATTGGCGTGGGAACGATATATAATTTAGACATAATTTTTCTGAATTCTAAATGGAGTTATTGGACACGAATTTCACTAATTGATACAAATTTTAAGTGTCTTTAGGAATTTTACAACCAATAAGGTTCGTGTTAATTCGTGTAATTTGTGTAATTTGTGTTTTAGTTTTTATGAAAATTTCTTTTCTACAATTCCTAAGAAACGTTCGGTATAATCATCTTTTCCGTCCCAGTTGTTATAATCCGGTTTTACCATATCTTCAATAAATTCTTTGGCTTCACCATAAGAATCAAAAGTTAATAACTGATTTAAAACACGGCTGTAATCTTCAGAACTGTTTCCGAAAAGATTTTTGGTAAAAGCAATACGATCGTTTAAATCAATGTGGAAACCTTTTGCCAGTTTTTCATTTAATGTAACTGCTTTGGGTTCAACAGGAGTTTCTAATACCGTTGTTTCGATAGTTTTTGGTTCTTTTAACTCACTGATTGATGGTGTTGGAGTAGGAGAAACTGCTTCGAAACTGTCTACTTTTACAAAATGAGCATCAGCGTAGTTAATACCCAATATCTCTTCAAAAGAAATGTGAACAGGTTCCGGTTTTGAAGAAGTTTCCGTTTTTGGTTCTTCTTTTTTCGGTTCTTCCTCTTCTTCTACTTCTTCAAGTCTATCTAATTCAAAAGCTGGAACAAAATCTGGAATCGGTTTAAAATCACTAACAGTTCTAAACGAAAGCTCTTCTGAAGCTTCTGTTTCTTTTTCAGTTTCTGAAATTGGTTCCTCAATTTCTTCGATAACCGGTTCTTCTGTGATTTCGGCAACAGTTTCCGGAATAGTTTCAAGAATTGGTTCTGCTGCTGTTTCTTCAGGAATTTCAGCTGTTATTTCTTCAAGAATTTCAGGTTCCGGACTAGCTTCTTCTGTAGGTTCAGAGATCACTTCTTCAGGAGTTTCAGGTCCCGGATTTGTCTCTTCTTCAGGTTCAGCAGTGGTCTCTTCAGTAACTATAGGCTCTGTCGCTTCTTCAGTCACTATTTCTTCCGTTATTACCGGAGTTTCAATTTTAATTTCTGTTGCAATTGTTTCTTCCTTTTCAAAGATAGATTCAATTTCAGAATGGATTTCACTGTGACCAATTGTTGGTTTCTGCGTATCGAAATTCTCGTCTACAAATTTTAAAACCGCTAATTTTTCATATAACTTCTGCGTTTCAAGATACAATTGATTGATATCGGATTTGTTTTTAAGTTTTAAAATTCGATGTGCAATGCTGATTAAATCGGCTTCCAATTTTTTTTTCATAACTGTTGAAATTATAGTGAATACGGTATTTTAGTATATTTTGTATTTGAATATCTTTATTCGCGATCGAAATCTGAAAGATATTTTTTTATTTCTGTTAATAAGCGTTTGCGAATCTTCGATTTGATAAAAATTTTCTACTTTTGAAAAAGTGTAAAATCGCAATTTTTCACGTCGATTTATTACCAGTACAAAGTAATAAAAACTATTCATTTTTAAAGGTAGAAAAATACAAAATGTTTCTCGAAAATACAGTAAATCACAAAGAACAATTTGGTTGGATTGAAGTTATTTGTGGATCAATGTTTTCGGGTAAAACCGAGGAATTAATCCGCAGATTAAAACGCGCCCAATTTGCCAAACAAAGAGTCGAAATCTTTAAACCCGCTATTGATACCCGCTATCATGACGAAATGGTAGTATCTCACGATGCCAACGAAATTCGTTCTACTCCGGTTCCGGCAGCTGCCAATATCTCTATTTTAGCACAAGGATGTGATGTTATAGGTATTGATGAAGCACAATTTTTTGATGATGAAATAGTTACGGTTTGTAACGATCTGGCCAATCAGGGAATTCGTGTGATAGTTGCAGGACTTGATATGGATTTTAAAGGGAATCCTTTTGGCCCTATGCCGGCACTTATGGCAACAGCCGAATATGTAACCAAAGTTCATGCAGTCTGCACTCGTACAGGAAATCTTGCCAACTATAGTTTTCGCAAAACAGATAACGATAAGTTAGTAATGCTTGGTGAAACCGAAGAATATGAGCCGCTAAGTCGTGCTGCTTATTATAATGCGATGAAAAAGATTCAGGACAAGTAAAGTTTTTTTCTTTCTAAACAAACAAATTAAAAGATGCAGCAACCAACTAAAAAAAAGAATTCAACTATTTTAATAGTAAGTGCCATTGCTGCATTAGTGCTGGCTTTTGTTTTATATCGTTCTTTTAAAGAACCTGTGACAGATAAAGGAATGATCGAATTGGTTGCTAAATACAATGAAAATTGTCCTTTAGTCATTCAGGAAGGAATTCGTTTGGACAATGTTACTTTGCCTAAAGATAAAGTGGTTCAGTACAATTTAACTTTGTTAAATGTTGAAAAAGAGACTGCAGAAATTGAAACAATAAAACAAAATATTGAAGCAAGTCTTCTGAGTACCGTTAAGGCAAATCCAGGGCTTAAAGCTTTTCGGGACAGTGATTTTACCCTGATCTATAATTACGATGATAAAAAAGAAAATTATTTGTTTCAGATTACCATTACGCCGAATCAGTACAAATAATTTAATACTACTATAAACTAAACCCGACAGCTTCACAAAAGCTTGTCGGTTTTTTTGTTTATGGGATATAAAAAAAAACCTAACAGTTTTTTTAAAGTACTGTTAGGTTTGTTTGTTAGATTTTCTTTCTCATTCTTGCTACCGGAATATCTAATTGTTCGCGGTATTTTGCAATAGTTCTTCTGGCAATTGGATAGCCTTTTTCTTTTAAAATTTCGGCCAATTGATCATCAGGTAGAGGTTTCTTTTTATCTTCTTCTTCAATGGTGTTTTGAAGGATTTTTTTAATCTCTAAAGTTGATACATCTTCTCCCTGATCATTTTTCATGGCTTCAGAGAAAAACTCTTTGATCAGCTTTGTTCCGTATGGTGTTTCAACGTATTTACTGTTGGCAACACGCGAAATGGTCGAAATATCTAAGCCAACCATATCGGCAATGTCTTTTAAGATCATTGGTTTTAGTTTGGTTTCGTCACCATCTAAGAAATATTCTTCCTGATAATGCATAATAGCATTCATCGTAACAAAAAGGGTTTCCTGGCGCTGTCTGATTGCATCGATAAACCATTTGGCCGAATCCAGTTTTTGTTTGATAAACTGAACTGCGTCTTTTTGCGCCGACGATTTATCACGGGAATCTTTATACGTCTGCATCATTTCCTGATAATCTTTAGAAACGTGCAGGGAAGGAGCATTTCGTCCGTTTAAAGTTAATTCCAGTTCGCCATCTACAATTCTAATCGCAAAATCGGGAACTACATTCTCTGTTACTTTATTGTTTCCGGTGTAAGATCCACCCGGTTTTGGATTCAGTCTTTCGATTTCGTGAATGGCTTTTTTAAGCTGTTCGTTTGAAACTCCGTATTTCTGTAAAAGTTTGTCGTAATGTTTCTTGGTGAAAGCGTCAAACTGATTTTCGATGATATCAATCGCCAAATCGATATATTCTGTCGGTGTTTTGTGCTTTAATTGAAGCAATAAACATTCCTGTAAATCACGTGCTCCAACTCCCGAAGGTTCGAGTTCATGAATCACCTGAAGCATCTTTTCGACCATTTTCTCATCGGTATAAATACCTTGAGTAAAAGCCATATCGTCTACAATATCGGGAACGCTTCTGCGGATATACCCCATGTCGTCAATACTTCCAACAAGGAATTCAGCGATTTCGCGTTCTTCATCATTCAGAATAAAAGTATTCAGTTGATTGATTAGATCCTGGTGAAAGCTAATTGGCGAAGCAAAAGGAGTTTCGCGTTCTTCGTCTTCACTATAGTTATTCACCTGAGTTTTATAATCGGGCGTATCGTCGTCGCTTAAATATTCGTCGATATTAATGTCGTCTGCTTCGATTCTGTCGCCTTCTGCATCGTCATAATCGTCGTATTCTTCATTAGCAAATTCATCGGCTTCGTATTCGTCTTCTTTACCGGCTTCCAGTGCCGGATTTTCGTTCATTTCTTCTAATAAACGTTGCTCAAAAGCTTGCGTAGGCAATTGAATTAACTTCATCAGCTGAATTTGCTGTGGAGATAATTTTTGGGATAATTTTAAATTTAAAAATTGCTTTAGCATTTGATTTTGTTAAAAGTTTCAAGTTTCAGGTTTCAGGTTGTAGAACGTGCCACAATTTGAAACTTGAAACTTGAAACAAATATTATTATTTTAGTTCAAACTCCAATAACTTGAAACCTGAAACCTGAAACAAATTTTATTATATTTAAAAACTTAGAACCTCAGTATCTCAGTACCTTAGAACCTTTTTTAAAACTCTGCATTTCCAGGAGTTCTCGGGAAAGGAATTACGTCTCTGATGTTTGTCATTCCGGTTACAAACAATACCAAACGCTCAAATCCAAGTCCGAAACCTGCGTGAGTTGCTGATCCGAATCTTCGGGTATCTAAATACCATGATAATTCTTCTTCGTCAATTTCTAAAGCTTTCATTTTTTCGATCAAAACGTCGTAACGCTCTTCTCTTTCAGATCCACCAACGATTTCTCCAATTCCAGGGAAAAGGATATCCATGGCGCGAACCGTTTCTCTTCCTGGTTCAGTGTTGTCGTTCAAACGCATGTAAAACGCTTTAATATTTGCTGGGTAATCAAACAGGATTACCGGACATTTAAAGTGTTTTTCAACCAAATAACGCTCGTGTTCCGACTGTAAATCAGCTCCCCATTCGTTGATGAGGTATTGGAATTTTTTCTTTTTGTTTGGAGTAGAATCTCTCAGGATGTCAATAGCTTCTGTATAAGAAACACGTTTAAAGTTGTTCTCTAATACAAAGTTCAGTTTTTCTAACAAAGCCATTTCGCTTCTTTCTGCCTGAGGTTTTGATTTTTCTTCGTCTAAAAGTCTTCCTTCTAAAAACTTCAAATCATCCTGACAATTGTCTAAAGCATATTTAATAACGTACTGAATAAAATCTTCAGCCAAATCCATGTTGTCATCCAAATTATTGAAAGCAACTTCCGGCTCGATCATCCAAAACTCAGCGAGGTGACGAGAAGTATTAGAGTTTTCAGCTCTAAAAGTTGGTCCAAAAGTATAAATCTGACCCAAAGCCATCGCATACGTTTCTCCTTCTAACTGTCCTGAAACCGTTAAGTTTGTTTCTTTTTCGAAAAAATCTTCTTTATAGTTTACTTTTCCGTCTTCAGTTCTTGGCGTGTTGTCAAAAGGTAGAGCCGTAACTTTAAACATTTCTCCTGCACCTTCAGCATCAGAACCGGTAATGATTGGCGTATTTACATATACAAAACCTTTTTGTTGAAAATAGTTGTGAACCGCAAACGACAATACCGAACGCACACGCATAATTGCACCAAACATATTGGTACGAACACGTAAATGTGCATTTTCGCGCAAGAAATCTAAACTAGGTTTGTTTTTTGGTTGTATTGGGAATTTTTCGGCATCAGAATCTCCTAAGATTTCCAATTTATTCACCTGAATTTCATATTTCTGACCAGCACCTTTACTTTCGATCAAAGTTCCAATTACAGAAACCGCGGCACCGGTCGTAATTCTTTTTAAAGTTTCGTCAGGTGTATTTTCAAAATCAACAACACATTGTATATTATTAATGGTAGAACCGTCATTAAGCGCGATGAACTGATTATTTCTAAAAGTTCTCACCCATCCTTTTGCATTAACCTCCTGAAGCGTCGTCGTACTGTTTAATAAGTCTTTAACTTTTGTGTGTTTCATTTTATATATACTATTGAAATTAAATTATTTGTTGTGTAATAACTGCAAATATAAACGATAATAATTAAAATTAGAAGCTGTTTCCTGCTATCCGCTATATCTTTTTCTTCCTAAAGAAGTCAGAAAAAGGATACCGCTGCTATCAGGGCTAGGGCAATCGTTTTTATAAAGTCAGTTATTCTCTTTTTTGCCATTCCCAGGAAAGAGGAATCGCACTAGTAAGTCTGTAAAGAAATTCGCTAATCGTTGTCGGACTTCTCGTGGAATTATTTTTTCTTCAATTAAGAAGAAAAAACGAATTGATCTTTTATTTCCTTCGGAATTTGATCTTTCTCTTTTATTTTTTCATACATACCTAATGCCTTCTTTTTCATTTTTTCATCTTTCTTTTCTTCGGAGACTTTTAAAAGTGACAAAGAATAATAAACCTTGAAATTAAAGTCTTTTTTATAAGAAGAATAAACTTTGTCAAAGTTTTCCAAGGCCTCATTATGCTTATTGTTCATTGAAAGTAAAATTGCCTGTAAGAAAATCACATCATCCTTTAATTTTTGATTTACATTTTTGTATTTTTCAATGGCAATATTTATATTTTCTAATCCTTTTTCGTGATCTCCAAGAATTGGTGAAGTAATTGCAAATCCGTAATAACCCTCAGGGTTTTCAGGAAATAGCTTTATTATTTCAGTATATTTTTTTCTGGCAATTTTGACGGTTTTTTCATTGCCATATCTTAAACATTCAGCGGCTAAATTTGTTTTAAACTCAAGCGATTTATTATACGAGCTATCTGCTGCTATATACAAGCGCAATGCATTCTTGTCTCCTAATAATCTTAATGTATATCCGGTAAAAAACAAAGCGTCACAAAATGTTGTGTCTTTCTTATATGCATCAAAAAAAACTTTTGACGTAATCTTAAGATATTTTTTATCTAAAGATCTATTTAGATAAAGAGTTTCAATTCCGAGATTAAAAAGTCTGATTGATTCAGAATTCTCAGATTTGCAGTATAAATTTTTTCCCTCAAAATAATTTTGAGAAGACATTAAGTTTAGATTCGCAACATAATTTTGAGAGAATGTTGAGTTGATATTCAATATAAGAATTAACAGGATTATCTTTTTCATACTTTTGAGTGACTTTTGTTAGTGTACTTTATGAAACCTTACTTTTCCAATCCCTCCATTTCCTCTTTCTTAGCCTTCTTTTTCTCGAAAGTCAATACCAAAGCCGGTAAAACCAATAAATTGGCAAACATCGCAAAGGCCAATGTACAGGAAATTAAACCTCCTAGTGCAATGGTTCCGCTGAAGCTTGAAAGCGTGAAAGTAGCAAATCCAAGAATCAAAACTACCGAAGTGTAAAAAGTACTGATTCCGGTTTCTCTTAAAGCACTGAAAACTGATTTTTTTACCTTTCCGTTGTTCTGCAATAAATCATGATGGTACTTCGCCATAAACTGAATCGCATTGTCTACCGAAATTCCGAATGCAATACTAAACACTAAAATCGTCGAAGGTTTTAATGGAATTCCAAAATACCCCATCAGTCCTGAGGTGATACATAACGGTAAAATGTTCGTAATTACCGAGGCAAAAACCATTTTAAACGATCGGAACAAGTAAAGCATTAGAGCAGCAATTACAAGTATCGCAAAAATTAAGGACTCAATTAAATTATCAACCAGGTAAGAAGTTCCTTTTTGAAACACCAGTGCTTTTCCGGTTATGGTAACTTCATAACGGTCTTTCGGGAAAATTTCATCAATTTTGCTGTGAAGTTTTTTCTCCACTTTTGCCATTTCATCCGTACCAATATCTTTCATGAAAGTCGTAATTCGGGCATATTGTCCGGTCGAATCTACATAGGCTTTCATCAGGTTTTCTTTGCTGTTTTTGGTTGCATTTTTAGCATACGACAAAATAAAAGTCTGTTCCTGCGAAGTCGGCAATTGGTAATATTCAGGATTCCCGTTATAAAAAGCCTGTTTCGAATATTTAACCAGATTTACAATTGAAACCGGTTTTGCCAGTTCGGGCATTTCTATGATTGTGTTTTGTAATTCATCCATTTTACGAATGGTCGATGCTTTCATGACGCCCTTTTTCTTTTTGGTGTCAATCATGATCTCGAGAGGCATTACACCATTGAATTCTTTTTCGTAAAAGAGAATATCTTTAAAGAAAGAGGCGCTTTTTGGCATCTCACCAATCAAACTTCCCGAAACTTTCATTTGAGTAACTCCAATAACACTAAAAACTAATAGTAAGCCATAAATTGTATAAATTACTTTGCGTTTGTTTTTTACCACATTTTCGACAAAATCAAGTAAGGTCGAAATGTAAGTTTTGGTTAAATGATACAAATGTTTTTCTCCCGGAACCGACATAAAACTGTACACTATCGGCACAATTAAAAGCGTTAATAAATACACAGAAATTACGTTGATCGAGGTAACTAAACCAAATTCAAAAAGCAAATCATTTCCGGTGATCATAAACGTTGCAAAACCAATTGCAGTGGTTAAATTGGTCATTAAAGTCGAAACTCCAATTTTAGAAATAATGCGCTGTAATGCTTTTGCCTGATTGTTGTGAAGCTTAATTTCCTGCTGGTATTTGTTGATCAGGAAAATACAGTTTGTAATTCCGATTACAATAATCAATGGTGGAATAATAGCGGTTAGAATCGTGATTTTATAATGAAACAATCCTAAAGTCCCAAAAGACCAGATTACCCCCACAATTAAAATACAGATCGAAATAAAGGTGGCTCGGTACGAACGGAAAAAGAAAAAGAAAATCAAAGAAACGGTCAATAATGCGGCACCAATAAAAAGTCCAATTTCGCCTTTCATATTGTCGGCATTGATCGTTCTGATGTAGGGCATTCCCGATACACGCAGATCGATTCCTGTGGTTTTCTCGAATTTATCAATTTTCGGAACCAGATTTTCCAGGATAAATGTTTTTCTTTCAGCGGTGTTTACAAGCGCTTTGTTGATGTAAATGGCCGAACGGATACTACCGCTTTCTTTGTTATAAAGCAATCCTTCATAAAAAGGTAAATTATGAAATAAATCATATTGCACCTTTTTCAAATATTCAGGATCAGTTGCTTTGCTTTGATCGATAAACGGTGCCAGAACAAATTTTTCGTTAACCGTGTCTTTTTCCAGTTTCTTCAAATCGTTTAAGGAAACCACTAAGTCTACTTCTTTCGATTTCTTAAGACCTGTCATTAACTCATTCCAGGCAGCATAATTTTTTGGCGTGAAGAATTTTTTATCCTGAAAACCAATTACAACCAGGTTTCCTTCTTCTCCAAATTTGTCCAGGAATTTTTGATAATCTTTATTGGCAATATGGTTTTTAGGAAGCAAATTTGCTTCAGTATAAGTCATAGACAGGTTTTTCCATTGGTAACCAAGGAAAATAGTTAGGGCAGCGATCCCAACGAGTATAGAAATTCTGTTTTTAAGTATGATTCTGGCTAATTTCTCCCAAAATCCAACTTGTGTGACGTTTTTCATAAAATTTGTAAAATGGATGCAAATGTAGTGAAAAGTGCTCGGAATCATAAATATTCGGCTTGGTTTTTACGGTTTGTTAACACAATTGAAACGATGCTGTTGTTTAAAAATGTGATATTTTATAGAATTCTACGTTAGCTTTTCTCATATTTGTATCTAATTTAAAAAGAGGTAGAAAATGAATTGGATTCTATTAATAATCGCAGGACTTTTTGAAGTTGCTTTTGCCTCTTGTCTGGGCAAAGCCAAAGAAACGACAGGAATGGTTTCGACCTATTGGATGATTGGTTTCTTTGTTTGTCTTTCCATCAGTATGTTTTTGTTGTATAAGGCCACTCAGGTATTGCCCATTGGAACTGCCTATGCGGTTTGGACCGGAATTGGAGCAGTTGGGACTGTTTTGGTTGGAATATTAGTTTTTAAAGAGCCGGCAACTTTCTGGAGAATATTCTTTCTTTCGACTTTAATTGCTTCGATTATTGGATTGAAGTTCGTTTCCAGTCATTAATAATTTTTTTTTACATAGGGAGCTATGTATATTTAAATAAAGTGAAACGCCTTTTTATGGATACAGAATCTATGTTACTATGTGTTAAAATGGATTACGCCCAACAGCTTGCATTAGGCAGAAAATCTTTATCATCTTTGTAATCTGTGGCAAAATAATAACATGGAGATTTTATAATTCGTGTTTATTCGTGACTCGAGCGATAGCGAACAGGCGGAGTAAATTAGTGGCGAAAGAAAACTTTTAAACTTTACATAAAACAATGCAGGACAATACAATCACTTTTATATTTCTGGCAATTCTCTTATTGCTCATCGCTATCATTTGTTTTTTGATGTATCAATTGCTGCAATTCAAAAAAGCAAAAGACGATGCCGAGAAAAGTTTTTATGCACTTGAAATGAAAGTGAACGATTTGCAATTGGAAACTTTAGAGTCTAAACTGAATCCGCATTTGTTTAAAAATATTTTAAACTCGATTCAGTCACATGCTTATCAAACCTATTTTGCTTTAGATAAATTAGCGAATGTACTGGACTATATCCTTTACGAGAGTAAGAAGAAGTTTGTCACGGCAAAAGAAGAAATTGATTTTGCACTCAATTTAATCGAAATCAATAAAATCAAAATCAGTCCGCTTTTTGAATTAAAAATCAAAACCAATATCAATAAAGAGGACAAATTGTACGAGCAGCCTTTACTGGCACCGTTAATCTCGATTGATTTAATCGAAAATGCTTTTAAACATGCCGACTTACAGAGTGCCGATGCTTTTATCTCGGTTGTATTTGAGTTCAGGGACAATGCTTTTTCTATGACCGTTTCTAATAAAATATCGGATAAAAAAGTATTGAAAAAAGAACGAAGCGGCTTCGGTCACGCCACCTTAGAACACCGGTTGCGAATTATTTATAAAAACAACTTCAAACTCGACAGGTTTGTCGAAAACGACATTTATATTGCTCATCTAAAAATAGACTTACTTGAATACAAAACTGAAATGCTTGCTGCTGGACGATGAGCTGCCAGGCTTAACGTATCTGAAAATGCTTTGCGAACAGATTCCCGAAGTAGAAATTGTAAAAACATTTAACAATCCTGAAAAACTCCTGGCCGAAATACCGAATCTCGATTTTGATTTGTTGATCTCAGATATCGAAATGCCCGGAATCGACGGTTTGCATCTGGCAGAAACCCTCGACAATAAGTTGGTTATTTTCTGCACGGCTTATAAAGAATATGCCGCTGATGCTTTTAATATTGATGCTGTAGATTATATTACAAAACCGGTAAAACTCGAACGTTTGCAAAAAGCGATCTCAAAAGCTTTTGAACGTTTCGATAAACCGGATGCCGCTAAAAAATTCATTCAGTTAAATACCGATAAAGGCAAAACATTACTTTATTTTAATCAGATTCAGTACATCAAGACAGCCATTAGTGACAGTCGGGATAAAACCGTACTGCTTGTTGACGGAAGTTTACTCAACTTAAAGAATGTGAAATTCGATACGCTTTTAAAGGAACTTCCCGAGACTGATTTTTGCCGTGTCAACAAGAAAGAAATTGTTGCAGTAAAAGCGATAAAGTTTTTTAATCATAACGAAATTGTATTGCATCATTTAGAAAAAGATGGTAAAAATAGCTCTTTGATTCTAAGCGAAACCTATCGTGCCGATTTTTTGAAAAGAGTAAAAATCTAACATTTATACCTCAGTTAGTAAACGTAAGACCGACAGTGTTAAAATCCCCTGATTATTGTAATTAAGCAGCCGATTTATCTCAGAATGCCAGTTGGTTATTGTGGAATAAAATAACTTATTACAAAGTTTTTCGGACTTGTTACATGGATTGAAAATTAGCGGTAAATTTACTTTTGCACTACAGTTGGAGTGTTGATATTTGCAGCAATAAATCAAAAAAACGAGTTATGAATAATATTAAAAACTCCTTGTTTTACGTTACTGTCATTGGAGGTTTTACGGCCCTGATATATTGGGTAATCTCAAAAGGGGCTTCACTTGAGGCTGGACGCGGAATCGTTCATAAAAAAATAGAAAGCAATCACTGGAATGATTTTCTTCACTCGATGGTTGAGAATCTTCAGCATCCTTTGGCTATTTTGTTAGCACAGATTGTGACTATTATTTTAGTAGCGCGTTTGTTTGGATGGGTTTTTAGAAAAATCGGACAGCCTTCTGTAATTGGAGAAATGATTGCCGGAATTGTTTTAGGACCTTCTTTGATCGGAATGTATTTTCCTGAATTTTCAGCAGCTTTGTTCCCAAAAGAATCTTTAGGAAACCTACAATTTTTAAGTCAGATTGGTTTGATTTTTTTCATGTTTGTGATTGGAATGGAATTGGATTTGAAAGTTTTGAAAAATAAAGCACATGATGCTGTAGTTATAAGTCACGCAAGTATTGTAATCCCTTTTGCCCTGGGTCTGTCATTAGCTTATTTTATCTACCATACTTTTGCACCGGTTGGGGTTGAGTTTGCCTCTTTCGGATTGTTTATGGGAATTGCGATGAGTATTACGGCATTTCCGGTTCTTGCCCGTATTGTGCAGGAACGCGGAATGCAAAAAACAAAACTCGGAACCATAGCCATTACCTGTGCCGCCGCCGATGATATTACGGCCTGGTGTATTTTGGCTCTGGTAATTGCTATTGTAAAAGCAGGTTCGTTCACGAGTGCTTTGTATGTAATTGGTTTAGCTTTATTGTATGTAGTTATCATGCTGAAAGTAGTTCGTCCGTTCCTGAAACGTGTAGGTGATTTAAACTCAACACGTGAGAGTCTGAACAAACCGGTCGTTGCGATCTTCTTTTTGACACTTTTGTTTTCTGCTTATGCCGCTGAACTTATTGGAATCCATGCTTTGTTTGGTGCTTTCCTGGCCGGAGCAATTATGCCTGAAAACAATAAATTCAGAAATATTTTTATCGAAAAAGTAGAAGACGTTGCGATTATCGTTTTACTGCCATTGTTCTTTGTATTTACCGGTTTACGTACACAAATTGGTTTATTGAACGATCCGTATTTATGGAAGGTGACTGCCGTGATTATTGGAGTAGCCGTAGCAGGGAAATTTTTTGGAAGTGCTTTTGCTGCAAAATTCGTGGGACAAAGCTGGAAAGACAGTTTGGCAATCGGTGCTTTAATGAATACCCGTGGTTTGATGGAACTGGTAGTTTTAAATATCGGTTATGATCTGGGAGTTCTATCAACAGAAATTTTTACTATGATGGTGATCATGGCTTTGGTAACCACATTTATGACTGGTCCTGCGTTGGATTTAATCGGTTTTGTTTTTAAAGACAAGATAACTGCTATCCCACAGGAAATTGGAAATAAAAGCAAATTTAAAATCCTGCTTTCTTTCGCTACTCCTGAAAAAGGAAAAAAATTACTTAAACTGGCCAATAGTTTGGTTAAAAAGCAGGCAGATAATTCTATTGTGACGGCGATGCATTTATCATTGAGTACCGAAATACATTCGTTTGACATAAAAGACCATGAACGTAAAATGCTGTTGCCGGTGATTGAAGAATCAGAACGTTTGAATCAGAATATGGTGAGTGTTTTTAAAGTGACAAATGATATCGATACTGATATTATTGATACGGCAAATCAGGGCGAATATGATTTATTGTTAGTTGGATTAGGGCAGTCTATTTTTGAAGGAACCCTGTTGGGTAAAATTCTTGGGTTTACAACCAGAATCGTAAATCCGGATCGTTTAATCGATAAGTTTACAGGTAAAGAAGGACTGTTTGAAAATTCTCCTTTTGACGAAAGGACGCGTCATATTATCGCAAAAAGTAAAATGCCAGTTGGGATTTTCATCGATAAAAAGCTGGAAGAAGTCAATCAGGTTTTTATGCCGGTTTTTAGTAAAGAAGATGCTTTTTTAATTGATTATGCCAAAAAATTAATCAACAATAACGGATCTCAGATTACCGTTCTGGATGCCAGCGGTGAAGTAAAAAATACCCGAGATATTCAGGAAACGATTCGTTCGATCGAGCAAATTGCACCTAATCACATCATGATTATGCATGACCGAACGATTAAAAAAGAATTCTTGGAGAATCAGAACTTAATGATCATTAGTTTAGACAGTTGGAAAAAATTAATAGAATCTCAAAGTACCTGGTTGAACAATACACCTTCTGTATTAATTTTGAAGCCATAAAAGGGATTAAATTACAATTTTTTTAAAATTACAATCTGTAAAATTCCAAATTCCAATTTTATAATTGGGTTTGGGATTTTTTTTTGGGTCGCGGATGAGGCGGTTTCGCTTTGCGAAAACGCGGATTTGTGCGGATCTTTTGTTTCTTGTGAATATTCCTTTGGCCGAAATGAAACGATATGTCACATTGGAATTTGGAATTTAAAGAATTGGAATTTAATATTTATAACCCCAAATCCAGTACATAAGAAATCTTAACCGCAATGTTATCCTCAAATCTCATTAGCTGGTTCGGACCATAACGATAGAAGCCACCTAAACCAATACCTTTATAAATCTTGTTGAGTTCGATTCCGGATTCAAAAAAACCTTTGTCCAGAGTTTTATAGGTTGGACCTACGTGTTGTTGTGGATTTTGCATATTTCCCCAGGCCATTCTTGTGACCAGTACTAAAGACGGACGAACTTTTTTGAGTATTCTGATGCGGTCGAAACCGTGTTTGATTTGGAAAAATACATATTGACTGGAAAAAAATTCGTTAAAAAACATGGTTTCAAAACTGTTTCGTCCGGCAAAAGTAATACGTTGCAATAGTGTTTCCTTGTTTAAGTTGTTGGGCATTGTATTGTACAGGTGTGTAATGGGTACATCGCCCGTAGCATAACCGCCTTGAAGGAGCAAGCTCGTTTTCTGACCGTTTAAATATTTCTTTTCATATTCTGCTTTGAAATCTATTTTCCCAAAAGTAAAATCGTTCTCCATAACATTGGGTAGCGACTGCGTGTATTGAAAAGTAAACCTTGGGAATTTTTTATCTGTCTCAGTTCTTCCGGTCGGGGTTTGCATAAAAGGACTAAAAGGTGCCCAAACAATCGAAACCATTGCGGTAGTCATGACATAATCCGAATATAACTTTCCATTGTAATTAAAAAGATAATCGAATTTAGGTTCTACATAAGTTCTTGAAAATTCAAGGATTGCTTCCGTTTTCGGAATGATTTTGGTCTGAATGTTAGCTTTCCAACCCACATACTTATAAAAAGTACTAATGTTGATAGGACGCGGATCGTAAATTTTAAAAACACGTTTGTCAACTGCAAAAACGGTACTCGCAATTTCCCGAACGTCATCTGTATAGTATCCGTTTACCCATGTATTGGTGTTTTTGTCCAATAAAACTCCTGTTCCCAGACTGTATTTGAATGCACCATCTTTTGTCCCGTAAGCACCATATCCTTCGATTCTGAAATTTTTAGAGAAGTGATCGTTAGTAATACCACCAAGTCCTAATCTGAAACCTTCGTAATTGTTGTAACTGATGATTTTCTTTAAATCCAGATCGATCGGGCCAATCGGGAAATACCCGTTGATGATTTTACGTCCTAATCCTAAACGATTTTCAATTCTTTTCTTTATCGAAAGACTGTCTATTAGCTGATACGTTTTTTGGCTTTTTAGATCCAGACTTTCTTTTCGGTATTCTTCCCAGAAAGTTTCCGGTTTCTTGTTGGCGTCGTCTTTAATTTCGATGTAAAGAGCCGGGTTTTTTATAGGTGCAGTCGTATTGTAACGAATGTCAAAATTGTTACTCTCAGAAAGCAGATAGGTAAAGTCAGAAGCTGATTTTTTTCTGGGTTCGAAATTATCTTCAACGTCTCCGTCAAACTGAATCGTTCCTCCTAAGATCTTAATGTCATCATCGTTCTTTCCTTTTACAATTTTAAAAGTAGTATTGCTTTGGAACCATATTTTTTCGTTAGGTACATATTCAAATTCATGAATTCCGCTAATGTCCAAAACACCTTTGATACGCATTACGGCTTTGGCAACAGCGAAATTTTCCTGATCGATGTATAAAACACCTTCTAGTCCCGATGATTTCCTTCTGTGTTTGTTTTTAAAGTAAATCATATATGTTTCGCGGCCCTTTACATTCACGGTATCCAGGATCTTGTAATTGTAACTTTGCGGAGCGTTGTCTGAAATTGGATTTTCGTATTTCGTTTCAAACAGTTCGTACTTCGAATCATAAATCGAAATCGACTGTAGATTAAAAGCAATAATCTCATAAATGGGTTGTTTAAAACCGGCCATCTTGGTTCCTAGTATGGTTTCCTTCAATTTATGATTGCCAAACTGATATTGGGAAACTTTTTCGGTTTGAAATAAATGCTGCTTACTGATTATTTCTTTGAATTTGTAATCAGAAGAATCAATATTGATGCGTTTTTTGTCTAAATTTTTATAAGTAGCGGTCGAGTCGATTCTGCCGTCAATCGAGTCAGGATTGGCGGTTACAATAAGTTTATTGTAGCTCTTATATTCGAAACTGTTGAGTTTTTTTTGCGGGTTGTTTTTGTTTTTATTCGCAATTACCTTTTTAATTATCGTTAAGGCTGGATTTTCGTTTGAAATCACAACCTCTTTTAAATCGTCGGTCTTTTGAGAAAGAGAGATCGGATAAAAAGTTTTATGATCAGTAACTGCGATGATCCTTGTTTGAAAACCAATATACGAAACGATAAAATCGGTTGGCTTTAGAGGCATTTTCAGAATAAACTTCCCGTCAACATCTGTAATTGTATTGTTGTTGTCGGAAGTTGTAATTGTAGCAAAAGGAAGAGGTTTGTTATTGGAGTCCGTTACAATTCCGTTTATTTGAAATTGCGCCTGAATGGTAAGCGTGAAAAACAAAGTCAACAAACAAAATAGCTTCATAGAGAGTGTTATAGTTTCAAAAACGGACAAAGTGTAAAAATGGTATGCAAAAATAAGAATAAAAAAATCCGTTCAGTATAATTTAACTAAACGGATTTTTATTTTGTGTTGAATAGGATTACACCTTCATGATTTCGGCTTCTTTTGCTGCCAATAACTCATCGATTTTTTTGATGTAAGTATTAGTTAAATTCTGAACTTGCTCTTCGGCTGATTTGCAAATGTCTTCAGAAGTTCCCTCTTTTTCTAATTTTTTGATATCGGTATTAGCATCCTTACGTACATTACGAACACCAATTTTAGCATCTTCAGCTTCAGCTTTTGCTTGTTTAGCTAAGTCTCTACGACGCTCCTCAGTTAAAGGCGGAACGCTGATGATGATAACGTCTCCGTTATTCATTGGATTAAAACCAATGTTGGCTACCATGATCGCTTTTTCAATGACCTGTAGCATGTTTTTTTCAAAAGGTTGCAAAGTGATGGTTCTGGCATCAGGAACACTGATTTTTGACACTTGAGAAAGTGGTGTTGCAGATCCGTAATAATCTACAAAAACACTTCCCAGCATTGCCGGTGAAGCTTTTCCCGCACGAATGTTAAGAAATTCTTTCTCTAAATGTGCGATCGAACCATTCATAGATTCTTCAGTACTATCTAATATAAATTCTATTTCTTCAGTCATTTTTTTTAATTTTAGTTTTCAGTCTTAGTTTTCAGTCTCAGTCTGTATTGGTAACTGTAAACTGTAACTGATGACTTATATATTAACTACTGTTCCAACGTTTTCACCTTCACAGATTTTCAAAAGATTACCGATTTTGTTCATATCAAAAACAACGATTGGTAATTTGTTCTCCTGGCTTAAAGTAAAAGCGGTAGTATCCATTACATTTAATCCTTTTTTAAGGACATCATCAAACGAGATAAAATCAAATTTTACAGCTGATGCATTTTTTTCCGGATCAGAATCATAAACACCATCGACACGTGTTCCTTTTAAGATTACATCTGCATTGATTTCAATTCCTCTTAAAACGGCTGCTGTATCGGTTGTAAAATATGGATTTCCTGTTCCGGCACCAAAAATTACGATTCTTCCTTTTTCAAGATGGCGGTCCGCTCTTCTTTTGATATAAGGTTCTGCAATAGACTCCATTTTTAAAGCAGTCTGCAAACGCGTTTTCATTCCTTTGTCTTCAAGTGCACCTTGCAACGCCATCCCGTTAATTACGGTAGCAAGCATCCCCATGTAGTCACCTTGTACTCTATCCATACCGGCACTTGCACCTGCAACGCCTCTAAAAATATTTCCTCCGCCAATAACAATAGCAATTTCTACTCCTTTGTTGTGAATTTGCTTAATTTCTTCAGCGTATTCGGCTAATCTTTTAGGGTCAATACCGTATTGTAAATCACCCATTAAGGCTTCGCCGCTAAGTTTTAGAAGAATTCTTTTATATTTCATTTCTGTGTTGCGTTAATTTGTGCAAATATAGACATATTCTGATTTTTAGAAATAATGTTTTTAAAAAAAAATAATAGTTCTTTTCGTTTTAAATTGAAGTAGATCTTCGGGATTTCTACGAATGTGACAAAAGTCATTTTTTAAATTTTCTTAAAAGTTGTAATTTTAGACAATTCAAAAAAACTTTAAATATGAAAAGTACCATAGCCAAAGCATTATTCAACAGTCATTCGTATGCCGAATATCGAAAAATAGTTACCGATCTGCTATTAGAAGGGAAATCAACCGGTAATGAGCAATCTGAAAGCTTAACCAATTACAGCAAGCTGAATGAAGCCAGAATGAATCGACTGGAGAAAACCATGAAAGTTTCCGATGAGGTAGCTTCCGAATTAGAAAATTTAAAACATAACTATATCTGGCTGGTGATTTCTGAAGGCTGGTGCGGTGATGCGGCACAAATACTTCCTATTATTAATAAAATGGCTTTGGCCTCTCATAAAAAGATCGACCTCCGAATTGTTTTCCGCGATGAAAATGAAGCACTAATGAATCAGTATCTCACGAACGGAGGAAGAGCAATTCCAAAAGTAATTGTGATTTGCAAAGAAACCGGAATTGCACGTGCTGACTGGGGACCAAGACCAAAAGGAGCTAGTGAATTAATGACCAACTATAAAAAAGAATTTGGTGTAATTGATGAAAAAATCAAAACCGATTTGCAATTGTGGTATTTGGCTGATAAAGGACTAAGTACTCAGAACGAGCTTATGGAAATAATGCGTTTACTCGAAATTCGGGAGTAATGAAAAGGTATGAGCCAACCGGATATGTCTATCTGGAGCATTTTTTCTCTGAAGAGGAACTTGTCGATATTGAAGAGAAACTGATTAAATTTCATGAACTCTGGTTGCTTGACAATGCAGCGCATTATGAAAATGGAATTTTAAACAGTCACAGTCTTACTTCTGGAGAATATTTCAATGGAGAAGAAAAAACAGCTCTTTTTGAATTTATTTCTCAGGACAAATTTGCAGAATTGCTGAGTGAAATTTTTCCGAAGACTCCTGTCTTTTTGAACACACAGCTTTTCTTTGATCCAAAAAATGCAGAGCAGAAAAATTATTGGCATCGCGATATTCAATATACCGGAATGGCAACCGAAGATCAAGAGAAAGCAATTAAAACTCAGAATGTGGTGCATTTCAGGATTCCGATGAAAAGCGAACATGGGATCGAACTGATCCCAAAAACGCATCGGGAATGGGATTTGCCAAAAGAGTTTGATGTTCGGAATGCTTTGAACGGTTGTCAGCAAAGCGATGCTTTAGAACGGGGAAAAATTATAAAATTGAATCGGGGAGATCTATTGATTTTTTCTGCCAATATGATTCATCGCGGAATTTATGGAAATGATCGATTTTCTTTAGATATCATTTTCTGTGATAATATTCCCGAGATGAAGAGCTTTATAGACAGGGATAATTTGCCATCGGCGAAAATACTTGAAGGACTTAAAAATAAAGCGTTTTTTGATCTTTTGTAGATTCATGCAATTGTGGGAATAGTAAAATATGCGATTGTGGTTGTTAAGAAATAAATCGCTAAAACCCCTTATTTTTCGGGTAATCTGTTGCAAATAAGAATTTTAGTAATAAAAAATATATTAAAATATTTTGTGTGGCTTTTAATTTTTGTATCTTGCGAGAGTAATCCCACTTCTATTATTCATTTTCTTATTTACTCTTTTTATTGGTGTTTATTTAATGTTTAACAATTAAAAAATACACTATCATGAAAAAGTTATTCGAAAGATTTTACGATTTTGTTTCGGGCTTGTTATTTGGAGGGAAGAATGTATCTCATTACTAACTTCAAAAAACGAGAGCTTATGAAATAGAACTACTTTGCAAGAAGTTGGCACATTACTATGGGTATTCATGATGTAATGTGCTTTTTTTGTTTTTAACCCTATCGAATTGAGGTGTCAAATTGAGAAGTAGCAAAGAGATAAAATACATACTCTTTCTTTTTTATTATAAAGAACGATAAGGATGCCGACGAGATCCTTTTGTTGTACCTAAAAACTTTTATCATTTTAAAAATCACTTGTTGTAAAAGATTTAACATACAACCAATTATCGTTAAGATATAAAAGGTTTGAATCCCGTTGCTCTGAAAGAGCTTTGGCAATAGCGTGGTGTGAAGCATCATGAATAATGATGATGAATGTTTAAACCCTGTATTACTTAGCTGTTTTAAAATCGATTAAAAAGGGCTTCAATCTTGTTCCGTTTTGTTTTCTGAAATTGTCTGAAATTAGAATTTGATAATGATGATCGGGTTCTAAATCAGCTTTGATAGTCCACGATTTCATATCCGAAGACCAGATTCGTTCTGTGTTTATTTTTGGAAAAAAGCTTTCGCCGAGAGGGCCAAAGTCTACGCCTGTACTGCGCCCGTTTAGTGGTTCCGAAAACGTAATGGTAATTTCGATTGGTCCTGGTTTTACCTTTTGATTGCCATTTTTAAATGCTGACAAAGAGACAACAGTGGGTCTTTGTTTTTCGTAATTCTGATGCAATTGTTTCAGACTTTGGTTGAATAGTTTTGTACCATCTACAATGCGTGTAACCTCTTTTTCATTGTGATAATCCAGTTCAATAAGTGTTTTGATTGCCTTTGTTTTGTCTTTGGCTGAATTGTAATAACGTTCGCAAATTTCATAACCAATATAATAGCCCAAATCTCTAACTTTTAAGCTGTTTTTGTTTTCACCCCAGATCCAATTGTAATTGTTGCTTCTAAGGTATAAGTCCGTAATAAACTGATCGATTACTTTTTGTTGATTGCTTTTTCCGAATTCAATTGCAGGAGTATTGGGCTTTTTTCCGGTTACTTTACAGGAAATAAATTCGGCCACACCTTCATACAGACACATCGAAAGTAAATTTTCTACCAATTCTTTTTGCTGTGTATGTACGTACTCATGTGTGCAGAGTAGTGCGATGTTTTTTCTAGGATTGTATTCTTTATAAAAAGACTGTCTCCACACGGGCAGTTCGTCAACAATAGTGGTTTCGTCTGCAAGGCTCATTTCACTCCCGATTAAAATTCGATCATCTTGAATCGTTCCATTTGTTCTGAAAGCTCCAATCGAAAAATAAAGAGTCGACGGCTTTAAATCGGGATAAGCTTGTTTTAGTTTATTGATGTCGGCATCAATTTCCGGATAAAGTTCGCTGGAATTTAAAGTATTTGATTTTAAAGAATTCCAGAATTTGGGATACTTGTTTATCGCATTTATAAAATCTTTAGAGGTGTAATTGCGAACTTCGATTAAGCTCTTTAAGCCAGGACTGGCTTTGTCGATGTATAGTTCTTGTAAAAGCGAGTATTGTTTTACGCTGTCTTTTTCAATGGTGATTTTGCTGTAGGCATCCCAGAAATTATCAATATCACCGGAAACAATTTTTTGATTGCCGGTTTGACTGTAGGAGGATATCGCAAAGACAAACAGTAAGAACAAAAGGCGGTTTTTCATTTTTTGGGTATTTTAATCTCCGCCTAAAATACAAAAAAAAATGAAAAGATACAGGTTTGCTAAATGCTCCTAAAAAAGGTTAGGCTTTATTTCGTCTGAAGGCTTTCTTCAAAAAGAGTAATGTCGATTGCGTTTTTTACGTCGTAATCACCGATTTTAGTTCGGCGTAAAACGGTTAAATGAGATCCTGAATTCATTGCTTTTCCAAAATCAAAAGCCAAAGAACGAATGTAGGTTCCTTTGCTGCAAACGACTCTAAAATCGATTTCAGGTAAAGCAATTCGGGTGATTTCGAATTCGTGAATAGTCGTTTTTCTGCTGGCAATTTCTACCGTTTCTCCGGCACGCGCATGCTCATACAAGCGAACGCCGTCTTTTTTGATGGCAGAGAAAATAGGCGGTTTTTGATCGATTTCGCCTAAAAACTGTTTCACTGTTTCATGAATCAAAGCTTCGTCGATATGAGAAGTTGGAAAAGTCTGATCGATTTCGGTTTCTAAATCATAAGATGGAGTGGTGGCTCCAATATAAAAAGTGCCCGTATATTCTTTCGCCTGACCCTGCAGCTCCGAAATTCTTTTGGTAAACTTTCCGGTACAAATAAGCAATAACCCTGTTGCCAACGGATCTAAAGTTCCCGCATGGCCAATTTTGAACTTTTTAGGAAGTCCAACTTTGTTAATTAACAGGTATTTTAATTTATTGACAGCTTGAAACGAACTCCATTTTAAAGGTTTGTCAATCAATAAAACCTGTCCGTCTAAATATTCTTCAGGAGTCATTATATAATCGTAAGTGGATGAATGAAAAAGTGAATCAGCAGGAGAATAATTCCGGCGATGATTCGGTAGTAACCAAAAACTTTGAAACCGTTTTTAGTCAAAAATCCAATAAAGGATTTGATGGCCAGAAGCGCTACAATAAAAGCAACGACATTTCCAATAACTAATAGGTTAATCTGATCGTGAGACAGTTCGAATCCGGCTTTGTAATAATCGTAACATTTTTTTACCGTGGCACCCAACATTGTCGGAACGGCTAAAAAGAAAGAGAATTCCGCTGCTGTAGTGCGGGATAATTTTTGAGACATTCCACCCACAATACTGGCTCCGCTTCTTGAAACTCCCGGAATCATGGCAATACATTGGAATAAACCAATTTTAAAGGCTTGTAAATACGTAATTTCCGAAGAACTTTCGGTAGCATTCGGATTGTTGAACCACTCGTCAACTTTTAGTAAAATTAACCCTCCTATCAAAAGAGAAATGGCAACTGTAACAGGGTTTTCTAATAAGCCATCTATAAAATCGCTTAGCAATAAACCTAATACTACAGCCGGAATAAAGGCAACTAAAAGTTTAAAGTAAAAATCAAGTGTTTGAAAGAAACGTTTGAAATACAAAACAACTACAGAAAGTATTGCACCAAGCTGGATGACAATCGTAAAAAGTTTGGTGAAATCTTCGTGAGCAATTCCAAAAAAGGAAGAGGCAATAATCATGTGACCTGTTGAAGAAACGGGTAAGAACTCGGTGATTCCTTCAATAATAGCAAGAACGATAGCTTGTAATGTATTCATTTATGAGATTGTTAGAATTTTAGAATCCTTAGACTTCTTAGATTTTATAAAAGATTATCAAAATAATCTAAAGGTCTAAGAAGTCTAAGGGGTCTAAATAAAGTCTATTTAGATTTTTTGAAAATAGAGTAAATAGTAATTCCAAAGCCGATTAAAACGGTTGTTGGTGCCAGACGAATGCGTCGGAAATTGAAAACATCTTCATTAAAAACATTCGGATCGTTACTTCCTCCGCCAGACATTAAGATAAAACCTAAAGCGATAACTCCAATTCCGATTAATAGAATTTTGTAGTTGATTCCGTCAAAAAGGAATTCTTGTTTTGGTGCCTGTTCTTCTTTATTGTTGTTTTTCATTTTATTTTTTTTGTGCCGCTGAGCGTAGCCAAGGCTTTTTAAAAATTTGCAATCTAAAATCTATAATCTGCGATCTAAAATTAATATAGATCGTCGGTTCTTAAATTCAGGAAACGTTGTGTTGCAAAGTGAGTACTTACCCATGTAATCAAAACTCCTAATCCGAATACGGCTACTAATACCAATCCAATTAAGGCTTTGTCTTCTATAATGCCTAATCCTGGGAAATTGGTTTCTACATAAAGTAAAAGTCCAACTAAAGCGATAATGGCTAAACCGGCACCCAACATTCCCAGTTTTACACTGCGCATTACAAAAGGCTTACGAATAAACGATTTGGTTGCCCCAACCATTTGCATGGTTTTAATGATAAAACGATTAGAGTGAATGGATAAACGCAAGGAGCTGTTGATTAATAAAACTGCAATTACCGCAAGGAAACCGCTAATAATTAAAATCCACATACTTACTTTTTTGATGTTGTCATTTACCAGATTCACCAATTGTTTGTCGTAAACAATGTCTTCAATCATGGTATTTTGACGCAGTTTGCTTTCTATTTTAAGGATGCTGTCTCTTTCAACATAATCCGCTTTTAAGTGAATGTCATAAGAGTTCAACAATGGGTTTTCTCCCAGAAAAGTCAGGAAATCTTCTCCAATAATGTCAGTGTGTTCCTTTGCCGCTTTCTCTTTTGTTACATAAACGAATGATTTTGCAAAAGGAGCTCTTTTTAAATCGGTGTTGAAAGCTTTTATCACACTATCATTGGCTTCGTTTTTAAAGAAAACCGTCATCGCGATTTTTTCTTTAAAATCATTAGCCAGTTTTCTAGAGTTGATAATGAATAATCCCAGTACTCCTAAAAGGAATAAAACCAGAAATACACTTAATACAACCGAAAAATAAGAGGAAATTAACCTGCGCTTTTGAAATTTATCAAAGTTAGAACTCATAGTTTGCTTAAATTATGGGGTAAAAATAATAAAGAATTTCTTTAAATGAAGTTAATAACGTTCAAAGTTTTAACTTTCGTACAATAAATGTAAATTTGCGGACTTAATAATTCAGTACAACAAAACTTAGCAACTAGGTTACCTGGTAACTCAGCAACTCAAAGAAATGAAATACAATCCAAACGAAATCGAAACGAAATGGCAGAAGTATTGGGCAGAAAACCAAACTTTTGCGGCGAAAAACAATTCTGAAAAACCTAAACATTATGTGTTAGACATGTTTCCTTATCCTTCAGGAGCAGGATTACACGTAGGACATCCGCTGGGTTACATAGCTTCAGATGTATATTCCCGTTTCAAAAGACATCAGGGATTCAATGTTTTGCACCCAATGGGTTATGATAGTTTTGGATTACCTGCAGAACAATATGCGATTCAAACAGGACAGCGTCCTGAAGATACAACACGCGTTAATATTGACGGGGGAGTAGATAAAGAAGGAAAGCAAATTGCAGGATATAGAAAGCAGTTGGATAAAATTGGTTTTTCATTTGATTGGAGCCGCGAAGTACGAACTTCAAATTCGGATTATTACAAACATACACAATGGATTTTTATCCAGTTGTTTAATTCCTGGTACAACAAGAATGCTGATAAAGCAGAAGATATAACCACTTTAATTGCGCTTTTTGAAAAAGAAGGAAATGCAACTGTAAATGCGGTTTCTGATGATAATATCGAAGCTTTTTCGGCTGAGGAATGGAAGGCTTTTTCGGCGGACAAACAAGAGAAAATTCTTTTGCAGTACAGATTGACTTATTTGGCAGAAACCGAAGTAAATTGGTGTCCTGGTTTGGGGACTGTTTTGGCTAATGACGAAATCGTAAACGGAGTGTCAGAACGTGGAGGTTATCCGGTAATCCGTAAAAAGATGACCCAGTGGAGCATGCGCATTTCGGCTTATGCGGAACGTTTGTTGCAAGGTTTAAACGAGATCGACTGGAGCGAATCTATAAAAGAATCACAAAGAAACTGGATTGGAAAATCGGTAGGCGCAATGGTTACTTTTAAACTGAAAAATCACGATGAAGTAATTGACGTTTTCACAACCCGTCCTGATACCATCTTTGGAGTTACTTTTATGACTTTGGCACCGGAACATGATTTGGTGGCTAAAATTACAAGTCCCGAGCAAAAAGAAGCGGTTGAGGCATATATTGAAAAAACAGCAAAACGTTCAGAGCGCGAGCGTATGGCCGATGTAAAAACAATATCGGGCGTATTTACCGGTGCTTATACAGAACATCCGTTTACAAAAGAACCAATTCCGGTTTGGATTGGCGATTATGTTTTGGCAGGTTACGGAACAGGTGCTGTAATGGCGGTTCCTTGCGGAGACGAAAGAGATTATGCTTTTGCAAATTTCTTTAAAGGTCAAAACGGAATGCAGGAGATCAAAAATATTTTTGCAAACGTTGATATTTCAGAAGCGGCATACGGTTCAAAAGACAATGTGGAGATCGCTAATTCTGATTTCTTAAACGGATTAAATTATAAAAAAGCCACTCAGGTCGCTATCGCCGAGTTGGAAAAAATAGGGCAAGGTGTCGGAAAAACCAATTATCGTTTGCGTGATGCAGTTTTCTCCCGTCAGCGTTATTGGGGAGAGCCTTTCCCAGTGTATTATGTAAATGGTTTGCCAAAGATGATCGAGGCGCAGCATTTACCAATCATCTTGCCTGAGGTAGAGAAATACTTACCAACCGAAGACGGTTTGCCTCCATTAGGAAATGCAGCGGTTTGGGCCTGGGATACAAAAAACAATAAAGTTGTTAATACCGACTTAGTAGATCATGTAACGATTTTTCCTTTAGAATTGAATACCATGCCAGGTTGGGCAGGAAGTTCATGGTACTGGATGCGTTATATGGACGCGCACAATGAAAGCGAGTTTGCAGGCAAAGAAGCGCTAGCCTATTGGGAAAGTGTTGATTTGTATATTGGAGGAAGCGAACACGCCACCGGACATTTATTGTACTCCCGTTTTTGGAACAAATTTTTAAAAGACAAAGGTTTTGCTCCAACCGAAGAGCCATTCAAAAAGCTGATCAATCAGGGAATGATTTTGGGAACGACTGCCTATGTTTACAGATTGGAAGGAACGAATACTTTTGTGTCTAAAAATAAAATTGGAGATCAAAATGTACAGCCATTACGTGTAGATGTAAATTTTGTAAATTCTTCAGATGAATTAGATATCGAAAAGTTTAAAAACTGGAGAGAAGATTTTAATACTGCAGCATTTATTCTTGATGAAAACGGAAAATATATCGTTGGACGTGAAGTTGAGAAAATGTCGAAATCGTATTATAATGTAGTAACTCCGGATGATATTTGTAATGAATACGGAGCGGACACTTTACGTTTGTACGAAATGTTTTTAGGGCCATTAGAACAAGCTAAACCTTGGAATACTGCCGGAATCTCTGGAGTTTTTGGTTTCTTGAAAAAGTTATGGAGATTGTATTTTGATGAAAATAATGGCTTAATCGTTAACAATGACGAACCAACAAAAGACAACTTAAAATCGTTGCACAAAACCATTAAAAAAGCAGCTGAAGACATCGAGAGTTTTTCTTTTAATACTTCTGTTTCTCAGTTTATGATTTGTGTGAATGAATTGTCTGCTCAAAATTGCCATTCAAGAGCCATTTTAGAACCGTTAGCCATTTTAGTTTCGCCTTATGCACCGCATATTGCTGAGGAATTATGGTTACAGTTAGGAAATACAACTTCGATTTCAGAAGTTTCTTTCCCGGTTTTTGAAGCAAAGCATCTGGTAGAAACGAGCAAAGAATACCCGGTTTCTTTCAACGGAAAAATGCGTTTCACTATCGAATTGCCTTTGGATTTAACCAAAGAGCAGATCGAAGAAATTGTTATGAAAGATGAAAGAACTTTGCGTCAGTTAGAGGGAAGAACTCCAAATAAAGTGATTATTGTTCCTGGTAAGATTATCAATCTGGTAGGATAAATAAATTTTTATATACTATAAATTCCAAATTCCAATTTTACGATTGGGGTTTGGGATTTTTTTTTGCACTTATTTTTCAGCTACGAATTGTACAAATTTACACGAATTGATTTTTGCGTTTAGTTTGTCATTTCGATCGAAGGGAGAAACCACAGTAGCTAATCGACAAAGATTGTCGACATAGTTTGCGGAGTTCCTTGTGTGATTTCTCGTTTTTTTGTTGGAATTTGGGATTTGAGATTTGGGATTTTTCTATTGCATTTGTTGCTGTTTTATTTTAAATGGACGATCAAAATGCTAGCTGTGAAAAAAAAACTTGAAATAATTTTAAAAAAAAAATAATCGACATTTCTGTGTGTTTCATCCCTTGTAAATATTGGGGTTTTAGCTTATGTGCTAAGGTTAGAATTTGGGAATTTGAAGATTAATTTTTATTTTTTTTTAAAACGATTTGTAACATTTTGAAACTTCTCGTATCCAAAAGGCGAATTTAACGAATAAACCATTTAACAACTTAAATCTATTAAAAATGAAAAAGTATATCATCTTAGTTATCGCCTTATTATTTTCAGCTGTATGTTTAAATGTATTTGCACAAACAAAAGCTTATCCGTTTGAAGTTCTTAAAACCGGAAAAGGAAAACAAACAATTCTCTTCATTCCCGGATTTGCTTCTTCAGGAGATGTGTGGAAGGATACCAGAGTTAATTTTGAAAAAGACTTCACCTGTTATACACTTACAATGGCAGGTTTTGCCGGTGTAAAACCACAACCTAATGCCTCTTTTAAAAACTGGGAAACCGAAATTGCCAGCTTTATTAAAACAAATAAAATTGAAAAACCAATTATAATTGGTCATAGTATGGGTGGAGGATTTGCATTGGCTTTAGCAGCAGATTATCCGGAATTGGTTGGTAAAATTGTGGTAGTGGATGCGCTTCCGTGTATGGCAGCTTTGATGGATCCTGCTTTCAAAGCAAAAGAAAATAACGACTGTTCGCCAATGGTGAATCAAATGACGACAATGACAGATACTCAGTTTCAGGACATGCAGAAAAAAACAATGCCACGTCTTGTTCAGGATGCTTCAAAAATAGATATGATTGTAGACTGGAGCGTGAAATCAGACCGAAAAACATTTGCTGAAATGTATTGTGATTTTTCTAATACCGATTTGAGAGAAAAAATTTCGAATGTAAAATGTCCATCATTAATTTTACTGGAGTCATATTTTGTAAATTTAAAACCTGCTATTGAAGGGCAGTATCAGAATTTAAAGAGTGCCAATTTTCAATATGCTGCTAAAGGACTACATTTTATCATGTATGATGATGCAGCATGGTATTTAAATCAGGTGAGTAATTTCGTAAAATCATAATAATGGAATTTGAAGTTATCTATAAAAAATATTGGGATAGAATTTTCAGGCTTTGCATGGGTTTTGTAAACGACTATGATATCGCACAGGATCTGGCTCAGGAGACTTTTGTTATTGTGTGGCAAAAATTGGATACTTTTAGAAGTGAGTCGGGTATTGGGACCTGGATTTTTAGGATAGCCTCTAATAACTGTTTGCGGCAAATTGAAAAAGACAAACGTTTTCTTAAATCAGATCTTCCGGTTAATTTGCAGGAAGAAAAACAACAATCGTTAGAGCCGCAAATCCAGTTTTTGTACAAGTGTATTGCTGAATTACCGGAAACGGAACGTATTATTATTTCGCTCGAACTTGAAGAGGTTAAGCAGACTGAAATTGCCAAAATCGTAGGGCTTTCAGAAGCGAATACAAGAGTGAAAATTCACAGGATAAAGGAAAAACTGACTCAAAAATTTAAAGAAAATGGACGACAATAACAATATAGACTTTAAAGGTTTATGGAAAAAACAAACCGTAAGTCAGCCCGACATGAAGGATTTGCTTCTGAGACTGAAACAATTTAAAGCTACCGGTTTACGTCAATTGTGGATCACCAATATACTGCTCCTGGCAACCACTGCTTTTATTATTTTTATTTGGTACTATTATCAGCCGGAATTTATTTTGACCAAAATAGGAATCGTACTCGTGATTTTGGCTATGATTATGTATGTAGGTGTTTACAATAGATTGTTGGCGGGTTATAAAAATATTGATGCGACACAATCCAATCAGGACTACCTGCAGCGATTGATTTTAATTCGAAAAAAACAGCAATACCTGCAGTCTACGGTCCTGAACTTGTACTTTGTTTTGCTGGGTGTTGGAATTTGCTTGTACATGTATGAATATACTTCGAGAATGACTCTTGTTTATGCAGGGCTAACTTATGGGGTGACATTGCTTTGGATAGGAGTGAACTGGTTTTATATTCGTCCGAAACAAATTAAAAAACAACAGGAAAAAATAAACAGCCTGATCGACAAGTTTGATGAGGTTAACAAACAACTGGAGTTATAAAAAAAGCTAGTGATGTTTATGAAAATATTACAGTAATGTCCTGACTTTAAATGTCAAAATGACATTTTTTGAATTTGGTTCAGAATTTGCGGTTTGTTTTGTAAATTTAATAATCAATCAAAAAAAAAATAAAGATATGGGAAGTGGATATTTAATTCTTGCCGGAGCAATTATGTTGTTCAGCTGGTTAGTGAGTTCAAGACTCAAGAGTAAATTTGAGTTGTATTCTAAACTGCAATTAAGAAACGGAATGAGTGGTGCCGAAATCGCCGAGAAAATGCTGGCTGATAATGGTATTAGAGATGTTCGCGTCATTTCGACACCGGGTCAGTTGACCGATCATTATAATCCTGCAGATAAAACAGTCAATTTAAGTGAGGCGGTTTACAACCAGCGCAATGCCGCCGCAGCCGCAGTAGCTGCACACGAATGTGGGCACGCAGTGCAACATGCTGTGGGGTATGAGTGGCTTACGATGCGTTCTAAATTGGTGCCAATTGTTAGCGTAGCGTCCAATTATGTACAATGGATTTTGTTAGCCGGAATTTTGATGATCAGAACCTTTCCAGGGCTATTGCTGATTGGAATTATTATTTTTGCAGCAACCACATTGTTTACGATTATTACCTTGCCGGTAGAGTATGACGCAAGTAACAGAGCGCTAGCCTGGTTAGAAAACAAGCAGATGTTGACGCAACAGGAACAGGCCGGAGCTAAGGATGCCTTAAAATGGGCTGCCAGAACTTATGTTGTGGCTGCAATAGGATCGATTGCAACGTTGTTGTACTATATCTCAATTTATTCCGGAAGCAGAAGGAATTAATGAGATAATTTGTTAATGAGATAATTTTTAATAGAAACAAGACCCGACAGGTTTTTAAAACCTGTCGGGTCTAATTGTTTATAAGGGTAGAAGAATTATATTAAAATATTTAAACCGTAAGAAAAATTATCTCATTGTCTAATTTTCTCATTACCGCATTAGGATCTTTAAAGCTGAATTTGTCTGTCAATCTGCTGATCCAGCGAAATAAATGTTTCTGTTCTTGAAACGCCTTCTATTGCCTGAATTTTAGTGTTTAAAAGCTGCATTAGGTGTTCGTTGTCGCGACAGATGATTTTGATTAATACCGACCAGTTTCCTGTGGTGTAGTGGCATTCTAAAACTTCGGGGATTTTCTTTAAATCTTTCACGGCTTCGGAGTTTCTGGAGGCTTTGTCCAAATAAACACCAACAAATGCCATGGTATTGTATCCTAGTACTTTTGGGTTGACAGTGAATTTAGAGCCTGAAATAACCCCCGATTGTTCTAATTTTTTTAAACGTTGATGAATTGCTGCTCCTGAAATGCCTATTTTATTGGCAATTTGTAAAATGGGTTTTCTGGCATCATCCATTAAGTAACGTAGGATTTCTTTATCGATGCCGTCAATTTCAATTATAAGGGAGTTGATTTTCATTGGAGTTGTGATTTGAAACTAAACTTGGTTATTTGGTTTTAGTTGTAAATCAAATGTACTCATAATGATTTGAAAAATAAAATTCCATTTTTTGAAGTTCCAATTTCCAAATGGAAGTTGAAAATGGTGTACGTTTTTCTTAGTCAAAGTTTTAAGACTTTGATAAAGATTAGGGAAGGGTTTTGTTTAAAAAGAAAAATTCCAAATTTCAACCCTAGAGTTGGAATTTGGAATTTAAATATTGTTATTTCCTTAAAGGTTTATTTTCCTTTATTTGCTTCACTAATGTATTTCTCTAAAGCCATGGTCATTGAAGGCGTCTCAGGAGTTGGAGCAAGAATGTCGATTCTTAAGCCGTGATCAAGCGCTTCTTTTTGAGTTGTGCTTCCAAAAACAGCAATTCTGGTATCGTTTTGTTTAAAATCAGGGAAGTTTTTAAACAATGATTTGATTCCGGTTGGGCTAAAAAAGGCCAAAACATCATAGTAAACATCAGCTAAATCAGATAAGTCACTCATGACTGTTTTGTAAAAAACAGCTTGTGCCCAGTCTACTTTTAGATTGTTTAAAGTTATAGGTGCATCAGCATTCAGTTGATCAGATGCTGGCAACAGGAATTTTTCGTCTTTATACTTTTTGATAAGAGGAGATAAATCTGCAAAATCTTTTGCTCCTACGTAAATCTTACGCTTTCTATACACAACATACTTTTGCAGGTAAAATGCAACAGCTTCAGATTGGCAGAAATATTTCAATCCTTCAGGAACTTTATAACGCATTTCATCTGCTACTCTAAAAAAATGATCTACCGCATTACGGCTCGTCAAAATGATTGCAGTATAGTGATTAAGATCGATTTTTTGTAATCGTATCTCTTTTGCATTAACCCCTTCCACATGAATAAATGGTCTGAAATCAATTTTTATTTTGTGTTTTTGTTGGAGCTCAAAGTAAGGAGAATTTTCCACTTTAGGTTCAGGCTGTGACACCAAAATTGTTTTCACTTTCATATTATAAACATTTACTAAGCCGCCTCTTTTGTAATCCAATAATACATGAAATAATAAGGGGCTATTTCAAGAGCGCAAAGATATAAAATAAAATAAAATAACTTGCTGATTATTGCATTTTGATACGTTTTTATTGAAATAAAATAGGAGTATAGGCTTATACACAGCGAAATGGCTATTATTGCTAGGGGTACAATTTGCGGAATATTGTCATAATAGAACAAAACAGCATTGATGGGAAGGATTAAAACGCCTATATAAGTTCTATAAGTGACTTTTTGTAAGTTAAAAAGGTCTGCAAATTCGTCGATATTGAATGAAGTTGCTACAATTTTCTCAATTAAAAATTTTCCCAGAATAAAATAAAGTAAAAATGTGGCAAGCTGAATGAATAAAACCCAGTCTGTTTTAGAAGCATATCCGAAAATATGCATCGTAAGCTGTATGAAAAAAGCATACGAAACAATTTGTACAAAAAATAAACCAACAGTAAAGCTGCTTCTTAAGTGATTATTGTCGCGATAGATCTTGGCGTATTTGTCTGAAAAAATAAGCTTGCTGAATTCGCTAAACCTGGTTTCGTAAGCTGATTTAGTCATGGCAACAACTGCAAAGGTCAACACAAATAAAAGTGTTGCCCAGTCTTTGTTTTCCAGAATTCGGGGATGAAGTTGTTCAATCATAGCGATGCAAAATTAGTAATTTTTTGCATCAATACTTTTATTATATATTTATTATGAATCAAATGCTATAAAAAGTTTACTTTTGCGGTGAAATTACTCAGAAAAATGAATGATTGTATTGTCATAATTCCCACTTACAACGAAATCGAAAATATTGAAAGTATAGTTAGAGCTGTACTTTCGCAACATAAACCTTTTCATCTTTTAATCATTGACGATAATTCGCCTGATCATACTGCCAATAAAGTAGTTGCTTTGCAGGAAGAGTTTCCGGACCGGTTGTTTTTAGAAAAAAGGGCTAAAAAGTCAGGTTTAGGAACGGCCTATGTTCATGGTTTTAAATGGGCACTAGAGCGTCAATATAACTTCATTTTTGAAATGGATGCCGACTTTTCACATAATCCAAATGATCTCGAAAAGCTGTTTGATGCCTGCCATTTTGGTGGAGCCGATTTAGCTATTGGTTCTCGTTATGTAACGGGGGTAAATGTTGTCAACTGGCCATTAAGCCGTGTTTTGATGTCGTACTTCGCTTCGGTGTACGTGAAATTTATTACCGGAATGAAAATACACGATGCAACAGCAGGTTTTGTTTGTTATAAAAGGGAAGTGTTGGAGAAAATCAATCTTAACAAAATTAAATTTGTGGGTTATGCTTTTCAGATTGAAATGAAGTACAGAACTTACTGTGCTAAATTTGAAATTAAGGAGGTTCCAATTATTTTTACAGACAGAACAAAAGGAGTTTCTAAAATGAGCAATGCCATTATTAAAGAAGCGATACTTGGGGTAATTTCACTTCGATTGAAAAAATTAGTCAATACTTTATAAAGTTATGAAAATGAATAAGATTCTAATAAAAAATGCCAGAATTGTAAACGAAGGATCTATTTTTGAAGGAGATGTTTTGATCGAAAACGACCTGATTGTTGAAGTGGCAGACAGCATCAGTCTAAAATCATCTGATTGTAAAGTAATAGATGCCGAAGGGAATTACTTAATTCCAGGGGCGATTGATGATCAGGTGCATTTTAGAGAGCCCGGGCTAACGCACAAAGGAGACATTGAATCCGAATCAAGAGCTGCAGTTGCAGGTGGAATCACTTCTTTTATCGAGCAGCCTAATACAGTTCCAAATGCTGTAACTCAGGAAATACTCGAAGACAAATATCAGGTTGCGGCAGTAAAATCATTTGCGAATTACTCTTTTATGATGGGAGCTACCAATGATAACCTCGAAGAAGTTCTAAAAACAAATCCAAAGAATGTTGCGGGAGTAAAAATTTTTCTGGGTTCTTCAACCGGAAATATGCTGGTAGATAATGAAGCTACTTTAGAAAAGATATTCTCCAGTACGCCAATGTTAATCGCAGTACATTGCGAAGACGAAACTACTATACAGAATAATTTAAAGGAGTTTAAAGAACAGTATGGTGATGATATTCCGGTTACGGCGCATCATTTAATACGCAGCGAAGAAGCGTGTTATATTTCTTCTTCAAAAGCAGTGGCACTAGCTAAGAAAACAGGAGCGCGCTTGCATATTTTTCACCTTTCGACTGCGAAAGAAATGGAATTGTTTACCAATAAAATTCCATTGGAAGATAAAAAAATTACCGCTGAAGTTTGTGTGCATCATCTATGGTTTACAGACGAAGATTATAAAACCAAAGGGAATTTTATTAAATGGAATCCTGCTGTAAAAACAGCAAACGACCGAAAAGTGCTTTGGGAAGCTCTAAATGATGGTCGTATCGATGTAATTGCTACAGATCATGCGCCACATACTAAAGAAGAAAAAATGCAGCCTTATCTGAATGCACCATCCGGTGGGCCGCTTGTACAGCATGCTGTTGTAGCCATGTTTGAAGCACATCATCAAGGGAAAATCAGTGTAGAGAAAATTGTAGAGAAAATGTGCCACAATCCGGCTAAAATTTTCAAAATAGAAAAAAGAGGTTTTATAAAAGAAGGTTATTATGCCGATTTAGTGATTGTAAATCCAAGTTTGCCATGGAGCGTGAAACCGGAGAATATTTTAGCTAAGTGTGGGTGGTCACCTTTTGAGAATTTTACTTTTAAGTCTAGAATTACTCATACTTTTGTAAACGGTGAAATGGTTTACAATAACTTTAAAGTAAAAGATATTCGCGCAGGAAAACGTTTATTGTTTGACAGATAAAAAGCTGAGATGAAAAATTTTATAGTAATAATATTGGTATTGTTTCTTTCTGTAAGTTGTAAAAAAGAGCTGGTCAAACAGCCTGCAAAGCTTATCGAGAAAGATAAAATGGTTGATATTATGTATGATCTCTCTCTTATTGAAGCTATGAAATATCAGCATCCTGTTTCGGTAGATTCAGTCGAAACAAGTCCTACGGCGTTTATCCTGAAAAAGTACAAGATTGATAGTTTGCAATTTTCACAGAGTAACCGCTATTATGCGGCTGATTATGAAAATTATAAAAGCATGTTTGACGAAGTTGGAAAACGTTTGGCTGTTAATCAAAGAGCTGTAGATTCGATATTAAAAATTGAAGAGAAAAATGCAGCAAAAGCAAAGAAAACCAAACTTAAAGATACAGTAGGGAATAATCTAACAAAGGTGAAACTGGATTCTATCCGAAAAACAAAACGATTAGATCGATAGTTGTTAAAGTTTTGAAATATTTTTTATGTACTCATGTACATCCTGAAAAACCGTTCCCAGAGCGGTTTTTATTTTTTCATTAGAATACAGATTATTGGAATAGGAGGCCTTTGCAGTTGCTTTTGTAAGACGTCTTTTCTGAAAAAATAAAGTCGAAAAAATCGTATCGACGACCCAAAGGAAATTCATGAATACCGGCGTAGCATGAATGCTTGGTTTTTTTACTTTTAAAGTATCGGCAATCGTGTTTAGGATATTCTGAAAAACAATATTGTCGGCAATTAAAGTAAAGCGTTCGTTTTTAATGTCGCTTTTCATTAATTGATTAGCAATTTTTGTCACATCATTTATAGCAACAAAACCGGTACTTCCAAGAGTATAAAAAGAAAGTCCGTTGGCAACTTTGGCATAGAGTTCTGCACTTCCCTGTACGTTTGTTTTGTTCTTCGGGATTGGCCCCAGAATAACACCCGGATTTAAGATAATTACGTCTAAGCCTTCCTGTAAACCACGCCAAACTTCCATTTCGGCTCCGTATTTAGAAATTGCGTAATCACTATGAGGTTTTTCGGGGTTCCAGTCTGTTTCTTCTGTAATGTAAGTTTCATGAGCTGCTAAATCACCTAAAGCTGCAATAGAGCTTATAAAGCAGAACTTCTTTACCGCTCTGGCAATCGAAAAATTAACCATATTGGCAGTTCCTTCGATATTGATTTTTCGAAGTGCTTCTTCGTCTTTGGGGTCAAATGAGATCAGTGCGGCACAATGATATACATAATCAATGTTTGTAAAGGCGATTTCTAAAGATGGGACATCTAAAATGTCTGCTTCAACCCATTCGATTTTTTCAAACAGCTCTCCTTTTTTGTACAATTCAAAAACCGATTTGGTTTTCTCAATATTATTCAGATTTCGGTAAATAGCCCGAACATTTTCTCCATTTTCAATCAAATGAAGTAATAAATGTGCGCCAACTAAACCTGTACCTCCTGTTACTAATACCATCTTGTAAAGATAGTACTTTGGTTTAAAGGTGCAAAGAGAGACAGGTTTAAAGGCATAAGTTTTTAATTGACTATTAGTTTTAGAAGGGCCTTTTAGAAAATGGTGTAGCCAAGTATAAAATCTAAGGATTGGTAACTTCCACTAAAAGAGTTGTATGCGTTCAGAACTTCCTTACGCGTGTTTACCCGGATTTCTGCACTCAGTTTGTTTTTGAAATTGTAACCAAGTCCAAACAGGAAATTACCGCTTGTCGAACTTTCCAGAGTGGTTGGTTTGCTGGTAATTTTGAATTTACCGCTTACGTCAAAGGCATAACCGGCATTAGTAAAGATTTTAGAATTGTTGCTTAAGAAAAAATAGTAACGTACTCCAAAAGGAACTTGTATGGCGGTGTATTTAGCTTCTGAAGGGAATTCGGTTTTTACGCCATTGTTCATTCCGCTTGTTACTCCCGATTCTTTTTTGTTTTCGTACTGCTGATAGGTTGGGTTTACAAAAAGACTCCATTTGTTTTTGTTGAATGGAAGTATAAATTCGCCTTCAAGTCCTATTTTAAAAGTTATTTTTTGGCCGTAATCAACATTATTGTATCCGTAGCTGCCATCAACTGAGATCGAAGAAAAACCAATACCGGGAGTGATCTTCAAGAGGTAAATACTTTTGTTTGCTGAAGTAATTGTTTTTTCGATGTCACTAGATGAAACGTTGTTGTACTTCAGGAAGTATTTCATCAAAGCGTCTTTTTTATAAGACAAATTTTTGACGTCATTTTCGGTGGTGCTTTTGGTTTTGACATTATTGAATAATTGTTGTCTGAAGTAGTTGTTCTCCACTGTTGCTTTGGAGTTGTCAAGTTGAGCAAGATATTCTTTGCGTACAAGCTGCTCCAGAGGTCTTTCGGCAGTCTCGTAAAAAAATCGGGTCATGTCGTTATTGGCATAGTAGTATAAAGAAGCATCGCCTTTCACCAGAACTTTTAAGAAAACGAGCTGCTCTTTCCAAATCGGATTTTTGTCTGTAGAAAAACTTTCCAATACATCACTTGAAAGGTCAATATTGACTTTTGCTCTTTTGTATGTCGTGTGGTTTTCAATTCCAAACTCCTGGACATTTGTAATTGTTTCGGTTTTAGTATCGGTGTCTTCGCTATTTATTTTGTACTTGAAATCTGTCGGGTTGTAGTTCCAGTCTATGTTTTTGATGAAGCATTCTGTCCGGGTTCCATTATTAGATATGAAATATCCTTTCTCAAAAGAGATCTGAGCATTAATAAAGGAGTAAGAAAGTAAGATTGCAAGAAGCAAAAGTTTTTTCATAAAGGTAATTTTTGGATGGTTATTAATTAGTTGAGGTAAAAATAAGTAAAAAGTTATTGGTTGTATGTAAAATGTGAAAAGTTGTATGTAAAAAGTTATATGTTTTAATTGGAGTTTTTGAAGGGCTAAAGTTTTAAGGGATGTCCTCTTTGTAGCTAAGGATTTTGATGTTGAAATTGCTTTTTACTATTGATATTGGAACTGCTTTTTGTCATTGCCATTGCCATTGATTATATTTGCACAAATTATTTAAAAAATGAAGAATCTAGTTGAAGAATTAAAGTGGCGCGGGTTATATCATGATAGCATGCCAGGAACGGAAGAACAATTGCTAAAAGAAGTAACTGCGGCTTATATTGGTTTCGATCCAACGGCAGATTCACTGCATATTGGCAGCATGGTTCAGATTATTTTATTGGTTCATTTAAAGAATTTTGGGCATCAGCCAGTTGCTCTTGTGGGTGGTGCGACCGGAATGATTGGTGATCCTTCTGGGAAATCTGACGAAAGAAATTTGCTGAACGAAGAAACTTTGGCTAAAAACGTTGCGGGAATTAAAAGTGTTCTGTCTCGTTTCTTAGATTTTAATTCAAATGAACCAAACGCCCCAATTATGGTTAATAACTATGATTGGATGAAAGAATTCTCGTTTATTGATTTTGCCCGTGAGGTTGGAAAGCGTATTACGGTAAATTATATGATGGCGAAGGATTCTGTTAAGAAAAGAATTAATGGAGAAGGTGAAGGAATGTCTTTCACGGAATTTACTTATCAATTAATTCAAGGATACGATTTTTATCATTTATATAAAAACAACAACTGTCTTTTGCAAATGGGAGGTTCTGATCAATGGGGGAATATTACCACTGGAACAGAATTAGTGCGTAGAATGGGGGGAGAGAATGCTAAAGCTTTTGCGTTAACAACACCATTAATTACAAAAGCAGACGGGTCTAAATTCGGAAAATCTGAAGGTGGAAATGTTTGGTTGGATACTGATAAAACCTCAGTGTATAAATTTTACCAGTTTTGGGTGAATTCAACTGACGTAGATGCAGAGAAATACATCAAAATCTTTACGTTTTTAGATAAAGAAACGATTGATGCTTTAATCGAAGAGCACAGAACAGCTCCGCATTTAAGAGTTTTACAAAAGAAACTGGCAGAAGAAATTACCATTTTTGTTCACTCTGAAGAAGAATTGGAAAAAGCAATTCAGGCGTCGAATATTTTGTTTGGAAATTCTACAGCTGAAGATTTGAAAAAATTGGATGAAGCTACTTTTTTGGAAGTTTTTGACGGTGTCCCTCAGGCTGAAATCGCAAAAGCTGATTTAGAAAACGGTTTGGAGATCATTACGGTTTTAAACGAGAAAACGGGTTTCTTTAAATCAAACGGAGAAGCAAGACGTGCCTTAACCGCAAATTCGATCTCGGTGAACAGAGAAAAAATAAAAGAAGATTTTGTCTTAACTGCAAATGATTTAATTAATAATCAGTTTGTGTTATTACAAAGCGGAAAGAAGAATTATTTTGTGATTAGAGTAAAGTAATCTTTGAGCCAGATCAAATATTTAAATTTTAAAGACCGTTTCAATACTTAATTTGGAACGGTTTTTTTATCTTTTTTTTAGGGATTGTTTTGCGAAGTGTATAATCTAAAGTAAGCCCCTAACACTTATTTATCTCCTAGTTTTTAAGAGGTTCGTTTTCTTCTTGTGGCGTATTTTATTTGATACTCTTTGAAATCTGTTATTTCTTCTTTCAATTTCTTATTAGCATTTTTCAGCAAATCATTCTGGTGTCGCATGATACTGATCAAATCGTTCATTGCGTTTAGGTTTTCTAGCTGACTGTGAATTAATTCTTCCAATTGTAATTTCGTATAGGTGTTTCGTAGTGACATGTTTTTTAGTTTAGTTATCCGATTTTCTAAATAAACGTATTGATTTTCGGATAAAAAAACCAAATCAAGTTTTAGATTTTCAGAAAAATTGTTCTGTTTTACTAGATTTATGTCTGTAAAAACAGATAATAATGACAGAATTAGGATTATTTTTTTCTAGAAAATCAGTAAATCGTTCAGATGTTTCTCGTAAAACTGGAATTAGTAAAACACGCTTGAGTGAATTAGCGAATAATACTAGTACAAAATTACGTGCAGACGAATTGTATTTGATTGCTTTGGCAATTGATGTAGATCCATGTGAATTATTAAAGGATGTTTGCAAAGGACTTAAACTTGTAGATTAAGGAATAAGGATAACACAGTCATAGCAGGAGGGTGCTTTAATTTAAATAATTGATCAGATTTATGGAAGAGCTTCTGGAACAAATTAAAAACTGCCGTGTTTGTGAAGATTATCTTAAAGATGGCGTAAATCCTGTTGTTGCTGTCAGCAGAAAGAGTAAAATTGTAATTATAGGGCAGGCACCAGGGCGAATCGTACACAATACAAATATTGCATGGAACGACAAAAGCGGAGACAATTTGAGGAATTGGCTGCAAATTGATAAAACAGTATTTTATAATACCGATAAGATAGCGTTGATGCCAATGGGTTTTTGTTTTCCGGGTACAGGAAAGACAGGAGATTTACCTCCGCGTCCAGAGTGTGCACCATTATGGCATGAAAAAGTATTGAAATTAATGCCGGATGCGGAACTTGTTTTGTTAGTGGGGCAGTATTCACAGAAATATTATTTAGGAAAGAATGTTAAAAGTACATTGACCGAAACGGTACAAAATTTTGAGGATTATTTACCGTACTTTTTTCCCTTGCCGCATCCGTCACCGAGAAACAATATCTGGCAGGCCAAAAATGAATGGTTTCAGGATGTGGTTTTACCTCAGTTAAGAGAAAAAGTTAAAGACATATTGCGAGAATAGCTTTTTAAAGAAATAAGCTTTTGTATTAGTGTCCAACTTTTTTAAAGTACTATTAGTTACGGCCATAAATATCAGAATTATCAAGGCGTCCTAAATACTTCAAAAGAGTTGTTGGGATTTTTTTTAATCGATTTTTTCACGATTAAACGATTAACCAAATTAACGGTTCAACTTTTATAAAACCATCAGGTTACAACCACGAATATCGGAATTATCAAAACGTCCCAATACTTCGAAAGAGTTGTTGGGATATTTTTTGCCTAAATCCTGAGTGGCAATAAAGGAACACGAATTGATATTGGCCAAATCAATAACGTTGATTCCACCGGTTTTTCCGTCTTTCACGTAAGTGAGCGCATCTTCGGGATCACGAACTAAAATGTTCATCCATGACGGACATTCAAAAATACCTTCGCCCAGAGAATAAGCTTGTCCCAGAAGTTCGGTCATACCGTATTCTGAATGAATGGCCGAAACGCCAAAACCTGCACAAAGCTGTTCGTGTAACTCTTCGCGAATCATTTCTTTACGTTTGCCTTTCATACCGCCGGTTTCCATAATAATGGTATTCTGGAGATTGAATTGGTGTTTCTCAATCAGATCCAGTAAGGCATAAGTAACCCCAATTAAGATCACATTTTGACCGGATTCGTCTAAAGTGGTAAGCTTTTTAATCAGGTCGTCGTGATTGTGCAGGTAAAACCCACTGTCAGGCTGATTGGAGAGTTTTATTAAATCTTCGACCATATAGATTAGCGAAGATCCATCGCGTTCGAGATAGGACGGTAAAAGTGCTAAAACAACGTAATCCTCTATGTTGCCATAGAATTGTGAAAATCCGTTGCGGTAGCTTTCTTTGTAAAGGGTTACATCGGTCACAATATGTCTGCTGGTAATCATGCCGGTTGTTCCGCTGCTTGTAAAAGTTACTTGAGCAGGATTAGTATTGGAAACGACATTGTGACTCTTGAAAAACTGAATGGGTAAAAAAGGAATTTGTTCCAGTGATTTTATCTGTTGTGGATTTACTTTTAAAAAATCGCAAAAATCACGATATACAACATTATTCTCATGTTGAAAACGAAACACTTTTAGGGCTATTTTCTCAAATTGTTTCTGACTCGAAATGGTAAATATATCGTTGGCTGTGATCAAAACTTTTTTTGTGCAAAGATATTGTTTTTAGTTTTCAGTCACAGTATTCAGTCACAGTTTTCAGTTGTCATTTTAGGTTTTCGTAGAAACTGAAAACCGAGACTGTGACTGAAAACTAAAAAAGCTCTAATTTTCATTAGAGCTTTTGTGTTTTATCGAATAATGAGTTTTCGTGTTGCCGAATTATTTTCCTCACTTATTTTGATGATGTAAACGCCGGGAACGAGATCTGAAACGTTTAATTCTCGTGAACTTAAATGTGTTTGAAGTACTTTTTTACCTAAAACATCAAAGATGATGATCTCTTTTTCTAAATCATTTTTAGAGGAGATAGTTACTTTTCCACCAGTCACTGGATTAGGGTACAAGCTTAAACCCTCAATGGTTGCGGTCTGTTGAGGTTTTGGTAATTGCTTACTGTCTTGTGCTGAAACACTTACAGTAAAGAAAAAAGCCAATAAGAAAGTAATATAAAAGTAATTTTTTGCCATCGCGTTATTTTGGTTACTGTAAATATACAAAAAAAAATTACAAAAATTACGCCAAAAAAAAACATCCTAAATTTTTAGGATGTTTTTAACAATATTGTTTTTTAAACTTTTATTTAGTCAAATCAACACCATTAACTGTTGCCCAGGCACCTCCAGTTATTGAAGCTCCAGTAGCAGTATCATCTGTTACAAAATTTCCAGCCGGGAATGTAACAATACCGTCCCATGGAGCTACCACTACACCTAAGATGTTTTTAGAAGTGTTAGTAATTTTAACTTTAGTAATTTTAATTTTACCACCGTTTACTTGGTTTGTGTTTGTTGAAGCATCTTGTATTTTTACAGCTGCACCAGTGTAAACTTTACCAGCTTCGGTATAGTCACCATAACCATCGATGATAATGTTACTGAAATCACCGTTTCCTTCATTTTTGAATTGGAAAGCATCTACTTGAACATCTCCAACTGCTTCAGGAGTTGTACCAGCAATTCTTCTTAGAGTGATATTTGTAACTTTAGGGAAGTAAGCGTTATTGTTTTTAGAAGATTCGATTTCAATTCCGAAATTTCCTTTTACATTTTGACGTGCATACCAATTTGAATTGGCCTGACCTTGCCATCCATCTTGCCAGTCAAAAGAATCATCTGTATTTTCGTATGAGATCGCATTTGTTAAACTTGCAGTTCCTCCGTAAAATTCGAATCCGTCATCAGCACCTTTGTAAGATACTAAGTGATCTAAAGTTGTTCCTGATCCTACAGAGTAGAAAGAGAATCCGTTTAATTCTTTAGTTCCATCAGCTAATTTAGAACCAGCATACTCTACTCTTACATATTTTAATGAACCACCGTTATGAGCAGCATTTGTTCCTCCATATGGTAAAGCATTTCCATCTTCTGAAGTAGAAGTTTTTACACCGTTGATAGCATTGATTGGTGCGTCACCATACATGATGATACCTCCCCAAGAACCAGCTATTTTAGATTTCTCAGTAAATACAACTGGTTTATCAGCAGTACCATTGATAATTAGTTTACCACCATTTAAAACTACTAATGCATTATCTCCGGTAGTTTTATCAACTGTAATAGTTGAACCAGCTTCAAAAGTTAATGTTACACCTGAATTAACTTTTACCATACCTTTCATAGTATAGTTTCCTAAAGCATAAGTTTTATCAGCTGTAATTGGACCAGTAATTTCTCCAGTTGCTACAGGTACAGCAGTTACAGTTACAGTTTTTGTAACAGCAACAGATTGTACTGTGTAAGTAATAACTGAAGTACCAACAGAAACTCCTGTGATAACCCCAGTTGAAGCCGCAACAGTTGCAACAGCAGGTGTAGCACTTGTGTAAGTACCGCCAGTAGTTGTACTGCTAAAAGTGGTAGTCGCTCCTACAACAATACTTTCAGTTCCTGTTAAAGGAGCTACAGTAAATGGAGCCGGATCGTTGTCGCTACTACATGATGAAAATAATAAGCCAATAGAAAGGGCTAAAGCGAAAAATTTAGTTTTCATAGTTGTGTTTTAATAGTTTATTTCTTTGCTGACAAAATTAGGATGAGAATACTTCATGTGTGTTAGCTAAGTATTACAATACTGTTATTATAAAATCTCTTAAATATGAACTTAATGTTAAGTTGATTTATAATGGAGTATAAAAAAAGCCCTATCGAAATAGAGCTTTGTGTTTATAAAAGTAAATAGTATTAGAATGTGTATCCAAGGCTTAAAGAAAACCCTCGGCTTTTTTTGTAACTTCTTGTTATCGGATCTCCTACAACAGGAGTTACGCTGTTATCTCCAATTTCAAATTTACGAGCAGGGTCAATTAAGTTGTCTGCTGAGAATTTTACATCAAAATGATCATTTATTTTACTGCTCCATACAAAATCTAATTGTTGTACTGGTAGTTCATAAATATGATCTAAACCATTTGTTCCTACCGCATAGATTCTTTTTCCAAATACTGAATATACTAAGGAAAGAGTATTATTCCAGTTCTTATTAATGTCAAACTGATATTTTAAATCGGAATTAATCAACCATTTTGAAGCACCTTGTAAATCTCTTGATCTATGAGTTTCTATTGATTGTGAAGTACTTCCGTCAGGGTTTATGATGAAAGGTTTTACTTCTGCTTTTGTACTCATTAATGAAGTGTTGAACCCTAATGAGAAATCTTTAAAAGTATTAGTAAGTCTTCCTAAGTCATATATGAATTCAATTTCTGCACCGTATAGAACAGCATTGTCTGAATTTAAATAGGTAATGATTGTAGAACCTGCAGCATTAGCAGTTAATGTTCTTTCAATTGGATTTTTCATTTTCTTTCCAAAAAGACCAACTGCAAACATTTCTTTCGCTGTTGGGAAAAGCTCATATTTTAGATCAACATTGTAATTGTCGCTATTTACTAAATATGGGTTTCCTTTCATAGAAGTTCCATCGGCATTGATGTATTCAATTGGATACGCTTCCATTATTACAGGTTTTGTATAAGTTATACCACCAGCTAAACGGATATTTGATTTTTCATTAATACTGTATTTAGTATTTACCGAAGGTAGAAAATAAACTTTATCGTAATTTAAAGTTATGAATGGTTCGTCAAATGAACCTTGTTGTCTGTACTTAGTAGTTCTATTTGCATTTTCTACTCTTACTCCACCATTCACTTCAAGTTTTTCATTGAACTTATAAAGTAAATTTGCATACCCGGCATTGGTTCCTTCTTTTAGGATTGCTTTATAAGTCGAGTTAGAGCTTTCTCTGTAGTTAAAAGCACCTCCAGCTACGTAGCCGTTCAATTGATTGTCAATGCTATTCAAAGGAGCATCAACATTTGGACCTGTAGTTGGTGAAATAAAACGGTAAGAAGATTCCATATCTGATTTATTTCCGTTATATCCAACTGTAAGCTTATGGTTTTTGTCTGATCCAAACTTTAAGTTGTATTCTGCTAATCCAGAGAAGTATGAATTTCCGGTAATTTCCAGATATTGTTTGATAAAGTTATTTCCGGCAATTGAAGCTATAACTCCGTCATTTTCAGTTTTTACACCTGAGAATGCTTTTCTGTCAGGCTGGTCGTATTTTGTTTTTGCATAAGAGATACCAGCTTTTACAGTCTGACTCTTGTCTTCAGTTAATGCGTATTCTCCTAATAATTGATTATTCCAATAATTTGATTGGTCTAATTGATTCGTGCGGATAAGAGTTTTGTTTGTTCCAGTTCCAGTTTCAGCATTTGCAACACCAAATTGATCTTTGATTAAATTGTCAGTAGTTCTTATGAAAAGACTATTGTAAGCTAATTTGAATCTTTTGGCACTATAATTTAAACCTAATAAACCTGTTAAAGAAGTTTTATAATGGTTGTCTGTCGTAACAAAGTCAGTTTTGTAAGCGATTCCGGTACTTTGATAGGCAAAAGTTCTGTCTACTCCTTCTTGAATTCCATAGCTGTTTTCAGCATTTATCGAAAATATATAAGAAAAGTTTCTGTCTTTACCTAAGTCGAATTTTTCTGAATGTAAAAATCCAATACTTGTGTTTAGTGGACTTCTTATAGGTGAAACATCAAAACCACTTTGAAATGAATTTAACGATTCTTGAGGAGTAAAAACATGTCCGGAAGGAGTACCTCCTAATAATGAAGGTAGTTTTCTATTGTCTCCTGTCATTCCAAAGAAACCTTCTGCTGAGTCTGCATCTTTAGAAAGAGAGAATCTTTTAAAATTACTATTGGCAATATAACTAGTTCCGATATTAATTTTTGTAATGCTTTTTGTGTTTTTCGAAGTCTGAATATTAAATGTTCCTCCAGCGAAGTCACCATATATATTAGGGTTGAAAGTCTTGTATACTTCTATAACACCAACAATATCAGTTGAAAATAAGTCCAATGGGATAATCTTTAAAAAAGGATTGTTTGTTGGAGCGGCAAGATCATTGATTAATAAATTGTTGTATCGGTCTTCTAATCCACGAACAAATAAACCTCTTGAACCTACTTTTGTAATTCCGGTGATTTTTGTCAAACCTTCTTCGACATCACTAACACCTTTTCTTGACATTTCCTGTGCTCCAATACTTTGTTTGATAACGACAGCGTTTTTTTGATCGAGTAATAAGGCGGTTTCTTTTTCTTTGTTTACGGCAGACGATTTTACAACAACATCTTTAAGTGTAAAACTTCCTGATGAAAGTACCTGATTTACCGTAAGAGTTTCATTTGCTTTAACAGTTACTGGCTTTTCTATAGATTCATATCCAACGAAACTAAAAATAATGATATAATTTCCCGGATTTACATTTAAGGAATATTTTCCCTCAATGTCAGTGTTCGCGCTAATGTTAGTTCCCTTTAATAAAACATTTGCGAAAGGTAAAGCTTCATTGTTGGTTTCTTTGTCGGTTAATACACCAGAAATCGTACCTTTGTTTTGTGCGATCGAAATCGTACAGATGAATAATGTGATAAATAGAAATTTTAAATTGAATTTCATTTCAGTGTTGTGTTTAATTTATTTTTGTGCAAAGAAAGAAACGCTGTGTAAAGTTCATGTTAGCCACTTGTTATGTTTTCGTGTTGCGTAGATTATCAAATTGTTACCAGATTAAATTACCGTTAACCGCAATTTTTAACGGTTGTTTTATTAGTATATTTACCATCTCAAATGAAAATCATCGAATGTATAATAAAGAAAATTTGATGTAAAAACCTCAATTTTTGCTATTTATGAAAAAAACACAAACCAAGATTTTATTAGTTGACGATGAACCAGATATCTTAGAAATCGTTGGCTATAACCTTGCTCAGGAGGGCTACCAGATTGTAACTGCTTCTAACGGAAAAGAAGCAATAGCAAAGGCTCAGAAAGAATTGCCGGACTTGATTATTATGGATGTAATGATGGCAGAAATGGACGGAATGGAAGCCTGCGAACACATTAGAAAAATTCCTGAATTAAATAATGTTATCATAACATTCCTTACGGCAAGAAGTGAGGATTATTCACAAGTTGCTGGTTTTGATGCGGGTGCAGATGATTATATCACAAAACCAATAAAACCGAAATTATTGGTTTCCAAAGTAAAGGCGCTGTTAAGAAGGTTAAAAGAACAAGAAGTTGTAAGTGACACTTTAAATGTGGGAGGAATCGAGATCAACCGCGAAGAATATAAAATCATCAAAGGAAACGTGGAGATCGCCTTACCAAGAAAAGAATTCGAATTGTTTTACTTATTGGCCTCAAAACCGGGGAAAGTTTTCAAAAGAGACGAAATTCTGGATAAAGTATGGGGGAACGAGGTTGTAGTAGGAGGTAGAACCATTGATGTTCATATTCGAAAACTTCGCGAAAAAATTGGTGAAGACCTTTTTAAAACAATAAAAGGAGTGGGTTATAAATTTGAAGTTTAGCTTTTTAAGCTGCTGAGGTTCTGAAAAGCTGCGTGGCTAAGGGTTTTATCAGGATTTAAATTCATTCAAATTGTTTTAAATATTCAATACATTTAAACCATATAAGAATTGAAGTTTGTGTAATCTTCATTTTCTTATATGGTTTTTGAGTTATTCCTTTTTTGCTTTTGCCCAAAAGAATAGAACTCAAAACAGAACTTAATTTTCTTAATCTCTTAATGGCTTAATAATTTCAATGAAAATTAATTTTAAAAAAACATACAAATTTGCTGTAAAGTCAGCATTATACATAAGTCTTTTTGCAACAGGATTTGTGATGATATTGATGTCCTTGTTTTATAAAAACCAATTGAAGTATCAATTTGCATTCGGAATAATCTTTATAATATCCATTTATGCGTTTTCGTTCCTGGTCTTGCAATACCGTGTGGAGCGTTTTATTTACAGAAGAGTCAAGAAGATATACGATGAGGTTTCATTATTAGAGACAACAACATTGATCAATCAACCTATAACTACGGATATGGAAACGCTTTCACGGGAAGTGAAAAAGTTTGCTACAGATAAAAAGCTGGAAATTGAAATGCTGGAAATCAGGGAACAATACCGACGTGAGTTTCTTGGAAATGTTTCACATGAGCTGAAAACACCTTTGTTTACGGTTCAGGGATATGTTTCGACTTTGCTGGATGGCGCTATGGAAGATAAGAATATTCGAAAAAAATATTTAAAGCGAGCTGAAAAAGGCGTTGAACGATTGATTTATATCGTCGAAGATCTGGACATGATCACCAAGCTGGAATCAGGAGATCTGGATTTAATCATGAGTGATTTTGATATTGTAGAACTGATTCAGAATGTCTTCGATTTACTGGAAATGAAGGCTGACAAGAAGAAAATTAAATTGGCTTTTGAAAGTAAGAACATTAAGTCGGTAATCATTCGCGGAGATAAGGACAGAATTCAGCAAGTTCTGGAAAACCTGATCGTGAACTCTATTAAGTACGGTAAAGAAGGTGGTTTGACGGAAGTAGGGGTGGTTAATCTGACCAAGAAAAAAGTCTTAATCCGTATTAGTGATAATGGGGAAGGTGTTGAAAAACAAAATATCCCAAGACTTTTTGAGCGTTTTTACAGAGTGGATAAAAGTGGAACCCGTTCAGAAGGCGGTTCCGGATTAGGATTGGCCATCGTAAAACATATTATTGAAGCACATAAAGAGAAAGTATATGTAGAAAGTGAGTTCGGAATTGGTTCTGAATTTTCTTTTACGCTTGAAAAAGCAAACAAAACAATAAAAGCCGAAGTTAAATAATTGTAAGCTTGTTTGAGCGAGGTATCGTAAAACAGGGTGTTTTAACACTAACTCAATTTGCGTAACCATTTCGCAACAATTCCTTTTTATTATAGTAACACCTTGTTAATGATATCTTAACATAGGTGCCAGATCTTTGCATTCGAAAATTAAGGCATAAGAAAATAGAAAGAATGAAAATAAAACTAATAGCAGTTTTTTTGCTAATTACTTGTGTATCAAACGCACAGGACTTAAAGAAAGAAGATGTAAAAAAAGAAGTAGTTCGTCTTCTTGATTCAATCAACAAATCGAAGTTACCGGAGACGGAATCCGGGAATAGTGATGATGAAAAGGATAAGGATCGTTGGTACGACAAGATTTCTTTAAGAGGTTATGCACAGATACGATACAACGGTTTGTTTTCTACAAACGATAAAGTCTCCTGTGATCAGTGCGACAGATCTTGGGGGACAACTTCTACAGCCCCGGATGCAAAAGCAAACAATGGTTTATTTATCAGACGTGCACGTTTAGTGTTTTCTGGTCAGGTTCATCCAAATGTATTTTTCTATTTTCAACCTGATTTTGCGAGTTCTCCGGTTACAGGAGTTCAGAATTTTGTTCAGGTTAGGGATTTATATTTTGATCTTTCTTTTGATAAGAAGAGAGAATACAGATTACGTGTCGGGCAGAGTAAAATACCATACGGTTTCGAGAATATGCAGTCAAGTGGACAGCGTTTAACTTTAGATCGAAACGATGCGTTGAACAGTGCAATATTAAACGAACGTGATTTAGGAATGTTCTTTTACTGGGCACCGGCTAAAATTAGAGAGCGTTTTGAAATGTTGGTAAAAGACGGTTATAAAGGATCAGGTGATTATGGTGTTTTCGCTTTTGGAGTTTACAATGGTCAAATTGCGAATAGATTAGATGGAAACAGAGATTTGAATGTGGTGGCAAGAGTAACCTACCCATTTGTGATTGGTAGTCAGATTATCGAACCCGGAATTCAGGCTTATGCCGGAAAATGGGCTTTTTCAGGTGAAATTTCATCAGGAGTTAAAGTGAACAATTCACAGCACATAAAAGATCAAAGGGTAGGAGCAACATTCGTACTATATCCAAGACCTTTTGGAATTCAGACTGAGTACAATATCGGAAAAGGACCAAGATACAATTCAGTAACTAACGCAGTCGATGAAACAGATTTGGATGGTGGTTATGTATTACTGAACTACAAATTAGATATTAAAAAACAGCATATTTATCCTTTCGCCAAATTTCAATATTACGACGGAGGGAAGAAATATGAGAAAGATGCCAGAAGTTATGTCGTTAGAGATTATGAATTTGGCATAGAATGGCAGCCTCTAAAAGCCTTTGAACTTACTGCCGAATATGTTATTGCCGATAGAACTTTCCAGGACAGTGCACTTCCAATTAACAGACAGCAAGGAAATTTATTGCGTTTGCAGGCACAGTTTAACTTCTAGATTTTATCCTCAAAAACGGTAAATAAAGAATCCCAGTCTATTGTATCGTTAAATTGAGTCAAACCTTTAAACGACTTTACTTTTGAAAGATCTTCAATGGTAAAGTCGTCTTGTATTACATAGGGTACTAAATTTTCTTTCTGAAGTTTTATCGCCAGATATTCCTGTTCGTATTGCCCTGGAGTTGGAATGAAAAAGGCTTTCTTGCCTAATTTGGCTAAATCCATAACAGTTGTATAACCCGAACGGCATAACACAAATTCACTTTCGTTAAAAGTCTGTTCCAACTGTTTTGAGTTCATGAAATTGTAATAGGTAACATTTCCGGCCTGCCATTTGTTTTGTGTCTTCTCAACGATGCCTTGTATAAACACCACTTTACCTTTATAATTGACGACTTCTTTCTGTAGTTTTTCATCCAAAAAAGTACGCTGAGGTTCAGGCCCCGACAGGATAATCATCAAATCGTACACTTTTGGAGTATCCTTTTTGCGCATTCTACTTAACGGACCAATATATTTTAAGTTTAGATCATTCGTTTTCAGATGGCCTAAATCACCGGTTAGATTAACGGAATCATTAGTATCCGGAACCCAGCATTCGGTATATTTTTTTATAATATGCTGATGGCATTTACTGGTAAACCAGGTTGTGTTCCCTGTCATTACATTCAATTGATGCGTCATAAACACAGAGGGAACTTTTTTACTAAAAACTCCTAGTCGGTTATCCGAGATAATTCCGTCTATTCCATGTTTTTTGATCCAGCTTTTTACTATTTTTTTCTCGTCAAGAATAGCCACAATCATTTTGGGCAGGTTTTTAATCAGCTTCCATTTGAAGTTTTTGGCATTCTTGGCATATTCGATATGGTAAGACGGCAATTCAAGGGTCTGAATGTATGGGAATTCCTTTCGCAGCAATGCCAGTGCAATACCGTCAGAAGCGATTATAGGAATATAATTGTTTTCTTGAAGCGCTTTTATAATAGGGATACATCTTGTAGCATGGCCCAGTCCCCAGTTTAGTGGAGCAACTAAAATTGTTTTGTTCGCAGAATAATCAATGCTCATGGTGTAACGCTTTTTAAAAACGAAGATAAAGAAATATGCTTTTTATGATATTTCACACGTATTACTAAATTATTAACTCTATAAGGCCGTTCAGCCCATATAATTCGCTGCTTAGGTTTTGGAATTAGTAGTGTTCGGAAGGAAAAGTTACTTGTATGTTAACGAATATTTGGTTTCTCAATAGACAAAAAAAAAGGAGTTACTGTAAGTAACCCCTTTCAGATATCGGTAAAATGAATTTTATTCCTGAATATAGGTTTTATTACCATTTTTATTAATGTAGTATTTACCGCCTTTAGGTCCGGTATATACTTTTTTTCCATTGTATTCGCCAGTTACTTTGTCGGCTACTTTTGGAGCTTTTTCATTCGTTTCTTTAATGGTTTTGGCGACTGTTTTTTTAGCTGCGGTGGCCTCTTTTTTAGCTGCTGTTGATGCTTCAGTCGCTTTTGCTGCTGTTTTTGTTACATCAGCTTTTGCGTTTGCTGCTTTTGTACTGGCAGCTTTGTCAGCAGTTTTTGTGGCTTTTACAGCATCAGTTTTTGCTTTTGTAGCCTCATTTTTAGCTTTGGTTGCCTGCTTGTCGGCCGTTTTTTTAGCAGCACTTGCAGATTCTTTTGTCGCTTTTGCTGCCGCTTTGCTGGCATCATCCGCTGCCTTTTTGGATTTTGCAGTTTCTTTTTTAGCGTCTGCTTTTGCTTTATCTGCTTCCGCTTTTTTCTTTTTAGCGGCGGCTTCCGTTTTACTTTTCGCTGCTTTTGTAATTGACTCTTGTCCATAGAAATTAGAAGACAGAAGAACTACAAAACAAAGTACTAATAATTTTTTCATAATGTTACAAGTTTAAATTTCAATTAAAATTAAACAATTTTTAAATAGGTTTTCGGTAAAGTGTTAAAAATAAGCGCGAAGCTGTATGTTTCCGGTGTGAACCACGGGGCCTGTCTCGCTTTTCCTTCCTTGATAATTTAAATTCACATCTAAAAACTGAGTGATGTTTTTCTGTAAAAGGAATTTCCACACCAGATTTTGCCCTGCCTGAAGTCCTTCAAGCATTTGAAAACCGACAGATGAAAATTCATTTCCTGTGAATTTATTCTGATAAAAAGAAAATTCTCCGTTCAGGGTCACTTTTTTCTCTCCCGCAAACGAAAAAGAAGTCCCCAATCGATTTTGAACCAGAGTTTCAAAATTTCCGATTTGATTTTCTTTGTTCTGAAACTCAAAAAAGAAATCCAGACTGGTGTTTTTTGAGAACAAATAACTCACTTTGGGAGCCGTTTGGTAGCCCGTGATAGCATAGTTTTTTTCGACAAAATCTTCAGAAACCAGGTCGGTCTTAATCGTTTTGGTAAAGAAGTTAAACAGCCAGCTTTTTTGATACAAATGTGTGTATTGCAATTGATGTGAATTGTTTTGAACATTTTGCGATCCAATCGAAAGCAGGTTTTTGCCTTTATTGACCAAATAAGTATAGGTAACAGAATGTTTTTGTTTGCCCCGATTGTAGTACAAACTATTTCTGAAACTTGAATTGAGTCCCAGTATATTTTCCTCTGAAGAATAAAACGGATTCAATTCCAGACGTTCTCCCTGACTTTTTACTTTGCGATCCATAATAAAGGATGTCTGATTGTAAAAGTAGGACAGGAGTTTTTTAAAACCGGTTTCGTTCTGCCATTGCAATGGATTTAATGCCACAGATTGGGAGAACCTATTTTGATTGGTTTTGATGTAGACTCGATTCGGCAGAAAGATTCGGATGTATCGAGCCTGATCGGGAAAGGCAGCAATTTCAAATTCTTCGAGTTCCTGAATTCCGTTTCCGTTGTAATCGTTCCAGGTATAAACTCCCTGCCCTGTTGGAACTTCAATATACGTAAATTCCTGTTGGGCAATTGTTCCGGAGCTGGTCTCATAAGCGGTACCAATTTGCAGCAGCTGATTGAAAAAACGATCGTTATATAGTATTCGGGAATTTAAGGAAGGCTCATTTTTTCGGGCTGCATCAGTGAAATCTAATTTGCGATAGCTGGCATATACAGCTAGGTCTGTTTTTCTATTCTGAATTAATTTCGATTTTAAGAAATAGGTTTGAGAGTTGTTTACGTGTTGTAAAAATCCATTTTGCAAACTGTCGTTTCGGCGTTGCAGATAGCCAATTTCCACAAAAACCTTAGTACTGTCACCACGACCAATAAAGGCACCATATTCTGAGAATCTTTGGCTTAATGCCGAAAATTGATTGGTGATTTTATTTCGCTGCTGATTGTTTTCTAACTGCATACTTGCCCCAACCCAGTTTTTGCCAAAATGATACTTGGTTCTGGTTTGGTTTCGTATAAACTTTGAAGTAGAATTTGTAGCATCTGAATTCAGGAAGCTACCCTGATTTTCGATGGTCCAGTGTTGCAGCTTAAACAATGCCGTTGTGGTATGACGCGATCCGGAATAACTCTCGGAATAATCTAATTTCTCAAATTGGTAGGTAAACAAGCCAATATTGGACGTTTCCTTTTTAGTAAATAAATCAAAATTTAATCCAGTGATTAACATACTTTGGTTTCCTAAAAGAGTTTCGTTTAAATTCCAGTCACGGTTGAATTCGATATTGTACAAACGTTCTACAGATCTAAAATCCTCCTGAACAAATTGATAGTTGGCAAAGGCATCTAATGTCCAGTCTCGAGTAAAAAGACGTTTTTTAATATTGGTTTTAATAGCGATACCGTCATTATTAGCGTCATCTATTTTTGAGAACAGGTTTTTGTCATTGTTGCTTATTGCAATTTCGAAGTCAACCAGAGTTTTTTCGTCCGGATTGTATTTTCCTAAAAAAGTAGCTACCTGTAATTTAATTGGTGCAATCAGATTCACAATCGGCTCATAATTTCCTTGTAGGACTCCATTAACAGGAGGTACATACTCGTAAATACGTTCTACAGAATTGTTGTTCTGAATGATGTAATTACCCGTATTGTTTCCGACAAGACTAAATTTTACGTTGTATAAAACAGTGCTCACATCCTTTGAATATTCATAAATTTCGACAGAATTGACTATTTTTTTTTTATACAGTATTTTATTGTCGGCATAAGTATCTTCATATGCTGATGGTGCTTTCATTAAATTTGGATCATCTCCGGCCCGGCTCAAAACCTGAACCTGAGCTGTTGACAGGTTTTGCTGTAAAGGCTGATTTTTCATGTCATTCTCCGAATAAAGATAACCGCCAAAACTCCAGTTTTTGTTTTGATGTGTTCCGCCCGCGTAGGTCACGAGCCTGTTGTAGTTTCGCTCAGAATATTGATATTCTACATTGATTCGCATTTCGGAAGTAATCGTAAAAAGAGAGGTGAAAGTAATCTCTCCGGCATTATAATCGATCACATAATCGTTGTTTTCTCCGCGTTTCAATAAAACGCCATTTACATAAACGCGCTCTGAACCCGAAATGACAAGAACATACAATTCTCCATTTTGTCCTTTTAATTTATAAGGCCCCTGATTTCCTTCCTGACCAGTAAAAGTACTTTTGGCATATTGTCCTTTTACAAAAGCTACCGAAGCGAAAATATTGGTTTTACTTTCTTCTGTACCAAAGTTAAAGCTGGCAGAAAGACCCTGAACTTTTTTATTGAAATTTAAAAACTGGGTTTTTCTGTTTTCTAAAAAAACATCTCCTGCCCGTATGTTCCAGTCATCCGTAAAAAGCTCCATGAATATATTGTCAAACTGATCCAGTTTTTGAGAATAACCACCATCCTGAAGCGGAATATTACTGTCTTGCAGTGAAGCCCGTAAACTGATTTTGTCTGATATTTTTCCCGTAATCTGCAAATCCAGATTGGAGTTTAAAACTGTGTTTTGGTTATTTCCAACGGTGAGTCCTCTTGTAATACTTCCCGAAGTATTTAAACCATCAAAAGGAGTTACTTTTTTTACCACAGCGTTATCAATTTTATATAACTTTTCAGAGCCAATGTCATTTGATACGACCTGATTTGATTTGTATAAGGTATATTCCCGGGTTAGAAAATCAGGATATTTTAAATAATTTACGATTAAAGTATCTGCGGTTGTCGCCAGTTTTTCATTTAGAAGTAGTGTTCCTTTTTTAAAATCAACTTTATAAAAGGAGGAATCTAGAGGTTCGTTTTTGGTATTGAAAAGCTGAAAGAATCCCGAATTGATACTTACTTCTTCAAGATGAATAGTATCGCGGCTGGCAATTATTTTTTTGGTTTTGTACGATGATATCGCTTCCTGAGCCTGAAGCCCGGAAAACCAAATAAAAAATGTTAGAACCAGTAATTTTTTTAACATAAATACTTTAACTCTCAAAAATCAAAAGTAGTATTTATAATTGGGAAATAATGCGTCTGTGATTCAGCCCCGGAGGATGTTAGTTCAATTGTAAAATTCTATTAATTTGCACAAGTTTTAATAGGCTAACCTTGATTATGAAATTAATTCCACAAAGAAATTAGTGCCAATTCGTGTTACTTTTTATACTTATGTCCAGGCACTATCTTCTGCTTTTGATCTGATTGCACATCGTAATAAAAATAGAAAGCGCCAAAACAAGCGCAGTGCCCATTTTGATCATGTTCCCCGTACGCTCGGGATTGTAAAAAAAGTAGGCAAGATAAAGACAGCTTGCAATTGCAATGCTATATTTGAAGATAAAGAATTTCATGTTTTCAATGAAGGGTTAAAAAAACAGCAATTAGTTGTTTTGAGATTATGGTTTAGAATTTCCTATGAGAAAATTAATACGAAGGCGATTACTGCAATAGCAGCGCATATCGAATTAGGGTTTGCAAAATTTATCGTCCATCCAAGTAGTTTGATTCTTTTTGAAGGGAACAATCTTTTGTCCTGAGGGTTGTAATAGAAAATTCCCAAAATCCAATTGTTTGGATCACGGTTCCATTTGTTTTGGGTCTCTTTTGTAGGTTCAGTATTGAAATCCATTATTTTAAAAGTCTAAGTTTTTTTATCAGGTGGGGCAACTGTGATAAAATAGTCTAGGTGTTTTTTTTGCTAAAGCGATACCCTAAGGCTATAATAATGATTAAAAGGCAAAGGAATAAGACAGGACGGGTCATAGTTTTTGGTTTTAGTGTTGATCAGATGGTTATTCCGATTGTACACATAGTGTTATTTATTTGTTTTTTGGTGGGACCAATTTAGTATTTTATAAGGTTTTATATTATGTGATTTTCGGGTATTTTTAATAAGAAATTAAGGGCTATTTTTTTTGTTTTAAAAAAATGTAATTTTTGTGAGTATATATTTATAAAAGTGTCCTCTGTTGTTTTGGACGGAAAACTTTGCTTAACCATGAATATTCTTGTAGGAAACAAGCTTAAAATACTTCGGAAGAATAAAAAACTGTCGCAGGAAGAAGTGGCAGATTGTCTTCATATTTCACAATCGGCTTATGCCAGAATGGAAAGCGGTGAAAGTAGTTCATGGGCTAATCATATTCTAAGAATCTGCGAGATTTTCAAAATAGCACCGGAAGAATTATTGAAAGTCGAAGATTTAAAATTGGATGTAGATCGAAAAGAAAAACTTTCCGTAGAAACCGGGGTTCAATTATCTGATAAAGTAATCAAACAATATGAAGAACGAATAAAAGAACTGAGAAAAGTAATTAAGAATCTGAAGAGGGATAAAAGACATTAAAGACATATTTTTTTTTAGCTTTGTGGGAATAAAACAAACTTAAATTATGGACACCGGTAAGGAGCTTTTATTTTTTTTCAGTGCATTAGGAGTTTTTAATGGAGTTATTTTAAGTGTGTATTTCTTCTTCTTTACCACGAAAAAGTTCCTGACCAATTATTTTTTGGGAGCATTATTATTCGCACTAAGCATCCGAATTGGAAAATCGGTGTTTGTGTATTTTCATCCCACGTTGCCAAAAATGTATTTACAAGTTGGGTTAACTGCTTGTTTCTTTATTGGTCCGTGTTTGTATTATTTCCTGAAATCAGCCGTTGCTGAAATTAATATAATGCCAAAATCCTGGAAACTCATTCTTTTGTTTTGGGCTTTGTTTATAGGTACAATAGGATTTTTATATCCTTACGAATATTATCCCGAACTGTGGAGAACGTATTTTGTAAAAGCTATTTATTTTCAATGGTTTATTTATGTTGTTGTTTCCGGATTTATGATTAAAGGTATTCTACAAAAAATCATAAGCAGGAAACACAAAGCAACTCCGTCAGAAATGTGGTTTGGGACGCTTTTTCTGGGAAATTTCCTTTTGTTCTTTTTTTATTTTCTTGCCATAATGCGTGGTCCGGCTGCTACTTATATTAGTGGAGCAATTGTTTTTTCTCTTCTTTTCTATTTAATTATTTCTATCCTTTTATATCGCAAAAAAACCGATGATTTGTTTTTATTAAACGGATCAAAGAATTCCGGTAAAAAAATAAATTCGGCCGAAGCCGAAATCTTTGCACAAAAACTTGAAAGTGTAATGAATGAAAAAGTATTGTATAAAAATCCTAATCTTACATTACAGGATTTGTCTAAAGAAATAAATATATCAAGTCATCAATTATCCCAACTTTTAAATAATAATCTTGGTAAGAACTTTACCAGTTTTGTAAATGAGTTTAGAATAAAAGAAGCTTGCGAAATTATAGCTTTAAACGATAAACTTACCTTAGAATCTATTGGCTACGATGTGGGTTTTAATTCTAAATCGACGTTTTTTGCTGCCTTTAAAAAGTATACCGGAACAACCCCTTCTAATTATCAAAATCAGGCTTTACGACCTTAATAGAAAGTGTGAGTTTATAAATTTGTACTCCTGATATTTGTTTTGGTTACCTCATATTGTGATTAACAGCTGACTTTTGCTTCAAAAATAAGTCAAATTTTAATCGCCAAAATTCATGAGATTTCCAGTTACCATTTTTATTTACATGTATTGCATGATTCCTTATGCTATTACTGCAAACGCCCAATCTTCAAAATCAGTTCAGGAAAAGGTTGCAACACCTAATAATGAATTAAACGAAGTGGTTATTAAAAGACAGGCATCCTTAGTAAAATATGCAGCAAATGGAACGCTTGATGTAAACGTTGCCAACACGTTGCTTTCGACAAGTAGTTCTGTCAACGAATTATTGAGCAGGGTTCCCAATGTTATTGTTGCCGAAGGACAAATAAGTGTTCTCGGAAAAGGAGAAGCTATTATTTATCTCAACGGAATTTTGATTAATTACGAACGTTTTGCGGCAATCCCGGTTTCGCAAATTCTAAAGATCGAAGTAATCTCAAACCCAACCTCAAAATATGATGCCGAAGGAAAAGCGGTTATTAATATTATTACCAAAAAAAGTATCGAAAACGGAATATTAGGAAGCGCAAGTCAGCACTTTACCATTTCAGAATTTGCCGGAATGAGTACGAATACGCTTCTCGATTTTAATTATACAAAAGGAAAATTTTCGTTTATAACTAATTATGGATTGCAATTGGGCCGAAACAGAGAATTATTATATACCACCAGATTAAGACCAAATCCGGATGAATATATGAGATCAGAACTAACGACAGATTGGAAAAGACGCTTTAATAATTATTCTAATTACGGACTGGGATTACAGTATAATTTTTCTGAAAAAGACTATTTGTCATTCGTTTATAGTGGCAATATAGGGGATTTGGGAGGAACAGTTGAAAGCAGAAATGCGATAACAAATAATGCGGATACTGCTTTTTATGCGACCGATATTGCTAAAAACGATGTGTCAATCAATCAATTCCTTAATTTAAACTATAATTTAATAACCGATGATCGCGGTTCATCAGTATTTATAGGGACACAATATTCTAATTATAACCAAACTATAAAAGATTTTATCGAAGAGAATAGTATTGTTGATGAAATTGATGGAGAGAAATATTTGAAAAATAATGTTGGTAATACCATTAACATAATTGCAGCACAAGCAGATTATTCAAAAAAAATAAATGAAAAAACAAAGTTAGAAATTGGAGCAAAAGTGAGTTACGCAACTATAAAATCAGGTACAGATTTTTTAGTGACAGACGGGAATAGTATGGATTTTGAGTTTGATGATAAACTTTCGAGTGATTTTAGTTATACAGAAAAAATTAGGGCAGCCTATTTTAATTACGGAAGCACATTAGGAGAGAAAATCAATTTTTCGATTGGCGCAAGAACCGAAAACACAAGTTATAAGTTATATACAAATGCAAACGGAAGTCAGAGTTTTAGTAGAAACTACTTTAATTTTTTCCCGAATGTTCTCTTAAATATTGTCGTTTCAGATGATTTAAAGTTAAATGCGTCATACGTTTCCAGAATAACAAGACCCAGATATCAGGCCTTGAATCCGTTTGTTATTTATCAGGATCCGTTTACGACCATAGAAGGAAATCCTAGTTTATTACCCGAAAAAGTTCATGCTTTTGAAATTGGTGCCCTATATAAAAAGTTTGATTTTAGAGTAGGTTATACCTATAAAATCGATCCTATTTCAGGAGCCGCTTTGCGAGGTGATAACCCAAATAGTTATATTTTGAGATCCTTAAATTTAGAAAAAGAAAATGGTTTTTTCGGTTCGCTTTCAAGGTCATTTGCAAATAAATGGTGGAACTCTACCAATACTATAAGTATTAATTATAGTAAAGCCTTTGATAATGTTTACTCGTACGTGTTAGGTGCGGTAAAACCACAGGTCTATTTGTATTCGAACAATACGTTTACAATCCCAAATCTTTTCAAAATTCAGTTGCTTGCCTGGTATTTGGGAGATAGAAGCTACGGATTGGGCCATGATAATAATCGGTCGACAGTAACTATTGGAATTGAAAGAAACTTTTTTAAAGAGGCTCTAAAACTCAATTTTACAGCCAATGACATCTTTCATAAATTTATGGTTTCAGGAAATTACAATGTTGGACAAACCGAAATCTATTATCACAGAACCTATACAACAAATTATTTTAGGTTGATAGCAACATATAGTTTCGGAAATTCAAAGAAACAGGCATTTAAGAAAACAGAGATCGAACAAAGCGAAAATAATAGGGCAAGATAAAAGTAAAAAAGGTTTCACAGCTAAGTGAAACCTTTTAAATATGTTGAATTGATATAATTAACTTTATAAACGAGAAAGCTTAGTTGATCTCTTTGGTCACAATTTGTATCGTTTCACGGCTTACTTGTTTTAGTAAAACGGCTTTGTTTTCTTCTACTGTTTGAGCTGCCTGTTCTGTAAAATGACGAATAGTATACAAAGTTACGTTCTCACTAAAATCTACTTTGAATTTTTTCGAAAGAATCGCATTCAACTCATTGAAATTTTCAAATTTATCTTCGACACAAACCGAAAAACTAATCGCCGAATTCTGAATCAGATTTACCTTTATTTTGAATTGGTGAAACAACGCAAAAATCTCACTGATGTTTTCTTCCATTATAAAAGAAAAATCGATAGACGATAATGAAATTAAAAGCTGATTTCTTTTTACGATAAAGCAAGGATATTGCGGTTCCAAATCAACACCTTTAGAAACACAGGTTCCTTTTAAAAGTGGATTGATAAATGATTTTACATATAATGGAATTTCCTTTTTCTGTAACGGCTGTAAAGTTTTCGGGTGAATTACAGTTGCTCCGTAAAATGCCAGTTCGATGGCCTCACGGTAGGATATCTGGTTTAACAAACTTGCATTTTCAAAATAGCGAGGGTCAGCATTCATAACTCCGGGAACGTCTTTCCAGATCGTAACACTTTCGGCATTTAAGCAGTATGCAAAAATTCCGGCAGTATAATCAGAACCTTCACGGCCCAAAGTAGTAGTAAAGTTGTTCTCATCGGCACCTAAGAATCCCTGAGTGATGTTTAAAATTTTACGAGGTACATTTTTACTGATGTTTTGTTGCGTAATTTCCCAGTCTACTTCAGCATCACGGTAATTGGCGTTGGTTTTTATGAAATTTCGAACATCAAGCCATTGCGTCTGAATTCCCATAAAATTCATAAAGTGACTTAAGATAGTAGTCGAAATCAGTTCTCCAAAACTCACAACCTGATCGTAAACAAAATTATAGTTTGGTGATTTATTATGTGCCAGGAAATATTCTAATTCAGAAAACAGTGTTTTTACCGCAGCAAAAACAGCGTGTTCTTCGTTTTCAAATAAATCCAATAAGATCTGATTGTGGTATTTTTTTATTTCCTGTACGGAAGAGTTCAGCTCTGATGATTTGTCAAAATAATTTTTAATGACCACTTCAAGAGCATTTGTGGTTTTTCCCATTGCCGAAACGACCAAAATGACATCTTGATAACCTACTTTTTGCAAAACGTCGTATACGTTTTTAATTCCCTCGGCATCTTTTACAGATGCTCCACCAAATTTAAATACTCTCATTTTGTTATATATGCTGTTTTTTTATAAAATTCCAATTTTTTAAGTTCCAAATTCCAATTTTCATGGAATCGTAATTATAGAGGCGCACTGCGGTGCTTTTTTTGTTACAGATTATAAAATCTTTGTCTTCTTTAGCCACGAATTTTACAAATTTCCACTAATTAATCCGTGGCTAAAAAAATCTGTGCAAATTATTTTAATCCGTGGCTAAATACATTTTTACAATTTTTCTAAAAACGAATTTATTCCCGTTTCGTCCATTTGAACAACTTGCCAGCCTTCAAGAATCTTTGCGCCCGAATTTTCATAAAATTTTACGGCAGGAGTATTCCAGTCCAGTACATTCCAGTCGATTCTGCGGACATTGTCTCTTTTTCCCTGTTTCATGATTTCTGCATAAAGTGCAGACCCCAAACCAGTTCCTCTCATCTTTTCTTTTACAATCAGATCTTCAAGATGTATTGTTTTTCCTTTCCAGGTTGAGTATCGATAATAGTACAAGGCAATTCCAACAATTTCCTTATGATGTTCGTCAGTATCAATTTCTGCGACAAACACATGAAATAAGGGCTTTTCGCCAAAACCATCACGTATTAAATCCGCTTCTGTTATGACAACAGCGTCCGGTTCTTTTTCGAATATTGCCAACTCCTGTATTAATCCCAGAACAGATTTCATGTCTTCAGGATTCCCTTTTCTAATATTCATATATTCTTATTATTAAGCATTTATTAGCTAAAAAAGCATTCTTTTATTCTGTACTTTAGGGCTTTAATTAGCAAATATACAATAGTGGCAAACTAACGAAATAATTTTTAAACCATTCTCACAAAAAAAACGATATTTGTGACTTAAAAACAAAACTACAACGATTTAGTAATGGAAGAACGCAATAAAACACTGGGAGAGTTTATTATTGAGAACCAAAAAGCATTTCAATATTCGTCGGGGGAGCTTTCCCGAATTATCAATTCTATACGTTTGGCGGCTAAGGTCGTTAACTATAAAGTAAACAAAGCTGGATTAGTGGATATTATTGGCGCTGCAGGCGAACAGAATATTCAGGGTGAAGACCAGCAAAAATTAGATGTGTATGCAAACGAAGTATTTATTCAGACGTTAATTAACCGTGAGATTGTCTGTGGTATTGCTTCAGAAGAAAACGACGATTTTATTACTGTTCAGGGGAGCGACAACAGTCATAACAATAAGTACGTGATCTTAATGGATCCGCTTGACGGATCTTCAAATATCGATGTGAATGTATCTGTGGGAACCATTTTTTCGGTTTTTAGAAGAATTACACCTATCGGAACTCCGGTTACAAGTGAGGATTTTTTACAGCCGGGAGTTAATCAGGTAGCAGCTGGATATGTAATTTACGGAACGTCGACGATGTTGGTATACACCACAGGTTATGGCGTAAACGGTTTTACATTGAACCCTGCCATTGGAACATTCTATCTGTCACATCCGAATATGAAATTTCCACAAAACGGAAATATCTATTCTGTAAATGAAGGAAATTATGTTCACTTTCCACAAGGTGTAAAAAATTACATTAAATATTGTCAGAGAGAAGAAGAGGACAGGCCTTATACTTCAAGATATATTGGGAGTTTAGTTTCTGACTTTCATCGAAATATGATTAAGGGCGGAATTTATATTTATCCAACGAGTTCAAAAGCACCAAAAGGGAAGCTGCGTTTATTATACGAATGTAACCCTATGGCTTTTATTGCAGAACAAGCAGGAGGAAAAGCAACAGACGGCTTTGGAAGAATTATGGAAATACAACCAACAGAATTACACCAAAGAGTTCCGTTTTTCTGTGGAAGCTATAACATGGTAGAAAAAGCAGAAGAATTTATGGCGGAAGCGCTTTAGTTTTTAGTCACAGTCACAGTTTTTAGTCGCAGTTTAAGTTAGGACTAGAAGCAGCAAACCCGACAGGTTTAGAAAAAACTGTCGGGTTTATTTTTTTATTTAGTTTTAGCTATCAGTCTAAAAACTGAAAACTGCGACTGAATACTATTTATGCATATGCTGCATTTCGTAAACAAAAGTGTCACCATCTACTTTTTTATCGACTAATGATAATGCTTTTGCAATGATATAATTTACGTTGCTTGGAGTAAAGCCTAAAGCTATACCTAATTTTCTTAACATCACTTCTTGTTGGTCTTCAAGATGGTGATCAACGTGTACCATTCTTGTTAGATCATACAAACGCTCTAAACGCTGTACGTGCAAATAAGGAGGATTGATAGGGTATTTTAATGGGTCGTTAAGAATTTCTTCGTATTCAGTTTCTGAAATTTCTAAACGTGCAGCCAATTTGTCTAAGAAACTTTTTTCTTCAGGATGCACAATTCCATCGGCTAATGCTACACGAACAATTGCTGAAAAGTGACCTTTGTTTCTTTGTTTGAATTCGCTATCAAATAAATCTGAAAATGACATAATTATGGTTTTTTTTATCCTACAAAGATAATTTTTATTTTAAATTATTAATTTTAAAGTTCTCATAAAATTTAACTTAATTTTTATGTGTTGTTTTAGTTTAAGACCGCAACGATTTTTCAAAATAAATCGTAAGTTTACAACCCCTAATCATTATAATTATAGTACCCTTATGTCAGAATTTTGGATTTATTTTCAAATAGGATTGAAGCACGTTTTAGATATTAACGCTTACGATCACGTTCTTTTTTTAATTGCATTAACAACCCCATATTTGTTTAAAGACTGGAAACGCATTTTGTTGCTGGTTTCTGTTTTTACAATTGGTCATACTCTGGCTTTATTGCTTTCGGTTTACGGAATTATTGCGATAAAAGTCAATACTGTCGAATTTTTAATTCCGATAACGATTTTAATAACTGCGGTTTTTAATCTCTTTACTGCCGGAAAGAATTCTAAGAATGACGGTTTGAATTTAGTGTTTTTTGTGACCTTATTTTTTGGAATTATACACGGACTTGGATTTTCGAATTATTTCAAAACAATTTTAGGAGGTTCAGCTGGTTCAAAATTACTACCTTTAGGCGAGTTTGCCTTAGGAATTGAAGCGGCACAACTAGTTGTGGTGTTTGTAGTTTTGATACTATCTTATATTGTACAAACCGTATTTCGTTTTTCAAAACGCGATTGGGCACTTGTAATGTCGGCTTTTATTATCGGAGTGGTAGTGCCAATGATTATTGAAAGTCCTATTTGGAACAGATAAAATAAATGAAGAAAAAAAAATTAAATAAATACGACAAAGCTTATCTGAGGATTGCCAAAGAGTGGAGTTTACTGTCGTATTGTAAACGAAAGCAGGTAGGGGCTATCATCGTAAAAGACCGAATGATTATTTCGGATGGATACAATGGTACGCCATCTGGTTTTGAAAACTGCTGTGAAGACGAAGAAGGGCTAACCCGCTGGGACGTTCTTCATGCAGAAGCAAATGCAATTTTGAAAGTAGCAAGATCAACACAATCCTGTGAGGGAGCGACCTTGTATATTACGCTTTCACCTTGTAAAGAATGCAGCAAGTTAATACACCAATCTGGTATAAAAAGAGTGGTGTATCATGATGGATATCGTGATGATTCCGGAATTCAGTTTTTAATAAAAGCAGGTGTCGAAGTTGAACATATTCCTGTTTTAGAAGAGTAAATGAAATTTAATTCAAAATATTTACCACTCGTTATCGGAGCGACCTTAGCTCTGGGTATAGTTCTCGGAAGCCTGATGAATGCTCCCGCAGACGATCAGCTTTTGGCTAAAAATTACTCAAAAACAAAATTGAATAAACTGATCGACTTTATCAATAATGAATATGTCGACAGCATCAATACAGATTCAATTGTTAATCTTACAGTCGACAATATTTTGTCAAAATTAGATCCGCATTCCGTTTATATTCCTCCAACAGAACAAGCTGAGGTAGCCGAAAGCATGAAAGGTGATTTTGTGGGGATAGGAATTAATTTCTATATGTATAAAGACTCTGTTGCTATTATAAAACCAATCGAAAACGGACCTTCAGCGAAAGCGGGAATAAAGTCAGGGGATCGAATTCTATTTGCCGGAAAAACCAAATTGTTTGGGCGTAGATTGCCTTCTGATAGTTTGTTTTCGAAGCTAAAAGGATTAAAAGGTTCTGAGATTGAATTAACCGTTTTTAGAAAATCAGAACAAAAGAAACTCAAATTTAAAGTTAAAAGAGATATCATTCCGATAAAAAGCGTCGATGTCTCCTTGTTGCTTGGAAATAATACAGGATACATCAAAATCAATCGTTTTGCGGAAACAACTTTTAATGAATTTAAAAACGGTTTGGCCAGATTGAAGCAAAAAGGAATCGAGTCGCTTGTTATTGATCTGCGGGATAATGGAGGTGGTTATATGGAAGAAGCGATTGCAATTGCGGATGAATTTTTAAAAGACAAACAGCTAATCGTTTTTACTAAAAATAAAAACGGTACCACTGAAAAAACTTATGCAACAAACGCGGGTAGTTTTGAAGCCGGGAAAGTGTATGTTTTGATTAATGAAAACAGTGCATCGGCTAGTGAAATTCTTGCCGGAGCATTACAGGATAATGACCGTGGGACAATTGTAGGGCGACGTTCTTTCGGGAAAGGCCTGGTACAGCGCGAAATGGATTTCAACGACGGATCGGCGGTAAGATTAACGGTGGCGCGATATTATACACCAACCGGCAGATCGATTCAAAAGCCTTATAAAAAAGGAAATGAAGAGTATTTTAAAGAATCTGAAGCCCGTATAAAATCAGGGGAACTTTATGCGAAAGACAGTATAAAAGTGGCCGATTCTTTAAGGTTTAAAACACCTAAAGGAAAAATTGTATATGGTGGGGGTGGAATTGTGCCCGATGTTTTTGTGCCGATAGAGGCTGAACACGGGAATGAAAATGTAGCCTATCTATTGCAGACCGGAATTGTAGGGCATTTTGTTTTTGAAGAATTGGATAAAAACAGAGAGGCTTTTGCCGGACTTCACTTTAATGAATTTTTAGCAAAGATGAAAGGCTCTGATTTGTATTTTAAAAAGTTTAAAACGTATGTTTTGTTAACCGGTTTGGATTTGAAATTTGACAAAACCAAAACTTTGGTTAATCGTTATATCACTGCTGAATTTGCCAGACAATTATACGGTGAGTTGTATTACTATGATGTTATTTTAAAAGACGATGCCATGATCAGGGCTGTTTTGAGTCCAAAAAAATAATCTTTAATTCTCTTATCAGATGAAAATAGAAACTATTGTAAATGCTGAGATTGAACTGTTGACAGCCATGAAGAATGCGGATCTTACAACGCTGGAAAATGTACTGCATGATGACCTGCTTTTTAATTTACCGGACGGACAAACGATTACTAAAGAGTTTGATTTGAATACGTATCGTTTAGGTAAAATGCAAATTGAGGTATTAGAAGCTTCGGATCAGATTATAACTGTAATTAATGATTCGGCTGTAGTCGCGGTAACAATTTTATTGAAAGGAAATTTTAATCACAATCCCGTAAGCGGAACTTTTCGATACATCAGGGTTTGGAAACAATTTGAAGAGAATTTGAAAGTAATTGCTGGTAGTTGTACTCAATTGCAATAAAAGCATCACATTGTATTTAATCAAATCTCCTTTAAGTCTGGAGTTAAACCATCTATATGAAAAATCTAAAAAGAATAAGCTTGCTGTTTGTTGTGCTGGTTCTAATGATTTCCTGTACTTCTATGAAAAATAATAATAGTACGATTACCGGTAAAGTAGATGCAATCGAGTCGGGAAAAGACGGTTATACTGCAAAAATCTCAACAGCTGCTAAAGAGGTGTATTTCGCAACAATTAGCATTGTAAATGTGGGTGGTCCACAAAATTATAAAACCTTAAAAATAGGTAATGTTGTCTCGGTAAAAGGAGAAATCTGGAAGACTGAAGATGAAAGCCATATTAAGGTAATGCAGATTATTTCGGTGAAATAAGAAAGTATAAAAGTTTCAAACCATTAAGAGGTTAAGTTTACAGGCTTTAAAGTAAGTTTTCTTAATTTCTTAATGGTTTTATTTTGTTTAACCTATAGAGGTTTGTTTTATCGAATGCTGTCGTGTGCATGAGTCTGCACGCCGTTGTTCCATAAAGTTAGGATATCTGTAGCTACAGCAGCGCCGCTTCCGGCTGCAATCGCTAACTGACTTCTCCATCCTGCTAAAGTTCCAATAACATAAATACCGTCGGCTACTTTGTGGTCGTCGTTTTTAAGCTGGATGCGTTGTTTCTCGGGAAGTGCTTTTTTGTGAGGTTCGATATACTGCATTAAGCCCTCTATGTCAAAAGTATTTGCAGAGCCAATTCCTATGACGATATTTTTTGTTTTATAAGAGTTTTTGTTAGTAGTTATTGTAAAATCAGGGTAAGAACCTTCGACTTTAGTTACTTTTTCATTTTCAATCTGAGCGATGTGCGGATAACTACTGGCTAAATCCTTTGTGCTTTCCAGAAGTAAATCAGATCCTAGTTTTCCGGGTGTAATGCCATAAGCATTGTAAAAAATGGCCTCTTGAAGTGAAGAGTTTTTTTGGTGTGTAAAAATTCCGATTTTTTTATCGGTTACAAAAGCTTTGTTTTTAGCTGATCCCAAGACGAGGGCGCAAGACATGCCTGAAACACCTCCGCCAATAATTAAAACGTCAAACATATTGTTATCGTCCGTTTGTTTTTTCTTCAATTCTTTTTGAGATTCTAAAAATCAAAAGAATTAGAACGGCACAAAATGAAGCTGCGATTCCAATAAAAGCTACTACACTGTCTCCCTGAAAAGGATTTTTGAAGTCTAGCAACGTAATATTAAAAACGATTAAAGCTAATGCCAGAAGCACTAAGATGGAAGTAAAGATTTTCATAATGGTTGTTTGTTTGTCTAAAATAATAAAGTAGAACCTTGAGATGTGAAAAATATCTTAAAGTTGTATTTTAGAAATTTTATGGGGTAAATTTATAAAAATAAATGTTAGACAAACAAACCTTTAACATTCGCAGCAAATAATTTAACAGCAATTGCTAAAAGTATGACTCCAAATGTCTTGCGAACTACACCGAGTCCGTTTTCTCCTAATAAATTTTCTATTTTTTTAGAAGATTTCAAAACAAAGTATACCAGAAAAATATTCAGTAGAATTGCAATGACGATGTTAATCGTGTGAAATTGAGAGCGAAGCGATAATAAAGTAGTCATTGTACCGGCACCTGCAATTAACGGAAAAGCCAAAGGGACAATAGAGGCCGACCCTGGTTCTTCGTCACGATAGATTCGAATACCTAGAATCATTTCCAGCGCTAAAAAGAATAATACAAATGAGCCTGCAACAGCAAAGGAGTGTACGTCAATTCCAATAAGCTGCAGGAAACCCTCTCCGATAAAAAGAAAAGTAATCATAATCAAACCGGCAACGATTGAAGCTTTCTCAGATTCGATATGTCCCACCTTTGCTCTTAAATTGATAATAATCGGAATTGATCCTACAATATCGATTACGGCAAAAAGTACCATTCCAACAGTGATAATTTCCTTAAAATCAATTTCTAACATAATTTTTTTATTTAGAGTTAAGAGATGTGCAAAAGTAGATAATAAAGTTAATGCTTTTTTAGGATATATGAAACGACGGGTATTTTTGTTATAAAAACACGTATATCTGCTTAAAAAAATGATTTTTGTAACAATAAGTCGGTTGTTTTGCATATTTGCAAGGCGTTTGGCGTAAAGTATTGAGGCTGTTTTTTGCAAAAGATTCATAGATGTCGCTTGTGCAGAATCTTGTCGGATAAGAGCGAAGAAAGAATAAAAGAAATATCTGCTTTCTTTGCGTATCTTTGCACTTTATAAATTACAGTATTTAAGTATCATGTTTCAATTAGGAAAAACCATTATTTCAGAAGATATTCTTGAAAAAGAATTTGTGTGCAACTTGTCAGCTTGTAAAGGAGCCTGTTGTGTTGACGGAGATGCCGGTGCGCCTTTGAATGAAGCGGAAACTAAAATTCTGGAAGAAATTTACCCTAAAGTAAAGCCCTTCCTGCGAAAAGAAGGAATTGCCGCGATCGAAGCTCAGGGAACCTGGGTAAAGGGGACGGATGGTGATCTTGAAACAACTTTAATTGATAATAAAGATTGTGCCTACGTTATTTTTGATGGCAAGACTGCGCTTTGCGGAATTGAGCAGGCATATAATCAGGGAATCGTAGATTGGAAAAAACCGGTTTCCTGTCATTTATATCCAATACGAGTGAAGGACTTTACAGAGTTCGCTGCAGTAAATTACGATAAGTGGGATATTTGCGACGATGCCTGTTCGTTAGGTAAAGAGTTGGAGGTTCCGGTGTATAAATTTGTCAAAGAGGCGCTAATTCGCCGCTTTGGACAAGACTGGTATTTAGAGCTTGAAAAAGTTGCAGAAGAACTTAAAAAATCTTAAAAAATCGGTAGCCATCACCGTTGCTGGGAAGTCCTCAAAATTTGATTAAAAAAGAGAGAAGAAGTCGGGAAAAAACTTTTAAAAACATTTAAAAATTTCTTGCTTTTTATTTTAAAAAGTCTATATTCTACAGCAAAATGAGCAGTAAATGTAAGGATTAATTTACTCATTTACAGTATTTTAATTGTTGTATGAAAAATATCTCAATTTCCTACTGTTGTTAAAAACTACGTCCGATTGTGAATAAGTTTGGCTTTTATTTTTGGCAACAAATGACAATCTTTGTAGTCTACTGAATTAGCAAAAATTTAGTATAAAAATTAAAGCAAAATTTCATGTCACAAGTCGAGCCAATATTACAAGAAAATAAAAATCGTTTCGTTATTTTTCCTATTAAACATCATGATATTTGGGAATGGTACAAAAAGATGGAGGCTAGTTTCTGGACTGCAGAAGAAATCGATTTGCACCAGGATTTGACGGACTGGAATAATAAGTTAAATGACGACGAAAGATATTTTATCAAACACATTTTAGCATTCTTTGCAGCTTCTGATGGAATTGTAAATGAAAACCTTGCTGAGAACTTTGTAAATGAAGTTCAATATGCCGAAGCTAAATTTTTCTATGGTTTCCAGATCATGATGGAAAATATACATAGTGAAACGTATTCTTTGTTAATTGATACTTATGTAAAAGATGAAGCAGAGAAAGCAGAATTGTTTAATGCTTTGGAAGTTTTTCCTGCGATTGGTAAAAAAGCGGAATGGGCTTTAAAATGGATCGAATCCGATTCATTTGCCGAAAGACTAATTGCTTTTGCAGCAGTGGAAGGGATCTTTTTCTCAGGTGCTTTTTGTTCTATTTATTGGTTAAAAAAACGTGGTTTAATGCCAGGTTTGACTTTTTCGAACGAGTTGATTTCACGTGATGAAGGCGTACACTGTGATTTCGCAGTACACCTGCACAATCATCACCTGGTAAATAAAGTACCAAAAGACAGAATTAAAGAAATCATTGTTGATGCTTTAAATATCGAAAGAGAGTTTGTTACAGAATCTCTTCCGGTAAGCTTAATAGGAATGAATGCTACTTTAATGACGCAATATTTAGAGTTTGTTGCAGATCGATTATTAGTAGAATTAGGTTGTGAGCGTGTGTATGGATCAGCGAATCCGTTTGATTTTATGGACATGATCTCTCTTCAGGGAAAAACCAATTTCTTTGAAAAACGTGTTGCGGAGTATCAAAAGTCAGGTGTAATGAACACAGACAGTGATGCTCAGAAAATTTCATTTGATGCAGATTTTTAGACAACAAGAATAGTTTTAGTGGACACTAAAAAACACTAAAAAAATAAATCATTTTTAAGATTGAATCTTCATCCCAAATCGTTGATTCAAGAACAATTTTTAATGCCTTTCAATCTGTTTTTCGGATTGGAAACAGACAACTATTGAGAATCCTACAATTCTCAAAAAATAATTAAGAAACACACAATGTTTAAGCTTTGGAAATCGTTATTCCAGAGTCTTTCATTTTTTCAATAACTAAAATAGTAAGCTTATGTATGTAGTAAAAAGAGATGGCCATAAAGAGCCGGTAATGTTTGATAAGATTACAGAAAGAATCAAAAAATTGTGTTACGGTTTAAATGAACTTGTAGATCCTGTTAAGGTAGCTATGAGAGTTATCGAGGGATTGTATGACGGAGTTTCGACTTCTGAATTAGATAATCTTGCAGCAGAAACGGCGGCTTCTATGACTATTGCGCATCCTGATTATGCACAACTGGCAGCGCGTGTGGCAATTTCAAATCTACATTCAAATACCAAGAAATCGTTCTCAGAAACGATGAAAGATATGTACAATTACGTAAATCCAAGAAATGGACAGGATGCTCCGTTACTTTCGGATGAAGTATTTAAAGTAATTCAGGAAAACTCAGCTTTCTTAGATTCTCATATCATTTATACAAGAGATTTTAATTACGACTATTTTGGTTTTAAAACTTTAGAGCGTTCTTACTTGCTGAAAATTAATGGTAAAATCGTTGAAAGACCACAACATATGTTGATGCGTGTTTCGGTTGGTATTCACCTTGATGATTTAAAATCTGTAATTGAGACGTACGACTTAATGTCTAAAAAGTTCTTCACGCATGCAACACCAACGTTGTTCAATGCAGGAACTCCAAAACCTCAAATGTCTTCTTGTTTCCTTTTGGCCATGCAGGATGATAGTATTGATGGTATTTATGATACTTTAAAACAAACCGCTAAAATCTCGCAATCAGCGGGAGGAATTGGCCTTTCAATTCATAACGTTCGTGCGACCGGATCGTACATTCGCGGTACAAACGGAACTTCAAACGGAATTGTTCCGATGTTGAGAGTATTCAACGATACTGCTCGTTATGTAGATCAGGGTGGTGGAAAACGTAAAGGAAGTTTTGCTATTTACATCGAAACCTGGCATGCTGATATTTTCGAATTCTTGGATTTAAAGAAAAATACAGGAAAAGAAGAAATGCGTGCAAGAGATTTATTCTTCGCAATGTGGACTTCCGATTTATTCATGAAACGTGTACAGGAAGATACTACCTGGACTTTAATGTGTCCTAACGAGTGTCCTGGTCTGTATGATGTTTATGGAGAAGAGTTTGAAGCATTGTATCTGGATTATGAATTTAGAGGAAAAGGTAGAAAAACAATCCGTGCTCGTGAGCTATGGGAGAAAATTCTGGAATCACAAATCGAAACCGGAACGCCTTATATGCTGTATAAAGATGCGGCAAACCGTAAATCAAACCACAAGAACTTAGGAACTATTCGTTCGTCTAACTTGTGTACTGAAATTATGGAGTATACTTCTAAAGATGAAATTGCAGTTTGTAACCTGGCTTCTATTTCGTTGCCAATGTTTATTGATAACGGTAAATTCGATCACGAAGCACTTTACAATGTTACCAAACGTGTAACTCGTAACCTAAACAAAGTAATCGACAGAAATTACTATCCTGTTAAAGAAGCCGAAAACTCTAACCTTCGTCACCGTCCGGTAGGATTAGGGGTGCAAGGTTTGGCAGATGCTTTTATCATGTTGCGTATGCCTTTTACAAGTGATGAGGCAAAAGCATTAAATCAGGAAATTTTCGAAACATTATACTTCGCAGCCGTAACCGCTTCTATGGAAATGGCGAAAGAAGAAGGACCGTATTCAACTTTTGCAGGTTCTCCAATGTCTCAAGGGGAATTTCAATACAATATGTGGGGATTGAAAGATGAAGAATTATCAGGCCGTTGGGACTGGGCATCTTTAAGAAAAGAAGTAATGGAGCACGGAGTTCGTAATTCATTATTGGTTGCGCCAATGCCAACCGCTTCGACTTCACAGATTCTTGGAAATAACGAAGCTTTCGAACCTTATACATCAAACATTTACACACGTCGTGTATTGTCTGGAGAATTCATCGTAGTAAACAAGCACTTACTGGAAGATTTAGTAAAACTTGGTTTATGGAACGAAGATTTGAAACAGGAAATTATGCGTCATAACGGATCAGTTCAAAATATTGATATTATTCCGCAAGAGCTGAAAGATCTTTATAAAACAGTTTGGGAGATGTCGATGAAAGACATTATCGATATGTCACGCCAAAGAGGTTACTTCATTGACCAATCACAGTCTTTGAACTTGTTCATGCAGGATGCTAACTATTCTAAACTAACGTCAATGCATTTCTACGCTTGGCAATCAGGTTTAAAAACAGGAATGTATTACCTAAGAACAAAATCAGCAGTTGATGCGATTAAGTTCACGCTAAACAATGATAAAAAAGAAGAAACAGCTCCAACGTTAGTTGCAGAAACGGAAGCAATCAGCGTTGAGGATTATAAAGCAATGCTTTTAAAAGCGCAAGCAGCAGACCCTGAAGATTGCGAAATGTGTGGATCTTAATTTTTTATTAGAATAAAGAGAATAGAATAAAGAAGAAAGATTTTTTCTTAATTTATAAAAGCAGTTATTGTAATGATAGCTGCTTTTTTTATGGAGACTATTTTTATTGTCAGGATAGAGAAATGAGATGTTGGATTGCTTCCAGCTTTAGTTGGAGGTTTTCAGTTTTTTTAAGATAGCTTTAGCCGAAATGTTTTAGCTAAAGTTTTTCTATGATTACATTTTAAGCTTCAGTTAAAGCTGCTGACAATTCAAATACAATGCAATATCCCCAAAAAATCCCCGTTTTAAGAATTACCAAAGATTTTAAAGCCTTAGCACCTTAGTATCTAAGTACCTCAGAACCTTCCATTAAACCTTTAGGAGAAAGTCAAGTCTTATTGTAATAATTTCTGAATTATGAAAAAAAGCAATCTTTGGTCGTTACGATTGGGTTTTTCCGGAAAAGAATCCGATGCAATTGAAAAACTGGGATTAGAAAAATTTCTAAAACATTCCTATGAATCCAAATTTGACACACAGCTCCCCGCTTTTTTAGAGGATGATCCTAAGACATTATTAGAACTCAAAGAGCTTCGTGAATCGATTAAAACTGCAGATTCAGAAGAAAAAAAGAAAGTCCTAAAGAAAGAAATCTATTCGGCAGTAGAACTAAAAAAGTGGTGGATTGGCAAAATGCGAAATGATGAATTTCCGCTACGTGAAAATATGGTTTGCTTCTGGCACAATCACTTTGTATCCACCACGCAGAAAGTAAAAGTCAATTACTGGATTTACCAGCACAATATGATTTTGCGTGAACATGCCTTTGGAAACTTTAAAGAACTCACCAAGCAAATCCTAAAATCGAATGCAATGGTGAAATACCTTGATAATGTCGATAACAAAAAAGGGAAATACAACGAGAACCTCAGTCGTGAATTATTGGAATTGTTCACAATCGGAATCGGAAACTATACCGAAAGCGATATTAAAAATGGAGCAAGAGCTTTGGCAGGGCTAAATTATGGAGACAACAGAGCTGCCTACAGGAAGTTTGCTGAAGATGACAGTGATAAAACCTATTTTGGTAAAACCGGAAACTGGAAAGTGGATGATTTGGTCGATATTATTTTTGAACAGAAAAATATTCCGTACCTGATTACCCGAAAAATCCTCGAATGGTTTGTGTATGACAATCCACCCGAAGATCTGGTGACTTATTATGGGGATTATTTTAGAAAAGTGAAATTTGAAATCCAACCTTTATTGACCAAGATCTTTACCGAAGAGTATAAGAAAGAAAATTCAGGAACAAAAATCAAAGATCCTTTAGTTTATATTTTGCAGTTACTGGATGAGTTGCATATCGATGATCTTGACGATGGGATGATTCTGTTCTTTCTGAAGCAGCAAGGAATGGATTTATACAACCAGGTTAATGTAAAAGGTTGGGATGGGGGCAATTCCTGGCTGACCTCTCAAATTTACCTGCAGCGCAACAATACCGCCGATTTGCTTTGTAGCGGGAGAAGTATTACCCGAAAAGTTCTGAATACGATGACTGCCGAAACTGAAAAACCAAAATCAGAATTTGAAAAAGTTGAAGTAAAAATTGACTTTGATACCAACGGAAATAACAAAACGATCATCACTGATCTGTCAAACACATTATTGTTTAAAGTAAATGATTCGGTGCAAAAAGACATGGAGAACTTACTCAAATACGATTTTGATCCAAAAGAGTCACATGCCAATTTTGCTGTAATCCGACTCTTTAATTATATAGCCAAACTACCCGAATATCAATTAATTTAGAAAGCTGTAATTATGAACAGAAGAAATTTTCTAACGCTTACAGGAACTCTTACTGGCGGAATGCTGGTGCTTCCTGATTTTTTACATGCATTTGGTTCGCAGGGTAATTTGATAATCGGCGAGCAATGTGTTGTGTTTGTTCAGTTAAATGGAGGAAATGACGGTTTGAATACTTTCATTCCGTATGATAATCCATTGTATTATGATTTACGTACTAAAATAGCTTTGAATAAGGATACTGTCATTGGGAAAAATAAAGGAATGGCTTTTCATCCGGCTTTAAAGGATTTTGCTCAAATGCAGCAAAATGGTGATTTGACCGTAATTCAGAATGTTGGATATCCCGAACCTATTCGGTCACATTTTAGAAGTCAGGAAATTTGGCAAACGGCCACAGATTCTAATAAATACATTAATGAAGGCTGGTTGGGACGTTATTTAGATTTGCAGTGCAACGGGCATCAGGCAACTGCAGGAATAAATCTGGATTCGATAGATAATCTGGCGTTGAAAGGAAATGAACCCAATTCTATCACGGTAAAAGATCCAAATCGATTTAAAGTGAAATCTGATAAAGAAGAAAATGTAACCTTGTCTGATAATCCGCAATTGGATTTTGTTCGAAAAATAGCCAATTCGGTTACAGAAGGATCTGATGAAATTCAGAAAGCATTGGCGAAATCCAAGTCGGAAATTAGTTATCCTAAGACAGAATTGTCTAAGAACCTGGAATGGATTGGTCGACTGATCAAAGGAAACTTAAATTCAAAAGTGTATTATACTTCGTTAGGCGGATTTGATACGCATGACAATCAACTTGCTATACACGAAAAGAAATTAGCGGATTTGAACGACGCTTTGTACAGTTTTTATCAGGATTTGAAACAGTCAAAGTTGCTAGAGAATGTAACAGTTGTGGTGTTTTCTGAATTTGGAAGACGTGTAAAAGATAATGGAAACGGTACAGATCATGGAACTGCCGCGCCAATGTTTATAATTGGCGGAAACAACCGAGGAACAATTTTAGGTAAGAACCCCGATTTATCTAATTTGGATAATGGGGATTTAAAATATGAAATTGATTTCAGAAGTGTTTATGCTTCATTACTACAGCAAAAAATGAATTTTAATTATACTAAAATTGGGATTAAGAATGCACCGGTTTCTGGATTGTTTTAGTTTTTTAGAAGCTATTCCCGCTTTTCGTTGCAATCTTTTGTGTCGAACCCCGGAACAAAAGGATTTCCACTTCAATCGGGGCTAGGCTAATTATTTACATAACGATATTTTCGTCTAGTTTGTCATTCCTCGGAATGGCTAGGAGTAACGAAAACATTGATTTAATTCGGGAAATTGAATTGTAAAATGACAATGACTTGCACTAATTTGGGAATTCGTGGCAAATAAAACTTAGAGTTTTTCAAAAACGCAATTGTAAATATCTCATTTTAAGCGGATATTTTTATATTATCGTACAAAACATCATAAATTTGTTAAGAAATCCTTTTTTGTTTCATAAAATGTATTATTTTTTTTGGTACAGTAAAAATAATTTATACATTCGCAAAGAATTTATTGAAAAACACAAACAAAATGACTAATAACCGTTTTTATTTTAGCAACTCTTTTTATTTCTTCTTTAGTAGAAGTGAGGATTGTGCTATGGTTATTTGAGAAAATTAAAATACAAATAAAACTAATATACAATCCTGATGCAAATCAGGATTTTTTTTTGAATATATGACAACGAAAATTGCAATACAAGGTATTAAAGGATCTTTTCATCATCAGGTAGTGAAGGAGTATTTCTCTGAAAATGTGGACATTGATGAATGTTTATCTTTTGAAGAATTAATCGATAGTCTGCTTTCAGGAAAATCGGATCAGGCAGTAATGGCGATTGAAAACTCGATTGCAGGGCCAATTATTCCGAATTATGCTTTGATTGACAAGAATAATATTCACATTATTGGAGAGCATTATTTGAACATTCATCAAAACTTAATGGTTTTAAAAGGGCAGAAAATTGAAGATATAAAAGAGGTTCATTCGCATCCGATGGCCTTGTTACAATGTATGGATTTCCTGAAACAATATCCAAACATTAAGTTGGTTGAGGATAAAGATACGGCTGAGACTGCCAGAAGAATTCAGGAGAAACAATTGACAGGAATTGCGGCGATTGCCAGTAAAACGGCTTCTGAAATGTACAATTTAGAGATTATCGCTCCTGAAATTCAAACGATAAAAAACAACATGACCCGTTTTGTGATTATTAAAAAACAGAATTCATTTCTGCCCGAAAATGAAATCAACAGAGCATCGATCAAATTTGAACTGGATCACAAAAGAGGAAGTTTGGCAGCAGTCTTAAATGTAATGAGTGACTGCAAATTGAATTTGACAAAAATTCAATCGCTTCCAAAAATTGAAACACCCTGGAAATATTCGTTTTTCGTAGACGTAACATTCGAGAAATACGAAGATTTTGCAAAAGCCAAATCGTTATTAAACATTATGGCAGAATTTTTTAAAGTATTAGGAGAATATAAAAATACCAAGCCTTAAAAAAGGAAATTTCAATACTGAAATTCCAAATTCCAAAGGTTTAAAATTAGATTATCAGGCTTAGTGAAGTCGAAGTCTTAAAATTAGAAAATTTAAAAAGTGCCTAAAGCATATAGCTTAAAGCCTAAAGCAGAAAAGAAATGATAACAACAGCAAAACGATTAGATACAGTTGAAGAATACTACTTCTCCTCAAAATTAAGAGAAGTTCGTCAACTGCAATCTGAAGGAAAACCTATTATCAATATGGGAATCGGAAGCCCTGATTTGAGTCCGTCAAAAGCAGTAATTGAAGCGGTAGCCGCAGCAATTCAGGATGAAAACGGACATGGCTATCAGAGCTATCAGGGATTGCCGGAATTGAGAAAAGGAATGGCTGATTTTTATCAGAACCAGTTTGGTGTTGCGTTGAATCCGAATAATGAAATTTTACCTTTGATGGGTTCGAAAGAAGGGATAATGCATATTTCGCTGGCATTTTTAAACGAAGGCGATCATGTTCTGATTCCGAATCCGGGTTACCCAACCTATACTTCGGTAACTAATTTGGTTGGAGCTGTTCCGGTTTATTATGATCTGAAAGAAGCAAATGCGTGGGAGCCGGATTTTGAAGCTTTAGAAAAATTGGATCTTTCGAAGGTAAAAATTATGTGGCTGGGATATCCGCACATGCCAACAGGGGCCAGAGGAAGTTTAGCGTTATTTGAAAAACTGGTTGCTTTTGCTAAAAAACACAAGATATTATTGGTCAACGACAATCCGTATAGTTTTGTTCTGAATGATAACCCAATGAGTTTGCTGCAGGTTGCAGGAGCAAAAGAAGTGGCATTAGAATTGAATTCGCTTAGTAAAACATTCAACATGGCCGGCTGGAGAGTGGGAATGGTTTTAGGAAATCCTGAAATTATCGATGCGGTTCTAAAGGTAAAAAGCAACATGGACAGCGGAATGTTCTACGGAATTCAGAAAGGTGCGATTGCTGCGTTGAATTGCGATAAATCATGGTTCGAAGATCAAAACAAAATTTACAGACGCCGTAGAGAACTAACGGAAAAGTTAGCCGAAAAATTAGGCTGCAAAGTGTATAAAGAGGGGGTTGGACTTTTTGTTTGGGCAAAACTTCCGGAAGGAATTGAATCATCAGAAAAGTTCATTGACGAGATATTATATGAGAAACATATTTTCATCACGCCGGGAACCATCTTCGGAAGTAATGGCGAAGGATACATCAGATTCTCGTTGTGTGTAAAAGAAGAAAAAGTACAAGAAGCGATAGATCGATTTTAAGTATTAAGATTTTAGAATCAAGAATCAAGATTTTTATTCAGATTGTCAGGCTGAGCGGAGTCGAAGCTTTTTTTAAATTAATAAAATAAATACTAAGAAAGAAAATAACTAAAAATGAAAAGAATACACCTACTTTATTTAATTATATCAATTTTTTTTATTGCCTGTGAAGGTGATGAGGGATCGCAAGGATCAAACGGAGTAAACACTTTAGTAAATATGTCAGTTGAAAATCCGGGAATCAATTGTGAAAATGGAGGATTAAAAATTGAAACAGGATTAGATAATAATTTTAATGGGATATTAGATGGCAATGAAGTTCAAAATACAAAATATGTTTGTAATGGTATAAATGGAAAAAATAGCTTAACTACCGTGATCAAAGAGCCTAAAGGGGTAAGTTGTGAAAATGGGGGGATAAAAATAAATTCTGGATTGGATCTTAATAAAAATGGTGTTTTAGAAGAAAATGAAATAACCTCTACCGCATATGTTTGTAATGGAACAGATGGAAATACGAATTTAACAAGAACTACTAATGAAAATTCAGGAGGCAATTGTGGGAATGGAGGATTAAAAGTTGAGTATGGATTAGATTTAAATAAAGATGGGGTCTTAGATGATAACGAAGTTAAATACAAAACATATGTATGTAATGGTTTAAATGGAAATCTCAGTCTTGTTAATATTACAGATGAAGCGAAAGGAGGTACTTGTGGAAATGGAGGGATAAAAATAGAATCTGGTATTGATTTTAATAATAATAAAATATTAGATGATACCGAGATTCAAGTAACAAAATATGTTTGTAATGGAAATGGAGGAATTGTATCTGAAGAAGTTCGAGTGAGTATACCTACTGCAAATACATCAAGTTCTGTTGTGACAACTTGGGGAGGGGTAACATTTGATATTAGAAATTTCAAAAATGTAAAGTCGGTCGTTTTTGAGGCGAGTCCTTATGTTGCTAATTCTAATAATTATGCATTATTGGAACTTTATAACATTACAGATAATAAAGTAATAGAAAATAGTTTAATTAGAGCCAATAATTTATCGAGTGCCTTACAAGATTTAAAATCAAGTGAAATTTTAAATGAACTTCCTCAAAAAGAAATAAAATTGGGACTAAAATTGAGTTCAGAGGTTTATGGACAATTTTCAGGGGTGTATGGTGCTCATCTTGTGTTGAGAAGTGAATAATTAGGAAACAGCTTCTAATAAAAAAGAAATATGAAAGTATACGTAATAGGAATAGGGTTAATAGGAGGTTCAATGGTATTGGATATCAAGGATCGACATCCGAATGCTCTTATTTTTGGAATTGACAGTAACGAAAAACATTTGCAGGAAGCAATTGATTTGGGGGTTATTGACCAGGAAGGGCATTTTGAAGATTTGGCGGGAGCAGATTTTGTCATTGTTTCGGTTCCTGTAGATGTGGCACTTGCCGTTTTGCCTAAAGTACTGGATTTGGTGGGCGACAAAACAATCGTTTTTGAAGTGGGGTCGACGAAAAAACCAATCTGTGATGCAGTAGCGAGCCACCCGAAAAGGAGGAATTTTATTGCCACGCATCCAATTGCCGGAACAGAGTTCTCAGGACCTTCAGCGGCGATTAAAGGTTTGTTTAAAGGAAAAACAAACATTATTTGCGAAGTGGAAAAAACTACTTTTAAATTGCAGGAAAAGGCGTTAAAGCTTTTTGCCGAAATAGGAATGAGGATACGCTATATGGATCCAATTTCACACGACAAACATATTGCTTACGTTTCGCATTTGTCGCACATTAGTTCGTTTATGCTTGGGAAAACGGTGATGAATAAGGAAAAAGACGAACAGGATATTTTTGATATGGCTGGAAGCGGATTTGAAAGTACCGTTCGTTTAGCTAAAAGCTCGCCTGCAATGTGGACGCCAATTTTTAAGCAAAACAAAGAATATGTTCTGGAAACATTAGAAGAATACATTTCAAATCTCAGTCGGTTTAGGGATTTGCTAAAAGAAGAAGATTACAGTGCCATTTTTGAAGAAATGGAAAGCACCAATAAAATTAAAGAGATACTAAACGGATTAACAATTAAAAAATAAAACTATAATAAAAGATGGAAAATAAAAAAGAAATGAGAAAGTGGTTAGAAGATTTCAATTTAAATCACCCACTTGTAATTGCAGGACCATGCAGTGCAGAAACAGAAGATCAGGTATTGAAGATTGCACACGAATTGAAAGATTCAAAAGTTAGTGTATTCAGAGCGGGAATCTGGAAACCAAGAACGCGTCCGGGAGGATTTGAAGGTGTTGGAGAAATTGGTTTGAAATGGTTACAAAAAGCAAAGAAAGAAACCGGTTTGTTGATGGGAACTGAGGTTGCAACTGCAGCACATTGTAAATTGGCCTTAGAACATGATATAGACGTTTTATGGGTTGGTGCCCGTACAACTGCAAACCCTTTTGCAGTTCAGGAAATTGCTGATACTTTGAAAGGGACTGATAAAATCGTCTTGGTTAAAAATCCTGTAAACCCTGATTTAGCTTTATGGTTAGGTGGTGTTGAGCGTTTACACATGGCCGGAATTGAGAAGTTAGGAGTGATTCATAGAGGATTTTCGACTTACGAAAAAACAAAATACAGAAATATTCCGGAATGGCAAATTGCTATCGAATTGCAAAATAAATTCCCTGATCTGCCATTAATCATCGACCCGTCTCATATTACAGGAAATCGTAACATGATTTTTGAAGTAACTCAAGAGGCTTTAGATTTGAATTACGATGGTATGATTATCGAAACGCACTATGATCCGGACAACGCATGGTCTGATGCTGCTCAACAAGTAACTCCAGATGCATTGAAACAGATCATTAAAGATTTGACAATCAGAAAAACGGATGATACTACAGATGAGTACAACCAAAAAATGAAAAAATTAAGAGCGAATATTGACGTTTTAGATGCTAACTTATTAGAGTTGCTAGGAAAACGTATGAAAGTAGCGGATGAAATTGGACAGGTGAAGAAAGATGCAAACGTTGCAATTCTTCAAAACAACCGTTGGAATGAAATCCTTGGAAAAATGATTTTGGAAGGTGAGAAAAAAGGACTTACAGAAGAGTTTGTTTTGAGAATGTTTAAGGCAATCCACCAGGAAAGTATTGGTCATCAGGAAAAAGTATTCAATGCATAGTTTTTTCTAAAAACATATAAGTGATATAAGTTAATTGGAGTTTTTTTAACTCTGTTCTATGACTGTCTTATGTCATCATTTTAAAAATAGATTGTTTTTTTACATTAAATCTCCTTTGCTTTCGGGCTTTGGAGATTTTTTTTTGAAATAAATAGTACCTTCCCAACCTTTTGATGTTTTTTGTTCTCTATAAAAGTATAAACCTAAATTTTCGTATCATGAAGTCAAAATTGTTTTTGTCTGTACCGAATATTCTTCAAATTAATTTGAATGTATTGTTTTATTTCTTGTTGTTTTTAGGAGCAAAATCTTTTGCGCAAAGTCCCGAACTAACGGTGAAAGGCGATGAAGCTGAAAAAGTGAGAATGAATAAATTAATTGTTAATGTAAAAGTGGTGGGTAATATTGCTTACACTACTGCCGAAATGCATTTTTTTAATTCAGGAACCCGTCAGATGGAAGCAGAACTTATTTTTCCGTTACCAGAGAATGTCTCCGTTTCCAGATATGCTATTGATATCAACGGAAAAATGCGTGAAGCCGTTCCGGTAAATAAAAATAAAGGCAAACAGGTTTTTGAAGCTATCGAACACCGTCGTGTTGATCCGGGACTATTGGAGAAAGTATATGGGAATAATTTTAGAACCAGAATTTATCCGTTGATGCCAAACGGAGAACGAACTGTTATAATAGGTTACGAAGAAGAACTTTTGGCATTCGATAAAAATAATTTGGTGTACCAATTAGTAAGTCGTTATCCTAAAAAATTGGATCAGTTTGAGATGAATGTTTCGATTTTAGGAACTGAAGCTGCTCCAATTGTGGCAGAAAATTCAGGTGATGAAATTGCTTTTTCAAAATGGAATCAATCTTTTCAGACTTCTATCAAAAAAGAAAATTATCAGCCTACTGAGAAATTAGTTTTTAAAATTCCAATTCAGCAGAACATTCCAAGTGTATTGATGCAGGATGTTAGCGGTCAGCATTATTTTTACGGAAATACTTTTATAGAAGGCAATAAAAGAGCAAAGAAAAATCCAGCTTCGATTGGTTTAATTTGGGATAATTCGTTGAGTTGTAAAACGAGAGACTTAAAAAAGGAAATGGCTTTGCTTGATGCTTATTTTCAGAAAATAAAAAATACAAAAGTAACCTTATACTTTTTGAATTATACTTTCGAAAAACAAAAAGAATATATCATTACAAGCGGAAATTGGTCTGAGTTAAAAACCGTATTAGAAAATGCCAAGTACGATGGAGGAACAAGATTTTCTAAAATAAATCTTTTGCCTCATGATGAGTTTTTGCTTTTTTCGGATGGATTATCATCTTTAAGCGACAATGTTTTGCCAAAAACTAAAAAGCCAATTTATACGATTACATCATCTGTTTCTGCTGATTTTTCTTTCCTAAATTATTCGGCGATGCAAACAGGCGGTAGTTTTATCAATTTAAATCAGGTTAATCAGGAAAATGCCTTAGATAAATTGGTGAATACAAATTTAAAGTTTTTAGGAATAAAAGAGAATTATACAGTGACTGATTTGTTTCCGATGCCGGGAACTTCGGCCTCCGGAAGTTTTAGTTTCTCAGGGATTTCCTTAAAACCAAAAAATGAAATTACGTTGTTGTTTGGTTATAATAACGAAGCTGTTTTAGAACGAAAAATAATTTTAGATGGCAGTATTCAAAATACAAAAGAAGTAAATATTGAGAAACTTTGGGCACAGAAAAAAATTGCCAATCTTGATTTTCAATATGACAAAAATGCAGATGAAATCGAGCTTCTGGGCAAGAAATACGGAATCATTACAAAGAATACTTCGTTGATTGTTCTGGAAGATATTCGTGATTATATTTCTTATGATATTATTCCGCCAACAGAATTGCGTGCCGAATTTGACCGAATTAAAAAACAGGAAAATGCTAATACTTTGGCGCAGCAAAAAAATAATTGGGAAAGTATTGAAAGCTATTTTGAAGGTTTAAATAATTGGTGGAAAAAAGATGTAAAATATTCTGTTCCAAAACCGTTACCGAAGCCAAAAGTTAAAAAACCTAGCCGATCAGATAATAATGCAGTAAGCGAAAGTTCAAGCAGAAGTTCAAGTGCAGTTTCAACCAGAAGCACAAGTGTTGCGGCAGGAAAAGTTGAAGGTATTGTTGTAGATCGGGAAGGAATACCTTTACCAGGTGTGACTGTAACAATAGGAGGAGAAAGAGAAGGAGTTGTTGCTGATTTTGATGGTAAATTTGTAATTAGAGCAGCCGAGAATAGTACTCTTAACTTTAGTTATATTGGATTTGAGCCTTATCAATTAAATGTGGGTAGAAACAATCAAATTAGAGTTCAGTTAAAAGAATATTCGCAATCACTAAATGAGGTTGTTGTTACAGGATATGCTACAACACAAAAAAGATCTGTTTCTTATTCTTCACAATCAGTAGCGGCTGAAAGTATTTCTAAAAATGCAGATATATCACAAGCATTAGAGGGTAAAGTCCTAGGAGTTCCGATCTCACCATCAATAAGTAGTGATAAGGCTGTAGGTAGCGAAAGTGAGGTTAATTTCGATTCTAAAAAAGATTCAGATAGCGAGGACGACGATGAGGATGGTGAATTAAACAGAATAGAAAGTGAACCTAAAACCTGGAATCCGGATCGTTTGTATTTAAAAGCTTTGGCATCTGCACCAAAAGAAAAACAATACGAATTGTATTTTGAACTTAGGAACGGGCAGGAAAGAAATCCAAGTTTTTATTTTGATGTAGCACATTTTTTCTACAATCAGGGTGATATTACAAAAGCATTACAAATCATTAGTACTATTGCCGATTTAGGTTTAGAAAATCATCAGCTTTATAAAACACTTACCTATACTTTACGCCAATGGCAGGATTATGAAGATGCATTATTTACTGCAAGACAAATTGCAAAATGGAGAGCGCACGAACCGCAAAGTTTAAGAGATTATGCTTTGGCTCTTGAAGATGCAGGAATGTATCAGGAAGCTTTTGATCAATTGATTAAAGCCTTGGAAGTAAATTATTACGGAGAAATGAGCGGACAATACGAAGGTGTAGAAGATATTATTTTAATGGACATTAATCGTTTGACAATTGAACACAAAGGTTTTAAAACGGGCAAACTCGATAAAAAATATTTGGCAAAAATGCCGGTTGATATCAGAATAATTATGAACTGGAATTTAATGGATGTCGATCTTGATTTGCATATTATTGAGCCAAATGGTGAAGAATGTTATTATGCACATAAAGAAACACAAGCCGGCGCAAGATTCTCTAAAGATTTCACGCAAGGTTACGGTCCAGAGCAATATTTAATTCGAAATGCCATTAAAGGAAAATATCAGATTAAAACCAATTACTTTGGCGAAAGAGAATTAACTGAAAGTGGTCCTGCAACTGTTATGGTAGAAATATATAGTACAAGAGCTGGGAAAACTACAAAAACTTTAAAAACGATTCAGCTAGGAAAAATCAAAGAAAATGAAATTTTAGCCGAAATTATCTGGTAAATCTTTCAAATTAAGAGTAAGTCTTTAATTTTAAAAGGCGAAGTTGCGTTGTTCAATTCTAAAAACGTAATTTTGCCTTTTATTTTTTAGTTCAAAGAATAATCTAAAATCTAAAATCAGCAATCTAAAATTAAAGAATGACAGGACTCGTATATAAATCTACAGGAAGTTGGTACACTGTAAAATCAGAAAATGGCGATTTTATAGAATGCCGTATGAAAGGGAAGTTTAGGATGAAAGGTATTAAAAGTACTAATCCTATTGCTGTAGGCGATATTGTCGATTATGAACTGGAGGAAACTTCAGATGCTGTAACCGGAACGATTTTTAATATTCACGAAAGAAAGAATTACATCGTTCGTAAATCGGTTAACCTATCGCATCAAATGCATATTATTGCATCTAACATCGATCGTGTGTTTTTATTGATTACGATTAATAATCCGCCTACTACCTTTAACTTTATTGACCGTTTTCTGGTTACTGCCGAGGCGTATAATATCGAAACTATTTTGGTTTTTAATAAAATCGATACTTTTGATGAAGCTACACTTGAAGATCAATTGTATATGCAATATGTCTATCAGCAAATAGGTTATAAATGTCTTCGTGTTTCTTCGACAGAAATGAAAGGTGTTGAAGAGTTAAAAGAAATGATGATCGGTAAAGTAAGTATGTTTTCCGGACATTCCGGTGTGGGAAAATCGACTTTGGTAAATGCAATGGAGCCTTCTTTACATCTTAAAACCAAAACCATTTCGGAGGCCAGTAAACAAGGGCAGCATACCACCACTTTTGCCGAAATGTATGATTTGTCTTTCAATGCAAAAATTATCGACACACCGGGAATTAAAGGTTTTGGAATTGTTGACATGGAGCCTTCTGAAATCAGTGGTTATTTCCCTGAGTTTTTCAGATTAAAGGATCAATGTAAATTTAACAACTGTTTGCACAAAGAAGAACCACATTGTGCGATCAAAGCTGCTTTAGAACGAGATGAGATCGCCTGGTCACGTTACAATAGTTATTTGAAGATTCTCGAAGGAGATGATGAAAACTATCGTACCGATTCTTATGACGAGGATCGAAAAGCAAGTGATGAATTGAGGAAATAAAAAATAAATTCCAATTTCTTAAATTCCCAAATTCCAAATCAAAAATTATCGACAGAGTTTGATTGCAAAGATGCACTGGAGTGCCTCTAACGTTAGAGTTTAAAATCTTTTTAATTCGTATAATCTGTGGCAAAACCAAAATATCTTCTATTATAATGAAAGTAGTAATTCAAAGAGTTTCCCAGGCGTCAGTGACAATCGATCATCAAAAAGTGGCTGACATTCAAAAAGGTTTATTAATTCTGCTCGGAATTGAAGACGCAGACAATCAGGAGGACATTGATTGGCTGGTGGGGAAAATCATTAAAATGAGAATTTTTGGAGACGAAAATGATGTAATGAATTGCTCGGTTCAGGATATCGATGGAGATATTATTGTAGTAAGCCAGTTTACGCTTCACGCTTCAACTAAAAAAGGAAACCGTCCTTCGTATATAAAAGCTGCAAAACCGGAATTTGCTATCCCAATGTATGAGAATTTTCTAAAGTCTTTAGAAAAGGAATTTAATAAAAAAATACAAGCAGGAGTTTTTGGTGCCGATATGAAAGTTAATCTCTTGAATGATGGACCGGTAACTATTTTAATAGACAGTAAAAACAGAGATTAAAAAAAAATTAGACGAATGTTAAGGATTTCTAAAAATAATATATATTTGGCGAAATTACTTACTAAATGAAAAGCCTGGTTTTTACGTTGTTTTTTTGCCTGTTTACCCTTATTTCTTCCGCTCAAAAAAGCGAATATGCTGTGGCTGCAATTGCCGATAGTCTTAAAGAAAATGCCAATGCAGTTGTTCGTCTGGATGAGACTGAAATGGTGATTTTGTCGCAACGAAGCATGAATACTAAAAACCATCGGGTTGTAACCGTTTTAAACGAAAAAGGGGTTAGCGCTATACAAGCTTACGAATATTACGACAAATCAACTTCGGTCAAAGGTATTGAAGCAACAGTTTATGATGCTCTCGGTAAAGAAATTAAAAGAATTAGAAGGAAAGATTTTAAAGACCAGAGTGTTGTTGGAGGAAGTACACTTTTTTCTGATAGCCGGGTTGTATTTTTAGATTATACTCCCATTTCATATCCTTTTACAGTTGAATTTAATAGTGAGGTTCAGACTTCTTCAACTGCTTTTATCCCAAGCTGGATGCCTTTAAGAGGATTTTATACCAGTATTGAAAAAACAGTTCTCAATGTTGTTTATCCTGCTGATTTAGGTTTTAAAAAGAAAGAAATTCAATTTTCAGGTTTCAGTATAAAGAGAAATATAGACACTAGTACTCAACTTTCTTATACTGCAAATACTATTTTAGCACAAAAACAGGAAGATTATAGCCCGGCATACAAAGATCTTTTTCCTAAAGTCATGATGGGGTTAGAATATTTTCATTTGGAAGGTGTTGACGGTACCGCTACAAACTGGATAGATTTTGGCAAATGGTATTCTGAAAAGATACTCTCGGGAACAACAGATTTACCTGAGGAAACCAAAGCTAAAATAAAAGCTATTGTTGGGGGTGAAAAGGATCCGATAAAAAAAGCAAAACTGGTTTACGATTTTGTACAGAAAAAATCAAGATATGTGAGTATTCAGGTCGGGATTGGCGGATGGAAGCCCATGCTGGCTACTGATGTTGACCGCTTAGGTTATGGCGACTGTAAAGCTTTAACCAATTACACAAAAGCACTTTTACAAGCGGTAGATGTTCCGTCTTACAATACCGTTTTATATGGAGATACTTATAAAACAAACATTGAGTCTGACTTCGTTTCAATGCAGGGAAATCACATGATTTTGTCAATTCCGAATGGAAATCATTATACTTGGTTAGAATGTACGAGTCAGGACGATCCTTTCGGGTATCAGGGAACTTTTACGGATGACAGAGATGTATTAGTTATTAAACCAGAAGGAGCAGAAATTGTGCGAACAAAAGTGTATGCAGATGAAGGCAATACTCAAAATGAAAAGGGGACTTATACAATCGATGAAAATGGGCACTTTTCAGGTGCTATTGTAATACATTCAGAAGGATCTCAATACGCTTCAAAAGCCAGAACCGAACATTTATCCCCGACCGAAAAAGAAGCCCACTACAAAGAATACTGGGACAATATTAACAATCTGAAATTGGGTAAAATTAATTTGAACAATAACAAAGAAGCGATTCGTTTTACTGAGGACGTTCAGCTAAGTGCTTTAAATTATGCTGCGATTTCGGGGAATAAAATGATTTTTGCTGTAGATGCCTTTAATCAGAGCTCTGCTAATGTAAAAAGAATCCGAAACAGAAAAAATCCATTTCAAATTCAACGCGGGTATTTAGACACTGATGAGATTGAAGTTAGTTTACCTGTGGGTTTTACGATTGAATTTTTGCCCTCAAATTTCGAATTAAAAGGGAAGTTCGGAGCATATAAAACCGAAATCATTAAAAAAGAAAACAATAAACTGCTGTACAAACGTTCGCTGTTTTTGAATAAAGGAAAATACTCCAATAAAGAATACGATGACTACCGCCTTTTTATGGAGCAGGTGTCAAAAAATGATAACGCCAAAATTATATTAACCAAGAACTAACCAAATGAAGTTTATTAAATTTTTAAGTTTTTTAATTGTGTTGCTTTGTATGTTCAAAGTAACAGCACAAGAATTTAAACCAGGAAAGGTGTCTGTTGCTGAATTAGAAGAGAAAGTGCATCCTAAGGATTCATCAGCGGCTGCTGCTATACTGTATAGAAAAGGTATAGCCAGAATTGAATACGACGAGACCGAAGGTTTTGTTGTGGTAACAGAAGTTGAAACCAGAATTAAAATTTATAAAAAGGAAGGATACGACTGGGCAAATCAAAAAGTATGGTACCGTAATGAGAGTGGCTTTAAAGAAAAGGTAACATTTAGTGATGCTGTTACTTACAATTTGGTCGGAGGGAAAATCGAAAAGACAAAACTGAAGAGCGATGGAGTGTTTGATGAAGCAGTCAATAAAAACAGGTCACAAAAAAAGATTACAATGCCTAATGTTAAAGAAGGTTCTGTTATTGAATTTCGGTATGTTTTAAGATGTCCGAGCGATCGACTTATTAGGGAGTGGGAATTTCAAACCAGTATTCCTGTGAATTATTCCGAGTTTACCACCTATATTCCTGAGTATTATGTATTTAATTCAAGGCAAAAAGGATATGTCTTTCCTAAACTAACAGTAGAAAAAGCTTTAAAGACGATTACTCTCAGAAGTAAAGAAAGAAGTGAAGGGATGAACAGTACGACAGTATTTTCTACAGATAAAATTAATTATACTGAAACAAGAACAACTTATGTAGCGAAAGATTTTCCGGCTATGAAAGAGGAAGCTTTTGTGAATAATATTGATAATTATGTATCGAGCATTCAGCATGAATTATCAATGACAAAACATTTAAATGCACAATTAAAAATGTATTCGACAGATTGGAATTCTGTTGTCAAAACCATTTACGAATATGATGATTTTGGTCCTGAGTTAAATAAAACGGGATATTTTGAGGAAGATCTAAAAGGAGTATTAGTTGGGAAAAATACACCTGACGAAAAAATACTTGCAATTTTAGATTATGTAAAAACTAATGTGAAGTGGAATGATTATGGAGGCTATAGTTGTGACAGTGGTGTTAAGAAAGCTTATAAAGAGAAAACAGGAAACATTGCCGATATCAACTTAATGCTCACAGCGATGTTGCGTTATGCCGGATTAACCGCAAATCCGGTTTTGGTGAGTACACGTTCTAACGGGATTTCACTTTTTCCAAACAGAACTGCTTTTAATTATGTAATTGCAGCAGTGGAAACTCCAAATGGGAATGTTTTATTAGATGCCTCTGATAAGTTTTCGACTCCTGGTGTTTTACCACTAAGAGCTTTAAACTGGTATGGTCGATTGATTCGAAAAGACGGAAGCTCAGAAGAAGTAGACTTGATGCCCAAGAAAACATCAAATGATATTGTTTTTATGAATTATACTATTGATCCGGAAGGGAAAGTCACAGGAAAAACCAGAAGACAATGTACAGATTATAATGCGATGATTACAAGAGCTAATATTTCGGGGCTTAAAGAAGAGGAATATTTAGAAAAACTGGAGAATTTAAACAACAAGATTGAAATCAGCGAGTATTCCAAAACAAATGAAAAGAATATTTTATTGCCTATTGTTGAAACGTATTCTTTTACAGGAAACAATTTATGTGAAGTAATAGGTGGAAAAATATATGTGAGCCCAATGTTGTTTTTTGCAAATAACGAAAATCCATTTAAACAGGAAGTGAGAGAATATCCGGTAGATTTTGGGTTTCCATTTATGGATAAATACAATATTACACTTCAAATTCCTGAAGGATTTACAGCAGAAACATTGCCGGCACCAGCTGTTATTAATATGCAGGATGACTTAGGTAGCTTTAAGTTTAATATTGCTGCAAACGATAACCTTTTACAAATCACTATTCAGCATCAAATCAATGCAGCGATCGTTACAACAGAACAATACGAAATGCTAAAAGAATATTATAAAGGTATGATCGCGAAAGAAACAGAGAAAATTGTTTTAAAAAGAATCTAGTGGTATTAAAAGATTAGAATTATTTTTGTTGAAAAATAGAACTATGGATTTGAAAAATGCACAACTAGACGTAGATACCTGGATTAAAGAACATGGTGTTCGTTATTTTAATGAACTAACGAATATGGCGCAGCTTACTGAAGAAGTAGGTGAGGTTGCCCGAATTATTGCCCGTAGGTACGGGGAACAATCCGAGAAAGAAAGCGATAAGAATAAAGATCTGGGCGAAGAATTGGCCGATGTTGTTTTTGTAGTGCTTTGTCTGGCCAATCAAACCGGAATAGATTTACAAGCCGCTTTTGATAAAAAAATGGATTTAAAATCAGTTCGCGATAAGGATCGTCATAAAAACAACGATAAATTAAAATAATGTGATAAGTCACTGTAAAGCTTTGGAGTGTCCTTTATTTAAAATAAATTTGCAAAAACGCATAATTTAATTACCTATAATGAATTTACTACTCCAAACAACTCAACATAATTTACAAGGACAAATTGCAGTAACAGGATCAAAAAGCGAAACCAACCGGTTATTGTTGTTAAAAGCATTGTTTCCGAATATTACTTTGGCTAATACTTCAAACTCTGATGATAGTGAGGTAATGCAAAAAGCGCTAATCGGCCACGATGAAATTATAGACATTCACCATGCTGGAACGGCCATGCGTTTTTTAACTGCCTATTTTGCAGTAAATGAAGGAAGAGAAGTAGTGATGACGGGTTCCAGCAGAATGCAGGAGCGTCCGATAAAGATCCTGGTAGAAGCTTTGGAACAATTAGGAGTTGAAATCTCTTATGAAAAAGAAGAAGGCTATCCGCCAATTCGGATCAAAGGGAAAAAAGTAACCGCTTCAAAAGTAACTCTGGCAGCCAATGTAAGCAGTCAGTATATTTCGGCACTTTTATTAGTGGCGTCAAAACTGGAGAATGGTCTGGAACTGACTTTAGAAGGCGAAATCACTTCGATCCCTTATATCAAAATGACTTTGGCTTTGCTAAATGATTTAGATATTCAAACGAGTTTTGAAGGAAATGTGATTAAAGTATATCCAAAAGCTGAGGCAGCTTCTAAAGAAATGGTAGTGGAATCGGACTGGAGTTCGGCTTCATACTTCTTTAGTTTGGTAGCTTTGGCCGATACTGCTTCAATAACGTTGAGCAGTTATAAAGAAAATAGTTTGCAGGGTGATTCGGAATTAGTGTCGCTTTATGAAAAATTAGGAGTGAAAACTACTTTTCAGGATAATAAAATGACGCTGGTAAAACAAGAGAATTTTAAATTTGAAACCGTAAATTTTGAATTAAACAATACTCCCGATATTGCACAAACCATCGTAGTAACCTGTTTAGGTTTGGGAATAGGCTGTCATTTGACAGGTCTTCATACCTTGAAGATTAAAGAAACTGACCGTTTGGAAGCGTTGCGAATAGAACTTACAAAATTAGGTGCTACGATTTCAGTAACGAATGATAGTTTGACTTTGACGGCATCAGAAAACATTAAGCACAATGTGAAAATTGCAACATATAATGACCACCGTATGGCAATGGCATTTGCTCCATTGGCTTTGAAAGTGCCAATTATTATTGAGGATGCCGAAGTAGTTTCAAAATCATATCCTGATTTCTGGAATGATTTGAAAGCATTAGACTTTGAAATTGTCCAAACCCTATAAAAAATAGAAGTTCATTTTATGGTTAAACATATATTGAATAGCCTCCAGTTGAAACTGGAGGTTTTTTTGTGCATTTAGTTTTGACTTTAATTAGCTTAAAGAGACGTTGATTTTTAAGGAATCCGGATTAAAGTGACTGTGATTTCCTATATCGTTAAAAAAAAGATAAAACTTTCATTTTTAAGCAACTCAAAGTGTCAGTAAACCAAGGGCTTTTAAAAATAAACGGCAAAACACTTGACAACGCCTATCTCACAATCGTATATTTGCACACGATTTACAATTTTAGATAAAAAATCTAAAATCTACACTCTAAAATCAGCAATGTCAATATGAAATTATCACATTTTCAATTTAATTTACCAAAAGAACTTTTAGCGGAATTTCCAGCAGAAAACAGAGATGAGTCTCGTTTAATGGTAATCGATCGTCAAAAACAAACTATAGAGCACAAAATGTTCAAAGATGTTATCAATTATTTTGATGACGGAGACGTTTTGATCCTTAACAATACTAAAGTTTTCCCGGCACGTTTGTACGGAAACAAAGAAAAAACAGGAGCAAGAATTGAAGTTTTTTTATTGAGAGAATTAAATTCAGAACAACGTCTTTGGGATGTTTTGGTTGATCCGGCTCGTAAAATCAGAATTGGTAATAAACTTTATTTTGGTGACGACGATTCGTTAGTGGCCGAGGTAATCGACAACACTACTTCTCGTGGTAGAACTTTACGTTTCTTATACGATGGATCTTATGAAGAATTCAGAAATAAATTGACAGAACTTGGAGAAACTCCAATTCCTAAATACATCAACAGAGAAGTAACTGCTGAAGATGCTGAAAGATACCAAACCATTTACGCAAAAGAAGAAGGAGCTGTAGCAGCACCAACTGCGGGTTTACACTTCTCAAAACACCTTTTGAAAAAATTAGAAATTAAAGGAGTAAATTTTGCTGAAGTAACACTTCATGTTGGTTTAGGAACTTTTAATCCGGTTGAGGTTGAAGATTTGTCGAAACACAAAATGGATTCTGAAGAATTAATCATCAGACAAGAAGCTTGTGATATCGTAAATGCAGCAAAAGCAGGAAGAAAACGTATTTGTGCTGTTGGAACAACTTCTATGCGTGCCATCGAAAGTTCAGTTTCATCTCAAAATACTTTAAATCCTTACGAAGGCTGGACTAATAAATTTATTTTTCCTCCTCACGATTTTAGTATTGCTAACTGTATGATTACAAATTTCCACACACCAAAATCAACATTATTAATGATGATTTCTGCTTTTTGTGGTCATGATTTAATGAAAAGAGCTTACGAAGAAGCAATCAAAGAAGAATACAAATTCTATTCTTACGGAGATGCAATGTTAATCCTATAATTAGATTCTATAGAGATATTCAACCCGACAGGTTTTAACAACCTGTCGGGTTTTCTATTTTATAATGATTTCAAGTTTCAGGTGCTGTTGGTAACTTGAAACCTGAAACTTGAAACAAAATAAACAATTTTTGTTATTTTAGCATTCAAAACAAACGCAATGACTTTTCAAAATACACGCGAATTCGCGAAACAACTCGATTCAGAGGATATTTTAAATCACTATCAGGACCAATTTATATTCCCAAAAGTTAATGACAAAAGAGTAATTTATTTTACTGGAAACTCTTTAGGATTACAGCCAAAACGGACCAAAGCTTATATTGATGAAGTAATGAACGACTGGGCAGATCTTGCGGTAGAAGGTCATTTTTATGCCGAAAAACCATGGTGGGATTATCAGGAAAGATTTGCTGAACCTTTGAGTAAAATTGTTGGAGCTTTACCTTCTGAAGTAACAGTCATGAATACTTTGACTGTAAACCTTCATTTGTTGATGGTCTCTTTCTATCAGCCAACGGCAACCCGTTATAAAATTATCTGTGAAGAAAAAGCATTTCCTTCAGATCAGTATATGTTTCAGAGTCAGGTACATTTTCATGGTTATAAAACAGAAGATGCGATTGTAGAAATCAAACGTCGTGATGGAGAACACAATATTCGTCTTGAAGATGTCTTAGCTAAAATTGAAGAAGTTGGAGACGAATTGGCCTTGGTGTTAATAGGAGGGGTAAATTATTATACCGGGCAGGTTTTTGATATGAAAACAATTACGGCTGCGGGACAAAAAGCCGGAGCAAAAGTAGGTTGGGATTTAGCACATGCTGCAGGAAATATCAAACTGGAACTTCACAATTGGAATGTAGATTTCGCCGCCTGGTGTAGTTATAAATACATGAATTCAGGACCGGGAAATGCTTCTGGCTGTTTCGTACACGAAAAACACCATAATAATCCCGACTTGCCAAGATTCGCAGGATGGTGGGGACACAATAAGGAACGTCGTTTTAAAATGGAACCAAATTTTGATCCCGTTCATGGAGCAGACGGTTGGCAAATTAGTAATTTACCGATACTTTCTTTAGCGCCTTATTTAGCTTCAGTTGAAATGTTTGCTGAGGTGGGAATGGATACTTTAATTGCAAAAAGGGACAAAATTACCGCCTATTTAGAATTTATTTTACATGAAATAGACAAGGAAGTAAAAGGTAATTTTGAGATCATAACGCCTTCAAATCCTGACGAAAGAGCCTCCCAGCTTTCAGTCTTTTTACACGGAGAAGGAAGAAGTTTGTTTGATTATTTGATGAAAAATGGTGTTATAACAGACTGGCGTGAACCAAATGTAATTCGTCTGGCACCCGTTCCATTGTATTGTTCGTATGAAGACATGTACGATTTTGGACAAATACTTAAAAAAGGAATATTAGGCAAATAAGCTAAAATATAATCTCGCTAAGACGTTAAGTCGCAGGGTTTTTTAATTCACACCATATTCAAAGAGGTTCAAAAGGTTTTTAAAATCATTTTAATCCTTATAATCTGTGGCTAAATATAACTTCGCAACTTAGCATCTTGGCGATTTTTCTTTAAGAGCGTTATAAAAAAAAGTGGTCTCCTCAAAATCGGAAACCACTTAAAATCTTCAAATTGTATAAGCTTTGAGTTAAATCTTGTAACTTCAACCATATAGATGTCCTTTACTTTGTGGTGTAATAACTTTTAAAACCACAATCATGAAAGCCTTATGTATTTTAATAGCTGCATTATCTATTATTTCTTGTCAGAATCAGGGAAAAGAAGATATTAATAAAGCGAAACAAGCTAGTATTGATTCGATGAAAGTTGAAATTAATAAACAAAGAGTTATTGATTCAATGAAAACAGAAATGGCAAAGATCAAAGAAGAGCAAAAGGTAGCATCTCAAAAAATAGCATCTCAAAAAGTTGTAGTGGTGCATCAACAAGCTGATGGTACAGCAACAGCGCCACAAACTGCAACTAAGAAGAAAGGCTGGAGTTCTACTGCGAAAGGTGCTGTAATTGGTGCAGGAGTGGGAGCAGTGACGGGAGCCATCGTTAGTAAGAAAAAAGGTCAGGGAGCTATAATAGGCGGTTTGGCTGGAGCAGGTGTTGGCGCCGGAACCGGAGCTATCATTGATGGCAGAAAGAAGAAAAAAGAATAAAATAGATTTCAAAATAAAACCGCCGATTTAAATTTTAAATCGGCGGTTTCTTTATACCAACTCAGTGACTGGGACTTTTATTGTAGCCAGTTCCAGTTTGTAAAAATCGAATTGATATTTAATTTTTTCTGTATCATTTTGAAAATAAAAGGTAGATTCAAATAAATCTTCATAATAGGCGATTCCTTCAAAGAGATTGGCTTTAAAAGTATTCCATTTCTTTAATTGTGCATTCGTGACTTCTCCTGAAACAGTATTGATTTCATTTTTTAAATATTCGATATACATTTTCAATTCTTTCACAAATAAATTAGGCCTGCTATTGGTTCTCAGGATTGATTTATTTCCATAAATATGTGCCAGCATATCTGACAGGGAAACTTCTTGATCAAAATAGGCCATATTCGGTCCTGGACAGATAACCACACCCTGTGGCTGCCCCTTGATTTTAATATCATTTTCTAAATAAGATGCATTGGCCAATCCAACACACAAACAGGACTTTTCGGTGATCGCAAATTTAGCTCTTTCATAAGCTTCAGCCGAAAGAGTATCTTTTTTCGCCGCTAATTCTTCTAATTTAATATCCTGAAATTTTTTAGATGCTGTACAAATCCCATGTGGATCATATTCTTTGCTAAGTGCCAGAAATTTTTTAGGGCAGGCACTTCCGGCCTTGTTTTGTTCGATTCTTTTTTGCTTTAGAATCTCATTTGTTGTGCCTTTCAAAGTATTAAACGGAACACCCAGTGGAGAAATGTGGCTTAAATACAAATCTTTCTCCTTCGCTTTCATTAACAAATTGCGGGTTGCCTGATCTACGGATGTAGCTTCGGGAACCAATAAAAAAGGAGATCCCCATCCTACAGAATCTACCTGGTAATTTTGTAGCAAAAAATCATGTTCTTCGGCAGTTCCTATGCCGCCTTGAACTGTGATTTTTAGAGGTAACGGATTTTCAGGCGCATGAACTTGTTTTTGCTGTAATACCTTTGTCATCAGTTCATGTGCTGACTGAATAAGTTGATTCTTTTTTTGCTTGAATTCCTCTAGTATAGGACCTAATAAAAGACCATCAGTTGCAAAAGCATGTCCGCCGCAGTTCAGTCCTGATTCTATTCTGTATTCAGAAACCCAAAGGCCTTTTTTAGCCAGGAAATTTCCCTGAATCATAGCCGATCTAAAATCACTTACTTTTAGAATAATTCTTTTTTTAAGCTCATTTTTGCTATTAGGGAAAAAATCTGAAAAATTTTCAAAATAGCTATACAATCTCGGATTCATTCCTGCTGAAAGTACAACCGAAGATTCAAGATTGCTATTTGCAAAACCCCTTAAAGCAGCATGGGCATCATTAAATTCGATGGGTAGCTGTTCGTTTTTTTCGAAATTATCTTTATCGAGTTTGGTCATGATGTTTACATCAATTAAACCGGGTGAAAGATGAGATTCGATGTAATTTTGGATGTTTTCCTTGAAAGAAATCCCGTCGTCGAGTAAATTCTGAAAGCCTTTTTTGATGTCTGAAGTATTCGGCAACATCGCAATGTAGTTTTCCAATGCGGTTTTACTTTCGATTAGTTCAGCTTTAAAATTTTCGAATTTGTCTTTTACAATCTTATCTACTAGATTAAGGTAAGAGGTGATGCGCTGTGCCCTGTAGTCCTGAAATTTTTGGCTTATTTCTTCGTATGGGAAATTAAATTTAGTACTGTAAAAATTACGCATCTTTTCAATTAAATCATCATCAGCAATAGAAACAACAGATGAAATACCAAATTGCGCCACCCGAATTGGGCTGTCAATTGTATATGCGAGACCCATTACAGGGATATGAAAAGTGTGTAAGGATGGTTTTGCCATTTGCTTTTAGATTAAAATAAAAGCAAATGTTAGGAAATAAATTCTCAAAAAACCTGATAATTGTCAGGTTTGCAGTTTCTTATTTCACAAAAATTGTCATTAAGAATAGTTGATAGGCTAATTTGTGCAATTTGTGGCGAAAGAAAACAAAGCGTGACGAAAAACGCAGCACATTAAATGAGAATCTTCTTGAAAGACTCTGCAATGCTTCGCCATAAAAAATTATAGAATGATTTCTCCTGAATTCGTTCTAATTCAACATCGGCGGTTTTGGTTTTTTCCCCGGAGTTATTTTTCAGTAATAAATTAGCAACTGCTGTTTTTAACTTAGCTTCTTTCTCAGGATGTTTCTTTTTGAATAATTTCACTTTTAGATCTTCATAATCTAATGAAGCATTTCCTTTGGCAGTATTGTCATTTCCGTAAAAATCAAAATGATATTTATTGAATTTTCCTGTAAATGAAGTATTGATGTAAGGTTTAGTAAACGGCTCCATTGCAACAACATCAAAATTAGAAATGGTTCCCTGAATATGGAAACTGTCTTTTTCATCGAGCACATTAAAACTCCAGTCAATATTCAAAGGAGACGTTTTCATGAACAAACAATTGATTTTTATTTTTACATCAGCCATCTTCTTCAATGCGAAACTACTTTTGAGATTGGTAGCCTGCAAGTTTAAACGATCAAAATTTAAGATTCCGGGGCCTTTTGAAAAATTAATTTCTTCCTCGTAAACCAATTTTGATTTTAAAATCTGAAGCGTATCAATCTGTAAAGGGAATTTAATTTTTCGCAGCAAGGCATTGTACAGATATTTTTTGCTCAAATCATCTTTTGGTGTTTTGTTGCGATACACATTGGCTTCTGCATGATGGACAACCAGCGAATTGGCTTTAAAGAAAAAGAGCTCTTTTTTAAAACCCCAGTCCATTTTTTCAATATCGGCAGAATCCAGTTTTATCGTATAAATGTCCTTTTCTTTCTTTAGTTTCTGAACAAACTCTTTTCTATTAAATTCAGGTAAATACGAAAAGTTTTTTATTCTTAAAAAATGATTTTCGGTAGTGATCCGGCCAACATTCATACGATAAAAGGCATTGGGTTTATAATACAGACTATCGCAAATGAGAACATATTTTTTAAAATGCATCGGGATTTTTTCTTTCAAAGTAGTGGCCGTCACCAAAATCCCTTCGAGTTTTAAAACGATTTTTTTGATGTTAAAAAAAGGTTTGTTATTGGTGAGAGAGACCACATCGACACTTCCTTCATTTAAATAAATATTAGAAACCGCAACTATCTTTTGAAAAGGTTCTATAATCTCCGTCTTAATATTTTTACTGTTGTTTAAAAGGTTTTCGCCTTTTTTGTACAGAATAACGCGGGGTTTGTTGATGATGATACTTTCGGCTTTAATAACATCACGGAATGCCAGATCCCAAATGTTGAAATGCTGAATCGTAATCGATTCGATTTTAGAGTAGATTCCGTTTTTTGCTTTGCTGTTTTTAAGTTGGCTTTTGGGGTGAATTAATAACGTTTGTGCATGAATGCTTCGGGACCAGAGTGACACTTTTATTTTTTCGTAATGGATAGCATAAGCGGTTGTGTTTTTCTCGTTTACGATAATTGGTAATTGTTTTTTTATCCAAATATTAAGACCAATATTGAGTAAAATCACAAAAAAGAAGACTGAAATGATACCGATCGCTATTTTTTTATAGATTGACATTTATAGGATTGATTTTAAATACATAAATTTAGACTTTTAAAAGCGATGTTTCTTACACGATTTTAAATTTAAGTTATATCATTTCAAAATCATTTATCCTTATACGTTTCATAAATATGAGAAAAATTAAAAAAATTCTGCTGGTACTATTGGTATTGATCGTTATTCTTGGAATCGGTTTATGCGCTTACATTTTTCATTTGAAGCCTAAGTATGAAGGCGAAGTCGAATTGAAAAATCTCCAAAAGGAAACCACAGTGTATTTTGATGATTTTGGAGTTCCCCATATTTATGCCGATTCTGAAAAAGATGCCATGACAGCACTAGGTTATGTCCATGCGCAGGAACGATTATGGCAAATGGAATTGCTTCGAAGAATTGCACCCGGAAGATTGTCAGAAATCTTTGGATCGGTTGCACTAAAAAATGATAAGTTTTTCTCCGGAATTGGTATCGAAGAAGCTTCTGCAAAAGCTATTTCAAAATTAGATACGAACAGTCAGAGTTATAAAATGACGATGGCCTATCTGGACGGAATAAACCAATATTTGGAAGAAGGACCAACTCCGGTTGAGTTTACGCTAGTAGGCGTGAAAAAAGAAAAATTCACTATAAAAGACGTTTACAATATTTTTGGATACATGTCTTTTAGTTTCGCAATGGCTCAAAAAACAGATCCTTTATTAACCTTTATTCGAGACAAGTATGGTGTCGAATATTTGAAAGACTTAGGGATTGAAGGCGAGTTTAATACCACGAAAATTAGAAGTTCCAAGGAAAACATAGAAGAATATACCGCTATTTCAAAGTCGGTAGCAGCATTACTGGATAACTCGCCAATACCTCCTTTTGTGGGAAGTAATAGCTGGGTGGCAGGACCTACTAAAACCAAAAGCGGGAAAGTAATTTTTGCAAACGATCCCCATATTAGTTTTTCGCAGCCAGGAACCTGGTACGAGGCGCATTTAGTAACACCGGATTTTGAGTTGTACGGCTGTTATCTGGCCGGAACACCTTATCCGTTATTAGCGCACAACCGTAATTACGCTTACGGACTCACAATGTTTGAAAATGATGATATCGATTTTTATCAGGAAAAGAATAAAAGTGATGACTCCAATCAATATCAGACACCAACAGGTTTTGCTGCTTATACATCTCTGAAAAAAACGATAAAGGTAAAAGATACTTCAGATGTGGTTTTGACTGTTAAATCAAGCCGACATGGGCCGATTATGAATGATGTACTGGATCATTTAGATAAAAAGAATCCTATTGCAATGTCGTGGGTGTATACACAGCAGCCCATTCAGATTTTAGATGCCGTTTACGGGCTTTCACATGCTAAAAATAAAAACGATTTTAGAAAAGCAGTTTCGCTGGTTGCCGCACCTGGTTTGAATGTGATGTATGGTGATGCCAAAGGAAATGTGGCATGGTGGGCAACAGGGGCACTTTACAAACACGATAAAGGAGTAAATACATTTCTTATTTTGGATGGAGCGAGCGGCAAAGATGATATTAAAGAATATTTAGATTTCTCGAAAAACCCTTCTGCCGAGAATCCAAAATGGGGTTATGTGTATTCAGCCAATAATCAGCCTGAAGCCATTGATGGATTTTTATATCCGGGCTATTATTTACCGGAAGATCGTGCGAAAAGAATTTCTGGTTTGATGGATGCAAAATCAGATTGGGACAAAGACGCAATCAGTAAGATGATTTTTGATAACACCTCACCCGTTTCACCAGGAGTAGTGCAACATCTGGTTTCGGCTTTAGTCAGAAGTTCTCTTTCAGCAGAAGAAAAAGAAGCGATAAACTTTTTACAATCATGGAAAGGAACCAATAATCTGGAAGATGTTGGACCAACGATTTATAATAAATGGGTTTATTTGTATTTAAAAAATACTTTCGAAGATGAAATGGGAGATGATAATTTTAGATTATATCTTGATACCTCTTTGGGAAAACAAATTATTGCAAGACAAATTGAAAAGGAAAACTCCGTTTGGTGGGATAACATCAAAACCAAAAATGTAAAAGAAACCAGAAGTGATATTATTTCAAAATCATTTCATGAAGCTGTAGCAGGGCTTCAGGAACAATTGGGCGATAAGGTAGCAGATTGGCATTGGGGGAAAGCACACACCGTAGAGCATGAACATCCTCTGGGAAAAGTAGCTGCATTACGTGGACTGTTTAATGTAGGACCTTTTGCAGCTCCCGGATCAAACGAGGTAATAAACAACCAGTTTTTTGGATTTAATAAAGAAGGGAAGTATCACGTAAAAGGCGGGCCATCAACCAGAAGAATTATTGATTTCTCAGATATCGAAAACAGCTGGAGTATTTTACCAACCGGACAATCGGGTAATCCGTTTAGTAAGCATTACGACGACCAGGCAGAAATGTACAATGCCGGAAAATTCAGAAAAATGAAATTGAATAAAGAGGAAATTATTAAAACATCAACCAAACTAGTTTTGAAACCAAAAGCGAAGTAATGCTTTTGGTTTCAGGTTTCAAGTTTCAAGTTCCACTTTTCACTTTTCACATTCAACATTTCACTTATACCTGCCGGAAAATAGTTTTTTAGTTTTAGGATTACTGGTTTTACCGCAAAGAGCACAAAGTTTCTTTTGCGTTTTTATGAGAAAGAATGCAAAAGTGTCTTGGAATGGGTTTTTTGCAAAGTTTAAGCTTTTACAAAGATTGCAACCTTAGCAACTTAGAATCTCAGAACCTCAGTACCTATTTATACTTCCCCCGAACAATATCATTCGCAAATATTTCAAGATTGTAACCAAGTGCATCGTTAGTGACCATGACATTTGTAGTTTGATATACGATATCTTTTTGGTAGGTTTTTAACAATGTTTCTAATTCTATTTCATTATAAAAAGCAAACATATTATAAACAGCATCACGAAAGTTTTTATAGTTAATACTCTCGGTTATTTCAATTGTTTTTTGATCATTCCATTTTTCTTTAAGCGCAGCTTCGCTGATGGTCGCCAGGCAAAAATCGGTAACATAGGTTTTGTAATTTGCAGCTTCCACAATTTTATCAATTATTATTTTGTTTTGCTGAGAAGGCATTGGGACTGTTTTGCCAGCGGTTTGAGAATTACCGATAAGCGGAATAAACAGGCATAGTACTAACATTAAAAGAGTTTGTGTCTTTAAATTTTTCATAGGTTAAGTAAGCAGCTTACAACAATTTTGTTGTAAATCAGGTTGATTTGAGGTTTTAATTTTGTTTTTTTTGGGCAGTGCTAAAATAGTTTTTTTAATGCTAAATTATCGAATCCTACTGTTAGAAATTGTAACAAAAAAAATCCTCTAAAACTGATTGAGAATCAGTTTTAGAGGATTTTTTTAAAGAAGTCGAATGAAAGTTATTTCGTTTTGTTTTTTGAAATTTCTTCCAATACCTTTTTTCCATTTTCATTTGTCGGATCCAGTTCAACTGATTTGGAATAATTTTCAAACGCAAGTTTTTTATCTCCATCAGCCAAATAGGCTTCTCCTAAACTATCATACGCGTTTCCGGATTTTGGAAAAGAAGCGGCATTTATTTTAAAAATCTCGATCGCCTCTTTAATTTTTCTTTTTTGTAAAAGTTGATAGCCCACGTCATTCATGTCGTTTTCCTTGATAGCGTAAGTAGGATCGTTTTTTAATTTGGCATAGGCAACCGTTCCGCTTGTAACCCCTTGTTCTGTAAAAACATCCAAAAGCTCAAACGCCAAAGATTTTTTCGGCTGGTTGAATGATTGTTTGTACAAAATGGCTCTGATCGCATTGCTCATTTCATCCAAAACAGTTCCGCCAGTGTTGTTGAGTAAAACAATTAGATTTTTATCCGTTACAATACGAACGATATTGGTGTTAAAACCATTGATTCCACCACCATGTTCAACAATTTTTAATTGGGCGGCATCTTTTCCTTTGTTTTTTTCGCTGACAACCCATCCATAGCCGTAAGACTCATTTTTTCTTGTACTGATGTAAGGTTTGAATAATAATTCTGTTGATGCCGCAGAAAGTATTTTATTGGCATAAAGCGCCTGATCCCATAGGTACAAATCCTCCACCGTAGAATATAAAGAACCTGCTGCGTAAGGTATACTCATATCGATATAGGAAGCATTACTAATTTTTTTGGCGTTTTTCTCATAACCGGCAGCTCTGTTTTCCAAGAGGACTTCGGGGCGATCATAGCCGGAATTGACCATCTTCAATGGCGTAAAGATGGTCTCTTGCAAATAGTGCTCGTATGTTTTTCCGGTAACTTTTTCGATAATATATCCTAAAAGGAAATATCCGGAATTACTATAGCTGAATCTTTCACCCGGAGTAAAATCAAGCGGTAAATTAGAGAACGTTTTGACAAACTCTTCAGGTGTATAAGGATTTCGGCTTTTATCTTTGAAAAAATCAGGTAAAGAAGTGTAATTTGGAATTCCCGACGTATGTGTAAGCAAATGATGAAGCGTTATTTTATCGCCGGTTTCTTTAGGGTAATCCGGTAAGTAAGTAGTGATAGGAACATCCAGTTTTACTTTACTTTCTTCGGCTAATTTTAAGATTAAAAATGCGGTAAATTGTTTGGTGATGGAGCCCAATCTGAATTTGGTATTAGGCTCGTTCGGAATATTCCATTCCATATTGGCAGAACCGTATCCTTTCTTAAAAATGACTTTTCCATTTTCGGTAACCAGTGCCGAACCATTAAATTGTCCGTATTGATTGTACGTACTTAAAAGTTGGTCAATTTGTTTTGCTTTGTCCTGTGCGGAAGAGATGTTTATAGCGAAAAAAAGGAAAAGAACGCTAAGAACAACTAGTTTGATTGGTTGCTTCATATTGATTGATGATTAAGGTTAGTAAACCAGTGATTGATTTTTGATTTGATGATTGAAACTCCGTAATCTATTCAGGATTATGTTGTCGTCTTTTGTTAGACGACTCATTTTTAATTAAGTTTCAGAATCAATCCTTTTTTTATCTTTTTTTTAACACACTAGCGGGAGAGCACAGACCGAATGCTACTATTTTACAGGTCTATGCTCATAACTAACAATTTTCTTTACCTTTCAATCTTTATTTTTTGTTCCTCGATGAGGATGAATTCCTCCTCTGCGATCTGTATCTCTAAAATAGCTAAGTTGGTTTAAGCGAATAGCACTTCACCTAAAAATTGCACAATAAGGATAAATAACTTTAGCATAGATTTATTTCGTTTCTATATCAATTATTTTCTGACCCTTTTCACCAAAATAATGCGTTACAATCTTTTCATAAACCTTATAACCATCATCAACATTGGTGAAAATAATCAGACCTTGTTTGGTTTTTGGAAGTAATAAGAAAATGGTTTGAACACCCTGATCAGCTCCGCCATGCGATAAAGCATAATCGTTATCTCCTAAATCATAAATTTCAAAACCCAGTCCGAAGTACTTATTTTTTTTGGTTTGAACCTGATGAGAAGTCATGTCTTCGAAAACCTTTTTGCTCAACCCATCGCTGTTCATGACGCTGCATAAGAATGTTCCGTAATCTTCAAGAGTCGTTAGTAAATCATCGGCAGCATTTGCGGTTTTGTTTTTAGTAGGTTCATAAGCATTCCCTTTATTGTCGTAACCAATGGCATATCTCGACAAATCAATTTTATCGTTCCAGACCAATTGAGTATCGTTCATTTTTAGAGGTTTAAACACCAGTTCACCGGCTAACTGATCCAGTGTTTTATGAAATTTCTTCTCTAAGGCCCTTCTCAAATACTCTAAACCTTCTCCTGAGTATTGGTATTTTGTTCCGGGTTTAAATTTAAAATCCAGTTTGCCAGATTTGTTCATGAACCTCCAGTTAGGAAAACCGGTTTGATGACTTAAGATAATTCGGGTCGTTAGCAATTTAGTATTAGGATCATTTGCAATATCCGGATCTGTCCAATATTTGTAAAGAGGCTCGTCGAGATCCCATTTTCCGGCACTCACTAACTTTAAAGTAACCATTGCAGTAACAGGCTTGGTTAAAGAAGCCACATTCCAAATCGAATTATAAGGTGCCGCAACTCCTTTTTTGAGTTCGCCAAATACTTTTACTTCCTGTAATTTTCCATCGTTGATCAGACCAATTCCTAGTGCCGGAATATTGTTCTGTACCAGCCATTTTTTAATTTCGGCATCGTTGTCAAAGATATCTGATTTGGTACCCGCAGTACTGACATATTGGTGATCGTAACTAAATGATCTTTTGAGCTTCCAAACGCCATTTGCTAAAAGCCAGACGTGTGTAAATCGCGCGGTGCTGCCAAATTTTTCTTTGGCATCTGCAAAAGATTCGTTTTTCCCTATTGATTTTTCATAAAATTGGTGGATTCCCATTTGGACCGCACCATACAATACGCCTTTATTATAAAGTGGATAAACTTCGGTACTGCCCGGAACCAGATATCTTCTTGCTTTGTACGTTTCAACAGAACGGCACAAACCTTTTTTGAGGTTGACTAAAAAGGTGGCCTTGTCAGAAGGACCATCTCTATCATGATAAAATTCAAAGTCGTCAGTGTAAAGATTTTCAAACTGGCTGATGTCGCAGGTATTAAAACCGACATTAAAAAGAAGACTGTCTCTTGACATAATTGTTTGGTATAATTCGGAACCTTTTTTTTCTTGAGAAAATCCGGTTTGGAACTGGAAAAGAAACATTGCAATTAAAAAAACTTTTAATTGAAAAATAGAGGGGTTGGTTTTCATTTTATATTGGTTTGGTTGATTGATGATGGTGCAATAGTACTGCAATCTAAAATCTAAAAATTGTACAAATGCGAAATACTATCTTTTTTTAGAAAGAAAATATAAACTAGAGTTGAACGTTTTGGGAGTCGTTTTCATAACCCCTTTAAATTGTTTTATAAAATGCGACTGATCAAAATACTTGTTGTAAAGTGCAACCTCAGTCAGACTGAGTTTTTCTAAATCAGAATTGACCATTTGGTCGATCGATTTTCTGAATTTCAGAATCTGGATGTATTTTTTAATGGTAAGTCCGGTTGCTGTTTTAAATTTAATCTGCAACAAACGCTGAGAGACTTTTAATTCTTCTCCAATTTCTGAAACCGAAATTTCCTCATTGCGAAGTTTAATGATCTCACAGATTCTTTCGATGGTATTCTTGTCAGGGTTTGTAAAACTTAATTCCTCGAAATAGGCATTTAGTATCGTCAGCAATACCGAAATGTCATTGCTTAAGTTATAAGCTGTTTTAGCGGAAAAAGGCAGTTCGATCGGATTGATTTTGATAATAGAATCGCTAAAATTTCTCAAATCATATTGAGGAAACATTGAAAGCGTCCAGGGTTGTAACTGAATGATGGTAACTTTGGTTTTAGGTCTGATATTAACCAAAACCTTATTCGTCATTTGCGAACAAAAGTAGAATCCTTCATTCATCTCATATTTTTGCTTACTCGTGTGAACTTCTATCGAGGTCCCGCTGACAATAGCAAGATTAAAACAGCCGTTGGGTAAAACGAGTTTGTTTTCAATTATGGTTTCGCTATTGCCATTGTCCAGACACCAAATTTTATTAACAAACCGCTCGCTTTTTTCGCTTACATAATGTTCTGAATATAGATTCATTTTGAGATTATGTTTTGATGAGTTGTTGCCTATAATTCTTCAACGGTACAATACGTTAAATAATTTTGAATTCGTTCTGAGAGTCTTTTTTCTAAATAAGCGTTGCCGCCTTTTAACGTGTTTAGGATTTGTATAGCTTGTTGCTGATATTCTTTTATCTTTTCCACACTCCAGTTTTTTGGTGGAACCTGTAAATTAGTTATTCGATCAGCTAATTTCACAGCCCATACCTCTTTTGATGACTCTTTAATTCGGGTTAGACTATCGGCCATTCTTTCTTCTTTAGGGATTTTAGAATTCTTTGTTAAGGCCAGAACAGCCTGAGCAATTTCTTCATCAAATTCCGCTGTAAGTTCTCCAAATGTAGTTTGGGTATCTTCAAGAATATCGTGTAGTAATGCAATTTGAATTGCAAATGCAGTATTAAATGACGCTGTGTTTTGCGAAGCCAATATAATTTCCATTGTTACATTGCTTAAATGAACAACATAAGGTAAGTTAGTTCCGGGAATTACCTGATTTTGGTCGGCATGTTTTTTTGCGGCAAATTTTATGGTTCTTTGATATATGGTCTGCAATTCAGTCATAGAAGAAGTATTTTAGAATAAGCTAAAATACCATTTTTCTATCACAATAGTTGAGGCGGTTTTCCTATATAAATTCAGGAAAATATTCCGTTTTAACAGCTTCCCATTCCTCGGAAATAATACTGTAATACACATCATCTTTGCTCTTTCCTTCCGAATCGATATAATTGTTCCTAAAAACACCTTCTTTCGTGGCACCTAATTTTTCAATTGCCCGTTGCGATTTTTTGTTTTCGAGATCGGCACTGAACTGGATCCTGCGGAATTGGATGTTTTCAAATCCAAAATTGAGCAACTCAAACTTACAGGCTTTGTTTAAACCTGTTCCCTGAAATTGTTTCCCGTACCAGGTCCAGCCAATTTCACATTTTTGACTGGCATGATTAAGGTAGCCGTATCTTGTACTTCCGGCAACCTTGTTGGACGCTTTATCAACAATTAAAAAAGGATAACAAATTCCGGCGGCTTTTTGCGCTAAGGTATTTTGAATGTAGCTTTCAAAATCTTTTTCATCCCGAACGTACATGCCCATGTATTTCCAGATAGCATCGTCAAAAGTGATTTCTTTGAGTTCACTGTTTCTTTGGTTTTCAAACGGAATTAATACTACTTTTTCGTTTTCCAGAATAATTTCTGATTGTAGAATTTTGCTGTCCATGATTTTGATATATATTAAGGTAAAACGGAATACGAAAGTAAGAGTTTAATTTTTCTAGATAAACTGAATAAAATAACATTTTGTTATATTTTTAGAACAACTCCAAATCCTGACAAAAATCGAAACCGTTGTGAGTCGTTACAGTAAATAATTTGTTTATTTTAAAGCTTATGTACAATTATTACTTATTTTTACGATCTTATATTTAGATTTTCCTTGATGCAAACTTCACTAAAAATTGCTGTTGTCGGTTCCGGATTAGTAGGATCGCTATTGGCAATTTATCTTAAAAAAGCAGGTCACACCGTTCATGTTTATGATCGTAGTCCTGATATTCGCAAAATTAATTTTTCGGGACGTTCTATTAATCTGGCAATGTCCAACCGGGGATGGAAAGCACTCGATGGTGTTGGTGTAGGAGATGCTGTGCGGGAAATCGCTATTCCGATGGACAAACGAGCCATTCATTTAGTCGATAAACTCAATTTTCAGAATTATGGACAGGAAGGTGAATCGATTTATTCCATTTCCAGAGGAACGCTCAATCGCAAAATGATTGACCTTGCCGAAGAAGCGGGAGCAGAATTTCTTTTTGAACAAAAAATCTGGGATGTAACTCTAAATGATGCTACTTTGCACATAGGGGAAACCGAAAGAGGAGAATGGGAAGAGAAAAAATACGATATGGTTTTTGGTGCCGATGGTGCTTTTTCGAGAATCAGACACAGAATGCAGCGTCAGAGCATGTTCAATTATTCACAGGAATTTTTGAATATGGGTTACAAAGAATTGAATATTCCTGCAAATGCTGATGCATCACATAAATTAGATAAAAATTCTTTCCATATCTGGCCACGTGGAGAATACATGTTAATTGCACTTCCTAATTTGGATGGAAGTTTTACCTGTACTTTGTTTATGCCTTTTGAGGGCAAAAATTCATTTGCTTCGCTTACAGATCGTAAAATGGTGGAGGATTTCTTCACGAAAAACTTCCCGGATTCGATCGAAGTAATTCCCGAACTGGCAAATGATTTCTTTAAGAATCCAACAAGTACCTTGGTAACCATGAAATGTTTTCCGTGGACATACGAAGATAAAATTGCTTTGATAGGAGATGCCTGTCATGCTATTGTTCCTTTTTATGGACAAGGTATGAATGCAGGTTTTGAAGATATTACGGTTTTAAATGAAATGATCGAAAAATACGGAGACGACTGGAAGAAAGTCTTTACTGAATATCAGATTTCACGTAAACCAAATGCCGATGCAATTGCCGAATTATCCTATCGCAATTTTATGGAAATGAGTACTAAAACGGCCGATGAGAAATTCTTATTACAAAAGAAAATTGAAAAAGCATTCTCAGACAAACATCCTGATAAATGGATACCACTTTACAGCCGTGTAACTTTTAGCGATCGACCTTACAGCGAGGCACTGGCTATTGGAGATTTTCAAAATGTAATTATGGAACAAATATTGCGAATCGACAATATCGAAAATATATGGGACACGCCCGAAGTAGAGCATAAAATTCTCGAATTACTACAAAAATAGATCAATATCAATGTCAGAAATCAATGTCAAAAAACAATTTAAAATTGACATTGATTTTTGACATTGCCACTGCCATTGATAATTGTTATTTCTTAAATATTTTGGATAGAACCCCAAAAACACCTCTTATAAAAGTGGCACTTGTAACCACTTTTAAAACTGATTTTCCAACAACGCTTGCTGTACTCGGTTCGGACTTAGATGATTTTGCTGGTGTTTCTTCCTCTTGCTGTGCGGCTGCTTGCGTGGCCTCTTCAATCTTTTTGTTTAGAATTTCGTAGGCGCTTTCGCGATCTATTTCCTCAACATACTTTTTAACCAGTTTTGATTTACTGTTGATTGCTTCAATTTCGTCCGGAGTTAAAACATCCATTCGACTCATTGGTGCGCGCATCATAGTAGCGACAAGAGGAGTAGGGATGCCTTTTTCATTTAAGGCTGTTACCAAAGCTTCTCCGATTCCTAAACTGGTTAATAGCTCATCGGTCTTATAATAAGGTGAAGTTGGATAATTGTCTGCTGTTTTTTTAATCGCCTGACGGTCATTGGCAGTAAAAGCCCGTAACGCATGCTGAATTTTTAAACCCAATTGCGCCAATACACCACTCGGAACATCCATCGGATTTTGGGTTACAAAATAAATTCCAACACCTTTAGAACGAATTAGTTTTACGATTGTTTCGATTTGTTCCAAAAGAGCCTTGCTGGCTTCGTTAAAAATCAAATGTGCTTCATCAATAAAAATCACCAGTTCCGGTTGTACTACATCTCCTTTTTCCGGCATTGTCTGATAAATTTCGGCCAGTAAACTCAACATAAAAGTCGAGAACAATTTAGGCTTGTCCTGAATATCCGTCAATCGGATAATGTTTACATATCCTTTTCCATTTTCGTCAATTCGCATTAAATCATCAATTTCAAAAGAAAGTTCTCCAAAGAACAAATCACCACCTTGTTGTTCCAGTTCGATTATTTTTCTTAGAATAGTTCCGGTAGTTGCGGTTGAGATTTTGCCATAATTGGCGGCTATTTCATCTTTGCCTTCTTCGGTAATATAATTGAGAACCTTCTTGATATCTTTTAAATCCAGCAGTGGCATTTTATTGTCGTCGCAATATTTAAAAATAACGGCTACTACACCTGCCTGTGTATCATTTAAATCTAGAATCCTGGAAAAAAGAACCGGGCCGAACTCAGAAACCGTAGCTCTTAAACGAACTCCATTTTGTTTGGAAAGTGACATTAATTCAACTGGAAAAGAAGCTACATTATAAGGTATATTTATTTTGGCATGACGTTCTGTTATAAAACCCTCTTCTTTGCCTTTCTCCGCAATTCCGCTAAAATCTCCTTTTATGTCCATCATCAAAACAGGAATTCCTACATTCGAAAGTTGTTCAGAGAAAACCTGTATCGTTTTGGTTTTTCCTGTTCCGGTAGCGCCGGCAATTAATCCGTGACGGTTTAATGTTTTTAGTGGGATTTTGACATGAGCTTCTCCAAGTGGTTCCCCGTCCAGAATGGCACTGCCAAGGATGATGCTGTCGCCCTTAGAAAGATAACCATTATTTATATCTTGAATGAAATTGTCTTTTTTATTCATGTTTTTATTTGTAATTTAGATGATTATAAGAGTATTGCTTGGTTTTTTAACATTTTTGGTTCTTTATTTTTAGTAAGAAAAAGCCTTTTTTGGTTGAAAAATATATAAAAAATAATTTCGCAACTTTTTAAGAAGATATCAAAGGATTGTTTGAATATTTACTAAAACGTTGTAATTTTCCCATTATTAGTCCTTTTTTTTGTTTTATCTAAAAAATGATGTCAGCAATTTAATGAGATATTTTTTAAATTGACGTTAAATTTCCTTCAATTAAATTAAAAAAAGTTTTTTTATTTAAACTAAACGTATAAATTTGCTCCTCTACAAGTTAAATATAACTAAAAAATAAAATTATTTAAAACTATTAAAATTAAAAAAAATGGCAAACGTTAAAGTTAAAAAAGAAAGCACTTCAAATGGAGGAGGAATGATTTCAGGAATCATTATTGCAGCATGTGTTTTTGTAGGATGGTTAATCTGGAAGTTCATTATGGGGGATTCAGCTAACTTTGAAGGAGGAAATCCAGAAACAGGTCACCCGATTAATACTTTAGGAATGGTATATAAAGGAGGTTTTATCGTACCAGTTTTATTAGGTATGCTTTTAATGGTTGTTGTTTTTTCTATTGAAAGATTCATTGTTATCGGTAAAGCAGCTGGAAAAGCTAATTTAGATACATTCATGAAAAATGTTCAAGGAAATATTAAAGAAGGAAACATTGAAGCTGCTATCGCTGCATGTGACAAACAACAAGGTTCAGTTGCAAATGCAATTAAATCTGCGTTGATTAAATACCAAGACGTTAAAAAAGAAGGTTTCAATAGTGAAGAAGCTTCAGAAGTAATCCACAAAGAAATCGAAGAGGCAACTTCATTAGAAATGCCAATGTTAGAGAAAAACTTGACTATCATCTCTACTTTAGTATCATTAGGAACTTTAGGAGGATTATTAGGAACTGTATCAGGTATGATTAAAGCGTTTGGTGCGATAGCTACTGCTGGAACTCCAGACCAGGCTGTACTTGCAACAGGTATTTCTGAAGCACTTATCAACACTGCAACAGGTATCTCTACTTCAATCTTCGCAATCGTTTCTTATAACTTCTTTACAGGTAAAATTGACGATTTAACTTATTCTATCGATGAGGCTGCTGTTACTATTGTAAACACTTACAGAAAATTCAGAGGAAGTTTGAAACAATAATTAATTTTTGAATATTTAATAAGTACAATTAATTATATCAAAAAAAAATAAAAGAGAATGGCTAAATTAAAAATGAAAAAAAAGTCGACATCGACAGATATGACTGCGATGTGTGATGTTGCATTCCTTTTGCTTACGTTCTTTATTTTGACTGCTACCGCTAAAGTGCCTGAGGCACTTCCTGTTGATACGCCTTCTTCTACAGTACTAACTAAGTTGCCAGATTCAGATTTAGCAATTATTACTATTGGTAAAGGAAAAGATGGAATCAGTAAAGTGTTTTTTGACCTAAAAGGGAGAGAGTTACGTAAAGAAACTCTTAACGGTATGTCGGCAAAATTAGGTGTGGAATTTTCAGAAGATGATAAAGCGGAATTTGCATTAATGGATGATTTCGGTGTGCCGTTGGCTAATTTGAAGCAAATCATTGAAATGAAAGCTGCTGATAGAGCCAAAGCGCCTCAGCCTGGAATTCCTATAGATTCTTTAGATAATCAATTAAAAGAATGGTTGTTGGTTTCTAGAAGAGCAGCAATTGATCTTAGCGGAGGAACTAAAGAATTGCAAATTGCGATAAAAGGAGATGCAAAAGAAGATTATCCACAAATTAAAAAGATTATGGATATTTTGCAAGATCAGAAAATCAATACCTTTAGCTTGGTTACAGGTATGAGAGGAAAAGACTTTTAATTAAAAAATATACACTAAAATGGCTGAATTAAATACCGGCGACGGTGGTGGCGGAAAAGGTGGTAAAGTAAGAAGTAAAAAGCAAAATTCTAAAGTCGATTTAACGGCAATGGTAGATTTGGCTTTCTTATTGATCACGTTCTTTATGTTGACCACTACGTTGTCTAAACCTCAAGCGATGCCCTTAGGTTTGCCAGATAAAGATGAAGACGAGACTAAGAACAAAGACATAAAAGTCGATGAGAAGAGAACCTTGACTATTATGATGGGTGAGAATAATAAGCTTGTCTATTATATGGGATTGCTTGATAGTCCTATTGCTGGGCCGAAAGATATTGCATATGGTAAAGATGGAATTCGTAGAGAATTATTAGCTCGTAAAAAATCAGTAATTGAATATACTGGAACTAAAGCTAAAGGGATTATTGTGATCATCAAGCCAGGTAAGAAATCGAAGTATAAAAATCTAGTTGACATTTTGGATGAAATGGCGATTACTGGAGTTGAAACTTATGCTATTGTTAATGATTTTCTTCCTAAAGAGAAAGAATTGTTAGAGAAAAAATAATTTTTTATTTTTTTAATAACCTAATAATCGAGAAAAATGAAATTAGATATTATAAAAAATCAGTGGCTTGATATCGTATTCGAAGGACGTAATAAGATATACGGTGCATATGAGTTAAGAAAATCAAATAATAAAACTACGGTAAGAGCACTTATCATCGGTTCTGTTATATTTAGCTTAGCAGTTGCAGCTCCTCTTATTGTGAGTTTAATACCAGAATCTAAAGATGATGTGGTAGCGAACGAGATTAAGCTTACTAAGATAAAATTACCTCCTAAAAAAGAGGAAGTAAAGCCTAACACGCCACCACCACCACCACCACCACCGAAAGTGGATCAGGTGAAGTTCGTGAAGCCTGTTGTTGCTAAGACTGAAGAAATTACCGAGGAACCACCAAAAATTGTGGAACTTAAAGACAAGAAAATCGGTAACGAAACTATCAAAGGTGATCCGGATGCAGTTTTAACTGTGGATGAGCCAGTTGGTAAAGGACCGGTTACTGAGATCATTCAGGAAGATAACAATGTTTATAACACTGCAGGTATCGAGGTAAAACCAGACTTCCCAGGAGGAATTGAAAAATTCTACAAATTCGTAGGAAACAATTACAAGACTCCGGAAGAAGAAGGTTTAAAAGGTAAAGTTTATGTTACTTTTGTAGTTGAAAAAGACGGTTCATTAACCGACATTAAAGTTTTAAGGGATATCGGTTACGGTACAGGAGCAGAAGCGATTCGTGTTCTTAAAAAGTGCCCGAAATGGACTCCTGGCGAGCAAAATGGTAAAAAAGTTAGAGTACTTTACTCTCTGCCTATTACTATTCAATCTGCAGAATAATGTTAAAAAATATGCTTAATAATATTCAGAAGAAATCGCTCAAAGAGCGATTTCTTCTTGTTTTAGGAATACTGTTTTTTTTAATATATCTTGTACTCGGTTTAATGATTATGTTTTGGGAGAAACTTCCGCTGGAAATGGAACCTAAATACAGATATGCTTTTGGTGGATTATTGATAGTGTATTCAGCAATTCGTTTTTTGAGATTAATTAATTCAAAATCAGAATAATTATGTTAAAGTATAGTAAAATTGCAGGCTTAATTGTTTTTGTTTTTTTGTTTTCGATGTGCAACCAAAAAAGCAAGAATGAAGTTGATAATGAAACAATTTTAAAAGGATCGATTGATATTACTGTTGATGAAACTGTAAAGCCTATTGTAGATGATCAGGTGGCGGTTTTTGAAGGAACCTATTCCGATGCTAAATTTACAGTTAAACCTAAGTCAGAAGGAGAGCTTATCAATGATTTGTTAAATCAGAGAGCTAAAGTGGTAATAACTACAAGAAATTTAACTAAAGAAGAATTAGCTAAATTTGAAAAAAGTAAAATTAAACCTAGAGTTACCCCTTTTGCGACAGATGCAATTGCTTTTATTTCGAATAAAGGCAATAATGATACATTAATAGCGTTGAAAACGGTAATCGATTTTATGCAAGGTAAACCTGATGCAAGAATTAAAGGACTTGTATTTGATAATCCAAACTCAAGTACGGTGCGTTATATGAAGGAGTTGGCTAAAGTAAAAGATATTCCTGCAAAAGGTGTTTTTTCCTTTAAGACAAACGACGAAGTTATTAAATTTGTGTCTGAGAATGATGGTATGATTGGGGTAGTTGGTGTAAATTGGCTCTCTCAGCCCTCACCTAGCATGGCAGGTGTGGTTAAGAAAATAAATGTATTGAGTGTTAAAGGACTAAATAGTAATCAATATTACAGTCCTACTCAAAATGATCTTGCCGAAGAAAAATATCCTTTGGCACGTGATTTGTTTATTGTAAATTGCCAGGGTTACTCTGGTTTGGGTATGGGGTTTGCATCCTTTATTGCTGGTGATATTGGACAAAGGATAGTTTTAAAATCTGGTTTGTTACCAGTTAGATCTCCTGGAAGAAAGCTTATAATAAGGAGTCAAATAGTAAAAGATAAAGAATAAATTAATTACAATTAGAGATGAATAAATTTAAAATTTTTAGTCTTGCCTTAGTTGCTTCAGCTACTGTTGCAAAAGCGCAAGATATCAAAGAAGCTAAAAAGGCAATTGACGCTGAGCAATTTCAAAAAGCAAAATCATTGCTAAAATCAATCATCAAAGCAAAACCTTCTGACGGAGAAGCTAATTTTGTTTTAGGTAATGTGTATTTAAATCAGGCAATTATTGATTCTGCTAAAATTTACTTTGCAAATGGTTTACAGGCGTCAGATAAGAAAAACTTAAGTTATATAGGATTAGGTCAGTTGGATCTTGATACAAAAAATACTGCTGCTGCTCAGGCAAACTTTGGTTTGGCGATAAAAGATATGAAGCGTAAAGATGTAGAGGAGTTCATTTACATCGGTAGAGCATATATGAATTCTACTTCACCAGACTATGCAAATGCGATTGCTACTCTGAAACGTGCTTTATTAATTGATCCTCAAAATGCAACTGCACTTTTGGCTATTGGTGATGCGTATTATGGAGCAAACAATCAAAACGATGCGTACAAAGCATACCGTGATGCGTTTACTGCAGATCCGACACTTTTGAGAGCAAAAATGCAATTGGGAGTTTTGTTGAAAGGGGCTAAGTCTTATGATGAGGCGATCAAATCTTTTAATGAAGTAATCGCTTTGAATGCTAACTACGGACCTGTTTACAGAGAATTGGCTGAGACCTATTACAAATGGGGTAGAAATAAACCATCTACTTCTAAAGTAAATATGCAAAATGCAATTACAAACTATGAGAAGTATTTAAATCTTACGGATTACTCTTTAGATTCTAAAATGCGTCATGCTGATTTCTTAATTCTGGTTAAAGATTATAAGAGTTTAGAGACTGTTGCGAACAAGATGATTGCAGAAGATAAAGTAAATCCTAGAATTTTTAGATATTTAGGTTATGCTGCTTATGAGAACGGAAATGTTGATGTAGCTATCAAATCTATTGAAGATTATATCAAAGTACCTTCTAATAAAGTAATTGGTAGAGATTATTTGTATTTAGGTTTGTCTAAAATTAAAAAAGGAACTGCTGCAGACGGAACTGTAGATCAGGCTTCGTTTGACGCTGGTTTAGCAGATATCAAAAAAGCTATTGAATTAGAGCCTTTAGTAGTGGAAGAACTTTCTGATTTAGGAAAAGCTTTGTTTGGAAAGAAACAATTTACTCAGGCAGCTGCTGTTTTAGAGCTTGGAACAACTAATAAAGAGTCTAAAAACTATTTAGATGATAATATTTACTACGGTATTTCTCTTTATTATGCGAACGCAAATAAAACGAATGGTGCTGCAGATGCTGTTGCTTTAGGAAAAGCTGAAGCTGCTTTTGATAGAATATTAGAAGCTTCTCCATCTTATAGTGAAGCTTACTTGTATAAAGGAAGAATCAATAACTTGTTGGAGAAAGATGATTTGATCATTAAAAACTACGAAGAATATGTTACAAGTATCACTGCTAAAGGAGCTGAAGAATTGGCTAAACCAGCTACAGTGAAAAAAGTAGTGGAGGCTTACAACAGTATAGGTGCTAGTTATGCTAATACGGATAAAGTAAAAGCGGTTGAGTATTTCAATAAAACTTTAGCTTTAGATCCTACAAATGCTTACGCAACACAATCTGTAAAAACTTTAAAATAATATAAGTTTTTAATTAAATGAATAACCGATAGTTTCTTTGAACTATCGGTTTTTTTTGTTCCGTATTTAATTGACTATCTTTGCACTTTAAAATAAAATAATGTTATCAAAAGAAATACAATTAGAAGTAAATAAAGGAGCTATGTTGCCTTTGATGGAAGAATTTTATACCATTCAAGGGGAAGGTTTTCATACCGGAACAGCTGCTTACTTTATACGAATTGGAGGTTGTGATGTTGGTTGTCACTGGTGCGATGTGAAGGAAAGTTGGAATGCTGAGTTACATCCGCCAACGAGTATTGATTTAATTGTAAATAATGCGTCAAGTCAAGCTGATACTGTAGTGATTACTGGTGGTGAGCCTTTAACTTGGGATATGAGTTTGTTGACCCAGGAGTTGAAGAATAAAAAATTGAAAGTTCATATTGAAACCTCAGGCGCGTATCCGTTAACTGGAACCTGGGATTGGATTTGCCTTTCTCCTAAAAAGAATAAACTGCCAACTCAAACCGTATATGATAATGCACATGAGTTAAAAGTGATTATTTACAACAAACACGATTTTATTTTTGCAGAAGAGCAGGCAGATTTGGTAAATGATAATGCCATATTGTTTCTTCAGCCGGAATGGAGTAAAAAAGAAGAAATGACACCTCTGATTGTTGATTATGTAATGAACAATCCGAAATGGAGAGTTTCACTTCAAACGCATAAGTATTTAAATATTCCTTAAATCGATATAAAAAAATCTCTTCAATTGAAGAGATTTTTTCTTTTATAATAGGAGCTGTGCTATGTGAAACAAATAAACATTTTGTTCTAATCCCAGTTTTTGTTCTTTTTTAAAGTGGTGATATGAGCCAGATGGTGGTTACTGTGCCATGCATACATTCCAATAATTTGTTTTAATAAGTATTCGGAATTATTTTCGGGATGAATAAACGATTTGTCTAAATCTGACCCGCTTAGATTTTTCATGATATAGGCTAGTCTAAAATGCAATCCTTCCAATAAGTGTAAGGTTGGTTCGATCGGCATGGTCAGATTATCCGGAAGCTCAGACCACAATTTTTCATCATAAGCTTTTATTACCGGATTGTTTTCTGTTAAAGCCCATTTTAATCGGATAAAACAGTTCATGTGACTTTCGGCACAATGGTGAATTACTTGTCGAACAGTCCATCCGCCAGGACGATATGGAGTGTCGAGCTGTTCTTCAGTCAAATCAATGGTTTCTTTCTTTAATTTATTCGGAAACGATTCGATGATGGCGATATTAGTGGAAATATATTCGGCATTGTAATCTTTTGGAGCTTGAAATTTTCCAATGGGATATTTTAGTTTTTCTAAATTTGTTTCGTTCATAATTTACTCATTTTATAAAGAAAGTTTGGCCAGGTAATCATAATGATCGCCTTCGAGAATCAGTTCGCATTTTAATCCGTTGGCATTAGCAGCATTTTGTAGGGTATTGTAGTCTAGGTACAACCAGTCGAAAGGTTCTTCTTTGTCTCCTTTGTATGAAATATTGAAAACAAGCTCCCCATAATACTCATTGCTTGATGGGATCCATTTTCCTCCATCTTCATCTTCGTCAAACATGTAAATAATGTCTGAGCTGTCAAGTAATATTTGTCCTCCGGGGTTCAATAATGACCTAAGTTTGGACAGGTATTGGTTGCAGTTGTTTAATTTGCCAAAAATTCCAACGCCATTCATTAATAAAATGATAGTATCGAATTTTCCTTCGTCAAAATCCAGTATATTTTGAACCTTGGCGTTTTGTACCCCACGCAGTTTACAGGTTTCGATCGCTTTTGGTGAAATGTCAATCGCTGTAACGTCCAGATTTCGATCCTTTTGTAAAGACAAACTATGACTTCCTGCTCCGCAGCCTACATCTAAAGTTTTTCCGAATGCCAGTTGTAATGCTTTTTGTTCGAGTTTAGGCATTTCGTTATACGAACGAAATAAATAATCCACACTCATCTCATCTTCTTCAGAAATTGAAGTTTCGGTAATGATATCCTCTGGTGAATTATTGGTTTGGAAATCATACATGGCTTTCCCGAAAAGATCTTTCATCGTATTTTAGTTCAAAGTTTAAGGTTTCAAGTTTAAAGTTGTTTAATTTTGCACATCAACTTTAAATTTTAAACTTGAAGCAAATTTTAAATAACTTAAATAAGTTAGCCAAAGATAAGCATATCGAAAACAAAAAGTATTTTGATAAGCTTAAAAAGAAACAACCGAAGAATTTGGATTACGTGATGCAGGATTTGCATGATGCTGAATTTAGGAAAACAGATTGTTTGCAATGTGCTAATTGCTGTAAAACGACAGGGCCTTTGTTTACTTTGGCTGATATCGAAAGGATTTCAAAATCATTCAGACAAAAGCCACAACAATTCATTGAACAATATCTCAAAATTGATGAGGACAAAGATTATGTGTTAAAAAGCGTGCCTTGTACTTTTTTGGATAGTGAAAATTATTGTATGATTTATGATGTTCGTCCAAAGGCCTGCAGGGAGTTCCCGCATACTGATCGTAAAAAATTTCATCAGATTGCGGACTTAACATTAAAAAATGTTGCGATTTGTCCTGCTGCTTACAATATAGTAGAAGAAATGAAAAAAAAACTTCCTTTATAAGATCTTAAATAATTCGTAATTGTTTTTAAAAGCATTTTTTTTGCTTTTTTAAATGTAATTTTGATTCGAATGAATCCAGAAGGGATATAATTAATAATTTCAAGACAATTTAAAATTTGAATTTAGAATATTTCATAGCTAAAAGACTTATTACTGCCAGAGATTTTAAAAGCAGTATCTCGGCGCCAATCATTAAAATTGCTATTTCGGCTATCGCTATTGGTATGATAATGATGATTGTTTCTGTTGCAACGGGTATTGGCTTGCAGAAAAAAATACGGGATAAAGTTTCCGCTTTCAACGGGCAGATTATAATATCAAATTTCGATAATAACAATTCCGAGGTTACGCTAATTCCAATTTCGAAAAAGCAAGACTTTTATCCCAATTTCAAATCGGTTCCTGAAGTTAGTCATATTCAGGCAATAGCTACTAAGGCTGGAATTATCAGAACAGAAAATTCTTTTGAAGGTATAGTTTTCAAAGGGGTTGGGGCAGATTATGACTGGAAGAACATTGAAGAGTATCTTGTAGAAGGAAGGGTGCCGGATTATGCGAAAGCTCTGAATGAGGATGTGTTGATTTCCAGGTTTCTTGCGAACCGGCTTCATCTTAAAGTAGGGGATAGTTTTAATACCTTTTTTATAAAAGAGGAGCAGGGTAAAATGCCTAATAGTCGTAGATTTAAAATCGCTGGAATTTTTAGCTCAGGATTTCAGGATTTTGATGCAACCTATATATTTGGTGATATCAGGCATATTCAGAGGATAAATAAATGGAGTACCGATCAAATTGGTGCTTTTGAAGTGTTTATTAAGGACTTTGATGCTATTAAAACAACGGGAGAGAAAATTTACGATCAAACATCTTCTAATTTAGATACTAAAACGATAATCGAAAAGTATAGTTATATATTTGATTGGTTACAGCTTTTTGATTTTAATATCATTGTTATATTAGGTGTAATGATATTGGTTGCTACCATTAATATGGTTGTAGCTTTATTGGTTTTGATTCTGGAGCGGACTCAGATGATTGGAATTCTAAAAGCATTAGGGGCTAATAACTGGACAGTTCGAAAGGTGTTTTTGTATAATGCTTTTTATCTTATTGTTCAAGGCTTGTTTTGGGGTAATCTAATTGGTATTGTTTTGTTGTTGATTCAACAGCACTTTGGAATAATTCGTTTGAATCCTGAGAACTACTATGTAAATGAGGCGCCAGTCTATTTTAATTGGGGGTATATTGTTTTGTTGAATTTGCTTACGATTGGAGTGTGCTTCATAGTGTTGTTAATTCCTTCCTATATAATCACAAAGATCTCCCCTGTTAAAGCCATTCGTTTCGAGTGATTTTGTTATTCTATTATATATGCGACCCGACAGGTTTTATAACCTGTCGGTTTTTTTTTTTTTTTGCTACCTATATATAAGAGTAGTTTTTGTC